>Ga0208492_1000001_pt1 | contig 855059 bp, 837 predicted proteins | sample Subbioar_CSW14AB_FD_184820 | JGI IMG/M metagenome (GOLD analysis project Ga0208492, IMG submission 184820) | Serpentinite rock and fluid subsurface biosphere microbial communities from McLaughlin Reserve, California, USA - CR12Mar_CSW14AB (SPAdes) | ecosystem: Environmental > Terrestrial >...
CCTGAGTGGCGCCGTCCTGAGGAGCGCCGACCTCAGCCGCGCCGACCTCAGCCGCGCCGACCTGAGGAGCGCCGACCTCAGCCGCGCCGTCCTGAGTGGCGCCGACCTGAGTGGCGCCGACCTGAGGAGCGCCGACCTGAGGAGCGCCGTCCTGAGGAGCGCCGACCTGAGTGGCGCCGTCCTGAGTGGCGCCGTCCTGAGTGGCGCCGTCCTGAGGGATTTAAAAGATGGGGCGCTCGCCCTGGCGCAGACCAGCATCGTCCCCGAAACGGGCGCTTACACCGCCTGGAAGAAATGCCGTGACGGCGTTGTGGTGAAGCTGCTGATCCCCGAAGACGCGGCACGCAGTAACGCCAGCGGGCGCAAATGCCGTGCGGCATTCGCCGACGTGCTGGAAATCCTTGGTCCCAAGGGCGGCAAGCGCGATGTCGCGGTCAGCATCCACCGCAACAGCTTCGAATATCGCGTCGGCCAGCGCGTAACGGCCGATGAATGGTGCAAGGATCGCTGGCAGGAATGCGCCGGCGGTATCCACCACTTCATCACTCGGGCCGAGGCTGAAGCCTATGATCTGTAACGCCAGAGCCGCAGGGCCCAGCTTTCCCCGGAACGACCGCAACCTGGCCGAAGTCTGGGGCCTGCAAGGCTTCTCGCCGGAGACGTTTTTCGTCCTCGTTGAGCATAAGACACTTGAAATCCGGCAGCAGGTTATCGCTGCCGGACACCCCCCCTCGGTCATGAACATGCTCGCCGTGCATCATGAAACCATGGTCGAGGATAGCCCGGTGGATATCGCCGTGATGGCCGCTCTTACCTGGGCGGCGACCCGGCTTGCCATTACGAAAAGCGCATGACCGAGCCGACACCCCTGGACGTTGCAGCAACCCGACTTGCCGAGCTGGTGGAAGCCTTGACGCGGGCATACCAGCAGTCCGGCAAGTCGGCGATGACCGAATTCCGGATGGTGCAGTTGGAAAGTGCCGCTGCCGCTGTGAAGAAGGAACTGAACCGATGACCACGTTCGCCGGCATCGATCCTGGCGCGCTTGGCGCTATCGCGCTTTACGCACCCGCGGACGGCGCCCTGACCATTTTCGATATGCCGGTCTTCGAGATCCTGACCGGGAAGAAAAAGCGCAAGCGTATCGACATCTACGCGCTCGCCCGGTTTTTCGATCTGCATGCTTCCAGCATCGCGCTGGTCGCCATCGAAGACGTCCATGCGATGCCCGGCCAGGGCGTGACGAGCATGTTCAGCTTCGGCCGTGCCCTCGGTGTTGCTGAAATGGCGGTCGCGGCCCATCAGGTGCCGATTGAATACATCGCCGCGCGCAAATGGAAAGGCGCCTTCGGCCTTGACGACGACAAGGAAAAGTCGCGCCTGGTGGCGACCCGTCTGCTGCCCCGCCATGCCGACCAATGGGCGGTGGTGCGCGGTGTCCGCGACAAGGAACGCGCCGCCGGCCGCGCCGAAGCCGCCCTTCTCGCCATGTTCGCCCATCGCATCGCCCAGGAAAGGAAAATCGTATGAAAATAGCGATCAAGTCTTGGTTCACAGGAACCGTTCTGTTTGAAGCCGAAGTCGATGCCTCGCTTTCTTACGGAAAGCAATTAGGTGCAGCAATCAAAATGGCTGTCGCAGCCAAGGCCGACCTGAGTGGCGCCGACCTGAGGAGCGCCGTCCTGAGTGGCGCCGACCTGAGTGGCGCCGTCCTGAGGAGCGCCGACCTCAGCCGCGCCGTCCTGAGTGGCGCCGACCTGAGGAGCGCCGTCCTGAGTGGCGCCGACCTGAGTGGCGCCGTCCTGAGGAGCGCCGACCTCAGCCGCGCCGACCTCAGCCGCGCCGACCTGAGGAGCGCCGACCTCAGCCGCGCCGTCCTGAGTGGCGCCGACCTGAGGAGCGCCGTCCTGAGTGGCGCCGACCTGAGTGGCGCCGTCCTGAGGAGCGCCGACCTGAGTGGCGCCGTCCTGAGTGGCGCCGTCCTGCCCCCGATCCCGGTTGTTCCGGATATCGACAAGGCAGTCCTTGCCGCCATCGAAGCAGGCGGCGAACTGGAAATGGGCGGGTGGCATGTCTGCGAAACGACCCATTGTCGTGCAGGCTGGCACATCCACCTGGCCGGTAAGGCAGGTTACGATCTTGAAGCCGCCATCGGGTCCGCAGCGGCCGGTGCGCTGATATACGCGGCTTCGGCTCCGGACCTGCCGGTGCCGGATTTCTACTGCAGCAACGAAAAAGCGATGGCGGATCTACGCGAGCGTGCCGAGAGGATTTCGGTATGAAAAAGCACATCAATTTCGCCGACCTGCGGATCGCCAACGAGGTTCGACAGCAGGAATGGGACGTCGGCAATCAACTGACGCTCTCCTACCGCGGCAACGAGCTTGCCGGTGAAGTTGGCGAAGCCTGCAACGTCCTGAAAAAGCTGGAGCGTGAGCGACTTGGCATTCGCGGTTCGCGCGCTTCGCTGGAAGACGCGGCCGACGAACTGGCTGATGTGGTCATTTGCGTTGACCTGATTGCCATGTCGCTGGGTCTTGATCTGGCTGACGTGGTGCAGCGCAAGTTCAACACCACATCTGAGAAGTACGGGCTGAAAACCCGGCTGGTGGTGTGACGTGTTGGCCGCCACGGACATGACCCGCAATGACTGGATCCAGACCTACACCGGTCGTGCTTATTTTCCGGCTGCACCGCGGGCGGAAGACGTGGATATCCGCGACATCGCGCACGCCTTATCGATGCTGTGCCGTTATACCGGCCATGTGACGCGATTCTACAGTGTGGCCGAGCATAGCATTCACGTCTCGAACCTGGTGCCGCCGGAAGACGCGTTGGCGGGTCTGCTGCATGACGGCACGGAAGCCTATTGCAACGACCTGGCCAGCCCGTTCAAACGTCATCTGCCGGACTACAAGGCAGCCGAGGCCCGCAACTGGCTGGCGATCGCCGAGCATTTCAGTCTGTCACCGGATCTGCCGCAGTCGGTTCACGACGCCGATTACGCAATGCTGTTCGCCGAGAAGGCGCAGCTGTTCCAACATCCGCCGCCCATGGACTGGGCGATTCAGCCGCGGGGCGCCGTGCCTGATGTTGGGACGCTTGGCATGGTGCCGATGGTCGCTGAATACGCTTTTCTTCGCCGCTACAGGGAGTTGACGCATGGTCGCTACATTAAACTCGCGTGATCAGTCTGCCGTCGGCGATGTAACAAGCGATGCCCGCGGCAGCGGTGCGCGGTTCAACACCGGCAAGCCGCCAATGGAACTGATTCCGGTTTCGGTGATCGCCGCTGCCGAGCGTGAACGCGGCGTGCCGGCCCGGTGGGCGGTGCATGTCCTCGATCTTCTGGGTCAGTGGCAGGCGGGCACGCGGTCGGCGGCCCAGGTGCTGGCCGAGATGCCGGTGGATGTCTGGACCGACTGTGCCCTGATCTTCGACTACGGCCGGAAAAAGTATGCTGAATGGAACTGGGCGAAGGGTATGGCCTGGTCCGTGCCAACCGCCTGCGCGGTCCGTCATCTGTTGGCGATCCTGCGCGGTGAACAGAACGATCCGGAAAGTGGTCTGCCGCACCGCGGCCATGTTGCCTGCAACCTGGTCATGCTCGCTCTGTTCGAAACCACCTATCGGGAGGGCGATGACCGTCCGATTCAGTGGTTATCCACAAGGGAAATCGTTTGAACTTAGGATAACGGTCATATAATGTTCGCTCCTGTTCTTTTTAGTTATGGAATTATTTGCGGCCAAGCTGACTACCCGCTTAGGCTGCAACTGTCCCTAGTATAACCGTTCATAATTGCGTGTAGTTCTCATGAACACGTTGTTCCCGTACCAGAAAGGGGGAAGCGAATGGCTGGCATCGAAACGATACGCGTTACTGGCAGACGAGATGGGACTGGGCAAATCGGCCCAGGCCGTCGTCGCCTCGGACCTGTTGAACGCCAGGCCGGTTCTGATCCTTTGCCCAGCGGTGGCCCGCTACAACTGGATGCGGGAGTGGCAGAAGTTTTCATCGCGCACCTCGAATATTGCTGTAGTGATCCAGGCAGCCGACGCGAGCGCGATTGCCTCCGCCGACGTGACGATCTGCTCTTACGACTTGACCGCAAACAACGCGGTTATGGCGCAACTCTCGCGTCGGCGTTGGGCCGCCTGTTTTCTCGATGAATGCCACTTCCTGAAAAGTGCCGGCGCTGGCCGCGCCAAGGCGGTGATGGGGAAGAACGGCATCATCCATCGCTGTGATCGGGTCTGGGCGCTGAGCGGCACACCGGCGCCGAACCATTCGGGTGAGTTGTGGATTCTGCTGTATGTGTTCGGCGTTACGACGTTGACCGACCGCCAGTTCATGGAGCGTTACACAGTCGAGGAAGAAGTGCAGTTCCGGGGTGGGGGCGGGCATCTGCGGTCGAAAATGGTGGTCCGCGGGAACCGCAACGTTGACGAGTTGAAGGCCATTTTGCAGCCCGTGATGCTGCGTCGTAAGAAGGACCAGGTGATGACCGAACTACCGAAGATTTTCTATCAGGATGTCGTGGTCGAGCCGCGAGACGTGCCGATCGAGGTGAAAGAAAAGCACTTTGCCAATTACATCATCCAGCCCAAGCAGTTCGGCATTGATATCGATGCGCAGCAGCGTGCGTTGCAAACCCTGGTTGCCGATCTCGGACTGGGCAACGATGGCATGAAGATCCTGGAAGGTTTGGACCCTAAGGTGAAGACCCTTCGCCGCTGGATCGGTCTGCAGAAGGTCTATTCGGTGCTGGACATGGTGCGCGGTGAGCTCGAATCCGGCGCCTACGAGAAGATTGTGCTGTTCGGGGTTCATCGTTGCGTGATCGAAGAACTGCAGGAGGGCCTGAAGGACTTTGGCGCCGTGTCGATCTACGGTGGTACCGACCCCAAGCGCCGCGACCGGGCTGTGAAACGGTTCCAGGAAGATCCGCGCTGCCGTGTTTTCGTTGGCCAGACTGTGGCGGCAGGCACGGCGATCACCCTGACCGCGGCGCACCATGTCGGTGTGGTGGAAGCTGACTGGGTGCCCGCCAACAACCAGCAGGCCGTGATGCGGGTGCATCGCATCGGCCAGACAAAGCCCGTCACCGTGCGGTTTTTCTCGATGGCCAACAGTGTCGACGAGCGCGTTCAGCAGGTGCTGAAACGCAAGACCCGCGACCTGACCGAGCTCTTTGACACCCCTGCCGATCCTTTTTCTGAAGATTGATGTTGCTTATTTCGCAACATCGGCGTACCGTGGCAACAACCCGAAAGGAATCATCCATGTCTGTCCATATCTCGATTGACGCTGAAACCGCTGAAGACGCCCGCCGCGAAATGGCTGTCCTGCTGGGCCAGCCGGTCACCGAAATCAGCGGCGCTCCGACCATCGACCTGCCTGCCCCCGGCGTCATCCCGCCCGCGCAGCTGGCCGAAACCGGCGCCGCCCGCAAGCCGGGCCGCCCGCGCACCAAACCTGCAGAATCCGAGACCCCCGTTGCCGCTCCTTCCCCTGAACCCAACAGCGGGGAATCTGCGCCGGCCGAAGCCGCGTCGTCTTCCGATGCTGCGACTTCGGCCGGTCCTTCTTCAGCCGACAAGCCGGCGGAAGAAACCCTCACCTTCGAAGACGTGAAGAAGCTGCTGCAGGATCTGAACGCGAAGATCGGCGGCAATGCCGGCCTGGAAGCGGTCAGCGCCATCCTGGCGGAACACGGCATGTCGAAGGTGAAGGAGCTCGCCGAGCATCCCGAGCATTTCGGCGCCATCGCGCTGAAGTGCCGCGCCAAGATCGCCGCGTAAGCGTCGTGCATCTGGTCTCCCTCGATACCGCGACCGGCCGGCTGAACCGGTATGCCACAAAGCCTGGCGCCAAGCCGGTGCCTGATGGGGCTGCCCAGTTCGAAGGCTGGGAACAGGTCCAGAATGGCCGGTCGTGGATCGAGGAAGACACGGTCCATCTTTTTCGCAAAACAGGAAACACCGCATGAATCGCCGTGAAGCCACTTTCATTCCGATGGTGTTTGACGCTTTCAAGCCTATGCGTTTCATCGCTCCGCTCGCTCTGCCTTTGGGCATCCGTCCGGAAGACACATCGCCGGAAGCATTTGTCGCCCGCAGGAATCTGCACAGCGTGGCCGCGTCGATCAATCCGAAGGGCTACCGCACACCCGGCAAGAAGCGCGGGATCACCAAGGCGCCAGCCAAACGGGACCGCAGTGAGCGTCTCGCTTTCCTGGCTCGTATGCAGCGCGGCCACAGCACCGCGAACTTCATGGGTGTCGCATGACCGATACGCCTGCCAAACCCGGCCATAATTCCGGCGGTGTCGCCGGCGATCAACTTCGATCCCTCGTCGCTCGTATCGAGCGGCTGGAGGAAGAAAAGAAGGGGCTCTCTGACGATATCAGGGAAATCTATGCCGAAGTGAAAGCCCACGGTTTCGACCCCAAGATCGTTCGCCAGGTCGTGCGCCTGCGCAAGCTGGACAGCGCCGATCTGGCCGAACAGCAAGCACTTCTCGAACGCTATATGGAGGTGTTCGGGTGAGCGCACATTCCCGTATCGGCGCCAGCAGCATGTATCGCTGGAGCGCCTGTCCCGGTTCCGTCCGGCTGTCGCAGGGCGTTGCCAAGACCACCAGCGCCTATGCCGAGGAAGGCAGCGACGCGCATGCGCTTGCCGCCGAATGCCTGGCCAAGCGTACAGACCCGCGAAAATATGTCGGCCTGGAAGTCAGTCTCGACGGTCGGACCTTCAAGGTTGACCGCGAGATGGCCGATGCCGTCGATACCTATGTTCGGCATATCTGGGCCGATTTCGAAGCCGAGGACCAGGACTTCATCGAGCAGCGTTTCGATCTGTCCGCCGTACATCCGGGCTGCTTTGGCACCGCCGACCATGTGCGCTGGCGGGCATCCAAGGGCCTGTTGATCGTGCGCGACTACAAGCATGGCGCCGGCGTCCCGGTGAACGTGGTCGAAAACAGCCAGCTGAAGTATTACGCGCTCGGCGCCCTGCTGGCGCTGAACCTGCCGGCCAAGACCGTGCGCATGGAAATCTGCCAGCCACGTTGTGAACACGCGGACGGCCCGATCCGTCACTACGACATCGACGCCATCGACCTGCTGGATTTCAAGACCGACCTGAAGGCGTTCGCCGTGGCGACCGAGGCACCGGACGCACCGCTGGTGCCGGGCAATCACTGCCGGTTCTGTCCGGCAGCCGCCCTGTGTCCCGGCCTGAAAGACCGCGCACAGCAGATGGCCAAGCTGGAGTTTACCAAGGGACAACCCTACGACCCGGCGGAACTGCAGAAGGCGCTGGAAAGCCGCGAACCGCTGAAAGCCTGGATCAAGGCGCTGGACGAGTTCGCTTATGCCGAGGCCGAGGCTGGTCGTGGTGCGTCCTTTGGCCACAAGCTGGTCGCCAAGCGCGCGATCCGCAGTTATGCCAGCGAAGGCGACGTGATCGAGGCGCTGCAGGCGCGTGCCATTCCCGACGACACGATCTTCGAACCGCGCAGCCTGCGGTCGCCGGCCCAGCTGGAAAAGGATCTGGGTAAAACCTTTTTCCCGAAACTGGAAGCCGAGCTCACCGAGAAGCGCCGCGAACTGCTGGGCGACGACGCGCCGCCGGTGCGCCTGATCATTTCTGAATCGAGCGGTAGCACGCTCGTACCGCTGGACGACAAACGGCCGGCGATCACCAAGTCGGCCAAGGAAGACTTCGCCGCCATCCCCCAACCGTAAGAAAGGATACCCGCATGGCTGTCACCCATGAATGCCGCGTCTCGTATGTTCACGTTTTCGAGGCGCAGAAGAACGACCTGTCCGGCGAAATGGAATATTCCGTCGTCGGCATTTTCCCGGCCAACACCGACTTCACGTCGATGAAGAAGGATGCCGAGGAAGCCCTGGTCAAGAAGTTTGGCGCCGACAAGAAGAACTGGCCCGAGAATCTTCGCAATCCGTTCCGCAAGTGCAAGGAACGGTGGTCGATGAAGGACGGCAAGCAGGTCATTCCGGCCGGCTACGAGAACGGCGACGACGTCTTCATCACCTTCAAGAAGGCGGCGAAGAACGGCAAGCCCGGTGTCGTCGACCACAACGTGATGGACATCATCGAACCGCAGCACTTCTACTCGGGCTGCTACGCGAAGATTTCCTACAACGCCTATGCCTTCGACAAGAAGGGCAACAAGGGTGCGGGTTTCGGCCTGAACAACATCCAGAAGACGCGCGACGGCGATCCGCTCGGCGGTCGCAGCCGTCCGACCGACGACTTCAAGCCGGTCGAAGGTGCTGGCGCTGCAGCTGGCGGCGCCGGAGCGGGCTCTGTCTTCGACTAAATTGTTGCTTATTTCACACCGTCAGCGCCCGGCAGCAATGTCGGGCGCTTCTTCCAGACGCAGGAGATACCCGTGAAAAAGATTTACTTCGCCCACTGCATGGCGGACTACGGTAACGAGCGTGAGCGTGCCGCGCTGAAGCTGCTGAAAGAGAAATTCCATATTGGCTGGGAGATCGTGAATCCCAGCGCGCCCGCAATCAGCGGCGCCTTCCAGGGTTCGCCGACCCGCAACAGCGACCCGATGGCCTTCTTCCGCAAGCTGGTGCAGGAGTGCGATGCCGTCGCCTTCCTGTTTAATCCAGGCGGCAAGAGCGTTGGCGCGAGTGTGGCAGTCGAGGTGCTGGAAGCCTTTGCCTGGGACAAGCCGGTCTGGGCTATCTCGATTCCGCCAAATATGGATGGCCATATCTGGCGGTCAAAGCACATGCCCATCGAGGTTCTGTCGATCGAACAAACCCGTGCTTTGATTGCGAGGGCCGCATGACCGATGCCCCGCACCCCATTGACGCCCTGATCCTGCTAGTCAACCAGCACCAGTGCAACATTCGCAACCTGTTCCAGAACCATAATGGCTGGCAGGCGAACATCGGCAACGGCACGGATGTCGCCGAGTTCGGCACCGGTGCAACGATGTACTGGGCGCTGGAAGATGCCGTCGAAAAGGCGATCGCCAAAGGGTTCATGAAGCGCGAGAAGCCGTCGTGGATCCGTGAGCCGAAGCCTGTTGCGGTGCTGGCTACCACTGCCGAGCCGAACGCCAGCCCAGATCCGTTCGATGACTGACCAGACTCCCATTCTGGGTTTAGACGGTCGCTGGGTGGTACCGCCCCCGCCGCGCGTCATCCTTCATATCGATTTCGAGACCCGCGGTACGGTTGAACTGGCCGATGTTGGTGTCGACAATTACTCACGGCACCCCGATACCGGCGTCTGGTGTATGGCTTTCGCCTTCGGAGACGAAGATGTCGGCCTGCTGGAACCGGCGGATTTCAACACCGGCTGGAGCGACGATACTGACCGCGTGCTGGCGCATGTCGCCGCCGGCGGCCTGGTGGTCATCCACAACGCGGCGTTTGAGCTCGCCATTTGGAACAACATCATGGCGCCACGCCACGGCTGGCCGGCGCTGAAGCCCGAGCAATGCCGCTGCACCATGGCGATGGCATACGCCATGGCGCTGCCCGGTAGCTTGGAAATGGCCGCTGCTGCCGTCGGCATCCAGCAGCAAAAGGACATGGTCGGCCGCCGGCTAATGCTGCAGATGGCCCGACCGCGTGAAATCAAGCCGGACGGAACGATCATCTGGTGGGACGAACCGGAGAAGCGCCGCCAGCTGGGTGAATACTGCCGACAGGACGTGCGTGTCGAGCGCGAGCTGGAGAAGCGGCTGATGCCGCTCTCCGATGCCGAACAGCGCCTCTGGGTGCTGGACCAGCAGATCAATAATCGCGGCGTCTTCGTCGATCAGCCGGCCGTGAAGGCTGCCATCGCCGTCGTGCAGGCCGAACAGGACCGGCTGAATGCTCGCATGCGCGAGGTGACCGGCAACTTCGTTGGTTTCTGCACCGAGGTTGCCCGAATCAAGAAGTGGCTGGGGACGCGTGGGTTCAACCAGGATGGGCTGGCCAAAGCTGACGTGGCTGACCTGCTGGAACGCGACGACCTGCCAGCCGACGTGCGCGAGGCGCTAGAACTGCGGCAGCGCGCGGGTCGTAGTAGCACCGCCAAGCTGACCCCGATGATTTCAGCAGCCAGTACCGATGGTCGGCTGCGCGGTATGTTCCAGTATCACGGCGCCCGGACCGGTCGCTGGGCTGGTCGTCGGGTGCAGCTGCAGAATCTGCCTCGCCCGAAACTGAAGCCGGCAGAGATCGAGGATGTGCTGGATGCGCTGGTGCGCATGCCGACAGCCGAAGCGGCGCGCTACATTGACCTGTTTTACGGCAGCCCCATGGACGTGCTGCCATCCTGTCTGCGCGGTCTGCTGACGGCAGCACCGGGAAAGCACCTGATCACAGCCGACTTTTCCAACATCGAAGGGCGTGTTCTCGCCTGGCTGGCCGGTGAAGAATGGAAACTGCAGGCGTTCCGTGATTTCGATGCCGGCACCGGGGCGGACATTTACAAGCTCATGGCCGCCAAAATCCTGCACAAGACCGTGGCAGAAATCACCGACGAAGAACGCCAGACCTTCGGCAAGGTGCCGGAATTGGCCTGCGGTTACGAAGGTGGCGTTGGCGCTTTCCAGACCATGGCCAAAACGTATCTGGTCAAGATTCCCGACGAACAGGCCAACGAGATCAAGGGTCTGTGGCGCGGCGAGCATCCGAAAACCGTTTCGCTCTGGCGCGATACCGAGCGGGCGGCGATCAGTGCCGTATTGAATCCGGGCAAGACCTTTGCCGCCGGCGCACCCGGCCGGCAGGTCAAATACAAGGTGAAAGGCAGCTTCCTGTGGTGCCTGCTGCCAAGCGGCCGGACGCTTTGTTATCCGTATCCGAAGATCATGCGGCTGCAGATGCCGTGGGGCGACGAGAAAGACAGCCTCACATACATGACCGAGATCGACCAGTCGGCGGGCGGTCGGGACAAGATTATCCCGGATCCCGACGCGCATGGCCGCTGGCAGCGCATCTCGACCTATGGCGGCAAGCTGGTAGAAAACAACGACCAGGCGATCAGTCGTGACCTGTTGGCCTTCGCCATGGAAACCTGTCATGCCGCCGGCTATCCCACGGTGTTGCACGCACATGACGAAAACGCTGGCGAAGTGGATGAAAGCTTCGGCGACCTGAAAGAGTTCTGTGCCAAGTGCGCCACGATTCCGGACTGGGCCGTCGGCCTGCCGGTGGTGGCCGCGGGCTGGAGAGGACGGAGGTATCGGAAATAATGGCTGACATCATCGATCAGGCGAACGACACCGCCGACCTGTTTCTGCGTTCGTCGTTGCTTAAAAGGCAACAATCTGCTAAAGACCCACCATCCGGCATCGGAATGTGCCTGTCCTGCGGCGAGGATGTCGAAGGCGAACGGCGCTGGTGCGACGCGGGCTGTCGGGACGACTGGCAGCGCAGGCAGAAGCGAGGCGCATGAGTATTCTCGAAACTGCGTTGGCCTTGGCAGCGGATGGTTTCTACGTTTTCCCGCTGCAGCCCGGCAAGAAGAAGCCGCCAAAGGGCATGCACTTCAAGGAGCGGGCCACCCGGGATCCGGCGCGGATAGCCGAATTCTTTGGCGAAGGCCATGCCAACATTGGCATCTACACTGGCCGTTTCGCCGAGAGTGAAGCCCTGCTGGTCATCGATGAAGACAACAAGGAAGGCAAGAACGGTCGGGCCTCCCTGCTGGCATTGGAGCTCGACGGTTATGACATCCCTGACACCCGTACAACGGAAACACCAACAGGTGGTCGGCATCTTATCCTGCGCGTACCTGCTGCGCTTCGGCAGGGTGTCGACGTGCTCGGAAGCGGCCTCGATATTCGATCTCGCGGCGGTTACGTTGTCGGCCCTGGATCATCCGTTGACGCCGGACGGTATGTGGTGGGTGCAAATCTACCCGTGGCATCCGCTCCTGAATGGCTTGTCGACCGTCTCGGCACAGGCACTGATCGACGTGGTGAACAGCCAGATCAGGACGGAGTTCGGGTTGACCGTGCCCGTGCTCTGGCTCGCGCAACCGCGTATCTGCAGTCCGACGCGCCATTAGCGATCAAGGGCCAGGGTGGCGACCAGACTACCTACAAGGTCGCCGCACGGGTCAAGGATTTCGGCCTGTCGCAGCAGGATTGCCTCGACGCCATGTTCGAGCACTGGAATCCGCGCTGCCCGCCCGGCTGGTCTTACGATCGCCTGGGCCAGAAGGTGGCCCATGCCTACCGGTACGGATTTGAGACGCCGGGCACTGCGGCACCGGAAGCCGATTTCACACCTGCCGCGCCGACAGATGACGGCGACACACCGGATACCGGCATCCACCCCTACGTCAAGATCAACCGGGAATTCGCTTTCGTCATCGCCGGCGGCGGCTGCCACATCCTTTGGGAAACCACCGATGCCAAGGGGATGTGGAAGTTGGAACATCTGACGATGTCAGCCTTCAACGGCAAGTTCGCCTCGCACAAGATCCAGCTTGGTCGCAAGACCGTGCCGGTTACCGAGGAATGGATGGAATGGGATGGCCGGCGATCCTACGATGGCATCGTGTTCGCGCCCTGCCAGCCGGTGCCCGACCGGTTTTACAACCTGTGGCGCGGCTTCCAGGTCGAGCCCTGGGGGCAAGAACCGGTGCCGCCGCCAGTGCAGGCCGCGCTGGATGCCTGGCTGGAGCATGGTCTGCAGAACGTCTGCCGCGGCGACCGCGTGCTGTTCCGCTGGCTGCTGGCCTACTGCGCTCATATCGTGCAGCGCCCGTGGGAAAAACCGCTGGTCTCGCTGGTATTCCGCGGCGCCAAGGGTGTCGGCAAGAACGCTTTCATCGAAACCGTCGGCCGGCTGCTGGGCGGCCATTTCCTGCTGACATCGAACCGCCGCTACCTGATCGGCAATTTCAACGGCCATCTGGAAAACTGCCTGATGTTCGCGCTCGACGAAGCGTTCTGGTCCGGCGACAAGCAGGCCGAGGGCACGCTGAAAGACCTGATCACGGGCACCGAGCACGTCATCGAGCACAAGGGCAAGGAGACCTACAAGGTCGACAACCGGACCCGGGTGATCATCATCGGCAACGAGGAATGGCTGGTCCCGGCCAGCCACGATGAACGTCGGTACGCCGTGTTTGATGTCGGCGACGGCCGGAAGCAGGACCGCGCATTCTTCAAGGCCATGCGGGAAGGCATGGAAGCTGGCGGCTATCGCCTGCTGCTGAGCCATCTCCAGAATGTCGACCTTACGGGGATCGATCTGAACGGGGCGCCGGAAACCGACGCGCTGCTGGACCAGAAGCTGGCCTCGCTCGAACCGTTCCACCAATACTGGCTGGACTGTCTCAGCGAAGGCCGGATCCTGCTGTCCGATTTCGGCGAGGAATGGCCCGAGGCGGTGGACTGCAACCGTTTCCGCGACGCCTTCCGCCGCTATGCCAAGGAACGCCATGTGCGCAGCCGTCTGCCGGACGACCGCACGATCGGCAAGCAGCTGCGCGACGCCTGCCCTGGCACTTTCCACACCAAGACCAGCCGTGCCGGCTACGTCTACAAGCTGCCCACTTTGGAACAGTGCCGCACGGCCTGGTCCACCTTCATCGGCCACGGCGTGCGGTGGCCGGAATGAGCGGCGCCTACTACAACGAGATTGATCCCTACGCAGCCCAATGGCTGCGAAATCTTATCGCTGCGGGTCACATTCCCGCCGGCGATGTCGACGAACGGAGTATTGCCGATGTCCATCCCATCGATCTCGTCGGATACACCCAATGCCATTTCTTCGCCGGGCTGGGGGGGTGGGCTTACGCAGCCAGACTCGCAGGATGGCCAGACAATAAACCCCTTTGGACCGGAAGCTGTCCATGTCAGCCATTCAGCGCCGCCGGCAAGCGCAAAGGCACGGCGGACGAAAGGCACCTCTGGCCAGAAATGCGACGTCTCATTGCTGCCTGTCGGCCCGTTGTCGTGGCTGGGGAGCAGGTTGCGAGCAAGGATGGCCGTGTATGGCTCGCCGGAGTACGAACTGATCTGGAAGACATGGCCTATGGTGTCTGGGCCGCCGATCTCTGCGCTGCGGGCGTCAGCGCGCCGCATATCCGGCAACGAATTTGGTGGCTGGCCGACACCGACAGCGTTGTCGTTCAAGGACAGTCACCAACCGGGCAACAATCGTTCGATGAATCGGACAATGGAATTGGTCGGATGGCCAACGCCAACGGCAGCCTTGGCCAACAAGGGTGTACGGTCGACGGAGGGTGGAATTCGAGAAGCGATGCGCTCGAAGGGTCCGGATCTGGCGGCGGTGGCGTGTTTAGCGGGTTGGGTTTCACCGACAGCACAAGACGGGAGTCGGGGCAATCAACCACCGAGACCACACGACACAGGGATTCCGCTATCTCAGCAGGTAGTACAGGTGTTGCCCAGCCTGCCAGGCTGGGCAACACCGACGAGCCGCGATCACAAGGATGGGGCGAGCGACTTATCAAATGTCCCCATCAATGGCCTCCTGGGACGCCAAATTTCGCTGTGCTCTGCACAGACGGAAAAGCGCGGCGCTTTGAACCCGGCTCATTCCCGCTGGCTCATGGGGTATCCGCGCGTGTGGGACGATTGCGCGCCTATGGTAACGCGATCAACCCGTGGATCGCGGCGGAAATACTCGGCGCCTATCTTGACGGTCCCTGATCCGTTTACCGATTAGATGTAAGCCAGCAGCATAACTGCGGCGCCGCCTACCATGATGCCGAACACGAAACCCCAACCCCACACTCGATGTCGTTCTGCTAAAGCCATTTTCGACCTCCTTGCGACCTGATGTGAATTTGCCGTGTTGCTCTTTTTCTGCTAAGTATTTGGTGCCCCAGGCCGGACTTGAACCAGCACACCCTTGCGGATAACAGATTTTGAGTCTGTCGCGTCTACCAATTTCACCACTGGGGCCCGGCCGTCACGCCGAGAGTTTGCGGCGGGCGGATATTACCCAACACCAGCCCTGAATCAACGGCCAGCCATCCCTCGGCATCTTTCGGGAAATGGCGGATAAACACTGCTTTGTCATGCCCTGCGACCGGACGGCGCATGGACAAGCCCTGCGGCCTCCGGCATACAGCTTGCCACCTCTTTTCACCGAGCGGAGTTCTGCCCAGGTGTTTCGCCCGCTTTACGACTGGACCATGCGCCAGGCCGCCCGGCCCCGCGCCGACCGTGCCCTCGCCGTGGTGTCCTTCCTGGAAAGTTCGGTCTTTCCCATCCCGCCCGACGTGATGCTGATCCCGATGTGCCTGGCCGACCGCAGCCGGGCGTTTTACTACGCCGCCGTCTGCACCGTGGCCTCGGTGATCGGCGGCCTGTTCGGTTATGCCATCGGCTATTTCCTGCTCGAGACGCTCGGCCGCTGGGTGATCGACCTCTATGGCTATGCCGAAAAGTGGCAGGCCTTCGAGGATGCCTATGCCGAATGGGGCGTCTGGATCATCCTGATCAAGGGCCTGACGCCGATCCCTTACAAGATCGTCACCATCGCCAGTGGCGCGGCGCATTTCAGCCTTCTCGTCTTTATCCTCGCCTCTATCGTCACGCGCGGCCTGCGTTTCTTCCTGGTCGCCGGGCTGCTGCGGGCCTATGGCGAGCCGATCCGCGACTTCATAGAGAAGCGACTCACTATTCTCGGCGTGATCTTCGTGGTCTGCCTGATTGGCGGTTTCGTCGCCGTGCGCTATCTTTTCTGAACCATGATCGACAGCGCATTTCTGCCCCATCGTTCCGGCCTGCTCGTTGCCCTGGCGGCCGGGGGCACGCTGGCGCTGGTGCTGATCGCGCAATACGGCTTCGGCCTGCCGCCCTGCGAAATGTGCCACTGGCAGCGCTGGCCGCATATCGCCGCACTGATCTTCGGCCTCGGCGCCCTGCTGCTGCCGCGCTGGCGCGTAAAGCTTCTCGCGCTCGCGGCCCTCAGCTTTGCGATCACCGGCGGCATCGGCGTGTTCCATGCCGGTGTGGAATGGAAATGGTGGCAGGGCCTGACCAGCTGCGGCAGCAGCTCGACCGCCACCTCGCTGGAAGACCTGCGCGCCCAGATCATGGCCGCACCCGTTGTGCGCTGTGACGACGCCGCCATCCGCGTGCTGGGCCTCTCCATGGCTGGCTGGAATGCGCTGTGGTCGGCGGCGCTGGCCATCTTCGCGCTGCTCGCTGCCCGTCGTGCCGCGCAGGAGGCCGTGTGATGCAGAAACCCACGTCGCAAAAACGGCGCCTGGCCGGCGATCCCGATCCGCGCGCCCTGCTGGAGCGTATCCTGCGCGTCGACCATGCCGGCGAATATGGCGCCAAACGCATCTATGAAGGCCAGCTGTCGGTACTGAAGGCTGCGCCTTCCACGCCGACCATCCGCCATATGCTGCAGCAGGAGCAGGTGCATCTCGACACTTTCAACCGCCTGCTGCCGCAGCGCCGCGTGCGCCCCACCCTGCTGACGCCGCTCTGGCATGTCGGCGGCTTCGCGCTCGGCGCCGCCACGGCTTTGCTGGGCGAAAAAGCCGCCATGGCCTGCACGGAAGCCGTCGAGGAAGTGATCGATGCGCATTATGCCAGGCAGGTCGAGAAACTGGGCGAAGCCGAACCCGAGCTGCGCGCCACCATTGAGACATTCCGCGCCGAGGAAGTCGAACACCGCGACACGGCACGTGCCGAGGGCGCCAGCGAGGCACCGGCCTATCCGCTGCTGTCGCGCGGCATTAAGGCCATTACACGTGGCGCCATCTGGCTGTCCGAGCGTGTTTAAGCTGCCTTACGGCTCCAGCTCGCTGTCCCAGTAGAGAAAATCGCGCCAGCTTTCGTGCAAGAAATTGGGCGGGAAGGCGCGCCCGTTGCGCTGCAGTTCCTGCACGGTCGGCATATGCGGGCGGATGCGCGGATGCATGTGGCAATCATTCGGCATGCGACCGCCCTTGGTCAGATTGCAGGGCGCGCAGGCCGCCACGACGTTGTCCCAGCGCGTGAGCCCGCCGCGCGAGCGTGGAATGACATGGTCGAAGGTCAGTTCATGCCGGCTGCCGCAATACTGGCAGGAGAAACGGTCGCGCAGGAACAGGTTGAACCGGGTGAAGGCCGGCCGCCGCGCCGGTGCGATATAGCGTTTGAGTGCCACCACGCTGGGTAGCCGCATGCGGAAACCGGGTGAGCGGACTTCCTGGTCGTATTCGGAGAGAATCGTGACGCGATCCATGCAGACCGCCTTGACCACTTCCTGCCATGGCCAGACCGACAGCGGGAAGTAAGACAGCGGCTGATAATCCGCATTCAGAACCAACGCCGGGCAACTCTCAGGGTTCATTGCTCCCCCAGATCCGAAACGCCGTATTCCCTTACCATATGCGGGGTTACCGCGTTATGACAACTACCTTATTTTGTAAGCTGGCCGGGTTGTCCACACACTGGCCACCAGCATCACTTAGGGCGGGCAAAACAGTCGGCGAGGAAAGCGCCGCCCAGCGCCAATCCCTGGCCATCGATGCCATGGCCGAGGCCCCGGCTGACATGGAAGCGCGCCGGGCAATCCGCCTGGTTCAGCATGTTCAGCGCTGCATGCATCGCTTCGATCGGCACGATCTCGTCGGCATCGCCATGGATCAGCAGGATCGGCGGTCGGCTGCGGATCTGCTGCTTCAAGCCTTCGCCGCCCAGCAAGGCCCCCGAATAGCCCAGGATGCCGGCTGGGCCCGGATCGCGCCGCAGACCGACATGCAGTGCCATCATGGTGCCCTGGCTGAATCCGACCAACGCCAAATCGTCGGGTGCCAGATTGTGGCGTTCAAGTTCAGCAGTGATGAACTGCTCCAGCGCCGGTGCGACCTGTTCGGCGGCCTTCTGCATCGTGGCATAGACGGCTGCGGTCTGATGCGGGTCGCGACGCAGCAGATTGGGATCGTAGGCATCCAGCGCAAACCACTGCCGCCCGCCCATCATGCCAGGCGGGAAGCCCGGGATACGGCCTGGTGCATGCGGCGCGACGAAAGCCGCCTCGGGCACCAGGTTGCGCCATTGCGCGCCCAGTTCGATCAGGTCGTTGCCATCGGCGCCATAGCCGTGGATCAGCACCACTAGCTTGCGCGCGTTGCCGCTGGCTGCCTCGATACGCGGGCCATCGATCGCTGTGGTCATGCACCGGTCTCCTTGTCGACGGCAATATCCGTGGTCGCCCGCTTTGCCGTCACCGCGTAGTAGCGCCAGAGCAAGCGCGCAGCGACGCCACGATGCGGCCGCCATTTCTCGGCCATTTTATCCATCTTCTTCACATCCGGACGGCTTTTCAGGCCGAACAGACGCTTGGCCGCTTCCTGCAGCGCCACGTCATGCGCCGGCCAGATATCCTCGCGGTCCAGCGCAAACATCAGGAAGATTTCCGCGGTCCAGCGCCCGATGCCCTTCACCTCGGTCAGCATGGCGATGGCGGCATGGTCTTCCAGCTTCGGCAGCAGGTCGAAATCGATGGCGCCGCTTTTCGCCGCCTGCGCCATGTTGCGCACGTAGCGCACCTTCGGTCCGCTCAACCCACAGGCGCGCAGGCGCGGCTCGGTCAGTTTCAACACGCGCTCCGGCGTGAACACGCCATTGGCGCGGCCTTGGACTGCCGCTTCCAGCCGGCCCCAGATGGTGGCGGCGGCTGCCACCGAAATCTGCTGCTCGATCACGATACGGCACAGGCTGGCGAAATCGGCCGGGCGACGGCGATCGGAGATATAGCCGACGACGGCGAAGGCCTCGGCGAATTTCGGCTCGCGCTCGCAGAGCTGCGCCAGCGCGACTTTCGTGCGCTTGCGGGTATCGGGCTTTGCGGCGGGCGGAAGGTCTGCCATATGCTTCGCTCATGGAATCGCTTCATGCAGTCTGACACCGTTACGCGCTGCGCGCCAAGCCCGACCGGCTACCTGCATCTCGGCCATGCCTATGCTGCCGGGATCGGCTGGCTGCGGGCTCAGCAGGCAGGAGGCCGCTTCCTGCTGCGCATCGAAGACATCGACGTCACCCGCTGCCGGCCTGAATTCACGCAAGCCATCTTCGATGACCTGCACTGGCTGGGCCTCAGCTGGGAAGAACCGGTGCGCCGACAGTCGCAGCATTTTGCCGATTACGCCAGATCGCTGGATCGCCTGCAGCAGCGCGGCCTGCTCTATCCCTGCTTCTGCACCCGCAAGCAGATCCAGGCCGAGATTGCCGCCGCCGGTCATGCGCCACACGGCTTCGAGGGCGCAGTTTATCCCGGCACCTGCCGGCATCTGTCAGCTGGCGAGCGCGAACAGCGCATCGCGGCCGGCGAAGCTTATGCGCTACGGCTGGATATGGCGGCAGCCTGTCAGCATGTCGATGGCCGCTGGCCTTTGCACTGGCATGACGAACAGGCGGGTCTGCAGGCCGTGACGCCGGACTTGCTGATTCAGGGCTTCGGCGATGTGGTGCTGGCGCGCAAGGAAACGCCGGCCAGCTACCATCTCTGCGTGACGCATGACGATGCTCTGCAGGGGATTACGCTGGTCACGCGCGGCAGCGATCTTTTCATGGCCACGCATCTGCATCGCCTGTTGCAGGCACTGTTCGGCTGGCCGGTGCCGGCCTATGCGCATCATCCGTTTCTGCTGGACGAGACCGGCGAACGGCTGGCCAAGCGCAAGAACGCGCCGGCCCTGCGCGACCTGCGTGCCGCCGGCGTCACACCTGCCGCGGTGTGGCAGCAGGCCGGACTGGATCCTGCCGCTTTCCCAAAATGAGTCAGGGTTTCGGACGAACCCGCTGACGCGTCTCGGGATCGAGCCAGTCATACATCGGCTGCAGCCAGGGCTCATCGGGATGCGCCGCGAGAATAGCGTCGATGGCCGGCACCAGGCGAGCGGCGACCGGCGTGCGGTTGCAGGTGACGCCGCCCAGATTGACGGTCGGGATTTCCGCGATCGGCAGCACCGAGAGCACCGGCGCGGTCTGTTCCTGACGCGTCTGCCAGATCGCCTCGAAGGGATAGAGCAGCAGCCAGTCGAGCCGCTTCGCCGCCAGCATCGACACCATGTTGCTCGTCTTGGGTAGGCGGGTGACCGGCGCATCGGGTAGGGTGTCGCGCAACAGGCCATCCAGCACCGCGCCGTAAGAACGGTTCTGGTTCACCGCGCCATCCAGCGCCGCCTGCTGCAGCAGGCGGCGGAATTCCACCATGCCTTTCGCATCCAGCAGCGGCTGAAAATCCTTGGCGTCCGCGCTACGCACCACGAGACCCAGTGCGGGCATGCGCATGATGTCGCGACTGATCAGGAACTGTTTTTCACGCTCGGGCGTGCGCAGAAGGTTGCTGGTGCATATGGTGAGCTGTGGGTCTTCCATCAGCCGCAGCAGGCGCGGCAGCGGCAGCGCGCGCATCTCGTGTGTGTAACCCGGCGGCAGGCGGGCAATCAGCCAGGCCAGCGCCGCATCGCCGAACCCCTGGCGGTTCGGCATGAAGACCGGCGGCCACTCGGTCTTCAGCCACAGGATTTTGTCTTCGGCCTGCGCAGGCTGCACGGCAGTGGAGAGCAGCAGCGTCAACAGCATACAGCGCAGCAGGGATATCCTGCTGCGCCGGCACTGAACCGTCGCCGACATCGGCGCGGCGACTGAGATAAACCGGTCTTAATTTCCGAGCGGCAGGGAGTAGGTCAGGAAGACCGTCTCGGTGCCCGGATTGCTGTCGTAGATGCTGGCATTCGAGATGTGGCTGATGCCGAGGCCGAGCCGCGAGCGGTCGTCGAAGCGGTAGCTCAGCTCGAGCTGCGACTTGAACTCGATCGTGCCACCGAGGTCCTTGCCATCGCCTTCGCGATACAGGCCCGGCGCGAAGGACGGCGTCAGCACCCAGCGGCGACCAAAATAGATATCGACCAGCACGCCGGCATAGCCCATCACCGCACTGTCGCTGGTGGCCAGCACGCCGACCATCGGCTTGAAGATCCAGAACTTGTCGCCGAAGCGATATTCGAGGCGGCCCTCGAAGGCATCGTGATCGTCGGCGATGTCGTGGTAGCCCGCGGCGACGGTCAGGAAAGACGGATCGTCCTTACCCTGGGCCTGCGCGGCAGGCGAAACAGCGAACAGCAGGCCGGCAACCACGGCCGCGACACAGCCGGAGAGCAAACGGAAAGGCATCGTATCCCCCAATATTCAGGCCGGCTGAACCGGTCCTGTTCTTCACCCCAAAACTTATGCGGGCAAATACTGCCAAAGATATTGTGATGCGCCAAGGGCTTATCCACCGAGTCGCGGACATGGCACGGCCCTGACGCTTCATTCTCGCCACATTTCTGCGGCATGAGAGCCGCCCATGCGACACCTGCGCCGTTTTTTTCTGATCCTCTGCCTCGCCGTGGTGACCCTGCCAGTGCTTTACGGGGCTGCGGCCCTCGCGCTGGGCCTCCTGCCGGCACCGCACCGCCAGCCCTCGCCCGGCCAGCCGACCGTGCCGGTTTATCTGATTTCCAACGGCTGGCATGTCTGGGTCGCCCTGCCGGCCCAAACTGGCGATACCGACTGGAGCACCTGGCTGGCCGAGAGCCGGTTGGCCGGACGTCTGGGCGACAGCGATTACGTGGCTTTCGGCTGGGGCGACCGGGATTTTTACCTGAATACCCGCCGTCCGGTGGATTTCCGCCCCGACCTTGCCATCGCCGCCCTGCTGGGCCGCGGCCCAGCCGCCATGCATGTGATGCGGGTACCTGAAACGCGACTGAACGGCCCGGAGCTGAAGACCCGCCGGCTTGAGGTCGATGCCCTCCAGTACCACGCTCTGGCGGCGTATATTCAGACCGGCTTCGCCCCCGGCGGGAACGGCCGGCCCCAACCCCTCACCGAGCCGGGATTCGGCCTGGATGATGCCTTTTTCGAGGCGACCGGGCGCTACAGCCCGTTTCGCACCTGCAACGAGTGGATCGGCGCCGGATTGCGCGCCGCCGGCCTGAAAGCCGGCTGGTGGACCCCCTTCCCCTACGGTCTGATCTAGAGGCCAAAAAGGAGGTCGTGATATCGCCGTGCTCGCCTTGCGACTCACCCATAAAGGGGCTAAACCCAGCCCCGAAAAAGGACGGTTATGGGCGGTTTACGCCGCTCAGCTTCCGCTCGCCACGCCATCCCATCGGAGACCAAAAAAATGACGGTTCGGGTTGCGATTAATGGTTTCGGCCGCATCGGCCGCAATGTGCTGCGCGCCATCATCGAAAGCGGCCGCACGGATATCGAAGTTGTCGGCATCAATGATCTCGGCCCGGTCGAGACCAACGCCCATCTGTTCCGCTATGACAGCGTGCATGGTCGCTTCAACGGCACCGTCACCACCAAGGGCGACAGCATCGATGTGGGCCGCGGCCCGATCAAGGTGACCGCCGAGCGCGATCCGGCCAAGCTGCCCTGGAAGGAGCTGAAGGTCGACATCGCGATGGAATGCACCGGCATCTTCACCGACAAGGAGAAGGCCGCACTGCACCTGACCGCCGGCGCCCGCAAGGTGCTGGTGTCGGCTCCCGCCACCAATGCTGACCTCACCGTCGTCTACGGCGTGAACCACGACCAGCTCAAGGCAGAGCATACCGTCGTGTCGAATGCCTCCTGCACCACCAACTGCCTGGCCCCTGTCGCCTTCGTGCTCGATAACGCGATCGGCATCGAAAAGGGCTACATGACCACGATCCATGCCTATACCGGCGACCAGCCGACGCTGGACACCATGCATAAGGATCTCTACCGCGCCCGCGCCGCGGCGCTGTCGATGATCCCGACCACCACCGGCGCCGCCAAGGCCGTCGGCCTGGTGCTGCCCAACCTGAAGGGCAAGCTGGACGGCTCGTCGATCCGCGTGCCGACCCCGAATGTGTCGCTGATCGACTTCAAGTTCATCGCCAAGAAGAACACCACGGCGGAAGAGGTGAACGAGGCGATCAAGCGTGCCGCCGCCAACCAGCTGAAGGGCATCCTCGACGTCAACGACCAGCCGCTGGTCTCCAGCGACTTCAACCACAATCCGGCCAGCTCGACCTTCGACCTGAAACAGACCCAGGTGATGGACGGCAATCTGGTGCGCGTGGTGTCGTGGTACGACAACGAGTGGGGCTTCTCCAACCGCATGTCCGACACTGCGGTGGCGATGGCCAAGCTCTAAACCGGGAGCAGCGCAGACATGTCCGGTTTCCGTACCCTCGATGACGTCAACGTCGCCGGCAAGACGGTGTTGACGCGAGTCGATCTGAACGTTCCGATGAAGGACGGCCGGATCACCGACGATCTGCGCATCAGCCGCATCCTGCCCACCCTGCACGAACTGTCGCGCAAGGGTGCCAAGGTTGTGGTTCTGTCGCATTTCGGTCGCCCGGACGGCAAGCCGGTGCCGGAAATGTCGCTCAAGCCGGTGGCGGCTGCGCTCGCCACCGCGCTTGGCTCCTCGATTGCCTTCGCCGAAGATTGCGTTGGCGCTCCGGCCAAGGACGCCATCGACAAGCTGAAGTCCGGCGGTGTCGTGTTGCTGGAGAATACGCGTTTCCATGCGGGCGAAGAGAAGAACGACGCGGCGCTGGCCAAAGAGATGGCGGCGCTGGGCGATCTCTATGTCAACGATGCCTTCTCCTGCGCCCATCGCGCCCATGTCTCGACCGAGGCATTGGCGCATCTGCTGCCGGCCTATGCCGGCCGCAACATGGAAGTGGAACTGAAGCATCTTGAAGCCGCGCTGGACAAGCCGGAGAAGCCTGTCGCCGCCGTGATCGGCGGCGCCAAGGTTTCGACCAAGCTGGAACTGCTCGGGAACCTGCTCGGCAAGGTCGACAAGATCATCATCGGCGGCGGCATGGCGAATACCTTCCTGTTCGCCCAGGGTCGCGAAGTGGGCAAGAGCCTGTGCGAGAAGAACCTGGCCGATACCGCGCGCGACATCCTGCGCGATGCCGTGACGCGCGGCTGCGCCATCATCCTGCCGGATGACGTGGTAGTGGCCCGTGAATTCAGGCAGGGCGCCCCCAGCAAGGTGGTACCGGCCGAACGCGTGCCGGCCGACCAGATGATCCTGGATATCGGCCCGGTCGCGGCTGCCCGCCTCGGCACCATCCTGGCGGATTGCAAGACGCTGGTCTGGAATGGCCCCCTGGGCGCCTTCGAAACCCCGCCCTTCGATGCCGGCACCGTGACGGTCGCCCGTACCGCCGCGGCACTGACCGCCTCGGGTCGCCTGCTCAGCGTGGCTGGTGGTGGCGACACGGTGGCCGCACTCCGTCATGCCGGCGTGGCCGAGGAGTTTTCCTACGTCTCCACCGCCGGCGGCGCCTTCCTCGAATGGCTGGAAGGCAAGGAACTGCCCGGCGTGGCTGCCCTATCGGCTACGGCGGCTGCCAAATAAGGAAGTGATAAAATCCGGTCCCGACAACAGGCGGGCCGGATTTTCGGTATCAACGGACTGAATTCGGACTATCGGGAGCTGACTGAAATGGACGTCAAAGAACTCAACAAGATCGCCAAGGGCATGGTCGCCGCCGGCAAGGGCATCCTCGCCGCCGATGAAAGCACCAGCACCATCGAGAAGCGCCTCTCCAGCATCAACGTGCCGTCGACGGAAGAGAACCGCCGCGACTATCGCGAAATGCTGTTCACCGCCGAGGGCTCGGAGAAGTACATCTCCGGCGTGATCCTCTATGACGAGACGCTGCGCCAGAAGGCCAAGGACGGCACGCCGCTGGTCGATATCCTGAACAAGCGCGGCATCATCCCGGGCATCAAGGTCGACAAGGGCGTGCAGCCCCTGCAGGGCACCGACGGCGAGAAGATCACCGAGGGCCTCGACGGTCTGGGCAAGCGCATGGCCGAATACCACCAGCTCGGCGCCCGTTTCGCCAAGTGGCGCGCGGTGCTGAACATCGCCAACGGCAAGCCGAGCCGGCAGGCCATTGTCGCCAATGCCGAGGCGCTGGCGCGCTATGCCGGCATCTGCCAGGCCAACAACATCGTGCCGATCGTCGAGCCGGAAATCCTGATGGACGGCGACCATGATCTGGCCACCAGCTTCGCCGCTACCGAGCGCACGCTGCATGCTGTGTTCGAGCAGCTGGCGCTGCACAATGTCGTCTTCGAGGGCATGATCCTGAAGCCGGGCATGGTGATCCAGGGCGAAAGCTGCAAGAAGGCCGCCAGCATCGACGAAGTGGCCGATGCCACCGTGCAGGTGCTGAAGCGCTGCGTGCCGTCGGCCGTGCCGGGCATTGCCTTCCTGTCGGGCGGCCAGTCGGACGAGCTGGCCTCGGCCCATCTCGGCGCCATGAATGCCCGCCATCCCAATCTGCCCTGGGCCCTGACCTTCTCGTATGGTCGCGCGCTGCAGGCCCTGCCGCTGAAGCTGTGGGGCGGCAAGGCCGCCAACGTGGCGAATGCGCAGAAGGGCTACCTGCACCGCGCCAAGCTCAACGGCCTGGCGGCGCTCGGCAAGTACGACGCCAAGCTGGAAGGCGAATTCAAGGCCGCGTAAGCGCGCCGCAGAGTTCTGAAAACAGGAACGGCCCCGGTCTTGCGACCGGGGCCGTTTTATTTGCCGTTATGCGACCGGTTACGCCGCCTTGGGCTGCGCCTCGATCACCGTGCCGCCGTTGACGGCCGTGTTGATCTGGATCTGGCGCGGCTTCTTGGCCTCGGGGATCTCGCGCTTCAGCGCGATATGCAGCAGGCCGTCCTTCAGCTCGGCGCCGACCACCTTCACGGTGTCGGCCAGCTCGAAGCGGCGTTCGAAGGCGCGGCGTGCGATACCACGGTGCAGATACGAAACCTGCTCGCCATCCTGCGTCGCGGCCTGCTCCACCGCCTTGCCAGTGACGATCAGGCTGTTCTCTTTCACGGTGATGTCGAGTTCGCTCTGGTCGAAGCCGGCCACCGCCATGGTGATGCGATAGGCGTCTTCGCCGCGTTTCTCGATGTTATACGGGGGATAGCTGGTCGCGGTTTCGTCGACGCGATTGGCCAGTTCGAACAGCCGGTTCACATGATCGAAGCCGACGCTGGAACGCAGCAGGGGGGAAAGATCGAAAGCACGCATAGAGTCATCCTCCTTCAAGCGATGAGTCGTTTGCGCGGCCCGCCCACAAAAAGAGGCAGGAGACGTTTCCCGCTCTCCGAGCCGGGCCGCCGTGAGGCCGGACCCCATCATTGGGCATCCGGCACGAGGCAGAGATAGGAAGCCGAAAACCTGGCTTCAAGAGGGGGAAATTTTCAGGAAATCCGCGACTCCGCCGCGGCGAGCCTCAACCGATCGAGATCGGGTGCCATTTAAAGTCATGCAGCGCCCGGCCGCGCAGCACATCCGTCACATGCTTGGGTCCAACGAATTCCGGCGCCAGATTCACGCCCTGGGCGGCCAGCACGACAGTGGAATTCTTGAATAGCGGCTTCATCGCCGCAAGCGAGCGCGTCGCCATCTCATCAGTGGCGATGGCGGCATAGGCCACGTAGACCATCGTGATGATCTCGTTGCCCAGTTGAAAGGAAGCGGACTGGTAAACCTGAGCCATGGCTGCGCTGGTTGTGTCGCCGCGAGGACGCGCGGATCAGACCTAAGGGGTAAAGCAGCCGTGGTTAATGAAACGTGGCCAGGTTTCACTTCCGTGAAACTTCTTCGCCGGCCAAAGAAAAAGGCGGCCGGGACATCCGGGCCGCCTTTTATCTGCCGGAGCCGTGGCCCCGACGTCATCCGAATACGGTCGATTACTTCTTCAGGCCGAAGCTGCCGAAGCGCTTCTTGAACTTGGCCACCTGGCCACCCGCTTCGTTCAGACGGGCCGGGCCGCCGGTCCAGGCCGGATGCGAGGTCGAGTCGATGTCGAGCATCATGGTGTCGCCCGGCTTACCCCAGGTCGAACGGGTGGTGTAGACGGTGCCGTCCGTCATCTGCACCTTGATCTCATGGTAATCGGGATGGATATCGGCCTTCATGACAGGTCTCCTGAGCCTGCCCCCAACTCATGGCACCATCGCCATGATGGTCGGGGGGAGCTGTAAATCGAGGGGGCGTTATAGCCACAAGCCCCTCCCCCTGCAACCCCGAACCGGAGGGGGCCAATAACCAAACAAAATCAAACTATTATTGGCTATCCCCCGGCCAGATTGCGGCGGCGCTGGAATTCGGCCGGATCAACCAGGTCGATGCCCAGTTTTTCCAGCCCGTCCAGAATCGGAATGAAAACGTTCAGACTGGCATTCGACTTGTTTTCGCCCATGGCGTAGCCCCCCATCACGACGCCAATCAGATTGCCATGCCGGTCGAGCATCGGCCCGCCACTGTTGCCGCCATGGACTGACACATCAGCCTGGATGAGATCGAAAGGCTGCGAGGGCGGGCGAGCCGGCCGCCAGGCGCTGACCACACCGCGGGTCACCGTCCATGCCAGACTACGCATTTGTGGTGCCCCTATGACATAGACCTCTTCGGTCACTGTCACTGGCGCGTCACGGACAGCCATGGCGGGATAGCCGCTGCCTTCGAGTTGGACCAGAGCGACATCACGAAGCTCATGCGAACGCAGCACCTCGCCCACCACCGCCCGGCCGGAGACCAGCCGCACGCGCACAAAGCGCTGGCTGCCGACGACATGCCTGTTGGTGATCATCAATCCGTCTTCGGACACGATGAAGCCGGAGCCGTGGCTGGTATCGCTGCCTTCAATCAGCACCGTGGCACTGCGCAATCGGTCGATGTGGGTGTTGATCGGCTGTTGCGACAGCGCCGTGCGCCGCAAGGGAATACGCGACCGATCTTCTGTAACGGTGCGTGCCGTAGGCGATGGCAGCGGGGCACGTTCCGTCATCATTTTGCGCAAGTCAGGCGAGACGGCCAACTGGTTCGTGGCATCGGCGAAAGCAAGCTGCATCAGCAGCTTCTGATCCGGTGAAATCGCATCCGTGGTTTCGAATTTGCCTTCGTTGCGCTGGCGCAGGATCACCTGCCGCCGCACCGGATCGAAAACCTGCCAGTCGACCGTAACGCGCGACTTGCCACGGATGCCGACCATATGCCGGCCGGTGAAATCGCAGAGCGCGCGGACGTCCATATCCATCTCGGTGATGGAGAGGCCGAACTGCAGTTCACCGCCCTCTTCGCGCTGCGCGCCGAAAAGCTGACCGGGATCGCCGACCACTTTGAACCCATGGCCACTCATCACACGATAAAACGTATCGCTCCATTCACTGCTGCGGTCCTGACTGCGCGGCTGCTGCTGAAGGATCGGACCCATGACGCCCACGCCGGTACACATCGTGCCGATCTCGCCCGAGACCCGGCCGATTTCCTTGCCGCGCGGGACATCGATCTGCACGACGGAGAGTTCGATCGAGCGGCCATCCAGCCCGGACTGCTGGCCCGGCGCGATGGTGCTGCCATCGGCGAGTTGCACCGGCTTGGCGGCAATGGCCGGCGGCGATTTGGGGGCCACGCAGGCGGAAAGCGTGGCGGCAAGGGCGAGCGCGGCGAGGCGGGACAGCAGAACGGGCATGGGACTCTCTTGAGAGGAGAGGACGGGATTTTACAGATATCTATAATAGCAATTACGGAACATAAAGTGAAATTCCCGCGCCAAGTCGGTTTGAATACAATCGTATTCATTATTACCCCGCGACCGGAGCGCGCAGTGCCGGTGGTTGCGTTGTCCCTCCGGGCTGCGGTCGGTATAACCATCTGAGTTTTCAGCCAGACAAGCCCATGCCGCCCGCCGACAGCACAAATTCCAAGCGCCCGCCGATCTCGGCGCTGAAGCATGTTTTCCGTTTCGTTGCTCCCTATCGCTGGATGGCGGCCGGGGCGGCCGTGGCGCTGGTCGTCACCTCGGGCGCCATGCTGATGATCGGCCAGGCAATCCGCCGGGTGATTGATGCCGGCTTCGGCGCCGGCAACGGCGACTATCTCGACCTCTATTTCGGCGCGCTGTTCGGCGTTGTCGTCATCCTCGCCTTCGGCACCTTCGCGCGCTTCTACTGCGTCACCTGGATCGGTGAGCGCGTGGTCGCCGATATCCGCAAGGCGGTCTACAGCCATGTGATGAAGCTGAGCCCGGCCTTCTTTGAAACCACCCGCAGCGGCGAGGTGCTGTCGCGGCTGACCACGGATACTGAACTGATCCAGACCCTGGTCGGCTCGTCGATCTCGGTGGCCTTGCGCAACACGCTGCTGTTCGTGGGCAGTGCCGGGCTTCTGATTGTCACCTCGCCGCGGCTGACCTTGCTGGTCGCGCTGGTCATCCCGCTGGTGGTGCTGCCGATCATCGTGCTGGGTCGACGCTTACGCAAACTGTCGCGCGAAAGCCAGGACCGCATCGCCGACCTGTCGGCCCGCGCCGGCGAGACGCTGAACGCCATCACCACGGTGCAGGCCTATACCTATGAAGCGCGCGAGGGCGAACGTTTTGGCCGCCATGCCGAGGATGCCTTCACCACTGCCGTGCGCCGCATCCGGGCGCGCGCCTGGCTGACCGCGCTGGTCATGCTGCTGGTCTTCGGCGCAGTGAATGCCGTGATGTGGATCGGCGGCAAGGCGGTATTTGCCGGCGAGATGTCGGCCGGCGAACTCAGCGCCTTTGTCTTCTACGCCATCATCGGCGCCTCGTCGGTCGGATCGCTGTCGGAAACCTGGGGCGATGTGCAGCGTGCCTCTGGCGCCGCCGAACGCCTGATGCAGCTGCTCGCCACCGAACCCGCGATCCGCGCGCCGGTCGCGCCGCTGCAGCTGCCTGCGCCGCCGAGCGGCCGCCTGCAGTTCGAGTCCGTGCGCTTTCACTATCCGGCCCGACCGCAGACGCCCGCGCTCGATGGCCTGAGCCTCGATGTCGCCGCCGGCGAGACCGTCGCCATCGTCGGACCTTCGGGTGCCGGCAAGACCACCTTGTTCCAGCTGCTGCTGCGCTTCTACGACCCGGAAAGCGGCAGCATCCGCTTCGACGGTATCGATATCGCAAAACTCGATCCCGTCAGCTTGCGCCAGCAGATCGGCCTGGTGGCGCAGGAGCCGGTGATCTTCGGCGCCACGGTGGCCGAGAATATCCGCTACGGCCGTCCTGAAGCGTCTGACGCCGACGTGCAGGCCGCCGCCGAAGCCGCCGCCGCGCATGGCTTCATCCAGGCGCTGCCGCAGGGCTACGACACGTATCTGGGCGAACGCGGCGTGCGTCTGTCCGGCGGCCAGCGCCAGCGCATCGCGATTGCGCGCGCTTTGCTGCGCGATCCGCCGGTGCTGCTGCTCGACGAGGCCACGTCGTCACTCGATGCAGAATCCGAACGCAAGCTGCAAGTGGCACTCGAACGTCTGATGCAGGGCCGCACGACTTTGGTGATCGCGCATCGCCTCGCCACCGTGCAGAAAGCCGACCGTATCGTGGTGATGGACCAGGGCCGCATCGTCGCCTCCGGCCGCCATGAGAGCCTGATGGCGGAAGACGGGCTCTATGCGCGCCTCGCGCGCCTGCAGTTCATGACAGGCAAGACCGAGTCCGATGCCGCCGCGTAGACGCCGCGAGGACAAGCTGCTGCCGCGGCGACTGATGCGCTTCTGGTGGCGCTTCCTCGCCATCGCCCTCGTTCTGTATGTCGGCTACACGATCTGGCTCGGCGGCGCCTATCGCGACACCGAGGCTTTCACCGCCGGGCAATGCCAGGCCATCGCCGCGCCGCCCGGCCCGGAAGACATGGCTTTGCTGCCCGACGGCCCCGATCTACAGCCCGGCGCGATTATCTCAAGCCAGGACCGCCGCAACCGCGAGGCCCCCGGCGGCCTGTATTTCTATGATATGAGCAGCCGCCCCGGCAGCTTCACCAAACTCGAGCTGCCTTCGAGCCTCGTCCTGCATCCGCATGGCCTCAGCCTGTTCGTGGCGCAGGATGGCCAGATGTTCCTGCATGTGATCAATCATCGCAGCCGTGAGCGCCATACCGTCGAAATCTTCTCGGTGCAGCGCAGCGCCGGCACAGCGGCCCCCAGCCTGCGCCATCGCGGCAGCGTCTCGAGCGACCTGTTCGTGCATCCCAACGGCATCGCCGCCGCCGGACCGGAGTCTTTCTACCTGACCAACGACCGCGGCCCTGGCCCGCGCTGGATGCATATGGTGGAGAACCTGGCGCAGCTATCGCGCTCCACTGTGGTCTATCACGATGGCCGCGGCGCCCGCGTGGTGGCGGAAGACATCGCCTTTGCCAACGGCATCGAGATCAGCGCCGATGGCGGCACCGTGCTGGTCGGCTCGACGCAATGGCGCATGCTGCTCGCCTTCACCCGCGAGGTGCAGAGCGGCATGCTGCTGCGCAGCGGCAGCCTGGCACTGCCCGGCGGCGCCGACAATATCCGGCGCGATTCAGATGGCAATCTCTGGGTCGCCGCGCATCCCAATGCCTTCGCCTTTATCGGCCATGCCATGGATGCCGAAAAGGAAAGCCCGAGCATGATCCTGCGCCTGGCGCGGGACAATCGCGGCGTGGTGCATACCGAAGAGGCCTTCGGCGATCCTGGCACGCTGATTTCGGGTGCCAGCGTCGGCGTCCACCGGCAGGGCCGGCTGCTGATCGGTTCGGTATTCCAGCCCACCATGCTGGACTGCCTGATCGACCAAACGAAGCTGCGCGCGACGAATTAGAACCTGTAAGCGCCGCACTGGTCGAGGCGCAGCACGCTCTCCTGCTGGAAACGCGATTTATAATCCGCGACGATGGTGCTGAGCCTGGCGTTGATCTCGGCGTCGTTGCGATGCGCCACCATCAGGATATAGGTGTTTTCGCGCGTCGTTGCCCCATCGGCTCCAGAGCGATAAAAGCCCTGCCCTTCCAGCACCGTGAAACCATCCGGCAGGCGCGGCACGATGGCGGATTCGACAAAGCCATGCCATTCGCTGCCATCCAGATGCCGCACATGTTCGCCATGGCGAATGGCCGTCCCGAAGAACAGCAGCGCACTTTGCTGCCGGCAATGCAGCAGGGGGGTGAGCCAGATATACACGCCGGCCGCCACGATGATCGCCAGTGCGATCATGCCGCCGGCCAGCGCCAGCACCACCCTCGCCTGCAGGGCGCCGAGCCGTTCACCGACCTTGAGAAATGCTTCCTCGAACATGGTGGCCACGCGTGCCTTTCCCGGTCAGCGTTCGGTCAGCTTCAGTTCGATGCGACGGTTGCGGCGGAAGGCCGTCTGGTCTTCGCGGTTGTCCAGCGGCTGGAACTCGCCGAAGCCGGTGGCGGCCAGCCGTTCGACCGGCACACCCTGGGAGGCCAGGAATTTCACCACCGAAATGGCACGCGCGGAGGACAACTCCCAGTTCGAGGGGAATTGCGCCGTATTGATCGGCAGCTTGTCGGTATGGCCATCCACACGCAGCACCCAGGGCAACTCCTTGGGAATCTTCTCGCTGATCTCGATCAGAGTCCTGGCCAGCTTGCCGATCTGTTCACGACCTTCCGGCTTCAGTTCGGCCGACGCAGAGTCGAACAGCACTTCCGACTGGAAGACGAAGCGGTCGCCGACGATCTGGATGTCGCGGCGGTTGCCCAGCGCCTGACGCAGCCGGCCGAAAAATTCCGAGCGATAATTGGTCAGCTCGTCGACCTTGCGCGCCAGCGCGGCATTCAGCCGGCGGCCAAGATCGCTCACCTGCGCCTGATTGGCTTTATCCTTCTCTTCGCTCTCTTTCAGGATACGCTCGATCTGCGCCATCTGCTCACGCAGCGCCATGATCTGCCGGTTCAGCAGATCGACCTGGCTGCGCGCCTCCGAGGTCAACCGCTTCTCCTGATCCAGCTGGCCGGTACTCGAAACCAGCTTGCCTTGCAGATCGATCACGATCTGCTGCTGCTCGGCCAGTTTCTTCTCGGCATCGTCGGCGCGCGCCTGGCTGTCGGCCAGCACGGCGGCGAGCTGGTCGCGTTCGGCATTGGCGGTGCTCAGCGTGGCCTGCAGGTTGGTGATGTCGAGGCGTAATGCGGCATTGTTGCGCTTTTCCAGGCCAAGCTGCTCCACGAGGCCGGCCAGTTCGCTGCGCAGCCCCTCGATGGCCTTGTCACGACCCGAGATCGCATTGGCGAGGAAGAACTGCGACAGCATGAACACCGCCAGCACGAAGACGATGACCATGAGCAATGTCGACAGCACATCGACATAGCCCGGCCAGGGGCCGGCGCTCTGATGTCCGTTGCGCCTGCGGCTCAGGGCCATGGCGCGTTACCGGCGCTGGCTGTTGTCGGCCGCCGCCGCGATGGTGCGCGACAGCAGCTTGATTTCAGCGCGCATATCATCGACCAGCTTGGCCCGCCCCTGCGCCGCGTCGTCGAGCAGGCGGGTCAGCAGCACATCCATGTTGCGCAGATGGCCACGGCTGGCGGCATCGAAGCCGCCGCTTTCGGTGCCGCTGGCCAGTTTGGCCATGATCGGCCGCATCTCGATCTGGTGCTCGGTCAGCTTGAGCAGCAGGCCCTGTTCGGCGCGCATCTGCTCAGTGAGCAGGCTGAGCTTCTCGTTGAGTTGCAGCAATGCCGCGCCGGTCTGCGTGCGGCTGTCCTCGCCGCGCGCCATGGTGCGCTGCAGGTTGTCGAGGCTATCGGCGGTCTGTTCCAGAAGCGCCTGCACATAGGCCGGCACCGACTGGTCGCCCTCTACCACCCCACCGCCGCCAACACGGGTGAAGCCGGCGAGCCATTCTTCCAGATCGTTGTAGAAGCGGTTCTGCGCCTGGCCGGCCTGCAGGTCGAGGAAGCCGAGGATCAGCGAACCGGCCAGACCCATCATCGAGGTGGAGAAGGCCAGGCCCATGCCGGACAGCGGCGCTTCCAGTCCGCCTTTCAGCTTGGCGAACATCGCGGTGATGTCTTCGCTGGCATTCAGCGACAGACCGTTGATGGTATCGGCCACGGAGTTGATGGTTTCCAGCAGGCCCCAGAAAGTGCCGAGCAGGCCGAGAAAAACTGTCAGCCCGATGAAGTAGCGCGAGATTTCGCGGCCTTCATCCAGCCGGGAGCCGACCGAGTCCAGCAGGGCGCGCGTGGCGGTGGCATGCAGCGAGCCGCGCGGGCTGCGATTGGCCAGCATGCGCGATAGTGGCGCCAGCAGGCTGGAAGGTTCGCCGATATTGCTGCCGCCGCTGCGCTGGGCCTTCTGCCAGGCCTCGACCCAGTTGGCTTCGCGGCCGATCTCCCAGACCTGGCGGAATGTGTAGAGGATGCCGATCACCACCACGGCGCTGATCAGACTGTTGAGTGCCACATTGGCCATGAAGGCCCGCAGCAGAGTGTTGTGCAGCACGGCGATCACCACGCCGACGCCGGCGAGGAACAGCACCATGCGCAACAGAAAACGGCCTGGCTTGGTCATGAATTCCATCCTTCCGCTTCTGCGTTAAGGGCCGAATACGGCAATTTCACGGCACCTGCCGTCGGCGGACGGCCATCTGGCAAGACGGGGGCTGGAGCGGCCCGCAGGTGAATGGGAATTCGCCCAGGCGAATCAGCATAGCGAATCACTACACGAACTGCTGAATGATCGCCCAGGGCAGCGAACCGTAGCAACCCCGGATATGCGACGGAATGGTGTCGGTCCGACGATGTCTGTTCGGCTCAGCGGCCAACCGGCGCGACTTCAACGCGGTCGGCGGTGCTGCCATCGGTCGGGGCGCCCAGCGCGCGAACGTCGATACGGGTCGAACGGATGCCCTTGTCGATCAGATACTGCCGCACCGCCAGTGCGCGGGTGAGCGACAGACGACGCGCACCACTGCCGCCGTCGCTGACGGTGCTGGCGGCATAGGCGCGGATCTGCAGGCGGTCCTCGCCATTGGCATACTGCGTGGCCAGCGCATCCAGCGCGGCCAGGCCGCTAGAGGGCAACTCACCCTGCCCACCGGCGAATGCCAGCGTGACGAGGCCGCCCGGACCAGATGCGGGGCCAGGTGCAGGCACCGGACGCGGCGGCGTCGGCGCAGCAGCCACCTGGGGGGCGGGTGCCGGAGCGGCGGCCTGAGGCGCCGGGCTCGGAACCGGAGCCTGGGTCGGCGCAGGGGCCGGAGCGGATGCCGCCGGTGTGGATGCTGCTGGTGCGGTGGGCGGCGCGGCGGCGACGGATGGCGCAGGGGCCTGGGCCGGGGCTGCTGCCGGTACTGCCGGGGCGGGGGCCGGCGCGGCAGCGGCAGGCGGCGCCGAAGGCGCAGGAACGACCGGGGTGGGTGTACCCGCTTGCGGGGCAGCGGCTGGTGCCGGCGGTGTCGTCGGGGCAGCGGGGGTCGACACAGTTGGCGCCGGCGCAGCGGCGACGGCGGGCGCAGCCGGAGTAGCAGCGGGTACAGCAGCCGGCGCGGCTGAGGTTTTTGCTGGCGCCTTCGCGGCGGAGACCGACGCCTTGCGGGTCGCGGTGGAAGAACCTGGGCGACGCAGCTTGATGGCCGCTGCGGGCTGCCCGGTTTCGCCCAGCAGCGGCTGCGGACCGCTGAGCGGGGCTGCCATCGGCGCAGCGGCCTGCTTCGGCGCGCGACCGGTCGAACCGATCAGGGGAAGTTGCGGCGTTGCGGTGGCGCCAGCGGCGCTAGCGCCGGTGCCGCCCAACTGGTCAAGCACCTGGATGTTGACCTGCACATTGCCGGAGCCGATGTAATTCTGCGCCCGCGCCGGTGCAGCCATCACGCCGAGGCCGAAGGCCAGCGAAAAAGCGGCAAGCAAATGCGGAACCGGCCTGGCAGCCATGAAAAATCCCCCGAACCCCGACCCAAATCTCGAGTGTGGCGCGAACGATAGCGGAGCCGGCCGGACCCGACAACCCGGCAAGCGGCTGTCAGAGGCAGGAAATCAACGACTTGTGCAGTGCGAATGGTGCCTGGAAATCCAGGCCAGGGCGCTCAGCCGGATCAGGATTTGATCAGCTTGGCCAGCGGTGCATGCAGCACATCATTGGCCGCGATGATTCCGCCGGTTTCCATCATCTTGTCGCCGCCAGTCAGATCCGTGACCGTACCGCCCGCTTCCCGCACCAGAATGATGCCGGCGGAGATGTCCCACGGCTGCAGGCCGGTTTCCCAGAAGCCATCGAAACGACCGGCCGCGACATAGGCCAGATCAAGCGCCGCAGCGCCCATGCGGCGGATGCCCGCCACTTCGGCCATCACCTTGGTCACTTCCTTCACGAAGGGCTCATGACCCGGCTTGCCATGGAAGGGAATGCCGGTGCCGAACACGGCTTCCGGCAGCTTGCGCCGCGCCGACACGCGGATGCGGCGCTCGTTGACATAGGCGCCAACGCCCTTCTCGGCCCAGAACAGTTCGTCGCGTATGACATCGAGCACGATGCCGGCGATCAGTTCGTCTTCACGCTGCACGCCAATCGAGATGGCGAAATGCGGAATGCCATGCAGGAAGTTGGTGGTACCATCCAGCGGATCGATGATCCAGTAGGTCTTGCCGTCCTTCGCCTCGATACGGCCACCCTCTTCCATGATGAAACCGAAATCGGGCCGCAGCTTGGCAAGTTCCTGCTGCAGCACTTTCTCGGCCTTGCGGTCGGCAGCCGACACGAAATCGGCCGGGCCCTTCTTCGAGACCTGCAGGTGTTCGACCTCGTTGAAGTCGCGGATCAGGCTGCGCTGCGCTTTGCGCGCCGCGTTTCCCATTGCATTGATCAAAGCGGAACGCAGGGCCATTGGGGGACCGGAAGTTGGGGACGGAGGTGTGTTGTGGAAAGGCGGCGGAACCTATCAGCGGTTCCCATGCTTGGCAATCGCTGCATTAAAGGCTTTTACCGCTGCAGCCGGACCCTCCGGGTGACGCCAGACGCCGGCCGAAACCGCAAGGAAATCCGCACCTGCCGCGATTAACGGTGGGCAGTTCTCGACGGTGATCCCGCCGATGGCGACGCAGGGCACTTCCATCAGCTCGGCCCACCATTCGATCAGCTCGGGTTCCGCTTTTGTCTTCGGCTGCTTGGTCTCGGTGGCGAAGAAGGCGCCGAAGGCGACATAGTCGGCCCCGGCTTCGGCGGCTTCCATCGCCAGATGGCGGGAATCATGACAGGTGACGCCGACAATGCGATCCGGCCCCAGGATACGCCGCGCTTCCTCGTAAGGCGCATCCTCCTGCCCAACATGCACGCCGTCGGCACCGAACTTGATCGCTAGATCCGGTCGATCATTGATCAGTAGCGCGACATCGTATTCGTGACAGACCGGCAGCAGCGCTTCGGTCGCGCGGCGGAAGGTATTGTCCGACGCCGTCTGCTCGCCATCCTTCAGGCGCAGCTGCAGGCAGGCGACATCGCCGGCGCCGAGCGCCTGCTTCAGCTCCTCGGTGAAGGCCGCGGGTTCGATCGCCGGCGGAGTGATCAGGTAGAGGCGTTGGTCTGCTTGTTTGCTCATCTCATCAACCGGCAATAAAATCTTTCAGGGCATCGAGCGTCTCGTCGGGTCGCTCGCCCATCATCATATGCCCGCAGCCCGGCAGCACGTCGATGCGGCCATTCTTGAATTCCTTGGCCCAGCCGCGCGCGGCACGCAAAGGCGTCATCTGGTCGCGTTCGCCGGCAATGATCTGCGCCGGCAGCGCGACGGCGGCGACGGCGGCCTTGCCATTCTGGTAGCTGTTACAGACGCGGAAGCCGAGCGCCAGCACGGCGCGCGGGGCGCGATCCACCAGACGGATGGCCCCGTTCAGCAGATGCGCGCCCGGCACGCGGTTGCTGCCGATCTGGTTGCGCTTGGCGATCATCCAGTCGTTCATTAGTTCGACGACCGTATATACGCCGCTATCGGCCAGTGCCTGCAATTCCGGATTCACCGCCATCGGGAAAGCAAAGCCGAGCAGCGAAATCTTGGCCACACGCGACGGATGGCGCTGCGCGGTTTCCAGCGCGATCAGCGCACCCATGGAATGACCCACGAGAAACGCCTGCTGCACGCCGGCGGCATCGAGCAGCTGCGGCATCCAGTCGGCGAAAGCCTCGACGCTCTCCAGCATCGGCCCATCGGAGCGGCCGTTGCCCGGCAGGTCGAGCGCCAGCACCGAATAGCCGTGATAGGCGAACCAGCGCGTCTGCATCGCCCAGACCGTATGGTCGCAGGCATTGCCATGGATGAAGACCACGCAGGGTTTGGTCTTGTCGAAATCCTTGCCACCGGTGGCGGCAAACACTTTCTTGCCCGCGACGTCGAGCCACATCTTCGCGTTCCTCGCTTCTTGTTCTTATTCGGCCGCGGCCTTGATGGCCTTCTGCGACGCACGCAGCGCCTGGTTCAGGTCGTCGATCAGGTCCTGGCTGTCTTCCAGGCCGACCGAAAGCCGCACCAGCTCCTCACCGATGCCGGCAGCCTTGAGTTCAGCAGCCGACATCTGCTGATGCGTGGTGCTGGCCGGATGGATCACCAGCGATTTCGCATCGCCGACATTGGCCAGATGCGAGAACACCTGCAGCGTCTCGATCAGCACACGGCCCGCGTCACGCCCGCCTTTCACGCCGAAGCTGAACACTGCGCCGCAGCCCTTGGGCAGCAGTGTCTGGGCCAGCGCATGATCCGGATGTTCTTCCAACTCGGGATACGACACCCAGGCGACCGCCGGATGGCTTTTGAGGAAGGCCACCACCTTGCGGCTGTTCTCGACGTGGCGCGCCATGCGCAAGGGCAGCGTCTCGACGCCCTGCAGCAGGTGGAAGGCATTGGTGGGCGACATGCAGGCGCCGAAATCGCGCAGGCCCTCGGCGCGCGCCCGCATGATGAAGGCGGCGGGGCCGAATTCCTCGGCGAAATCGAGGCCGTGATAGCCCGCATAGGGCTCGGTGATGGTCGGGAATTTGCCCGAGGCCTCCCAGTCGAAACGGCCCGAGTCAATCAGCGCGCCGCCGATGGCGACGCCGTGGCCACCAAGGAATTTGGTGACCGAATGCATCACCAGGTCGGCGCCATGCTCGAAGCCGCGGAACAGATACGGCGTGGCGAAGGTGCAATCCAGCATCAGCGGAATGCCGGCATCATGCGCGATCTTCGCCACTGCCGGTACGTCCAGCACTTCGAGGCCGGGATTGCCGAGGATCTCGCCGAAGACCAGCCGCGTCTCGGGCTTGATCGCCGCCTGCCATGCCGCATGGTCGCGCGGATCGACAAAGGTGGTGGTGATGCCGAAACGCGGCAGCGTATGCACGAGGATGTTGTAGCTGCCGCCATAGATATTGCGCGAGGCGACGATATGCCCGCCCTGCCCCATCAGTGTGCAGATGGCGAGATGCATCGCCGCCTGGCCCGACGCCGTGCAGACCGCGCCGACGCCGCCCTCGAGTGCTGCCAGCCGTTCTTCGAGTACGGCGACGGTCGGGTTGGAGATGCGCGAATAGATATGGCCGCCGCGTTCGAGGTTGAACAGGGCCGCCGCATGGTCGGCATCGCGGAAGACATAGGATGTCGTCTGGTAGATCGGCACGGCGCGCGCGCCGGTGGCCGGATCGGGCTGCTGGCCCGCATGCAGGCTCAGCGTGTCGAAACGGAAGAATTTGGGTTCCAGCATGACGCCCTCCCGGCGGAAACTTTTCAGACCGGATGGGTAGCAGAGAACGGGCACATAAAAAAAGGCCGCCGGTAAGCGGCCGGCGGCCTGAAAGTCAAAACCAACAGGGAGGAAACTATGACCAACTGAAATCTTGTAACGGGACCAGTATCGCCGGCCGCACTTAAGATTTCGTGAAGTGGCGCCGATCCTGTATGGTCGAAGGCATGACAAAACTGGCTGCCGTGTCACAGGAAGCGCCGGACGAGGCCCAAGGCGAGATTCCGGCAGGTCTGGTGCAGGACCGGCTGCTGGATGCCGCGCTGGCCTGTTTCCGCCGTCTGGGCGGTAAACGCACCCGGATCGAGGATATCGCCGCCGAAGCCGGCATCGCCCGAACGGCGGTTTACCGGCATTATCAGAACAAACGCGCCATCGTGGCCTCGCTGGCGAGCCGCTGGCTGGCCGAGGACGAGACCCGGCTGGCCGCCATTGCGCGGGATACCGGCCGCAGCCCGGCCGCGCGCCTACACGCCTTTCTGCTGAAAGATGCTGAAAATACAAGGCGTTATCTATCCGACCCCTGCCTTGTGGAGGTGCTGGACGAGGTGATGAAGCACCTTGGCGGCCTGCTGCGCCAGCATCGCAACAATATCCGCCGCCACCTGACCGGCCTGCTGGCCGAGGGCAGCACGGCTGGCGCCTTCCGCGGCGAACCACCCGAAAAGCTGGCGCTGGCGATCGACGACCTGATGAGCCGCTTCCACGACCCGCGCCTGGCCGCCGATCTGGACAAAACTGCCTGGCAGGACAGGGCTTTAGCCGCCATCGACATGATCCTGAGAACTGTTCGGGCACGCTGAACGGTTTTGACATATGACATTTTTTGTCATATGTCTGTTTTATGAACCCGATCCAAAAAATTGCGATCCGCCATGGCATGGCGGCCCTGCTGGCCGTCTCGGCAGGATTGGCGCGGCGCCCGGCGCTGTGGCCGGTGAGCCGGGCCTGGTCACGATGGCTGGCTGCCAGCATGATCCGGCGCCGTAAAATTTGTCAGACAAGCAGACAAATTTCCGATCTCGGGGCGGCCTGGCAGCAGGGCTTCCCGAGCCCGAAACAGGTGCCGCTCGAGGCCATCACTCCGGACACGGTCTACGCCCGGATCGAGACGCCCTGCCCGCTCCGGGGCTCCGGCGACACCGCCGCCTGCTGGCGCATGATGGAATATGACCGGGCCATCGCGGCCGCCGCCGGCGGGCAGTTCGTGGTGCTGCAGAGCCAGGCTGAAGCGGGCGTCACCCATTGCCGCGTGGCGCTGCGGTGGGCCGATGCGGAGATGTCAGACCTCATGCCGGCACATCTCCGCGCTCCAGGCTAGGCCGCCGCCGCAAGGCCGCGACGACGCAGCAGATCGTCGACGAGACCGTCGACCTTCGCTTCGGTCTGCAGGATCGACTGCGCCAGTCGCTCATCGGCGAATTCATCGTATTCGACCGCCGCGCTATAAACGTCGGTGATGCCGATATAAGCAAAGGCCGTGCGCGTGCTGGCCTCGACATGATTCATCGCGGCAATCCGCTCGCCGGGCTCATAACCATAATCGCCGCGCGACCCGAGCAGCACCAGCGTCTTGTTCTGGTCGGCCAGCAGCGGCCAGTAGGGCTCGCCTGCGCGGGTGCGGTCGAAGCCGAAGGTGCAACCGACGCGTACGATGTTATCGATCCAGGCCTTGAACTGCGCCGGCGGACCAAAATTGTACATCGGCAGACCGGCCACGATGACATCGGCGGCGATCACTTCATCGATCAGACGGTCACTCAGCGCCAGTGCCTCGCGCATCCAGGGCGCGCGCTCCTCAGGTTTCGTAAAGGCGGCATGAATCCAGTCACCGGTGACCGGCGGCGGCGGAGTCTGTCCCAGATCGCGCTGCATCACCGCATCCTGCGGGCGACGGCTGCGCCAGCGCGACAGGAAACGCGCGGTCAGGCGACGCGTATGCGAACCGAAACGATGGGTGGCCGAACTCTGCGGCCGGGCGCTGGCATCGAGAACCAGAAGCGTGGTCATGCTGTCTCCATAGATGAAAGAATGTGACGCAGACCACGTAAGCCGCGCGACATGGCACGACAAATGCGAATTGCTCAGGCCGATGGCTGACCTAGATTCAGCCATATGACCCAGACCAGACGCCTCCCTCCGCTCGGTGCCCTGCGTGCCTTCGAAGCCGCCGCGCGGCATCTCAGCTTCAAGGCCGCCGCCGACGAACTCGGCGTGACGCCGACCGCGATCAGTCATCAGCTGCGCCTGCTGGAAGACCATATCGGCCAGCGCCTGTTCACACGGCAGATCCGCAAAGTGACGCTGACACCGGCCGGCGAGGCGCTCTACCCGGTGCTGCGCGACGGCCTCGACTCATTTGCACAGGCCATCGCGCGGCTGCGCGCCGGACCGCAGCGCCAGCGGCTGACGCTGTCAGCTACGCCGGCTTTTGTCGCCAAATGGCTGCTGCCGCGGCTGGGCGACTGGCAGGCGCGCCATCCCGGGATCGACCTGCATCTGCATGCCTCGGAAGCGCCGGTGGATCTCGCCGGTGGCAGCGCCGATGCCGCGATCCGCTATGGCCGCGGCAACTGGCCCGAGCTGCACAGCGAGCAACTGCTGCCGAGCCTGTTCGCGCCGGTCGCCAGCCCGCGATTGAAGCTTCGCAAGCCGGCGGAGCTGCAGTCTCAGACACTGCTGCATTTCGACTGGCGGCAAAAACGGCGCGACACGCCGACCTGGAAACGCTGGTCAGAGCAGGCCTGCATCGCGCTGGATATCTCAGGCGGACTTCGCTTCAGCGACGAAAGCCATGCCATCCAGGCTGCCATCGCGGGTCAGGGCGTGGCCCTGCTTGGCTTGCCGCTGGTGGCTGCCGAACTGGCCAGCGGCGCGCTGGTGCAGCCCTTCGGTCCAGTGCTGCAGGGCGATGGCTACCACGTCGTCACGCGGCCCGAGCGCGTGCAGCAGCCCGAGATTACGGCCCTGCGCAACTGGCTGCGCAGTGCCGCGCAAAACCCTACTTCTTGAAGAAACTGTCGGCGGCGCCGCGTGCGGCCTGCTTGCTCTTGATCACATCGCGGATCGTGGCGATTTCGGCTTCGAGGTCGGCAATGCGCTGTTCCAGACCCTCGATTGACATGGTGTCGAATTTCGGCAGCGCCGGCTTGCGCGTCTGAGCTTCGTCCCAATCCATTCCGGCCTCCCGTTTCAGTCTGGCCCCATACTAGCCTCGGCCGGAAAGCCGGATAAAGCGAAAGCTGATGGCTTGCCGTCAGGCCCCGCTGCGATTAGATCACGCTTGCCCCTATGAGGAGACACCCATGCTGCCGCAGACCATGCCAAACACCATGACCGTGATCGAGATCAGCCAGCCCGGCGGTCCCGAAGTACTGAAGCCCGCCGAGCGCCCGATGGTGCAGCCGGCCGCGGGCGAGGTGCTGATCAAGGTGCATGCCGCCGGCGTGAACCGGCCTGATGTGCTGCAGCGGTCCGGCATGTATCCGCCGCCGCCGGGCGCACCCGATACACCGGGCCTGGAAGTGGCCGGTGAAGTCGCCGCGCTTGGCGCCGGTGTGACGCAGTGGAAAATCGGCGACAAGGTCTGCGCGCTGGTCGCCGGCGGCGGTTACGCCACCTATTGCACCGCGCCGGCCGAACAATGCCTGTCGGTGCCCAAGGGCCTCGACATGGCCGAAGCTGCGGCGCTGCCGGAGAACTGGTTCACCGTGTGGACCAACATCGCCGATCGCGGCCAGCTGAAAGCCGGCGAAAGCATCCTGATCCATGGCGGCGCCTCGGGTATCGGTGTGGCCGCGATCCAGCTCGCCAAACTGCTGGGCGCAAAACGCATCTTCGCCACCGCCGGCACCGACGAGAAATGCCGCTTCTGCGAAAGCCTCGGCGCCGAAAAGGCGATCAACTACAAGACCGAGGATTTTGCCGCGCGCATAGCCGAACTGACCGACGGCAAGGGCGTGGACGTGATCCTCGATATGGTGGGCGGCAAATATTTCACGCCCAACATCAAGGCGCTGGCCGAGGAAGGCCGACTGGTGATCATCGCAGTCCAAGGCGGACCGAAGGGCGAAGGCGACCTGAGCCTGCTGATGCGCAAGCGCCTGACCGTGACCGGCTCGACGCTGCGGCCGCGCCCGATTGCCTTCAAGGGCGAGATCGCCCGCGCGCTGGAGGCCAAGGTCTGGCCGGCATTTGCCGATGGCCGGGTGAAAGCCATCATCGACAGCCGCTTCCCCCTGGCCGAGGCCGCCCAGGCCCATGCCCGGATCGACCATGGCGACCATGTCGGCAAAGTTTTGCTGGTGATCTGATATAAAAACAATGACTTAGCACCCCGGGGGCGGTTGCACCCCCGGTCCGATACTCTATATTGTCGCGCGAATTCGCCCCCGCGGGCGGCCGATGAGCCCGGCCGGCCGCCTGAGAAGGATATTACCTCATGGCATTGCCTCTGATGCCCAAAGCCACCGCCGTGTGGCTGATCGACAATACCAAGCTGACCTTCGACCAGATCGCCCGCTTCTGCGGCCTGCATGTGCTGGAAGTGAAGGGCATCGCTGATGGCGAAGTGGCCATCGGCATCGTCGGTCTCGACCCGGTCGGCAACGGCCAGCTCGGTCCGAACGAGATCGAGCGCTGCGAAAAGGATCCGAGCGCGGATCTGAAGCTGCTGGCACCGACCGTGCCGCTGCAGCGCCAGAAGACCAAGGGCGCCAAGTATACGCCGGTCTCCAAGCGCCAGGATCGTCCCGATGCCATCGCCTGGCTGCTGAAGTATCATCCGGAAGTGCAGACCGCGCAGATCCAGAAACTGCTCGGCACCACCAAGGCGACGATCGACCGCGTGAAGAACCACACGCATCCCAATCACGCCAATATTAAGCCGCGCGATCCGGTCTATCTCGGCATCTGCAGCCAGATGGAACTCGACCGCGTGCTGCTGCTCGCCGCCAAGCGCAAGTCGAACAAGGAAAAGCGCGATGCGCGTGAGGCCCGCGCCGTGTCGCGCGCCGAAACCGCTCCGGCTGAAGCTCCGGCTGCCGCTGAACCGGCCGGCGACAGCGAGAACTGATCGCAACTGCCGACTGGACTCTCTGACATCAATAGCGCCGCCGGGCTGAATGCCGGCGGCGCTTTTGTTTGCGGGCCAGTTCGTTTGCGAACCAATGGCCCTGGTGGTCCGGTTCAGACCTGCAACCGCGCAGCCAATCCCACTCTCGCCCTGACTGCTGCGGAATTTTCCGCGCTGCAAAAAGCCATACCGCTGGGTTATCAGGTCATTCTCTAAGAAAACCTAGGCACTGCTGGATGTTTCGGTTATTGCTTCGGGAACCGTCGGCTTGAACCATCATCAAGAATGGTGCCGGCAGAAACATGTCGCGGGGCGTTTCTAGGTATGCTCGTTTTTATCATCAGACGCCTGATGCAGGCGGCCTTGGTCATGGCAGTCATGTCGGTGCTGGTATTCGTCGGCATCTACATGATCGGTGATCCGCTCGCGATCCTGGTCAGCCCGGAAGCCACCGAACTCGACCGCGAGGCCATCGCCAAATCGCTCGGCCTCGACCGGCCGATGTGGGAACAGTATCTCACCTTCGTCACCTCCGCTCTGCAGGGCAACTTCGGCAAGTCCTTCGTCTTCGGCCAACCGGCAATCAACCTGATTCTGGAACGCATGCCGGCGACGCTGGAACTGGCGCTGATCGCCACCTTCATGTCGGTGGTGATCGGCGTGCCGCTCGGGCTTTACGCTGGCCTGCGCCACGAGACCGTGGCCGCCCGCGCCATCATGGCCGGCTCGGTGCTGGGCTTCTCGCTGCCGAATTTCTGGGTCGGCCTGATGCTCATCATGGTCTTCGCCGTGCAGCTCGGCTGGCTGCCGGCCTCGGGCCGCGGCCCGACGATGGAAGTGCTCGGCATCCATGTCAGCTTCCTGTCGCTGACCGGCTGGAAATACCTGGCGCTGCCCGCGCTGACGCTGGGCCTGTCCAAATGCGCGCTGATCATCCGCCTCGCCCGCGCAACCGCGCGCGAAGTGATGCTGATGGATTACGTGAAATTCGCCCGCGCCAAGGGCCTGAGCGAAAAGCGCGTGATCGGCGTGCATATCCTGAAGAACATCATGGTGCCGATCACCACGGTGACCGGTCTTGAACTGGGCAGCCTGATCGCCTTCGCCGTCATCACCGAAACGATCTTCTCCTGGCCCGGCATGGGTAAGCTGCTGATCGATTCCATCGTGCATCTCGACCGCCCGGTCGTGGTCGCCTATCTGATCGTCGTCGTCTTCCTGCTGGTGATCATCAGCCTGATCGTCGACATCCTCTATTCCGTACTCGATCCGCGCGTGCGTCTGGGAGAAGCCAAATGAGCCAGACTGCTGCTGCGCCCGCGCCGACCGCGGCACCGCTCGCCAAGACCGAGGCGCCGTGGAAGCGCATCGTCGCCGAATTCGCCGAAAGCAAGCTGGCCATGCTCGGCCTCGTGCTGCTGGTGCTGATGCTCGGCGCGTCGCTGATCGCGCCGCTGATCTCGCCGCAGGACCCCTACGATCTCTCCAAGCTCGACATCATGGATGCGCGCCTGCCGCCCGGTGAAATGTCGGGCGAGGGTTTCGCCTTCCTGCTCGGCAGCGACGGCCAGGGTCGCGACATGCTGAGCGCCATGCTGTATGGCCTGCGCATTTCGCTGATGGTTGGTGTCGTCTCGGTGGTGGTGGCGCTCGCCATCGGCTCGATTGCCGGGCTGCTGGCCGCCTATAGCGGCGGCAAGGTCGATGCGCTGATCATGCGCTTCGTCGATATCCAGTTGTCCTTCCCCGCCATCCTGATCGCACTGATCCTGCTGGCCGTGCTGGGCAATGGCGTCGACAAGGTGATCTTCGCCCTCGTGGCCGTGCAATGGGCCTATTTCGCGCGTGCCGCGCATGGCGCCGCCCTGGTGGAACGCAACAAGGAATATATCGAGGCGGCGCGCTGCCTCGGCATCAGCAGGATGCGCATGCTGCTCAAGCATCTGCTGCCGAACTGCATGCCGCCGCTGATCGTGATCGCCACCATCAATATCGCCCGCGCCATCACGCTCGAAGCCACGCTCAGCTTCCTCGGCCTCGGCGTGCCGGTCACCGAGCCCTCGCTCGGCATGCTGATCTCCAACGGCTTCGACTACCTGCTCAGCGGCGTCTACTGGATTTCGCTGTTCCCCGGCGTCGTGCTGACCGTGGTGATCATCGCGATCAACCTCGTCGGCGACCAGCTTCGCGACGTCCTCAATCCCCGCCTCAAGCGTTAAGGCCAGCAGCCCCATGACCGCCACGCTCCAGGTCGAGAATCTCGAGACCCAGTTCCCCACCCGCGACGGCATCGTGCGTGCCGTCGACGGCGTCAGCTTCTCCGTCGATGCCGGTGAAATCCTCGGCCTGGTTGGCGAGTCCGGTTCGGGCAAGTCGATCACCGGCTTCACCATCCTGGGCCTGATCGATCCGCCCGGCCGCATCGCCAATGGCAGCGTCAAGTTCAAGGGCGAGGAGCTGACCACCGCCAGCCCGGAACGGCTGCGCTCGCTTCGCGGGTCGCGCATCGCGATGATCTTCCAGGATCCGATGATGACGCTGAACCCGGTTCTGCGCGTCGACACCCAGATGATCGAGACCGTGCAGGCGCATGAAAAGGTCAGCGAGAAGGCCGCCCGCGCCCGCTGCATCGAGACGCTGCAGTCCGTGGGCATCGCAGCACCCGAAGACCGGCTGAAATCCTATCCGCACCAGTTCTCGGGCGGCATGCGCCAGCGCATCGCCATCGCCACGGCGCTGCTGCACAAGCCCGACCTGATCATCGCCGACGAGCCGACCACCGCGCTCGACGTCACCATCCAGGGCCAGATCCTGTACGAGATGCGCAAACTCTGCCGCGACACCGGCACGGCGCTGATCTGGATCACACACGATCTCTCCGTGGTGGCCGGCCTGGCCGACCGCATCATGGTGATGTATGCCGGCAAGATCGTGGAGACCGGCGCCATCGACACCGTGATCGAGCGACCGCAGCATCCCTATACGCGCGGCCTGATCGGGTCGGTGCCCGGCGCGATGCCGCGCGGCAAGCGCCTGTTCCAGATTCCGGGCATGGCGCCCGCGCCGCTGAACCTGCCGCCCGGCTGCCGCTTCAAGGCGCGCTGCAGCCGCGCCGACGCGGTCTGCGACACCATGCCTGAGCTGCTCGAACTCAATCCGGGCCATCGCGCCCGCTGCCACCATCCGTTTGACGCAAAGCCGCTGAGCCCGGCGGAGGTTGTTTCGTGACCGGCCCCATTCTCGAACTGAAGGGCGTGTCCAAGCGCTTCGTCTGGCGCCTGGATATCGCCGCCCATATCGCCAACCTATTCGGCGCCGGCATCAAGGAACGCGCCGTGCATGCCGTGAACCATGTCGACCTGACCATTCAGGAAGGCGAAGTGGTCGGCCTGGTGGGCGAAAGCGGCTGCGGCAAGTCCACGCTCGGGCGCATCGTCGCCGGCATCATGGATGCCACCGAGGGCACGATCCAGTATCGCGGCAAGGTCATTGCCGATCGCAGCAGCGAAGAACAGCGCGCCTATCAGCTGGGCGTGCAGATGATCTTCCAGGATCCTTATGCGTCTTTGAACCCTCGCATGCGCGTCGAAGAGATCATTGGCGAGGCGCCGGTGGCGCATGGCCTGATCAAGCGCAGCGAGATGGGCGATTACGTCGAGAAGATCATGCTGCAGGTCGGCCTCGACCCGCGCTATCGCAAACGCTATCCGCACCAGTTCTCGGGCGGCCAGCGCCAGCGTATCGGCATTGCCCGCGCGCTGGCCGTGAAGCCGCAATTCATCGTCTGCGACGAAGCCGTGGCCGCGCTCGACGTGTCGATCCAGGCGCAGGTGCTGAACCTGTTCATGGACCTGCGCGAGCAGCTCGGCCTAACTTACCTGTTCATCAGCCATAATCTGTCGGTGGTGGAGCATATCTCCGACCGTGTGGTGATCATGTATCTCGGCCGCGTGGTGGAAAGCGCCCCGACCGAGCAGCTCTTCGCCGGCCCGAACCATCCCTATACCCAGGCTTTGCTGGCGGAAGCGCCCAAGCTGGTGGCCGAGCGGCGCGACTATCTGCCGATCAAGGGCGAAATCCCCTCGCCGCTGAATCCGCCGCCGGGCTGCCATTTCCATCCGCGCTGCCCCAGGGCATTTGCCCGCTGCAAGACGGAAGTGCCCGCCCTGAAAGAGATTGCGCCGGGCCGCCTGTCGGCCTGCCATCTCAACGACGCGGCATAGTGACTCGTTGAAATTCCTGGCTGAATCGATTTTAGCTACGATTCGATCACAGCCTTGTAACGGCCCTAAACCGCGGAAAACGGAACTCCGGGCGACGGACTCCTGTTTGGTGTGAAAGAAGCGTTCGCCGGACGCGGACGCGCACATCGAAGGAGGCCAGCCATGCGCAAGGCCATCTTAGCCAGTGCGTTCACCACCGTTTCCCTCGCCGCCCTTGCCGGCTTTACCGTCCCCGCCCAGGCGCAGCAGCAGGGCCAACAGCAGGCCATGCTCTGCGGCCTGCGCGACGATATGGGCGCGATGCTGGACCAGCGTTTCGGTGAGCAGCCGCAGGCCGGCGGCATTGTCGGCGACCGCATCGTCGAACTGCTGGTCTCGCAGACCGGCTCCTGGACGATCCTGATCACCAGCGCCGATGGGCGCTCCTGCGTCGTCACCGGTGGCGATGACTGGACCGATCAGCCAGTCACCTCGCCGAGCAAGGTGAAGGCCGACAAGGTGCAGCTCAAGTCGACGCTCTAGGCTTTACGCCGCCGCCGGACGCTTGACCCGGAACCAGGCGGCGTAGAGCGCCGGCAGGAACAGCACGGTCAGCAGTGTCGCCACCAGCAGGCCGCCGATGATGGTATACGCCATCGGGCCCCAGAAGTTGCTGGTCGAGAGCGGGATCATGCCGAGGATCGCGGCCAGCGCGGTCAGGATGATCGGCCGGAAGCGGCGCAGCGTGGCATTCACGATGGCATCCCAGGCCGCCTCGCCACCGGCGATATCCTGCTCGATCTGGTCGACCAAGATCACCGAGTTGCGCATGATCATGCCGGCCAGCGCAATCGCGCCCAGCATGGCGACAAAGCCGAAGGGCACGTTGAACACCAGCAGGCCGACGGTGACGCCGATCAGACCGAGCGGCGCGGTGAGCAGCACCAGCAGCATGCGCGACACCGACTGCAGCTGCACCATCAGCAGCGTGACCATGATCATGATCATCACCGGCACGACCGCGCCGATGGAGGCATTGGCCTTGGCGCTTTCCTCGATGGCGCCGCCGATGACGATGCGGTAATTCGGCGGCAGGTGCTGGCGCAGTTCGTTCAGCTTGGGCTCGATCTGCATCGAGACCACCGGGGCCTGGATACCGTCGATGATATCGGCGCGCACGGTGATCACCGGCTGGCGGTCGCGGCGCCAGATAATGCCTTCTTCCAGCTCATAGCTGACTTCCGCCACCTGGCCGAGCGGCACCGCGCGGCTGCTTTCCGCACCGGCCACATTGAGATCCTTGATGCCAGTCAGGCTGAGACGTTCGCTGGCCTCGGCGCGCGCCACCACGTCGATCAGTTCGCGGCCCTCGCGATACTGCGTCACCGTGACGCCTGAGACGATGGAATTGAGCATCGTTGCCAGGTCCTGCGACGAGATGCCGAGCAGGCGTGCCTTGGCCTGGTCGACATCCAGCTTCACCACCTTGCTGAGTTCGTCCCAGTCGAGATTGACGTCGCGCGTATTGGGGTTGGTTCGCATCACATCGGCGACCTGGAAGGCGATGCGGCGCACTTCCATCGGATCCGGGCCGCTGACGCGGAACTGCACCGGGAAACCGACCGGCGGGCCGTTTTCCAGCCGGTTGACGCGGCCGCGCAGCAGGACGAAATCGTCCTGGAAGGCCTTTATCAACCTGTCGCGCACGCGCTCGCGTTCGGCATCGCCCTTGGTGAGCACCACGACCTGCGCGAAATTGTCGTTCGGCAGCTGGATATCCAGCGGCAGGTAGAAGCGCGGCGCCCCGGACCCCACATATGTCGTGTAGCTGACGATATCCGCGTCGTCCTTGAGCAAAGCTTCCAGCTTGAGTGCCTCCTGCTCAGTGGCCTGAATCGAGGCACCCTGCGGCAGGCGCAGATCGACCATGAGTTCGGGCCGGTTGGAGGACGGGAAGAACTGCTGCTGCACCAGACCGAAGCCGGCGACGCTCGCGAAGAAGATAACAACCGTGCTGGCAATGACGATCCAGCGCCGGCGCACACACCAGTCCACCACCGGACGAACATAGCGGTAGACGCCGCGGTGATAGACATCCTCACCATGGCCATGGCCCGCCTTGGGCGTCGGCAGGATGGTGTAGCCGATGAAAGGGGTGAAGATCACCGCCACCACCCAGGAGACCAGCAGCGAGATCGTCACCACCGCGAAGATCGAGAAGGTGTATTCGCCAGCGGAAGACTTGGCGAAGCCGACCGGGACGAAACCGGCCGCCGTGATCAGCGTACCGGTCAGCATCGGGAAGGCGGTCGAGGTATAAGCAAAGCTGGCGGCGCGGAAGCGGTCGAAGCCCTGCTCCATCTTCACCTGCATCATCTCGACCGCGATGATCGCATCATCCACCAACAGCCCGAGTGAGATGATCAGCGCGCCCAGCGAAATACGATGGAAGTCGATGCCGAATATCTGCATGCAGACAAAGGTGATCGCCAGCACCAGCGGGATGCAGAGCATCACCACCATGCCGCTGCGCAAGCCGAGACTGAGGAAGCTGACGCCCAGCACGATCACCACGGCCTCCAGCAGCACCTGCATGAATTCCGAGATCGAACGCTGCACGACCGTGGGCTGATCGGCAACCTGCAGGACGTCGATGCCGATCGGCATATCGGCTTTCAGGCGCTTCATGGTGGCGTCGAGCTGCTTGCCCAGCTCGATCATGTTGCCGCCCTTGGCCATGGAAATGGCGAGGCCGATGGATTCCTGGCCGTTATAACGCAGGCGCGGACTGGGCGGATCGGCGTAATCCCGTTTGATATCGGCGATGTCGCCGAGCCGGATCAGGCGGCCGTTCGCCTGGATCGACAATTCGGCCAGCGCGCGGCCTTCGATCTCGCCGCTGACGCGGGTGGCGATGCGATCCGACGAGGTCTGCACCACGCCCGATGCCGTCTGGGCATTCTGCGCCTGGATGACGTCGATCACCTGCTGCGGACTGATGCCGAGATTGGCAAGCTTCTTGTTGGAGAATTCGATGAAGACGCGCTCGGGCTGCACACCGAGCAGGTCGGCCTTGCCGACATCCTTGATGCGCAGCAGTTCCTCGCGCACATCTTCCACGTAATCCTTCAGCTCGCGATGGGTGAAGCCATCGGCGGTGAAGGCATAAATCGTGCCGAAAGTGTCGCCGAATTCATCGTTGAAGAATGGCCCCTGCACGCCGGCCGGCAGGGTATGCCGGATATCGCCGACCTTCTTACGCACCTCATACCACACGCCAGACACCGCCTTGGGCGGCGTGCTGTCGCGCAGCATGACGAAGATGGTGGATTCAGCGGCCTTGGAATAACTGCGCACGTTGTCGAGATACGGCGTCTCCTGCAGCTTCTTCTCGATCTTGTCGGTGACCAGCTGCTCGACCTCGCGCGCGGTGGCGCCGGGCCAGTTGGTGCGTACGATCATCACCTTGAAGGTGAAGTCGGGATCCTCGGCGCGGCCGAGCTGCATGTAGGACATGGCGCCGGCCGCGAGCAGCAGCACCATCAGGAAACCGATCAGCGAGCGGTGACGCAGCGCCCAGGCAGACAGGTTGAAGCGGCCGATGCCATCGTCATCGGCGGGCGCAGTCTGATGCTGGCTCATTACTTCTTCCTCGCCGAGGCAGACTGCACTTCAGGCAGCAGGCGCACGGTCTGGCCGGGAATCAGCTTGTGAACGCCGGCAGTCACGACCTTCTCGCCTTCCTTCAGGCCATCGGCGATCAGCACGGCGCGTTCGATGAAGGCGGCAATCTTCACCGGCCGCAGCTCGACTTTTCCCTCACCCTCGGCCGGACCGTTATAGATCCACACCGCCGGCTCGGCGCCCTGCTGGTACAAAGCCGAGAGCGGCAATGCCACCATCGAGGCTTCCGAGCGCCGCACGATGGAGACCGTCGAGGTCATGCCAAGCCGCATGCTGGCCGGCGCATTCTGCACACTCACCTTCACGGCATAGGTACGGGTGGCCGGATCGGCGCCCGGCGCGATCTCACGCACCACGCCGCTATATTCCTTGTCGGGCTGCGCCCACAGGCTGATGGCGATATTCGTGGCGTTGCGCAGCTCGTCCAGCCGGTTTTCGGCGACGTTGAACACCACTTCCTTCTCTTCCGGCCGCGCCAGCTTCATCACCGTCTGCCCGGCCGACACCACCTGACCGGTCTCGACACCGATCGCCGTCACGACGCCATCGGCATCGGCCTGCAGTTCGGTATAGTCCATCTGGTTCTGCGCCGAACGCAGCTGCGAGCGCGCACTGTCCAGCTGCGCCTCGGCTGTGTTGTAGGTGTTCTGCCGGCGATCCAGTTCGGCCTGGCTGATTACCCGGCTTTCGAACAGCTTTTTGTAGCGGCTAAGTTCGGTCTGTGCCTGGTTGAAATTCGCCTGCGCGGCACTCAGCTGCGCGCGGGCATTCTGGGTGGCGAGGCGAGTGTCTTCCGGGTCGAGGCGAGCGAGCTGCGCGCCTTTTTTCACTTCCGAGCCGATCTCGACATAGCGGGCAACGATCTTGCCGCCGACGCGGAAGGCCAGGTTGGTTTCGTAACGGGCGCGGACTTCGCCGGTATAGCTGGAACGGCTTTCATGCAGCTGAGGGGCGACGCTGACGACGCGAACCGGACGGATCGGTTCCGGCGCCGGGGGGGCGCGGTCGCAGGCCGCCAGCAGCAAAACACCGGCCATGGCCGCGAGAGAGAGTGAAGTCCGGGTCATACGCATAGCCGCCCTGTTCTGCACACGGCCGCGCGGGAGCGCTCAACGCAATGACCTGAATTCCCCCGAACGCCGTACGCTACTGTTCTTGCTTCCCTGCCGGCGACACCGCTCTGGCGGCGGTTCCCGTCGGCTGCAGCAGCCCCTCTTTCGCCCGATCCAGTATCCACACCCTGATCGCACTGGAGAGGTTGCCCGAACGTGCAGCGTCAATATCGCTGACCATCTGGTTGATGGTCTTGCCCTGGGCCGCGGCCATCTGCTGCAGCGCCTCCCAGAATGCCTGTTCCAGGGAGATGCTGGTGCGATGGCCGCCGACGACCACGGAGCGTTTCTTTACCGTGGTCGGCATGCGTGACCTGCACGGCCGGACGGCCGCAACCTGGGCTGCTTAGCATTGGCAGATTTCCGGGCCAAGACAGCCTCTCCGGTCGGCGTGACGGCCGTCACGACTTAGCTGCCAGAAATCACTTCAGGTCAGCGCAGAATTCCTGAATGCGCGTGCAGGCGTCCTTCAGGGCTTCGGTTGACGTGGCGTAAGAGATGCGGAAATGCGGGGCCAGACCAAAAGCCTCGCCGAACACCACCGCAACGCCGCGCTCTTCCAGCAGCGCATTGCAGAAATCGAGATCGTTGGTGATCTTCACGCCAGCCTTCGAGGTCTTGCCGATGGTACCGGCGCAGCTCGGGTAGACGTAGAAGGCGCCCTCCGGCTTCGGGCAATGGATGCCCTTGGCCTGGTTCAGCATCGACACGACAAGGTCGCGGCGCTGCTTGAACACCTGGTTGTTCTTCGGGATGAAATCCTGCGGGCCGTTCAGCGCCTCGACAGCGGCGGCCTGGCTGATCGACGACGGGTTCGAGGTCGACTGCGACTGCAGATTGCCCATCGCCTTGATCAGCTGCTGCGGGCCACCGGCATAACCGATGCGCCAGCCGGTCATGCAATAAGCCTTCGACACGCCGTTCATGGTCAGCGTGCGCTCATACAGCGCCGGCTCGATCTGTGCCGGCGTGGTGAAGACGAAATTGTCGTAGACGAGATGTTCGTACATGTCGTCGGTCAGGATCCAGACATGCGGATGGCGCACCAGCACATCGGTCAGCGCCTTCAGCTCGTCGCGCGTATAGGCGGCGCCCGAGGGATTGGAGGGCGAGTTCAGGATCACCCACTTGGTCTTCGGCGTGATCGCCTTTTCCAGCGCCTCGGCGCGCAGCTTGAAGCCGTCTTCCGCGCTGCCGGTGACGAAGACCGGCGTGCCGCCGGCGAAATTCACGATATCCGGATAGCTGACCCAGTAGGGCGCCGGGATGATCACTTCATCGCCCGGATTGACGGTGGCGAGCAGCGCATTGAACAGCACCTGCTTGCCGCCGGTGCCGACGCTGATCTGCTCGGGCTTGTAGTCCAGGCCATTCTCGCGCTTGAACTTGGCGATGATTGCCTGCTTCAGCGCTGCCGTGCCGTCCACATCGGTATAGCGGGTGTCGCCGCGATCGATCGCCGCCTTGGCAGCTTCGCGGATATTGGCCGGGGTCTCGAAATCGGGCTCACCGGCACCGAGGCCGATCACATCGCGGCCGGCCGCCTTGAGCGCGCGGGCCTTCTGGGTGGCGGCAATGGTGGCGGACGGCTTGATGCGACCGAGAGCATCGGACAGGAACGGCATTGTTTTGGCGACTCCTAGGCGCAGGCGAAGGGGGAGAAAACGCGGGCGAACCATACGTCCGGCCTGTGGGCGGCGCAACATATCAACTTGTCGCCGTGCAATGTTTTGCCGCAAAAGCAGGCAGCCGGGTGCGGGCTTGGGCAACCTGTCGAAACAACCCCGGGAATACAGTGCTTTTCCCACACCGGCATCCCCCGGCAGGCTGGACTCGGAATTGCATACGATCTGCCCCGGACCTGGCGCGATTCGCTCTTGGCGGGTGCTTTCGGGCCGGCATAGACTGCCGGGCCTGAGCCGCAACCGACTCGAAGAAAATGGCCAGGCCAGGCGTTTCACCGGGGAGACCAATTATGACTTTCGCACGTTCACTGACCTTTGCCGCGGCTGGCGTCACGCTGGCGCTCGGCCTTGGCGCCGCCGGCGCTGCCGATGCGCAGACCAAGATGAAATTCACCCTCGACTGGGCCTTCCAGGGACCGACCTCCGCCTTCCTGGTTGCCGAGCAGAAGGGCTACTACAAGGCAGCCGGTCTCGATCCGACCATCGATGCCGGCCAGGGCTCGGCCGGCGCGCTGCAGCGTGTCGCCACCGGCGCCTATGAAATGGGCTTTGCCGACATCAACGCGCTGATCGAATACAACGCCAAGAACCCGGACGCGCCGGTCAAGGCCGTGATGATGGGCTACGACGCGCCGCCGTTCGGCGTCTATGCGCTGAAGTCGTCGGGCATCAAGACGCCGAAGGATCTGGAAGGCAAGAAGCTGGGCGCCCCGGTCTTCGACGCCTCGTTCAAGCTGTTCCCGGCTTTCGCCGCCAAGGTCGGCATCGACAAGAGCAAGGTCACCTACATCAACCTGACCCCGCCGCTGCGTGAGCCGAGCCTGAAGAACGGCAGCGTGGACTTCATAAGCGGCCACTACTTCTCGTCCATTCTCGACCTCGAGAAGATCGGCGTGAAGCAGGAAGACGTGATCGCCTTCCCCTATGCCGATGCCGGCATGGACTTCTACGGCAACGCCGTGGTGGCTTCGCCGAAGTTCATCAAGGAAAACCCGGCTGCCGTGAAGGCCTTCGTGGCCGCAACGATCAAGGCCTGGAAGGAAGTGGTTGCCACGCCGGATGTCGGCATCAAGGCGACCAAGACCCGTGACGGTCTGACCGACGAAGCGCTGGAAATGAAGCGCCTGAAGATGTCGATCGAGCGCAACGTCGTGACCAGTTACGTCAAGGCGAACGGCTTCGGCGGCGTCGACATGGCCCGCCTGCAGCGCTCCTCGGATGCGGTCGCCGCCGCCATCGGCCTGGACAAAGCCCCGAAGGCCTCGGATCTGTTCGAGGAAGGTTTCCTGCCGCCGAAGGCCGAACGCATGATGCAGTGATCGGCTGCTGAAAAGCTGATACAAGGAAGCGGCGGGGATTTCCCCGCCGCTTTTTTTGTGCCCCATTTTGCCAAGCCTGTTACCCCGTGCTCGCTTATCCCCAGTCGTCCGCCACAAGAATGAACGCATCGCGCCAACACACAGACTGGCAGGCGGTCTTCGCCGTCATTGCCGCCGGCGTCATCGTCTCGATGCAGGTCGGCAAGCTGCCGCCGCTGCTCGGCCAGCTGCGCGCCGAATTCGGCCTCGACCTGGTGCTCGGCGGGCTGCTGGCCTCTTCGATCAGCCTGATCGGCGGGTTGTGCGGCATCATGGCCGGTTTCGCCGGCGACCGTATCGGCGCACGGCGCGCCTTGATGTTCGGACTGCTGATCAACGCGGCTGGTTCGCTGGCCGGCGCTTTCAGTCACGGCATGCCTTTCCTGCTGGCCGCGCGCCTGATCGAAGGCCTGGGCTTTGTCATCACGGTTGTCTGCGGACCCGGCCTCGTTGCCATGGCTGCACAGCCGCATCAGCGCAGCCTCGCACTGGGGCTGTGGAGCAGCTACATGCCGCTCGGCGTCACCTTCGGCATGCTGGGTGCGCTGGCCGTCAACCACGGCCTGCTCGACTGGCGTGGCTTCTGGCTGGTGCTGTCTCTCCTGCCCCTTGCCGCCGCGCTGCTGTTGCCGCGTCTGACCGCTCGTGTGCCGGTCGCACCGCCGCGCCGGTTCAATGCGGCCGTGCTGCGCCGTCCCGGCCCCTGGCTGCTGGCCGGCTGCTTCGCCTGCTACACCACGCAGTGGTTCTGCATCGTGACCTGGATTCCCACCTACCTGAAGGAGAGCGGCCTGCAGAGCGAAACCCTGCTGGCGCTCGGCGTGATGGCCGTGGTGCTGGTGAATGCCGTCGGCACCACCGTTTCCGCCGCCGTCATGCATCGCGGCCTGCCGCGCTGGCTGATCATCGCCGTGGTCAGCCTGGGCATGGGCGCGCTCGGCACGGCGTCTTTCGCGCCAGACATCCCGGTCCTGGCCAAGATCGCCTTCGCCATGGCCGCCAGCGGTTTCGGCGGTATGCTGCCGGCCGCCGTGCTGGCCGGCGTGCCGGCACAGGCGCGCGATCCATCTGAAATCGCCACCGTTAATGGCGTGGTGGTGCAGCTGCTGAATATCGGATCTTTCGTGGGCCCGCCGGCACTGGCCGTCCTGGTGGCGCATTTCGGCGGCTGGAGCGACGGCCGCTGGCTGCTGCTGGCAGCCGGCAGTATCGGGCTTCTGCTGGCGCTTGGCCTGCGCGCCACCGAACGCAAGGCATCGGCATGAAAATAAATCCCCCGAAAATGAACAGAGGCGATGCCTATCTGCTGCTGACGGTTTTCATCTGGGGCAACACTTTCCCCACGGCGAAATACGTGCTCGGCGTGATGCCGCCGACCGTGTTTTCCTCGACACGCTACCTGCTGGCCGCCGCGACGCTGATGATCGTGCTGATCTGGCGCGAGGGATTGAAACTGCCGCAGCGACGCGACCTGCTGCCGCTGATCGGCTTCGGCTTTCTCGGCATCACGCTGATGCAACTGCTCTGGGCCAATGCGCTGTCGATCAGCACGGCCTCGAAAGGCTCGATCCTGATCGCCACCTCGCCGATCTGGGCACTGATCCTGGGACGGCTGCGCGGCCAGCGCCTGTCGGCCATCGCCTGGGGCGGCGTGCTGCTGTCCTTTGCCGGCGTCTTCCTGGTGATCAACAACAGCCTCACCGCCATTACAGTCGGCGGCGGCCACATCCTGGGCGACCTGCTGTTCCTGGCAGTCGCCTTCTGCTGGGCGCTGTTCTCGGTGCTGTCGCAGCCGTATCTGGGGCGACTGGGCACGCTCTATGTCTCTGGCTGGTCCATGCTGTTCGGCGCGCTGCTGCTGACGCCGTTCATCTTCTGGGGCTGGAACGACACGCCCTGGCAGGCAATGCAGACCGGCCATTGGGCCAGCTTCCTCTACACCGCGATTCTGGCCGGCGCGCTGGGATATCTGCTCTGGTATGAAGGCATCGCGCGTTTAGGCATCGCGCGTTCGGTGATCTATTCCTACCTGATCCCGGTCTTTGCGATGATCAGCGCCATCGCCTTCCTCGGCGAGCATGTCTCGCTGGCGCAGTTGATCGGCGCGGCAGTGGTGATCGGCGGCCTGGTGCTGACGCGCTGGTCGACGCCGGCCCCTCCTGCGGCCTGATCAGCTTTCCGCGATCAGGCAGACGCTGCCATCCGGCAGTGGCTCGGTAGCCAGCAGGAACAGGCCTTCGGCCTTGGCCGCCGCGCCCAGCGCTTCGGCATCACCGGTGAACACGCCGATGAACACGCCGGCCAGCGCCAGCGCGATCTTCACCGCCGAGAAGAAGGCCGCCGGATCGTCCTGAACCACAGCGGGGTCAGCGGCCAGGATCAGGTCGTAGTGATCCGGACGGTTTTCGAGGAAGGCGATCACGGTATCGCTGTCGCAATCATCATAGAGCCCGGTCTCGAAAGCGCGCCGGCTGCGAGACGCGTCTTCCGACACCATGTCGAGATGCTGGGCCAGCTGGCGCAATTCGGCGGCCTGCGATGCCAGATTGCCGCCCAGGTCGATGGCCCAGCCGATACTGAAATCCTTGCCGATCATGCGCCGGGCTGTGGCCGCCACGGCCGCTGCATGCGGTGCCGTCAGGCCGGCGACCAGATCGTCGAGCGAGGTGACCGAAAGTTTCGCCGACTGCGATTCCGGCGTTTCCTGCGCACGCAGGGCGAAGACATAGCCGGTGACAGGCCTGTTCTCTTCCTTGCGCAGCTCGATCTCATCCAGGCTGAGCACGACAAAACCGGCTTCGGCGGCGCGTTTGCGCAAATACGCTTCGCCATGCTGGTAGCGCCCGCTCTTGCCGGCCTGATACCGCGCGCCGACACCCTTCTCCACGGTGGCCACGAACAGGCCATCATCCGGCAGCGCAGCGCGCACGGCTTCGAACAGCCCGCGCAGGTCACCGAAATACGACAGCACGTCGGCCGCAGCGACGAGATCATAACCGGCCGGATGCTTGCCCAGCTCCGCGACGATCTCGCCGACCGTCAGCGTGTCATACAGTTTTCGCGCGCGGGCTTTCTCGACCATCTTGGGCGACAGGTCGACGCCATCGAGATGCTTCACCAGCCCGTGCAATTCGGGAGCGAGAAGCCCGGTGCCGCAGCCAAGGTCGATGGCGCGTGCCGCCACCTTGCCCTCGCCCAGCGCAGTACGCACGGCGGCGGCGACCTGCTGCGGCGCGCGGTAGTCGAGCCAGCCGACCAGCTTTTCGTCGAAACTGTCGGCGAAGGCATCGAAGAGTGCTGCGACATAGGCCTCGTTGGCCTTCTCGGGCGCTTCGCCGGCCAGTACCGCCACCATATGGCGGGCTTCCGCATGGCCGGGATCGAGCGCCAGCATGCGGCGATAGGTGATCAGCGCATCGGCACGGCGGTCGAGGCGCACCTGCAGGCGCGCCACCTGATGCAGTAGCAAGTCTGAATGCGGCGCTGCGGCGAGCGAGGCCTGCAGGCGCTCGAGCCGCGTGGCCAGCGTCTCGCCAAGCCGCAGCTGCGCCAGTGCGCTATGCACAGGATCGACGGCGGCCGCGACCGGTGCTTCGGCCGGCGCCACTTTCCGCACGCCGCCCAGCCCCAGCAGCATGTCGCTGATCGCGGTGACGCCGGCAAAGCCGGTGGGCGAACGGCGGACCAATCCGCCATCACCACCGGCTTTTTTCTGCGCCCGCCGCGACTTGCGATTCATGCGTGTTAGCGGCGTTCCAGCGGCTTGTACTTGATGCGGTGCGGCTGGTCGGCATCGGCGCCGAGACGGCGCTTCTTGTCGGCCTCGTAATCCTGGTAATTGCCCTCGAACCACTCGACATGGCTGTCGCCCTCGAAGGCCATGATGTGGGTGGCCAGGCGGTCGAGGAACCAGCGATCATGGCTGATGACGATGGCACAGCCGGCGAAATTCTCCAGCGCCTCTTCCAGCGCGCGCAGCGTATCGACGTCCAGATCGTTGGTCGGTTCGTCGAGCAGCAGGACATTGGCGCCGGTCTTCAGCATCTTGGCCAGATGCAGGCGATTACGTTCACCGCCTGACAGCATGCCGACCTTCTTCTGCTGGTCGGCGCCGCGGAAGTTGAACCACGAGCAGTAGGCGCGGCTCGGCACTTCGCGCTTGCCCAGCACGATCATGTCGTTGCCCTCGGAGACTTCCTCCCAGACGGTCTTCTTGTCGTTCAATGAGTCACGGCTCTGATCGACATAACCGAGCTGCACACTGTCGCCGACGCGCAGCGTGCCGGCATCGGGCTTTTCGCCGCCGGTGAGCATGCGGAACAGCGTGGTCTTGCCGGCGCCGTTCGGGCCGATGATGCCGACGATGCCGCCCGGCGGCAGCTTGAAGTCGAGATTGTCGATCAGCAGGCGGTCGCCGAAGCCCTTGCTCAGGCCCTCGGCTTCGATCACCACATTGCCCAGCCGCGGGCCGGCCGGGATGGTGATGGACACCTGATCGGCGGCCTTTTCGTTCTGCGCCTGCAGCATCTCTTCATAGGCCTTGAGGCGGGCCTTGGACTTGGCCTGACGCGCACGCGGGCTCTGGCGCACCCATTCCAGCTCCTGCGCCAGCGACTTGCGGCGGCTGTCCTCTTCCTTGCCTTCCTGGGCCAGGCGCTTTTCCTTCTGCTCCAGCCAGGACGAGTAGTTGCCTTCCCACGGAATGCCCGAGCCGCGATCCAGCTCGAGAATCCAGCCGGCGACGTTATCCAGGAAGTAGCGATCGTGGGTGATGGCCACGACGGTACCTTCGTATTCGTGCAGGAAGCGTTCGAGCCAGGCGACCGATTCCGCATCGAGATGGTTGGTCGGTTCGTCGAGCAGCAGCATGTCGGGCTTGGACAGCAGCAGGCGGCACAAGGCCACGCGGCGCTTTTCACCGCCCGACAGCTTGGTCACGTCCGCCTCGCCCGGCGGGCAGCGCAGCGCGTCCATGGCGATCTCAACGTTCCGTTGCAGATCCCAGGCATTGGCGGCGTCGATCTTTTCCTGCAGCTCGGCCTGCTCGGCGATCAGCGCGTTCATCTCGTCGTCGTCGGTGACTTCACCGAACTTCATCGAGACTTCCTCGAAGCGGTCGAGCAAAGCCTTGGTCTCGGCGACGCCTTCCATCACGTTGCCGAGCACGTCCTTGCTGGGATCGAGCTGCGGTTCCTGCGGCAGATAGCCGACCTTGACGCCATCGGCCGCCCAGGCCTCGCCCGTGAATTCCTTGTCGAGCCCGGCCATGATCTTGAGCAGCGTCGACTTGCCGGCGCCGTTCGAGCCCAGCACGCCGATCTTGGCGCCCGGCAGGAAGCTGAGCCAGATACCCTTCAGAACCTCCTTGCCGCCCGGATAGGTCTTGGCCAGGTCCTTCATCACGTAAATATACTGGTACGACGCCATTTTTCGCTCCGGGCGTTGGAAGTCTAAAATCCGGCCGATTTGTACAGAAATGGGCCTGTTTATGCCAGCATCAGCGCCCGGACATGGGCCGCCGACGCGCTGGCCAGCGCCTGCAGGTCGTAGCCACCTTCCAGCGCGGAAACCACTCTTCCCTGCGCGGTCCGGCCGGCCACCTGCAGCAGCTTTTCAGTGATCCAGTAGTAGTCCTGGTCGGTGAACTGCAGCTGGGCCAGCGGGTCGGCGACATGGGCATCGAAGCCAGCCGAGATGATGAGCAGTTCAGGTGCAAACTGCTCCAGTTTGGGCAAAAGCGAGCGTTCGCAGGCGGCGCGGAATTCGGCCGAGCCGGCATAGGGCCGCAGCGGCACATTCACGATGTTGCTGGCGACGCCATGTTCGCCCGCCGCGCCGGTGCCCGGATACAGCGGCATCTGGTGCGTGGAGGTGTAGAACAGCCCGGCATCGGATTCGAAGGCGGCCTGCGTGCCGTTGCCGTGATGCACGTCGAAATCGACCACGGCCACGCGCTGGAGACCCCAGCGGTCGCGCGCATGCGCGGCACCGATGGCGACGTTATTGAACAGGCAGAAGCCCATCGCCTGGTCGGGCTCGGCATGATGGCCGGGCGGGCGCACGGCACAGAAGGCATTGCGCAGCTCGCCGCCCATCACGGCATCCACCGCGGCGCAGACCGCGCCGGCTGCCCGTAACGCCGCCTCGCCCGACCCGGACGAGACCACCGTATCGCCATCGACATAGTTGAGCCCGCGCGGCGGGATGGCAGCCATCACCTGGTCCAGATAGGCGCCGGGATGCACCCGGCTGATCTGCGCCGGAGTGGCACGGGGCGCCTCACGACGATCCAGATAGAGAAACTCTTCCCCTTCCAGCCGGGCCAGGATGGCGCGCAGCCTATCCGCGCATTCAGGATGGCCTTCTCCCGTGTCATGGGCAAGGCAGGCCGAATGGCTGTACAGGCCGGTTACCATCGACACTCCTTAACCATATGGTTCGCCCCTCGGAGCCTTCACAAAGCTGTTCCCACCCGTCGGCAACCCGTCGTGCGGCCAGAAAAAGGCAGGACCTTGCTGAATAGGCCGTATACAATAGATCACGCAGGCGCCGAAATCAGCAACCCCGCTGCGATGGGGCCAATGGCGCCGCGTCCGGGGGAAACGCCGAGAGGGTCGGCTCGGGACCTTTTACTGGGTGGCAGAGGAAGCAATGAAAGTCTGGAGTCAGGTTCTGGTTGTCGGCGTCATCGCCGCCAGCGCTGCAGCTGCGTTCATTTACCGCGACAGTCTGCCATTCATCGGCGGTCAGCCTGCTGCGACGCGCCCGGCTGGAAGCAGCGCCCCCGCCCTTCCGGTCGAGGCTGTGCCGGTACGCCGCATGGAGATCACCCGCACCATCGAAGCCGTCGGCACCGCGCAGGCCAACGAGGCCGTCACCATCACCGCGAAGGCCACCGGCATTGTCGAGCGGCTGAATTTCCAGGACAGCCAGGTTGTGAAGGCCGGCGTCATCCTGGTGGAACTCGAAGCTGCCGAAAGCTCGGCCAATATCGGCGCACTGCGCGCCGCCCGCGATGGCGCCAGGATGGCTTATGATCGCGCCAAACAGCTGATCGAGAGCAAGGTTGTGGCCCAGGCCCGCCTCGATGAGCTGTCAAAGACATACGAGGCCGCCGAAGCGCGGCTGCGCGCCGAACAGGCGAAATTCTCCGACAGCGTGATCCGCGCGCCGTTCAGTGGCAAACTCGGCCTGCGCAAGGTCAGCCTCGGTGCCCTGGTGCGGCCGGGCGATGTGATCACCACGCTGGACGACACTTCGGTGATCAAGCTGGAATTTGAGATTCCGGAAACCGTGCTGGGTGGCGTGACCATCGGCAATACCGTGAGCGCCAAAGCAACATCGATGCCTGATCGCAAGTTCGAAGGCGTGGTCACCACCATCGACAGCCGTATCGATCCTACCACCCGCGCCGTGCGCGTGCGCGCGCAGATCCCGAACAGCGACGATGCGCTGAAACCCGGCATGTTCATGACGGTGGCGCTCAGCGTCGGCAAGGTGCCCGATGCGATGATGGTGCCCGAAGAATCGCTGCTGGCGCAGGGCGGCGAACAGTTCGTGTTCGTGATCCGCGACGGCAAGGCAACCCGTACGCGCGTGACCATCGGTCAGCGCCTGCCCGGCCTGGCGCAGATTACCAACGGCCTGCATGCCGACGACCAGGTCGCCGTCACCGGCCTGCAGCAGCTGCGCGACGGCTCCCGCGTGCGTCAGACCAATGCCCAGGGCGGCACGCCGCCGGTTTCGGGCAGCCCGGCCCAGAAATCCTCCAGCTAATAGACGGCAGCGCGAGGCAGCGTCATGGTTCTCTCGGATGTTTCGATCAAGCGGCCGGTCTTCGCCACCGTCATGTCGCTGGTGCTGATCATTTTCGGCATGTTCGCGCTGCGCGGTATGGCCGTGCGAGAATATCCCGACATCGATCCGCCGGCCGTGAATGTCACCACGATCTATCGCGGTGCCTCGGCGGAGATCATCGAGAGCAAGATCACGCAGGTGATCGAGGATGCGGTCGCCGGCATCGAAGGTATCCGCACCATCACCTCGGCCAGCCGCGAGGAATCCAGTTCAATCAGCATCGAATTCAACCTGAGCCGCAATGTCGACGCCGCCGCCAACGACGTGCGCGACAAGGTGGGCCGCATCCTGTCGCGCCTGCCGGACGAGGCCGACCAGCCGATCATTGCCAAGACCGAAGCCGATGCACGGCCGATCATCTACATCTCGCTGTTCAGCGAGCGCCTGAGCCTGCTGGAGCTGACCGACTATGCCGACCGTTACCTGGTCGACCAGTTGTCGATCATCGATGGCGTTGCCTCGGTGAATATCTATGGCGCGCGCCGTTATTCGATGCGCGTCTATCTCGACCGCATGGCCATGGCCGCCCGTAATGTTACGGTGCAGGATATCGAAGAGGCGATCCGACGCCAGAATGTCGAACTGCCGTCCGGCCGCATCGAAAGCAACATGCGGGAATTCACCGTGCGCGCCGAATCCGGCCTGCGCACCGCGGCGCAGTTCCGCAACATCGTGCTGCGCGAACAGGACGGCTATCTGCTGCGGCTCGGCGAAGTCGCCAAGGTTGAGCTGGGTGCCGAGGACGAGCGCACCGAGCAGCGTATCAACGGCGCGACCGCCATCGGCCTCGGCATCATCCGGCAGTCCAAGGCCAATGCGATGGACATTTCCAACGGCGTGACCGCCACCGTCGCCCGCCTGCAGGGCAGCCTGCCGACCGGCGTGCGGATGGAAGTGAGCTACGATCAGTCGAAATTCATCAGCCAGTCGATCTACGAGGTGTTCCACGCCCTGGCGGTGGCGCTGGCTCTGGTGATCGGCGTGATCTTCCTCTTCCTGCGCTCCTGGCGCGCCACGCTGATTCCGGCCATTGCCATTCCGGTCTCGGTAGTGGGCTCGTTCATCGTGATCGGCGCGCTGGGCTATTCGATCAACGTGCTGACCCTGCTGGCGCTGGTGCTGGCCATCGGCCTGGTGGTCGATGATGCCATCGTGGTGCTGGAAAATATCCATCGCCGTATCGAGCTGGGCGAACCGCCGCTGCTGGCCTCCTTGCGTGGTGCGCGCCAGATCGGCTTCGCCGTGATCGCCACTACCGTGGTGCTGATTGCCGTTTTCGTGCCGATCTCGTTGATGGAAGGCAATACCGGCCGCCTGTTCCGCGAATTCGGCATCTCGGTTGCCGCCGCTGTGCTGTTCTCTGGCTTCGTCGCGCTGACGCTGACGCCCATGATGTGTTCCAAGCTGCTGCATGAGGCCAAGGAGGAAGGCTGGTTCTACCATGTGACGGAGAAGTTCTTTGTCGCCATGAGCAATGGCTACGGCCGCCTGCTTCGCTTCTCGCTCAATGCGCCGACCATCGTGCTGGGCATCGGCGCGCTGGTCTCGGTCGCAGCCTTCCTGATGTTCAAGGCCCTGCCGCGTGAATTCGCCCCGACCGAAGATCGCGGCGTGTTCTTCGTCATTGTCGAGGGACCAGAAGGCGCCTCCTACGACTACACGCGCAAGAATGTCATCGCCATCGAACAGGCCCTGGAGCCCTTCGTGAAATCCGGCGCGGTGACGGTGGTGCAGTCCAACGTTGCGCCGGCCTGGGGCGGGCGCCCTTCGCCGGTGAATTCCGCCTTCGTCGTTGTCCGCATGGCCGACTGGGCCGACCGCAACGTCAAGCAGCAGGAGGTCGCCCGTCAGGCCTTCCAGCGTCTGCTGGCGCTCACCGGCGTACGGGCCATCGTCGTGAACCCGCCGAGCCTCGGCCTGCCCGGCGCGCAGACGCCGGTGCGTTTCGTCCTTGGCGGCGCCACCTATGCCCAGCTGGACGAATGGTCGGATCGCATCATTGCCCGCGCCCTGCAGAACCCCAATCTGCTGGGCGTGAAGAAAAACTACCAGCCGACGCGGCCCGAGGTGCAGGTGCAGATTGATCGCGACCGCGCCGCCGACCTGGGCGTCAATGTCGAGACCATCGGCCGTACCCTGGAAACCATGCTGGGCTCGCGCGAGGTGACCAACTTCCAGCGCGATGGCAAGCAGTACAAGGTGCTGGTGCAGGCTCCGGTCGAACAGCGCGTGACGCCGAATGACCTGAACAACATCTATGTGCGCGGCAGCAATACCGGCGGCAAGCTGGTGCCACTGGCCAGCCTCGTCACGCTGAAGGAAAGCGCCAACGCCCGTGAACTGAACCGCACCGACCGGCTGCGGTCCGTGATGGTCGAGGCGTCGCTGGCGCCGGGCTATACGCTGGGCCAGGCCCTGGACTATCTCGACGAAGTCGCTGCCGAAGTGCTGCCGCCAGAAGTGCGCATCTCCTATGCCGGGCAGAGCCGCGAATACAAAGATTCGTCGGCTGCGATCTACATCACCTTCGCGCTGGCGCTGATCGTGGTGTTCCTGGTGCTGGCCGGCCAGTTCGAGAGCTGGATCCATCCGATCATCATCATCATGTCGGTGCCGCTGGCCGTCACCGGCGCGCTGGCCGGATTGCTGCTGGCCGGGCAGACGCTGAATATCTACAGCCAGATCGGCATCATCATGCTGGTCGGCCTGATCGCCAAGAACGGCATTCTGATCGTGGAATTCGCCAATCAGCTGCGCGACGAGGGCCAGGCCATTTTCGAAGCCGTGCTGAATGCCTCGATCGCCCGCCTGCGGCCGATCCTGATGACCACCATCGCCACCATCTTCGGCGCCGTACCGCTCGCCTTCGCACATGGTGCTGGCGCCGAGTCGCGTTCGGCCCTGGGCTGGGTGATCGTCGGCGGCATGACCTTCGCCACCCTGCTCAGCCTGTTCGTGGTGCCGGTGCTGTACCTGCTGCTGGCCCGCTTCACCAAGCCGGCCGGCTTTATTGCCCGCAAGCTCAGCGAACTGGAAAAGCGGCCGGACATCGACGCCGGCAAGGCCGAGCCGGCCGAATAGCCATCCGGCCTACCTCCTGTGGGGTACCTGTTCGAAGGGACAGGTTACCAGTTGATAACCTAGACTAAGAAGGTCTCGCGCCCCCCTTATAGCCGGCCAGCTAGAATCATTCTCAACAGGATATCCGGCCGACGATGACTAAAAGTAACACTCAGCCTTCTGATACCACCTCCGATAAGGAATTTGGGGTGGCGGTCGCCAGTGCCCAGGCGGCAGTGGCAGGGCTGTCCGACAAGTATATTGGCTGGGTCAACGACGACCTGAAGCGCCTGGACGTCGCCATTGCCGGCGTGACCGACGGCAACAATGCCGCGGCCCTGCGCGAGGTGTATGGCGTCGCCCATGACATCAAGGGCCAGGGCAGCACCTTCGGCTATCACCTGATCACCGATATCGGCCAGTTGCTCTGCCGCTATGCCGAGCGCGCCATCGAGCGCAAGAAAGTGGATCGCGCCGTGATCGATGCTCATGTCGAGGCATTGCGCACCGTGGTCGACAATCGCATCCAAGGCCCGGCCGGCGAACTCGGCCGCGAGATCATCGATGCCCTCAAGGGCGTTGCCGAACGCAGCTTCGCCTAAACCCGGCGCTCACTCAGCCGCACGGTCCGCTGCACGACGGAACGGCCCGGCATAATCGGCGCGCACCTGCCGCCGTCGGTCCGGCCCGAAATAACCGCCATCCCGGATAAATTTGCGCGGCCGCTCGACCATCTCGCGCAACCGGCTCTCGACCGCCTTCGGCGCCAGCGGCAGTGCCAGCACTTCGTTGACACCGGCATCCAGCGCACGGCGGATGCGTTCACGCGTCACCGTGCCGGTCACGATGACGGCGGGCAGGAAGGGTGCGGGCGAGTCTGGATCGCGACGCAGCCGGGTGATGAGGTTGAGCCCGTCCTCGCCGGGAAGCTCCCAACGCACGATGACGGCATCGACACGCAGTCCCGCCACGCTGCCATTGGCCTGCGGAACGCCTTTCAGCAATGTCCAGGCCTGCGCCGAATTCGGCACGATATGCGGCGTCTTGATGCGCAACGTGGCCGCCAGCCGGCGCCATGTCGAGGCGACATCCGCATCGGGCTCCACGACAAGCAGGTTCAGCCGGTTGAGGTCGTAAGGCATGCTTGCCCGCTTGGGCCAGGCTCCAGGGAATGTGATCTGCGCCGGTGGACGGCGGCGGCGGTTTGGCCCACTTTACCATCGATGCTTTCAGGCTGCGACTGGCAGCCGCACCGCCCGCGAGATCACGATGCCGACTGTCAGCGACGATTTTCATTATTACGATCCGGCCCAGGGCCACGGCCTCAGACACGATCCCTTCAAGGCCATCGTCGGCCCGCGTCCTGTCGGCTGGATCTCGTCACGCGATGCGAAGGGCCGCGTCAATCTCGCGCCCTACAGCTACTTCAACGCCTTTCATGACAAGCCGCCCATCGTGGCCTTCGGCAGCACCGGCTGGAAAGACAGCATCCGCAATGTCCAGGAGACCGGCGAATTCGTTGCCAGCCTGGCCACGCGGCCATTGGCCGAGGCGATGAACCAGACGGCCGCCACGGTGGATGCCGATGTGGATGAGTTCACGCTGGCCGGCGTGACACCGGCGCCCTGCCGCAAGGTGGCGGTGCCGCGCGTGGCCGAAAGCCCGACCGCGCTGGAATGCAAACTGCTGCAGGTGATCCAGCAGCATGATCTGGAAGGCCGGCCGCTGGATGCCTGGATGGCACTCGGCCAGGTGGTCGGCGTGCATATCAACCGGGCCTATCTGAAGGACGGCCTGTTCGATGCCGGCGCGGCGCGGCCCATCATGCGTTCGGGCTATCTGGCGGATTACTTCGAGGCGACGCCGGAGACCCTGTTCCGCATGGTTCGGCCCAAATGACCTGGATCCCCAAATGACCTGGATCAATGTCGATCCTCGTTTTGCAGCGCAGTAGTATTCCGGTCAGGCCGCCTGCGACCCCTCGCCGCGCCCGCAGCCGGGCAGAGGGTCTAGCCAGCCGGATCGCCCGGGCCTAATATCCGGCCACCAGCAAGGACGTTGCGTAAAGCCCCATGGATTACGAAACCCTCTTCAGCCAGGCAGTCGAACGGCTGCACAGCGAGAAGCGCTACCGGGTGTTCACAGAACTCGCCCGGAATTGCGGCAGCTTCCCTGTGGCCGATAACCACAGCGGCATCGGCCCTGCGAAGATCACCATGTGGTGCTCGAACGACTATCTCGCCATGGGCCAGAACCCGGTGGTGATCGAGGCCCTGCAGCAGGCCGCCCAGCAATTCGGTGCCGGCGCCGGTGGCACACGCAATATTTCCGGCAACAGCCACGCGATTGTCGAGCTTGAGCGCGAACTGGCCGACCTGCACGGCAAGCAGGCGGCACTCGCCTTCATGTCGGGCTACATCGCCAATCAGACCTCGCTGTCGACCATCGCCAAGCTGATGCCCGGCTGCGTCATCCTGTCGGATGCCGACAACCACAATTCGATGATCGAGGGCATCCGCCAGGCCGGCTGCGAGCGGCAGATCTGGCGGCATAACGATGTCGCGCATCTGGAAGAACTGCTTCAGGCCATTCCAGCCGACCGGCCGAAGCTGATTGCTTTCGAGAGCGTCTACTCGATGGATGGCGACATCGCGCCGATCCACACGATCTGCGACCTCGCCGACAAATACGACGCCATGACCTATCTCGACGAAGTGCATGCCGTTGGCCTCTACGGCAATCGCGGCGGCGGCATTGCCGATCGCGACAATGCGATGCATCGCATCCACATCATTCAGGGCACGCTGGGCAAGGCCTTCGGCGTGGTCGGTGGCTATATCGCCGGCAGTGCCACGATCATCGACGCCGTGCGGTCTTATGCCCCGGGTTTCATCTTCTCGACCGCGATGCCGCCGGCCATTGCCGCCGCGGCTGCCGCCAGCGTGCGCTACCTGAAGCGCAGCCAGGTCGAGCGTGCCCGCCACCAGGAACGCGCCGCCACGCTACGCCGGATGCTGCTGGCTGCCGGTCTGCCGGTGCTGGTCAACCAGAGCCATATCGTGCCGGTGATGGTGGGCGATGCCGCCCTGTGCAAGGCCGCCTCCGACATGCTGCTGGCCGACCACGGCATCTATATCCAGCCGATCAACTATCCCACGGTGCCGCGCGGCACCGAACGGCTGCGCATCACGCCGACACCGGTCCACACCGACGCCATGATGCAGGCGCTGACCAATGCCCTGCTGGATGTCTGGCAGCGGCTGGGACTGCGCCGTCAGGCAGCCTGACCCCGGACCTGCCCGCGGCCGGGCAGGGTTATCGGATTTACACTCTTTTCTGGACTACCCCTGATAGTACTACACCTGCTCCCTCGTTCCGGGTTCAGGATGTCCCAGCGCAATTTCCAATCTCTGCCGGATTTCGGCTTCAGTATCGAGCATGTGCGGCAGTTGCAGGCCCGCATGGCGCGGCCGCATTTCATCTATATCTCTGGCCCGGCCGGCGGCGGCAAGACCAAGGCCGCGCTGCTGCTGGCCTGGACTTTCTTCCAGGCCTATCGGCGGCCCTTCCGTATCGACGGCCAGGACATGACAACCGCGCAGATTCGCCAGGCCGCCATCGACCAGACTGCCGGCATCCTGTTCCACGACCTCGCCTCGGCGCATGACTACCTGAAAGCCGGCTACTGCTTTGATTGTCGCATGACGGCGATCGGCATCGCCTTCGACGGACTGCCGACTGCAGGCTACGCCCATGCGCATCTGGTGTCTCAGTTGCCAGGGCTGGCCACGCGCGAAGACGTCATTGTCATCGGTATCGACCGCGCCGACGAAGACGGTATCGAGCGCTACACGGTCGACATGCTGGCGTCGTAACGACTCGATATTGCGCTGTCTTGTCGCAGTCGCGACGTTGCACGGCAACCATTGATTTCCATCAACGCTCCGCCTGCGAATTGCAGGCACGTTCCCGTCATCGCGGCCACAGTGGCTGCGGAGTCCGCGGCTATGCCGCGAAGAAACGGAGCGGATTATGCGTATCGCGAAAATTCTGGCAGTCGCCATAGGTGCCACCCTCATTCTTGGCAGCGCAGCACTGGATGCCACGGCTCAGGACGGCAAGACGGCCGGCGATTTCATGGTGCGCGGCCGACTCATCGGACTGATCCCCGATGAAAGTTCCACGGTCAGCACGATCGGCGGCGAGGTCGATGCCAGCAACGAGTGGACCGGGGAAGTCGACTTCTCGTATTTCCTGACCGACAACATTGCCGCAGAGTTGATCGCCGCCACCACCAAACATCAGATGGGTGTCAATGGAAGCAGTTCCGGGAATGTCGATCTCGGCAATGTCTGGCTGCTGCCGCCGACGCTGACCCTGCAATACCACTTCGCGCCGAAGTCGACGATCAGCCCGTATATCGGCGCCGGCGTGACCTATGCGGTGTTCTACAACAAGGATATCGCCTCGGGCCTGCGCAGCGTGAAATACGACAATGCCTGGGGCTATGCGCTGCAGGCCGGCGTCGATTACAGCCTGGGTGGCAACTGGTATTTCAACGCCGATGTGAAGAAAATCTTCCTCAACACCGATGTCACCGTCGTCACCAATGCCGGCGCGGTGGTCCGTGCCGACGCGGATCTTGATCCCTGGGTCGTCGGCGTCGGCTTCGGCTATAAATTCTGAAACATCGCTGCCCGTCGTATTCCCACCCTCGTCGGGCAGCATCCAGCGCCCCCGCCAGTCACGGCGGGGGCGTTTTTCATGGGGCCGGGCTTGACCCGGGCCGCAGCCACAGCATCATGGGCGCCCGATTTCGCTTTCCCGTCCGGCAGGATGACCCATGGCTTTCGACACGACCACGACCGTACATCCTGAATTGCTGCGCCTGCGCGACAGTATCGACAATATCGATGCCGCGCTGATTCATCTCCTCGCCGAGCGGTTCAAATGCACCCAGCAGGTCGGGCATCTCAAGGCCACCGAGAAGCTGCCGCCGGCCGATCCGGCGCGGGAAGCGCGCCAGATCGCCCGCCTTCGTCAGTTGGCCGAGACCGCCAAACTGGATCCGGACTTCGCCGAGAAATTCCTCGCCTTCATCGTGAAGGAAGTGATCCGGCATCATGAAGCCATCGCCAGCGAAACGCAGGCCAAGGCATAAAAAAAGCGCCCGGCTTTCGACCGGGCGCTGTTTCGTTGCTGATGGCCGGACGCTATATGCGCCCCATCAGCAGTAAGACAATCACGATGATCAGAACGATGCCGATACCGCCGCTGGGGTAATAACCCCAACCGCTGCTATACGGCCAGGTCGGCACTGCGCCGATCAGCAGGATGATCAGGATAATAAGCAGAATCGTACCGATGCCCATTTTGGCCTCCAGACCTATGATGGCAGGCTTAAGAAAATACTGGCGCCAGGTCTCCCCGGCGCCAGCGAGAGATCAGGCCTTGCGGCCCAGCAGCAGCAGGACGAGCCCGCCGCAGGCAGTGGCGGCACCACCGACGAGATACCACATGGTCTTGTCGCTGTAGCTACCGGTGAAGGTTTCGTTCAACTGCTCCATCGGAGCATCCGAGGCATTCAGGCCGAAATAGAGCAGGATGGCGCCGGCAACCAGCGCAACCACGCCCAACACGCGTCCCATCGGCATGGCCTGCGCCTTACTTCACAACGAGATCGTTCTTGACCGAGCGCACGCCCTGCACGTTGCGGGCGATCTGCTCAGCGCGCGACTTCGAGGCGGCCGAGTCGACGAAGCCGCTCAGCTGCACGGTATCCTTGAAGGTTTCGACGCTGATCTGGCCGGCCTTGGTCACCGGGTCGCGGATCAGTTCAGCCTTCACTTTAGTGGTGATGGCTGCGGAGTCGACATATTCGCCGGTCGATTCCTGCTTCGAGGTGGAGCTGCAGGCGGAAACCGCCACGGCACCGCCCAGCATGGCAACAACGGCGAGGCTGCGGGAGAACTGGGAGAGCGTCAACATGAGGTCGTCCTTTTCTACGTTGGTGGTGTTCTAGGTTGGTGGTTGGTGAGTCGTTGTTGAACTATGAAAACCCTTGGGTGGTCGGTCCGCCGGCGGCCTGCATCAAGCCGCCAGCGGCCGTGGCAATCCCCAACAGCCCCTTCCTTGCGGAAGGCCGGCGCGTCAGCGCCAGGCAGGCTTGCCGAGGTTGATCTGGTCTTCGTCGGTCAGCGCGCCAGTGGCCGCACCCGCCGCACCGCCGAGCACCGCACCGCCGACAGCATTGCCCGTCAGCGCGCCACCCACGGCGCCGACGCCGGCACCGATGGCGCCACCCGACAGCGCACGGTCGGATTTCGACTGGCCACAAGCGCCCAGAGAGGCGCCGGCAGCAATAAGAGCGACAGCCGCCGCTGCGGCCATCCAACGGTTCTTTGCAACATGGTTCATGGTCGCCTCCTTGAAGCCCGGATGGCTTCGGTTCGGCAGACCGGCCCGCATTCGCACACCGCTCTGCACTTGTGCGCAAACAACGGGTTGGGAGGGCGATGGTTCCACAGCCACGCTGGGCAGGGCAGGACGAATTACCCGGAAAGGTGCAGAAAATCGCGCCTGAGCCAGGTTCTACCCCGGAAATCTCACATCGCTTTCACAACTTTCGGCTGGGTATCGAAAGTCGTGACGCGCCGGCCATGCTCAAACGAAGAAGTCGGGAATGAGATCGGTTTCGGCGGTGCCAGGATGGCGATAGCGCTCGAAATGCGTCAGGCCGGCCGTGCGCAACACTTCATCATCGATGAAGAAATTTCCGGTGGTTTCTTTCGCCGGACGGGTCAGGATCACATGCGCCGCATCGGACATGATTTCAACCTTGCGGCATTTCTTGCGCAGCTCGGGCCCGGTGATCACATTCATCGCATCGGTATCGATGGCGGTGCGCGGCCACAGCGCATTGACGCCGATACCTTTCCTTTTGAACTCGCCGGCCATGCCCAGCACGCACATGCTCATGCCGAACTTCGCCATCGTGTAGGCGACATGCGGCGCGAACCAGTGTTCCTTCATGTTGAGCGGCGGCGACAGATTGAGAATATGCGGGTTCTCAGCCTTCATCAGATGCGGCAGGCATTTCTGGCTGCACAGATAAGTGCCGCGCGTATTGATCTGGTGCATGAGGTCATAACGCTTCATCGGCGTTTCCAGCGTGCCGGTCAGCGAAATGGCCGAGGCGTTGTTGACCAGGATGTCGATGCCACCGAAGGCCTCGACCGCCTTGTTCACCGCCTCTTCGACCACGGCTTCCTCACGCACATCCACCACGAGTGGTAGCGCCCTGCCACCGGCTTTCTCGATGGCCTCCGCGGCCGTGTAGATGGTGCCGGCGAGTTTGGGATGCGGTTCGGTGGTCTTGGCGGCAATGACGACATTGGCGCCGTCTTTCGCGGCACGCAGGCCGATCGCCAGCCCGATACCGCGGCTGGCGCCGGTGATGAACAGCGTCTTGCCCTTGAGCGAGCCTGTCTTGATGACTTCGGCCATGGCGTCCTCCCCTGTGCTTTGCGCCAGTCTAGCGCTGATGCGAGGAAGGACAAAGCCGTGCTAGCGCTTCTTCGTCGCGGCCGGTGCCTGCGCCGTCGCCCACTTCCCCCCACTGCGGGCGCAGACGTCGGGGGCATTGGGCGGCATGCCCTCGTAGAAATAGGCCTTGATCATCGCCGTCTCGGGCACATTCGGATCGGCTTCGGGCGGCAGGCCCTGCATACGCCGGATATTGGCCTGGATGGTGCGCAGCGGGGTCACGCACATCCCGGCATAGGCAGGCGGGCATTTATCCAGTTGTTCGGGAACGGTACGGGTCTGCGCCCCGGCCGGCCGGCACATGCCATTGATGGTGCCCTGCGGCATGTCGGTCACTTCGTGACACTGCACCATCTTCGGGCCACCATTCGGTGTCATATCCAGCGTCTGTTTGCAGGCTTGCGCCATGCCGGCGGAGGGCGTCGCAAAGGCGGCGAGACCCAGCCCGATTGCGGCCAGGACAAAAACGGCTTTCATGAAATATCCCGGTTTCTGGAGGAGCAGACAGAAACCTGCAGCGCGAATGCGGTATTTATATGGCGCTGTGCGGCCAGCTACTGCGCGGCCTGGGCCTCAGCGTTGCTGTGGCTGAACTCAAATACGCCGGCTGCGTTGCGGTGTCGCACCACGCGGCCCTGATGCATCAGGTGATGCAGATGGGCCAGCGCCTCGCCCGCTGCCAGTGTCATGTGATCCTTGATGTCGCGGCGGAACAACAGCGGCAGGGTTTCGATCACGGTATGTGGCCGTTGCTGCAGTGCTGCCACCAGCGCATCCAACCGGGTGGCGTGATGACGCTGCAGCATGGCGATACGCACATGCAGGCCAACGAAGGGATCGCCATGGGCCGGCAGCACCAGCACATCGTCCGGCAGATCGGTGAACTTCGCGAAAGAGTCGAGATACTGCGTCAGCGGCTTGGCCTCCGGTTCGCCCGGATATACGCCAATATGCGGCGAGATGCGCGGCAGCACCTGGTCGCCCGAGATCAGAACATTCAGCGCCGTCGAATAAAGACAGGCATGTTCGGGCGAATGGCCATTGCCAACGATGATGCGCCAGTCATGGCCGCCGATGCGGAGCATGTCGCCTTCGCTGATCCGGTGGAAATGCCGCGGGATCGGCGTCACGGCCTTGGAGAAATTGCCGTAGCCGCGCGCCTTGATGGCGGCGATCTGGCCTTCATCGAAACCGAGCCGTTCGTAGAAGCTGATCACCTCCTCCGGCACGTCGGGCTGTTCTTCCAGCGCCAGCATGCGGCCGAAGGTCCATTCGGCCAGCGTCATCCACAGCGGCGCATCGAACTTCTGCTGCAGCCAGCCGGCCAGGCCGAGATGGTCGGGGTGGAAATGCGTGCAGAGGATGCGGGTGATCGGCTTGCCCTTGAGATGACGCTCGGTCACCTCATCCCAGATTTTCTGCAGCTTCGACGACTTGAAGCCGGTATCGACCAGCATCCAGCCATCGGTCTCTTCAATGAGCCAGAGATTGATATAGTCCAGGCCTGGAATCGGTACTGGCATGCGCAGCCACAGCACCCCGGGCCGCATTTCCATCACCTCGGCATCGCCGGGCCTGCCATCAAAGGGATAGGATAAGCTGCCCTGATCGGACACGGGCGTACCGTCGATACCGGGAACGTCTTTGCTTTCTGATGCGGGCACATCGGACACGATTGCTGGTCCTGATTATGTTTTCTGGGGCTGCTTGAGGGACAGTCTGGACCTTAGCTAGGCGACAAACAAGCCAAGTCCAGCGCTGACGTTACGTCAACGCTGGATCAGTTCGGCAATCTGCGACTTACGCGCGCAGCAGTTCCGGTGTCACCTCGGCCAGGCTGGCGCTGCCTTCGGTGGCAGAGCGGCACAGGCCATCCACGCTGGTCAGCACCTGATCGGCAAACAGCCGCGCCGACACGATCTTCGCGGTGAAATACGGATCGGTGCCACCCTTGGCGATTTCCGCTTTCGCGGCCAGCGCCTGCCTGGCCAGCAGCCAGCCGCCGACCGTGGTGGCGAAGGCGCGCAGGTAAGGCGTAGCGCCGGCAAGTGCGGCTTCCGGATTTTTGGCAAGCTGGCCGCCGATCCACTGGCTGGCCTTGGCGAGGCTTTTCAGCGCGGCATCCAGATGGGTGTGGATACCTGCGAAGCCCTCGCCTGCCTTGGCGGTCTCGGCGACGACAGCCGCGATCTGCGCGAACAACGCCTTCACCGTCTCGCCGCCATTGAGTGGCAGCTTGCGCGTCACCAGGTCGATGGCCTGGATGCCGTTGGTGCCTTCATAGATCGGCAGGATGCGGGCATCGCGGTAATGCTGCGCCGCGCCGGTTTCCTCGATAAAGCCCATGCCGCCATGGATCTGCACACCCATTGAAGCCACTTCGCAACCAATATCGGTGGCCCAGGATTTCGACAGTGGCGTCAGCAGTTCGACCAGCGCCTTGGCCTCCTTGCGCGCGGCTTCATCCGGCAGGTGATGTGCGCGGTCAATGGCAGCGGCATTCAGGTAGATCAGGCCTCGGCAGGCCTCGGTCAGACTGCGCATCAGCATCAGCGTGCGGCGCACATCGGCATGTTCGATGATCGACACATGCTGTTCGGCATTCATGCCGGGATGGCGGCCCTGCTTGCGCTGCTCGGCATAGTCCAGCGCCTGCTGATAGGCGCGTTCGGCAATCGCCAGACCCTGGCAGCCGACCGAAAGCCGCGCATTGTTCATCATGGTGAACATGCAGCGCATGCCCTGGTTCTCGGCGCCGAGAAGATAGCCGACGCACTCGCCATTATCGCCGTAGCTCATGACGCAGGTCGGGCTCGCGTGAATCCCGAGCTTATGCTCGAGCGAGACCACGCGCAGGTCATTGCGCTTGCCGAGCGAACCATCCTTGTTGACCAGCACCTTCGGCACGATGAACAGCGAGATTCCCTTGGTGCCGGCCGGTGCATCGGGCAGGCGGGCGAGCACGAGGTGGATGATGTTATCCGCCATGTCGTGTTCGCCATACGTGATGAAGATCTTGCTGCCGCTGATCCTGTAGGTGCCATCACCGACCGGCACGGCCTTGGACTTCAGCGCGCCCACATCGGAACCAGCTTGTGGCTCCGTCAGGTTCATCGAGCCGGTCCATTCGCCCGACACCATCTTGGGCAGATACATCGCGCGCTGCTCGTCGGTGCCATGCGCCATGATCGCGTCGATGGCACCCTGGGTCAGCAGCGGGCAGAGCGAAAACGACAGATTGGCCGACTGCACCATTTCCTGCGCCGCCATGGTGACGGCCCACGGCATCGCACCGCCGCCCAGTTCTTCCGGGAAGGGCATGCCGTTCCAGCCACCCGCGACGAATTTCTTATAGGCATCGGCAAAGCCCGGCGCGGTGCGCACCACGCCATTTTCGGCCTTGGCGCCTTCCTTGTCGCCGCCGCGATTGAGCGGTGAGAGCACGCCGGCGGCGAACTTCGCCGCCTCTTCCAGCACAGCAGAAACGGTTTCGGCTTCCGCGGTTTCCAGGCCGGGCAGCTGGGCCAGATCGGCCAGGCCGGCCACATGCTCCAGCGTGAAACGCATATCCTTGACGGGGGCGACGTATTCCATCTCGGTCTCCCTGACCTCAATCCATTTATCTGGCTGAGGGATAATATGGTCCGGGGTGCCTAGCAAGGCCAAGGCCCGCGGGCTAAAACTCGGACCGTAATGGTTGACGTAACGATATCAGAGGCGGTCGAAAGGCTGCAGCACGGCGATGTGGTCGCCATCCCGACGGAGACCGTCTACGGCCTGGCCGCCGATGCCACCAATGCGTCAGCGGTAGCGAAGATTTTCACCGCCAAAGGTCGCCCGGATTTCAACCCGCTAATCAGCCATATCGCCGATTTCGCCCAGCTCGATGGGCTGGTGACCGTGGATGCACGCGCACGCCGGCTGGCCGAGGCCTTCTGGCCGGGCGCGCTGACCCTGGTGCTGCCGCGCCTGCCCGACTGCCCGGTGGCGCCGGCGGTCTCGGCAGGACTGCCCTCGCTGGCAATCCGCATGCCGGCGCACCCCGTCGCCCGGGAATTGCTGGCCCGGGTCGGCCGCCCGGTGGCGGCCCCCTCGGCGAACCGTTCCGGCCATGTCTCGCCCAGCACCGCGCAGCATGTGCGCGACAGCCTCGGGCCCGAGATTGCCATTCTCGACGGCGGCCCCTGCAAGGTGGGGCTGGAATCCACCGTGATCGGCCTGACCGGCGACAAGCCGACACTGCTGCGGCCCGGCGGCATTGCAGCCGAAGCCATCGAGGCCGTGCTGGGCGAAAAACTGACTCACCCGACGGATACCAAACTTCAGTCGCCCGGCATGCTGCTGAAACATTACGCGCCGCGCCTGCCGGTACGGCTGGCAGCCACAACGCCGCAGGGCAAGGAAGGCCTGCTCAGTTTCGGCAAACCGTTGCCCGGATTCGTCACGGTTTATCCGCTGAGCGAAAGCGGCGACCTGGCGGAGGCCGCGGCGCGGCTATACGCCGGTTTGCATGCGCTGGATCAGATGTCCGGCCTTGAGGGTATTGCCGTGATGCCAATTCCACAGCAGGGCCTCGGTGTTGCGATCAACGATCGGTTGACCCGCGCTGCCCGTGGACGTTAGCCGCAGGAAGATTACAATCACCATCATGAACGCACCGCTCGCCACACCGCTTTCCACCGCCCTGCTCGACCGTTTCAAGGATCTGGTCGGCCCCAAGGGCTGGGTCACCGATCCCGATATGCTGGCACCGCATCTGCGCGAACAGCGCGACCTCTATGTGGGCGCATCGCCGATGCTGCTGCGTCCGGCCAATACCGAGGAAGTGGTCGCCATCATCAACCTGGCGCGCGAGACCAAGACCAAGCTGGTGCCGCAGGGCGGCAATACCGGCCTGGTCGGCGGCAATATTCCCTTCATGGGAAATGACGAGATCATCCTCTCGCTGCAGCGCATGAATAAAATCCGCGCCATCGATCCGCTGAACGACACGATCACGGTGGAAGCCGGCTGTATCCTGCAGCAGGTGCAGCAGGCGGCCCGCGAGGTTGATCGCTTGTTCCCGCTCTCGATCGGTTCGGAAGGCAGCTGCACCATCGGCGGCAATCTTTCCACCAATGCCGGCGGCAATGCCGTGCTGCGCTATGGCAATACCCGCGACCTGGCGCTGGGCCTCGAAGTGGTGCTGCCCGACGGCCAGGTCTGGAACGCCCTGCGCGGTCTGCGCAAGGACAATACCGGTTACGACCTGCGCGACCTGTTCATCGGTGGCGAAGGCACGCTGGGCATCATCACCGCCGCCGTGCTGAAACTGCATCCGCTGCCGCGTGCGATGGCAACCGCCTTCACCGCGATCCCCAACCCCTCGGCCGCGATTGAACTGCTGGCCATGGCCAAGGCGGCCACTGGCGGCCAGGTCACCGGCTTCGAACTGATCTCGCGGATTTCGCTGGATTTCGCGCTGAAGCACAATCCCGGCACCAGCGATCCCGTGGCCGAGCCGCATCCCTGGTATGTGCTGATGGAATTCAGCTCGGGCCGCGACGACGGCAATATCGGCGAGACGATGGAAGCCGTGCTGGCCGAAGGCTTTGAAAAAGGCCTGGTGCTGGATGCCGCCATCGCACAGTCCGATAGCCAGCGCGCCGCCTTCTGGAAGCTGCGCGAACTGCTGTCCAGTTCGCAGAAGCCCGAGGGCGGTTCGATCAAATGCGACATCTCCGTTCCGGTGTCGAAAATGGCGGATTTCATCGAGCAGGCGACCAAAGCCGTCGAAAACTATCTGCCCGCCGCACGCGTGGTCTGCTTCGGCCATATCGGCGACGGCAATGTGCATTTCAACGTCTCGCAGCCGATCGGCTGGGAGCGCCTGGAATTCCTGAAGCACTGGGATGCCGTGCATCAGATCGTGCATGACATCACCTATGGCATGCAGGGTTCGATTTCGGCCGAGCATGGCGTCGGCCGCATGAAGATCGACGAGATCGTGCATTACAAGTCGCCGGTCGAGATCGAGATGATGCGCAAGATCAAGCGCGCCTTCGACCCCGACAACATCCTGAATCCGGGCAAGGTGGTCTGGCCATAACATGGCCCAACCCCTATTCCGCGCGTATCTGGCAGTCAGCGCAGATGGATTCATCGCCCGCAGCGATGGCAGCGTCGACTGGCTGCATGACTACGATCCGGTCGAATTCGGTTACAACGATTTCTATGCCGGGCTGGGCCATATCGTGATGGGCCGAAGCAGCTACGAACAGGCGCGCGCTTTCGGCCCGGACTGGCACTATGCCGGCAAGCCCTGCACGGTGGTAACCTCCCAGGCGCTGGCCGATCTGCCGCCCGGCGTGCGGACGCATGGATCTGATTTTGCCGCTCTGGCACATGAATTGCGCAGCGGCGCTCAAGGCGATGTCTGGTTATTCGGCGGGGCGCAGCTCTGGGCCGGCTTCCTGTCGGCCAATGCCGTCGACCGCTTCGAGCTTTACGTCATTCCCCATATGATCGGCGAAGGAATGCCGCTGTTCCCGCCGGGCCGTCGCGACCTGCGCCTGGAATTGCTCGATGTCGCAACGCTCAGCCGTGGCGTGATCAGACAGGTTTACCGCCCGCTCTGATGATCAGCTATCCGGCTGTAAATTCCGCGCAATGGTTTTCTGCGTCACGAATACGACCGCGATTAGCCCGAGTCCGACCAGATCGGTCACCAGGCCGGGCTTGATCAGACACAGCGCACCCGCGACCAGCAGCGCACGCTCCCACATCAGGGCGGGTCGGATCAGGTAGCCATACAGGCCGGCGGCCAGCGCAAGGCAGCCGATGGTGGCACTGGCCGCGGCATGCAGGATATCGGGCCACTCGCCGATCGCCAGCAGGGCCGGCTCGTAGACGAACATGAAGGGCACGATAAACCCGGCCGCGCCGGTGCGCACCGCCGCCCAGCCAGCTTCCCATATGTTGGCTTTCGCCAGGCTGGCCGCGGCATAGACCGCCAGCGCCACCGGCGGCGTGATGGCCGACAGGATGGCGAAGTAGAAGGCGAACATATGCGCGGCGGGCTCGATCACGCCGAGTTTCATGATTGCCGGCACCATCAGCGACACCATCACGATATAAGCCGGCGTGGTTGGCATCCCCATGCCGAGAATGATCCCCGCCACGGCGGTCAGCACGAGCGCCAGCAGCAGGCTGTCCTGCGACAGTCCCACGACCCAGTTGGTGAAGGTGATGCCCAGCCCGGTCAGCGTGATCGAACCGATCACCAGACCGGCGCAGGCGCAGGCCAGAGCGACAGCCAGCGTGTTGCGGGCGCCATCCTGCAGGGCATCCCACACCATTTCACCGCGTAGTCCCTGGCGGGTATTGGCGCGCATCAGCGCCACCGGGAAACAGGCCAGCGTGCCTGCCAGGGCGCAGAGCGGCGCGGAATAGCCGGCAAACATGCCGCCGAGAATGACGGCGACCGGAATGAACAGATGGCCGCGCTCCTTCAGCACCGAGATCATACGCGGCACTTCATGCGCCGGCAGACCGAGGAGGCCGCGGCGCTTGGCTTCGAAATGCACGGCGCCGAAGCAGGCGACGTAATACAGCAGCGCGGGGATCAGCGCCCACAGCACCACGCTGGAATAGGGCACCGCGAGGAATTCGGCCATCACGAAGGCCGCCGCCCCCATGATCGGCGGCATGATCTGCCCGCCGGTGGAGGCGACCGATTCGACGGCGGCGGCGAAGGACGGCTTGAAGCCGGTGCGTTTCATCAACGGAATGGTGATCGGACCATCCACCATCACATTGGCAACCGCCGAACCCGAGATCGTACCGAACAGGCTGGACGACACCACCGCCACCTTGCCCGGACCGCCGGCCTGGCGTCCGGTCAGCGCCAGCGCGAAATCCATGAACAGCTTGCCGGTGCCGGTGCGCTCCATGAAGGCGCCGAACAGCACGAAGATCATGACATAGGCTGCCGACACGCCGAGCGTGGAGCCGAAGATGCCTTCCGTCGTCATGTAGAGCTGATCGAGCAATGTGAGCGGATCGACCCTGGTGACGAACAGGGCGTGCGCCATGAAAACCAGTGCGGTGATCGGCAATGCCCAGCCGATCACGCGCCGGGTGCAATCCAGGATCACCACAATCAACCCGATGCTGGCAACGACATCGAGTGGCTTGAGATCATCGATGTAGATAATGCGGTTGATGAAGTAATCGAGATTGATGAACAGATGGCCCAGCGACAGGGCTGCCACCGCGAACATGATGGCATCGAGCCAGATGAAACGCCGGTTGCCGTTCTTTTCGGCCAGCGGATAGATCAGCAATACGAGGGCCAGAGCAAAGGCCAGATGGATGCCGCGGAAGATCATGGCCTGCGGCGGCCCCATGGCGATCACCCACATATGATACAACGCCATCGCCACGCCGATTGGCGCCACAACGCGCCCGATCAGGGTCCTGCCATCCATGTTAACGCCCCCCGTAATACGCTAAAAAAGCACCGGCGTTGCCCGCTGGTACGGTGCAACGCCGGCTAGTCGCCTCAACTGATTACATCACTTCAGTGCGCCGACTTCGCGATAGTATTTCGCAGCACCCGGATGGAACGGCACGCCGATATCCTCGGCCATATCCTTGGCAGTCATCTTGGCCATTGCCTTGTTCACCGCAGCCAGATCGGCGATCTGCGTCGCCATTGCCTTGGTGATGGCATAGACCTGCGCTTCGGGCAGCTTGCACGAGGCGATGAAATGCGCCGAATAGGCGATGACGGGTACATCCTTGTCCTGTTTCGGATAGGTGTTGGCCGGCACGACGCCCTTCACATAACCCTTGTTGATCTTTTTCATCTCGGCGACATCGGCATCGCTCGCCGGCAGCAGTTTGATATCACGGCCGGTTGCCAGATCCATGATCGAGGCGGCAGGGATCGTGGTGCCCAAAGTGAAGACCTGGGCATGGCCGTCCTTCAGCAAAGCTGCGGCATCGTTGTAGGAGGCCATGAAGTTGACCTTGCCCATATCGTTATACGACAGCTTGTTGGCCTTGAGCATGTCGGCGGAAATGGCTTCCGCCGTGTTGCCCTTGGTCTGCACGGCAATCGACTTGCCCTTCATGTCGGCCACCTTCTCGATCTTCGAGTCGGTAGTCACAACGACCTGGAAATATTGCGGATAGAGGTTGGCGACCTGGCAGACATTCGCGGCTTTCTTGTCGAATGGCGGATTGCCGTTGATCGCATCGACGGTCGAAATCGAATTTCCGAATCCGAAATCGGCCTTGCTCTCCTCCACGCCTTTGACATTGGCGATACCGGCGCCCGGCAGGGTCTGGATGGTGACGCCGGCAACCGCCTTTTCAAACATCGCCTTCATGGTGCCGCCCATCGGCACCCAGACGCCGCCCTGTGGACCGGTCATCAGCTTGTAGGTTTGCGCCTGCGCACCCGCGCTTGCAAAGGCCGCAACGCTGGCAGCCAGAACCCCGATACTGAAAATTGTGCGATACCGCATGACGTTCCTCCCGTTGAATTTTTATGGAGGCAAAGTCTGCGTATACGTCGCCGTCAGGTCAAGCGAAGATCAACCGAACAGATCAGGTTGTTTGCCCGGTTGCTGCAGCGCGTCATGGGCGAGTAGCGTCCCGTCGCCAAGGATATGCCTCACCATTGCGCCGTTTTTGAGCAAGGCCGGCGTCACCAGATGCGTGCGGTGGCACATGCGCGGATCGCGTTCAGCACACATGATCGCCGTGAATTTCTTCTGCGCCATTTGAAACAGATCGGATATCCCGGCAGCGAAGACAGGCTCCGGCGCACGTGGCTTTCCGCCCAAAGCCTGACCGAACCAGAGATATTCAATCCCGGCCTGCTCCAGGCTGCGCGCGAGAGCCACGCGATTGAACTGCGGAGCGAAACGCGACGCCGGAGATGAGCGCACATCGGCCAGCAGCTGCACGCCATGCTGCAGCAGCAGACCGACGAACTGTTCGGCGGTCTGATTGGAATGGCCAATGGTGAAAATCGCGGTCATATCGCCATCATACTCCTGGCCAGGCCAGTTTCTGCGCATGCTCGCAGACATCGGATGGCCATGCCGCCGTCTGCTCGACAAAGCGGGCCCGGTCGTTGGCGAACAGCGCCCGCGCGGCTTCCTCGAAGCCAGGCAGATTGCCTGCGAGGACACAAAGGAAACGATAGGCACTTTCGTGCCGCAGCCGGATTTCCGTCCGGCCATCGTCAGCCCGGCGCGCCTGATCGATCAGCCGCCGCAGCGCCTGGCTCGCGCCGCCCGGCTGTGCCGCCAGCCAGTCCCAATGCCGCGGCAACAACGTCACCTCGCGCGCCACCACACCCAGTTTCGGCCGGCCGCGTCCACGCGCGGGCTGGTCGGTCTCACTCACGGGCTCCAGCCGCGCGCGGATATCCGCCTCGCTGCCGCGCAGGTCGAGATCAATCACCGCGCCGGTGACATCGTTGAACACCAGCAGGGGCAAAGTCGGGTCGGCCGCCAGGGCGGCCTTTACCGCGATGGCCACATCGGGCAAAGCGCCGCTGGCGAGGCGCTCTACACCGACAAAGGCAGTGCAGACAGTCTGTTCAGTCATTCCGCATATTTACCCGGATAAAATACTTGCGTCAATATCACCCGGATGATATTAGCCCGTCACCAAGGAGATATCCATGAAGAGCGAAGATAGAAAGGCTGCGCTGGCCGCCTACAAGGAACGCAAGACCGTGGCCGGCATCTACGCCCTGCTTTGTCGCCCGACCGGCCAGCGCTGGGCTGGCCGCGCACCGGACATTGCAAAGATCCAAAACCGGATCTGGTTCAGCCTGCGTCAGAATGGCCACCCCCATCAGGACCTGCAGACGGCATGGAATGCCCATGGCGCCGAGGCTTTCCAGTTCGAAGAACTGGAGCGGATCGCTGACGAAGAACTGATCTATGTGCGTGAGCGGATGCTGAAGCAGCGCCTGCTGCACTGGTGTGAGCGCCTGCCTGCACAGGCCTTGTGATGAAAATCACAGTTACCTAGCGGTAACACTCGCAGGATGGACGGGTTTCATGCGTCCTTATATATACGGCGCGACCCGGCAGGTTGCGATCGCCGGTGGGGGGCACTGATGAAGCGTGTGGTGAAGATCGGTCTGGCGATTGGGGTGCTGGTCGTATTGGCCGGCGGCGGACTCTACGCCATGAAGGCCCGCCAGGCCGCGAAACCTGCCGCCACTGCCGAGAGCACGAAATTCGACGGGATCGAATTTTCGCCTGCCGATCTGACAAAAGCCGTGCGTGCCGATCTGCGCCAGGTGGTGCGGCTGAGCGGCACGCTGCAGCCACTGAACCAGAGTCAGGTCCGCTCGGACGTTGCCGCCGTCGTCACCGAGATTTCCGTGCGCCGCGGCGAGCGTGTCAGGAAAGGCCAGTTGCTGGCCCGCCTCGACACTGCCGATGTGGCCGCGCGCCTGCGCGAGCGCCAGAGCAACCTGGACAGCGCACGTTCGGCGCTGAACCTTGCCGAGATCAACCGCGAAAAAGCCGTCACGCTGACGCAGCGCGGCGTCAAGTCGCAGACCGCGCTGGATGAAGCAGAGAATGCCTGGCGTACCGCCCGCGCCAATGTCTCAGCTATGGAGCAGCAGCTCACGATGGCGCGCAAGGCGGTCAACGACACCGCCATCTATGCCCCCATCGATGGCCTGGTGGCCGAGCGGTTCATCAATCCGGGCGAGCGCGTCGCAGTTGACGGCCGTCTGTTCACCATCGCCGATCTCGATACGATCGAAGTCGAAACGCTGGTGCCGGCACGCGACGTGCCGCAACTGCGCATCGGTCAGAAGGTGCTGCTGCATGTCGAGGGCTTTGCCGAACGCGCCTTCGAGGGCATCATCGAACGCATCAACCCCACCGCACAGAGCGGCTCGCGCTCGATCCCGGTCTATATCCTTCTGCAGAATCCGGAACACCTGCTGCGTGGCGGCATGTTTGGCACCGGCGAAGCCATCCTGACCGAGCAGCGCGACGTGGTCGCCATCCCGGTAGAGGCACTGCGCAACGAAGCCGGTGGGCGCGCCGTCTATGTGCTCAACAATGACAAAGTGGAACGTCGCGCCGTCCAGATTGCACTGGAAGGCAGCGCCGATGGCCGCGTCGGCATAGCCAGTGGTGTGACTGACGGCGAAACCGTGATCGCCACGCCGGGCCTTCGCTTGAGCGACGGACTGGCCGCGCGCATCGCCGGCCGCTGACAGAGAGAGGCCGCACCATGTGGCTCACCCGCATCAGCGTCAACAATCCGGTCTTCGCCACCATGATGATGGCGTCGCTGCTGGTGGTCGGCCTGTTCGCCTATTTCAAGCTCAGCGTCGAACAGTTCCCCGACGTCGAATTCCCCATCGTGGTGGTCAGCACCGCCTATCCGGGCGCCACGCCGGAAAGCGTGGAAAGCGAAGTCACCCGCCCGGTGGAAGATGCCGTCAACACGATCAGTGGCGTCCGCACCCTCACTTCGCGCTCGCTCGAAGGCCGTTCCACCGTCATCATCGAATTCGAACTGACCGTGGACGCGGTTGCCGCCGTGCAGGACGTGCGCGAAAAGATCGCGCAGGTCACGCCGCGCTTCCGTGACGAGATCAAGCAGCCGGAAATCACCCGCTTCTCGCCTGACAACCAGCCGGTCGCCTCGATCACCGTGCGCAGCGAGCGGCGGGACCTGCGCGAACTGACCACCATGGCCGACCAGGTGATCCTGAAACGCCTGCAGACCGTGCGGGGCATCGGGCAGGCCTATATCGTCGGTGGCCTGAAGCGCCGAATCAACGTGCTGCCGAATCCTGAGAAGATGCAGGCCTATGGCGTGGGCATGGACCAGTTGGCCAACATCCTGAAGGCCGAGAACCAGCAGATCCCGCTCGGCACCCTGACCCGGCCACAGACCGAATTCGTTGTGCAGATCGAAGGCCGTGTCACTGATCCGCGCCGCCTCGGCGAACTCGTCGTGGCGCGCCGCGGCAACACTTCCGTCACTGTCAGCGATATCGCCACGGTGGAGGATGGCTCGGAAGAAAAGGAAGCCGTCGCGCTGTTCAATGGCGACCGCCAGCTGGCGATCAGCTTCGTCAAGGTGCAGGGCTCAAACACGCTGGAAGTGATCACCGGGCTCAAGCAGGCGATCAAGGAACTGCAGCCCGACCTGCCGTCGGACGTGTCGCTGCAATTCATGCGCGACGACAGCCGCGCCATTCTCTCGTCGGTGAACGGCGTGCAGCGCACCCTGATCGAAGGCGCCATCCTCACCGTGATCATCGTCTACCTGTTCCTGAATTCCTGGCGCAGCACAGTGATCACAGGCCTGACGCTGCCGATTGCCGTGATCGGTACGCTGGCCGCGGTTCATGCCGCCGGATTCACGCTGAACAAGCTGACCCTGATGGCACTGTCGCTCGCCATCGGCATCCTGATCGACGACGCCATCGTGGTGCGGGAAAACATCACACGGCATGTCGCGATGGGCAAAAGCCATCGCCAGGCCTCGCTGGACGGCACCAACGAGATCGGCCTCGCCGTGCTGGCGACCACCTTCTGCATCGTTGCCGTCTTCCTGCCGGTCGCCTTCATGGACGGCATCATCGGGCGCTTCTTCCTGCAATTCGGCATCACCGTCACGGTCGCGGTGCTGATCTCGCTGTTCGTGTCTTTCACGCTCGATCCGATGCTGTCCAGCGTCTGGCATGATCCGGACAGTCAGCCCAATGCCAAGCGCAGCCCGGTCGGTCGCATTGTCGGTCTGGTCGACAAGGGCATGGAATGGCTCGGCCGCATCTATCGCCGCATCCTGTCCTGGAGCCTGCGCTTCCGCTGGCTGGTACTGCTGATCGCGGTACTAAGCTTCGTCGGCACCATCGGCATCCTGGCTTCAGGCAAGATTGGTTCCGAATTCCTGCCTGAGCCGGACCTGTCAGAAATCCTGGTCGAAGTGACCACGCCGTCTGGTTCTTCCATCGACTATACCGAGGCCAAGATCCGCCAGGTGCAGGATGCGCTGAAGGAGTTCCCCGAAGTCGATTATTCCTTCGCCTCGATCAATGCCGGCAGCTTCTCGCGCCGCAATGTCGGCACGCTGTATGTGCGGTTCGTGCCAATCGACCAGCGCAAATATTCGCCGCAGCAGATGGCGGTGTTCTTCCGCCAGCGTATCGGCCACATCGCTGGTATCGACAACATCAATATCGGCCAGGCCAATCTGGGCGGCGGCTTGAACAAGCCGATCATGATCGCGCTGAAAGGTCAGGATATCGCCCAGCTCGACAAGCTGTCGCAGGATGCGATGGAGATCATGCGCACCGTGCCGGGCGTGGTCGATCTGGAATCGAGCCTGAAAGCGAATAAACCGACCGTAGCGCTGGAGGTCGACCGCCAGCTGGCTGCCGATCTCGGCGTCAGCACGACGACCATCGCCAATACGCTGCGCCCGCTGCTGGCCGGTGAAGAGGCCGGCACCTGGAAGGCGCCGGATTCTGAGGATTACGATGTCTTTGTACGCCTGCCGCGCGACGACCGTACCGGCATGCCCGACCTGGAACGCATTTACGTGGCGTCGAACCAGATGAATGCCGAGGGCAACCCGAAGATGGTGGCGCTGGCCCAGGTGGTAAAGATTCAGCCCTCCACCGGCTCAACACAGATCAACCGCCGCGACCTTGCCCGCGAAGTGCTGCTGACCGCCACCACCGACGGGCGCCCTGTGGGCGAAGTCAGCCGCGCCATCCAGGGCAAGCTGGAACAGATGAAACTGCCGCCGGGCTATCGCTTCTGGTTCGGCGGCGCGTCGAAGGATATGAAAGAATCGGCTGGTTATGCAGCTGCCGCGCTGCTGCTGGCGGTGATCCTGATTTATCTGATCCTGGCTTCGCAGTTCGCCAGCTTCCTGCAGCCCATCGCCATCATGGCCTCGCTGCCGCTATCGCTGTTCGGCGTTGTGGTCGGCCTCTGGGCCTGGGGTTCCACCTTCAGCATGTTTGCCGTGATCGGCTTCATCATGCTGATGGGCCTGGTGACCAAGAATGCCATCCTGCTGATCGACTTCGTGAACCACGCGCGACGGGAAGGCATGTCGCGCACGGAGGCGATCCTGGAAGCTGGCGAAATCCGCCTGCGCCCGATCATGATGACGACGCTGGCGATGATCTTCGGCATGCTGCCGCTTGCCATGGCGATCGGTGAAGGCGCCAAGCAGACCGCCGGCATGGCCCATGCCGTGATCGGCGGGCTGATCTCCTCCACCCTGCTAACGCTGATTGTCACGCCGGTGATCTTCACCTATCTGGATGATCTGGGCGTCTGGGCCAGTCGCAAACTGCGCAGTGCCTCTGCCGAGGCCCATGCTGAGCCCACGCTGCGTCAGCCCAGCGAATAGTTCCCGCCATTCACGTGAACTTTCCGCAGTTTTTGTCCGATCCTTGTCACATTGCAGCTATCATGAGCGGATTAACTTGAACGCTATATAAAGGCGGAGCGCAGCCGCCGCACCTGGAGGTTTCCATGTCGCAAATACTCACCGCCACCGCCAAATCCGACCTGGCCGGCGTGCAGTTCCAGGTCCAGAAGGCCGATCTGAACAAGACCCGCTTTGTCGATGCCGTGCTGCACGCCGACGATCTGCAGCCCGATCAGATTCTGGTCAAGATCGACAGTTTCGCGCTGACCGCCAACAATATCACCTATGCCCAGCTGGGCGACGTGATGTCCTACTGGGGCTTCTTCCCCCCAAACGGCCAGAATGGCGAAGACGACGCATGGGGTATCATCCCGGTCTGGGGCTTTGCCGATGTAATCGCCTCGCGCCATCCGGCCATCGCGGTGGACGAACGCATCTTCGGCTATTTCCCGATGGCGACGCATCTGGTGATGACGCCAGGCAAGCTGACCGACAGCAATTTCATCGAGGCCGCCCCGCATCGCGCCAAACTGCCGCCGGCCTATAACAGCTATCTGCGCATCACCGCCGATCCCACGTTTTCGGAAGACTTCGAGGCCTATCAGTCACTGCTGCGGCCGCTGTTCATCACCTCCTTCCTGATCGACGACTTCCTGTCGGACGAAAAGTTTTTCGGCGCACAGACGGTGATTCTATCGAGCGCTTCATCGAAGACTGCTTTCGGTCTGGCCCATCTGCTGCACAGGCATAAGGGCGCGACCGTGGTCGGCCTCACCTCGGGTTCCAACCGCGCCTTCGTCGAGGGGCTCGGTTGCTACGACCGCGTCGTCACCTATGATGAGATCGGCCAGCAGCCGGTGGAAGATGCCGTCTATGTCGATTTCGCCGGTAGCGCCGAAGTGCGCCGCGCAGTGCATGAGCATTACGGCGACCATCTGAAATACAGCTGCGCCGTCGGCATGTCGCATCGAGAGATGAACCCACCGGGCAAGGGCCTGCCGGGCGCGAAGCCGATCTTCTTCTTCGCACCGGACCGCATGGTAAAACGCAGCAAGGACTGGGGTCGCGGCGGGATGGAAACCCGCCTGAACGCCGCCTGGACCGAGTTCGTGCCGGCGCTGCAGGGTTCGATCACGGTGGTCCGCGGCACCGGACGCAGCGCCGTGGAAGCCGCCTATCGCAGCATGCTGGCCGGCAGCGTGAAGCCCGACGAAGGCCATGTCCTGAGCCTGTGGGACTGACCCTGCACGCCGGCCCTGTTTCACGACGGACAGTGCTGGCCGGATTGGCTGGCACGGCGACGATGGCGGCACTGCCGGCTTTCAGTCAAACGGCCAGCCTCACGCGCGAGATTCCGTCCAGTGGTGAAAAACTGCCTGTGATGGGACTGGGCAGCTGGATCACCTTCAATGTCGGCACCGATCCGCGCGGTCGCGCTGCCAGCATCGCCGTGATGCGCGACTTCTTCCGCGCCGGCGGCCGCATGGTCGATTCCTCGCCGATGTACGGGTCGTCGCAGGGTGTGATCGGCGAAGGACTGAAGGTGCTGGACGCGAAACAGCAGGTCTTCTCGGCCGAGAAGGTCTGGATCTCCTCAGGCCGCAGCGGCCCGCAGCAGATCGAGCAAACCCGCCGCCTCTGGGGTGTGGAAAAATTCGACCTGCTGCAGGTGCATAACCTGCTGGGCTGGGAAGCACATCTGGAAACCCTGCGCGCCATGAAGGCCGAGGGCCGCGTGCGCTATATCGGGATCACGACATCCGAAGGCCGGCGTCACGATGAGATCGAGCGCATCATGCGCAGTCAGCCCATCGATTTCGTGCAGATCAGCTACAACGTGCTGGACCGCGAGATCGAACAGCGCATCCTGCCGCTCGCGCGCGAACGCAGGATCGGCGTGATCGTCAACCGGCCGTTCCGCCAGGGCGACCTGATCCGGGCGGCCGAGCGTCACCCCCTGCCCGGCTGGGCCGCCGAGATTGGTGCGAAAAACTGGGCGCAGCTGCTGCTGAAATTCATCGTCGCGCAGCCAGATGTCACCTGCGTGATCCCCGCCACCACGCGCACCGAGCATCTGGCCGAGAATATGGGCGCCGGCCATGGCCCGCTGCCGGATGCTGCTTTTCGCCGCCGCATCGTCAGCCATGTCGAGGCGCTCTAGATGTCGGAATGGTCGACCTATCGCCTCTCCGATTTTCTGCTGTTCTCGCCCGAGACCTATTTCCGGCTGTTCGAACTGCATAACGAGGCACTGTGGCCCTGGCAGGTGGCGGCCGTCATCGCCGGCCTGGCCATGCTGTCCCTGACTGGCCAGCCGCTGGCGCTGCTCTTCGCCGGTGCCGCCTGGCTGCTGGTGGCGTGGGTCTGGCTGTATGAACGCTATCTCACGATCAACTGGGCCGCAGAATGGCTGGCCTACGGCTTTGCGCTGCAGGGCCTGCTGCTCTGGATTTATGCCTTCGACCGCGACCTGCGCCCCGCCGAGGGACGCAGCCGCGCCGCCGGCTTCATGCTGGTGGTCTGTGCGCTGGTCCTGCAGCCGTTGCTGCCCTGGATGCTGGGCCGGCCATGGATGCAGGGCGAGGTGTTTGCGCTGATGCCGGGACCGACCGTGGTCGCCACGCTCGGGCTGCTGCTGGCCCTGCGCGCACATTGGCTGCTGCTGATCCTGCCACTTGCCTGGTGCGCCATCGATGGCGCCACACTGTGGACCATGAAGGCGCCGGCCTTCTGGCTGCTGCCGGCGGCCGGGCTGCTGACGGTGGTGTTACGGGCGATGCCGATTAAGCAGCGCGATTAGACCGCAGCTTGTTCTGCAGCAGGGCGGCCAGCCGCTCGATGCCTTCGCGAATGCGCGCCGGTTCGCCCAGCGAGAAACTGAGCCGCGCCGTGTTGCGCTTCGCATCCGTGGCATAGAAGGCCGAGCCCGGCACGAAGGCCACATGCGTATCCTTCACCGCTTCGGCCAGCAGTTCGGCACCGTCGATACCCTCGGGGAATTCCAGCCAGATGAACATGCCGCCATCCGGTCGCGTGAAGCGCACTTCCTTGGGCAGGCAGCGTTCCAGCGCTTCCAGCATCACATCGCGGCGTTCCTTGTAGGCCTTGCGCAGCTTCTGCACCTGACCGGCATGCGAGGCCTTGGCGATATCGCAGGCGACCATCTGGTTGATCGTGCTGCAATGCAGGTCGGAGGCCTGCTTGAGCAAAACCAGCTTGTTGATCAGTGATGGATCGGCATTGATCCAGCCGATGCGCAACGCCGGCGTGAGCACTTTCGACAGGCTACCGATATAGACCACGAGCCGCTTACCGTCGCTGCCGGGCTGCGCGAGATACTGTTGCTCGAGCGCGGCGAAACTCGGGATGCGCTGGTTTTCGTAGCGCAGCTCTTCGTAGGGCGAATCTTCCAGGATGGCGACGCCATACTGATGCGCCAGTTTGAGGATCGCCTCGCGACGCGCCAGCGACGTGGTAATGCCGGCCGGATTGCAGAAGTCGGGCGTGAGATAGAAGAATTTCGGCTTTTGCTTGAAAGCGGCTTCGAGCTGGTCGAGCAGCACGCCCTCGTTATCCATCGGCACCGAGAGGAATTTCGGCTGATAGGTGTTGAAGACCTGGATGGCGCCGAGATAGCTCGGCGAAGTGACGACCACACTGTCGCCCGGATTGATCAGCGCGCGACCGAGGAAATCGATCGCCTGCTGCGCACCCGAGGTGATCAGGATGCGCTCGATGCCGGTTTCGATGCCATGCGTCTGCAGATAGCCGGCGATCCATTCGCGCAGCGGCACATAGCCTTCGCTGATCGAATACTGGAAGGCTTCCCTGGCCTGCACCGGATCGGCCAACACGCGCTGATACGAGGCACCGATGGCCTCCAGCGGGAAGATCGCCGGATCGGGAATGCCGCCGGCGAAGGAAATGATCTCCGGCCGCGCGATCAGTTTCAGCAGTTCGCGGATTTCGGAGGCGCGCAGTTCCTGCACGCCGAGGGACAGACCGGGGAAAGCGGATTCAGACATCGGATTTGGCTCGGGTTTCCTCAGGGATTTTGCTTAGCATACCGGGGCCGGCCAGGAGAAAAAAGCGCTATGCCAGCAGGCGCGCCAACAACCCGTCCAATACGGCGCGGCCTTCGCGGGTGGCGGTGATCCGCGCATTGTCGCGATACAATAGGCCGGCAGCTTCGAGCGGCGCGCTGCGTGCGCGCGGCACGAAAACATCGAGATCTAGTCCGGTGGCGGCACGAAAATTCGAGGCATAGACGCCCTCGGCCAGCCGCAGGCCCATCATCAGGGCTTCCTCAGCGCGTTCGGCCGACGCCACAGGTGTCTCGCTTTCGCGACCATGACCTTGCGTCTCGACCTGTTCGAGCCAGACTTCCGGCTTGCGGCGGGTCTGCGTCGCCTGCCAGGCATCGCCCCTCAGGATACGACCATGCGCACCGGGACCAAGACCGAGATACTCCCCGCTGCGCCAGTAGACCAGATTGTGCCGGCTCTCGCCGCCTGGTTTGGCGTGGTTCGAGATTTCGTAGGCCGGCAAGCCGGCGTCGTCGAGAATTTCCTGGGTCAGATCATACAGCGCGGCCTGATCGTCGGACGGCATCGGATGCAGCGCGCCGCGCGCCACGGCGCCGGCAAAGCCGGTGTTCGGCTCGATGGTCAGCGTGTAGAGCGAGAGATGATCGCCGGCCAGCGCCAGCGCTGCGCGCAGTTCGTTACGCCATTGTTCGGCCGTCTGCCCCGGCCGGGCATAGATCAGGTCAAAGCTGTAGCGCGGGACGGCTTTAGCAGCAGCCGCAATCGCGGCGCGCGCTTCACCCGCATCATGGGCGCGGCCGAGGAATTTCAGCACATCGGCGTCGAAGCTCTGCACACCAATCGACAGGCGGTTGACGCCGGCCTGCGCGAAGGCGGCAAACTTACCGGCCTCGGCCGAATTTGGATTGGCCTCCAGCGTGATCTCGACATCGTCACTGAAGCGCCAGTATGTCCGCGCCGCCTCCAGGATGGCAGCAGCAGTGTCGGGTGGCATCAGCGAGGGTGTGCCGCCGCCGAAGAATACAGATGTGACTGTCTCACCCAGTCCGATGCCCGCTTCCGCGTAATGCGCCATTTCGCGCAAATAGGCCGCCTGCCAGCGCGCCGCATCGACGCGTTCGCGCACATGGCTGTTGAAATCGCAGTAAGGGCATTTCGAGACGCAGAAGGGCCAGTGGATGTAGAGCCCAAAGCCGCGGCGCGGGATTTCAGCCGAAGCAGGCATCGATCAGCTGCCGAAACGCCAGCGCGCGGTGGCTGATCGCATGCTTCTCGGCGGCCGGCATCTCGCCAAAGGTGCGCGTCTCGCTGTTCGCACGCGGCAGGAACATCGGATCGTAGCCGAAGCCATGCAGTCCGCGCGGCGGCCAGACCAGATCGCCCTGGATGATGCCCTCGAAGCTTTCGACATGGCCATCGGGCCAGGCGAGGCTGAGGGCGCAGACGAATTGCGCGCCAAGCGGCGGTCCCTTGTCATCGGTCGACTTCGCGCTGTCCTGCACGGCCGTCCAGACCTTCTGCATCGCCTTGCCGAAATCCTTCGACGGCCCGGCCCAGCGCGCGGAGTAAATCCCCGGCGCGCCATCCAGTGCATCGACGCTCATGCCGGAGTCATCGGCCAAAGCAGGAAGCTGCGCGGTCTGCGCGGCCGCCAGCGCCTTCAGTTCGGCATTGGCAATGAAGGTCAGCCCGGTTTCTTCCGGTTCGGGCAGGCCGAGTTCGCCAGCCGAAATCGCACGCACCTTGAAGGGTGCGATCAGGTCGCCGATCTCGCGCACCTTGCCTGCATTGTGGCTGGCGATCACCAACGTGTCGCCGGTGAAGCGACGCCGCGCCATCGTTACAGCCCCACCGCCTTGCGCTGCAGGATCATCAGTTCGCTCACACCCTGTTTGGCAAGGCCGAGCATGGCGGCGAACTGCGCCTCCGAGAAGGGCTCCTTCTCGGCAGTGCCCTGCACCTCGACGATCGCGCCGGTATCGGTCAGCACGAAATTGGCATCGGCCTGTGCCGTGCTGTCTTCCGGGTAATCGAGATCGAGCACGGCAACGCCATCACACAGGCCGCAGCTGACCGCGCCGACCTGGCCGATCAGCGGAATCTTGGCAATGGCGCCATCCTTCACCAGTTTGGCAAAGGCAAGATGCAGCGCCACCCAGCTGCCGGTGATGGCAGCGGTACGCGTGCCGCCATCGGCCTGCAACACATCGCAGTCGAGGCGGATCTGACGCTCACCGAAACCGGCGAGATCCGTGACAGCGCGCAACGAGCGGCCGACCAGGCGCTGGATTTCCTGGGTGCGGCCCGACTGCTTGCCGCGCGAGGCTTCGCGATCGGTGCGGGTATGGGTGGAGCGCGGCAGCATGCCGTATTCGGCCGTCACCCAGCCACGGCCGGTGTTACGCAGAAACGGCGGCACCTTTTCCTCGACTGTCGCGGCGCAGAGTACATGGGTCTCGCCGAACTTGATCAGGCAGGAGCCCTCGGCATATTTGGCAAAACCCGGCTCAAGACGGATCGGGCGCAGCTGGTCGGGTTTGCGGCCACTCGGGCGCATGGCTAATCCTCGCGAATAAGTCTGAAAAGCAGCGGCTTTTCTAATTGAAATCCGAATACCCCACAAGACACGCGCTTGACTGGTATCGGCAATGCAATACACCGGCAGGATACCCGAAGGCGCTCATGAATCGAAGCCTTGGCCGGAGCAGCAACCGGCATCTCGGGATGGGGGAATACCATGCGCCGTCTGCTTAAACTCCTGGCTGCCTTCTGCCTTGCCGCGCCAGCGGCTTTCGCGGCAGACGACGAGCATGAAAAGCCGGGACAACGCCTGAATTTCGGCAATCTGGAGCTTGGCCTGACGCTGGATGCCGGACTTGGCCTGTTCAGCGTGACCAATGCACAGAATGGTTTGGGCAGCCTGTCGTCTAACGGTGTCCGCCAGGGGCGGCCGGCACTGGGCCGAAGCCTTTGTCGCCCCCGGCATTGAGGCGGATTACCAGCTGAATGATGGCGCGCTGTATGGCGCCCTGCGCGCGACCGCCAGCGTCACGCGCGGCGAAGGCGAGGCGCAACGCAATTCCGTCACCGACATGAACCCTAACTCGCTCTCCCTGAGCGAAGCCTATCTCGGCTGGAAATCCGGCCAGAGTTTTGCGGCGCTCGGCGAAGATGCGGTCGACGCCTCCATCGGCCGGCAGGGCTTCGTGATCGGCGACGGATTCCTGATTGCCGACGGCACACTCGATAGTTTCCGTCGCAACAACCATGTGGTCGGCCCGCGCGCGGCCTTCGACCGCACCGCCATCCTGCGGCTGAATACCGAACCGGTGCGTGCCGATCTGTTCCGCCTCGAAAGCAATACCGACCAGAGCTACATGCGCGGCAAGGACAGCGCCGCCACCGCCCTGCATGGCGCCAATATTGAATGGTTTGCCTCGACGCGGAAGGATGAGGGCCGCACCAGCTACGAAGCGCGCGAATGGTATCTCGGCGTTACCGCGCTTAATATCACCGATGCCGATGAGGCCATCAGCGCGACACGCGACGGCATGAATGTCTATGCCATCCGCAGTGGCGGCGCCCTGCTGAGCGTGCTCGGCGAAGGCTGGAAGGATGCCGCGCTGTACAGCGAATTTGCCCGCCAGCGCAACGACACCGCCGGCCGCCGGTTGCGCGCCGACGCCTGGTATGTCGAGCCGCAATACACCTTCTCTGCCCTGCCCTGGCAGCCGCGACTTTCGTATCGCTACATGCATTTCAGCGGCGACGGTGACACCGGCGACAGCATCAGTCGTGGGTGGGACCCGCTGTTCACCGCCGGCGGGCCACGCGGCTATGGCAGCTGGGATCTGGGCGAAATCTATGCCCGCTATGTCGGCAGCAATACAAACCTGAACAGCCATATGGTGCATCTGACGCTCCAGCCCGATGACGCGCTCAGCCTCGGCGCCATCCTGTATCGTCACAGCTACGACAAGCCCGATACCGCCAATGGCGTGAATTCGGATCGCCTGCAGGATGAAGTGAACATCTATGCTGTTTGGGCTACCCCGCTGCCCGGGCTTGAGATTGCCACCGTGCTGGGCGCGGCGCGCGCTGGTCGTGGCCTGCGCCAGACGCTCGGCACAACCGATGCCACCGACCGCACCACCTGGCTCGGCCAGATGGTGTTCAGCTACAGTTACTGATCAGGCGACTGACGCGGCTGGCGCCTGCGGGAAGCGCTCGATCATCGCGCGGGCGATTTCGCGTTCGCCCATGATCACCTCATTGGCACCCAGGTCGCGCAGGCGCTCGACCTCGGCATCGGCATGAGCGCGCGCCACGATATCGAGCGACGGATTTTCCGAGCGTGCCATTTCCACCACGCGGCCGGCCTCGAAGACATTCGGAATGGCGATGATCAGCTGTTTCGCCTCGCGCAGATTGGCAGCCTGCATCACATCGGCACGCGCCGCATTGCCGGCCAGCACTTCGATACCCTCGGCGCGCAAGGCTATGACGCGCTTGTCGACATCCTCGATCACCAGGAAAGGTTTGCCGCTCTGTTTCAGGGCGGCGCCGACCAGACTGCCAACACGGCCATAGCCGATCAGCACGATATGGTTGGTCAGCGCAGTAGGCACAGGCGTGGCATCTTCATCTGGTGCGGCTGCCGCGGCCTGCAACTCGGGCGCACCGGCCGGGATGTCGCGCCCAACAGCCGCCGGGTCGAGCTTTTTCTCCAGCCGGACTTTCAGGCGGTCGACGCCAATGAAGATCAGCGGATTGAGCAGGATCGACAGGATCGCGCCCGCCAGGATCAGGTCGCGGCCCTCTTCCGGCAGAATCTTCATATCGGTGCCGAGCGCGGCAAGGATGAAGGAGAATTCGCCGATCTGCGCCAGGCTGGCCGAGATCAGCAGCGCCGTATTCATCGGATGGCGGAAGGCCAGCACGATGGCGAAAGCTGCCACCGACTTGCCGACCACGATGATCGCCACCGTGGCCAGTACCGGCAGCGGGTCGCGCAACAGGATCATCGGATCGAACAGCATGCCGACCGAAACGAAAAACAGGACCGCGAAAGCGTCGCGTAACGGCAGCGACTCATTGGCCGCTTCATGACTGAGCGGCGATTCACTCATGATCATGCCGGCGAAGAAGGCGCCGAGCGCAAAGGACACACCGAACAGCTTTGCGGCGCCGAAGGCCACGCCCAAGGCAATCGCCAGTACCGCGAGCCGGAACAGCTCGCGCGAGCCGGTATGTACGATGTAATGCAGCACCCAGGGGATGACGCGGCGGCCGACCACCACCATCAGCACCATGAAGGCAGCCACCTTGCCCAGCGTGATGCCCAGCGGAATGAAGAAGTCGTGCATCGACAGGTCGCTGACGCCGTTGCCTTCGGGCGAGAGCAGGCCGCTCATGGCCGGCAGCAGCACAAGCGCCAGCACCATGGCGAGATCTTCGACGATCAACCAGCCGACCGCGATGCGTCCGCGCTCGGTTTCAATCAGGCGGCGCTCCTGCATGGCGCGCAACAACACGACTGTTGAGGCAACGGAGAGCGCGAGACCGAAAATGAAGCCGGCGCCGACTGACCAGCCCATGGCCCAGGACAGCGCCATACCCAGCAGTGTAGCGACCGCGATCTGGCCGACAGCCCCTGGAATGGCGATGGCCTTCACCGACAGCAGATCCTTCAGCGAGAAATGCAGGCCAACACCGAACATCAGCAGGATGACGCCGATCTCCGCCAGCTCGTTGGCCAAAGCCTGATCGGCGACGAAGCCGGGCGTGAACGGGCCGACAAGGACACCCGCCAGCAGATAGCCCACCAGAGGCGACACGCGCAGACGGTTGGCAATCGCGCCGAACACGAAAGCGAGCACGAGGCCCATCACGATGGTGGCAATCAGCGGCGTGTGATGCGGCATCCCGGCAGGGCCCCCTCAGAGTAAAATTCGTATATCCTTTTTAAATAGGGCGCACTGTCCGGCGACGCAACCGAACGCGAGCGCATTTATCGCGATGTTCCGCGATTTCGAGAGAACATCGCGGAACATCGGTCTCAAAAACAAAAAGCCGTCATCCTCGGATTTATTCCGAGGTCCATCTGCGTGCTCCGATGCTCGGAGGGTCGGTGTGTTGCTGTCACGCAACCTATCTGAACGCCTCCTCGCGGTAACGGCGCGCCGCATCAGCCAGCGACAGTTCCTCCTGCCGGCCGTTGCTGCGGCGGAAGGTAAGCGTGCCGCGTTCCATCTCGCGTTCGCCGGCGATGGCCAGCAGCGGCAGGCCCTGTTCATGTGCCTCGGCGATCTTGCGGCCGATGCGCTCCGACCGACCGTCAACTGCCACGCGGTAGCCTTCGCGACCCAGCGCAGCGGCCGCCTTGCGGGCATAGCCCTCCTGCGCGCTGGTCACGCTCGCCACCGTGATCTGCTCCGGCGCCAGCCAGAGCGGCAGCTGGCCCTTGTGATGCTCGAGTAGCATGCCGATGAAGCGCTCCATACTGCCCAGCACGGCATGATGGATCATCACCGGCCGCTGGCGGCTGCCGTCGCTGGCGACGTAATCGGCGCCCAGCCGCTCGGGCAGCACGAAATCCAGCTGGATCGTGCCGCACTGCCAGGCGCGGCCATGACTGTCGCGCAGATGGAATTCCAGCTTCGGGCCATAGAAGGCGCCATCGCCGCTCTTGATGCCGAAGTCGATGCCGGCCCGGCGCGCCGCCATCGCCAGCGCGGCTTCCGCGCGATCCCAGGTGGCATCGTCGCCAGCGCGCTTGGCCGGCCGCGTCGAGAAAAAGACCAGCGGCGCACCGAAGCCGAAATCGCTGTAGATGCTGCGCAGCAATTCGCAGAACCGCTGCACCTCGCCCTCGACCTGGGCTTCGGTGCAGAAGATATGCGCATCGTCCTGCGTGAAGCTCTTGGTGCGCATCAGGCCCTGCAGCGCGCCCGAGGGCTCGTCGCGATGGCAGGCGCCGAATTCGCAGTAGCGCAGCGGCAGGTCATGCACCGAGCGCAGCGACTTGGAATAGACCTGCACATGGCAGGGGCAGCTCATCGGCTTCAGCGCGAACTGGCGATTGCCGCCGGATGAGCGGCTGTCGAGCCGGTACATCTCGTTGGCGAACTTGTCGGCATGGCCGCTTTGTTCCCACAGGCTGTAGCTCAGCAGCTGTGGCGTGCGGATTTCGGCAAACCCCACCTCACGCATGCGCCGGCGCACGTAATCCTCGATCACGCGATACAGTGCAAAGCCGCGCGGGTGCCAAAAGACCATGCCAGGCCCTTCCTCCTGCTGGTGGAAGAGATCCAGCCGCGTGCCCAGCACGCGATGGTCATAAGGGTCTGAGTCTGCGTTCAATCTGGGACTGAAACTGTTCATGTCGCTCTCCGGTCTGCGAAGCGACCGGCGATGAACGAAGCCCCAGAAACACCGAGGCCCCGTCCGTCGCCGGCGGGGCCTCTGGGTGTTCTGCTTTGCGTTTATCCTACCACGCGCAACGACCCAGGGCACCGCCGACGACGGTAACCTTAATGGTAGCTACGGTGAGAATAATGCTCTGCATGGTGACGCGACGGTAAGGGCTGATCGGCAATCGGTCAACCGGAAAAATGAGCGCATCCAATTCTCTCGTCATGCCCGCCAAAGCGGACATCCAGGAAGCCTGGCTTCTCGCCTTCGCGGGAACGACGAAACAGGCCGCGCGCTTACCAACCTGGCGGCGGTTTGAAGCCGCCGAAGGACTGAGCGACGAGCGTCGCGAACTGGATCGGCGTGCGATCTTCCAGATAAGGTCCAATGGCCTGCAGACCGATCGGCAGCCCATCCGGACTCACGCCAGTGGGAAAAGCTGTGGCCGGCAAGCCGCAAAGCGTGGCGACGCCTGGCCAAAGGAACTGGTCGCCGTAGCGCACCGGCCGACCATCCACACTGATGGTACGCTCGTCCCATGGGCGCTGGTCATGCGGGAAGGCGGCCGTGGGCGTGACCGGACAAAGCACAATGTCCCACTCACGGAACAGATTGCGCCATTGATGAGACAGGCCGGTGCGCACGAAATCGGCCTGCATCCAGGCACGGTGGCTGGCCACCTTGCTTAGTGCCGACAGGCTGCGCTGATCCGATGCCGCTTCCGGAATGTCGGAGGCGTGCTGACGCGCGGCAATATAATCAGGTTCTGGCAGTGTCCCGCCCATGAAGGCCATCACCAGCCGAAGATAGGTACTGCCGATCATCTCGAGACTCGGCAACAACGGGCTGGACCGCGCAACACGACAGCCGGCCTGTTCAAGCTGCGATTCCAGTGCCTCGATGGCATCGCGCACCGCCGCATCGGTCGGTACCTGCGGATGTCGGTCGAGAATTAGAATGCGATAATCCTTCAGCGCGGTATGCCGCGGCGCAGGCAGGTCCAGCCGATAGGCAACTGCCTCGACTTCGTCGGGTCCGGCCAGCACATCCAGCGCCAACATCAGGTCGGCGGCACTGCGTGCCATCGGACCGATCACCGGCAGGTCGTGATGCGGCACGACCGACAGTGCCGGTGTACCCGGCGGAGCATGGCCGCGCCGCGGCAGAAGATTCAGGGTTGGCTTGTGGGCATAGACGCCGCAGAAATGCGCGGGGATGCGCAGTGACCCGCCGAGATCCGAGCCGAGTTCGAGCGAGACGAAGCCGGCGGCCAGCGCCGCTGCCGAGCCGCCCGACGAGCCGCCCGGCGTACGCGTCACATTCCACGGGTTGTTGCTGGTGCCGTAGACCGGATTGGTCGCCTGCCAGTCGGCCAGTACGGTCGAAACGTTACTCTTGCCGAGAATGACTGCACCGGCCGCCTTCAGCCGCGCCACGGCCACGGCATCCTGCGTCACCGGGATATTTTGGGTATTCGGAATGCCCCAGGTGGTGGGCAGGCCGGCAAGGTTGAAGCTTTCCTTCACCGTGATCGGCAGGCCGAGCAAGGCGCCGGGCGCTCCTTTGGCCAGAGCCGCATCGGCAGCCTTGGCCGCCGCACGCGCCCGCTCGAAATCGCGCACCACGACAGCATTGAGCGCGCCGTCACGCGCCTCGATGGCGGTAATCGCAGCTTCCGTCAGTTCGACCGATGACACCTGACGGGAGCGCAGCGCGGCGGCCAGTTCTGTGGCGGTGCGGAATTCAGCAGGCATAGCTAACCCTTTATATCGTCATGCCGGACGCAAGAAATATCTTCCTGGCCGGCATCCCATTTTAAATGGGACCCCGGGTCAAGCCCGGGTGACGGTATGGCATTACTTCAGCGGCAGGCAGATATCGGTCAGCAACTCGCTGGGCGCCACTTCGCGCGGATTGTTCAGATACTCCTCGAAAACCGGTGCATCGGCGGCCTCGCGACCTGAGCGGACCAGCCATTCACCGTAGAGCCAGTCATAGGCGGCCCTCATGTCGGAATACGGACCCTTATGGCGCAGCACGGCATATTCGCCGCCACGCAGACTGCGCTGCTCCAGCGGGGCCTCGACCGGAAAAGCTGCATCAGGAATCACAATGCCGGCGGCGGACTGCAGTTCGGCTTCGGGCACAGAGGTCGGATCGGAATAGAACAGTCCCTTCATGCACAGATCCGGCCGTAGCAGATTGCGCGACCCCAGCGTGCCGAATAGCGTCTCGAAGGCTCGCCCGATTTCCATATACGATCCTGTGTGCGGGATCACGGCGAGTTCGGCAGGAGCAAGCGTCCTGATAGCGACATCCGGCATGGCGGAAACTCCTTTCGCGGCAAAAGGCATGGTGAAGCGGGTATGGCTGCCGGCCTTGCGGTATTCCGTTGGCGTCAGGCCGTAGGCCTCCTTGAAACTGCGGCTGAAGGCGGCGAGGCTGCCATAACCGGCGCGCGGCCAGATCGCCTCCAATGACATGTCGGTATTGGCCAGATCGGCTGCGGCGCGCTGCAGCCGCAGACGCTTCACCGTACCGACCACGGATTCGCCGTAGACTGCCTGCCAGGTGCGATGCCAGTGATACGGCGACAGCGCCGCAACATCAGCCAGCGTGTTCAGATCAGGTGCCTCATCCAGATGGGCATAGATATACTCGATCACGCGCGTGAAGCGGCGTAGGTAACCCGCCTGGCTCGGCGTCTCTATTGTGCTGGATTCGGGCATCTGGGTCCGTGTGGCTGCGCGTTTCTGACCAGAAAGACGCTAGCACGGGCCGATTTGATAAATCTTGCGGAACTAGCGCAGCGCGAGGAAACCCAGCACCGCATCGTTGAACGGCGCCGGGCGCTGCTCGTACATCGGATGGCCGGCGCCTTCGATGGTGACGCGTTCGGCATCGGGCATCAGCCGCTGCATCGCATCCAGAACTTTGGGGAAATGGCCGCGGGTGAGTGCGCCACCGATCAGCAGCACAGGCATGTCGATCTTCTCGATCTCCGCCTTCATGAAGGTGAGCCGCGCCTCGCGTGCCTGACCGATGATGGTGGCCGCATTGTCGCGCGCCATCGCCTTGAAGCCTTCGGTGGCGTATTTCCACGCCTTCGGCCCGCCGACCGCCGTCACGAACAATTCCAGCCCGGCATCGATCTCGCCACGCGCGATCAGACTGGCGGAGTCTTCAAACATCTGGCCGAGATCGGCGCCCGGCGGCGGCGCACCGTGATCGGCCAACGCAGGATCGAGCTGCCCACCCGGCTCGGCCAGAATGAGCGCGCGGATCAACTCCGGATAATGCTGCGCCACGCGGAAACAGACATGGCCGCCGCGCGAATGGCCAAGCAGATGCACCGGGCCAACATCGAGATGCGCGATCAGCGCCGCGATATCCTCGGCATGCTGGCGGATTTCATAGCCGTTGCCTGTGCCGTCCCACTGCTCGGGCCAGAAATGGCGCACGCTGAGCGCCAGCACGCGATAATGCCCGGCAAAGGCCGCCATCTGCGCCGTCCAGATGCGCTGGTCGCAGAGTGAGCCATGCACCAGAAGCAGCGGAATGGCGCTGGCCTCGCCGGCTTCGAGACAGGAGAGATCGTAGCCGTTGATACGGAAGCTGCGCTGGCGCGGAACCATGCCGGGATTACTTGGCGACCGTGAACTGGATGCCGAACCAGCGGAAACGGCCCTGCTGCGTCGATGGCACCGAACAGGAAATACGGTCGCGCGGCGGCTTCAGCGCCTCGGGCGCCTGCATCTCGTAACGCCGTTCGCCGATCAGCTTCGGTTGTAGTTGCTTGCCCTCGCCGGTGTAACAGACCATCTGGTTCAGCCGCTCGATGCCCGGTGCGACGGTGAAGCGCAGGACCGGCGGATTCTTCGTCTGGCCCAGCTTTACCAGCACATCGGCCGGCTCGACATCGGTCACCGGCAGCGGCAGCGAATTCAGTGCCTGGCGCACGCGTTCGACCGAACCGAAATGCTCGTTCATCGGAAAGCGCGGCAGCCAGAACATGTCGTGCTGGCTATGCGCCACGCCGGAATGCTGGCCAAACGCCACGCTGTAGCCGATCTGCTTCACCAGTTTGAGCGTATGCACATCCCATTCGCCGAAGGGATACGCGAACAGCGACGGCCTCTCACCCAGCTCCTTCTCGAACAGCGCCATCGAGGTCTCGAGATCCTCGCGCGCCTTGTCAGGGATCAGTGCAGGCAGCGAGGGATGGCGATGGCTGTGCGCGCCGATGGTGACACCCTCCGCCTTCATCTGGCGGATCTGCTCCCAGGTCAGGTAACCCTTCAGCTTGCTGGTGACCGGTTCGGTCGCCACAAACAGCGTGAAGGGAATGCCGGCCTTTTTCAGCCGCGGCCAGCCTTCGGTGAAGGCCGAGATATAGGCGTCGTCGGCGGTGATCGCGACGGCACGGTCGGGCAGCTTCTCGCCGGACTTCAGCTTCGCGACCACCTCAGGCAAACCCATGACGGTATAGGGCCCGGATTTCAGCTCGGCGATATGGGCATCGAACTGCTCGAGCCGGATATTCGTGCTCGGCACCGTATTCTCGCCGAAGCGGTGGTACATCAGGATGCTGGCACCGGTGAGGGACGCTGCCGGGTCGGCGGCCTGAACGGGACCGGTGGCCAGGAGCAGGGCGGCGAGCCCGAGGGCCGGAAAGCCGGGGGAAAGTTGGGTTTTCATGGCCGGCATCCTAGCCCGGCCGGGGTCCCGGTTACGAGGGCTGGGGGGAGACTTCCGGATCGCTTTCGGCTATAAGCCCGGCCCATGAGCAAGACACCCCTTTCCGCCCGCATTGCCCCGGTTTTCTGCGCCATCGACACGATCGAACTGGCCTTCGCCGCCCGTTGTGCCCGCGCCGCGGCGGCGGCCGGTTTCGGCGTCAAACTGGGCAAGGAATTCTTCACCGCCCATGGCCCGGCGGAAGTGCGCGCCATCCTGCCGGTCGGCACGCCGCTGTTCCTCGACCTGAAATTCCACGATATCCCGAATACCGTGGCCGGTGCCGTGCGCTCCGCCGCCGCCGCCATGGGCCCGATGATGCTGACCGTGCATGCCACCGGCGGTCCGGCGATGATCCGCCAGGCGGTCGAGGCCGCCCACGCCGCGCGCCAGCGCCCCCTGATCCTGGCGGTCACGGCGCTGACCTCGCTGGATGCCTCCGACCTGCAGGCGATCGGCGTGAATGAAGATGTCAGCAGCTATGTCGTGCGGCTGGCGAAGATGGCGCAGGCCAACGGCGCCGACGGTGTGATCTGTGCTGCCACCGAAATCGACATGCTGCGCAAGGCCTGCGGCCCCGACTTCAAGCTGGTGGTGCCCGGCATCCGTCCCAAGGGCTCGGCCGCCGGCGACCAGAAGCGTGTGATGACGCCGGGCGATGCGCTGAAACTGGGCGCCGACCACCTGGTAATCGGCCGCCCGATCACCGAATCCGCCAATCCGGAAGCCAGCGCGCAGGCCATCGCCCAAGAACTGACAGAAAGCATGTCGGGGGCAGCGTAAGATGCCGCTGTTCACCAAGATCTGCGGTCTGACCGATGCGGCTGCCGTCGAGGCGGCTGTCACGCATGGCGCCGATATGGTCGGTTTCGTCTTCTACCCGCCCTCGCCGCGCAATGTCGGCGCCGAACAGGCGGAAGCCCTGCTCAACGAGGTGCCGAGCGGCATCGACCGCGTCGGCCTGTTCGTCGATCCGGAAACCGATTTTCTCGACAAGATCCTGGCCAAGGCGCGGCTCGATTTGCTGCAGTTGCATGGCGATGAAACGCCGGAACGCTGCCGCGCGATCAGCGTCTATTTCGGCCTGCCGATCATCAAGGCGATCAAGGTTTCCACCAAGGCCGACCTGAAGGCCGCGAAAGACTACGAAGACGCCGTCGACTGGCTGATGTTCGACGCGCGCCCGTCCACGGACGGCGCGCTGCCGGGCGGCAATGGCAAGGCCTTCGACTGGACGATCCTGAAGGGCGCCGAGTTCAAGCGGCCCTGGCTGCTGGCCGGCGGGCTGACGCCGGAGAATCTGTCGCAAGCCGCGCAACAATCCGGAGCCCGGGCGGTTGACGTTTCCTCTGGTGTGGAAAGCGGCCCGGGCAAGAAGGACCCCGCGAAGATCCGCGCCTTCCTTGATGCGGCCCGGCGGCTGTGATGAAAGTAAGAGGATAGTTCGATGACCGCGCTCAATTCCTATCGCTCTGGACCTGACGAAAAAGGCCATTTCGGCAAATTCGGCGGGCGTTTCGTCGCCGAGACGCTGATGCCGCTGATTCTCGATCTTGAGAAACATTACACTGCGGCCAAAGCCGATCCGGCCTTCAAGGCCGAGATGGACTATTTTCTCAATGACTATGTCGGACGGCCCAGCCCGCTCTATTACGCCGAGCGGATGACCGATCATCTCGGCGGAGCGAAAATCTATTTCAAGCGCGACGAGCTGAACCATACCGGCGCGCACAAGATCAACAACTGCATCGGCCAGATCCTGCTGGCCAAGCGCATGGGCAAGACGCGCATCATTGCCGAGACCGGCGCCGGCCAGCATGGCGTGGCGACCGCCACGGTGGCAGCGCGTTTCGGTCTGCCCTGCGTGATCTACATGGGCGAAATCGATATCGAACGGCAGCAGCCCAACGTGTTCCGCATGAAGCTGCTGGGCGCCGAAGTGCGTGCGGTGAAATCCGGTTCACGCACCCTGAAGGATGCGATGAACGAGGCGCTGCGCGACTGGGTCACCAACGTGCATGACACCTTCTACATCATCGGCACGGCGGCCGGCCCGCATCCCTATCCGATGCTGGTGCGCGACTTTCAGTCGATCATTGGCCTCGAAGCAAAGGAACAGATGATTCGCAAGGAAGGTCGCCTGCCCGACTCGCTGGTGGCCTGTATCGGTGGCGGATCGAATGCGATCGGCCTGTTCCATCCCTTCCTCGACGATCCGGATGTGAAGATCCACGCGGTCGAAGCGGCCGGCGAAGGTCTGGAGACCGAAAAGCACGCGGCTTCGCTCGCCAAGGGCGTGCCGGGTGTACTGCATGGCAACCGCACCTATCTGCTGCAGGATGAAGACGGCCAGATCACCGAGGCGCATTCGATTTCAGCTGGCCTGGATTATCCCGGCATCGGGCCGGAGCATGCCTGGCTGCACGATGTCGGCCGCGTCAATTATGTCTCGGCCACCGACAGCGAGGCGCTGGAAGCCTTCCAGCTCTGTTCGCGTCTGGAAGGCATCATCCCGGCGCTGGAGCCGAGCCACGCGCTGGCCTATGTGATCAAGCTGGCGCCCACGCTGCCGAAGGATCATCTGATGATCATGAATCTGTGCGGACGCGGCGATAAGGACGTGTTCAACGTCGCCCGGGCACTGGGGGTGGAACTGTGAGCCGTATCGAAAAACGTTTCGCCGCTTTGAAGACTGCGGGTCGCGCCGGCCTCGTCACCTTCATCACTGCCGGCGATCCCGACCACGACACCTGCGCGCGCCTGCTGGCGCAGTTGCCGGCCGCCGGCGCCGATGTGATTGAACTCGGTATGCCGTTCTCAGATCCGATGGCCGATGGCCCCTCGATCGAAGCCGCCGGCCTGCGCGCGCTGGCCAATGGCGCCAGCATGAAGACGACGCTGAAACTGGTGCGCGACTTCCGCAAGCAAGATGACAATACGCCGATCGTGCTGATGGGCTATTTCAACCCGATCTCGGCCTATGGCGTGGACAGGTTCCTGGCCGATGCGAAGACCGCCGGCGTCGACGGCCTGATCGTGGTCGACCTGCCGCCTGAGGAAGACGACGAGCTTTGCATCCCCGCCGTGAAGGCCGGCATTCACTTCATCCGGCTGGCCACGCCGACCACCGATGCGGCCCGGCTCCCCACCGTGCTGCAGAACACCTCGGGTTTCCTGTATTATGTCTCTGTGGCCGGCACCACCGGCGCGGCGGCCGCCGATCCCGTTGCGGTTGGCAAATCCGTGGCGCTGATCAAGCAGCATACGAAAATCCCGGTGGCGGTCGGCTTCGGTATCCGCGATGGCCAGCGCGCCGCCGCGATTGCGAAGGTGGCCGATGCCGCCGTGGTGGGCACCGCCCTTGTGGAACGGATCGCCGAGGCCCAGATGAGGAAGATCGATCCGGCCGAACATGTGCTGGAATTGGTGCGCGAGCTGAGCGCCGCCGTCCGCGGCGTCGCCAAGGCCGCGGCCTGAGACAAGGAGTTTCAAGATGAACTGGCTGACCCGCACCGTCCTGCCCAAGATCCGTGAATTCACCACGAAGAAGGACACGCCGGACAATCTCTGGAGCAAATGCGGCAATTGCGGCCAGATGATCTACGCCAAGGAGCTGGACGAGAACCAGCGCGTCTGCCCAAAATGCGACCATCATATGCGCATCGGTCCGAAACAGCGCTTTGCCGCGCTGTTCGACAAGGGCGAGTATCAGACCATCGAACTGCCCGATGTGGTGCAGGACCCGCTGCACTTCCGTGATTCCAAGAAATACCCCGACCGCCTGAAGGATGCCCGCAGCAAGACCGGCCAGAGGGATGCCTTTGCTGTCGCGCATGGCACGCTGGAAGGCCAGGACGTTGTCGTCGCCGTGCAGAACTTTGCTTTCATGGGCGGCTCGATGGGCATGGCGACCGGCGAGGCGTTGATTGCAGCTGCCACGCTGGCCGTGAACCAGCGCGCCGCGCTGATCCTGTTCGCAGCCGCCGGCGGCGCGCGCATGCAGGAAGGCATCCTCAGCCTGATGCAGATGCCGCGCACGGTGATCGCCGTGCAGCGCCTGCGCGAGGCGCATCTGCCTTTCATCGTGGTGCTGACTGATCCGACCACCGGCGGCGTTACCGCATCTTACGCTATGCTGGGCGACATTCAGCTCGCCGAACCTGGTGCGCTGATCGGTTTCGCCGGCCCGCGCGTGATCGAGCAGACCATCCGCGAAACCCTGCCGCAGGGCTTCCAGCGTTCGGAATACCTGCTGGAACATGGCATGCTCGACATGGTCGTGCATCGCCACCAGCTGCGCGAGACGCTGGGGCGTATCGTGGGCCTGCTGCTCGACCCGGCGCCGAAGGCCGATGTAGTTGCGCTGCCGCGTCCGGGCCTGGAAATTCCGCCAACGGGTGAGATTCCGCATGGCGCCAGCCGCCCCCGCGCCCGCTGATTTAGATGCCATCCTGCAGCGCCTGACGGCGCTGCATCCCAAGGCCATCGATCTTTCGCTGGACCGCATCCGCGTCCTGCTCTCAAAGCTGGGCGATCCGCATCTGCGCCTGCCGCCGGTGTTTCACGTGGCCGGCAGCAAGGGCAAGGGATCGACGACCGCCTTTCTGCGCGCCATGCTGGAAGCCGCCGACTATCGCGTGCATGCCTATACCTCACCGCATCTGGTGCGCTTCAACGAACGCATCCGGCTGGCCGGCAAACTGATTGACGATGCAAAACTGATCGCGCTGCTGGAACGCTGCGAAAGCGTGAATGCCGGCGCGCCGATCACCTTCTTCGAGATCACGACCGCCGCGGCTTATCTGGCCTTTGCCGAAGTGCCGGCCGATATTGTGCTGCTGGAAACCGGGCTCGGCGGTATTGCCGATACCACCAACGTGATCCCGCAACCGGTGCTAACCGCGCTCACCCCCATCGGCATCGACCATGTCGCTTTCCTGGGCGACACGATTACGAAGATTGCCGCCAACAAGGCCGGCATCCTCAAAGACGGCGTGCCCTGCGTGGTGGGCCCGCAGCCCGATGAGGCCATCGCGGTGATCGAGGCGCGCGCTGCCGAGACAAAGTCCGCGCTGTTCCGGTATGGCCGTGACTGGACCGTGCGGGAAAGTGGCGACGGCATCCGCTGGCGCGACAGCCAGATCGAACTCTTGCTGCCCCGCCCGGCCCTGCTGGGCGCGCATCAGGTGATCAATGCCGGCGTGGCGATTGCCTGCGCGCGGCAGCTTTCCGGTTTTACCGTACCTCCAGAGGCCATTGCCGACGGCCTGCGCCAGGTCGACTGGCCGGCCCGCATGCAGCAACTGAGCAAAGGCCCGCTGCCCGACCTGCTGCCGCCCGGCACCGAGCTGTGGCTGGATGGCGCCCATAACGCCATGGCCGGCGAGGCGCTCGCGGAGGCGCTCAGGCTGCTGCCGCCACGGCCGACCTGGCTGGTGGCCGGCATGCTGAACACCAAGGACGCCGCCGGCTTCCTGCGCCCGCTGGCGCCCCAGATGGAAGGCGCGCGCTGCATTGCCATCCCGGGCGAGGCCAATAGCCTGTCGGCCGAAGACCTGACCGAGGCCGCGCGTAGCGTAGGGCTGACGGCTGAACCCGCCGCCAGCGCCGCAGCGGCCATGCGACAGATCGCCCAAACGATAAGGGCCGATGCTGCGTCAGCACCGGCCCCCAAAAGCGGTCGTGTGATTATCACCGGCTCGCTATACCTCGCGGGCCGGATCCTCTCGGAGAATGCTTAGATCGCCGAGTTGATCCACTCGACGATGCGGCTCTTCGGCATCGAACCGACCTTGGTGGAAACCGGCTTGCCGTCCTTGAACAGGATCAGGGTCGGAATGCCGCGCACGCCGAACTTCGACGGCGTCATCGGGTTCTCGTCGATATTCACCTTGGCGATGGTCAGCTTGCCGGCCATCTCGCTGGCGATCTCGTCCAGCGCCGGGGCGATCTGCTTGCAGGGGCCGCACCACTCGGCCCAGAAGTCGACCAGCACGGCATCGGAAGACTTGAGGACGTCGCTCTCGAAGGAAGCGTCGGTGACTTTGGTGGGCGCAGACATGCGGGAATCCTCGGTTGGGAATGGCAGTGCCGGAGGCGGGTCGAAAGGCTCGAATCCGGCTTAGGTCAGTAAAGTAAGTAGCTGCCCCCCGGGGGTCAAGCGGGCGGTTTTTTCCACAACCCCATGATTTTCCTTGAAAAGCAGGAAATATTAAGGCGAATCAAAGGTGGACTCAGGCGCTAAAGCCCTGTTACAACTTGAAACAGGTCAGCGGGTGGGGACCCGCAGTTTGATGAATAGAGGCTTTATAGGGGGATCGATGGCCGGGGGCAAAGCCACGACACCGTTGAATGCCAGGGGAACCAAGACCATGGCATTCCGTCAGATCTGCATCATTTCCACGCTTGCGCTGATTATGGGCAGTGTTGCCATCGTTCCGGCTGCGCAGGCCCAGCCGCGCGCCAGCCAGAAAGCCACCGCCTCCACTCCGAAGCCGGGCGCCAAGCCGGCCGCCGTCACCCCCCGCAAGCAGAAGTCGGCCGAGGGCGCGCGCCGCGCCGCCGAAGCCGAGAACACCAATGGTTTCACCATCGATGGCCGCAAGGTACGCGTCGATGTGGTCAAGGCCGACATGGACCTGCTGGATTCCAACGGCAAGTCGCCGGCTGTGCTGGTGCTGCATGGCGCCCATGGCCTGGGCGATGGCTCGCTGTTCTACCCGCAGGCCAAGGCGCTGGCCGAAAAGGGCATCACTGCTTTCGTGGTGCATTATTTCGACGGCGTGCCGCAGGCCCGCAAGGCCGCCGCCAACCTGCATGACGAGCGCGAGCGCGTACTGAGCGAGGCGATCTCCTACGTGCAGAAGCAGAATTACGTCGATGCCGACAAGATCGGTATCTTCGGCCTGTCGCTCGGTGGCTTCCATGCGCTGAGCCTGGGCAGCCGCGACGAGCGCGTGCAGGCCGTGGTGAATGTGGTGGGCGCGATGCCGTCGGAAGTGCAGCGCAAGGGTGTGCATCGCATGCCGCCGACGCTGGTGCTGCATGGCGACAAGGATGCCACCGTGCCGGTGCGCCGCGCCTATGAACTCGCCAGCCTGCTGGACGATGTCGGCGCCGAGCACGAAGTGAAGATCTACAAGGGCCAGGGCCACACCTTCCGCGGCGAAGCCAAGGAAGACAGCATCAACCGCACAGTCGAGTTCTTTGAGCGCCATCTGGGCGGCGACCGCGGCCTGCTGGACAAGGAACTGGAAATCGATATCGCGCTGGCCCCCGTGGTGCCGGATACCGAAAGCCTGCCGATCCGCCAGCTGACCGTCGCCGACGAGGCGATGTGGAGCCAGGCCGAACAGGGCGAACTGCCGCCCACCAACTGATTTTCCCGCGGGAAGCAAAAAAGGCCGCCGGAGCGCTCCGGCGGCCTTTTTCATAACTGCGAGCTGGCGAACGCGGATTAAGCGGCCGTCGCCTCGTCGCGCTCTTTGCGGATCGGGTCGCCGTTGCTGTCCAGTGCGGCTTCCAGTTCCATTTCCAGGCTCGGCTGCTCGCCACCCTCAGTGGTCTCCGTGGTCTCACTGGTCGCAGAGGCGGAAGACTGCGCCGGTTGCTGGCTGTTGCCATTCGGCTGCTGCTGGTTCTGCTGCTGATTGGCGGCGCGCTGCATCGGCGTCACGCCCTGCGCCAGCATGATCCGGTAATAGTGTTCGGCATGCTGAAGGTAATTCTCGGCCGCCACGCGGTCGCCAGACGAATTGGCATCGCGCGCCAGCTGGCAATAGCGTTCGAAAATATTGGTGGCCGTGCCGCGGATCTTCACGTCGGGGCCGTTGGAGTCGAAATTCCGGTGGGAATTGTTCATCCCGCCGTTATTTCCGCCGCCACCACCACCGCCGCCGCCGCCACCACCATGCGGCCTCCGACCCTGGGGACGGCCACCACGCTGACGATTCTTATTGTTCACAATGCATCTCGCTTGTTTTTTAGCAAATAGCGCAATCAGGCATTCTGCGCGCGTATCGGCACGCCATGCTCATCAGCATATCGTGCGCCTGATACGGTCGGCCTCCCGATGAATCGATCATCCGATGTGTATCGCCCTGCGGGCGTCCGTCATCCGAATGTCGGCTGTCGATGAGGCGGTGACGCTGCCTGCTTATTCGCCCCCGGTTAACACCCCGGCTCGTATCCTTGGGCAGGTTCCTTGGGACTGCGTCACCCTCGAAACTCAAGATAAGGGGGGCACGCCCCCCTGCCAACCCCCTTTTTCAGGGAATCTGCACGGATTTCCGGCCGGTTACCACGCGGCCGATACCGCTGAGATCGGGCAATACCGCAATCTCGCCAAATCCCGCGCCGGCCAGCAGATGGCTGACTGCGACATCTTGTCCCATGCCGACTTCCAGTGCAGCGAAGGCGTCTTTCGTCGCCAGCCGCACCAGATCGGGCAGCAGCGCGCGATAGGCGTCCAGACCGTCGGCACCGCCATCCAGCGCCAGCAGCGGATCATAATCCGCCACTTCAGGCTCAAGGCCCGGCACGACGCCGCTTTCGATATAGGGCGGATTGGAGATCAGGATATCGAACGTACCTTCGATACCCTTGCCCCAGCTACCGAGCCGGAAGAGGCAGCGCGACGACAGGCCGAGGCGTTCGGCATTGTCCTGCGCCACGCTGAGCGCCGGCGGCGACACATCGATGCCGACGCCAGTGGCATTGGGCAGTTCATGCAGCAGGCTGAGCAGCAGACAGCCCGAGCCGGTGCCGAAATCGACGATCCGCAGCGACACCCGCCGGTCCGGGATCGCGGCCAGCACACCGGCAACCAGCGTTTCGGAATCGCCGCGCGGATCCAGCACATCGGAACTGGTGCGGAATTCGAGGCTCCAGAATTCGCGGCGGCCGATGATCTTCGACACCGGTTCGCGCCGCAGGCGGCGCTGCAGCATCGCTTCGAAGGCGACGACTGCGTCGTGTGTCAACGGCATTTCCGGCCGGCTGCGGATCAGGTCCTCGCTCAGCGTGGCGGCTTCAGCCAGCAGCAGGATGGCATCGAGGCGCGGCGTATCGACACCAGCGGATTTGAGCCGCGTCTGCGCGGCGAGCAGCACAGCACCGACATTCGATGCATCAGGCACGGTTCAGCTCGAGCAGGCGGTTGGCCTGGTCTTCGGCGATCAGCGCCTCGATCACATCATCCAGCGCCTCGCCCGTCATGACCTGTTCGATTTTATACAGAGTCAGATTGATGCGGTGGTCGGTGACGCGGCCCTGCGGGAAATTATAGGTGCGGATACGCTCGGATCGGTCGCCCGACCCCACCTGACCCTTGCGGTCAGCGGCGCGGGTCGAGGCGAGACGTTCGCGCTCAGCCTCATACATCTTGGCGCGCAGCAGCTTCATGGCCTTGGCTTTGTTCTTGTGCTGCGACCGCTCGGTCTGCTGTGCCACCACAATGCCGGTCGGGATATGTGTGATGCGGACGGCAGAATCGGTGGTGTTCACATGCTGGCCGCCAGCGCCGGATGAGCGATAGACGTCGATGCGCAGATCGCTCTCGTTAATGTCGATATCGACATCCTCGGCTTCTGGCAGTACGGCCACGGTGGCCGCCGAAGTATGGATGCGGCCCTGGGTTTCGGTATCGGGCACGCGCTGCACGCGATGCACGCCGGATTCGAATTTCAGCCGGGCGAACACGCTGCGGCCGGTGATGGTGGCAATCGCCTCGCGGAACCCGCCCAGTTCGGTATCGGCAATGCTTTCAACTTCAAACCGCCAGCCATGCTTGGCGGCATAGCCGCGATACATCTCGAACAGATCACGGGCAAACAGCGCCGCTTCGTCGCCGCCGGTGCCGGCGCGTACTTCCAGGATGGCATTCTTCTCGTCGGCCTCGTCCTTGGGCAACAGCATGATCAGTACGCGGCGTTCGGCATCGGGGAGCGCCGCCTGCGCTTCCTTCCACTCGGCTTCCGCCATGCTGCGCATCTCGGCATCCGACGAGGAATCGTCGCGCATAGCGATCAGGTCAGCCACTTCGCGACGCAGCCGGCGCAGATCGTTGATCGCCTGCACCAGCGGCTCGATCTCGGCATATTCCTTCGACAGTTTGACGAAAGCCTCGGCCGCGAGACCGCCGCCGGCCATCTCGGCCTGCAGCATCTCGTAGCGCTCGATTACTTTGTCGAGCTTGGCTTCCGGCAGGCCGGAGGTGTCCACGCTCAGGCCTTCAGCTTGCCAAGCAGTTCGGCGCGGGCGACAACTGCCTCCTCGCCGCTCTTGAAGTCCTTCAGCTTGACCACGCCCTGAGCGATCTCGTCGTCACCGATCACCACGGCCGCCGTACAACCGACCTTGTCGGCGCGCTTGAAGCGCTTGCCAACATTGCCGCCATAGGCGAGTTCCACGGCGATATCGGCGCGGCGCAGTTCACCAGCCAGCTTCACGGCTTCGGCTTCGGCCGCAGCGCCGATCGGGATCACGGCCACGATGCGTGGTGCCACTGGCTGCGGATCTGACAGCAGCACCAGGCGCTCGATGCCGCCGGCCCAGCCGATGCCCGGCGTCGGCTTGCCGCCAAGCTGCTCAATCAGTCCATCGTAACGCCCGCCGGCAATCACGGCGCCCTGCGCGCCCAGATGCGTGGTGACGAATTCGAAGGCGGTATGCGTGTAGTAATCCAGGCCACGCACCAGACGCGGGCTGACGGTGAAGGGCACGTCGCTGGCGGCCAGGCCGTCTTGCAATGCTTTGAAGAAGTCACTTGCAGCGGGCGTGAGATAGTCGTGGATCAGCGGTGCATTCGCCACCAGCCTGCGATCACCCTCGTCTTTCGAGTCGAGGATACGGAGCGGGTTCTTTTCCAGACGCTTGCGGCTGTCTTCCGACAGCTCGTCGGCATAGCCGGAAAAATACTTCACCAGCGCATCGCGATAGCCAATGCGGCTTTCCGGATCGCCCAATGTGTTCAGTTCCAGTGTGCATTTGTCGAGGATGCCGAGACGGCGCAGGATTTCGGCGCCCAGTGCGATCACTTCCACATCGGCCTGCGGTTCGGCGGCGCCGATCACTTCCACGTCGATCTGGTGGAACTGGCGCTGACGGCCCTTCTGCGGCCGCTCGTAGCGGAACATCGGACCCCAGGCGAAGGCCTTGAAGGGTACATTCTGCTGCTGGCCGTTGGAGATGAAGGCGCGGCAAATGCCGGCGGTGTATTCAGGCCGCAGCGCCAGGTTTTCGCCGCCACGATCGTTGATCGAATACATCTCTTTCGACACGGCATCCGAGGTCTCGCCCATCGAGCGAGCGAACACATCGGTGAATTCGAAGATCGGCGTCGCCATCTCGCGATAGCCGAACAGCTGGGCAGCATGACGCGCCGTGTCCACCACATGGCGGAAGCGGGCAAAATCGTCAGGCAGAATGTCATGCGTGCCGCGCACGGGCTGGAACTGGGCCACGGCGTGTCTCCGTCTGTGGATGATGGGTAGCTAAGACGCGGCGTCGGCCGCGGCGTCGGAATGCTTGATCTCGGCTTGGGCTTTTTGGGCTGCTTCGATCTGGCGGGCCTTGTCTTCGACCAGCTTGACCAGATGCGCGACGATATCCTCGTTCTGCAGCCGGTGTGCCGGCTGACCGGCGAGATAGACCTGGTGCGTATTCTTGCCACCGCCGGTGAAGCCGATATCGGTCTCGCGCGCCTCGCCCGGACCGTTCACCACGCAGCCGATCACGCTGAGCGTCATCGGCGTGGTGATATGCGCCAGCCGCTGTTCCAGCACCTCGACGGTCTTGATCACATCGAAATTCTGCCGCGCGCAAGACGGGCAGGAAATCACGTTCACGCCACGATGCCGCAGGTTCATCGACTTCAGCATGTCGAAGCCGACGCGGACTTCTTCCTCGGGCGCAGCCGACAGCGACACGCGCAGCGTGTCGCCGATGCCCGACCACAGCAGCATGCCGAGGCCGATGGAGGATTTCACCGTGCCTATACGCTGGCCGCCGGCCTCGGTGATGCCGATATGCAGCGGATAGTCGCAGGCCTCGGCCAGGCCCTGATAGGCGGCAACAGCCAGGAAGACATCGGAGGCCTTCACGCTGATCTTGAATTCCCGGAAGTCGTGATCTTCCAGGATGCGCGCATGATCCATCGCGCTTTCGACCATGGCTTCCGGGCAGGGCTCGCCATATTTCTCCAACAGATGCTTTTCCAGCGAGCCGGCATTGACGCCGATGCGCATCGAGCAGCCATGATCTTTCGCGGCCTTTACGACTTCGCGCACGCGTTCGGCCGAGCCGATATTGCCCGGATTGATGCGCAGGCAGGCGGCGCCAGCTTCGGCGGCCTCGATGGCCCGTTTGTAGTGGAAATGAATGTCGGCGACGATCGGCACCTTCACCGCCCGCACGATCTCTTTCAGCGCCTTGGTGGAGTCCTCGTCGGGGCAGGAGACGCGCACGATATCGGCGCCGGCCTCTTCGCAGCGGCGGATCTGTTCAATCGTCGCCTGCGCGTCGCTGGTCAGCGTATTCGTCATGGTCTGCACGGTGATCGGCGCGTCGCCGCCCACCGGCACATTGCCGACGAAAATCTTGCGCGACTTGCGGCGCTGAATATCGCGATAGGGTCGGATGCTCATGGCTTAACGTTTCGTCCGGCTCACAGGGCCGTCTTTTGGGGGACTACGGACGCGGGCGTAACATGGCGCCTTTACCCTGATATGGCAAGCCAGCCAGCAGCGATGCAGGCCTAGCCCTGGCTCTCGCCGCCCGGATTTTTCAGCCGTTCCGGATCGAGCGAAATACCGCGCTTGACCTCGCCGTCGGCGCCCAGCGGCGCCAGCGTCTGGCCATCCACCACGATCCGCACGCCGCCGGCATTGCCGGTCAGCAACGTCAGGCCGGCGCGGTCCGGCACCTGGTAGCGTTCGCCGGCATTCAGCAGCCGGGTGAAAATCTGCTCGTTATTCGGCCCGCGCACCTGAATCCAGGCCGGTGCGGTGGCCTCCACGCGGATACGGCCAGGTTCGGCGGTGCCATAGCTGGTCTGGCCGGCGGGGGGCGATGCAGGCATGGCCGGAGCCGGCGTGACCGGAGCGGTGGCGACTGCGGCCGGCGGCGGAACCGGGGCCGGCGTTGTGGCGGGCGGTTGCGCAGCCGGAGCCGTGGCCACCGGAGCCTGGGCGACCACCGGTGGCGCGACAGGTGCGGGAATTGGTGCTGGCACGGCGGCTGGCGGCGGCATCACGGCCGGCGCCTGGGCCAGCGGAGTCTGAGCTGCCGGTGGCTGAGCGGCGGGCGCAGCGGGCGCTTGGGCGGTCTGCGCCGTGCCCTGTGATGGGGGCGGCGGCAAAACGATAGGCGGCGCAGCCGGCGCAATCGGCTGCGGGCTCGGCACCAGATCGGCAAGCCGTGACGGCACGGCCTGGATCAGGTCCTGCCCCATGCGCAAGGCTTCCTGATGGCGATACCACAGCGCATAGACGATGCCCGCGAGCACCAGCGCGCCAACCACCAGCCAGAGCCGGGGCGTGCGCTCTTCCGGGCGAGGCATCGGGAAATTCAGCACCGGGCGGTGATGCACGGTGCCATCGTTTTCGGCCTGGTAGCTTTTGAGCACCTGATCAGGATCGAGGCCGAGGAATTCAGCATACTGGCGCAGGAAGCCACTGACATAGACAGCGCCGGGCAGTTCGCTGAACCGGCCTTCCTCGATCGCTTCCAGATAGGGGCGACGGATCCGCAGGCGCGCGGACACATCCGTCAGCGCGAGGCTGCGACGTTCACGCACCACTTTCAGGCTATGGCCGACACCCTCGTAACGCTCGCCAGGTAGCGTGGACTCGGCCATCGCCGGCTGTCCGCCGGACTGAGTATTCATGATCTCGCCCGCAGGTTTTTAGCTGGTGACATATTACGGCAATGTGCCGATCAGGCCAGCATTTTCAAACAATTACGCCATTTTCCCGCGCAAATTCCTCGAGAGGCCCGCGTACGCTGTGCTCGGGCGAGCTATACAACTTGGACATATATTCTGCGAGCTGCGGAACAGACAGGCTACGCAGCATTTCCTTCACCGGACCTATGGCATTGGCCGGCATGGAAAGGCGGCGGAAGCCCAGCCCGAGCAGGGCCATGGCCTCGAGTGGGCGGCTGCCCATCTCGCCGCACATGGTGACCGGCTTGCCCACCGCATGGCACTGCTGCACCACCCAGTGCAGGAAGCTGAGCAAGGCCGGGCTGAGCGGGTCGTAACGGTCGGCCAGCTTGGGGTTGCCACGGTCGGCGGCGAACATGAACTGCATCAGGTCGTTCGAGCCGACCGAAATGAAATCGACCAGCGGCAGCAAAGCCGGCAACTGCCAGGCCAGCGCCGGCACTTCCAGCATGCTGCCGACCTGCACCTTGAGCGGCACCGGCTTGCGCAGATTGACCAGCCGCTGCACCTCGCGATCCAGCAGCTTGCGGGCACGGCGGAATTCATCCACCTCGGCGATCATCGGGAACATGACATGCAGGCTGCGGCCGGCCGCCGCTTCCAGCAGCGCACGCAGCTGCACTTTCAGCAGCGCTGGACGATCCAGCGTCAGGCGGATTGCGCGCCAGCCCATCGCCGGATTCTCTTCCGGGTATTTCACAAGATAGGGCAGCACCTTGTCGCCGCCGATATCCAGCGTGCGGAACACCACCGGGCGGTCGCCGGCATGCTCGATCACGCGGCGATAAATCGCGGTCTGTGCCTCGGCCTTGGGCAGCGTCGGGCGCACCATGAACTGCAGTTCGGTGCGATATAGCCCGATGCCGTCGGCATTGGTTTCATCGAGATGGCTCAAATCGATCAGCAGGCCGGCATTCACCAGCATGGCGACCTTGGTGCCATCGGCGGTAATAGCCGGGTCCTCGCGCTGCGCGGCGTATTTCGCCAGTCGCGCCTTGCGTAAACTGACGCTCTGGTGGAAAGCCGCGACCACATCGGCCACCGGGCGCACGAAGACCTGCGCGTGATCACCGTCGACCACGACGGTATCGCCCGGCTCGACCTTGGCGATCACGCCCTCGACGCCGCCCAGCACCGGGATCGACAGCGCGCGCGCCACGATGGCCACATGGCTGACGCTGGAGCCTTCCTCCAGGATCACGCCCTGCAGCTTGCGGCGGTCGTAATCCAGCAGCTCGGCCGGCCCCATGCTGCGCGCCATCAGGATGGCGTTGTCGGGCAAATTCTCCGCCGCCGTATGCTGCGGCTTGCCGGTCAGGTGCAGCAGCAGGCGATTGGCCAGATCGTCGAGATCGGCGAGACGTTCGCGCAAATAAGGATCGGTGATCGCCTGCATGCGGTGGCGCGTATCACCCTGCACGCGCTGCACGGCGGCTTCCGCCGTCAGGCCGGACTCCACCGCCTGATGCAGTTTGGACAACCAGCCGGTGTCATGCGCGAACATCTTGTAGGTTTCCAGGATGTCGCGGCTTTCGCCGACAATGTCGCTGTCAGGCGCCTCCAGCATCCGGTTGACCTGATCGCGCATCGAAGCGACGGCGGCATCCAGCCGCTGCTTCTCAAGCGGGATGTCGTCGGCCATGGTCTTTTCGACATGGATGCGCGGCTCGTGCAGCACGGCGATGCCGATGGCAAGACCTTCCGACAGCGTGCGGCCATCGGCGCGGAACGGCATGGTGGAGGCGCGCGCGGCAGCGACCAGATCCTCACCGCCGCTGAGCTGGCCCGAAGCCACCATCTCGGCCAGCACCATGGCGATGGTTTCCAGCGCCTCGACTTCTTCATCGACATACTGGCGCCGCGTCTGGTTCTGCACGACCAGAACGCCGATCACGCGGTTGTCGCGCAGGATCGGCACGCCGAGCAGCGAGTGATACACTTCTTCGCCGGTTTCCGGCTTGTAGGCGAATTGCGGGTGGCTCTGCGCATCGGCCAGCGCCAGCGGGCGCGCATGGGCGGCGATATCGCCGACCAGACCTTCGCCCACTTTCAGGCGGGTCTTGTGGACGGCGTCGGGATTCAGACCTTCGGTGGCGTAGAGTTCGAGTTCGTCGCCGCGCAGCAGATAGGCCGAGCAGACTTCCGCCACCATGTTGGCGGCGATATTGCGCACGACGCGGGCGAGGCGTTCATCGACGGTGCCGGCCTCCGCCATCACCTCGCGCAGACGGCGCAGCAGGCCACGCGGCCCGGGTGCTTGCGCCCGGCCCGGCGTCACAGCCCGTCTCCGTTACCAGTTACCGGAGAGGCTGGTGTGGCGTGCCCTCCCCGCATCGACCCTCCGCGCTCATTCTGCGTCGAGCCCGAAAGCGGTGTGCAGGGCGCGCACCGCCAGTTCGGTATAGTCGGCACTGATCAGCACGCTGACCTTGATCTCAGAGGTGGTGATCGCCTGGATGTTGATGTTCTTTTCCGCCAGCGCCTTGAACATGATATGCGCCACGCCGGCATGGCTGCGCATGCCGACGCCAACCACCGACACCTTCACGACGTTGCGGTCCGGCACCAGCTTCATCCAGCCGAGGTTCTTTTCCTGCTTCTCCAGGATGCCGACGGCGCGATCGAGGTCGCTGCGGCCCATGGTGAAGGTCATGTCGGTCTTCTTGCCGTCTTCAGAAATATTCTGAACGATCATGTCGACATTGATGCCGGCATCCGACAGCGGGCCGAAAATGCCGGCGGCGATGCCGGGGCGGTCGGCGACGCCGATCAGGGTGACCTTGGCTTCGTCGGCGGAATAGGTGACACCCGAGACAATCTGCTTTTCCACGATCTCTTCCTCATCCACAACCAGCGTGCCGGCGACATCGGCAAAGCTCGACAGAACCTGGGTTCGCACCCGGTGGTTCATGGCCATTTCCACCGAACGGGTCTGCAGAACCTTGGCACCCAGCGAGGCCAGCTCCAGCATTTCCTCGTAGGTGATCTTATCCAGCTTGCGGGCTTTTTTCACGATGCGCGGATCAGCCGTATAGACGCCATCCACATCGGTATAGATGTCGCAGCGGTCGGCCTGCAGCGCGGCAGCCAGCGCCACCGCCGAGGTATCCGAGCCGCCGCGGCCCAGCGTGGCGATGCGGTCGCCCGGACCGACGCCCTGGAAACCGGCGACGACCGGCACGATGCCGGCAGCCATATCCTTCAGCATGGCGGCGCCGTCGATCTCCTGGATGCGCGCCTTGCCATGCATATCGTCGGTGCGGATCGGCACCTGCCAGCCCTGCCACGAGCGGGCTTTTACGCCGGCGGACTGCAGCGCCATCGAGACCAGGCCGGTGGTGACCTGCTCGCCGGCGGCCACGACGGTGTCGTATTCACGCTGGTCATGCACCGGGTCGACCTGCTTGCACAGGTCCACCAGGCGGTTGGTCTCGCCCGACATGGCGGAGACCACGACGGCAACCTGGTTGCCGGCCTCAACCTCGCGTTTCACCTTGGCGGCCACGTTCTTCATACGGTCGACTGAACCGACCGACGTGCCGCCGAATTTCATCACCAAGCGCGCCATGTCGCTCGATCCCATTTCACTGTTCGTTGTCGATAGTTACCGGCGGAACCTTGCCGGCTAAAAGGCGCGTACTTAATACTCTTGGGACCCGCCCGGGGCAAGCCGAGCCGGGCGGAAAAATCCCCTGTTTCCTTAGCCCTTTGTCGGGCCCGAGCGAGTCGCCGCATGAGCCAGTCTGCCGCCAGTATCGACCCCGCCGAAATCGCCCGTTTTTCCGCCATGGCGGCGGAATGGTGGGACCCGCAGGGCAAGTTCAGGCCCCTTCATAAATTCAACCCCGTGCGACTGGGGTTTATCCGCGACCGCATCTGCGCCCATTTCGGCCGAGACGGCCTGTCCGACAATCCCCTCAATGGCCTCCGCCTGCTGGATATCGGCTGCGGCGGCGGGCTGGTGTCGGAGCCGATGGCCCGGCTGGGGGCCAGCGTGGTCGGCGCCGATGCCTCCGAGCGCAATATCGGGGTGGCCAGCCTGCATGCCGCCGAGTCGGGGGTGAGCGTCGATTATCGCGCGACCAGTGCCGAAGCCCTGGCCGAAGCCGGCGAGCAGTTCGATGTCGTGCTGGCGCTGGAGGTGGTGGAGCATGTCGCCGATCTGGACGGCTTCCTGGCTGCCTGCGGCCAGATGGTGAAGCCCGGCGGGCTGCTGATTGCCGCGACGCTGAATCGCACGCCGAAGTCGTTTGCGCTCGGCATTGTCGCGGCCGAATACATCCTCGGCTGGGTGCCGCGCGGCACGCATGACTGGAAGAAGTTCCTCAAGCCGCATGAACTGGCCGGGTCCTTGCGTCGCGCCGGACTTTCTTTAAGCGAAGTGGCTGGCGTCAGCTACAGCCTGCTCGACGACCGCTGGAGCATCGGCCGCGATACCGACGTGAATTACATGCTGGTGGCGGTGAAGGACGCCTGAGCGTCAGGCATCTTCCCTGGGCAGCCAGGGGATCACGGCGACATCGACGCCCTCTTCGGCCAGTTCCCTGGCCTCATCCGCGCTCGCTTCGCCGTAGATGTTGCGCTTGTCGGTTTCGCCGTAATGGATCTTGCGCGCCTCTTCGGCAAACTGGTCGCCGACATAATCGGCATTCTTCTCGACATGGTCGCGCAGCTCGGTGAGCGCCTGGCGCACCTTGGCGATTTCCCTGGCCTCGGCCTTGGCGACCTCGCCCTTCGACTTGCCGATGCGGGGCGCCATCGGCGCCTTCTCGATCTTGCGCGAGTTGCAGACCGGGCACACGACCTTGCCGCCCGCCGCCTGCTTGTCGTAGGTGGCGCTGTCATAAAACCACGCCTCGAAAACGTGGTCCTTGCGGCATTTCAGTTCGTACTTGATCATGACTCGTATCGGGTGATTCGGCGCGGCCGAAACCTGCCTTGACCTGCAACAGTTTATACATGGGGCAGTCATGGCGGTGCAACAAGGGGGCAGATCGACAGCATGCATGGCAGCGGCACGCCCTCGCCCTGGATTGTGCGTTTCGCGCCGCTTGTCCGCGCAGCTGGTAGCATGCTTGATCTCGCCTGCGGCGGCGGCCGGCATGGCCGGCTGTTTCTGGAAAACGGCCATCCGGTGACCTTTCTCGACCGCAATCTGTCAGGCATGGCCGACCTGCGCGGCGATGATCGCGCCGAACTGATCGAAGCTGATATCGAAAATGGCCCATGGCCTCTGACCGGCCGGCAATTCGCCGGGATTGTCGTCACCAATTACCTGTGGCGACCGCTCTTCCCGCAAATCGCGGCCGCGCTCAGCCCAGGCGGCGTGCTGATTTACGAGACCTTCATGCAGGGCAACGAACGCTTCGGCAAGCCAAGCAATCCCAACTTCCTGCTGGCGCCCGACGAACTGCTCGACTGGTGCCGCGCGGCAGGCCTGACCATGCGCGCCTTCGAGCAGGGCGAGGAAGCGAATGCTGTGCGGCAGCGCATCTGCGCGGTGCGGCCCGCATGATTGAAACAGAGCGCTTGGTCCTACGCCGCTTCGAGCCGCGCGACTTCGAGGCGCTGGCGCGCTTTTACAACGATGACCAGGTGATGCGCCACATGCTGCCCGGTCGCGGCCTGCCGCGCGCCGAGGCGCAGGACCGCGCCAAGAGCAACATCCATAATTTCAACGACCACTGGGACCGGCGCGGTCATGGCGTCTGGGCCGTGCAGGATCGCAGTACTGGGCGTCTGCTCGGACAATGCGGGCTGCGCTGGGTGCCGGAAGCCGAACAGACCGAGTTGCTGTACCTGCTGGGAAAAACCGCATGGGGTAAAGGTCTTGCCAGCGAAGCCGGCCGCGCCACGCTGCAATTCGGCTTCGAGCACTGCAACCTCACCCAGCTGATTGCGCTGACTGCGCCGGAAAACCGCGGCTCGCAGCGCGTGCTGGCCAAGCTGGGATTCAGCTATACCGGAGAGGGTCCGATCTGGGAGCGGATCGTCAGCTGGCACAGACTGTCGCGGGAAACCTGGAACACGACGCAAACACAAAGTGTCCCTGCGTGATTTTGCCGAAATAGCAGTTGGGCCATCGCCCGCCGAGGCGTAGCATCCGGCCATGACCTTCGATATCGACAAACGTCTGCAGCATGCGAGCCAGGTGATCCGCGAGGCCGGCAAACTGGCGCGCGGATTTTTCGACAATCGCAGCGAACTGGTTGTGAAGCTGAAAGGTGCGCAGGATTTCGTCAGTCAGGCCGATGCCGAGACCGAAGACCTGATCGCCTCGCGGCTGCTCAGCGAATTTCCGCACGACGGGATTCTGGGCGAAGAACGCGGCCGGCGCGGCGGCGATACCGATGCGCTCTGGGTGATCGATCCCATCGACGGCACCGCAAATTACTTGCGTGGGCTGCCGTATTGGTGCGTGGCCATTGCGCTGATGGTGCAGGGCCGTATCGAACTCGGCCTGATTTACGATGCTGTCTCCGACAAGCTTTACACCGCGCGCGCCGGCCATGGTGCGTTTTGCAATGGTAAGCCGATTTCGGTCAGCGGCCAGCAGCGTCTTGATCAGGCCTGTCTCGGAATCGGCTATGGCCACGGCGAAGCACCGGGACCGCATGCCAAAGTCATCGACAATCTTCTCGCTGCACATTGCCAGTATCGCCGGCTCGGCAGCGGCTTGCTGCTGCTGGCGCTGGCGGCCGAAGGTGCGCTGGATGGATTTTACGAATTGCGCATGAAGCCGTGGGATGCGCTGGCCGGCCTGCTGCTGGTGCGCGAAGCCGGCGGCGTCACCAACGATTATGAAGGGCGCGGAATGCCGCAGGCCGAACCGGTGTTGGCGCTGACGCCCGCGCTGTGGGAGCCGTTTGCCGAGGCGATGAACGTGAACCTGCCGCTTTACTCCGCGGCGCGGCCGGTCAGATTGCGCGCCGGCAACGTATAGACCGGATCATGCCGCCAGGCCGGGATCTGCGCCCGCGCCTTGGCCACTTCAGCCAGATCGATCTCGACAACCTTGGCGCCGACGCCATCGCCCATATCGGCCAGCACGCGGCCCCAGGGATCGACCACCAGCGAATGGCCATAGGTCTGCCGGCTACCAGGATGATCGCCCCACATGGCGGGCGCGATCACGAAGGCGCCGGTCTCGATGGCGCGCGCCCGCATCAGCACATGCCAGTGCGCCTGGCCGGTGGTGCGCGTGAAGGCCGCCGGGATGGTGATCATATCCGCGCCGGCCTGCGCCAGACCGCGATACAGGCCAGGGAAACGCAGGTCGTAACAGACCGACATGCCGAGCGTGCCGAAGGGCAGCGACGTCAGCACGCCCTCGCCGCCCGGCGCGATCGAGTTGCTCTCACGGTAAGTCTCGCCGGACGGCAGATCGACATCGAAGAGATGGATCTTGTCGTAGCGCGCGGCAATGCCGCCATCGGGCGCCAGCAGATACGAGCGGTTGAAGTTGCGGTTGGCGCCTTCGGGCTTGATCGCAAGTGACCCCACCAGCAGCCAGGTGTTCAGCTCCTCGGAAAGCTTGCGGAAGGCCTGCAACGCCGGATGGCTCTCCTCCGGCTTTCCGGCGGCGACGCTGGCAGCGGCATTCACGCCCATGAAGCCGGAATTCTCCGGCGTCGTGATGAAGTCGGCGCCAGCGTCTTTCGCCTTGCGCACCAGGGCGGAGACATGGGCGATATTGGCGGCCATGTCGTCCCAGATATTGGGCTGCACCAGACCGATTTTGACTTTCTGCGCCACGATGCCTCCCCCGCTCAAAAACGTCTTACGCAGCCAGCATGGCGTCGAGCTTGCCCGCGCGCTCCAGCGCATACAGGTCATCCGAGCCGCCGACATGCGTGCCGTTGATCCAGATCTGCGGCACCGTGCGGACGCCGCCGGCCTTCTGGGTCATCTCCTCGCGCTTGGCAGCGTCGTAGGAGACATCAATCTCGTTATAGGTCTGGCCCTTCTTCTCGAGCAGCGCCTTGGCGCGCGAGCAATAGGGGCACATGAAAGTGGTGTAGATTTCGATCTGGGCCATTGTCCGGTTCCTTGTGCGAGATGCCCCTCGCAGTCGTGATATTATATGGCGCTCTGCTCGGCCCGAACAACCCGGGCGAGGGTGAGCACCGTCACCTCCGCCGCCCCCGCCCGCAACAACGCCCGGCAGCAGGCATTCACCGTGGCGCCGGTGGTAAACACATCATCCACCAGCAGCAGACGCCGGCCACGGATCGTGGCCGCCTGCCCCGCATCAACCCCGATGGCCCCGGCCAGTTCCCGCTTGCGGGCCGTACGGTTGAGCCGGCCAAGACTGCGGGTGGCACGGCGCCGGTGCAGCACCTCCAGCAGCACCGGTTTGTCCGCTGCGCGTCCCAGCGCCCGGGCCAGCAGCGCCGACTGGTTGAAGCGCCGGCGCCACAGCCGCCAGCGATGCAATGGCACCGGCAGGATCATGTCGCACTCGGTTAGCAAGGACGCGCCCGCCTGCCGCAGCAGGGCGGCAAGGCCCGGTGCGAGGTCGGTGCGGTCGCCACGCTTGAAGCGCAGCACCAGGTCGCGACCGCCGCCACCATAGACAAACGCAGCCCGCGCACGGGCAAAGGGCGGCGTGTCTTTCAGGCAGGCACCGCAGACCAGCCCCTCAGGCACCGGCACCGCATGCGGCACGCCGCAGGTCGGGCAACACGGCTCGGCAATGAAGCCGACGCTGGGCCAGCAATCGAGACAAAGCCGGCCGGGCTCATCCACCTGCGCGGTGCAGAGCATGCATTGCGGCGGCAGCAGCGCGTCCACGCCGGAGCGCCAGAGGCGTTTCCAGCTGCGGCTGACGATCTGCACTGCGAGCGTGTCGGACATGGAGCCCCGGTATGACGCAGCGTCAGGCATGACGCGGCTGTTCCGGGTGATTATGCTGACAGAAAATGCGGCCGGAGGAAACGGAACATGAGCAACAAGACGATCCGCATCGGCGGCGCATCGGCCTTCTGGGGCGATTCCATGGTCGCCGCGCCGCAGCTGCTGGCGCAGGGCGAGGTCGATTACCTGATCTTCGACTATCTGGCCGAGATCACCATGTCGATCATGGCGCGGATGCGTGCGAAAGATCCGGCACAGGGCTACGCCACCGACTTTGTCGCTGTCACCATGAAGCGCCTGCTGCCCGAACTGGCGCGCCGCAAGGTGAAGGTGGTGGCCAATGCCGGCGGCGTGAATCCGGCCGCCTGCGCAACTGCGATCCGCGCGCTGATTGCCGATGCCGGGCTTTCTCTCAACGTCGGCGTGGTGCTGGGCGACGACCTGCTGCCGCAGATCGACACGCTGAAGCCACAACTGGTGCCGATGCAGCCCGGCGCTGAGACGCCGGCGAAATTCATGTCGGCCAATGCCTACTTGGGCGCCGCGCCGATCGCTGCCGCGCTGAAAGCCGGCGCCGATATCGTCGTCACCGGCCGCTGCGTCGATTCAGCGCTCGTGTTGGGTCCATTGCTGCATGAATTCGGCTGGGACCTGCAGGATTTCGACAAACTTTCCGCCGGGAGTCTGGCTGGCCATATCATCGAATGCGGCGCGCAGGCTTCGGGCGGGTTGTTTACCGATTGGCGCGACGTGCCGGACTGGGACAATATCGGCTATCCGATTGCCGAGATTGCCGCCGACGGCAGCTTCGTCGTCACCAAGCCGAAAGGCACCGGCGGCCTGGTCAGTTTCGGCACGGTGGCCGAGCAACTGGTCTACGAGATCGGCGATCCGGCCTGCTACATGTTGCCGGATGTGACCTGTGATTTCTCTGCCGTAAAGATCGAAGACCTCGGCGACCATCGCGTGCGCGTGTCGAATGCCAAAGGCCGTCCGCCGTCCGACCGCTACAAGGTCTCGGCCACCTGGCTCGACGGCTTCCGCGCCGTGGCGCATATGACCATCGGCGGCATCGCTGCGCGCGAAAAGGCCGAACGCAGCGCCGAGGCGATCCTGAAGCGTACGCGCAAGATTTTCGCCGCGCTCAATATCGGCGACTATCGCAGCACCTCGATTGAAATCCTCGGCACCGAGGCTATGTATGGCCCGCAGGCCGCTGCTGGCGCCCGCGCCGCCCGCGAAGTGGTGATGAAGCTGGCGGTCAGCCATACCGACAAGAACGCGCTGGAAATCTTCAGCCGCGAGATCGCGCCGGCCGGCACGTCGTTTTCGCCCGGCACCACCGGTTTCTTCGGCGGGCGCCCCTCGCCGCAACCCGTCGTGCGGCTGTTCTCCTGCTTCATCCCGAAAGCCAGCCTGTCGATCTCGCTGGACACCGAAGGCGAGGCGAAGCCTTTCGCCATGCCGGTGATCAGCGGCGAGCCGCGTGGCGCGGCGGCCGGGCAGCCCTCCACTGCTGCCCTGCCCGCAGCCCCAACCAAGACTGTCCCGCTGGTGCAGCTCGCCTATGCGCGTTCGGGCGACAAGGGCGACGACAGCAATATCGGCGTGATCGCGCGCCAGCCCGATTACCTGCCGGCGATCCGCGCCGCCCTGACAACTGAGGCCGTGGCCGGCTGGTTCGCGCATCTGGTCGAAGGTCCGGTCAAGCGGTTCGACTGGCCCGGCATCCATGGGCTGAATTTCCTGCTGCACAATGCTCTGGGCGGCGGCGGCATTGCGAGCTTGCGCAACGATCCGCAGGGCAAGGCTTTCGCCCAGATGCTGCTGGAGTTTCCGGTTCCGGTGCCGGCCGACTGGACCGTCTGACTGGGAATCGCAACGCAAAAGGCGGATAGTGGGCGCCGGATTGGCTCCCTATCTTGGTCTGCATGAAACAGACACCGCGACTGCCCACCCAGAGACTTCCCACCGAGGTCGAATTCACCGCCATCAATGGCAACGACGCCAGCTTCGACGGCCGCTTCTTCTACGGCGTGGCGAGCACGAAGATTTTCTGCCGCCCCTCCTGTGTCAGCCGCGCGCCGAAGCGCGAGAATGTCCGCATCTTCGACAGCACGGATGCCGCCGAAGCTGCCGGCTTCCGCCCCTGCAAACGCTGCCAGCCCCAGAATTATATTCAGGGACAGGCGCCAGCCGCCGATGCCCGACTGGAACGCGCGCGCAAGCTGATCGATCAGCGGCTGGCGGCCGGTGAGTCGACGCCGACCCTGCCGCAGCTCGCCAAGGCAGCCCATATGGGCGCCACACATCTGCAGCGCCGTTTTGCCGCAGCCTATGGTCTCAGCCCGCGCGCCTATGCCGAGGCGCAGCGGGTCGCACTGCTGAAAAACGAGCTGCGTCATGGTAGCGGCGTAACAGACGCGATTTACGGCGCCGGTTTCGGCGCCGCCAGCCGCGTCTATGAAAAGGCCGGGCGCTGGCTTGGCATGACGCCGGCTGATTACCGCCGCGGCGGTGAAGGACTGACGTTAACGGTGGCGATCCGCCGCACGGCGATGGGCGCAACGCTGGTGGCGGAAAGCACGCGCGGCGTGGCCGCGCTTTTGTTCGGCAATACCGAGAAAGCCATGCTGGCTGAATTGCGCGACGAATTCCCCGCCGCGCGCATTGACCGCGACGACGATGCCGGCAAAGCCGCCTTCGCAGCGCTGGAGGCGATGCTGGCCGGCAAGGAACCGCCAAAGGGTCTGCGTCTGGACCTGCGCGGCACACCCTTCCAGATCCGCGTCTGGACCGCGCTGCAGGCCATTCCGGTTGGCGAGACCCGCACCTATCAGCAGATCGCCCAGAGCCTGGGCGCGCCCAAGGCCTCGCGCGCCGTCGGCTCGGCCTGCGGCAACAATATCATCGGCGTGCTGGTGCCCTGTCACCGGGCGCTGCGCAGCGATGGCGGCCTCGGCGGCTATCGCTGGGGGCTGGAGCGCAAGGAAAAGCTGCTGACCGGCGAAGGCGTCGAGCTGGAGCCCGCGGAATAACTGACCGTCGCAGCGACTGACATTGGGCAGCAATAAATTTTCGCTTCAATCGACGCAGATTCGGGACTGCCATGATAGCTTTGCATGGCAGGGGAACTTGCAGCCCGTTGGAATAGTTCTAAATTAACGAAGCGGAACCGCAGAAAACAAGGAGTAGTCCCCATGGCTGTCGCAGTCGACATCGGCATTGCCGAAAAGGAACGCAAAAAGATCGCCGATGGTCTGTCGCGCCTGCTGGCCGACACCTACACGCTTTATCTCAAGACGCATAACTATCACTGGAATGTCGAAGGCCCGATGTTCCAGACCCTGCACACCATGTTCGAGTTGCAATACACCGAACTGGCGCTGGCCGTGGACCTGATCGCCGAGCGTATCCGTGCGCTGGGCCACTATGCGCCGGGTTCCTATGCGCAATACGCCAAGCTGTCTTCCATCAAGGAAGAGACCGGTGTGCCTGGCGCGCAGGACATGATCAAGGACCTGGTGAAGGGCAATGAGGCGGTGAGCAAGACCGCCCGCGCGCTGTTCCCGGTGGTCGACAAGTCGTCCGACGAGCCGACCGCCGACCTGCTGACCCAGCGTATGCAGATCCATGAGAAGACTGCCTGGATGCTGCGCAGCCTGCTGGAAAAGAAGTAACACGAAAATTATGCGGGGCGGGATGTAACGTTTCGCCCCGTCTCACCGAAGCTTGATTGGCGCCCGGTCGATGGCACGCTAGGTTCTCCTGGCCGGGCCATCACCGGGCCCAATCTTTTTTGGGCGCAACTGTTTTCGGGAATTTTATGCCATGCTGATCAAACGCCGCCGTAGCTGGGATCTGCCGGAACATCAGGCCACTCCGGAAGCCATCTTCCTCGACCGCCGCACGTTGCTCGCCGGCATGGGGATGACCGGGCTCCTGGCCGGCGCCGGCCTGCGTCCCGCCTTCGGCGCCGCCGATGCCGCGCTCGTGGCGCCTGAACTCTATCCTGCCAAGCGCAATGCCGCCTTCGATCCGGGCCGCGACCTCACCGAAGAGAAGGTCGCCACCAGCTACAACAATTTCTACGAATTCGGCACCAGCAAAAATATCCATCGCTCGGCCCAGGCGCTGACGATCAAGCCCTGGCAGGTGAAGATCGACGGCATGGTGGCCAAGGAAATCACCATCGATGCCGAGGAACTGATCCGCAAGATGCCGGTGGATGAGCGACTCTATCGCTTCCGCTGCGTCGAGGCCTGGAGCATGACGGTGCCGTGGAGCGGCTTCCCGCTGAAATCCCTGGTCGAGTTCGCGCAGCCCAGCTCGGGCGCGAAATACCTGGTGATGAAAACCTTCTCGCGGCCGGCGGAAGCCAGCGGCCAGAAGCAGTTCTGGTATCCCTGGCCCTATACCGAGGGCCTGACCCTCGAAGAGGCGACCAACGATCTCGCCTATATCGCCACCGGCATCTACGGCAAGCCGCTGCCCAAGCAGAATGGCGCGCCGCTGCGTCTGGCGGTGCCGTGGAAATACGGTTTCAAGTCGGTGAAGTCGATCGTGAGCTTCACCTTCACCGACAAGCGGCCCAAGACCTTCTGGGAAGGGCTAGCCGCCGACGAATACGGCTTCTGGGCCAATGTGAACCCGATGGTGGCGCATCCGCGCTGGAGCCAGGCGACCGAGGAAGTGATCGGTACCGGTCGGCGCATCCCGACGCAGCTGTATAACGGCTATGGCGAGCAGGTTGCCGAGCTCTACAAGAATGCCGGCGCGGGCGAAAAGCTTTTCATGTAAGGCGCGTCAGGCTATCCCTGCGGGATGGCTTACGATCTCATCATCTTCGATCTCGACGGCACGCTGGTGGATTCCGAAACCCTGGCGAACCGTGTCTTTTATGACAAGCTGGTTGCACGCGGGCTGGATCCGCGCTTTGACCTGACCCGAGTGACGCGCGACTTCACCGGGCTGACCGTGGCGAAATGCCTGACGCTGGCCTACGAGAGCTACGGCCTGCAGCGTGTGCCGGAAGATTTCGAAGCTGACCTGAAGGACGCGACCTATGCCAGCTACCGCGACTCGCTGGTGCCGATCTCCGGCGTGCCCACCATGCTGCAGCAGTTGCAGCAGCCGAAATGCGTCGCCTCCTCTTCCGCGCCGGAGAAGATCGCCTACAGCCTCGAACTGACCGGGCTGTCGCACCATTTCGGCAGCAACCTGTTCAGCGTTCATCAGGTGGCCGAAGCCAAGCCGGCGCCGGATGTCTTCTTCTTTGCCGCTGAACGGATGGGCGGCTTTGCGCCGGCATCCTGCGCCGTGGTGGAAGACAGCCTGCCGGGTGCGACGGCGGGTATCCGCGCCGGCATGACGGTGTTTGCCTATCGGCCCGACGGTGACGGGGAGGCTTTTGCCGCGCTGGGTTGCCGGGTATTCGGCGATATGGCCGCACTGCCCTTGCTGCTGAAATCCTGAAGGCAAAAAAAAGCCGGCCTGAAACCAGGCCGGCTAAGTCTTAACAGGGAGGCTCCGCGCGAGACGCGCGGACTGGTCGATACAGCGGGGGAGCTGTAGCGACCAAAGTTTCTGGCCGAAGCCAAAAACCGGGAGATGCTGCGACGCAACATCTGACAGGGATTGGTGTACCCCCTGGCGGCAGGTTTGAGTATCCAGAGAATTGGCAACACAGGCATGCATCTGCTGCATAACTAGGCGTTTACTTACAAACCCAGCCGATTCAATCCGTTACGAGAGCGTTGCAGCCGCCTTCTGGGCCGGAAAATGCAGCCGCACCGTCGTTCCGCGACCGGGCTCAGAGTCGATCTCCAGCCGGCCGCCATGCAGTTCGATCAGCGCCTTCACCAGCGGCAACCCGAGTCCGGTGCCGCGCATCTGCGACACCAGGGCGGAATCGATGCGGCCGAATGGCTCCAGCGCCTTCTGCAGATCGGCCTGGTCCATGCCCACGCCCGTATCGGTCACCTCGACCACAGCGCTGCCATCGCTGCCGGGCAGCAGGCGGATCGTCGCCTCGCCGCCCGACGGCGTGTATTTCACGGCATTCGACAGCAGGTTGACCAGCATCTGCTTGGCCAGACGCTCGTCGGCAAAGATCGCGGCATTCTCCGGCGCAGGCGCCACGCGCAGTGTCACCATGCGGTCGGCGGCGAGCGGGCGCAGCAGCGTGAGGCAATCCTGCAGCAGCCGCGCCCAGGGAACATAGTCGCTGTCGAGCTTCATCTTGCCGGCCTCGACCTTGGACAGATCGAGGATGTCGTCGATCACTGCCAGCAGATGTCGGCCGGCAGCCAGGATATCGCTGGCGTAGCGATCATATTGCGGCACGCCTGAGGCACCGAGCAGTTGCAGCGACATGATCTCGGAAAAGCCGATGATGGCATTCAGCGGCGTGCGCAGTTCGTGGCTCATATGCGCCAGGAACTGGCTCTTGGCGCGATTAGCGAATTCGGCATCCTGGTGCGCCTTGATCGCGGTCTTGCGCGCCGCTTCCAGCGTCTCGGTGCGGGCCGCCAGCGCCTCGTTGGCCTCGCGCAGCTCACGTTCGCCGCGCTTCAGTGCGGTGATATCGGTGATCAGCGATGCCGTGCCGCCGGAGTCCATGCGGAAATCGCGGATCTGCAGCCAGCGCTTGTCGCGCGTATCGAAGAAGATATGCGGCGTGCCATTTGCGAGATTGAATGTGCGCAGCCGCGTCGAAATCCAGTCGTCGTAGTCGGTTGTCACGCCGGCTGCCGCCGGTGCCGGCCGGCCGCGCACTGAAGCCTGGCAGATATCACGATGGGTCAGGCCGGCGATGGCGTTGAGCGAGACGCCGATGATGCCGGCATAAGCCGGATTGCAGATCACCAGCCGCTGCTCGGGGTCGAACAGCGCCACGCCATCCGGCGCCACGTTCAGCGCATCGCCCAGGCGCTGCTCGGCTTCGCGCAGGCGCGCTTCCGAGGTTTTCTTGGCGGTGATGTCGTTCACCACGACCAGCGCCGCTTCATCCTCGCCATAGCGCATCGGCACGGCTGCCATGGTGGCCCAGATTGCGCGGCCCTGCGCGGTGGCGATCTGCAGCTCCTCGTCGGGCTGCGGACGACCGTCCGCAAAGATGCGATCGCGATGCGCCGGATCGAGCACGTAGCGCGGCACGGCGTCCGGCCCGCCATCTTCGATACCGAAGAGTTCGGCAGCGGGGCGGTTGCTGTAGAGGAAGGCGCCATCGCTGCGCCGCGCCACCACGATGGGGAACGGCGCGGTATCCAGGATCTGGCGCAGGCGGCGCTGCGCGGCTTCGGCATCGGCACTGCTGCGCGTGCGGTCCTGCAGCATCTGGCGCAGGCGTTCCACGAGGTCCGTCGTACGGCGGAAATAGCGGTTGAGCCGGTGGGAGAAACTCAGCAGCAGCACGATGACGATGCAGCCGGCCCCGGCCAGCAGCCAATGGTCCTGCGTCTCAGCCAGCAGCAGCATGGTCACCGGCGGCAACGTGCTGAGCAGGATCACCGTCGCTGAGACAATGAACTGCACCGCCACCGTCAGGCTGACCGAGCAGATCATGCCAAGCAGGCAGAGCAGCGCCAGCAGTGGCGCGCTTTCATAGGGCAGTTGCACGATGGTGGCGGCGGCGGTGCCGAACAGCGCACCGTTCAGGCTGTAGACGCCGATCAGGCGCCAGCGCCAGGCCTGCGCGCGATGGCGCCGCTCGCGGTCGGCCATGAAGGCGCGATGGGTGAGAAACTGCAGGCCGGTCACGGCGATGGTGGCGGCCAGATAGCCGATCCGCAGCGGCATGGACAGATAGTCATCCAGCAGCAAGGCGACGGCCACGGCAGCCAGCACCTGCAGCGCCATATCGAGCGGCTGGCGCACGCGCACCAGCAACTCGTTGCGCCGGGCCATGCCGCCGCCGACCATGTCCGCTTGACGGTCCATGTTCAGTAGCGCCAGTCCGCCACCTTGCGCAGCAGGAAGTCGCGGAAGACGGCGAGCCGCTTGGTGTTGCGCAGTTCCTCTGGATAGACCAGATAGGTGTCGAAGCTGGGGCCGTCGACGCTGGGCATCACGCGCACGATGCGCGGATTGCCCTCCACCATGTAATCCGGCAGCGCGGCGATGCCGAGGCCGCTGGCGACCGACTGCATCACGCCGTAGACGTTATTCACCGTCAGGATCGGGTCGCGCGGGATGGCCGGATCGCCGACCTTGAGCAGCCAGTTGATATTGTTGAAATGCGCTGGCGCTTCCTCGCCGTAGACGATGACATGATGCTTGTCGATGTCTTCAATCGTCTGCGGCGTGCCGCGGCGCGTGACGTAATCGACCGAGGCATAGACGTGGTTATGCACGGTGAGCAGCTTGCGGTGGATCAGGTCGGCCTGGGTCGGCTTCCACATGCGGATCGCCACATCGGCTTCGCGCATGGAGAGATCGAGTTCGCGATCGTCCACCACCATCTCGATGCGGATATCGGGATAGAGGTCCATGAACTCTTTCAGCCGTGGCGCCAGCCAGATGGTGCCAAAGGCCACCGTGGTCGTGACCTTCAATTCACCCGAGGGCTTGTCCTTGGCATCGGCGATCATCGCTTCGGTGACGGCCAGGCGGGCGAAGATGTCGCGCGCGGTGCGATACAGCAGCTCGCCCTGTTCGGTCAGGATCAGGCCGCGCGCATGGCGATGGAACAGCGTGGCGTTGAGCTGTGTCTCCAGCGCGCCGATCTGGCGGCTGACGGCGGACTGGCTCAGGCCGAGCGCCTCGCCGGCATGAGTCAGGCTGCCGGCTTCCGCCACCGCGTGAAAAATGCGCAGCTTGTCCCAGTCCAGCGCCGACATCGTCCCCCCTTATGAACGCAGTTGCAGCTGCGTTTTAGTCGGCGGCGTCGGCCGCCGCTTCGCTATGCGCGTGATGCGCGATGAACTTCTCGGCTTCAAGTGCTGCCATGCAGCCGGTGCCGGCGGCCGTGACGGCCTGGCGGTAGATCTTGTCCTGCACATCGCCGGCGGCAAACACGCCGGGAATGGTGGTCTGCGTCGTGCCGGGCTTGGTGGTCAGATAACATTCCGAGTCCAGCGGCAGCTGGCCCTTGAACAGTTCGGTATTCGGCGTATGGCCGATGGCGACGAAGAAGCCGTCGGTGGCGACCTCCTGCGTCGCATTGGTCTTGACGTTCTTGAGCCGCACGCCGGTGACGCCCTTGCCTTCTTCGCCGAGGATTTCCTCGACCACATGATCCCAGATCACCTTGACCTTGGGATTGGCGAACAGGCGCTGCTGCAGGATCTTTTCGGCGCGGAAACTGTCGCGGCGATGCACCAGCACCACTTCGGTGGCGTGGTTGGTGAGATACAGCGCTTCTTCGACAGCCGTATTGCCGCCGCCGACCACGACCACCTTCTTGCCGCGATAGAAGAAACCGTCGCAGGTGGCGCAGGCCGAGACGCCGAAGCCCTGCCAGGTCTGCTCGCTGGGCAGGCCGAGCCATTTGGCCTGCGCGCCGGTGGCGATGATCAGCGTGTCGGCAATGTAGGTGTCGCCACCGTCTCCTTTAGCAACGAACGGCCGCTTCGACAGATCGACCGACACGATATAGTCGTTGAGGATGGTGGTGCCGACATGCTTGGCCTGCGCCTCCATCTGCTCCATCAGCCAGGGGCCCTGGATGGTTTCGGCGAAGCCCGGATAATTCTCGACATCGGTGGTGATGGTGAGCTGGCCGCCCGGCTGCAGGCCATGCACCAGGATCGGCTGCAGCGAGGCGCGCGCCGCATAGATGGCGGCCGTCAGGCCGGCAGGGCCGGAGCCGAGAATGAGAACCTTGGTGCGATGGGTGGTGGCCATGACGTGATGCGACTCCGGCGCAGGCTAAAACGCTGAAAACGAGCGGTTTCGGATTATGACAGCGGGTGGATCAGGCGCAAGGGAAAGGCCGGTCAAACACCGAAAGCGCAGCAATGACGCGGCTGCCGTCCGCGGTCAAATGACAGACAGATGAAACCTCCGTGTGCGACTCGCGATTCATCCCTTCGATATAGCGCGGCGACACTGTTTTGCGCCCGGCCGGGTCGTGACGCCGGTCATACCCCGGCGCGCCAGTCGCCGCCGGGTTGCGCCGGGGGCGACCTATCCGACGCTAACCTAGGTCTATTCAGTGCTGAGTCAGGTCCAGTTTGTGCTGACTCAGGTCCATTCGATGCTGACTCAGGTCTATTCGGTGCTGAGTCAGGTTCGCCAGCGTTCGTTTCGCTTCGTTCGTGTTCGTTTGTGTTCGTTTGCGTTCGTTTGTGCTCGTTCGCGTTCGTGGCTGTTCGTTCAGGCGCGCCCGCACGCCGCCAGATCAGCCAGATTCACCAGATTCAATTGTCCAACAACGGCTTAGCTGCCCGCGCGTCGGCAACGGGCAGGATAATGAGAACATATAGAAAACTCACTGATCCAGATCAAGGCCACAGTCCTAGGTAATTTTATTTCGATGCCGAGGCTTGGAATCTTGCTTAATTTTATAATATTATTGCGCCAACCTCCCATCCCGAGAAAATTTACATGCAACGCGTCAAACTCGATCTGATCGACCGCAAGATTCTGAACGATCTGCAGGCCGATGGCCGCATGACCAATGTCGACCTCGCCTCGCGGGTCGGCATTTCCGCCCCGCCCTGCCTGCGCCGCGTGCGCGCGCTGGAGGAGGCCGGCTATATCAAGGGCTACCATGCCGATCTCAATCCGCAGTTGCTGGGCTATGGCGTCACGGTCTTTGCGATGGTGGGGCTGAACAGCCAGGCCGAGCATGACCTGGTGGCCTTCGAGCAGACCGTGGCCGGCTGGGCCCAGGTGCGCGAATGCTACATGCTGGCCGGCGAGAATGATTTCATCCTGAAGATCGTCGCGCGCGACTGGGATGCCTATCAGACCTTCCTGACCAAGGAACTGACCGCACTCCAGAATGTCGCGCATGTGAAAACCGCGCTGACCATCCGCTGCTCGAAAAGCGAACCCGGCGTGCCGGTGGATATGCCGGCCGAGGAAAACGCGGCCGAGTGAGTCGCACGCGCGTGCCACGTCGCCAGGCTGAACGCCCGTGACCTCCCGCATCCCCTACGAGACCTGCCCGCTCTGCGCCTCGCGCAGCTTCAGCAAGATCGTAGAGGCGAACTGCACGCAGCATCCGCTGTATAATCCCATCCTGGAACCGACCATGTCCTGGATGGCCTGCGCCGGCTGCGGCCATGTCTTCACCGAGGGCTATTTCACCGACGCGGCCAACGAGGTGATCTTCTCGCGCGTGCTGGACTACCAGTCAGTCGGCTGGGACATGGAGAAACAGCGCATCGTGTTTGCGCCGATCGTGGAACGTGTGGCGCGCCATGTGGCCGGCCCAGGTGCTGGGCCTGGGCCGGACGGCGTGTGGCTCGATGTCGGCTTCGGCAATGCCTCGCTGCTGTTCACGGCGATGGAATACGGCTTCACGCCGGTGGGTGCCGATCTGCGGCGCGACAACGTCCAGCGGCTGATCAGCGCCGGCATCGAAGGCCATTGCATCGACATCACGCAGTTCGACCAGCCGGGCCGCTATGCCGTGATCAGCATGGCCGATGTGCTGGAGCATATGCCTTATCCCAAAGCGGGACTGGCGGCGGCGCATCGCCTGCTGCGGCCGGATGGCATTCTGTTCCTGTCGATGCCGAATGCGGATTGCCCGCTGTGGCGCGCCCTGACGGCGCAGCAGGCCAATCCCTACTGGGCCGAGCTGGAGCATTTCCACAATTTCGGCCGCGCCAGGCTGTATCAGTTGCTGGAAGACCACGGCTTCCAGCCGCTGCATTACACGATCAGCCAGCGCTATCGCGTCGGCATGGAGATCATCGCCCGCCGCGTGGGGTGAGTGGTTTTAAGCGGAGGCCGACCGCGTCAGGTCAGCACATCGAGGCCTTTGCGGTCGGCAACAAGCCACAGCATATGCATAGCGGTAGGCAGCACACATCTAAGTCACGCATGGCGACCTTGCATTGCAGTGCCGCGACATGCACACGTATGCGGACCATTCATGCCGCGCTGAATTGCGCCTGAAGTCCCCCCATTGTATTCAATGGCAGGGCGCTGTGGCAGCGGCGCAGGGAGAGAAACATGGCGTCTGGACCGACCGGCGAGCTGGTGTCGCAGCTTGCGTTGTTGAAAGAGCAGAACGCGAAGACGTTCGAAGCTGTCACAGGCATTGAGGCGGCCGGTGGGGCGAAGGTGGACTTGGAGGCCCCGATGGGTCCTGATAGCCCATCCATCGCCGGGGCTCATGCCAAGATTCACGCCGTGATCGGACTGGTCGAGGGCATTACCACCGCCACGGATAAGGCGCTCAGCCTTGTGCCAGTCAATCACCTGGCCGGGCTGCCTAAGGAGGTCGGCCGGGTAGCGGAGACGCTGACCAATCTGCTGAACCACATAAGAGACGTGATCAAGGATCATGGTGGGTTCGGCACTATCGACTCTAGCGGCTTCACGATCCAGTCGCAGAACGGCCAGATCGCGACCAACCTAGCAGACACCTATCAAAACATCCGCACGGCAACTGACGCGGCCCTAGACCGCGCTCATCGAATCCTGTCGATCATATCGCCTGAGAGCTACGACGCATTTGCGGGCGCCGTGGCGGGAGTAGAAGAAACGCTCGGCGCGTTAACGAAGGCGCGACAAGAAGCAGCCGATCACCTCAAGAAGATTAAGGCAGCGGCAAACACTGCTGTAGAGGATGCGCGGCTCGCTGCAGAGAATGCGGCAAGTACTGCTGCGAGTAAGCAGGCTACAGATGAGACGGTCGTCAAGATCAATGCGGACCTTGAGCAATCGAACAAGCTGCTACGCGAAATCGAGGCGGTGGCCGCGCAAGCTCAGACCTTGAAGGGCCAGGTCGAGGCATATCAAAAGACGTTCGCTGAATTTGACGCGCAGCTTGCCGAACGCAACAAGCAGTTCGCCGAGGGCAAGCAGGCACTCGATACGCTGATCAAGACGCGCTCTGACGAACTTGCGGCACTGGTTAAATCTCTCCAGACCCATAACGCCACTGCCGATACCATTATATCCAACGCCAAGGACGCCTTACAGTGGGGCACCGCACAGGGGCTTTCGTCGAGCTTCGCAACCTCTGCGAAGGAGCTGGACGAGCCCCTGAAAAGCACGATGTCGCGATTTGTGTGGTCCATTGTCGCGCTTGCCGCTTGGATCGCGACGATCTTCTTCGTCATTCCGATCTTCTATCCATCGCTCAACGTCTTCTCGATGCCCAACGGCCTCACCGGAGCATCTGCCGGGGCCTATATCCTCGGTGCCGTAGCCGTGAGGATCGCAATAATCGCGCCTGTACTTATCTTGGTGCTTTTCTTCGGGCGCCGTTACAGGGCGCTGTATGCGGTTCGGGAGCTATACATCTTTAAGAAGACGGTTGCGGCATCATTACCCGGCTTCAAAGAGACGGCCGCCGCGAAGGATGCTGACGATCATGTTAAAGCTATGACGGCAGCCGCTTTCGAGCGCCTCTTGTTTAACCCGCGCGAGCAGGCAACCAATGATATTGCGGATGCTCCTCGCGGCGGCCTCCTCTCACGCTGGCTTGTGCGGCTTATCAAGCAGGCATGGGATGAAAGCACCAAGCCACCCGCAAAGCCATGAACTAAAAGCATGCACAGAAGCCGGAATATCCCGACAAAGCACATCAACGCCTCAAACATAGCGATGACGTAGTTACCGAGATTTCGAGAAAAGTTTGGCGTCCCCACGGGGATTCGAACCCCGGTTTGCGCCGTGAGAGGGCGCCGTCCTGGGCCTCTAGACGATGGGGACCCATATGCGCGGGAACCGGCCCGCGCGAGGTCGCACCAGATACAGGAGCCCTCCCCGGGGCGCAAGGGGTTTCCCCGACCCGGCCGAAATAAGCCGAGATTCCCCAGCCGCTTGGCCCTGTCGTCCGGGGTCTCGGAACCCCTTGGCCCCACACCTCTTTTAGCCCTGATTTTGTGTCACGAGACGCTTGCATCGGGGTTTCGGCTGGGTATAGTGCGCGCCTGCAACCGGCACCCCGCCGGTTGGTCGTTCGGCTCCGGCCAGAACGTCGCCGGCTCAGCCGGCCTTACCGGTATCACCGGCGCCGAGCGGGCGTAGCTCAGGGGTAGAGCACAACCTTGCCAAGGTTGGGGTCGAGGGTTCGAATCCCTTCGCCCGCTCCAAATTTCTCCTGGATATCTCTCAATTTTTGTGCCGACCTATCGAGCCTATCAAGGTTGCTTTGCTTCCCTGCTGTACTCTTCAACAGGGGGAAGCAATGGGGAAACATCGGTACGATGAAGCTCTCGGGACAGCTAGACCAGCATCGGATCGGCGCTGCGCATGGCGGCCATGGCACTGAAGGCCGCCAACACCACGAGGAGCAAACGGCGCTCAGTCGAGTCGGTGGAAATACTCAAGGCTCGACTCCATCCGCCGCCGGGCCGCGTGCGCAAACCCGGCAGCGAAGGTCTTGTCCTTAGCCTTCCAGCGCCTTCCACATCTGGACATCGCGTTCAGCGGTCCAGATCCGGGGATCGGCATACTGCGTGACTTCGTCATAGCAGCGGGTAACGTCGAACGGCATGCAGTGGTCAAAGATGACCCAATGGCCATACTTGGGACGCAGCTTGTCCATCGTTTCTTGATAGACGACCTTCAGGTCGCGACCAGCTGCGGCGCCAGCTTTCACACTCTCGTAGACGTCAGCAATGAAGGACCGGGTACCGGCGAGACCCTTGGCCACCTCTTGCGGTGTGGTCAAGGCAGCGCCACGGCCAGGCAACAGAGCCTTCGGGCTCAGAGCGGCAAGATTATCGAGGGTCTGCGGCCAATCCTTGAAATAGGCATCGCCAGCGTAGGGTGTGGCATCAAATTCGACCAGGTCGCCGGACAGAAGCGTCTTTTCCTTCGGCAACCAGACAATCGTGTCGCCCTTGGTATGGCCGCGGCCGACCTGCAGCAGTTGCACCTCAAGCTTGCCAAGCCAGAGGGTCATCTTGCCGGTGAAAGTCAAGGTCGGCCAGGTCAGGCCTTCCGGCACAGTCTCGACGTTCTGGAAGAGACGCGGGAAACGACCGATTTCGCTCGCCTTGTCCTGCTCACCACGCTCCACGATGAGGTCGTAGGTATCCTGGCTGGCAATGATATGGTCCGGCTTGTAGGCGCTCGCGCCAAGCACGCGGACGGCGTGATAGTGCGTCAGCACGACATACTTGATGGGCTTGTCCGTCACTTCGCGGATGCGGCGAATGACATCGGCAGCCATCGCAGGCGTTGCCTGGGTATCGGCAACCAGCACCGCGTCGTCGCCGATGATGATGCCGGTATTCGGGTCGCCTTCAGCCGTGTAGGCCCAGGCGTGCTCGGAAATCTGGCTGAAGGTAACTTTCTTCTCTTCCAGATCTGCCTGTGAGGCGAATTTCTTGGTTGTCATGGGGGTGCCTTCCTTACTGAATTAGCGACGGGTAACGTTTTCGACTGCAGCTATTCGCCAGACTCAATGCGTTGAGCACAAGCGGAGAGCTTTTCCAGGATGCTGTAGAGTTGCGTGCGTTCATCCGAACTCAGGAAAGCCGTCAGCGCGTCCTGCATTTCGAAGGCTAGCGGCACAATCTTGCTGTAAACATCCTGGCCTTGCGGAGACAGTTTCAGGATGAAGGCCCGCTGATCCTTCGGGCCCAGCGTCCGCTCAAGGAACTGCCTTTCAGTCAGGCTGATTGACGCGCGGCTGACACGGACTCTGTCCATGCGCGTACGCTCGATGACGTTCTGCGTCGTTATCGGGCCGCTCTCAGCAACGACAGCCAGAACTCGCCATTCCGGGATTGTTATGCCGAACCGCTCTTCATAGCGATTGGCAAACAGCCTGGAGACGATTTCGGCCGTTACCGAAATTCGGTAGGGGAGGAAATTATCGAGTTCGAGTGTGGTGCTATTCTGCTGCATCGAAGCCGTGTCGGTTTGTGGATTCAGCCATGCGTCCCGTCGCTTTTGACAACTATTTTTCAGTGTGGGCGCCACGCTTCTTCTACCTAAAGGGTGCGAATTTCGCAAACGCGCATTGCTCTGCGCGATGAGCATTCCCGCATGCGCATCTCTACCGCTGAAAACGACTGTTGCGGGTGTCATCGGCCATTCATCCATTCATGATCGGTAGTGGGTGGATGAGCCATGCAGTGCCTCGCGTCAGACACTGTGACGCAGCCTTCTGCCATTCGGATGTCGGGCCAAAGACCCCAGCAAGAGACCTTTCTGGCTCAAACCAAAGCGTCGCAAATGCGTGAGGTTCTTCCTTCTCGTAGGCCAGCACGTCTCGGTGCGCAGCGCCAAGGACCGGGTCCACTGAAACCTCTAGTGGTTTGGCAGTCGCGAGAACGTCGAACAGGTCCATGATGTCTCTGCCATCGGCAAGACGAGCAGCAACCATTACCTTGGTGTTCCCGGGCCGGATCTGCTGAGCGCCTGCGGGAACCTGGCACAGCGTAATGGCACTCATGAATCTGGGCTCGTCCTCCGGCAGCAGGCGCCGGACAGATTCACTTTTTCCGGCCTCCGCCATGGCCTGCTCGCTCTCGAACTCAAGCTCGACAATGCCATCGGCTTTGTATGGCTCGTGGTTGCCAGGCGCGATCCATACTACACCTTCCACTCTGTTCTGCGTATAGCGGGCTATTCTAGGCATACTGGTGGCAATGGCTGCATGGGGGCCTGCCCAATGTTTGCGGAACGCCTCCACAGTCAGATCGGGCCGCCGGACCAGCAGACTCGTACGCTTGCCCTTGCTGCGGATTTCATCCGACATCAGCGACCACCTCCGACATCGACCAGCGCGCCATTCACATAGGACGCCTTGTCGCTCAGAAGCCATACGACGGCCTGGGCGACCTCATCGGGCGAGCCAGCACGGCCCAATGGAATGGCGGATGCCGATCGGGCAACGCGGTCCGGGTCGCCAGCGGCGATATGGATTTCCGTCTCAATCAGACCAGGACGCACTGCATTCACGCGGATACCGTCGGGCCCCAGCTCCTTGGAAAGACCAAGGGTCATGGCGTCAATGGCAGCCTTGGAACCAGCGTAGTCCACATATTCATTCGGTGAACCCATGCGAGCTGCTACCGAGGAAACGTTGACGATGACGCCGCCCTTGCCGCCTTGGGACACTCCCATCCGGCGCGCGGCTTCGCGGACGCAGATATAGGCGCCGATAGTATTCACCGAGAAGATGCGGGTCATGCGTTCGGCCGTCATGTCGACCAGGTTCGACCGCGGCAGGTTGATACCGGCATTACCGACATATCCTGTGAGCGCGCCGAGCTTGTTGGTGACCTCATCGAACATGGCGATGACGTCCGTTTCCTTGGAAACGTCGGCTTTGACGGCGATAGCCTCACCGCCACCTGCCTTAATTTTTGCCACAACCTCGTCGGCGGCCTTGGAGTCAGACGTGTAGTTCACGCCCACCGCCCAGCCTTCCGAACTCGCCATAAGCGCGATGCTTCGGCCGATGCCGCGACTACCGCCAGTAACGAGAACTACCTTCTTGGTCATTCTGGTCTCCAAATCCGGCTGTCGGGTCAGACAATAAGGTAGCCGCCGTCCACAGGGAGCATGACACCGGTGACGTAGGACGAGAGCTGGGATGCCAGGAACAGGATCGGGCCAATCAGCTCACCAGCATCACCGAACCGCTTCATCGGGATGTGGTCCATGTACTGGCGAACTGCCTCTGGCTTGTTCCGTGTCGGTGCAGTCATGGGCGTAATCATCAGGCCGGGCGCAACACCATTCACGCGGATGCCGAGCGGCGCCAGTTCGGCCGCCATAGTCTTGGTCATCATCAGGACTGCACCCTTCGATGCCCCATAGCCAATGCCGCCAGTCGTAGCGGCAAAGCTGGCAATGGAACCGATATTGATTATGCGGCCCTTGGTTGCCGTGAGCTGGGACAGGAAAGCCTTCACGAGGTGAGCCGAGCCGAGTGTATTGACGGTAAACTGGTCATGGACCGAGGCGATGAAGCCGTCTTCCTCGACGCCCACCCGGCGCACAATGCCTGCATTGTTCACCAGGACAGATGCGTAACCGAGGTCGCGCTGCACGTCGCCAGCAAGCTTCTGGCACGCCGCCAAGTCTGCGACATCGAGATGATAGGCCGCTGCCTGTCCACCGTTGGCCTTGATAGCATCCACTGTTCCGGCGAGCTTGTCGGCATCGCGGTCAACCACGGCAATCTTTGCGCCACACTGGGCCAGGCCAATTGCAATCGCGGCGCCATTGCCCTGGGCTGCACCAGTGACAATGGCGATATCGCCTTTCAGCAGGTCGGGAAACCGGCTCAGGTCAAAATGCTGGGACGCGGTCGTTTCTGCGGAATTCATCAGAGACTGGCCTCAATTAAAATAATTACGCGGTCTAGTGGGCGGTCGTCGCGGCATTGGGAGCGACACCCTTCCTGGCCGCCTCCAGAGCCTCGGACAGCACGGAAATGTCACCGACGTGGTTCGCGAGCAGGAGAATAAGCTTGGAGTTCACCAGTCGGCTCTGCTCAGGACTGAGATCGCGATGGGCATCGACCAGCATCTGGTAGAAGTCATCGGGACGGTCGATGTTCGGTTGGGTCTTCAGGGCGGTAGCGCTCATGGTGTCCTCACGCGTTGCAGGTTGCGCGCAGCAGGGCAGCACGGACCGCCTTGGCATCGAACTTACGGAAGCGGGCACAGACATGCTGGTCCGGGCGCATCAGATAGGTCGTGCCTGCTTTGCCGTCATAGCGCTTGGCGGCATGACCATCGATATCGGTTACAACCCGATACCCCTTGGGCACGTCCTGCTTCAGGCCGCCCTTCGGCGCGACGACCAGGACCGACAGCGGCCCGACAGTCTGAGCGAACTCCGCCAGTTCCTCGGACTTTGGTACCCGCACATCGCTCTTTTCATCGGCAAAGATGACGAGGCTGAAGCTGTCACCCAGCATATCGAGCAGCCAGCCGTCGCGTCCACCTTCCTCGACAGGGGCGTCTGCCGCTACCGCACCCGGAGCAAGAATGCCGCCGAAAGCATCGATGTCAGCAGTGTTGAGCGCAGAGGTAGCAAGTACAGCCGGGACCGAAAGGCGACCGCTATTCACGTGGCGCTGGGCGAACGGGAAGTCGCGCGCCAGCTCCAAGGTAGCGTTGCGGAAGTCCATGCTCGCCTGGTTCTTCGGCGTGATGAAGTCAGTACTGCGGGTCGAGTTCAGGATGTTCTCGTCCGCGGCATAGACGCGTTCATCATCATAGGTGTCGAGCAGGCTATCCGGCGCCTTGCCGTCCAGGACGTAGCGCAGCTTCCAGGCGATGTTCTCGGCATCCTGTACGCCGCTATTGGCGCCTCGGGCACCAAACGGTGACACGCCATGGGCGGCATCGCCTGCGAAGATGACCCGGCCATGCCGGAACTTGTCCATGCGCATGCAGACAAAGGTGTAGACGCTGACCCATTCCAGGGTGAACTCGGCATCCTGCCCGAGCAGCGCCTTGACACGCGGTATCACCTTTTCGGGCTCGCGCTCCGCCACGGGGTCGGCATCCCAGCCGAGCTGGAAGTCGATGCGCCAGACATCATCGGGCTGCTTGTGCAGCAGGACCGACTGACCGGGATGGAACGGCGGGTCGAACCAGAACCAGCGCTCCGGCGGGAACTCGGCAGGCATCTTGATGTCGGCAATCAGGAAACGGTCCTTGAAGATGTTGCCCTTGCTCTCCAGACCCATCAGCTGCCGGGTGGTACTGCGCCCGCCATCGCAGGCGACAATCCACTTGGCGCGCGTCTTGTACTCGCCGTCCGGTGTTTCGACGGTCAGCACAACGCTGTCCTTGACCTCTTCCAGGCCAACAAGGCGGTTCTTCCAGCGGATTTCCAGGTTCGGCAGGTCTTTGGCCCGGTCGAGCAGGTAGACTTCGCAGTAGTACTGCTGGAGATTGACGAAGGCCGGGCGGCGGTAAGCAGTATCCGGCAGCAGGTCGAATTCGTAGACCGGATTGTCCTGGAAGAAGACCTTGCCGGTCTTCCAGATGACGCCCTTGTCGACCATCGGTTGGCCGCAGCCTAGACGGTCGAAGATCTCCAGGGTTCGCTTGGAAAAGCAGATGGCCCGCGAACCGTTCGAGAGCGTGTTGTCGTCATCGAGCACCACGACTTTCACGCCGCTCTGCGCCAGGTCGATGGACGTTGCCAAGCCGACGGGACCGGCGCCGATGACGATGACGGGATGGTCAGCCTGAGCGCCGCCCTGTTCTGGGCAGGGCTTGTACTCGTAGCTGCGCGATTTGATGTCGGCTTCGGCGCTGGCGTTCATGCTGGTCCTACTGCTCCATCTCTACGAGACCTGTCCGCTGACGGACCGGCTCAAACTGCCTGGGCAACCGGCGGGCGATTTCCGCCAAGGAAGGCTTCAGCCACCGCTGGATTGCGAAGAAGCTGCTGTCCAGTACCTTCAAGCTCGAACTTGCCCAGCGACATCACGCAGGCCCGGTCGGCAATTCGCAGGGCGGCGCGGGCATTCTGCTCAACCAGCAGGATTCCGATGCCAAGCTCGTTTCGCATGTGCTTGATGAGGCGGAAAATCTCGGCCACCACCAGTGGTGCCAGGCCCATTGACGGCTCATCGAGCATCAGGAGGCGGGGTTTCGAAATCAGAGCACGGCAGATGGCGAGCATTTGCTGTTCGCCACCCGACATCGTTCCTGCGAGCTGGTTCCGACGCTCCACCAGTCGGGGGAACATCTTATAAATCGGGTCCAGGCCAGCCTCGAATTCGGACCGCCCAAGGCCATAAGCGCCCAGTCTCAGGTTGTCCTCGACCGAGAGCTCGGCAAAGACGCGGCGGCCTTCTGGCACGTGACGCAGACCGAGACGGGCAATCTTGGAGGCCCGCATGCCCTTCAGGTCCTTCTTGTCGAACGAAATATTGCCGCTTCGAACGGGAAGGATGCCCGAGATAGTATTGAGCAGCGTCGACTTACCTGCACCGTTGGCGCCAACGAGAGCAACGATTTCGCCAGAATTCACCGTCAGATTCAGGTTCTTCAGGACTGTAATCTGGCCGTAGCCCGCGACGAGGCCCTGGAATTTGAGCAGCTCGGTCATGCCACGCACTCCTCAGCCTCAGCCTCAGCCTCGTCCTCATCATCGGCACCCAGGTAGGCGGCGATGACCGTAGGATTGGCTGCAATCTCAGTCGGGGAACCCATAGCCAGAGTCCGGCCGAAGTTCAGGACGACCACGTAGTCGGCGGTGGACATCACCAGTGGCATGTCATGTTCGACCAGCAGCACCGAAATGCCGCCACGGGCAATTTGCTTGAGCAGACGACCGATATCGGCGGTCTCCGCCGGATTCAGACCGGCCGCAGGTTCATCGAGCAGGATGATTTTCGGCTCCTGCGCAAGTGCGCGGGCGATCTCGACGCGACGCTGAATGCCATAGGGCAGTTCAGTCGCACGCCTATCCCACCACTGCTCAGGAACGCCGGAAGTCCGAAGTGCAATGGCGGCCCGGTCGGCAATCTCGGAGTTCTCCTTGGCCACCATCCAGGGAGCGAAGATTGTTTTGAGCAGGCCGTGACTGCCGAACCGGTACGCACCTGCCATCACATTTTCGATGGACGACAGGCCGTGAATCATCTGTGGCGTTTGGTAGGTGCGAGCAATGCCCATTCGAGAGCGGGCATGCATCGGCAGCTTGGAAATGTCGACGCCCCCGAGCTTCACCAAACCCGCAGTCGGCAGGAAAACCCCGGTGATGAGATTGATAAGCGTCGATTTACCGGCCCCATTCGGACCAATCAGCGCCGTAACGATGCCTTCTGAAAGGCTGCATGTGACGTCGTCGACAGCCTTCAGACCACCGAAAGCCTTGGAGACGCCTTCAAGGGAAACAATGGACTTCATTCTGCGACCCTCCGGCGCGTAACAAGTTTCGCCAGAGTCTCACCAAGGCCGTTCGGCGCCAGCATCATGATGGCAACCATCGCCAGGCCGTAGACCAGCAGCTTTGCATGGTCGAAGCCTTCCAGAAGATTCGGCAGGACCATGATGGCTAGCGCACCAAAAATGGCGCCCCAGACCGTCGAGAGAGATCCGACGATGACCATCATCAGAAGTTCGATGGACAGGCCAACATTGAAGGATGTCGCATTGAAGGCGCGCAGGAAGTAGCCGAATAGCGCACCGGCAATACCGGCATAGGCGGCAGCAATTGCAAATGCGATGGCCTTGGTCCGGGCCACATCGACCCCGGTGCAGCTTGCCACGACCTCGGAGGTCTTAATGGCCATCAGTGCGCGGCCGAACCGTCCATCAATGAGCAGCAGCGCAACCGCCGTGCAGATGACGAGGCAGATGCCAGCAAGCCACAGGACGACGTGGATATGGGACAGGCCAAAGTAGTCCAGAGCCGGAAGCCCGGTAATACCCGGGTCGATACCCCCGGTCACGCTGCTCCACTGGGTCGCGACCACATAAAAGACAGCCGCGAGTGCCAGGGTGGCGAGCGCCAGGTTGTTGCCCGACAGCCGTAGAATTGGCCTGGCAATGAGATAGCCAAAGAACCCCGGCACCACTGCTGCGACTACTAACCCGACCAACGGAGGAATGCCGAGCTGCTGAATGGCGAAGGCCGCGCTATAAGCGCCGAGACCGAAGAAGGCGCCTTGGCCGATGGAGACCTGGCCTGCAAAGCCCATCAGAAGGGTCAGGCCGACCGCCGCAATGGCGAAAATCAGCGAGAGCGTGAGCGTGCTTCGGTAGAACTGGCTGGTCAGGGCGACATCCAGAACTGCGATGCCGACAACAAGAAGTCCCAGTCTGATGAAATTGCGGCGAAGACTGGAGTTTGCGCTCTTCATGATTTACACCCGCTTCACGGAGACGCCGCCAAGCAGGCCCTGCGGTCGGAACAGCAGAACGAGCAGCAGGATGATGAAGGCGACGCCGTCTTTGTAGCCGGACGACACATAACCAGCAGACAGCGCTTCGACGACGCCAATGATGAGACCACCCACGACGGCGCCAAGCGGATTGCCCATTCCGCCGGCCACCGCCGCAGCGAAGCCCTTCAGGCCCAGAAAGACGCCATTCTCATAGAAGGCCGCCGAGATGGGAGCCAACAAGGCCCCCGCGAGGCCACCAAGGCCTGCGGCAATCGCGAAGGCGGCAGCCGCGGCCTGCCGAGGCTCGATCCCGCAGAGCGCCGCAGCACGTGGCTCCTGGCTCGCCGCCTTCATGGCTTTGCCAAAAGTCGTGCGGGAGAACAGGTACCAGAGGGCGATACCCACGGCGACGAGGGTCAGTGCAATCCAGATGCCCTGACTGACGATGTAGACATCCCCCATCAGCAACATCGGGAACAGACCAAAATCTGGAACAAAGGTGACAGAGCGGCCGAAGATGAGCGCACCCGCACCGCGGATTGCCAGGCCTGTACCAATTGTGAGCATGACGAGCGACAACTCATCGGCGCTGCGGGCGTTATTCAGGAAAGCGACCTGCATCAGGACGCCGACAAAGGCTGTGCAAGCGATGGCCAGAATGACGCCGAGCCAAAGCGGGAGACCCGCTGTGACCACGACGCCAGCCAGGCCTACACCACCCAGCATCAGGAACTCGCCATTCGCGAAGTTCACAATGCGGCTGGCATTGAAGACAATCGTAAAGCCGAGCGCCGCCATGGCGTAGATGCAACCTAACAGGCATCCGCTGATGAGATTCTGAAGAAAACTATCCATGACGGCGTCTCTTTCATTCAATTAGGCGGGAACAAACTTGCCATTCTTGATTTGTACCATGACCACTGGAGACAAGGTATCGTCCTGTCCGCCGTGGTTCGTGGCCGAATAGGCCATCATGCCATTGCAGCCCGGGAAACTGACGCCGGACTTGATGGCATTCGCGATACCATCACGAGACAGCGGGCCACTGATTTTCTTGACGGCGAGTTCGACCAGTTTCACCGCGTCATGGGCATTGCCGACGAACGTGGTGACCGGCTGGTTGTACTTCGCGCGGTACTCCTTCGCGATTTTGGCGACGACCGGCTGCAGCGGGTCACTCGCCGGGAGGAGATCCGGGATCAGGAGGCGCATGGTCGAAACATACGTATTCTCGGCTGAACGACCTGCCTGCTCCAGCAGAGCCGGGCTGGCAACACCGAAGCTGTTGATGATCGGCGTCTTGAAGCCTGCCGCTTCCGCATTGCGCAGGATGATGGTCGGACCCGGATTGACGCTCCAGATCATCAATGCCTGGATGCCAGCGCGGCGGAGGCGGAGGATTTGGGGTGTCATATCGGTGTCACGCGGGCCGAATTCCTCAGCCAGCGCAATCTTCATGCCGAGCTTTTCGGCATTCGCCTTCAGGTAGGTCGCACCGGCCTGGCCGAAGCCGTCCGCAGAAGTAATGATGCCGATGTTGGTCCAGCCCTTTTCCTTGGCAAACTGGAGCATATGCAGCGAAACGTGACGATCCGTCGGCGCGGTTTTGAAGACGTACGGGGTCGGCGGAACCACAATGGACTCTGTGCCCGTCATCGTAATCAACGGAATCTTCGACTCTTCCGCGATCGTGCGCAGGACCAGGGCTTCGCCGGTCGTGCTCGGACCGACGACGACGTCGACCTTGTCAGATTCGATGAGACGACGAAGCTGCTGGGCAGCAACTGTGCTGTTGCCTTCCGTGTCGTATGTGACAGGCACAACTTTGCGACCGCCGATGCCGCCAGCGGCATTGTACTGCTCGACCATGAGATCGAAGACCAGCCTTTCCGATGCACCAAGGAAAGCTGCCGGTCCGCTTGTTGCAGCCAGGAAGCCCAGACGAAGCTCATTTGCGCTTTGAGCAAACGAGATCTTTCCGAGTCCCAATGCTGCGGCACCCGCCATTGTGCCAAGAAACTGCCTGCGATCCATACTATCCTCCCACTTGGTTGAGTTTACTTTCTAAAAAACTTCCTAGACCACACCAGCCACATGACGCCCGGCGACATAGCCGAAGGTCATGGCTGGGCCGAGCGTGATGCCGCCGCCGACATAATTGCCACCAGCCACGCTGGCCATGTCGTTGCCAACCGCGTACAGGCCACCAATGGGCTTGCCGGAGCCGTCGAGAACGCGGGCCAGTTCATCGGTTTGCAGACCGGTGAAGGTGCCGATATCGCCAGGAATGACGCGGAGCGCGTAAAACGGCCCCGTCGAAATCGGTGCCATGCAGGGATTGGGCTGCACTTCCGGATCGCCGTGGAACCGGTTGTAGGCAGTGCTACCCTTACCGAAAGCTGAGTCCTTGCCGGAGGGAAGGTCGTCATTCCAGCGGCGGACGGTCTCCGCGAAGTTCCTGGCATCAATGCCAACGTTCGCAGCCAGCTCTTCCAGGGTGTTGCCGCTCTGCAGATAACCGGAGTCGATGAACGGCTTCAGCGGAATTGGCGCGGGCTTCGCAAAGCCAAGGCCGTAACGACGAATGGTGCGATGGTCGGCGATGAGGAAGGCCTCGGCCACCTCCTCACGGGGCGTCACACGCACCAGCGCCTGGACGAAATCATGATAACTGTTCGACTCATTCACGAAGCGCTTGCCGTCGCGGCGAACCGCAATCACCCCGGGCTTGCCACGGTCGATGAAATGGGGGAACGGCGCCAGAGTGCCGTCCTTGCGCGGCACCAGACTAGTCGGCGCCCAGGCAGCGTGGTTCGGATAACCTTCCCGAACCTGGCCGCCGACAGCCTGGGCGATACGAAGGCCGTCGCCAGTATTGCCTGGGCTGGCCGCCGAGGCGTGTTCACCTTCACGGGCGTTATGCGGATAGATAGCTGTGCGGTGGACGAGGTCCTGCGGGAAACCGCCGCAGGCCAGGATGACACCCTTGGTCGCGACGATGGTCTTCTCGCCTTTGGGCGTAGCGATGCGTGCGCCGATGACCTCACCGGCTTCATTGCGGTTCAGTGCCTTCACAGGGCTCTTCAGCCAGAGTTCCACGCCTATGTCGTTAGCAGTCCGGAACAAGCGAGCAGAGAGCGCATTGCCGTTCGTCAGCAGCATGCCGCGGCCATGCATCACCAAGTCGAGGCCGTGCAGGAACAGGCGACGCGCGACGTACAGGGCCGCCGAGATGCGTTGGGTCGCACGATAGAAATGCCAGAGCTCCTTACCGGAGCCGATGGTCAGGCCAAAAATGGTCAGCTCAGGCCGCGGGCGACGCAGCTTCGGAAGGTCCTTGCCAAGAATGGAGCCACGAACCGGCTTCGTCAGGATGGTGCGGCCACCGGGCGTGCCGCCCGGCGCATCCGGATGGTAATCAGCGAAGGCAACCGCCGGTTCAAACCGAACCTCGGTGTTCGCCTGCATGTAATCGACCATTTTCGGGCCTTCCCGCAGGAAGGTTTCCACACGCGCCGGGTCGAACTGATTGCCAGCTTCGTGCTGAAGGTAGGTCCGGGCAGCTTCGACCGAATCCGTGGTGCCAGCAGCCTTGTTGACGGAGTTGTTCGGAACCCAGAGGTAGCCGCCCGACAGCGCCGTGGTGCCGCCCATGACGGGCTCCTTCTCCACCACGATAACTTTGAGGCCCTGCTTGCGAGCGACAATCGCTGCCGTCATGCCGCCAGCGCCTGAACCAGCGATTAGGACATCGCAAGTCACGATTTCAGAGCTACTCGCTACGCTTCCGCTCAAATTTTTTTCGCTACTCACTGGGGGACCTCATCAGATGGCAATAAAGCCGCCGTCGACGGGCAGCGTCACGCCCGTTACAAAACTCGACAATTGAGAACTCAAGAACAGGATCGCGCCCACCAGCTCTTCGGGCTCGGCAAAGCGCTTCACCAGAGCATGCTGGAGAAGCTCTTCAGTCACCGCTGGATTGGAGCGTGACGCCACGGTCATCGGCGTCGAGATAAGGCCAGGCGCAATAGCGTTCACGCGGATGCCATCCTGAGCAAGGTCTGCGGCTAGGCCCTTGGTCATCTGGACCACGGCGCCCTTGCTCGCTGCATATCCAACGACGTTGCGGCGATAGGCGATGAAGGCCGCGATGCTGGCCACGTTGACGATACGCCCGCGGGTTTTACGAAGCTGCGGCAGCAACGCGTGCGCCATGTTCAGGGAACCTTCGACGTTGACCCGGAACTGGTCGGACGCCGAATCCAGGAAGCCTTCGTCGTCCATGCTGACCTTGCGGAAGATGCCAGCATTGTTGATGAGGATGGAAATCGGGCCGAACTCACCCTTGGCCTTCGCGACCACTTCGGCGGCCTGCGCCCGGTTGGCCACGTCGAGCGCGATTACGATGGAACGACCACCAGCCTTGTTGATTTCGGCCGAGACTTGAGAAGCTGCAGCCAGGTTGACGTCGCAAAGCACGACAGCAGCGCCACTCGCAGCCAGGGATTTGGCGATCGCCGCCCCATTGCCTTGGGCTGCACCCGTTACAAGCGCGGCGTCGTCTGCCAGCAGGCCCGGGATAGCGTTTGCGACCTTGCCGAACGGAAAACTGGCGTAGGTGACGGCCGTGTCTGCCACTTGTTTCTCTCCCGAGAAGTTTTATAATGCGTAATTGATTACGCTTAATAGATATAATCACAAATGAGATGATCGCGTCAATGCGCCTTCGTCTCGGGAATTGCCCAGGAGAGGACGATGGCGAACGAAAACTCCGAAAATGCTGAGGAAATGCAGGCTGGTATTCAGTCTGTCGAGGTTGCGGGCGTAATCCTTCAAGCCTTGATTAAGACCGACCACTCGCAGCGGCTCTCGGAAGTGGCGAGAATGACTGGCCTTCCTCCCGCAAAAGTACATCGCTATCTCGTGAGTTTGGCTCGAATCGGTCTCGCCTCGCAGAATCTCCTGACCGGTCGATACGACCTCGGCCCTATGGCCATGCAGATTGGCTTGAAAGGCTTCAGTCGTTTCGATGCGCTGCGTTACGCGTCCGATATGCTCGACGGCCTGGTCGAACGTCTTGGCGAAACAGCAGGTCTGGTCGTCTGGAGCGAACAGGGCCCAAAATTCGTGCGTATGTCGGAGGCGCGGCACGCACATGCCAGCACCATCTCCTTCTCGCATATTTGCCCGATGACCTGGTCGGCCACCGGACTACTCTTCAGCTCGTTTGAAGACCAGGCTCGCACTCGTCCGCTCATCCTGCGAGAGCTGGAACAGAACAGGCTGCTGGACCGTCCTTCGGCCCCGAAGGATGAGAGCGAACTTCAACAGACTCTCGTCGCCGTTCGCGCGCAAGGCGTCGCCACCGTCGCCAATGGTGGCGGTGCGGGCATCGCTGGCATCAGTGCACCAGTTTGGGATGCCTCGGGTAAGTTCGCGATGGCGGTGACTGTCTTCGCGCAATCGGGTCGCATCGACACCCGGATGGGGACCGAGCTTGTTCGGGAGGTCTGCGCTACTGCCGAAAAGCTTTCACTCGCGCTTGGCTACCACCCGTCGATTCCGAAGATAGGCCTGACCGAGCCCGCCAATAACACCGACTCCGTGCCGCGACCCCAGCGCAAAGCCCGGCAATCCCGCTCCGCCCAGCTGCAGGATAGCTGAGCGGCCTTGTTCCCACCCATGCCCGGCAGGACGGGCGAAACACGAGTAAGCAAATGACCCAAGCCGCAGTCGCAGATAAATCACTCACTAAGCTGCATGCCCGCAGTTTGTCTTGGGCGGACCAGTACAAGCTTCTGGGCGGTCTGGTCTATCCTCGTCCCATTGGTCTGGTGTCGACGATTGGCCCAGACGGCCCCAATGCCGCCCCGTTCAGCTTCTTCAACGCCATCGCCGTTGACCCACCGATGTTGATGTTCTCGATTGGCCCGAAAGCCGGTACCATCAAGGACACCCTGACCAACATCCGCGAATGCCCGGAATTTGTTATCCATCTCGTGAGCGATGAGATTAAGGACGGCATGAATATCTGCGCCGTCGAACACCCTGCGCATGTCAACGAAATGGATCTAGCTGGTTTTACCACCGTGCCGTCCGATCTGGTAAAGCCGCCCCGTATCGTTGACGCCCCAGTGCAGTTCGAGTGCAAACTGGAGCGGATTATTGAGCTGGGGAAGACTCCCTACTACCTGGTAATCGGTGAAGTCCTGCTCATCCACGCTCACGAGGGAATCATCTCGGAGCGCCATCACGTCAACGCCGACAAACTTGACCTGATCGGCCGCATTGCCGGGGCTGGCGTCTACGTGAAGACCAATAACACCTTCGTAATGCCGCTTCCCGCAGCGGAATGACCGCAGCAATGCGCGGATGCCGGTGAGACTCCGGCATCCCTTCTGCTTCAGGGAGTGACACGTGACAACCCAGAATAGCCGCGTCAGTCCGTCCGATTTCCAGGAAATCTCCCGGACCAAAGCCCGCTACTGCCGGTACGTGGACACCAAGCAGTGGAGCAAGATACCCAGCCTGTTTACGACTGATGCTAGGTTCGAAGGCTTTTCCTTTGCGCCGAAGCCCATCGACCTCGATTTCTTCATGAAAAATCTGGCCGAGCGCATGGCGGGGTGCACTTCAGTCCATCGCGTCGTGATGCCTGATATGGTTCCCACGTCGCCAGACACTGCCCGTGTTATTTGGTCGATGACCGATTACAACGAGTGGCCGAATGAAATCGCTTTCCCCGGCACAGACGGCGCCTTTGGCTTCCGCGGCTACGGGTATTACGAAGAAGACTATGTCCGCTCCGATGATACCTGGGTGATATCATTCACGCGCCTCGTGCGTGTCCGCATGGACCCGATCCTGAAAGCAGATACCCGCGGTGTTTCCAACTGCAAGGCCGCCCCGGTTTTCATTCATCCGGGCCTGCACTGGTTGGATAACCTGTAAACGGCAGATTTCATGGATTGGCGGGCAGAATACTGGCCCGGCAATCGCCGAACCCAATCGAGAGCCCGTCCGCAGTCCTGGCACGCGCGCGCATGATGACCTCGTCGCCGTCTTCCAGAAACGAACGCTTCTCGCCCGATTCCAAAGTCAACGGCGCAGTGCCGCCAACTGTGGACTCCAGCAAGCTGCCGCAACTGGTGCTGTCGGGACCTGAAATGGTGCCCGAACCCAAGAAATCGCCCGGCTGAAGATTACAGCCATTACTGGTGTGATGGGCGACCATCTGGGCGACAGACCAGTACATGTGCCTGGCATGCGAGGCGCCGACGAGATGCGGCTGCAGCTTCTTCTCGCGAAGACCCGGCGTCAGCAGATAGACCTCAAGCTCGATGTTGAGGCCGCCCTCTTTGCGATCACTGGCGCTATCGAGATACGGCAACGGTGCCGGATCTCCGTCAGGGCGCTCCGACCGCGGCATCCGGAATGGCTCCAGGGCTTCCGCAGTCACAATCCAGTTCGAGATGGTGCTACCGAAGTTCTTTGACAGGAACGGACCCAGCGGCTGGTATTCCCAGGCCTGGATATCGCGAGCCGACCAATCGTTCAGCAGGCAGAAGCCCGCCACATGCTCATAGGCGTTATCGATGGAAAGGGGACTTCCCAGCTTATTCCCCTGGCCGACCCAGATGCCAATTTCCAGCTCATAGTCCAGGCGCTTGCTCGGGCCATATGCCGGAGTGGTCTCGGTCGGCGGCTTCAGCTGGCCTTTGGGGCGGCGAACCGGGATGCCTGACGGGCAGATGGACGATGCTCGGCCGTGATAGCCGATCGGAACGTACTTGTAGTTAGGCAGCAGCGGGCTGTCCGGCCGGAACTGCTTGCCGACGTTCGTGGCATGGTGGATGCCGACATAGAAGTCCGTGTAGTCGCCGACGTGCGCCGGGAGATGCATCAGGCAGCCATCGGCGGGCAGCAGGCAGGCCGCGACCTTGTTCTTGTTGGCAAGGACTGCGCCGAAAAGTTCAGACAGCCGTCCACGCAATGCCCGGCGGCGGCGGCCGTCCAGCGCCAGGTAGTCGTTCAGGGTCGCACCCGATGCAGCTTCCGCCGCCTCAGAGGCGACACCAGAGAACAGTCCCGCTTTCAGCGCAGCCGACAGGTCGAAGATTTCATCGCCAATGGCCACGCCGCCCCGGGCTGCACTGTCCTGAGTGCTGAAGATGCCAATGGGAAGGTTCTGGATTGGGAAATCCTGATGGCCATCTGCACCCGGTACCCAGCTCTTCAGGGACGGGCTATGGGTCTGGTCAACGCGTGCCATGGTTACGCCTACTTCTTATCCGGGTTGAAATGCTTCTGAAGCTGGGCGCCGTAAGCCCCGTAGTCCTTCTGCAGGGCGGGCGACTGGGCGGCAAAGGCCGTGACCCGCTGCGGAAGCTTGGTCTCGAACATGAAGGCAAGTGTGCCTTCAAGCTTATGGGGTTTCAGCTCGGAGTTGCTGGCCGTTTCGAAGGCATCGCCATCGGGACCATGCGGCAGCATCATGTTATGCAACGACATCCCGCCCGGCTCGAAGCCGCCCCCGGTCTTGGCATCGTAGACGCCATAGATGAGGCCCATGAATTCGCTCATGATGTTCATATGGTACCACGGCGGCCGGAAAGTGTTTTCCGCCACCATCCAGCGCTCGGGAAAGATGACGAAGTCGACATTGGCCGTGCCCGGCGTGTCGGTGGCCGAGGTCAGCACCGTGAAAATCGACGGATCGGCATGGTCGAACAGGATGGGCCCGACCGGCGAGAAATGCCGCAGGTCGTACTTGTAGGGCGCGCAGTTGCCATGCCAGGCGACCACATCGAGCGGCGAATGGTCGATATCGGCCACCCAGAGGCTGCTGCCCCACTTCACGTACATTTTTGACGGTGCGTCGCGGTCTTCGTAGGCCGCCACCGGCGTCAGGAAGTCACGCGGATTGGCCAGGCAGTTCGCACCGATGGGGCCGCGCTCCGGCAGCGTCAGCGGGGCGCCGTAGTTTTCGCAGAGATAGCCGCGGGCAGGGCCGTCTTCCAGCTCGACACGGAACTTCACGCCGCGCGGAATGACCGCGATTTCACCAGAACCCACCCCAATGATTCCGAACTCGGTCGCAATGCGCAGGTCGCCCGACTGGGGCACGAAGACCAGCTCGCCGTCCGCGTCGTAGAAATACTCGTCCACCATCGAGCGGGTAATCAGGTAGACGTGCATGCCGATGCCGGTCTGAGAACCTGCATCGCCCGCCGTCGTCATGGTCCGGATGCCGTCGATGAAGGATAGCTTTTCCTTCGGGATTGGCAGGGCATTCCAGCGCATGGGCGCAATCGCCACTTCGGTTTCAGCGCAAGGCGCCGTCCGCCAGAAGCCAGACTCGACCTTTTTGAAGTCGCCCCAATGCCCGAGGGTCGGCCGGATACGATAGAGCCAAGACCGCTGGTTGGTCTTCCTGGGCGCGGTGAATGCCGAACCGCTCAATTGCTCGGCATAGAGACCATAGGAGCACTTTTGCGGAGAATTCTGCCCTACAGGCAGGGCTCTAGGCAGCGCCTCGGTTTCAAAGGAATTGCCGAAACCCGACATGTAACCGGGCTGGTTGGCGCTCTCAGCCTCACGGCGGGCGCGGTCGGTAACAGATGGACGCTGGACATTCATGGCCAAATCTCCCTAATAGTTACAAGTGTAACTATCGATTTTGTAACTATCAACGGCCATGTCGAAGCTTGAGCTGGAATCCTTCCTGCCCTGCCGCCTGATGCGGATCGCCGCCACGATTTCGCAGGAATTCCGTGCGGAATACGGCCAACGGCACGATTTGACCATCCCGGAATGGCGCGTTATGGCGACCATTGGTCAGTTCGAAGCCGTCAACGCCAGGGAAATCGGCCGCCATTCATCGATGCACAAGACGAAGGTGAGCCTTGCCGTGAAGACCTTGGAAGAGCGGCGCTGGCTGCAACGGCAAACTAGCAACATCGACCGCCGCGAGGAAAGGCTGACCCTGACCGCGCTCGGGTCAGACGCCGACGCTGCCTTTCGCGTTGTGCAACCTGAATAGGCCCGCTGGCTTCGTAAACAGCCCAAGCCCGCCCAATCGACTCGGGACAATATCTCAATCATTGATCTCAAACATTGAGATGCGGAACAGGAACACCAACCGATGTCCGTTTATTTCTGCAATACAAGCACTTAATCGTGCACAAATTCCGGTAATTCGTGCACCGTACAAGGACCGACCAGACGCTGGTCCGTCCGGCTAAAAGCGTTAATCGGAATTAAGCGAGGCCAATAAGCTACGGTAAGACGTCCAATCGGTAATGTTAATTCGATTTGCTTCAGAATGTTAGTTTTCGCGTCAGGTCCGATTCCAAATGTTAGTCGGACTAACATCTGCGTTCAGGATTCTCTGCGCTACATTCTCCTAGCCCCAATATAGGCCGTTCTGGCCCCGACGGCAGCGATCCAATCCCGGAACGCTTCTACTTACTTTCGTGAGAGCAAAGATTTGGGCGATTATTGAACTGGAAGCAGCAAGCGTTGGATATATTGAATGTCGGCTGATACCGAAGTGGAGGGAAAAGCTCCCACCATTATTCAATTCAATCAATCTTAAGAGGTAGCCTAATATTCCCTCACCGGGCAGAGGTTCGCTTCGAACAATTAGTCTCATCGTTCAGCTCCGCTGATTCGATAAGATATTTTAGCACAACAGAAGTCGTTTATGAGAACCGCATATACGCAGACAACTAACATTTTCATTCGGATCGACCAGACGCCCTCTTTTTAAATTTGTCAGCCTGAGCGTTGTAGCAGATGAAATCCCGCGAGTGGCCGACGAAGTCGACCATCAATTACTATGTGATATAGGCCGAAGGAATTATTTCCGAGCCCTTGCCGAAAAAGCTTTGTCGGCCTTCAGGAATTCCTCCAGCATATACGGAATCAGTTCGGTCAGACTTTCGGCTTCACCATATGTTTCCTTGTAGAAGTCCGCATATACTTGAAGACGCCTATTTAGGTCTGGATGAAGCGAAATACTTATCTTCACTGGCGTCCGGTCCGGTAATTTTGGAAGCTTCAAGCCTGACATACTCCCTCCTCAGCCCTTGCAGGGGTGCAGCACTAAATCCTTCTGGACGACCACACGCACCGGCCAGGCCGGCCGTATCGTGAGCGTTGGTTGGATGTTGAGATTCCGCTCAGTGAGCCGCTGTCCAGCACGATTGGTGTTCTGCTGGGCGGATTCTCGGATTGCTCGTACCAGATCATCTTCCTGATCACCAAGCGCCAGTTCTGTCCCCACACCCAGCATGGTCGAGAGCGCAACTCCGGCGATCAGACGCCAGGTATCATAGTCCACCTCATCTTCCAGCCCGGCATAGCCGGCCGGATCGGTCGCCGGCAGATTCTCGATGGCCAAGCTGGACCCATCCGGCCTGATGATGCGGTTCCACGCGACCAATACCCTTCGCTGGCCAAAGGCGATGACAGAATCATACTTGCCGATGAGCTGACTGCCTTGCGGGATCAGCAAATGGCGGCCCGTCACTGTGTCATAGACATGCTCGGTGACTTGTGCCTTCACCGTGCCCGGCAGATCCGAATTAATCCCCGTCACCAGGCTGGCAGCAATCACGGTGCCAGCCATCACCTGATAGGGGGATGCCGGCTGCTGCAACCGATGTGGGTTGTAAATTCTCGGATCGGCCTTCTGGTTCAGGAAGTCCAGCTTGCGCTGCTGATTATTCTGGTCGCGCTCTGGATCGAGGTCGAGGCGCCGCAGCTCGTCATCAGCTGACAAGGCCGTACCAGTCGCTTGAGCCTTTCCGTCCACGGCCGCATCCGGCTTGACCGAAACCCGGAAGAACACGCCGGCTTCCCTCGCTTGCTGCGCCTGGCGCGCCAACCGCAGCCGCTCGGCCCGCTCCGCGTCATCTTCCGAGTTGGGCCGAAAGGCCAAACGCTCGTTCCCTTGGGGACTGGCAATTCCAGCCTCACGTTCGGCCCGGACTGTCGGCGGGCCGAGATCGCCAGCCATTGGCGGCCCGAGTTGTGGCACAGACTTGTTCATCTCGCCGTAGGTTCTGGGTAAGACCGATAATCCATCTGCCGTGGGCTTACGATCGATATTGTAGAGTTCCTTGCCCTGCCCTTTGGACCGGAAACTTGGCGGATTGAGCGCGATCAAGGTTGTGCCAAAGACCAGCGCCGATCCGATGGCCGCCACGCCAATCAGCAGCTTGCGACTGAACCGCGTCACCGGTCGCGGGTGCGCCCGCAACACCAGCTCGTCCGGCGGCACTTTGCCGGCTTGACCCGCCTCGCTCATGGCCGTCGCTCCGGACCGGCTGCAGTTTGCGGCCGACCATCGGTACGGCTGACCCGCACCACCTGCTGCGGCCCCTTGCCAAGACGGAGTTCTGCAGCGGCAAATAGCCGGTCGACAATGTAGTAATTGCCGCGGACCCGGTAGTTGACCAGTTCAGCGCCGCCATCCGCACCGACCACGAAAAGCGGTGGCGCCTCGCCCTGGTCGAGCCGAGCCGGAAACTGGATATAGACTTTATGACTGTCATCGAAGGCTCGGACCGGCCGCCACGGCGGCTTATCGCCGGTGATCTCGTAGCGGAAGCGCAACCGCTCCAGTGCGATGCCGCCGTCAACAGGCTGCGCGGATGCGGCCGCTTCATTGCGCGCCTGGAGAAGCAGCAGTTTATCCTGCGGATAATTCCAGGAGACGGCTGCCATATAGCTGGCCGGCGTGCTCTCCAGCTCCAGGTGATAGGCTCGGCGGTCGGTGGTGATCACCAGATTGGTCTTTAGGTCCGGTGCTGTCGGTTTGACCAGGATATGGACCTGCAAGGACTCACCGGAGCCGCTGGTGGTGTCGCCAACGACCCAGCGCACGGTATCGCCAGCCGACACCGCGATCAGCTTCTCGCCGGGCTGCAAGGCGATATCGCTGACCTGCTCCGGCATGGTGTAGAGCCGATAGAGCGCACCCGGCGTGAAGGGATAGATCTGCACGGCATTGATATAGCCATGCCGGTTCGGTTCCTGCCGGGCAGCCGCATTGGCTGCCGTCACCCGTTCTGCCGGCGACCGACTGTCTGGTTCTGAGCTTTTGCCATCCGGCAACGGCTTCAACTGCCCCGGCAGTGGCAGAGGCTCCGGGATCCGCACGATCTCGGCCGGCCTGGGCGGCTCGGCCGAGAGAGCAGCCGGCGTGAAGGTCTCATTGTCATAAGAAATCACCGGCGGCGGCAGCTTGTCGGTGCAGGCCGCCAAGGCAAGACCCGATGTCCCGATCAGGCATAGGCGAGCAGTGACAGTATATAATGTCATGGCACTTCTCCGGGGTTGAGTTCCCGCGACCAATCGAGGCCGTGGACATAGATACCGAGCGGATTCTTGCGTAAGGTCACCGCATCGCGCGGCTGCTGGATCACAATGGTGAGGATACCGGTCCAGCGCTCGGTGCCGATACGGGTGCCCTGCTTCCAGATTTCCTCGGTCCATTTGATCTGGAAGGAGTCACCTGAAGCCCGTACCACGCTGGTGACCTCGACCGAGACCGTACGCTCACCTACCGCCTTGAAAGGGTCGCTGCTGAGTGCGTAAGAATTCAGCATCTGCGCACCGCGGTCGGTGGCATAGTCGTAAGCCTCCAGCCAGGCCTTGCGCACTACGATGGGGTCGATGGAGAGACCGCGGACATCGCGGATGAAGCGCGCCAGGTGATAGGCGATCTGCGCGTCGGTCGGCTGGTAAGGGTGTTCGGCCGGGCTAACCGCACTCACTGCGCCGAAACGATCGACCTCGACCACATAAGGCGTGACCCTGGATTGTCCGGCCTGCCAGACGATCCCACCCGCCAGCCCAATTGCCAGGATCAGGCATCCGAAGGCCATCAGTCGCCAATTGGCAGCCTGGACCCTGGCCGAGCCGATCCGCTCATCCCAGGCTTGCGCGGCCTTCTGATAGGGCGTGATGGGCTCCGGCGTATCGCCGTAACGGCTGCTGGATCGCTTGAACATACTCACTCCCTGTCCTGGAGGTCCGGGTTGGCGGCGCTGCCGGAGCGGTCGCCATCCTTGATGGCCTGGGCTGCGATGTGCGTCTGGGTGCGACGACGCTGCTCAGACCGCAGGCGTTCGGCCCAGGCCGGCGCCGATGCCGGCCGTGCCGACATGGGCGTCGACGCAGAAGCTGGCGGCGTGCCACCGGTGGCCGTCCAAGCCGCCTGACGCCCGGCCTGCATGCCAGCCTGGATCGGGCCAGGTGATGCACCTTGGAACGATTTGCCCATCATGATGACGCCAGCCTTGGCGACACCGGCCAAGCCAGCCCCGACACCGGCGAGGCCGCTGGCACTGGAGCCGGTCTTGCCCAGCTCATAGGCGGTGGAAGTTCCAGCGCTTAAGGCGGCCCCAGCGCGGACGGCCGAAAGCCCCTGGCCGGAGATCATGCGGGCGGCGGCAAATCCCAAACCGGCGCCAGCCATGGCCCCCGCCGCCAGACCGCCGACCGTGCCGATCGCAGCGCCGGCACCCAGTTGCGGCGCACCCGAAGTCAAACCGGCGGCAATACCAGGTCCGAAGATGCCAAGGCCAAAGAGCGCGATGGCGCCCAGCACCAGCGACATAGCCTGGGTCAGATTGGGCGGCTGCCCCTGCAAGGCAGAGACGAAATCGGCAAACAGCGTCGTGCCGATACCAACGATAACGGCCAGCACCATCATCTTGACGCCCGAGCCGACCACATTGCCGAGAACGCGCTCGGCCAGAAAGGCGGTCTTGTTCCAAAGCGCGAAAGGCACCAGGACGAAGCCGGCAAGACAGGTCAACTTGAACTCAACGATAGTGATGAAGAGCTGGACCGAGAGAATGAAGAAGGCCAGCACCACCACGGCCCAGGCAAACAGTAACACTAGAACGGTGACGACATTGTCGAAGAAAGTGCTGAACCCCAGCATCGAGCCGGCCTGCTTGAGCAAAGGCCAGGCGGCTTGAAAACCGGTGCCGGCGACAAAGCCCGGCCGCAGCAGGTCATTGGCCGACAGGCTGTTGGCGGTGGCCTTCAGGCCGAGGCCCGTGAAGGAGTCGAAGATGACACCCGACAGCATCGTCCAGTTGTTGAGTAGCAGCGCGAAGACACCGACATAGAGGACTTTACGGATCAGCTTGGCCAACACATCGACATCCTGGCCCGACGACCAGAAGAGACCGGCAAGCGTGATATCGATCGCCACCAGCACGCTGGTCAGATAGGCCACCTCACCGGTCAGCAGGCCGAAGCCGCTGTCGATATAGGTCGTAAAGACCTCGGTGAAACGATCAATGACGCTTAAATCGTTCATCACTTACCGCCCCGGATAGGCATCGCTGGAGCCCATGAATTGCTCGAAACTGGCCCGGGCTTGCTCCTGGGCCATCGCGGCCCGTGCTTTCTCCAGTGCGTCGGCACGGTATTGCGCTGTGGCCAGGCCTTGCGCCTGCAACTGCTGCTTGGCCGACAGCGCGAGCAGTTGGTTGGTCGCCTGGCTGGCCTGCAGATTGCCTTGGGCGGCATCTGACTGATCGATCAGCCGTCCCAGCTCGTCCGTGTCAGCGTCAATGTTGGCCGACACTTGCGCCTGCATACGCATGGTCCGTTGCAGCGCGGCGACGGAATTCTCCCAGCGCCGACGCGCATCCTGACTCAACTGATCCTGAGTAACGCTTGCGCTGTACTGCTGCGGGTACTGTTCGGCAAAGGCGCGATCGGTCTGCTCCATGTCGAAGGCAATGCCGTCGGCCTGGCGCATCAGGATGGTGATACGGCCAAGCCCAGACTGGATGGCATAGAGGCTGGAATAGTCCATGCGCTGCAGATTGCGCGCCTGGTTCTGCAGCATGAGGATCTGGTTCTGCAGACCCTGGACTTGGTTGTTGATCTGCTGCAACGTACGGGCCGCCTGCAGCACATTCTGGGCATAATTGGAGGGATCGAAGACAGTGAGCGCCTGAACAGGCGATGCCGCAGCAAAGAAGCCTGCCGTCAGGGTGACCATCAGATGCCGCTTCATGATGACGCCTCCATCCGTTGCACACGAAAGTCCTCAGCCAGATAGGCCGCCCATTCGAGACCTTGGGCCGCAAACCAAGCCTCCGTGAAGCGCTCCGGCCCGGCCTTAGCGAGCACGTCGTCGATACGTTTTTGATCATCCGGCGTAGATGCCCCGCAAAGGCTGAGCGCCACCGGACCGAGGCCGAGTTCGAAGAGGCGATTGCCGCGTCGGGATTGCAGGTAGTAATCCCGCTTGGGCTGGGCCTGCGCGATCAACTGGATTTGCCGCTCATTCAGCCCAAAACGCTCATAGACCAGCCTGATCTGCGGCTCGATGGCCCGGTCGTTGGGGAGGAAGATGCGCTGTGGGCAGGCTTCGATGATGGCGGGTGCTATGCCGCTATTGGCGATATCGGACAGCGAGGGCGCGGCGAAGATAACAGCGACATTCTTCTTGCGCAGGGTCTTCAACCAGGCGCGGATACGAGCGGCAAAGAATGGATGATCCAGAAAGAGCCAAGCCTCATCGAGGATCAGCAATGTCGGCCGGCCGTCGAACTGCGCCTCCAGCCGATGGAACAGAGAGGTCAGCACCGGCAGGATGACGCCCGCCTGCCCCATCAAGGCGTCCATCTCGAAGCAGGTCACGTCGGCAAGGCTCAAATCTTCGGTGGATGCATCAAGCAAACTCCCGAACGGCCCTTCCAGGGTGTAAGGCTGCAGTGCCGTTTTCAGTGCATTGGATTGCAGCAATACGCTAAGCCCAGTCAGCGTTCGCTCATGGATCGGCGCCGAGGCCAGACTGTTCAGCGCCGACCAGAGCGCTTCCTTGACCTCTGGCGTCACGATGACCTTCTCATGGGCGAACAGGCCAGCCAGCCATTCAGCCGCCCAACTGCGCTCGGCAGGGTCGTCGATATGACGCAAGGGCTGGAAGGACAGCGCACCCTGTAGCTTCAGATCGTGATACTGCCCGCCCATGGCGAGCACGGCGGCCCGGCTGGAGCGGTCCTTGTCGAACATCACGATGCGCGAGCGCGGATAGCGCCGGAACTGCAGCATGATGAGGGCCAGCAGCACCGATTTGCCCGCCCCGGTTGGGCCGGCCATGAACATGTGCCCGACATCGCCGATATGAGTGACGAAGCGAAATGGCGTGGTACCGCGGGTCTCGGCCAGCAGCAAGGGCGGGCCATCGAGATGTGTATTGCCTTCGGGCCCGGCCCAGATCGCCGAGAGCGGCACCAGATGGGTGAGATTGAGCGTATGCACCAGTGGTTGACGGACATTGGCATAGACATGGCCCGGCAGGCTGCCGAGCCAGGCCTCGACGGCATTCAAGCTTTCGCGGATGGTGGCAAAACCCCGGCCATTGATGACCCTTTCGACGGCGCGCAGCTTTTCGGCTACCACTTGGCGGTCCGCATCCATGACGGTGACGGTGGTGGTGAGGTATCCGAAACTGACCTGATCGCTGCCCAGCTCCTGCAAGGCCGCATCGGCATCGACCGCCTTGTTATCGGCATCGGAATCCAGCAGCGGTGCCGGCTGGTTGTAGAGCACTTCGCGTAAGATCGCGGTGACTGACTTCCGCTTGGCAAACCACTGCCGGCGCAACCGAGTCAGTGCTTTGGTGGCGTCCGGTTTGTCGAGCGGGATGAAGCGCGTCACCCAACGGTATGCGAAATTGAGCTGGTTCAGTTCATCCAATAGCCCGGGCTGCGTCAGGTTGGGAAAGCCCAGCACGGTGAGGCTGCGCACATGCCGCTCGCCCAGCATCGGCTCCAGACCGCCACTGAACGGCGTGTCGGTCAGGATGGCATCGAGATAGATTGGCGTTTCCGGAACCGCGATGTCATGCCGCCGGGTCGAGATCGTACCGTGCAGGTAGGCAAGGGTGCCGGCATCATCCAGCGGTTCGAATTCCGGCATGATCAATCCGAGCAGATCGAGCGTCCGATTCGTCTCAGTCATGAACTGCTCCAGCCGTTTGCGCCAATCCTGCACCGGCTCGGCCTGATCACGCTCCAGCAAGAGATTACCCAACCGATGCACCTCATCGACCGGCGGCAGCCAGGTCAATGTGAGGTGATAGCGGCTTTCGTGATGCTGACGGCCAACCGGCGCCTCCATGCCTGGATGCAAGGCTTCACCCTGGAAGGTGGCCCGACGCTCCTGATCGACCAGCCAGGAGGCCGGGTCGGGGAAATCGCTTGTCGGGTAACCCGGTGCCTCATAGCGCTCGGCCTCGAAGAAGATCGCCCAGCCCGAGCCGAAGCGGCGCAGCACGTTGTTGAGGCGGGCGCAAGCTGCCACCAATTCAGCCTCGGTCGCGCTCTCCAAATCCGGGCCACGAAAACGGACACTACGCTGGAAGCTGCCATCCTTGTTCAGCACCACTCCGGGTGCGACCAGGGCTGCCCATGGCAGATGGTCCGCCAGCAGGGAGGCTTTGCGCCGGTATTCGCGCAAGTTCAGCATGACAGATAGCTTTTCTGGCGCAGATGACGGGCCAGCACCGTGACAAACTGCGGGTCGCGCTTGGCCGCCAGCACGGCAAGGCTATGACCGATCAGCCAGACCAGCAGGCCGGCGATCCAGAGCCGCAAGCCTAATCCCAAAGCCGCCGCGAGTGTGCCATTCAGGATGGCAAGATTGCGCGGGGCGCCGCCCAACAGGATCGGCTCGACCAGGGCCTGGTGCAGCGGCAGCTCAAAACCTTCGATGCGATTGCTCATGAGATGAGCGCCCCACCGCCAAAAGAGAAGAAGGTCAGGAAGAAGCTGGTCGCGGCAAAGGCGATCGACAGCCCAAAGACGATCTGGATCAGGCGCCGGAAACCGCCCGAGGTATCGCCGAAGGCCAATGAGAGACCTGTGACGATGATGATGATCACCGCCACGATGCGCGCAACCGGGCCCTCGACTGATTCCAGGATCGACTGCAGCGGGGATTCCCAAGGCATGTTGGAGCCGGCGGCATAGGCCGAACCGGCCGTGGCGAGTATGATAACTTGACCGGCCACACCTTGTGAGAGGATACGGACGAGCTTCAGCATGCGGCCTCCTGGCTGTGTCGTTTTGGCAGGGTGAGAAGCTCGGTCAGCCGGTAGGTGCCGTCCGGCTCGATGCCATCGAGTTGGGCGATGGTCTCGACCCGGCGTCCGAGCCCGCGGCCCGCGATGAACACGATCAGGTCGACAGCCTCGACGATCAGGCTGCGCGGCACGGTGATGACCGCCTCCTGGATCAGTTGCTCCAGCCGGTAGGGCGTGGCACGCGCCGAATTGGCATGCACTGTAGCCAGCCCACCGGGATGGCCGGTATTCCAAGCCTTCAGGAGATCGAGTGCTTCCGGGCCGCGGACCTCGCCGACGATGATGCGGGTAGGCCGTAGCCCCATGGCCGAGCGCACCAGAGCATTCAGCAGCACCACGCCGGGGATGGTACGCAGCGGCACCTTGTCAGGCGCCGCGCATTGCAGTTCGCGTCGGTCCTCGATCAGGATCACCCGCTCTCGCATCTGGGCAATCTCGGCCAGCAGGGCATTGGCCAGCGTGGTCTTGCCCGAGCTGGTGCCGCCGGCGATGACGATATTCTTATGCTCGCGCACGGCTCGACGCAGCAGGTCGGCCTGGCAGAGCGTCATCATCCGATCAGACACATAGTCTTTCAGCGTGAAGACCTTGGCGGCTGGCTTGCGGATGGCAAAGCAGGGTCCGAGCGAAACAGGCGGCACAATGGCCTCGAACCGCTCGCCAGCCAGGCCTGGCTCATGCGGGGGCAGTTCGGCGCTCAGGATCGGATTGCCAGCATGGATCTCAGCATGCACATGGGAGGCAACCAGCCGGATGATCCGCTCGACCTCGGCTGGCATCAGCTGGATGCCGGTCTCGACAATGCCCTCCGGCAACCGATCGAGACGCAACACCCCGTCGGGATTGACCATGACCTCGATCACGGCCGGATCGTTGAGCGCCATGGTGATGGCCTGCCCTAAAGCCGTGCGCAGCATGCCACGGCGGCGTTCGAGGGTTTCTGGCGAAAAGAGCCCGATCATGCCCGCCCCTCCCCGGCTCGCCTGCCTTCCATACCGTCCGGTGCGATCCGGTTGAGCACTTCCGTCGTCAGACTTTTTCCCGCCGACAGGCGCCGACCAATCTGCGCGATAAACGTCTCGAACCGCTCTGAACCTACGGCCTTTGCCGCCGCCTGATCGGCCTCCGGCAGCGGCGCCGTGATGGTGAGCTGGTAGCGGATGAAAAGGCCCAAGGTCTCCAGCAGGATCTGCTGGTCGCGTTCGATGCGGGCAAGGCTCCGACCGGTCTTATCCAGCCGCGCCTTGATCACCGGATCGATTTCGATCGCCGCGCCACGGGCGAAATAGGCTTTCAGGGCATCGGCGACGATGGCGGATTTGGAAGCACCGGGCCGTTTGCAGAGCCGCTCCAGTTGCTCGGTCAGCTCGTCATTGAGATAGAGGTGATGGCGCGGCTTCATGGCGGTCTCAGAATCTTGGCAATGCATCGTCGTGGCGATGTAGTCCGTCGGCGGTGTTCATGGCATGCGCGCGCTGCAGTGCTGCATTGGGCCGGCGCAGGTTGAGCACGCCCTGGCGCCCGGTGGTCGGATTGTCGAGGTCGTCATCCAGCAGCGCGAGGTCGTCCGGCGCCTCGCCCTCAGGGCGGACAATCTCGGTCTCCGGCAAACCGGGATGGCGCTGCAGACCGCCTTCCTCTTCACCGGCAAAAGCATCACCAATGGCGCCGCTGCCTGCAGCCAGCCGATGGTTCGGCTCGCGCACCTGGCCGCTCCAGTCATCTGACCGCTTTGTTGGGCAGTCGGGATACGGGCCCGGATTTAAGGTCGGTGGCGGCAAGACGCGATCGGTGAAATTGGCATCGCGGAAATACCGCAGCTTGCGCGCCCGGATCGGCGCCAGGCCGGACACCAACACCAGTTCCTCGTGGGCCGGCAGTTGCATCACCTCACCCGGCGTCAGCAGCGGCCGGGCAGTCTCCTGGCGCGAGACCATGACGTGGCTCAACCATGGTGCCAGGCGGTGACCGGCGTAATTGCGCTGGGCGCGCAGTTCTGTGGCCGTGCCTAGGGCATCCGAGATGCGCTTGGCGGTGCGCTCATCGTTGGACGAGAACGCGATACGGACATGGCAGTTGTCCAGGATAGCGTTGTTCTCGCCATAGGCCTTGGAAATCTGGTTGAGCGACTGCGCGATCAGATAGGCGCGGATGCCATAGCCGGCCATGAAGGCAAGCGCCGTCTCGAAGAAATCAAGCCGTCCCAGTGCCGGGAACTCGTCCAGCATCATCAGGAGCTGGTGCTTGCGCTGCTTGCCGGGGTCGCCTTCCAAGGTCTCGGTCAGCCGGCGGCCGATCTGGTTGAGCACCAGACGGACCAGCGGCTTGGTGCGGGAGATGTCGGATGGCGGGATGACCAGATAGAGCGAAACCGGTCGCTCGGCGTCCATCAGATCGCCAATCCGCCAGTCGCAGGCCACCGTGGTGGCCGCCACTGTCGGGTCGCGATAAAGGCCGAGGAACGACATCGCAGTCGACAGGACGCCAGAGCGCTCGTTGTCGGATTTGTTCAGCACTTCTCGGGCGGCCGAGGCGACCACTGGATGGACCTGGGGATGCTCGGCATCGCCCAGATGGTTGGTCGCCATCATGTCGCGCAAGGTACGCTCAAAGGCCCGGTTCGGATCGGACAGCAGGTTGGCGACACGGGCGAGCGTCTTTTCCTCTTCGGCATAGAGGACATGCAGGATGGCGCCGACCAGCAGGGAATGGCTGGTCTTTTCCCAGTGATTGCGTCGCTCCAGCGCGCCTTCTGGATCAACCAGGATATCGGCGATGTTCTGCACATCGCGGACCTCATGTGGACCCTTGCGCACCTCCAGCAGTGGGTTGTAGCGAGCCGAGCGCAGATCGGTCGGGTTGAACAGCAGGCAATGTGAGAAACGTTGCCGCCAGCCGGCCGTGAGCTGCCAGTTCTCGCCCTTGATGTCATGAACGACGGTCGAACCGGTCCAGGTCAGCAGCGTCGGGATGACAAGGCCGACACCCTTGCCGCTGCGGGTCGGCGCAAAGGCCATGACATGCTCCGGCCCGTCATGGCGGAGATAGCGGCTCCCTAAACGACCGAGGAAAACGCCGCGCGGCTCGAAGAGCGCTGCCTGCTGGATTTCGGACTTGGTGGCCCAGCGCGAAGAACCGTAAGTGGTGACGAGGCGGTTCTGGCGTGCCCGCCAGAGCGAGCCGATAACGGCAGCCATAGTGCCGAGCAGGCCACTACCAGCAGCCGCCAAGCCGGCGCGCTGGAAGATGTCCGGCGCATAGGCCTCATAGGCATACCACCATTCGAACAGGCGCCAAGGGTGGTAGATCGGCCAGCCGAGCAGGTCGAACCAGGCAGCCCCGAGCCGCGGCTGGTAACCCAGCATCACGGCCGCCCATTGGGTCGAGGACCAGAGCCCGCCGATGACGATGGCGAAGACGACGAGAGCCTGACCGATGAGCAGCTTGGTGGGCGTCATATCCCGGTCCCAATGTGTCCATGGCACCAGTGCCATGGCGTGGGACTAGGACTCGCTCAAAAGCTCAGAATCGAAAATCGCGCTTAGTTACGCCGCTCTACGCCCTACTCAGGCTGCAAAAGAATTCTTAGCTAGCCGAAGCGGCGTTTGAACCGCGCATAGCCGTAATACACGATCACAAGGCCGAGGCAGAGCAGGAGGAAGGCCAATCCGGCCAAGACGAGACCGAAGCCTTTGGCATTAAAACTGGCAAAGCTCTGCATCAGTACGATGAAGAAGTTGCAAGCACCCATCGCGATCGACCTCTTGAAGTTCAGGTAGACTTCCTCGTCGCTCCAATGATCACCCCAGAACCGGATCTTGGCGCGCTGCCATTCCTCTTGGAACAGGAAGCCCATCGCGCCCCCAAACCCAGATTGGTTATGAGGAGTACCAGCGTATTCAGGCTGAGCCGCTCCCACCATTTCGACGGGAACCGGCTGCCGGCCGGAACGGGACGACGCATAACGCGCCTTGGGCAAGATCGCAATCAACGCAAATAATGCACCCGCGATACCTGCAATTGCCCCAACAATATTCGCAACTCCAACAACTACATTGAACAAATCCATGCTCTTCCTCATTGCCTGGCGCAAAAAAAATGCACGCCCCGATTCTGCGCCAGAAAATTGTGCCGCTAGATCAGGTGAAGGACAATTCTGCGATGCGCAGAACAGACTAGATTTGATTCATATTTGTCTCAGTCTGAACGCGTATCGCCTGCCATAATTGAAGCTCTCTGAATGAGGGCGATGTCATGATCCTCTCACTTGTTGCAACAGTTATAGGCTTAGGCGCCTTCTGCGCCCTGCTCTACCGACTCGCGGTCTATGCCTTTCCCATTCTGGCCGCACTCGCGGCGGGCCAGGGCGCCTACGGCCTCGGCGCTGGTATCTGGGGCAGTCTTATTCTCGGCGTGCTCGCGGGATTCATGGCCCTGATCCTCGGGACGGTTCTCTTCTCCGCCAGCCGTTCGGTCTCTTTCCGCCTGATCATGGCATTCGTGTTCGCGCTCCCGGCGACCTATGCAGGATATCTACTTGGCCTCTCGCTTCTGCGCATCGGCGCAATCGATGGATTCTGGCTGCAGGCCCTGGCCGCGACCGGCGCTGTTGCCGCTGGAGCGACGGCGGTCTTGCGCCTCATCGATCCCGAATTTGCACTTAGTCGAAACCAGGCGGCCTAACCAATGGCAGGGCCTCGGCTCCGTCCAATCGACCAGTTGATCTGATCGCCATGCAATACACCCGCAACAAACTTGCCGAGCTGTCGCTCCATCACCGGCCGCCAGGGCACGAGTGTGAACTCCCTGGTCTTTGCGATGACGGCCATACGGCCACTGGCAAGCATCACCGATCTCCGATAAATCCCTTCGACGCGCTCACCGCGGCTGGCTTCGACGTAAGCCAGGCCCAATTCCTGTGAGAGCTGGCCGGCGACACGGGCAAGCTCCTGCCGACGCAGCACATTCAGGAGTCCGGCGCGATACACCACTTGCCCAGCCTGCTCTTCGGCCAAGCCCTGAGCGATCAGCCATTGCCGCCGCTGCTGCAGGGCTTTCTGGACTGACTTGCCGAAGCCAGCGTCACGAATACCTGCCGGATCAGCATTGACCAAGCTGTGGTCGAGCCAGGTTTCCGCCTCGATGCCTGTCAGCTTTTCCAGCGGCAGCGACGACAACACCTTCACCTCGACCGGACTGTCTTTGGCCCGGCCGGCCTCATAGGCGGCGGCTTTGTCCAGATGGTCTATGGCGATGGCCCAGATGCCGTCGGCGTCGCGCACCACTGTCCCGGTCGCCCGTCGCACCGCTTCGAGCCGGCGAATATGGCTTGCGATAAAGGCCGGGCGCGCGCTCGGATCATGCTGCCGATGAAGGTCCGCGCTGTAGCGTCCCTCGTGCGCAGCGGCGATCTCGGCGATGGTCCGGTCAGCCTGGCTTGGTCCGATCGGCCTGGCCGCCACAGCGACGATATTGTCCTCGGCCATCGCCTCCTGTCGGTCCAACTTGCCGATCTCGACATAATGGCTGCGGCCATCGATACCGTCGATGACCATGAAATGCCGATCGTTGATCTCGTCCGAAAGACCCAACCGCAACACCAGCCCGACGACCGGCTTGGCCTGCGGATCGGTGGGATCGTAAATCGCATAGTCCCCTGCCGCATGGCCAATTCCCTTCTCAGTCATCGCCCGATGCATGGTCTTGACGATGTCGCCGCGTTCACCCATACGACGGAGCGTCACCTCTAGGCTGCTGCTCAAGCGCCAAATCCCCGGCTGTGTTTCTTCCGCCAGCCCCAGCCGCTTCAGCATCTGCAGCCGTCCGGCCTTCAGGCTCTGCTGGAACCGGGCATGATCGCCGTCTTGCGACAGGCCGATGGAAACCATTCGGCCATCGCCCGCCTCGCGGAGCAGGCCGCGATCCAGGCTGGTGAAGCGCTCCTGCCCGACCTCCTGCCGTAGCCGATCCTCGATCTCGATATCAGTGCGCGGCCCCAGATCGAGCGTCACGATCTCCTGGGCCCGTTCGCGCAAACCTTTCGCGATATACTCCCGGGCAATGACCATATCCTCGCCGCGATCATCGCGGCCACGCAAGATGACGTGGCTATGTGGATGACCGGTGTTGAAATGGTCAACTGCCACCCAGTCGAGCTTCGTACCGAGATCCTGCTCCATCTGGCGCATCAGCCGCCGGGTAAACTCCTTCAGATCTTCATACTGTGTAGCGTCTTCGGCCGCGACGATGAAGCGGAACTGATGTCGGTCGCCATTTGAGCGTTCCAGAAAAGCCTTGCCGTCGGCCCGGTCCGCTTGCGCATCGTAAAGCTGCCCCGGCTGTCCCTCGCGAGTCACGCCATCGCGCTGGATATAGCGCAGATGCAGCTGCGCGCCTTTCAGATTGCGGCCGGCGAGTTTGACCAGCCGTGCTTTGACCACGACACGCCGGGTCCGCCAGCCAGTCCAGCGATCCCGTCCGGCCAGCACATGGCCGATGCCGGCACCGCGACCGATACGACTGCCCTGGAACCGTCCGCCCCGCTTATGCAGTCCCCCGGCCAGACCGGCCGCCTGCAGCACCCGGTTGCGGAAAGACTTGACCATCTTCTGGCCATCGGCACGCACCTTGCCGAGCCGGGGCCTGAAATCGTCATCACGCATATCGCCACCGCATGTGGTATCCCGTCATGGTGAAGAAAGGCATGCCGCAGGCCTTCGGCAAGAAGGCGCTATAGGAGCCCTGCAAGGCTAAGGACTTGTGCCAACCATGGCGCCAACGTCTCGCACCTAGCGCCATACAAACCGATGTGCAGACAACATCTTCGGCGCCGCTTGGCGCCGATGCTTTTATCTTGCCCTACCGCGCCCATGGGACCGCGATCCACCCTGCTGCGCCGAAGTTTGCGGATATCTGCTCGCCTAATGCGGCGGACGATTCAACGGAACGAAGGATATAGCTGCCTCTCGCCCACTGGCGCGCTGTTGCGAATGAAGAAAAGGCTGTTGCCCGTGGCCAGATTGACGGAATTTAGCTGGCCTGCCGGCGCCGTTTGCGCCACCGATTTGACACCCGGCAACGACTGGTTTTCGAGCACGCCGAGGTACGAAATCGTCTCCGTCGGAAGAGTTTCGCCGGTTGAAAGATGCCGGGTGTAGCGACTTGGGCCGGCATGATAGGCCGCGAACAAGCCTGGATAGCCGAAACGATCCAGCATCGCGCGCAAATAGGCTGTACCGGCCAGAATATTGTCACGCGGATCATGCGGATCGGCACCCAGCCCGTATATCTGGCGCATCTCAGCATAGGTTTGCGGCATCACCTGCATGAGGCCGAGCGCCCCAGCTTTCGATTCGGTCGACCGGCCATTGATGATTGCGCGGCCGCCGCTTTCGGCTTGCATCACCGCCTCGATCCAGCCCGGCGGAATGCCGAACCGCCCTGCGGCCTCGGCAATGAATGGCTGCCAGCGGCCGATACGCTGCGCCGCGGTTCCTGCCCGACTGTCACCAGCCCATGCCACAGCAATCGCCAAACCGGCGCCAACGATCTGTCTCACCAGGTCCACAGGGGCACCAACTGGCCGATCACACTGGTGCGCGGAACCGGCCCCAGATAGCGGCTGTCGAAGGAGTCTAAGATCGCCGGATTGGCGAGAAACACCTCATCGTCGGCCACGATCCGGCACCCGTACCAGGCCGGAAGCAGCCGGCCCTGGCCGTCGCGCACCAGCCGCTGCAACACCAAGCCGGACGCCAGCCAAACGGTATCGCCGGCTGCACAAACCACCTCGCCCGGCACGGCCGCGACCGGCTTAATCAGTGGGATATCGGCCGGAAGGTAACCACGGGTAGCAGCCATGCGGCGCGTCGAGTCCGACAACCGAACCAGCAGCCAGGCGCCGCGCTGGAGCTGCGCCATAGCCGCAAGCCGGTACAGGCCGAACGGCGCGCTGGCGCTGGCATTCCAGACTAGCAGGGGATGCTTGGGCATCCCGACGGCGGCCCCTAAGGCTGCCAACCCCAGCAGTGTCAGGGTCAAAACGCGGCGGCGATACCGGCGAGCGTGCAGCCGCCGGCACCCGATGAGGCTGCCGCCGAGTGCCAATTTGAGATCAACCATGAGAGGTCGACGTCTTGCTCCGTCCCTTCGACCAGGCGTCCAGATCGTCGATGTGGTAACGCACATAGCGGCCGTGTTTGCGGTATTGCGGACCGCCACCCACCACGCGCATTTTCTCCAGCGTGCGCTGCGACAGCCCAACATAGAAGGCTGCCTGAGCCGTATTCAGGAACGGGCTGCCCTTCCTGGCATTGGCTGCCCGGGTCGCTTCATCGTCCATGCTGCCCTCCATGCTCCGATCCGGCGAGGACGGCGCACTGCGGCGCCGCATTGCCAAAGCATGGCAATGCCGGGCACGCTACGGGCAGGGTCGAAAACAGCCCCCTGCTGAAAACGACCCACTACAGGTTTCCGGCGACCGAGAGGCCAGTACGAGGACAAGAAAAGGCCCCCGCGCGCATGACGCGGGGGCCCAGGGCTCGGTCAGTCGGCCGGATTCCAGATGACGGCATAGACGTCGTCATCGTCGTGGCCGGCAGCGCGGCCGAGATTGGCGTAGAGCTTGCGCGGCCCGAATTCCGGGGCAGCCAGGCTCAAGGACACATAGTCCTTGCCGGAGGTCTCGCCGGTGCGGATCCAGCCGGCGCCGATCTCGACGCCCTGGGTGAGGATGCGGAAGTCAGGCTGGTTTTCGCCGCTTTTGGCGTTGTTGGGGAGGATGTCAATCTCGGCACGGATCGAGAGGGTTTTGAGCTGGCCCTTATAGGCGCCGGTGGACTGCTTGGTGACGTATCCGATGGCAGGCATGATCTGTCTCCTGGGTTGCTCGCCGGGATGAGTCCCTGCGATGGCAAAACCGTCCTGGCCGAAGCGGCACCGGGAACCCGGCGCGCATGCGCCGGGCCGCAGCATCGCGAAGGACCGGAGCGAGTGGCTTTTTTGCAGGGCGTAAGCCCGACGCGAGGAGCCGCGCGCTGCCCTCATGGGCATAGCGGCGCGCGGCGGGGAAAAAAGCCACGAGCGATGGTTTCCCCAGGGGCCGAGTCGGCCATAAGGTTTGCGCAAACGAGCAGGGAAACCCGGCGATCAGCGCGGGACAGTCCAGCCGAAATCGCGCCAATACCAAGGGTCAGTCGGCGTCCTCTTGCCTGCTCCCCACCCTCTCGCTAGGCTCACTGCCGGCGACCCGACCCGACCTGTCGCCGGGTCAAAACGGGCAAAACCATCTTAAGATCCGGTCCTCTCTTCAGGGGCGTCGGTAATCGGCGACGGACGTTCCCGCAAAGAAGGGATCGATCATCATGCCCATGCTTCTGCTCACGGCCGCAAATTGCGACTACGTCAAACGCAAACTTCGCCGTGCCCTGCCACATGTCGGCTCCGCGCATCTGACCGAGGCCCTGGCCAATGCCCTCGGATTCCGCACCCATGCCGCGTTGCGGCCGCACTTGACGCCCAGCCGGTCGACAAGACCGCAGCTTGCCGCCGTCGATATCGACCGCCTCGGCCAGCGGCTGCTCGAACTCGGCGAAAGAATGGTGGCAACCGATTCCCTGCCCGGCATCCTGCACTCGGACGACATACCGGACCGTATCTGGTGCGCGTATCGGCAAGGCGACCGGGTCGCCAACAACTACTGGTTCCGGGCATGCCAGGATCGCAATATCCCCAACATCTATATTCAGGAATACGGGGCGCTCGCGGACCTGCATTGGGATTGCTGGTCGATCGATCCCGACGATGAAGCGCATGTCCGCGACAGTCGCGGCGACACGCTGATGCGCGAGCTATTCCGGTGTTACCAGGGGTTCGTGAAAGGTGCCGATCCGGGGAAGTCGGAGTTTTTCGGCTCTGGCTTCGTCGGCTCAATCGAACGCCTGAGCCCGGCCGTGGCGCGGCAGATCGCCGATGCCTATTTCTGGCGGCTCTATACGCCCATGCGCCAGCAGGCGGCGGCGTGAGAGGAATTGCGGCACGGGGATGACCCCGTGCCGCAGCCGGTTACAGGTAACCGCGCCCTGGAAACTCCAGCCAACGCGGCAGCCAACCCTCCACCTTGTCACGACCATTGCTGCCGGCCAGACAGTCGCGGATGACCTGTTTCTGCACCGCGAGTGTCGTAGCTTGATTGCCCTGCGCCACCGTGTCGCCGGCAACCTCGGCCAACATGGCAGTGACAACCCGCTTGTCGCGTAGCATGTCGAAAAAGGCATCGTCGGGTTGCCAGAGCGTCCGCAGATCGACAGCCAGATGCGCCCCCATTGTATCGATCAACGGGGTGCCGACCGCCAATGTCTCGGCCATGACGAAGGCCATCACCCGCAACACTTCCGCATCGGTCAGCGTCAGCAGTGCGACGAAAACCGTCTCGGTATCGCCGTCGCCGGTGATGGCCTCAGTTTCTTCCGATAGGCCCAACAGGCTGCGGATTTCAGTCCGGCGAGCGCGATAGCCCGCCTCGGCCGGGCTGGCGGCAAGGCTTTGCGCAATGTTATTGCCACCCGCCCGCTGCGGCTCCGGGGCGACCTGCCAAAGCGGCGACCCGCCGATGGCGTGAGCGACCATCAGCCGCAGTGCTACATAGGTGTCGTCCAGCAGATATTTACGCACGGCGGCATGGCGATGCAGATCGAGATAGGTTTGTAAGCGCGCTGTCCGTTCCGGTCGAACGGCTCTGGCCTCGGCGGACACGCCCTGTTCCGGACCGTCCATCGTCTTACGGCGGACCTTCTGCGCCTCCTGTCGTGACAGATAGCCCTCGTGGATGGCGACCTCGCCGCGCGCACTGATCTGGATATAGACCCTGCCGCCCTTGCGTTTGGCAGTCTTTTCGTGATCCCAGAGGTGGAAGCTCTGGCCCGGTTCCAGCACCACCACCTCCGCCCAGCCCTTGGCGAGATAGGCATCGCGCCGGGCAGCAACGGCCGCCTTCTGATGCTGCCAGAACAGCTCGCTATCGGCGAAATAGCCACCCTCGCCGAACAGATCAGCGACGATCTGGCCGGGATAGGTGTCGAGCGGGAACAAGGCGGCGCTGGCGGCAATCGACTGGCCGCCGAACAGCCAGGCCTTCAACTGCTGGCCGCGCGGGGCGAAGGCCTCCGGGTCTTCCAGCAGCGTCAACCACTCTTTCTGTTGAGCTTTGCTGGCGAGAGTCAGGTGCCGCACCGTATCGGCCTCGATTTCGTCGCGGCGATACGCCTCGCGGATTTTCGGCAAAAGGTTGCCGAGCGCGAGCCGCTGCTTCACTGCCGTTTCGGTCAGGCCGAAGGTGGCGGCGATCTCCGCCACCTCGCGGCCCTGTTTGACCAGCTTTACGAAAGTCTCGTATTGGGTCATTTCATCGACATCGCGCCGGGCGAGGTTTTCGATCAGCGAGGCTTCCAGCGCGTCGGCATCGTCACCCGGCTCCATGACCGCGCAAGGCAGGTCGGGCGTGGTGCCAGTCTCAGCGGCGACGATACTGGCGGCGAAATAGCGCCGCCGCCCGGCAACGATGCCGTAGGCCTCGTTTGTGTCGGTCCCCTCTCCGGTTGTGGGACGAACCAGGAGTGGGACCAGAATGCCGCGTGCCCGCACGCTCGGCAGCAGGTCGGAGACGTCCGGCGCACGGCGCTGGTGGCGCATATTGGTGGTGGCGACTGCGAGGTGATCCAGCGGGATATGGGTGAGATGCATGGCGGAAACTCCTTTTGTGGTGAGTGCCATCAGCGACGCGGCGGCATAGACGGCGGAGCGTCGCCAACTGGCCGATGACCATCAGCGTTCGAGGGATTTGGTGTGATTAAGCGCGGCGTCAGCCTCGCGCAGCAGATGGTCGGCTTCCGTGATCGCGCCGTGACGGCGGGCGGCTTCGGCATAGACCGAGAGCGGGTACCCCGCCTTGAAATGGCGGTCACGCTCGATGCGCAGCCCGAAGCCGACCCGGATACCGGCGATCTCGCGCAGGCTGACATAGCCGAGTTCCGGGCAGCCGAAACCCAAGTCGCATAGTCCAAACAAAGTGTCGCCATCGGCCGCCAGTTCGGTGAGCAACCATGTAGCCGCCCCGGTCGGGTTGAAAAATTTGACCACCGGCCAGTGGTCGGTTTCGTCGCTGACAGCGCCATTGGCCAATAGCTGGGCGCGCAAGCTGTCTGGAATCAGGGTCATGGCTGTGCCTCCTGTCGCAAAACTTCCGCAACCCGACCCCGGATAAGCGGGGTGGGCGGCGAAGAGCGACCGGCAGGCCCGCCGATCGAGGCCGGCGGCACCGTCAGGCCGAAGCGATAGCGGAGGACCGGGCGCGCAGCGCGCGGTTGCGGCCGGCCGCGGCGGGCCTAAATGGGAGCGCCGCCCAGCCCGCGCATCCGCGGGTCGGCCCTGGACAAAAGCCGTCGCTGCGCCGCGGTGCGCCCCAGCGGCGCGGCGTCCGACTGGAAGCGTCAGGGATCGAAGCCGCCAGGCCGAGACCGGCTAGGCCGGGCTTGGTTCACGAGAGCCCGGCGCCGGCCAAAGCCGGCGGTCGCCGAGCTAGCGCAAGAATCGGCGGTAGCCGCCCCGGATCAGCTGTCGTGAGAGATGCAGCAAACGTCGCATCCGGCTACGCAGGTAATCGCTGCCGTTACGCCAGTCGGCAGCGACATACTGGGGGCCGAATAATGCGTCGGCGATCTGGCTGAGTTTTGCCGCCTCTTGCCGGCCATCCGCCGCGCGCAAGGCCGTTATCATCCGCTCTAGCCGGGCCACCGGCGGAAACAGCGCCTTGGGCATGCGGCCATGGGCGTACAGTGCCGCCAGTCGATGCAACGCCATCAGGCGCGGCGGCAGACCGGCCAGACCAGTTATGTCCCAGCGTAAATGCAAAGGACCATCGAGTTCGGCAGTGCCCTGAAGCTCAAGCTGAATCACCCGGTCGCTCTGCGCCAGGATCAACACCGACGCAGCAGCCGGCCGATACAGGATCGTCGCGGTGGCCGGCAAGGCAGGCAGGTTGACTGCCGTCGCGTCGTTGGGGTCGGCTTTGGCGACACTGGCACTCAGCGCGTAAGCATTGACGGCCGGATCCCAAAAGACCTGCCCGACGTCTGCCTGATCCGGGTCGGCGAAAATACAGCAGGCCCCAGCGGCCTGCCTCCCGATGCTCTGCCGAGACTTGAATGTCGACGACCGGTCGCTTCTCCGACACCCGGCGATGCCGGGGTGGCTTGGCTTTAGCAGCAGCGTTTCGATAGTCCGGGTTGCGGCGCAGGAATTCCCAGGCGAGCGCCTCCCGGCTGGCATGGCGCAACCCGGCGTAATCGTTCGGATTGCGCCAATCCCGCCTTGGCAATGAGACATCCTGATCGGAATCAGTCATGGCAGCGTCCTCCGTTCATCGATCCATCACTGGTCGCGTCACGAAAGTCCCACCGCCGTTAGCCTCCCCGCTTAGGTAGCTGGGCACACCCGTTCCCGAGGCATCGGCGATCCTGCCACCGCACTCTAGAGCGAAGTTTCCTGGATTTTCTTTCCTGAAACCGCGCAGGCTTTTCGATTCTTGCGGTCGCGTTGTCGATCCGAAACGGTTGACTCAGGCTTTGATGCGGTCGGAACGCATCAGATCGGCCAGGATATCGCGTGGATCCGCCTCAAGTGCTGTCACCACTGCGATGAATTCGATAACATCGAGGCGCCGCTCCCCGCCTTCATATTTAGCGACGTAGGATTGCGGCCGTTTAAGCTGCGCAGCGACATCCGCCTGGGTCAGTTTCTTGACCTTGCGTGCCTGGATCAGCAGCTTTTGCAGCCGCTGTTGCTGCGGCGAACGGAGGGACTTGGACATCGAGACCGGCAAAAAGTCAGAGCCGGCCTTGCTTTAATCCCGATTCCGGATTATCCCATTTTGGGATATTATTACTGTATATGGCTATCTCACCAATTCGTTTGCATACTATGGATTACAAACTGCACGGAAGCCACATGAGCCATCAAGGCCCCGACTACTCCGATACCGTGCCCTGGTCAGATAGCCTGACCGACTATGACCGCACTCACGGTCCCACCTATCTGAGACTGCTCGATGCTGAGCGAGCTGGTGCCAGTATTAAAGAGATTGCGCAAGCCATTTTTGACATTGACTCGCAAGAAGAGCCGGAACATGCTCTTCAAGTCGTCGACGCCCATTTGAAGCGCGCGCATTGGATGATCGAGCGCGGCTATCGCCACTTCCTCAATCAATAAGAGAGCTACAGCAGATTGCGTCGGAATTGTGCTGGCGTTTTTCCAGTCAATTTTCGAAAATGCGTCGTCAGCTGGCTCTGGCTTGAAAAGCCGACGGCATAGGCGATGTCCGCGATCGATTGATCGCTATGCAGCAGGAGCTCCTTGGCGCGGTGCACCCGCCGGCCGATCAGGTAACGGTGTGGTGGAACTCCAGTTGACTTTTTGAATGCAACACTAAAGTGATGCAGGCTGATGCCCGCCACCTTGGCCAAATCAGCCAAGCTGATGTCCTGATCTAGATTTTCCAGGATGAAGTCATTTATACGACGGAACCTGTTATCGCCAAGACTGCCGACGTAGCGCCGCAAATCCTGATTCCTACCGCCATACCGGCGGTACAAATGAACAATCAAGGCCGCGGCAAGGCTTGCCAAATAGACACGGCCGCCCAACCCACCGCGATTGAGCTCATCGCGCCATAGATGCGCCATCTGCTCAACCACCCTGTCCTGCAATCCAATTTGCAAGGCGAACATGTGCTCCGCCGCATCAAAGGCTTCCGCCAGGGTTTGGCGGACGAATTGCTCGTCGATGGCCATGAGGGTAACTTCAGGCGCCGCCGACCAACTCCAGACATGCGGTGTGTTAGCTGGATGGACGTGACATTGACCCGGTTCGATTCGTTGCTGGCACCACGTCTCGCTGTCGACATATCTCCACTCCAGGTCATACGGCGCATTGTCGTGAACAACGACAGCCAGCTGAGCCGTGCTTATTGTCGTGCCGGCATTCGGCTTGAGCTGGCTTCGCACCAGGGTAGTGCTGCCCAGCGACAGGTGATCGACCCGGGAGACGAGTTCGACTGCAGGCTGCGCGGCTATGTCGACAAAAAGCCGCCGCATAACATGGCCATGGAAAAATGCGCGACCGGTTGATGACGTGAGTTTCTCAATAAGATTGCTCATGGCCGCTCCCGCTTTCTTCTGACCGCAACACTTCGTTGGCGATAGGGCAATGCTACAGATAAGCTATGGACGAGCAGTCCTTCTTCTAGCCGCGCAGCGGTGCCAGCAGTCCTCGGTAAGCTGCCCACGCAGAGACGGCAAAGACCACGCCGGACAAGAGGGCGCGCAGATTATCGTTCGCTGACAGGACGAGCAGCCGGCTGGCGCATTCCAAACAGCAATCCACCGATTGCGGCGTCGGACATGCTGCCTGTAACCGCGAGTTGTCGGGTCTCTGAAACGTCGAGCCAACCGGCCAGGATCACACTCTGCACGCCCGTGGGCGCCGCCGAGAAAGCGAGTGGCTACACAGCCAGCTTGGTTCCAGGCTGGCGCCGGCGGAACTCGATGACGGCTGAGCACAAACAAAAGCGGCTTTGCTGGGCGACAGCGCCGAGCAGGAAGCCGACCGACACGCCGCCGCCCACCAGAACCCTGGTCTCGCCCTTGGACTCCATCACTGCAACAAGATCCACAGCGCCCTCGTGCCGCCCGACTGTCAAACACATTCATATCCATGCTTGAGCCGGCGCGGCTCAAATCGGGACAAGTAACGCGAGCGCGTCGCCTCCTTGCACTGCACGTCCATTTGATACTGCATCATCTTAGTATGATCGTTAATATGCTCGGCCATGAGTTTCTACCGCTCGGCGGGGGTTTACCTGTTCCACTTGGTCCATCATCGTTTGCATCTGCTCAAAGCGGTCCCGAACTCATTCGGGCTGAACCGCAGAGACTGCGGGAATGGCGAAGGTCATTAACGCGGCGGCGCTAAGGAGACAATGGCTTTCATGATTCTCCGCAGCGCGGGATAGACGACGCCAGGCAACCGATCAAATAATAAATGACGTCAATCATCCTTAAAATTGACGATCAGCTCGGCACCTTGCGGCATGGATTGCACGATCTCGACCGCGTCGGCACGGATGCGAGCATGAAGCTTGAATGCCTCCAGCGCGGCGGCCTTCGCCTTATCCGCGTCGGCGCCATCTTCAAGAACAAGGAAGAGCTTGATCGCATCGCGGTCGTTTTCGCGCGTGGCAACGCCCTGCGCCGCTTTGGCGCCGGAGGCAATGACGACTTCCTCGATCACGCGCGGGTAGACAAAGATCTCCCGCACCTTCACTGCCGCGCCGACACGGCCCTGAAGGGCCGACAGCCGACGTACACTGCCGTCCTGGTTGCCTTCCAGCGCAAAGGCGCTGTCGCCAGTGCCGAAGCGGATCATCGGCCAGGTGGCATCGCGCGCGGTCACCACGACCTCGCCCGTCTCGCCCAAAGGGAGTTGCTCCCCGCTTGCGGGGTCGCAGATCTGCACCACTTGATCGGGATGGACGACGTAACCTTCGCCGCCATCCTCGAAGGCGACCAGGCCGAGATCAGCGGTGGCATAGGCTGCCCAGGTGGAAACGCCGTAATCAGCCTCGATCCTGCGGCGTTTGGCCATCCAGTCGCCCATTTCGCCGCCCAAGAATGCCGTCCGCACATTCCAGGCGCCGCGACCATAGGTCTCGATCACTCTGTCGGCTAGGGTCAGGAAGAACGCCGTCGACGCGCAGATGGAAGTGACGCCGGTCTCGACGATGATCTGGGCTTGCAATTCGGTGTTGCCGACGCCGCCGGGAATGACGGTGGCACCCACGGCCCGCGCGGCCTCGTCAAAAAGAAGCCCAGCCGGCACGAGGTGATACATCCAGGTGTTCAGGATCACATCCCCCTTGCCCACATTTGCCGTCTTGAACAGCAGGTCCAGCCCGTGACCGGCGCCGGGCAAAGCCGGCTCGAAGATCGGCCCGGGCGAGACATAGATGCGCGGAATCTCCTTCAGGTCAGAGGCGAGGAAGCCTCCGAAAGGCGGGTTCTCTCTTTGGAGCCTCAGCAGCTCCTCCTTTTTCATCACCGGTAGACGGGAGAGATCGGCCAGCGATGAAACTTTGCTGGGATCGAACCCGGCCGCATCGAACCGCGCCTTCAGTCCGGTGGCCTTTGTTGCAGCTGCGCTATAGGCCGTCGCGATATCTTGATAAATGTCAATGGACATTGCTTTCTGGTCCAGTTCTAGGCCCGGATCAGATGGGGCAGTCCGTGCGGAATTTCGGGGCGCGCTTCTCGCGGTGTGACAGGACGCCTTCTTTGACGTCCTCGCTCATGAAGCCGAGCATTTCGAGCGCAGTGGAAGTGTCGAAAATCGGTCCAGCTTGGCGCAGCCAGTTATTGAGGGAGTATTTTGTCCAGCGGATGGCGCTTTGCGAGCCATTCGCAAGTTCATTCGCGATGTCGAGCGCAGTTTGCTGTAAAACGTCATCCTCGACGCACATCGACACCAGCCCAATCCGGTCAGCCTCTTCACCCGAAACCGGCCTGCAGGTCATCAGATAGTATTTCGCCTTGGCCATGCCGCACAGTAGCGGCCAGATGATCGCGGCGACGTCACCGGCGGCCACGCCGAGACGGGGGTGGCCGTCAACGATCTTCGCCTTCTTGCCCGCGATCGACACATCGGCGAGAATCCCAATGACCAGGCCCGCCCCGGCCGCGGGACCGTTGATCGCTGAGATGATCGGCTTGTTGCAGTTGATGATGTTGTAGACGAGGTTCTTGGCCTCCTTCCACGTCTTCATGATCTCATGCGAATTGCCGATCATGCTCTCAATCAGGCCGAAATCGCCGCCCGCCGAAAACGCCTTGCCTGCACCGGTGACGATCACCGCATTGATATCGGGATCGCGATCAATGTCGATCCACATATCGGTCATTTGGGTGTGAGTCTCGGCATCCACCGAGTTGAAGGTTTCTGGCCGGTCGAAGGTGATGCGCAGCACGCGCTCACCCGGATAATCGAATTTCAGCTTGTCGTATTTCGCGTAACGATTGGTCATCGTACTCTCCTCCCTCTCTTGGTTAGCCGGGTAGTCTCAGAACTGCTTTCGATAGGATGTTGCGCTGGATTTCGTTCGACCCGCCATAGATCGTGGTCGGCCGGGCCTTGTAGAAAGCCGCCAGAACGTCGACGGCGGCATTGCCGACCTGCAGCGGACCGAGGGTACCGCCATCGGGCCCTGCGGCTTCGATCATGAGTTCGGTGATCTTCTGGAACGTCTCGGTCACCCAAATCTTGAGCATCGAGACATCCGGGCCCAGCGGTTCGCCCCTCTTCAGCTGATCGGCGAAGCGCGCGTAAAGCGCCGCGTGATCCTCGACGTCGAGCGCGACCTCCGCGAAGCGTTCGCAAAAGGCCGGATCGTCGAAGCGGCCGGCACCCCGCGCGTAGCTTTCAAGCTGGCCTAGCGCGTTTTGGGCCAGATTCGGTGCGCCGATGAACACTCGCTCGAAGCCGAGAAGGGACTTGGCCATGGTCCAGCCCTTGTTGAGTTCGCCAACAAGATTCTCGCACGGGGTGCGGGCATCGTCGAAGAATACCTCGCAGAACTCAGTTTCGCCCGCCAGCGTGGCGATCGTTCGGACCTTGACCCCCGGCTGATCCATCGGCACGAGAATGAAACTGATCCCCTGCTGTTTCGTTGGGGCTTTCGGATCGGTGCGGGCCAGCATGAAAATATGCGTCGAGTCATGCGCCATCGTCGTCCAGATCTTCTGTCCGTTGATCACGAACTCCTCGCCGTCGATTACGGCGTTCGTGCGTAGGTTCGCCAGATCGGATCCAGCGCCAGGCTCGGAATAACCCTGACACCAGATGTCCTCGCAGCTCAGGATGCGGGGCAGCCAGTGTGCTTTCTGGGCATCGGTGCCGAACCTGATGATGAGCGGCCCGACCATCTGCACGCCCATGTCGCGGCCACGCACGACTCCCCAACGCTGCTGTTCCTCGTAGAAAATGAGAAGCTTGGCCGCGTTCAGTTCCATCCCGCCATATTCCGAAGGCCAGGCCGGGGCGACCCAGCCCTTGGCATGGAGCTTGCGGTGCCAGTCCTCGATTTCGGCGAACTTCGGGCGATGGGAAAGATGGCGCAGTTTTTCGGGATACTCCGTTTCGAAGAACTGCCGCACCTTCCGACGGAAGTCCGCGTCGCTCATTTCATTGTAATCGATCACCTTGCGGCCTCCTCTGCGTTGCGGGCGCGCAGCCAGAGCCTCCGGTGATAGACGTCGTCGCCCAGCCAGGCCGAGAGCACGAGCGCCCTGTTCAGGTAAAGCCCGATATCCAATTCGTCGGTGTAGCCGATCGCGCCATGCAGCTGGATCGCCTCGCGCGTGATCTTCCTGGCGGTGGTGCAGGCGCGGGCCTTGGCGCGACTGGCCTGGCGTGCACGCAGGCGCGGAGCTTCTGCGGCGTCCATTAGGCCTAGAGCGTCGCGAACGCTCGCCTCGGCCAGCTGCTGCATGATATGCATGTCCACAGCGCGATGCTGAATGACCTGGAACGAACCGATCGGCTTGTCGAACTGCTCGCGCGTCTTGGTGTAGTCGAGGGTGATCTCCAATGCTTTTGCGCTCACTCCGACAAGCTCGGCAGCGGTCAGCGCCGTCGTGTCGCTGACTGCGGCTGCGAGAGCCGCATTGACAACCGGGCCTTTCGCGAGCAACTCGGCTGGTGCTTCCGACAGGTGTAGCTCGGCCATTATACTGCCGTCGGACTGTCGCCGCTTGTCGATGGAAACGCCTTTGCCGCAAGGTTCAATCAAAGCAAGAGCCGGTCCGCCATCGGCTTCCGCCACGACGAGAATGGCACTTGCAGCAGTCACCCCCGCGACCCAGGATTTTGTCCCGGTCAGAGCGCTGTTCTCGAACCGACATGATAGAGTGTTGGAGAGACCTTTGACGTCACGCTCCTGCCACGCTGTCGCCAGGACGGTCGTGCCGGCCAGCGTCTCGGCCAGAAGTGCATGCTCGGGGCAGAGCCGGCGTAAAAGCCCAATTGCGAGTCCGACCGAGGCGACGACAGGTTCGGGCGCGATCACCCGGCCGACTTCTTCAGCGATGATCCCGGCAGCCGAAAGGCCCATGCCGAGGCCGCCGGCCTCTTCTGGCACCACGGCGCCGAACACGCCAGCCTTGGCCAGTTCCAGCATCACAGGCGAATCCCGGACGCCGTCTTCATCCCTGATCTTACGCGCACGCGCCGCGCCGCCCGCGCGCTCAAGCAGCGTGCGGACGCTTTCGCGTAATAGGCGTAGATCGTCCTGGTCGCGGCGATGTGCAGCGTTGCTCATTTTTCCTCCGGGGGGCGGCGCGTGATCATCACCGGATCGGTTTGAACGCCTGCGGCATCATCGGACTCCCCAGCCGGTCGGGCTGACGTGACTGCCGATCGCATAAGCCTCGCCAGTATGCAGCCGCTGCGGATTTACGGTCCCGTCCTTGATCAGCGGCTCTGCACGAAGCCTGTAGATCTGACCAGGTTGGAAGCCTCCGAGGAACTTCATGGCACCTTGCCTGCTGCCGCAAACCCGGCGTCCACCCCTTCGGCGCTGTGCGAGATGCGCTCGCGATTGAATTGTTCGAGCCTGGGATAGGTGTCCTTGAACGCCCGCAGGAATTCTTCCATAGGTGCATCGACGTAGAGCCCCCGATCATTCACATATTCCATGTGCCGCTGGTCCCTGATGTCGAATTCGTGAAACAACGCGTCGCTCTTGCCATCGAAGATGAGCGGCTTGACCCCGAACCGCTCGCACAACTCCATATTGAATGCGGGTGTGGCCTTATATGTTTTGCCGTTGAGCCAGAGTTGCACATAACCGTGATAGACGAAGAGGTCGGTGCCCATCAGTTCCTGCAGCTTGGGCGTGTTCAGATGGTTGCGCACATCGGCGAATCCCAGCGCTGCGGGAATGTCGACCGCGCGTAGGCAAGCCGCCAACAGGATTGCCTTGGGCACACAGAAGGTGGCCTCTGCTCCGGCGATGGTGCTCGCGCGGTAAGCATCGACCGTCAAGGCGAAGGTGTAGGGGTCATAGCGGATGCCGTCTCGCACCGCCTCGAACAGTCGGACCGCCTTGTCGGTTCGTGATGCACCGTCGGGCAAATGGCGCAGCGCCCGTGCGACGAACTGCTGGACCTCGGGGCTGTCGCTGTTCACGAAGTACGTGGGCACGACGTATTTCGCGGCCTCATCCGGAAGCATCTCTGGGGCGATCGTCATCTATCCACCTACTGGGAGAAAAGTAATTCTAACAAATGTTAGGTTAACCGGCTACGCTGCCATCGTCAATATCGGCGTTCGTGTCTGGTGTCGGGGTCCCGATATGTGTTATCGTAGTTAAAATGGACGCGGCAACATCGCAGGAGAGCACGGGAAAGCCGGCGCGACCGGCATTTTCAGTGCGTGCAGGCCGCCATTCCACCGTTCGCGTCTTGACCGCGGTGCAGCAGTAATCGACCTCGGCGCGAAGCCGCGACGCCCAATGCGCGGCCGGCGCACCGCGAACAGACTGCCAAACTTCAGTGATGACGGGCCGGTTCGTCGCGAAGTTCCGCCCTGAGTCCCGGTCATTACTGAAGGCCGGCCAGAACTTCTCTCCCAATCGGGAAGAGCGATCTTGCGACACTCGGTTGGGGAATAGAGGCGGCAACGCGGCAGTCCGCCTGTACTGATCGTGCCATTGCCAATCGGCTCTCCGCCGACGAGGCCATTGGCATGAGCCCAGCAGGGGAGAACAAAGCCAAACCCGCCGTCGCCGCGGCAGAAGGTCGACATCGAGACCTTGGCTAGCGTTTCGCCGCTGGCCGTGTCGATGATGTCGCGGCTCAGATAGATCACAGCGCCGCGGCCTTCGCCCTTATCGGAGATCTGGTCGATTCTGGTGCGTCCGATCAGTTCACCATCGACCGGCAATAGCTTATAGGCTTCCAGCCACTGCTCACCATGCAGGACTTTCTTCCAATCGATGCCTGTGCGTGGGTCGCGCAGCCAGAAACCGGGATAGCCAAGTGTCACGGCCATCGACGGAACGGCCATTAGCCCGTCTTCATAGACATAGGCGAGTTCCTTTTCGTCCAGGGGATTCTCGCCAAAGCCCAGAGCGAGCGCATTTAGCATGGTATCGCGCTTGGTGAGGGTCTGCCTGACGTCTTCGAATTTCCAGTTCGCGAGAGCCTCATAATTGAGCGGGATCGCCTTGCCTTCCCTGTCGTTTCATAACGTGTTCTCCGAGCCCAGAATCGCGGTGATCTGGCTCGATAGCGTGCCGCCGTTGCCATGGGCGAGGGCCAGATCGACATTTGCGATCTGAAGCCCCGGCGCATCGCCCCGGATCTGGCGGGCGGCCTCGATAACCGTGAAGATGCCGTACATGCCCGGATGGACGCAGGACAATCCACCGCCATTGGTGTTGACCGGCAAGTCACCCCCTGGCGCGATCCGCCCACCCTCCGCGAATGCCCCGCCCTCGCCTTTCTTGCAAAAACCCAGGTCCTCCAGAAAAAGGATCGTATTAATGGTGAAAGCATCGTAAAGCTCGACCACGTCGATGTCGGACGGAGATACCCCTGCTGCGGCGAAGGCGCGCGCACCCGATTCCCTGGCCGCGGTGACGGTGAAATCCGGCATCTGGGAAATCTGTCGATGCGTACTCTCGGCGCCGCAACCCAGGACGTAAACGGGCGGTTTGGGGAAATCCCGCGCCCGCTCGGACCGCACCATCACGAGCGCCCCGCCGCCATCGGTGACGAGGCAGCAATCGCACACAGTCAGTGGATCGCTAACCATGCGGGAGGCGAGCACATCCTCACGTGTCAGATCGCCGCGCGCGAAAGCCTCGGGATTGTGCTGCGCCCAGGCCCGCGCGGCGACCGCCACGTCGGCGAGCTGCTGGCGCGTGGTCCCGAATTCGTGCATGTGCCGCGCCGCCGCAAGAGCATAGGCGGAGATCGGATAGCGCGGCTGATACACCTGTTCATAAGGCGGCGGTCGCGAAGCCGTAACGAGCTTGCCCGACCCACTGCGCTGGTTCGAGCCGTAGACGATCAGCGCCACATCGCACAGCCTCGCCTCGAGCGCCATCGTCGCTGCGGCAACGTAGTTGACGAAGGAAGAGCCGCCGGTCATCGTGCCCTCGACGAAACGCGGGCGGATGCCAAGATATTCCGCCGCCATCAGCGCCGGCATGCTATCTTCCATCATCGTGCAGAAGAGCCCGTCCACATCGGACAGTTTCAGCTCCGCGTCCGCCAGTGCCGCCAGGCCCGCCTGTGCCATGATGTCGTAGGCAGTCAGTCCAGGCGCCTCGCCGAAGCCGGCGTGTCCGGTGCCAACGATCGCCGATTTGCCGCGCAGCCGGTTCTCCATATCTTTAACTCCCTTCCGGCCTGCACAGCACGGCGGGTGTGCCGTCGATCTCTCCCGCGTAGGCGATCACCGGCATGGCGATTTCCACGTCAGGAGGCGGAACGCCCTCAACGCGGCTCATCATCCGAACCCCTTCCTCCAGTTCGACAATGCAGACGTTGTAATCGCCACCCTGATTGGTCGAGCGCCGGACCACGGTTGTGGTATGGATCTCGCCCTTGCCGGAAGCCTCGCGCCACGTGAACAAGGTTCCGTAACAATGCGGGCAGACTACGCGCGGGAAAAAGTGGAAGCGCCTGCAAGCGTCGCACTTAGGAAGAACGATTCGCCCTTCTGACAGACCCTTTCGAAACGCTAGATCCGGGCCTTCATGCATCCTGAACTACCTCGCCTCGCTTCGGCACCCGGCGATATTTCTAACAGATGTTCGATTTTCAGCAAGCCCGAATTCGAGCGTCGAGGAGAATACGACTGCGGCAAAAAGGGTCTACTGCGAGACTGCTTGGCTGGAACCGGCGGTCACCGTGCCATTTTGCGCGTCGGCCGTCCAAACGGGGAGGCCCGGGTTATCAAGATGGAGCACAATGAATTTGCTCGCCGCACCGATAAGCTCCGGGAGCGATCACGCGCCGTTAGCTGCTGCTGGCGGTTCTTCGCAAGGCTTTAGAACGATACCGAAACTGCGCCTCAGAGCTTCTCAATCAGCTCGGGCACGGCCTTGAACAGATCGGCTACGAGGCCGTAATCCGCGATCTGGAAGATCGGGGCGTCCGGATCCTTGTTGATCGCGACAATGATCTTGGAATCCTTCATACCTGCAAGGTGCTGGATCGCCCCGGAGATGCCCACGGCAAGGTAGAGTTCGGGCGCTACGACTTTGCCTGTCTGGCCGACCTGCCAGTCGTTCGGCGCAAAGCCAGCGTCGACTGCGGCCCGAGAGGCGCCCACTGCCGCGCCGAGCTTGTCGGCCAAGTTTACGACCAACGCGAAATCTTCTTCCGAGCCGACACCGCGCCCGCCAGAGACGACGATGCCCGCCGAGGTCAGTTCGGGACGGTTGCTTTCGGCCACCATGTCCTCAACCCATTCCGATAGGCCCGGATCGCCAGCAATTTCTACCGCCTCCACTTTAGCCGAACCACCCATGGCCGCAGCCTTAAAAGCCGAGGTTCGAAGGGTTACGATCTTCTTGGCGTCTTTTGATCTCACCGTCTGGATAGCATTACCAGCATAGATCGGGCGCTCGAACGTATCCGTATCGATAATGCCCGAGACGTCGGATATCACCATCACGTCAAGTAGCGCGGCCACCCGAGGCATCACGTTCTTGGCCTCTGAAGTGGCCGGAGCCATGATATGCGAATAGCCAGCAGCAAGGCTAGCGATCAAAGCCGCAGTCGGTTCGGCAAGGCGATGGCTCAGCGCCGGGTGCTCGGCCACCAGAACCTTCGCCACGCCCTCAATGTTCGCGGCGGTCGCACCGGCAGTCGCAGCCGAAGCCCCGGCGCAGAGCACGGTGACCTCGCCGAGCGCCTTGGCGGCATTCACCGCCTTGGCGGTGGGATCCAGTACCAGTTCGCCGTCATTCATTTCGCCCAGCAGAAGAACAGACATCACACCGCCCCCCTCTCTTTGAGTTTCGCAACGAGCGTATCGACATCGGGCACGACTTCTCCGGCCCGCCGAGCTTCCGGTTCGGCCGTCTTCACCAGTTCAAGCCGAGGGCTAACATCGATGCCGTAGTCCGCTGCTGTTTTCTGGTCGAGCGGCTTCTTCTTGGCCTTCATGATGTTCGGCAGCGAAGCGTAGCGGGGTTCATTGAGGCGCAGATCGACAGTCACGATCGCCGGAAGTTTGACCTTGATCGTCTGCAGCCCGCTGTCGATCTCGCGGGTCACGACCGCATGGTCGCCTTTTATCTCCAGCTTGGAGGCGAACGTCGCCTGGCTCCAGCCCAGCAGCGCCGAAAGCATCTGCCCAGTAGCATTCATATCGTTGTCAATCGCCTGCTTTCCGGCGAGCACCAGGTTGGGCTCCTCCTCCTCGATCACCGCTTTCAGAATCTTCGCGACCGCCAGAGGCTCGATGTCCTGATGCACATCTGCGGTCGCCACAATCAATATTGCCCGGTCCGCCCCCATGGCCAGGGCCGTCTGCAGCGTTTCCTGCGCCTGCTTAACTCCGATCGAAACGGCTACGACTTCGTCCGCCGCACCCGCTTCCTTCAGGCGAATCGCCTCCTCCACCGCAATCTCGTCGAAAGGGTTCATCGACATCTTCACATTCGAGAGATCGACACCGCTGCCGTCCGCCTTCACGCGAACCTTCACGTTATAGTCGACCACGCGTTTGACGGGCACGAGCACCTTCACAGGTGTTTCTCCTCTGGCTGTTTGGCGGGTTGTTTTGCCGGAATCAGCAGTCCTTGAACCGCGGCGCCCGCTTTTCCTGGAAAGCCTTCATCGCCTCGGGAAAATCGTGGGCGCAAAAGGGGTACAGTCTGCGAGTCGCGCTCAATCTCCAGCGCCTGAAGGTAGGAGCATTCGGCAGCAGCCCGCATGACGCACTTGGCAGTCTGAATACCGAATGCGGGGTGGGCGGCAACCTCTCGCGCGATCTCAATGGCCCGGTTCTCGACCTCGCCGGGCGGCACGCATTCCTCTACAATACGGAGCTCGCGGGCCGCGCGACCGTCGATCTCTCGGCCGGTAAGCACCAACATCCGGGCTATCCCGGCGCCGGCGCGCTGCTGCAAGAGCCAACTCGAACCGGTATCCGGACATCCGCCTACCTTGGCAAAGACCTCGCACAGGCGGGCATCCTCAGCTGCGACGATAATATCGGCAGATAGTGCAAAGCTCAGCCCCGCGCCATAGGCGATTCCACACACCGCGGCGATCAGCGGTTTTCTGAATTGATAAGCGGCACAACCGCCTTCGTGGACCATGTCAACCATCTGCAATGTGGTACGGGCACCCTTGGTGATCTCGGCGCGGAAGCCGATAAGATCACCGCCGCTGCTGAAATGCTCACCACCGGTCATCACCACGGCACGAATCGCGTCGTCATTCTCGGCCAGCCGCAGATTGGCGACAAGTGCCTCGACGAAGGCGACGCTGTAGGGGTTGCGCCGTTCTGGGCAAAGAAAACGGAGAACGGCAACCGGCCCGTCAAGGTCGAGCCGCATCAAATCGCCCATTCCTCTCTCTCCCTTACCGACCTCGCCAGACGGGCGCACGTTTTTCAGCAAAGGCCCGCGGGCCTTCGATGGCGTCCTGGCTGGCATAGACAACCTGATGCAGGCGCTTGCCCTCTTCCAGCCCGCCGGCGCAGCCCAGATTCATAGTTGCGCGCACGCCGCCCTTCGCCGCGAGTACCGAAAGCGGTGCGGCAGTGGCGATCCGACGTGCGAGGCCGCGGGCCCGTTCGCGAACCAGGTCAGGCGTGTCTTCAAGATAATTGGTGAAACCGTAATCGTGCAGCCGCTCGATCGATATGAGATCGCCGGTCAGAACGATTTCCATCAGGATCGGCTGCGGCAGCATCCACAGCGCCGGCGCGACCCAGGGCGAGCCGCGCCCAAGCTTAACTTCGGTGATCCCTACCTTGGTTCCCTTAAGGCCAACCCGCAGATCGCAGTTCAACGCCAGCATCATCCCGCCAGCCATCAGCGAGCCGGTCATCGCGGCAATGATCGGTTTGCGACAGCCGCGCATTGTTTCGTTAAAGGGATCGCGCATTTTGCCCAGGATGTCCTCGCCGTCGGTTCGCGCGATTTCGGCCGCTTCCTTCAGATCGAGCCCGGCGCTGAATATGCCGCAGTCGGCCGAGGTCAAGATCGAAACCCTGACCGTTTCGTCGGCCTCGATCCGCTCCCATGCATCGACCAATCCGTTAGCGGCGGCGACCGACAGCGCGTTCTTGCGTTCGGGCCGATTGATAAACACAGTGGCCACACCAGCGTCGACGGACACTTCGATCGGGCTGCTTTCCATTGTTCGATCCCCTGGAGAATGCCCTTGCATACTGATGGAACGGTTCATGCCTGCGGGTCAGAGTGACCCGCAGGCGCGCCGTCAAGTTACTTGACAGTGAATTTAGACGAGCTTTCCTTGATCACCTTCCATACCACGTCAGTATAGTCAGCGCTCCAATCCGTAAGCGGCACCCAAGTCGAGCCATTCCACTGCTCGACACGGGTTTTTCCGCCTCCGCCATGGTCCTCAGGAGTAACGGTCACCGGGGCCATAAGGCCATTGGCATCGAAGTCCTTAATCGATTCAAAGCCAGTTTTCATGCTTTCGGGGGTTAGCGGCGAGCCGTTCTTCTTGATAGCGAGGCGGGCGGCCTCTATTCCCACCGAATAGATCGCCAAGCCGGTATTGTAATAGACATCGCGGACAAGCGATTCCGGTCCGCTGCCTTTGCCCTTCGCGTAGAAGGTCTCGAGCATGGTCTTGACGAGAGGCACTTGCTGGCCGCCGGCCACGTTGGTGCCACGCAGGATTCCCTTGGCCGCCTGTGCACCGATATTGTTGATATCGACCTCGTTCAGCCAGTTGACCGCCAGATAGCGATCGATCGGAAAGCCGTTGCGCTTCATCTCCTTCGAGGCCACGACGTGACCGCCGGCCAGAATCCAACTGATCACATAATCCGGTTTGTCCCGGCGGATCTGGGTCCAAGCACTTGCTTGGTCGCTTCCGGGAAGCGGCACTGGATAGAGCTTGAGTTCAAAACCCTCCTTCTCAGAGAGTGTCTTCAGGATCTCGATCGGCTCCTGACCGAAAGGATAGTCGAGATAGATGAAGCCAATCTTGGCTTTGCCAAGATTGCCCCCCATCTTCTTCTTAATGAAAGCAACGTCATTGGCGGCCTGCTGCCAGTAGGTTGGACCAACCGGGAAAATCCAGTCGAATACCTTGCCGTCGACCGCGTCGCCCCGGCCGACGAAGGATTGCAGCACGATGTTGCCATCTTTCATGGCGCGTGGCAGAACGGCGTTCGTTACAGGCGTCGAAAGGAAATTGAACAGGAAAACGCCCTCGCGTTTTAGCTGTTCGTAGCATTCGACACCGCGCTGGGGCTCGTTGCCGTGGTCGCGCACGATCACCTCGACTGGATTGCCTGCTATCCCGCCGTTGTCGTTTGTGTATTTGGCAAGATCCTGCGCAGCCTGCGCGACCTGCGGCGAGATGAAGGTGTAAGATTTACTCAGGTCAAAGCAAAGGCCGAAGCGGATCGGCTTTTTGTCCTGTGCAGCGGCCATTTGCGTTGCCAGCCCCAGCACCGCGACCAGTACAGCGGGAATCACTCTATTGAAGATAGTCATGTTGAACCTCCTGTTGCATATCGCTTCCTTATCGATGGCCATTTCGCCGGCCTGGGCATCTAAGCCGCTGATGCGGCCCCCCATCTCCTCGCTTTACTTACCGTCGAACTTCGAGGAGCTCTGCTTCACAACCTTCCAGACAACATCCTGATAGGCCGCGATCCAGTCTGTCTGCGGTACCCATGTGGCCCCGTCCCACATCTCTATGCGCGTGCGACCGCCGCCGCCATGGTCACTCGCCGTCACGGTGATCGGCGCCATGAGACCGTTTGCGTCGAAATTCATGATCGCTTCCAGCCCGGCCTTGTAGGTCTCAGCGGTGATCGGATGGCCATGCAACGAAACCGCCTGACGGGCCGCTTCAAACACGATCGAGTACATCGCAAGGCCGGTGTTATAGAAAACGTCCCGCGTCTTCTCGACCGGGCCACTGCCTTGGCCCTTCTGGTAAAGTTCGGCCACGATCTCCTTGTAGAGTGGAATGTCCTGGCCGCCGACGACATTCGTGCCGCGCTTGATTCCCTTCGCTGCATCCGCGCCGATGTTGGAGATATCCACCTCGTTGAGCCAGTTGACCGAAATGTATTTCTCCACCGGAATGCCGTTGCGCTTCATTTCCTTTGATGCGACCACATGCGCACCGCCGAGCATCCAGCTGATGATGTGGTCGGGTTTGTCCCGGCGCACTTTGGACCAGGCGCTCGCCTGGTCGCTGCCAGGGAGTGGAACCGGATAGAGGATCAGTTCAAACCCTTCCTTCTCCGAAAGCGTCTTGAGAATCTCAATGGGCTCCTGCCCGAAGGGGTAATCGAAGAAGACAAAGCCAACCTTCACATCCGAGAGATTTCCGCCATGCAGTTTCTTGATATAGGCAATGTCGTTGGCTGCCTGGCCCCAATAGGTCGGTCCAACCGGATAGATCCAGCTGAACACTGTGCCGTCAACGGCGTCGCCTCGCCCAACAAGCGATTGCATCAGAATTCGCTTATCCTTCAAGGCGCGCGGTAAGATCGCCAGCGAAACAGGCGTGGAAAGCGTGTCGAAAACGAACACGCCGTCGCGGCTGAGCTTGCTGTAGCATTCGACGCCGCGCTGCGGCTCATTGCCGTGGTCGCGAACGATCACTTCCACCTGCGTCCCACCGATCCCACCTTTCATATTGACGAGGGCGGCAAGATCCAGCGCCGCTTGCGACACCTGCGGCGTAGCGAAGGTGTATGCTTTGCTTAGATCGTAGCAAACGCCAACCCTGAATGGCTTGGGATCTGCCGCCTTGGCAGATGCCGAGAGGAGGCCTGCGGCGAGCAAGGCAAAAGATAATGCCCTTCCAATCGGTCGCATTTTATCCTCCCAGTCTCATTAAATATCGGTCAGCTCAGCCAGCGTTTCCGCCGGCTGTAGTGTTTGATCTCGTGGAAATTGGTGGCGGAGCCTCCTCCGAGGTAGAACTCCTGAATGTCGGAGTTCGACTTGAGCGCTTGCGCCGTGTCGTGCATGACGACGCGGCCATTCTCGATCAAATATCCATCGGACACGATCTCCAATGCCGCCAGGGCATTCTGCTCGACCAGTAAAACCGACAATCCCTGTTCCTTATTGATCCTCCTGATGATGCCGAATATTTCGGTGACCAGGAAAGGGGCCAAGCCGAGACTCGGTTCATCGAGCATCAGAAGACGGGGCTGTGTCATCAGTGCGCGACCGATCGCCAGCATCTGCTGCTCGCCACCTGAGAGATAGCCCGCCTGGGAGTTCTTCCGTTCAGCGAGGCGCGGGAAGTACTCGTAGATCCTCTGCTTTTCGGCTTTCAGCGTGGCCCGGTTCATCGAAACCGGCGCGGCCGCTTCCAGGTTCTCGTCTGGGGTCAGGTGTTCGAAGACACGACGACCTTCGATCACATGGCAAATCCCCATCTCTACGCGCTGCTGCGCTGGCAGACCGGTGATCACCGAGCCGTCGAAGCTGATCTCGCCGCGACTGATGCGACCCCGCTCGACCTTCAGAAGGCCGCTGATTGCCTTCAACGTCGTGCTCTTCCCGGCTCCGTTCGACCCGAGTAGCGCCACCATTCCTCCTCTTGGAACCTGAATGGAAACCCCTTTAATTGCCAGCATGACATTGTCGTAGAGGACCTCGATACTGTTCATCGACAGGATGCTAGCTGCTTCTTTTTCCAGAGCCGGGGTCATCTGCGGCCTACCTCTTCAGTTGATCAAAGGGCCACACCATCAGGTAGTCGCGGATGTTGCCATAGAGCTTGCCGAGACCTAGAGGTTCGACCATCAGAATGATGATGATGAGCGCTCCATAGGTGGCCGTTGGAATGTGGGCCAGCGTTTCGACATTCAGCTGAAGCCCTAGTGCTATCGCGCCTTTCGCCACGATTCCGTTGACGACACCGGGGGCCAGCAGGATGAGCGCTACCCCAAAAAAGGTGCCGATTGTGCTGCCGAGGCCGCCAACGATGACCATCGCCAGAACCTGAATCGACACGGTGACGGAAAACTGCTCGGGTGCGGCTAGAAAGAAGAATGTAGCAACGAGGACCGCTCCGCTAACTCCGCCGATAAAGGAGGAGGTCGCGAAGGCAACAATCTTGTAGTAGAAGCTATTCACTCCGAGAATGGCTGCTGCGTAATCCTTCTCACGAACGGCGACTAGCGCACGACCGAGGCCGGTACGGCGCAGGTTCAACATGAAAACAGTTACCAGAAGGCACCAGGAGAAGGCGATATAGTACAGGCCGATGTCCGACGTGATTGGCTGGCCCAGAAGAGCAAATGTAGGCGCCTGCAGCGAAGCATGCGAGCCGCCCGAGATCGCGGGGGAATGGGTCAGCACCCAATCCATGACAAACTGCATGGCCAGCGTGGTCAAAGCCAGATACAGGCCCTTCACCCGCAGGGCCGCGAAGGCAAACAGGCTGCCGACAACGGAGGCGGAGATTCCACCGATAAGGAGCGCAAACTCCCAGGGGATTCCGAACTTGGCCGCGTGAACGGCCGAATATGCACCCACGGCCATCACCGCCGCATAGCCAAGGTGCAGTTGGCCAGCCCAACCCGTCACTAGGTTGAGGCCGAGCGCCGCTGCCGTCCAGACAAGCCAGGGTAACAAATAGCTGTTGAGGTACAGCGACCCGACAAGGAGCGGTGCTACGAGGCCAAGCGCGAGAAAGAAGAGCGCAAGATTTCTGTCGGCTGGAATCCTGTAGAGCCGACTTTCGGATACGTAGCTGTTATGATGAACCCCGGATAGCCTGTAGAACATCGCGTCAAACCCTTTCGATGTCAGTACGGCCAAACAGGCCATGGGGCCGAAGCATGACGGTGAGGATCAGCACTGCTGCCATGATCAGGTCGCGGCTGCCACCGCCCACGAACGGGTCCAGATAAGCGGACCCTACATTCTCAATGATTCCGAGAATGATCCCCGCGAGCACCGCGCCAAATATGCTGTCCAGGCCCCCAAGGACCGCTACGGTCAGACCTTTGAGCAGCAGGAGCGACAGCGATTGGTCGACGCCCTGGATTTCGCCCCATATGATGCCTGCTGACACCGCAACGATCGAAGCCAGTCCCCACGACAGGCCAACGCCCCGTTCGACGGATATGCCGACGGACCATGAGGCCATGTAATCGTCGGCTATCGCGCGCAGACGGATACCCAGCCGGGTGCGGAAGAATAGGACGAAAACCACAAACAACAGGATGGCCACCGCAGCGCCAAGCAAATGGATGCGGCTGACCAATATGTCGCCTACGAAGAGTGGTTCATAACTCACGCCCAGGTCGACCGACCGGGAGGTGCCCCCCCAGATCGCTAATGTCGTGCCGCGCAGAAAGATGTCGATCCCCAGCGTCATCATGAGGATCATCACGACCGGCCTGCCAGCGAGCCGGCGCAGCGCAACCCGCTCGATCCCCATACCGAAAACGAACATGACGACCGCTGCCAGCGGGATCGCGACCCATAGCGGAAGCCCCATATCGTGAGCCAGGGCCAATACCACGTAGGCTCCCGCCATGGTGAGTCCGCCTTGCGATAGGTTTGGCACGGAAGAGGCCTTGTAGATCAGTACTAGGCCGATCGCGAACAGCGAATAGAGCAACCCGGTGAGAACTCCGTTCACCGCTAGTTCGGCCAGGAGAATCAAATCCATCTAAACCTCCCTTATTGGGAGGGTGCGGTCGACCCTTCCCGTATCGCCCGTTTCGTAAGTCACCACAGCGCTGACATGGACGTGCTTTGAGCCGTCATAAAGTGCCGCAATCACCTTCTCGTAGCGGTCTTCGACCACCTTTCGACGCAGTTTGCGGGTGCGCGTGATCTCACCATCGTCGGGGTCGAATTCCTTGTGCAGGCTAACGAACCTCTTGAGCTGTAGAGGTTTCGGGAGGGTTTTGTTGAGTCGCCGAAAAGCCTCTCGCAGGAGCGTAGCCACTTCTTCTCGCTGCGACAGATCGGCATAGGAAACATAGGGCACTCCATTCACTTCGGCCCAGTGGCCCACGGCATCTATATCGATGCAAACCATCGCCGTCAGCTCGTCGCGGTCGGACCCGATCACCGCAGCGTCTTTAATGTATGGGCTGAACTTCAGCCGGTTCTCGATATAATTGGGTACATAGCGTTCACCGGCTTTTGTGTGCATAACTTCTGAGACGCGGCCGAGCACTACGAGATGACCATCGTCTTCGAGATAGCCGGCATCACCGGTATGCAGCCAGCCATCGATAAGCGTCTCGGCCGAAGCGGCGGGATTTCGATAGTATCCTGCGAAAACGCTGTCCGCCTTCAGGAGAATTTCGCCCTTATCGGCAATTTTCACCTCGACGCCAGGGGCGGGCTTGCCTACGGTGTGGAGGCGCACCTCATCGGGTGCTTGGATCGCGTTGATGGCGCTGTTCTCCGTCTGACCGTAGAGTTGGCGCAGCTTGATCCCGAGCGCTCGATAAAATACGAATGTGTCCTCTCCGATCGCCTCGCCTCCGGTGAAGGCGTTCGTAAGACGACTCATGCCGAACTGATCCTTGATCGGGCCGAAGACGAGCAATTCTCCAAGGAATCGTCCGAGCCACTCGAGAGCGCCGCGGTTCTTGCCGTCGAGCTTCCGCCGCTCGGCAGCGATGGCCCAGTCCATGAAGAAGTGATAGAGGCGCTTCTTCAGCGGCCTGGAATTCTCGATGCCCACTTGAATGGTGGTCAGAATGTTGTCCCAGCTGCGCGGCGCGGCCAGGTAGAAAGTCGGTGCGATTTCGCGCAGATCCCGCAGCACAGTTTCTTGTCGTTCGGGCACATTGACGGTAAAGCGCAACAAAAGCGCGGCGGCTACCGAGATTGCGTAATCGCCTACCCAGGCCATCGGAAGATAGGCCAAAATCTCCTCTTCGAAATCGAAGGCGCCGGCGGCATGGCCGTTCCGTGCCGCCGCTAGGACGTTCTTCTGGCTCAGCACAACGCCCTTGGGCTTGCCAGTCGTGCCCGACGAATGCAGGAACACCGCCGGATCGTCGGGCTTCGCTCGACCAATCAGGTCCTCGCGCAAACCCGGCTCACCATTGAAACGGCGGCTGCCGATCTCGATGAGATCTTCCCAGGACATGAGCCCGGGTAGCTCGGAAAAGCCGAGGCCACGGGCATCGTCATAGACGATGTGTTTCAACTGCGTGGCTCCGGCACTACGCAGTTCCAAGATCTTGTCCACCTGCTCCTGGTCCTCGGCAAGAGCGGCCACGACGCTCGTCTCGTCCACGAAAAGCTGGAGCTCTTCCAGCGTGGTGCCCGGAAAGGCCGGCATTGCGTGGACCCCGAGCATGGCCAGTGCCAGCATACCGCAATAGAGGCGAACGCGATTATCGCCGAGAATGAGCACCGCGTCACCCCGCTTCAAGCCGAGCCCATCTAGACCGGCCGCGCAGGTCAGCACTTCTTCGGCATATTGAGACCAGGTGGTTGCCTTCCAGATCCCGCGCTCTTTTTCGCGCAACGCGATGTCGTTGGGGTGCTCGGACGCATTCCTCATTAAAACCGAAGCAATGGTTTCTCCCGCGATCGTCCGGCTTTTTGAGTTCTCAGCCATGCGCGCCCCCGATATACGCGTCAACGACACGGGGATCCTTGACGACCTCCTTGGGAAGCCCACTGGCGATCATCTCGCCATAATTGAGCGCCAGCATCCGGTCACAGATTCCGGTAATGACATCCATGTGGTGTTCGATCAGCAGGACGCTGATGCCCCGTTCGGCTCTCGCATCGAGAATAAAACGGGCCATGTACCCCTTCTCCTCCTGGTTCATGCCCGCCATGGGCTCGTCGAGAATGAGAAGATGAGGTTCGGCGACCAGCGCTCGCGCGAGTTCCACCCGCTTCTTGAGACCGATCGGGATGCCATCCACGAGTTCGTTGCGGATGCTCTCCAGTTGGAGGAACTCGATCACTTCCTCGACGACTTCCCGATTCCTCATCTCTTCTGGTCGCGCCAACCACCAGTACAGTGCGGTGGGAAAAACACCGGGCTTCATGTGGATGTGACGCCCCAAAAGAATATTCTCAAGAACGCTCATGCCGTTGAACAGAGCGAGGTTCTGGAAAGTTCGGGCAACCCCAAGCGTAGCAACCTTGTGAGGCGCGGTGCCTGTGATGTCCTTGCCATCGAGATATATCGAGCCTTTGTTCGGTGGATAGAATCCGGTGATCGCATTGGTCACCGTCGTCTTTCCGCTCCCGTTTGGGCCGACAAGTCCGAATATCTCGCCTCTGCGAATACTGAGGTCAACACCGGTAACGGCAACGATACCGCCGAACCGACGTTCGATCCCGCAGCACTCCAATACAGGAGGTACTTTGGCGTCTGCTTGACGCCGGTTGTAATTGTTATCCATTTCTTTCATATCGCCGTCGAAGCTCTTGTTAGTATCACGCGACACGGAAATAGTCGGGCCGACCTGTCGGCCAGGGGTCGCCCCATAGCTGCTGGCCCCCGTCCACCGTCAACACTTCGCCAGTAATGAACTTGCCGGAGGGCGCAGCCAAATAGACCACTGCTTCGGCGACATCCCATTCGTCGCCGGCGTGGCGCATCGGGTTCGACTCCTCAAATGTCGCAGCCCCCTCCCTGGGATATCGCGCGAACCCGGTGCTTTCACAGCATCCCGGCGCCACGCAGTTGACACGAATGGTGTGCGGCGCCCACTCAACAGCCACCGATTTCGACAGGTAGATGACGCCCGCGCGCGCGGCGCAGCTATGTGCGATACCGGGCATCCCGCGCCAGATATCGGCGACAATGCTCACGATGGCGCCAGGGCGCCCGGCTTTGACCCAGTTCCGAGCCGCGGACTGCATCATCCACCAGGTCCCATTGAGGTTTGTATCGATAACGGCGTTCCAGCCCTTCGGCGTGTAGTCAAGGGCGGGCTGCGGAAACTGTCCGCCGGCATTGTTCACCAGAATGTCGAACCCGCCGAACTGATCGCTCACAGTATCGATGAAATTCTGCACCTGCTCGGGGTTCCGGATCGTCATGGGATGAGCGAGCACCTGCCCGCCAAAGCCACGCAGGAATTTCGCGGCTTCTGCGAGCTTTTCCTCATTCCGTCCGTTGATGGCAAGATTGGCCCCGAGACGTGCGAATAAGGTGGCGATTGCCAGACCCAGACCGCCCCCCGCGCCGGTCACGACAATGGTTTTTCCCGAAAACAACCCGTTGGCAAACACCGTTTGGTGATTGCGCAGTCGTTCACGGGAAAACCCGTAACCGGCTTCCGGCATGATGCCCCTCCCAAATGCGGACCGGACTGTTGTCCTTGATCTGGCCGAACCTAACGCATGTTAGAAAAACAAGCAACCCCCAATTACAAACGGCCTCGCTCCGGGGTTTTAGGTTTCGTGGACGAAAGGCGGCCATTGTATGATGGCCGCGATTGAGACGGAGACGAGGAAAGAATCCGCCGATTTGTCGTATCAGGTGGCGACGCGGCGCCAGTTCTTCAGCTTGTTGAACATGCGTTCGATGCTGTTGTGCTCTTTGGCGGTCTCGCGGTCGAGGTCGACAGACTGCCTGCGATTGCGGCCTGCCGGAATCACCGGCTCGATCCCGGCTTTGTGCAGTTCCACGCGGATCGCATCGCTGTCGTATCCCTTGTCGCCACCGCGCGCTTGGATGCGGTCGTCGATCATCCGCAGCAGCGTCATAAAACCCTGCGTATCGTGCGCCTGGCCCGGCGTGAGCGCGAAGCCGAACGGGCAGCCGGGCGTCGCAGCGGACGTGGATTTTGGTCGAGAAGCCACTGCGAGAGCGGCCAAGCGCTTCCTGATTTTGAGTCCCCTTTTTATACCGACCGCGCAGTGATGTGCCCGGATCACGGTGCTGTCCACCCTGTCAGCACGTCGGTCCCGGCTCGCCAGGTCGGTCCGCTTTTCCAGGATGACATCGAACACCCCGGTTATCACCCAGCGGCGGAAGCGACAGAACACACTGTTCCATTTGCTGTACTCATCCGGCAGGGGTCGCCAATGCGAACCGGTCCGGGCCACCCACAGGATGCCCTCGAAAAGCGCTCCAGATATCGGCCCATCCAGTCCGCCGCCGCGCCCGGTCATCAGAATTTTGCGTCCCATGCGGGGCGTGCGCTCGAAGACGCTGACGGCGATGCCGGCGCCGGCGATCAGCTCGGCGGCCATCAGACCGGCCGGGCCGCCGCCGATGATGGCAACATGGCGATCGTTCAGGATTGTGACGATCATGACGTCCGGACAGGGCAGAAAGCGGGAGGGTTATCGCATGGATGACCCTCCGGTGCACCAGCCGGGAAAAACCCGTGTTGCGGCTTAATCCTGCGAGATCACGCCAGCCGCCCTCAGCCGGGCAATGCAGTCCGGCGCGATGTCGAATTCAGACAGCACTTCCGCCGTATGTTCGCCCAGCCGGGGTGCCGGCCGCCGACGTTCGGGCTGCGAATGCGACCATTCGGTGGAAATGCCGGACTCGTAGAGCATGCCCTCGGAGGGATGCTCGTAGCGGCGCACGAAGCCGGTGGCGACTAGATGCTCGTCGGTCAGCAGATCGTCGATGGAATTCATCCGCGCCGCCGGAATGTCGGCATCTTGGAACAGCGCCAGCCATTCGGCCGTAGTGCGGGTCTCGATCAGCTTCACCAGATAGCCGTAGACCTCGTCGATATGTTCAAGCCGCGCGCCCTGCGACGAGAAACGGGCATCGGCGGAGAACTTCCCTGGCTCGCCGACGGCATCGAACAGGCTGCGCCACTGCTTGTCGTTATAGACCATGACGCAGATATAGCCGTCGCTGGTTCGGTAGGGCCGGCGTTCGGCCGACAGGCTGCGCTTGTAGCCGGCCGTGCCGAGCGGCGGATCGAACAGGCGGCCGGAGAGATGCTCGCCCATGGTGATCGAGGCGAGCCCTTCGAACATCGGCACGTCGATGCGCTGGCCTTCGCCGGTGCGCTCGCGGTGATACAGCGCACTGGTGATGGCATTGGCCACCTGCAGGCCGATGATGCGGTCGGCCAGGATCATCGGGGCATAGCGCGGCAGATCGGCGCCGCCCTGCTGCACCAGCCAGGGAATGCCGGCCATGCCCTGGATCAGGTCGTCATAAGCCGGTCGCGCCGCATAGGGGCCGCGCTGGCTGAACCCCATGGCGCCGGCATAGATGATCTTAGGATTGACGGCGCGGATCTCGTCATAGCCAAGACCCAGCCGGCTCATCGCCTGCGGGCGGATGTTGTAGACCAGCACATCGGCGCGCGTGGCCATATGCAGCAGTGTGGCACGGCCTTCCGCCAGCTTGAGGTCTATGACGGCGGAGCGCTTGCTGCTGTTGGTGCTGAGATAAAGATGCCCCATGCGCGGATTGCGCATGGGGCCGGCTAGCCGCATCACATCGCCATCGGGCGGTTCGATCTTGATCACATCGGCGCCATAGTCGCCCAGGATCTGGGTGGCATAGGGGCCCATGACCACGCTGGTCAGGTCGAGGACGCGGATACCCTGTAGCGGACCACTCAAGCGTTATTCCTTCTCGATCTTCGCCGCTTCGATGACCTTGCCCCATTTCTGGTAATCGGTCTTCACGAAATCGGCGAACGCCTTTGGCGGCAGGGTCCATTTGTCATAGGACTGGGTGCGCAGGCGCGCCTCGATCTCCGGCGAGTTCATCGCCTTCACCACGGCGGCGTGCAGCCGGCCGGCGATATCGTCCGGCAGATTCGGCGGCGCGAAGATGCCGAACCAGAGGTCGTTGCCGGCCTGCTCATAGCCCTGCACGCCGGCCTCGCTCATGGTCGGGATATTCGGCGCATAGGGACTGCGCTTCGAGCTGGTGACGGCGAGCGCCCGCACCTTGCCGCTTTCGATTTGCGGCATGGCGGTGACCAGAATATCGAACATGAAGGTCACGTGGCCGGCGATCAGGTCGATCATGGCCGGGCCGCTGCCGCGATAGGGCACATGCACCATCGGCGCATTGGTGATGACCCTCAGCAGTTCCGCCGAAAGCTGGTTCGATGTGCCCTTGCCGCCCGAGGCGAAGGTCACGGTGGTCGGATTGGACTTGGCATAGGCCACCAGTTCGCCCACGGTCTTGACTGGCACGTTGCTGTTGACGACCAGCACATTGACATAGGAGACGATCGGGCTGATCGGCGTGAAGTCCTTGGTCACGTCATAGGGGATGGCGAGCTGGATATGCGGATTGACCGCATGGGTGCCGGTGCCGCCCAGGCCGATGGTGTAACCGTCCGGCGCCGCTTTGACCACCGCCATCATGGCGATGTTGCCGCCGGCGCCGGTGCGGTTCTCGATGACCACCGGCACGCCGAGCTCGTCGGAGAGCTTCGGTGCGATCGCACGCACCAGCGCATCCGACGGTCCGCCGGCCGCATAGGGCAGGATCCAGTGGATCGGCTTGTCCGGCCATTTCTGCGCCTGGACGGGCAGGGCCATCAGGGCCGCGCAGGCGGCTATGCACAAACTCAGTATTTTCATTGTTTCCTCCCGGGTTTCTGCCTTACACGGCAGCGCTTCAACTTGCCTGCTTCAACATCTCCTTGGCGATGACCAGTTGCTGGATCTGGCTGGTGCCTTCAAAAATCCTCAGAAGCCGTGCATCCCGGAACAGACGCTCGACCGGATATTCCTTGATGTAGCCGTAGCCGCCATGGATCTGCAGCACGCGGTCGGCGATGCGGCCGAGCGCTTCGGTGGCGAAATACTTGCAGCAGGCGGATTCCTTGGAGACATGGCGGCCGGCGCTGTATTCCGTCGCCACCTTCTCCACCATGGCCCGTGCTGCCAGCGCTTCTGCCGCGCAGTCGGCCAGCATGGCCTGGATCAACTGGAACTGGCCGATGGTCCTGCCGAACTGCTTGCGCTCGCCGGCATAACGCACGCCCTCATGGATCAGGCGCTCGCACATGCCGACGGCCACGGCGGACATATGCAGACGGGCATGGTCCAGAGACTGCATGGCGGCGATGAAGCCGGTGCCTTCGCTGCCGCCCAGCAGGCTGGAGGCCGGCACGCGCACATCCTCGAAGATCACATCGGCGGTATGCGAACCGCGGAAACCCATCTTGCGATAGGGCTTGGCGACGGTGATGCCGGGCGTGCCGCGCTCGACCAGGAAGGCGGAGATGCCGCGGGATCTCGTTTCGGCCGGCGCGGTGCGGGCAAAGACGGTGAAGATGCCGGCATGCGGCGAATTGGTGGTGAAACGCTTGGTGCCGTTGATGATGTAATGGTCGCCGTCGCGCACCGCCTTGGTGGTCAGGGCCGCGGCATCCGATCCGGCATCGGGCTCGGTCAGGCAGAAGGAGGCGATCAGATCGCCTTTGGCTATGCGCGGCAGATAGCGCCGCCGCTGTTCCTCCGTGCCATGCGAGATGATGCCCAGCGTGCCGACGCCGTTGCTGGTGCCAAAGTAAGAGCGGAAGACCGGCGAAGCATAGGCGACCTCGAAGACGATGCTGACTTCTTCGAACAGCGACAGGCCCAGTCCGCCATATTCCTCCGGGATGGTCATGCCGAAGAGGCCGAGCGATTTGAGCTGCTGGATGATCGGCTCCGGAATCCTGTCATGCTCCTCGACATCTTCTTCCGCCGGAATCAGATCGTCGCGCACGAAGCGCCGTACAGTTTGTTTTAAGAGTTCAAGCGTTTCCAACCGATCAGACATTTCTTCCCTTTACTTGCACTATTTCGGAACCAGTTTCTCATCCTTGCCAAGGCTGCGCGCCAAGGCGGATTCGATGTAATGACGATGCAGCCGCTTCAGATGCCGCTCCATTTCCGTCACGGCGGCATCGGCATCGCGCGCTTTCATATGCTGCAGCAGCCGCGTGCGGGAGCGGATCACATCCATGGCCATGACCGAGCCGATCTGGATGACGAAGGCCTGCAGCACGTCCATCAGTGCCTTCATCATCATGACCAGCACCGGATTGTCGGTGGCCTTGGCCAGCAGGATGTGGAATTCGATATTGACCTGGGTCTTCTCGACCATCTTGCCGGCCTTGGTCAGCGCGGCGGCCTGGGCGACATTCTCTTCCATATGGGCCAGGGCTGCGGCATCGGCGCTCAGGCAGGCTTCGCGTACCACCACGGCCTCGATCCACAGCCGGGCCTCGGTGAGCTGCGTCAGCGATATATCGCCGACTTGGAACATGTCGCGCACCACGCTGGCCACCGCATAATGCTGGGCATCGGTGACGAAGGCGCCGCCCTTGGAGCCTTTTTTCAGCCGCACGACGCCACGGCTTTCCAAGTTGCGTAGCGCCTCGCGCACGGCATGGCGGCTGATCTGGAAATGGGCGGCCAGGTCGCGCTCGTTCGGCAGTCGGTCGCCCACCCGCAATGCGCCGCTCTGCATCTGGGCGTGGATCTGGTCCGCGACGACTTCGAACACCCGCCGGGTCTTAACCGGGGCGAAGTCCTTGGTCGGGGCTTCCACTATTGGTCCAATCATTGTGCCATCCTACGAAGAGTGAAACACTAGCGCAAGCGCGATCTGCGCCAGCATTGAAAACAATGGAAATACTACAGGATATCAGGGGTTAATGTGAGGTTCCGCCCGGCGGAAGTGGCAGAGGCGTGTCATATACCATAATATGCGGCACGCCTCTGGGTGATCTGGGCAGGGAGGACGGGTATTTTAGCGGCGCGGCATAGAATTTTGCCGTGCCGGTCGTGCCATGGCTGCGCGTTTCGGTGCTGGCCGTAATGAGTTGCATCTGCCGTACTTCACCCGTTTCATCGCTTCAGCCATCACGCCGGTCTCCGGAGGCCCACTGATAGACGAAGTCATTGTGAACGGCGCGGCCAGCCGCTCGTCGATATACTTGTCGGCCGCTGCGCGCGTCGGGGCCTGCTTCTGCTTCGCCAGTGTGCCGCTAGCCGGTGGCGAAGATCAGGTTGGCGATCTCCGTGACTTCGGCTGGCTGGTGTAATTGCCGTCATATAGTCCGGATCGTTTTTCACCGTTTCGGCCAGCAGGCGGGGCATCATCCAGTTGCGGCTCGACATCTCGGTCGGCTGCGATGCCATCGGCACCAGCACATCCATCATGTCCAGGTATTTCACGCCCTAGTGGATTGGTTCCAACGTTTGGAACCCTCGGTTTCGGCCCATCCTGCCCGTAGCCCGCAATATGACCAGATCGGCGTTCCATTCATTTAGAACCTCCGGCCCAATCCCCGCCCGGTCGAGCACGCTGGAGCGGAAATTCTCCACCAGAACATCAGCATTTTCAATCAGCTTTGCGAGGACCTCGCGCCCCGCGTTGGTTTTCCAGTCGAGCGTGAGAATTCGTTTGTTCCGGGCAAGCGTCTTCCAACAGACACCAATCCCGTCCCGCCCCTTAGGCCCCAGATCGCGCAACATATCGCCTCGGTCGGGGGCTTCGACCTTGATCACCTCGGCACCGAAATCCGAGAGAAGTGCTGCTGCCAGCGGCCCCACGATCACATCGCCAAGTTCAACGATCCGCACATCACATAGCGGCATCGCCATGGCTGATCCTCCCCGACTATTCACGACTGCCAGAGTTTATTCTAACATTTGTTAGATTGACAAAAAGGGGTCTGAGCGAAGGCCGCACGAAGAATCGCCAAGCGGGCATGTAGCACCGCGCGTTTCCTCCACGGGTCAGTTCGCCGGCAAGATGAAGCCCTTGTGCCAGCATTCGGTCACATGGTCACGAGCCGAAAGCCGTTCTCCTTGGCGAACATCGCTTACGATGTCCACGTCGCTCGCGAGCAAGAAGAAGCAACTCGTTATTTCTTACTGGTCTCTTTTCCCGAGACATGGCCGAATCGTGGAAGGATCACGGATCCGGCAATATAGAGCAGACCGGCAATCGTCGATTTGAGCAGGTCACCCAACAGAAATGGATATAACCCGGTCGAGAGAAGACCCTCGCCATAGCCGGTGAAAACACCCAGCCACGCAAGCCCTGGAACGTAGATCATCACACTTGCGGCAATGGCAATGGTGACAGCCCCAAAGATTGACTTCGCATATCCTCTTCTTGCCAGCCATCCCGCCACATAGGCCGATATCGCAAAGCCCGCAAGATAGCCGCCCGTCGGGCCGGCAACATATGCCAGCCCTGAAGGCGTCGGCGGTGTGCCCGCGAAGACCGGAAAGCCCGCCAGCCCCTGCAGGATATAGGCAATGACCACGCCGGAACCGCGGACAGGCCCGAGGAACAGGCCAAGCGCGACAACGACCAGGGTCTGCGTCGTCATCGGAACCGGATAGTAAGGAACCTGTACTTTCGCTGATGCCGTCAGAAGCATCGTACCAGCAAGCAGTATAAGTGCCTCGCCGAACAACGTCGCGAAGGCATTGCGCTCCAAGAATGCCCTTTTGATGTACATCCTTTCCGCTCCAGTCATGCGTTTGGTTGGCATTTTTATAGATCTTTTCAGCAGTGGGACTCAACATTCCCATTCACATGCGTTTGGCGACTTCCTCCAGCATCACCTCGGTCGCCCCTCCGCCGATTGCCTGCACCCGAGCATCCCGCGACATGCGCTCGACCGGATTTTCGCGCATGTAACCCATGCCGCCCTGGAACTGGACGCAATCGTAGAGCACGCTGTTGACCAGTTCGCCGCAATACGCCTTCACCATCGAGACCTCGCGGACGCAGTCAACACCAGCGGCGTCGAGGCGCGTCGCGTGGTACACGAGCTGCCGACCCGCCTCGATCCGCGTCAGGCAGCCCGCAAGTCGCTGGCGAACGGCTTGGTTGTTCCATAACACGCCGCCAAATGCGCTGCGCTGCTTGACATAGGCTATGGTCATGTCGAGCGCAGTCTGCGCCTCGGCGCAGGCCAGCGCGCCCAGAACGATGCGTTCGTTCTGGAAGTTTTTCATCACCGCATAGAAGCCCCTGTTGACTTCGCCAAGCACGTTCTCAGCCGGCACCCGCACCTCGTCGAAAATCAGCTCAGCTGTGTCGGAGCAGAGCCAGCCGGTCTTGCTCAACGCGCGGCCCACCGAAAGGCCCTTTGTCCCCTTCTCGACCGCGAAGATAGTGATCCCGCGCGAGCCCTTGGCGTCAGAATCGGTCCTGGCGGCGACGAAGTAGAGATCGGCATGGACGCCGTTAGTAATGAACATCTTAGTGCCGTTCAGCTTCCAGTCGGAGCCATCCCGTGTTGCGCGGGTGCGCATGCCGGCCACATCCGAGCCAGCGCCAGGTTCGGTCACGGCGACGGCAGTGATCGTCTCGCCCGAGGTGATGGCAGGCATCCAGCGCGCCTTCTGCTCGGGTGTACCGGCGTTCTCCAGATGCGGCGAGGCCATGTCGGTATGCACCAGCACCGTGGCTGAAAAACCACCGAAGGTGGACCGGCCGACTTCCTCGGCCAGCATCACACTCGACGTGACGCCCAGTCCGGCGCCGCCATACTGTTCGTCATAGCGCATGCCGAGAAACCCGAGCGCGCCCATTTTACGCAGCACCTCGCGGGGTACCACGCCCTTCTCTTCCCAGGCTTCGCCCATGGGCTTCACCTCGGCCTCAATGAAGCGCCGCAGCTGGGCTCGGATTATTCGAATATCCTCGCCGAACGGGCCTGTGGCCGCGTCGATGGTCTCGTGTCTGGTCATGTCCTGTCCTCCGGATCGAGTCTCATCAGGGGTGCGCCGCCGGCTACCGTGTCGCCCGGCGCGCAGTAGATTTCGGCCACCAAGCCCGCGACCGGCGCGGACAGACTCTGCAAGAGTTTCATTGCCTCCAGCACAACGAGCGTTTCACCCTTGCTCACCTGCTCGCCCGGCGCCACGCGAACCTCGACCACCGCGCCGGGCATTGGGGCGGTAAGCGTGTCGGCGCCGCTGGCGGCGCCCGAAGCACGCTGCAGGTGCCGGCCCTTGAGCGTACAAAGCGACACGATCACCATGCCATCTGGCGCAGAAACATGCACCTGCCATCGCTCGCCGTGCCGCAGAACGTGCACGCGGCGAGCGAAGGGTGCTTCGTTCATCCAACCTGTCAGGCTTTCTGCGGACAGGCGCGCGCCTTCGACGCCAAGATCGGGACCGTCGGGCAATATCACCTTGACGCGCGCGCCCCGCCCCACGACCCTGATCGGCGCATCGGCGTCATCGCTCCAGTAGCAGGCTGCGCCCGGCTGCCCCGCAGCCTCCGTTAGCCGCCAAGCGCCAAGACTGTGCCAAGGAGTATTCGGCATGGGCGAAAGGTGCAGATGCAGGCAGAGCGCGGCCAGGGCGCGGGATTCGCCGTCGGGTACGGGGGCGGTCCAGCCGCACGGGAACATCTCGGCCAGCCCCCCGGTGTGGTGGTTCAGGGAGGCAAAGTCAGAATGGGTGAGAAGCGCCCGTTGATACGCGAGATTGACGCGGACTCCGCCCACTGCGAAGGAATCGAGGGCCTTGACCGTCCTCCGGATGGCCTCTGCGCGACCCGGGGCATGGACGATGAGTTTGGCGAGCATCGAATCGTAGAAATGCCCCACCACCGACCCTTCTTCCACTCCGCTGTCGAGCCGCACAGTTCGCGGTGGCGCCCATAACGTGATCGTGCCGGTTTCGGGGCGGAAATTCTCGGCCGGGTTCTCCGCAGCGACGCGGACCTCTATGGCGTGGCCACCAAGCGTAACGTCCTCCTGCGCAAACCCCAGTGCCTCGCCACGCGCGATGCGCAACTGCCACTCAACCAGGTCGATACCGGTGATGGCTTCGGTCACGGGATGCTCTACCTGAAGTCTGGTGTTCATCTCCAAGAAATAGAATTCGGCCCGCGCGGGATCGTACAGATATTCCACCGTTCCCGCCGAGCGGTAGCAAATGGCCCGCGCCAGTTGGACGGCAGCGCCATGCATGGCTGAGCGCAAAGCGTCGGGGATGCCTGGGGCGGGCGCTTCCTCGATCAGCTTCTGATGGTTGCGCTGAAGCGAACAGTCGCGATCGCCCAAATGCAGCACATTGCCATACGCGTCGCCCAGGACCTGCACCTCGATGTGGCGCACGCGCGGTGCATAGCGCTCCAAGAATATGGCCGGATCGCCAAAGACGCTTTTTGCCTCGGCTCGTGCTGAGGCGATGGCCTCGCCTGCCGCACGCATACTGGTGACGAGCCGCATTCCCCGCCCGCCGCCGCCGGCGCTGGCCTTGACCATGAAGGGCACGCCGAGCGTCTGTGCCTCCATGAAAAGCCGGTCATCGGACTGGTCCGCGCCGCTGTAGCCAGGCAGCACCGGTACGCCGGCCGCCTGGGCTGCGGCCTTGGCGTCTATCTTCGAGCCCATGCGCGCGATCGCCTGGGGTGAAGGTCCAATGAACGCCAATCCCGCTTCTTCCACGCGCGTCGCGAATTCGGCGTTTTCGGACAGGAAGCCGTAGCCTGGGTGAATCGCGGCCGCGCCGGTGCCCCGCGCCGCCCCAAGGATAGCGTCGATGTTCAGATAGCTTTCCGCTGCGGCAGCCGGACCGATGCAAACGGCGTGATCGGCCTCGGCCACGAAGGGCGCGTCTCGGTCAACTTCGGAGAAAACAGCCACGCTTTCCAGCCCCAGCTTCCGGCAGGCGCGCTGGATCCGGCGGGCGATCTCGCCCCGGTTGGCGATAAGGACGCGGGCGAAGCTCAAGTCACCCGCCATGAGGGCGTACCCTTGTTCAGGAAGCTATTGATCCCCTCAATGCCTTCTTCGGTTTCCCAAGCGTCGGCCAAGCGGTCCGCGGTATAGATCATGCTGTCTTCGATCCCATGGCCTGCTACATAGGCGATCAGCCGCTTGGTATCGGCAACTGCTCCGGGCGCGGCCTGCAGATGGGCGCTGACAACGCGTTCCACCGCAGCGTCCAGCGCATCCGGCGCGGCCACCTCCGTCAGCAATCCGATCCGCTCGGCCCGCTCGGTGCCGAACAGTGCACCGGAGAGCATCGTCTCGCGTGATGCAGCCTCGCCGATGCGCGCCACCACGTAAGGCGAGATGTTGGCGGGCAGGAGGCCGAGCCGCACCTCAGTCAGGCCGAACGTTGCGCCTTCGGCGCCGATGGCGTAGTCGCACACCGATATCAGGCCTACGCCGCCGCCATAGGCCGCCCCGTTGATTCTTCCGATCAGCGGCTTGGGCAATGTGTCGAGCCGGCGCAAGAGCCGAGCGAGCGTAGCACTCTGTTCCACCCGTTCCGCGCGGCTCTTTTGCACGTTCGAGGCGAACCAGTTGAAGTCGCCCCCAGCGCAGAAGCTCTTGCCGGCGCCGGTCAGCACCACGAGGCGCACCGCCTTGTCCTCAGCAAGCGCCGCCGCCGTTGCGCCGAGTTCCGAGATCAGCGCCGCGTTGAGCGAGTTGTGCTTGTCGGGACGATTGAGGATGACGGTGGCGACGCCGCGTGAGTCCACGTCGACCTGCAACGTTTCATGGCGATCATAAACCATTGTCTGTCCTTACATTCTGAAAACGGGTGTATGACGCCCCGTATCCGGAACCGAGGTCACTATCGCCAGGCACAGGCCCAGGATGTCGCGGGTCTGGCCAGGCTCGATCAGGCCGTCGTCCCACAGCCTCGAGGTCGCGTAATAGGGGTCGGACTGTTTGGCATATTGCGCACGCACCTCGGCCTCGATCCGTGCCAGATCGGCCTGCATATTAGCAGGGTCTCCGCCCTTCCCGCGCCGCAGCTCCAACATGACATTCGAGGCAATGTCGGCCGACATGGTTGCCAACTCCGCTGTGGGCCAGGCGAAGAGAAAGCATGGCGCGAACCCTCGGCCGCACATGCCGTAGTTGCCGGCGCCGTAGGAGCCGCCCACAATTACCGACAGCCGGGGCACCTTAGCCACGGACATGGCGTAGACCAGCTTGGCGCTATTCTTGGCGATGCCGCCGCGCTCGGCCTCGGTGCCGACCATGAAGCCGGAAATGTTGTGCAGGAATAGAAGCGGAATGTCGCGCTGGTCGCACATCGACACGAACTGCGCACCTTTCAGCGAGCTGTCGGAGAGCAGCGCGCCGTTGTTGCCGAGGATTCCGACGCGATAGCCGTGGATGCGGGCGGTTCCGCAGACGAGCGTCTCGCCCCAGCTCGGCTTGAATTCGCGGAACTCGCCTGCGTCGATCATGCGCAGCAGAAGCTCTCGTACATCATAGGGCTGCTTGCGATCGGCGCTGATAATCCCTAACAGCTCTTCGGGATCGTGCAGGGGTGCGGCGGTGGGTATATCCGGCGCCATCGGCCGCGTGAGGCCCAGGCTGGCCACAATGTCGCGCATCAGCGCCAGCGCGTGATATTCGTCTTCAGCCAGATGGTCGCTGACCCCCGAGACGCGGGTATGCATCTCTGCGCCGCCCAGCGTTTCGCCGTCCACCTCCTCATTGATCGCCACCTTGACGATCGAGGGCCCCCCAAGATGGATGCGCGCATTGCCGCGCACCATGATGACCTCGTCCGAGAGCGCCGGAATGTAGGCGCCTCCCGCCGTGCAACCGCCGAACACCGCCGAAATCTGCGGCAGACCGGATGCCGACATGTTGGTCTGGCGGAAGAAAGAATTGCCGAAATGCCGGGCATCGGGGAAGACCCGGTCCTGCTCGGGCAAGTAGGCTCCGCCGCAATCAACGAGGTAAAGACAGGGCAGACGGTTTTCCGCCGCGATCTCCTGCGCACGAATATGCTTCTTAACGGTTTCGTGGTAAAATGAACCACCTTTGACCGTGGCATCGTTGGCGATAACCATACAGGGCAGTCCGTGCACGATGCCAACGCCCGTCACTATCCCGGCGCCGGGCACATCTCCGCCGTATTGTCCGTAGGCCGCCAGCGAAGAAAGCTCCATGAACGCGGTACCGGGATCCACCAGCAGGTCGATTCGTTCGCGGACCAGAAGCTTGCCGCGGCTGCGGTGGCGTTCGACCATGTCGGCGCGACCGCCTGCGGTCGCTACGGCGATCCGCCCACGCAGTGTCTCGACACGCGCTTTTTGTGCTACGTGATTGCACCTGAAGGTTTCCGAGCCGATCAATACGGCCGATGTGAGTTCAACCATGAATTAAGCTTCTCGCTGTTCGAGCATTCCATTGAGAAGGATGTCGGCATATGCCGCGGCCAGCGTCTCGACGCTGCCGCGTTCGGGGTCGAACCATTCCAAGGTTGCATTCAGCGCGCCAATAAGCATCAGACGCAGACGACGGATATCGACGTTGCGCCGCACGGCTCCGACCTTCTGAAGGCGGGTCAGCAAGGCGTCCCACTCGGCCTCGTAGGCCCGGCGCGTAGGCAGATTGGCATCGCGGACGGATTGCGGCACCTGCCCGAAAATCCGCACATTGGCCGATGAGTAGTCACTGACGTCCAACAACGCGCGCAGGTGCGCCCTTATCGCTGCCCGAAGAATGGCGGCAGCGGGGCCGTCGGGATGTGTTAAAACAGCTCGGCGCATCTTCTCGTGGACGGCTAAGATACCCGCATCCAGAATGGCCACGACGATCTCGTCCTTTGAGCCGAAATGATAATAGATGCTCCCTGCCTTGATCCCCGCCGCCTCGGCGATCTTCCTCAGCGATACCGGGCCATAGCCCTGTTCGCGGAAAAGCCGCGCCGCAACATTCAGTATGCCGTCGCGCCCGACTGGGTTGCGAGTGGTAGCGGCTAACACTTTTTTCGCGACCACGGAGGTATCCAGCAGAGGCTCGTTGCATAACTAACATTTGTTAGCTTGGTTCCGCCGAAATGTCAACTATGCTTCAGCGGGTTTCACGCTTTAGGGATCGACCGGTTGCCTACCGCCGGTACCCAGACCCTTAAGGGCTCGCGACCGCATGGGTCAGATGGTGAAGCCACCTCCGCAGATCACGTATTGGCCCGAGATGAAGTTCGATTCGGGCAGGCAGAAAAGATAGACGGCACCAGCCGCCTCTTCGGGCGTGCCGACGCGTCCCAGCGGGATCATCCGCTCCATCTGGCTCAGCAGGTCTGGGTTGACTCCGACTTTGATCTCTCTGTTCCCGACGGTGATCTTGTTTGCGCCGCCGGCGCTGCCCTCGGTCAGACGGGTGCGGATCGGTCCAAAAGCCACGGCGTTTACGTTCACTTTGTAGCGCCCCCATTCCTTCGCCATGGTCCGAGTCAGGCCCAGGATTCCGGCCTTGGCGGCAGAATAGTTGATCTGGCCGGCATTGCCTCCGGTGCCGGCAATCGAAGAGATGTTCACTACTTTTCGGAATACCTCCTTACCGGCAGCAGCCTCTTCCTTGGCCCTGGCTGCGATCACCGGCTGTGCAGCGCGCAGGATCTTGAATGGGGCGGTCAGGTGCACGTCAATGATCGCCTGCCACTGCTCGTCTGTCATCTTCTGGACCACACTGTCCCAAGTGTAGCCCGCGTTATTCACGATGATGTCGAGCCCACCGAAGCTGTCGACTCCGGTCTGCACGAAACGTTCAGCGAAGCCCGTCTCTGTCACGCTGCCCGCGCAAACAACCGCCCGGCCACCGCTGGCGCGGATTGCGTCAGCGGTTTCGCTGGCCGGGTCGACGTCAAGATCGTTCACCACGACCCGCGCGCCTTCCGACGCCAGCTTCAGCGCGATCTCGCGCCCGATGCCACGGCCCGAACCCGAAACCAGAGCCACGCGGCCTTCAAGTTTCCCCGCCATGTCGTCTCCTCCGTTCGCCCGCCTCAGGCTTTCTCGTAAAGGGTTACCACACAAGCACCACCCAGTCCCAGATTGTGTTGAAGCGCCAGACGTGCGCCCTCGACTTGGCGCGCCCCGCTCGTTCCACGCAACTGCTGCACGAGTTCCGCACACTGCGCCAGGCCTGTCGCACCCAGCGGATGGCCCTTTGAGAGAAGCCCGCCTGAGGGGTTGGTGACATACTTGCCGCCATAGGTGTTATCGCCATCCTCAACGAGCTTCGCCGCCTCGCCGCGATTGCAGAGCCCAAGCGCCTCATATGTAATGAGCTCGTTGTGGGCGAAACAATCGTGCAGCTCGATTACATCCAGATCGCCGGGGCCGAAGCCGGCTGCCTCGTAGACCTGTTCAGCGGCCCGCCGCGCCATAGACCAACCGACGACCTCCCGCATGTCATGGGCGCTGAAGGTTTCGGGGCCGTCGGTCGTCATTGCCTGTGCGGCGATTCGCACAGATCTGTCGAGGCCGTTCTTTTCCGCAAATTCCTTCGAGCAGATTATCGCGGCCGCCGCGCCGCAGGTGGGCGGGCAGGCCATCAGCTTCGTCATGACGCCCGGCCAGACCACTTGCGCCTGCAGTACCTCTTCGGGCGTCACCTCCTGACGAAACAGCGCAACCGGGTTCTTCGCCGCGTGACGGCTGGCCTTGGCACGGATCCTGGCAAAGGTCTCAAGTGTTGTCCCGAATTCATCCATATGTGCCTTGCCCGCACCCCCGAAATACCGCAGCGCGAGGGGTACCTCAGCATTTCCGACTAGCCTGTCGGTCTCCGCGTCGAACGACACGAAAGGGCTGACGCGGTCGGTGAACATCGCGCCGATCGCGCCGGGCTTCATCTGCTCGAAGCCCACAGCGAGAGCACAATCGACAGCGCCGCTTTCCACCGCTTGGCGCGCGAGGAATAGTGCAGTCGAGCCTGTCGAGCAGTTGTTATTGACGTTGACCACCGGGATGCCGGTCATCCCCACTTGGTATAGCGCGCGCTGGCCGCAGGTACTGTCGCCGTAGACATAACCTGCGTAGGCCTGCTGTACCTTGTTATAGTCGAGGCCCGCGTCTTCCAGCGCGATGCGCGTGGCTGTACCGGCCATCACGTCGTAGCTCTCAGACTTCCCGGGCTTCTGAAACGGCACCATTCCGACACCTACGACATAGGCGTTGTCTTTCATTTAACGTTCTCCCATAATTGATTGTCGGGCTGAGCAACAATTTCCAGCAACGGAAGCGAGAGACAGCTTCCTTCGGCGTTCCGGGGCCTTTGCGGTCGCACCGTTACATCCTGAAAACGCCGTAATGAGGATCGCCGATCGGGGCGTTGAGGGCCGCAGAGATCGATATCGCCAAAGCGTTTCGGGTATCGACTGGATCGAGAATGCCGTCATCCCATATCTCTGAGGTCGAGGTATAGGCCTCTACGTCGCGCTTGTAGCGCTCCAGCACCGGGTCTCGGATCGCGGCGATCTCCGCGTCGGTGAGTTCTTTGCCCTCTCGCTGCAACTGGCGAATCTTCACGTCAGCCATAGTATTGGCCGCCTGTTCGGCGCCCATGACGCCGATCTCCGCCTGCGGCCACATGAACAGCGTCCGCCCGTCCCAGGCCCGGCCGCACATGCCGTAATTGCCGGCCCCGTAAGAAGCGTTGGCGATCACCGTGAACTTGGGCACCGCCGAGCCGCCTTGCGCCATCAGCATTTTCGCTCCGTCCTTGGTGATCCCGCGTTCCTCGTATTGACGGCCGACCATGAAGCCGGTGATGTTCTGGAAGAAGACCAGCGGGGTACGGTTCTGATTACAAAGCTGGATGAAATGCGCTGCCTTGAGCGAACTATCGTTGAACAGCACCCCATTGTTGGCGAGAATCCCGACCTTGAAACCCCAAATGTGGGCGAAACCGCAGACCAGGCTAGTGCCGTAATCGGGCTGGTATTCGTGGAATCGGGATCCGTCCACAATGCGCGCGATCACCTCACGCATGTCAAACTGGGTTTTGCGGTCCTTCGGAATGATGCCATAAAGCTCTCGAGGGTCGTAGAAAGGCTCTTCGATCGGCGCAGTCGCGATCACCGCTTTTTGAGGCTGCTTCCACTGACTCACGACTTCGCGAGCGAGCGCGAAGGCATGTGTCTCGCTGGCAGCGCGGTAATCGCCGGTGCCCGACACACTGGTGTGCATGATCGCGCCGCCCAGTTCCTGGACGCCAACTTCCTCTCCGGTCGCCGCCTTCACGAGAGGCGGACCGCCGAGAAAGATCGCACCACTGCCTTCGATGATAATGTTGTAGTCGCTCAATGCCGGGACATAAGCACCGCCGGCCGTACAATGCCCGCCGACGATGGCCAGTTGAGGCACGTTCATTCGGCTGAGGATCGTCTGATTGCGGAATACCCGCCCGCCGAGATAGCGGTCGGGAAAGACGCCATGCTGGAGCGGCAGAAATCCGCCCGCGCTATCACAGATGTGCACGACCGGCAGGCGGTTCTCGATGGCGATATCCAGAAGCCGCACGATCTTCTTGACGGTCAGCGGATACCAGGCCCCACCCTTGACACTTGCGTCATTGGCGTGGATAGCGACCTCGCGCCCCTGCACAATTCCGATGCCCGTCACAACACCGGCACCTGGTACCGTGCGGTCATATGCCCGGCATGCGGCGAGAGTGGAAAACTCCAGAAATGGTGTCCCGGGGTCGAGCAGCAACTCGAGCCGCTCGCGTACGGATAGCTTGTTCTGCCGCGCCAGACGGTCGAGGTCGCGCCGCGGGCGTTCGTAGCGGGCAGCGTGCTGGTGCGCATGAAATTCTTTCAGGCGTCTGGTCATGGCGACGTAATTTTCCCTGTACTCGCCGGCCGTGACATCGATACGGCTCTGGATCTGGCGCATCTTATTCCTCCTCGGGCGCAAGGCGCGCCAGAATGTCCTTGAGGCCGAAGCCCTCGCCGGGAGCAAACGGAACTTCGGCTACCACGCCGTCGCGGGGCGCGCTTAGCGTGGTTTCGAGTTTCATGCTCTCGATCACGAGGATCGTCTGGCCCTTTCCGACCCGGTCGCCGGGTCCAGCCGCGACCGAGACAACGACCCCCGGCATCGGGGCCAGGATCTTGTCCTGACCGGTACCTGTGCCACCTTCAACCTGCTGGTCGGCCGGATCGGTGCGCCCTATCTCGTAGGCACGCCCATACAGGTGGATGAATGTCGCCGTCTTGCTCACCGTTAGACGCAGCGGGATGCTCCGCCCATCGAGTTCCAGCAAGAAAGCGCCCTTGCCATGCGAGCGGGTCAGGGAACAGTGCACGGCCCGACCCCGTGCGTGCACGACATATCCCTTGCCGGTATGGGCCAGCCAGATTGGAAATTCCTCGCCGCGAATCTCGAGTAACCGCCGCATCAGTTTCTCCACGCACCCATCAGCCGGTGCATCTCCGGTATCTCGTCGACTGCTCGGACAAGCCGGACGTCTGACAGAGCCGCCGCGGCCAGCAGTATATCAGTCACGTCGTCACCGGGGGCGGTCAGCACCGGCGCCTCCTCGGCGAGAAACCCCGTTGAGACGTCGCCTGCGAGGAAGCGCGGATGTGCCAAAATTGCATCGAGGTAGCCGGTGTTCGTGGTAACACCCAGGATGACGTAATCCTGTACCGCAGCCCGCGCACGCGCGATCGCAGCGGCGCGGTCAGGGCCATGAACAATGAGCTTGGCAAGCATCGGATCGAAATCGGTCGTCACCTTGCTGCCTTCCAGAATGCCGCTATCCACCCGAACGCCCGGGCCCTGCGGCTCTTCCATCAGAAGCACCTCGCCAATGGCCGGCCGGAAATCGGCGGACGCATCCTCCGCACAGATGCGCAACTCGATGGCGTGACCGGTCTGCCGAATTTCGGCTTGGGCGTGGCTAAGTCCTCCACCGGCAGCGATGCGTAGCTGTTCAGCCACCAGGTCTATGCCGGTCACCATTTCCGTCACCGGATGTTCGACCTGCAATCGTGTATTCATCTCAAGAAAATAGAATGCCCCGTCGGGCGCATAGATGAACTCCACCGTACCTGCGCCGCGATAGTTCACCGCGCGCGCGATACCGGCAGCGGTCTTGCAAATTTCCGCCCGCTGCTCAGGATTCAGTGCCGGCGAGGGTGTTTCCTCGATGATCTTCTGGAACCGGCGCTGTATCGAGCATTCGCGCTCCCAGCAGTGGACGACATTGCCGCGGCCGTCACCCACCACTTGCACTTCAATGTGCCGCGGACGCTCGATATAGCGCTCGGCGAACAGCCGTCCATCGCCGAAATACCGCTTTCCCTCGCGCCTTGCGGTCTCGATCTCCGCCTCCAGTGACGCGTCCTCGCGCACCACACGCATTCCTTTGCCGCCGCCGCCGGCGGAGGGCTTGATCAGGAGCGGGAAGCCGACAACACGGGCGCGCTCGACGAAATTTGTAGGATCGTCGTCCTCGATCGCTGCAGGCGCGACCGGAAAACCGCGTTCCGCGACGAAGGCGCGGGCGCGCACCTTGTCGCCCATCAGGTCGATGACGTCCTCGGTGGGCCCGACAAACATGATGCCGGCGGCGTCCAAGGCACGCACAAAGGCGGCGTTTTCGGCGAGAAAGCCATAGCCGGGATGCACGGCATCCGCACAGACCCGTCGGGCTGCCGCAACGATCTGATCGATATCGAGATAGGCTGCGACCGGGGTGGGCCCTTCGACCTCAACCACTTCGTCGGCGATCAAATGCGCGCTACCTGTCAGTTCGTTCCGGTGCCGCAACACCGCGACAGCCAAACCCCGCGCCCGGGCAGTGCGCACGATGCGTGCCGCGATTTCCCCCCGGTTTGCCACGAGAAGCTTATGGATCGGCATGGCTGGTTCGCACCTCATGCCGCGTACTGCGCCGACAAGCCGTCGCGCGCGGCAAGCTCGGCCGGAACGGACACTCCGATATCCAGCAGGATCTGACCGTAACCCTTGCCTTGTGGATCGATGCGGACGGAGGCGATTCCACCGCCACCGAGGGAGTCGTGCAGCATGAAGTTCAATGCGTGGATTCCGGGCAGTTCGTATCCCTCAACGGGCCCCTCGCAGACATGCGCGAAATAGTTCCTCACCCGCTCTTCGGTGAGCGCAGTGCGGATATAGGGCAGATATTCGGGCTTCCGCGCGATCACCCCGATGTTGGCGATGTTGCCCTTGTCGCCCGAGCGCGCCCAGGCCAACGCAACCAGCGGTACCGTCACGGCGTCCGCGCCCGGATCGCCCGCTTCGCCGCGATACGGCTTGGGCACGGGAAGGGTCACCGCCTCCCCCGCTACCTGAACCGGCGCCGGCTTGCCGCCCACCTCCACCGTGACGGGTGTATCGGTCTTCGGGTGCAGGAACGAGAAAAGCCGCACGACCGGCTGCACCTTCGGCCGCCCTGCGAAGAAGCCGGTCAGCCCTTGCGCCGAGGAAACCGCCATCGGCGCGATCTCGCCGGCGAAGATATTCAGTGCGTCGCGATCGTCATGAACCGCGCCGATCTTCAGAACCACCTCACGGGTCCGGGCGCGGGCGTTCGCCCCATAGGCGGCCTCCGCGCCCAGCACTTCCACACTGACCTGCCGGAAGTCGCCGAGATTGCGCCCGCGAAAAATGCGGCGGCAGCGCGTGAGGATCGCCTCGGCCACGCGTTCCGCCTTGGCCGGCGCATCAATCGCGGCCAGCGTCAGCGTGGTGACCGCCCGCCAGCTATCAGCATAAGTGGCCGAAACCTTGTAGCTGTCGGTGCGCCCCAGTCCCCGCGCGCCCTTCACCAGCACCCGGTTGGACCCCACCTGCTCCAACCTCACCTGCGACCATTCGCAGATCACGTCGGGAAGTATATAGCGCTGTGGATCGCCAATCTCGTAGAGCATTTGCTCGCCGACCGAGGCCGGCGCCACCAGCCCTCCCGTACCGGCCGTCTTGGTCATGATGAAGCCGCCATCAGCGGAGACCTCGACGATCGGCATTCCCATATCGTCCCAGCCGGGCACCTCCCGCCAGTCGGTGAAGTTGCCGCCTGTGCCCTGCGGGCCACATTCAATCAGATGGCCCGCGAGCGAACCCTGGGAGAGCCGGTCCCAGTCCTCGTCGCCCCAGCCGAACTCATGCATCAGCGGCCCAAGCGCCACGGCGCTATCAGCGCAACGGCCAGTCACCACGATATCGGCACCCGCGTCGAGGGCGGCCGCAATCGGTCGTGCACCGAGATACGCGTTCATGCTCATCAGCTTGCCGGGAAAGGGCGCGCTCGAAAACATCTCGGTAACGCCACGATCGCGCAGTTCGTCCGACCTGTCCAGCAGGTCATCGCCCAGTACCGCCCCGATGCTGATGTTGACCCCGGCCGTCTCCGCCGCCTTGGCCAGGGCATCACGGCAGCCGCGCGGATTGACCCCACCGGCGTTGGCGACAACCTTGATCCCCCTGCGCTTGAGCTCAGGCAAGAAGGGCGCAACTGCCTGGACAAAGTCTGGGGCATAGCCCGCTTCCGGCGACTTCGTCCGCGCCCGAGCAAGCAGCGACATCGTGATCTCGGCAAGATAGTCGAAAACAAGATAATTGATGCGGCCCCTCGTCACCAATTGGCCGATCGCCTCGGGCGTGTCGCCCCAGAATCCCGAGGCGCAGCCGATGCGCACAGTTCGACCAGTCATCGCAACCTCCCCTGTCGACCGTTGGATCGGGCCGACGCCGATGGAAAGCTTCTGCCTTTCCTCCAAGCCTGTGCCTAAAACCAAGCATGCAGCTCGACACTACTTGAAACGTTTTCTAACATATGTTTGATTCCAATCAATAGGCAAGTCGCCCAGTCATTGGGAGGATCAAAGATGAATGTCCAGGCCGGGCCAGACATAGCCGCGCTCGAGGCCATAAGGGCCAACTATTCGCTTACGCCCGAACAACGGCAGATCGTTGACCACGTGGATCGGGTTGCGCGCGAGATTCTTCATCCTTTGCAAGGTAAAATGGATGCGGAAGAATGGTGGCCCGACGATTTGTTTCGGCAGATGGGCGAGATCGGACTGCTCGGCATTACTGCGCCCGAGGAGCTGGGCGGCAGCGGCCAGAATGAATTTACCCAGGCCCTAGTGTCAGAGACCATCTCGAAATGGAACCCGGCCGTCGGACTTTCGCACGGCGCGCACGACAACTTGTGCCTTAACAATATCCTCAGGAACGGCTCGGAAGAGCAGGTGCAGAAATACGTTCCCGGCCTGTGCTCGGGGAAGCTGGTCGGCGCACTCGGGCTCACCGAACCCGGCGCGGGCTCGGATGCGCTGGGCTCGATGGCCACGAGGGCCGTACGCGACGGCAACGACTATGTGATTAACGGCTCCAAAATCTACATTACCAATGGTCCGATTGCGGATGTCATCCTGGTTTATGCAAAGACTGATAAATCAAAGGGCGCCAAGGGAATATCCGCCTTTATCGTCGAGACCGACAATCCTGGCTTCAAGGTGGCGCAGAAACTCGACAAGATGGGATTCCGCGGCTCACCCACAGGCGAGCTGGTCTTCGAGGATTGCCGCGTGCCCGCGTCGGCCATGATCGGGGTCGAGAACAGCGGCGTATCGGTAGTGATGAGCGGGCTCGACTTGGAGCGCGCGATGGTCGCTTCGATTTGCGTAGGGATGGCCGAAAGGGCCCTGGAGCTTGCGCTCGATTACGCCAAGATCCGCGAACAGTTCGGCAGACCGATCTCCAGCTTCCAGATGGTTCAGTCAAAGCTCGCGGAAATCTATATTGAAGTCGAAACGGCACGCGCCTTCGGCTATCGGGCGCTCGCGGCCTGCGTCGGCCTGCCTAAAGGCGCCGGCGGACGCGGCGAGATCCATAAGCTTACCGCCGCCGCCTGCCTATACGCGGGTGAAGCTTTCAACAAGGCTGTCACCGAAGCGTGCCATATCCATGGCGGTTCGGGCTACATGCAGGATACCGAGATCAACCGGCTGTTCCGTGCCAACAAGCTGCTGGAAATCGGTGCGGGCACCAGCGAGGTGCGAAAGATCATCATTGCCGAAGAACTTCTGCGCGTCTGAAAAACGGGATAAACATGAGCCAGCAATTGCGCAATGCCCCCGGCCTTCCCACCTACTTCCTGAGCGACGAGCAGCAGGCGCTGGCCGATCAGGCATCTCGCTTTTTCTTTTCCGAGTTTCACCACCTGAACGCCGAGATGGACGACACCGACGACCTGTCGCCCTCCGTCTTTCCCAAGCTGGGGGAGATGGGCTATTTGGGACTGAACGTCTCGCCGGAATATGGCGGCGCAGGGCTCGACTTCACGTCGGCCTGCGTCATCACCGAAGAGCTGTCGCGCGCCTCGGCGGCGATCGGTCTGAGCCATGTTGCCCACGACAATCTTTGCGTCAACAACATCTACCGCAACGCCAATGAGGATCTGCGGCGAAAGTATCTGCCGGGCCTCTGCGATGGCTCGCTGATTGGCGCCCTGGGCCTGACCGAACCCGGCGCAGGATCGGACGCGCTCGGTTCGATGCGGACGACCGCCCGAAAGGACGGCGACCAGTACGTGCTCAACGGATCAAAGATCTACATCACCAATGGCCCAATCGCCGATATCGTGCTGGTCTACGCCAAGACCTCGCCCGAGAAGGGCGCCAAGGGAATTTCTGCCTTCATCGTGGAAACCGACACTCCAGGCTTCAAAGTGGCGCAAAAGCTAAACAAGATGGGGTTCCGGGGCTCGCCGACAGGCGAGTTGGTGTTTGAGGATTGCCGGGTGCCGGCTGCAAACATGGTGGGCAGACTGGATGGTGGTGTGGCGGTGACAATGTCGGGACTCGATCTTGAACGCGCCATCGTCTGCTTCAACGCGGTGGGCATCGCGCGGCGGGCATTGGAGATATCCATCGACTATGCCAAAACGCGCCAGCAGTTCGGAAAGCCGATCGCCAATTTCCAGATGGTGCAGTCCATGCTGGCCGAGATGTATACCGAGATCGAGGCGGCGCGCAGCCTGTCGCTGCGCACCGCCGCCATGTGCGAGGGTCTGGAGGAAGGGCAAGGCGGGCGTGGCGAGATCCACAAGCTGACGGCTGCTGCGATCTTCAAGGCTGCGGCAGCGACCTCCTTCGTGCTGGATCGCGCCGTGCAGATACACGGCGGATCAGGCTACATGCGCGACACCGAGGTGAACCGCCTCTATCGGACTGGGCGGGTGCTCGAGGTAGGAGCCGGCACGCAGGAGGTCCGCAAGCTCATTATCTCCGGCGAACTGCTGAAGAACTGAGGCCCGGCACATGCGAGAAAAGCAGGTTCAGCGCCGCTTCGCCGCCAACCTCATGTTAGGGCAGGTTGCGCTCGTGACCGGCTCGGGCTCCGGCATGGGTCGCGCCACAGCGCTTGAAATGGCCTCCTGCGGAGCCAGCCTGGCGCTTCTCGCCCGTCGTGAGGAGCCGCTTGAGGAAACCGCCGAGATGATCCGCGCTATGGGCGGCGAAGCCTTCGTTGTGCCGGGCGACACCCGCGACGAGAAGAGCGTCGAGGCGGCGATGCTGAAGATCAAGCACCACTACGGTCGGCTCGATGTGCTTGTGAACAATGCCGGCGGTCAGTATATCGCCGCCGCCCGCGATATCACCAATAAAGGGTTCGAGGCGGTTATCCGCAATAATCTGATCGGCTCATGGCAGATGACGCGAGCCGCCGCCGACCACTTCATGTTTGAAAATGGTGGCTCGATCATATTCGTAACCGCAATCTCGGCCCGCACCGCACTAACGGGCTTCGCTCATACCGTTGCCGCGCGAGCGGGCGTCACAGGCTTGATGAAGACGCTCGCCGCCGAATGGGGTGAATACGGCATCCGCCTGAACTGCGTCGCTCCCGGTACGATCAAGACGGAGGCGCTCGGTCGCTACCCGATCCCGCCGGAAAAATGGCAGGAACTAAACCGATCTGTCCTGAACCGCATGGGCGCGGCGGAAGACGTCGCCGGGACCATAATATTTCTTGCCTCCAAGCTCGGTTCCTTCATCACCGGCGAAGATGTCTATGTTGACGGGGGAGAAACCCTGCATTTGGGCCACGACGCCCGTGACATGATCCATCCGGGCATGTTTCAGGAGCGTCAGCGGGGGGACGGGAAACATGAGTGAACCCGTCGTCCTGATCGAGGTTGCGAATCGCATCGCGACAGTGACGCTCAACGAGCCAGGGAGACGCAATCCCGTCACCGGCAATGGGATGATCTCGGGGCTGCTCGACGCTTTTGACCAGGCGCAGCGCAATGCTGAAGTGAGCGTTATGATCCTGACCGGCGCAGACCCGGCCTTCTGTGCGGGCGGCGACATCAAGGAAATGGCCGACCGTGAGAGCGTGTTCCGTAAAGATCCGCTGGCCGTGGCGGACAGCTACACCAACGGCATTCAGCGGGTGCCGCTCGCGCTCTACAATCTCGACATACCGACGATCGCGGCTGTCAATGGCCCCGCCGTGGGCGCGGGCTGCGACTTGGCGATGATGTGCGACATGCGTGTCGCGTCGGAGAGAGCGAAGTTCGGCGAGGTGTTTTTGAACCTCGGAATCATTCCTGGCGACGCTGGCAGCTGGTTCCTTCTGCGGCGCCTCGGTTACCAGAAAGCAGCCGAGTTGACATTCACGGGGCGGATGGTCGGGTCCGAGGAGGCATTGGAGCTTGGAATGGTACTTGAGGTCGTGCCGCACGGCGATCTCATGGCGCGGGCGCGGGAGCGTGCGGCCGTGATTGCGGCCAAGCCGCCCCGCGTGGTGCGCGTCGCCAAGAGGCTGATGCGAAATGCCGAACGGATGGATCTGCCGGATTTCCTGAACACCGCGGCTGCCTATCAGGCGCTGATGCACCATACCAAGGACCATCACGAAGCTCTTGCCGCATTCCTCGAGAAACGAAATCCCATGTTCCTTGGCAACTGACAGACCGAGTTTGCTGATGACCCAACCAGACCAGAAGAAACTTGATCAGATCGCCAGGATGTGGAGCCATCGTGGACGTGGTTTGATTACGGAAATGGACCTGAAGATCGAAAAGGTCGCGATCGACGGCGTTCTGGTCAGGATGCCGTTCAACCCGTCGTTCTGCGCCGACGAGGAGAAAACCCTGCTGCATGGCGGGGTGCTGACGGCTCTTCTCGACAGTGTGTTCGGGCTTGCGAATTTCGTCGCGATCGACGGGATCAGCAGCATGGCCACAATCGATCTTCGCGTCGATTACCTGCGTCCGGCCAGATCGCAGGCCGATATCATGGTGCGCGCTGAATGCTTCCGTCAGACCCGGCATATCGCCTTCGATTCGGGCAGTGTCTGGTTCGATGAGTCGGATCAGGCCGAAGTGGCCCGTGGCACTGCGACTTTCGCGCTCACGCGGGGCGAGGTCAGCATTTTCGACGCGATGACGCAAAGTAGGGTCTCCAAATGACGCCGGATCGTGCAACTCAGCAGCTCAGGAAAGTACCGTTCTTCCAGTTTCTCGATTTCGCGATCACCGGGCTTGATGAAACGCATGCGGTCGCGACGATGCCGTTCGCCGAGCGACTAGTCGGAAATCCCATCATGGAATATTACCATGGCGGGATAATCGCTAGCTTCATGGAGGCGGTCGCCGCGATCTGTGTTAGCCATGGCCCCGATCTGCAGCCGCCGAAACCGATCAATCTGACGGTTGACTACCTGCGCCCGGCTGTCAAAGGGCCACTGATGACGGAAGCCACCGTGAGTCGGAAAGGCAAACGCATGGCAAGCGTGCGGACAACCTGCTGGCAGGATGACACCTCCCGGCCGGTAGCCGAAGGAGTGTATCACTTCCTGATGGTTTGAAGCCTGCTTCTCCGGGCGCTCGCCTATGTGATCTCCGGGGCTGAGTCGTTGGCCGAAATGCCGTCAAGAAGCAATTTGATAATCAGATCCGTGAAAGCTGGAAGCGTGTAATATCCGCGTCGGTTACACTTTCCAGGATCGAACCATTCGACCGTCCAATTCAGCGCGCCCAGCATTGCCTGGCGTAGCGGAACCACCTTGATGTCGGAGCGCAAGGCTCCGCCCGCCTGCGCCTCGCGCAACAGCTGATCCCAGACCTTTGCGTATTCGTGTCGAATAGCCCGGTGGCGCGAGCGAATCTCTTCCGGCAACATTCCATAGATGCGGATGTTGGCGGAGGTAAATTCGCTTGCACGGAACAAATAGACCATGTGGGTGGCGATCGCTGTCGCGATGCGGTTTACATGATCCTCCTTGTCCGGCCATGCGGTGATCGCATGGTTGACGCCTTTTAGGAGATCACGCAGGCCCAGGTCGAGCACCTCGTCGAGAACTTCCTCTTTTGAGCCGAAATGGTAATACACGCTACCTGCCTCGAGGCCCGCTTCCGATGCGACCCGGCGCATAGTTGCGGCCTTGTACCCGCTCTCTCGCAAGATTCGCGCGGCCGCGCGAAGAATTTGATCGCGGGTTCGTTCGGCCTTCCTTTTCGGCTCGAGTCCATCCGCTGGGCCAATGGATTCGACCGACACACTGGCCGCTCCGACACGGTTTGTGCACATGCCGTCGAGCAGCAGTTTCGATAAGCGTTCCGACAGCACACTTACCGGATATCGTTTGCTGTCATACCATTCCGCTGTCCAGTTCATAGCTCCGAGGACGAACTGGCTGACCAGGACGGCCGGGATATCACTGCGCAGATCGCCAGCGTCCTGATGCCGCTGCAAAAACGATCGCCAGAGTTGCGCATAGGCCTGGCGCAACGGCCGATGCGCTCTGCGGCGCTTGTCAGAAAGCATAGGGAAGTTCCTGATATTTGCCGAAGTGAAATCGCTTTCTTTCAGAAGGAAACGAAGATGGGCATCGACAAGTTGCGCGAATGTCGTCCGGAGCGGGTCACCTTCCGCCCGCGCCCGTTCGACGATCTCCCGAATTTGCTCGTAGAGCTGCCTGACCCCCATATCGAGGACATCATCCAGGATCTGGTCCTTTGACTTGAAGTGATAATAGATACTGCCAGCTTCCAGCTTCGCAGCCTCTGCGATCCGCCGCATGGTTGTTGCGTTGTATCCCTCATTGCTGAAGAGCTTCGCCGCCGCCAGGAGGATGGCCTGACGCGTCTGCACCGATCTGCTGTACGGCTCGTCATCGGGGCTATGGACAAGGACTTTTTCCATGAAACTCTCTTTAAACACTGGACATCAGTTTATCGGTTGCGGTATTTCGAACAAGTGTTAGAATACGGCCGGTCGGATGTGGCGACGACTCTGGCATAGGGAGAAAGCGGGAATGCGCGGACTGAAGGGCAAGAGGGTAATCGTCACGGGTGGCGGAAGCGGAATCGGGCGAGCAGTTTGCTCAAGGTTTGCAGAGGAAGGAGCCGAAGTTGCAGTCTTCGACCTCAATGAAGAAGGAGGCCGGAAAACCGTCAGCTCGATCAAGGATGCAGGCGGCAAGGCGTACGCATACACTGTCGATATTACCGACCGCAAGGCCGTGGATGCCGCAGTCGCTGATTTCGAAGCGAGCCGTCCGATCGACGTTCTGGTCAACAATGCCGGCTGGGACGCGATCAAACCGTTCCTCGATACCGACCGGGCGCTTTGGGACAAGGTCATCGACATCAATCTGTATGGGCCGCTCAACATGCATCATGCCGTGTTGCCCGGCATGGTCAAGAACCGCTCTGGCCGCGTGGTCAACATCGCTTCCGATGCTGGCCGCGTCGGTTCGTCGGGCGAGGCCGTCTATTCGGCCTGCAAGGGCGGCATAATATCTTTCACCAAGACGCTCGCGCGTGAACTGGCGCGGCATGGCATCCAGCTCAATGCCGTCGCGCCGGGGCCGACTGATACGCCGCTATTCGCGCAGGTAGCCCAGGGCGAGACCGGCGCAAAAATAGCTGAAGGCCTGAAGCGGGCCATCCCGATGAAGCGGCTGGCTCAGCCAAGCGACTTCCCGGGCATCATCTGTTTCCTTGCATCGGAGGACGCCGGCTTCATCACCGGCCAAGTGATCTCGGTCTCCGGTGGGTTGTCGATGCACGGTTGATCGTCCGTGACAGCACCGCGGAGTTAGTAGCGTCGAGATCTGTTTTGAGTTCCCTCCCCAACTGGCCGTGCTACTGGCGCGGCCTTTTTTTCTTCGAGAGAAGTGGAAAAGTTCCAGATAGAATGCGACAGCCGCAGTGTAAGGACGCTGAAGGCGTTCCTCCGGAACTGCGACGGGAGCAGCTATGGAGGAAATCGCCGACCGCGCCGGCGCCTGTGCTGAGCGGTTCTGGCGAAGACCTCAGTCGCGCAGCTGTCCGTTTCAGCAGGCTCTCATCTGAATCGGGCGTGGCTCCAATTCAATCCAACTACCCGCCTGATTCCAAGAATTTTCCGGATTATTCGGGCGTGGGCCTCGCTGGAAACTGCGGGCCAGCTGCAGCCGCCCTGTTTCAGGCGGTCAGAGTGCACCGAGACCGGTGAGGTTACGTCCGATCACCAACGTCTGTATCTCGGTGGTGCCATCGGGATTGGCATGACTTTGGCGTTGCGGAAGTGCAGTTCCACCGGGAATCCCTTGGTGATCGCGTTACCGCCGTGGATCTGCGCCGCATTACTGGATCTCGACAGCCATCCCGGTGGCGTACCACTTTGCCATCGAGGTCTGAGTGTCGCAGCGAACGCCAAGCCCAAGAAGCTGCGACCCGCGCTGGCAGAGAAGCCGGGCCGTATCGAGTTGGGTAGCCATGTCAGCCAGGTTCGCACGTCAGTCAGCGTCAGGAGTAAGCATCAGTTCGGCTCGGCCTCAATCCAGGTTTCCAGGACGTGTCGCTGAATTTTGCCGCTGGTCGAGCGCGGGAAATCCCCAGAAGCGATGAAGCGGATCTCACGCGGTCGCTTATAGCCGGCCAGCTGCTCGCGGCAAAGCCGCATCAGTTCGTCGGCATCGGGGCCGTCGGCGTGCCGTGCGACGAAGGCCACCGGGCGTTCGCCCCAGCGCTGGTCCTTGACCTTCACCACGGCGGCGTCGATTACCTGCGGATGAGTCAGCAGTACCCGCTCGATCTCGGCCGGATAGACGTTCTCCCCACCCGACTTGATGAGGTATTTGGCGCGGTCCACGAAGTCGATGGTGCCGTCCGCATTGCGGCGGAAAACGTCGCCCATGTGGAAAAAGCCGCCGCGGAAGTCGTGGGCGTTGGCCTCATCGGCATTCCAGTACCCGGAGAACAGAGTGGGTCCGCGCACGGCCATTTCTCCGGGCGTTCCCTCCGCCACCTCGCGCCCCTCCGGATCGACGAGCCGCACCTCGCAGAAGGCGCTGGCGCGCTTGGAGAGACGTTTCGGTGCGGCGCCCACCGGAATCAGCTCGGCGGTGGCCGGCGGCAGCCCCGTTTCGGTCGCGCCGAAGGAGTTGAGATAGGGCGCGCCGATCAGAGACGTGAGTTCTGCAATCTGATGCGGTGGCACCAGATCGGCCATGGCGCCGCAGACCCTGACGCCTCTGATCGGCAGGGGATTGGCGTGACGTTCTGCGATGAAGGCCTCGATCGCACCGGGCATCATAACGAACCAGCCGACCTTATGCCGGCTCAGCCCCTCATTGATAACGGCCGGTTGCAGGCCGTCTACGATCACCACGGGGCCACCCCGCAAGACCGTGGCGAGCGCATGGTCGGTCGAAGCCATATGGAACATCGGCGCCCAGGCGATGAAGGCGTCATCAGGTTCGAGCCCGAGTTGCGCCGCAAAGACCAGGGAACGCGCGATATGGGCGCGATGACTGATGAGCGCGCCCTTGGGCAACCCCGTGGTGCCGGAGGTGTAGAGAATGGTCAGGCCCGACTCAACGTCATTGACCAGCGCGCCAATGCGCGGGTCGGACACTGCTCCCGCCAGTGCAGTCTCCCAGTCCGGACCGATTTCCAGAATCGGCAGGTTCGAGACAGCGTCTAAGGCCGCGCGCAATTCAGGCTCTACTACGGCCAGAACCGGTTCGACCAGGTCGATGCAGTGCTTGAGCTCAGGTGCGGCCAGTCTCCAGTTCAGGCAGGCGACAATGGCACCGATTCCCGCAGCGGCCAGTTGCAGCTCCAGATACTCGCTGCGGTTATGCGATAGGATCACCACCCGGTCCCCCGGCCTCACACCCCGCACCAGAAGCACCGCCGCGAGACGGTCCACACGGTCCAGAAGAGTGCCGTAGCTGAGCCTTTTTTCTCCGTCCTCGAGTGCAAACGCCCCTTCTTGCACGCGCGCTCTCGTGCGAAACATCGAATAGACATCGGCCTGCCCTGCTCGGTCCACCTCCGGCACCATGATGCTTCTCCCAGGTGTTCGATCCTGATTCTCACAAAGACTGGGCCAGCCGCACCCCTTCATCAATGGCACGCAGCGCATCGAGTTCAGCCGCCTCGGCCGCACCGCCGACCATCGAGGCGGCAATTCCCCGTGCCGTCAGAATATCGTACAGCGTCCGATCCGGTTCCTGTCCAGTACAGAGGACAATCGTGTCCGCGGCGACAACCCTTACCTCGCCGTTCAACATAATATGGAGCCCTTTGTCGTCGATCCGCTCATAGACCACACCTGCCAAGGTCTCGACTCCATGTTTGCGCAATGCGTTCCGAAGGATCCAGCCGGTCGAAACTCCAAGTCCCTGCCCCTGCTTGCTCGTCTTGCGTTGAAGCATCACTACTTTGCGCTTCGCAGGCAACTCAGCCAGCGGATCGCCCGCCAGCGCGCCGTCTTTCCTGAACTGTCCGTCCACACCCCATCTTTCGAAAAAGGCTGCGTTCTCGTTGGCCTCAGCCGGTTGGGTCACAAGGAACTCGGCTACGTCATGGCCGATCCCGCCCGCGCCCATGATGGCCACGGTCTGTCCTGCCTCCCGTGCGCCGGAGAGAATCTCGGCATATGTCGCGACCTTAACATGATCGACGCCCGGAACGCCCGGGATGCGAGGGGTCACGCCGGTGGCGATCACCACATGATCAAACCCGGCAAGATCGTCCGCAGTTGCGCGACAGCCCAGCCGGAGGGTGACACCGTGCTTGCACATCTGAGCAGTGTAATAACGTAACGTTTCGTCGAACTCGCGCTTGCCCGGGACCGCACGCGCCAGTTGGAGCTGTCCGCCTAGCCGGTCCTCGGCCTCGAAAAGCGTGACCGCGTGGCCAAGCCGCGCAGCCTCGGCCGCGGTGGCCATACCCGCCGCCCCGCCGCCGACGATCGCCAATTTCTTTGGGGTCTCGCTCGGCGTGTCACGGAATTCCGCCTCGCGGCCGGCGCGCGGATTGACCAGGCAGCTTACCGGACGATCCGAGAAGATGAAATCTAGGCATGCCTGATTGCAGGCGATGCAGGTGTTGATCTCATGGGCCCGACCTTCGCGCACCTTCCTCACGAAATGAGGATCGGCGAGGAAGGGCCGCGCCATCGAGACCATGTCGGCATCTCCAGAGGCCAGGATGTCCTCGGCGACCTCAGGGGTGTTGATCCGGTTCGAGGCTATTACCGGGATTGAGACCGCCGCCTTCACGTTCGCCGCCGCCTGCCGCCAGGCGCCACGCGGCACCGGATAAGCGATCGTCGGCACGCGCGCCTCATGCCAGCCAATTCCGGTGTTCAGGATATCTGCGCCGGCGATCTCGATCTTGCGTGCGAGCATGGCAATCTCTTCTGCGGGCGCGCCGCTATCGACAAGATCGGCTGCCGAGATTCGGTATATTACCAGAAACTCCGGTCCGCAGCGGTCGCGCACCGCGCGCACGATTTCCACAGGAAATCGGTGCCGGTTATCGGCGCTGCCGCCCCAGCCGTCTTGACGTTTGTTGGTGTGGGTCACGGTGAATTCATTGATGAGATAACCTTCCGAACCCATGATCTCGACCCCGTCGAAACCTGCAGCCTGCGCGTTTGCCGCGGCAGTTGCGAAATCGTCTATGGTCCGTCGGATATCCGCAGCGGTCATCTCGCGCGGGGAATAGCGGTTGATCGGCGCCCGGATCGGCGAGGGTGCCACGCAACCTTCGAACTTAGCATAACGCCCCGCGTGGCAGATCTGCGCGCAAATCAAGCTCCCTTCTTGATGGACTGCATCGCAAATCGGCTTGAGGCTCAGCGCCTGCCGCGGATCGTCGAGCCGCGGACCTTCCGGATCGAACATGCCTTCGGCGTTGGGCGCAAAGCCGCCAGTTACGATGACCGCCGCTTCGCCCCGAGCGCGTTCACGATAGAACGCGAGCTGTCTTTCGATACCGTCGGGTTCGCCTTCAAGGCGCGTGTGCATCGAGCCCATAAGGACCCGGTTTCGCAGGTTGTGAGCGCCTGCCCGGATCGGAGACAGCAATTTCTCGAACGTCCTGTCATTCTTGCTGGACATATCCACATTCCTCACCTTTTACCATCTTGCCAAATATTCTAACGTCTGTTAGGTTTTAAGAAAAGCGAGATTTAAAGCGAGATTTACAGGCTCGGGAGGCCGCACGTGCAGTTTCAACCGACAGATGACCAACAGGCGTTTCGACGGACAGCACAGCGTTTCGCGCGTGAGAAACTCGCCCAGAGTTATCAGAAGCGGGCCACCGAGCACGTGATGGATCCCGCACTGGTCACGGAGATGGGAGCGCTTGGTCTGATCGGTGCCGATCTGCCCCAGGAGTTCGGCGGGTTGGGCGAAAGCTCGGTTACCGCGGGGTTGATCGTCGAGGAAATCGCGCGGGCCGATTTCAATGTCAGCTACATTCAACTTCTGGGATCGCTGATGGGCGGCATGGTCGCGCAACACGCCTCCACGGAAATCGCCAAGGATTGGGTGTCCCGCGTCACGGCGGGTACGGCGGTGATCGGGCTGGGATTGACCGAGCCGCGCGGCGGGTCCGATGCGGCGAACCTGCAACTTAGGGCTACCAAATCCGGTAACGGCTGGCGACTGAATGGCGAGAAGACCTCGATGAGCTTTGCTGCGCAGGCTGATGCGGCGGTGGTCTTTGCCCGTACGGGTGATCCCGAGAGCGGTTCGCGGGGGGTCAGCGCGTTTTTTGTGGACCTAAACGAAAAGGGCGTCAAAAGAACCCATTTCGACGATATCGGCACTAAGCCCGTTGGGCGCGGGTCGGTCTTCTTTGACGATGTCTTCGTCCCTTCGCAGTGCCTCATGGCCGAGCAAGATCGTGCCTTCGGCACGATCATGGCAGGCTTCGACTATTCCAGAGCGCTGATTGGGCTGCAATGTCTGGGCGCGGCGCAGGCCTCGGTGGACGAAACTTGGGTATATGTGCAGGAACGCGAAGCTTTCGGCGCGCCGCTGGCGCAATATCAGGGTGTTAGCTTTCCGCTGGCCGAAGCCGAAACCCAACTCACCATGATGCGCCAGCTTTGCTACTACACGCTCGATTTGCGCGACCGTGGCCTCCCGCACACCAAAGAAGCGGCCATGTGCAAATGGTACGTGCCGAAGGCCGCTTGTGAAATCATCCATCAGTGCCTCATCCTGCACGGCCACTACGGATATACTGCCGACCTGCCCTACCATCAGCGCTACAACGACGTGCTGGGTCTGCAGATCGGCGATGGAACGGCACAAATCCAGAAGCTCGTTATTGCGCGGGAAAAAGTCGGCCGCATGGCGTTGCAATACGACAAGAAGGCCAAGGGGGGCGCGAAATGAGCGATCCCGTTCATGTCAGCGTCAAAGGCAGCGTCGGCATAATCGAGATCGCCCGCCCCGACAAGTTCAACTGCCTGTCGCTGGACGTGCATGAATGCATTTCCAGGGCACGCGAAACGTTTGAAGCCGACCGCAATATTCGCTCGATTCTGATCTGCGCGCAGGGAAAGCACTTCTGCACCGGCGCTGATCTGACTGAAGTGAAAAGGAAGTTATACGACGCGCAGATGCTGGACAATTTCCTCGCCGTTGGCATGGAAGCATTCCGCAAACTGGAACAGAGCCGGCTGCCCGTGATCGTCGCAGTCCAGGGCCTTTGCCTGGCCGGCGGGCTCGAGCTGATGCTGTCCTGCGATGTCTGTTTCGCTGCGGAAAGCGCTCAGTTCGGGGACCAGCACGCGCAGTTCGGGCTGATCCCCGGCTGGGGCGGCAGCCAGCGGTTGACCCGGCTTATTGGCCTGCGCCGGGCGCTCGATCTGATGTTCTCGGCGCGCTGGCTGAAGGCAGATGAGGCGAAGGAGGCGGGACTGGTGAACTACATTGTGCCGGAGGAAAAGCTGCGCCAGGCTGCGTTGGACTATTGTCTGAAAATCGCCAGCCACTCACGCCCGGGCATTGCAGAGATGAAGCGCCTGGCACGCGAGGGGACCGACATGGGCATCGACCAGCAGATGCGGCTGGAGCGCGACGCTGCCTTGCGTGCGCTGCCGAACGAGGACGTGGCCGAAGGGCTGAACGCCTTTGAAGGCCGGCGCGCGCCGGCCTTCAAAGCATGACATGAGGTGCGGGAATGGACTTCACGCTTAACGATGAGCAGCGCCAGATTTACGATTACGGCGCGCAGCTCGCGCAGAAATTCGACAATGCCTATTGGCTGGATCATGCCCGACGCCACGTCTTCCCCCGCGAGATGTTTCAGCAGATCGCCGATGACGGCTTCCTCGGCATCATGGTGCCCGAGGAATATGGCGGTGCCGGTCTCGGTATGACCGAGATGGCGCTCTTCATGGAGGGCACCTCTAACTACGGCATCCCGCTCCTGATGATGGTGGTCGGCCCCACCATGTCGCTCGCCCATATCGCCAGCCACGGGACCGAGTTCCACCGCAAGGAGCTCTTACCGGCCGCCTGCCGGGGCGAAATCCAGTTCTGTTTCGCGATCACCGAACCGGGTGCAGGCTCGAACACGATAAAGGCCACGACGCTCGCCAGGCGCAATGGTAACCGCTTCCGTCTTTCAGGGGAAAAGACCTTTATCACCGGCGCCGACGTCTCCGACTACTGCCTGGTTGTGGCGCGCACCAAGCCGCACACCGAGGTCACGCGCAAGACCGACGGCTTCACGCTTTTCGCGGTGAACCTGAAGGCGAAGGGCGTAGAGATGCAGCGGGTGAAGGTCTCGATCCCACTCCCGGAAGAACAGTGGACCCTATTCTTCGACGAGGTGGACCTCGGTCCCGAGGACGTCGTGGGCGATGTGGACGACGGCTTCTCGATCCTGTTCGATTCACTCAATCCCGAGCGGATCATTCTGGCGGCTCTTTGCTGCGGAATCGGTCGGTTCGCCTTACGGAAGGCGGTGGCCTATGCTTGCGAGCGCAACGTATTCGGCCAGCCGATCGGCGCGCATCAGGGCGTGCAGCACCCGATGGCCAAGGCCCATACGGCCGTGGAGATGGCGAGCCTGATGACCCGCCGCGCGGCCTGGGAATTCGACAACAAACTTCCGGCCGGCGCATCGTCGAACATGGCGAAATACGCCGCCGCCGAGGCCGGAATCGAGGCCGTGGACGCCGCCCTTCAGGCGCATGGCGGGTCGGGTTTTACGGAAGACACCGGGCTCTACGAGCTTTATCCGCTGGTCCGTCTGCTGCGCACCGCGCCGGTGAATCGTGAACTGTGCCTAAGCTTCATCGGCGAGAAGGTGATGGGCCTGCCCCGGTCTTACTGACCGAAAGTGCCCAGGAGGAGAGTATGCAATACGGAATGCGCTTTCGGCGGGCCTGTGCCAGCGCAAAGGCGAACGACCGGTTCTGGCACGAGGTAGAGGGCATGCCGCTCGACGGGGTGCGCCGAATCCAGGAGGAGCGGCTGGTCGAGCAAATGGCCTATCTCAGGGCCAACTCGCCATTTTATCGGGACAAATTCGCGGCGGCCGGCGTCGGTTTCGATGATATTCGCACCATCGAGGATCTGCAAAGGCTTCCCTTCACCTATAAGACCGAAATCCGCGAAAGCCTGTCGGCCGAGCCGCCTTTCGGCCGCCACCGCGCCGCCCCGATGGAAGACATCATCCAGATGCAGGCTTCATCGGGCACAACCGGCAGCCCGTCTTATGTGGCGCTGACAGAATCCGACGCCGAGATGTGGCACGAGATGAGCGCACGCTGCTTCTTCGCCAACGGCGTGCGGCCCGGCGATATGGTACTTCATGCTTTTTCGCTGGCCAAAGGCTTTGTCGGTGGTGTTCCAGTGATGCAGGGGCTTCAGTATATGGGCGCCATCGACGTGCCGGTGGGCGCCGATGGCGGTGCTGACCGGCTCCTTCGCGCCTGCGCCGACGTCCGCCCGCGCTGCGTCGTCGGGGCGCCGAATTTCGTGATCCACCTAGCGGAGAAGGCCGAAGAGGTACTGGGCGTCCCAGCGAGCAGACTGGGAGTGGAACGAGCCATCGTCGGCGGCGAGCCGGGGGGCGGCATTCCGGCGATCCGCGCCAAGATCGAAAAACTCTGGGGCGCCAAGTGCACCGAGATGCTGGGCGGTACCGACCTGGGTGTTACGTACTGGGCCGAATGTGACCAGCAGTCGGGCATGCACATGGTCAACATGGATTATATCATCACCGAGTTGCTCGACCCTGATACCGGCAAGATCATCCCTTGGGAGGAGGGTGCCAAGGGCGAGATGATCTACACCGCCCTCGGTCGCCGGGCGAGCCCGCTAGTGCGCTTCCGCTCTGGCGATTTCATCGAGGTCCTGGGCACGACCTGCCCCTGCGGCCGGACGGGTCCCAAGATCCGTTGTACAGGGCGCACCGATGACATGCTGATCGTGCGCGGTGCCAACGTATTCCCCTCGGCAATTCACAGCATCGTCAACGAGATGGTGCCAGAAACGAATGGCGTGATGCGTGTGGTGGCTGACTTTGAGGGTCACACCACGCAGGAGGCGCTGAAAATCATTGTCGAGCGCGGACCCGCCCTCAAGCCCGAGGCCGATCCGACTCTGAAGAAAAAGATTGAGCAGCGCCTGCGCGACGCTTTGGTGTTCAAGGCCGATGTCAGGATCGTCGATTCCGACACCTTCGAAAAGCCAGGAGCGGCCAAGATAGCCTTCGTTTTGAGAAAATTTCCCAACCTGCCATGACAAAGCTGAAATCCCTGCTCGACCCCGGATCGGAAGACTTCCGGGCGAACGAAACGCATTATCGCGCCAAGGTGGCCGAGTTGTACGCACTGCGGCGCACCCAGCGTGTCGGCGGAGCGGAAAGCGCGCAGGAACGCCATGTGAAGAAGGGCAAGATCCTGCCACGCGAACGAGTCGAGCGGCTGATCGACCCTGGCATGCCGTTCCTGGAACTCGGCGAACTGGCCAGCCTCGACAGGTATGAGGGCGTACCGCCCGGCGCGGGCATCATCACCGGCATCGGGGTGATCGAGGGCCGCCATTGCATGATCATCGCCAACGACGCCACCGTGAAGGGCGGCACCTACTTCGGCATGACCTGTCGAAAGCACGTGCGCGCCCAGCGGATCGCCTGGGCCAATCGCCTGCCTGTCGTGACGCTGGTCGATTCCGGCGGCGCGTTTCTGCCTGATCAGGAAAACATCTTCCCCGACGAAGGCCAGTTCGGCTCGATATTTCACAATCAAGTTGGGATGTCAGGCGACGGCGTACCGCAGATCGCCGTGGTCATGGGCCCCTGCACCGCTGGCGGTGCCTATATTCCGGCGCTTTGCGACGAGGTGGTCATCGTGCGCGGCCAGGGCTTCATGTATCTTGGTGGGCCGGAACTCACCTTCGCCGCCACTGGCGAGAAGGTCGATAACGAGATCCTTGGCGGCGCCAAGATGCACTGCTCGGTCTCGGGTGTAACCGACCATCTGGCCGAGGATGACGCCCATGCGCTCGCCATCACGCGAGAGATCGTCAAGCATCTGGGCGAGAAGCCCTTCCCGCGCAAGAGCCCGGCCCCGCCGCGCCCCCCGGCCTACCCCGTGGAAGAGATTTACGGCATCGTAAGCCGTAACCCCAAGGTACCCACTGAGAACCGCGAAATTGTCGCGCGGCTGGTGGACGAGAGCCAGTTCCATGAGTTCAAGCCGCTCTACGGCGACACTCTGATGACCGGTTGGGGCCGCATTCACGGGCATGAGGTGGGGATTCTTGCCAATACCGGCGTGCTGTTCGTGGAAGCGGCGCTGAAGGCCACGCATTTCATCAATCTTTGCGTGCAGCGCGACATCCCGCTGCTGTTTCTGGCCGACGTCAATGGCTTCATGGTGGGCCGCGAGGTCGAGCAGATGGGAATCGCCAAGGCGGGCGCCAAGATGATCACCGCCATGTCCTCCGCTCGCGTGCCGAAATTCACCATCATTACAGGGGGTTCGTACGGAGCCGGATATCTGGCCATGCTAGGCCGCCCTTTTCAACCTGATGCGATGTTTGCCTGGCCCACGGGCCGCGCGGCCATCATGGGGCCGGAACAGGCCGCCAGCGTGCTGGCCCAGGTGCGTGCCCAGATCAACGGGCGCGAGGGCAAGGCATGGACAAAGGAGGAGGAGGAGGCCTTCAAGGCGCCTATCCGCAAGGAATATGAGGATTTTCAGGGCGCCTATAACTTCGCCTCGAATCTCTGGGTTGACGGCGTGATCGAGCCCTGCGAAACGCGCGAAGTCCTGGCGCTGCTGCTCGACATCACCTCGCGGCGGCCGAGAGCCGAAACCCACTTTGGCGTGTTCAGGATGTGAGGCGGCTGCAGTGAAGATCAAGACGCTTCTTATCGCCAACCGCGGCGAAATCGCTTGCCGGATCGCCCGCACGGCGAGGAGCTGCGGCATCATACCCGTCGGAGTCCATTCCGAGGCCGATGCCAATTCGCTCCACGTACGCGAGATCGCCCGCTCGATCTGGATCGGCGGCGGGCCTGCCCCGGAAAGCTACCTGCGCATTGACGCAGTGCTGGCCGCGGCGAAGGACGCTGGGGCCGACGCCATCCATCCCGGCTACGGCTTCCTCGCCGAGAACCCCGAATTCGCGCGCGCGGTCGAGGCCGCCGGCATGATCTTCATGGGGCCGACGCCGGAAACCCTGGAACGCTTCGGCGACAAAGCCACCGCCAAGGAGGCGGCCATCGCCGCCGGTCTGCCGGTGATTTCGGGGGCCGCAGGCACCCTGTCCGATCCCGACAAAATCGCCGCCGAAGTGCGCCGGATGGGGCTGCCCGTGCTGCTGAAGGCAGTGGGCGGCGGCGGCGGACGCGGGCAGCGGCTCGTAGTTGACGAGAAGACCCTGGCCGCCGACATCGAGGGGGCGATGCGTGAGGCGAAGTCGACCTTCGGCTCGGAAGGTCTCCTGCTGGAACGCTTCCTGTCCGAGGCCCGTCACGTGGAGGTGCAGATTGCCGGTGACGGCAAGGGCCATGTAGTGCATCTGTTCGAGCGCGACTGCACGCTCCAGCGCCGCCATCAGAAGGTGATCGAGGAGGCGCCCGCCTGGGGCCTGCCCCGCGCGCTTCTCGACGCGATCACCCGTGACGCGGTGCGCCTTGGCGAGACACTCGACTACCGGGGGCTCGGCACAGTGGAGTTCCTCGTGGTGGGAAAGGAGTACTTCTTCCTCGAGGTGAACCCGCGCATCCAGGTCGAACATCCTGTCACCGAGGCAGTCACGGGACTCGACCTCGTGGCTCTGCATCTGCGTATCGCCGAGGGCCTCGGCCTGGGACTCAGCCAGGACGAGCTGAAGGTCGACGGCCACGCCGTCGAGGCGCGGCTCTATGCCGAGGATCCGGCGATGCAGTTCGCCCCGTCCACCGGCAGATTGACCACGCTCAGCCTGCCCGACGGTCTCCGCATCGACAGCGGGGTCGAGGCCGGCGATACCGTCACTCCCTACTACGATCCCATGATCGCGAAGCTGATCGTCCATGCGCCCGACCGCGAGACAGCACTGGCGCGGCTCGCGCAGGCGCTGGATCATGTCGCTGTCGAAGGTGTCGAGACCAATCGCGCCTTCCTGGCCGCGCTGGCCCGCAACACCGATTTCGAGAAAATGAACGTCCACACCCGCTGGATCGACGAGCGGCTGAACGATCTAACTGCGCCCATGCAAGTCCCGGATACCCGGCTTTGGAAAGCCGTGGCTGCCGTGCTTTTCGTCGTTCGTGAACGCTCAGATGGCGCCGCCGAACCATGGTCGAACCGCGACGTGTTCACAAACTGGCGGCTCGGCCTTGGCGGCGGAATGATGGAGGCGGGCCAGCGGGTCATGCTGACCGACGCAGCGGGAAGCTCTGGGGAGCTCTGCGTGAGCCCAGTCCGCTCCGGCGACATCTACACAGTCTACGGAATTGACGGAGCCGCCCTCACCTTCTCCTGCCGTGAGATCGCGCCGGGTCGATGGCGCGTGGCGCAGGGTGGAATGGTAAACGTGGTAACGGCGCGCCTCCACGCCGGGGGGATCGAGATCGACGCGGCGCCGGGCCGACTGGTCTACCGGCCGGCACTACCCTTGGCCTCGGCAGGCGCAGACAGCGCTGCCGAGCGGACCGTTGCCTCGCCGCTAACCGGGATGATCGTCGACATCAAAGTATCCGAAGGCGATGCGATCGCCGAAGGCGATGTATTAGCGGTCCTGGAGTCGATGAAGCTCGAGATCTCCATCAGGGCGTCTGCCCCCGGCATCGCCGCGAAGGTTGCGGTCTCAAAGGGCATGATGGTGAATCGCGGCCAGATGATCGCCGAGATCATACCACCCGAAAAGGAGCAGGCATGACCGACTTTCCAAAGTTTGTAGAATTTCGTGAAGAAGGCCCGCGCGAGGGTTTTCAGATCGAAACCAAGATGTACCCCATCGAGCAACGGATTGAACTGATCGACATGCTCAGCGAAACGGGGCTGAAGCGGATCCAGGTGGGCAGCTTCGTGAGCCCCAGATACGTGCCGCAGATGGCCGACACGGGCGAACTGTTCCAGCGCATCAAGCGCAAGCCAAGTGTGAAATACACCGCACTCTGGCTGAACGAGAAAGGGTTCCGCAAGGCGTTATCTGCGCATCGGGTCGATATTGACCCGCGGCTTCTTTTCTATCCCTCCGAAGCGTTCGCGCAGTCCAACAATAACTGTTCCTCAGCGGATATGCGCGAGCGGCAGCGCGAATGGGTGCGACTCTACAAGGAAACGGGATACACTGTCGATGCCGCCTATGTGATGACCGCGTTCGGCTGCAATCTTCAGGGGCCGATCCCGCAGGAGCAAGTTCTGGACGACTTCCGCTTTGTCCTCCGACTTTGCGAAGAAGAGGAAATTCCGGTACCTATCCTTGTGATCGCCGACACGATGGGCTGGGGCAACCCCGAAGCGGTCAAGCGCATGATCGGCGCCCTGCGTGAGCTGGCGCCCGGGGCGCGCATCGGAATGCATCTCCACGACACACGCGGGCTGGGCATCGCCAATATCCATGCGGCACTGTCGATGGGGGTGGACATGTTCGAAACCTCGGTGGCGGGTCTGGGCGGCTGCCCCTTCGCGGGCCACGGCCATGCCCGCGCAGCGGGCAATGTCTGCACCGAAGACGCGGTGCTTCTGTGTCACGAGCTGGGTATCGAGACGGGCATCGACCTTGAAAAGCTGATCGCCGCCGCGGCGAAGGCGGAAGAGATCATCGGCGCACCTCTGATGGGCCGGGTGATGCATTCCGGCAGCCTCGACAAGTTTCGCCTAGCGAAATGAGGAGGACCGATATGGGAAAAATACTGAACGGAAAGGTCGTGCTGGTCACCGGCGCAGGTGGCGGGATCGGCCGCGAGGTCGCACTTATGGCGGCAGCCGAAGGAGCGGCGGTCGTGGTCAATGATTTGGGCGCGACGCTCAAGGGCGTCGGGCAAACTATCACCGCTGCGCAGGCCGTCGTGAACGAGATCAAGGCTGCCGGCGGCAACGCCATCGCCGATGGCGGCAGCGTAACCGACCCGGACGCCGCCCGAGCCATGGTCGAGGCCGCCGTAAAGGAGTTTGGCCGCATCGACGCCGTAGTGAACAATGCCGGGATCCTGCGCGATGGCTTCTTTCACAAGATGACATACGACGACTTCGACGCGGTGGTGAAGGTACATCTTTATGGCGCCTTCAACACCAGCCGCGCTGCAGCTGATTATTTCCGCGAGCAGCAAAGCGGCGCATTGGTGCACATGACTTCGACCTCGGGCCTGATCGGCAATTACGCACAGGCCAACTATTCGGCGGCGAAACTTGGAATCGCGGCTTTTTCGAGAGCCGTCGCACTGGACCTCAGACGCTGGAACGTGCGGTCCAACTGCATCGCGCCCTTCGCATGGAGCCGGATGATTTCGTCGATCAAGACCGACACGCCGGAGCAGGAGGCGCGGGTCGAAAAGATCAAGAAGATGACACCCGCCAAGGTCGCGCCTATGGCTTGCTATCTGATGAGCGATGAGGCTGCAGATGTCTCGGGCCAGATTTTCGCCGTTCGGATGAATGAAGTCTTTCTGATGAGCCAGCCGCGGCCGGTGCGTTCGGTGCATTCCGGCGACGGTTGGACCCCCGACACAATCGCCGTGCATGCCGTTCCCGCGCTCAAATCGCATTTCACGCCGCTGGAAGTTTCGGCGGACGTCTTTTCCTGGGATCCCGTCTGATGGCCAGACGCAAGGACAAAATCACCTCCGCCATTGCCTGGAGCAAACCCGACAAGATCAGCGTGCGCGGACTGGACCTGACGAACGAGATTCTGGGGCACATGAATCTCGGCGATCTGGCGTTCCTGCAGTTGACGGGCCGCAGGGCCACGCCCCAGGAAAGCCAGGTGTTCAACGCCCTCGTCATCACGCTGGTCGAACATGGTATCACGCCGTCTGCCTTGGCCGCGCGCATGACCTATATGGGTGCGCCGGAATCGCTCCAGGCCGCCGTCGCGGCTGGGCTCTGCGGGCTGGGCACGGTATTCGTCGGCTCGATGGAAGGCGCTTCAAAGATGCTGTACGAGGCGTTGCCGGAGGACAAACTGGGCACCGGTGCCGATCTCGACGCCATTGCCGCCAAAACGGTCGAGACGTTCCGCCGCCGCAGGACAATTGTGCCGGGGCTGGGCCATCCGGTACACAAGCCGGTAGACCCCCGCGCGCCGCGGCTTTTCCAGATTGCGGCGGAGAACGGTAAGTCGGGCGAATATGTCGCGCTGATCCAGAAGATCCAAGCTGCCGCGGAAAAGGCGTCGGGCAAGATGCTGCCGATCAACGCCACCGGCGCGATCGGAGCGATCTGCTGCGAGTTCGGCTTCCCATGGAAGATCGTGCGCGGCTTTGGCGTGATGGCACGCGCGATCGGGCTTGTGGGCCATATCCTCGAGGAGAGCGAGAATCCGATTTCCTACGAAATCTGGCAGCGCGCTGAAGAGGAGATCCTGGAGACAAGCGGCCCCGGCGAGCACGCGGTGGAATGAAGGACCCGCACCTCCGCGCTGTCAACCATGACCAGTTGCGTGAGGAACTCAGGCCCGGCGGAATCGGTTTTCCAGCACGGCCGTTTCGCCGTACGCGGCCGCTTCCGGGATCCGGAACAGCCGGCCTTCGGGACTATCGGATGGTTCGGGAACCACGGTAACGATCGGTCGTTCCCGTGCTGCCGCCAGTGCGGCCGTTACAGTATTGTAGCGTGCCAGCCAGCGCAGGTTCATATAAGTGGCGAACATCAGGTTGAGCTCGCAGGCCTCGGCGGCCGCAACGACCGCCGAAGGGCGGAGCCATGCCGCGGACATGACTTCGCGCAAGTCCGCGGCAGCGGCTTGGCGCGACGGACCTCGCGCCAGGAAAAAATGAGTATCGAAGCGTTTCGGCAGATGTGGCGGTGTTATCCAATGGGCAAAGGGCACCAGGCGATCTGTAGCCAGCGCAAAACCCCCTTTTCTTAGCAGCGTCTGGAAGTCGGCTGCTGGCGCGACCGCCTCGGGCTCGGGTTCGGCCAGAAGCAGACCGCATTCTTCATAAGTTTCCCGGATGGCGGTGACCCGCAGCGTCGCATCGGCTGCATTGCCCGTTGCCAGTGTCGCATCCGCAGCATCCACCGCGCCGCCCGGAAATACGAATTTTCCCGCGGCAAAACTCGCAGATCCGGTCCGCTCCACCATCATGACTTCGGTACTATCAGCGCCGTCACGTAGCAGGATGAGCGAAGCCGCCAGACGCGGAACTGCAACGGCGGAGGACATCAGGCAATCTCCATGGTCATGCGGGCGGCAGTCGGATCGGGGTCGGTGAGCGGAAAGCGGTCTGCCAGGTGAATGGCATGGCCGCAAGAAGAATGCCTGTTGCGGCAACGATCAGGGCGATCCGGTAATTGCCCGACAAGTCGTGCAGATAGCCCGACAGCCAGGCGCCAAAGCCGGCGCCGACATTGCTGGTGGCATAGATCACGCCATAAATGGCCGCCGCAGCGGGACCGGTGAAAAGGCGGTTCGACATCGTTGCGATGATCGGTCCGCGCGCGCCCTGCGCAATGCCGAAGATGCCGACATAGGCCGCTAGCAGCCACTCCGAGACCGCGTAGCTCAGGCCCAACAGGCAAAGGGTGCCGGCGTAGGTGCAAGCGAAGCTCAGCAATGCGATCGGGCGCAGGCCGAACCGGTCGGAGAGCCAGCCGGACAGGATCACGCCGCCGACAGAGAGCATGCCGGAAAGGCCGAAAGCCGTCGCCGCCGTCAGGGGCGCATAGCCACTTTCCACCAGGAAGGGCACCACCTGCACGATCACCACATACATGCTGAATCCGGTCAGGCCGAATGTCGCCATTAGCCCGAGGAATTCCGGACGACGGAACGCCTGAGTGAGACTCGGGCTCGCATTCGCGTCTCCGGATGCACCAGAACTTGCGTTCAATGCGGGTACGGCAGGATCCAGTCGCCGCCAGGGCAACAATAAGGTGAGCACAATCAGCACTGCGACCGTCCAGCCCATGACGGCATAGGTACTGCGCCAGCCCTGCCACTCGATCCACCATTGCGCCAGCGGGACCAGAAGGAGCGAGCCGGTGCCGAGCCCGGCATAAACCGCTCCCATAGCGACCGACACGCGCTGGCGGAACCACCCGCCAATCAGGGCCGAGGCAGGCACAATCCCGATCGCCGCAATACCGATACTGGCCAGTACGCCGATGCAGAGATACAGAGCGACGATACCGTCGGCATGAGCCGCGCCCAACATCGCGAACGCAATCAATGCAACCCCGAGCGCATAGCAGACACGGGCGCCAAAGCGGCGCAACAGAAGACCGGCGAACGGCGCGCTCAGTCCGGAGACGAGCATATAGGTGGAATAGACGCCTGCTGTCTGCTGCCGCGTAGCGCCGAATTCCTGCTCGATCGGCAGCAGGGACACCATCCAGGTATCTGCTACCCCGCGCGAGATAAAGACGAACCCGAAGGCGACGGCCAGCGCGAAAGTGGCAAGCCGCCCTCTACCGTCGTCCTGTACCTTGCGCGCGACATCCGTCATACGCGATTACTGAACGATTGTTGACGGCAGCCACATGACCAGGGCGGGAAACATGGCCAGGAGAAGAATGACCAGCATATGCGCGATTACATGCGGCGTGACGCCGATGAAGATATCCTTGACCGGTATCTTGGAATAGGCCGATACCACGTAGACATTCAGCCCGACCGGCGGCGTGACCAGACCGACTTCGGCGGTGATGATTATGATGATGCCGAACCAGATCGGATCGAAGCCCAGCGCCGTCACCACCGGCAGGACGACCGGCACGGTGAGAAACAGGATCGCCACCTGGTCCAGGAAGCATCCTAGAACCAGATACAGCAGCACGATCAGCAGAAAAATGAACCACCGCGACACATCGAGATTTCCGACATAGGAAACCAGTTCCTGGGTGAACCCAGTGAGCGTGAAGTAATACCCGAAGACCTGGGCGCAGATGATGATCAGGACGATCATGCAGGTTGTGCGGGATGCACTGAACAAGGCGTTGCAAAAACTGTTCCAGGTGAGCCGCCGCCGCATTGCCGCGATCACCATGGCACCGAAAGCACCGAGGCTGGCAGCCTCAGTCGGCGTGGCGATGCCGAGATAGATACAGCCGGTCACCAGCATAATCAGCGCTACCATGGGCCCGACGATGCGCAAGGAGGCAACCTTTTCCCGCAGGGAGTAACTCGAGACGGCGGGCGCATGGGAGGGATTGATCGCCGCAAGGACCAGAACCGTCAAAGCGATTACCAGGGTGACCAGCAGGCCCGGGATAATGCCCGCAATCAGCAGCTTGCTGATGCTCAGCTGCGCGATGAGGCCATACAGCACGATTGCGATCGACGGCGGGATCAGCATCGCCAGCGTGCCGGAGATGGCAACGACGCCGGAAGCAAGACGAGGATTGTAGTTGTGCCGGATCATCGCCGGGATGCTGGTTCCCGACAGGGTGGCGGCCGCCGCCGTAGAGGAGCCAGAGATCGCACCGAAGCCGGCACCGGCCAGAGCAGTTGCTATCGCAAGTCCCGCCGGTGTCCGCCCGAGCCACACCTTGGCGCTGTCGAACAGCTCGTCTGCGATGCGGCTGACGATAATGAATTCCGCCATGAGCATGAACATCGGCACGGTGATCAGCTCGTAGGACGACGTGGTAGACAGCGGAGTGGCACGCAGGATGCCAAGCACCATGTCCAGACCGCCCTTGAGCCACAGACCGACCATGCCGGCGACGCCCAACGCGAAGGCCACCGGCATACCGAAGACCAGCAGCAGGAGCAGTATGATTATTCCGGCGGCGACAATCATTCCATATGCTCCCCGGCGAGTTGATCTCCGCCTTTCTGCTCGAACGGGCGGCCACTCAACAGGGCGATGATTCGATTGATGGTGGCCAGCACGACGCGGATGATCAGCAATCCGACGCCGACCGAGCCAAAGATGTATGGCGGCCAGGTCGGCCAGGGGATTGTGCCGTCGACCACGTCATTGGCCAGAAAGGCCTCAATGCCGTTGATCGCCATCTGATGTAGGATCAGCGCGAAAAGCAGCAATGAGGCGCAATAACCGATTATCTCGGCGGCAAGCAGCAATCGGGTGCCGCGAAGCACGTCGAAAAGATCGACCTTGATATGGGCGCCGCGGCGGAAGGTATCGGCGAGCGCAAGGAAGAAGACCAGCGTGACGAGGTACATTCCGATGAGGTCGAACGACCAGCTGAGCGGCGCGGAGAAGAAATAGCGCAGAACGACGTCCACCACGATGACCATCATGATGGTAAACAGCCCGGCGCCTGCGAGATACAGGAAGAGCCGGTCGAGCGCTCCGATCAATCTATCCAGCCCTGCCATATGTCCTCCCTCACCCGCGCTGTTTTCAGCGTCCACGCCACTGCGGCTTACGTTTTTCCTTGAAGGCACGCGGGCCTTCCTGGGCATCCTCGCTGCGGTAGACACGTTCGAAAACGTGATGTCCCGCCCGCAGCGCTGCGGACCGCCCCATTTCCGTTGAGAGATACACCAGTTCCCGCGCGGCGCGTACGGTCAACGGTGCGTTGCCGGCAATCTTCTCCGCCATCGCCAGAGCCGCCGGCATGAGTTCCGCGGCCGGGACCACCTGGTTGACAAAGCCGATCTCATAGGCGCGCCTGGCACTGATCGGATCGCCGGTCAGCAGCAATTCCATCATCACACGCTGCGGGATGATATAGCCCAGAGGCGCCGCCCAGGGCATGCCGCGGCCGACCTTGCCCTCGGTGATGGCGAACGTGGCATGCTCGGCGGCGATGCAGAGGTCGCACATCTGGGTCAGCAGCCAGCCGCCCGCATAGGCGACACCATTGACTGCGGCAATGACGGGCTTGGTTACATGTACCGTATCCCCGATCACCGGCAGGAAATCGCGCGGCGGCACCCCCAGCATGGTCTCGGCCGCCTCCTTGAGATCCATGCCGGCACAGAAGGCCTTGTCGCCGGAGCCAGTCAGAATGGCGACGAGGGCCGTTTCATCGGCCTCAAAGCGTTCGAAAGCGGCACGCAGGCCGAGGCGGACGGCTTTGCTGATGGCATTGCGCTGTTCCGGCCGGTTGATGGTGATAACAACCACATCACCCCGGCGGTCATACAGGATCTCGTCGCTCATGCTTTTGCCTTCCCCCGCCAGCGCCGGATAGCACCGCGCTGCTCAAGTCCGTCGAGTTCGGCATCGCCGATCCCGAGCTCACCCAGAACCTCAGCCGTATGCTCACCCAGCAGGGGTGCCGCACGCGCGAAGCTCGCCGGCGTGTTTGAGAACCGCACCGGTGAAGACGGCAGACGCAGCTTGCCATCATGCGGGTCATCCAGGTCCTGGAAGAAGCCGACGTCGCTCAGATGCGGGTCGGTATACAGATCCGCCATGCTGTTGAGCCGGGCGACCGGAATTTCGGCCTGCTCGAGCAGCTCCAGCCATTCCTCCGAGGTCCGCTCGGCAATGACCTCTGCCACCATGGTGCAAAACGCCGCCATATTGGCGCTGCGCGCCGCCTGGCTGGAGAACCGCTCATCAGAGGCGAGCGCCGGACGACCAGCCAGCTCGGTGAAGCGACGCCATTGCTTGTCATTATAGACCAGCACGGAAAGATAGCCGTTGCGCGTCTTGTACGGCCGGCGGTAGGGCGTGACCGTGCGGTCATAGACCGGACGGCCGAGCGGCGGGTCATAAGCCGCGCCGGCGATATGCTCGACCAGAAGGAAGGATGCCGTGATCTCGAACATCGGCACTTCGATCTCCTGGCCCCCGCCGCCACGCTGCCGGTGGAACAGGGCGGCCATGATCGCATAGGCGGCGCTGAGCGCGCAGACCTTGTCGCCAACCACGGTGGTGACGTATTGCGGTTCGGGATTGATCTCGGCCTGCAGCATGGCCAGACCGCTAATCGCCTGGATCGTGTCGTCATAGGCCGGCCTGCCGGAATACCGGCCGTCCTTGCCGTAACCATAGAGGCTTGCGTAGATCACGCCGGGATTGACGGCAGATACAGCTGCATAATCGAGGCCCAGCCGCTGAATGGCGGGCAGCCGCATGGAATGGAGCACGATATCAGCCGTCTCGGCCAGACGCAGGCAGATATCCCGTCCCTCCGTCGTGCGCAGATCCAGCACGATGCCCCGCTTGCCGCGGTTGAGATTGGTGAACATGCCGCTGCGCCCCTTGGTCTTGCTGGGACCGACATAGCGGGAAGTATCGCCATCGGGGCTTTCGACCTTGATCACGTCGGCGCCCAGATCGGCCATGATCTGGGTGCAATAGGGACCCATCAGGACCGACGTCAGGTCCAGCACGCGGATGCCGGACAGCGGGCCCTGTTTCTTTTCGGACTTGGTCATGCGGAACTCTTTCCAGCGGCATGGACGGCACGGTCGAGAGACTCGCGATGCGCCGGATGTGCGATTTCGATGAGAGTCCGGGTGCGCTGACTCAGGGTTTTACCCTGCAGGTTGGCAGCACCGAACTCGGTGATGATCACATCCACATCGCTGCGCGCCGTGGTGACAGGCCCGGACAGACGCGCGACAATGCGGCTGACCGCACCATTCTGCGCCGTACTCGGCAGGGCGATGATGGAATGGCCGCCGGGCGAAGCGGCAGCAGCACGGACATAATCCACCTGCCCCCCGACCGCGCCGACATACTGTCCGCCGGCGCTTTCGGCATTCACCTGTCCCGTCAGATCCACCTCGACGGCAGAGTTCAGCGACACAAACCGCGAGAGCTGCGACAGGACGGCAAAGTTGTGCGTATGCGACAGCGGATGCATGCGCACGCTTTTGTTGCGATGGCAGAAGTCGAACAGACGCCGCGTCCCGATCAGGGCGCCGGTGACGCTGATGCCGGGATCGACCTCCTTGTAGGCATTCGAGATCGCGCCGGCTTCCACCAGATCGACCACGCTGTCGCCCAGCATGCCGGAATGGATGCCAAGATCACGGCGGCTGCGCAGATCGGACATCACCGCTTCGGGGACCGACCCGATACCGACCTGCAGCGTGGCCCGATCCGGGATATAGGCCTGCGCGAAGCCGGAAATGGTACGGTCCAGGTCGGTAATTGCGGCGGGTGGCAACTCGACCAGCGGCCGATCGCTTTCCACCAGAAAATCGATATCGTCGGCGGTGAGCGGCTCGACGCAGGGAACCTGCGGAACATTGACGTTCATTTCGGCCACAACGACACGGGCGCGCCGGACGGCGGCGCGAATATAGTCGCTCGCCAACCCGAGGCTGAAATGCCCAGTTTCATCCCGAGGCGCTACCTGCACGAATGCGACATCGCAGGGGATGATGCCGTCGGCGACATAGGACTCCATCTTGGAGACATGACACGGCAGGACGTCCAGAACGCCGGCCTTGGCAAGCCGGCGATTGCTGCCTACCGCCCCCATGCCGAGAAAGCGGATGTGATCGGTATATTCCGGCCGCAGGGTGTCTGAGAATCCGGAGCCGAGAAAGACTGTGATGCCTCCCAGATCGGCACGCTGCGCCATCAGCGCTTCGGTCAAGGTCAACGGCTCGGCGCAGGCCTGCCCCCAGATAATGGTGTCTCCAGGCCGAACGATATTCCTGAGGTCCAGTTTGCCGGCATCCAGTTTCTGCATGGCTCAGCCCCGCGCCTCAATCTGGCGAGCCAGTTCCAGCACTGCCTCGGCACGCTTGAGCAGCGGCCCGTCGATCATCTGCCCCTTGAAATCGATGGTGCCGAGTCCACGACGCGCGGCGTCGTTATAGACGGCGATGAGTTCGCGGGCATGCTCGGTCTCCGCAGTTGTCGGGGCGAAGATCTCATTGCAGATTTCGACCTGGCGCGGCACCACGCAGATCTTGCCCTCATACCCGAGGTCGCGCCCCTTCTCGGCATCCCGGCGGCACTGATCGTCGTCACGGATCTCGACCACCGCCTGATCGATGGCGATGACACGTGCCGCTTTCGCGGCGAGCACCACCTGCGAGCGGGCATAGAGAACCTCCTCGCCGACTCGCGTCCGCCGGGCGCCGATGTCGGAGGCAAAATCCTCCGCGCCGAAGAAAGCCGAGGTGATGCGCGGGTGGGCAGCGCATAACGCGACGGCGTCGATCACGCCGCGCATCGATTCGATTCCGGCCATGATCTCAATCCGCCGCTTGCCGGATTGCGCAGTCTCGGCATGCTCGATCGCATGGACATTCGGGAACAGCTCATCCCGGCTTTCCAGCTTCGGCACGATCACGCCATCGATGTCGCAGGCCACGGCCGCTTCGATGTCGCGAAGGTAGTGCTTCGATGTGGCCTGGTTTATGCGCACATAGAGCTTGCCGCGCAGATCCGTGCCTCGCAGCATCTGCACTGCTTCACTAAGGCGCGAGCGGGCAGTATCCTTGTCGCCCTCGGGCGTTCCGTCCTCCAGATCGATGGCATAGCAATCGGCCCTGAAGCGGGGGAATTTGGCCAACAGGTCATGCCGGTTGGCCGGCGCAAAGAAGAGACTGCGGATCATGGCACGCCCTCCAGCGCGAAGGACTGCCTGTAAGCGGCGCAGGCTTCCTCGAAAATGTCGCGTACGATCTCGCCGGCGGGTTTGACGGCATGGATCAGTCCGACGCTCTGGCCCGCGGGCAGAACGCCGTTATCGATGTCGCCCTCGATACGGCCGCGGATGGTGGCGGGCAAGCCGATCTCCTGCAGTTGCCGCGGATACGGGAGGATCTTGTCCTGATTATGATCCCAATAATTTGTGAAGCTGTTGCGCAGCATGCGCACGGTTTTGCCGCTATGGGCGCGGCTGATCACTGTACCCTCCTCGTCGCGCGCCACCAGCTCATTCTTGTAGTTTTCGTGCGCCCGGGCCTCCTCGGAGGCGATAAAGCGCGTCCCCATCCAAACACCGACGGCGCCGAAGGCAAGCGCGGCGAGCAGGCCGCGCCCATCGGCCAACCCGCCGCCGGCAATGACCGGAATCTTCACCGCCTGTGTTACCGCCGGCACCAGCGCCGCGGTGCCGACGCGGCCGACATGACCCCCGCCGTCACCACCCGACGCGATCAGCATGTCGACGCCCTGGGCTTCCAGCATCCGCGCCTGCCGCACATTGCCGACGACGCTCATGACGGTCATGCCGCGCTCGTGCGCCTCGTTGACCACGCCCAGCGGATTTCCGAGGCCGGAAATCAGCACCGGGGCGCGTTCCTCAAGGCTGACGGCGATCTGGTCCTGCACCTGCCGGGTATAGGTGATCGAGGCCTCATCATCGCCGGATACCTTGGCAAAAAGAATGTCGACGCCGAACGGCTTGTCGGTGCTGTCGCGGATCACCCGGATTTCACGGCGCAGCTCGTCGGCCGTCAGGTAGCCGGCGCCGATCACACCGAGACCGCCGGCGGCCGATACAGCGGCGGCCAAGCGCCCATAGGCAACCTGTCCCATGCCCGCCTGCATGATCGGATAGGCGATCCCGAGCCGGCGGCACAGGGCAGTGGATTGCAGGATCTGTTCGATTCTCACAGCAATATCTCCCCCGGGGGACTAGTAGGATTTCGGCAGACCGAGGACTTTCTCGGCAATGAAGCTGAGGATCATCTCCCGGCTGACCGGCGCGATACGCGGGATCATCACCTCGCGCATGTAGCGTTCGACATGGAACTCCTTCGAGTAGCCGAAGCCGCCATGGGTCATAACAGCCTGGGTGCAGGCCTTGAATCCTGCTTCGGCACCGAGATACTTCGCCGCATTGGCCTCGGCGCCACAGGGTTTCCCGGCATCGTAGAGTTCGGCTGCGTGCAACATCATCAGGTTTGCCGCTTCCAGCTCCATCCAGTTCTCAGCCAGCGGGTGCTGGATTGCCTGGTTTTTGCCGATAGGGCGATTGAATACCACGCGCTCCTTGGCGTAGCGGGTGGCGCGGTTCAGCGCCGCACGGCCGAGGCCGATCGCCTCTGCGGCGAGCAGGATGCGCTCCGGATTGAGGCCCATGAGGATGTATTCGAAGCCACGGCCTTCCTCACCGATTCGGTCCTTGGCAGGTATTTCGAGGTCATCGATGAAGAACTGGTTCGAATCGATGCATTTTCGCCCCATCTTTTCGATCTCGCGCGCCTCGCAGCGGCTGCGGTCGAGATCGGTATAGAACAGCGAGATGCCGTCGGTGGGCTTGGCACATTGTTCGCGCGGTGTGGTGCGAGCGAGCAGGAACAACTTTTCGGCCTTCTGGGCCAACGTGGTCCAGACTTTGCGCCCGTTCACGATGTAGCGATCGCCCTGTCGCGCCGCCTTGGTTTTGATGTTTGTGGTGTCCAGGCCGGCATCGGGCTCGGTGACGCCGAACGCCGCCATCACCTCGCCCCGGATGATCGGCGGCAGCATGCGACGCTTCTGCTCTTCGCTGCCGAATTTGATGATGGTCTTGGGGGCGAAGACGTTCAGATGTACCGCCGAAGCACCGCTCATCCCCGCGCCCGATTCGGCGATCGCCTGCATCATGATGGCGCCTTCGGCGATACCTAAACCGGCGCCGCCGTATTCGGCCGGCATCGTCAGGCCGAGCCAGCCGCCATCGATTAGCGCCTGCCTGAAATCCTCCGGAAACACGCCATCCCGGTCGCGCGCCAGCCAGTAATCGTCGCCAAACTGGCTGCACAGCCGGAGAATCGTGTCGCGAATGGTTTCCTGGTCGGCGGTCAACCTGCCTGCCACTGTTTCCTCCCGGTTGTTCCAATAAATGAATGAAGTTCGTATATTGGAATACGCTAACCGAGCTCGACAACGGCTGTCAACGCCTTGCGAAGTGCCATTGAAAGGGCCGCGGCGGTCAGGCAAATAACCGGCGAGGGCAGGGATTAGGTTATTTGCTGCCAGGATATTGCCCGGTATAGCCGAGCATGCGGGACGCGCGCAGGCCAAAAACATGCGCGAGTTCGGCGAGCCGGTCATGGCGGGATTTCAGCCGGCCGATCGGCGCGGCGATGGAGAATACCGCAATCACCCGGTTGTCGCGGTCGAAAACAGGAGAGGCGACACCACCGGCGCCTTCGACAATCTCCTCATGGGAGGTGCTCATTCCCGTTGCCCTGATCGCGGCGAGCACACCAACCAGCTCCTCCGGATGCAGCCGACGCCCGCCATTGGGGAGTACCAGATCAGTCTCACGCAGATAGGCTTTGATCGCATCCGGCGGCTGAAAAGCGAGCAATGCCTTACCGAACGCCGAGCAAAATAGCGGTCGCCGCGTGCCCACCAGCGACGAGAAGCGGATCGGACTGCTGCCTTCCACGATGTCGACATAGACGCCATGCCGGCGGTCATCACCCATCACGCCTAGCAGGGTCGTTTCGCCGCATTGCTCCATCATCTCGCGCAGGAGCGGATGCAGCTTGGCCGAGATGGAGGAATCCGGCGGTGTCCGCGCACTGATCAATGCGCCGAGCCAGAGCGCCTTGGCGCCGAGTTGGTATTGGCCTCCAACCTGCGTGACATAGCTGCCGGCCTCCAGCGAGCGCAGCAGATTGAGCAGACTGGTCTTCGGCGTCTGAAGCCGCGCGGCCAGCCGGGCAAGCGACAAACCCTCGGCGGTTGCAGCCAACGCCTCCAGCGCCTGCATGACGCGCAACGGAGAGCGCGGGCCATCGGGCCGGGCAGCGGCATCGGAGTTAACTGTTGTGTCGTTCATATTTTTGAATACAATTCCATTATCGGAACAACACTACTGCTACCTGCAGCGTGTGAGCTGGATCATGCAGCCAGTCGAGGACCGAGCGCAACCAATTCGACGAGAGTGCAACCGGAGGAAACATGAAGAAAGTTCTAGGAATGCTGGTCCTTGCTGCAGTGGCAAGCACCACCTGTGCGGCCGGGATGGCCTTGGCGCAGGACGGCAAGAAGATAAATTTGCGGGTCGCAGACTCTTTCCCCACCGGCCATTTCATCCCGAAATACTCCACCTTGCCCTGGATGGAGCAGGTGACCAAGCGCACCAACGGGCAGGTCACATTCGAATATTTCCCGGCCCAGCAGCTCGGCAAGGCGCCGGATCTGCTGAACCTGACCCAGAGCGGCGTCGCGGATATCGGCTATGTCGGGATGTCCTACGTGTCCGACAAGATGCCGCTCTCGGCCGTCGCGCAGCTGCCGGGCAGCTTCACCACGGCCTGCCAGGGCACCATGGCCTACTGGAAGCTCGCCAAGGGCGAGACGATGAACAAGAATGAATTCGGCGCCAACAAGGTCAAGCCGCTTTTCGCCATCGTGCTGGAGCCTTACCAGATCTACACGGCGAACAAGGAAGTGCGCACCACGGACGACGTGAAGGGGCTCAAGCTGCGCAGCACCGGTGGCGCGATGGACATCTTCACCCGCAAGATCGGCGCGATCCCGGTGCGCATGGCAGCGCCGGAAGTCCGCGAGTCGCTATCGCGCGGCACACTGGACGGATTGATCTTCCCGAATGAAAGCGTGCTGTCATATGACCTACAAAGCTTCGTGAAGTTCGGCACCAAGGGCGGCAACTTCGGCAGCTTCGTTGCCAGCTATGTGGTCGGCGACGCGGTCTGGAAGAAACTACCGAAAAACATTCAGACGATCATGCTGGAAGAAGGCGAAAAGGCCACGGCGCATATCTGCAAGGAAATCGATACCAATATCGAGAAAGCCCAGCAGCAGCTCGCTGCTGCCGGCGTGAAGTACCACACGATGACGCCAGCCGAGCGCAAGCCGTTCGAGGATGTCTCAGATGAAGTCGCCAAGGAATGGGCCGATGGTCTGGACAAGCGCGGCAAGCCGGGCAGCCAGGTGCTGAAGGAATTCCGCGCCGCACTTGCCGAGTACAGCAAGAACTGACCGGTTCGAAATACAGGGACAGAAAAGCCCTGGCCTATGCCAGGGCTTTTTATTCTCGACGTTATCCGGGTCAGAGAAATTGGTCAGCCGGAGCGCGAGGAGACTTTGTCCCGCGCCACCGGCCCGGCTGCCTCCGGATTCCGACCTGATCTATGCACTTGGCAGACCTGCCACCTGCTGGGCGAGAATGTGGTGCTGAGTACCTCTTCCAGCTCGGTCTCGACCGCGGGTCCAGCCAGCAGGACCTGACCTGCGTCGGAGACGGCGTCCGGCCGACCGCAGCTATGCGAGGAGAGTTTGAACGAGGCGACGCAGCACGTATCACTGGTCTTTCGGAGCGAACTGCACGGCGTATATTGAACGATGTCGTCGATAGTGGCCTACTTGCATCGGAAACTCCGAAAGGACCAGTATCTCTTCGCTTTCCCGTTGAAACGCTGGATGTACTGTTTCCCCAGTTATTTCCTGACCAGCCGATGACACGCCGTGAGAACAGGTCGATGACCATGGCGAGATAGGCGAAGCCCTCCGTGGTCTTAATATAGGTAATGTAGGTCACCCATGCGGTGTCCGGGACATCGACGTCAAACTGCCGGGCCAGGGTATTATCGACTACGGCCGATGGCTTGCCGCCATGGGTACCAGGCCGGCGCCGATAGCCGATCTGAGCTTTGATTCCGGCCAATCGAGCGAGACGCGCAATGCGGTTGGCGCAGCTGGTCTCGCCTTGGTCCTGCAGGTCGTCATGCAGCTTGCGACAGCCATAGACCTTCCCGCTCTGCTTCCAGGCATCCTCGATCAGCCGGGTCTGGCGAATGTCTCCTGTGCTCGCCTGCTCACCGGGTGCCTGAGCCAGGCATAGAAGCCGCTGGGATGGACGCTCAAACAGCGGCACATGGCGCGGACGCCGAACTGCCCGCGATGCTCGGACACAAACGCGTACTTCACTTTGCATCCTTGGCGAAGTACGCGGCCGCTTTTTTTTGGATGTCGCGCTCCTCGGTGACCCGCGCCAGTTCCCGCTTCAGCCGCCGGTTCCTGTCCCAGCTTAAGGCGAATAAGGGGCGTATCATCAATGTCGGGTCAATCGCCAGTTTCGCCGCCACGACAGGTGGCGTCGGTTACGGCGCCTCGAAAGGTGCTGTTCTGTTGATGACTAAGGCTATGGCGGTTGAACTGGCCCAGCTAGAAATTCGGGTCAATGGTATAGCGCCTGGTTTGATGATTACGCCCATGCCCTTGGAGAAGACGGTCTTGTCTGGCGACTTGGTCGAATTCGACGCCACGCCATACGCAGGCGATGCTTATTTCAAGGATTGGCCAAAGACACTTGACAAGGTCGCCGCCCTCAATCCGAAGGTACTCGTCCCGGGCCGTGGAGCTGCTCTGACCACTCCTGATGAAGTGGCCAAGGGCCTTGCTGGTACGCGGGCGTTCGTCGTCGATGTCTACGAAAGCGTGAAAGCCGGTGCGACTGCGGGGCGTGATCTGAAGGTTGTCTACCAAGAGACGATCGAGGAACTGCGCCCCAAGTATGGCCACTGGGTTATTTTCGACCATTGCATGCCGTTCGATGTCACGCGCTGCTATGACGAGGTCACACAGTACGCTGCCCCCCGGATTTGGACTGCCGAGCGTGACATTCAGATGTGGAAGGCCTTGGAAGGCTAAGAACTAGCAGGCCGCTGAAAAAGGGAGATCGCGTCCTGTATCTTGGGTGTTTCCGCGGCGGGTTGACCCTGCGTTTGTGACGATGCGCGGATTACCGCGGGTATCCCGGATCTGAAGTTCATCTAAAGCCGGGCAAAGTCATCATCCAGACCCTTTAGCGCATCGTTCACCGACTCACGGATCTGCCGAAGGGGGTGATCCGAAGCGATCCGCTCTTCAATGTCACATAGAAAACAGCGGACCTGTCGAACGATCTTCTTTGCGCGTGACAACCTCCCAGCAACAACACGAGAGAATCACACATCGCATCAGAAGTCGAGCCCTTCTCAGCAGCGTGCTAGCGCCGACGTCCCTGGAGTAATCTCATACAAGTACAGAGACTGAAGAGTTTCAGGCATCTCTCTTCGACACCACAACCAGCAGGCTGCACGGTGAGTGGGCGAGCAGCGAAGCGCCGACGGAGCCACCCCACCACCGGGCCAGCGCGCTCTGTTCGCGATGACCGACCACGATCAGATCCGCGCCGACCTCGTGCGCCATTCGGCCGATCTCCTCGGCGGGGTTGCCCTCGCTGAGGCGCGTTTCGACGGAGAGGCCCGCCCGCCGCAACTCTTCCGCGCCCACCGCCAGCACGCCGTGCACTTCCTGATATTCACGCTCTGGCAAGTCTGAGGGTACCGCCGCTTCAGCAAGCGCGACACCCAGCTCATGGGCGACGACGGCGAGGAGATAGACACGGGCATGGCAAAGCGAGGCCAACTCGCCCCCCTGATCCAGCGCTTCACGGCCGGCCCGGGTGCCGTCATAGGCCAGGAGGATCGTCCGGTACATCGTGGTTCTCCTTCCGTGAGTACCGTGGAAAGCTTTTCCCGGGCCGGGCTGCGGACAGAGCGGGCGGCCGGGCTTTGTCTCTAATGTCTGGACAGTCGATAGATAGCTACCTATTACTATAACAAACGAACCATTTAGGCAATGAAATGAAGCTGCCTCTCAACGATCAGGAACGATTCGGCCTCCACCTCGGGCTGGTCGCCCGGCTGTGGCGCGCCGAGATCGACCGACGGCTGGCCGCCTTCGGCCTCACCCAATCCCGCTGGTTGACGGTGTTGCATCTTTCTCGGCTGGCCGAAGCGGCGACCCAGCGTGAATTGGCTGAGGCGGTCGGGGTGCGGGGGCCGACCCTGGTGCGCACGTTGGATCGGCTTGAAGCCGAGGGGCTGATCGAACGCCGGACAGAAGCTGGCGACCGCCGCACCAAATCGGTTCACCTGCGCACGGGGGCCGTTCCCGTTCTGGAACGCATCGAAAGGACCGCGGCGGCAGTGCGTGCGGAAATTTTCTCCGACATATCCCCTGCCGAGGTGACGACCTGTTTGAAGGTCTTCGAGAAGATCGCCGGCAAGCTGGGCCGCGCGGAAACGACGATGCAGCTTACGCACGAAATACCGATGGACAGGTGAGCCATGGACCAGCGTGTGAGCCGCCTGGAGCGCCAGAGCGACGATCCTGAAACCGATCTGCGCACAGCCCCCGACAAGGAGACGAAGGCTGCGTCAGAGGCATTTTCCCCGCCTGGCCGCGCCCGGCCATGGCGACTATATGGCGCGATCCTAGCGGCGCTGATCGTTCTCGGGTCCGGTGGCTGGTGGCTGTGGCAACAATTCACCCACGTCTTCGTCACAGATGCCCGCGTTGTAGCTGACATCGTTGCCGTGAGCAGCCGGGTTCCCGGCTGGGTCACCGCCGTTCAGGTCATTGCGGGCGATTCCGTTCGCAAAGGCGACATACTGGTTCGGATCGACGACCGGGAAAGCCGCCTGCTCGTTCAGGAACTTGATGCGCAACTTGCGGGGATCGCCCGCCGCCGGGAGGAGATCGAAGCCCGCATCGTGCTCACCGATCGTCAGACCGACAGTCGTATTACCGCAAAACAGGCAGCAGTAAGGGCTGCGAAGGCCGCATTGGCAGCAACGACGGCGCAACGCGATCTTGCCAGACAAGACAATGATCGGGCTGAGAAGCTGGCGCCGAGCGGCGCCATCACCCGCGCGCGCCTGGACCAGACACGGGCGGCGCTGGAGACGGCGAAGCAACAGGTATTCAGCGCCCAGGCGGACTTGGAGAACACTCGCGCCGCCCTTACCGAGGCCGAAGCGGCACGCGAGGAGCTCAAGGTTCTGCAACGCCAGTTGGCCGAGCTCGTTCCGGAAGAACAGCGGCTACGCGCGCAACGGGAGCGCGCGGCGCTCGATCTCGAAGACCGTACCATCGTCATGCCATTCGACGGCGTTGTGGACCAGACCTTCGTGGACGCAGGCGAATACATCACGCCCGGCCAGCGTCTGCTGATGGTGCATGACCCGGAGCTAGTGCGCGTCGAGGCGAACGTCAAGGAGACCGAAATCCGCTTCTTCCAGCCCGGAAAGATCGTCACGATCACCGTCGATGCCCTGCCGGGGCGGCGCTTCGAGGGCACGGTCACGCGCGTCGGGCAGGCCGCCACTAGCGAGTTCGCCCTGCTGCCCAACCCAAACCCGAGCGGCAATTTCACCAAGATCACCCAGCGCCTGCCGGTGCGCATCGCCGTCCGGCAGGACGGCGGTGAGTTCAAGCCGGGCATGATGGTGGAGCTGGAGGCCAGGGCCGGTGACTAGCGCGCCCCGCCCGGACAGCATCGAGGGCCTGTTCGCCCGTTTCGGCCCGTCCTATCGCTGGCTGGTCACGGTGACGGTCATGATGGGCACCATCGCGACCATCCTGAGCGCCACCATCGTCAACGTGGCCCTGCCCGACATCATGGGCGCTTTCGGCATGGGCCAGGACAAGGCGCAGCTTCTCTCTACCGGCTTCCTCGCCGCGATGACCGGGACCATGCTGCTGAATGCCTGGATGGTCGAGACATTCGGCCAGCGCGCAACCTTTATGCTGGCGCTGACAGTCTTCATCACCGCCTCCGTCATGGGCGGGCTCGCCCCCGCCGAGGGCGTGCTGATCCTGGCCCGCGTCCTACAAGGCGGCGCGGCCGGCATCCTCCAGCCGCTCGCCATGCAAACGATCTTCCAGGTCTTCCCGCCGGAAAAGCGGGGTTCGGCCATGGGCATCTACGGCATCGGCGTGGTGCTGGCTCCTGCCTTGGGCCCGACGCTGGGCGGGATCATGGTGGACAGCTTCAACTGGCGCTATGTGTTCTTCATGGCCGGGCCGTTCTGCCTCATCGGCCTGTTCCTGGCCACGCTCTTCATGCCGGGCCGGGCAACTGCCGGACCGCCGCGCAAATTCGACTGGATCGGCTTCGGCCTGCTGACAGTGTTCCTGGTCACCTTGCTGAACGGATTGTCGAACGGGCAACGCTACGGCTGGATGTCCGATCCCATCCTGCGCGATTTCGCTATCGCCTTTGTCACGGGCATCGGATTCATTGTCTGGGAACTGCGTACACCGGCACCCATGCTCAATCTCAAGCTCTTCACGAACCGGGTCTATGCGGGCGCATCCGTCGTGGCCTTCATTTTTGGGGCGGGAATCTTCGGTTCGACCTTCCTGATTCCGCTGTTCGTGCAAACAATCCAGGGCTATACGCCGACACGATCGGGCCTCCTGTTGATGCCGGCGGGCCTGATCCTAGCGCTGGTTTTCCCGATTGCCGGACGGCTGACCGATAGAACGCCGGCCTATGCCACGGTCATGTTCGGGCTGGCGATCTTCGCGCTGTCGTCGTTCCTGATGACCGGCATCGATACTGATACGTCCTTCTGGCTGTTTGCCTGGTGGGTCATGCTCGGGCGGATCGGGCTTGGCTTCATCATGCCGAGCCTGAACGCCGGCGCCCTCAAGGCGCTCCCCATGACCCTGCTCGGCCAGGGCTCCGGCGCGATCAACTTCGTGCGCCAACTCGGCGGCGCCTTTGGCGTCAACCTGCTTTCAATTGCCCTCGAAAGACGCTCGCAGCTATACGTGGACAGCTTCACGGCGGCGCAGCACGCGGGCAACAGCACGACGACTGGGTTGCTGCGCGATGTAACCGGCTTGCTCGCGCAGGCCGGTGTACCGGAAGCGATTCGCCAGGCCGGGGCGATGAACTATCTCGGCCGCATGATCTACACCCAGGGCAATATGCTGGGATACCGCGACAGCTTTTTCATCGTCGGCGCGATCTTCCTGGCCGCCCTTGTTCCGGCGTTGATGATGCGCCGACGGCAGCAGCTCCCGCCCGCGAAATGATGTGAGGCGGCGTACCGCCGGCCATAAGGGGTGCGCCTCGGCCAGCCCGGTGAGAAACGGTATTCGTTACCGGTCAGCCGGCCACAACTTCGGCGCGTGATAAACCGCTCGAGCAAGGCAGGGCTGGCTCTCAATTGGTGCGGAGATCGATCGCATACTCGGATTGGGCATGTCCGTGGCGACGGCCGTTGCCCGGCAATTCGGCCGCACCTTCAGCCCGGAACCTTTGGTGATGGCCGGCTTGAACCGATTGAAGCAACACTGTTGCGCAACGGCGCAAGGGGGGTGTGATTCTTTCCGGTGAATGCCGCTTCGTTACGTCGTTACGCCAGCTCAGTCGGACTTGCATATGCTGCTTGCTCCCGTGCCGATTGCGATTGCTGGAGACCTGAGCCTAAACTTGGCGGGTTGATGACTGCTATACCGAAGAGCCAGACCGAACGGTATTGTGAGCGCCTGGCTGTGGCCGGCCGCGGTGCATCTCCGACGCAGGTCAGATCCTGCTGGCTAGACCCGCGGTCGTGACCGAGTTGAAAGAGGTATGGAGGCAGTCGGGCCGGTGGCGCGGGATAAAGTTTTCACGCCGCTCCGGCTGACCAATTTCTCCGACCCAGTTCACCTCGCAAATAAAAAGCCCTGGCATAGGCCAGGGATTCGCGGTCCTTGTATTTCGAACGGGTCAGTTCTTGTTGTACTCGGCAAGTGCGGCGCTGAATTCTTTCAGCACCTGGCTGCCCGGCTTGCCGCGCTTGTCAAGGCCGTCGGCCCATTCCTTGGCCACTTCGTCTGAGAGTCCGTTTGGAAGTTCACGGATGGGCGTTCCGGCGGAGCAGGTTGCCGCCCATGGCGACGAGGATCATGGCGTGGGAGAGGCGGCGCCAGCGGATCATCCAGCCGAAGGTCCTTTCGACCACCCAGCGGCGCGGCAGGATCTCGAAGCCCTGCTGATCGTCGGACCGGCGGATGATCTCGACGACGAAGTCGAGGAAAGCGGCGTTGTCCATCATGCCCTTGCGATCGTAGGCACCGTCGGCGAACAGATGCTTCACCCATGGCCAGCGCTTGCGGATCGCGTCCAGGATCATCTGTGCCCCGGCGCTGTCGGAGATGTCGGCTGTCGTCAGATTGACCATCAACAGCCTCCCGTCGGTATCGACCGCAATGTGGCGTTTGCGCCCGACGATTATCTTGCCCGCGTCGTAACCTCTCGCCTCGGCTTGCGGCGCCTTAACCGACTGGCTATCGATCACCACCGCCGACGGGCTCGCCTCGTGGCCGGCCCGCTCCCGGTCGACCATCAGCGCCACGTCGTGAATGGTCTGGAACAGGAAGCGCCGCGCCAGCTCGCGGAACCAGCCGTAGACCGTCCGCCAGGGGCCGAAGTGGATCGGCAGCATCCGCCACCCGCAGCCCGAGCGCACCAGATAGCGAACCGCGTTGATCACCTCACGGAAATCCACCTCTCGGGGACGACCCCGGCGCCCAGGCACCGGCATCAGCGGCGCAATCCGCTCCCACTCCTCGTCGGTCAGATCCGAGGGATAGCGCTTCGTCTTCCTGGCGATTTCGGCCATGCGACCCCGGCTCTGCTTCGTCCACATCCAAAGCTTGAATCACAGCCAGACCCCAGGCGAAACCCACAAATCACGAATTTCCAAACGGACTCTTAGCTGTGAAGTGGCTCTCATGGGTGAATCAAGCATTGCAAGTTGCGCGCAAGAGGGCGGCACGTACGGCTTTCGCATCAAATTTTTTGAAACGTGCGCAAACATGTTGATCCGGTCGAACCAAATAGGTCGTCGCCGCAAGGCCGTCATATCGCTTCGCGATCAGCCCCTCAACGTCGGTCACTAGCCGGCATCCCTTCGGAACCGGCTGCGTCACGCCATCCTTGGGTGCGACAACAAAGACCGAGAGAAGTCCAACAATCTGCCCAAGTTCCGACAGCTCTGTCGGGTTTGGCAGGAGGACTTCGGCGGTTGCATCGGCAAATATGAGAAGGCTGAAGCTGCCTCCTAGTGGATTGATTCCAACGTTTGGAACCCTCGGTTTCGGGCGGCGATGATGTCGTCGGGGCCGGCTTTCCAAACGAAGGGCTTCGGTTTGTCGGCATTGTCTTCGCGAACGAAGCGGTTGATTGCGGCCTGGAGATCGACGACGGAATGGAAGACGCCATGCTTGAGCCTGCGCCATGTGATCTTGGCGAAGAAGCCCTCGACGGCATTGAGCCAGGAGCAGGAAGTCGGGGTGAAGTGGAAGGTCCAGCGCGGATGGCGGGCGAGCCAGGCGCGGACCTTGTCCTTCTTGTGTGCCGCGTAGTTGTCGAGGATGACGTGGATGGCCTTGTCGGCCGGCACCTCGCGCTCGATGCGGTTGAGCTCGATGCGGTTGAGGAAGCGGATGAGTTCCTGATGGCGATGGCGCTGCATGTTCTGCGCGATGACCGTGCCATCCAGCACGTTGAGGGCGGCAAACAGCGTCGTCGTGCCGTGGCGCTTGTAGTCGTGGGTCATCGTGCCGGCTCGGCCCTTCTTCATGGGCAGGCCGGGCTGTGTGCGGTCGAGCGCCTGGATCTGGCTCTTCTCATCGACCGAAAGCACCACCGCATGGGTCGGCGGATCGACATACAGCCCAACGATGGTCGTGAGCTTCTCGGCGAAGGCCGGGTCGTTGGAGAGCTTGAAGTGCCGCCAGCGATGTGGACTGAGACCATGGGCCTTCCAGATGCCTTGCACCGTCGACGCCGCGATGCCGACAACCCTGGCCATCGCGCGCAGCGTCCAATGGGTTGCCTCGTGCGGCGGCGGCTCCTGCGTCAGGCGGATGATCTCTGCAACACGCTCTGGTGGGACCGGCGCCTTTCCAGGCGGACGGGAGCGGTCGCGAAGCAGGCCGTCGACGCCCTCATGCATGAACCGCTCCTGCCAGCGCCACACGCAGGTCTTGGAATTGCCGGTCTCGGCCTGATTGCCGTGGTGCCCACGCCCTCGCCGCTCAGAAGGACGATCCGCGCCCGCCAGACGTGTTTCTGCGGGCTCTTGGGGTTCGCGGCGATAGCGCGCAACCGCTGCTGATCGCCGGGAGACACTGTGAAGGAGACGTCGCTGCGCATGCGACAGACTCGCATGCCATCAAGCGAAGGGGAATCCCAGTTCGGACTCTTTTGATCCGATCAATCCACTAGTTTGCCAAGTAGCCAATCACCGATGCCATTCTCTTCAACTGGAGCGTCCGCGGCAACGGCACCAGGAACCAGAGTATCCTTGAACTGGTCCACATCCTGGGTGTTGAGTGCGGAGTTCCGCAGAACCGCCGGAACCGAAAGACGACCACTGTTGACATGCCGTTGACTGCACGATAAAGCCTGCAGAGCAACGAGGCTGATGGGTTCTATCGATCACTTCGCAATACGGCGTACATAGCCTCAAAACTCATCGAAAAAATGAGTGTGCGCCGCATTTTACATGCCGCGCACACCCGGCCTCACTCTGCTGACGTCAGGAGTTCCCTGAAAGCCTTGATATCGCGCTGGACGAGCGCCTCCAGCTCTTCGGGCGTTGACCAACGCGCCGGAGTGCTGAGTTCATCCATCTTTTTCTTGTACGCCGCACCAGTGGTGATTTTCGTCAGCGCCGCATTCAGCTTGTCGATAATCGGCTTAGGCGTTCCTGCCGGCGCAAACATCGCAAACCAATTTTCCATGTCAAGGGTTTCGTAGCCCAGTTCCTTGAATGTCGGAACGTTCGGGAGCTGCGGCAGACGCTCAGTGGTCGCCATCGCCAGGCCGGTGAAGTTCCCGCTCTTGATCTGGGCATCACCTGTGGCCAACGCCTCGATATTACTGCTGATCGCCCCTGAAAGCGTGTCCGCGAGAGCCGGACCATTGCCCGAATACGGCACCGGCCGCGCCTTGATCCCGAGCGTCTTCATGATCTTGCCGCCCAGGAAGTGCGAGAAGGAACCAACCCCCGAGGTTCCGTATGTCACCTGCCCGGGATTCTTTTTCCCATACTCGACAAACTCGGCGAGGCTTTTTCCGGCAAATGCCTTGCCGGTGACCAGGGCATACGGAACTGCCGCCACCAGGGCGACGGCTGCAAACTGCTCCGGCTTATAGGTTGCTTCGGCATTCGTCAGGGGATTCGTCACCGATGTTGTGCTGGTCGTTAGCATCAGCGTGTATCCGTCTTTCGGCGAACGGGCGACAAAGCTCGCACCGATACCGGTCGTGGCTCCCGGCCTGTTCTCGACGACGAAAGGCTGATTGAACTCGGCCTTCAGGTTCTCGGCCAAAAGACGTGCGAGCAGGTCGGTTGCACCGCCCGCGCCCCACGGCACTATGATGGTTACCGGACGCTCCGGATACTTCGTCTGAGCGGTGGCAGAAACGGCTGCTCCGATGCAAGCCACGACAGCTAAGGTATGAACAATCTTCATCATCTTCATTTTGTTGCCTCCCTCGGTTTCAGTGTCTGTTTATGGCCTCAACGTAAAGCTAGTCTTACCGGCAGTCCTGAGCGGCGCCGCAGTGTCTGCGAATTCGCACAGCAGGCGGCGGGTATCCCTGGGATCGATGATTTCTTCTATCCAGAAAGCCTCGGCCGTCCGGAAAGGAGAGCGCATGGCGGACAGTTTCGACGTGATCTTCGCCAGGGCTTCTTCCCTGTTCTCCGCTGCCGCCAGTTCGGCGCTGTATGCCGCCTCCACGCCGCCCTCCAGCGGCAGAGACCCCCAGCGGCCAGACGGCCAGGCATAACGATAGGAAAGCCGGCCTGCGGGCTGGTGCGCACCACCGCCGACGCCGAACACATTGCGCAGGAGAACCGAGCACCACGGCACGGTTGTCTGATTGATGGCGGCAATGGCACGGACAGCCTGCCGCATGACGCCGCTCTTCTCGGCATCCAGTCCAATTTCGAAGCCGGGGCAATCGACCAGATGAACCACCGGAAGATGGAATGTCTCCGCCAGGTCGACGAAACGGGTGATCTTCTGGGCGGAATTCGCCGTCCAGACACCGGCGCTGTGATAGGGGTCGCCAGCCATGATCGCCACCGGCCAACCATTCAGGCGCGCGAACCCGGTCACGATCGACGGGCCATAGCTCTTGGCGATTTCGAAGAAGGAACCGGAATCGACCACCGACTCGATGATCTGCCGGATTTTGTATGCCTTCCTGCTGTCTTTCGGCACAGCAGAGATCAGGAACTCGTCGGCGCGCGCAGGGTCGTCATGACACTCCGTGCGCGGCGGCAGCTCCCAGACCGATGACGGTAAATAGGACAGGAAACGGCGCACTGCCACGAATGCTTCGTCTTCGTTATCGACCGAATAGTCGGCAACGCCGGATTTTGTGTGTATCTTGTGGCCGCCAAGCTCTTCTTTCGTGAGCTTCTGCCCCAGATGCTCGACGACAGGCGGACCGGCGACGAAGACCGAAGAGATTTCCTTGATCATGATCGCAAAATGGCTGGCGCAGAACCGGGCTGCCGCCAGGCCGGCCACTGGTCCCGTGGCGATGGAAACAACCGGAATCTGCCCGAGATTCCGGGCACACAGGTCCAGGCCCGATGTGGTGCCCACGCCGCCCGGCAGGTTCGAGCGTCCGGTCGTCTCGATTGTTCTGACCGATCCGCCGCCGCCGGAACCTTCGACCATGCGGACAAGCGGCATCCGGAACTCGTAAGCCATATTCTCGGCCATCTTGAATTTGGCCCAGATCGAGGCATCTGCGGATCCGCCGCGGATTGTAAAATCATCGCCCGCGACCACGACCTGCCGGGCGTCGATCAGGCCCCTTCCGAACACGCAGTTGGCCGGCGTGAAGGTCTTTATCGCATTGCTCTCGTCGTAAGTCGCAAAGCCGGAAATCGCACCGATTTCATGGAAAGAGTTCTTGTCCAGCAGGCGATCGATGCGCTCACGAACTGTCAGGCGCCCGGCGGCATGCTGTCGCGCGACACGCTCCTCGCCGCCCATCTTGTAGGCCAGCTGCTGCCGGTACCTCAGCTCTTCCAGTTCGGCTTCCCAACTCATTCCACCCGCCTCCAATTCTGGCCGCTTTTTACCGCGGCATCATCCCAGGGCCGCTTGCCTTGGGGTCAGCAATTCATCTCCATATGTCTGAAGGAAATTGGTATCGACAGCCGTGCGCTGATAGACGGCGTTTTCCATGATCGAAATCAGCAGCGGAATGTTCGACGAGATGCCATTGATCCTGCATCGAGCAAGCGTGTCAGACATTTTTCTGACCGCGTCTTCCCGGGATTCTCCGTACACAATGACTTTCGCGACAAGCGAGTCATACCAGGGAGAGATTTCATCGCCGCTGCGGAACCCGGTATCGACGCGAAGATGTTCCGAGAGTTGAGGAACCGAGAATTCGCGCAGTAGACCAGGTGTCGGGCGATAGCCGCGGCTGGGATCTTCCGCACATATGCGCGCCTCGATCGCATATCCAGACGCGTTAAACCGGTCCTGGGGCGGCAAGGCTTCACCGGCGGCGATCAGGAACTGGTATTCCACCAGATCAATGCCGAATACCTTCTCAGTGATCGGATGCTCGACCTGGATCCGGGTGTTCATTTCGATGAAATAGAAGGCCTCGTCATCCCGCCCGGCATCGACGAGGAATTCGATCGTGCCGACCCCCTTATACTCAATCGCGCTGGCAAGCTTCAGGGCAGCGGCCCGCATCCGTGACCGCAAGGCATCGCTCAGCCCGCAGCCCGGCGCTTCCTCGATGACCTTCTGATGCCGCCGCTGGATCGAGCAATCGCGCTCCCCGAGGTGGATATAGCGCCCGAAATTGTCGCCCATCACCTGAACTTCGATATGCCGCGGCTGGGTGATGAACCTCTCGACAATGACCTTGTCGTCGCCGAAGAAGCTTTTGGCCTCCCGCCGCACGGCCGCCAGAGATTGTGCGAATTCCGCAGCGTCATTCACACGCCGCATGCCGCGGCCGCCGCCGCCGGCAGCCGCCTTGATCAGGCAGGGCCAGCCAATTCTTTGGGCATGGTTCTGCAGTGTGGCATCGTCCTGGTCATCTCCGTGATAACCCGGGATCACCGGCACATCGATCGACTCCGCCATGCGCTTGGCCGCGTCTTTCGCACCCATCACGCGGATGACCTCTGGCGGGGGCCCGAGAAATACGATGCCCGCATCCAGACAGGCCTGGGAGAGGACCGGATTCTCCGACAGGAAACCGTATCCCGGATGAATGGCCTCCGACCGGCTGCTCTTTGCGACTTCGAGAATCCTGTCCACGACCAGATAGCTTTCGCGCGCCGGCGCCGGGCCGATGCAGTGGGCTTCATCAGCCAGCTGTACATGCAGGGCGTTTCTGTCGGCCTCCGAGAAGACGGCTACAGTTTCGATGCCCAGGCGTTTGCAGGTCTTGATGACCCGGCACGCGATCTCGCCACGATTGGCTATGAGGATCCTGACGAACATCTCAGTCCGAGAGTCGAACGAGCGGCTGTCCCTCGGACACGGTCTCGCCCTCGCTCACCAGAATCCTGACGACAGTTCCTGCTTGCGTGGCCTCCACGGGGATCTCCATTTTCATGGATTCGAGGATCATCAGGACATCGCCCTTTTCGGCCCGAGCGCCGATCTCGGTGGTGATCTTCCACACCGCGCCTGTGATCTCGGACTCGACATTCAACTCGGCCATCGGTAATCCCCTGAAACAAAGTGTCGCTCGTTACTTGCCGTACTGCCGGAAACGTCAAATGGCGCCGCTGCTGCTCAGCGCACGGCGCTGATCTGCGCTCATCCCAAGAAGGTCTTGGAGGATTTCGTCGGTATGCTGGCCGAGGCGGGGCGGAGCTGTCGGCGACGGCTGCGTAATGGCACCGATCTTGAATGGCAGCCCCAGCAGCCTGACCGTGTCGCCTGACGCCGTCACCGCCATCGCAACCATGTCGTTCATCAGCGTTTGCTCATGCTCGAATACCTGGTCGAGCGTGTGCAGGAGGGAAGCGGGCACCTGGAATTTCTGAAGGCGTTCGAGCCAGCTGTGGGCGGTATCGGTGGCGAAGATCTTGGTGAATTCCGATACCAGCCTCTCCCGCTGAGACAGCCTGAGAATATTGGTCGCCAGAGTCGGATCGTTACGCAGATCCGGACGGTCAACGCAGTCGCACAGCCGGAACCAGGTCGAGTCGTTCAACGCGCCGGTATAGATATACTGGTCGGTGCATTTAAACGCCTGATACGGGGTCAAATGCCAGATGCCGGAGCCTTCCCGCTTCGGCAGCACTCCTGCTTCAAGATACGCCACGGCGTGGTAGCCCAGAAGGGAGACCGCCGATTCAAACAGCGACACCTGAACATGGCGTTCCGCCGATCCGATCCCCCTGCCGATCAGGGCCGACAGAATTCCGCAGCAGGCAATCTGGCCGGTCGCCAGATCGACAACGGAGATCGTTGACCGCACCGGACCGCCGTCCGACTCTCCGGTCATGGCCATGATGCCGGCAAAGGCCTGAATGACAGAGTCGTAGCCCGGGCTGTCACGCAACGGGCCTTTCGAGCCATATGCGGTCACCGAGCAAACGATCAGCCTGGGGAATTCAGCGATCAGCGCGTCCGGATCAAAGCCCAGTTTGGCCGCGGTTTCCGGAAGGTAGTTATGGATCAGCACGTCCGAAACCGCGAGAAGTTTGCGCAGCAGCTGCTTCCCTTCATCGGTTCGCAGGTTCAGCGTCATGCCGCGCTTGCCGCGGTTGACGCTCATGAAGTTACAGCTCTCGCCTGACGGCAGGACGGGCGCCCATCCCCGATTTTCATCGCCTGTCGGCTGTTCGATCTTGATGACGTCCGCGCCCATATCGGCCAGCAACTGTCCGCAGTAGGGCCCCGCCAGCACTCGGCTGAGATCCAGAACGCGGATACCTGTCAAAGGACGCTTTACCATTTGATTCTGCCTCATCCGACTCTCGGCGGCCCCAGATCGGGTCCGGCCGCCAAGCTGTCTGCGCTTCCTCTGAATTCTCTATAGAGAATTATATTCTGTATGGAGTATGATAGTGAGGGGCCACACCAGTGTCAATTGCATTACGCCACCATCGTCATCGCCCGCTTGCCGAACAAGCGATGACGAGCAGTGAGCGGCCCTCAATCTTCAACGAAAACCTCACTCCGTTTTTTCGCAATGCTGGGCAGCATCATGAAGATCAGCGCAGCAACCGTAATCAGCAGCAAGCTGGCACTGAGCGGACGCGTGACAAATACCGACATATCGCCGTTCGAGATGATCAACGTGCGCCGCAGGTATTCCTCGAGCATCGGCCCGAGGATGAAGCCAAGGATGAAGGGTGCCGGCTCGCATTCAAGCTTCACCAGCAGATACCCGAGAACACCCGATATGGCGATTTCATAGACGCCGAAGGCATTCCCATTGACGCTGTACACGCCAACACAGCAGAACGCAGTGATCGCCGGGAACAGAATGGTGTAGGGAACACGGAGCAGCGATACCCAGATGCCAATCAGCGGCAAGTTCAAGATGATCAGCATCGCATTACCGACCCACATCGATGCAATCAGACCCCAGAACAGATCCGGCGTCTTGGTGATGACGTTGGGCCCCGGGACAATGCCATGAATCATCATGGCGCCAATCATCAGCGCCATGACAGCATTCGACGGAATGCCAAGCGTCAGCATGGGAATAAAGGATGTCTGCGCGCCTGCGTTATTGGCGGATTCCGGCGCGACAACCCCCTCGATAACACCCTTGCCGAATTGATCGGACTGTTTTGAGACCTTCTTCTCGACATTGTAGGCAACAAACGACGACAGCAGTGCGCCGCCGCCAGGAAGCACTCCGAGTACGGAGCCGATGGCGGTGCCGCGTATTGCAGGCGCCACCATCCGTTTCAGGTCTTCCTTACCCGGCCACAGGCTGGTGATCTTGTGCACGATCGGCTTGGTGGCGTCGACATGCTCAAGATTGCGGAGAATCTCGCTGATCCCGAAAACGCCCACCGCGATGGCCACGAAATCGAGCCCGTCGAGCAGATCCTGTGCACCGAACGTAAAGCGCGGCATGCCGGAGTAGATGTCGGTTCCGGTCAGCCCCATTAGCAGGCCGAAGCAAACCATCGAAATGGCTTTCAGGACGGAGCCTGAAGCCAGCGCGATCGATGACACCAGGCCCAGGGTCAGCAAGGAGAAATACTCTGCCGGGCCAAAGCTGAGCGCCATGCCGCTCAGGGGCTTGGCAAAGACCGCGATCAGGATCGTCGCGATCGTGCCAGCAAAGAATGAGCCAAGCGCTGAGGCGGCAAGCGCTATGCCGCCACGGCCCTGTTTCGCCATCTGGTAGCCATCCAGCGTGGTGACAGCCGAAGACGACTCACCGGGAAGGTTGATCAGGATCGCCGTCGTCGACCCGCCGTATTGCGAGCCGTAATAAATTCCGGCCAGCATGATCAGCGACGCGACAGGATCGAAGCCGAATGTCAGCGGCAGCAGCATTGCAATGGTCGCCAGCGGCCCGATGCCCGGAAGAACGCCGATGACCGTCCCCAGCAGAGCGCCGATGAAGCAGTACAGGATGTTCGCCGGCTGAAAAGCGACGCCGAGGCCGATGCCCAGATTGTGAATCAGGTCCATGGCTGCCTCAATTCCCGATCCAGGCGCCAATCACGGGGATCGGCAACCGGAGAGCCAGAATGAAAATCAGCACGCAGAACACGGATATGGCCAGGCCGATCAGCACAGCCGACCTGGCCTTCAATGCCGGACTGGCCGCAGAGCTTATGACCGCGGTTCCAAAAACAGTCAGCAGCATGCCAAGCCCGCTGAGCACGGCACCGAAAAAGACAATTCCGGCCGTGATGGTGATAACAGGCCGCCACGCAAATTTCCCGAACAGTGTACCCGGACCGCTCGAGAAACTCTTCAACAGACCGATGCCGCCGAGCAGGATCAGCGCTGATGACAGGACGATCGGAAAGAAGCCCGGCCCCATCTCGGTCACCTGACCGATCGGCAGCTTCGACAGGATTATAGAACCGTAAAGCAAGCCTACTCCGATAAAGAACAGGCTAGCCGCCGCATCCTTTCTGTTCAGCACCATAGAAATGCCCTCCCAGGCTTGCCTCGTGCTCGTGACCGCCTCTGCTTTGTCTCAGCAGATGATGTCGGTCAGTTCTTCGGTTCGTTTCCTCGGTCTTCCAGATACTCGCCTGTCACCCCGTGCCTCAGGTGACGTTCATCCAGACGGATTTCACATTCAGGAATTCTTCCAGGTGCTGGATGCCCGACTCGCGGCCATATCCGCTCATCTTGTAGCCACCGAAAGGCATGGCCGGATCGCGGGTCATCCAGCAGTTCACCCAGACCGATCCAGAACGCAGACCTTTGGCGATCCGGTGCGCCTTCTTCAGATTCTGCGTCCAGACGCCGCCGCCAAGGCCATATTGCGAGGTATTGCCACGCGCGATGACCTCGTCGATATCGTCGAAAGGCAGAACGGATACGACAGGGCCGAAAATCTCTTCCTGGGCGATCCGCATCTCGTCCTTCACGTTGGCGAAAACCGTCGGAGAGACGAAATAGCCCTTCGACAGGTCGCCCTCCGAAATGCGTTCGGCGCCGGACGCAACGCTCGCACCCTCATTCTGCCCGATGGCAAAATAGCCAGTGACCCGCTCGAGCTGCTGTTGCGACACCAGAGGACCGATCTGCGTTTTCGGATCCTGGCCGTTTCCGACCTTCAGGCCCTTGCCATAGGCTGCGACCTTTTCGACGAACTGGTCGTGGACCTTTCGCTCCACGAACAGGCGCGTGCCCGCGCCGCAAACCTGCCCGGTGTTGCTGAACGCGGCCATCGCCGAGCCCGGAACGGCCAGATCAAGATCGGCATCTGCGAACACGATATTCGCCGACTTGCCACCCAGTTCGAGCGAGAGGCGCTTGATATTGCCCGCCGATGCGCGGATCAGGTGCTGGCCCGTGATATGTGACCCGGTGAAGGCGATCTTGTCGACGTCTTGATGCGCGGACAGCGCAGCACCGGCCGTTTCACCGAAGCCGGAAACCACATTAAACACACCCGGCGGAATGCCCGCCTCGACGGAAAGCTCAGCGATCCGCAGGGCGCAGAGAGGCGCCTGTTCTGCGGGCTTGAAAACGGCCGTGCAGCCCGTCGCCAGAATCGGGCCCAGTTTCCAGATCACCGCATTGATGGGACCATTCCAGGCCGTGATGGCACCGACGACGCCGACCGGCTCCTTGCTCGTATAAGTGAAGATGTGACCCGGCTGGGAATTCTCGACGACTTCGCCATGCAGGGCGGTCGCCATGCCGGCATAGTAACGCAGCATTCCGATGATCGAGGTTTTCCTAGACCGGGTGCGGCTGATCGGCCCGCCCATATCCAGCGTCTCAAGCAGACTCAGCTCGTCGTAATGCTTGTCCATGAGATCGCACAGACGCAGGAGGACTTCCTGCCGGTCATATGGCTTGAATTTGCTCCATGGGCCATTGAACGCAGCGCGGGCGGCGCGGACAGCGCGGTCGATATCTTCGGCACTGCCTTCCACCACATCGGCGAGCAGTTCACCCGTCGCAGGATTTCTCGACTCGAACGTGCGGCCGGTTGAACCCTCAACCCACTCACCATTGATGAAGAGCTTCTTCAGCTTTCCATCCAGCCACGGATGGACACGGCTGATCATTTGTTCTGCTGCACTCATGGCGTTTCCTCCAACCTTCTTATCTCATCTCTGGTCAGCTAAATGAGTAAAAATTCTTCGATTGCCGCTGCGACATCCTTGGCATACTCGACGTGGACCAGATGACCGGCATCCGCGATCACCTTCACATCCAGACTGCGAAATGCTGATCTGCGCCGGGCGAGCTGCTCGGGCGTGGCCCCGATCTGCCGCGGAACATCGGATTTTCCACCTTCGATCCACAGCACGCGCGCTTCCACACGTTTCCAGCATGCTTCCGCTTCTTCCGGTCGCAGAAGTCCGACGTAGAGCATCTTGTTGGTAGGGCTGCGTTGCGCCGGATCATTGAGCATGCGCACAACGCCGTCATCTCCCATGCGCGCCAGATGCCGCGCCAGATACTCGGATTGTCCCGGGCGAAGCGCAGGGTTCGCGGCCTGCAGTTTTTCCGCGATGCGATCGAAAGACGGGTAACCGGGCCCGATTTTCTTTTCCGCGACGGCTTCAAGCCATTCCGCATACCTGGCCGGATGATCTTCGGGCGAGACTTCGCGGAAGCCGTGGCATTCCAGGTTCACCAGCCGCCTCACGCGATGGGGGAACACACCCGCATAAACACTACCTATATTGAAGCCCATGCTGTGGCAGATGAGATCGACAGGGGTCTCGGGCTGGAAATGCTGCAGCAGGGCCTGCAGGTCGGCGAGATAGTCGTTGAACCAGTAACTGCCATCGTCTGACCACTGGCTGTCTCCACATCCGCGCCAGTCAGGCGCAATGATGTAGTAATCCTCTTTCAGATGGTCGACCACATACTGAAAGGATGCGGAATTATCCATCCAGCCATGCAGCATGAAGATCGGACGCCTGGTCTTCTCTCCCCAGGTGCGGACGTGATAGCGAAGACCACGGACATCGATGAAGATCGGCGCGCTCTTCTTCATGATCTGCGCCGTCATACCGGCTCGGTGGAATTCAGCACATGCCTGACCTGCTCGGCGGAATAGCCAAGCAGGTCTGTCAGTATCTGCTCGGACTGCTGGCCCAGCGTGGGCGGCGGCTTGAGCGAACGCCACAGCTTGCCATTGCACCGGAACGGCATGCCGAGCGTTCGCTGCACGCCCAACGTGGAATGCTGCAGATCGAATGTCATTTCCCTGGCGGCCGACTGTTCGGAGTCCAGCGCCCGGCCCACCGACCAGATCGGCGCACAGGGCACGTCATTGGCTTCCAGAGTCTCGATCCAGTGCGTCACAGATCCTGTCCGGAAGATCGGCTCGAGAATGTCGTTCAGGGCATCCCGGTTTTCTTTACGGTTCGCCAGAAGCCGGAAGCGCGGATCGTCGACAAGTTCCGGGCGTCCGATCGCGCGCGCCAGTTTGGCCCAGAATTCCTGCGAGAAAGCCGCAACCACGAAATGCCCATCGGTCCCCTCATACGCACGATAGGGGACGATATTGTGATGACCCGAGCCGACAGATTTCGGACTCTGCCCCGTGATCAGATAGGATTGCGCCAGATATCCCAGCAGCGACACGAGCGAGTCGTGCAGGCTCATATCGACATGCGCACCCAGGCCGGTGGTGCGCCGCGCCCGCAAAGCCGCCAGCGTCGCCAAGGCGCCGAAGATGCCACCGCACAGATCGCCAGCCGGAACGCCGATACGGGCGGGCGGCCGACCATCTTCACCGGTCACCGCCATTGTGCCGGCAATGGCCTGGTTCACCAGGTCGAAGGAGATTTTCTCGCGCAGCGGTCCTGTCTGTCCGAAGCCTGAAATGGAGCAAAGGATGATGTCCGGCTTTACGGCGCGCAGATCGGCATAAGACAGTCCGAGCTTGCCCATCACGCCGGGCCGGAAATTCTCGACCACCACATCCGATTTGGCGACGAGATCGAGAAAGACGCGATGGCCTTCAACCGATTTCAGATCCAGGCAGATGCTGTCCTTGCCGCGGTTCACCGCCATGTAGTAGGCGCTCTCGGTTCCGACGAACGGCAGATTGCGGCGCGTCGGATCGCCAATCCGCGGCTCTTCGATCTTGATGACCTCCGCACCCAGTTCGGCAAAGATCAGGCAGCCCATCGGGCCTGCCAGCATCCTGGTCAGATCCAGCACGCGCAGACCCGCGAGCGGCAGGCCGGCACCCGCGGGCGCATTTGCGGCCGGCGGTGCTTTGGCTGCAGGCGCACCGCCTTGCGGCGCCTGCAGCCGGCGGTTCGCAGCCCCGGCCATGCTGTTGCAGCGGACAACGCCCCGCTCTGCCAGCGTGGAGATGTCCTGGGCCGGCATATTCAGGCGCTGCGACAGCACCGCTTCCGTGTCCTGTCCGAGCAGGGGAGCAGCCCGGAAATGCGGCTGATACTCTGCCTTGTTCTCGAAGCGGAAATGGAACGGCGTGCCGAGGGATTTGATTTTTCCGGCCGTCGGGTGTTCGACCTCCACCACCATTTTCCGGTGCTTGGTCTGCTCCATTTCGAGCGCCGCACCAACCGAATTGATCTGCCCGTTGGGCACATCGCCTTCGTCCAGCCTCCCCAGCCATTCGGCGGTCGGCCTGGTTTTCAGGATCGGGTTGAGAATGCTTTCGAGTTCGGCCCGGTTTTTCAGCCGGTCGCTGAATGTCTTGAATTTCGGATTGTTGGGCAGTTCATCCTGTCCGACCACGACAGCAAACTTGCGCCAGAATGCCTGCGTGAACGGAGCTGCGACCAGATAGCCGTCGCTGGTCTCGAAGCCGTTATAGGGATAGATCGTCGGATGGGCGGAGCCAAGCCGCTCAGGACTTGAGCCATTCGCAAAGTAGATGTTGGCCATGTAACTCAGCAGAGTCAGGCCGACGTCAAACATCGCGATATCAAGCACGCAGCCTTCTCCGCTGCGTTCACGCTGCTCCAGGGCCGCCAGAATCCCGATGGCGGCAAACATGCCGGAGACCTCGTCCGCGAGCGGCAGCCCCATCTTCACGGGAGGCCGGCCCGGTTCGCCGGTCACCGCCATGGCGCCGGTGAGCGCCTGGATGACAAGGTCATAGGCGATCTTGTCCCGCAGCGGGCCGGTCTGGCCGAATGCAGACAGGCTGCAGAAGATCAGGCGGGGATTTTTTGCCTTGAGCGTCTCGTAATCCAGACCCAGGCGCTTCATCACGCCCGGGCGAAAATTCTCCACCACAATATCGCACTGGATCGCGAGTTCGCGCGCAATGCGTCGCCCCTCCTCCGATTTGAGATTGAGAGAGACGCTCTCCTTGTTGCGGTTGACTGACACATAGTAGTGGCTCTCGCCACCGACGAAGGGATGGTTGTGCCGCGTGACATCGGTGCCCTCGATGTCCTCGATCTTGGTGACCTGCGCCCCCAGATCGGCCAGCATCATCGTGCAGAACGGTCCCGACAAGACGCGTGTAAAGTCCAAGATCTTCAAACCGGCAAGCGGAAATACGGCTTGCTGCTGGGCTTGATCGGGCCGCACGTCTGTTGCGGTATTCATCCTACGCTTCACTCCCTCATAAATCTGCCCGATGTTGTCGGTGCTATTTTCTTGGCAATACGACTTCCGCTTTTGCGGTCGCGCTGACGCGACCACGCTGATCCACGGCCTCCAGTTCAAGGAAGGCGCAGGCGTCTTTCTCGGATAGATCGGTCACCTTGCCCTTGATCCAGGAGATATCACCGACATAGTTCGGCCCCGAGAGACGAACTTGGAGACGTCGCAGCCAACCATTGTCGCCCATCCAGTCAGACAGACAATGATCGAACCAGCCGATTCTCTGCGGCCCGTAGTCATACATCGTTGGCATCCCAATATGCTTGGCCAGACCTTCATCCCAGTGCACGCGTTCCGGCACATCGGGAATGCCATAGGCATCGATCACTGCAGCGCCAGGATGTCGAGAGATGAAGGAGTACCACTGCCGGTGTGCACGGACATAGATATAGCCAAAGCCCATGAGGAAACAGATCATGTCGGTGACCGTGAGCGGGCCTTTGATCAGCGACGGAATTTCGTCTCCGATGCGCATGTCGTCGAAATACACGAGCCTGCTTCCAGCCCGGGTCTCGGATTCCTTGGCATAGGCTGCCGCGATGTCAGCGATTTCATTCTCGGAATATGACTGGCGCCGCAGGTCCGAATATTTTCCCTTCTCGCCGCCGGATTTCCGTTCAGTGCGGAAGGTATGCGAATGCAGCGTGCTGAGCAGCTCACCGGACGAATCCCGATACTGCGTCGTGTAGACCTGCTGGAACACTCGCCCCGCATAGCGCCCCTGGCGCTCGATGAGATCGCTCAGGGCGGTCTTGGCATGGATGCGCGTTCCGGCCTCGATCGGCTTGTGGCAGTGCAGGTCGATTCCGGAGAACAGTCCATGGATACCCGCGAGGCCGCGCGAACGGGCGAAACCGCAAGTCATCACGAAGGTCGGTGGCGCGGTAATGGCGCCCCAGCGGGTCTTCTTGCTGTAGGCCGCGTCGAGGAAACGCGGATTGTCATCGCCGATGCCAAGAGCGTAATGCCGGATCGCATCGTCTGTCGCAGCGGTGTTGTATTGCGGGAGATCGACTTCGATCCCCATCGAGCGGCGCAAATCCTCAAGAGCCTCTTCTGTAATGCGGGCTTCAAGAGTGGAAACATCAGCCATACGGTAAGCTCCCTTAATTTATTCTATATAGAGAATAGTATTCTTGTTGGAGAATTTATCGAGGTTGCGGCGCCCTTGTCAAACCCAATCGCATTGACAGGCGTTTTTCTCAATCCTAATATTCTCTATAGAATATATTATTCTCTATTAAGAATTTCTGGACGAAACCTCTTTCGCCGGGCCGCCAAGCTGGAGCATGACGTGCGGTATCTGAAATCTGCCGGGTTTTTCGCCTTCTCGTGTGCCGCCATGCTGCTCGCATTTCAGGCACCTAACGCGAAAGCGGATGACTATCCGAAGAAGCCGATCCGCCTGCTGGTCGGATATCCGCCCGGCGGACCGGTGGATTACTTCGGCCGTATCGTGGCGGACTTCCTGGTCAAAGACCTGGGGCAGCCGGTTGTTGTCGAAAACAAGCCCGGAGCATCGGGTACCATCGCGCTTGAGGAACTCGCCCGGGCAAAACCGGACGGCTATACGCTCGAAATCGTCCCCAGCCCGGCCATCACGATCTCGCCTTATCTTCAGTCGGTCCGTTTCAAACCCACCGAAGACTTCACCCCCATTTCGAATCTGGTCATCGGGCCGCTTGCCCTTGTCGTTCGCAAGGACTTTCCGGCCAACAACATCGATGAATTGATGGCGACCGCTCGCGCAAACCCGGCACGCTATACATTTGGCTCCGCAGGCAAGGGCGGCTCCAATCATCTTGCCGGAGAACTGTTTCAGAAACAGGCTCAGGTTCGCCTGCGCCATGTCGCATACACCGGCGTCGGGCCCGCTCTGCGCGACGTGATGGGCCTCCATATCGACATGATGTTCCTGTCGATCGGCGAGGCCTATGATCAGCTTCAGGCCGGATCGATTAAAGGCATCGCGGTGGGCTCGAAAGAGCGTAACCGCCGCCTCCCCGATCTGCCGACACTCAATGAGACAGCATTGCCCGGTTACGAGGCTGTCGTCTGGTACTCGCTGATGGCGCCGGCAAAACTGCCTGCGGATATCACAAGCCGGCTGAATCGTGCGATTACGAATATCGCTGCCGACCCCAAGTTCTCGACTCCCATCATCGAGCGCGGATACGACGTGATCCCGTCAACCCCCGAAGCGCTGGCGGAGCGCGTCCGGGTCGAAAGCCGGCAATGGGCCGGCATCATCTCGGAACTGGACAAGAAGTGATGCAGTCTCGCACCAAACGCGGTTTTTGACATGTCCTCGGTACTATACGAACAGCTGGAAAAGACCGCGGTCATCACGTTGAACGCGCCGGAGAAACAGAATGCACTGTCCACGGCCATGCGGACGGAGCTTCGGGACCTGCTGGATCAGGTCACGGCGGATGACGGAGTTCGCTCCATCATCCTGACTGGCGCCGGTAAACACTTCTGTTCCGGTGGCGACATTTCCGAAATGGGCGCATCCGACGGGGCTGTCGATCTCAGTCGCTCACGCCTGCGCATGGGCATTCTGCACGCCATTCTCCGCCATCTGGTTGCCGGCCCAAAACCGGTAGTGGCCTGCCTGCGCGGCAATGCCTTTGGCGGCGGTCTCTCGCTGGCCATGGCATGCGACTATGTGATTGCCGACAGCACCGGGAAACTGTGCGCCAGTTTCGCCAGGATTGGCCTGGTCGCCGATGTCGGCCTGCTGTGGACGTTGCCGCAACGTGTCGGGGCACGGATCGCCCGCAACCTTCTGCTCAGTGCAAATGTGGTCGAGGCCGATGAAGCCGGCAGGATTGGCCTTGTCGATATCGTAACTTCACCGGATGAGGCGATGGAGCAGGCGCTGCGCAAAAGCCGGGAATGGGAAGCCCTGGCGCCACTGTCGCATGCGGCGACCAAACTCGGTCTGGCACGTAGTTCCGGCACTGCGGAGCAGGCCATGGCATTTGAGTCGGACGTTCAGTCCGCGCTGTTCACCACTGCGGACCATATCGAGGCACGCAAGGCGTTCCTCGCAAAACGCAAACCGGTGTTTACCGGCCGCTAGAAATCAGAAACCCGGTCATTGGCAGGCCGGGTCGCATATGAACCAGTCTGGGGAGAAAGACATGAAGATGAAGGCCGCCGTTCTGTACGATAACAATCTTCCGCGGCCTTTCCGCGACAGCAAGCCGCTGGTGATCGAAGAAGTGGACTTGGATCCTCCGGGGCCGGGTGAGGTTCTGGTCGAAATTCGTGCGGCAGGCCTGTGCCATTCCGACCTCTCCGCCATCAATGGCTCTCGCCCGCGTAAGCTTCCGTCCATCCCCGGTCACGAGGCCGCCGGTATCGTGCGAGAAGTTGGTCAGGGCGTGACCGGCGTCGCCGTCGGTGATCACGTCGTCACCATCGTTGTCACGACCTGCGGGAAATGCGGAAACTGCCTGAACGGACGGCCCAATCTTTGTGAAGCCACCAAAGAGGCGCGCGCGAATGGCACCCTGCAGACGGGCGCGCGGCGGCTGCATATCGGCAATACCCCGCTCAACCATTATTCCGGTCTCTCCATCTTCGCCCAGTATGCCGTCTGCTCCGAGCAGTCGCTGGTCCCGATTGCCAAGGACATCCCGTTCGAATTCGCCTCGCTATTCGGATGCGCCGTCGTCACCGGCGTGGGAGCGGTCATGAACACGGCCAAAGTACCGGCCGGCGTCAGCGCCGCAGTGGTCGGCCTAGGCGGTGTCGGGCTGAGCGCCATCATGGGGCTGGTGGCAGTGGGAGCGCATCCCATCGTCGCGGTGGATCCCATCCAAAGCAAACTCGACATGGCCCGCGCCCTGGGCGCCACTCATGCGGTCCAGGTCGCCGGCGATAAATTCATCGATGAAATCCGCGATCTGACCAATGGTGGCGTGGAATTCGCGTTTGAAATGGCGGGATCGATTCCCGCCATGAACACCGCCTATGCGATCACCCGTCGCGGCGGCACCACGGTCACGGCCGGCCTGCCCGATCTGAGCAAGAGCCTCGCCCTCAATCACTCCAGCATCGTCACCGAGGAGCGCACGGTCAAAGGCAGCTATATGGGCAGTTGCGTGCCCGGGCGGGATATCCCCAAATTCCTTGAGCTGTACAAGAACGCGAAGCTGCCAGTCGAAAAGCTGTACAGCCGCACGATCGGCTTCGACGAGATTAATGCCGCTTTCGACGAACTCGATTCCGGCAATACGATTCGCCAGGTGCTCAATCCGCACCTGTAAGGCAGCTTGCAGTCAGGGCCTGGTGAAATAGGGGATTGGCTGCCCGAGCGGACGCGACCATGTCAACCGGACACGGTCGCCGATCTGCAGGTCGCCATCCCCATGGGCCATCAGCCGGAAGCCTTCTGCTGCGTCGACCAGCACAATGGTATAGGGCACATGCGCCTTCCACTCCTTGGTCGGCGCGCGCGTCACCTTTGTCACGGCGAATACGACACCGCGACCGCCGGCCTCGCGCATCGCGGCATCGCGGCTGCCGCAGCCGGGACAGAATTCGCGGGCGAAATACCAGACATGCCGGCATGTCCCGCAGCGCTGATAGGTCAAGCTCTCGGCACCTGAAACCCAGCCGGTCTGCTGCATCACGACGTCCTCTCGAGTACCAGGCTCACATGCGAGGAGAGTATGCCTCCGTCACCGTGCAGCAATGCCAGTTTTGGCAGTTTGGCGATCTGACGGGTGCCAGCCCGCCCGCCCATCTGCCTTGCGGTCTCGACGAGATGCGCCAGCGCGCCGGCCACACCGCAATGGCCGAACGAGAGCAGGCCTCCATGCGTGTTGAGGGGAATACTGCCGTTCGGATCGAAATATCCGTCCCGGACATACCGTCCGGCCATGCCTCTTTCGCAGAACCCGATCTCTTCAAGCAGCATGGCCAGCGTGATCGTGAAACTGTCGTAAATCGCAGCATATTCCACATCGCCCAGATCGATGCCCGCATCCCGCAGCGCCGTCGCGCTTGAGATGCCGGCACCGGATGCGATGAGATCCGGAGCTGCGCTGATATGCTGATGCGTATGGGCCTGCGCGGCGGACCGGATCCGCAGCGCGACGTCAGCAGGCTTCTCCCACCCCACGACAAAGGCGACGCCTCCATCGGAGATTGGGCAGCAATCCAGCAGCTTCAATGGAGTGGCAATCGGAAGGGACGCCATGACATGGTCAATCGAGATAGGGTCGCGGAAATGCGCATCCGGGTGCAGTACGGCATTCCTGCGCATCAGCACGGCAATCTCCGCCAGTTCGGCTTCGGGGATGCCGAAATCATGCATATAGCGCGACGCCGCCAGGGCATAATATGCCGGCACCGTAGCGCCAAGCGGGACCTCGTAGTCCTTATGCCCGACCTGGGCCAGTGTCTGGATCGCGCTGTCGCTGCTCTGCCCCGTCGCCCGGGTTTCTCCGGCGACGACCAGGATTCTCTTCGCGACCCCCGCCTCGACCAGGGCATGTGCGAGCATCAGCATCGCAAACCCCGTCGCGCCGCCGAGCTGGACGGAATGGGCATATTGGGGCGACAGCCCGAAATGCTCTGCGAAAAGCGTACTCAGCATCAGATGCGGCAGCACCGTAGAATAGCCGCAGATCAGCCCATCGATATCCGACCGTTCCAGATGCGCATCCTGCAGGGCCTGCTCTGCAGCCGACGACATCAGATCCAGTGTCTCCTGGCCTTCGAGCTTGCCGAACCTGGTTTGGCCGACTCCGAGCAACCAGCTCACGCGATCCTCATTTTCAGAAGGTGACTTCGGCCGTCATGGCCGGAGACGCATTGTCGGTGGAAATCCAGATACTGCAGCCGTCTTTCGTCGGGCAACCTTCAATCCTGAATGGCCCGGTGTCATAAACCGGCGCCTGCGCGCGCATGGAGTAAGATGAAAACAGGCGGCCGGGATTGTTATCGGCCGCGAAATCCAGCATCAGGTTCGACATGAGCGGACCATGCACGACAAGTCCGGCATATTTCTCATGCTGTATCGCATATTCTCTGTCGAAGTGAATGCGATGCGAATTGAACGTTAGCGCGGAATATCGCATCAGAAGCACCGGATCCGGCGTCACCTGCCTGCTCCAGGCTGCATCCGGCTGCGGGGATTTTTCCAGCGGCGCGGCCGGCCGGCTTTGGCCCTTGTCTTCGTCGCGGAAAACGGTGGTCCAGAATTCCTCAACCGCCAGGCCGGCATCCGTGCTGATCTTGCTTTGCAGGGTGGCGATGCAGATGGCACCTGCCTTGCCTTCCTTCATCTGGATATCTTTCAGCAGCGTTTCGCGCGTCAGATGCTCACCGATCAGGATAGGCTGGTGAAACCGCAGAGTGACGCCGCCGAATACCCGCCGTGGCAATGAGACCTTCGGCAAGACACCGGTCGATATCGGGCTGCCATCGGGCCGCAACTCTTGCGGACGGAAGTTGGGCCAGAAAAAGACCGAATGCCATCCCTGTGGAATAGGCTCGCCTTTCGACGGCGGTTTACCTTTCCGATCCAGAGTCGCCCAGAGCGCCTTGATCGCAGATTCGGCGGCGTCATCCTGCGACCGCAGGCTTTGCCCGATCGATGCGCGAAGGGCCGCCTCTTCTTCCATCAGCTCCTTACGCATTGCGGCCCGCCGTGTCGGCCTGACGCGCGATCTTCTTCTTTTCAGCCCAGTCGGCATCGCTCAGGCCGAAATATCGCGTCATCTGCGTGCCGTTTGCCAGATATCCGGCGCCATCGAGCGCTATGGTCTGGCCTGACAGCCATTCACAGCCGTCCGCCATCAGGAAGGTGGCCAGATTCTGCAACTCGCTGGGGCGACCGACACGTCCCCAGGGATTTTCCGATCCCCGGTCATTGGAATCGCCGCCTGGATCGAGCCGCGCTGACATGCCTTCCGTCGGGATTACACCGGGAGCAATGGCATTAACGCGAATCTTGTTGCGTCCCCATTCGATCGCCAGCGACTTGGTCATGGCGTCCAGACCCGTCTTGGCCATGGCGGATGGCACCGTGAAAGGAGACCCCGTCCAGACCCAGGTCGTCAGAATGGATATGATCGCACCCGGCAGGCCGGCTTCGATCCATCGCTTTCCGACGGCATTGGTCACGTAGAATGTTCCATGCAGAACCGTGTTGGCCACGGCATCGAATCCGCGCGGGGAGACCAGATGGGTGGGCGAGATGAAATTTCCGGCTGCGTTGTTGACCAGCCCGGTCAGCGGTCCCTCGGACGAGACCGTTTCCATCAGGCGGTTGACCTGCTCCGGATCACGGATATCTGCCGACTGCGCCCTGATTCGAGCGCCATGCGCCTGCGACAGCTCTTTCACCGTTGCGTCGAGCGGCGCCTGACGTCGTCCGCAGATCCACACCGTTGCGCCCAGCGACAGGTAGTGTTCTGCAATCGCACGGCCGAGACCAGTCCCTCCGCCGGTGACCAGGATTCTCTTTCCGGCCAGAAGTCCGTCTCTGAACATTTGATTTTCCGCCATTTTCTTCACCCGAAAACAAAATAATTCTTTATAGAGAATTTAATTCGGTATAGAATATAGTGTAGAACTTCCGTTCCGGCGCTGTCAATCGCAGCCGGATGCAATGCGGGAGGCCACGTGGCAACTCATGCATGCGGACAACGGACTGCTCTATATTTTTGCGTAACAGGGTCGATTCCCATCACGGCGGCTCATCACCTTCGGTACTGCGGATTTTGAGATGACTGAGGCCAATACAAAAAATAACTACAAGCCGGTCGGCGCGGTACTGAACGCTATTCGAATCCTGAATTTCCTCACGCAATCATCGGAAGCGCAGGGCGTTACGAAAATTGCCAAGGAAACCCAGATCAATCAGAGTACCTGCTTCAATATTCTGCGCACGCTCGCGGATGCTGAGTTCGTGCGCTTCGATCCTGCATCCCGAAAGTATGAGCTGGGTATCGGCCTCGGCCCGATCGCGACCCGAGCCCTGAACCCCACGCTGAACATGCACGCCGTCAAGCAGCAGCTGCGGGCGATCACCAAGGAATTCAATATCAGCGTCTCTGTCTGGCGCCGGCTGGGTGACAACCGCCTGATCCTGACTGCACTGGAGCAGAGCGAGGCCGGCGTGCGGGTGCATCTGAGTCTTGGCCAGCGCGTGCCGCTGCTGGGCGGCGCCATGGGCCGACTCTTCGCATTGTCCGGCGAATTCAGCCCCGCGGATGTGAAAAAGCGGTTCGAAGCGGTTCGCTGGCAGCAGCCGATCAACTTCGAGACGTTCATGGAAGAAGCCGAGGCTGCGAAGAAGCGCGGCTGGGCGATCGACGATGGCGCCTACATCCGCGGTGCATTGAATCTGGCAGTTCTGATCCCTGGCGATACGCAGATGGTCTGCACCGGTACCATGTTCCAGGGCCAGCATGACAAGCTTACCCAGCGTGAAATCGGCCGCAGTCTCGTTGGCCTGGCAAAGGATCTCGCCAACAAGCCGATGCCTGAATAATCCCCCTCTGTCAGAGAGTGTGGCAACGCAGGGATGCGGCATCCCAGTGAGACATGCTGCCATATTGCCGGAAGGGCGAGAGGAGAAAATCAGCGCCACCAAACTTGCCGCGATACGTTCGAAGCTTCGGGAAATGCAGGAGCTACTGCGATAGCTCTAGGATCTCGGTGATTTCCGCCGAGACCCTATCGGCCGCCTCAATCAAAGCCTGTTCGATATGAACATAGCCCTGCGTTACGGTGCATTTTGCATGCCCGAGTAGGCCTGCAATGATCAGTTCGGAGTAACCGAGCTCTGCCGCAATGCTGGCGAAGGTATGCCTCATGACGTGTGGCGTGACATCTGCCAATCCCGCTCTCGCACAAATGCGATCCAGCACTCGCATGATGCCAATGAAATGGCCATCACCACGATCAGCCGGAAAGACATAGAGCGCGCGAGTTTCATCTGGGTTTGCCTCTTTTCGCTGAGCCTTTAGCAAAGCGAGAGCCGCCTTACCGACCACCCGAAATTGCGGTCCTGTTTTGGAATCCGGGAAGTGGACGTAGTGTTCGTCAGCCCAGAGCCAGTTCCACTGTAGTCCGAGCGCCTCCGTGCGTCGAAAGCCGGTCAGAAGCATAAGGCGAATAGCCGCCAGAGCCGTCGGATGCTCCCCCTCGATTTCCACCTGCCACATGGTCTTTCCAAGCTGCTGCAGCTCCTCGCGGCTCAAGCGGCGATCCAGCTTGCGACTGGCGATCTGCCGCACCCCGTCAGCCGGATTCGCCTCGATCAGGCGCCAGCGAGCCGCATGCCCCAGTAGGCTGCGCAGGGTGCTGACAGTCCGTCCGGCTACCCCGGACCCACCGGTGGTCCGCCCTCCCCGCCCTTTCCGGGCCTTAGCCGTCTTGCCGGCGACGATATCGGCCTGCATCCGCTCGATGTCGGCCAGGGTCAGGGCGCGGACGGACCGGGTGCCCAGGAGCGGCTTGATGTGGGTGTTGATCCGGCTTTCGTCCATGTCCAGGGTTGAGGCCTTAATGGGCCGGCGGTTTCGCCCCAGGATACGTCCAGCCCGCGCCTCCTCCAGGTACCACTGGCAGATCTCGGCAACGGTCTGTCCCGTCCGGACGACCTGCCGCTCGGCAGCCGGATCCTCCCCTCTGGCCACAGCGGCGAGCTTCTGGCGTGCCAGGCTCCGAGCTTCCTCTGGGGTAAAGACCGTGTGCCTTCCCAGAACCAGCCGCCGGGTCCGCCCCTCTGTGTTGCGGTACTGGATGAAGTAGCTTTTCACGCCGGAGCTTTTCACGCGCAAACCGAAGCCGCGCAGCTCGCCATCCCAGGCAAAGGCCTCTCCGCTGGGCCCCGCCTGCAGTCTATCCACGATGCTTTTGATGAGCTTGCCCATCGCCGCTTACCTCTCTGCTTCCCTAACTATAGGACTGCATCTTGAGGAAGCAATCAGGAAGCTGGCGAGATACAACAAGAGAGTACGTGAGGATACTCGGTTCTATATAAACACCTTTAATATCAGATTATTATATGATTCTAGGACACTTGAGCGTATATCGGCGAATTTCCTTCGGCACCACCTAACCGCCTTGCCAAGGTTGGGGTCGAGGGTTCGAATCCCTTCGCCCGCTCCATCTTCTCTCTTCCTTCTCTTCTCGCAACCTCCCGGTGGCCTGATCGCCCGCGCAGCCTTGCGTCTGCGCCGCAACGCGCTATCTCCGATCCATGCAGAGCCATCACACCCCGCCCGCCTTCACGCATCCGCGCAGCCTGCTGGCGCTGGCGCTGTCTTTCGCCGCCAGCTTCGGCATCGCAGCAGCCGGCGCCGCCCTCACCGCCGGTCCGGTGAAAAGCTGGTATCCGATGCTGGCCAAACCGGCGCTGACGCCGCCCGACATCGCCTTTCCCATCGTCTGGAACATCCTGTTCGCGCTGATGGCGGTGGCCGCCTGGCGGGTCTGGCGCGCCGCCGGGCTGGACCGCGCCCGCACCGCGCTGGGGCTGTTTGGCGTCCAGCTGGTGCTGAATCTCGGCTGGTCCTGGCTGTTCTTCGGCCAGCAGAGGATCGGCGCGGCGGTGATCGAGATCGGCGTGCTGTGGCTGGCGATTGCCGCCTGCATGGCGGCATTTGCGCGGCATGACCGGATCGCGGCCTGGCTGCTGCTGCCCTATCTGCTCTGGGTCAGCTTCGCCGCCTATCTCACCTTCGCGATCTGGCAGCTCAACCCCGCCTAATTGCATTGACGGGGCCCGGTCGGTTTCTTAAGTCTGAAGCCATGATCCAGGAAATGAGCCAGCGCAGCCGCGACATCCTGCGGCTTGTGGTCGAGACCTATATGACGACCGGCGAACCGGTCGGCTCGCGCTTCATCTCCAAGAAGCTGGAACACCGGCTGTCACCCGCCAGCATCCGCAACACCATGGCCGATCTGGAAGAGGCCGGGCTGCTCTATGCGCCGCATACCTCGGCCGGCCGGCTGCCGACAGAGACAGGCCTGCGGCTGTTCGTCGACGGGTTGCTGCAGGTCGGCGACCTGACGCAGGACGAGCGCAGTTCCATCGAGGGGCGTTGCGCCGCCTCGGGGCGCGGCTTCCAGGATGTGCTGAAGGAAGCCACCGGCGTGCTGTCGGGCCTGTCGGGCCATGCCGGGCTGGTGGTGGCGCCGAAGGAAGATGCGCCGCTGCGCCATGTCGAATTCGTGCCGCTGTCGCCGGGCAAGGCGCTGGTGGTGATGGTGAGCGAGGCCGGCCAGGTCGAGAACCGCATGATGGACCTGCCCGTGGGCCTGACGCAGCAGGCGCTGGCCGAGGCTGGCGAATTCCTGTCGCAGCGCCTGAAGGGCCGCACCATGGCGGTGGCGCGCAACGAGATCCTGCATGAGTTGCAGCAGCGCAAGGCCGAGCTGGATGCGCTGGCCGCCCGCGTGGTGGAAGCCGGGCTGGCGGTGTGGGGCGGCGCCGAAGCGGATCGCGGCGGCACGCTGATCGTGCGCGGCAGCGCCAACCTGCTGGATGACGTGGCGGCGATGGCCGACCTGGAACGCATCCGCAATCTGATGGAAGAGCTGGAGAATTCCGAGGAGATGCTGCGCCTGATCGACCTGACCCAGGGCGGCGAAGGCGTGCGCATTTTCATCGGTTCGGAAAACACCCTGTTCCGCCGCGCCGGCTGTTCGCTGATCGTGGCGCCTTTGCAGAACCAGCAGCAGCGTATCGTCGGCGCCATCGGCGTGATCGGGCCGACCCGCATGAATTATGCCCGTGTCGTGCCGATGGTGGACTTCACCGCCCAGGTGGTCGGCCGCCTCATCGGTTAGCTTTTGGGGCGAATTTCCGGGGAACTTAACGCCTCCCCCTTTCATTTCCGTGCCACCGTCCGTATATGCAGGGCCTTGTGTGAGAGACCCCGATGAGCCAGAACGACCGTATCGAACCGACCCTGAATACCGGCCCAGGTCAGACGAGTGGCCAGCATCCGGCGCAGCCGCAGCAGCCCCCCGCCCCCGCCCCGGAGGCACCGCAGCTGGACACGCAGCCCGCCGTTGACGCGCTGGCGAAGGCCCAGGCCGAGATCGCCGAGCTGAAGGATCGCCTGCTGCGCACCGCAGCCGAGAGCGAGAACCTGCGCAAGCGCATGGAGCGCGAGAAGGAAGACGCGCTGAAATACGGCGCCGCGAAATTCTCGAAAGACATTCTCACCGTCGCCGACAACCTGCGCCGCGCGATTGAAAACGTGCCGAAGGCGGAAGCCGAGGCCAGCGAGCCGGTGCGCAATCTCGTCATCGGCATCGAAGCCACCGAACGCGAGCTGCTGTCGGTGTTCGAACGCCACGGCATCACGCGCATCGACCCGAAGGGCCAGCGGTTCGATCCGAACCAGCATCAGGCCATGTTCGAGGTGCAGGACCCGAGCCAGCCGGCCGGTGTCGTCGTGCAGGTGATTGCGGCAGGCTACCTGCAGCATGGCCGCCTGCTGCGCGCCGCCATGGTCGGCGTGTCGAAGGGCGGTCCGGCGCCGGAAATCCAGCCCGGCCAGTCGATCAACACCAAGGCTTGATTCGGGCGGCGCGAGTTCGCCGCTAAATCTGCGCGAATTGTCGTGGGCGTCACTCGCCTCGACAATTCGCAGCATTCATCCGGCTTTGTCAAAAAACCGCAATCTGCTTCACCGATAGTCGCCCCGCAAATAAAGGCCGGGGACCGACCGTTGGACATGATGACTTCCGAGGCGCTCGAGACGATCGGCACCGTCGCCGTAGCCCTGCCGCCGGTCCATAGCAGCCTGCGCTGCGAGGAAGTCGATCTGCGCTTCCAGGCCGATCCCGATCTCGCCGCGCTGGCCGTGGTGCAGGATGCCCGCCCCGTCGGCCTGATCAACCGCTACGACCTGATCACGCATCTTTCGCGCGACTATGGCCGCGCGCTCTATGCCAAGAAGCCGGTCTCGGCCCTGATGGACCGCGCGCCGCTGATCGTCGATGCCAGTATCAGCGTCGACCGGCTGGAAAGCCTGATCGCCGACGAACATCAGAGCGCCTTGCTGCGCGGCTTCATCGTCACCCGCAACGGCCGCTATTACGGCGTCGGCACGGCCTTGTCGCTGCTGCAGCTCGGCATGGCGCGCAGCGAGCGGCGCAACCGCGCACTCGACCGCGCCCGCCAGCAGGCCGAGGAAGCCTCTTTGAGCAAGACGCGCTTCCTGGCCAATATGAGCCACGAATTGCGCACGCCGCTGAATGCCATCATCGGTTTCGCCGAGGTGATCCAGAAGCAGCTGATGGGCCCGCTCGGCAATGCGCGCTATGCCGAATATGTCGAAGACATTCTCTCCAGCGGCCAGCACCTGCTCAGCCTGATCAACAACATCCTCGACATGTCGAAGATCGAGAGCGGCAGCTGGCGCATTCAGCCGGAAATGACCGATCCGGTCGAGATCATGGAAGCCAGCCTGCGCACCTTCCGCGAACGCGCCGAAGGGCGTGGCGTGTTCATGACCATGGCGGTGGATGCGCGGCTGTTCGAAGGCTTTGTCGACCGCCAGGCTTTGCGCCAGATCCTGCTCAACCTGATTTCCAATGCCGTGAAATTCACGCCGGCCGGCGGCCGCATCGAAGTGGGTGCCACGCCTTTGCAGGACGGCGCCTTCGCCATCTGGGTAAGCGACAGCGGCATCGGTATCGCGCCGGAGAATATCCCGGTGGTGATGGCGCCCTTCGGCCAGGTGGAAAACGACCTGACGCGGCAATATGAAGGCACCGGCTTAGGATTGCCGCTGGTGAAATCGCTGGTCGAGATGCATGGCGGGCGTTTTGAGCTTCAGTCCACGCTGGGCGAAGGCACCACCATTCGCGCGGAATTCCCGCCGCCGCCGTCCGCGCGCGCGGCGCTGGCCGCTACGTCACCCGCCGCAGCGTCAGATTGATCCGCCCGCCGCCGGGCACCAGACGGCTGGTGCCGGCAATCACGCGGTCAATGCCGTGAAAGGCCAGCCGCGCCTCACCGCCCAGCACCAGCACATCGCCCGACGACAGTCTGAACGACCGCGTCGGTGCTTTCCGGCTTGTGCCGCCGAGCCGGAACATCGCCTCGTCGCCCAGCGAGATCGACACGACGGGGGCGGAAAAATCCGCCTCGTCGCGATCCTGGTGCAGGCCCATCTTCGCCGTGTCGCGATAGTGGTTGATCAGGCAGGCTTCCGGTGCGGGCGCATCGGGAACCACAGCGCGCCATACATCAAGTGCAACCGGCGGAATCGCCGGCCAGGGCTGAGCTGTTTCAGGATGCTGCGCGATATAGCGATAGCCGCCGTCCTGATCCGTGTACCAGCCGAGCGCGCCGGCATTGCTCATCGCCACGCTCATGGGCTGGCCGCTTTTCGGCATCGTCGCGTGATAGACCGGCGCCTGTTCCAGCACCGCCTGCACCTGCTGCATCAGTTCCCTTTGCTGTGCGGCATCGAGAAAGCCGGGCAGCAGGCGGAAACCGGGCAGCGGTGCAAACTCTGCGCCCGGCATCACATCGCCTTGCGTGCCGTCTGCCAGGAATTCCAGCTGTAGACGATCAGCGCGCCCCAGATGCAGGCAAAGGCCACCGCATGCGCGCCGGTGAAAGTCTCGTTCCACAGCAGCACGGCGAGCAGGAACTGCAGCGTCGGCGAGAGATACTGCAGCAGGCTCATGGTGGCGACGCGCAGACGGCGCCAGCCGGCCGCGAACAGCACCAGCGGCGCGGTGGTGACCGGTCCGGCCAGCAGCAGCAGGAGATGCGTCCAGCTATCGGCGGTGCCGAGCGCACCCTCCCCGGTCCAGACCAGCCAGCCGAGATAGGCCAGCGCAAAGGGCAGCAGCACCATGGTTTCCACGGTGAGGCCGATCAGGCTGTCGACCGGGTTGCGCTTGCGGATCAGGCCATAGAAGCCCCAGGTGACGGCAATGATCAGCGACAGCCAGATCGCGGAATCGGCATTGCCGACCAGCACGGCCACGCCTGCTGCCGCCAGGCCGAAGGCACCCCACTGAACGCGGCTCATCCGCTCTTTCAGCACCAGCCGGCCGAGCAGCACGGCAAACAGCGGGTTGATGTAATAGCCCAGGCTGCAGGCAATCACCTGGTTGCGGTCGATGGCCCAGACAAAGACCAGCCAGTTGATCAGCATGAACACGGCGCTGCCGGCCAGCGCCTTGCGCAGGCGCGGGGTGCGCAGCACGGCCAGCCAGTCTTTCCGCTTGCCGATGGCCAGCAGGATGGTCAGGCAGAGCAGGCAGGACCACAGCACCCGGTGGGCGTTCAGTTCCAGCAAAGGGATGCCAGCGCCACCGGCAGCCTTGAAATAGATCGGGGAAATTCCCCAGAGAAAATAACCCCCTAGGCCAAATCCGATGCCGGCCCATGGCAGCACCCCAGAGCGCGCTTGGGGAAGCGCGTGTCCGGCCGGGGCGGCAGACTGGCGCGGAATCGTGGAGTCGGTCATCGTTTCCTCACAGCCGGGGGCGGCCGAACCGGGCCGAGTTCCCCGATTGCCATGGCTTTTATGGACATTTTTTGCCCCGCACCCGTTGCGGGACGGGGGTAGCCCTCTTACATACCCGGCGAAGAGTTGAACCGAAAGGGGTCCGCCGCCGCGCTTGGATCAAGGCCGCTGCGGATCGCCGGACAAAGGAGTGACACATGGCCAAAGTCATTGGCATCGACCTGGGTACCACCAATTCCTGCATCGCCATTATGGATGGCAAGAATCCGAAGGTTGTCGAGAACGCCGAAGGCGCGCGCACCACGCCGTCGATGGTCGCCTTCACCAAGGATGGCGAGCGTCTGATCGGCCAGCCGGCCAAGCGCCAGGCGGTCACCAACCCGGAAAACACCCTGTTTGCCGTGAAGCGCCTGATCGGTCGCCAGTTCAACGACGATGCGACCCGCCGCTTCACCGAGATGGTGCCGTACAAGGTCGTCAAGGGCGACAACGGCGACGCCTGGGTCGGCGTACAGGAAGAGAAATACAGCCCGAGCCAGGTCTCGGCCTTCATCCTGCAGAAGATGAAGGAAACCGCCGAGAGCTTCCTCGGCGAGAAGGTGACGCAGGCCGTCATCACCGTCCCCGCTTACTTCAACGACGCGCAGCGCCAGGCGACCAAGGACGCCGGCCGCATCGCCGGCCTTGAAGTGCTGCGCATCATCAACGAGCCGACCGCTGCGGCGCTCGCCTATGGTCTGGACAAGACCAGCGACGGCAAGAAGATCGCGGTTTACGATCTCGGCGGCGGTACCTTCGACGTCTCGATTCTCGAGATCGGCGACGGCGTGTTCGAAGTGCGCTCCACCAACGGCGACACCTTCCTCGGTGGTGAAGACTTCGACCTTCGCCTGGTCGATTACTTCGCCACTGAGTTCAAGAAGGAACAGGGCATCGACCTGCGCAGCGACCGTCTGGCGCTGCAGCGCCTGAAGGAAGCCGCTGAAAAGGCCAAGATCGAGCTGTCGTCCTCGACGCAGACCGAAGTGAACCTGCCCTTCATCACCGCCGATGCCTCGGGTCCGAAGCATCTGGTGATGAAGCTGACCCGCGCCAAGTTGGAAGCGCTGGTCGACGACCTGATCCAGCGCACCGTCGAGCCCTGCAAGAAGGCGCTCAAGGATGCCGACCTTTCGGCTGGCGATATCGACGAAGTCGTGCTCGTCGGCGGCATGAGCCGCATGCCGAAGGTGATCGAGACCGTCAAGCAGCTGTTCGGCCGCGAGCCGCACAAGGGCGTCAACCCGGATGAAGTGGTCGCCATCGGCGCCGCGATCCAGGCCGGCGTGCTGCAGGGCGACGTCAAGGACGTGCTGCTGCTCGACGTGACTCCGCTGTCGCTGGGCATCGAGACGCTGGGTGGCGTGTTCACCAAGCTGATCGAGCGCAACACCACGATCCCGACCAAGAAGAGCCAGGTCTTCTCCACCGCTGAAGATAATCAGGGCGCGGTGACGATCCGGGTCTTCCAGGGCGAGCGTGAGATGGCGGCCGACAACAAGCTGCTGGGCCAGTTCGACCTGGTCGGCATCCCGTCGGCGCCGCGCGGCGTGCCGCAGATCGAGGTGACCTTCGATATCGACGCCAACGGCATCGTGCATGTCTCGGCGAAGGACAAGGGCACCGGCAAGGAGCAGCAGATCCGCATCCAGGCTTCGGGTGGTCTGTCGGAAGACGACATCAAGAAGATGGTGAAGGATGCCGAGGAGCATGCCGCCGAAGACAAGAAGCGGCGCGATGCGGTCGAGGCCAAGAACCAGGCCGAAGCCCTGATCCATGCCACCGAGAAGACCATCGCCGACCTGGGCGACAAGGCCCCGGCCACTGAAAAGGGCGAAGCCGAAGCGGCGATTGCCGAGCTGAAAAAGGCCATCGAGGCCAATGACGGCGATGCGATCAAGGCCAAGGCGCAGTCTTTGAGCCAGATCGCCATGAAGCTGGGCGAGGCGCTGTACAAGAACCAGGGCGATGGCACTGGTGCGGACGCGGCTGGCGGCAGCGATGCCTCGGCTGGCGGCGAGAGCGCCAAGAAGGATGACGGCGTCGTCGATGCCGAATTCGAAGAAGTGAAAGACGACAAGAAAAAGAAGTAAGCCTGCGGGCTGACCGGGCGCCATCGGAAATCGGTGGCGCCCGGTTCCGCTTTAGGGACTGAGCAGCGGGCGGGATTTTCGCAGCATGGCAACCAAGCGCGATTACTACGAAGTTCTTGGCGTGGCCAAGACGGCGACGGCGGAAGAGCTGAAAAAGGCGTTCCGCAAACAGGCCATGCAGCATCACCCGGACCGCAATCCGGGCGACAAGGATGCCGAACACAAGTTCAAGGAAGTCAACGAAGCTTATGACGTCCTGAAGGATGATCAGAAGCGCGCGGCCTACGACCAGTATGGCCATGCCGCTTTCGAGGGCGGCATGGGCGGTCGCGGCGCCGGCGGCCAGGGCTTCGACTTCACGTCCTTCTCCGACATCTTCGACGACCTGTTCGGCGAATTCATGGGCGGTCGCGGCGGCGGCCAGCGCGGCGGAGGCAATCGCGGCTCCGACCTGCGCTACAATCTCGAAATCACCCTGGAAGACTGCTTCAAGGGCAAGACGGCCAAGATTCGCGTGCCGACCTCGATCGCCTGCGAAGCCTGCGACGGGTCCGGCGCCGAGGCCGGTGCGCAGCCGATTGCCTGCCCGACCTGCAAAGGCGCCGGCAAGGTGCGCGCGCAGCAGGGCTTCTTCACCATCGAACGCGCCTGCCCCACCTGCGGCGGCGCCGGCCGTGTGATCGAAAAGCCCTGCAAGGTCTGCGGCGGTGCCGGTCGCACGCATAAGGAAAAGACGCTCAGCGTGGATATCCCGCCTGGCGTGGATGAAGGCAACCGCATCCGCCTCGCCGGCGAAGGCGAAGCCGGCCTGCGCGGCGGCGCGCCGGGCGATCTCTATGTCTTCCTGAGCGTGAAGCCGCACCGGCTGTTCCGCCGCGAGGGCCAGCATCTGCATTGCCGCGTACCGGTCTCGATGACCACGGCGGCACTTGGCGGTGCTGTGGAAGTGCCGACGCTGGATGGCGGCCAGGCGCGCATCACGCTGCCCGAGGGCACGCAGACTGGCAAGCAATTCCGCCTGCGCGGCAAGGGTATGCCGTCGCTGCAGCAGTCCGGCTTCGGTACCGGCAATGGCGATCTCTATATCCAGGTGATGGTGGAAACGCCGGTGAAGCTCTCCAAGAAGCAGCGCGAGCTGCTGGAGGAATTCGCCAAGCTGGATGGCGAGGAAAGCAGCCCGGAAAGCACCGGCTTCTTCGACAAGGTGAAGGAAATGCTCGGCGGCAAAGCCGAGTAACAGCCTCCCTCTTCCCGGCCTTTCCGCCCTCCTTGCGCCTCTGCTAGACTGACTGTCTGTTTTCGTCAGTCCTACGGGGAACCTCATGTCCGCAGTCCGCATCGGCATCGTCGGCGTCGCCGGCCGCATGGGCCAGGCCATCACGCGCGAAATCGCCGCCAGCAAGGGCGCAGCCGTGCTGGCGGGTGGCATCGAGCAGCCAGGCAATCCCGCTCTGGGCCAGGATCCGGGCGTTCTAGCTGGCGTCGGCCCGACCGGCGTGGCCATCACCGAGGATGCTGCAGCCCTGTTCGGCAATGTCGATGTGGTGATCGACTTCTCACCGCCCTCCGCCGTCGAGCGCCACGCCACTTTGGCCGCGCAGGGCAAGACGGGCTACGTCGTCGGCACGACGGGTCTGGAAGCGGCGCAGTTCGAGGCGCTGAGCAAGGCCTCGCATCACTGCGCGGTGGTGCAGAGCTACAATATGAGTCTCGGTGTCAACATCCTCGCCGGCCTGACCCGCCAGGTCGCAGCCTCGCTGGGCGAAGACTGGGATATCGAGATCGTTGAGATGCATCACCGCATGAAGGTGGATGCACCCTCCGGCACGGCGATCCTGTTCGGCGAGATGGCGGCATTGGGCCGCGGCCAGCCGCTGGAGAAAATTTCCGACCGTGGCCGCGACGGCATCACGGGTGCGCGCAAGCGCGGCGATATCGGCTTCGCGGCTTTGCGTGGCGGCAACGTGGCCGGCGAGCATACCGTCATTTTCGCCGCCGATAACGAACGCATCGAACTGACGCATAAGGCCACGGATCGTAGCATCTTCGCGCGCGGCGCGGTGCGGGCGGCGATCTGGACCAAGGGCAAGCTGCCCGGCCTCTATCGCATGGCCGACGTGCTCGGCCTCAATAATTAAATCAGGCTTCGGTGAGCGGGCGTAATCCTGCACCCGGCGGCTGACGCCAGCGCCACAGTGCCTCGCGCAGGCCATCGGCCAGCAGGCGGCGTTCGTCGGGGCTCAGGAACGCGCCCAGCGTGAGCGCCCGGCCGTGGCTCCAGATTCGTAAAGCCGCGCTTTCATCCTCGGCATCGCATTCGATGCGCAGCCAGTAGGGCTGCAGCCGCCAGACTTTCTCGCGGCCCTGGAGATCGACACGACGCACTTCCAGCACGGTGTCGTCGAGGCGGATAAATTCGCGCGCACGCTGCTGGCGGTAGCTGAATTTGAACGCCAGATAGACCAGCAGCACATCCAGCCCGCAGAAGAAAAACACCGGCCAGGCGCCCAGCAGCCAGAAGGCCATGCCGGCTCCCAGATTGCCCAGAGCCACAAAGCCGATCAGGATGGCGAAGCCGCGCGGCCCCAGCGAGCGATAGGGTTTCAGCTCGATGTCGAAAAAGGGTGCCCGGTTATGGTCCGATGGCTGGTCCATGGCCCTAGGCTACCTCCCGAACCATTCCCGGCCAACCCGTATATGAGTGACCCGGGAGCAATGCCCGATTATACTGTGTTCTCCGCAGTTTAGTTGGCAGTCCCATGACCAGTCTCGCTCCACAGATCACGCCCCAGATCACTCTGGCCGATATCCGTGCCGCCGCTTCCCGCATCAAGGGCGCCGTGGCCGAGACGCCCTGCCTGCATTCGCGCACCCTGTCGGGCCTGACCGGCGCTGAGGTCTGGCTGAAATTCGAGAACCACCAGTTCACGGCTTCGTTCAAGGAGCGCGGCGCGCTCAACAAGCTGCTGCAGCTGACCGACGAGGAGCGCCAGCGTGGCGTCATCGCCATGTCGGCCGGCAATCATGCCCAGGGCGTCGCCTATCATGCCGGCCGGCTGGGCATTCCCGCCACCATCGTCATGCCGACCATCACGCCCTTCGTGAAGGTGCGGCATGTGAAAGCCTTCGGCGCGAATGTGGTGATGGAAGGCGACACGCTGGTGGAATCCGCCACGCATGCCCGCGCGCTGGCCGAACAGCGGAATCTCGTCTTCGTGCATCCGTATGACGACCCCGCCATCATGGCCGGCCAGGGCACGGCGGTGATCGAGATGCTGGAACAGGCACCGGATCTGCAGGACCTGATCGTGCCGGTCGGCGGCGGCGGCCTGATCGCCGGCATTGCCATTGCCGCCAAGGCACTCAAGCCTGAGCTGCGCATCTTCGGCGTGGAGAGCGAACTCTACACCGCGATGTATCAGGAGATGCACGGTTTACCTGTACAGGTGGGTGGCATCTCGATTGCCGAAGGTATTTCCGTGCGCGATATCGGCCGCGCGCCGATGGATGTGGCGCGGCGTTATGTCGATGACGTGCTGATCGCCCGCGAGGCCGATATCGAACGCGCCATCGTGGCACTGGTCGAAATCGAAAAGACCGTCACCGAGGGCGCGGGTGCGGCCGGTCTGGCTGCGCTGCTGGCCGACTCCTCGCGCTTCAAGGGCCGCCATGTCGGGATTGTCCTCTCAGGCGGCAATATCGATACCCGGCTGCTGGCGTCTGTGCTGATGCGCGGCCTGGTGCGCGACGGCCGCCTCGCCCGCGTCATCGTCATGACCGACGACGCGCCAGGGCGGCTCGCCAAGGCCGCCGGCGTCATTGGTGCTGCCGGCGTCAATATCGTGGAAGTGGCGCATCAGCGCCTGTTCACGCTGGCCTCGGCCAAGTCGACCGAGATCGAATTCGTGGTCGAAGCCCGCGACCGCGAGCACCTGAAGGACCTGCTGAAGTCGCTGGCCGCTGCCGGCCTGCCGGCCAAGGTCGAAGAACCGGATTAACTGCCGTTACGGCAGGTTTGCGACGCCGCCCGAAACATGGCTATCCTTCCGTCAAATCAAAGGGAGGACATCATGGCCCGCGTAGCGAACAAGGTCGCGCTGATCACCGGCGGCGCATCCGGTCTGGGCAAGGCGACCGCCGAACTGCTGGCCGCCGAAGGCGCCAAGGTCGCCATCGCCGACCGCAATCTGGATGGCGCCCGCGAAGTGGCCGACAGGATCGGCAAGAACGCCATCGCGATCAATCTCGATGTCACCAGCGAGCAGCAGTGGATCGCCGCGCTCGACGTGGTCGATGCCGCCTTCGGCAAGCTGAACGTGATGGTGCATTCGGCCGGCGTCGGCGTGCTGAAGAACATCGAAGACATCAGCGTCGAGGAATGGCATTTCGTGCATAACGTGAACCTGCACGGGCCGTTCCTGGGCATCAAACACGGCCTGTCGCGCATGAAGGCGCATGCGCCGGGCTCGATCATCATCATCTCGTCGGTGTCGGGGATTATCGCCGGCCATAACATGTCGGCCTACAACACCTCGAAGGCCGCGGCGCGGATGCTGGCCAAGACCACGGCGCTGCATTGCGCCAAGCGCAAATACGACATCCGCTGCAACTCGGTGCATCCCACCTTCATCGACACGCCGATGGTGCAGAGCATGATCTATGCCGGCGGCGATCCGGCCGACCGCCGCGCCAAGCTGGAAGCGCAGGTGCCGCTCGGCCGGCTGGGTGAGCCGATCGATGTCGCCAACTGCATCCTGTATCTGGCCTCCGATGAGTCGAAATTCGTCACCGGCACGGAATTTGTGCTGGATGGCGGCATCACGGCCCAATAATTGGGCGTGACGGCTGCCACAGGCGGCCGTCATCTCATCTTCTCAAGCGACTCGAATCGCCCCATATTGGGGGCATGAACGCTTCGGCGCCTCTCCCCTCCATCCTGATCGTGGTGCATCAGGAAAGCTCCGATCCCGGTCGCATCGGCGAGCAGCTGCGGGCGCGCGGCTACCATCTCGATATCCGCCGGCCCTGCCTGGGCCAGGAGCTGCCGACCGATATGAGCGGCCATGACGGCTGCGTGGTGTTCGGCGGGCCCATGTCGGCCAACGACGACCATCTGGATTTCATCCGCAAGGAAATCGACTTCATCCCGAAAGCGGTCGCGAGCGGCAAGCCCTATCTCGGCGTCTGCCTCGGCGCCCAGCTGCTGGCGCGCGCCGGCGGTGCCAAAGTCGCGCCGCATGAAGAGGGTTGGCACGAGATCGGCTATTACGCCGTGAAGCCGACGCCGAAGGGCCGCGACCTGTTTCCCGATCCGCTGCATATCTTCCAGTGGCATGGCGAAGGCTTCGAGCTGCCGCGCGGCGCAGTAAGGCTGGCCTCCACCGGCTGGTTCCCCAACCAGGCGATGCGCATCGGCGACAAGGCTTACGGTGTGCAGTTCCACCCGGAAGTGACGGAAACGGTGATGCGGCGCTGGTCGCAGTTCGCCGGCCATCGGCTGGTGCTGCCGGGCGCGCAGGCGCGCGACCAGATGCGCAGCCTTTGCGCGAAATACGATGCCGGGGTGGCAAGCTGGCTCAGCGGTTTTCTCGACCGCTGGCTTGGCAAAAACTCAGCTGCTGCTGCGGACCAGAATGGCGGCGAAGAAGCCGTCCGTGCCGTGGCGGCCGGGTGACAGGCTCAAATACGGCCCCGGCACCGGACAGGCGCCGCCCACGGTTTTCGCCCAGACATCGGTGACCGGCAGCAGCGAGAAATCCGGATGGCGCTGCAGGAAAGCCGCCACCTGCTCCTCGTTCTCTTCCATCAGCACCGAACAGGTCACATAGACCAGCCGTCCGCCCTTCGGCGAGACCAGCTTTGCGGCGCGGTCGAGAATCTCGGCCTGGCGCGGCACCAGTTCATCGAGATCCTGCTGGCTCAGGCGCCATTTCGCATCGGGCTTGCGGCGCCAGGTGCCGGTGCCGGTGCAGGGCGCATCGACCAGCACGCGGTCGGCCTTTTCGGCATGGCGCTTGAGCCATTTGCCATCCAGCTCGCGCGTCTCTGCATTATGCACGGCGGCGCGGCGCAGCCGCTGCTTGGCCTGGGTCAGGCGGATGGTGCTGACATCCATAGCCACCAAGCGTCCGGTATTCTTCATCGCCGCGCCAAGCACCAAAGTCTTGCCGCCGGCGCCAGCGCAGAAATCCACCACGAATTTGCAACCCGCCGCATCGACCAGCTGGGCGGCCAGCTGCGAGCCTTCATCCTGCGGCTCGATCAGGCCTTCGCCATGCGCCTGCGTGTTGTTGACATAAGCCTGCGGCGACAGGCGCAGGCCGATCGGCGAAAACGGCGTCGGCTGGCTGCGCAGGCCCTCGGCCTGCAGAGCAGCAGCCGCGGCATCACGCGTGGTTTTCAGCCGGTTGACGCGCACATCCAGCGGTGCGGGCCGCAGCATGGCGGCCAGTTCGAGATCGAGATCGGCGCCGAAGCGTTTCTTCAGCTGCGGCATGATCCAGTCCGGCACGCTGTGCCGGGCGGCAGGCGGCATGTCGGGATGTTCGAGCGTATGGCCTTCGAGCCGGCGCAGCACGCCTTCGACGGCGGCATCGCCGCCGCCGAACAGCCAGAGCAGGCCATCGGCCTTGGCGCCATTGGAGAGAATGCGCCAGGCGGCCACACGCAGCCGGGCATCCGGCGGAAGCCCCTGCTTGCCACCCGCAATCCACCAGTCGAGCCGGCCGCGCAGGCGCAGCACTTCGTCCACCGCATGCAGCAGCGCTTCGCGCTCGGTGGCGTCGTACAGCTTATGATGCTGCTTCATCCAGGCCTGGCGCACGCGGTCGCCGGTGTTGCGGCTGGGGAACATGGCATCCAGCAGGTTCACGGCGCCTTCCAGCACCTTGCGGCTGCTGCCGACACGGATTTTATCCTGCTTGCGCTCCGTCCGACCTTCGGCACCCTCCTCGGGGCGCGCGCCACGATCTGGGCGGCGTGCGTCGCGCCGTTCGCCTTTATAGGGGCGCTCCCGGAACGAGCGCTCATCGCGAGGACGATCCCTGAACGGCCGGTCCTCACGACGCGGCCGGTCTTCGCGGGGACGGTCGTCGCGAGGCCGGTCTTCGCGGGGGCGGCGCTCTTCGCGGGGACGGTCGTCACGGACGGCTTCGGCGCGCGGGCCCCGGCGCTGGGCTTCGCGCTCGGCATTGCGGGTCTCGCCCCAGCTCACCGCCTTGGCAGACTTCTGCGCCGGACGGCCGGCCTTGCCGGAGGATGACCCTTCCTTCCGGAAACCAGCCTCGGCCGCAGGACGGCCGCGCTTGGCAAAGTCCGGCTTGCCGCCCGAGGGCTTCGCTGCCGGACGGCCCGACGCTTTGCCGCCTGGCTTGCCGGACGGCTTGCCAGACGACTTTGTGGACCGGCTGGCAGAGGCGGAACCGGCTGACGAAGGACGGCGGCCCTTGGCGGGCGGACGACCGGATGAGGAAGGCGGACGGGGCATGAGGCTGTCATAGGCCGCCCGCCCCGCCTCTACAAGAGGCACCGGAAGCGCCAGTGGCGCGGCCGGCCGCCCGTGCTAGGCTTGGAGGGGCATCAACCACCGGGACTTTGGCTCGTGACCGCTTCCTCGCATCCCCGCTCCGGCTTCCGGCTGGCCGATCTGACCTGGGTGGACGCCGCCAACCTGCTGGGCGACGGCCTGCCCGTGGTGATCCCGGTTGCCTCGGCCAGCCGCGCCCACGGCCCGCATCTGCCGCTCGGTACCGACCGGCTGGTGGCCGAGGTGGTGGCCGAACGCCTGCTGGCCAGTCTCCCGGTCCTGGTCGCCCCCTGCATCGCACAGGGCTTCCAGCCCGCCTTCATGGACTATCCCGGCAGCCAGCATCTGGAGGCCAACACCTTCCAGTCGCTGGTGGCCGAGGTGGTGGAAGGTTACCTGCGACACGGCGCAGACCGCATCCTGCTGCTGAACAACGGCATCTCAACCGAGGCGCCGCTGAAACTGGTGGCGCAGGACATCCTGCATCATCACGGCGTGCGTATCGTCACCGCCGACCTGCCGCGTCTGGGCAGCCGTTCCGCTACGGTGGATGATCTCGACGAACGCGATACCTCGCTGCTGCTGGCGATCCAGCCCGCCCTGGTGCGGCTCGACCGGCTGCAGGAGATGGCCACCGAGGCCGAGGACAATGAAGATGGCGACCTGCCGCCTGATGGCGCGGATGAGCCGCGGCTGCTGAGTTTACGCCGCCCGATGCGCTTCACGCCGGAAGAGCGCGAAGGCGGCGTACTGAACCGCAGCGGCACCACGGGCGATGCCTCGGCCGCGACTGCTGAAAAAGGCGAGGCTTTGCTCGCCGCCATGGTCGACGAGATTGTCGCCGACCTGCGGCTGCTCTGGCCAGATCTTTAGATTTTCAAGACGTCAGATGACCCGCAAATTGCGCGGGTTGTTGGTGCGCAGCTTGAGATCGTTGACCGCGACTTCCATCACGTTGATGGCGCGCTTCACTTCATCCAGCTGGTTCTTCAGGTCGGTGATGTCGCTCTTGATATCGCTCAGCTCGACATAGGTGAGCTGCGAGTTGCGCTCATTGTCGGCGAAGAACTTGTTGTAGGCGGTGAACTGCTTCTCGATGGCGCCCATGCGGACTTCGAGGCCCATGCGCATCTGGCTGATGCGCTGCTCGAAATTGCCCAGGTGCAACAGCAGCCAGGCGCCCAGCCACAGCAGGACAATGCCGCCACCCATAACATAGAGCCAGTCGTTCATGCGTCGTCACCTTTCCGCCTGGGCGGTTCAGTTGGTCGCCTCAGAAACAGGATATAGGCCTGTTCCGTTCCAGCGCAACGTGACTTTTATAGTTACGGATCAGTTCCTGCCGGGCAGCGGCCGGCCACGGAAGACCGCCTGGCGCAACGGATTAAGCCCGACCTGGTAGGCCAGCGACGCCGGCCGAGCGATATCCCACAGCGTGAAATCGGCGGTTTTCCCGACTTCTAATGTGCCTGTTTCGCGTTCCAATCCGAGTGCCCGGGCGGCTTCGCGGGTGACACCGGCCAGCGCCTCGGCCGGGGTCAGCCGAAACAGCGTGCAGGCCATGGACAGCATGAGCAGCAAAGATGTGACCGGCGAGGTGCCGGGGTTGCAGTCGGTCGAGACCGCCATCGCCACGCCATGCCGGCGCAGCAGGTCGATGGGTGGCAACTTCGTCTCACGCAGCACATAGAAGGCGCCGGGCAGCAGCACCGCCACGGTGCCGGCCTTGGCCATGGCCTGCGCGCCGGCCTCGTCGAGATGTTCCAGATGGTCGGCCGACAGCGCGTTGAAACTGGCAGCGAGAGCTGCGCCATGCAGGTTGCTGAGTTGCTCGGCATGCAGCTTCACCGGCAGGCCATGCTGCTGCGCTGCTTCAAACACACGCCGCGTCTGCTCCGGCGTGAAGCCGATATTTTCGCAGAAGGCATCCACGGCATCGGCAAGGCCGGCAGCTTTCGCGGCCGGGATGATCTCGCGGCAGACCAGATCGATATAGCCATCGGCATTGCCGCTAAATTCGGGCGGCAATGCATGCGCCGCCAGCAAGGTCGTGCAGATGCGTACCGGGTATTTTTCGCCGAGCCGGCGCGCGACGCGCAACGCCTTCAACTCGTTGTCGAGATCAAGGCCGTAGCCCGATTTGATTTCCAGCGTGGCGACGCCCTCGGCCAGCAGCGGCTTCAGCCGCTTTTCGCTCTGCGCCAGCAACTCGTCCTCGCTGGCGGCGCGTGTGGCCGCCACCGTCGAGCGGATGCCGCCGCCGGCGCGCGCGATCTCTTCGTAGCTGGCGCCATTCAGCCGCAGCTCAAATTCGTGCGCGCGATCGCCGCCATAAACCAAGTGAGTATGACAGTCGATCAGGCTGGGCGTAATCCAGCCGCCTTCGACATCATGCACGGCGGTGTGCCGGCCGATGCCATCCTTCGGCAGCTGCGCCGCCGGACCGATCCAGGCGATGCGGCCGTCTTTCAGCGCCAATGCGCCATCCTGAATCGCACCGAAGCCATCGGCACTGCCAGCCTTCATGGTGGCAAGATCGGCGCCGCGCCAGACGCTGTCCCAGGTGTCGTTGCTCATCTTTGCAGCCTACTCATCACTGACCAGCGGCGCCACCTTCGCCGCCAGCAACCCGGCGATATCCGAAGGCTTCAGCCGCACCTGCAGCCCGCGCTGGCCGCCATTGAGATAGACGAGATCATGCGCCAGCGCGGCTTCCTCGATGGCGGTGGGCGCGGCTTTCTTCTGGCCGAAGGGACTGATACCGCCGACGACATAGCCGGTGGCGCGTTCGGCATCGGCCGGCTTCATCATCTGCGCCGACTTGCCGCCGAACACGGCGGCCAGCTTTTTCATCGAGACTTCGCGATCCGATGGCACCACCACGCAGACCGGCTTGCCGTCGACCAGCGCCATCAGGGTTTTCAGCACGCGGTCGGGGCGCTCGCCCAGTGCTTCAGCGGCCTGGATGCCGACCTTGTCGGCGTCCGGGTCGTAGTCATAGCTGTGGACGGTGAACTGGGCGCCCTGCTGTTTCAGGAACAGGGTTGCGCGGGTGGTCTTCGACACGTCAGCCTCTGCGTGCGTCTTTCGGAAAACGGCGGTTTCTGCCAACGTCTATATACAATTTAGGAGAGTCCGTCATGCGCCGCTTCCTGTTGCGTCAGGCCCTGCTGCCTGATGGCTGGCACGACCATGTGCTGGTCAGCGTGGATGCGGCTGGCCTGATCGCCAAGGCCGCGCCGGGCACACCAGACGCCGCCGCCACCTTGCTGGATGGCCCCGTTCTGCCCGGCATGCCCAATCTGCACAGCCATGCCTTCCAGCGTGCCATGGCGGGGCTGGCCGAACGCAGCGGGCCAGATATGAGCGACAGTTTCTGGACCTGGCGCGAGACCATGTATCGCTTCGCCGCGAAGCTGACGCCCGAGGATGTCGAGGCCATTGCCGGGCAGCTTTATGCCGAAATGCTGGAGGCCGGCTTCACCGCGGTGGCCGAGTTCCATTACCTGCATCACCAGCCCGGCGGCGCGCCATATTCCGATCCGGCTGAACTGAGCCGGCGCATTCTGGCGGCGGCCGATACCGCCGGGATCGGGCTCACGCACCTGCCGGTGCTGTACCGTTATGGCGGCTTCGGCGCCAGGGAACCGCAGGAGCGCCAGCGCCGCTTCCTGCATGATGCCGAGGCCTATGCAAAGCTGCTGCAGGCGCTGGCCCCTGCCCTGCAGAACCGCAGCGACCGCCGCCTCGGCATCGCGCCGCACAGTTTACGCGCCGTCACGCCAGACCTGCTGCGCGAGGGCATCGCGGCGCTGGATGCCATCGACAGCGCTGCGCCGATCCATATCCATATCGCCGAACAGACTGCCGAGGTGGACGACTGCCTCGCCTGGAGCGGTAAGCGGCCGGTGCAATGGCTGCTCGATCAGGGTGTGGTGAACGGTCCAGTTATAAATGGGCGCTGGTGCCTGGTGCATGCCACGCATCTGGATGCCGAGGAAACTTGGCGACTGGCAGAGTCGAAGGCCGTCGCCGGGCTCTGTCCTACCACCGAAGCCAATCTGGGTGACGGACTCTTCCCCGCCATCGACTACATGGCAGCCGGCGGCCGCATCGGCATCGGCTCCGACAGCCATATCAGCGTTTCGGTGGCGGAAGATTTACGCCTGCTGGAATACGGCCAGCGGCTGGTGCATCGCAGCCGCACTGTGCTGGCTGGCGGCGCGGAACGCTCGACCGGTCGGCGCCTGTATGAGGCCGCGCTGAAAGGTGGCGCGCAGGCTTTGGGCCAGCCGATGGGCGCGATTGCGCCCGGCCATCGCGCCGATTTCGTTTTACTGGATCAGGATGCACCGGCACTGGCAGGCCGCAGCGGCGACATGGCGCTGGATGCCTGGATCTTCTCCCATCAGGCACGGTCTGCCATTCGCGACGTCTATGTCGCCGGCCAACGCGTGGTGGAGAACGGACGCCATATCCGCAGCGAGGATCTCGCCGCGCGACACGCCCGGGCGTTACGCCGCCTGCTCGAGGAATGAGCGGCTGCCAGGCTCGCGGCAGAAGGCGATCAGCCGGCGTAGGAAAGCTTCACCCTCGGCCACCTGGCTGATCTCGATATATTCGTCCGGCTTATGCGCCTCGCGGATATTGCCCGGGCCGCAGACCACCGCCGGCACACCACCGATCTGGAAAATGCCCGCTTCCGTGCCGTAAGACACGGCATGGGTCTGGTTCTGGCCGGCCAGCTTGAGCGCCAGCGTCTCGGCCGGATTGCGCTCGGACGGCATCAATCCCGGCGCGAAGGCCACCATCTCGGTGTCGATGCCGGTGTCGGGACGGATTTTCTTCATACGCGGTTCAAGCTCTTCAACGGCATAGCGCTTCACGCGGTCGAGGATGACGGTGTCATGCTCGGGCTTCACGCTGCGGATATCCCACACCACCCTGCATTCGCGGGCGAGAATATTACGCGCCGTGCCACCATGGATCTCGCCCACCGTGATGGTGGTGAAGGGTGGCTCGAAACGGGCGTCCTGATGCTGCGGCTGCTGGTATTCGACCTGGATGCGGTTCATCTCGGCGATCAGTTCGGCCGCCATCTGGATCGCGTTGACGCCCTGATGCGTCGCCGAGGAATGCGCCTCGAAACCGCGCACCACGGTGTTGCAGGCGCAGACGCTTTTATGCGCGTTCACCACCTGCATGTCGGTCGGCTCGCCGATGATGGCAAGCTTCGGCATCGGGCCGCCACGATTGATGAATTCGATGATGCCATGCACACCGATGCAGCCGACTTCCTCGTCGTAGCTGAAGGCGAAATGCAGCGGCACGCTTAAGGGCTTTTCCAGCATCTCGGGCAGCAGCGCCAGGCAGAGCGCGATGAAGCTTTTCATATCCGAAGTGCCGCGGCCGAACAGCCGCTCGCCGCGCCGGATCACCTGGAAGGGATCGCTGGTCCAGGGCTGGCCATCGACCGGCACGACGTCGGTATGGCCCGACAGCACGATGCCGCCGACATCCTTCGGGCCGATCGTGGCGTAGAGATTGGCCTTCTTGCCGGTGGCGTCAAAGATTTTCTCTGACTCCACGCCATGCTGCGCCAGATAGGCGGCGATGTCGTCGATCAGGTTGAGGTTGGACAGCCTGCTGGTGGTATCGAAACCGACCAGCCGGGCGATCCAGTCGAGCGAGGCCTGGCTAGGAGATGTCATGCATCCGGTTTACGGCCGCCCCATCCGCCGGTCAACTGTGAATGACCGGAGCGGATTGGTTCAGGGCTCAGTCGTCCATGTGGCGGGCGCTGCGGCTGCTGGCGATCATGGTAAGGAATTCGTGACGGGTGCGCGGATCGTCGCGGAAAGCGCCCAGCATGCGGCTGGTCACCATGGTGACGCCATGTTTATGCACGCCGCGCGTGGTCATGCATTGATGCCCGGCTTCCATCACCACGGCCACGCCGCGCGGCTGCAGCACCTCCTGCAGCGTGTTGGCGACCTGGGCGGTCAGCTTTTCCTGGATCTGCAGCCGCTTGGCATAGACCTCGACGACGCGGGCCAGCTTGGAGATGCCGACCACGCGCTTGCCGGGCAGATAGGCGACATGCGCCTTGCCGATGATCGGCACCATATGATGCTCGCAATGGCTTTCCATGCGGATGTCGCGCAGCACCACCATCTCGTCGTAGCCCTCGATCTCTTCGAAGGTGCGTTCGAGCATGGCGACGGGGTCTTCCTCATAGCCGGCGAAGAATTCGTTGTAGGAGCGCACCACGCGGTCCGGCGTGCCGCGCAGGCCTTCGCGGGTCGGGTCATCGCCAGCCCAGCGGATCAGCGTGCGCACCGCTTCTTCGGCTTCGGCGCGGCTCGGGCGCTGGATCTTGGTCTTCTCGCTCACGGCAACTTCCTCCGGAAAATCCTGCATGACGGACAGGCGCTGATATAGCGCAGCTCCGCTGACCGCACAGGGCTGGACGGGTAAATTAGTTCAGGCGGCGGGCTTCGTGCGGGCTGTCGAGCGAGAAGGCCGGGATCGCGACATCGAACTGTTCGCCGGCCTCGTTCACCATCTGGTAGGTGCCGACCATGAAGCCCGACGAGGTGGGCAGCGGCGTGCCGCTGGTATATTCGAAACTGTCGCCCGGCTTCAGCACCGGCTGTTCGCCGACCACGCCGGGCCCGCGCACTTCCTGCACGCGACCGCGCGCATCGGTGATCTTCCAGTAGCGGCTGCGCAGTTGCACGGTGCCGGCGCCGCTATTCTCGATTTTCACATTATAAGCCCAGACAAAATAGTTCTCGTCCGGCGAGGACTGCTCGTCGAGATACACCGGCTGCACGGTGACCGAGATATCCTGGGTCGTCTTGCTGTACATGCTCTTGCTGGTCATGGCTTTTCACCCACTCCATGGCCGGGCCGGCAGTCATGCCATTGCCCTGACTAGGATATTAGGTCCAAGTGGCCGAATGTCCAGCCAAGCGGCTGGCACAGTGCGGTGCGGCCTCATGGCCCCAAAAAGCAACGGCCGCCCCGCGAGGGGCGGCCGTGCCGCAGTCGAATGACTGTTCCGCTTACTTGCGCAGGAAGACCTGGGCGTTGCGGTTTTCGTCGTTGCGGACGCCGTCGGCGGTCGGAACGCGCGGCTTGTCTTCGCCGTTGGCGCTCGTGGTGATCGCACCCTGGGCAATGCCCTTGCTGCGCAGGTAGGCGGCGACCGAGTCGGCGCGGCGCTGCGACAGACGCTGGTTGTAGGCATTGCCGCCCGAACGGTCGGCGTTGCCTTCGATGCGCACGTTGGTCGAACCGGTGGCGCGGAAGTCGGCCACGGCGCGATCCAGAACCTGCGAGGCCACCGGGCTGATGTCCGACTTGTCGAAGGCGAAGAACACGATGTAGGTCTCAGGCGCACGCGGCGCCGGGGCCGGAGCCGCAGCAGCCGGGGCAGGTGCCGGAGCCGGGGCCGGAGCAGCCATCGGAGCGGCGGCCGGCATCGGCTTGGCCGGAGCGCCGAAGCGGTAGGTGACGCCGAGCATGACGGTGTGGTTCGAGTTGTCCGGCTCGATGGTCGCAGCGCCGCTGGTGTTCAGCTTGGCATCGCCCGTGTACATGTAGCGATAGTCAGCCGAGAGCAGCCAGTTGTCGGTCAGCGCGAACCAGGCGCCGGCGATACCCTGCACGCCCCAGGTGGTGTCCTGATCGTTGCTGGTCAGACCGGAATAGGTGCCGTCCGACGCGAAGCGGACCATACCGGCGCCGGCGCCCAGGTAGGGGCTCCAGCTGCCGTTCGGCATGAAATCGTACAGGGCGTTGGCGAAGATGTTGTAGGCGCGCAGATCGCCCGAAGCGCCAGCGCTGTCGACGCCCCATTCACGGAGGCCGAACTCGCCTTCAGCCCGCCAGCCGTTGCCGAAGGCGTAACCGCCCTTGAGCAGGCCGGCATAGCCGGTGTCGAAATCGATGGAACCCGCCGGAGTGCCCTTGACGTCGGCATCATCGATCCAGGTCGCACCCGCACCGATACCGACATAGGCGCCTTCCTGGGCCGATGCTGAGGCCGACACCAGCGCCACGGCAGCGGCAGCAGTCAGCAGAGCAAGACGAATATTCATGAGAGTCTCCTCGGACAAAAAAATCTTTAGCCGCGCCCCGCGGCTTCATGCGCCTCAACCGGAGGCACTATACCCACGACCGAACGTGCATCGCACGCCCTCATCCCGGATCAGCAACCAATAATGCCGGGCTGTGGCATATTGGCAACACCGGATCAGCCCGCCTTTTCAAGCGCATGGCCGAGGTCGTCGATCAGGTCCTGGGGGTCTTCCAGGCCCACGGAAAGGCGCAGAAGATCGTCGCCGATGCCCAGCCGGGCGCGCTCCTCGGCACTCAACCTCTGGTGCGTGGTGGTAGCAGGGTGTGTGATCAGGCTTTTGGAATCTCCCAGATTGTTGGAGATATCCACCAATTTCAGCGCATTCAAAACCCGGAAGGCGCCGGCCTTCACGCCCTTGGGCCGGAAGGCGATCATGTTGCTGCCGCCGGTCATCTGTTTACGGACCAGCGCGGCCTGCGGATGGTCCGACCGGCCCGGATAGAGCAGCGCCGGCACATTGGTCGGGGCGGCCAGGCCGGGATGGCTGGCCAGCGCCTCGGCGATCCGGGCGGCCGACTCGGTCATCCGGGCGACTCGGAGTTCGAGGGTTTCGAGCCCCTTCAGCATGACCCAGGCATTGAACGGGCTGAGCGCCGGACCGGTATGGCGCAGATAGGGGGTCAGCTCGTTCACGATGAAATCCTCCGAGCCGAGGATCACGCCGCCCAGGCAGCGGCCCTGCCCGTCGATATGCTTGGTGGCGGAATAGACCACGATATCGGCACCGAGCTGCAGCGGCTTCTGCAGCACCGGGGTGGCGAAGACATTGTCGACCACCACGCGGGCGCCATGCCGATGCGCGATGGCGGCCACGGCCGGCAGGTCGATCACTTCCAGCGTCGGATTGGCCGGGGTCTCGAGAAACACCACGCGGGTCTTCGCCGTGACCGCGCGTTCCCAGGCCGAGAGATCCGTGCCGTCGATCAGGTGCGTCTTGATGCCGAAGCGCGGCAGCAGTTCCTCGACGATATAGCGGCAGGAGCCGAAGACGGCACGCGCCGACACCACTTCGTCGCCGGCCTTGAGCTGGCACATCAGCGCGACATTCACGGCAGCCATACCGGTTGCGGTGGCGCGCGCGGCTTGCGCACCTTCCAGCAGGGCCATGCGCTGCTCGAACATTTCGACGGTGGGATTGCCGAAGCGGCTGTAGACGAAGCCCGGCAGCTCGTTCTTGAACCGCGCTTCCGCAGCTTCTGCACTGTCATAGCGGAAGCCCGAGGTCATGAAGATGGCCTCCGACGTCTCACCGAAGCCGCTGCGCATGGTGCCGCCGCGCACCAGCTGGGTCGCCAGCCGCCAGGTCTTTTCGCTCTCGTTCTTGCTCATCACTGCCTGCCTCTTCGATCCCGCATATCTCGGGCCCGATCCTCGTGGCACCAGCCTTCGTTGCAAACGGGCAACAAAAAACCCCGTGCCGCAAGGCCGGGGTTTGAACAACCGCCCGACCTTTTTAGCGGATTGTTTAACGTGGTCCGCAAGCCGGTCGGCTCCAAATCACCACGACACCCATGACGGGGTCGGCTGCGGTGATACGGCGTGGCGGCGGGATCGTCAAGCGACAAACGCAGCATCCTGCGGGCAGCAGGCCACACCCCATTCAATCGAACACCCGATAAACGCAGAAATCATAGCTACTTAGGCGGATACCCAGGATCGATGCCCCCGATCCATGTCGGCGCTACTCGTTGAACTCTTCCTTCTTGGGGATGCGGTTGAAGGCGATCTTGGCGCCCATGAAATCGGATTTGTGCTTCGGCAACGGCCCGATCCGCACAGTGTCTTTCTTGTCGTATTTCTGGTTCAGCTTATCCATGGCCGTCCAAAGCTTCGCGCGCCTGGCGGCGGCTTCGGCATTGTCGCCCTCCAGCCCGGAGGCGCCGCCGAACAGGTCGAGCGTCACCTCCTCCTGCGGCACCAGGCCGCCCAGCCACATGCCGACTTTCCAGTAGCGGCCACGTGGCTTTTTCGTTTCGCGCAGCATCTGCTCCCAGAGCCGGCCGATGGCGTCGAGGATGACGAAATTGTCCTGGGTCTGGGTCAGGCGGAAATCGCTGGCCCAGCGCGTCTCGTCGTCGAAACGCACCTTGATGCCGATGGTGCCGGCCACGAAGCCCAGACGCCGCAGCCGCGCGCCGCCCTTCACGCCCAGACGGCGCAGGATCAGGTAGGCGGATTCCGCGTCGCGGTTCTGCGGCGGCAGCACATGTTCATGGCTGAGGCTGCGCGTGGCATTCGACTGTTCGTAATCGCCGATGCCGCGGATGCGCTGGATAAAAGCCGGGCCTTCCTTGCTGCCCCAGATGCGACGGGCCGTCTCCGGCGACACCTCCCAGAGATCGGCGATGCTGCCGATGCCGGCCTCCAGCAGGCGACGTTCCATGTTGGGGCCGACACCCGGCAGGTCACGCAGTTTCAGGGGCAGCAGGCGCGCGGGCAGTTCATGCTTCTCGATGATGGTCAACCCATCGGGCTTCTGCATGTCGCTGGCCAGCTTGGCGAGGAACTGGTTCGGCGCGATGCCGATTGAGCAGCGGATGCAGGCGCCGAGCTTCGGATTGTCACGCAGGCCGGCGCGGATGCTGTGCGCCAGCGCGATGGCATTGTCCTTCAGCCGCTGTGGCCCGATCAGTTCGCAGGAGGCTTCGTCGATCGACCAAGTGTGGAAAATCGGGATGTGACGGTCGATCTCTTCCTCGACCAGCTCGTGGATTTCGACATACCGGTCATGCCGCGCATTGACGATGGCGATGCCAGGATATTTCTCCTTCGCCTCCCAGACCGGCGTGCCGGTCTTGATGCCGTATTTTTTCGCCTCGATGGAGGCGGCGATGGCCGAGGTGGTGTCGCTCATCACCGGCACGACGATGACCGGCTTGCCGCGCAAAGCGGGATTGTCCTGCTGCTCGACGCTGGCGAAGAAGCTGTTCAGGTCGACATAGAGAAAGCGCAGCGACGACGCTGCCCAGGCCTCGCGGGCAGCGATATCGGCAGCGGATCTTGGCGGCAGGGTCATGGCGTGAGTTTAACGCGGAGGGCGCTCATTCCATATGGGAACGTTGTCGCCTATCGAGGGCAAAAAATGGGACCCCGGGTCAAGCTCGGGGTGACGCCTCTTTATTGTCATCCCGGGCGAGCGCAGCGAAGACCCGGGATCCCATTTTTACGCCACCGCTTTTACGCCACTGTCATTTTCTGACGCAGCACTACGCCCCACACCGGTTCCACTGGCCGATATCCCAGTGGAAGCTCTTGGCGTGCGCCGCATCCGCATTGGGGCCGAGCACGACCGAGAAATAGCGGCAGGCGGCGCGGTTGATCTCGCGCAGATACTGGCCTTCCCGGCCGCGGCTGCGGAAATGCTGGTCGACCGAGATGCGCGTGCCGTCGCGCAGGAAAAAGCCCCAGATGTCGATGGCGCGGCCATGGCCATGCTCGCTGATGCGGCTGGAATTGCCTGTCATGCGTTTGCAGGTGAAACCGCCAGCGTGATTGATCTGGCCCAGCGGCTGGCCGAAGATCCGTTGCGCATCGGGGATCAGGATTTCTTTTTCAAACTGCATCAGGCGCAGCGCCATCGGGCAGGTCAGTTCCACCGGCCGCACCAGTTCCACCGAGGTCGAGATCAGCCGCACGCCGTTCTGCAAGGTGCAGCCATCCTTGCCGGTTTCGGCCTGGGCGATCAGTTCGAATTTCGCGCCGCTCGCCTGCAGGTCGTTCAGGCAGGCGGCCTGGATCACATCGCGGCCGATCCATTGCGAGCTGGCCTGCGACTGGGTCGGCACCGGTGGCGGTGCTTGCTGTGCCTCGCGGCGCGGCGCGCAGGCAGCAGCGAACAACAGGACGGCGACAACGGCTATTCGGAGACTGGCAGCCACAAAACCTCCTCGATCCGTGATGCGCCGGCCAGCAGCATGATCAGGCGATCCACACCCAGCGCAATGCCGGCGCAATCGGGCAATCCATGTCGCAGCGCGGCCAGGAAATCCTCGTCAATCGGATAGTCGTAGCCGTAGAGCCGCTTCTTCAGCGCCATATCGGCCGCGAAACGGCGGCGCTGTTCTTCCGGATCGGTGAGTTCGGAAAAGGCATTCGCCAGTTCCATGCCGCAGGCATAAAGCTCGAAACGCTCGGCCAGGTGCGGCGCATCTTTCCTGGGCCGGCTGAGCGCGGCCTGGTGGATCGGATAATCGTAGAGAATGCAGGGCGCGCCGATGCCGAGATGGGGCTCGACCCTGTCGAGCGCGACGCGGAAATAGAGATCGTCCCAGCTGTCGCCGTCATCGATACGGATACCGATGGCGGCGCAGGCCTTGCGCATGGCAGCGAGATCGGGCGCGAGGGGCTCGGCGCCGATGCAGGCGGCAAGATCGAGGCCAGCGAAACGCTGAAACGCCTCATGCACGGTCAGATACTGCCAGGGCTGCATCACATCGGCCGTCTTGCCCTGCCAGGTCAGCACGGACTTTCCAGTGGCCCCCGCGATGCCACGTAGCAGGGTTTCGCAATCCTGCATGATGCCGCGGTAATCACTGCCGCTGCGATACCATTCCAGCATCAGGAAAGCCGGATGATGCGTGGCGGCACGCTCGCCGTTGCGGAAGACCGGCGCGAACTGGAACAGCTTGGGCTCGCCGGCCACCAGCAGCTTCTTCATGGCGAATTCGGGCGAGGTGTGCAGGTAAAGCGGCCGGGTGCTGCCGTCGGGATTTTCCAGCTCGGTGGCGAAGGCCTTCAGGTGCGGCTCCAGCCCAGGCGAGACCTGCAGGGCCGGGGTTTCGACCTCGACGAAGCCGAGTCCGGCAAAGCCCGAGCGCAGCGCGGCCAGTGCGGCCTGGCGCAGCATCAGGTTGGGGCGCCGCCGGGCATAAAGCTCGGGATGCCACCAGGGCGGAGGGCCGGATCGTCCAGAAGCCGTCATTGCGGTACTTTTCGCGCCGACTCGGGTTGAGAAGGCCATGCCAACCTGATAGTTTCCGCGCGGTTTTTTCGCAAGCGGGTCCCGCCGAGGGCCCGCTATTCGTTTTGGAGATACAGGTCCATGCCCAAGGTAAACGCCAACCAGCTCCGCAAGGGCAACGTGGTCGAGATCAATGGCAAGCTGCTCGCCGTGCTCACCGCCCAGAATATCCAGCCCGGCAAGGGCACGCCGGTGATGCAGCTCGATCTGCGCGACCTGCAGTCCGGCGTCAAGACCACCGAGCGTTACCGCACCACCGAGTCGGTCGAACGCGTCTTCATCGACACCCGCGAATTCAGCTACCTGTTCACCGAAGGCGACATGTACACCTTCATGGATAAGGAGAATTACGAGCAGGTTGCCGTGCATGCCGATGTGGTCGGCGAGCAGGCGGTCTGGCTGCAGGAAGGCATGGAAGTCGAGATCGCGCTGTATGACGGCAAGCCGGTGTCGGTCAGCCTGCCGCAGACCGTGATCATGGCGATCACCGAGACCGAGCCGACCGTGAAGGGTCAGACCGCGTCGTCATCCTACAAGCCGGCCATCGTCGAGAACGGCCAGCGCGTGATGGTGCCGCCGCATGTGTCGTCGGGCGTGCGCATCGTGATCAACATCCAGGAAGGCGCCACCTATATGGAACGCGCCAAGGACTGATCGCAGCTGCGATTGGAATTGATTGAACCCGCTGCAGCGATGCGGCGGGTTTTTCTTTGCCTACAGCGCCTGCAGCGCGCCGAAGAAACCGGTGATGCGATGCAGCCGGCCGCCCTCGCCGAGCTGGCAGACATCGACACCCTCGCGCATCACGCTGCCATCGGCCGCCAGCCGCACGAAGCCGAAGCGTAGCCCGGCATGATGACTGTCGACCACAGTTGTGCGGCGGATGGTGCTGCCGGGGAAACGGTCCAGCAGCACGCCGATATGCGCCACCAGCGCTGCGCGGTCGAGATCCTGCACCATCGGATCGCTGTAGCGGCCATCGGTGGTCCAGGCCACGCGCAGCAGGCGGTTGCGCTCGGCCGCCTCCGCTGCGTTCCAGGCCGCGCAATAGGTATCGACCATGTCGTCGAGTGCCATCATGGGGCGTCCTCCCGCTTCATTTTGTCCCATTTTAGCAAACTGTGACGACCGGCACAGGCCCGTTTACACGCCGCATACGGTGTGACGGAGCGCACAGCCGCGTTCCGCTGACCAGGCTACAACGCCCTCACCCCAGACATACTGCAAAAAAACAATCCCAATCCCCACTTCGTCTCGCGCAACCGTTCAGCCGCCGGCCTGCATACCCCCGCAGGCCGGCGACAACACAGGGAGTGATGCGTCATGTCATGCCCGGAAGAACTGCGGTCGCTCGAAGCCTTCTGGCAGATGAAGCGCGGTGACCGCGATCTGCCCAGCCGCTGCGATTTCCCGCCGCATGAGCTGCGTCCCTGGCTCGGCAATATCGGCGTCGTCACGGTGGAGCGCGGCGACGAAGCGACGCGGTTCCGCGTCGTGCTCTCGGGCACCGAACTCGACAGCTATCGCGGCCACAGCATCACCGGGCAGTATGTGGACGAAATCTGCAACAACATCGCCAGCACCACGCCCTACTATCACGACTGCGTGGCGCGTCGCGAACCGGTAAGTTTCCTGCACGACAATTCGCCGAACAGCGCGATCTACACCCATATGGGCAAGCTGCTGCTGCCGCTGAGCGAGGACGGCATCACCGTCGACCGCATCCTGGTGGCGATCTATCCACTGTCGGCCAATGACGCCTGCAGCCCGGCAGAGCAGGCATTCGCGATTGCCGGCTGAGGCCTGCTACTGATCTTCGCCTGACTTTCCGGCGGCAGACTGCGCATCATAGGCGGCGCGCGTGGCGGCAACGCGCTGTTCATGCCGCATCGCCCATTCCCAGACACCGCACAGCGCCTCGGCCAGTTCGATCCCCAGCGGCGTGAGTTCGTAATCCACCCGCGGCGGCACCTCGGCATAGACGCGGCGCGCTACCACGCCGTCGCGCTCCAGCTGACGCAGCGTCTGGGTCAGCATCTTCTGGCTGATGCCGGGCAGGTGCTCACGCAGGCGGGTGAAGCGCAGGGCGCCGCGCTCATAAAGCTCGTCCATCGCGCGCATGCTCCACTTGTCGCCGAAACGCACCAGCATGTCGCGCACCAGCTCCTCGGCGCCGGGGGTGATCGCGCAGGGCGCGGTGCAGGTGGCCGGTGCGTCCTCGCGTCGTGCAGGCGCGGGGATATCCATGGTTTCCGGCAGGTGCCTATCGGTCGACATAAGTGCCTTATTGCTGATCATGGCGCGGAGTTTATATGATCGCGCGGTGCAGACAGATAATCGCAGGATTGCCGGGAAGGCCACTGATTTCTGCCCGCGATCAAAGGATTATCCGATTGCCGTCACACATCGTCGACAAAGATATCCGGCGGCTTCGCCCGCATGAGGTATACTGATTGCGCTGACCAGCAAGGGGCCGCCCGAATGCCCCGACGGTGTTTCACAGATCCAGTTTTTGTCTTCACAGCCCCAAAGCTTCATAGCTTCAGTGGAGGACCCCCATGGCTATCAAATTCACATTGAACGGCAAACCGACCAGTCTGGATGTCGATCCCGACATGCCGCTGCTCTGGGCGGTGCGCGATGAAATCGGCCTGACCGGCAGCAAATTCGGCTGCGGCGCGGCCCAGTGCGGCGCCTGCACCATGCATGTGGATGGTGAGCCGGTGCGTTCCTGCTCGACGCCGCTTTCGGCCATCGAAGGCCAGAAGGTCACCACCATCGAGGGTCTCGGCGGCAAGGTGGCGAAGGCCGTGCAGGATGCCTGGATCAAGCATGAAGTGGCGCAATGCGGCTACTGCCAGTCCGGCCAGATCATGTCGGCCGTGGCTTTGCTGAATGACAACAAGAAGCCTTCGGATGCCGAGATCGACGAAGCGATGCAGGGCAACATCTGCCGCTGCGCCACTTACGTCCGTATCCGCGCCGCCATCCATGACGCCGCCAAGACCGTGAGGGCCTGATCATGACCGAGCAGAGCAAGATTCAAATCACCGCCTCGCGCCGCCGCTTCCTGCAGGGTGCGGGCGCAGCCTCCGTCGGGCTCGTCGTCGGCTTCCACTGGGCGCCGCGCCATGCCATGGCCCAGAAGGCCGCTGCCGGTGAGCCCAAGCTGATCAACGCCTTCATCCGCATCGCGCCGGACAACACCGTCACCGTGCTGTCCAAGCATCTGGAGATGGGCCAGGGCACGTATACCGGCCTCGCCACCATCGTGGCCGAGGAACTGGATGCCGACTGGAAGCAGATGCGTACCGAGGGCGCGCCGGCCGATGTGAAACTCTATGCCAATCTGGCGTTTGGTATGCAGGGCACCGGCGGCAGCACGGCGATGGCGAATTCCTGGGACCAGCTGCGCAAGGCCGGCGCCACGGCGCGCGCCATGCTGGTGCAGGCAGCTGCCGAGGAATGGAAAGTGCCGGCCCGCGAGATCACCGTGTCGAAGGGCGTGGTGAGCCATGCCAGCGGCAAGAAGGCCAGCTTCGGCCAGCTGGCGGCCAAGGCCGCCGCGATCACGCCGCCGGCAGACGCACCGCTGAAGGATCCGGCGAAGTTCACGCTGATCGGCAAGGATGTGCCGCGTCTGGATGCCCGCGCCAAGAGCAACGGCACCGCGCAGTATACCATCGACGTGAAACTGCCCGGCCAGCTGACCGCACTGCTGCAGCGCGCGCCGCTGTTCGGCGCCACGGTGAAAAGCTTCGACGCCAGCAAGGCGAAAGCCGTGCCCGGCGTGGTGGACGTGGTGCAGGTTTCCAACGGCGTCGCTGTCGTGGCGAAGAACTTCTGGGCCGCCAAGCTCGGCCGCGAAGCGCTGGACATCCAGTGGGACGACAGCAAGGCCGAAAAGCGCAGCACGGATGAGGTGATGGCCGAGTATAAGGAACTGGCCAAGAAGCCTGGCCTGCCGGCGCGCAAGGAAGGCGATGTCGATGCCGCCTTTGCCAAAGCCGCGAAGGTGATCGAGGCGAGCTACGACTTCCCCTATCTGGCCCATGCCCCGATGGAGCCGCTTGATTGTGTGGTGAAACTGGACGCCGACAAGGTGGAAATATGGGCCGGCGACCAGTTCCAGACCGTCGACCAGGGCAATGCCGCCCATGTGCTGGGCTTCAAGCCCGAGCAGGTGAAGATCAACACGCTCTATGCCGGCGGCAGCTTCGGTCGCCGCGCCACGATGCAGTCGGATTACATCGTGGAAGGCGTCGAGATCGCCAAGGCGATGGGCGCAAAGGGCAACAGCGCACCGGTGCGCCTGGTCTGGACGCGCGAGGACGATATCCAGGGCGGCCGTTACCGCCCGATGTATCACCATGTGCTGAAAGCCGGCGTGGATGACAAGGGCGAGATCATCGCCTGGCAGCATCGCATCGTTGGCCAGTCGATCATGGCCGGCACGGCCTTCGAGCAGTTCATGGTCAAGGACGGCATCGACGCCACCTCGGTGGAGGGCGCCGCTAACCTGCCCTACGCCATCCCGAATATGAGCGTCGAGCTGCACACCACCAAGGTGGGCGTGCCGGTCTTGTGGTGGCGCTCGGTGGGCAGCACGCACACGGCCTTTGCCACCGAAGTGTTCCTGGATGAAATCGCCAATGCGACCAGCCAGGATCCGGTGGCATTGCGCCGCAAGCTGCTGGCCAAGCATCCGCGCCATCTCGGGGTGCTGAACCTGGCCGCCGAAAAGGCTGGCTGGGGCAAGCCGCTGCCGGCCGGCAAAGTGCGCGGCATCGCCGTGCATGAAAGCTTCGCTTCCTTCGTGGCTGAAGTGGCCGAAGTGGCGCTGCAGGCCGATGGCACCTGGAAGGTGGAGAAGATCGTCGCCGCCGTCGATTGCGGCACGCCGATCAACCCCAACATCATCCGGGCCCAGGTGGAAAGCGGCATCGGCTACGGCCTCTCCGCCACCATCAAGCCGGGCATCAGCCTGGCCAAGGGCGGCGCGGTCGAGCAGTCGAACTTCCACGATTACGAAGTGCTGCGCATCCACGAGATGCCGAAGGTGGAAGTGCATATCGTGCCGTCGAAAGAAAAGCCGACCGGCATCGGCGAACCCGGCACCCCGCCGGTGGCGCCCGCCGTGGCCAATGCGCTGATGAGCGGCACCAAGGTGGTGTTCCGCGCGCTGCCGTTGCCTGCGACAGCCAGCAAGTCGGCGTAACCACGCACACGAACAGAGCCGCCGCCGGGCAACCGGCGGCGGCTTTTTTTACGACAGGCTGAAATGCAATCCGTCGCGCCGGCGCCAGAGCAGGAAGGCGCAGACACCACCGCCCAGCGACAGCAGCGTCATCGCCCAGTAGATCGCACCGCCGCCGGCGGCAAAGATCGGCCCGACCGCGAGCGTCGCCAGCGCCAGCATCATGCTGTTCGCCGCCACGTAAAGCGTTTGCGCGGTGGCGGAGGTGTCCGGCGAGCAGCCGTCCGCCAGAATCCGCATGGCGCCGAGATGCGCCGCGCCGAAGGTGGCGGCATGCAGAACCTGCAGCAGCACCAGCAAGGTATAATCCTCGGCACCGGCGGTGATGCTCCAGCGCAACACGCCGCCGAGAGCTGCGATCAGCAGCAGGCCGGCGCCGCCAAGGCGCGCCGGAATCTGCTGCGCGAAGGCAAACAGCACGATCTCGGCCAGCACGCCCTCGGCCCAGAGCCAGCCGATGGCGGCATCGCTATGGCCCATGCTGCGCCAGTGCAGCGTGCCAAACGTGTAGAAGGCGGCATGGCTGGCCTGCAGGCAGGCGGTGGCGCCGACGAAGAGCAGGAAGCGGCGCTGGCGCAGCAGCATCACGGCCGGGGCACCGGCGCGGGGCCGGGCCAGCGGCAGGCGCAAGTCAGGCAGCAGATGTGCGCCGCCGACCAGCGCGGCATAGCCGATCAGCAGCAGGATGAAGATCCAGTCCTCGTCCCTGCCCTTGAGCCACAGGCCGGAGAGATAGGCGGCCAGCAAAAAGCTGACGCTGCCCCACAGCCGCATGCGGCCATAGTTCAACTGGTGCTTTGTCGCAGCGAGCAGGGCGATGTTGTCACTGAACGGCGTGATCGGCGCCCAGGCGGCGGAATGCACGACCCAGACCAGCAGCATCACCGAGAAGCCTTCCACCCATCCGAGCAGCGCGAAACTGGCGATGCTGACCCAGACGAGCAGCAGGATCGCCAGCTTGCGCCGGCCGCTGCGATCCACGGCATGCGCCGCCGCCGGTCCGGCGACGAGGCGCATCAGGATGCCGACCGCCAGCATGATCGAGATTTCCGTCGGATGCAGGCCGCGCGATTCGAGCCAGGCGGCGAAAAACGGCAGATACACGCCGGGAACCAGGAACAGCGCCGCGTAATGCAGGCTGATGCGCCGGCCGATGCTGCGGCGGTTTTCCACAGCATCGCTCTGCGAACCGTCTGAACCTTGGGTGGTCATGAAATGCTCCGGCTGCCTGCGAATCGGGCAGCGCAAAATTGTTTACAATTTTGCATGGCGCGTGGTTACAATTCCTTTTATACGCGGCGCGTTAAAGGGCGGGGCGCCGACCGGCAGACGGCAATCCGACAGGGTTTCGCAGGGGGACAAGATCGCATCATGCAGGCGATGACAAGAGGATGCGGCCAAATCGCCGCCGGCGGGGCACAGTGATGCAGGGTCCCGCCTTTGTGAAGATTGACGGTGTCAGCCTCACCTATCGCCTGGCCGAGGAAGAAACCCTCGCCGTCGAAGACCTGAATATCGACATCCAGGAAGGCGAATTCGTCGCCGTGGTGGGCCCGTCGGGTTGCGGCAAATCCACCCTGATGAAGCTGGTGACCGGCCTGCTGGATACCAGCGCCGGCAAAATCACCATCGGCGGCAAGCCGGTGAAAGGCCCGGTGCAGGGCGTCGGCATGGCCTTCCAGAACTCCACTTTGCTGCCCTGGCGCAGCACGCTGGACAACGTGATGCTGCCGCTCGAGATCGTCGAGCCGCACAAGCGCCGCCTGCGCAAGGAAAAGAAAGCCTATATCGAGCAGGCCATGGCTTTGCTCAAGACCGTGGGCCTGGCCGATTTCGCCGACAAATTCCCCTGGCAGCTGTCGGGCGGCATGCAGCAGCGCGCCAATGTCTGCCGCTCCATCATCCACAATCCGCGCCTGCTGATGCTGGACGAGCCGTTCGGCGCGCTGGATGCCTTCACGCGCGAGGAACTCTGGGGCGTGATGCAGGCTTTGTGGATGGAAAAGAAATTCACCGCCATCCTCATCACCCACGACCTGCGCGAGGCGACCTATCTGGCCGACCGCGTCTTCGTGATGAGCAAGCGTCCGGGCAGGATCATCCTGTCGAAAGAGATCGACATCCCGCGACCGCGCACGCTGGACACCACCTTCGAGCCGCATTTCGGCGAAATCGTGCATGAGCTGCGCGAACACATCCATTCGGTGCGCGAATCATGATGAACGAGAAAAACCTGATCCGTGCGATGCCATGGCTGGTCACCATCGGCCTGTTCCTGCTGTGGGAAATCATCTGCGTCGTCACCGGCGTCGAACAGTTCATCCTGCCGGCGCCGACCGTGGTCTTCGCGGCGATGGTAAAATTCGCGCCGCAGATCGCGCATCATTCGCTGCAGACCCTGATGACCACCACGGCTGGCTTTGCGCTCGGCGTGGTCGGCGGCGGCCTGCTCGGCATCTTCATCGGCGCCTCGCGGCTGGTCTATGTCGGGCTTTATCCTGTGCTGGTCGGCTTCAACTCGATCCCGAAAGTGGCGCTGGTGCCGGTGCTGGTGATCTGGTTCGGCATCGGCACGGTGCCGGCCATTATCACGGCCTTTGTGATCTCCTTCTTCCCCATCGTGGTGAATGTGGCAACCGGGCTTGCGACGATCGAACCTGAGCTGCGCGACGTGCTCCGTTCGCTGGGCGCCAGCAAGACGGAAATCCTGACCAAGATTGGACTTCCGCGCGCCATGCCCTATCTGTTCGCCTCGCTGAAGATCGCCATCACGCTAGCCTTCGTCGGCTCGGTGATCGCGGAGACGGTCGCCTCCAATGAGGGCATCGGATACCTGATGCTGTCGGCCTCTTCGAGCTATAATGTGCCGCTGGTCTTTGCCGGCCTGGTCGTTGTCGCCGTGATGGGCGTGGTGATGTATGCGGTCGCCGTGTGGTTTGAACGCCGCATGACCGGCTGGGCTTTCCGCGGCAGCGACCTGATGTCCTGAACCCGGCTCTGCCGGGCCGGGAGGAAACAGAACCGGAGGCAGCATGTCCGAACCCGTCAGGTTCGTATCGCGCGGCCAGGTGGTGACGGTGGCACCGGATGTGCCCCACACCATGACGGTCCTGGAGTATCTGCGAACGCACCTGCGCCGCACCGGCTCCAAGGAAGGCTGCGCCGAAGGCGATTGCGGCGCCTGTACCGTGGTTGTTGCCGATGCCGGACCGGATGGCAAACTGCGCCATCGCGCGGTGAATGCCTGTATTCTCTTTATCCATCAGCTCGACGGCAAGGCGCTGTTCACGGTTGACGATCTTGCTGACGGAGAGCATCTGCATCCGGTGCAGCAGGCGATGGTGGAGACGCATGCTTCGCAATGCGGCTTCTGTACGCCCGGCTTCGTCATGTCGCTGTTCGGCTATTTCAAAACGCATGAGAAAGCCGACGACAGCAGCCTGAAGGATGCGCTGGCCGGCAACCTGTGCCGCTGCACCGGCTATCGCCCGATCCTGGAGGCCGGCGAGAAAATGTACGGAGGCGGCAGTGAGGATCGCTTCTCACCGCAGGAAGCCGCCCTTCTCAAACAACTCTCCGCTTTAAAGCGCGAGCGCATGCTGGACCATTCCACGTCGGCAGGCAGCTTTATTGCGCCTCGTACTTCCGCTGAACTGGCCGAGACGCTCAGCAGCCTGCCGCAGGGCGAAAACTGGATGCTGGCCGGCGGCACCGATGTGGGCCTGTGGGTGACCAAGCAGCATCGCCTGCCGCGCAGCATCGTCTATCTCGGCCGCGTGGCGGAACTGCAGCAGATCACCGATCACGGCGACCGCATCGAGTTCGGCGCTGGCGTCACCTATACCGACGCGTATCAGAGCATCGAAAAGCTGCATCCGGCCTTTGCCCGCATGGTGCGGCGGCTGGGCTCTACGCAGATTCGCAATTCCGGTACCATCGGCGGCAACATCGCCAATGGCAGCCCGATCGGCGACAGCATGCCGGCGCTGATGGCACTTGGCGCGACCTTGAAGCTCCAGAGCAAAACCGGCACACGCGAGATGCCGCTGGAAGATTTCTTCCTCGCCTATCGCAAGACGGCGCTGCAGCCGGCTGAGTTCGTCGCCAGCGTAACCGTGCAGAAGCCCGGCCCGACCAGCCGCATCGGCATCTACAAACTGTCGAAGCGTTTCGACCAGGATATCTCGGCGGTTCTGGCGGCGTTCCATGTGACTCTGGACGGCGAGACCGTGACGAACGCACGGCTCGCTTTCGGCGGCATGGCCGGCACGCCGGCACGCGCCAAACAGGCCGAAGCCCTGCTGACCGGACGGCGTTTCACGCCGGACGAGATCGAACCGGCGGTATTGGCGCTGGCGGACGACTTCACGCCGATGAGCGACATGCGCGCCTCGGCTGCCTATCGCCTTCTGGCGGCACAGAATTGCCTGCGCAAATTCTGCATCGAGGTCAGCAGCGGCAAGACCATTTCGGCGGAGGCCGCCGAATGACGTCTGTGGTCCACAAGCCGATCAAGCATGACAGCGCGTCCAAGCATGTCGCCGGCACCGCGCGCTATATCGACGACCTGCCGGAACCTGAAGGCCTGCTGCATGCCGCCCTGCATTTGAGCGAACGCACGCATGCGAAGATCCTCAGCATCGATGTCAGCGCCGCGCTGGCCCTGCCTGGCGTGATCGCGGCGATCACGGTGGACGACGTGCCCGGCGATCCCGATATCGCCCCGGTGGTACGTGGCGAGCCGATGCTGGCGAAAGGCGTGGTCGAGTTCCACGGCCAGCCGGTGGTGGCGATTGCCGCCATCGACCTGCCGACTGCGCGCCGTGCCGCCCGGCTGGTGAAGGTGACTTACGAAGACCTGCCGGCGATCCTGAGCATTGCCGAGGCCGTCGAGAAGCAGAACTTCCTGCTGCCGCCGCTCGGCCTGAAGCGCGGCGACGCCACGGCCGCAATCGCCAAAGCGCCACACCGCCTCAAGCGCGAACTGAATATCGGCGGCCAGGATCATTTCTATCTCGAAGGCCAGGCCAGCCTGGCCGAGCCCCGCGAAGACGGCGATGTGATCGTACGCTGCTCGACGCAGCATCCGTCCGAGGTGCAGAAGCTGGTCGCGCGCGTGCTGGCTACGCCGATGCATGCCGTGACGGTGGAGTGCCGGCGCATGGGCGGCGGCTTCGGCGGCAAGGAAACCCAGGCGGCGCAATTCGCCTGCATCGCCGCCGTGCTGGCGCGCAAGACGGCCAGACCGGTCAAGCTGCGGCTCGACCGCGACGAAGACATGATCATCACCGGCAAGCGACATGACTTCCTGTCGCGCTACGAGGTCGGTTTCGACGCCGACGGCCGCATCCTTGGCTATGAGCTGACGCTCGCCGGGCGCGGTGGCTGGGCGGCCGACCTGACCGGCGCCGTGGTCGACCGCGCCGTGTTCCATGCCGATTCCAGCTACTGGCTGCCCGATGTGACGATCACCGGCCTGTGCTGCAAGACCAATACCGTGTCGAATACCGCCTTCCGCGGCTTCGGCGGACCGCAGGGCATGGCGACCACCGAATATGTGATCGACGAGATCGCGCGCTATCTGGGCCGCGACCCACTGGAGATCCGCCTCGCCAATCTCTACGGCAAGGATCAAAACAACGTCACGCCGTATTTCCAGACCATCACCGACAATATCCTGCCCGAACTATTCGATGAGCTGCTGGCCAGCAGCGATTATAAGCGCCGCCGGCAGGAGATCGACACCTACAACGCGCAGAGCCCGTATCTCAAGAAGGGCCTGGCGCTGACGCCGGTGAAATTCGGTATTTCCTTCACGACGACATTCCTCAACCAGGCCGGCGCGCTGGTGCTGGTTTATGAAGACGGCTCGGTGCAGCTCAATCACGGCGGCACCGAGATGGGCCAGGGCGTTTACATCAAAGTCGCGCAGGTGGTGGCCGAAACCTTCGGCATCTCGCTGGAGCATATCCGCATCACGGCGACCCGCACTGACAAGGTGCCGAACACCTCGGCCACGGCCGCCTCGGCTGGCGCCGATCTGAATGGCAAGGCCGCCCAGAATGCCGCGCTGGAGATTCGCGGCCGGCTGGCGGTCGTAGCCGGTGCCATGCTGAATGCCGCGCCCGATCAGGTGGTCTTCGCCGATGATCACGCCACTGCCGGCGGCAAGTCGGTCACCTTTGCCGAGGTGGCGCATAAAGCCTGGCTGGAGCGCGTATCGCTGGCGGCTTCGGGCTTCTATGCCACACCCGACATCCATTTCGACCGTGCCAGCGGCCGTGGCCGGCCGTTCTACTATTTCGCCTATGGCGTGGCGGCAACCGAAGTGCTGGTGGATTGCTTCACCGGCGAATACCGCTTCACCCGCGCCGACCTGCTGCATGACTGCGGCAGCTCGCTGAACCCGGCCATCGATCTCGGCCAGGTCGAGGGCGGCTATATCCAGGGGCTCGGCTGGCTCACCATGGAAGAGCTGTGGTGGGATGATAAAGGCCGGCTGCGGACTCATGCGCCCAGCACCTACAAGATCCCGACAGCGCGCGACCTGCCGGAAGATTTTCGCGTGCAGCTCGTCTCGGGCCGGCCCAATCCGGCCAACACGGTGTTCCGCTCGAAAGCCGTGGGCGAACCGCCGCTGATGCTCGGCATCTCGGGCTGGCTGGCACTGAAGGATGCGGTCGCGGCAGCCGCCGGCACGCGGCATGTGCATCTCGATGCACCGGCGACGCCGGAACGCGTACTGCTGGCCATCGAAGCGGCGAAGCGCGCGGCAGCGGCGCTAGCAGAGTTGGCGGCGAAATGAACTGGCTGAATGCATTGAGCGACCTCGAAACCCGCGGCATTCCCGCCGTGCTGGTCACGGTCGCCGCCACCGACGGCTCTGCGCCGCGCGAGGCCGGCACCAAGATGGTGGTGACGCCCGACGACATCGTCGGCACCATCGGCGGCGGCACGCTGGAATTCCGCGCCATCGAGATCGCGCGCCAGATGCTGGTTGGCAAACAGGGGCCGTCTCTGCGCAAATTCCCGCTCGGTCCCTCGATGGGGCAGTGCTGCGGCGGCACCATGACCCTGCTGTTCGAGCCGCAGCGGCCTGACCTGTTCACCGTCGCGCTGTTTGGCGCCGGCCATGTCGGTAAGGCTGTCGTGCAGGTGCTCTCTGCCCTGCCCTGCAAAATCCGCTGGATCGATCCGCGACCCGACGAGTTTCCCTCGCATGTGCCTCCGGGCGTGGAGATCGAGATCAGCAACACGCCCGAACGCGAGGTCAGCAGCCTGCCCGACGATGCCTGGCTGCTGATCATGAGCCACAGCCATGCGCTCGATCTTGGTGTCGCAGCCAGGGCCCTGCAAGAAGATCGTTTTTCTTACGTGGGCCTGATCGGGTCGGAAACCAAGCGCGCGCGCTTCATCAAGCGCTTCCGCGAACTGGGACTGAGCGAGGCGCAGATCGACACACTGACCTGCCCGATCGGCATTGATGGCGTAACCGGCAAGCATCCCGGCGAGATCGCGATTGCCACGGCGGCGCAGCTGCTGCAGCTGCGCGAGGCGAAGCGCACGACATTGCGCGTGGTCGACGAGAGCGCGGCTTAGGCTTTTTTTTGTCATGGCCGGACTTGTTCCGGCCATCCACGTCTTGTCACCCTAGAAAGTAAGGCGTGGATGCCCGGGACAAGCCCGGGCATGACAATGATGGATAGGGTTTTTTCAGAGCCCCAATATCTTCAGCTGATCCTGCAACTCGGCTTCCGACATCGGATAATCCGACCCATTGCGCGCATTCAGCATCATGCGCGGCGGCACGCGAGCGAGGTCACGCTGGATCATCACGGCGGTGCGCATCGAGAATTTGGCGCGCCAGACCAGCGCCGTGATCAGCCGGCCGTTGCGTACCTCCATCGCTTTCTGGATCACTGACAGCGGGATACGGCCATTCTGGATCAGCGACTGCAGCACGAAATTCCTGTCGCCGCGTTCGATGGCATCCTGCACCATATCGTTGTCGAGCTTCTTGTCCTTGATCAGTTTCTTGACCTTCAGCTCCGCCTCGGCCATCGGCGTCTGCGCATCGCCATCGCCATCGGCTTCTTCCAGCGTCACTTCCAGGCGCTTTTCCATCACCTGCTTCACTTCGGCCAGCGTATCCGCCGACAGGTCCTTGCGGCTGGCCAGCATCTTGAGCAGCGAACCGGCAACGAAGCCCGCGATGCGCTTGGCGGCGCCGCCCGGCAGGTTGGGTCGATGCACCAGCGGCTCATGCCAGGTCTCGATGCCGGGCGCGGAATCCAGAATGAGGTCCAGCGTCTCCTCGCGGATCTGCGCCGAGTCATTGGCCAACAGTGCCGTCACGGCCGACACGTCGCGCGTCTGCACAATCGCATCCGACACGCCGGACGAAAGTCCGACGCGGCGGGCAATCGCCGACAGCGCGCCGGAATGCGCCGAACTGGAGACGATCTCGCGCAGGTCGTCATCGGTCAGCACCGGCGAGAATTGCAGCACCGGCGCTGAGACGATCACCTCGACATCGAGCGCCAGCTGCTTGACCAGATGATGCGGGACATTGACCGCCGATTTCAGCGCCTCTGACAGCGCGGCACGGATGCGGGCCAGTTCGTCCTGTGCCAGCAGTTCCAGCGTTTGGATCGCCAGTTCTCGCGCCTTGCCGGCCTCGTCTTCCGGCAGATCGGGCAGCAGGCGCGCCACCTTGGCAGCCAGGCGATGCCGCACTTCCTCGGACTCGTCATTGGCCAGCAGCAGATGCGCTTGCGCCGGGGTCGCCTCGTTATCGGCGATGGCGCGGCGCACTTCCTCGGCCTGGTCGATGGCGAGATAATAGAGGATCTCCGGCTGGGTGTCGGCGCGGGTGGCAAGCTTCAGCCGCTCGGCTGCATCCGCCGAGGCCGCCAGCGCTTTCGCCTTGTCGTAATCGATCCCGCTCACGTCTGATCCTCGTTGCCGGGCCCAGCATCAGGCAGCGGCGCAATATGGCTGCGCCCCTTGCCGCCCTTCTTGGCGGCATACATCGCCTCGTCGGCGCGGGCAATCAACGCCTCGGTGGTTTCAAGTTCATCCAGCCGGGAGAATACCGCGCCGACCGACAGGCCGAGCGGGAAACCCTCGACGCCGAACTGCGCGTCCAGTTCGCGGCCGATCTCGTGCAGGCGCTGGCTGATCGACTCCGCTGCATTGCGGTCGGTTTCCTCAAGCCAGAGCAGGAATTCATCGCCGCCGATGCGTGAGGCGAGGTCGACGCCACGCATCAGCCGCTTGGCCGCATCGGCAACATACACCAGCACATCGTCGCCGACCTTATGGCCGCGCACGTCGTTCACTTTCTTGAAATTGTCGAGATCGAAATAGATCAGCGTGCCGCGCAGCTTGTTGCGCAGATGGCGGCCCAGGCGCTTTTCCAGCTCGGTCAGGAAAGCCCGGCGATTGAGCAACCCGGTCAGGCCATCGGTGCTGGCGAGTTTATTCAGCTGTTTATGCGCGCGTCGCAGCGCATCGACGCGCTCGCGCGCCTCGGTCACATCCCGGGCGACACCGCGCGCACCCAGCCAGTTGCCCTGCGGATCGCGCACCGGCAGACAGGAAACCTCAAAGCAGCCGACCGTGCCGTCCTTGCGCTGCAGGAAAATCTCGGTGGCCTCCTGCGCCACCTGCGCCTCGAACGGCAGCAAGGCCGGCACCGGCGTATCGGCGCTGTGTGCGGCCACCAGCTCGCTGGCATTGCGGCCTTCCAGCTCGCGCGCGGTATAGCCCAGCGCACCGCGCGGCGACACGAAGCCGAGCCGGCCGTCCGCCTTGGTCTCCCAGGCGAAATCGGTGGAGCAGGACACCAGGTCCTTGAACAGCTGGCGCGACTGCATCAGCGCATTGATCAGGTTGCGCTCCAGCGTGCCGTCGCGCGCCAGCAGCAGCAGGCGGCGATCGGAGCCTTCGCCCATCGGGATCAGCGTCACCTGTAAGGCCGTGCCGCCGCGCGGGCCGGGCAGGTCGGCGCGGTCCTGCCGCATCTGGCCGTCGCGCAACGCGGCGCTGATGGCCGCCGCCAGTCCGGGCAGTTTCTGTTCGGCTAGCGCATCGAGCAGCGGTTCGGCCGCCGTGTTGGCCAGCAGCGCCGCGCCGTCGCCGGCCAGCAGCGCCGCCGCGCCGGGAAATTGCGGCACCAGCTGGGCCGGGTCGAGTCCCCCTCCCTGCGCTGCTGCTGCGGTTTCCTGTGCTGCCTTGGCCAAAGCCTGTCCCTTGCCTGTGACGGGCTTTGCCGCCCGGATGCTCGCCATTTTAGCCGGAAGCCACTAAGCTGCGAAACCGTGATCTCCCAGCCATCCACACCCCTCCAGTCTTCCGCTACAGCACCGCTGGCCGGTGCTCCGTTGGCAGGTGCCGCCCTGCGCGACGCCCATACCTGGGTGTTCGATCTGGACAACACGCTGTATCCCGCCGAATGCGCCCTGTTCGATCAGGTGCAACAGCGCATGGGCGAGTTCATCTCCACCACCTTCGCGGTGGATGCCGCAGCCGCAGCCGAGAAGCGGAAATATTTCTTCCAGAAGCACGGCACGACTTTGCGCGGCCTGATGGTCGAGCATGGTGTCGATCCGGTCGCCTTCCTGGATTATGTGCATGATATCGACCTGAGCGTGGTGGCCGCTATGCCGGCACTGGCCGAGCAGCTGCAGCGCCTGCCCGGCCGCAAGCTGATCTACACCAACGGCACCGTGGCGCATGCCGAACGCATCATGCGCAAGCTGGGCGTGCATCATCATTTCGAGGCGGTGTTCGACATCATCGCCTCCGACTACCTGCCCAAGCCGGAGATCGCGCCCTACCGCACGATGCTGAAGGCACACGGCGTCGAGCCGGTCGGCGCGGTGATGGTGGAAGACATGGCGCGCAACCTAAAACCCGCCGCCGAACTGGGCATGACCACGATCTGGGTACCGACCGCGGCCGCCTGGTCGAAACCTGACACCGACGACCAGTCGCATATCCATTACACCGCCCCCGACCTGACCGCTTTCCTGGCCGCTTTGCCGGCCTGAAACCCATGCTGGTCTGATCTCTGGCGGGTTGACTCGGAAAGCCTGCCGGCTATTGTCTCGCGATCTCGCAGACCCGCATTTCGCAAGGATTTCCGCCATGACCGACGCCGCCCTCGCCAAGCAGCTCCAGCCCGTGATCGATGCCGCCTGGGAGGCGCGCGACCAGGTCAATTTCCAGACCAAGGGCGAAGTGCGCGATGCCGTCGAGAGCACCCTCACGGCACTGGACAACGGCAAGCTGCGTGTCGCCGAAAAGGCCGATGGCAAGTGGAGCGTCAACCAGTGGGCCAAGAAGGCCGTGCTGCTGAGCTTCCGCCTGACCGACAACATGCTGATCAGCGACGCGCCGGGCGGCGCCAGTTGGTTCGACAAGGTGCCGTCGAAATTTGCCGGCTGGGACGAGCAGCGGTTCCGCGCCGCCGGCTTCCGCGCCGTGCCGGGTGCGGTGGCGCGTCGCGGTTCCTATGTGGCGCCGGGCGTGATCCTGATGCCGAGCTTCGTGAATCTGGGCGCCTATGTCGACAGCGGCACCATGGTGGATACCTGGGCCACCGTCGGCTCCTGCGCGCAGATCGGCAAGAACGTGCATCTCTCGGGCGGCGTCGGCATCGGCGGCGTGCTGGAGCCGCTGCAGGGCAACCCGGTGATCATCGAGGATAACTGCTTCATCGGCGCACGGTCCGAAGTGGTGGAAGGCGTGATCGTCGAAGAAGGCGCCGTGCTTTCCATGGGCGTCTATCTCGGCGCCGGCACCAAGATCATCGACCGCGCCACCGGCGAAGTCTTTGTCGGCCGCGTGCCGGCCTATTCGGTGGTGGTGTCGGGCAATATCCCGGGCAAGCCGCTGCCGGACGGCACGCCGGGCCCGTCGCTGTATTGCGCCGTGATCGTCAAGCGCGTGGATGCGCAGACCCGCTCGAAGACGTCGATCAACGATCTGCTCCGCGACTAACGCCTCAAGGTGGTGACGCGCCGCCGCAGCCAGCTCCCTTTCGGTTGAAACTGCGGCGCGCACACCTTTCTTTAACGATGACCGGCGAGGCTCAAGAATCTAATCCCTTGAGCCCCGCCATCATGACGATCCAAGAACCCAAAAGCCGCCGCATCGACCCGAGCGCCTTCCGCCGCTCCACCATCCTGGTGGCCGAGGGCGATCGCGGTCTGCGCCGCACCCTGCGCGACGTGCTGCTGGGCATGGGTTTTCCCTCCATCGTGCTGGCCAGCACGGCAGCCGAAACCATGCGCCAGATCGTCGAGCAGCGCCCCAGCGTGGTGCTGCTGGATCACAAGCTGCCCGGCACCAATGGCAGCGACGGTCTGACCCTGACCCGCCGGCTGCGCCGCGACAACGATCCGCTGCCGATCATCCTGATGGCCACTGCGCCCGATGTCGCCCTGGTGGCCGCCGCACGCGATGTCGGCGTCAACGAGATCGTGCGCAAGCCGCTGTCGATGGAAGGCCTGGTGCTACGCCTGATGCATGTGCTGCAGGTGCCGCGCAAATTCATCCGCAGCCCCGGTTTCGTCGGCCCCGACCGCCGACGTCTGGTCGACCGCCGCCGCAACGAACGGCGGGCCGAAACCCCGCTGCCGCCGGAACAGGAACGCCGCCAGAAGCCGAGCCGCCGCACCGCCGAACGCCGCAAGCCACCCAAATCGGCTTAAGTTTTCACGTAGAAAAAGCCAGCCAAAAAAAGGCCGGTCTGGGCGGGGAGCCGGACCGGCCGAGCAAGTTGGGGCCGGCGCTGACTCTGCACCGACGTCTTGCAGCCTATCCGCCGGCCATGACTCTGGCGTGACGGGGCTGGTTTTGTTGTACTGGCTTCCGTGGGCGGCGAAAATTCGTTCGCTTGCATTACTGTTATTCCCCGCTACAATCCGTCGCACAAAATGACCCGGCCGCCAGAGCCGCGGTCCGAGGATGTCCGGGGAGGACCATTCACCGTGCCAGCGCCCATGCGCAGCCCTGCCGTTCGCGGCAGCGCGAAATCCGACCGTCGCGGCACTGAAAGCCGCGTGGTGGATTACGGCACGCTGCCCGATCATGTCGGCTATCTACTCCGCCTTGCCCAGCTGCGGGTCTGGGAGGATTTCTACGGCCGCATGGGCGAGACCGGCGTCAGCCCGGCGCTGTTTTCGGCATTGATGCTGGTGCGGAGCAATCCCGGCATCCAGCAGAGCCGCCTGGGCGAAGCGCTCGGCGTCGCACGTTCCGGCGCCATGACCATGACCGACCGGCTGGAACGCCTCGGCCTGGTCGAGCGCCGCGCCGATCCGCATGACCGCCGCGCCTATGGCCTGTTCCTGACCGCCGACGGCGAGCGCCGCATGGCCGAATTCGTCGGCCGCGTGCAGCAGCATGACCGGCTGATCAACCAGGTGCTGAGCCCGGACGAGCATCGCACCCTGATGCAGCTGCTGCACAAATTCGTGGCAGCACCCACGCCCATCGTCGAAGAGCGTCGCGCACAGGCCTCTGCGGGGCTTTCCGATCTCGACGGCGATCCAGTAGCATCGCGCACCAAACGCACCGTCTCTGCCGGACGGCGCGCATCTTAGTCCTGAGGCATAACGGGTCATAAACGGAGGAAACCATGAGCATCAAGCTTACCCGCCGCCAATTCGCGGCATCCGCGGCCGGCGCCGCACTGGTCGCCGGCTCGGCGCCCTTCAACATCGTGAAGGCGCAGACCGGCAAACTGAAAATCGGCTCGATCCATCCGCGTTCGGGCTTCCAGGCCCAGCTCGGCATCGCCTGCCAGCGTGGCATTGACCTCGCCCCGCGCGTGCTGCAGCAGCTTGGCATCGCCGCCGATGTCGAGATCATGAACGCCGACACGGAATCGAATGTCGACGTCGCCCGCGCCCGCGCGGAAAAGCTGATCAACGACGGCGCCAACGTGCTGATCGGCGCCTTCGACAGCGGGCAGTCGGCTGCCATCGCCCAGGTCGCCGAGCAGAAGGGCGTGCCCTACATCATCAACGTGGCTGCCGCGCCGCAGATCACCGAACAGGGCTACAAGTTCGTGTTCCGCAACTTCCCGACCGCGCCGATGCTGGTCGGCGACGGCCTGAACCTGATGAAGGGCGTGTTCGAAAAGAGCGGCATCACGCCGAAGACCGCGGTCTTCATGCATGTGAACGACACCTTCGGCCAGTCGATGGCCGGTGCGATCAAGGCCATGGCCCCGCGCTTCAACCTGCCGTTCCAGATCACCGAGACGATCTCTTACGACCCGCAGGCCAAGGATCTGTCGGTCGAAATCGCCAAGGCCAAGGCCACCGGCGCCGACCTGCTGATGCCGGTCACCCGCCTGAACGACGCCATCCTGATGATCCGCGAGATGGTGAAACAGCGTTGGGAGCCGAAGATCGTAATGAGCCCCGGCGCGCCGGGCTTCTACGAAGGTCAGTTCTACAAGACGCTGGGCAAGTTCTCGAACTACCTGCTGACCAACGTGCCCTGGTACAATCCGCGGTCCAGCATGACCCAGAAGCTGCTCGACGAGTTCACCAAGACCTACAAGGGTGAACTGTTCGAACTGAATGTCGGCTTCTCCTTCGAGGCCGTCATGGTCGCCGTGATGGCGCATAACGCCGCCAAGAGCACGGCCGGCGCGGCGCTGGCCGATGCGATCCGCAAGACCAACATCGCCGATCATGTGATGGCGGGCGGCCCGCTGCAGTTCGACGCCAAAGGCCAGAACGTCAACATCAAGTCGGTCACGCTGCAGAATCTCGACCAGCGCCCGAAGGTTGTGCTGCCGCTCGATATCGCGGAAGACAACCTGACCTTGCCGCTGCCGAGCTGGCAGAAGCGGACCTAATCCACTGTCAACCACGCGACACCATTTTCGAAGAAACCGATGCCTGCTGAATTAATCCTTACTGTTGCCGTACAGGGCATCCTGACCGGACTGGTCTACGGCCTGATGGCCTTAGGCCTTTCGGTCATCTTCGGAGTGGTGCGCGTGGTCAATTTTGCCCATGGCGAAATGATGACGATCGCGTCTTATGCCGCGATCGTTGCTTTCGGCGCCTGGAATATCGATCCTCTGGTGTCGATGATCCCGATTGCCGTCCTGCTGTTCGCGATGGGCTATGCGATGCAGGCGGCGCTGATCAATCCCTTCATCAACCGGCCTGAACACAGCCAGTTCATCCTGCTGGCCGCCGTGGCGATCATCATGGTCAACGGCCTGCTGATGATCTTCGGGCCCGACGCCCGCAACGTGCTGGTCGATTACGCGCTCGACTCGATTGAAGTCGGCCCGCTGCTGATCGACAAGGTGCGCGTGATCACCGCCGTGCTGGCACTGGCGATCACCGCCGGGCTGTTCGCCTTCTTCAAACTCAGCCGTATCGGCAAGGCGATCCGCGCCTGCGCCGACAACCATATGGGCGCGCTGGTCGTCGGCCTCAACGTCAAGCGGCTTTATGCGCTGACCTTCGGCATCGGATCGGCCATCGTCGGCGCCGCCGGCGCGATGATGACCCTGCTGATCGACACCACGCCAAACGTCGGGCCGGTCTTCACCCTGCAGGCCTTTGTCATCGTCATCATCGGCGGGCTGGGCTCGATGCCCGGCGCGCTGCTCGGCGGTGTGCTGATCGGCCTGACCGAAGCGATGGCCGGGCTGTTCTTCGCACCGTCGGCCAAGACCATGTTCGGTGTCGCCATTCTCATTCTGGTTCTTCTGTTCAGGCCCCAGGGCCTGCTGGGACGTAAGGCATGATCGCGCGTCTTCTCCATGGCGTGCCCAAGCGCGCCCTGATCCTGCTCGGCCTGCTGCTGGCCTTCCTGCTGGTCGCGCCGCTGTTCGTCGGCAACTACATCCTGTCGGTCCTGATCCTGGTGCTGTATTTCGCCTATACCGGCCAGGCCTGGAACGTGATGATGGGCTTTGCCGGCCAGCTCAGCCTAGGCCATTCGCTCTATGTCGGCCTCGGCGCCTATACGGCTGCAGCACTTTATGTGCATTTCGGCATTGGCCCCTGGGCCGGCGTCTGGATCGCCATCATCATCAGCATGGCGGCCGGCCTGGTGATCGGCTTTCTCGCCTTCCGATTCGGCATCGGCGGCGTCTATTTCGCCCTGCTGACCATCGCCTTCGCTGAATTCACCCGCGTCGGCTTCGACCATTTCATGTGGGTGAACGGCTCGGGCGGCTTCTTCCTGCCGGTGACGCAGTACAGCGTGAACGACCCGCTCAACCTGCGCGGCTCGCCGATGATGTTCTATTACATCCTGCTGACCATCACCGTGCTGGCCTTCATTTTCTGCCGCTGGCTGCTGACCGGGCGCATCGGCTATTACTGGCTGGCAATCCGCGAGGAGCCTGAAGCGGCACAGACGCTGGGCATCAACATCTTCCGCTACAAGATGATCGCCGTGGCGATCTCGTCCGGCATGACGGCGCTGAGCGGCGTGTTCTTCGCCTTCTATTACAACAACCTCTTCCCCGAGCAGATTTTCAGCATGAACCGCTCGATCGAACTGATCCTCGGGCCGATCATCGGCGGCGTCGGCTCGCTGTTCGGGCCGATCCTCGGCGCCTTCGTGCTGACCGCACTGGCCGAGGCGCTGAACGACATCATGGTGGCGCTGGGCTATGAACTGCCGGGCGTGAAGCTGGTCTTCTACGGCTTCTGCCTGCTGTTCGTGGTGATGTGGCTGCCCAATGGCATCTGGCCGCCGCTGCGCAAATGGCTGAAGCTGGAGGACCGCTCATGAGCGCGACTCATCTGCTGGCCGTCACCGGCATTTCGAAAAGCTTCCGCGGCCTGAAAGCCGTGAGTCAGGCCTCGCTGACCGTGCCGCAGGGCGGCATCGTCAGCCTGATCGGCCCGAACGGCGCCGGCAAGACCACCTGCTTCAACATGATCGCCGGCGTGTTCAAGCCCGACGAAGGCAGCATTCTGTTCGATGGCCGCAGCATCGAGGGGCTGCGTCCGGACCAGATCTGCCATGCCGGCATCGGGCGCACCTTCCAGATCGTGAAGCCCTTCAAGGAGCTGACCGCACTGGAGAATGTGATCGTCGGCGCGCTGCGTAACGAGAGCAGCACGCGCGCGGCGCGCAAGAAGGCCGAGGGCGTGCTCGACCAGCTCGGCATGCTCGACAAGCGCGACCAGCCGGCGGCGCAGCTGACCCTGCCTGAACGCAAGCGGCTGGAAGTGGCGCGTGCGCTGGCCACCGATCCCAAGCTGCTGCTGCTGGATGAAGTGATGGCGGGGCTACGCCCGACCGAAACTGATCAAATGGTCGCCGTGTTCCGCGACCTGAACCGCAAGGGGCTGACGATCCTGCTGATCGAGCATGTGATGCGCGCCGTGATGGCGCTGTCGCAGCATGTGGTGGTGCTGCATCATGGCCAGGTGATCGCCGATGGTGCGCCGGAGCAGGTGGTGCGCGATCCGGCCGTGCTGGAATGCTATCTGGGCGAGGAGGCCGAGGTATGACCAGCCTCAGCCTGAAAGACCTCGACGTTTTCTACGGCGATGCGCAGGCGCTGGATGGCGTCTCATTGGAGGTGCCGCAGGGCAGCATCGTTGCCATCGTCGGCGCCAATGGTGCCGGCAAATCGACGCTGATCCGGACGATTGCTGGCATCGAGACGCCGCGCCGCGGCCAGATCAGCTACAAGGGCGCGCAGATCGGCGGACTGCCTAGCTACAAGGTCTGCAATCTCGGCATCGGCCAGGTCGCCGAGGGCCGCCAGATTTTCCCAAGCTTAAGCGTGCTGGAAAACCTGGAGATGGGCGCGCTGCTGCCGCGGGCGCGTGGCAAGGAGAAGGCGACGCTGGATGAAGTCTTCCAGCTCTTCCCGCGCCTGGCCGAGCGGCGCGACCAGCTGGCCGGCACCATGTCGGGCGGCGAGCAACAGATGCTGGCCATCGGCCGCTGCCTGATGGGCCAGCCCGACCTGATCATGTTCGACGAGCCGTCGCTCGGCCTCGCGCCTGCCGTGGTGCAGGAGGTGTTCCGCATCATCAGGCTGTTGCACGAGACACGCGGCCTGACCGTCATTCTCGTTGAGCAGAATGTCGCGGTGTCGCTCAAGCTGGCGGATCACGCCTATGTGCTGGAGAACGGCCGCATCGTGATGCAGGGCAGTGGGCAGGACCTGCTGCATGACGACCGCGTGCGACAGGCCTATATGGGGCTCTGACTCCAAGACATGCGAAACGAAAAAAGGCCACCTCGCGGTGGCCTTTCCTTTGTCCGGGTGAGCGGAGCCCTTAAGCAAGATTGGCGAAGAAGTCGTTGCCCTTGTCGTCGACGATGATGAAGGCGGGGAAGTCTTCCACGTCGATCTTCCACACCGCTTCCATGCCGAGTTCGGGATATTCGTGCTGCTCGACCTTCTTGATGCAGTTCTTGGCCAGGATCGCAGCCGGGCCGCCGATCGAGCCGAGATAGAAGCCGCCGTATGTCTTGCAGGCTTCGGTCACCTGTTTGGAGCGGTTGCCCTTGGCGAGGCTGATGAAGCCGCCGCCGTTTTCCATCAGCGTGCCAACGTATGAGTCCATGCGGCCGGCCGTGGTCGGGCCGAAGGAACCGGACGCCATGCCATCGGGCGTCTTGGCCGGACCGGCGTAATAGATCATGTGGTTCTTCACATAGTCGGGCAGGCCCTCGCCGCGCTCGATGCGTTCGGCGAATTTGGCATGCGCCAGGTCGCGCGCCACGATGAGAGTTCCTGTCAGAGAAAGTCGCGTCTTGACCGGATACTGCGACAGCTTTTTGCGGATTTCGCTCATCGGCTGGTTCAGGTCGATCTTGACCACTTCGGTCGACAGCTTGTCTTCATGCTCGGGCAGATACTGCGCCGGGTTGGTTTCGAGCTGTTCGAGATAGATGCCGTCGCGGGTGATCTTGCCGAGCGCCTGACGGTCGGCCGAGCAGGACACCGCCATGCCGATCGGCACGGAGGCGCCATGGCGCGGCATGCGGATCACGCGCACATCGTGGCAGAAATACTTGCCGCCGAATTGCGCGCCGATGCCGTTGGCGCGGGTGAGTTCGAGAATCTTCTGCTCGAATTCGACATCGCGGAAGGCATGGCCGGTGTCGCTGCCCTTGGTCGGCAGATGGTCGAGATAGCGCGCCGAGGCCAGCTTGGCGACCTTCAGGTTCAGCTCAGCGGAGAGTCCGCCGATCACGATGGCCAGGTGATAGGGCGGGCAGGCCGCGGTGCCCAGCGTCTTGATCTGGGTGTCGAGGAATTTGAGCAGGTTGTCGCCGCGCAGCACGGCCGGCGTCTGCTGGAACAGATAGGTCTTGTTGGCCGAACCGCCGCCCTTGGCCATGAACAGGAATTTGTAGGCATCGCCCTCGGTGGCATACAGCTCGATCTGCGCCGGCAGATTGGTGCCGGTGTTCTTCTCTTCGAACATCGTCAGCGGCGCGAGCTGCGAGTAGCGCAGGCTGGTCTCGGTATAGGTGCGGTAGACACCCTTGGAGATCGCCGCCTCGTCGCTGCCCGAGGTCCAGACATACTGGCCCTTCTTGCCGATCACGATGGCGGTGCCGGTATCCTGGCAGGATGGCAGTACCATGCCGGCCGAGATATTGGCGTTCTTCAGAAGCTCCAGCGCGACGAAGTGATCGTTCGGGGAGGCATCCTTGTCGTCCAGGATGGCACGCAGCTGCGCCAGATGGCCGGGGCGGAACAGGTGCGCAATGTCGCGCATCGCATTGAAGGTGAGGTCACCGAGCGCCTGGTCGCTGACCTGCAATATCTCCTTGCCGGCCGCCTTGATCACCTCAACACCGTCGCTGGAAATCTTGCGATAGGGCGTGGTGTCGGGACCGAGCGGAAGCAGGTCCTCGTAGCGGAACTCGGGCATTGTCGTCTCCGGGGCTGGTGCGCGGCTCGTGGGCTCCGAGCCGGGAAAGAAGGGCAGTCTCAGGTTTTCTTCTTGCGGAAGGCGTCGAGCGCGACCACGTCGCCGGTCTTGCGCTCACCCGCGTCTTCGCCCGCGGGCGCATCGGCGGCATCTTCGCTTTTGCCGGGTTCGGCATTGCCGATCGGCGAGGGCGTGGCCATGGCCGGGCGGCTCTCGGCATTGGGCGTGACGCGGAACTGCAGGCCGAACTGCACGCTGGGATCGGCGAAGGCGGTGATCGCCGCATAGGGGATCACCAGGCGTTCGGGAATCTTGTTGAAACTGAGCGTGGCCTGGAACCAGTCCTCATGCGCCTCCAGCCCCCAATACTGGTGCTGCAGCACGATGGTCATCTCTTCCGGATAGCGCTCATGCAGATACTCCGGCAGCTCGACGCCGGGCTGATCGGTGCGGAAGGTGATGTAGAAATGGTGGTTGCCGGGCAGGCCGAATTCCGCGACGCGCTTCAGCGCCTCACGCACCGCGCCACGCAGCGCGGTTTCCACCAGGAGATTGTAGTCGAGCAGCTTGCCGGCCATGACTGATCTTCTCGGACACTCAATTGCACCATTTTACCCCTCTGCTTCAGGGGGTTCAATTCCAAGCCGGGCTGTGGGGGCTATCATCCACAGCTATTGTCCCCATCTTGATCGGAAAATAGGGCCTTGGACGGAAAGTGGGGGGCTTCTGTTGCCCGGCGCCCCCCGAGCCGCGCTTACCTATTAGGCAGCGAGTGCAACGCGATTGTCGTTGGCACTTAGAGATTGACCCGATAACGGCGGTATCATGCCGGGCAAAAACCGTGTTTTTACTGCGCACGTCGAGCCTGATTCGCCCCCAGCATCAACCCAGGGTAAAGCCATTCCGGCCCAGCCTGGGTTCATGGTGGAGGCGCCGGGTACTGCCCCCGGGTCCGTAACGCCTATTCCGCACGGCGTTTATCGCCATAGTCGGGTTGCCCCGACAGGCCTAATCTAGGGTGTCCGGAGGGGTTTTTGAAGGGTCCCGCCCCAGCTTTGGTCCCGACAGACTTCCGGGAGACTTGGGCGGACTCGGTGTGGCGGTCTATAACCTCCTGCTTTTTGTCCGGCGGCCCGAGTCGCCGGTATTGCCCGGAGATTTGCCGCATGACCATGACGCCGGAGCAGGCCGCCGAGATCGCCGCCCTGCGCAGCCAGAGCCAGACCACCCGCCGCGCCACCGTGCCGGCGCTGGAGGAAATCCTGTACGAGCCGCTCAACGTGCTCGACCATGGCTTTGTCCGCGTCATCGATTACATGGGCGACGACAGCGCCGTGGTGCAGGCCGCCCGCGTCTCCTACGGCCGGGGCACCAAGAAGGTCAGCGAGGATCGCGGCCTGATCAACTACCTGATGCGCCACCGGCACACCACGCCGTTCGAGATGTGCGAGATCAAGTATCATGTGAAGCTGCCGATCTTCGTCGCGCGCCAGTGGATCCGCCATCGCACTGCCAATGTGAATGAATATTCAGCGCGCTATTCGATCCTCGACAACGAGTTCTATATCCCTGCCCCTGACCAACTCGCCGCGCAGTCAAGCTCGAACCGCCAGGGCCGCGGCGATGTGCTGACCGGACCGGAAGCCGCCCGCGTGCTGGACCTGCTGAAGCGCGACGCGGCGCAGAGCTATGCCTCGTATGAGGAAATGCTCAACGAGAAGCCGGATGGCTCCAAGCGCGACGAGGGCCGCGAAGGTCTGGCGCGCGAACTCGCCCGCATGAACCTGACGGTCAACTTCTATACCCAGTGGTACTGGAAGACCGATCTGCTGAACCTGCTGCACTTCCTGTCGCTGCGTGCCGACAGCCACGCGCAGTATGAAATCCGCGTCTATGCCGAAGCCATGCTGGACACGGTGAAGCGCTGGGTGCCGGCCTGCTACGACGCCTTTAAGGAATACCGTATCGGCGGCGCGGCGTTGTCGGCCACTGCGATCAAGGTGGTGCGGCGCATGCTGGCGGGCGAACAGGTCGACCAGGCCGGTTCGGGCTTAAGCGCGCGGGAATGGCGCGAACTGATGGACGTGCTGAAGCCGCAGGGCTGACCGGACCAGGTTTAATCGGCTTTCACCGCCGGCGCAGCCACATCGCGGTTCATCCACCACACCACGGCACCGAACAGTGCCGTGCAGGCGAAGGCCAGCCCGAGGGACAGCGCGTCGCCGGCGGGGAACAGCGCATTCACCGCCGAGCCCATCACGCCGCCCATGGTCTGCAGGAAGCCGGACAGCGCGGCGCCGGCGCCAATGGCGGCCGGATTGACGCCCACGGCCGAGACCACCGAATTGGGCAGCGCCAGCCCCATGCCGATGGCCCAGAGCGTGCGCAGTGCCACAATAGCCGTGATGCTGGGGCCGAACAGCGCGACCCAGACAGCAAGCCCCACCGCACCGCCCACCATGCACAGCACGCCGAGATCGACCATGCGGCGCAGGCCGAGCCGCGCGCCGAACCAGGACGATATCACCGCGCCGATGAAGAAGCCGGCGCTGCCGAAGGCCATCAGCACGCCGAAGCTGACCGGATCGAGATCCATGCTGCCGATCAGCACCGAAGGCGCCGCGGCGCTGAAACCATGCAGGCCGGCGAAAATGCCCATGTTGAGCAGGCCGAAGGTGAGGAAGATGCGGCTGCTCAGCAGGAAGCCATAGGCGCGCAGGATGCCGGCCAGCAGAGGACCGCTGCTCAGTCCCGGCGTGTAGGTCTCCGGCATGCGCCGCATCAGCACCAGCATCACCGCCAGGGTGATGCCGCCGCTGATCCAGAAATTGGCGCGCCAGCCAATATATTCCTCGATCAACCCGCCCAGCAGCGGCGAAACAATCGGCGCGATCGCCATCGCGGCGCTGATCACCGAGGTGGCGCGGGCGGCCTGTGTACGGTCGTAGGCATCGTTGATGATGGCACGGCCGATCGCCATGGCGCTGGCGGCGCCCAGGCCTTGGGCGGCCCGGGACCAGAGCAGGCCCTGCAGGCTGTCGACCAGTGCGCAGGCCGCCGATCCGGCCACCATCATCGCCAGGCCGCCCAGCAGCAGCGGCCGCCGGCCATAGCGGTCGCTTAAGGGACCAAACAGCAGCTGGCCGCCGGCAAAAGTGATGAAATAGGCCGTCAGGGTAATGGGCAGAATGTCAGCCGGCGCAGAGAGTTGCTCGCCGATGGTAGGCAGCGACGGCAGATACATGGTGGCCGCCAGAATCCCGTTCGAATACAGGATCGTGATCAGCAGCAGCAGGCCAGCCGGCGGGGGGGATCTGGACATCGGGCCCAAAGGCGTTGGGTGACAGGTAGAACAGAGACCCAGCCAATCCCATCACAGGTATCACGGATCGGTTGGCTTCATCGGATGGCCAGTATATATATGATCGCAAAAGTATTTCCACGATTCTAGTGCAGTACGGCCAGGGGTGCATACGGGCCTGTGCAGTTGGAAACGCTGGCCAATCCGAGCATCGGGTTGCGAACAGAGGGGCGGTCGAACGGGATGTCGGAAAAGATCGATTTCAGCCACGTCCGTTTTCTCGTCGTGGATACGAACCGGCTGATGTGTCAGCTGGTGAAGGACATCCTGATGATGCTCGGCTGCACACAGGTGACCACTGCGCGCGACAGCGAGAAGGCGATCGCCAACCTGCGCGCCGGCGGCTATGACGTGCTGATCACGGAATGGAACCTCAAGCCGCGCTCCGGCCTGGAACTGCTTGACTGGCTGCGTACCGATGGCGGATCGCCCGACCGCATGATGCCGGTGATCATGCTGACCGCGAATTCCGAAGTCGAATACGTGATGGAGTCACGCGACAAGGGCGTGACCGAGTTTCTCGCCAAGCCCTTTACGGCAGATGGTATGTATCGCCGCCTGGTTTCGGTGATCGCGCGCCCGCGCGATTTCGTCAGCGTGAAAGGCTATTTCGGCCCGGATCGCCGTCGGCAGCAGATCCCCTTCGAGGGACCTGACCGCCGCCAGCAGAAGCCGGACTAGCCGTCAGGCGCGCAATGCGAAACAAACCCCAGTTCATCCCCAATCGCGGCGAGCTGAAACGCAAGGCGGTCAATTACAAGACCGGCATGGAGATCAAACTCGACGAGGCTACGCTCAAGAAGATGGAGCAGCTGGTCGAGAATTCTTCCGCCGAGTTCCTGAGCGAGACCGTGGAAAGCCTGAAAGGCCTGCGCGAGGCTTTGGGACGCGCCGCCACCGACCCTTCGGCGCGTCGCGAGGTGCTGGAGCATATCCGCGAAGAGGCTTTCCAGATCAAGGGCATGGGCGGCGTGTTCGGCTATCCGCTGCTGACCGAGTTCGCCAAGTCCCTGCATGACTTCCTGAAAGAGCTGGAAGACCTCGACGAGTTGCAGCAGGAAATCGTCTCGATCCATATCGACACGCTGTATGTGGTGGTGTCACACAAGATCAAGGGCTCGGGCGGCCCACTGGAAGCCCAGCTGCGCGCCTCGCTGAAAGCTGCGGTGGACAAGGCCAAGCCGGCCGCCAAGCCCGCCCCATAGGCCGTCCTGCCCCCTGTTTTTTCCCGCCGGCCGGCCTTATCTGGACTCCCACCCCTCTCCAGCCCTATAACCCCCGCATGCATCCGACCGCCCCCCTGCCCTTCGTCAAAATGCACGGCCTCGGCAACGATTTCGTGGTGCTGGACGCGCGCGCCCACAGCCTGCCGCTCGACCTGGCGGCCGTGAAGCTGCTGGGCGACCGCAAGCGCGGCGTGGGCTTCGACCAGATGATCACCATCGAACGCTCGGACAAGGCGGATGCCTTCATGCGCATCCACAATGCCGATGGCGGCGAAGTGGAATCCTGCGGGAATGCAGCGCGCTGCGTCGCCACCCTGCTGATGCGCGAGAATGGCAAGGATGCCGTGAGCATCGACACGCTGGGCGGCTGGCTGAATGCCAAGGCTGGCGCCAGCGGCGTGATCACCGTGGATATGGGCGAGCCGCGCTTCGACTGGCAGGCCATCCCGCTGTCGCGCGAGATGAACACCATGAGCATGGCCTACAGCCATGGCGGTTTCGACAAGCCGGGCGCCGTCAATGTCGGCAATCCGCACGTCGTGTTCTTCGTGCCCAATGCCGAGGCCGTACCGCTGGCCGAGATCGGGCCGCAGATTGAACATGATCCGCTGTTTCCGCAGCGCGTTAACGTGGAATTCGCACAGATCATCGACCGCAAGCAGATCCGCATGCGCGTCTGGGAACGCGGCGCCGGCATCACGCGCGCCTGCGGCACCGGCGCCTGCGCCACGCTGGTGGCGGCCGCCCGCCGCGATCTGAGCGAACGCAAGGCGCAGATCGTGCTGGATGGCGGCGTGCTGACCATCGAATGGGGCGCCGACAATCACATCTACATGACCGGCCCGGCCACCGAGGCCTTCCGCGGCGAAATCCCGCCGACCTTCTGGGCCGCCCTGCACGACGCCGCATAACAATGTCGGACACGCAATCCGACGTCCTGAATTTCGGCTGCCGCCTCAATGCCTATGAGGGCGAGGCGATCCGTAGCGCGCTCAGCAAGCACGGCCGCGACGATATCGTGGTGGTGAATACCTGTGCCGTGACGGCCGAAGCCGAGAAGCAGGCGCGCCAGGCGATCCGCCGGCTGCGCCGCGAACGGCCCGAAGCCCGCATCGTCGTCACCGGTTGCGCCGCGCAGGTCAATGCCGCCGCGTTTTCGGCAATGCCGGAGGTCGACCATGTGATCGGCAATCGCGAGAAACTGAACGAGACTGTCTGGCGCGATCTAACCAAAGACAGCAGCCGCATTACCGTCGGCGATATCCTGCAGGATGCGCCGGCAGCGCTTCCCGCGGTCAGCCATTTCCCTGGCCGGCCGCGCGCCTATCTGGAAATCCAGCAGGGCTGCGATCATCGTTGCACCTTCTGCATCATTCCCTTCGGTCGCGGCCCGAGCCGCTCACTGCCCTTGGGCGCCGTCGTCGAACAGGCGCGTGCATTGGTCGAGCGCGGCTATCGCGAATTCGTGCTGACCGGCGTGGATATCACCTCCTACGGCCATGACCTGCCGGGTCAGTCGACCCTGGGCAATGCCGCGCGCCGGCTGCTTGATCTGGTGCCCGGCGTGCAGCGCCTGCGGTTTTCCTCGCTCGATCCCGCCGAGATCGACAATGACCTGCTGCAACTCTATGCCGACGAACCGCGCGTGATGCCGCATGCGCATCTCAGCTTGCAGGCCGGCGATGACCTGATCCTGAAACGCATGAAGCGCCGCCACAGTCGCGCCCAGGCGCTGGACATGGCGCAGCGGCTGCAGGCATTGCGGCCGGGCATCGCACTCGGCGCCGATCTGATTGCGGGCTTCCCGACTGAAAGCGAAGCGGCGTTTGAAAACAGCCGCAGCCTGATCGAGGATGCCGGCCTCGCCTTTGTGCATGTCTTCCCTTATTCGCCGCGCCCCGGCACGCCGGCGGCACGCATGCCGCAGTTGCCGGTCGAGCTGCGCAAGGGGCGCGCCGCGCTGCTGCGTCAGACCGCCGATGCTGCGCTGGAACGTTTCCTCAGCCGGCGCATTGGTGTGGAAGCACAGATTCTGGTCGAGCAGGCCGGCGTGGGTCGCGACGAGACCTATGCGCCCGTCGTGCTGCCCGATCACATGACCAAGGGCAGCATTGTCGCCGCCCGCATCGCGGCAGTGCGCGATGGCAAACTCTGGCTGGACGCAGCATGAGCGAGACCGAAAAGAAAACCGGCTGGTTCGGCCGCCTGAAAGCCGGCCTGTCGCGCTCGGCCGGACAGCTGGGCGAGCAGATCGGCGCATTGTTCACCAAGCGCAAGCTGGATCGCGCCGCGCTGGACGAGTTGGAAGAGACACTGATCGCTGCCGATCTGGGCGTGACCACTGCCGGCAAGATCGTGCAGGCCATCGCCAAGGACCGTTTCGACAAGGACATCTCAGCCGAGGAAATCCGCATCGCGCTGGCGGAGTCGGTCGCGCCACTGCTGCTGCCGGTGGAAAAGCCGCTGCTGCTGGAGGGCGCCAAGCCGCAGGTGATACTGGTCGTTGGCGTCAACGGTGTCGGCAAGACCACGACGATCGGCAAGATTGCCAGCAAGCTGCATGACGACGGCAAGAAAGTGATGCTGGCCGCTGGCGACACGTTCCGCGCCGCCGCCATCGAACAGCTGAAAATCTGGGGCGAGCGTGCCAAGGCGCCCGTGCTGGCGCGCGAGACCGGCGCCGACGCCGCGGGCCTCGCTTTCGATGCACTGACGCAGGCGCAAGCCGACGGCATCGATGTGCTGATGATCGATACCGCAGGCCGCCTGCAGAACAAGGCCGACTTGATGCAGGAACTGGCCAAGATCGTGCGCGTGCTGAAAAAGCAGGTGCCGGATGCGCCGCATCATGTGCTGCTGGTGCTGGATGCCACCACCGGTCAGAACGCGATCAACCAGGTGCAGACCTTCAAGGAAATCTGCGCCGTGACCGGTCTGGTCGTGACCAAGCTCGATGGCACCGCGCGCGGCGGCGTGCTGGTGGCGATTGCCGACAAGTTCGGCCTGCCGGTGCATTATATCGGCGTCGGCGAACAGGCCGCCGATCTGCAGCCCTTCTCGGCACAGGGTTTTGCCCGCGCACTCGCCGGTCTTGATTAGTAATTGGCTTGATTAGTAACTGGCTTGATTAGTAACTGGCTTGATCAGTAATTCCCGAACTCGCCCGGCGGATTTGAAAAAGCAGGGAAGCTGTCGCGACCCATCACGCTGCGATGATGATTGAGCGCCCAATGCACCGACGGGAAGGCCAGTTCGTCCCAGGGGATGTCGTCCCAGCCGAACAGCTTCACCTCCAGCGATTCCGGACCGGCGGAATAGTCCGGACCGGCCAGCGTGGCGCGGTAGATCAATTGCACCTGGCTGATGCGCGGAATGTTGTAGACCGCCAGTAACGCATCGATACGGATTTCGGCGCAGGCTTCTTCCTGCGCCTCGCGCATCGCGCCAGCTTCTGACGTCTCGCGCTCCTCCATATAGCCCGCAGGTATGGTCCAGAAGCCCTGCCGTGGCTCGATGGCGCGCCGGCATAGCAAAATCTGCTCGCCCTGCGTGATCACCGCACCGACCACGATCTTGGGATTGACGTAGTGGACCCAGCCGCAGTCGCCGCAGACATGGCGCTCACGATTATCACCCTCAGGTACCTGTCTGGAAAAGCGGAAGTTCTTAGGATTCTGCATGAAGCACCCGATGCTTGCAGTCTCAAGGATCACGTTTATGGCATAGCGTAAAATATTACGGCTTCCACTAGACGAATCCGATGCAAAGGCGTTTTATCAGTGAACTGAGAAGCGGGCTTAAATACCCGCCCAGTGACAGGTAGGCTTGTTAAAATAATAAAAGAAACCGGGAGGTTCCATGTCGGGGGACAAGACCACCCATAACGGTACCGGGGACACCCTCGGCGTTTTCAATTTGCAGGATGCACCGGGACATCTGTTGCGTCGCTGTCAGCAGCTCGCCGTCGATCTTTATACGGCGGAAGTTGGCAGCAACGGACTGACGCCACGGCAATTCGCGCTACTGCTCGCCATCTACCAGAAAAGCGGTATCAGCCAGGTGGACCTCGTCCGCCAGACTGGCATCGACCGTTCGACGGTGGCCGAGATGGTGGCGCGGTTGATCAAGCGCGGCCTGCTGATCCGACAACGCACCGAGAGCGATCGCCGGACCAACGCCCTGGCGGTGACGCCGGAAGGCGAACGTCAGTTGCGGGCGGCGCAGCCGGGTGTGGCGCGGGCACAGGATCGCATCCTGGATCCGCTTCCGGCCGGCAAACGCGAGGAATTCATCACGCTGCTGCGGCAGTTGGTGGATACACTGGAAGCGCGACCGTAATCGAGATTTCGGCGGCGCGGTTCGACTCAGGCCGGATCGCGCCGTTCGAGATTGTCCTGTAACCGCTGTGTCAAAGCGGACATGTCGATCTGCGCCACTGAACCGGCGCCAGCAAGGTCGAGTGCTTGCGCGGCGGCCGCGCCCATGGCGATGCAGGGTCCCATCACACGCACCGAACTGAGCGCCGCCGGATCGCCGTCGATGCAGCGGCCGGCTGCCACAAGATTGTCGGCACTGCTTGGCACCATGCTGCGGAATGGCACGTAATGCAGATGGTCGTCGCCGAATTCTTCCCAATGCACGTCTTCGGCCCGGTCATGCAGTTCGACCGGCCATGAGCAGCGCAGCACGGCATCGGCCGGCTTGAGCCCCTGCCGCACCTCGTCGACCTGCAGGCTGTGGCCACCGACGATCCAGCGCGTCTGCCGGATGCCGAGGAAGCCGTATTGCCGCACGCGCGCATTGGCGAAGACGTCAGCATATTCGCCGCGCAGGAAAGCGACCACGCGATCCGCCTGCGCACGGCCTTCGGCCTGCGACTTCGCATAGCCGGCGGCATCGAGCGGCGTTTCCACATGCGTCATGTTGACAGTGGCCTGGCCTTTCCCCGGGAAGGCGAAAACGAAACCGTCGCGCCGCACCAGCCCATACCTGCCGCCGGCTTCGGCGAGGCGCTTCTGCATCGCCCAGCGGTCGAGCTTGAGCGCCGCGGCTTCGTCATAGCCTTCGAGCGTGAACATCAGCGTGCCCATGATCGGGCTGACCGGCTCGCGGCAGTCGAAGCCGGCGAGATAGCTCAGCGCTGCATCACCCGAGGCATCGACAAAACCCTGCCCGCGCAACTCGATCTGGCCAAAGCGCGTGGCGAGGCTGAGGCTGGTGATACGGCCGCCGTCGCGCTGCACCTGCAGCAAGGTGGCGCCCAGCAATGCCTCGATGCCGGCGGCATGCACTGCCTGTTCGATCCAGCGCACCAGCACCTGCTCCTGATAGAGCGGGGTATAGCTGTTGCGGCCACGACGCAGGTGAAAGGCGTCCGCGCGCTTGAGATACGCGAACATGTCGTCGACGATGCCGTAGACGACGCGGTAGGGTTCCGGTCCGTTGGAATAGAAGCCGCAGAAGGTGCCGAGCATCGAGCCAGTCGACTGGCCGCCCAGCTGTTGCCCGGCATCGACCAGCACGACACGGCGGCCGAGCTTCGCGGCCTCCAGTGCTGCCGAAATACCACTGATACCGGCACCGACCACGACAATGTCAGCCTCGATCACGCGTGCTGCAGCATTGGCATTACGGACGACACGGGTTTCCGGAATCGGATAGTCGCTCACAGCAGAGTCTCCTAGCGCCAGCGCAGCACGATCTTCTCGGCGATGCTGAGCAGCGCGCTGACACCCAGGCCGAGCAGCGACAGCAGCACGACGCCGCCAATCAGCTGGTCGATCTGCATCAGGTTGCCCGCCGCCAGCACAAAGGCGCCGATGCCGGTATCCGCGCCGATCATCTCGGCCGCCACTACCAGGATCAGCGCAATCGAACTGGAAATACGGAAGCCGGCGAGAATCCCCGGCATCGCACCCGGCAGGATGACCTTGAACACGATCATGCGCGTACTGAGCCCGAAACTCTGCGCCATGCGGATCAGGTTGCGCGGCACGTTATCGACTGCCGAAAAGGCGCTGACCACGGTGGGGAAAAACACGCCGAGCGCGATGGTGGCGACCTTGGACGGTTCGCCGATGCCGAACCACAGGATGAACAGCGGCAGCAGGGCGATCTTGGGGATCGGGAACAGCGCCGAGACAATCGGAAGTCCGACCGAACGTGCCAGCACGAAGATGCCCATCATGAAGCCGAGCGTGATGCCGGCGAGGCTGCCCAGAATCCAGCCCGAGACGATCCGCTTCAGCGAAGCGACGATATGCGCGACCAACTTGCCGTCAACCAGCAAAGCGTGCAGCGCCTGCACCACTTCGCTCGGCGCCGGCATGAACAGCGCCGGCAGCCAGCGCAACTGCGAGGCGGTTTCCCAGCAGGCGATGATCACGAGGAAGGCAAGCCAGGGCGCCCAGCGTCTGGTGCCGGGCACAAAGCCGCCGCCGCGGAAAGCGACTGTATTCTTCGCGACCTCAGGCATGCTGCATCTCGCGATCCGCCACCTGCGCCTCGGCCTTGATCAGACTCCAGAGTTCATCGTGGAGATTTTTCACGAGCGCTGCATGTTCAGGCTTCATCCGTTCGGCCACGGGCACAGGGATACTGACGATGCGCTTGATCCGGCCCGGCCGGCGCGACAGCACCACCACCTGATCGGCCAGCCGCACGGCCTCGTTCAGATTATGCGTCACATAGAGCGTCGTGGTGCGCTCGCGCGCCCAGATCGAGATCAGGTCTTCCATCAGCAATTCGCGGGTCTGTGCATCCAGTGCCGAGAGCGGCTCGTCCATCAGCATCACGGCGGGCTTCACGGCAATCGCCCGCGCAATGCCGACACGCTGGCGCATGCCGCCGGAGAGCTGCTTGGGCAGGGCATCGGCAAAGTCGCTGAGGCCGCAGAGTTTCAGCACCTCGGCAATGCGCGCCTGCTGCTCGGCGCGGCCGAGCCGGTGATGTTCCAGCGCCAGCGCCACATTGCCGGCCACGCTGCGCCAGGGCAGCAGCGCAAAGTCCTGGAATACGAAAGTGAGCGGATTGAGGCAGCCGGCCGGCGGCGTACCCAGCGTGCTGATACGGCCGGTCTGCTGTGGCAGCAGGCCGCCGATCAGGTTGAGCAGGGTGGACTTGCCGCAGCCCGACGGCCCGATCAGCACCGCCGTCTCGCCTTCAGCAACCGCAAAGCCGACCCCCTCGAGGACCGGCAGGTCGCCATAGGCGTAGCCGACATCCTCCAGAACAACCTGCATGAACGCTACTCGACGCCGTGTTTACTTCTTCGGCACGTCGAAGTGACCCTTGACGAAGCTGAGGTCGATGAAGTCTTCCGCCTTCACCGACTTGTCGACCATACCCTGCGCCTGGTTCCAGGCCACCTGGTCATAGATGTTCTTCACCAGCAGGCGCCCCTGCGGGTCCATGTAATTGGCGGCGATCTTCACGGTGTCGATGCTCGGCTTGGGCTGCACCCACTTTTCCAGCGCCGGCATCAGCGCCAGCGCCTTCTCGCCGATCATGCGATTGCCCTGGCTGTCCTTGGCCAGGAAGGCCGCGGCGTAGTCTGCGAGACCCTTCTGATAGGCGCGCACGAAACGCTCGACCAGCGGGCGCTTCTCCTTGACGATCTTGCTGGACGCAAACAGCGCGCCGAGTTGCCACAGCGTATGCTCATGCACCCAGCCGATGATCTTGCCGGTGCCGTCTTCTTCCAGCTTCAGTGCGTTGTTGGCCGGCAGGATGGTGGCATCGACCTGGCCGCCACTGAGCGCCGCCATCATGTTGGGGATCGACTGCACCGGCTTCATCTGCACGGAGTCGAGCTTGAAATTATACTTATCGGCCAGCATGCCGAGATTGTAGTGGAAGCTGGAACCGACCGTGGTGATCGCCACGCTTTTGCCGGCGAAATCCTTGGGCGAGCGGAAGCCGGCCTCATAGGCTTTCTTGGAGGCGACATAGGCCACGAAGTTATAGCCCGGCTCCTCGCGGCTTTGCGCCGCAATCACCTTCAGCGCACCCTTGCCGGCGAGATTGAAGAAACCGCCGGTGAAAGCCGTGATGCCGAAATCGGCATCGCCCGAGGCGACGGCCACGGCCACGGCCTGCGCGGCATTGAAGATCTTGATGTCGAGGTCGATGCCTTCGGCGTCGAAATAGCCGCGTTCCTTGGCAATGAAGATCGGCGCCGTGGAAATGAACGGCAGGGCCGAGATCGTCACTTTTTCCTTGGGTTGCGCGAAGGCGAGGCCAGGCATCAGCAGAACAAGAGCAAAAAGAGCCGCGAGACGCAGCGTGCGCTTCAACATGACGTTTCCCCAGTCGTTTGTATGCGGTTGTCGGCCAAGCTAAAGGCCGTCGCCGCCTGCGTCAATCAGACGGGCTGACTGCTGGGAAATCGTCCGGAATCTGGGGTTTTTAGACGACGATATTGATGTGCTGGCCGAGCAGACCGCCGCGGGTCTGGATGGGGCGCTGCTGGCTCTGCACGGGCGCGGGTGAAGCGGAACGCTGTTCCGAGGCAGCAACCTGGATGCTGGTGCCAATGCTGCCAAGCTGGGCAGCGAAGCTGGTCTTCTGGGTGGGCGCGGTCTGCGGGGCCGCGGTCGCCGTCTGGGCCGGGCGCGGGGGCTGCACCGGACGATTGTTCTGCAACTGCGACAGCGCCGAGAGAAGATTACTGCTGGGACCGACTGCCATGATCTGACCATTCCACCCGGAGGCCGGAATGGCCCCTCAACCCGGGCCGATTACGCGCAGGAGTCTCTTAAACAGGTCTTAACGGCGGGGCCGGGTGTCCGGTTTTTAATGCCTCGTTCAGCGCGGCAGGCCAGCCAGCCGCTGGGCCAGCTCCTTGGCTTCCGCCGACTCGGGCGGCAGCTGCGCCAGCAGGCGGGTCCAGGCCGCGGCCGCGGCGGCATTCTCGCCCGACTCGAAGGCCGAGCGGCCGACGAACCAGAGCGCCTGAGGGTGATCCGGCGCCTGTTCCAGCACCTTGCCGAACTCCGCCGCCGCCTCGGCCGGGAGAGGATCGCGGCTGGTCACAGTCGCCCCGGCCAGGTTGAAGGCCAGCGCCAGCCGGGCATCGACCCGCTGGGGTGCGGCGGCCACTGCCCGGCGCAGGGCATCACGAGCAGCCTCGGCCTCACCCAGTACCTCGCGGGCGCGCGCCAGCCGCAGCCAGCCATCGGCATCGTTGGGGTTTTCCTGCAGCCGCTCGGCCAGCCGGTCGACCATGCCGCGCACCATGGCGTTGCGGTCTTCGGCCGACATCTGTTGCGCGGCGTCCATCTGCTCGCGGCTCGGGCCGGGTGCAGCCTGCAGGGCAGGCTTGGGTTCCGGCACGGCCTGAGCCAGCGCAATGCCCAGTCGTGGCGCCAGTTCGCGCAGGCGGGCCTGCACGACATCGAGCCAGGGCGCATCGGCCGGACTGTCGGCCGCCAGCCCATACCAGTCGTCATAGGCGCCGCGCGTATCGCCTTCCTGCAGGCGGGCGAGGCCAAGATAGTAACGCGCACCGGGATGCTGCGGATCGCGCTCCAGCACGGCGCGGAAATCGCGCTGGGCCGCCGCAGTCACCGAACCGTCTGCGGCGAGCGTCTGCGCTTCGGCGCGTAGCGCATAGGCATCGATCTCGTCGGGCTGCAGGGCAATGACGCGATCCAGCGCCGGCACGGCTTCGGCGGCGCGGTCGGTCGCCAGCAGCGAACGGCCCAGCAGCAGCCAGCCATCGGCGCGATTCGGGTCGGTTGCCAGACGCTCGCGCAGCTGCGTGATCATCCGCTCGGTTTCGGCGCGGATCTGCGCCTCCTGTGCGGCGCGCTGCTGCATCGCCGCGCGGTCGGCCTGCGTGGCTTCGGGCCGGCCGATGGAAAGATAGATGCCGCCGCCCAGCACCGGCACCAGCAGCAACACAGCGATGCTGCCGGCAATGACGCTGCGACGCGACGCCATCGTGGCCTTGCCTTCCGCTGCCGCATCGGCACGCAGCAGGCGGCGCTGGATTTCAAGTTTTGCCGCACCGGCTTCAGCTTCGGTCAGGCTGCCGCGCGCCAATTCCTCATCGATTTCGGCGAGCTGTGCGCGATAGACGGTGACGTCATGCGCCTTACGGTCGGCTGCCTGCCGCTGCCCGCGCAGCAGCGGCCAGAGCAGGAACCCCAGCGTGGCGAATGCGAGTACAACGAAGCCGAGCCAGATCATTTCCTGGCCTCGTCATCCTGCAACAACGCATCGAGGCGGCGCTGTTCCTCAGCATTAAGAGCTGCGGCTGCAGCGACGGGCGCTTTGGCCTGCCGACGATACAGCGTAAAGACAATGCCACCGCCCAGCATCAGCAGCAGCACAGGCCCGAGCCACAGCAGAAAAGTCTGCGTATTGAAGCGGGGTTTGAGCAGCACCCACTCACCGTAGCGCTGCACCAGATAATCCAGCACGGCCCCGTCGCTGTCGCCAGCCACGACGCGTTCGCGCACGATGCGGCGCAGGTCGCGCGCCAGCGGCGCATTGGAGTCTTCGATCGACTGGTTCTGGCAGACCAGGCAGCGCAACTCGCGCGACAACTCACGGGCGCGTGTCTCCTGTGCCGGATCGGCCAGGCGATCCTCCAGATGCTGCGCGACGGCAGGCAGCGCGGCGAACAGGAACAGCGCGGTCAGCAGTTTCAGCATTTGACTTTGCTTTGCCGGCCGGCAGCGAGATCCTGCAGCAACGGCCGGATCTTGGTGTCGACATCATTCTGCATCAGCGGGCCGACATGCTTGCAGACAATCTGACCATTGCCATCGACCACGAAGGTTTCCGGCACGCCATAGACGCCCCAGTCGATACCCACGCGGCCATTGCGGTCGGCGCCGGTGCGGATGAAGGGATCGCCCAACTGATCCAGCCATTTTGCCACATCGGCCGGGTCGTCCTTGTAATTCAGGCCATGGATCGGCGCGAGATTCTCGCGCTTCAGCGCCATGATCAGCGGGTGTTCGACACGGCAGGGCACGCACCAGGAGGCAAAGACATTCACCAGGCTGGGCTGACCGGTCTTCAGGTCAGCCGTGCTCAGGCCTTGCGTCCGCCCCTGCACCGGCGGCAGGGAAAATTCCGGCACCGGCTTGCCGATCAGGGCCGACGGAATGTCACGCGGGTTCAGCGTCAGACCGACCGCGAGGCCGAGACCAATCACTACGAACAGCGCAAGCGGGATCACATAAGCAAGGCGCATGACTTACTCCGCCGCCGCTGCGGCTTCGCTGCGCCGCCGCGCCGGAGCGCCGACGCGCAGGCGGCGATCGCTGAGCGAGAGGAAGCCACCCAGCGCCATGATGAGGGCGCCGAGCCAGATCCAAGAGACCAACGGTTTCCAGTACAGCCGTACGGCCCAGCCACGCTCGGCATCGCCCTCGCCCACCACAGCATAAAGATCGCCGAGCAGCGACGGACTGATGGCAGCTTCGGTGGTTTCCATCGGCGGCTGCTGGTAGCGGCGTTGTGCCGGGCGCAGTTCCCGTACGACGCGGCCCTGTTCAAGAACCTCGAAACGCCCGCGCTGTGCCGTGTAATTCGGGCCTTTATAGGGTTCGACGCCGAGGAAACGATACTCTACAGGACCGACCTGCACGGTTTCGCCAGGCTTCATCACCTGCTGCACTTCGACCTGCCAGATTTCGGACACCGTAATGCCCATCACCAGCAACGCGACGCCGAGATGCGCCACCGTCATGCCCCAGGCGGCGCGCGGCAGACCGCGCGCCCGTGACAGCGTCTCTGAGGCCGGTGCCGCGAACAGCTTGATGCGCAACGCCAACTCGCAGAGCGCGCCGATACCGAGCCAGGCGGTGAGACCGAGACCCAGCAGCGCCATGAAGCTGCGCCCGTCGAGCAGCCAAAGCCCGATCGCCAGTGCGATCAGCATGGCCACCGCCGCCGGCAGCAGACGGCGCAGGGCCGCCGCAAGATCGCCGCGCTTCCAGGCCAGCAGCGGGCCTATCGCAACAGCCGCGACCAATGGCGTGGTCAGCGGAATGAACACGGCATTGAAATACTGCGGCCCGACCGACACCTTGGCGCCGTTGATCGCGTCCAGCGCAATCGGATAAAGGGTGCCGAGCAACACGGCGGCGCAGGCCACGGCCAGCAGCAGATTATTCAGTACCAGCGCGCCTTCGCGGCTGAGTGGGGCAAAGACGCCGACACCCTGCAGCGCCGGCGCGCGGAAGGCGTAGAGCGCAAGACTACCGCCGACCACCAGCACCAGGAAGAGCAGGATGAAAACGCCGCGCGTCGGATCGGTGGCGAAGGCATGCACCGAGTTGATCACGCCCGAGCGGACAAGGAAGGTGCCAAGCAGGCTGAGCGAAAAGGTGAGGATGGCGAGCAGCACGGTCCAGCTTTTCAGCGTGTCGCGCTTTTCCACCACAATGGCGGAATGCAGCAAGGCCGTACCGGCGAGCCAGGGCATGAACGACGCATTCTCGACCGGGTCCCAGAACCACCAGCCGCCCCAGCCGAGTTCGTAATAGGCCCACCAGGAACCGAGCGCGATGCCGATGGTGAGGAAGCACCAGGCTGCCAGCGTCCAGGGCCGCACCCAGCGCGCCCAGGCGGGATCGACGCGGCCTTCGATTAGCGCGGCCACGGCAAAGGAAAACGCCACCGAGAAGCCGACATAGCCGAGATACAGAAACGGCGGATGGAAGGCGAGGCCGGGATCCTGCAGCAGCGGATTGAGCCCGTTGCCTTCCAGCGGCGCAGGCAGCAGGCGGTTGAACGGGTTCGATGTGAAGAGGATAAAACTGAGGAAGCCAACGCCGATCAGGCCCTGGATGCCGAGCACACGGGCTTTCAAAGTGGCCGGCAGGTTGCGGCCAAAGGCGGCGACAGCGGCGCCGAAGATCACCAGGATCAGGATCCAGAGCAGCAGCGAGCCTTCGTGATTGCCCCAGACGCCACTGACCTTGTAGAGCATCGGTTTCAGCGTGTGCGAATTCTCGGCGACGTTCAGCACCGAGAAATCCGAGGTCACATAAGCATAGGTCAGACAGCCGAAGGCAAAGGCGACCAGCACGGCCTGGCCCAAAGCGGCCTGCGGCCCCAGTGCGATCCAGCCCGGCATGCCGCGCGCCGCGCCCACCAGCGGCAGCACGCCCTGAACCAGCGCCAGACAGAGCGCGAGGATCAGCGCGATATGACCCAGTTCGGGGATCATGACCCGGGCTTCACCAGCTTGGTGTGATCGCCGGACTTCTCATGCCACTGCCCGGATTTCTTGAGCGCGTCGGCGACTTCGGGCGGCATGTAATTCTCGTCATGCTTGGCCAGCACTTCGGTGGCGACGAAACGCCCTTCGGCATCCAACCGGCCATTCGCCACCACACCCTGCCCTTCGCGGAACAGGTCGGGCAGGATGCCGGTGTAGCGCACTGGAATGGTGGCGCGCAGATCGGTGACGATGAAATCGGTATTGAGTCCATCCTTCTTCACGCTGCCGGCCTCCACGAGACCACCGAGCCGAAACAGCCGACCCGCCGGCAGTTGCTTCTCGGCCACGTCGGAAGGCGAATGGAAGAAGACGAGATTGTCGTTGAAGGCGCTGAGCACCAGCGCGGTGGCGATGCCCAGGCCGCTGAGCAGGCCGAGGACGGCCAGAAGACGCTTGCGCTTGCGGGTCACGCGTCAGCCCCGGTGCTGCTATCGTCGCGGCCGGCTTCGCGGCGCGCCAGGGCATGCTCGCGTTCAGCCGCCGTCAGCCCCCAGCGGCTCAGCAAGCCGAGACCAAACAGCGCGATCAATGCGATGGCAAAGGCCGGCCAGATGAAGGCGGCATGGCCGCCCATGGCCAGGAAATCGCCGAGCGAAGCCCAATACACGCGATAACCCTTTGTTTCCCTTGGCCCCTATGGCCGCGGCAGGTGGAAAATATAACCTTCCCGGCGGCGCCGCTAGCCGGCGCGGCGATCGGTCGCGGCTGCAAAGCGCAGGATGCGGGCCTGCCGTTTCAGGATTTCCGCCCGAACCCGGACGGTCAGCAGCCAAACGTAATACCCTTTGGCGCCCAAAGCGGTGATCAGCAGCGGCCAGAGGATGTCGGGGTGGATCTTCGGACCTTCCAGCGTCAACACACTGGCGGGCTGGTGCATGGTGTTCCACCAATCCACGGAAAACTTGATAATCGGCAGATTAATCGCGCCCACCAGCGCCAGGATGGCGGCGGCACGACCGGCGCGCGCCGGATCGTCGAAGGCTTCCCACAGGGCGATATAGCCGAGATAGAGGAAGAACAGGATCAGCATCGAGGTGAGGCGGGCATCCCACACCCACCAGGCGCCCCACATCGGCTTGCCCCAGAGCGATCCAGTGATCAGACAAATCAGCGTGAACGCCGCGCCGGCCGGGGCCGAGGCCTTGGCCACCAGCTCGGCGACCGGATGGCGCCAGATCAGCGCGGTGGCCGAGGCCACCGCCATGGCGGCATAAATGAACATGCCCATCCAGGCCGCGGGCACATGGATATACATGATCCGCACGGTTTCGCCCTGCTGGTAATCCGGCGGCGAATACAGCAGGCCCCAGGCCAGCCCGATACCGAGGCCCAGCACGGCAACGCCCGCCGCCCAGGGGCGGATCGCCGCCATCAGGCGAAGGAAGCGGGCAGGATTGGCAAGGGCATGCAGCATGGCTGTCTATATAGGCTGCGGGTTATTCGAGAGCCAGCCTGACGGCGGCGGCGATGGCAAGCGGACTGAGCGCCAGGGCGCCGGCCAGGAAGGCGCCAAGCAGCAGCAGGTGCGGCCCGGCGCTGAGACCATAGGCCGCAGCCTCCACGGCGCCGACACCGAAGATGAGCACCGGTATCACCAGCGGCAATGTCAGCAGCGGCACCAGCACCGCGCCGCGCTTCGCCCCCAAGGTGAGCGCCGCGCCGATGGCGCCGATCAGGCTGAGCGACGGCGTGCCGAGTAATAACGCGCCAAGCAGCACCGGGATCGCATCGCCTTCCATCTGCAGCAGGATTGCCAGCAGCGGCGCGATCAGACTGAGCGGCAAACCGGTGGTGAGCCAGTGCGCCAGCGTCTTGGCCAAGGCAACAAGGCCAAGCGGCAGCGGCGCCTGCGCCAGCAGGTCGAGCGTGCCGTCTTCCTGATCGGTCTGGAACAGGCGATCAAGCGACAGCATGGCGGCGAGCAATGCCGCCACCCAGATCACGCCAGCGGCGATGCGCGCGAGAATCTGCGGTTCCGGACCGACGCCAAGCGGAAACAGGCTGACGGCCAGCACGAAGAACAGCAGCGTGGTGAGCATGGCGCCCTGGGCGCCGAAGCCCAGCCGCAGATCGCGCGCGACGATGGCGAGGAAGGCGCTCATGCGAGTTTGCCTTCCGGCAGATCGAGCCGGCGCGCGTCTTTCAACGGCACATCGACATGGCTGGCGAGGATGATCATGCCGCCCTTGGCGCGATGCGCCGCCAGCAATTCGCCGAGCCAGGCGACAGCACTGGTATCGAGCGCATTGGTCGGCTCATCCAGCAGCCAAAGCGTGGCGGGTTTCAGCAGCAACCGGGCCAGCGCCAGCCGGCGCTTCTGCCCCGCCGAGAGATACCCACCCTGCAGATGCCGCTGGCGCTGCAGACCCGCAGCATCGAGCGCGGCCGTCACGGCCTGCTCCGTGCCGACCGGATCGAGGCCATAGAGCCGGGCCCAGAACAGCAGATTGTCGCCGGTGCCAAGCTGCGACTTCACGGCATCCTGATGGCCGAGATACTGCAGCCGGGCGCGATGCGCCTCGGCATCTTCCAGCGCCGGCGCGCCGTCCCACAGCACGCGGCCATGCGCCGGCGGCAGGAAGCCGGCCAGCAGGCGCAGCAGGCTGGATTTGCCGCTGCCATTCGGGCCATGCAGCAACAGCGCCTCGCCCGGGGCGAGACGGAAATTCAGATCGGAGAAAAGCTGGCGCTCGCCGCGGATGCAGGCGAGCTGTTCGACCGTTAAAGCCATCACGCGGCGGAGTGTAGCCGCTTCAATGCTTTACCGAAAGTGCGGGCCCTTACTGGTAGGTCCGCAGGTCGGCGATCACCTTGCCATCATTCGGCAGGCTGCCCGAGGCGACCACTTCGACCTTGCCGCGCAGCTTGCAGACCGCCTGCAGCGTCTCGGCCACCGCAGCGGCCGTGACTTTGGTGCTTTCGATCTTCAGGGTCATGACGTCGAGATTATTCTCCGACGTCACCTCCAGCCGCGCCCTGGCGATTTCGGGATGGCGCGCGACGATCTGGGCAACCTGGCCCGGCGTCACGAACATGCCCTTGATCTTGGTGGTCTGGTCCGCGCGGCCCATCCAGCCTTTGATCCGCGTGTTGGTGCGGCCGCAGGGGCTGATGCCGGGCAGCACGGCCGACAGATCGCCGGTGGCGAAACGGATCATCGGATAGACCGCATTGCCGGACAGCACGGTGACCACCACCTCGCCCACCTCGCCAGCCGCGACCGGATCGCCGGTGCCCGGCCGCACGATCTCGACGATCACGTCTTCGTCCAGAATCATGCCTTCGAGTGCGCTCGACTCATAAGCAACCAGCCCGAGGTCGGCGGTGCCGTAGGATTGCAGCACATCCACGCCGAGCGCCTTCAGTTCGGCACGCAGGCTGGGCGGCAGCGCCTCGGCGCCGACCAGGCCTTTCTTCAGCGAAGCGGTCGGCTTGCCAAGTTCACGGCCTTTCTCAAGCAGGATTTTCAGGAAGGACGGCGTGCCGGTATAGACGCGTGGCTGCAACTGCGCGATGGCATCGAGCTGCTGTTCGGTATTGCCGGTGCCGGCGGGGAAAACCGGGCAGCCGATGGCATGCGCCGAGCCTTCGGTCAGGCGGCCGGCTGGCGTCATGTGATACGAGAAGGCGTTATGCACCAGATCGCCAGGCCGGCAGCCCGCAGCCCAGATCGCACGGCTGAAGCGGAACGGATCCTTCGCCTTGGCGGTCGGATGCGGATAAGCCTCATAGAGCGGCCCCGGCGACTGGAAGTAATGCGCCACCTCCGAAGCCTTGCCAGCCTGCAATCCGCCAAGCGGCGGCCTGGCCTTCTGGCGCGGCGCCAGATCGGATTTGCGTGTGACCGGCAATTTGGCCAGCGCGGCCAGCGAGGTCAGTTTCGCCGGTTTCACATCCTTGAGCAGCTCGCGGTAATACGGGCTGGTTTTCTTGGCATGTGTGACCAAGGCACGCAGCGCTGCCAGCTGCGCCTTCAGCCGCACAGCCGGACTGCGCGTCTCGCGCCTGTCCATATACTCATCGGCGCGAACTTTTGGCTTCGCGGCTTTTTTGACAGCCTTCTTCACGGCCTTCTTCGCTGCACGCGCCACAGGTCGTCTCCTTAAAAACGGATCAGGCGAGCCAGCGCTTGCGCCGGCGATAATGTTTGGTGTCGCGGAAGCTCATGCGACCACCGGCGCCAAGGCCGAGATAGAATTCCTTCACATCGGAATTCTCACGCAGCTTTTGCGCCGGGCCATCCATGACGATACGACCATTCTCGAGGATGTAGCCGTAATCGGCATACCGCAGCGCCATATTGGTATTCTGTTCGGCGATCAGGAAGCTGACGCCGGTGTCCTTGTTGAGCTTGTGGACGATCTCGAAAATCTCTTCCACCAGCTGCGGCGCGAGGCCCATCGATGGCTCATCCAGCAGGATGGTGTCAGGCTTGCTCATCAGCGCGCGGCCAATGGCCGTCATCTGCTGTTCACCGCCCGAGGTGTAGCCGGCCTGTGATTTGCGCCGCACCTTCAGGCGCGGGAAATACGAATAGACCATCTCCAGATCGCGCTCGATCGCCTTGTTGCCGTCACTGCGGGTGTAGGCGCCGGTCAGCAGATTCTCTTCAATGGTGAGGTGGCCGAAGCAATGGCGGCCTTCCATGACCTGGATCAGGCCCTTCTTGACCAGGATCGATGGGCTGAGCTGATCGATCCGTTCGCCATGATAGTCGATATGACCCTTGGTGATATCGCCGCGCTCGGCACGCAGCAGATTTGAAATCGCCTTCAGGGTGGTGGTCTTGCCCGCGCCGTTGGCGCCTAGCAGCGCTACGATGCCGCCCTTGGGCAACTGCATCGACACGCCCTTCAACACCAGAATGACGTGATTGTAGATCACCTCGATGTTGTTGACGGTGAGCAGCGGCTCAGGGGCCGCGGTCTGGGCTGCAGTGGTCTGGGCGGTCATGCGGGATATCCGGAAAACGGAAAAAGAAACCCCCGCCTGCCGAGGCCGGCGGGGGTTCGTTCAGGCGTTACGATCGCGCGCAGCTGCGCGAGGCAACATTCTTTTCACGCGCATAGGCGTCGGCATCCTTCAGATAGAGCGGCCAGAGCTTCTGGTTCTCCGGCAGGATCCAATCGCTGGCCGGCTTCCACTGGTCGCCCTGCCACTGCACCACCTGGATCTTGCCGTCGCCCAGATGGTTGTCGCAGGCCAGCTTCAGCGGCTGCAGGAAGCCCTTGAGGCCGAGCTTCTCGATGCTGGCGTCGGTCAGGTTGATGGATTCGAAGCCGTCGCGCGACTGCTCGCCGTTCATCACCTTGCCCTTGCCGTGCTTCTCCTGTGCCGCACGCAGCGCCTCGACCGTCAGCATGGCGTTCATCGCGCCGCGCAGATAGCCGATCTCGCCGAAATGCTTGCCGCCGTTTGAAGCCTTACCCTTGTCGACCAGGTGCTTCTTCATGTCCTTCAGCAGCTGAAGATCCTTGGACGCGCCATGGAAGGTCAGGCCCTTGTAGCCTTTGGCGGCAGGACCGGCAGCCTGCACGTCGCTATCCTGGCTCGACCACCACACACCGATCATCTTCTCGCGCGCGAAGCCGACAGCGGCCGCTTCCTTGAGCGAGACAGCATTCATGGCGCCCCAGCCCTGCAGGTAGACATAGTCAGGCCGCATCTGGCGGATCTGCAGCCAGATCGACTTCTGCTCCAGGCCCGGCGCCGGCACCGGCACCAGTTCCAGCTTGAAGCCGAGTTCCTCGGCATAATTCTGGAAGACCGGGATCGGCTCCTTGCCATAGGCGATATCGATATAGACGTAGGCAATCTTCTTGCCCTTCATCTTGTCTTTGCCGCCCAGCTCCTTGGTGATGTACTGGATGCCGGCGCTGGCGCCGCCCCAGTAAGTGGCAGGCGCCGTGAAGACCCAGGGGAAGATGTTGCCGACGGTCGCGGAGGCGCGGCCGTAGCCCATCGAGAAGATCACCGACTTGTCGGCCGCCGCGCGGTCGATCAGAGCGTAGGTGATGCCGGTGGAATACGGGCTGTAAATGGTGCCACCGAGCGCCTTCAGGCGTTCGTAGCATTCCACGCCGCGTTCGGTGTTGTACTGCGTCTCGCATTCCTCGTTGCGCAGCTTCACACCATTGAGGCCGCCGTCGCGCTCGTTGATCAGGTTGATGTAGTCGGCGAAACCGTCAGCGACCGGAATGCCGCTCGGCGCGAACGGGCCGGTGCGATAGACCATCGACGGGATTACCTGCTCCTGCGCCAGCGCGGCAAACGCGCTGCCCGCCAGAGCTGCGCCCGCGACAAGGGACGCAATCCATTTGGATGCTTTCATTTTATCCTCCCGGTTACACCTGCCTTATCTGGCAGGAATTGCAGTTAGCCTAGCATGCCAAAAACACAGTACAAACCCGGTTTTCCGGATGCCCGCCCTGGTATGGCCGACATCGGGAAAGATAGATCAGTAGGGGAACGGCCAGATGCGCAGCTTCTCCTTGGTGATCTGCCAGAGCCGGGCCAGGCCATGCGGCTCGACAATCAGGAAGAACACGATCAGGGCACCGAAAACCATGAACTCCAGATGCGACACCAGAGCCGTGGACAGGTCGAAACCCAGCATGGGGGGCACCCGGGTCAGGAAGATCGGCAACAGCAGGATGAAGAAGGCGCCCAGGAAGCTGCCCAGGATCGAGCCCAGGCCGCCGATGATAATCATGAACAATGCCTGGAAGGACAGGCTGATGCCGAAACCGTCCGGCTCGGTGGAGCCAAGATAGACAAACAGGTACAGCGCGCCGGCGATGCCGATATAGAAGGAGGACACCGCAAAGGCGGTCAGCTTCGCCACCACCGGGCGGATACCGATGATTTCGGCCGCGATATCCATATCGCGGATCGCCATCCACTGCCGACCCGGATTGCTGCGCACCAGGTTTTTCGCCATCAGTGCCAGAAGGGTCACGACGCTGAGCGCGAAGAGATATTTTTCCATCGGCGTGTCGACTTCCCAGCCGAACATCTTCAATTGCGGCGCGGTGATGACGCCGGAAGACGCGTAATTGGTGAGCCAGCCCCATTTCACGAACAGCCATGGCAGGAAGAACTGCGCCGCCAGCGTGGCAACCGCGAGATAGAAGCCCTTGATCCGCAGCGATGGCAGGCCGAAGAACATGCCGACGGCGGCCGTGATCAGGCCGGCCAATGCAAAAACCACCAGCAGGTTGAGATCAGGGACGCGGGTGGCGATATTCCAGGCTGCCACCGCACCTACGCCCATGAAAGCGCCGGTACCGAGCGACAACTGGCCGCAATAACCGGTGAGAATATTGAGCCCGAGTGCCGCCAGCGACAGGCAGAGGAACGGGATCAGCAAGGCGGTATAGACATAATTCGTCGCCACCAGCGGGATGCCGACAAAAGCCGCCAGCATCAGCAGGGCGAAGAAGACGCGGTCCTGCGGAATGGTGAAGATCGCCTGGTCGGCGCTGTAGGTGGTCTTGTACTGGCCGGATTCGCGGTAGAGCATGGTCAGGTATCCTTCGCTACACGCGTTCGATCAGTTTTTCGCCGAACAGGCCCTGAGGCCGGATCAGCAGGAAAGCCAGTGCCAGCACATAGGCGAACCAGTTCTCGATGCCGCCCCCTACCAGAGGCCCGATATAGACTTCGGCCAGCTTTTCGCCCGCGCCAATGATCAGGCCGCCGATGATGGCGCCGGGAATGGACGTGAAACCGCCCAGGATCAGCACTGGCAGTGCCTTGAGCGCAAGGCTGACGATGGCGGGCTGCATACCGAGCTTGGAGCCCCACATCACGCCGGCAACCAGCGCGACCAGACCGGCAATCGCCCAGACGATAATCCAGATCACATTGAGCGGAATGCCGACCGACTGTGCCGCCTGATGATCGTCGGCGACGGCGCGCAGCGCGCGGCCGGTGCGGGTCTTCTGGAACACGACGAGCGAGGCCAGCAGGGTGCCGGCGACCAGCGCAGCCCAGAGATCGAAGGACTGGATCAGAATCTCGCCATCCATCAGGAAGATCGGATCGGTCGGAATGCCGATATCGAGCTGCTTGACGTTGCTGCCCCAGATGGTCTGGCCGAAGCCATCGAGGAAGAAAGACACGCCGATGGTGGCCATGAACAGGATGATGCCTTCCTGGTTGACCAGGTGGCGCAGCACCAGCCGCTCCACCGCGACGGCCAGCAGCACCATCACGCCCACCGTTAAGAGCAGCGACAGCCAGGTCGGCACACCAAGTTCAGTGAAGCCGACGAAGAACAACCCGGCGAACAGCACCATCGCGCCCTGCGCGAAGTTGAACACACCGGAGGCCTTGAAGATCAGTACGAAGCCGAGCGCCACCAGAGAATACATGACGCCGGCCATCAGGCCGCCAATCAGGACTTCGAAGAAGAATGCCATCTCGAGTCCCCTTAATGCTGCACGCCAAGATAGGCGTCGATGACGGCCTGACTGCTCTTCACTTCGTCCGGTATGCCATCGCCGATCTTGCGGCCATAATCGAGCACCACCACGCGGTCGGAGATATCCATCACCACGCCCATATCGTGTTCGATCAGGCAGATGGTGGTGCCGAATTCGTCATTCACATCGAGGATGAAGCGGCACATGTCCTGCTTTTCTTCCAGGTTCATGCCGGCCATCGGTTCGTCCAGCAGCAGCAGCGTCGGCTCGGCGGCCAGTGCGCGCGCCAGCTCAACGCGCTTCTGCAGGCCGTATGGCAGCCGGCCCACCGGCACTTTGCGGATCGCTTCGATCTCCAGGAAGTCGATGATGCGCTCGCAGAATTCACGATGCTCGATCTGCTCGCGTTCGGCCGGCCCCTTGTAGATGGCTGAAGTAAACAGGCCAGATTTCATCTTAAGCAGGCGACCGGTCATGATGTTGTCCAGCGTCGACATGCCCTTGAACAGCGCAATATTCTGGAAGGTGCGCGCAATCCCCTGCTTGGCGGCTTCATGCGGGCGCATCTGTTTGCGCTTCTCGCCGCGATAGGTGATGGTACCCTGCTGCGGATGATAAAAACCGTTGATGCAGTTCAGCATCGACGACTTTCCGGCGCCGTTCGGCCCGATGATGGCCAAAATCTCGCGTTCGCGGATCTCGAAGCTGATATCGGTTAGCGCCTTCACGCCGCCAAACGACAGGCTGATATTTTCGACCTTCAACAGAATGTCGCCGATATTCTTCTCTGGAGCGCTCATCCCGGTCAGCCCGCCTTGCGCATCGTCGAATAGGTGGTGGCTTCATCGACCTTCAGATTGGCCTTGAAAGTGCCGGTCCGGCCGTCCTCGAAGGTGATCTTCGCTTCGACCGCTATCGATGGCTGGCCGGAATACAGTGCCTCGATCAGCGCGCCGTAGCGCTCGGCAATCGTGCTGCGCCGAACCTTACGGGTGCGCGTCAGTTCGCCGTCATCGGCATCCAGTTCCTTGTGCAGCACCAGGAAACGCTTGATCTGGCTTGCCGTCATGCTGCTGTCCGACGACAGGTCGCGGTTCACCTGCTCGATGCAGCCGCGGATCAGCGCATAGACCTCGGGCCGGCCGGCCAGGTCGGCATAGGAGGTATAGGAGAGGCCGTTGCGCTCGGCCCAGGAGCCGACAGCAGCAAGGTCGATATTGATGAAGGCGGCGACATGATCCCGGCCGTCGCCGAAGGCCACCGCTTCCTTGATATGCGGGAAGAATTTCAGCTTGTTCTCGACATATTTCGGCGCAAACAGCGCACCATCGGTGAGGCGTCCGACATCCTTGGCGCGGTCGATGATGCGGAGGTGGCCGTTGTCGGTGAACACGCCGGCATCGCCGGTATGCACCCAGCCGTCCGCCGTCTTGGTTTCGGCGGTGGCGGCATCGTTCTTGTAGTAGCCGACGAAGACGCCGGGACTGCGGAACAGCACTTCGCCGGTTTTCTCGTCGATGCGTAGTTCGACGCCCGGTGCCGGCGGACCCACGGTGTCCGGGATCACGTCGGTATCGGTATGCATGCACAGATAGACCGTGCATTCGGTCTGGCCGTAAAGCTGTTTGAGATTGATGCCGAGCGCGCGGAAGAAATCGAAGATATCCGGACCGATCGCCTCGCCGGCAGTATAGGCGAGCCGCAGGCGGCTCAGGCCCAGCACATTCTTGAGCGGGCCATAGACCAGGATTTCACCGAGCGCATAGAGCAGCCGGTCGGTCAATGCCACCGGCTTGCCTTCCAGGATGTTGCGACCGGCACGGCGCGCCAGCCCGATGAAGAAATGGAACATGCGGCGCTTGATTGCGCTGGCATCCTCCATGCGGATCATCACCGTGGTGAGCAGGTTTTCCCAGATGCGCGGCGGGGCGAAGAAATAGGTCGGCCCCACTTCGCGCAGGTCCTGCAGCACGGTATCGGCGGATTCCGGGCAGTTCATGCAGAAGCCGGTCACCGCGCTTTCGACATAGGACAGGAAGTTGTCGCCGACCCAGGCCATCGGCAGATAGGCCAGCACCTGGTCGTTTTCGTTCAGCTTGTCGAAAGCCACGGCCAGGTTGGCCGAGCGCACGACATTATCGTGGCTGAGCATCACACCCTTCGGGCGGCCGGTGGTGCCCGAGGTGTAGCAGATGATCGCAAGATCGTTGCCACTGCCCCTGGCAATCTCGGCATCAATAAAGCCCGGATGCGCCGCATTATAAGCCGCGCCCTGTTTGGTGACATCGGCCAGGTTGCGCAGGAAGGGCTGGCCGTAATGGCGCAGGCCACGTGGATCGCTGTAGGCGATGATCTCCAGCATCGGCAGGCGGTCGAGGATCGACAGCAGCTTGTCGACCTGCTCCTGGTTTTCCACCACGGCGAAGCGCGCCTCGGCATGTTCGATCACATACTGGATCTCGTCGGCCACGCTGTCCTGGTAGACCGGCACCGGAATGGCGCCAAGCGACTGACTGGCCGCCATGGCCCAATAGAGTTCGGGCCGGTTGTCGCCGATGATGGTAACCTTGTCGCCGCGCTTCAGTCCCAATGCCGCCAGCCCGCCGGCCAGATCGCGGACCCGGGCATCTACCTCTCCCCAGCTCCAGGCCTGCCAGATGCCGAGCGCCTTTTCCCGCATGGCGGGGCGGTCGCGGCGATGCTGGGCGTTGTAGGCGAAAAACTTCGGGATGGTGTCACGACCCAACGGGTCGCGCCCATCGGGTTGACCCGATGTCTCGGACATTCTGTTCGCCTCCTGAACCGCGACGTAACCGTAGCCACGCCGTCGTTATCACCCGTTGATAAAGCTCCGGGCCAATCCCCGTCAAGGGGCGGTAGATTCCCTGCTCCGATACCCCGCCTTGTCTTGCCTAAATTTCGACCCCCATTGAACTTTCCTCCAGCCGAAACTGCTTGGCAAAAGGCCGGTTTTGCGTCACCTATTTGCGGCATCCGCACGGGCCATCCTGCCCGCTCGACCAGCCTTACAATATTGTTTCCGCTACGAAAGGATTGCCCCGTGAAAAAGACCAAGCGCAAGGCCGCGAAGGCGAAGAGCCCGGCCAAGAAAGCCAAGGGCACCAAGAAGGCTGTGAAAGCCAAGAAGGCAGTCAAGGCCGCAAGGAAGGTGGTAAAGACCAAGAAGGCCGCGAAGAGCGCCAAGAAAGCCGTGAAGGCCAAGAAGGCGGTGAAGGCCGCCAAGAAGGCCGTCACCCGCAAGGCGGTGAAGAAGGCCGCCAAGAAGGTCGCTGTCGCCCGCAAGAAAACTGCTGCCGTCAGGAAGGCCCCGGTCAAGGCCGGCAAGAGCCCCGTGACCAAGAGCACCGGCGCCGCGCGTTCGGTCCCCATCGTCGTGGGGCATGACACTTTGAAGACCCGCCGCACCCTGAAGGTTGGCAACAAGAGCTACGCCTATTACAGCATCAAGGCCGCCGAGAAGGCCGGCCTGGGCGACCTGTCGCGCCTGCCCTATTCGATGAAGGTTCTGCTGGAAAACCTGCTGCGCTATGAAGACGGCCGCAGCGTGACGGTCGACGACCTCAAGGCCGTGGCCCAGTGGCTGAAGGACAAGCGCTCGGACCGCGAGATCGCCTATCGTCCTGCCCGCGTGCTGATGCAGGACTTCACCGGCGTTCCGGCCGTGGTCGATCTGGCCGCCATGCGCGATGCCATGACCAAGCTGGGTGGCGACACCAAGAAGATCAATCCGCTATCGCCGGTCGATCTCGTCATCGACCACTCGGTGATGGTGGACTATTCGGCCGCCAAGAACGCCTTCCAGAAGAACGTCGACCTGGAATACGAGCGCAATGGCGAGCGTTACGCCTTCCTGCGCTGGGGTCAGACCGCCTTCGACAACTTCCGCGTCGTGCCGCCGGGCACCGGCATCTGCCACCAGGTGAACGTTGAATACCTGGCGCAGACGGTGTGGACCGGCACCGACGGCAAGACCGAGGTGGCCTATCCCGACACGCTGGTCGGCACTGACAGCCACACCACGATGGTGAATGGCCTGGCCGTGCTGGGCTGGGGTGTGGGCGGCATCGAGGCCGAAGCGGCCATGCTAGGCCAGCCGATCTCCATGCTGCTGCCGGAAGTCGTCGGCTTCCGCCTCTCGGGCAAGCCGAAGGAAGGCACCACGGCCACCGATCTGGTGCTGACCGTGACCCAGATGCTGCGCAAGAAGGGCGTCGTCAACAAGTTCGTCGAATTCTACGGCCCCGGCCTGGACGAGTTGTCGATCGCCGACCGTTGCACGGTGGCCAACATGGCCCCGGAATACGGCGCCACCTGCGGCTTCTTCCCGGTCGATGGCGAAACCATTGCCTACCTGAAGGCCAGCGGTCGCGACCCCGAGCGCGTCAAGCTGGTGGAAGCCTATGCCAAGGCACAGGGCTTCTGGCGCGGCCCGAAGGCCGTCGATCCGATCTTCACCGACACGCTGGAACTCGACCTCTCGACGGTCGAGCCCTCGCTGGCCGGTCCGACCCGTCCGGAGGGCCGCGTGCCGCTGAGCCGCGCCGCTGCCGAGTTCAAGGATGCGATGGGCAACTTCTACGGCAAGAAGACCGCCGTGGACTTCCGCGCCAAGGTCGAGGGCAGCAACTTCGACCTCGGCCATGGCGACGTGGTGATCGCCGCCATCACCTCCTGCACCAACACCTCGAACCCGAGCGTGCTGCTTGGCGCCGGCCTGCTGGCGCGCAATGCGCTCAAGAAGGGCCTGACCACCAAGCCCTGGGTGAAGACCTCGCTCGCCCCGGGCAGCCAGGTCGTCACTGACTATCTGGCGCAGTCGGGCGTGCAGAAGGATCTGGATGCTCTCGGCTTCCAGATCGTCGGCTATGGCTGCACCACCTGCATCGGCAATTCGGGCCCGCTGCCGGACAATATCTCTAAGGCCATCACCGACAATGACTTCGTCGTCGGCGCCGTGCTGTCGGGCAACCGCAACTTCGAAGGCCGCGTCCATCCGCTGACCAAGGCGAATTACCTCGCCTCGCCGATGCTGGTGGTGGCCTATGCGCTGGCCGGCAACCTCAACATGGATGTGGCCAACGAGCCGCTCGGCCATGACAAGAAGGGCAAGCCGGTCTACCTGAAGGACATCTGGCCGTCGAACAAGGAAATTGCTGCCACCGTGCGCAAGTACGTGACGCCCGCGATGTTCAAGAAGCGCTACGCCGATGTGTTCAAGGGCGATCCGAACTGGCGCAAGATCAAGGTGGATGGCGGCCAGACCTATGGCTGGGATATCACCTCGACCTACGTCCAGCATCCCCCGTATTTCGAGGGCATGAGCACGACGCCGGCACCGATCACCGACGTCAAGGGCGCGCGCCTGCTGGCGATCCTGGGCGACAAGATCACCACCGACCACATCTCACCGGCCGGTTCGATCAAGAAGGACGGCCCGGCCGGCAAATACCTGACGGATCACAAGGTGAATTACCCCGACTTCAACTCTTATGGTGCCCGTCGCGGCAACCACGAGATCATGATGCGCGGCACATTTGCCAATATCCGCATCAAGAACGAAATGGTGCCGGGCACCGAGGGCGGCATCACCAAGCACATGCCGGCTGGCGAAGTCATGTCGATCTATGACGCCGCCATGAAGTACAAGGCCGCCAGCACCCCGCTGGTGATCGTGGCCGGCAAGGAATACGGCAACGGTTCCTCGCGCGACTGGGCGGCCAAGGGCACCATCCTGCTGGGTGTGAAGGCCGTGATCGCCGAAAGCTACGAGCGTATCCATCGCTCGAACCTCGTCGGTATGGGTGTGCTGCCGCTGCAGTTCCTCAACGGCATGACCCGCTTCGACCTCAAGCTCGACGGCTCGGAGAAGTTCGACATCTCCGGTATTGCCGTGGGCCTGAAGCCGCGCATGAAGACGCCGGTGACCATCACCCGCGCCGACGGCTCGACCCAGACGATCGAAGTGCTGTGCCGCATCGATACGCTGGACGAGATCGACTACTACAAGAATGGCGGCATCCTGCATTACGTGCTGCGCAACCTGGCGAAGGCCGCGTAACGCAACACTGCAGATCGCAGACACGAAAACGGCCGGGGAAACCCGGCCGTTTTTTGTTATAAGTAGAAGGCGGACTGAAAATAAAGCTCACGAGGGGGCAATGGAGAAGACAACAAAGAAACTCGCCTTACCGGGAGCGTATGTTTTCGACGAGGATTTTTTTGGACGCCTAAATACTTTCGCATCTGAGTACGGAAAAACAATCACATTTACCTTTGAATTGTCCGACGGGAGCGAAATTGAAAGCTTGGACTTTACATCACTAAAGCGCATCGAAAACACAAAATCCCGGCGCATTAAATCCGTAAAAATCAGCAACGGCTACTCTGAACCCGTGAATTTTAGAATTGATATTCTATCAAATATATTTGGAAACTCAGTAGATGTCCGCGTAACTGGCCCTGATTCCGATTGCCTGCATTTTTGCGACCGCGCAAATCAAATATTTCTTACGGCGCGTCAATGGTACTCTTGGATAACGCGGCCACCTTTCGGAATTCACTATATCCTGTCTTTAATTGGGGTCATCATCCTTGTTGTTGACCTCATGATTTCAATGAAGAGTGAGGCAATACGAATTGGCGCAAACTACCAATGGATTTTTACAGTTGCGTTGATCGCAACTTGGCTGCCACTACTGCACGTTCCCCTGAGGCGTTATTTTTTTCCAGTAGCCATTTTTGCTGTAGGAGATGGGAAACGCCTACTTAAACACATTGAGACTCTTAGAAATACATTGTTCGTCGTTATCGCTCTCGCGGTTGGCGTCAACCTAGCTTCTTCGTTCATATACGATACGCTCAAAAGATAACCTTGCGCAGGCACTAACTTATCCGCGCAAGGCTAGGAGTGAAGTGCATGAAGGAGTCGCATGAAAACTGGGCCTGTGCGCTGGCCCCGCGTGACGATCGAAGAGCCTTCGTAAGAAGCCTTACTTACTTAACGTCGATCAGTTCGACATCGAAGATCAGCGTCGCATTCGGCGGAATCACACCGCCGCCGGCGCCCTGCGAACCGTAGGCAAGCTGCGGGGGAATGATCAGGGTGCGCTGGCCGCCCACTTTCATGCCGACGACGCCTTCATCCCAGCCCTTGATCACGCGACCGCCGCCCAGCGGGAAGGAAAACGGCTGGCCACGCGTGCGCGAGCTGTCGAACTGGCGGCCTTTTTCGCCGGCGATATAGAGCCAGCCGGTGTAATGCACGGTGGCAGTCTGGCCGGGTTGCGCGGTCGCACCGTTGCCGAGCTTGGTATCGGTATAACGCAGGCCCGATGCGGTAGTCTTTTCCTGCGCGGTGGCAGGCATAGCCACCATCAGGGCGACAGCAGCGGCGAGACCGGTGAAAGCACGGCGAGACAACGACATCGAAAACAGCTCCGTGTTAAGGACAGGAATTGGTGTGAAGGATCGTAACGGCGGCAAACTGCCGCGATATTAAGGCAGCAGCGTGGCACCGCGCCTTTACTGAACCGTCCGCTGACGGTCCGTCAGCGGACGTTGACCAGTTCGATTTCGAAGAACAGCGTGGCGCCGGGCGGAATGATGCGGCCGTTGCCGCGTGCGCCGTAGCCGAGGTAGGACGGGATCAGCAAGGCACGCTTGCCGCCGACCTTCATGTAGAGGACGCCTTCGTCCCAGCCCTTGATAACCTTGCCCTGCCCCAAGGCAAATTCAAACGGCTGGCCGCGTTTGTAGGAACTGTCGAACATGCGGCCGGGCTTGTTGTTTTCCCAAAGCCAGCCGGCGTAATGCACGGACACCATCTTGCCGTTCTCGGCCTTGGCGCCCGAGCCCACGACAATATCCCCAGCCCGCATCCCTGACGCGGTCTGGCGCATATTGACGGCTTCCTGTTTACCGCCGAGGCCAATGGCCCCCAGTAGAGAATCAAGCACACCCATGCCCCGAGAATACCAAGCAAATTCCTTCCTGCCCAGCTTTGTTAAGGGGTTATGGAAGGGCGAATCCTAAGAGAATTTGCCGCATTTTCAGTCAGGATAGCTAGCGGCAACCATACCGGCAGGCAGTCCTCAGTCGGCGCCCACCGGAGCCGAGGGAGCCGGAACCGGAAGATAATCCGCATCGGGATTATCACTGACGACCGGCAGGAACTGACCCAGATCTTCACGCAGGCTGGCCCAGTGCAGAATCTCAAGCCGGCCGTCGAAATGCTCGACCAGGGCGGTGCAGCTCTCCACCCAGTCGCCGTCGTTGCAGTACAGGATACCGTCGATATCCCGGATTTCGGCATGGTGGATATGACCACAGACCACGCCATCGACATGGCGGCGGCGGGCTTCCTCGGCAATCGCCTGTTCGTATTCCGAGATGAAGGCGACGGCGTTCTTCACCTTATGCTTCAGATATGCCGACAGCGACCAGTAGGGCAGGCCCATCCGGCGGCGCAGGTGGTTGAACCATGTATTCAGGCTGAGCGCGAAGCCGTAGGCCGCATCACCCAGCAACGCCAGCCATTTGGCGCAGCTGACGATGCCGTCGAAATGGTCGCCATGGGTGACCAGGAAGCGCCGGCCGTCCACGGTTTCGTGGATCGCCTCCATCTGCACGGTGATGCCTCCGAAGGCCAAGCCCGCGCCTTCGATGAAGTCCCGTAGTGCCTCGTCATGGTTGCCCGGCACATAGATCACGTCGGTGCCCTTGCGCGCCTTGCGCAGCAGCTTCTGCACCACGTCGTTGTGACTCTGGTTCCAGTACCATGACCGCTTGAGCCGCCAACCGTCGACGATATCGCCGACCAGGTAGAGCGTGTCGGACTCGGTATGTTTCAGGAATTCGAGCAGCAGGTCGGCCTTGCAGCCACGGGTTCCGAGATGGATATCGGAAATCCAGATGGTGCGGTAGCGGGCCGGCATCAGCGCCATATTCATCGGTCACCTGCTCAACGAATCGCGGGAAGGGGCAAATCGTTGGCCGGGAAGATGAATCGCTTAAATCACGGTGTCCCGTGAATTTTCCATGACCCGCATGACGGTTCGGTTACAGCCGCAAGGGGCGCGGATGCAGACAAAGAAAAAGGGCCTGCCGCGAGGCAGGCCCTTCGATCTATTCACCCTTGCGGGAGAGATCAGATCGCTTCCTTCAGCACCTTGGAGGCGCGGAAAGCAACCTTCTTGGAAGCCTTGATCTTGATCGGCTCGCCGGTCTGCGGGTTGCGGCCCATGCGGGCAGCGCGCTTGCGGACCTGCAGGATGCCGATATCGCCCATGCGGACGCGTTCGCCCTTCTTCAGCGACTTGGTGATCGCAGCGAAGAAATCGTCGAACAGGGCAATGGTGGACTTCTTCTGCAGCTCATGCTTCTCGGCCAGCGCCTGGGCGATCTGCTTCGCTGTCACGGTAACCGTCTTAGCGGCGGCGGCTGCTTTAGCCATGGTCTCTCTCCTCAGAGTGCATCAGATGTTGGTTTTTAAACGAATCGGGAGTTGGTTCCCGAATCCTCCATAGCACCGCCTCTGCGCTTTGCCCATCTATGAATGCAAAAAAAACCGCTAGGCATGCGGATTTTCGCACTCCGGGGCGATTCGGAGCCACAAACCATGCGGGTTTATCGCATCCACCCCCGGACGAAAGTCGATTTAGGGGCGGCTGGTGCGGAATTTTGCCGCCAGCACGAAGACCAGCAGCGAGAGAATCCCGCAGCCCAGCATTGTCCAGATCATCGGATACTGGCTTGGGTCGAGGTCCTGGCCGTGGCCGACCAGCATCGCCGCAAAGGCGCCGGTCGCCATCTGCAGCGCCCCGGAAAGGCCGGCGGCGGCGCCGGCCATGCGCGGATTGACCGAGATCGCGCCGGCGATCCCATTGGGCAGCACCAGGCCATTCGACATCGCCACCACTGTCATCGGCAGGAAAATACCCGGCAGGCTGAGCGGACCAAGCCAGCTGGCCAGCGCCAGCGCGCCGGTGCCGAAGAGCTGGACGATGGCGCCCAGAGCCAGCATGCGGTCGACGCCCAGCCGCACGGCAAATCGGCCCGTGAAGAAGTTGCCGGTCAGATATCCAAGCGACACGACAATAAACCACAAACCATAATCCGAGGCGGGCTGGCCCATGACCGTGACGACCACGAAAGGTGCGCCGGCAATAAAGGCGAAGAAAACACCGGAGGTGAACGACGTCTGCAAAACATAGCCGCAGAAGACCGGCGAGCGCAGTAGCTCGCCATAGCCGCGCAGCAATGCCCCGGCCCCCTCGCCCTGTCCGCGCTGCACCAACGTTTCCGGCAGGGTCAAGCTGACCCAGACAAAAATGGCGACGCCGGCCAGACTGCAGAAGGCGAAACTGGTGCGCCAGCCGAACAGGGTGTCGAGATAGCCCCCCAGGACTGGCGAGACCATCGGTGCCAGCGACATCGCCATGGTGACATAGCCGATCATGGCCGCCGCACGATCGCGTTCATACAGATCGCGGATAATGGCGCGGCCCAGCACAAGACCGGCGCAGCCGCCAATCGCCTGCAACCCCCGGCCGACCATCAGCCAGGAGATGGATGGCGCCAATGCGCAGGCAATGCTGCCGACGCAGTAGATGCCGAGGCCCCAGAGCAGCACTGGCCGCCGGCCCCAGCGGTCGCTGATCGGTCCATAGATCAGCTGCGCCACCCCCAGGCCGACCAGGAAGAAGGTCAGTGTCAGCTGAACCGTGCCGTAATCGACCGCGAGTTCTTTCGCCAGGCCCGGCATAGATGGCAGAAAAATATTGAGCGCCAGCGGCCCCAGCGCCGTCATGGCGACCAGAATGAAAACAGACGGCTGAGTGCGAACCGGCGGGGCAGTCATGGCGGCAGGCTCCGGGATGGGCCGTTCGTATAGCGCCAATCCTTGCGGCAACCAAGCCTGAACCAGCCTCGGTCAGCCACCCAATGGTCACTTCAGCTTCGGCGACCGGCGGGTCAGACTGCCGTTTTCGACCCATTCATCCACCTTGAGCCATATTATCCATGATGCTTCGCCCCCTGAAAACCTGGATCCGCAACACCTCGCGCGCGCTTGGTTACGACATTGTGCCGCTCCGCGACATGAAGGAGCGCGATTTCGCCATCCATCTCGGCCAGCTGTTCCGCTTCCTGCAGATCGACTGCGTCTTCGATGTCGGCGCCAATGTCGGACAGTATCGCGACTTTTTGCGCGACAAGGTCGGCTTCATCGGCCCCATCGTGTCGTTTGAACCGGTCAGCCGGAATGTGGCGATCCTGCAGCAGCGCAGCGCCAGCGATCCCAAGTGGGAGATTGTCGGCCATGCGCTGGGCAGCAGCCGCAGCAGCCTGCCGATCCATGTGATGAAATCCGACCAGTTCAGTTCGTTTCTGACACCGGACAATTCAGGGGTACCGGGCTTCGATGGGCTCAACGAACCCGAGCATATCGAGACGGTTGCTGTTTACCCCCTGGATGAGGTGTTCCCCGTGCTGCAGCAGCGGCTTGGTTTCCGCCGCCCTTATCTGAAGCTCGACACACAGGGTTTCGACCTGGAAGTCGTGCAGGGTGCGGCGGCTACGCTGCGCCATGTCGTTGCCATGCAGACAGAAGCCTCAATCATCAATATTTATGAAGGCATGCCGGGCTACATGGATACGATCCGCTACCTCAACGAGCGCGGCTTCGATATCTCGGGTCTGTATCCGATCAGTCGCGATCCGGGCATGCGGCTGATCGAATTCGATTGCGTGATGGTGAACCGCGCCATCGCCGAGACGGCAGCCGCGCCAAAACACTAGAGTCCCTGAGCAGCTTCAGGCTGATCGATCAGACTGATCAACTCGCTGGTATCCTCGCCGGCGACGAAATCGCTGTCTGGCAGGGCCAGCAGGCGCTGCCGGGTTTCCTGATATTCGGTCTCGGTCAGTGTCATGAAAAAGCGCACGAGTTCGTCTTCATAAGGCTCGCCGAAGTTCCAGCCTATGCGGCGTTCACTGACCAGTCGTCCGACCTCGAACCCTCCCACCGTCAGGCAGGGTACGCCGAAATAGCCGGCTTCGTAGAAGCGACAGGGCAACAGCCAGCGCGAATTGTGTGACTGGTGTTCCAGGTCGATCGCCCAGGCGAAATCGAGATCGCTGTAGATGTCTTCCAGATCGCGCGGATTCACGTAGTCGCCTTCATAGACCACATTGTCGAGACCAGCGACGGCCTCGGCAAAAGCCTGGCGATCCACGGTTGTGAAGATGCCGCGGAACTTGAACAGCACCAGCCCCTGCAGCCGGTGCGCCAGTCGCAGGATCAGGTCCAGCGTGTCCTGGCCGCGGATCAGGCCGCAATAGCCCACCACCCAGCGGTAGGCATGCTTGCGCGCCTGCCGCCCGCCGCTGCCGCGCGATGCACCGGTGATCGCAGCGAAATCAGCTGGCAGTTTGTTCTCCAGCAGGAACCAGGGCTTGCGGTAACCCTGCAGCGGCTGGAAGTAATGGCGCAGGAAACCCGGCGACGACACCACCAGCAGATCGACATGCCGAAGCGCGAAACGCTCGATCCGGCGCAGCAACTGCGACTTCCAGCCACCACCGACGAAGGCCGGCTGCACATCCAGAACTTCATAGATCACGCGCGCCGGCCGGCGACTGATCAGACGCGCCAGCAAGGCGAGCAATAACTGATCGATATTGCGTGCATAATAAAAAGCGGCCCGACGCAGCGCACGATATTTGACGATCACACGCGGGATCGCAGCCAACAAGGCAGCGATACGACGCCCGTAGCGGCGGTCCTGCGTACGGCCCAGCGGCGTATAGGGCCAGGCTGGCTCGAAATCACGGTTGTAGTTGTCGCGCCGAAATCCAAAGACCTGCAGCTGATAACCATGGGCAAGAAAGGCCTCGGCGCGCTTCACGGTACTGACATCGCTGATGTCGGGGGCGAAGAAAACCGCCGTTCGTTTCTGTCTGACCGGATGATGCATGCGGCTCCGTGCGAAAGCATGGCGAAATCATGTCCGGCGAAGGCCGGAAAATCCTGCGCGATGCTAGGGTGCGGCATGCGCTGCTAGGTGTGATCAATCTGTGCGCGTGGCACATCACGACAGCATGTAACTGCCTGTGGAATGCGGATTTTTATGCGTTTTACAGTGTATCTGGCGGTCACAGTCTGATCACTGGAGATTGGACGGCCCCTCCGCTTCGATGCAGCTGTTCAATCCGTTTTCGATTCAGGATTCACTGTGACAGCGATTGCCGCCCAGCATCATTCCCATGCGCCTGCCAATGCGACCCCACCCGCGCGCCGCTTCGAGCGCGTCGCGGTCAGCAGCATCTTCGGCGATCCCATGGATCGTCGCACCTGGTCGGCTGCGCCTTACAATGTCGCCTCCTGCCTGCAGAAGCTGGGTATTGCGGTCGAGGGCATCCATTCCGGCGGCACGCGCGGCGAGCGGGGCCTGCTGGCGCTGTATTACATGATGACCGGCTATGGTCGGCCGCATAGCAGCGAAGCCATACTTCGGCTGGCCTCGGCCCGCCGCAAGGCTGCCGAACGGCTCGCCGAAACGGCGCGCCGGCGCCGGATCCGCCACATCCTGCATATGGGCACGCTGGATCTGCCACCGGTCGATCGTGACGATGGCGTGAAGCATTACCTGTATTGTGACCAGACATGGGCGCTGTCGCTGGCGCATCGGCCGGATATTTCCGACTACAGCCGGCGTGCGGTCGAGAATTTCGAAGCGACCGAACGCGCCGCGCTGGACAGCGTGGAGCATGTGTTCACCTTCGGCCATTACGTGCGCGACCATATGATCGCGCATTACTGCCTGCCGCCGGAAAAGGTGACAGCCGTCGGCTCAGGCATGGGGCAGATCGAACCCTACGATCAACCCAAGGATTACAGCCGGCCACATCTGCTGTTTGTCGCCAAGCACCTGTTTGCGGCGAAGGGCGGCAACCTGCTGGTTGAGGCTTTCCGCATCGCGCAGCGGCAGCGTCCGGACCTGCTGCTTAATATCGTCGGCGATCCGGCCAGCGCCAGCCATGTGGCGACGACGCATCCTGGTATCCATTTCCATCCGCATCTGCCCTGGCGCGAGTTGCAGCGGCTTTATCGCGTGTCGACCATTCTGGTGCAGCCGATGCTGAACGATCCCTGGGGTCAGGTTTATCTCGAAGCCCTGCTGTCGCGCACGCCGGTGATCGGCCTGCACCGCAACGGTCTGCCCGAGATTGTCGAGAACGGCCACCACGGCTTCCTCGTGGACGATGCCGATCCGCAGGCTCTGGCTGCGACCATTCTCGATGCCCTTTCCGATCCTCAGCGCTTGGCCGAGATGGGCTGGAGCGGCCAGCAGCATGTCCTGCAATCCTATTCCTGGGATGCGGTCGCCAACCGCATCGCCTTCGGCTGATACCGAGAACCCACTCTTCCCCGACTGAGCAAAAAGGAAACCCTACAATGTCGAACAAGACAGCCCTGATCACCGGTGCGACCGGGCAGGACGGCGCTTATCTCTCCGAGCTGTTGCTCTCAAAGGGCTACACGGTGCATGGCATCAAGCGCCGCTCGTCTTCGATCAACACCCGCCGCGTCGATCACCTCTACAAGGATCGGCACGAAGAGGATGTGCGCTTTTTCCTGCATTACGGCGACATGACGGATTCGTCCAACCTGATCCGCCTGATCCAGGAAACCCAACCCGACGAGATCTACAATCTCGCCGCCCAGAGCCATGTGCAGGTCAGCTTCGAGACGCCGGAATACACCGCAAATACGGATGCGATGGGTACGCTGCGCCTCCTAGAGGCAATCCGCATCCTGAAACTGGAAGAAAAGGTCCGCTTCTATCAGGCCTCAACCTCGGAACTGTACGGCAAAGTGCAGGAAATCCCGCAGCGCGAGACCACACCTTTCTATCCGCGCAGCCCTTATGCAGTGGCCAAGCTCTACGCCTACTGGATCACGGTAAATTACCGCGAGGCCTATAAGATGCACGCCTCAAACGGCATCCTGTTCAATCACGAAAGCCCGATCCGCGGCGAAACCTTCGTGACCCGCAAGATCGCCCGCGCTGTCGCGGCCATCGAGCACGGCATCCAGAAACGTCTCTATCTGGGCAATATCGACGCTCAGCGCGACTGGGGCCATGCGCGCGACTATGTCGAAGGCATGTGGATGATCCTGCAGCAGGACAATCCGGACGACTATGTGCTGGCGACCGGCGAGGTTCATAGCGTGCGGGAATTCACTGAACTGGCCTTCAAGCGTATCGGTCGCCAGATTCAGTGGGATGGCAAGGGCGTCGACGAAAAGGGTTACTGCGGCAAGACCGGTGACATCCTGGTCGCGGTCGATCCGGAATACTATCGCCCGACCGAGGTCGACTACCTGCATGGCAGCCCGGAAAAGGCCTGGCGCCAGATGGGCTGGCAGCATAAGACCAGCTTCGAGCAGCTGGTGACCGAAATGGTCGATGCCGACCTTGCCGCCCTGAAGCAGAACCATGCCACCGAAACCGGAGCGATGATGTATGCCTGAGGCCAAACCGCTTTACCCAATTGCCGGCAAGCGCGTCTGGGTCGCAGGGCACCGCGGCCTGGTCGGTTCCGCCGTGGTGCGGCGGCTGCAGTATGAGGATTGCGAAATCCTTATTGCACCGCGCCAACAGATCGATCTGCGTCAGTCCGACCAGGTGTCCAACTGGATCCGCGACGCACGCCCGCAGGCCGTCGTGGTGGCGGCAGCGCGTGTCGGGGGCATCCACGCCAACGACACGCGGCCAGCCGAATTCCTCTACGATAACCTTATGATCGAGGCGAATATCATCGAGGCAGCACGACAAAGCCGCGTCGAGAAGCTGATTTTCCTCGGTTCGTCCTGCATCTACCCACGCCTCGCGCCACAGCCAATTCCCGAATCCGCGCTGCTGACCGGGCCGCTGGAGCCGACCAACGAATGGTATGCCATCGCCAAGATTGCCGGCATCAAGCTCTGCCAGGCCTATCGCAAGCAGTACGGCTGCGACTACATCTCGGCGATGCCGACCAATCTATATGGTCCGGGCGATAATTTTGACGTCATGCAGGGGCATGTGATCCCGGCGCTGATGTCGAAAATCCATCGCGCCAAAGAGAGCGGCGCAGAAACCGTCGAGGTCTGGGGCAGCGGGCGGGCCTTGCGCGAATTCCTCTATGTCGACGATGCCGCCGACGGAATCGTCCATATCCTGAAGCATTATTCCGACGCCGAGCATGTCAATCTTGGCACCGGTGACGAGATCACGATCCGAGATCTCGCCAAACTGATGACCGAAGTGATCGGCTTTAAAGGCAAACTGGTCTTCGATACCAGTAAGCCGGACGGCACGCCGCGCAAGGTGATGGAGGTCGAACGGCTGCGCTCCATGGGCTGGCAGGCTGGCACCAGCCTGCGGACCGGCCTGGAGCAAACCTATCGCTGGTATGTGAACCATCATCTGGCCGAGCAGCGAGCGATCGCTTGAGTGGCAAACCCTATGATCCGCTATCGACCGAACATCTGCAGCAGGATCTGACCCGACGCAGTCTGCGTGGCGGCCTGATTGCCTTCGGCAGTCAGGCCGTCCGCTTTACGGCCCAGTTCGGCGGCACCGTACTACTGGCCCGGCTGCTCACGCCGCATGCCTTTGGCCTGGTGGCAATGATCGCCGCCTTGTCGATCCTGCTCGATCTGATCAAGGAACTCGGCCTTTCGGCCGCCACCATCCAGCGCCCGGTGATCAGCCAGCAGCAGGTCTCCACGCTGTTCTGGATCAATGCCTGTTTCGGCTGCCTGCTGGCAGTGGGACTCGTCGTTGCCGCGCCGGCCATTGCCGGCTTCTATGGCGAGCCGGAACTCACACCCATTACGCGTTGGCTCGCACTCGGCTTCGTTGTCAGCGGCCTGACGATTCAGCATTGGGCACTGTTGCGCCGCCAGATGCGCTTTACGACCATTGCGATCATCGAAACCGGTGCCGAACTGCTGGCCCTCGCGCTGGCCGTGATCTGCGCCCTGAAAGGTGCCGGCTACTGGGCACTGGTCGCGCAGCGTGTCGGCGGCCCGGCCATCACGCTCATCGCCACCTGGGCGCTCTGCCCCTGGCGACCCGGCCTGCCGTCGCGCGATGCCGATATCGCCGACATGCTGCGCTTCGGCGGATCTTTCACCGGCTTCAACCTGCTGGCCGTCGCGGCACGCAGCCTCGATCAGGTACTGATCGGCGCGCTATGGGGCCCGGTCGTGCTGGGCTTCTACGAACGCGCCGCCAAACTCGTACTGGTGCCCTTGAATAATCTCAACGCCCCGCTCTATGCCGTGGCAATGCCGGCGCTCAGCCGGCTGGAAGGCCAGCCGGAGCGTTATCGCCATGCCTTCCTGCTGATATTCGAGAAGTTCGCCATGGTGACGATGCCGCCGGCGGCATTGGCCGCCGTCACTGCCGACTGGGTGGTGGGCCTGTTGTTCGGCCCGCAGTGGCATCAAGCCACCCCCTTCGTGGCCAGCTTCTCGGTCGCAGCGATGGCTCTGCCCGCCACGCTCGCGGTTGCATTGCTCTACTTAAGTCAGAACCGCTCTGGCGACATGCTGCGCGCCGGTCTGGCCGATACCGCCGCTGTCGCCGCGGCCGTGCTCGCCGGACTCTCATTCGGCGCCGTTGGCATCGCAGTGGCCTATGCAGTGGCCAATCTGGCGCTCCGACTGCCGGTGGCGATCTGGATCGGCGGTGCCAGGGGCCCGGTCAATCGCCGCGACCTGGCCACCGCGCTGCTGCCTTCGCTGACCGCTGCCGCCGCTGTTGCCGGCAGCGTTACGGCGCTACGTCATACCGGCTGGCTGGTCGCCGCCGAGCCGCTGATTGGCCTGGCCCTCAGCCTGGGGGTGGCCCTGGTGGTAGCTTTCGCGATCTTCCTCGTCATTCCACGCAGCCGCCGCATCCTCGGCATCCTGCGCCGGCTGCCACAGATGGTGCGGCATGGCCCGACTCCCTCCTCGCAAATGCTTAACTGAGCCCGACCGGGGTGCCATCGTCGTCGCGATCCGGACGACCGCGCTTGATGCGCAGGCGGCCCTGACGGTCGACCCAGAGACGATGGTCTCCGAGCTGCACCAGGTTGCGGCTCTGCCAGTCGCCGCCGAGGCGCAGGCCCATATCCGTACCGCCCATCTCAATGGCTTCGAATCCGCCCTCGCCGCGCACCGCGCCACTGCAACCGATCACGGTGGCGCTGCTGCGTGGATCACCCCGTAACTGGGCGAGTCCTGCTTCCGCTGCCTTGGCATCTCCACTGCCCGAACAGCCGATCATCACAAGGCGCCCGGCGAGCGTGGCCTTGATCAGGTTGCGCTGCTTGAACATCGAATAGGCAGTGCAACCGACCAGCGTGCCGAAGCCTTGCAGCCAGATGCCGGCATCGCCCCGTGCAAATCCGTCGGCGCCTTCGTGGTTGTTCTCGAAGCCGCAGCTGGACAGCAGCGTACAACCGTTTTCCGCCACAAGTCCAAAGCGCTTGTTGAGGAGGAAATATGTGCCGTGGAAGCTGACGTCATAGCAGCCATCCAGCATGGCGGCGCCATGTATGCCGTTCTCGCCGAACACGCCGCCAATCACACGCACCGCCGACAGGATACCCTTGCCTCCAGCTTCATGATGGAAACTGGCACCATGGCCACGGTTGTTGCGGAAGTAGCAGTTGGAAATCTGCCCCTCAAAAACATTGCCGATCAGCTGCGCGCCATTTTTCCCGCAGCGATGCACAACAAGATCGCGCAGGCAGAAGTTATACAGGTAATTCTTGTTACCCATGCAGGCGAGGCGGATGCCGTGGCCGTCTTCACCGCTGCCGAGAATATCCAGACCCTGGATCAGCAGGTAACGGAAGGTGGACTGGCTGTCGATATCGATGATGTTGCTGCCGTCGCGGATCTCCGAGACGATGCGCGCTCCCATACCGAATACACCGGACTGATGCACGATATTCTGCTTCGGCGCGATCCGGAGCGTGCGCGTGACGCGGTATGTGCCAGGCGGGATCACCAGCATCCCGCCGGTGCCGGCATAGGCCACATCGAGGCCGGCCTGCAGAGCGGCCGTATCATCCGCGCGGCCATCGCCCTTTGCGCCGAAATCGGCAGCCGATATCTGGCGCCCGGGGGGTGCTGGGGCCGCCTGCGCCGTGGCGGCCAGCGCCGAACTGCCGAGCATGGCCCCACCAAGGGCAAGGAGATCGCGCCGCTGCATCGGTCAGGCCTGCGGCGCGTAGCCAAAGCGGCGACGCAGCTGCGGCGGCCGTCCGAACGGCATGGCCGGCCGTGGGGCAACCGGAACGGCGACACGCTGGTGCAGGAGCGAGACTGCCGCAGCGAGCAGCAGAACGGTCCAGGTTTTCGGAGCGACATAAGCACCCGAAGCCTGACCGAAAATGAGCCAGACACTCCAGCAGAATAACAGGTTGGGCGCCCCGATCAGCCGCAGCCACACACTGAGCCCGATGAATGTGACGACACCCCAGACCAGTCCGAGATAGATCCAGTGCAGCCAGAAATAGTTGGTCAGCACTTCGGAAATCTTGGTGATGCGCCAGCCGGCCGAGAAATGCGACGACTGGACGAAGACATTCATCACCAGGTCGGCGATGAAATTCTCGCCGGTCAGGCCGGACCCGGCCCAGGGCCGTTCCTTCATCACCTCGAAGGCGACCAGCGCCGGCCCGATCACGCGATAGAAGAAGCTCGGGTCATTACCGTTGAGAATATGACCGAGGCGTTCGGCATAAACCGTGGCGCCCAGCACCGCGAAAATCAGCAGCACGATACTGCCAAAGACCAGCATCGCCAGGCGATAGCCCGCGCCAAACTTGCCGATCGGTGGCGTGTCGGGCAGCACGAAGAGGTAATACGGTGGCAGCAGCAACAGACCGAGCAAAAGGGTTGGGCCTGGCATGGCAATCAGCCCGCCAGCCATCAGCGTCACGAAGATCAACAGCTTGCGGCGATGCTGCGACACCACGAACCAGGCGAAGGTGAACAGCGTGTAACCAAAAGTCACCGCCGAAGGCTCAGAGGTGAACAGCTTGGGACGCACCTTGCCATAGAGCAGCTGGTCGCGCAGGTCGGCTTCATAGATGCCAGAATCGTAGAGCTTCTGGCGTACCGCATCACTCAGGCTATCCAGCCCCGCATAACTTTCCAGCAGGCACCCCATCAGGATAAACAGGCTGAGCCCGAGGAACATTTTGCTGAGCTGCGCACGGCTGGCCTGCAGCAGCGTCAGGAACATGGCATAGCCGATGACGAAGGAATACGTCAGCTGCACCAGACCAGTGAAGCGTTTGGACAGGCCGGTCAGGTCACCGGTGGAGAAGCTGGCAAAGAGATAGAGCAGCACAATACCAAACAAAGCACCCAGATGAGTGGGTACGATATCGTCGCGCCGGCGCCATAGCAGGATCATGCCGGCGATGCCGGAAGGGGCGGATGGAAACGGGATTGTCGGTGTAATCTGTATAATGACGCCGAGATAAATGCCGATGAAGAAGATCAGCAGCAGGGCCAGATCGACGGCCCCCAGTTTCGGTTCCTGAATGACCTTTAGTTTCATAGCGTCGCCACGACCGACATCAGGCGTTCTGCGCGACTGGTCCAGTCAAACTGGTCGCGACAGGCAGCGTAAGCGCGATCCTGCAGCTGGTTCAGGCGGTCGCAGTCATCGATCACCTGCAACACGCCGCGCGCCAGAGATTCATAATCCTCGTACAACAGGATGCCGTCGTCGTGACGCAGCGGCACACCGGCCACCGACCCTGACAGCGCCAGGATCGGCATACGGTTGAAGATATAGTCCAACACCTTGAGCTTGAAGCCGCCGCCATGGCGTTCGGCGACCAGCGCGATACGGGCGTTGCGCATGAAAGCCAGCACGTCGTCTACCCGGCCGGTGAACTGCGTGGCCGAGGCATTGCGTCGCATGCGGTTCAGGAAGGCTTCCTCCGCACTGCCTATGACCTGAAGCTCTGCGCCATGGGCGGCGAATAACGGATCGGCCACCGCCACGAACTGCTCAAGGTTCATGCGCTTGGCGATCCAATCGAAACTGCCCACGATCACCGCACGCCGCGGCGTGGCATCGGTGATGCGCCGGCCGGCACCATGGCCGCCGGCATAGCCCGGTGTCAGCACCTCGACACGGCGGTCGGGCCGCCGCGCCAGATATTGCTGCGCGTCATCTTCTGTAATGGCTGTTACCAGATCGGCGGCGTCAACCAGACGGTGCTCAAGCCGCGCCGCCTTCAGCGAATCGTAACGCAGGACCTGACGCTTGAGAAAATCCTCGTGGTGGTTGGCCACCTCGCGCCGCAGGCTGGCTTCGTGGTTGTGCGACACGTAAACCAGCTTCGGCCTCTGGCCGCGTCTGGGGAAGAATTTCAGCACCTGATCAAGCGCCCAGCCGGCCGAGATACCGTCGAAAACAATGGTGTCCCACGGCCCTTCCTGCAGCCGCGCATCCAGCAGATCACGCAGGCCGGGCGTCCAGCTGCGGTCCGCAATATGCGGCAGCGTGGAAATCAGACTCTGCAGGCTGGAGCGCGGGCGATGATCCGACAACCACCAATGCGTGCCATTTGGCCCGGAGCCAATGTTGCGCGGCGGCGATTCCGGGCGGGCAAGGCCTAGCACATGCATCTGCGCTCCGCCCTGCTCCATCGCGTCGATCAGCCCGCCAGAGTAGATATATTGCCCGTTATGGCGCGGCTCCGGGTCAGCCAGTGTCAGCCAGAGACATCTCATATGGGGTGTTCACCATGATCAGTAAGCCTTGCTGCCGGTGAATCCGCAGAAGATCGTCTTGATGATGATCTTCACATCCAGCAATAGAGACCAATTCTCGATATAATAAATGTCGTGTTCGACGCGCTTCTGGATCTGCTCGACCGTTTCAGTCTCGCCGCGCCAGCCATTCACCTGGGCCCAGCCGGTGATCCCCGGCTTGATCCGATGACGCCAATCGTAATTCTCCACAGCATCCTGATAGAGCACACCACCCGCCTTGCAGAGCAGAGCGTGCGGACGTGGCCCCACCACAGACATGTCGCCACGAATAACGTTGAAGAACTGCGGTAGTTCATCGAGGCTGGTGCGGCGAATGAAGGCACCAACCCTGGTCACCCTGGGATCGTTGCGCGTGGCAAGCTGGGTGCCATTAGGATCGCGGGCATGATGATACATACTGCGGAACTTCAGCACCTCGATCAGCTGGTTGTTGCGGCCATAGCGCTTTTGCTTGAACAGGATTGGTCCAGGGCTGTCGAGCCGGATTGCCAATGCGATCGCCGCCAGAACCGGCGAGATCAGGACCACGACGAGTGCGGCGAACACGCGATCTTCGATTTCCTTGGCGATGCCACTCCAGTCGCGCAGCGGGCGACGCTCGATCACCATCAGCGGCACCTGCCCCACGGTCTCTACCCCGCTGCGGGCCTTCACGGCATAATCCGCACTGGGGCAGAAACAGATATCAACCGCGACGCAGCGCAGCTGCGCCAGCATGGCATCCATGCCGGCATCGCCGGGTACTGCAGCGATCACCACCATGTCGATGCGTCCGCGCCGGATATCCTCCAGGAGATCGGTGCAGTTGCCGCGCACGGCATGACCGCGCCAGCCCGACGGCAGCGGTCCGGTCCGATCATCGTAGAGTCCGACGATCGCAACATCGTTATCGCTCCGCGCTGCCAGGAACCGCCGCAGCAGCATCTGCCCGCCAGGCCCGGCACCCAGAATGGCGAGACGTCGACGCAGACGGCCGGCTTTGCGCCAGTAATCCATCCGGATGGCCAGCGCGCCGCGTGCCAGCAGCGGCAGGAACAGGCCAAGCGTGAACCACAGTGCCAGCCAGATCCAGTTCTGCTCAAGCGAGGCCCCTGTCGCCAGCGTTGCAATCGCGACGACACAAGCGGCGACAGCCCAGGCACCTACAGGACGAGCCCAGCCAATATTGCTGAGCCGCAGCTTTTCGATGCGATAGGCGCCGGCCAGATGCAGCGTATTGCCGGCAACCACCGCTCCGAAGAACGACAAAGCCACGTAATATGAACCGTCCATTGGCAGATCCGGGGCGGCCAGCATCAGCGCGACCAGCCCGGCAGCAAGAATGGCCAGCGCGTCCCAGGCACGCAGCAGGCCGCTGACGATCGGCAGCGACACCGGCTCGCGAACCGCCATTTCAAAGCGGCGCGCCTCGTGGCGGCCCAGGGCATGGGTATTTCCGGTGCGGATGTTATCGGCGTTGCGCCAACCCGTGGGCTGGGCAATCGCACGTGCCTGGGGCTTGCCTGGGGCACGCGGCGCGGAATGGTCGGCACGCGCGGTGGAGTTACGATCCAGGGTGGGAATGTCGAACGACATGCGGGACTCCAGTTCGGCATTTTCACTCAGCGCGCAGACGATCCTTTGCGCTACCGGCCTGATGTGCCACACGGCTTATGCAAGGTCTTGTGACCAAGCCGGGGTTGTTCCGCCGCAATGCAACAGAACGGTCACGACATCATGCGCCACGCAAGCTGGCATAGATATGCGAGGCGAATGCTTCGGGGGTACGCTGCGACACAAATGCGGCAGCTGCCTGTACATCAAGCAGTGTCTGTGGTGATCGTTCGATCATATCCTTGATCGCTGCCGCCAGATTGCTCGCATCGCCTGTATCGACGGCAAGGCCGAGACCATGATCGCGGACCAGCCGACCCAGCAAGCCGTAATCCTGGGTCAAGAGCGGCTTCCCGGCATGAGCGGCCCAGAGCAGAACGCCGCTCGAACCGACGAAACGCTGATACGGCGCCAGCACGATGTCGCAGCGCTGCACCAATGCAGAAATTTCCGCGCTGGTCAGCCAGCGGTTCTCGACTTTCAGCCAAAGATCCGGCCGTTCGCGCCGCACAGCCGCCTCCAAAGACGCAAATCTCTCGCTGATGTCCGACGCCACCCGCCCCGCAATGATCACAGCGGTCTTGCGCGCAATTGCATCCGGCAAGCGTCGCAGTGCCTCCAGCAGGTGCAAGACACCCTTGCGCTCGGTCAGGGCACCAAACAGCAGCAGAACATGGCGGTTCGGCGGGACGTCGGACGGCATTTGATCGTCATTGGCCGGGACTGCAGCAATTGGAAAAGCCGGATCCGGCACCGGCGCAACCTTGTTGCCACCCTGGTAATGATCGGCCGCGAAATCAGCGAAGAACGGATCAAGGGTCAGAACTGCGTCCACGGCCGAGTTGCGCAGCATGCCGCGATACAGCATGGCTTTGCGCCAGTCGCGCAGCCGCTCGGCGAGACTCGGCTTATATGCGCCGATCTCGTGGTAATGCACCGAGGGCCGGAACAGGATGCCGCTCAGACGCCGCCCGCCGGCGCCGAAACCGAGACCCAGCGGCAGCGTGAGATGATCCAGCGACAGGAAGTAACCGATCTCGGCGCCGGTGCGGATCAGATACCGGCGCATGACCCACCAGCGCGCCATGCCGCTGATCGCCAGCCGCCGATGCGTGCAGTAGCGCAGCTCCGTCGGGGTCAATGCCAGCAAGCCGATCCGATGGCGCAGATGCGGCGGCAATTGCTCGGTCAGCCGGTCGCGCAAGCCGGCTGGAATGGCCAGCCAGATCCGCTCAACCTCACCCTGGCGACCGAGATACATCAGCAGATGATGCAGCCACTCCTCGGCATGGCCGTCGCCATCGGGCTCCAGCACCAGAAGGTCGCGGCGATGGCCCGGCAGTCCGCCTTCCCGACAAAGCGCAATCAGCCATGTGTCGATCTGCGCGATCAGCGCGTCGCGCGCGTGATGCTGCTCCACATATGCCCTGCCCTGCTCCGCCATGGCGCGGCAAAGCGACGGATCGTCCAGCAGATCGATCACGGCGTGGGCCAGCGCGGCGGTATCCTGCGGGGGCACGCAGATGAAGGCTCCGGTCTTCGCCTGCAGGTTCCAGAGCGCGCTGCCCGGCAAGGCCGTGGTCACGAAGCAGCGGCCGGCCGCCATGATGTTGTAGATTTTCGACGGCACGGCGAAGTCGGCGCCATCAGGCTTCTGCGGGACCAGATGCAGCGTGGCTTCGGCCAGCGCGCGCCCCAGTTGCTCGCGCGGCACCAGATCGGCGAATGCGACATTCTCGAGCCCGCGCTCTGTCACCGCCGCCATGACGCCGTCACGTTCGCCACCTGAACCGCGCAGCAGCAGGCGAATGTCGGGGCGCATCTGCGCCAGTTCGGCGGCCAGCGCAACCAGCTGGTCCAGTCCCTGTTTCCGTCCGAAATTGCCGCTGTACAGGATCGTCGGCGGCTGGTCGGCCAGCACCGGCCGCGGCTTGATGGCCTCGACATCGACCCAGATCGGCAGGATTTCAATCGGCTGCGTCACGCCCAGGCGGCGCAGAGTCGTCGCCATCTCCGACGACAGCACCAGGATCAGGTCGACGCGGTTGAGGATGAGGCGTTCGGCCAGCCGCATCAGCCTAACCAGCAGCCCGAAACGGACAATACCCAAACTTTGCGCCAGGCCCGATTGCACATCATGCACCATGGCAACATGACGACCGCCGCGCTGCTTCGCCATCATGCCCAGCAGCACCGCGAAAATGGATGGACAGAGCGAGATCACCACCTCGTGCCGCCGTATGCGACCACGCAACAGCGCGACCAGTCCGGCAAACAGAAAGGCCAGCTCGCCCGCCACACGCAGCAGCGCCGAGCGGCGACGGGGCAGCCAGCTATGCAGCCGCTCAACCACCACGCCCGACAGCCGCTGCCGCACCGGTGGATCGTTGGTGAAAGCTTCGAATTCAGACGGATCTGGGTAATGCGGCAAACCCGCCAGCACCGTGACCTGCCGTCCGCGCCGCACCAGCCCTTCGGCCAGATCGGCACAATAGGGTGCCGAGCCGATCACTTCCGGTGAGTAATGCTGCGTCACGAAGAGGACGGGCTCGCGCGAGTCCTCGAGCTGACGAACCATACGTCAACTCCAGTTGACCGGCTTGGCCAGCACCGGCCGGTCATAATCGTAGTTCAATTCGCTGTAGGCGTAACTGCGATAACCCTTCGGATCGACCCGGGTCACGGCAATGCCGGCGATATCGGCATTGACCTCGACCAGGTCTTTCATGGCTTCCATCACGGCGTCGCGCTTGGTCTCGCCCCAGCGCACCACGAAGGCGACCTTGTCGACCATGCGTGACAGCGTCAGCACCTCGGCACCAACCAGAACCGGGGCGGTATCGAGTAAGATCATGTCATAGCGCGGCGCCAGCGCATGCAGGATTATCTTCATGCGATCCGTCGTCAGATAGCGCATCGCCTGCGGGGTGAAGACACCCGACGGAATCAGATCGACACCCGATAGCGTATCCGTAAAGATGCAGTCCTCGATCCGCTCCGGCTGGTCGCACAGCAACTCGGCCAGACCATTGCGATTCTGGCACTGGAAGGCCTTGTGCAGGCGCGGATTGCGCCAGTCGCAGTCGATCATCAGGATGCGCCGGCCGTGGCTGGCCAGCATGCGGCCCATGGAGGCAACCAGCACAGTCTTGCCCTCGCCCGGCACGGCCGATCCGAACAGCACGGTCTTGGGCGACTGGGCGGCTTCCGAAAGTTCGAGCCCGATATGCAACTTGCGCAGCGCCTCGCTATAGGGCGAGACCGGCTTGCGCAGCACATGTGCGATCGGCGTGATGCTGCCGCGCAACGTCGGGATCATCGCGAGCACCGGCAGGCCAGTGAGGGATTCAAGCTGGTCGGCGCGACGGAAGGTGCGATCCACGCCCTCGCGCAGCAGCGCATAGGCCATGCCGATCAGCGCCCCCGCGACAGCCCCCAGAAAAACCAGCAGGGTCTTGGGCGGGAAGCCAGGCTTGGTCGGGGGAGCAGCCGCCGAAATCAGCTTGGCATTCGGCTTCTGCAACTGATCCTGGCCGACGGTTTCCTTGGCGCGGCTCATCATCTGTTCGAGCAGATTGCGATTCACCTGCGCCTCGCGCTCCAGCGCATTCAGCCGGATCGTTTTCTCGTTCACGCCACCGGCCTGGCCCTGCAGGCGGTTGAAGTTCTGGCGTAGCGCCTCGTAACGCGCATTCGCCGTGCGCGCCTCATGCTGCAGGCTCTGAATGATGCGGCCCATCTCGGCACTGAGCTTGCCCCGGATATCGGCGATCTCGGCCTTGGCACTGACCACGCGCGGATGCTGCGGGCCGAGGCTGCCCGACAGATCGGCAAGGCGACGATCGGCTTCAGCCTGCTGCGCCTTGAGCTGCTGAATCACCGGCGACTGCAGCACCTGCGGTACGCTCTGGCTATCCACGCCAGTGCGACGCAGCGACTGCGCCTCGCCCAGACGGGAATCGGCCTCGGCCTTGGCGGTCTGCGCCACGATCAGCTGGGTATTAAGCTCCGTCATCTGCTGTGCCGTCATGCTGGTGCTGGCACCCTGATACAGGTTGTTGGCGCGACGGTATTCCTCAACGGCACGATCGGATTTCTCGACCTGGTCGCGCAGGCTGGAGATACGGTCGGCAAGGAATTTCTCGACCTCTTCGCTGGCCTCCACCTTGTCGCTGCGCTGACGCGCCAGATAGGCCGCACCGAAACCGTTGGCAATGGCCGCGGCGGTATCAGGCGCGATCGAGCGCGCTTCGATATTCAGCACATGCGAACGCCCCAGCGTCGTCACTTCGATCTTCGCCAGCAGCGTATCGATGATGCCGTTCATTTCCTGCTCGGCCTTCACCTCAGGCGAGGCTTCCACCTGCTCCTTTGGAGCCTTCTGCCCGGGCATGTAGGCCTTGATCGAATCCGGCAGGTAGCGCATCGGATCGAGATAGGTCATCCAGCCGGCTTCTGGACGCAAAGACGGGTTGAATTCGGGATTGTCCTTCAGCTTCAGCCTTTCGATCACACTGCGCGCCACGTCGCGCGACTGGATCACATAGGCTTCGTTCTGGATCCGCTCGGCATCCGGACTGATATCGGCAATGATCGCTTCGATGTTCAGTGCGCGCGCCGTCGGCACACCGACCAGGATCTTGGCATCGGCGATGTAATGCGCCGGTATCTGACGCGCCACCAGAACTGCCGCAGCCGTGAACACGAAAGTGCTAACAAAGATCGTGCCGCGATGACGCCACAGCTTGCGCAGGGTGTCGAAGAAATCGGTTTCCTTGCCCTGCTGCGGCACATAGACCGGCGGCGCGGCATAGGCAACCGGCGGCTGGATCGGCTGCGGATGAAAGCGATCAGGGAGTGCCATCAGAAATACCGTTCTCGGACGGTGATGATATCGCCCGGCAAGATGGTTGCATCGGCACCGGCGGTGATCTTGTTCTTCGAGCCATCTTCGGCGGTGCGGGTGACGTAGAAGGAATTCTCGCGTGCGCGATAGGTGAACCCACCCGCGAGCGCCACGGCATTCAGGACCGACATGCCACTGACGAAGGGATAGCTCCCCGGGGTGCGCACTTCGCCGACAATATAGAAGGGCCTGTAGCTCAGCACTTCGACGCTGATGCTGGGATTCTTCAGGTAATTGGGCGATAGCTTGCCGATCAGCGCCTGCTCCAGTTCATGCGCCGTCAGGCCGCCGGCCCGGATCTGGCCGACCAACGGGTAGGACATCTGGCCGCCGCCATCGACGGCATATTCGCCGGTCAGTTCGGGCTGGCCGTAGACGGTGACGCGAACACGGTCGCCGGAGCCGAGGCGATAGCTGTCATCGGCTTTCAGCGCGGCCGACCGACCGGACGGTTGGGCCGGCGCGGCAGCGTTGGTGGTGTTCGGCGCCGAACGCTGGTTCAGCGGCTGCGACGGAGCGGCGCCCTGCGCCGCGCTCTGGGCCATTGCCTGCGCGGACAGCAGCACAACAGCCAGAATGGCAGGGACGATGGCGGACACCTTCACGGTGCGGAGGATCTGTCGGGTTTGCATGGCAGCACGTCTGTTGTTGCAGAACGCACGGCACCTAACAGACCGCCTTCGCAGGCGTGGCCAGTACGACCGTGCCAGCTTACGCTAGCAACGGCCGCCCGATTTTGGTGTGACCTAACAGTGGTTTTGAGTCTTCAGAATGGCGGGTTTTCAGAGCTGGGCGCCGAGGCGCACCATCACCACATTTTCGTCAAAATCACCGCCGGTGACGTTGGAGTCGCGGCTGCGATAGCCATAGCCGCCCGACAGCGTGAAATTGCGGTCGATCAGGTATTTCGCGCCCAGCCCCACCAGCGTGTAATCGTCGTCGCGCGAAATACCCTGGAAGTCGTCGTTCTGGTAACCCAGCGACGCCGTTAGGATCAGGTTGCGCAGCAATTCATGATCGGCGCGCAGTTCAGCCTTGGTCTGGAAATAACCCGAGGCATTGGCCTGGGTGGTTTCCTGGATATCGCGATTCAGGCTGCCGGTGATGGTGGTCAGCGGCGTGACATTCCAGGTGACCTTGACCCCGCTGGCCCAGCCATTCATCTCGCGCAGGCGACTGTCCGAATAGTCCTGGCTGCGATAGCCGGCATAGGCGTCGATAAACACCAGTCCGGTCAGGTCGTATTGTGTGCCGGCCCCCACCAGATATCCGTCTGAATCGCGATTAAAACCGCCGGTCAGATTATCGTATTCGCGCGTATTGTAAGTGGTGATCAGATAGACCTTGCGCAGCGGCGCAATCTCGTAACTCGTGCGCAGGCCGATCTCATGCTGATCGCGGTCCCGACCGCTCTGGTCGATGACGCTGCCCGCCGAATTTCGCACATTGTCGTATTCATAGCGCTCGGTCTTGCCATCGAGGCGGAAAGACAGACGGTTAAAGTCTTTCTCGGCGCCGAGATTGGCACCGGTCACGCTGTACTCGGTCGGCTCAGTGCCGCCCTGGTTGTCAGGCGAGGAGCGCGCCTCGTGGCGGATCTGGTAGCCCGCACCAGCGAACAGGCGCAGGTCGCGCAGCACATCGACGCGGCCATCGGCCGACTGCGCGTAGTCAGTGTAGTTTTCGTCGTTGTTGTCCCAGTAGCTCACCACGCTGGAATCGGCATGCAGGTTCAGCGCATGATTATTCCAGTTCGAACGCAGATCGAGGCTGGGTTCCACCGAGGTGATGAAATCGCTCTGTTCGTTCGACGAGGTGGCAAAGATATTGCTGTTATAGCTCTGCTGCAGGCCCAGTTCGGGATACAGCATGAAACCACCCATGCGCACACCGACCGGATCGTAGTCCGGACGCCGGCGGGACATCACGGTTTCGCCGCGCTCGGGCTCAGCTGTGGCCTGCACATCCTGCGAGGTCTGCGGTGGCGTCTGGGCAACTGCCGCGCTGATCATCAGCGAAGCCATGGAGAAAACCGCCAGTCCTGCCGACAGGACCACCGTTGCCGCCCCGAAATACTGTCGCATGCGCGCGCCCTCGTTGATACAGGTGTTTTTTTTGCCAAACGGCTGATTTGGTTGGGGCTTATACCATAATTTGCCGGGAGGCGGGAACCCGCTGTTGCCAGGCCCAGGCTGACGACACCATCTGCTCCAGCCCCGAGAGGGCCGGTTGCCAGCCCAGCAATTGCCGGGCGCGAGCCGGATCGGCCAGCAGGATGGCGGGATCGCCGGGCCGCGGCGGTTCGATACGCGCTGGAATTGCATGGCCGGTGATCTTACGCGCCACGTCGATGACTTCGCGCACGGTCGCACCGGTGCCGTTGCCAAGGTTGAAGGCATGAGCGCCGACCGAATTGTCGAGATAGCGCAATGCCAGCACATGGGCCCGGGCCAGATCCGAGACATGGATATAGTCACGTATACAGGTGCCATCCGGGGTGGGGTAGCAGTCGCCGAAGATCGCAGCCATATGCCGCTTGCCGGCCGCGACTTCCAGCACCAGCGGGATCAGATGCGTTTCGACCGGATGCGCTTCGCCGATCTCGCCGCCGATATCGGCGCCCGCCGCATTGAAATAGCGCAGCGACACGGAATGCATGTTGTAGGCGCGCGCGTAATCCTGCAGCACGCGTTCGATCATCAGCTTGCTGGTGCCATAGGGATTGAGCGGATGCTGCGGATGGGTCTCTGGCATCGGCGTGGTTTCAGGCTCGCCATAGACCGCAGCACTGGAGGAAAACACGATGCGCTCGATGCCGTTGCGGCGCATGGCGTCCAGCAGGCCGATGCTGCCACTGACATTGTTGAGATAGTATTGCGCCGGGTCTTTCACCGACTCGCTGACCACGATCAGTCCGGCCAGATGAATCACGGCGACCGGTCTGTATTTGCGCATCACCTCATCCAGCCGCGCGGCATCGACCAGATCGCCACCTTCCAGCGGCCCCCAGCGCACCGCCCAGGGATGCCCGGAGCACAGGTTGTCGTAGGTCACCGGCAGATAGCCAGCCCCGTCCAGCGCCTTGCAGACATGGCTGCCGATATAGCCGGCGCCACCAGTGACCAGAATCGCCGGCCGGTCAGGCGCGACCATAGGTGTCCACCAGGCGGACGATATCATCCTCGCCGAGATACGAGCCCGACTGCACCTCGATCAGGTGCAAGGGCAACTTACCCGGATTCTCCAGCCTGTGCGTGGCGCCGATCGGGATATAGACCGACTCGTTTTCGCGCAGCAGCAGGCTTTCATCGTCGCGCTGCACCAGTGCGGTGCCATGCACCACCACCCAGTGTTCGGCACGATGATAGTGCTTTTGCAGACTGAGCTTTGCACCCGGCTTCACGGTAATCCGCTTGACCTGGAACCGGTCACCTGAATCGACGGAGCGATAGCTGCCCCAGGGGCGATAGCAGGTGCTGTGCGACACCGATTCAGACCGGTTACGCTGCTTGAGCTGGTCGACCACGCGCGACACTTCATCCACCCGGTCAGCCCTGGCAACCAGCACAGCGTCATCGGTCGACACCACCACCACGTCATCCAGGCCGATCACTGCCAGCAGCTTGTCTTCGCTACGCAGGTAGGAGTTATGCGAATCGCGCGTCACCACGTCGCCGCAGATTACATTACCGTCGCCGTCGCTCGTCGCGTTCTCCCGCAGTGCTTTCCACGAGCCGAGATCGCTCCAGGCCATGTCGACCGGCACGACCGCTGCATATTTGGTGTGTTCCATCACCGCATGGTCGATCGAAAGTGCCGCAGCCTCGGCGAAAGCGGCGGCATCAAGACGGAAGAAACCGAGATCCTCCTTGCCATCCGTCACCGCCCTTGCGCTCGCAGCATGAATTTCGGGATGCAGGCGCTCGAGTTCTTCCAGATAGCGCTGTGCCGACATCAGAAAGATGCCGCTGTTCCAGCAATAGGCACCGCTGTCGAGATACTGCTGTGCGGTGGCCGCGTCGGGTTTTTCGACAAAGCGGTCGACCACCCGGACATGATCGGACGGCTCCATCATCGGCCCGACCTTGATATAGCCATAGCCCGGCTCCGGTCGGTCCGGACGGATACCGAACGTGACGAGATGGCCCTTCTCAGCCGCCATCATGCCGGCCTGCACGGCGCGATGCAGTTGGTCCGGCGCGCCGATGGCGTGATCGGCAGGCTGCACCAGCATCATGGCATTCGGGTCCTGCGTCAGCAGCCAGTGGGCCACGGCGGCCAGTGCCGGCGCCGTGTTGCGCGCTGCCGGCTCAAGCAGGATTTTCTGCGGCTCGATACCAAGTTCGCGAATCTGGTCGTCGATCAGGAAGCGGTGATCCTCATTGCAGATCAGCACCGGCGCGGCAAAGCCGAAATCGCTGCCGCTGCGCTGTACGGTTTCCTGCAGCAGGCTGCGCTCCGAAACCAGGGACAGCAGCTGTTTCGGGAAGGCGGATCGCGACAGCGGCCACAGGCGTGTGCCGGAGCCGCCGGCAAGGATCACCGGATGAATGCGCGAAGCACCCTGCTGCAGAGTCTGGCGCTGCTCGATGATGGCATTCATGGTCGACCTCGTGGCTGCGTGAACTGAGGCCGACTATGTCGACAGCGTCTTACAGCAGCCAGTGATCAAACTGTGGTTGCCAGCGCGGGAAGTGCAATCGAATCAACACATAAGTGTCAGCGCGCATAGGGCAGCACGATACGCACGCTCAGTCCGCCACCGATCCGGTTTACCGCACTGATGCTGCCGCCGATCGCTTCGATATTGCGACGAACGATCCATAGGCCAAGCCCAGCATGTTTTGTGCCTTCGCCATTCGCAGAATCATGCTGCAGACTGTGTTCCTTCGGCCGCACCGAGAAATAACGGTCGAAGATATGCTCGATCTTGCGCGGATCTATGCCCGGACCCTCATCATCGACATGCAGATGCACGGCATTGCCTTCACGGAACAGATAAACCGCAATGGTACTGCCCGCCGAGGAGAAGCTGATCGCATTGTCGAGGATATTCTCGAATACGATATCGACCACACCCTGCGCGGCACGGATCTTTGTATCTTCTTCCAGCGTGCGGACCAGACGAATCTGCCGCTCCTGCAGGATGTCGCGATAGCGCAGCAGAACATCGGCCACGAGCCGGGTAAGGTCGATCTGGAGGCGCGGCGCATCGATCATGTCGGCGGTATTCAGATCCAGCCGCTGCGTCGAGTTGACCAGCATGTTGAGCCGGTTGAGTGAGGCTTCAATCAGGGCAACGGCGCGATTGGCACGCGGATGTCCCTCCGGCAGGGTGCGCTTGATCGGCTCCAGCGAGGCATGGATGGTCGCCAGCGGACCTTTGAAGGAATGCGCATTATCCTCGGCGGTCTGGCGGATATCCTGCGCGATGTTGCGCAGATCGCGCACCAGATAGTCAAAATCCTTCGCCACGCTGGTCAGTTCAGGCACGATATTACGGTCGGCGAAGGCATATTCCGTCACACGACCCTGGCGCACCTCGCGGGCCACCTTGCGGAAATGATGCAGGCTGCGCCACACACTGAGCGCGATCAGGATCGCCAGCAGCGCGAAGGCAAAATAGATCGCCGCCGCAATGCGGATTTCCCGGGTCTGCCAATAAGAACGGCCGATGGAGATATTGAGGAATTCGGTGGTCGGATGTGCCGAAATCAGCACCCAACAGCCCCAACGCGACTGGATCGGCAGGATCGAGGTCATGATTTCCTCATGCCCATCGCTCTGCCGGTAGCGGATATCTATGGGCTTGTCCCAGGCACAGCTTTCGGCCAGCTGGTGCAGGATACCGCGTTCCGCCAGCGTCTCCAGCTCGGGCCCGATGCGCTCTATGCGTGATTCCGGTGCGGAAGCGATATAGTAGAAACTGTTGCCGCTCGGCGTATTCGTCGGGCGAAACATCAGCTTCAGCAGCGTGCGGTCGTCCCCGCTGAAGCGCTGCAACTCGGCATTCAGCGACTTGTGCGGCGGCGTATCAGCCTGATTGAGGATCGGCGCCAAGGCTTGCGCGATCAGCCAGCTGCGCTGCTGAATGCCACGGCTGACCAGTTCGCGGCGCTGCTGGTCGGCTGCCTCGAACTGCCCGTAAAGCACGACGGGCAGCGCGACGAAAACCATAATCAGCGCAACCAGCTTGATCGTCAGCGACGCACTGATGCGGCGCAGACGCCGGCCAAATGGCTCGGTTCGCGCCTCAGTCAGCGGTGTCGCGAACTGCTCCGCGCCAGCGATATCCGAAGGCGAGGAAGTTCTCGATTTCGCTGAAGTCGCCATCGATGGCCCTGAACTTGTTGCGGATCCGCTTGATAGAGGACCGGACATTGGTTCGATAACCATCCTCGCCTGCCCCGGCTATGAAGCCGACATGGTGAACACAGTCGTAGATTGCGCGATAGGTGACATACTCGCCGGCAGTACGGACGAGCAGGTTCACGATATTGAATTCCACGACGGTGAGATTGACATCGGTGCCATGCCAGAAGGCGCGGCTGATCTGCGGCCGCAGCTGCAGCGCACCGCATTCCAGCACCTCTTCCTGCTGCTGCTCCGGCGGTCGCTTGCCGGCCTTGACGATCAGGTTCAGACGCTTCGCCAGGATCGTGGCACCACGCGACTTGTTGACGAAGTCGAGTGCGCCGCCATCCAGCGCCGCATTCTCATACGATGCCGCCAGCATACCGGTGAGAAACACCACCGGCACCATGATGCCGCGCCGCCGCGCCTGTCCCAGCAGGTCGAGCCCGGAAGCGCCCGGCATGCGCCAGTCGAGCAGGATCACGTCGCTGGTATTGCCGCCGGCGAAATACTCGAACATCGCGGCGCCGTCGGGCAGGCTGACGACCTGAAACCCCAGATCGCTCAGTTCTCCACCAACCGCCTCGCGATAATCCTCATCGTCATCGACGAGAACGACCTTGATCCCGTCGCCACGTGCAGCCCCTTCATCGGTTGAGAGCGCCGGAGCGTAAGCCGGAGAGGCATTTGCGTCTTCCCTGTTCAGTACCGTCATTGCCTTTCACCTCATAGTTGAGGACCCTGAAAACCTGCGTCTGGACGTCGGGATACATCGCGACATCCAGGCTGCACTGGGTGGTGCGATAGCGCCAAACCTTTGCCGGCGCCTGTTCGATCTCTTCGGTCGGCGCGCCGAGCCGGTCGCGGGTCTGCTGCATATTGAGTCCGACCAGCGCGACATCGCCGCTGTCTTCAACCGGTCCCGGCAAGGCTGTCGATGCGACAACCGGACCACTCGCCGGCGCAGCCTGCTGACTCGCCGGCTTCGCCGCCGCCTGCCGCCGCGGCGTGACCGGTGTGGATTGCGCGCCGGATGGCTCACGCCAGGCAGTGGCCTTCGGCTGTCCGGATCTGTAGTCAGCGAGCGGCGCATAGCGCGCATCGCAGGCTGCCAGCAACCCGCTCACGGCCAGCAGATACGGCACCATCGCAAACCGGCTCAAGGTGCGCTTCATATCATGTCCCGTTCGGACCGCTTTCTCACACATAGCCTCCCGGCCTGCAGCCGGCCGCATTGCCGCGGCCAGGCTACATCCGTTCTGATATTCGTTGCGGCAGGCCTAAAGGCCTGCCGCTGCCTTCTCGTGTTTCCCCGTTCATCGAACCCAACTGTCATTGCAGCCGGGTAACTGGTGCGCTCCTAACGTTGCCGGGCGAATTCAGTTCGCGGATTACGAGACAGCAGCGCATGGTGAGAGCAACGCCATTCTAGGCTGCCACTGATCTCCTTCAAGTTCCGTGCGTCAGTCCTGTGGCCGAACCACGGAATAGTCACAGCCCTGGCCCACGCATTCATGCCGGCGGCAAGGCCACGCTTTTACCACACCCAAATCCGCGGGCATTTTCCATCATCAGGTTCACTGCCGCATCGCGCGCCGCTGGGTACGAAAATCACGTTCAAGGAGGTTGTAACGACGATGGCCAAGGAAAAGTTCAATCCGGAAATCCTGCGCGAATACGATATTCGCGGCATCGTGGGAAAAACCCTGCGGCTGGAAGATGCCTATGCGCTGGGCCAGGCTTTCGGCACACTGGTGCGCAAGGCCGGCGGTCGCAGCGTGGCGCTGTGCCGCGACGGACGCCTGAGTTCGCCGCAGCTCAGCCGCGCCTTCTCGAAGGGCCTGCGCCATGTTGGCACCGACGTGCTTGGTGTCGGCATCGGTCCGACGCCAATGCTGTATTTCGCCGAACGCCATCTGGGTGCCGATGCCGGCGCCATGATCACCGGCTCGCACAATCCGCCCGACTATAACGGCTTCAAGCTGACCATCGGTGGCAAGACCATTTACGGCGACGAGATCCAGACGCTTGGCACGATCATCCGCGACGGCAGCTTCAGCAGCGGCGCCGGCAAGGTGCTGCGCCGCGCGGTGGCCGGCAACTACGCCATGCGCATCCTGCAGGATGCCGATCTGGCGCGACCGCTGTCGGTCGCCTGGGATCCGGGCAATGGCGCCGCCTGCCCCATCGTGGAGCGGCTGATCCGGCGGCTGCCCGGCCGGCATGTCGTGCTGAACGGCGATGTCGATGGCACTTTCCCCAATCATCATCCCGATCCGACGCTGCCTGAAACCCTGGAGCAGTTGCGCGAGACTGTGCTGAGCCAGAACCTGGATCTCGGCATCGCCTTCGACGGCGACGGCGACCGTCTTGGCGTGATCGACAACAAGGGCCGCGTGCTGTGGGGCGACCAGCTGATGATGCTGTGGTCGGAGGAAGTGCTGCGGCGCCAGCCCGGCGCCACCATCATCGCCGACGTCAAGACCAGCCAGTCGCTGTTCGACGCCATTGAGCGGCTGGGCGGCAAGCCGATCATGTGGCGCACCGGCCATTCGCTGATCAAGGCAAAGATGCGCGAAACCGGCGCACAGCTGGCCGGCGAGATGAGCGGTCATATCTTCTTCGCCGACCGCTATTTCGGCTACGATGATGCGCTCTATGCAGCGATCCGCCTGCTCAATATCGTGGCGCGTTCGCCGCGCAGCCTGGCCGATCTGCGCGACCGCCTGCCCGAGATGGTGAATACGCCGGAACTCCGCATCGAATGCAGCGAGCAGGACAAGTTCCCGATTGTCGACTCAGTAAAGACGCGCCTGAAAAAGGCCGGCGCCGCAGTCAATGATATCGACGGCGTGCGCGTGAAGACGGCGGACGGCTGGTGGCTGCTGCGCGCGTCGAACACGCAGAATGTGCTGGTGGCGCGCTGCGAGGCCAATGACGAAGCCGGCCTGGCCCGACTGAAACATGCACTGGGCGAACAACTCAGCGCCAGCGGCGTCCCGCCCGCAGTGATCTCGTCTGCGCTGGGAGAAGACGAGGCCCGCTCGGCGGCTTAAGCCTTCACGGCATCTGCACCAGGGCTGCGAGCGCCGCCTGGTCGCAGATGCCGCTGATCCGCAGCAGCAGACGGCGCGACGTCACCGGCGCCACGCCATGCGGCACGGAATCCCTGAACAGGAAGGCTGGATCTGATACGGCTTTGATTTCATCCTTCACCTGCATCAGCATCGGCTGGCCACCATCGGCCACCAGCAGCGACAGCGTGGCATGGCCCGCCTCCCAGTAACTGTCATCCGCGGCGTCACGATGCGTGGGCAGAAACCCGCCGGCTGGCACACTGAGCAGGCGCACGCCGCGCAGCCGCGTGAACGGCAGACGCTCGACGGTCGCACGGGTCAGCGGCGCATCGTAGCGCAGGTCCCAGTCCCAGCCGGCGCAATCATCGGCCCTGCGTCGCGCGACGCTATCATCCACCGTTGTGCCGGTAGGTCCGCGCCGCAGACCCAGCCCCTCGAGTGAACGGTACCTGCCGAAAACCGCCTCGCCATTGCGATGCCGATCGACCTGATCGTAATGCTCGTCATCGGCCACCATGAACCAGCGTCGCCGTTTTTCCGGCAGCGTCGAGCTTTCATCGATCAGGATCGGCTTGAAGAACGGCACCAATGCCAGCAATTCGCGCTCCACTCCGGCGCGGTCATACGCGAAAGCCAGCGGCGCATAGACGGATCGGGTGAGGACAGACATGTTCATGTTTTACCCCATTCATGAGCAAAACATCTGGGACGGCTGGATAGCCGTTACAAGAGCCGTATTTTGGAGAAAGTGGCTGGGGGACTAGGATTCGAACCTAGACAACCAGAGTCAGAGTCTGGGGTCCTACCGTTAGACGATCCCCCAGCAGGGATCGGGCCGGGATATAGCCCGTCCCGGGGGGCTTTGCAACCCTTCTTGGCCGTCCGCCGAGGACTTGGCCAGCCAGGCCTAGCGCCTGAAAAGGCTGACGATTTCCAGATGCGGCGACCAGCGGAACTGGTCGATCGGCACCGCCTTTTCGAGGCCATAGCCCGCATCCAGCAACACCCTGGCATCGCGGGCGAAGCTGGAGGGGTCGCAGGAGGCCATCACGATCAGGCCGGGTGCCTCGCCAAACTTCGCGGCCTCGGCAATCTGCTGCACCTGGGCCTTGGCACCGGCGCGCGGCGGATCGAGCAGCAGGGCATCCAGCTTCTTGAGTTCGCCCCGGGTCAGCGGCTGGCGCTCGAGGTCGCGCGCGGTTGCCGTCACCCGGCTTAAGTTTGCCGTTTTGGCAGCAGCGGTGAGCGCGGCAATCGCTGGGCGGTCGGCATCCACCGCCCAGACGGTTTTGCCGGCCTCGGCTAATCTCAATGCAAAAGCGCCACAACCGGAGAAAAGATCGGCGACGCGCTTGGTATCTTTCAGCGCCTCGAGCGCAAAATCGGCCATCGCCTGTTCGGCTTCGGACGTGGCCTGCAGGAAGCCGCCCGGCGCCAATGTCACCATCGTACTGCCGAAACGCACGCGCGGCGGTTCGACGCCCTGATACAGCAGTTCGGGATCGCTGCGCTCATCGAACCGCGCGCTCAGCCGACCGAGACCGGCGGCTTTCGCCGCCTTGCTCAGTTCGATGCGTTCCTGCACGCGCATCTTCAGCTTGCCGGTGATCAATATGTCAGGTCCGGTTTCGGTGACGGTAACTTTCAAGTCGACCGCCCAGCCATCGCCCAGCACCGGCATCATCATGGCGCGCAAGGTGGGCAGCAGCGCAAACAATTCCGACTTCAGCACCAGGCAGGTTTCAAGATCCACGATCTTGCGGCTCTGCGCCTCGTGGAAACCCATCAGCACCTTGTCCTTCACGCGTCGCGTGCTGAATTCGGCGCGGCGGCGCGACTGATCCGGCACCGCCACCAGATCGCCGATGGCAACATCCTGGATCTCGCGTCGCGCCAGCGCCGCGCCCAGCTTGTCGCGTTTCCAGCCGCGATAGGCCACATCGCTCCAGTGCTGCAACGTACAGCCGCCGCAGGCCTGGAAATGCGGGCATGGCGCCTCGACACGGTCCGGCCCTTCGGCTTCCAGCACGCTTAAGGAAGCGGCAAATCCGTCGCCGCGCTTCTCGCCCACTTTCGCGGCAATGCGGTCGCCCGGCACGGTAAAGGGCACATAGAAACGCTCGCCCTCATGGTCCAGCACGCCATGGCCCTGACCGCCCATGCGCTCGATCACACCCTCGATGTCACGCATCATGTTTCTCTATATTGCTTTTCTGGGCAGCTATGAGGAATTCGCGATTGCCTTCCGGGCCGGTGATCGGGCTCGGCTCGATACCCAGCACGCGCCAGCCCGGCAGGCTCGACCACCAGTCGTGAATGGTGGCACAGACTTCGTCATGCAAGGCGGGATCACGCACCACGCCACCCTTGCCGACGCGCCCACGCCCCACTTCAAACTGTGGCTTGATCAGCGCCACCGCCCAGGCACCGGGCTGCGCCAGTGAAAGCGCGGCCGGCAACACGGTCTGTAGTCCGATGAAGCTGGCGTCACAGACCACGCAGTCGATGGCATCGGGGATGATCTCAGGTGTCAGGTGCCGCGCATTGGTCTTTTCCAGCACCACAACGCGGTCGTCATTGCGCAGCCGCCAGTCGAGCTGGCCCTCACCGACATCGACAGCATAGACCTTCGCTGCCCCATGATGCAGCAGCACATCCGTAAAGCCACCCGTGGAGGCGCCGACATCGACGGCGGTGCGGCCCTCGGCTTTGAGCGAGAAATGGTCGATCGCATGCGCCAGCTTGATGCCGCCACGGCTGACCCAGGGATGCGGCTTGCCGCGCAGTTCGAGCGGCGTATCGGCGGCCAGCGCCACACCGGGCTTGTCGAGGCGTTTTTCGCCCGAGAAGACCAGCCCGGCCATGATGGCGGCCTGCGCCTTGGCCCGGCTTTCCGCCAGACCGCGCTCCACCAGCATCTGATCGAGACGTAGCTTCGGGGCTTTCATGTCGCCATGGCCTGTCTGCGCGCCAGCCTACGGGTCATCACCGCAAAACGCCAGAGCAGCATGACGGCAACCACCGCCAGGCCGACCACCAGCCCGGCCCAGACGCCGACGCCGCGCAGCGGCGTGAAGAAGCCGAACCAGATCGCCACCGGGAAACCGATCAGCCAGTAGCCAACCAGCGTCATCACCATCGGGATCGCGGTGTCTTTCAACCCGCGCAGCGCGCCATTGGCCACACCCTGCGCGCCATCGACCAGCTGGAACAAAGCCGCCATGCCGAGATAGGACAATGCCATCGCATAGACCGGTGCGGCGCTATCCTTGAGGAAGACTGAAATCAGCTGCCCGCCGAAGAAATGGAAGCTCAGCGCCGTGCAGGCCATGAAAGTCATGCCCATGAGGATGGCGATCCAGCCGGCACGCGCCGCGCCCGCGATATCGCCGGCGCCTGTGGCAAGGCCGACGCGCACGGTGGCAGCCTGGCCCAGACCCATCGGTATCATGAAGGCGAGCGCGGCCCATTGCAGCGCCACCTGGTGGCCGGCGACTTCCACGGTGCCGAGCCGGCCCATCAGCAATGCACCGGCCGAAAACAGTCCGATCTCGGCGCCGAGCGCCAGCGAGATCGGTGCGCCGATACGCAGGAAGGCGATCAGGCGCTGCGGCGTGGTGCGCCACCAGCCGCGCGACAGGTGGTAGCTGCTGAATTGCGGATCGCGCGCGATATACCAGAAGAACAGCAGCAGCACGATCAGGTTGACGAGGCTGGAGCCGAGGCCGGCGCCGACCACGCCCATTTCCGGCACGATCCAGAAGCCGAAGATCAGCGCCGCATTCACCGCGGCATTCAGGATCACGGCAAGGATGGTGAGCACTAGCGCCGAACGCGGCCGTTCCAGCACGGCAACGAAACCGCGCAGCACCATGAACCAGATGGCCGGGATGAACATGCCGCTGACCGCCTGCATGAACTGGGCCGCCAGCGTGACCAGTTCTTCGGGCTGACCGATCAGGCGCAGGAAGGGCTCCATCACCAGCAGGATGCCGGTGCAGATCACGCCGACGATGCCGGTGGCGACCAGTCCGTCATGCACGGCCCGGCGCACGCCCTCGATATCGTTGGGATCGCGCCCGCGCGCCTGCGCCGCAATCGCCGGCGTCGCCATGGCGAGGCCGAGCCCCATCATCCACAGGAAGCTGAAGATCGCGACGCCGAGCGCGCCCGCAGCCAGGGCCTCGGGCGTGTAATGCGACAGCAGCCAGACATCTGTGGTGTGGATCGCCATCTGCGCCAGCTGCGTGCCAATGATCGGCAGCGCCAGCGTGAGCGTCGCTCGCGCTTCGGTCAGGATCATGTTGTGAAATCCTGCTTTACGCGCTGGTGACGGCGCTGTCGGTCGACCGACCGAGTGCGGAGAGGGCCATGGCGACGATCTGCGGCGCATTCAGCCCCGCCTCGTCATACTGCTTCATCGGCGCTTCGTGATCGATAAAGCGATCCGGCAGAACCAGCGGACGAATCTTCAGCCCGTTGTCGAGCAGGCCGTCATGGCTGAGGAACTGCAGCACATGACTGCCGAAGCCGCCGACCGAACCCTCTTCCAGCGTGATCAGCACTTCGTGGTGCCGCGCCAGTTGACGCACTAGGTCAACGTCGAGCGGTTTGCAGAAGCGCGCATCGGCAACAGTCGTGCTGAGGCCGCGCGCGCCCAGATCGTCGGCCGCCTTCAGGGCCTCCTGCAGGCGTGCGCCAAAGGAAAGAATGGCGATTTTGCTGCCTTCACGGATGATACGGCCCTTGCCGAGCTGCAGCACCGAACCACGTTCGGGCATGAGCAGCCCGGTGCCCTCGCCACGCGGATAGCGGAAGGCAGACGGGCGATCATCAATGGCGGCCGAGGTCGCCACCATATGCATCAGCTCGGCCTCGTCGGCCGCCGCCATCACCACCAACTCGGGCAGGCAGCTGAGATAGGCGATATCGAAACTGCCGGCATGCGTCGCACCATCGGCGCCAACCAGACCGGCGCGGTCAATGGCGAAACGCACCGGCAGCTTCTGGATCGCCACGTCATGCACCACCTGATCGTAGGCGCGCTGCAGGAAGGTGGAATAGATCGCGACGAACGGCTTGTAGCCTTCGCAGGCGAGGCCGGCCGCAAAGGTGACGGCGTGCTGCTCGGCAATACCGACATCGAAACAGCGGTTCGGGAATGTCTTGGCAAACAGGTCGAGGCCCGTACCTGACGGCATCGCCGCCGTCACCGCCACGATCTTGTCGTCGCGCGTGGCTTCCGCGATCAGGCTGTCGGCGAAGACGCGGGTATAGCTCGGCGGACCGGCCTTGGGCTTGGCCTGCGTGCCAGTGACGACGTCGAATTTCGACACGCCGTGATACTTGTCATCGGCCGCCTCGGCCGGACCGTAGCCCTTGCCCTTCTGCGTCACGACATGGATCAGGATCGGGCCGCCCTTGTCGGTGTCGCGGATGTTTTTGAGCACCGGCACCAGATGGTCGAGATTGTGACCGTCGACCGGGCCGACATAATAGAAGCCCATTTCCTCGAACAGCGTGCCGCCGGCCACCATGCCGCGCGCATATTCCTCGGCCTTCTCGGCAATCGAGGTCAGCGTGCGAGGCAGGATCTTCTCGCCGATCTGCTTGGCCATCTGGCGCAGGCCGATATAGGAGCGCGACGACATCAGGCGCGACAGATAGGCGCTCATGGCGCCGACCGGCGGCGCAATCGACATGTCGTTGTCGTTGAGGATGACGATCAGCCGGCTGTTCATCGCGCCGGCATTGTTCATCGCCTCATAGGCCATGCCGGCCGACATCGCGCCATCGCCGATCACGGCGATCACATTGTTGGCCTCACCCTTGAAGTCGCGCGCCACCGCCATGCCGAGGCCGGCAGAAATCGAGGTGGAAGAATGCGCGGCGCCGAAGGGATCGTATTCGCTCTCGCTGCGGCGCGTGAAACCCGACAGGCCGCCGGGCTGGCGCAGGGTGCGGATGCGATCGCGGCGGCCGGTGAGGATCTTGTGCGGATAGGCCTGGTGGCCGACATCCCAGATCAGCTTGTCGACCGGCGTGGCGAAGACATGATGCAGCGCCACGGTCAGCTCGACCACGCCGAGGCCGGCGCCAAGATGACCGCCCGTCACCGAGACAGCATCGATCATCTCGCGACGGACTTCGTCGGCGAGTTGCTTAAGCTGGTCGAGATCGAACTGGCGGATATCCGCCGGCTTGGTCACGGTATCCAGCAGGGGCGTGCGATTGCTGATCATTGCTGCCTGTCAGGAGGCGTTAAGCGGGTTACGAGCGGCGGGTTATAACAAACTCGGCCAGCTCCTGTAAAACCATGGACCTGGGGCCAAAATGCGACGCCAGCCGGCTTTTGGCGGAATTCGTTAACGCCCGCGCCTTGGCCCGGGCCGGCTCCAGCCCCAGCAGGCCCACGAAAGTGGCCTTGCCTGCCGCAGCGTCCTTGCCCACGGCCTTGCCAACCTCGGCGGCCGAACCCTCATGGTCCAGCAGGTCGTCGGCGATCTGGAAGGCCAGACCCAGCTCTGCGGCATATTCGCGCAGAACCGCGCGGTCCGGCTCGCCCGCCCCGCCCAGGATGGCCCCGGCCTCGGCCGAAAAGCGGATCAGCGCGCCGGTCTTCAGCGCCTGCAGATCGGCGATCTCGTCATAGCTCAGCGGCTGGCCGGCAGCCGTACGATCCTCGGCAGCCAGGTCGATGGCCTGCCCGCCCACCATGCCGCGCGCCCCCGAAGCCTGCGCCAGCCCGGCGACCAGCCCGGCCTGAACAACAGCATCAGGATGCGTGGCGGCATCGGCCAGGGTGAGGAAAGCCTGGGTCTGCAGGCCGTCGCCCGCCAGCACGGCAGTCGCCTCATCGAAGGCTTTATGCACGGTCGGCTTGCCGCGCCGCAGGTCGTCGTCGTCCATGCAGGGCAGGTCGTCATGCACCAGCGAATAGGCATGCAGCATCTCAATCGCTGCCGCGACCCGCAGGCTGCGCGCACGCGGCACGCCGAACAGATCGCTGGATGCCACAGCCAGCAGGGCGCGCAGGCGCTTGCCGCCATTCAGGCTGGCATAACGCATCGCCGCGTCGAGTTTGGCGGTGCCGCCTTCAGCCACAGGCGGAAGCAGGCGATCCAGCGCGGCCTCAACGGCAGCACCCACCTCCTGCATCGCCGCCGCGAGTGCGGGCGACGCCTGCTCGCTCATGTCAGTCTGCCTTGAAGGCTTGCGTGCCGGCGGCCTGGCCATCGGCGCCGACCACGATCTTCTCGATCTTTTCCTCGGCGGCCTTCAGCTTGGCCTCGCAGTGCCGCTTCAGCAGGGCGCCGCGGCCGTAGAGCGCAATCGAATCTTCCAGGTCGACGCGCCCGCCTTCCAGCTTGGCGACGATCTCGTCCAGCGCCTTCAGCGCCGCTTCGAAACTCATCGCGGCGATATCCGCCGGGATGGCTTCCTGACTGGATCCTGTCTCAGCCTTGGACATGCCGCCTCCGTTCCACAAAGCCGCCATAGTTTACGGTCTAGCTATGATACCAACAACCCGCGCCGCCGGCCGATTCGAGGCCGGATATGGCGTGGCCGAAGCAATATAGCGCAGGCTATGATTTGCCAACCCCGACCCAGACAACGGGCCAGATAACGGGAGACACCATATGTCCAGCCTCACCTTCTCGCGTCGTACCCTGCTGACCGGTATCGCCGGTGCTGCTGTTTTCAGCTCCCTGCCCGCACTGGCAGCCTCTGAGGATCAGTCGCTGATCGACTCGGCCCGCATCACCGTGGATGCCTTCGCCAATGACGGCCAGATGAGCGACCTGCGCCGCAAGCTGGCCCAGGCCAAGGGCGTCTTCGTGGTGCCGCAGCTGCTGAAAGCCAGCTTCATCATCGGCGGTGAAGGCGGTTCGGGCGTCCTGCTGGCCAAAACCGCCAATGGCTGGAGCGAGCCCAGCATCTACACGATGGGCGCCGGCTCGATTGGCTTGCAGATCGGCGGCGAAGCCTCGCAGGTCATGCTGGTGCTGATGAACGACAAGGCGGTGAATGCCATCCTGCGCAACGAGTTCAAGCTGGGTGCCGATGCCACTGTCGCCGCCGGCCCGGTCGGCATGGGCGTGGAAGCCGCCACCACCAGCAACCTCGGCGCCGATATTTACTCCTTCGCCAAGACCAGGGGTCTGGCCGCCGGTATTTCGGTCGAGGGCGCCGTGATCACCGCGCGCCACGGTCGCAACACGGCCTACTACGGCAAGGAAGCGCATCCGCGCAACATCCTCTACGACAACGTGGTGAGCAATCCCGGCACCATGGCGTTGCGTCAGTCGCTGGCGAATGCGGAGATGCGGTGATCTCAGCTGCCACGCTCCGCGGCTACCGCGCCACCACCTATGCGGTGACGCTGCCTGACGGAAACCTGCTCGGCCTGCGGCTGGACGACACCAGCGCGCAGGCCGACGCGTTTCTGCGCCGCGCCAGAGCAACCTCGATCACCTGCCTGAATGCCTGGAACCCGCGCAGTCGCGTGCTGAACGTGACGCGCAACATGGCTGCGCATCAGCGCCTGCGGCGTGATCTGGCGGGCTACATCGCCCTGCCGCAGCTCGGCGTGCCGGATCGCCCGACCTGGCGGCCGGAACCGGGCTTTGCCGTGCTGGATCTGGAAACGGAAAAGGCCATGGCACTTGCACAGCGCCATGGCCAGTTCGGTCTGGTTCGGTATGAGCGCGGCGGCGTCGCAGAACTACTGCTGACGCGCCTCGCGCTCAGATAATCAGGCGACCTCGAACAACCCGGCGCCGCCCTGGCCGCCGCCGATGCACATCGTCACCACCACATACTTGGCGCCGCGGCGCTTGCCCTCGATCAGGGCATGGCCGGTCATGCGCGCGCCCGACATGCCATAGGGATGGCCGATCGAGATCGCGCCGCCATTCACGTTCAGCCGCTCATTCGGGATGCCCAGCTTGTCGCGGCAATACAACACCTGCACGGCAAATGCCTCATTCAGCTCCCACAGGCCGATATCGTCCATCTTGAGGCCGAAACGCTGCAGCAGCTTGGGCACGGCATAGATCGGCCCGATGCCCATCTCGTCGGGCTCGCAACCAGCCACCGCCATGCCGCGATAGATGCCGAGCGGCGACAGGCCCTTCTTCTCGGCGAGCTTGGCTTCCATCACCACGCAGGCCGAGGCGCCATCCGACAGCTGGCTGGCATTGCCGGCCGTGATGACGTTGCCCGGACCGCGCACCGGCTGCAGGCCGGCGAGGCCTTCCAGCTTGGTGTCGGCGCGGTTGCCCTCGTCCTTGGTCAGGGTGACATCTTTGTACGAGACCTGCTTGGTCTCCTTGTCGACCACCGCCATGCTGCTCTGCATCGGCACGATCTCGTCGTCGAACTTGCCGGCCGCCTGGCCAGCTGCCGTGCGGCGCTGGCTTTCCAGCGCGTATTCGTCCTGCGCCTCGCGGCTGATGCCATAGCGCTTGGCCACCGTCTCGGCGGTGTCGATCATCGCCATATACATCGCGGGCTTGTTTTTCATCAGCCATTCATCGCGGGCGCGGAAGGTATTCATATGCTCGTTCTGCACCAGCGAGATCGATTCCAGGCCGCCGCCCACCACGATGGGCGCGTTATCCTGGATCACCTGCTTGGCCGCCGTGGCAATCGCCATCAGACCCGAGCCGCACTGGCGGTCGAGGCTCATGCCGGCGACCGACACCGGCAGACCGGCGCGCACAGCACAGAGCCGCGCGATATTGCCGGCGGTGCCGCCCTGCTGCAGGGCCGCGCCCATGATCACGTCATCCACCTCGGCGCCGTCGATGCCGGCGCGCTTCACGGCTTCGCGGATTGCATGGGCACCCAAGGTGGCCGGATCGGTGTTGTTGAAAGCCCCGCGATAGGCCTTGCCAATCGGCGTGCGGGCAGTGGAAACGATGACGGCTTCACGCATGTTATGTCCTCCCAAGACTTGGTCCGCGCGAAAGCTAGACCCAAAATTATTGCGACGCAAACCTGCCGCTACGGCAGGACTTTACGCGTACGTTAAGTAGGCCAGCGCTTGGCGATCTCTTCCAGCATCACCTCGGTGGCGCCGCCGCCGATGGGGTGGATGCGGGCATCGCGCGCCATACGCTCGATGGCACTGTCACGCAGGTAACCCGCGCCGCCATGGAACTGCAGGCAATCATAGGTCACGTCGTTGACCAGTTCACCGCACAGCGCCTTGACCATCGAGACCTCGCGCACGGCATCCTTGCCCTCGCCCATCAGCCAGGCAGCATGATAGACCAGCTGCCGCGCCGCTTCGGTGCGGGCTTCGAGCATGGCCAGCCGCTGGCGGATCACCTGCTTGTCGGCCAGCACGCCGCCGAAGGCTTTACGCGTGGTGACATATTCGCGGGTGATCTGCAGCGCGCGACGGCATTCGCCCACCGCCATGGCGCCCAGCACCAGACGCTCATTCTGGAAGTTTCGCATGATGGCGTAGAAGCCGCGATTCTCCTCACCGAGCCGGTTCTCGACCGGCACGCGGCAATTGTCGAACACCAGCTCGGCGGTATCCGAGCAGAGCCAGCCGTGTTTGCGTAAGGAGCGCCCCACGCTGAAACCCGGCGTACCTTTCTCGACGGCGAAGATCGAGATGGCGCGCGAGCCCTTGGCGTCAGGGTCGGTCTTGGCCGCCACGAAATACAGATCGGCATGCACACCATTGGTGATGAACATCTTGCTGCCGGTCAGCAGATAATGGTCGCCGTCGCGTTTCGCCCGGGTGCGGATCGCAGCCACATCAGACCCGGCATCCGGTTCGGTGACAGCGACGGCGGTGATCAATTCGCCGGCAATGACTTTGGCGAACCAGCGATCCAGCTGCGCCGCGCTGCCGGCATGCGCCAGATGCGGCGAGGCCATGTCGGTATGCACCAGCACGGTAGCGGAAAAACCGCCGAAGCCTGAAAGCCCGCATTCTTCCGCCAGAATAGCGGAGGCAATCGGCAGCTGCTCGCTGCCGCCATAGGCTTCCGGATAGCGGATGCCGAAGAAGCCGAGCGCGCCCATTTTGCGCAAGGTCTCGCGCGGCACCATGCCCTGCTCTTCCCACTTGTCGCCATGCGGGCGGACTTCGTTATCGATGAAACGGGCGATCTGCTCACGCAGGGCGGCGTGATCGTCGCTCTCATAGATCGTTCGCATTCATCCTCCGTATTTTTATTTAAGGAGCGGCACCAGCCGTTCGAGCGCCTGCGACAGTTTCGGCAGCGAAGCGGCATAGCAGAGACGGATACGCCCCTCGCCGGCCGGGCCGAAGGCGACGCCCGGCGCCAGGCCGACCTGGGCCTCGCGCGCGATTGTCTTGCAGAGTTCGACACTGTCGGTCAGGCCATCCAGCGCGAAGAAGGCATAAAAGGCGCCTTCCGGTTTGCCGAGTGTCACGCGCGGCAGCGGCGCCAGCGCCTGATACACCATGTCGGCGGCGCGCTTGTATCGCTCGACCAGACCGTCGATGTATTCGTCGCCTTCGTTGAGCGCCGAGACGCCACCCCACTGCACGAAGGTGGTGGGATGCGAGATGTTGAACTCGGTCATCTTCTCGACCGCCGCGCAGAGCCGCGGCGGCGCCACGATCCAACCGAGCCGCCAGCCGGTCATCGACCAGCTCTTGGAGAAGGAATTGACGATCACCACCGGATCTTCCGGCTGCGCGATGGTGTAGTAGCTCGGTGCATGTTTCGCGCCGTTATAGACGATGCGGCCATAGACCTCATCCGACAGGATCCAGATGCCGCGTTCGCGGCAAAACTCGAGGATCTGCTTCAGCTCTTCCTCGGTCGCGACCCAGCCGGTCGGGTTGCCCGGGCTGTTGATCATGATCAGCTTGGTGGTTTCGTCGCAGGCCTCGAACAGCTGCTGCATATCCAGTTTCCAGCGGCCATCTTCCTGCGGCTGCAGGTAGACATCGCGCGGCTCGCCGCCCATGGCGCGCACCGCAGAGCGGCCGTTGGGCCAGAGCGGCCCGATGATCACCGCGCTGTCGCCCGGCTCGATCAGGCACTGGATGGTGATCATGATCGCATTCATGCCCGACGCCGTGACCACGATGCGGTCGGCGCCGATCTCGGCATCGTAGCCGCGCTTGAGGTAGTCGCTGATCGCCTGCAGCAGCGGCGCGATGCCGCGATTGGCAGCGTAGAAAGTCTCGCCGCGATCCAGCGCCGCCTTGGCGCCCTCGCGCACGAATTCCGGCGTCGGCTCGTCGCCTTCGCCGAACCACAGCTTGATCATGTTGGGGATATCGGCCGAGGCGCGGGTGACGACGCGAATGCGGGAACCGGGCAGGTCGAGGATATTCGGGCAGATGACGGCTTCGGACATGATCGTATGTGGCTACTTCTGTTTCGGGAGTGAAGAAAGGAGTTGATCGATGATCTGATGCGACGCGGTTTCGATATCGACCCGGCCGGCGAGCACGCCATCGGCCAGGCTATCGAGGTCTGCGACCGGCAGGTCGGTGAGCGCACGGCGCAGGCGCTCGAGCACCAGGTTCTGCAGCAGGCGCCGCGTGCGGGCGCGCGGATCGGGCCGCTTGCGCCGGCCGATCGCGGCAATCGCATCGGCCAGCTCCGCCACACCGCTGCCGGTACTGGCGCTGGTCTGCAAGACCGGCACCGGATGACCGCCCCCCGGTCCATGTCCTCTCTGGGCCGTCATCGCCGCCAGTTGCCGCGCCGAACGTTCGGCCAGCGGAAGATCGGATTTGTTGACCACCAGCACATCGGCGATTTCGAGGATGCCGGCCTTGATCGCCTGCACGTCGTCGCCCAGGCCCGGCGCATTCACCACCACGCGCACATCGGCAATCTCGGCGATCTCGACCTCCGACTGCCCGGTGCCGACGGTTTCCACCACCACGACATTGCGGCCGGAAGCGTCGAACACATCGATCACGCGGGCGGCGGTGCGCGACAGCCCGCCGAGATGGCCGCGGCTGGCCAGGCTGCGGATGAAGACGCCCGGATCGGCGGCATGCTGCGTCATGCGGATACGGTCGCCCAGGATGGCCCCGCCCGTCAGGGGGCTCGACGGATCGACCGCCACGACGCCGACGCTCTGGTTGCGCTTGCGCAGCTCGCCGACATAGGCCGAGACCAAGGTGGACTTGCCGGCGCCCGGCGCCCCGGTGAAGCCGACCACCAGCGCATGGCCAAGCCGGCCGCGGATTGCCTGCAGCACCAGCCGGGCCTCGTCGGTCTCGTTTTCGACCGCCGTGATCGCCCGCGCCAGCGCCGCACGTTCGCCCGCCAGCAAGGCCGGCAGCCAGTCCGGTAGGACGGCCCCGGAACTCTCCTCGGCAGCGGCTGAATCGGCAGGCTTTTGCATAGCCGCACCATACGCGCTATGTAGACGCCCGAACAACAGCCGCCCGGTGAAAGTCCCGCATGTCGACACCCAGCCTTACGCCTGACAAGGGGCTAGCGCCCCGCGAATACGGCCCGGTCAACTGGCTTGGCCTGTGGACGCTCTACGTCAAGGAAGTGCAGCGCTTCCTCAAGGTGATCACCCAGACCGTGCTGGCGCCGATGGTGACGACGCTGCTGTTCTTCGCCGTCTTCGCGCTGGCGCTGGGCGGCGCGGTGCGCCATATCGCCGGCCTGCCGTTTGTCGATTTCCTGGCGCCCGGCCTGATCATGATGGCCACCACCCAGAATGCCTTCGCCAACACTTCCTCCTCGATCATGATCTCGAAGGTGCAGGGCAATATCGTCGACGTGCTGATGCCGCCGATCAGCCCAGGCGAGCTGCTGGTCGCCTATGCCCTGGCCGGCGTGACCCGCGGCCTGCTGGTGGCGCTGGCCGTCGCTGCCGCGATCTTCCCCTTTGCGCCGATCCAGCTGCATGACTGGTTCGCTGCGGTTTACTTTGCCTTTGCCGGCGCGCTGATCCTGAGCCTGACCGGGGTGATCGCTGGTCTGTGGAGCCAGAAATTCGACCATATGGCGGCGGTGACCAACTTCGTCGTCACGCCGCTCGCCTTCCTCTCGGGCACCTTCTACTCGGTGCAGGCGCTGCCACCCTTCTGGTATGCCGCCGCCCATGCCAACCCGTTTTTCTTCATGATCGACGGCTTCCGCTACGGCCTGACCGGCCATACCGATGGCGATGTGCTGCTCGGCGGTATCGCGCTGGGCGCGGTGGCGGTGGCGCTCTGGCTCGGCTGCTATGCCCTGCTGAAACGCGGCTACCGCCTGCGGCCGTAAGGCAGTAACTAGCTAAACTGTTGTTTTATATATCTTATATCTGGCTTACGGCGAGTTTGATCCGGGCTTAAGCGACCCTTATTTGAGTCTTATATCGGCTTATACGGTGCTTATTTTTGCTTATTTGACCCTTATTCCAGCTTGTCCGGCGCTCTGATCCGGAGCTTTCGCCTGCTTCACGATGACCAACAGGAATCAGGCCGCGCGGCGCGACCGCCGGGCAGCACAAGAACATATAGCGTACAATAGAAAAGCCGGATTTTCAATCCCACAGAGAATGCAGGGTCCCGGTCGGTCGGCTCAGGCCGGCTTGCGAACCGGCAGCACCAGCAGCAGGCCGACCCCCAGCAGGGCGGCCCCTGCCAGGACGGCCGACAGGCGGTCATGGTCGGCGATGGCGATGGCGGCGATGACCGCCGCGACGATACCGATCAGCACGAGCTTCTTGTTGCCGGGCTGCGCCGGCACTTCACGAAATAGCATGACTGCCTTCCCTTGAGCGCCGCGATGCGCGGCGCTGAACCTGCCTGTGCTCAGCATAGCGGGCGAGCGGAAAAAGCCGAGATAAAATTATGGATAGGCGTGTCGCAGGCCCAACTGCGGCAACGCTTCGCTGATGTTGGGCAGGCCACACGCGAAGCCTCATCCCACCGTCATCCTCGGGCTTGACCCGAGGATCCATCCCCTCTCGCTGTGAGACAAAACTCCCGGCTTGCCATGAACTCTTTCGTTCATCCGGCATGAGATCCTCGGGTCAAGCCCGAGGATGACGGTATGGGAGTGGAATTTTACCACAGTCCCTTTTTTGTCATGCCCGGCCTTGCGCCGGGCATCCACGCCTTCACTTTTGATTTCAAGAAGAGGCGTGGATGGCCGGGTCAAGCCCGGCCATGACAACGAGGTGTGAGGCTCCGGCAATACGCCACGAGCATCCTATCCATCCCACCCGCCGCGAGAGAAAACTCCCGGCTTGCCATGAACGCTTTCGTTCATCCGGCCTGAGATCCTCGGGTCAAGCCCGAGGATGACGAGTCTGGGCGTGAGCGTTGGGGCTGGACGCCGTGCCGCGCTTCCTCTTCGTCATGGCCGGGCTTGTCCCGGCCATCCACGCCTTTGATCGCCGCCTGGGCGGAGCCGCCTCACTCGCCGCTGAAACCAGCGCCGCGCGCCGAGCGCTCTTCATACGCAATGCAGAGCACGATCTTCCACTGATCGTCGAAGCGCCGCAGTGTATAGCCGGTATGGAAGCGCCAGGGCAGGCCGCTGCGGCGCGTGATGGTCCAGAACAGATTGGCCGTCACGCCGTCCTCACCCTGCGGCAGCGAATTCGCCACCTCATAAGTCGCGCCGACAAAGCCGCTGTTGCGATAGAGCGTCAGCAGCTTTTCGATATCGGCGATGACATCGGCTTCAGCCGTCCAGGTATAGGCCTTTTCATCGATCAGCATGCTGGGCACGGCGAAATGCGCGGCCACCGCACGGGCATCCAGCGCATCGAAGCCGGCGCGGTAGCTTTCGAAGAAAGCGGTAATCCCAGCCGTCATGCCACCAGGATCTTTTCCAGCGCGGCGCGGATGCGCGGCGGGATCGGTGCCGGTTTCTGCACGCCGCGCTCGACGAAGACATGCACGAAATGGCCGGTGGCAGCGGGATGCGGATCATTCTGCCGGAACAGCGCGATCTCATGGCGCGCCGAGGAATTGCCCAGCTTCACCGTGCGCAGCCAGCCTTCCACCGTCTCGGGGTAGTTCAGCGACTTGTGGAAGCGGCAGCCGCTTTCCACCAGCAGGCCGATGATCTTGTCATTCGGCATGTCGAGCCCGCCGAAGCGGATCATGTAGTCGTTCACCAGCGTGTCGAAATAGGCGTAGTAAGCGACGTTGTTGACATGCTGGTAAACGTCGATATCCGCCAACCGGGTCGGGATCGGCAGGCAGTGGCGATAGTTTTCCCGAACTTCCAGCTTGGGGTCGACGGCATCACTCATGCTTACGGCTTTCCGCTCATAGGGCCTGTTCGTAGATCTTCAGCGCGTCGTCGTAAGTGACCTCGCGCGGATTGTTCACCAGAAGCCGCTGCTGGTTCATTGCATCTTTCGCCAGCATCGGCAGGTGATTGTGACTGATGCCGACCTGACGCAGCTGCTTTTCCAGCTTCACGTCGTCGATGATCGCCTCAAGCTCCGCCAGCAATGCGCCCGCGCCTGCTGATGGAGTTGAGAAACTTTTACCAGAGAGAAGTATCGGCGCCAGCTCGGCATACTGCGCGGCGGCCCGCTCCACTTCGAGATTGAAACGCAGCACATGCGGCAGCATCAGCGCATTCGACAGGCCATGCGGCACATGGAAATGCCCGCCCACCGGATAGGCCAGCGCATGCACCGCGGCGACCGGCGCATTGGCAAAAGCCATGCCGGCCAGCATGGCGCCGAGCAGCATCTCCGAGCGCGCCGCGCGATCCTTCATGCCCTCAGGCGAACAGACCGTGCGGATATTCTTCGAGAGCAGACGCAAAGCCTCGCGGCCCAGCGCATCCGACATCGCATTCTTCTTGTGCTTGCTGGTATAGGCCTCGATGGCATGCACCATGGCATCGACGCCGGTGGCCGCCGTGACAGCCCTGGGCAGGCCCAGTGTCAGATCGGCATCGAGCAGGGCAATGTCGGGCAGCAGCAAAGGCGAGACCACGCCCTTCTTCTCGGACTCACCCGTGGTGATAATCGCAATCCCGGTGACTTCCGAGCCGGTGCCCGCCGTGGTCGGCACCTGGATCAGCGGCAGGCGTTTGCCGCGCGCATTGCCGACGCCATAGATTTCCGAAAGCTGCTGCGTGGCGACCGGCAGGAAAGCGACCAGCTTGGCGATATCCATCGACGAGCCACCGCCGAAACCGATCACGCCATCCGCCTTGAAGTCCTTCGCCACCTGCACGGCCTCATGCACCAGCTTTTCCGGCGGGTCGGCCTCGGTGCGGTCATAGATGGTGACGGCGATGCCGGCGGCCTTCAGGCTGTCCAGCCCGGCCTGCGGCAGGCCCAGCTTCATCACGCCCGGATCGGTGACCAGCACCACGCGGCTGGCGCCCAGTTCGGCCATCAGGGCGCCCAGTTTGGTGCTGGCGCCCGGCTCGCAATAGACCCGCCGTGTGGTCTCGAAACTCAGGGTGGTCATGGCGGGTCCTCCGGTCATTCTGGCTGTGTTTTCCGAACATTAGCCCGGCCGGCAGCCCCCCTGCCAGAGCCGGAATGCCCTGTCGTTACGGCAGTTTCTGCCGTCTTTCCGGGCAGTTGCGGAAACCATCCGGCAACCATTGCGCCCATACATTCGCTCAATTGACACAAGGCCTTAGCGGCCCGTAGAATCCGGTCTTACGCCAGCCCGGTCGCGTAAAACCCGGTGCTGGCGTCGTTATTTTCTGGGGTTTGGGCTGTCTGAGCCCCATCGATCAAGGAGAGGTGTCGTGAGCGAAGCATTGATGTCGACCTACGCGAGGCAGGACCTTGCGTTCGAGCGGGGCGAGGGTTCCTACCTCTACACCGCCGATGGTCGACGTTATCTCGACTTCGGCTCCGGCATCGCGGTGACCGCGCTCGGCCATGCCCATCCGCATCTGGTGCAGGCGATCCAGGCGCAGGCGGCCAAGCTGTGGCATACCTCGAACCTGTTCCGGATTCCGGAGCAGGAACGGCTGGCGCAGCGGCTGGTCGACCATTCCTTTGCCGACAAGGCCTTCTTCTGCAATTCCGGCGCCGAGGCCAACGAAGGCGCGGTGAAATGCGCGCGCAAGTATTTCGCGGTCAGCGGCAAACCGGAGAAGTTCCGCATCATCACCTTCGAGGGTGCCTTCCACGGCCGCACGCTGGCCATGCTGGCGGCGACCAACAACGCCAAGTATCTGGACGGCTTCGGCCCCAAGGTCGAAGGCTTCGACCAGGTCGAGTTCAGCCTGAAGGCGGCGAAAGCCGCGATCACGCCGGAGACGGCGGCGATCATGATCGAGCCGATCCAGGGCGAAAGCGGCATCCGCAGCGTGCCGACCGAGATGCTGCGCGGCCTGCGCCAGCTCTGCGACGAGCATGACCTGCTGCTGATCCTCGATGAAGTGCAGACCGGCATGGGCCGCACCGGCAAGCTGTTCGCCTATGAATGGTCGGGCATCGCACCGGATATCATGTCGCTGGCCAAGGGCCTGGGCGGCGGTTTCCCGGTCGGCGCGGTGCTCGCCACCAAGGAAGCCTCCAAGGGCATGACGCCCGGCACCCATGGCACCACCTTCGGCGGCAACATCCTGGCGATGACGGCCGGCAATGCCGTGCTGGACGTGATGCTGGAGCCCGGCTTCTTCGATGGCGTGCAGAAGCGGTCGAGCTATTTCATGCAGCAGCTGGTGATGCTGAAGGATCGCTATCCCGAGGTGATCGAAGATGTGCGCGGCCAGGGTTTCCTGATGGCCGTGAAGACGAAGATTCCGAATACCGACTTCCAGGCTGCCGTGCGCGACGAGCATATGCTGGGCGTGCTGGCCGGCGACAATACGCTGCGCCTGATTCCGCCGCTGACCGTGCCGGAAAAGGACATCGCCGAAGGCATCCGCCGGCTGGAAGCCGCCTGCCAGAAGCTGCAGGACAAGGCCCAGGAACCGACCGGGGCTGCCGCATGATCAATGGGCAGGGCAGCAAGGCGGGCATCCGCCATTTCCTCGATCTCGACCAGTTCGCGCCGGATACGCTGCGCGGCATCCTGAGCCATGCCGTGCGCATGAAGGCCGGCCGCAAGGGCCTGCCCAAGGGCAGCGTGGAAAAGGACCGCCCCGGCCGTGACCGGATTCTGGCGATGATCTTCGAGAAGCCCTCGACCCGCACGCGGCTGTCGTTCGACAGCGCGATGCGGCAGCTCGGCGGCGAGACCATCGTGGTGCGCGCCGACGAGCTGCAGATCGGCCGCGGCGAGAGCATCGCCGATACGGCGAAGATCCTGTCGGGCAATGTCGACGCGATCATGATGCGCACCAGCAAGGCGCAGAACCTGCGCGAGCTGGCCGCCAATGCCTCCGTGCCGGTGATCAACGGCCTGACCGATGACAGCCATCCCTGCCAGGTGATGGCCGATGTGATGACGTTTGAGGAAAAGCTGGGTCCGATCAAAGGCCAGAAGCTCGCCTGGGTCGGCGACGGCAACAACATGGCCACCTCGCTGATCCATGCCGCCGTGCAGTTCGGCTTCCGCCTCGATCTCGCCTGCCCGCCCGAATTGCAGCCCGATCCCAAGGTGCTGAAATGGGCCGAGGAGCGCCAGGGCCAGATCCGCGTGGTCAGCGATCCGGCCGAGGCGGTGAACGACGCCGCCTGCGTCATCACCGACACCTGGGTGTCGATGGGCCAGAAGGATGCCGACAAGCGGCACCAGATCCTGGCGCCGTTCCAGGTCAATGCCGCCTTGATGAGCAAGGCGGCGCCGAATGCCATCTTCATGCACTGCCTGCCGGCGCATCGCGGCGAGGAAGTGACCGCCGAGGTGATCGACGGTCCGCAGTCGGTGGTGTTCGACGAGGCGGAAAACCGCCTGCATGCCCAGAAGGCGATCCTGGCCTGGTGTTTCGGGACCGAAACCACCGCCTGAGTTTCGTCCTCTAGGATCACCCGCTTTCCAGCATTATAATGGCCCCGTGAGTAAAGCACCCCTTCACGACGACCTGTCGCTGCCGTTCCAGATCGAGCAGTGCGATGTGCGCGGCCGACTGGTGCGGCTGGGCCCCGCGCTCGACCGCATGCTGGCGCGCCATGACTATCCCGAGCCGGTCGCGCATCTGCTGGCCGAGGCCACGGCGCTGGTCGCCACCATGGCCAGCGCGCTGAAATTCGACGGCATCTTCTCGGTGCAGGCGAAGGGCGACGGCCCGGTTTCGACCCTGGTGGTGGATTTCCGCACGCCGGGCGATCTGCGCGGCTATGCCAGCTTCGACGCCGAGCGGCTGGATGGCCTGGAACTGGGTCCCGGCTCGGAACGCGCGCTGGTGCCGCTGCTGCTCGGCAAGGGCTATCTCGCCTTCACCATCGATCCGCAAGGGCCGGATATGGAGCGTTACCAGGGCATCGTCGACCTGTCCGGTGCGACGCTGGCCGAAGCGGCGCATGCGTATTTCTCGCAGTCGGAACAGCTGAATGCGCGCATCGTGCTGGGCGCCGCCCATCGCAAGGGGCCGGCCGAGGCCCGCAAACACTGGCGGGCCGGCGGCATCCTGCTGCAGCAGCTGCCCGAGCAGGCCGGTGGGCTGTCCGCGGAGGAAAGAACCTTCGCCTGGGAGAAAGTCACCGCCCTGCTGGGCACGACGAAATCCGAGGAACTGACCGACGCCTATCTGGGCCATAACGAGCTGCTGTTCCGCCTGTTTCATGAAGACGGCGTGCGGGTCTACGAGGCTGCCCCGCTGCAGGACCGCTGCACCTGCTCGAAGGACAAGGTGCAGGGCATCCTGTCCACCTTCAGTCCGGACGAGATCGCCGACATGGCCACGCCGGACGGCCTGATCACCGTGACCTGCCAGTTCTGCAGCGACAGCTACAGTTTCCCCGCCGAAAGCGTTCAGGCCGGCGGCGCAAACTAATCCTCCTTGCACGGAGACCGGCGACAAAACCGGTTTTCAGGCGTTTCTTCAGGGAAGGACGGTCCACCCGCCGGACCGCAGGGTCCCGCGCTTGTCATGGGCCGGGCCTTGAAATTGCCCACTTTCGCCGCCTATCTGGGGGCGGAAAACAAGGAGAAACGACCCATGTCTACCCGCCTCGCCCGCCTGTTTGCCGTCCCCCGGCTGCTTGCCCCCCGTGGACTTGTTCTGGCCGGCCTCGCCCTGGTGGCCGCCGCCTGCGGCGGTCCGATGGAAAAGTCGATCCTGCCCGAGATCGCCTTCACCGGTCAGCCGAAGCTGACCTTTGCCGCCAGCACGGTGGAAACCATCATGGAATACCAGCCCACGGCGCAGCCGCCGCATATCGAGCTGGCCATCCCGCAGCCGCCGGCCAGCGTGGCGATGCGCTGGACGCGCGACCGCGTGGCGGTCGACAACAGCCAGCAGAACCGCGTCACGGTGATCGTGCGCAAGGCCAGCGTGACCGAGATCGACCTGAAGAAGACGCCGGGCCTGCGCGGCAGCTTCACCGAGGACCAGGTCGCCCGCTTCGATACCGAGGTGGAAATGGCCGTCGAGGTGCGCGATGCCCGCGGCTTCCGCGTCGGCGAGGCCCAGGCCTCGGCGCGCCGCTCCAATTCGATGAGCGAAAAGGCGACGCTGAACGACCGCGACCGCCTGATCCACGAGCTGGTGCGCGAGACCATGATGGACGTCAACCGCGAGCTGGAGCGCAATATCCGCCAGTATATGCCGCTTTACGTTCGGTAAGGCCGACGCCCGCTCCGTACGTATACGTATGGGGTGGGCGACCTGCCCTAAGGTCATACTTTAGGCAGATGCTTTCCGACCCGGTTGAGGCCCCGGCGAGGGTTTGTCTCAACCGGGTCGATCTGCTAGAGAAGCCCAAGAAACTCACGTCGACACTCCTGCCGGGAAGCGGAAACGCCTGTCATGCCCACGCCGAAAAAGCGCCCCCTGGTGATCGTGACCGGCAAGCTGCCGGATCCGATTGAAACCCGGATGATGGAGCTGTTCGACACCCGGCTGAACATCGCCGACGCGCCGATGAGCCAGGCCGAACTGATCGAGGCGGTGAAGTCCGCCGACGTGCTGGTGCCGACCATCACCGACCGCATCGACGGCGCCGTGCTGGCCCATGCCGGGCCGAACATGCGCCTGATCGCCAATTTCGGCACCGGCGTCGATCACATCGATCTCGCCGCCGCCCGTCAGCGCGGCATCACCGTCACCAACACGCCGGGCGTGCTGACCGAAGACACCGCCGACATGACCATGGCGCTGATCCTGGCCGTGCCGCGCCGCCTCGTCGCCGGCGCGCAGGCCCTGCGCGAGGGCAAATGGGAAGGCTGGTCGCCGACCTGGATGCTGGGCCAGCGCATCTGGGGCAAGCGGCTCGGCATCATCGGCATGGGCCGCATCGGTCAGGCCGTGGCGCGCCGCGCCAAGGCGTTTGGCCTGTCGATCCACTATCACAACCGCAAGCGCGTGCATGAGAGCGTGGAGCAGGAGCTGGAGGCGACCTACTGGGAAAGCCTCGACCAGATGCTGGCGCGCATGGACATCATCTCGGTGAACTGCCCGCACACGCCGGCCACCTTCCACCTGCTGTCGGCGCGCCGCCTCGACCTGCTGCCGCCGCATGCCTATGTGGTGAATACCGCGCGCGGCGAGATCATCGACGAGAACGCGCTGGTGCGCAAACTGCGCAAGGGCGAGATCGCCGGCGCCGGCCTCGACGTGTTCGAGCATGAGCCGGCGGTGAACCCCAAGCTGCTGGAACTCAACAACGTGATCCTGCTGCCGCATATGGGTTCGGCCACGCTGGAAGGCCGCATCGACATGGGCGAGAAGGTGCTGATCAACATCAAGACCTTCGCTGACGGCCATGCCCCGCCGGACCGCGTCATTGCCGGATTGCTGTAAAAGGCCTGTCATCAGGCGATTCGCAGCCTGACGTTGTATCCGGGCCGGAATATTTCCGTTCCCGCCGGCGGGCGGCTGCGCCATACTGCGGGCTGTTACGAAGCCCTGCCGGATGATCGCCCAGGATGTCGATCCTGACCACCTACGCTCCCTGCCCGCCCCGCTTCAGCGATCTGCTGGAGTCGCATTCGCGTTTCATCTCCTCGATGGGCAAGCAGGTGCAGATGGGCAAGCGCCTGCAATGCGAGCGCATCGATTTCGGCGCCATCAAGCTGATGGGCAAGAACCTCACCCGCGCCTCGCTGCCGATGTGCAAGCTCAGCTGCGCCGATCTGCGCGAGAGCAGCTTCGCCGAAGCCGAGATGATGGCCTGCGACCTGAGCGCGGCAGACATGACCGCGGCGAATTTCATCAAGGCCGACCTGCGGGGCGCCGATTTGAGCCGCGCCGTGCTGACCAATACCCGCTTCAACGACGCACAGCTCGGCCCCTATCAGGTGTCGATCGATTACGCCAGCCAGGCCACCCGGCTGCATTCGGCCAAGATCACTGGCGCGAGCTTCTCGGGCGCCACGCTGGTCGAGGCGGCCTTCGACAAGGCCAACCTGCAGGACACATCCTTTGCCTTTGCGCGACTGGACAATGTGAGCTTCCGCGGCGCCGACCTGCGCGGGGCCAATTTCGCCAAGGCCGATCTCGGCGCCGGCATGGCCGACATGATCGAATCCGCCGGCGGCAAGGTCGCGCGGCCGATGACGGCGGCGCATCTGCTCGAAGCCATCGCCCAGCATGCCGAATGGGTGGCGAGCGACGGCCGTCGCGGCACCCGCGCCGTGCTACATGGCCTGAACCTCGCCGGCGCCAATCTGGCGGCGGCCGATCTCAGTGGCGCAGACTTAAGCGAGGTCAACCTCGCCGGCGCAGACTTGAGCGGCGCCAAGCTGATCTGCACGGATCTGCGCAATGCGAATCTGAGCCGTTCGCGGCTGGAGCGCGCCGATTTCCGCGGCGCTATGCTGGACGGCGCCTTCGGCTTCATGCCGGCGGGGAGTTTGTAAGTCTCAGACGTCGATGGCCGGCCAAGAAGCGCTTCTTGGGCCCGGCCATGACAGATTGAGATTGCTGAAAATTACAACTCGTCACCCCGGGCTTGACCCGGGGTCCCATTAAAAAATGAACGAAATGGGATCCCCGCTTTCGCGGGGATGACGGTGAGGGCCCTTACGCCGCCTTTAAATGATCGACACCGGCGAGGTCGACGCTGACCAGCGTCGAGACGCCGCGTTCGGCCATGGTGACGCCGAACAGGCGGTCCATGCGCGCCATCGTGATCGGATGGTGGGTGACCACCACGAAACGCGTGCCCTCGCCCATGGTCGAGGTCTGGCGCGCCATCGCTTCCATCAGGTTGCACAGGCGCTCGACATTGGCGTCATCCAACGGCGCGTCCACTTCGTCGAGCACGCAGATCGGCGCCGGGTTGGTGAGGAAGACCGCGAACAGCAGCGACAGCGCGGTCAGGGCCTGCTCGCCGCCCGAGAGCAGCGACATCACCTGCAGGCGCTTGCCCGGCGGCGAGGCGTAGATTTCGAGACCCGCCTGCAGCGGATCGTCGCTCTCAACCAGCTGCAGATGCGCCTTGCCGCCGCCGAAGACCTCGACGAACAGCTTCTGGAAATGGCCATCGACCTTCTGGAATGCTTCGAGCAGGCGCTCGCGGCCTTCCTTGTTCAAGGAGGTGATGCCCTGGCGCAGCTTGTCGATCGCCGAGACCAGGTCGGTCTGCTCGGTGCTGAGTGCGGTGAGCTTCTCTTCCACCTCGTTGGCCTCGAGTTCGGCGCGCAGGTTGACCGGCCCCATATTGTCGCGCTCCTTGCGGAGGCGTTCGAGGCGGTTTTCCACCACATGCAGCTCGGGGAATTCCTCGCCGTCTTCCACTTCGCCAGCTTTCAGCACGGCATCCAGCGTGCAGTCCAGCACTTCACGCACGCGGATCGCCAGCTCATCGATACTGACGCGCTGGTGCTCGAAATCGCTTTCGTATTTCACCCGTGCTTCGCGGGCTGAGCCGAGCAGCTGCTCGATCTCACGCGCCGTGCGGGCGGCGAGCTGCTGCGCGTTTTCCGCATTGGCCAGATGATCGGCGGCTTCCTTGCGCGCGATCTCGGCGATGTCGATCTGCTCCTGCAGGGCGCTGCGGCGGGTTTCGAGTTCGCGCGGAATCTGCTCCAGCTTTTCCAGCTCAGCGGTGGCCTCGGCCTGGCGGGCGCCAAGCTGGGCCAACTGCTGCGAAGCGCTTTCGTTACGCGCATTGGCGGCGCGGCGCTCGATCACGATGGCTTCGAGGCGGCGGCTGCGCGCCTGGGCATCGAGGCGCAGCTGCTCCAGCGCCGCACGGCGTTCGACCAGTGCCTGACGCAGTGCGGTCAGTTCCTCGCGGATCATGCCGATCAGTTGGCGGACTTCATCTTCTGGCGGCATGGCGGCGAGCGCGGCCTCTTCGGCCTCGCGCGCCTGCGTGGTTTCGGCGATCTCGCCTTCGGTCTGCTGCTTCTGCTCGGCCAGCGCGGCGAGGCGCGACTGGCGTTCGGCTTCGCGGCGCACCATCTCGGCCTGGCGATCGCGCACCTGACCCAGTTCGCGGTCGGCGCGGGCAACATCCTGATTGGCGCGTTCGCGGGCGGCATTGCGCTCGCGCTCGGCCGTGACGATGCCCTGATTGGCATGTTCGCGCGCGGTGTTACGCTCGCGCTCGGCCTGGGCGATGGCCTGATTGGCCTGGTCGCGCGCGCCCTGGCGATCCCGTTCGGCACTCGCCACGACCTGGGCGGCGCGTTCGCGCGCTTCGAGCGCGGCGCGTTCCGCCGTCTGCACCACGCCGGCCGCCTGCCCGCGCGCGTCGTTGCGCGCCTGTTCGGCGGCCTGCACGACGCTGGCGGCCTGCTGGCGCGCTTCGTTACGGGCCTGCTCGGCCTGCTGCACCACGCTGGCGGCCTGCTGGCGCACTTCGTTGCGCGCCTGTTCGGCGGCCTGTACCACCTGGTTGGCCTGCTGGCGGGCAATGTTGCGCTGCTCTTCGGCGGCGGCGACACCCTGACGCGCGGCGCGTTCGGCCTGCGCCGCCTGTTCGGTGGCCTGGCGGGCTTCCTCGTAGGCGCGCTGCGCCTCGTTCAGCTTGCCTTCCAGCTCACGCAGTTCCTCGCGCAGGTCGGCGAGGCGGTTGCGCTGCTCCAGCTTGATCGAGGCCGAGGTCGGCGCGCCGGCCTTGACCGTGAAACCGTCCCAGCGCCACAGCGCGCCGGATTTGGTCACCAGACGCTGGCCGAGCTTGAGATCGGCGCGCAGGCGCGCGCCATCGGCATCATCCGACACCAGACCGATCTGGCTCAGGCGACGCTGCAGGGCGGCGGCGCCCGTCACATATTTCGACAGCGGCTCGGCACCGAAAGGCAGCGCCGGCGCATCGCTCAGCGGCGGCAGAGCATCCCAGTGCATCGGCGCATTGGGATCGGTGGCGGCATTCAGTTCATCGGCAAGTGCTGCGCCCAGCGCCTTCTCGAAGCCGGGTTCGACGGTGACCTGGTCGATCAGCGGCGGAAAGAGATTGCTCTCGTCCAGCTTGAGCAGCTTGGTCAGGCCGGTCTCTTCCGCCTTCAGGCGGGTGAGTTCACCCTGCACGCCCTGCCAGGCATCGCGGCTGGCCTGTTCGGCCTGCTGCTGGGCGGCGCGGGCGGCTTCGGCCGCCTCCACGCCGTGGCGGGCTTCGGCGATCTTCTCGGCATGTTCGGCCTCGACGGCATTCACGCCTTCGCGCGCTTCGTCGATCTTCTGGGCCTGCTCGGCCTCGACGGCGTTCAGACCGGCGCGGGCCTGCTCGATCTTCTGGGCATGCTCGGCCTCGACGGCGTTCAGCCCGCTGCGCGCCGCTTCGATCTTCTGGGCATGCTCGCCTTCGACGGCGGCGAGACCGGCGCGGGCGGCTTCAATCTTCTGTTCGTGTTCGGCATCGAGACCGGCCATCGCCTGACGGGCGGCTTCGATCTTCTGCGCATGTTCGGCTTCGACGGCTTCCAGCGCCGCGCGGGCCGCTTCGATCAGACGGGCCTGCTCGGCTTCCACGGCCTCGTAAGCCTGACGCGCTTCATCGATCTTCTGCGCATGCTCGGCCTCGACGGTATCGAGGGCCTGCCGGGCAGTTTCCACCGCCACCTGCTTGGCCTCGACTTCAGCCGTGATGGTTTCGGCTTCGACCAGCGCCTCGGTCTGCTCGTTCAGACGGGCTTCTTCGGCGTTCAGCTCGGTCAGGCGCGCATTCAGGCGCTCCAGACGGCGGCCGGCATCTTCGATGGCCTGACGCAGGCGGGCGCGCTGCGCCTGTTCTTCCGCGGCACGGCCGGTCAGCGCATCCAGTTCAGTCTGGCTGGCATCGACCTTGCCCTGCGCCTCGGTGACGGCGGCTTCGGCAGCCGTCTGCGCTTCGGCTTCGCCGGCACGCAGGGCTTCGAGCTGTTCGGTTTCGGTGGCGAGGCGCGCCACGGTTTCTTCGGCATCCTGCGACAGCGCGCTTTCGCGCTCGGCGTCGGACGAAATCTGCGCCAGGCGGGCGCGCACGGCCTCGGCGGCTTCCTGCGCACGCGCGCTTTCGGCATCCAGGCCTTCGCGGGCGACGGTCAGGCGATGCAGGCGGGCGCCGGCCTCGGCTTCATGCTGGCGCAGCGGCGGCAGCGCCTCGGCGGCGATGCGCTCGGCGTCATGCGCCTCCGACACCTGCAGCGTGCGGTCGGCGACCTCGCGCTCGGCGGCATGCATGGCCTGCTCGGCCTCGGCCAGCGCGTTTTTCAGCGCTTCATGCTTGAGGTGGAACAGGATGGCTTCGGTCTTGCGGATCTGGCCGGCGATGTTGCGATAGCGGCTGGCCTGACGGGCCTGACGCTTCAGCGACTGCAGCTGGTTGTCGAGCTGGCCGATCACATCAACCACGCGTTCCAGATTGGATTCCGCCGCCTTCAGACGCAGTTCGGCTTCATGCCGGCGCGAATGCAGGCCCGAAATGCCAGCCGCCTCTTCGAGCAGCATGCGGCGGTCGGTCGGCTTGGCATTGATGATGGCACCGACGCGGCCCTGGCTGACCATGGCCGGCGAATTGGCGCCCGAGGCCAGATCGGCGAACAGCAGCTGCACGTCGCGCATGCGCACGTCGTTGCCGTTGATCGAATAATCCGAGCCTTTCTCGCGCTCGATCCGGCGGGTGATCGCCACCTCTTCCATCTCGTTGAAGGCGGCAGGCGCAGTGCGAGTCTTATTATCGAGGGTGAGCGTGACTTCGGCCATGTTGCGGGACGGCCGCGTGGCCGTGCCGGCAAAGATCATGTCGTCCATGCCCGTGCCACGCATGCGCTTGGCCGAGTTTTCGCCCATCACCCAGCGCAGGGCTTCCACCAGATTGGACTTGCCGCAGCCATTCGGGCCGACAATCCCGGTCAGGCCGGGATGGATGATGAAATCCGTCGGCTCGACGAAGGACTTGAAACCGGACAAGCGCAACTTGGTGAACTGCACGGGGACTCCCTTTCAAATAACGCAGCGCTAGCGATTACTTCGCCAGCGCGTCGAGTTTCTTGCGCAGATCGGCAATCGACGGCACGCCGGACTCGGCCTTGCCGTTGATGATAAGCGTCGGCGTCGAATTGACGCCATGTTTCTGGTTGCCTTCCAGGCGCGAATTCAGGATGTAATCCCCCATTGCCTTGTCCTGCAGGCATTTCTCGAACTGGTCGGACGACACGCCGCCGAGGCGGCCGATCTGCACCAGCGCGCCCTTGGGATCCTGCGACGCGGCCCACTGGCGCTGCTGCGCGAACAGTACGTTGAGGAAGGTGTAGTACTTCTCCGGCCCGCCGCAGCGCGCCAGCACCGCGCCGGCAAAGGCCAGCTGGTCGAGCGGGAAGTCGCGGAAGATCAACTTCGCCTTGCCGGTATCGATGTATTCGGTCTTCAGCGCCGGCAGCACCTCGGCATGGAACGAGGCGCAATGCGGACAGGTCAGCGAGGCATATTCAATGATCGTGATCGGCGCCTCGGCCTTGCCGAGCACCATGTCCTGCAGACGCGGGTCTGCGGCGGCAGGCTGGGCCTGCACGTGACCTGCAAAGAAACCACCGAGGACGAACGCCAGGGTCAGGACGAAACGCTGTATATATTTCATAGAGATACTCCGACCCCCTACATGTTGGGGCATTGTATGGTTGCACGTCCGGCCTGCAACCGGACTCTGCCGTTATCCACAAGAATCTGGCCGACTCAAGGCGGCTCAGCGACTCGCACTGAAAAGTGATCTTCCAAGGCTTTCAAGCACTTGGCGGAGGTCGCGATCTTCGACTCCGACGAGCAATTCTTCGAGTTTCGCCTGCTCTTCCGTGGTCAGCGGCCGACTGCTGCGTGCCGCTGGCGCCTGCGACTCGGGGCGGTGGATCGGAGTCTGTTTCAGGCGCAGTTTCTCGACTGCACGAAAACCGAAATAGCCGTTGATCTTCTCGATGATCAGCGGCGAGAGATGCTGCAGCTCCAGCGCGAAGGCCGGACTGACTGCAATCTCAAGTGTCGCGGCATGCCCAGCTCCAGACGCGTAGACCATTTTTTCGGGCTGGGTTTCCTTGACCAGCAATGGCCCGGCGATCTCGCTCCAGCGATTGATGATCTCGGCCAGCGCCACGCCGCGCTGCTTCATGATCGGCCGCGTCAGCCGGCCGAGCGAGACGCCGAGCGCCTTCGGGGCGTTCGTACGCTGCGAAGGGTCGCGTTGCGGTTTCTTCCTGTCGTCCATCAGGGCGCTACGACAGCGCGGATCACATAAAGCCCGGCGAACAGACCGGCCACCGCCAGCACAGCCGAGGCCAGCATGTAGAGCGCGGCCGCCAGCATTTCGCCGCGTTCATACAGCAGCGCCACTTCCAGCGAGAAGGCGGAAAACGTCGTGAAGCCGCCCAGCACGCCGGTGGTGAGGAACAGCCGCCACTGCTGCGGCAGGCCGCTTTTCAGCGCGAAATACTCCGCCACCAGCCCCATGACGAAGGAGCCGACGATGTTGATCGCCAGCGTGCCCCAGGGAAAGCCGGCGCCGACCAGGCGCAGGGCGGCGAGATTGACGCCATGCCGCAGGGCCCCGCCGATGCCCGCACCGATGAAAACGATCAGGTAGTTCATGCCGCCAGTTTAGCGCAGCCCCCGTAGGCGGTACACCGCCTACGGCCTGAGGGGAAAGCCGCGCTAGTAGCCCACTGCCTCGCTGGTCAGCTTCTCGTAGCGCGGCCCACGCAGCTGATAGATATAGGCCTGTTTGGTGCCCTGGCGACCGCCATCGGCAAAAGCCTGCAGTGTGCCGCCGAACTGGTCGCGCCAGCCACGGATGCTGGCCACCGCGCGGGTCAGTTCGGCCATCCCGGTGCGCCCCTCGGCGCGGTCGAGCGCCAGCACGGCGAGGTCGGCAATGGTGGCGCCATAGATTGCCCCGGCATTGGGCTCGGTGTTGAAGCGCGCCTTGTAGGCCTCCATCCAGGCCACGACTTCAGGTGCAGCCGTGGCGCGGTCTGGCAGCACCAGCGATGACACGCTGTAGAGCCCCTGCGTCGCGCCGCCTGGCGCCTGCGCCAGCAGATAGTCATGCGTGGTGGAGGGCCCGAGGAAATCGACCTCCCAGCCGGCGGTTTTCGCCGCTGCCATCGGCAGGATGGTGTCGCGCAGCAGCGTCGCCAGCACGACGAGGTCGCAGCCGGCATTGCGCAGGCGCTGCACGGGTGCCGAGAAATCCGTGTCGATCGGACGATGCGTGACCACCGTCTTCAGGGTCTGACCGTGCTGCGCCAGTTGGTCTTTCACCGCCTGTTGCACTTCCTCGCCGTAATCCGTGCTCTGCGCCATCACGCAGACCGCTTGTTTGGCCTTGGTTTCGACCATCCATTTCACGCCGGCGCGGATCTGGTCGTAATAGAGCGAGCCGGAAATCCAGCTGATCGCATCCGGCGCATGTACCAGCTCGCGGCTGGCCGCCATCGGAAACAGGTTGGCGACCCCGGCCTGGCGCAGCGTCGGCAGCACGGCCTGCACCTGCGCAGTGCCGAGCGAGCCGACGAAGACTTGCGCGCGGTCGAGCCGGATCAGCTTGGATGTCGCCTGCACGGCACGCGGCACCTGGAACTGGTGATCCTCGACGACGAGCTTCAGCTTGCGGCCGCGAATGCCACCGTCGGCATTCACCGCGTCAAACCGCAGGCGCATCGCATTGACCACGGCATGGCCGTAGACCGCGGCGGGGCCGGACAGGTCGGTGATGGTGCCGACCACGATGTCGGATTTATCTTGTGCGTAGGATGGGACCGCGAGCCCGATCAGGGCCGCTGCCAGAAGGATGTGCCGCATGAGTTTCTCCCAGTGAGCGCGCACAAAATGGCGCAAGCGACGGCCGGAATGCAAGCCCGCCTTCGTGACAGCCGCAATTTCGCGATGCTACAGTCGCCGCATGCCCAAAGCCCGCGTCCATCCACCGCACATTGCCGCATTGGTGCTGGATTGGTACGACCGGCATCATCGCAGCCTGCCCTGGCGCAGCCCGCCCGGCACGCCGCCGCCCGAGCCTTACCGCGTCTGGCTCAGCGAGGTGATGCTGCAGCAGACCACTGTACCGGCGGTGAAGCCCTACTTTGAAAAGTTTCTAAATCTCTGGCCGAGCGTGCGGGACCTGGCGAATGCGCCGGTCGATCAGGTGATGGAGGCCTGGGCCGGGCTGGGCTATTACGCCCGCGCGCGCAACCTGCATAAATGCGCCAAGGCCGTGAGCGAACAGCATGGCGGCGTGTTCCCAAACAATGAAGCCGGACTGCTCGAACTGCCGGGCATCGGGCCTTACACAGCGGCGGCGATTGCCGCGATTGCCTTCGATGAACCTGCCGCCGTGCTGGACGGCAATATCGAACGCGTGCTGGCGCGCGTATTTGCTGTCGAGACGACATTACCGCAGGCGCGCCCCGAACTGCGCAAACTGGCCGCGCAAGAGACGCCGCAGAAACGCCCCGGCGACTTCGCGCAAGGAATGATGGATCTCGGCGCCACGGTCTGCACGCCGAAAAGCCCGGACTGCCTGCTCTGCCCGTTGCAGGCGCGCTGCGAGGGCTTCAAACGCAGCATCGCTGAAACGCTGCCGCGCAAGGCGGCGAAGGCCGCGCGCCCGGTACGCCACACCATCGCCTTCCTGCTACAGCGCGCCGAGGACGGCGCCGTGCTGCTGCGCCGCCGGCCGCCGAAGGGCCTGCTCGGCGGCATGCTGGAAGTACCGAGCGCGCCGTGGCGCGACACGCCCTGGGCCAGCGGCGCGGCGCTGGAACATGCACCAACAGAGACCGACTGGCTGATGTTGAACGGCGATGCCGTGCATGTGTTCACGCATTTCGAGCTGCGCATCGGCGCCATGCTGGGGCGTGTGACGGCCCGCGAGGCCGCAAAGCTGGACGGCCAGTGGCAGCAGCCGCAGGAAGCAGCGCTCCCCACGGTGATGAAAAAGATGCTCGGGCTTTTGCCGAGCATGGATGAGCCTAAATCGACGAAAAGTCGCCGTGGCGGCCGAGTCCGCTCTTGAAGCGCGCCGCGCCTTTGATGGCTTCCTGTTCGATGATCGGCAGACCGCCTTCGGCCTCGTCATGCAGCGCGGCATCGAGCGACATGTCCCACTGGCGATAGCTGGAGCTGCGGTCGGCCAGCATGCAGGCCTGCGGGAAGCGGCTGATCTCTTCGGCCAGCGCTTCGGCGGCGGCGCGCGCTTCGCCCTTGGGCACCACGCGATTGGCCAGGCCGATTTGTAACGCTTCTTGGGCATCGACGGCACGGCCGGTCAGGATCATGTCGAGCGCGCGGCTATGGCCGATCAGACGCGGCAGACGCACCGTGCCGCCATCGATCAGCGGCACGCCCCAGCGCCGGCAGAACACGCCGAAGGTGGCGTCTTCCTCGGCGACACGAAGATCGCACCACAGCGCCAGCTCCAGGCCACCTGCCACCGCGAAGCCGGACACCGCCGCGATCACCGGCTTGGACATCATCAGCCGCGTCGGCCCCATCGGACCTTCGCCTTCGGGCGAGACATCGTTGCGCTGGTCACCATCGGCAACGGCTTTCAAATCGGCGCCGGCACAGAAATGCCCGCCCGCGCCCCACAGCACCGCCACCCTGGCGTCGTCATCGGCATCGAAATCCTTGAAGGCCTGGCGCAGCGCGTCGGCGGTCGGGCGGTCGACGGCATTGCGCGCCTGCGGACGATCCAGAATCACTGTGGTCACCGCGCCGCGCTTTTCGACATGCACCGCCATGGCGCTACCTCCCGTGTTGTGTCTGCTTGCACACAGGCTGACAGCGCCCGGGATACATCGCAAGGCCTGGTCGCAGCCCTTTCATTGCCCCTCCCGTTACGGCAATCTGCGCCGCAATGAATGGCCAAATTAAATATCAGCCGGCTTTCGATGGGCGGCGTGCGCTGTGGCGTGGCATCGGCCATCTGCTGACCCCGGTGGTGCGCCTGTGGCTGCAGCGCCGCGTGACGCAGGGCAAGGAAAATGCTGCGCGTCTGGGCGAGCGTTTCGGCCAGGCGGCACAGCCGCGGCCGCCCGGTCCTCTCGTGTGGTGCCACGGCGCCAGTGTCGGCGAGGCACAGGCCTTGCTGCCGCTGCTGCAGCATCTGCACAAGCTGCGCCCTGACATCACGCTGCTGCTGACCACCGGCACGGTGACCTCGGCGACGCTGGTGGAGCAGCGCACGACAGACACCGGCATCATCCATCAGTTCATCCCGGTCGACCTGCCGGCTGCGGTCGATGCTTTCCTCGATCACTGGCGTCCGGACCTGGTGCTGTGGAGCGAGTCAGACTTCTGGCCCGGCATCCTGAACGAATTGCGTCATCGCAACATTCCGGCCCTGCTGGCCAATGCGCGGCTGTCGGAAAAGTCTGTATCACGCTGGCTGCTGGCGCCGGAGACCGCACGCTGGCTGCTCGCTGCTTTTGATACGATCTACGCGCAGACCGGCGGCGATGCCGAACGGCTGCAGCGGCTCGGCGCGGCGAACGTGATCGAGGCCGGCAATCTCAAGCAGGCGGCACCGCCGCTGCCTGTCGATGACGCCGCGCTGAACGAGTGGCGCGCGCGCCTGGCTGGGCGACCGCTCTGGCTCGCCGCCAGCACGCATCCCGGCGAAGAGGCGCAGATCGTGGCCGCGCATCGCCTGCTGAAACCGCAACTGCCGGGCCTGCTGACCATGATCGTGCCGCGCCATCCGGATCGCGGCGCGGCGCTGAAGCAGGAACTCACCGCGCCCGATCTGCGTGTCGCGCTGCGCTCGGCCGGTGAGCTGCCCGATGCCGAGACCGATCTTTACGTGGCCGACACGATGGGCGAACTCGGCCTGTGGTACCGCCTGTCGCCGGTGGTGATGATGGGCGGTTCGCTGATCCCGCATGGCGGCCAGAATCCGCTGGAACCTGCGCGGCTCGGCAGCGCGGTGCTGTTCGGCCCGCAGATGTTCAACTTCTCCGACGCCACGGCGGGACTGCTGATGGCAGGCGGCGCGTTACAGGTTCAGGACGTGCAGGGCATCGCCGACGCGGTCGCCGTTCTGCTGCAGATCCCGGCCCGGCGCGAGGCGATCGCCGCAGCGGGCCAGCGCTTTGCCAGCGCCGACGATGCGGTGATCGAGCGCCTGAGCCAGGCCGTGCTGGAGCGCCTGCCGCTTACTTGATGAACGGCCCCTACTTAATAAACGGCTTGGCGATATGCGCCACTTCTTCCATCGACGAGCCGAAATGCTGCGGCTTCGACATGTCGGTGATCTTGGCGTAATTGGCGGCGAAGTCTTCCACCGTCACCTTGGCATCGACGCCGAAGAACATGCCCTGCGATTCCATGATCTGCATCTTGGCGTAGAAGCCGGCGCCAGCCGAGATGATGTCGCCGGTAGCATTGCAGGCTTCCGAGGCGAGATAGACCACGGCCTGTGAGACATATTCGGGCTTGAGATGCGGCAGCAGCTGCGGCGACAGCAGCGCTTCGGTCATACGGGTGGCGGCGACCGGCGCAATCGTGTTGACCAGGATGCCGTATTTGGCGCCTTCCTGTTTCAGTGAGTTCATCAGGCCGACCACACCCATCTTGGCGCCGGCGTAATTCGACTGGCCGAAATTGCCGTAGAGGCCGGAATTGGATGAGGTCATGACGATGCGGCCATACTGTTGCTGCTGCATGATCGGCCAGGCCGCCTTGGTGACATAGGCCGAGCCGAGGAAATGCACGTCGACCACGGTATCGAAATCGGCGATCTCCATCTTGGCGAAGCTCTTGTCGCGCAGGATGCCGGCATTGTTGATCAGGATATCGACGCGGCCGAAGGCATCCATCGCCGTCTTGACGATATTGGCCGCAGAATTCGCTTCCGACACGCTGTCGTAATTGGCGACGGCTTCGCCGCCCTTGGCCTTGATCTCGGCGACCACCAGATCGGCTGCCTTGGACGACCCGCCGGTGCCATCCACGCCACCGCCCAGATCGTTGACCACCACCTTCGCGCCGCGCTCAGCGAGCAACAGGGCGTGGCTGCGGCCCAGACCCGCGCCGGCTCCAGTGACAATGGCAACGCGGCCCTGGAAATCGATGGCCATGAGAACTCCCTTTCGTTTCGTGTGGATCAGACCTGATGCGCCAGCAGCAGGTCGCAGACTTCGCGCACGGCGCCAGCGCCGCCGGCAGTTTCGGTGATATAGGCCGCGGCATTCTTCACCATCGGCCGCGCATTCGACACCGCGATGGGCAGGCCGACCGCCTCCATCACATCCATGTCGTTGACGTCGTCGGCGACATGGCAGACTTCGTTGAGGCCGATGCCGAGTTCGGCGCAGATTTCCTTCAGCCTGGGCAGCTTTTCATAGACGCCCATCAGGCCGAAGCGGATTTTCAGCCGGTCGATGCGCTTCTGGATTGCCGGCGTGTCACTGCGGGTGATCAGTGCGACCTCGATGCCGGCGTCTTTCACCAGCAGAATGCCGAAGCCGTCCTGCACATGATATTTGCGCAGCTCGCTGCCATCCTCGGCATAGTAAAGCCCGCCATCGGTCAGCGTGCCGTCGAGATCGAGCGACAGCAGCTTCACCGCGCGGAATTTGGCGGCAAGGTCGGCATCGATGGACGGCAGGCTGAACATGGATTTTCCCCGAAGATCCCTCTGGCCCCGAAGGGGCATATCTTACGCAGGCGCGCAGATTAGCGGGGAAGCGGGGCGCTGTTCCAGTATCTGGAGCCAGCATCGGAGGGCGTATCGCTACGTCAGTTCCTGGGAGTCTGTGGAATCAGCGGGGTCGGTCGTGATGACGGCGGCGTACGTTCCTGCAGGCGTAGCTCCTGCTGGCGGCGCTGGTCCTGCCGCTCGGCCTCCAGGCGGCGTTCGGTCTGCTGCTGCTGGAAACGCTGCTCGCGCTCCTGCTCGACCCGGCGGGTTTCGGCCTGGATACGGTCAATTTCGGTCTGCGTGCCCGGCTGTGCGTAAACCGTGGTGGCGGCGCCGAGCAAAGCGCCGGTGATCAGCCATAAACGCGTGGAAGTGATGGTCATCTGCCTGCCCAGAAAAAGCGGTTCGGCATGTAAACGCCGCAGCAGCGCGAGCGTTCCCGTTTAACGCTTCTTGGGTTTTGGCGGGCCCTTGTCGTCGAGCCAGTAGACGACATGGTCTTCCAGTTCGCCGGCCTCGGTTTCGGAGATGCAGCGGCCCGCCGCCGAAATGCCGGCCTGATGCACGGTCTGGCTGCTGCCGCTTTTCAGCGGATGCCACCAGTAGAGATCCTTGCCCTGCGCCACCAGGCGATAACCGCAGGTGGCGGGCAGCCAGTTCATCTTCTGCACTTTCGCCGGCGTCAGCTGGATGCAGTCGGGCACGATCTTCTTGCGCTTGGGATAGTTGCTGCACTGGCCGGTGGCGCAGTTCAGCAGCTTGCAGGCCACATTGGTCTGTTCCAGCTCGCCGGTATCCTGGTCTTCCAGGCGATAGAGGCAGCATTTGCCGCAGCCGTCGCAGAGCGACTCCCATTCGGAAGGCGTCATCTGGTCGAGGCGCTTGCGGCGCCAGAAAGGCAGGGCACGGGACATGGCGGGAGATTACGCCGGTCGGGCGATTCTATAAAGGATGCAGCCGAGGCTTAGCGCTTGTCAGCGCTTCCTGGCGGGTTTGCCGTCATGCTGGCGAATGAAGGCCGTGACGCGCGGGGCGATTTCCTCGCGCCAGCGCCGGCCGTTGAACACGCCGTAATGGCCCACGCCGGCCTGCAGGTAATGCCCGCGCATGGCCTTGGGGATATTCGGGCAGAGATCATGCGCCGCCATGGTCTGGCCGACGCCGGAAATGTCGTCCTTCTCGCCTTCCACCGTCAGCAGTGCCGTCTTGCGGATGGCGGTGCAATCCACTTTCTCGCCGCGGCAGGTCATGATGCCGCGCGGCAGGGCATGGTCCTGGAACACGGTCTTCACGGTCTGCAGGTAGTATTCGGCCGGCAGATCCATGACCGCGAGATATTCGTCGTAGAAATCGGTATGCGCCTTGGCGCTGTCGCCATCGCCCTTGATCAGGTGATGGAACAGCCGGACATGCGCGCCGACATGGCGATCCAGATTCATGGTCATGAAACCGGTTAGCTGGATAAAGCCGGGATAGACCTCGCGCATGAAGCCGTCATGCGGGAAGGGCACGCGGTCGATCACGCTATGCTCGAACCACTCGATGGAATGTTCCTGCGCCAGGTTGTTCGGCACGGTGGGGCTGATGCGGGTATCGATCGGCCCGCCCATCAGGGTCATCGAGCGCGGCACATGCGCGTCATTCTCGGCCGACATCAGCGCCACGGCGGCGAGCACCGGCACGGAGGGCTGGCATACCCCCATCACATGCGCGCCGGGGCCGAGCGTGACGAAGAATTCGCGGATGTAGTCGATGTAGTCGTCGAGGTCGAACTTGCCTTCGCGCAGCGGCACATCGCGGGCATCGATCCAGTCGGTGATGTAGACTTCGTGGTTGGGCAGCATCGCCTCGACCGTGCCGCGCAGCAGCGTGGCGTAATGGCCCGACAGCGGCGCGACGATCAGCAGCTTGGGATCGTTGCGGGTTTCGCAGCCTTCGCGCTCGAAATGCTTGAGGCGGCAGAATGGCAGGCGGAGCACATCATGCTCGGTCACCCTGCGCTCCACGCCATCCACCATCGTGGTGGCGAGGCCGAATTCCGGTTTCGGATAACGGCGCGTGATGTTGCTGAACACTTCCAGCCCGGCCGCCATCGTGCGCGCCGCCGCCGTGTAGTTCATCGGCAGATACGGCAGCTTGAGCGCCAGCGTCTGCATCTCGGCCATGGCACGGACTGGCTGCAGGGCGGCGTGGTGAAATTCATAAAGCGAGTAGAGCATCAGGTCCCACCCTTCTGCGGGGGCGCGGCCGAAATAAGGCGACCGCAATACAAAGCTCGGACAAAACCGTTAGAGAATCGTGCCGTGCCACCGTTCAGCGACAGCTTACGCCGCTTCGTCAGTGGCCGCACGATTTATTTTGCACTGCAACATATGCGTGCAGGCAAGTAGAAAACCAGTAATATCAGTGAATTACAGGCGCTGGCGGATCCGCTGCACCATCTGGTCCGGCGTCGCGTCATGCCGGAAATGGCTCAGATACTGCCCTTTTCCGTCCATCAGGTAGATGAAACCGGAATGGTCGACCGAATAGCCCAGCGACGAGTCCTTCAGCGTGACCTTCTGATAGTAGACGCGATAGGCCTTGGCGGCGGCCGCGATCTGCTCCGGCGTGCCGGTCAGGCCGACCAGGCGCTCATGAAAGGCCTGCACATATTCCTTCATCACCGGCGGCGTGTCGCGTTCCGGATCGACCGTGATCAGGATCGGCTGAATCTTCGCGGCATCGTTGCCGAGCTGGTCCATCGCCACCGCAATGGTCTGCAGGCCGGTCGGGCAGATATCGGGGCAGTTGGTGAAGCCGAAATAGACCAGCATCAGCTTGCCGGCATAGTCCTTCTCGGTGACGGCTTTGCCATCCTGGTCGATCAGACTGAACGGCCCGCCGATGCTGACCACGCCGCTGCCGGCATTGTCATCGCCACGCTGCGGCAGCAGATACGGCATGGCGAGATAGCCGACGACACCGAACAGCGCCATGATGGCGGCCAGGATCAGGCCGCGTTTCAGACCGCGAGACGCCGCGCTCATGCTTTTACCTTTCCGTTGGCCGCCGAGGCCGCCGCATCGATGAATGCCGCCAGCGCGACATCGCGCTCGCTCAGCCCATCCGCATCATGCGTGGTCAGCGTGATCTCGACGCGGTTATAGACATTGAACCATTCGGGATGATGATCGGCCTTGTCGGCCTGGATCGCGACACGCGTCATGAAACCGAAGGCCGTGTTGAAATCGGCGAAAACGAAGGTCTTCACGATGGCATCGCGGCCGTCTTTCGCGGCCTGCCAGCCGGCCAGTGCCTGCAGTGCAGCCTGGCGGGCGGCGCCTTCCAGTTTGGCAATGGCCATGTCATCCTCCGCGGGAGTTTGTTGCTGCGCAAGCTAGCGCGCAGGTACCCCCGCTTCAACCAGCCCAAGCCGCTTGAGACGTTCTGCCGCATGACCGATACGGCCAAATTAACCGCACCCAGCCTGGACGATCTCGCCGCCCTCGGCGAGGCCGAGTTGAACCGCCTGCGCCCGGCGCTGGGGCGCTATATCGACGGCGTACCGATCCAGGTGGCCGACTTTCCCGACGACGAGGTGCTGCAGGAAATGGGCTGCGAGACGCCCTTCGACCTGCTGGGGCTCTATACCGGCGGCAGTTTCGTGGCCGAGCAGCGCGGCGAGACCGGCACGATGCCGGCGATGATCTTCCTCTATCGCCGGCCGCTGCTGGATTATTGGTGCGAGAGCGGCGAGTCCTTGCGCGATGTCGTGCGCCATGTGCTGATCCACGAGATCGGACATCACGTTGGCCTGTCGGATGACGACATGGACCGCATCGAGGCCAGCGTTCCGGATTAGGCGCTGAGCAGGCGCTCGACGAAGGCCGGCACCACTTCGGTCGCCGGGCCATAAATCTTTTCCGCGAACAGCGAAAAGCCATCGGAAGGGTCGAGGTTGAGTTCCACCGTATGGGCCAGTCCGCGCCGGCGCACATCGGCCACAAAACCCGCTGCCGGATACACCTGCCCCGAGGTGCCGATGGAGACGAACAGGTCGCACAGCGCCAGCGCGTCGTAGATCGCCTCCATATACAGAGGCATTTCGCCGAACCAGACCACATGCGGGCGCAGGCGACCGGTGGTGGCGCAGGCCGGACAGGTGGTCGCGAGATCGAGATCGTCGCGCCACGCCAGCACATTGTCGCATTGCTCGCAGCGGATCTTCAGCAGCTCGCCATGCATATGCATCAGCTTGCGCGAGCCGGCGCGTTCATGCAGATCGTCGACATTCTGCGTCACCAGCAGAAAATCGCCGTCGAAGCTGCGCTCCAGCTCGGCCAGCGCGACATGCGCGGCGTTGTGCGAGGCCTCGACCAGGTTTTTGCGCCGCGCATTGTAGAAGTCATGCACCAGCACGGGGTTGCGCGCGAAGCCTTCCGGCGTCGCGACCTCGTTGAGGTCATATTTGGTCCAGAGACCGTCCCTGTCGCGGAAAGTGCCCAGCCCGGATTCGGCCGAAATGCCGGCACCGGTCAGAACGACGATCGACCTAGGCCTGCGACTCATTCAGCGCCGTAGGCCGCTGCTTCCGCTTTGTCCCAGTCGCCATGCGCCTGATCCCAGGCCTCGGCCTCATCGGCCATCCAGTCATGCTCGGCATCTTCGGCAATGCCGCCATCGAGGCGATAGACCTGCTCGGGCGTATAGATCGCGCCCGACGAGGACAGGAAGCTGGAATAGAGCGTGAAGCGATCGCAGCGCAGGCGCGGCGCGGCATAAAGCGCGTGATGGCTTAAATATGCGCCGATCCGGTCGAAGGGCGCGTTGTTGAGCCGCGCCAGTGTGACATGGGGGCTGAATTTGCGGCGGTCCGGCAGAATGCCGGAGCGCAGCACGGCATTGTCGACCTTTTCCTGCAGGCGATTGAGCGCCGCATTCGGCCGCACGCCGGCCCAGAGTGAATTGGCCTTGCGCTTGTCGCCGAAGGTTCCGACCCCGAAGAGTTCGAGGTCGAAATCCGGCATTGTGATGGTGGAGAGAGCGTCCGACACCGTGCGGGCGGTGCGGCCATCGACTTCGCCGATGAAGCGAAGCGTGAGGTGGAACTGGTCGGGATTGACCCAGCGCGCGCCAGGAACGCCGGCGCACAAGGCTACCAGTGACTGGCGAATCTCTTCGGGAAAACTCAGGGCGACGAACAAGCGGATCATGGCTGGGGCCTCCGCTGGATGTGACCTTGCGGCCCGGAACGAGCGCCCTATTCAGGCACTCGGGTTCGGATATTCGCGGTGGATCGCTTCGATCCCGTCGAGTACCTCCTGCGAGAGTTTCACATTCAGACTATCGATATCGGCCTTCAGCTGTTCAAGGCTGGTGGCGCCGATGATGTTCGAGGCCACGAAAGGCCGCGTATTCACAAAGGCCAGCGCCATCTGCGACGGATCGAGGCCATGCTGCTGCGCCAGCGCCACATATTTCTCCGTCGCCTTGTCGACGCGCGGATTGCTGTAACGGGTGAAGCGGGTAAAGAGCGTGAGCCGCGCGCCGGCCGGCTTGGCGCCGCCGAGATACTTGCCGCTCAGCACGCCCATGGCGAGCGGCGAATAGGCCAGAAGCCCGACCTCTTCCATCTTGGTCACCTCGGACAACGAGGCTTCGTACCAGCGGTTGAGCAGGCTGTAGGGATTCTGGATCGAGACGATCCGCGGACGCGCCTTATTGGCGTCGGCATCCTTGAGATGCTGCATCACGCCCCAGGCGGTTTCGTTCGACACGCCCATATGGCGGATCTTGCCGGCCTTCACCAACTCGCCCATCGCATCCAGCGTTTCAGCGATGGCAACCGAGGCCTCGTCGTTCCACGGATATTCGGCGCGGCCGAAATTCACCGTCAGGCGATCCGGCCAGTGCGTCTGGTAGAGATCGATATAGTCGGTCTGCAGCCGCTTCAGGCTCTTGTCGACGGCTTCGAAAATCTGCTTGCGGCTTAAGTTCGGCGGCTGCTTGTCATCACGCAGCCAGTCGAAGTCGCCGCGCGGCCCGCCGCCGCGACCGGCCACCTTGGTGGCCAGCACGATCTTGTCGCGATCCCTGCGCTTTTTCAGCCAGGTGCCGATGTAGCTCTCAGTGCGGCCCTGCGTCTCCGCCTTGGGCGGCACCGGATACATCTCGGCGGCGTCGATGAAATTGATGCCCTGGTCGAGCGCGTAGTCCAGCTGGGCATGCGCCTCGGCCTCGGTATTCTGCTCGCCCCAGGTCATGGTTCCGAGGCAGATCAGGCTGACCTGAAGGTCGGTACGGCCTAAACGACGGAACTCCATGACAAAACTCCCAACGCGATACGAACGACAGATACCGCCGCCTGTTTCGGCGGCAGACCTATTTTGTCGGCCAGACTCGGCTTTTACAACAACGAATTGAGGGTTACTGCCCCAGGAACCGCAAAATGTGGGGCAGCGTGCGCTCCACCATGATGGCGACACCTTCCTGGGTGGGATGAATGCCGTCGCTGAGATTCAGCTTGGCCTCGCCGGCCACCCCATCCAGGAAGAAGGGATAGAGCGGCACGCCATGTTTGGCGGCCAGATCGGGATAGATGCTGTTGAAGCGGCGGCCGTAATCGGCCCCCAGATTGGGGGCTGCCAGCATGCCCATCAGCATCACCGGCAGGTTGTTCTGTTTCAGTTTTGTGAGGATGGCGTCCAGGTTGGTGCGCGCCTGCTCGGGCGCCAGGCCGCGCAGCATGTCGTTGGCACCCAGTTCGACGATCACATGGGTCGGCTTGTCAGCCAGCGCCCAGTCGAGCCGCGAGGCCGCCGCAGCGGTGGTATCGCCCGACACGCCGGCATTCATGACCGTGATGTTGATGCCCTTAGCTTTCAGCGCCTTTTCCAGCTGGGCCGGATAGGCGGCATCAGGCGGCAGGGCATACCCCGCCACCAGGCTGTCGCCGAAAACCAGCAGCCTGATCGGCTGCTGAGCCTGGGCTGCTGCTGACAACAGCGTGATCAGCATCACCGCCAGCAGGACTGCGGCATTGTGACAGCGCCGGGAAAACCCATATCTTTCGTATAACTTCACAATCTGCCTTCCTGACGGGGACCTGACCACCGATGGCGTCAAACAACGCGACCCCCATCGTTCAACTGAACGATGTCCACCTCACTCTCGCCAGCACGGCCGGGCCGGTCAATATCCTGCGCGGCATTGACCTGGATGTGATGCCGGGAGAACGCATCGGCATTGTCGGCCCCTCGGGCTCGGGCAAATCCACCCTGCTGGCAGTACTGGCCGGTCTGGAACGCGTGACCAGCGGCAAGGTTCAGGTCGCCGGCGGCGATCTGAATGCGCTCAATGAAGACAAGCTGGCGCTGTGGCGCCGCAGCCGTGTCGGCATCGTGTTCCAGAGCTTCCATCTGATCCCCACGATGACGGCACTGGAAAACGTCGCCGTGCCGCTGGAACTGGCAGGCGCTGCCGACGCCATCGACCGCGCGCGTGCCGCGCTGGCGCAGGTCGGGCTGGGCAAGCGCGAGACGCATTATCCGGCACAGCTGTCGGGCGGCGAGCAGCAGCGCGTGGCGCTGGCGCGTGCCGTGGCGCCGCATCCGGCGCTGCTGCTGGCCGACGAACCGACCGGCAATCTGGATGGCAGCACCGGTCATGCCATCATCGATCTGATGTTCGGCGAGGCCGCCAAGCTGAACTCGACGCTGATCCTGATCACGCATGACGAAAATCTGGCTGCGCTTTGCGACCGCGTGGTGCGGATTGAGGATGGTCGCGTAAAATCTATTGAATCCCGCACACAGCAGTCGGCCGACTGATGCTGTCGCTCAAATTCTCGCTTCGTGAACTGCGCGGCGGCCTGCGCGGCTTCCGCCTCTTCGTCGCCTGTCTCGGTCTCGGCGTCGCCGTCATCGCCGGTATTGGCACATTGGGTGCCTCTATCGTTGCTGGTCTCGAGCGCGACGGCCGCAGCCTGCTGGGTGGCGATATCGAATTCCGCCTGATCCATCGCCCCACCACGCCGCAGGAACAGGCCTTCCTCGAAAGTCATGGCCAGGTGGCGCAGGCCGTGCAGATGCGCGCCATGGCGCATGCGATCCGCAGTGACCAGCGCACGCTGGTGGAACTGAAAGCCGTCGATAACGCCTATCCGCTCTACGGTCGCATCGAACTGGAGCAGCCGGGCAATATCCACGACCTGCTGGCGATGAAAAATGGCCTGGCCGGTGTCGCTGTCGATCCGCAGACCCTGATCCGGCTGGAGGCCGCCATCGGCGACAGGCTGGGCATCGGCGAAGCCGAATTCGAAATCCGCGCCGTGATCGCGCGCGAACCCGACCGCGCCACCGAAGGCCTGACACTGGGCCCGCGCGTAATGATCGCCACCTCCGCGCTGGAAGCGACCAAACTGGTGCAGCCCGGCACCATGGCCTACTGGCATTACAGCGTGAAGCTGACCTCGGGCCTGACCGCGCCGCAGGTGCAGGAGATCGCCAAACGCGACTTCGCCGAATCCGGCTGGCGCATGCGCGACTGGAAGGAAGGCAGCCCCGGCGTGCGGCGCTTCCTTGATCGCGCCGGACTGTTCCTGGTGCTGGTCGGGCTCACGGCTTTGCTGATCGGCGGCGTCGGCGTCGCCAATGCCGTCCATGCCCATCTGGCCGGCAAGACGCCGACGATTGCGACGCTGAAATCGCTCGGCGCCACGTCGGGACTCATTTTCCGCGTCTATCTCTGGCAGACACTGGTACTTGCCGTGGTCGGAATCGGCATCGGTCTGGTCCTGGGCGCAGCCCTGCCGAATCTCGCCGCCGGTGCGCTGGCCCAGGTGCTGCCGTTGCCGCTGGTGCCGGGTATCTACTGGCAGCCATTGGCGCTGGCGGCGGCTTACGGCCTGCTGGTGGCGCTGGCCTTCACCATCTGGCCGCTGGCGCGCGCCGCCGAAATCCGTCCGGCCGCTCTGTATCGCGACCTGGTGGCGCCCGGCCGCCGCCTGCCCCGCCCCGGCTATGTGATCGCCACGCTGGCGCTGTTCGTGGCGCTGGCGGCGCTGGCCATCCTCGGCACCGACGAGCGTCGCTTCGCGATGTCGTTCGTCTTCGCCGCCATTGTTGCCTTCCTGCTGTTCCGCCTGATTGCCGGCGGCGTCGCCAAAGTCGCGCGCCGCATCCGTCCGCGCGACGTGCGGCTGAAACTCGCCTTTGCCAGCCTGCACCGACCCGGTGCGGCCACCGCCGCCCTGCTGCTGTCGCTCGGCGTGTCGCTCACGCTGCTGGTGGCGATCACGCTGGTGGAAAGCAACCTGCATGCCCAGGTGGAAGAGCGCCTGCCCGATGAAGCGCCGGCCTTCTTCTTCGTCGATATCCAGCCCAGCCAGATGGATGAGTTCCGCAGCACCGTGCTGGGCTCGCCCGGCGCGCGCGATCTCGACACCGTGCCCAACCTGCGCGGCCGTATCACGCAGGTGAAAGGCGTGCCCGCGGCGCAGATCGAAGTCGCTGCCGAGCAGCGCTGGGTGTTGCAGGGCGACCGTGGCCTGACCTATGCGCGCGACCTGCCGGCCGGCTCAAAGCTGACGGCCGGCAAATGGTGGCCGCGCGACTATAACGGCCCGCCGCTGATCTCCATCGAGGAGAGGGCCGCACAGGGGCTGAATGTCGGCCTCGGCGACAAGCTGACGGTGAATGTGCTGGGCCGCGATATCGAGGCCGAGATCGCCAGCATCCGTCAGCTCGACTGGAGTTCGATGGGCATCAACTTCGTGCTGGTCTTCTCGCCCGGTCTGCTGGAACGTGCGCCGCACACTTTCCTGGCCACGGTGAAGGCCAGCCCGGCCGCGGAACTGGACCTGTTCCGCAGCGTGACGCAGAAATTCCCCGGCATCTCGGTTGTGCGCATGAAAGACGTGCTGACCGAACTCAACAGTATCGTGCTGAAGCTGGGCGCCGCCGTGCGCGGGGCCGCCGCCATCACGCTGATTGCCGGACTGATCGTGCTGGCAGGCGCGCTGGCCGCCGAACATCGCCGCCGCCTGAAGGAAGGCGCGATCCTGAAAGCACTGGGCGCGACACGGCGCGATGTGATCCTGGCGCATGTGATCGAATATGGCACCGTCGGACTTGTGGGCGCCTTGCTGGCGTTCCTGCTCGGCTGGGCCGCCGCCTGGGCGATGGTGACCGTGCTGATGAATGCACAATTCTACTTCGCGCCCGGTGTGGCAGCAGCGACCGCGCTCGGCGGCGTCGCAGCGACGCTGCTTTTAGGTTTGGCTGGAGCATGGCAGGCACTTGCCGCGAAACCGGCGCCGCTGTTGCGGACCGTATGACAGCCAGACACGAAGACATCGCCGGGATTTACGAACGCAAGGCGCGTGAATTCGACGCTGTGCGCAGCCGCGCGTTGTTCGAGCGCGGCTGGCTGGAGCGTTTCGCCGCGCTGCTGCCTGCGCAAGCCACCGTGCTGGATCTCGGCTGCGGCCATGCGGAGCCGATTGCGAGTTGGCTGATTGCGCAGGGCCACAGCGTCACCGGCGTCGATACCGCGCCGACTTTACTCACACTCTGTCGCCAGCGCTTTCCGCAGCATGAGTGGATCGAGGGTGATATGCGCGGCCTTACGCTGGGCAGGCAGTTCAACGGGCTGATCGCATGGGATAGCTTCTTCCACCTGCCCTTTGACGACCAGCGCGCGATGTTCGCGAGCTTCCGCGATCATGCCGCGCCCAAGGCCGCACTGATGTTCACCAGCGGGCCGGCGCAGGGCGAAGCCACCGGCGACCATGCCGGCGAGGCGCTGTATCACGCCAGCCTGGCGCCGGAGGAGTACCGCGCATTGCTGGCCGCAAACGGCTTCGATGTGGTGGGCCATACGGCGAATGACGCCGACTGCGCCGGCCATACCGTCTGGCTGGCGCAACGAAAGTCCTGACTAGCGCACCAGCACCAGTCGCGCTACGAGGCCGGTGCAGCCGCAGACCGCCACGATCACACCCATGCCCAAAGCCGGACTGGCATGCAGCAGGCTGACCAGACCGCTGGTCCCGGCCCCCAGCCCGAATTGCAGCGTGCCGATCAGGGCTGCGGCCGAGCCGGCGCGATGCGCTTCGGTGGCCATCGCGCTGGCGGCGGCATTGGGCAGCACGGCGCCCAGGCTGGTGATGTAGAGGAACAGTGGAATCCACACGCCCCAGATTCCGCCGATGGAAAACGCCGTGCAGACCAGCAGCAGCAGACCGGCCGCCGCCATGGCAAAGAGCGCGACGATCAGCACTTCGTCCAGCGTGAAGCGCCGCAGCAGCGCGCGGTTGACCTGCGAGAAGCCTATGATGCCGACCGCATTGATGCCGAAGACCCAGCCAAACGCCTGCGGCGAGAGCTGATAGAGATCGATGAACACGAAAGGCGAGGCCGCGATATAGGAGAACAGCCCGCCCAGGCCAAAGCCGGACGCCAGCGCATAGCCCATATAGCGCCGCGTGGTGAGCAATTCGGCATAGACGCGCAGGGCCGAGCCGAGCGTCAGCCGCATATCGGGCTGGGGCCCGCGCGTTTCATTCAACCACAGTCGGGCGGCGATCATCACCAGCATGGCGAAAGCCGCGATCAGCCAGAAGATCGCCTGCCAGTCGAACACCGCCAGCACCGCACCGCCGATCAGCGGCGCCAGGATCGGCGCCACGCCGGTGACCAGCATCAGCAGCGACATCACGCGGGCGCCTTCGCGCGGTTCGAACAGGTCGCGCACCATGGCGCGCGAGATCACCATGCCGGCGCAGGAGCCCAGCGCCTGCACGAAACGCGCGGCGATCAGGCTGTCGATATTGGGCGCCAGCGCGCAGGCCACCGAGGCACCGATATAGAGCAGGTTGCCGACCAGCAGCGGGCCGCGCCGGCCATAGCGGTCGCTTAAGGGCCCGAGAATGAGCTGGCCGATGGCGAGGCCGAGGAAAAACACCGACAGGGTGCGCTGCACGCCGCCCGAATCGGTCTGCAGAGTCCGTTCCAGCGCCGGCAGGCCCGGCAGATACATGTCGACCGCCAGCGGCGTGAAGGCACTCAATGCGCCGAGAATCAGGGTCAGGCGCCACAGCGAGGTGGTCGCGCGGGAATTGTCGGTCATGAAACTTTCACAGAAATTGGCGGTTTTCCGCCATCGTCGGGAGGCGCTATCTTTGTACGCCCTGGCCGGCCGCCTGACGAGGGCCGCCGTCACAAAATCGGCAGCAGCGCAATTTGGCGGCAAAACCGCCGTTCGGATGAAAAATCTCCGTCACCAGAATGACTTATAAAGAATTTTTATGCAGGGTTTATTCTTGAATTTCACCCCGGCACTGACAATATGCTGTTCACCAACTTTGTCTTGAGGAGGCATACCTATGGCGACCCCGTTCAACCAGCCGCGCTATGGCTACGGCACCACCACGATTGATCGTGCGGTGGTGGATCAGGCCCTGCGCAGCTACATGCTGCGGGTCTACAACTACATGGGCTCCGGTCTGGCGCTGAGCGCCATCGTCGCCCTGCTGGTTTCGCAGTCTCCCGCGCTGATGAGCACCCTGTTCACCGGCGGCATGTCCTTCGTGGTCATGCTGGCCCCGATTGGCATCCTGCTGGTGATGAGCTTTGCTGCCAACAAGATGTCGGCCGCCGCCGTGCAAGGCCTGTACTGGGCCTTCACCGCGACGATGGGCCTGTCGATCTCGACCATCTTCATGGTCTACACCGGCACGTCGATCCTGCGCATCTTCTTCATCACCGCGGCGATGTTCGGCGCGATGAGCCTGTGGGGCTACACCACCAAGCGCGACCTGACCGGCATGGGCACCTTCCTGTTCATGGGCGTGATCGGCCTGGTCATCGCCAGCGTGGTGAACATCTTCCTGGGCTCGAGCGTGCTGCAGTTCGCGATCTCGGCGATCACCGTGCTGGTCTTCACCGGCCTGACCGCCTTCGACACGCAGCGCATCAAGTCGGAGTTCTACGAGGGTGACCCGGCCGACCTGCAGACCAAGCAGGCGGTGTTCGGCGCCACCTCGCTGTACCTGAACTTCCTGAACATCTTCATGGCCCTGCTCAGCCTGTTCGGCCAGAAGAACGAGTGATCCCGGTTTAAACCCGGTTCCAGAAGACCCCGGCGGGAAACCGCCGGGGTCTTTTTTTGTGCAGTGCGAACCATGCCCGAACCATTCGCATCCCTCGTGACAAGGCCGATCCGGCGGACTTAAGCTTGATTCATCTGCTTACGAACAAGAACAGGATCGCCGCCCCATGAAGCTTGTCCTCGCGATGGTGAAGCACGAGACCAACACCTTCTCGCCGCTGGTAACCGATTTCGCCCGTTTCGAAGCCTGGGGGCTTTATACCGGCCAGGCCGCCATCAATGCCTATGGCAAGACCAACATGCCGCTCGGCGTCTATCTCAACCTGGCGAAGGAATACGGCGCCGAAGTGGTGCTGCCGATGGCCGCCGAGGCCATGCCGAGCGGGCCGGTCACCGCCGATGCCTACAAGCGGCTGACCGATCCGATCCTGGAGGCCATACGCGCCGGCTGCGACGGCTGCCTGCTCGACCTGCATGGCGCTATGGCGGTCGAGGGCCTGGAGGACGGCGAAGGCACACTGCTGGAAAACATCCGCAAGATCGCGCCCGACCTGCCGATTGCGGTCACGCTCGACCTGCATTGCAACCTGACGCCCAAGATGGTGAACAACTGCACGGCGCTGATCGGCTACAAGACCTATCCGCATGTCGATATGGATGTGGTGGCCGGCCAGGTCGGCCGTGTGGTGATGGACTATCTGGCCGGCAAACGCGCCAAGCCGGCGATGGCGCTGCGCCAGTTGCCGCTGCTGTCGCAGACGCTGTGCCAGGGCACCGACGATGAGCCGATGAAATCGGCGATCCAGGCCTGCGTCGATGAAGAGGCCAAGGGCCTGCCCTGCGCCAGCGTGTTCGGCGGCTTCGCCATGGCCGACATCAAGGATGCCGGCACCACCGTGATCACCGTGGGCAACGACCAGAAACAGGCCGATGCCGCCGCCGATGCGATTGCGGCCAAGGTGTGGGACAAGCGCGACCTGCATATCTACCAGCACCGCGACCTGGGCGAGACGGTGGCCAAGGCCAAGCGCGAGGGTGCGAAAAATCTCGGCGGGCCGGTGATCCTGCTCGACCATGCCGACAACTGCGGCTCGGGCGGCACGCAGGATGTGATGATGGTGATTGCCGAAGTGCTGAAGCAGGGCCTCGAAGATGTCGCCGTCGGCGCGGTCTGGGATCCGGCAGCTGTTGAGACCATGCAGAAGGCCGGCGTCGGCGCCACGGTGACGCTCGATCTCGGCGGCAAGAGCGACATGCCGTCGCTGCAGCTGAAGGGCAAGCCGCTGAAAGTCACCGGCAAGGTCAAGACGCTGACCGACGGCGAATGGATCGTGCGCGGCCCGATGTATACGGGTTACAAGGTGATGATGGGGCCCACGGCCGTGCTGGAAGTGGATGGCAGGATGCAAATTGTTATTGTCTCGCGGCATCACGAACCCTGGGATACCGGCGTGTTCCGCTCGGTCGGCATCGAGCCTGAGCACAAGAAATTCCTGCTGCTGAAGTCGCGCATCCATTATCGCGCCGGTTTCGCACCCCTTGCCAAAGCAACCTTCACTCTTGACGGAGAAGGCGTCACCACGTCCGACAACAGCATCATTCCCTACAAGAATGTGCGCCGGCCAATCTATCCGCTCGACAAGATCAACGACTGGCAGGACGCCGCCAAATAATGCTGAAGGATCGCTGGGGCCTCGACATCGCCACTGACAATCCGGCCGCCATCGAAGGTCTCAACACCTTCGACACCAGCTTCCTGACCTATGGCACCACGGCGGCGGCCGTGTGGGAGGCGGCGCGCGCCGATCCGGGCTGCGTGATGGCGCAGGCCAAGGCGGCGGCGCTGGAAATGTTCCTGCAGACCGGAGAGTCAGTCGCCAAAGCACGGCCCTGGCTGCGCAATGCCGAGCCGCATCTGGCCCGCGCCACCGAACGCGAGCGGTTGTGGCATGCACAGGTTTCGGCCTGGGTGGTCGGCGACGCTGAAACGGCGATCAGGCTGACCGAAGACATCGCCACGCGCTGGCCGCAGGACCTGGCCGCCGTGAAGATGACGCAGTTCCACATGTTCCATGTCGGCGACCTGGCCGGGATGCTGCGCATCGCACAGGCGGCGCTGCCGCATCACCGCGACAGTGCCGAGATGCATGGCATGCTGGCCTTCGGGCTGGAGGAAATGAACCGGCTGGATGAAGCCGAGATGGCGGCGCGACAGGCGATTGCGCTGAAGCGCAACGAACCCTGGGCCCAGCATGCACTGGCGCATGTGATGGAAACCCAGGGTCGCTGTGCCGAGGGCCTGCAGACCATGCTCGGCTTTTCCGATGGCTGGGCCGAGAAGAATTCCTTCATGCGCAGCCACAACTGGTGGCATGCCGCCCTGTTTGCCATCGACGCCGACCGGCCCGACGAGGCATTGCGCCTCTATGACGAACAGGTCTGGGGCGTGTGGAAGGAGTATAGCCAGGACCAGGTGAATGCCGTGGCCCTGCTGGCGCGGCTGGAATTCGCCGGTCTGGATGTCGGCAATCGCTGGCAGGATGTCGCCGACTATGTCGAGAAGCGCGGGCCTGAACATATCGAGCCGTTCCTGGATGCGCATTACCTGCTGGCGCTCAGCCGCGCCGGTCGAGACGCTGCGGCAAAGGACTTGCTGCGCAGCTTGCGCGATTACGTCGCCAGCCAGCCTGAGCAGCTCACGACGCGGATCTGGCGTCTGGTCGGCCTGCCGCTGGCTGAAGGCGTCGAGGCCTACGGACGCGGCGACTGGCGACAGGTCTACGAAAAATTACCTGCGGCACTCAATGGCCTGCAGCAGATCGGCGGCAGTCATGCGCAGCGCGATCTGTTCTGGCAGTTGTGGCTGCAGGCCGGGGCCAAAGCAGGTGAAAAAGCCGCGATAAAACCGCATCTGGAGCGGCGTTTGCAGGATCGGCCGAACGTCGCGAAACATCGTCGCGAACTCACCGCGCTCCTGCAGGTATAAACTTCCCGTAAACCGACACGACGTCGCAGCGAAAATATCGCCCATTGCCGATTGCATGCGACAGGCGCAACGTGATCGCGATGCAGCCGGTGATTCGTCACTGCTCGCGACTGACCGGTTTGCAGCACATTGCATAGGGATGGACCCTGATGTTGACCCGCGTGAAAATGATTGCCGCTGCTTTCGCCATGGCCGCTTTCCTGGCCGGCACTGTTGCTCCCGCCTTTGCTCCGGCCGCCCAGGCCGCCAGCCAGACCCAGAGCGCCAAGCCGGCGAAGAAGGCTGAGAAGAAGGCCACTGCCACCAAGAAGAAGACTGGCGAGAAGAAGGCCGCTGCCAAGCCGGCCGCGAAGAAGGCCAAGAAGGTCTGATCACCCGTTGAGCGTTTGATCAGAGCTGATTTCTGATCCGGGCCTTCGCTGACTGGCGAGGGCCCTTTTTCTTTGTGGACTTACAGCGTGGCATCGCGCTTGGGTTCGAAGAAGCGCAGCATGACAGCAAGCTCCTTGCCGCGTCGCACGATACGACCGCCCTGCGCGATAATGGCAAACGCGCCCTGCTTGCGCGCCAGCTTCGGTGTTTTCACGATGCGATAGAGCGCGCCATCGGCGGTGCGACGGAAAACCGCGAAACTGCAGCTCTCGCGGTCATGCCCGATGGCATAGTCGCGCCACTCGCCCATGCCGACCATACGGGCATAGAGGTTGAGGATCAGGTTGAATTCGCGGCGATCAAAAAAAACGGCCGGCTCACTCGCCGGCCTGGGGTCGGTGCTTCTGGCAACGATCAGCTTGACGTCCGCACCCTGCCCCGCCCCGTCATGGGCAGACCCGTGATGGCCAGACCCGTGAGAGGCAGAGTCCTCTGGCAAACGCCGGAACTGCTGCAAGGTGACAACCTCGCTCATACCGGAACGGCCGACCTCCTGCATGTTTCGGTATTGTGAATCTTGGTCCCGCAATCGCGGTCCGTCAAGACAGGATATTGCAAGCCGGAGTTGCGCGGCAGCCGGAGTTCAGAGTTCGTTCAGCAGGTTGGCGACTGCGCTGTCGTCCATCTGCTGGTCGCCCTTCTCCAGCATGTCCTTGCGGCGTTCTTCGCCGGTATAGTTCGAGACCTTGTGGCGGCGGCGGTCGGGACCGAAGAAATCGTCGGTACGCACGAACTGCCGCGGATACTCGATCACCATGGTGATGCGGCGTGCCATCGTCTTGGCCGAAAAAGGTTTGACCAGGAATTCGGTGACGCCGACATCGCGGGCCTTCATCACCTTCCACTGTTCCGACTGCGCGGTGACCATCACGATCGGCACGAACACGTTCTTGGAGGCAGGATTCTTGCGGATCCACTCCACCAGCCCCATGCCGTCCATCTCACCGTCCATATGCCACTCGGTGAAGATGATATCGACGACGTTGGTCTCAAGATAGGTGAGCGCATCCTTGGCATTCAGGCATTCGGCAATGCGCGTGACACCGAGCGGTCGCAGAACCTCTTTGATAAGCTGCATGTGGTTGTGGTTACTGTCGACCACCAGCACTGCGACATTATTGAGTTTGTATGCCATGAAACGATGCTCTTAATCCGGCCTCAGTCGAACAGCTCGATGCTGCCCGCCGTGGTCTGCACCGCGGTGATCTTCTTGGTGCTCTCGCGCTGGAACACCGTCTTGGCGCTGGCATCTTCGATCTGCTTCATGCGCACCACACCGCTGGCCGGGAAATACTGCACCTTGCGCGGAAGTGTGCCGCGCAGATCGGATCCCATGATCCGGAAGCCTTCATCCTTCAGATAGCGTTCGACGAACTCGGCATTCTGATGGCCGATGCCGCGCAGGCCGGCCAGCACATTGGCGCCGCCGAAAATCTTTACCTCCAGCCGCTCGCGCCGTCCGCCGGCACCGAGAATCCCGTTGATCAACTGCTCCATCGAATAGCTACCGTAGCGCAGCGAGGCAGAAAACGGCAAATCCGGATTGGTGTCGCCGCCCTTGTCGGGCAGCAGGAAGTGATTCATGCCGCCAACGCCAGCGACCGGATCGCGGATGCAGGCCGCCACGCAGGAGCCCAGAACCGTTGCCAGCATCTCCCCCTCGCGGGTGGAGACGTAGAAATCGCCCTGGAAGACCTGCACCACGTTAACTTTCAGGATCGGGTCGTAATAGCGCCGGCGCTCCGCCCCAGGACTGGCGCTGCCCTCGGTGGCGGCGGGACGCCGCAGGATGCTGCCGGGTGTGGTATTCATCGCATCATCATGGCTAGGGGCAGGTCACGGTTCAAGACCGCTGACGTCATGAAGGATCGCATCCGCCCAGTCGACGCCATCGCAGATCGCCCCGGCCAGGCGCGCATTTGACAAATCCGTGTAGATACGGCGGCCGGTGCGTTCCCCGGTGGCCGAGAGAATTTCGGCGCTGGCAAAACGACTGCCGCTGAACCGGCCATTGCGCAGGTCGGCACCCGTCAGGTTGCAGCCGGCAAAGGTTGTACCCCGCGCACTGCAACCACGCATATCGACCCCGGACAGATCGGCAAATTTGAATACCGTATTGTCGATCCTGGCATCGCGCAGCGCGGCGCCGCGCAGCTTGATGCCGGAGAGATCGAGGCCGGCCAGATCGAAACCGCTGAGATCCTGGCCGCGCAGATTTGCCGGGCGGCCGTCGCCGCCGCCAACCCAGGTCTTGTGCGCCGCCAGCGCAGCATTGATCTCTGCTTCACTCATCGGCTTGGGCGCGGCCGAAGCGGGCTCAGGCGCCATATTGGCCATCACCACATTGGCGCCGAAGGTATCGACATCGCTGAGGTCAACACCATGCAGATGCGCATCTGTCAGATTGGCACCCTGCAGCGTGGCGCCGGTCAGATTGGCGCCGCTCAGTTCGGCACCAACCAGGTTGGCGCTCGCCAGCGTGGCGCCGGCCAGATCGGCGCCGGTGAGATCGACGCTGACCAGCTGGCAATCGGTCAGTGCTGCATCCTGCAGATTGGCCCCAGCCAGATTGCTGCCGCTGAAATCCGCACCCAGCGCATCGACGCCGACCAGCGTGGCGCCGGCGAAATTGCTGCCGGTGACATTCTGGCGCAGCACCTCGACGCCTTCGGCGGCATCCTGGCCCAGTTCAAGCCCGCGGCGGAAATTCGCACCCGTCAGATTGGCGCCGGCCATATTGACGCTTTCCAGCGTGGCACCGCGCAGGTCGGCGCGGCTGAGATCGGCTTCGCTGAGATCGGCACCGCTGAGATCGGCCTTAAAAAGATCGCACTGCACGAGCTGCGCCTTGCTCAGGCGCGCATCGCGCAACTTCGCCATGCGGAAGGATGCGCGGCGCAGATCGGCACCGCTGAGGTCAGCGCCCGTCAGGTCCCGGCCAGCGAAATCCGCCGGCTTGCCGCTGGGCATGCCCTTCAGCCAAAGATGGTGATGGTGCAGCATCTCTTTGATGTCGATCGGATCCATATCCGCGCGGCGCCCCCTTATCGGTCAGCTAGTTAGCACGTTTCTCCACAGCGGCATATGTATGCTGGCGATGATTACCGGCTTTTAAGTACCCACCCGCCCTGGTTTTGGCCAAAGTGGGAGCATGGCGGCGATGGCGGGCTTGATAACAACCACCGGTCGTAGCCTGTAGGGGCAGGCCGTACGGGGTTCTGAGACAAGGCCAAAGATTACCGCAATGGCGGCCCGGCGGACGGGTGCAAAGCGGCGTGAACTATGGCAAAAGTCAGCAAATGGGGAAGGCTCGGGCATTGCCGAGAGATAATCGTAATACGCAGTCGGGCAGCACGGAGGGCATCAGCCCTGCCGGGTCGCGCGAATTGCTGGATTTCATCGCGCTGGTGCTGCTCGCCCTCAAGGAAGAGGTTGAGGACCTGCAAAAGACGCAGAATGCCAACGGTCAGGCTTTCGCGTCCAAGCTGGTCGAACTCGGCCGCCAGTTGCCGGACTCGCCGCTGATGGGCGAGGCCATCTCGCTGATGCAGGGCGACGACCTGCGCAGCCAGCGCCAGCAGCATGTGATTAACGCACTCCGGTATGTCGAGGACATCATTCGCGACCAGTCAGGCCGCGACTGGGCGCCGCGCCTGACCGAACGCGCGGCCGGCTGGGGCGAAGGGCTGATCGCCAGCCAGACGCTGGAACAGGTCCGGGCGCATTTCCAGCATTACCTGCTCGGCGCCCCATCTGAGGATGCAGGCCGCGCAGCCTCTGCAATCGCGGCCAAGAACGACGTCGAGCTGTTCTAGTCTTTGTAAAGATCAGTATGTATTCGGTTGCGGCTGTGCAACGGGACGTTTACTTTGCCCGTGTTATTGCAGGGCCATGTCACGGCACTGCGGGAGCTTGAACGCTAGAATGGCCGACAACGACAGCGCAAAGACGAATGATGCCGGCAAACCCGCAAAGGGTGCGGAATTCGTCACCCCGCCGAATTACCTCAAAATGAAGGTTGGCGGCGGCGGCATCGACAAGGAAGCCATCAAGGAAGCCGAGATCGCCGTGCAGGTGCTCGGCCACAAGATGTATGCGAAATGGGCCGATGACGATCTCGGCCGCATGCGCACCTCCTTCGAGGAACTCAAGGCGACCGACCTGGACTCGCCCGACAGCGTGAAGAAGATGCTGCGCATCTGCTGGGACATGAAGGGTCTCGGCGGCACCTTTGGCTATCCGCTGGTCACCACGATCACGCATTACCTGAGCAACTACCTCGAACACTGCCTGAATGCTGAGAGCGCCAAGGTCAGCGCCGCGGTGGTGTCGCCGCATATCGACGCGCTGTATGTCGTGCTGAGCCAGAAGATCAGCGGCGATGGTGGCGCGATTGGCCGCGAACTGGTCTCGGGCCTGGAAAAAGTGGTGCTCAAGACCGGTGCCCGCATCAGCGGCTGAGCCGCTGCGCCTCGCTGCGACCGGTCTCAGCGGCGGAAATCCGCGCAACCCCAACGGATTGTGTTGACTCAGGACTGACCCCCGCCATCTAGCGGTTCTCCTTGACCCCCCGAATCGCGGCAGGTAAGGTCAAACCGAATCGGACAAGGCGCCGATTCGCGATGCCAGATTCTGCCTATCAGGGATTGGAACACCCGTGGATCTCGATCAAGGGTTGTTCGCAGAGCACGACCAGGGTTACGGCCAGGACAGCGCTTTTGGCGATGGGGCTGCCTATAGCTATGGGCCGTCCGACGACCCCATCATCGATGTGGAAGCCGAGGATATCGGGCCGGTTCCGCCAGTGACCCGCCTGCCCCGGATCAGCGACCGCTTCAACACCGAAACCCGCGTCCATGGCCAGTCGCTTTCGCAACTTGCGGTTCATTCCCTGTGGATCGCGGATTATCTGCGCCAGCTGGGCGAGACCGAAATGGCGGACGGCGACATCGACAGCATCAGCCACTGCGCCGACGACCTGGAAAGCGCCATTATCATGATGTTCCAGCTGGCCGGCGGCACCCGCCTGGAACTGCGCCAGCGCTATCAGGAACTCAAGATGGCCATGCGGGCGCAGATGCTGTCCACCATCGATCTGGGTCGCAACCAGTAACCTGGTGCCGCTTCTTCGGCTGCGTCGAAGTGCCGATAGGTATGTGGTTTTTTAATAACCCCCCAAAGCATCCCCCTTCCGTCCTGCCGGGCCCTCGGCTAGGCTTGCACCGATAAAGGCTTACGACTGCCGGTATGGGGTGGTCAGCGCTCGCTCTGCGGGTGCTGTGGGGGAGTTGATGGAACCGTTCACGGTGACGAAAACCGACGATACGACCCAGCTCGGCCTGGTGGCCAGCATGGATCTGCGCGCCGCCGAACCGCTGCTGCACAGCCTGCACGAGATCATGGCGCAGGGCGGCAAGGTGGTGATCGATGCCGCGCCCGTTGAGCGCCTGTCGACCCCCTGCGTCCAGATCCTGCTGTCGGCTGCCCAGCATATGGAGCAGCATGGCATCTCCTTCGTCGTCAAATCGCCCAGCGATGCCTTCGTGAGCGCTTTCGACGACCTGGGTCTCTTTTCGTTTCTCATGAAATGGCCGGTACAGACATGACCAAGCGTGTTCTCACTGTCGACGACTCGAAGACCATGCTGCAGATGCTGCAATTCGCACTGAAGCAGGGCGGATACGAGATCATCCAGGGCGAGAATGGTCAGGAAGGTCTCGACCTGCTGGAAGCCAACACCGTCGACGTCATCATCACCGACATCAACATGCCGGTGATGGACGGCATCACTTTCATCAAGGAACTGCGCAAAAAGCCGAAGAACAAGGCAACGCCGGTCCTGATTCTCACCACTGAAAGCAGTCAGTCCAAGAAGGAAGAGGGTCGCAGCGCGGGAGCCACCGGCTGGATCGTCAAACCCTTCGACCCGGGCAAGCTGCTGGAAGTGATCCGCAAGGTCAGCCCGTAACGGGCTGGCGGAACGGCGACGCGGAGCAGAAGCAGGACGCGCCCCATGGATGATCTAGCCCAATTCAAACAGACTTTCTTCGCGGAATGCGAAGAGCTTCTCGGCGACCTCGAAGGCCATCTGATGGCCTTGCAGGCCGGCGAGGGCGACAATGGCACGCTGAATGCCGTGTTCCGCGCCATCCACTCGATCAAGGGTGGCGCCGGCGCCTTCGGCTTCGACCGCCTGGTGGCGTTTGCGCATATCTTCGAGACCGTGCTCGACCTGATGCGCGACGGCCGGCTGGAACCGACGCCGGATTCCGTGCTGGTCGTGCTGCATTGCGCCGACATCCTGTCCGATCTGGTGAAAGCCGCGCAGACCGGCGGCGACCTGCCGCCTGAGCACGAGAGCGAAGGCCGCAAGTCGCTGATCGACATGGCAGCCACCGTGGGCGTGAATGCCGATCCGCATGCTGCCGATGAAGCCATGGCGGCGCTGGATGCGCAGCTGGCCGCCGGCGGCGCGGACGCCCTGATGGACGAGCCCGCACCGGCCAAGGCGCCGGAACCGGCGCCTGCCGCAGCCGCCGCCGCACCCGCAGCCACCAAGGCGCCGCTGCTGAAATATCTGGTCAAATTTGCGCCGCGCGATGCGCTGTACCAGCGCGCCAACGAGCCGCTGATCCTGATCCGCGAATTGCGTGAACTCGGCGGCTTCATCGCCCGCGCCAATGCCGATGCGATCCCGGCGCTGGACCAGATCCAGCCCGAAGGCGCCTATATCAAGTGGGAATTCGATATCGAGACCGATCGCGGCGAACAGGCGATCAGGGATGTCTTCGAATTCGTGCTGGATGACTGCGACCTCGAAATCACCTGCCTGAATCCGCCAGCTGCCGCGCAGCCTGCCGCCGCCGCCGCCGAAGCCGCGGATGAGCCGGAAGCCGAAGCCGCACCCGAAGCCGCTGCACCGCCGAAACAGGCTGCCGCGCCCGCAGCTGCCGCGCCGAAAGCGGAAGCAACGGCCGCGCCGAAACCTGCAGCCGCCAAGGCCGAAGCCGGTGCTGGTGGCGGCGCTGCCGGTGGTGGTGGTGGCGACACCAAGGCGGTGCGTTCGATCCGCGTCGATCTCGACCGCGTCGACAAGCTGGTCAACATGGTCGGCGAGCTGGTGATCACGCATGCCATGATCGCGCAGCAGACCGAGCATCTGCATGCCGACCAGCATCCCGAACTCGCCAACGGCCTGGCCGAACTGTCGCATCACATCCGCGATCTGCAGGAAAGCGTGATGGCGATGCGCGCCCAGCCGGTCAAGAGCGTGTTTGCCCGCCTGCCGCGCCTGGTGCGCGAACTGGCGATGATGACCAACAAGAAGATCCGCCTCGACATGAGCGGCGAGAACACCGAGATCGACAAGACGGTGATCGAGCAGCTCGGCGATCCGCTCACCCACATGATCCGCAATTCCTGCGACCATGGCATCGAGACGCCGGAAGACCGCACCGCCGCCGGCAAGCCGCCGGAAGGCGTGATCCATGTCTCGGCCGACCAGCGCGGCGGCCGCATCGTGATCGAGATCACCGACGACGGCCGCGGCATCAACCGCGAAAAGGTGATGAAGAAGGCGATCGAGAAGAAACTGGTCGCTCCCGATGCCGTACTGAGCAACGAGGAAATCGACAACCTGATCTTCCTGCCCGGCTTCTCGACGGCGGATACGGTGTCGAACATCTCCGGCCGCGGCGTCGGCATGGACGTGGTGCGCCAGAATATCCAGTCGCTCGGCGGCCGCGTGCATATCCAGTCGCGCCCCGGCCAGGGCTCCAGCTTCATCCTGACCCTGCCGCTGACGCTCGCCGTGCTCGACGGCATGGTGCTCAAGGTCGGCGTGCAGTCCTACATCCTGCCGCTCGCCAACATCGTGGAGAGCCTGCGTCCCGAAAAGGACCAGATCAACGTGGTGGCCAACCAGAGCGAGCTGTTGCGCATCCGTGGCGAATACGTGCCGCTGGTTTACCTGCACCGCATCTTCAAGGTGCCGAGCGGTATCAACGATCCGACCAAGGCGCTGGTCATCATCGTCGAAATGGAAGACAGCTCGAAAATGGGCCTGGTGGTGGACGAGATCATCGGCCAGCAGCAGGTGGTTATCAAAAGCCTGGAAGAGAATTTCGACCCGATCCGCGGTGTCGGTGCCGCCACCATCCTTGGCAACGGCCGCGTGTCGCTCATTCTCGATGTCGCGGGCATCAAGCATATCGCCGAACACGAAGGCCAGGGCCGCAATCCGCCGCGCCTGACCGCACCGGCAGCGTAAGCAGGAGAGCCTTTCGATGGCAACAGCAGAACAGGCCGCCCGCTCCACCCGCACGGTACAGCTCGTGTCGTTCACGGTCGGCAACGAGGAATACGGCGTCGACATCATGGCAGTGCGCGAGATCCGCGCCTGGTCCGAGACCACGCCGCTGCCCAACACCCCGGAAGTGGTGCGCGGCGTGATCAACATGCGCGGCGCCATCGTGCCGATCTTCGACCTGCGTGCCCGCTTCGGCATGCCGCGCACCGAACCGACCAAATACAACGTTGTCATCATCGTCTCAGTCTCGTCGCGCATCGTCGGCATCCTGGTCGACGCGGTGTCCGACATCATCACGATCAATGAAGACGAGATTCGCCCGATGCCCGATATGGAGCAGGTCAGCGGCCTGGGCTTCATGGAAGGGTTGATCACCGTGGGCGACCGCATGGTGGGCCTGATCGGTCTGGAGCGCATGTTCTCCGGCCGCATGCTGGAAGCCGCCGACTCCACCGGTAAGCCATTGCTGGCCGGTCCTGCCGACGCTGCGGCCTGAGCTGCTGATCTCACATGGCAACCCGCACAACCGATAGCCCGACGGCCGAAGACCGCGAATTCGCTTTTTCGGCCAGCGACTACGATTTTCTCCGCTCAATGCTGAAGGAAAAGACCGGCATTGAGCTAGGTCCGACCAAGCACAACATGGTCTACGCCCGCCTGGCCAAGCGGCTGCGCAAGCTGGGCATGAGCGGCTTCCGTGAATACATCGAGTTCATCGGATCGGATGCCGGCAGCGGCGAACTCGGCACCACGCTGAACGCGCTGACCACCAACCTGACCAAGTTCTTCCGCGAGAACCATCATTTCGAGCATCTCGCCACCACCGCACTGCAGGAAATCCGCGCCCGCGCCGTGAGCCAGGGTCGCCGCCTGCGTATCTGGTCGGCCGGCTGCTCGTCAGGCGAAGAGCCCTATTCCGCAGCGATCACGCTGCTGCGCGCGATGCCAGATATCAAGCAGTGGGATGCCAAGATCCTGGCCACCGATATCGATACCGAAATGGTCCGTCGCGGCAACGAGGGCATCTATCCGGCCACGGCGCTGGAAGGCATGCCGGCGGATATCGCCAAGAAGTATTTCGAGCCGCATGGCCAAGACAAGGTGCGCGTGGTGGAAGAAGCGCGCAACCTGATCAGCTTCAAGCATCTGAACCTGGTCGGCCAGTGGCCGATGAAGGGCCCGTTCGACATCATCTTCTGCCGCAATGTCGTGATCTATTTCGACAAAGACACGCAGCGCGTGCTGTTCGACCGTTACGCCAACCTGCTGGCACCGGGCGGTTTCCTCTATATCGGCCATTCGGAGAACCTGTTCGGCATCACCGAGCGGTTCAAACTGCTGGGCCGAAACATTCATCGCAAGATCGCGTAGTCATTCAGGCGTCGGAGTTGCCCGTGGCCGGCAAGAAGATCAAAGTCCTTATCGTCGACGACAGCGCGCTGATCCGTCAGTTGCTGACCTCGGCCCTGTCAAGCGACCCGGAAATCGATGTGGTCGGTGCAGCGCCCGATCCGCTGGTCGCCCGCGCGATGATCAAGGAACTGAACCCGGATGTCCTGACCCTGGATATCGAGATGCCGAATATGGATGGCATCTCCTTCCTCGAGAAGATCATGCGGCTGCGGCCGATGCCGGTGGTGATGGTCTCGACCCTGACGCAGAAGGGCGCCAACATCACCATGCAGGCGCTCGAAATGGGCGCCGTGGATTTCGTGCCCAAGCCGACGCTCGACATCAAGCACGCACTGGAAGAGATCAAGCTCGACCTGATCGCCAAGGTGAAAACCGCTTCCACCGCCCGTGTGGTGGCGCGCAACCGGCCCGTGGAAGGCGCTGCCCCCAAGCGGCTCACCCCCGGCCCAGGCTTCAATTCGACCGATATCATCGTCGCGATCGGATCGTCCACCGGCGGTGTCGAAGCGCTGAAGGAAGTGATCACCATCCTGCCGCCGGACAGCCCGCCGGTGCTGATCACCCAGCATATGCCGCCGCGTTTCACCGGCAGCTTCGCCGCCCGACTCGATTCGCTCTCGGCCGTCACCGTCACCGAGGCCAAGGACAACGTCCGCGTCTTCCCCGGCCATGTCTATATCGCCCCGGGCGACTATCATCTGACCCTGCATCGCTCGGGCGGCCATTACTACACCAAGCTCAATCACGATCCGCCGGTCTCGGGCCACCGCCCCTCCGTGGATGTGCTGTTCAACTCGGTGGCCGAACACGCCGGCCACAATGCCATCGGCGTAATCCTGACCGGCATGGGCAAGGACGGCGCCGTGGGCCTGAAGAAGATGCTGGAAGTCGGCGCCCAGACCATCGGGCAGGACGAATCGACAAGCCTCGTTTACGGCATGCCAAAGGCCGCCAAGCTGATGGGTGCGGTGCAAGCGGAAGTAGGCATTGGCCAGGTCGCGGCCGAGATCCTCAACCGTTGCAAACAACGCTGAAGACCTTGTTTTTTTCGATGAAAACCACGATCTTAAGCATTATTTTCGACACCACCGGCCAGGATGGCCGGGGTTGGTTGCGTTGAGGGAAGAGCGAGCGATATGCCATCGGCCAGCACTCTCCGAGTTTTGATCGTCGACGACCAGATGAGCATGCGCGGCATCGCGCGCTACTGCTTGCAGGAAATCGGCATCAAGAATGTTGTCGAAGCGAAAAGCGGCGCAGAAGCCCTGGTCGCGATCGGCTCCAACAAATTCGACCTGATCATTTCCGACTGGAACATGGACGGGATGGACGGTCTGACTCTGCTCAAGACCATCCGCAGCAATCCGCTGACCAAGCGCATGCCCTTCATCATGGCGACCGGTCAGCGCGACACTGAAATGGTGAAGACCGCCATTCAGGCCGGCGTGAACAACTACATGGTCAAGCCCTTCAACGCCGCGACCATGAAGCAGAAGATCGAAGCCGTGCTGGGCAAGCTCGGTTCCTGAGGCGGACTGCCCAGCGCAGCATCATGGCGGCCCCACAGCCCGACGATCCTTCTGCCCCGCTTCGGCTCGACCGTTACCTTCCCTATCTGATCAACCGCGCTGGCGTTTCGCTGGCCGCCCGCTTCAGTGCGGCCTTGCGCGCGGCCGGCATCGCGCTGCAGGACTGGCGCGTGCTGGCAGCCCTGCGCGAGCGCGACGGCCAGCGCCTGACCGAACTGGCGCAGCGTACCAGTATTGAAGTTTCGACTCTCTCTCGCCTGGTCGGCGGGCTGGAAGCCAACGGTCTGGTCAGCCGCGGGCGCGACAGTGGCGATGCCCGCGCCATCGCCATCCGCTTGACGCCCGCCGGCGAGCGCGTGACCGCAATGCTGACACCGGCAGCGCAGCAGCTGGAAACCGCCGCTGTGGCAGGCCTGACAGAAGCCGAGATCATCCAGCTGAAAAACCTGCTCGAGCGGATTTACGGCAATCTCGCCGAATTGCCGGCGGCGGAAGACACGCCCGCAAAGTAGGCGCGCGGAATAGGCCTACAGACAGCGCCTGAAGAAGCCGATGACATCGGCAGTGACCTCGTCGCGGTTGATCTCGTTCAGCAGCTCATGCCGCGCGTCGTCGTAGAAACGGCTTTCCACCTTGCGCAGGCCCGCAGCGGCATAGGCGGCCAGCAGCTGCTTCAGCCCTGCGCCACCGCCCGAGACCGGATCGTGCCTACCTGCGATCACGAAAACCGGCAACGCCTTGGGAATACGCGACTGATTCTCCGGCCGCGCGATGGCCTGCAAGCCGTCCAGCAGATCGATCCAGGACTGCACGCTGATCGGGAAACCGCAGAGCGGATCGGCGATGTATTTGTCGACCTCGGCTGCATCACGCGACAGCCAGTCGAAATCTGTCCGCTGCGGCTGGAACCGCTTGTTGAAGGCATCGAAGGACAACGACTGCACCAGACTGCTGATGCCGCGCCGGCCCAGCCGCAGGCGTTCGAGCCGCGTCACCAGCCGGCCCAGTGCAGCAATCGGCGGCGGCTTGCCGGTGGAGCCGCAGAGCACGGCGCCGGCGAGCATGGCGCCATGTTCGTACAGGAACTGCTGGCCCATGAAGGAGCCCATCGAATGCGAGAACAGCAGCAGCGGCTTGCCGGGATGACGCTGTGTGGCGAAGCGGCAGACGGCGGCGAGATCGGCCACCGCGCGGTTCCAGCTATCCTGGTCGCCCATATGGCCGAGACTGTTGCTGTTCTGGCCGGTCTGGCCATGGCCGCGATGATCGAAACCATAGACGGCAAAGCCCGCCGCAGTCAGCGCCGCGGCAAATCGCGCGTAACGTGCGGCATGTTCGGCCATGCCATGCGAGATCACCACCACGCCCTGCGGTTCGGCAGGCGGCAGCCAGTCATAGCCATGCAACACGGTATCGCCGGCGGGCGATGGGAATGTCAGACTGGGAATGAGCGGAGTCAGCATGTGGATAGTCTAGCCAGCGGTTTCTGCCCCCGATAGGGCGAAGTTTCTCGGGACCGTTTTGACAGCGACGGCGTTTCGCCGTCTACTGAACACTGCATTCTCCCAGACAGGTTCGCCCCATGCCCAGCCCGCAATTGCCCAATTCGATGGCCGCCCGCGATATTGCCCATGTGCTGCATCCCTATACGAATCTGGTGAAGCATGAGGCGGTCGGCCCGCTGGTGATCGAGCGCGGCAAGGGCATTTATGTCTACGACGACCAGGGCAAGGAATATATCGAAGGCATGTCCGGCCTGTGGTGTGCCGGGCTGGGCTTCAGCGAGGCGGCGCTCGTCGATGCCGCCATCGAGCAGATGCGCAAGCTGCCCTACTATCATGGGTTCGGGCACAAGACGACAGGCCCTGTCGTCGAACTGGCCGAGAAGCTGAAGGCATTGAGCCCGATTCCCGTCGGCAAGATCTTTTTCGCCGAGGGCGGCTCGGGCGCCAACGACACGCTGATCAAGCTGATCTGGTACTACAACAACGCGCGCGGCCGCACCGACAAGAAGACCATCCTGTCGCGCATCAAGGGCTACCACGGCGTCACGGTCGCCAGTGCCAGCCTCACCGGCCTGCCAGCCAACCATAAAGACTTCGACCTGCCGATCGCGCGGATCAAGCATGTCGATTGCCCGCATTACTATCGCTTTGCTGAAGCCGGCGAGAGCGAGGCTGACTTCGTCGCGCGGCTGGCGAAAAATCTGGAAGACGCCATCCTCACGGAAGGCCCGGACAGCGTGGCGGCTTTCTTCGCCGAACCGGTCATGGGCGCCGGCGGCGTGATCCTGCCGCCAAAGGATTATTTCCCCGCGATCGAGAAGGTGCTGCGCAAATACGACATCCTCAGCGTCTCGGATGAAGTGATCTGCGGCTTCGGCCGTACCGGCAACTGGTGGGGTGCCCAGACCTTCGGCTATCAGCCCGATTTCATCTCCTGCGCCAAGCAGCTCTCCAGCGCCTATCTGCCGATCTCGGCCGTGCTGGTGCCCGAGCATGTCTACGAGGTGATCCGCGAGAATTCCGGCAAGATCGGCACGTTTGGCCATGGCTTCACCTATGGCGGCCATCCGGTCGCCGCCGCTGTGGCGCTGCGCACGCTGCAGATCTACGAAGAGCGCGACATGCTGGGCCATGTGAATACCGTGGCGCCGCGCTTCCAGGCCCGCCTGAAGAAGCTGGGCGACCATCCGCTGGTCGGCGAAGCGCGCGGCACCGGCCTGATCGGCGCCGCCGAACTGGTCGCCGACAAGCAGAGCAAGCGCAGCTTCGCGCCGACGGCAGGCGTCGGCGCCGCCTGCATGAACTTCGCGCAGGAGGAAGGCCTGATCATTCGCGCCATGGCCGGCGACGTGATCGGCTTCTGCCCGCCGATGATCATCACCGAGAGCGAAATCGACGAGATGTTCGACCGGTTTGAGCGCGCGCTGGCGAAAACCCTGGCCTGGGTCGCGCAGCAGGGATTGAACGTGGCGGCCTGAAGCCCTCTGCCGCACACCCTGACTGTACAACCTATCCTTTTGGCGGAGTAACCAAGCGGTTTCCGCCCGGAAAGAGTGTGTTAAGGTTAACGTAACGCTGACCAGACAGTATCCCGCGCATGATCGTCGACAATCAGGCCCACATTCAGGAAGCCAACGAGCTCGTATCGCGGATCGAGCAGCGGGCGATGTATATCTTCAAGTTCACCGAAGACGTGAACGAGAAGCGCAATACGGTGAGCGGTTTTCGCAAATTCGCCACTCTGGTGGACGATTTCCACCAGTCTGCCGAGATTGCCGAGGGTCGGCTCTCCGTACTCAAGACCGGTCGACGCGACGAATTGCGCCGTTTCGTGGCGCAGCTGCGCGCGAAAATCCTCAAGGTCGAGATCGACGTCAAACAGAGCTATCTGGAAAACCTGATCGAGGCGCGCACCGCCCTGCCCTATGGCGCGCGGGAATTCTTTGCCTCGCGTCTCAAACGGCTGGAAGAACTGAGCAACCTGCTGCTCGATGGGCCCGAAGCCAGCGGCACCGCCGACCAGCTGCTGGTGCATATGCGCAACATGCTGCTGCACCTGATGGAGCAGGCGCCCCAGCTGGAAGTGTTTGAACGCGACCCCGACTGGCGGCCGACCCAGCGCAGCGTGCCGACCGGCCGTCCCGCCGCGGCGCCCGCCCCGCGTCCGCAGAAAAACGCAGCGCTCGAGATCAAGCCGATCCGGCTGACCGGCCGCGACGAATGGGGCCGCGTCTTTCTCGACAAGGGCTCTTTCGACATGATCACCGTCGCCTGCCGGGCGCGCGGCATCAACCTGGACCAGGTTGCCTCGAAACTGGGCATCACCCGGGTTGCCCTGACCCTGATCCTGAACGGCCAGGACCCGATCGCCCGCAACCAGCTCGACGTGTTGCACCGGATTATCAATAACTACAACACCACCACCGGCGAAATGGGATAACCGGGTGGCGCCCCGGACCGGCAATATTCGTTCAAATTCACGAATTTACGACTTTTTTCCTGACTTTGGCCAAGGCCCTCGTCTATAAATGGCGCCGGTCGCCGACCGGGGCTTTATCGGACGACCCGCATAGCATAAATACGCCCCGAAACAGGGAACGCTGGTACCGGGCTTCCTCGCTGGCAGGCGCGGCACCAATCACTTGATCAATCGGGTCACAACGGCCGTACCGGCCTGCTGTGAAGGGGGATTTGTTATATGCGTTTGCTATTGGCTTTCAGCACAGCCGTTGACCGTCTCAACGACTGGGTCGGCCGCATCGTTTACTGGGCGGTCCTGGTCGCAGTGATCATCAGCGCCGGCAATGCCTCGGTGCGATACCTGTTCAACACCAGTTCGAATGCCTGGCTGGAAGTGCAGTGGTATCTGTTCTCCTTCGTCTTCATGCTCTGCGCCGGCTATACGCTGCTGCGCAACGAACATATCCGCATCGACGTGATCGTCAGCAGATTCTCCGAGAAGACACTGACCTGGATCGACATCATCGGCACCACGCTGTTCCTGCTGCCGATCTCGATCATCATCATGTATCTGTCCTGGCCGATGCTGGTCGACTCCTTCGTCCGCAACGAGATGTCGAGCGATGCCGGCGGCCTGATCCGCTGGCCGGTGAAGCTGCTGCTGCCACTCGGCTTCCTGCTGCTGATCCTGCAGGGCTTCTCTGAACTGATTAAACGCATCGCCTTCCTGCAAGGCCTGATTCCCAATCCGGCGCCCAAGAAGGGTGACGCCCACAGCCCCGCCGAAGGCGCCGCGGAGTAATCGATATGGTCTCGTTCCTGACTGAAAACATGGCGCCGCTGATGTTCCTGGCGCTGGTCTTCTTCCTGCTGTTCGGCTACCCGGTCGCTTTCGCGCTGGCCGCCAACGGCCTGATCTTCGCCTTCATCGGCATCGAACTCGGCCTGCTGACGCCGGCTTTGCTGCAGGCGCTGCCCGAACGCGTATTCGGCATCATGCGCAACGATACGCTGCTGGCGATTCCCTTCTTCACCTTCATGGGCCTGATCCTCGAACGATCCGGCATGGCGGAAGACCTGCTCGACACCATCGGCCAGCTATTCGGCCCCATGCGCGGCGGCCTGGCCTATGCGGTCATCTTCGTCGGCGCCCTGCTGGCGGCGACCACCGGCGTGGTGGCCGCCTCGGTGATCTCGATGGGCCTGATCTCGCTGCCGATCATGCTGCGCTACGGCTATGACCGTCGCCTCGCCAGCGGCGTGATTGCGGCATCGGGCACGCTGGCGCAGATCATCCCGCCCAGCCTGGTGCTGATCATCATGGCCGATCAGCTCGGCCGCTCGGTCGGCGACATGTATGCCGGCGCCCTGATCCCCGGCCTGGTGCTCTCGGCGCTCTATGCCGGCTACATCTTCCTGATCACCATCATCTTCCCCAAACGCGCCCCGGCCCTGCCGCTGGAAGCCCGCACGCTGCACGGCATGCAGCTGCTGATCCGCGTGCTGGTGTCGCTGGTGCCGCCGCTGGTGCTGATCTTCCTGGTGCTGGGCACCATCTTCATCGGCGTGGCGACGCCGACCGAAGGCGGTGCCATGGGTGCGGCCGGCGCGCTGATCCTGGCGCTGATGAAGCGCAAGCTCGACTGGTCACTGCTGCGCCAGGCGATGGATACGACGGCCAAGCTCTCGGCTTTCGTCATCTTCATCCTGATCGGCTCGACCGTGTTCGGCCTGACCTTCCGCGCCGTGAACGGCGATCTCTGGGTCGAACATCTGCTGACCAGCCTGCCCGGCGGCCAGCTCGGCTTCCTGATCGTCGTCAACATCATGGTCTTCCTGCTGGCCTTCTTCCTCGATTTCTTCGAGCTGGCCTTCATCGTCGTGCCGCTGCTCGGCCCGGCGGCGGAAAAACTGGGCATCGACCTGATCTGGTTCGGCGTGCTGCTCGGCGTCAACATGCAGACCTCGTTCATGCATCCGCCGTTTGGCTTCGCGCTGTTCTACCTGCGCAGCGTCGCCCCGGTGGCGGACTATATCGACAAGGTGACCGGCAAGCTGATCCCGAAAGTCACGACCGGCCAGATCTACTGGGGCGCCGTGCCCTTCGTGTGCATCCAGATCATCATGGTCGGCCTGGTGATCGCCTTCCCCGAGATGGTGACCGGCATGCTGGACCGCGGTTCGGGCGTCGATCCGAGCACCATCCAGATCGAGATTCCGACGGACCAGTCCTACGACACCGATCCTGCCGCAATGGAAACCCCCGGTGATGAAACCGAGGAACAGGCGGACGAAACCGAGGCCGAGGCCGATACGGAAGACGAAGAAAAACCGGCCGACTAAACCGGCTCATGATCAAGCAACCCGGCCCGGAGTGATTTTCCGGGCCGGGTTTTTTTATGCCTAATTGGCCGGTTCGAGCCGGATGATGCGACCGCGCGGATCGTCGGTCGCGACATACAGAAAACCGTCGGGCCCATCGCGCACATCGCGGATATTATCGCCCAGCTCGATCCGCTCCTGCTTCACCACGCGGGTTCCGTCCAGCACCACGCGATGCAGGGTGCGGAATTTCAGCGATCCCACGAACAGGTTGCCACGCCAGGCCGCAATCCTGTCGCCGGTGTAAAAGGCCATGCCGGCTGGCGCGATCGACGGCGTCCAGTGCAACAGTGGCTGCTCCATACCCGGCGCCGATGTGCCGATGCCGATCTTCGCGCCGGAATAATCGATGCCATGGGTGATCACCGGCCAGCCGTAGTTTTTGCCGCGCTCGGGAATATTCACCTCGTCGCCGCCCTGCGCGCCATGCTCGTTGAGCCAGACGATGCCGGTCTGCGGATGCCGCGCCATGCCCTGGATGTTGCGATGGCCGTAAGACCAGATTTCCGGTCGTGCATCGCTGCGGCCGACAAAAGGATTGTCGGCGGGCACGCGGCCATCTTTTTCCAGCCGGATCACCTTGCCGAGATGGCTGTTCAGATTCTGCGATTCATCGCGGCGATAGCGCTCGCCGAGACCGAGCCACAGCTTGCCGTCGGGGCCCACCACCACGCGGCTGCCGAAATGCAGGCCACCCGACATTTTCGGCTGTTGGCGGAACAGCACTTTCACATCACTCAATGATGTTTCGTTGAACACCGCACTGGCCAGCGCCGTGCCGGCACCTCCCTCGCCCGGTTCCGCATACGTGAAGTAGACAACGCGGTTGCGCGCAAATTCCGGATCAAGCGTGACATCCAGCAACCCGCCCTGCCCGCTGTCGAACACTTTCGGCACATTGCCGAGCGGCGGCGAGACCTTGCCCTTGTCGACGACGCGCATGGCACCCGGCCGCTCGGTCACCAGAATGCGGCCATCGGGCAGGAAGGCGAAGCCCCAGGGATTCTCCAGGCCGCTGGCCACCGTCACCGCACGCACCGACACATCCTGTGTGCGGATCGTCTGCGGGGTCTGCGCGCTGGCCGCTCCAAACGACAGGGCGAGCGAGAGAGCAATGCCGAAAGCAGTTCTGCGCATGATGGCTCCGTTCCGAAATCCGCGATGGTGAAAAAGATAAGCTCCGGCAGCAGTTTGAACAGGATCGACTGGTTTAAGCGGGATCAATTGTGTTTGTTCGCCGCCCTCGCAGACAGCTTCGTCCCGCTTTGCCGCACCGTTGCGGGATGTTTGCTCTGCGTTGCCCCAGCCTTATTCGATGCTTATTCGACCCTTATTCGATGCTTATTTTGCGCATCCAGCTTACCGACGCCTCCTGGAGCCTAACGTCGCTTATCGACGCTTATCCCGGCGTATCCTCCTCCATCGGCCCGGCCTGCAGCGCCAGCGCGAGGCAGCGACGGCTTTCGCCTGCCCGCAGAATGAGCCTGAGAAAATGCTGGCTGGTTTCGAAATGGCGCATGAGCCGGTCTTCGGAAATGCCGATCGCCTTTGCCGCCTCGGCAGGTGTCTGCCCTCCAGCCAGCATCTGTGCGGCCTCCCGCCAGTCGATATAGCGCCGGCTCCGGCGGCCGGCCTGATTCGGCATCCTGGACATCGTGGCCTCCGGGAGCAAAAGGATAAAAGAACATAATGGGTACATATAGGCGGAAAGTCAATATGCGGCCTGGGGACAAGGGGTGGCAACCGCCATCCCGCGGCCATATCACCCCAGTGTGAGGCGCATGCGCTGGCGGCGATTATCGCGCGCGCCGACTGCTTTGAAGCCAGCCTTGGCAAACAGGTCCACCGTGCCGGTATAGGCCTCGTCGGCGCGATAGCGCTTACCATCGGGCAGGGTCTGCACGGGATAGGCTTCCAGGATCCGGGCGCCCTCTTCATGCTGCAGATGCCTGATCGCGAAGCGGAGCAAGGCTGAGGCCACGCCGCGACTGCGCCAGCCCGCTTTCACAAAGAAACAGGGCAGCGACCAGACTTCGTCCGCGTCGTCGCAGCGCATGGTGCGGCCACGTTGCAGGCGGTGGAAATCGGTGCGGCGATCAAAGGAAATCCAGCCGACCGGCTCGCCGTCTGCATAAGCCAGCGCGCCATGGGCAGTCCCGTCCTTCACCAACTTCTGGAAGCGGCGGCGATTGGTGGCGCCCTTGGCGCTCTGATAATCCTCGCCCCGCTGATGCCGCCACCACATGCACCAGCAGCCGTCACAGGCGCCGTTGGCACCGAACAGCGCAGCAAGGTCGCTCCAGCGGTCGGGTGTCAGGGCATGACAGGTCAGCTTGGTCATGGCGTCATTATAACCAGTATAACAGTTATATAAACCCGAAACCTGGCTTGACGGTAATCGTCCCTGATAGTAGACGATTGTCTCATGATAGAGACGGACAATATCGAGGATCGCATCGCCGCCCGGCTGAAACTCCGGCGCGAAGAGCTGGCGCTGTCGCTGGCCGACCTGGCCGAGCGCAGCGGCGTGAGCAAGGCGATGATCTCGCGGATCGAGCGCCGTGAGGCCAGCCCGACCGCGGCCCTGCTCGGCCGGCTCTGCGCCGGTCTGGACATCACCCTGTCGGGCCTGATGGCCGCCGTGGAAGACAAGAGTCTGGTGCTGCTGACCGCCGCCGCGCAGCCCGTCTGGCGCGATCCGGAAACCGGTTTCGAGCGCCGCGCGGTGACCCCGGCCGGCACCGGATCGAGCGTCGAGATCGTACAGGCCACCCTGCCGGCCGGTGCGAAGATCGACTATCCGGCGCTGCCATCCGGCGCCTATGACCAGCATATCCTGGGCGTCAGCGGCGTGCTGCGGTTCAGCAGCGGCGACGACCATTTCGATATTGCTGCCGGCGACTGCCTGCATTGTGCGCTGGACCAGCCGCATGTCTTCGCCAACGAAACCACTGAGCCCTGCCGCTATCTCGTGATCATTGCCCGACGGAAAGCCCGATGAAGATTCGTGATGCCACGCTGGAAGACGCGGAATCGATCCGCGCGATTTATAACGACGCCGTGCTCAATACCACGGCTGTGTTCGATTACACGGCGCGCGAGCCGCAGGCGCAGATCGACTGGCTGCAGATGAAGACCGCGCAGAACCTGCCGGTGCTGGTGGCGGAAGACGCCGGCACGGTGCTGGGCTATGCCAGCTATGGTCCGTTCCGCCCCTGGCCGGCCTATCTCTACACGGTGGAGAACGCCATCTACATCGCGCCGCAAAGCCGCGGCAAGGGCATCGGTGCGCAGCTGCTGGCGCCGCTGCTGCAGATCGCGACGGAGCGCGGGTTGCGCACCATGATCGCCGGGATCACCGCCGACAACGTCGCCAGCCTGCGCCTGCATGAAAAGCTGGGTTATCGCCATGCCGGGCTGATCCGCGAGGCCGGCTGGAAATTCGAGCGCTGGCTCGATCTGGTGTTCCTGCAAAGGATGCTTCAGCCATGACCATTACCAGTCTGGATGCCGCGGCGGCCGAAGCCGAGTTGGAAGCGCTGGCCGAGATCCTGCACGACAGCGTGCAGCATGGCGCCAGTGTCAATTTCCTGCAGCCCTTCGCCATGGACCAGGCCCGCGCCTTCTGGCAGCGCCAGTTGCCGGCCCTGCGCGATGGCAGCGCCGTGCTGTTCGTGGCGCGCGACCAAGCCGGCAGCATCGTCGGCACCGTGATGCTGGGCATGGACACGCCACCAAACCAGAAGCACCGCGCCGATGTGAAAAAGCTGCTGGTCCACAGCCACGCACGGCGGCAGGGACTGGGTCGCCGCCTGATGCAGGCGGCCGAAGCCGAGGCGCGGCGGCGCGGCCTGACACTGCTGACGCTCGACACCGAACACGGCAGTGTCGCTGAACCGCTGTATCACGCGCTGGGCTATACCCTGCTGGGCATCCTGCCCGGCTATGCGCTGTCCGCCGACGGCAAGGCACTGCAGCCCTGCGCGTTTTTCTACAAACCGCTCGCCTGATCTCGCAGGCCGGATTACTCGCAGCCGGACGCGTCCCGCGCTAGGATCGCCCGGCATGATGTCGCGCGATTTCCATTTCTCGATCTTCACCCTGCCGGCGCAACAGCTGCTGAGCGGCGCGACCGCCGCGGCCGGCGTCGCCATCGTGGCGCTGGCGACCGGGCTCTGGCTCGGGCCCGCTGCGGCTGCCGTGGTGGCGGTGGGCGCCACCTGCGTCAGCATCGTCGACACGCCGGTACCGCATGACTACAAACGCGCCGCCTTCCTGATCGCCATCATCTTCGACAGCCTGGCCACATTGGCCATCGGCCTGACCGGGCATGAGCCGCTGCTGCAGGCTTTGGTCGTCGCCATCACCAGCTTCGTCGGCGCGATGCTGACCATCTACGGCAAGACCACGCTGGCGCTGTGCATGTCGATGATCCTGTCGGTGGTGTTCGCACTGGGCATCGAGATCGGTGGCGGTATGGCGGCGGTGCATCATGCCCTGCTGGTCTTTGCCGGCGCCGTGGCCTATGCCGCCTTCGGGCTGGCCGCCAGCCACCTGCTGGAGGAACGGCATAAGCAGATCGCGCTGACCGGCGCGCTGGAAGCTTTTGCCGACTATATCCGCGCCAAGGCCGCGCTGTATGACAGCCGCATCGGCATCGAAGCCGGCTATGCCAACCTGATCGAACGCCAGGTCACGCTGATGGAGCGTGTGGAGGCCGCCCGCAACCTGCTGTTCCGCCACATGCAGGCGGTGCGGCAGCGCCAGATGGCGGCGGGCCTGATCGCGGCGCTGGATGCCTTCGAGACGATCCTGTCGAGCCAGACCGACTACTGGCTGCTGCAGCGCCAGTTCTCCGCCCAGCGCGACAGCGGCGCGCTGCTGAACCGCATCCGCATCGGCATCCTGCATATCGCCATGCTGGTGGACGACATCGCCGAGGAAATCCGCAGCGGCCAGCCGAGCCCGTCGCTGCAGGCCGCGCGCAATGAATTCGTCGCCATCGCCGAAACGCTGGAAAAGGTCGCCCCGCTGGACGAGGGCAGCGATACCGCCACCGAACATGGCGCCGCGCTGCTGGAACTGCGTGCCGTGCTGGACCGCATCGGCCATGCCGTCGATGCCATCGACCGGCTGCAATCGGTGATCCGCGCGCCGGACGCGGCCGAGGCGCTGCTGGGCGCGATCAAGCTGGATGAATTCCTGCCGCCACGGCCATATCGCCTGCGCCTGATCCGCCGGCATCTGCGCCTCAGCTCGCCGATTTTCCGCTACGCGTTGCGGCTGACGGCGGCGATGCTCTGCGCCTTCGCGCTCGCCACCCTGCTGACCAGGTATTTCAGCCATGGCAGCTGGATCCTGCTGACCGTGGCGGTGATCATGCGCGCCAATTACAGCGCGACGCGCCAGCGCCAGAAAGACCGTCTGATCGGCAACCTGATCGGCTGCGTGCTGGCGGCCCTGGCGCTGCATCTGCTGTCGCAGCCGGCTTTGCTCGCGCTCTATTTTGCCAGCATTGCGCTGGCACATGCCTATGCGCCGGTGCGCTATCTGATCACGTCAATCGCGGCCTGCGTGATGGCGCTGCTGATGATGCATTTCCTCAATCCGGCCGGCGGTTCGCTGCTGGCCGAACGCCTGCTGGATACCGGCCTGGGTGCGGCCATCGCCGCTTTGTTCAGCTTCCTGCTGCCCTACTGGGAGCGCCAGGACCTGCCGCAGTTGAGTGCCGCGCTGCTGCGCGCCAGCCGCAAATATGCCCGGCAGGCGCTGAAACGGAATCCGCCGGAGCAGAATTATCGCCTGGCGCGCAAGGACCTGTTCGATGCCGGTGCCGATTTCGCCGGCGCGCTGCAGCGGCTGGCCAATGAGCCGGGCAGCAATCAAACCGATATCACGCGGCTGCAGGCCTTCCTCTCGGCCAATTATCGCATGATGGCGCAACTGGCCGCCCTGCATGTGCTGCTGCGCATGCGCGGGCGCGACCTCGATGCGACTACCGCAGAGGCGCTGCTGGCGCAGCATCGCCCGGTGCTGATCGGCCTGCTGGGCGGCGACGTCGAGCCGCCCCCCGCCGAAGCCGCCGCGTCACCAGCGGCGGAAAACCAATGGCAGATGGTGGCGGCCCTGATGCAACGCCTGCAGCAGGCTGAAACCGTGGCGCGCCAGATCAGCGAACTGGCGGCCGGCCTGTCGGTCGCGCCCAATCCCTATGCCGTTAAACGCGGAACATGAAATACCAGGCCAGCAAGAAGGCGATCACCACGCCGGCGATGCCGAAGCCCAGCACATAGCGCATGCTGTGCAGTTCGATGCCGCTGCGCGCCTTCTGCGTCGACACCACGCGCTCCTTCGTATCGTATTCCGCGCGTTCCTTCGGGCCGTATTGCGACTCGACAGCCATCGTGATGCCTCCGTTGATTGCTTCGCTCCTATGAAAAGGCTCAGCGGCGTCGGGGGTTCCACAAATTCGGGATACGGCAGAGCTTCGAAGAAAAATGGGACCCCGGGTCAAGCCCGGGGTGACGGTATAAGTTTATCGTCACCCCGGCCGGAGCGAAGCGGAGAGCCGGGGTCCCATTTTTGTGAAGTCGCAAAAGAAAAAGGCGCCCGGATCGCTCCGGACGCCCTTTGACGTGTTCAGCTTCGCTGAAAGCTTAGCCGCGATTCATGCGGTTATTCACCAGATCGTCGACGACCGAGGGATCGGCCAGCGTGCTGGTGTCGCCCAGCGCCGAATGTTCGTTCTCGGCGATCTTGCGCAGGATGCGGCGCATGATCTTGCCCGAGCGCGTCTTGGGCAGGCCCGGCGCCCACTGGATCAGGTCGGGCGAGGCAATCGGACCGATCAGAGTCCGCACATGCTGCACCAGTTCCTTGCGCAGCTCTTCGGTGGCCTGGATGCCGGTCTTCAGCGTGACATAGGCATAGATGCCCTGGCCCTTGATGTTATGCGGATAGCCGACCACGGCGGCCTCGGCCACCTTGGGATGGGCGACCAGCGCGCTTTCCACCTCGGCCGTGCCCATGCGATGGCCCGACACGTTGATCACGTCGTCGACACGGCCGGTGATCCAGTAATAGCCATCGGCATCGCGGCGGCAGCCGTCACCGGTGAAATACTTGCCGGGGAAGGTGCTGAAGTATGTGTCGATGAAACGCTGGTGATCGCCATAGACCGTGCGCATCTGGCCCGGCCAGCTGTCGCTGATGCACAGGTTGCCCTCGGTGGCGCCTTCGAGAACCTTGCCTTCGCCATCCACCAGCTGCGGCTGCACGCCGAAGAAGGGCAGCGTCGCCGAACCCGGCTTCTGGTCGATGGCGCCGGGCAGCGGCGTGATCAGGATGCCGCCAGTCTCGGTCTGCCACCAGGTATCGACAATCGGGCAGCGACCGTCGCCGACCACGCGGTGATACCACAGCCAGGCTTCCGGATTGATCGGCTCGCCCACGGAGCCGAGCAGACGCAAGCTGGCGCGGCTGGTCTTCTTCACCGGCGCCTCGCCTTCGCGCATCAGGGCGCGGATCGCGGTCGGTGCCGTGTAGAAGATGTTGACCTTGTGCTTGTCGATCACCTGCCAGAAGCGCGAGGCATCCGGATAATTCGGCACGCCTTCGAACATCAGCGTGGTGGCGCCGTTGGCCAGCGGGCCATAGAGGATGTAGCTGTGGCCGGTGACCCAGCCCACATCGGCAGTACACCAGTAGATGTCGCCATCGTGATAGTCGAAGACATACTGGTGCGTCATCGAGGCGAAGACGAGATAGCCGCCCGAGGTGTGCAGCACGCCCTTCGGCTTACCGGTCGAACCCGAGGTGTAGAGGATGAACAGCGGGTCTTCCGCATTCATCGGCTCCGGCGCGCAGGTGGCGGGAACCTTGGCAGCTTCGTCATGCAGCCAGACATCGCGGCCAGCCGTCATATCGATCTTGCCACCGGTATGCTTGACCACCAGAACGGTCTTCACATTCGGGCAGGTCTTCAGCGCCGCATCGGCATTGGCCTTCAGCGGCACGCCGCGGCCACCGCGCAGACCTTCATCGGCGGTGATCAGGAACTGGCTGTCGCAATCCTGGATGCGGTTGGCCAGGCTGTCGGGCGAGAAGCCACCGAACACCACCGAATGCACCGCGCCGATACGGGCGCAGGCCAGCATCGCGTAAGCCGCAGCCGGGATCATCGGCAGGTAGATGGTGACGCGGTCGCCCTTCTTGACGCCCTTGGCCTTCATCACATTGGCCATGCGGCAGACTTCATCGTGAAGCTGCTGGTAGGTGATGTTCTCCGCCTTCGACGGATCGTCGCCTTCCCAGATGATCGCGGTCTGGCTGGCGCGCTTGGGCAGATGGCGGTCGATGCAGTTGGCCGAGACGTTCAGCACGCCGTCGGCGAACCAGCGAATGTGAAGGTCCTTCTTGTCGAAGGAGACGTCCTTGACCTGGGTATAGGGCTTGATCCAGTCGACGCGCTTGCCCTGTTCGCCCCAGAAGGCGGCCGGGTCCTGCACCGACTGCTGGTACATCGCCTTGTATTTGCCGGCATCGACCCAGGCGCGCTTGGCCCAGTCGGCGGCCACCGGAAACAGTTCATTGTCAGCCATGACGTCGGCTCCCTTCCCACAGAATTTCGGCCGGCCCGATCAGCCAGAATATGCTCTGGCCGCCGCAACCGGCGGGCGTTTCCCCAATGGCGGCAATGATGCCCGCAAGGCCGGGCTGGAACAAGACGGGCCACCCCGGCTTTCGACCAAAGCATAGGCCCGCTCTCGCCTTAAGTCTTGGCGGGCGCGCCGAAATTCCGACGGATCAGAGATCGTTGGCGATGGTGCTGCCCGCCGCAGCAGGCAGCCCGGCGATGGTGGTTTGCAGCGCCTGCATCAGGGTGTCGAACTGGCCGCCGAGGGCCGCATGCGCCTCATCTTGTGCCGCCCGCCACAGCGCCACGCCGGCGCGATAGGCGGCGCGGCCTTCGCGGGTGGCGCGCACCAGCTTGGCGCGGCCATGGCCGCTGGGTGTCACTTCGACCAGGCCGGCGGCGATCATCGGTTTCAGGTTGCGGCTGAGCGTCGTGCGGTCGAGATCGAGCGCCGCCGCCAGTTCGGTGATGCTGGGCGGGCGACCGTTCTGCTTTTCGCAGGCCCAGGCCATGCCGACCAGGCTGTATTGTGGCAGGCCGAGCCCGATGGGGCTGAGCCGTTCGGCATAGAGCGCGCTGGCGCGGCGCGCGGCGGCCCGCAGCTGGAAGCACAGGCAGAATTCCGTGCCATCCGGCATCGGCGGCGGCAAAACAAAGCCTGACGGATGGGGGGCTTGCGGGCTGTGATCCATAACGTGTATATACACGTTATACCGCAGAGCGGCAAGCCATACCACACGGAGTCTTCCAATGTCCGCCTCCCCGAAGCCCGCCGCACGCTCCGCCGACCTGCATCCGCCCAAAGGCGGGACTTACGCGCCGGTGCCGCTGGAGACGCTGCGCGAGTTGTCGGGCATCGAGCTGTTTCGCAAGCTGATTAGCGGCGAGTTGTCGGGCGCGCCGATTGCCGAGCTGATGAATATGTGGATCTTCGAGGCCGAGCCCGGCCGTGTCGTCTTCGCCGCCCGGCCGGAGAAGAAACATTACAATCCGATCGGCAGCGTGCATGGCGGCTTTGCCGGCACCATGCTCGACAGCTGCATGTCCTGCGCCGTTCAGTCGATGCTGCCCAAGGGCATGGGCTACACCACGCTGGAATACAAGGTCAGCCTGGTGCGCGGCATCAGCGACAAGACCGGCACGGTCTATGCCGAGGGCAACGCGATCCAGGTCGGCAACCGCGTCGGCACTGCGGAAGGCCGCATTGTCGATGCCAGCGGCAAGATCCTCGCCACCGGCACCACGACCTGCCTCATTTTCCCGATCTGATTTTTAATCAGCGCCGCCAGACCGGTTTGTGCAGCTCGTTCCAGACATCGGCGCGCGACAGGCCGAGATCTTTCAGTGCCGAATCGCTCAGTTCGGCAAGCTGCTCGCGCTCACGCTGCAGGCGCTGTGCGCTCACAATCCTGATCATCATGGTGGTCAGGAGGCTGCGCGGCTTCTGCAGCAGGTCGTCGGCAGCATGGCGGGGCGGCGAATGGGCAATCACGGTCTGAGTCATGGCGAGGCTCCGTTTTTTGTATACTTGGTACCGCTGTCCTAACCGACGGCGATGACGTGGGGATGACTGTAGCGCCGGTCGCTGTCACCTTCTGTCACCAGACTTTATCCGATGGTTTGGCGCGGAGACTTCGGTGCCCACCGAACTGTTGCAGATAGACGACAGACACCCTGCGGCCTAGAGTCGAGGCATGAGCAGCAACGAACCCCATGTCGCCAAGATTGCCGCGCTGATCGGCGATCCGGCGCGCGCCAATATCCTGAAGGCGCTGATGGATGGTCGCGCCCGCACGGCGAAGGAACTGGCGCAGATCGCCGGCGTGTCGCCGCAGACCACCAGCGGGCATCTCGCCAAGCTGTCGGATGGCGGATTGCTCAGCCTCGCCAAGCAGGGCCGGCATCGTTATTACCATCTCGCCAATGCACAGGTGGCGGCCGCGATTGAGAGCCTGATGGCGCTGGCCGGCGAACGTATCCTGCCGAAGCATCATCACCATACCCGCGTGGCCGGTGCGCTGCGCGCGGCGCGGACCTGCTACGACCATATCGCCGGCAAGCTCGGCGTCTGCCTGTTTGATCAGCTTGTGGCGCGCGGTTGCATCTTGCCGGCCAGCGAAGACGGCGGCGGCGAGGCCGAGGATTTCGTGGTGACGACAGCCGGACGCCAGCTGTTCTCGGCATTGCAGATTGATGTCGACACACTGGCCAACGGCAAACGCCGGTTTGCGCGCGCCTGTCTCGACTGGAGCGAGCGCAGCCCGCATCTGGCCGGCAGTCTGGGCGCCGCTTTGGCCGAGCGCTGTTTCGAACTGGGCTGGCTGGAACGGCGGCGCGACAGCCGCGCCGTGACCCTGACCCGCGCCGGACAGGCTGGCCTGGCGCAGCATTTCGACCTGACCCCGGACCAGATTGCCGCCGCGATGGCCGAGGTCCATTAGGCCTGCAATGCCCCGTCAGCCCTGTTGTAACCCGCTGGCCCGTTGGCTATCTTCCCGGCACAGCCTGTTTGGGCAGGCGGGTGTAGCTCAATGGTAGAGCAGAAGCTTCCCAAGCTTACGACGGGGGTTCGATTCCCCTCACCCGCTCCAGAGCTGCGAACAATCCCCTACAGGCTGCGGATCATGCCGCCATCGACGCGCAGCTTGCTGCCGGTGATATAGCCGGCGCGAGCGCTGGCGAGGAATGCCACCGCATCGGCGAATTCCTCCGGTCGGCCATAGCGGCCCATCGGGATCGTCGCCTGCGAGGCCTTGGCGACCTCTTCCCGCGACTTGCCCTGTTTGGCCGCCGCGGCGCCATCCAGCTGATCGACGCGGTCGGTATGGATACGGCCGGGCAGCACCAGGTTCACCGTCACGCCTTTGGCCGCGACTTCAGCCGCCAGCGTCTTCGACCAGCCCAGCACCGCCATGCGCAGGCCATTCGACAGCGCGAGATTCGGGATCGGCTGTTCCACGCCCGAAGAGGCAATGGTGATGACACGGCCCCAGCCGCGCTGCAGCATCATGGGCAACAGGCGGCCGGTGAGATGGAACAGATGGCCGGCCATGGCGGCAAACTGCTGCTGCCAGAGATCGAGTGCGATCTCGGCTGCCACACCCGGCGGTGGCCCGCCGCTGTTGTTGACCAGGATATCGACACCGCCATCATGCAGCAGGCGGTCGGCCAACGCATCGACCGAGGCGCGCTCGGCGAGGTCGAGTTTCTCCGCCGTCAGACGCGCGGCGACCGATGCCTCCTCGCCGGCGATCCAGGTCTTGGTATCCTCGACGCTGCGCGCCGCCGCGATCACCGTGGCGCCTTCACGGGCCAGCACTTTCGCGCAGGCCGCACCGAGACCCCGGCTGGCACCCAGCACCAGCGCACGCTTTCCATTCAGCCCGAGATCCATCAGCCGATCTCCTGCAGGCGCTTGGTCTGGCGCGCGATCATCTTCTCGGTTTCGGCAATATCCTGGGCCGACAGCTTCGGCCCCGGCTTGCGCAAAGCAGCCGACGCGATCACGCCACGTTTCTGCAGCACGTATTTGCGGATGGCGAGGCCAGGCCCCGGCTGCTGCTCATAACGCGCCAGCGGCAGATAGGCATCGAAGATATCGCGGGCGCGATCCGGCTTGCCCTGTTGATAGGCCTTCACGACCTCCACCATCATCTCGGGATAGGCGAAGCCGGTCATGGCGCCGTCGGCACCGCGCTCCATTTCCTCGGGCAGAAAAACAGCACCGTTGCCGACCAGGATGCTGACGCGACGCAGATCGGTCATGGCCCGCAGAGCGCTCAGCTTGGCCAGGCCCGGCCAGTCCTCATGCTTCAGCATCACGCAGGATGGCAGGCTCTTGATGATGCGGGCGATCACGCCGGCCGTCATATGCACATTGGTCGATTGCGGGAAATCCTGCAGCACGAAGGGCGTGGACATGCCGATCGCCTCGGCCGCATTCTCGTAATAGGTGACGATCTGGTCGTCGGTCTTCAGCGTGCCCGGCGGCGCGATCATTACACCGGCTGCACCGTCGTCCATGACGGCCTTGGTCAGTTCAGCCATGGAGGCAAAACCCGGGCTGGAGGCACCCACCACCACGGGCACCCTGCCGTTCAGGCGTTTGAGCACCCGCTGCACGAAGCTGCGCGATTCCGCCATGGTCAGCTTCGGCGCCTCGCCCATCATGCCGAGCAGCGTGAAGCCGGTGACGCCCTTCTCCATGTAGAAGTCGACCATGCGGTCGGTGCTGTCGAGGTCGAGCGCACCGCTATCGGTGAAGGGCGTGACCGAGATGATGTAAACGCCCTTGGCGGATTCGTCGAGTTTGGCCATGTCAGGGAAACCTCTTGTGGCGAGAATCAGGATTGAAGCAGTTTGCCCGGATTGAGGATGCTGGCGGGATCAAACAGTCGTTTCAGGTCATGCATCATCTGCAGCGCCACGCCGGACTTGTAGCGCGGCAGCTCGTCGCGCCGCAGCTGGCCGACGCCATGCTCGGCGCTGATGCTGCCGCGATAGCGATGCACCAGATCATGTACCAGCGCATTGAGCGGTCCGGTCAGGGCATAAAAGGCATCGTCATCCATCTGCGGCGCGCGCTGCAGGTTGTAATGCAGGTTGCCATCGCCGAGATGGCCAAAGACCAGGAAGTTCAGGCCGGGATAGGCCGCTTCGACTATGCGTTCGCAGTCGTCCATGAAGGCGGCAAGCTGGCCGATGGGCAGTGCGATATCATGTTTGATCGTTTTGCCAGCGCGGACCTGAGCCTCCGAGATGCCTTCACGGATGCGCCACAGCGCCTTGGCCTGTTCGCTGCTCTGCGCGATCACGGCATCGGTCGCCTCGCCCGCCTCGATGGCAGCCGCCAGCAGATCTTCCAGCAGTCCGGCCAGATTGGCCTCAGCGTCGGTATCGCTCAACTCAGTCAGCACAATGGCCGGCGGCACGGCGGCAAAAGGCGCGACCGCGCCGCCGGCATGCTTCAGCACCAGATCGACGCAGTTGCGCGTCATGAATTCAAACGCCGTCAGCCGGTCGCCGGTGCGACCGCGCAGCCGCGTGAACAGCGCAAGTGCCGCATCGCGATGCGGCAATGCGACCATGGCAGTGGCCCGCACAACGGGAGCCGCGTGCAGCTTCAGCACCGCGCCGGTAATCACGCCGAGCGTGCCTTCGGAGCCAATGAAAAGATCGCGCAGATCGTAGCCGGTATTGTCCTTGCGCAGCGCCTGCAGCCCATCCCAGATGCGGCCATCGGCCAGCACCACTTCGAGGCCAAGCGCCAGTTCGCGCATATTGCCATAGCGCAGCACGGCAATGCCGCCGGCATTGGTGGCAAGATTGCCGCCGATGGTGCAACTGCCTTCGGCACCCAGGCTGAGCGGAAAGAAACGGCCGGCATCGCGCGCCGCCTGCTGGATCGTTGCCAGCACGCAGCCGGCATCCACTGTGATCGTGTTGCCGACCGGATCGATTTCGCGGATACGGTTCATGCGGGTCAGGCTGAGAATAATCTGGCTGCCGCTGCCATCCGGCGTCGCACCGCCGGCCATGCCGGTATTGCCGCCCTGGGGAATGACGGTGACCTGCGCCTCGTTGCAGCAGCGCAGCACGGCCGCCACCTCTTCGGTCTTGCCCGGCCGCACCACGGCGCGGGCCACGCCGCGATATTTCTTCATCCAGTCGACCACATAGGCCTGCTGGTCGTCCGCCGCAGTCAGCACATGAGCAGCGCCGACAATACCGCGCAATTGGTCGAGGATCTCCGTCATGTCCGCTCGCCCTGCTTTTTCTTGGCGCGCCATTCGTCGGGCGTCATGCGCGGAATCTCGAAGCGGTCGCGCGTGCGGGTATACCAGCCGGCGCCATGCATGCGGCCGATCAGGTCCAGCGCATCGGGATCGACATGCAGCTTGTCGTCGATGGCATTGTCGGCCACATGCAGATGCAGAATTTCGCCGGTCACCAGGCTGCGATTGAAGGGCAGGGATACCGTATTAAACAGGCGGCACTCAAAACTGACCGGCGACTCGGCGATGCCCGGCACTGCGATCTGCTTCGAAGCACGTGGCGTGAAGCCGGCTTCGTCGAATTCGCTGACGCCTTCGGGGAAGTCGATGGCGCTGGCCACCATCGGCAGTGCCATGGCATGGCTGACCAGGTTCACCACAAATTCGCCGCGCGCGATAATGTTGCGCGCCGTATCCTTGTGCGGCTTGCCGTCGTCGCGCTTGCTGCCTTCGATGCCGATCACCAGCAGCGGCGGCGCATTGCTGAAAACGTTGAAGAAGCTGAACGGCGCGGCATTCGGACTGCCGTCCTCATTCAGCGTCGAGACCAGCGCAATCGGCCGGGGCATCACCGTGCTGACCAGCAGCTTGTAGATACGATCGGGCGACAGTTCGGAGGCGGCGATATCCATCGCGGTTACCAGCCCAGACGCACGCGACCCAATGCCATGGTAGCCGCTGCCTGGGTCGGCTCGATCACCGGAATCCCCAGCGCCTCCTGCAACGGATCGCGGAACACCGCCATGCCGGCGCAGCCCATCACGATGGTGTTGGCCTGGCGTTCGTCGCGCAGGCGTTTGCCGGTCTCGATCATGCGTTTCAGCGTGCGCTCGCGGTCGGCCAGTTCAGCCACCGTCAGGCCGATGGCGCGTTCGCCGGCCAGCCGGTCCGTCACACCCATCGCGCCCCAGAGTCGCAAGTGACGCGGGATCGAAGTTTCCAGGATGGCGATGACGCCAAATGTATGCCCCATGGTGAGGGCCGTGAGCACGCCGCATTCGGCGATGCCCAGGACCGGCCGCTTCACGGCCTCGCGCACCACATGCAGGCCCGGATCGCTGAAACAGGCAATCACGAAGGCACTGGCCTCGGCTTCCAGCGATTGCGCCAGTCGAGCCAGCGGCAGAGTCACGCTCTCCACGTCATGCTGGCTCTGGATGCCGGGCGGGCCTTCCTTCAGCGTCAGGGCGCGGATCGCCGGGCCGCCGCCAATGCGCAGCGGTTCGAGTGCGACATCGATGCCGGCGGTCACGGCTTCGTTCGAATTCGGATTGATCACAATGATTGTAGGCGTCATCGCGGCCTCCAGGGGTCGCGGCCAGTCTATGTCACTCCGCGCGCGCTGGGAGTGGCATGCTCCTTGCGTATTTGTCTTGCACCCTTAACGCGATGTTATGGGATGGCCGGTTTTCGGTGCATCATGCGATGACCATAAGAAACCGGCGCATGGGAGGCCCGTATGTCCTTGAATCTCAGGCAAATTGAAGTTTTCCGCGCCGTGATGAGCACCGGCTCGATCAGCGGCGCCTCGAAAGTGCTGCATGTGTCGCAGCCGGCGGTGAGTCGTCTGCTGTCCTATACCGAGACCCGCGTTGGTTTTCCGCTCTTCGAGCGGATCAAGGGCCGGCTCTATGCAACCCCTGAGGCGAAACGCCTGTTCCGCGAAGTCGATCATGTCTACCTGGGCGTGCAGCGCGTCAACGAAGTCGCGCATTCGCTGGCCGAGCGCCGCCAGGGCGTGCTGCATGTCGTGTCCAGCCCAAGTATCGGCCATGTGCTGATTCCGCAGGCAATCGCACAGCTTTGCGAGAGATACACGGACGCGAAAGTCACCTTCAATTTCCTCAATTACGCGCCGCTGCAGGAGCGCCTGCTGAATCACCAGGCTGATATCGGCGTGATCAGCACGCCGATCGACCATCCCAACCTGGAGACCAAACCGCTGGGCCAGAGCCCGGTCTGCTGCGTCTGTCCCGAGGATCATCCGCTGACGCGCAAGCCCATGCTGTCGCTGGCCGATCTGGCCGAATACCCGCTGATCGCCTATGACCGCGACACGCCTTACGGTCGCATGGTGGCGCAGATGTATGACCGGGCCGGTCTGCCGCTGAAAGCCACCATCGAGGTCGGCTCGCCGCAAAGTGCCTGCGCCCTGGTGCAGGCTGGTGCCGGCGTGGCGCTGATCGACGAATTCTCGCTGCATAACTGGCCAAACGGGCATCTGGTCTCGCGCCCGGTCACGGATGCGCCGGTGATGATGGCCAACCTCGCTTTCCTGCGCTTCGAGCCGATGTCGCAGCTCGCCCAGTCCTTCGTGAAGATTCTGCGCAAGCTGATGGCAGCCAACGGTTTTTCGTTGCAGGAGGAGATGCGCGAGGGGGCCCTGCGACACTAACCGCTCCTCCTGCGGACCGCCCTTAACATCATGTTAAGGGCGGATGACAAACCGGCATGCGACATTCTGGTGCTGCATTGCGAGAATTTTTGTCGAAGCGCTGTGTCTGATCAGCATTGAGTGGGGCGCATGAGTGATTTCGACCTGGTGGTGCGCAATGGCCGCATCGCCACCGCGAGCGACGTATTTGAAGCCGATATCGCCGTCCGCGACGGCGTGATCGCCGCCCTAGGCGCAGGGCTCGCGCCCGGCAAACGCGAGATCGACGCCGCCGGCCGCTGGGTGCTGCCTGGCGGCATCGACAGTCACTGCCATGTCGAGCAGCTGTCAGGCATGGGCCTGATGTGCGCCGACGACTTCTATTCGGCCACCGTCTCGGCCGCCTTCGGCGGCACCACGACGATCATTCCCTTTGCCGCGCAGCATCGCGACATGAAGATCCCCGAGGTCGTCGCCGACTATGGCAGGCTGGCGCGCGAAAAGGCCGTGATCGATTACGGCTTTCACCTGATCCTCGCCAATCCGGACGATACCGCGCTGCAGACCGACCTGCCCCAGGCGATCCGCGACGGCATCACCTCGCTCAAGGTCTACATGACCTATGACAAGCTGAAGCTGGACGATCATCAGCTGCTCGATGTGCTGTCGGTGGCGGCGCGCGAACAGGCGCTGGTGATGGTGCATGCCGAAAACCACGACATGATCCGCTGGCTGGCGCATCGACTACTGGAACAGGGCCATACCGCGCCGAAATTCCATGCTGTGGCGCACGACCCCCTGGCCGAAGCCGAAGCGACCAACCGCGCCATCGCGCTGTCCCGCCTGCTCGGCGTGCCGCTGCTCATCGTGCATGTGTCCGGTCAGGAAGCGATTCACACCATCCGTCGCGCCAAGCAGCGCGGCGCCGCTGTCTATGCCGAGACCTGCCCGCAATATCTGTTCCTCACCGCCGAGGACCTGGATCGCGAAGGCCTGCAGGGCGCGATGTTCTGCTGCTCGCCGCCGCCGCGCGACAAGGAATCGCAGGAGGCAGTCTGGGCCGGCATGAAGGACGGCACGCTCTACACCTATTCCTCCGATCATGCGCCCTATCGCTTCGACAAGAGCGGCAAGCTGCCCAAGGGCGATGCGACGACATTCAAGGAAATGGCGAATGGCGTGCCGGGCCTGGAACTGCGCCTGCCGCTGCTGTTCTCCGAAGGCTTCATGGCCGGCCGCATCAGCATCCAGGAATTCGTGGCATTGACCGCCACCAATCACGCCGAGATGTATGGCCTGTCGGGCCGCAAGGGCACGATTGCCGTCGGTGCCGATGCCGATCTCGGCATCTGGAATCAGGACCGCGAGGTCACGGTCACGGCCGCCATGCTGCACGACAATGTCGGCTACACCCCCTATGAAGGCCGCCAGCTGAAGGGCTGGCCGGAAATCGTGATCAATCGCGGCCGCGTGGTGGTCGAGGATAACCAGCTGAAGGTCGAACGCGGCTCGGGCCAGTTCCTCAAGCGCAAGGCCTCCGACATGCTAGCCAATCCCACCGGCATCTCGGCCGCCGTGGCGCGCCAGATGCTGCGCAGCCTGGTCGGCATGGGGAGCTGACGATGAGCACGCTGAAACGTCCCTATGGTATTGCCGTCGCCCAGCTCGGCCCGATCCATCTGGCCGACAGCCGCGCCTCCGTGGTGAAGCGGCTGATCGAACTACTGCGCGAGGCCAAAAGCCGCGGCGCGAAATTTGTGGTCTTCCCCGAACTCGCGCTCACCACCTTCTTCCCGCGCTACTGGATGAGCGAGGAAGACGCCATCGAGCGCTTCTTCGAGCGCAGCATGCCGGGGCCGGAAACCCAGCCGCTATTCGATCTCGCTGCCGAATACAAGATCGGTTTCTATCTCGGTTATGCCGAACTGACGCCGGATGGCCGCCGCTTCAACACGGCGATCCTGACCGATGAAAACGCGAAGATTGTCGGGCGGTACCGGAAAATTCATCTGCCCGGCCATTCGCATCACATCGAGACAGCGCCGTTCCAGCATCTGGAGAAGAAATTCTTCGAGGTCGGCAACGAGGGCTTCAAGGTTTGGGACACGCTGGGCGCCCGCATCGGCATGTGTATCTGCAACGACCGCCGCTGGGCCGAGACCTATCGCGTGATGGGGCTGCAGAGCGCCGAGATCGTCGCGCTCGGCTACAACACGCCGAGCTGGAACATCCACTGGAACGAACCGCCGCATCTGCGCATGTTCCATCATCTGCTCTCGCTGCAGGGCAATGCCTACCAGAACGGTCTCTGGGTGGCGGCGGCGGCCAAATGTGGCAAGGAAGACGGTTTCCACATGATCGGCGGCTCCGCCATCGTGGCGCCGACCGGCGAGATCACCGCGCAATCCCAGAGCGAGGAAGACGAACTGATCTTCACCAATGCCGATCTCAGTATCGGCGAGACTTTCCGCGAGCATGTCTTCAATTTTTCCAAGCATCGCCGGCCCGAACATTACAAGCTGATCGTCGAACGCACCGGTGCCGGCGCGCCGCTGGGCACCGCACCGGACTGAACGGGTTTTCGTTTTCATCCATCACTGCAACAACGGGGGTAATCATGACGTCTTTCAAACTGAACCTGGGCCTGGCCGCAATCGGCACCCTGATCCTGACCGCCGGCATGCCTGCCATGGCGCAGGTGCTGAAGACCGGCGTCGATGCCACCTTTGCACCGCATGCGATGGTCAAGCTGGGCGGCGGCCTGCAGGGCTTCAACATCGAGCTTGGCGAGGAAATGGCCAAGCGTATGGGCAAGAAGATCGAGATTGAGGGCACTGAGTTTTCCGGCCTGATTCCGGGCCTGAATGCCAAGAAGTATGATTTCGTGCTGGCGCCGGTGACGGTGACCCCGGAACGTGCCAAGTCGCTGCTGTTCACCGAAGGCTATCTGAACACCGACTTCACCTTCGTCGAGAAGAAGTCGGCACCCGGCATCAAGAGCCTGGATGACCTGAAGGGCAAGACCATCGCCGTCAACAAGGGCTCGGCCTACGAGACCTGGACGCGCGACAATGCCGCGAAATACGGCTTCAAGTATGACGTCTATGGCAGCAATTCCGACGCCATCCAGGCGGTGCAGTCGGGTCGCGCCGATGCCAATCTGGGCGGCAACACCGTGTCGGCCTGGGCGGCGAAGCAGAACCAGGAAGTCAAGACCAGCTACACCATCACCACCGGTCTGGTCTGGGCATTTGCCTTCCGCGGCGATGACAAGGCTGGCCGCGACGCCGCCTCGATGGCGCTGAAATGCATGAAGAAGGATGGTTTCGTGGCCAAGGCCGCCGAGAAGTGGTTCGGCTTCAAGCCGGGTCCGGAAGCCGCCGCCGTGGTGATCGCGCCGGGTCATGGTGTGCCGAATATGGAAGGCTATGATGCGACGCCGGTCACCCTGAAATGCTCGTAAGCACTGCAAGGCGAGTAACCGTATCGCTACTGACAGTATGAGTGCGTTACCGATCCTGGAGCTCGTAGGCCTGCATAAGGCCTACGGCTCCCTTGAGGTCTTGCGCGGGATTGACCTGAGGGTCTTTCCCGGCGAGATGGTCTGCGTCATCGGCCCGTCGGGTTCAGGCAAAAGCAGCATGCTGCGCTGCTGCAACCGGCTGGAGAGCTTCCAGTCCGGCCAGATCATGGTGGGCGACGCCGATATCAGCCGCGCGGATGTCGATATCAACGCCGTGCGCCAGCATATCGGCATGGTGTTTCAGCAGTTCAACCTTTATCCGCATCTCACCGCGCTGGGCAATGTGACGCTGGCTTTGCGCAAGGTGCAGGGCAAAACGCGCGCCGAGGCCGACCGGCTCGGCATGGCAGCGCTTGAGCGTGTTGGTCTGGCCGACAAGGCGCAGGCCCATCCCGCCCAGTTGTCCGGCGGCCAGCAGCAGCGCGTGGGCATTGCCCGCGCCATCGTGCTGCAGCCCAAGATCATCCTGTTCGACGAACCGACCAGCGCGCTCGATCCCGAGACCGTGGGCGAGGTGCTGAAGGTGATGCGCCAATTGCGCGAGAACGGCATGACCATGCTGGTCGTCACCCATGAAATGGGCTTTGCCCGCGCCGCGGCTGATCGCGTGATCTTCATGGATGGCGGCGTGATCGTCGAGGAAGGTCCGCCGGCCGAAGTTTTCGGTGCGCCGAAGCATGACCGCACGCGCGCCTTCCTGGCACGCTATACCGGCGGCCACGAATAATGGGCCGCGCATAATGGACGGCCTCGACCGCTTCCTGCACACCTTCTTCAATGCCGAAGTGGCGGCGCGCTACTGGCCCGATATCATCGCCGGCATGGGCGTCACCGCAGGGGTCGGAATCCTCGTCTCCGTCACCGGACTTGTGCTTGGCCTGGCGCTGGCGATCCTGCGCGCCCTGCAGCAGCCCTGGCTGTCGCTGCCGATCGTCGCCTTCGTCGATATCATGCGCGCCCTGCCGCCGCTGATCGTCATCATCATCTTCTTCTTTGCTTTCCCGCTGATCGGCCTGTCCATGTCGGCACTGACCGCCACCTGGCTGTCCCTGTCGCTGGTGCTGGCGGCCTACGCCGAAGAATGCATCTGGGGCGGCATGCTCAGCCTGCCGCGCGGCCAGTGGGAAGCGGCGCGCTCCACCGGACTGACCTGGTGGCAGACCATGACATCGGTGATCCTGCCGCAGGCTGCCCGCATTGCCGTGCCGCCGTTGACCAACCGCGTGATCGCCATCAGCAAGAATGTCGCGCTCGGTTCGGTGGTGGCGCTCAGCGAAGTGCTGAACAACGCACATTCCGCCACCAGCAATGCCGGCAATCCCACGCCGCTGACCATGGCGGCGGCGGCCTATCTGGTGATCTTCATTCCGGTGATCCTGGCGGCGCGCCGCCTGGAAAGCCGCTGGCAGTGGAAAGTCTGACATGGACGCCCTGCTGCGCAATTTCTTCAATCTCGAGGTATTTCAGCAGGTATTCCCCTTCCTGCTGCAGGGTCTGCTCACCACCATCGGCCTGTCGCTGCTGGTGATTCCGCTCGGCCTGGCCGGCGGATTGTTCGTCGCACTGGTCGCGACGCAAACCGAAAGCCGCCTGGTCCGCATCCTGGTCGCGATCTATGTCGATGTCTTCCGCGCGCTGCCGCCGCTGGTGCTGCTGATCTTCATCTATTTCGGCTTCCCCTTCCTCGGCATCGACATGCCCAAGCTGCTCGCCGTGGCGCTCGGCTTCCTGCTCAACAATGCCAGCTATTACGGCGAGATTTTCCGCGCCGGTCTGATGGCTGTGCCGCAGGGCCAGATGGAGGCCGCCAGATCCACCGGTCTCAGCCGGCTGCAGGCGCTGACTTACGTGGTGGTGCCGCAGGCAACCCGCAATGTGTTGCCCGACCTGATCGGCAACAGCATCGAGGTGGTGAAGCTCACCACATTGGCCAGCGTGGTGGCGCTGCCCGAACTGCTGCGCGTGGCGCGGGATGCGCAATCGCTGCTGTACAATCCCTCGCCGGTGGTCCTGGCAGCCCTGATCTATCTGGCCCTGCTGTGGCCGCTGGTGCGGCTGCTGAGCCGGCTGGAACACAAGAACATGATCGTCAGGCGATAAGCCGGCAGCACCCCGACAACCTTTCTTGAACGATACGCGCAAAGCCTTTATGACCTAGGCATGGACGAGAAGCGCACGCTGGCCGAACAGTTGCGGGATACGCTCGCCGAGCAGATCGTGACCGGCGAACGCCTGCCCGGTGCCCGGCTGGATGAAGCCGATCTCGCAGAGACATTCGGCATGTCGCGCACGCCGGTCCGCGAGGCGCTCAAGGCGCTGGCGGGCATTGGCCTGGTGGAATACCGCCCGCATCGTGGCGTGCTGGTTGCCCTGCCCACCACCCGTCGCATCGAGGAAATGTTCGAGGTCATGGCCGAGGTGGAGGCAACCTGCGCCCGCCTTGCCACCCTGCGTATGACGGCGCCGGAACGCCGCGAACTCGCCGCCGTTCACGACGCGGCACTGACCCTGGTGAAGGACGGCGACCTGACAGGCTATGCCGCCTTCAACAATGATTTTCACGACCTGATCTATCGCGGCAGCAAGAACGACTTTCTGGCCGAGACGGCCTGGGCGACACGCCGGCGAGTCCTGCCCTTCCGCCGCTCGCAGTTCCGCGTGCTGGGTCGCCTGCACGATTCACACGCCGAGCATGACCGCGTGGTGCAGGCCATTCTCTCCGGCGATGCGGCCGGTGCCGAGGCCGCCATGCGCGGCCATGTCGGCAAGGTGACGATCGTCTCCGTCGGCCAGGTTACTGGGGCGCGGCCAGAGCCGGTTCCTGCCGCGACGTCTCCAGCCAGGCCCGCCATCCGCCCAGCGAAGTGATGTCTGGGGCATCCGCCGCGGCAACCGCCTCGCAGAGGAAACCTTTTACAACACGGCCGTCATCCAGCGTGACATCGCCGATGCCGAGCGGCGCCGGGATCGCAGCGACAAATGCGCCAAAGCCGGCCGTCGGAATCTGCCACAACTCGCCGAGAATCGACCTGCCGCCCTGCACTGTGCGGACCAGACCAGGCCGCGGCAATGCGCCGGCAATCACGTAAAGGCGATAGTCCGGCGCGGTGCTGCAATCTGACAGTAACCTCGCGCCAAGTTCGCGCAGTTGGTAATTCAGCGGCAGGCCCGACATATGCGCGCCAAAGACCGCGACAGTGACGGACGGATAGTTTGCATTGCCTGTTGCAGGCGCCGTTTCGGGATATGCATGGCGGGTCGCGCCGAGCGATAGGCCGGTGTCACGCTGCCAGGCCTCGCCGATGCCGGCCAGTAGTGGCTCGGAGAAGCGTGGCCCGATCAGGGTGATGCCGGCGGGCAACCCATCGGGCTGAAATCCGTTCGGTACCGCCAGTGCCGCCAGATCGAAGTAATTCACGAAGTTCGTGTAATAGCCCAGGTTGCTGTTGAACTGGATGGGCTCGGCTTCGAGTTCGGCAACCGTATAGATCGTGCCGCTGGTCGGCAGCAGCATCACATCGATCTGCTCCCAGGTCGCCGAGGACGCCTGCTGCAATTCGCGAATGCGGTAATAGTGACGATGCACATCGACGCCGGTCGCCTGTTTGCCGGCCTCGATGATCTTCCGCGTGACGGGATGCAGCGCATCGGCATGACTGTTCAGAAAATCGCCCACCGCCGCCGTGCGTTCCGCTGTGCCGGCCGGCGTATAGAGCAGCCCGGCGGCTTCGGCGAAAGGCGTGTAATCGATCTCCAGCTTTTCGCCACCCAGCGCCGTCATCCGGTCGACTGCGCGTAGGAACAACGCCTCGGCTGCGCTGTTGCCGAAAAATTTGAGCTGGTCTTGTCGCGGCACACCGAAACGGAATGGTTGCACGCCGCCCGCTGGGCTTGCCCGCCAGCCGGCAGGTGCGGGCCTGCTATAGCCATCGGCAGAATCATAGCCAGCAGCGACACCCAGGACCGCACTGGCATCATTCACGGTCAGCGCGAAGATCGAAATGCAATCGAGCGCCTTGCAGGCTGGCAACATGCCGCTGGCGCTGAGCAATCCGACAGTGGGTTTCAGTCCGACGATATTATTGAAGCCCGCCGGCACGCGGCCGGAACCCGCCGTGTCGGTGCCGAGCGAGAAACTGACCAGGCCGGCGCTCACCGCCACTGCCGAGCCGGAACTGGAACCGCCCGGGATATAGTCGGAATTGAAGGGATTGCGCGCCACGCCGTAAGGACTGCGCACGCCGACAAGACCGGTGGCAAACTGATCGAGATTGGTCTTGCCGATCAGGATCGCGCCGGCTGCGAGCAGTTTCTCGACCACCGTCGCCGACTTGTCCGGCATAAAAAGGAAATCCGGACAGGCTGCAGTGGTGGGCAGGCTGGCCACATCGATATTGTCTTTCACCGCGAAAGGAATCCCCCAGAGCGGCTGCTGCGCGCTGCGACCGGATGCTTCCAGGGCGGCGGCCCGCACCAGCGCCTGCTCTTTCGGGACCAGCGTGATCCAGACATTGTCCTCGCCGCGCGCCGTGATGCGGTCGTAAATCGCCGCCACCAGTTCAGTCGGCCGCAGGCCTTTTTCGTAGGAGGCCGCGAGGGTTTTCAGATCGAGTGAGATATCCATGTACCGGCTCCGCCAGACCGCTGTGGTCGGGATTTCAATGGATTGTATGCAATAGCCGTACCGCGAAATGCCGCTATAAATCCTATGAAAATCAATATCGTAGCTTGAGCGATTTGCCTCTGCCTCGCATACAATCCAAGGCAATTGCACCTTATTTAATCAATTTATGCCACCACCCACAGAGCCTACATTTTCGCCACGATCGGTTTTTCCCAGCCCGGACAATTCATTACGGCAGAGAACGGCATTCCCCCTGCTATTGGCATATCGGTTGCAATGCTGAACCCCAGACAAAGCATTAACGGGGGCTCTGCCATGCAACGTCGTGTCTTCCTTTTCGCGTGTTCCGCCATTGTCGCTGCCGGCCTGGCCGTCGGACCAGCCGCCGCCCAGTCGCGGCAGGAAACCCTGCTGGTGCTGGTGGAAAACGGCCCCAACAGCCTCGACATCCATGGCGTCGGCACCAGCTTCCGCTCCTATGTGGCGGCCTGGAACATGTACGACCGCCTGGTGACCTTCGGCCGCAAGGCGCTGCCTGACGGCACCATGACCTATGACTACAGCAAGATCGAACCCGAGCTGGCCGAGAGCTACAGCGTCGCGCCGGATGGCGCCTCGATCACCTTCAAGCTGCGCAAGGATGCGAAATTCCATGATGGCACGCCGGTGACGGCGAAGGATGTGAAATGGTCTTACGACCGCGCGGTGTCGGTCGGCGGCTTCCCCACCTTCCAGATGGCGGCCGGCTCGCTGACCAAGCCGGAACAGTTCGTGGCGGTGGACGACTACACCTTCCGCGTCGACCTGCCGAAGAAGGACAAGCTGTCGCTGCCCGACATGGCCGTTGTCGTGCCGGCGATCTTCAACTCGACGCTGGCGAAGAAGAATGCCACCGAGAAAGATCCCTGGGCGATGGAATGGATGAAGACAAACTCCGCCGCCGGCGGCGCCTACAAGCTGGACAAGTGGACGCCGGGCCAGGAAATCACCTTCAACCGCAATGACGACTGGAAGGGCGGCCCGCTGCCCAAGATCAAGCGCGTGATCATCCGCGAGGTGCCGTCCTCGGGCAACCGCCGCGCCCTGATGGAACGCGGCGATGCCGATATCTCGGTCGACATGCCGCAGAAGGATGCCGCCGAAATCCTCGCCGAGAAGGGCTCCGGAAAATATCTGGTGGTCGGCGTGCCGATCGAGAATTCGCTCAAATACATCGGCATGGTGACGACGCAGAAGCCCTTCGACAATGTGAAGGTGCGCCAGGCCGTCGCCCATGTGGTGCCCTATGAGCAGATCTACAAATCGGCGATCTATGGTCGCGGCATTCCGATGGCGCTGGGCCCGGCCGATGCGCCGAAGGATGCCAGCTGGCCGCAGCCCTTCCCTTACAAGACGGATCTGGCCAAGGCCAAGCAACTGCTGACCGAAGCCGGCTATCCCGATGGTTTCGAGACCACCATCTCGATCGATCTGGGTGATGCGACGGCATCGGAACCGGAAGCCGTGCTGCTGCAGGAGGCGCTGGGCAAGATCGGCATCAAGGCCACCATCGAGAAGATTCCGGGCGCCAATTTCCGCAACGCCATGCTGCAGAAGAATCGCCCGATCCATATCGCCAGCTTCGGCGGCTGGCTGAACTTCCCCGACTATTACTTCTTCTGGGGCTATCACGGCCAGAACGCGGTGTTCAACACCATGGCCTACAAGGATGCCAAGATGGACGCCCTGATCGATGCCTCGCGCTATGAGACCGATCCGGCCAAATACAAACAGCAGGTGATGGGCTTCATCAAGATGGCGATGGACGAGGCGCCGCGCATTCCGCTGTACCAGCAGATCCTCGATGTCGGCATGCAGAAGAACATCAAGGGCTATACCTACTGGTTCCATCGCCAGCTCGATTTCCGCCAGATCGAGAAACTGTAAGACCCAGGGAAGACAGCAGGAGGGCGCGACGATGCTGCGGCTGATCGGAAAACGCCTGGTGGGTGCATTGCCCAGCGTGATCGGCGTGCTGATCGTCACCTTCCTGCTGACCCGCGCCCTGCCCGGCGATCCGGCCGCTTTCTTCGCCGGACCCGCCGCGACGCCGCAGGCCATCGAGGAGGTGCGTCGCGCGCTGGGTCTGGACAAGACCCTGCCCGAACAGTTCGTCGTTTATCTGAAAGACCTCGCGCGCGGCGATCTCGGCAACTCGATTGCCACCGGCCAGCCCGTTCTGACCGAAATCCGCACCCGGCTGCCGGCCTCGCTCGAACTCACGCTCTATGGCCTGCTGGTCTCGGTGCTGATCGCCGTACCGCTCGGCGTGCTGGCCGCCACACGGCCGGGCTCATGGATCGACCATCTGTGCCGCGTGATGACCACGGCGGGCGTGTCGCTGCCGGCCTTCTTCACCGGGCTGTTGCTGGTCTATGTGCTGTATTACCGGCTTGGCTGGGCGCCGGCACCGCTCGGCCGGCTCGACATCTTCTATTCTGCGCCGCCTCACGTGACAGGGCTCTACACCATCGACGCCCTGCTGGCCGGCGATGGCGCGACCTTCCGCGCCGCCTGCGCGCAGCTGCTGCTGCCGGTGACGGCGCTGGCGATCTTCACCCTGGCGCCGCTGGCGCGCATGACCCGCGCCGCCATGCTGGAGGTGCTGGGCAGCGATTTCATCCGCACCGCGCGTGCGTCGGGCCTGCCGAAGGGCAAGATCGTCTACGCCTATGCCTTCCGCAATGCCATGCTGCCGGTGGTGACCACGCTGGGCATGGTGTTTTCCTTCCTGCTCGGCGCCAATGTGCTGGTCGAGAAGGTATTCTCCTGGCCCGGTATCGGAACATTCGCGATCGAGGCACTGATCTCTTCGGACTACGCGCCGATCCAGGGCTTCGTGTTGACCATGGCTTTGCTCTATGTGGCGCTCAACCTCGCCATCGACATCCTCTATATCGTGATCGATCCGCGCGTCGGGTTCGAGTCATGAGCGAGACACTGAAGCATATCCGCTATGTGCTGACCGAGAATCCGGTCACGCTGTTTGCCTTCTCGCTGTTCGGCTTCATCCTGTTCTGCGCGCTGTTCGGCCCGTATCTGGCACCCTATGACCCGCTCGCCACCAATGGCGCGGCGACGCTGCAGCCGCCCTCGGGCGCACACTGGTTCGGCACCGATGCGCTCGGCCGCGACATTTTCAGCCGCGTGCTGGTGGCCACCCGGCTCGACCTCGGCATCGCCTTCTTCTCGGTGGTGCTGACCTTCGCCATCGGAGCGCTGGCCGGCATTGCCGCCGGCTTCTTCGGCGGCTGGGTCGACCGCGTGGTCGGCCGGCTGGCCGATACCATCATGGCCTTCCCGCTCTTCGTGCTGGCCATGGGCATCGTGGCGGCGCTGGGCAATACGGTGGGCAATATCGTGCTGGCCACCGCCATCATCAACACGCCGCTCTATGCCCGCGTCGCCCGTGCCGAGGCCAATATCCGGCGCAATGCCGGCTTCGTTGAAGCGGCGCGGCTATCGGGCAATGGCGAAGCGCGCATCCTGCTGATGCAGATCCTGCCGAATATTCTTCCCATCCTGATGGTGCAGTGCTCGCTGACCATGGGCTATGCCATCCTGAATGCGGCCGGCCTGTCCTTTATCGGTCTGGGCATCGCGCCGCCGACACCGGAATGGGGCATCCTGGTGGCCGAAGGTGCCGCCTACATGATCTCCGGCGAATGGTGGGTGGCGCTGTTCCCCGGCCTGGCACTGATGACGGCGGTGTTCTGCTTCAACCTGCTGGGCGACGGACTCAGGGATATTGTTGATCCGCGGAGGAGGACATGAGCGCCGTTCCCGTTCTCAGCGTCGACAGCCTCAGCGTCGAATTCCGCACACGCAGCGGAATTGTCAAAGCGCTGGAGAATGTCAGCTTCGCGGTCAACAAGGGCGAGATGGTTGCCATTGTCGGCGAAAGCGGCTCGGGAAAATCCGTCACGGCCTTTACCGTCATGGGCATCCTCGATGCCGCCGGCCGGGTAACACGTGGCACAGCCACCTTCGGCGGCCTCGATCTGCTGCAGGCTCCAGAGGCTGCCCTGCGCGACATCCGCGGTCGCGAAATGTCGATGATCTTCCAGAATCCGCGCGTGGCGCTCAATCCGATCCGCCGGGTCGGCGACCAGATCGCCGATGTGCTGCTGCAGCATGGCAATGTCACCCGCCGCGAAGCGCCGAAACGCGCCATCGAGATGCTGCAGAAGGTGCGCATCCCAGATCCGGAGCGCCGCGCCAGGGCTTATCCCTTCGAGCTTTCGGGCGGCATGTGCCAGCGCATCATGATTGCGATTGCGCTGGCCTGCTCACCCAAGATGCTGATCGCCGACGAGCCAACCACGGGCCTGGATGTCACCACGCAGGCCGCCATCATGGACCTGATCGCCGAACTGGGCAAAGACCAGGGCATGGCGACGCTGCTGATCACCCACGATCTCGGCATGGCGGCGGAATATTGCGATCATATCGTGGTGATGCATGCCGGCCATATCGTGGAGGCCGCGCCGACCGCCGAGCTTTTCGCGCATCCGCGCCACCCCTACACCGCCAAACTGATCGCCGCGACGCCGAAGCCAACCGTCAGCCTCATGGACCTCGCCGCCATCCCCGGTAACCTGCCCGACCTGCGCGCTGCCGAGATCGCGCCCTGCCGCTACAGCGCGCGCTGCGAGCGCAAACAGACGCGCTGCGATCAGGCCCTGCCCCAGGTGCTGGGCGATGTCAAAAACAGCGTCGTTGCCTGCTGGAATCCGCTATGAAGGACCTCTTCAACAAGCCGCTGCTCGATGCCCAGGCGCTGTACAAGCATTTCGCCGTCGGCAGGAAACCCAGCCTGCTGGACCGCCTGCGCGGCACGGCAAAGCCGGTGTCGATGCTGCATGCCGTGGATGATGTCACCTTCACCATCGGCAAGGGCGAGACGCTCGGCCTGGTCGGCGAAAGCGGCTGCGGCAAGTCCACACTCGTCCGCCTGCTGACCCGCCTGCTCGATCTCACCGACGGCAGCATCCATCTCGATGGCGAGGAGATCGGCCATCTGCCCGCAAAAGGCTTCGGTCGCAGCCCCTATCGCCCGCGCATCCAGATGGTGTTCCAGGATGCCGGCGACAGCCTCAATCCGCGCTTCACGGCTTTCACCGCCATCGCCGATCCGATCCGCCGGCTAAAACCGATACCGCGCGAAGCATTGAAAGCCCGCGTCGAGGAACTGGCCGGCATGTGCGGCCTGCCGGTCGAACTGCTCGGCCGCTTCCCGCATCAGCTGTCGGGCGGCCAGAAGGCGCGCGTCGGCATCGCCCGTGCCATCGCCGTCGAACCCGACCTGCTGATCCTCGACGAACCGACGGCGGCGCTGGATGTCTCGGTGCAGGTGGTGATCCTGCAATTGCTGGAAGATCTCAAGCAGCGGCTCGGCATGAGCTACCTCTTCGTCAGCCACGACCTGAATGTCGTGCGCCTGCTCTGCGACCGTGTGATGGTGATGTATCTGGGCAGGATCGTGGAGTCCGGCCCGGCCGAACGCGTGTTCCGCTATCCCGCGCATCCCTATACCAAGGCTTTGCTCTCGGCGATTCCGCATTTCGACAGCCTCTCTGGGGATGCGGGGCATGCGACGCCGCGCCTGCGCATTTCCGGCGAGCCACGCAGCCCGATTGATCCCGACCCGAAAGTCTGCCGCTTCTATGGCCGCTGCCCGAATGGCACCGAGGCCTGCAGCCAGGCCATGCCGCTGCTGCAGGGCGTCGGGCCGGGCCATTCGGTTGCCTGCCATTTCCCGCTGGCCGATACTGCCGCAGCCGATATCGCCAAGCCCGACCCGCTGATCGAGGATGTTGCATGAGCCAGGATACATTCGACGCCGAAGCTTATCTGGAGGCGACGGCTGCCGCGATGAACATCGCCATCGCGCCGGACTGGAAACCCGCCGTGCTCGACAACCTGATCCGCTCACGCCAGATCGCCCAGGCCGTGTTGAACTTCCCGCTGCCCGACACCGTCGAGCCCGCCTCGGTCTTCAAGCCGTAAAGCCATGATCGATTTCCAGAGCAAGGCGCATCAGATCGCCGCCGCCATCCGTGGCGGCAAGATATCAGCCACCGAAGCCCTGCGCGTGTCGCTCGCCCGCATCGAGGCGAGCAATCCCGCGCTGAATGCCTTCACGGCGGTCACCTCGGAACGCGCCCGCGCCAAAGCTGCGGCCCTCGACCAGATGATCGACGAAGGAAAAACCGTCGGGCCTCTCGCTGGCGTGCCCTTCGCGGTGAAGAACCTGTTCGATGTGACCGGCCTGCCGACCCTCGCCGGGTCCAAGATCAACCGCGATTCACCGCCGGCCAGTGCCGATGCCACTCTCGTCCAACGGCTGGAGGCCGCGGGCGCGATTCTGGTGGGCGCGCTGAATATGGGCGAATACGCCTATGACTTCACCGGCGAGAATGTGCATTACGGCCCCTCGCGCAATCCGCATGACCCGACCTGCATGTCGGGCGGCTCGTCCGGCGGCTCGGGCACCGCGGTGGCATCCGGCATGGTGCCGCTGGCACTGGGATCGGATACCAACGGTTCGATCCGCGTGCCGTCTTCGCTGTGTGGCCTGTTCGGCCTGAAGCCGACCTTCGGACGCCTCAGCCGCTTTGGCAGTTTCCCCTTCGTGGCCGATCTCGACCATCTCGGCCCGATGACGCGATCTGTCACCGACCTCGCGCTCAGTTATGATGCCATGCAGGGACCGGATGAAAACGATCACTGGTGCGCGCAGAAACCATCCGAACCGGTGACCGCGAAACTGGATTCCGGGATCGACGGATTGCGGATTGCCGTGGCCGACGACTATTTCGCCAGTCAGGGCGACCCGGAAGTGCATGAGGCGGTGGCGGCTTTTGCCAAGGCGCTGGGCACCGACCGGCGCGTCACCATCCCCGAAGCGGGACGCGGACGTGCTGCCGCCTATGTGATCACGACGGTTGAAGGTGCCAATCTTCACCGGGAGAGACTGAAGACACGCCCCAACGATTTCGATCCCGCCGTGCGCGACCGTTTCCTGGCCGGCCTGATGCTGCCGAGCGACTGGCTGGCCCAGGCACATCGCTTCCGCGCCTGGTACCGCGCGCAGGTGGCGGAGCTGTTCCGCGACGTCGATATCATCCTGGCGCCGGCGACACCGCGTGTGGCCCCGAAGCTTGGCCAGGTGATGATGACGCTCAATGGTGTGGAAATGCCGGTGCGCGCCAATCTCGGCCTGTTCACGCAGCCGATTTCCGCCATCGGCCTGCCCGTGGTCGCCGCCCCCTGGGCGGAGCGCGACGGCAAGCTGCCGATCGGCGTGCAGATTATTGCCGCGCCCTGGAAGGAAGAGCTTGCCTTGCGCGTCGCGCGCCAGCTGGAAAAAAATGGTATCGCTGCATCGAAAGCTGTCTGAGGACCCCATGAGTCTCGAAGTCAATATTCCCGAGGTCGTCGCCGAAATGACGGCCGCCTTCATGCGCTATGAGAAAGCGCTGACCGGTAATGATGTGGATGTGCTGGACGAGTTGTTCCTGAACAGTCCCCTGACCCTGCGTTACGGCGTGACCGAGAACCTGCACAGCTACGACGAGATCAAGGCTTTCCGTGCCGGGCGGCCTTCAGCCGGCCTGGAGCGCGAGATCTACAACACGCGCATCACCACGTATGGCCGCGACTTCGCCACGGCAAACACCGAATTCAAGCGCAAGAACAGCAGCAAGACCGGCCGGCAGAGCCAGACCTGGATCCGCACACCGGACGGCTGGCGCGTCGTGGCCGCACATGTGAGCCTGCTGGAAGGCTGACGCTAGCCTCCGCAGCCGCAGGCCGCGGCATACCAGCGGGTGATCTCGCCTTCGAGCGGTTTCCAGGCCGACAGGAATGCGCCCTGCCCCTGCAGCGCCTCTCGATAGGCTGCGCGCATCTCGGTTTCCAGCGCCGGCAGATCGATGCCCGTGGGCAGCCCCTCGCGGGCCACGGTCCGCCCGGCCACCACAACTTCGGCCACATGCGAGGCATTGCCGCGCGCGAACAGAAGATCGAGCGGATCGACCGGCATCAGGGCGTCGCGATCCAGCCGGTCGTAGTCGATCACGATGTAATCCGCCGGCGCACCCGGCTGCAGCAGGCCATCGCCTGGTGCCCCGACGGCGCGGCGACCATTGCGGATTGCCAGCGACAGGAATTCCGCGCGGCTCCAGGTGCGGTCGAAGCCGATGCCGTCATGCGCCATCTGCACCAGCCGCATTTCGCGCAGCGCATCGTCGTCTTCGTCGAGCGCCACGCCATCCACGCCCACAGCGATGGCGCAGCCGCGCCGATGCGCATCGGCAATCGGGGCGAGGCCGGAATGCAGCTGCAGATTCGAACTGAAATTGGTGACGATCCGCGCGCCTGAAGCGGCAATCATGTCGAGTTCGTCGGGCCGTGCGTGAATGGCATGCGCCACTGTCAGCCGCTCGGACAGGAAGCCGATGTCGCGCAGATAGCGCACGAGGCCTTCCGGATAAGCCTGGTCGGCCCAGCGGCGCTGGTAGATGGTTTCCAGCAGATGCATATGGATGCGACGGCCGGTGCGCGCGGAATGTTCAGCAATCGCCTGTAGCAAAGGCCGCGAGCACCATTGCACGCCGGCGGGCCCCAGTTGCACATCCACCATCGGGCCTGCCACGGCCGCGGCGATCTCTTCGACCAGATCGAGATAAGCCTGCGGCGAGGCTGGCGCCGGCGGCAGGCCCTGCGCGATTACCGCGCGGTCGGCTGGCGACAGAGCTGCGAGAATCTCGGGCGCATCGCCATAGACCAGCGGATTCTGGTCGCGCACCGCCAAGGCAAAGGCAATGCGTATCCCCACATCACTGGCGGCGCGGGCAATCGCCCTGGCCTCATCCACCATGCCCATGCGTCCGCTCGGCTTGGTGTAATGCACCATCATCGCGCCGGTGCCGGCGCGGGCGTTGCGGCCGAAGGAGACAGCCGCCACCAGATAAGGATCGGGCGGCGTGATCAGCGGCGAGCGCAGGATCCAGGTTTCCAGCGGCATGTTCAGATTGCCGAAGGAGGATGCTATGGGGCGCGCATGATCATGCGCATTGACCAGCGCCGGGAGCACCAGCCGGCGGCCGGGCTGCGGCGATGCTGCTGCATCTATGGATGTAATAACGCCGCCCTCATGGCTGAGGACGGCGTCATGTTTCAGGCCGACTTCGGGGCCGCAGAAGAGGCTGGTGGCGTGAACGTGCCCCATCTGCGGTCCCTCCTGTGCGGTATCAGTTCTTGACGTAAACCAGTTCGCGATCCTTCTTCGGCGGCAGGAATTCGCGCGAGAAGACTTCCGAAACGGCCGGCGCACGCTCGAGCTGGTAACCCTCGACCACGATGCCGATGGCGCGGGTCATGCGGTCATCCTTGATGTCGCCGACGCCGATCTCCTTCATCTCCGGCGACACGATCAGCGTGTCGAAGGAATACTGCAGGCGGCGCTTTTCAACGGCCTCGTTGATCAGGTTGTCGTATTTGGTGACCGCGGCCATGGCGACCTTCTGATCCTTGGCCACTTCCAGCATCGCCTTGTTGACGGCGCGCACCAGACCGGCCACCGCCTTCGGGTTGGACTGCAGCAGCTTGCGCGACACCATCATGCCGTTCGAATAGAGATCCATGCCGTAATCGCCGAAGGTGAACCACTTGAAGTCCTTGTCGGGATCCTGGCGATTCAGCACGAGATTGAAGTAGCTGGTGATATTGAAGACCAGGGCGCCATCGATGTCGCCCTTGATCAGCATCGGCTCCTGCAGGTTCGGCGCCATGTTGGAGATCTTGATCTTGCCGGCATCCAGGTTGTTCTTGCGGATGAAGACCGGCAGCAGGCGGGTGGTCGGCGTGCCCTGCGCGCCGCCCAGCGTGCGGCCTTCCAGATCCTTGATCGAGTTGATGCCGCTATTCGCCTTGGTGACAATGGCAAATGGCGGCTGGTTCCACATCATGTAGACCATCACCGGCGCATCCTGCGGCCGGGTCGAGGCATTCTGGATGATGGCGTTGACGTCGCCGAAGCCGGCGTCATAAGCGCCCGACATGATGCGGGTGACGGTGGCACCCGAGCCCTCGCCCTGGTCGATCACCACATTCAGGCCTTCGGCCTTGAAGTAACCCTTCTCCAGCGCCAGCAGATAGGGCGCGTCGCTACCCTGGGTCTTCCAGCCCAGGGTGAACTTGATGTTGGTGTCCTGCGCCATGGCAGACCCGGCGACCAGCATGCCGCCCATGACCAGTGCTGTCAGTTTCGAAAGCATATCCATCCTCCTCGTTGAACCCCAATCAGAAACCTGATGCGGCGATCAGACCGCGATGTCGTTCTTGCGCGTCGCCCAGCCGGTGACGCGACGCTCAATCAGCGAAAACAGCAGGTAAAGCAGCACACCCAGCCCGGCGAGAATGAACAGGCCGGCGAAAACCAGCGGCACGTTGAAGTTGGAAGAAGCCGTCATCATCACATTGCCGATACCGCGATTGGAGGCGACGGTTTCCGCCAGCACGGTGCCGACGAAGGCATAGGTGATGGCCACTTTCAGCGAAGCGAAGAAGAACGGCATGGTGCGCGGCAGGCCGACATTCCACAGGATGTCGAACTTGCTGGCGCCCAGCGCCTTCAGCACGTCTTCGAGTTCGGGTTCCGTGGTTGCCAGCCCGGTGGCGATATTGACCACGATGGGGAAGAAGCAGATCGCAATCGAGGTCAGGATCGCCGGCACCTCGCCCGAACCGAACCACAGCACGAAAATCGGCACCACCGCGACCTTCGGGATCGACGAGAAGCCGATCAGCAGCGGATAGGCCGTGTCGTAGGCGACACGCGACACGCCGATCAGCGCGCCCAGCACCACGCCCAGTGCAACGCCGAGGGCGAAGCCGAACAGCGTGGTGGAAATGGTGCGCACGATATGCGGCCACAGGATCGGAAAGCGGTCGACCAGCGTTTCCAGCACCTGGGACGGACGCGGCAGGACCAGATCCGACATGCCGCTGGCGAGGCAGAAGACTTCCCAGCCGGCGAAGAACAGCACGATCAGCCCGAAAGACCAGAATTTCTGGCGCATGTTGGCCGGCATGATCAGGCCTCCCCTGCGGGCGCGCTGCGCGTATGAACGATGAGGTCGCGCAGCCGCTGGTTCAGCGTCACGAAGTCGGGCTCGAAGGTCATGGCGATGGTGCGCGGGCGGGCGAAGTCCACTGCGCTGTCGTCGATGATGCGGCCGGGCCGCGCGCTCATCACGCAGATGCGGCTGGCCAGGAAACCGGCCTCGCGCAGGTCATGTGTGACCAGCAGCACGGTCGGCCGGTGCGTCATCCAGAGATCCTGCATGATCGCCCAGAGTTCTTCGCGGGTGAACTGGTCGAGCGCGCCGAAGGGTTCGTCGAGCAGCAGCAGGCGCGGTTCATGGATCAGCGCACGGCACAGATTCGCACGCTGGAGCATGCCGCCGGACAGCTGCCAGGGATAATGCTTGCCGAATCCCTTCAACCCGACCTGGTCGAGAAGTGCATAGGCCTTGTCGCGGAACGCGCCGCGACGCTGGCGGCGATACTCCGAACGGTAAGGCTCGACGATCTTGAGCGGCAGCATGACATTCTGCTCGATCGTCATCCAGGGCAGCATGGTCGGATTCTGGAAGGCCATGCCGATACGCAGCGCCTTGGCCGCCACTTCGCGACCGCCGACGATCACAGCACCGCTGGTTGGCTGCACCAGGCCGCTGACCAGTTTCAGGATGGTCGACTTGCCGCAGCCCGAAGGCCCGACCAGGGCGACGAATTCGCCATCGGCGATGCGCAGCGTGGTTTCCAATAGTGCAGGCACGGCTTTGTCGCCGCGGCCAAAGGTCACCGCCGCGGCCGAGAGTTCGATTGCCCGCAGCGGCTCGTGGATCGTGCCGGCCGGAGCGCCCGTCACGCCCGCCGATGTCTGCATGCTGTTCATGAGGTAAAGTGTATGCAATCTTGATGCCACACTCGGCAGGCTGTTATTGACCCTTTCTGGCGCCGGCAGTAAGGTAATTTCCAGACTCGGGCGGCACTTTGTTATGCAATCTGCCCGATAAAGTGCATACATATTGGGCGCAGGATTTGCCTTGCCGCCCGCCTGTCAGAGATCCGGAATGGCCAAGAGCAGCGCCAAGAAAAAGCGTGAACCCGCCGAGGATAAGGTCGGCACCATCTGCCGCGCGCTGCGACGGGCGATCATCGAACAGGCGCTGGAACCCGGGGCAAAGCTGCCGGAAGACGCGCTGGGCGAACGTTTTGGCGTCAGCCGCACCATCGCGCGACAGGCGCTGGGCCAGTTGGCCGCGGAAGGCCTGGTCGAATTGCGGCGCAACCGTATCGCCGTGGTGGCGACGCCGAGCTGGCAGGAGGCGCGCATCACTTTCGATGTCCGCATGGAGCTTGAGCGTCTGGTGGTGCGCCAGCTGGCAGGCCAGCTGAACAAGGCGCAGCTGGCAGAGCTGAAAGCGCATGTCGACAAGGAAGATGCTGCCCGCAACGGGCCGGACGCCATTTCGATCCGCCTCGCCACCGAATTCCATATCCTGCTGGCGCAGATGACCAACAGCCCGATCCTCACCCGCTATGTCAGTGAGGTGTCCTATCGCTGCTGTCTGACACTGTCTGCTTTCAGTCGTCCGCATTCAGCGGATTGCGGCATCACCGAGCATCGCGCCATCATCGATGCGCTCGCCAAGGGCCGCACCGACGAGGTTATGTCCATGATGCATCATCATCTGGACGCTGTGGCGACCCGCGCCCTGGTGGCGCCTGCCAAGCAGCGCAGCCAGGATCTGGTCGATATTCTGGCGCCCTATGCCGATGAGGCGGAAGCTGCACCGGTCAAGCCGCGCCGCAGCGCCGCCTGACGGTTTGCGTTCAATAAAAGCTCAGGCTTCGATTCCCTTGCGGGTCAGAATCCGCTCGGCGCTGTCGTTCCAGACATCCATGGCGACGATCTTGCCATCACGCACCACGAAGCGATCGACATAGCGGTTGCCCTCGAACGGCGTGCCGTCGGGCCATTCGCCGTACAGCGTGCCGACGCTGTAGACCACCGTTTCGCCGTCGCCCGGGCAGACATCGAACCGGTCCATGCGCTTCTTCACCCAGCGATAGCGGCCGGCATTGAAACCGGTCGGGCCGCGCGGATGGTCGAAGACGCGACCGCCGGTGAAAGTGATCTTCGTGCCCGGCAGCATATAGGTGGCGGCACGATCCGGATCAGGCGCCATCGAAGCCTCGAGATAGGCGCGCACGATCTCGGCATCCGGCAGGGTCTGTCTGGCAAGTGAATTCACGGTCTGGCTCCCGATCACGGGCGCTGTCTTGCCTTGGCAGCAGCTGGCCCATAAAGTGCATACACTTTTTGCACTATAGACGCCCGCGTTCGGCGTGCAAGCCGGAAACATGAGTGCCCAGAATGTCAGCAGATGCCGTCTTTGATCTGATTTTGCGGAATGCCCGCCTGGCTGCGGAGACCGCACCGGTCGATATCGGCATCCGCGACGGCCGGATCGCCGCCTTGGGATCGCTCGGGCATGCCTCGGCCCCCCTCATGCCGGATGCCACGGGCCGGGCAGTCTTGCCTGGTTTCGTCGATACCCATGTGCATCTGGACAAGGCCTGCCTGCTCGGCCGCTGCGGCCACAATCATGGCGGCGATCTCTCGGCCGCGATCCGCGCGGTTTCCGAGCTGAAACGCGACTTCACCGAGGAAGATGTGTATGCCCGCGGCGCGCGCGTGCTGGAAAAAGCCATCGTCAAGGGCACGACCCGGATGCGTACCCATGTCGAGATTGATCCGCGCATCGGCCTGCGCAGCTTCGCGGCGATCAAAAGACTGAAGCAGGAGTATGCCTGGGCCATCGACCTGCAGATCTGCGCCTTTCCGCAGGAAGGCCTGACCAACGATCCCGGCACCGAGGAACTGCTGGTGGCCGCACTGAAAGACGGCGCCGACCTGCTGGGCGGCTGCCCCTACACAGACAGCGATCCGAATGAGCAGATCGCGCGGCTGTTCAGGCTGGCGCGCGACTTCGATGTCGACCTGGATTTCCACCTTGATTTCGATCTTGATCCGTCCTGGCGGCACCTTGACGAAGTCTGCCGCCAGACCGTGGCGCAGGGCTGGCAGGGTCGCGTTGCCATCGGCCATGTCACCAAGCTGTCCGCCCTGCCGCCGGAAGACTTCGCGACAGCCGCGAAACTGCTAGCTCACAGCGGCGTGGCACTCACCGTGCTGCCCGCCACCGACCTTTATCTGACTGGGCGCAATATCAGTCACAATATCCCGCGTGGCCTGACACTGGCGCACCGGCTGGTGCAGCAGGGCGTCACCTGTTCGATCGCCACCAACAATGTGCTGAACCCCTTCACGCCCTTCGGCGATGCTTCCCTGCTCCGGATGGCGAATTTCTATGCAAATGTCGCGCAGGTCGATCCCGGCGATTTCAGCAGTTGCCTCGACATGGTGACGCATCTGCCAGCAAAGCTGATGAAACTGTCCGATTATGGCATTGCGGTCGGTCATCCGGCCGACCTCGTGGTGCTGGACGCTGCCACGCCGAGCGACGCCCTGGCCGAGCTGGCCGAACCCTGCATGGTGTTCAAGGCCGGTCGGCAGACGGTGCGGCGCGAACCGGCGCAAATCTTGCGAGGCTGATTGTTGCGGCTGGCCTTGCCCGCTGCCCTGTCGTAAGGAATCTCTATGCTGAATACACCGCGCGCCCGCCGGGGCATGGTCACCGCCCCGCATCATCTCGCCTCCGAAGCCGGCCTGGCCGTGCTGCGCGAGGGCGGCAACGCCATTGAAGCCACCGTGGCGATGGCGGCCACCCTCACCGTTGTCTATCCGCATATGACCGGCATCGGCGGCGATGGCTTCTGGCTGATCTCGGTTCCCGGTCGCGATCCCATCGCCATTGAGGCCTGCGGTCGCGCAGCGATGGCCGCCACCCCGGAACTCTACAAATCCAAAGGCCTGCGCAGCATTCCCTGGCGCGGACCGCTGGCGGCGAACACCGTTGCCGCCACCGTGAGCGGCTGGGGCGAGGCACTCAGGCTGAGCGCCGAACTCGGTGGCGGCCTGCCGCTGTCGCGCCTGGTCGAAGACGCGGTCTGGCATGCCGAACACGGTTTCGCGGTCACGCAGAGCCAGCATGACCTAACGACGGAAAAGATGCCGGAACTGAAGGACGCGCCGGGTTTCGCCGCGCGTTTCCTGCCCGATGGCAGGCCGCCGGCCGAACGCAGCCTGATGAAGCTGGCCGCTCTGGGCGCCACGCTGAAAGCCATCGGAAATGCCGGGACGGAAGACTTCTATCGCGGCCGTCTCGCCAAACTGATCGCCGCCGACCTGGCCCGCGCCGGCAGCCCGGTGACCGGTGAGGATCTCGCGCGCCATCAGGCCCGCCGCGTCGCCCCGCTGTCGGTGGCGCTGAAAGCGGCCAAGCTGTTCAACTTCCCACCGCCGACGCAGGGGCTGTCGTCGCTGATGATCCTGGCGCTGTTCGAACGGCTGGGCGTGACGGAAGCCGAAGGTTTCGATCATCTCCACGGTCTGGTCGAGGCCACCAAGCAGGCCTTCCTCATCCGCGACCGCATCGTTGGCGATCCCGATGCGATGCCGGAACCGCCGGAAAAATATCTCGAGGCCGGCATGCTGGATGCACTGGCAGCGAAGATCGACCGCAAGACGGCCCTGCACTGGCCGCAGCCCGCATCCGGCGGCGACACCACCTGGATGGGCGCCATCGACGGCCATGGAGTCGCGGTCAGCTTCATCCAGTCGATCTATTTTGAATTCGGCTCGGGCTGTGTGCTGGAGGAAACCGGCATCAACTGGCAGAATCGCGGCGCCAGCTTCCTGCTTGACGGCAACTCCCCGCGCCTGCTCAAGCCCGGCCGCATGCCCTTCCACACGCTCAATCCGGCAATGGCGCGGTTCAGCGATGGCCGCAGCATGGTCTATGGCACGATGGGCGGCGAAGGACAGCCGCAGACTCAGTCTGCCATTTTCACGCGCTACGGCCTGTTCGGGCAGGGCTTGCAGCAGGCGGTCACTGCGCCGCGCTGGCTGCTGGGCAAGACCTGGGGCGAAGAGAGTGTCTCGCTGAAACTGGAAAGCCGCTTCGATCCCGCATTGGTCGAGACACTCCGGCAGGCCGGCCACAATATCGATGTGCTGGCCCCGTTCACGAGCACAATGGGCCATGCCGGTGCTATCGTCAGACATGAGAACGGGCTGCTGGAAGGCGCCAGCGATCCCCGCAGCGACGGTGTCGCGCTGGGCTTCTGAGCCATCCACGCCGCAACCGCAGGGAACGACCATGCCCGATATCCGGAATATCGCTGTCAACAAGACGCGCCTCTGGGACAGCCTGATGGAGATGGCCAAAATCGGCGCGACTCCCAAGGGCGGCTGCGCGCGCCTTGCACTGACCGACCTGGATCGCGAAGGCCGCGATCTATTCGTGCGCTGGTGTCGCGAGGCCGGCTGCAGCATCACGGTCGACCGCATGGGCAACATTTTTGCGCGCCGGCCGGGCCGTAATGACAGCCTGCCGCCGGTCGTCACCGGCAGCCACCTCGACACCCAGCCGACCGGCGGTAAATTCGACGGCGTCTATGGCGTGCTGGCCGGCCTGGAAGTGATCCGCACGCTCAACGACCATGGCTTTGAAACGGAAGCACCGCTCGAGGTTTCGGTCTGGACCAATGAGGAAGGCTCGCGCTTTGCGCCTGCGATGGTGTCCTCCGGCGTCTTTGCCGGTGTGTTCACCGAGGACTATGGCCATAGCCGCCTCGACCTCGACGGCGCCTCTCTGGGCGACGAGTTGCAGCGCATCGGTTATCTGGGCGATGCCCCGGTCGGCGGCCGTCCCTTCAAGGCTTTCTTTGAAGCCCATATCGAGCAGGGTCCCATCCTGGAGGCGCAGGGCAAAACCATCGGTGTCGTTCAGGGTATTCAGGGCATGCGCTGGTTCGAAGTGACGCTGACCGGCAGCGAGAGCCATGCCGGCACCACGCCGATGGACCGGCGCAAGGATGCCATGCTCGGCTGCGCTCGCCTGGTCGACCGCATCAACGGAATCGCGCTCGATCACAAGCCAGGAGTTTCTACCGTGGGCCTGGTGAAGGTGGGGCCGAACTCGCGCAACACCATTCCGGGCAGCGTGTTTTTCACTGTCGATCTGCGCCATCCGCAGGATGAAACGCTGCTGGTCATGCAGTCCGAATTTCAGGCGGCCCTGGCGGCCGTCTGCGATCCTCTGGGCTTGACTTATGACTGCCGCGAGATCTGGCATTCTCCGGCGGCGCATTTCGACAGTGGCTGTATCGACGCCGTGCGCGCGGCAGCACAGCAGGCCGGCTATGCGCATATGGAGATCGTTTCAGGCGCGGGCCACGATGCTGGCTATATAAATCGCGTAGCCCCGACCGCGATGATCTTCGTCCCTTGCGCCGATGGCATCAGCCACAACGAGATCGAGGCGGCCACGCCGGCCGATCTGGCAGCCGGATGCAATGTGCTACTCCGGGCGATGCTGGCGCAGGCCGGATAATATCTAATCAGGCGGCGCTGCGCAGGCAGCGCATCCAGTGACCGGGCGATACAGCGGTTTCATCTGGCTGAATCGTTTCGCAATCCGTCACGGCAAATTTGCATCTTGGCCGGAAGGCGCAGCCCGGCGGCAGGCTGCTGAGGTCTGGCGGCGCCCCCGGGATGGCATCGAGCCGCGCGCCGGTCATGGCGCCATGGGCGCGCGACGCCAGCAAACCCTGCGTATAGGGATGGCGCGGGTTGCGGATGATCTCGCGCACCGGACCGGTCTCGACGATGCGGCCGGCATACATCACCGCAACGCGATCGGCCACTTCAACCGCGACACCGATATCGTGCGTGACCAGAATGACGGTCAGGCCCAGTTCGCGCTGCAACTCGCGCAGCAGCAGCAGAATCTGAATCTGCACCGTGGCATCCAGCGCCGTGGTCGGCTCATCGGCCAGCAGGATCTGCGGATTGCAGGCCAGCGCCAGAGCGATCATCGCACGCTGGCGCATGCCGCCCGACATTTCATGCGGGTAAGCGGCCAGCCGGCGTTCCGCCGACGGGATTTTCACCTTTTGCAGCAGGCCGAGCGCGCGCGCGTAAGCTTCCGCCTTGGACACCGGCTCATGCCGGCGGATCGATTCGACGATCTGCGCGCCCACGGTATAGACCGGATCGAAAGCCAGCAGCGGCTCCTGGAAGATCATCGAGGTCAGCTTGCCGCGGTAATCCGCCAGCGCGCGGCCGGACAGCGCCATGACATCCAGGCCGCCCGCCGTGATGCTGCCGCTCGAGACCGTGCGCTTCTTGGGATGCATGTTGAGGATCGAACGGAGCGTCACGCTCTTGCCCGACCCGGACTCGCCCAGCAGGGCCAGAACCTCGCCGCGCGGCACGCTGAAGGTCACGCCGTTCACGGCGCGCACCGGCTTGCGTCCACCGGTGAAAGTGACATTCAGGTCGCGGATATCGATCATCGGTGCGGCAGCCTCGCTCATTCTGCAGCCTCCTGGATGGCCGGCGGGGCCGCCGAATGGCCGGAGCCGGGCTGATACATCAGGCAGGACACTTCCTGCGCCGCAGCCGTGATCGCAAGCTTCGGCTCGGTCTTGCCGCAGACATCCTCAGCGCGGGTGCAGCGGGTATGGAAGCGGCAGCCCGGTGGCGGATTGATCGGATTGGGCGGATCGCCGTAGAGCGGTGCCTCCAGCGTGCGGGCATCGGGATCCATCGCCGGCATCGATGACAGCAGGGCGGCGCTGTAGGGGTGTGCCGGCCGCTCGAAGATATCGCCGGCTGCGCCGATCTCCGCCACCTTGCCGAGATACATCACCATCACACGGTCGGAAATGAAACGCACCACGTTGAGGTCATGCGAGATGAAGATATAGGTGAGGCCGAATTCTTCCTTGAGATCGAGCAGCAGGTTCAGCACCTGCGCCTCGACCGACTTATCCAGCGCCGAAACGGCCTCGTCGAGAATCACCAGCCGCGGCTCGAGCGCCAGTGCCCGCGCGATATTGATGCGCTGGCGCTGGCCGCCGGACAATTCATGCGGATAGCGCCCGGCGAAACGTTGCGGCTCCAGGCCGACGCGGGCCAGCAGGTCATGCGCGCGGCCCAGTGCCTCGCGACGCGGCACGCCATGCACGCGCGGTGCGAAGGCGATCGAATCCTCGATGGTCAGGCGTGGATTGAGCGAGGCATAGCTGTCCTGGAATACCATCTGCACCTGGCGGCGATATTCCTGCAGCGACAGGTCGCCGCCGACGCTTTCGCCATCGAAAATGATACTGCCTTGATCCGGCTGGATCAGGTGCATCAGCAGTCGTGCGGTGGTCGACTTGCCGCAGCCAGACTCGCCGACGATGCCGAGCGTCTCGCCCTTCAGCAACTCGAAGTCAATCCCGTCGACGGCGCGCACCACGGCAGAGGTGCGACCCAGAAGATCCTTGCCGACCGGGAAATGTTTGATCAGGCCGTTCACGGTCAGCAGCGGCTGGCGCGGTCCGCCGCGATCACGCTGGTCAATAACAGTTTCGAAGGCCGCGCTCATTGCCGCACATCCATTGCCGACCGCAGGCTGTCAGACAGCAGGTTGAAAGAGATCGACGTGATGAAGATCATCGCGCCGGGCAATGCCGCCACCATCGGATTGACATAGATCGCGGTGCGCAGCGTGTTCAGCATCAGGCCCCATTCCGGCTCCGGCGGCTTCACGCCCAGGCCCAGGAAACTGAGGCCGGACGCCAAAATCATCGCCACGGAAATCAGGCTGGTGGCATAGACGAAGATCGGGCTGAGCACATTGCCCAGCACATGCACGCGCACGATGGTGAACCCACTGGCGCCGCTGGCGCGCGCCGCCTCCACGTAATCGCGGTTGCGCACCTGTGTCGTCACGGCCTCTGCGACACGGGTGATCTGCGGCACGAACACGATGGTGAGCGAGACCAGCGCATTGGTGATACCGGCGCCCAACGCGCCCGACAGCGCCACCGCCAGCAGCACAGAGGGAAAGGCATAGAAGATGTCGATGGTGCGCATGATCACGGTATTGATCTTGCCGCCGACATAGCCGGCGAAGATGCCGAGGCCCGAACCGATGACAAAAGCCATCAGCACCGGCGTCAGCCCCATGAACAGCGACAGGCGACCGCCGTAGATCAGCCGGGACAGCATGTCGCGTCCCAGCTCGTCGGCGCCCAGCGGGTAGCCCGGCGTGCCAATCGGCCGCAGGCGGCGCAGCATGGAGCCGCGGATCGGATCGGCCGGCGCGATATAGGGCGCGAAAACCGCCATCAGGATCAGTGCCAGGATGATGGCGAAAGCGATCATGGCGACCGGATCGCGGCTGAGCCGGCGCAGCACGCCGCGCCAGTAGCCTTCCGAGGTCTGGATCGGGGCGATGACAGCCTTTTCGTTCATCACGTTGATCGCCATCTCAACCCCGCTGGATGCGCGGATCGAGTGCTGTCTGCAGCACATCGACCAGCAGGTTGAGCATCACGAAGAACATGGCCAGCACCAGGATCGTGCCCTGTAGCAGCGGCAGGTCACGCTGGAAGATCGCCAGGTTGAGCAGGAAGCCGGTGCCGGGCCAGGAGAAGACTGTCTCGATCAGGATCGAGCCGCCCAGCAGGTAGCCCAGCTGCAATCCCATCACGGCCAGCGCGGTGGGAGCCGTGTTCTTCACCACATGGCGGAAGATGCCCCGATCCATCAGGCCCTTTGCAGCCAGTGCATGGACGAATTCCTGCGACAGGATCTCGGCCACCAGCGCGCGGACGGTGCGGGCGATCACGCCCATCGGGATCACCGACATGGTGATGGCCGGCAGGATGAGGTGGCGGATATGGACCCAGTCCCAGGTCCAGTCGGTGGAGCCGCCGGGACCGGCACCCGTGGCCGGCAGCCAGTTGAGCTGCACCGAGAAGATGATGACCATGACCATGCCGAGCCAGTAATGCGGCACGCTGACGCCCAGCACGGAGAGCAGCGAGGCAATGCGGTCGATGGGGGAATTTCGGAAGTAGCCGGCAACAAAGCCGAACAGGCAGCCGAAGAAGAAGCCGATCATGGTGGCGACGGCGGCGAGCATCAGCGTGTTGCCGACGGCGCGCATCACCTCGCCGAGCACGGCACGGCCAGTGGCAATGGAGGTGCCAAGATCGCCCAGCATCACCTTGCCGAGCCAGATGGCGTATTGCACGGGCAGAGGTTTGTCGAAGCCGTAGATGGCACGCATCTCGGCCTGCACTTCGGCCGAGGCATCGACCGGGATGACCGCGGTGAGCGGGTCGCCGGGCGTGATATGCACCAGCATGAAACAGACGAGGCTGACCCCGAGGGCGACGGGGAGCATATAGACCAGCCGTTTCAGGGCATAGAGCAGCATGGGGCGCCGGAACTGGAGGAACCGAGAGAATGCCGGCCGGCGCCGCTGGTCGGAGCCGGCCGGTATCCCGTTACTTGGTCATCGTGATTCCGGAGAAGTCCTGGAACCAGTTCTGCGCCTGGACAAAGCCCTTCACCTTCGAGGTCATGGCACGCGGATTCACGTCATGGGTGATCATCAGGAAGATGGCGTCATCCACATACTTCTCGTGAATCTTCTGCATCACCTTGGTCTGGGCCGCCGGATCGAAGGTGTTGCGCACCTCGTCGAACAGCTTGTCCATCTCCGGATCGCAGTAATGACCCCAGTTGGTGCCGGCCGGCGGCGCCAGGTTGCACTGCAGATGGCGGATCACACCGGTGAACGGATCCTGGATGAAGTAGCTGTAGTTCATCGCCGTACCGCCGCGCGAACTCTCATGCTTGGAGCCGGCGCGCCAGATATTGATCAGCGTATTCCACTCGACCACTTCGAACTGAATCTTGAGGCCGATTTCCGCCAGGTTCTGCTGGACGAACTCATTCATCGGCAGCGGCAGCATCTGGCCCGAGCCCGACGGCGAGATCAGCACCTTGGTGGTCAGCGGCTTGTCGGGGCCGTAACCGGCTTCCTTCATCAGCTTCTTGGCTTCGGCCAGATCGGTTTTGACCTTGAAGCTCGGGTTGCCGAACCACTGGTGGCCGGGCGGGAAGAAGCCGGTGGCCGGAATCATCAGGCCGCTCAGCAGTTCCTTCATCCCTTCGCGATCAACCGCCAGATTGGCGGCCTTGCGGATGCGGATGTCATTCCAGGGCGAGCCTTCGGCGCGCGACAGATGCCAGGTCCAGTTATGCGGATAGGCATTGGTGATGATGGTGAAGCCGCTGGATTTCAGCGATGCAACGGTGTCGGGCGCCGGTGCCTCGATCCAGTCGACCTGACCCGAGCGAAGCGCGGCGACGCGGGCATTCGGCTCCGGCAGCGGGATCAGCACCAGCTTGTCGAGCTTCGGCACGCGTGCCTTGTCCCAGTAATCCGCATTCGGCACCAGTTCGGCACGCTCGCGCGGCACGAAGGCCGCCATTTTCCACGGGCCGGTGCCCGACGGAGTCTTGGCCACTTCGTCCCAGGTCTTCAGCTTCTCGAACTGCGCCTTGGAGGAGAACATGATCCAGGCCAGCTGATACGGCAGCGTCGCGTCCGGGGATTTGGTGATGATTTCCAGCGTCAGCTTGTCGACCGCCTTGTAGCTGGCAATCGCCGGAATGCGCGAACGGCCCTGCGCCGACTGGCGCGGATCGAATTGCGGCGCATCCTTGTTCAGCAGTTTTTCGAAGTTCCACACCGCCACTTCGGCGGTCCATTCGCTGCCATCATGGAATTTCACGCCGTCGCGCAGCTTGAAGGTCCATTTGGTCTTGTCGGCGGCATCCGTGCCCCAACTGGTGGCCAGGCCCGGCGTCAGGTCCGACGGCTTGTCGAACTTGCTCATATCCCAGTTGATCAGCGAGTCGTAGACCGTATAGCCCATGAACCGCATGCCCTCGCCGCCATTGTCAGTCTGGCCGGTGGTCAGCGGAATGTCGGAGGCGGTCATGCCGATACGCAGCGTGCCCTGTGCCAGGGCTGTGCCGCTGGCAAGGCCGGCGATCAATACGCCGGCAAAAACGGAAGTCAGTCGGAGACGGGAAGGTTCTTGCGCCATAGCTCACCCCTGTTGGAAGGTTCCTGAGCTACGCAAGGTCTATGCCACGCGCCTAAGTCACCGGATTCAATCATCCCTGCAGCAAAGGATGCGCCGCCCTGCCCGCGCCAGAACAGTGCTGCCTCTTCTTTATGCAGATGCCGCACTCACCTCCGATGCTGCATGCAAGTTGACGATCTGATAGCAAGGCAAGACTCCAGGGCGCACACGGCAGGCCATGCATCTTCTTCTCTTGAACGCCAATACCAGTACCGACATGACGGACCGCCTTGTGGCGGCGGCGCGCGACAGGGTGGCGGCCGGCACCGAGATCAGCGGCCTTACCGGCCGTTTCGGTGCCCAGGTGATCGCTACACGGGCGAGTTATGCAATTGCCGGCCATGCCGCCATCGATGCCCTGGCGGTCCAGCCTGTCGCGGCAGACGCCATTATCCTGGCCTGCTTCGGCGATCCCGGACTGGCGGCGCTGCGCGAACTTTCAGCCGTGCCGGTGATCGGCATGGCGGAAGCGGCCTGCCGCCATGCCGCGGAACGGGCCGCGAAATTCTCCATCGTCACCGGCGGGCGCCTGTGGGAAGAGATGCTGGGCGAATATGTCGCCTCGTTGGGTCTTTCCGCATCCCTGGCCAGCATCCGCACGCTTGCGGCCAATGGCGGCCAGATCGCCAGTGATCCCGCTGCCGCCGAAGCGGCGCTTCTTGCCGCCTGTGATACCGCCATCCGCCGCGATGGCGCCGAACTTGTGATTCTGGGCGGTGCCGGCATGGTCGGCCTGGTGGAACGGCTTTCACACCGCATGGCGGTTCCGCTGATCGACGGGCTGACGCCCGCATTGCGCGCGGCTGAGGCCGCGGTGGCAGCGGCGCCGGTGAAGGCGTCAGTCCAGCAGTCGGACATGAACGGCCTGTCGCCGGAGCTGACAGCGCTGCTGCGCGGCTAGACGGCGCCAGGCAGCGTCAGGTCGCAGGCACGAAAGCAGCGCACACGCCGGTCGTCGTAGCTTTCAAGTTCAGGTTTGCGCACGCAACCCGGCTGTGCATATGCACAGCGATCGCGAAAGCGGCAACCGCCGGGCATATCGGCAAAGCCTGGCACGCGACCGCCGATGACGGGCAGCGGCTTGCCACGCAGGCTGAGCCGCGGCATCGACTGGAACAGGGCCGCGGTATAGGGATGTTTCGGCGCGCGATAGACGCTCTCGATGGCGGCGTCTTCCACGATCTGTCCGGCATAAAGGATCAGCACGCGCGTACACAACTCGGCCACCACGCCGAGATCATGCGTGATGAACAGCAGCGCCATGCCGCGCTCGTCGCTGAGCCTGTGCAGCAGATCAATGATCTGCGCCTGCACGGTCACGTCGAGCGCGGTGGTCGGCTCATCCGCGATCAGCAGCCTGGGCCGGCAGATCAGCGCCATCGCGATCATCACGCGCTGCTGCATGCCACCGGAGAGGATATGCGGATAATCGTCGTAACGCCGCTCAGGCGACGGGATGCCGACCTCGGCCAGTGCCGCGATGCTGCGCAAACGCGCCTCGCGACGGCTCACATCGGTATGCGCGCGCAGGGTTTCGGAAATCTGTTCGCCAATGGTGAAGACGGGATCGAGTGCGCGCATCGGCTCCTGGAAGATCATGCCGATGCCCGCGCCGGACAGGCGGCGTAACTGCGACCGTGACATGGTGAGCAGATTCCGCCCCTCAAACAGGGCACGGCCCGACACCCGGGCGACCTGCGGCGGCAACAGGCCAAGCAGCGAGAGCCCGGTGACGGTCTTGCCGCAGCCGCTTTCGCCGACGATGCCGACGCGCTCGCCGGGCCTGACCGAGAAGCTGATCCCGCTGACCGTCGGCACCATGCCGCGCGGCGTCTCGAAAAAGATGCCGAGGTTGTCGACGTCCAGAAGACTGCTCACGGCCATCTCAGCGCCGCCGCCGCGGATCGAGTATCACGCGCAGGTTTTCGCCCAGCGTGTTGACACTGAGCGCCGTCACCAGGATGGCAATACCAGGCGCATATATCTGCGACGGGGCGATCTCCATATAATGATACCCGCGCGCCAGCATGGCGCCCCAGCCCGGCTGCGGCGGCTGCACGCCCAGACCCAGGAAACTCAGACTCGCCTCGGCCAGCAGCGCCATGGCCAGCAGCAAAGTGGCCTGCACGATCACCGGCTGGATCGCATTGGGCAGGATATGCCGGAGAATCAGCCGGCTATTGCTGGCGCCGAAACAGCGCGCGGCATCGACATAGAGCGCCTCGCGTCCGATCAATGTCTGGCCGCGCACCAGCCGCGCGATGGTGGGCGAGAAGACAATCCCGACGGCGATCATGCTGTTGGTCTGCCCGATCCCCAGCATGCCAGTCACGCCGATGGCCAGCACGATGGCCGGGAAAGACAGCATGGTGTCGATGCCGCGGCTGATCGCGGCATCGATCCAGCCGCCACTGAAGCCGGCGATCAGTCCGAGCGGCAGCCCGATGCCACAGGCGACTAGCACGGCCAGGAGGCTGCCATAGAGCGTGAGCGGCGCGCCCCAGACCAGACGGCTGAACACATCGCGGCCCAGATCATCGGTGCCCAGCAGATAGGTGCCATCGGCCGGCAGCAGCACATGCGATGGATTTTGCAGGGTGGGCGAATGCGGCGCGATCCAGGGCGCACAGATCGCCAGCAGCAGCAGGAAGACCAGGTAGCCGAGGCTGAGATGGAATCCCAACCTGCGCAGGCACACGTGGATGCCGGGTATCGCTTGGAATCGACTCATCGTGTGGTGATCCTGGGATCAAACACGGCATAGAGGATTTCGATGACAAGATTCACCGCCACCACGATCACCACCATGGTCAGCATCACGCCCTGGATCACGGGATAATCCTTGCCGGTGGCCGCCGTGACCACGAGGCTGCCCATGCCGGAAATCGCGAAGACCGCCTCGATCACCACCGTGCCGCCCAGCAGGCGGTTGAACAGAAGGCCCGTCACAGTGAGCAGCGTGACGCTGATATTCTTCAGGCCGTGTTTCCAGAAGATCTGCGACTGCGGCAGACCCTTGGCCAGCAAGGTGCGCATATACTGCGAGGACTGGATCTCCAGCAGGGCGCTGCGCGTCTGCCGCGCCACTTCGGCGGCACCGCTGGCGGCCAGCGCGACCGCAGGCAGGATGGCATGCCAGACCGCGCCCCAGGGATCGGTCGCCATCTTCGCCATGCCCGACACTGGAAACCAGTTCAGGCTCATCGCGAAGATCGAGACCAGGATCATCCCGAGCCAGAAACCGGGCAGCGCAATGCCGAGCGAGGCAAAGGCGGTCACGACAAAGTCGACCAGCCTGCGCGGATGCATCGCCGCCGTGAGGCCGAGCGGAATGCCGACTGCCAGCGACGCCAGCATGGCCAGCCCGACGACCAGCAGTGTCACCGGCAGGCGGCGCTGGATCGAGTCGAAGACCGGCTCGGCCGAAAGCATGGAGACCGACATGTCGCCCTGCGCCATCTTCCACAGCCAGCTGCCGTATTGCGCGAGAATCGGCCTGTCGAGCCCATAGAGGATGCGGATCTCTTCCACGCGCGCACGGGTAGCGTTTTCGCCGGCCAGCGCGATGGCCACGTCGCCAGGCACGAGCTGCATGAGGGCGAAGACCATGAATGTCGCCACGACCAGCACCGGCCCCGCCTGCAGCAGGCTGTATCCGATCAGTCGTGCCATCCGCTTCGCCCGCATGCCTGCCTCCCGCCGCCCGCTCAGCCGTCGAGAGAGACGTTTTCGAAACGCGGCTTGCCCAGGATGTTGGGCTTGTAGCCCTTCACCTTCGGCTGCATCGCCGCGATGTCGGTCTGCAGGATCACCGGCACATAGAGGGCATGCTCGTGGATGATCCTGAGCGTGCGGCCGATCGCCTTGCGCCGCGCCTCGCGGTCAAAGGTGGTACGGCACTCGATCATTGCTTTCTCCAGCTCCGGCGCGCCCCAGATTCGCGAGGCGTTGATGAACGACTTGGGGTCGAACATGAGGCTGAAGAACTGGCTCGGATCGGTGCGGCCGGTATAGACCGAGAAGGCGGCATGGCCGAGCTGCTCGCCCATGAACTTGGCGCCGAGTTCATTGCCCGGCACCGCACGCAGCTGGATGCGGATATTCGACCGCTTATACTGCTCGACCAGAACCTCGCCGCGCTGCTGCGAACGCTGGTCGTTGTAGATATACATTTCGATGTCGATGCCGTTCGGATAGCCGGCCTCCGCCAGCAGGCGACGCGCCAGTGCCGGGTCGTATTGGTAACTGCCGTCCAGTTCGGTGTTATAGGCCCAGTGCGACTTCGGCAGGGTCTGGATGGTCGGTTCGGCATAGCCGCCCATGGTCAGCTGGTTGAACTCGTCGCGATCGATGCCGTGGCACATGGCCAGCCGGACCTTGACGTTATCCAGTGGCGGCTTGGCGTAGTTCAGATACAGGTGATAGGTCGCGACCGTCTGGCCTCTGGCCAGAGTGAGCCCTGACCGCTCGATGATCGGAATCTGCTGCGGCGCCAGCTGGAAGACGAAGTCGTTCTGCTTCGACGCAACCGTGCGCAACGCCGTGTTGACTTCGGTGATGATCGAGACATCCAGCCTGTCGATATAAGGGGCGCTCCTGTTCCAGTGCCCGGCGAAGCGGCTGTAGGTGATCTTTTCCGCATCCAGCCAGCTGTCCATGCGCCACGGTCCGGTGCCGACCGGCATGCGATCATACCGCTCGCCGGCCTCCTGCACGGCTTTGGGCGCCGACATCATGCCGGCGCGATCCGATAGCACGGACAGCAGCACCACATCGGGCTCGCTCAGTTTGAGTGTGACCTGATACTCGCCGGTGACCTGGATCGACTGCACGAATATCAGGTCGATCTTCACGCGCGAGCGGTTGTCGGTGCGGGCGCGTTCGAGATTGAAACGAGCGGCTTCCGCATCGAAGCGCGTGCCGTCGTGGAATGTCACGCCGCGGCGCAGATTCAGCACCAGGGTGGTCGGGTCCGGCGTCGTCCAGGACTCCGCCAGGCCCGGCTGTGGCATCAGGGTGTCGAGATCAATATTGATCAGGGTTTCAAACACCGGAAACAGCAGGATGTGGTCACTGCCATGACGGCCGGCGATGGGATCCATGCTGGTCGGATTGTGCGGCGAGGCGATCTTCAGGGTGCCGCCGCGCGTCTGCGCCAGCGCCTGACCTGCGATGAACGGCAGTCCTGCCGCCATTGCGCCGGCCGCAGAGACGCCCAGCAGCTGCAGCCATTCGCGCCGGGTCGCGATCATCTCACCGGACGTCACATGCTGATCGTTCGACATCATGGCCTCTCTGGTTGTTCGGGTTGTCGATGGTCACCGGCGAAGTGGCAGGCGACCCAGCGGCCGGGCGCCGGATTGCGCCAGACCGGAACCTCGTCTTCGCAAATCTTCTCTGCACGAGGGCAACGCGTGCGGAACCGGCAGCCAGATGGCGGCGCCAGCGCGCTCGGGATTTCGCCCCTCAGGCTTTCACGCGGCCTGCTTCGCAGCGAGGCCGGCACAGGCTCGGGGCGCGACTGCAGCAGGCTGAGCGTGTAGGGATGCAACGGCTCACTGAGCAGATTTTCCGCCGGTGCCAGTTCGACCAGTACGCCGAGATACATCACGGCGATGCGCGAACTGAGATGCGCCACGAGATTCAGGTCATGCGAGATGAAAATGTAAGTCAGCCCTAACTGCTGCTGCAGCCGGGCGAACAGGTTGATGATTTCCGCACGGATCGAAACGTCGAGCGCTGCCACCGCTTCATCGCAGACCACCACGCGCGGTCGCATCGTGAGGATACGGGCGATGACCGCGCGCTGCTTTTGTCCGCCGGAGAGCTGATGCGGGTAGCGGTTGGCGAAATCCGGGCCGAGCCCCACCTGATCAAGGCAGGCCAGTGCCGCCTTCTCGCGCTCCTTCCACGTCCCCGTCCCTTCGATATCGAGCGGTTCGCACAGGCTCTGCAGGATGGTGAGGCGCGGATTAAGCGCGCCATCGGGATCCTGGAACACGATCTGGTAGGCACGCCGGCGTTCGCGTAGCTGCCTGCCGCGCAGTTTGGCCAGATCGACGCCATCGCAGAGGATGCGTCCGGCAGTGACTGTCTGCAGCGCGACAATGGCGCGGCCCAGGGTGGACTTGCCCGAGCCGGATTCGCCGATGATGCCCAGCACTTCGCCTTCGAAGACCTGCAGGCTGACGCCGTCGATGGCGCGCAACGTGCTGCGCCGTGCCACCGGGAAATGGACCTTCACCTCCTCAATGCTGACAACCGGCCTTGCCGGTTCAGCCTCGGAACAGATGGCGGCGCTGCGGATCGCGATTTTCCCGCGATCGGCGATCGACACTCCATGCATGCTGACGTGCTGACAATTCGCCATACCCATTCCCGTGAGTTGGGTTTTGTTTGCTATATGTTCTTTGAGAATTATAAGTGTATAGTCCTATATAATGTCAAGAGTTTATATTTTGTTCTGTATCGATTTTTAAGAATGCCGGTCTTCCGACGGCGGGTCTTAAGGTCGCGCCACCGGCCCGGAGTGCGGCTTGTTTGAACCTGCCGAAGCTGGAGGTGTTGGTTTGGGGCCCATTGGGCATTGCATCCAACAGGGAGGTCGACATGCCACGCGGCGACAAATCCAGCTACACGTCGAAACAGAAGCGCAAGGCCGAGCATATCGAGGAAGGCTACGAAAAACGCGGCGTCGGCAAAAAGGAGGCCGCCAAGCGCGCCTGGGCGACGGTCAATGCGGAAAGCGGCGGCGGCAAGAAAAGCGGCTCCGGACGCGGGAAGACGGAAAACCGCAGCGCCTCGAAGAAGGGTGGCAGGAAGGGTGGCGCGGCCTCGGCGGCGCGCCCGAAGGCTGCACGCAAGAAAGCCGCGAAGAAGGCCGCGGCGACCCGCAAGCGACGCGGTACGTGAATCTCAGCACCGCCAACTGTCGATGATTTCTTCCGCGCTTGCCAGTTCCACCTGAATCGAAAGCCGCGCGCGATAGAACTGCACCAGCGCGTCATGCGTTTGATCGCTGGAACTGCAGATCGCGTCGATGGCCAGGATGACACGGAAGCCGAGATCCACGGCACCCAGCGCGGTTGCCAGAACGCAGACATCGGTTTCCGCCCCGCTGATCACCAGCGTCGTGACTTTTCGCGCGGTCAGAAATTCACGGAGACGATGCCCGGAGAAAGGTGAGTAGACCGGCTTATCCAGCACAATGGCCGGCGGCACGAAGGCCTGCAGTGGCGGCACCAGTTCCAGCAGATCGGGATTGACCTGCGCGCGCGTGAGATTTTCCCAGTGCTGATAGTAGCGCTGCCATGCGCCCGGCATGTCCGCGGCGGATGTCGGCGGCATGAAGCGCGTGAAGATGGTCCGCCCAGGAACATGCCCGGCAATATGCTGGACAGCCGGCAACACGCGCTCGGCCCATTCCGCCCGCCAGGGGCTTTCGCGCCGGAGAACAAGATTCTGCATATCGATGCACAGATGTGCGGTCTCAGCGCCCAGCGCACCGAATCTCAGCCCATTCTGCTTCATGATGCGACAACGCTTGGTCCAAACGCTCGTTCCGACGACATCGCACCCGGCCGGGTAGTTTCACCGCGACCGAAATACCTCGAAACAAATCTGTGACCAGCAGGAAGATCGCTGGCCATGTCACGCTGCAGATGCAAAATGCGACCTCCGCGGCCCTTTCACAGGAGGAAGCAGATGTTTCACTCCGCCGTCGCATCCGATCTCTTTGCGCCCGAGCCTGAAGAAATCCAGCCGTTCGATCTGCGGCTTGCCGTCAAACCGCGCATCCTGCTGATCGAAGACAACGACCTGATCGCCGAGATGATGGAATCGGCACTGATCGAGGAAGGCTTCCGTGTCATCGGCATCGCCGACACTGCCGATCGCGCCGTGAAGCTGGCGCGCCTGTATCGCCCGGACCTGGCCATCACGGATATCCGGCTGTCGGGCCCTGACGATGGCATTCAGGCCGCTTTGCAGATTTTCAACGAAACCGGCGCGCGTTCGATTTTCGCCACCGGCAATCTCGACAAGGTGACAGCCGGGCGCTGCGCCCATGCCATGCCGCTGGGCTGGCTGACCAAGCCTTTCACACCCTCGCAACTGGTTGATGCCGTGCGGCAGGCCATGACCTCGGTCGAAGTCGAGGCCTGACTCAGCGCCCTACCGCCACGCCCTCGCGGCGCGGATCGGCGCCGCCGACCAGGCTGCCGTCGGGGCGCAGTTCGATTCCCTGCAGGCCGCTGTTGAGTTCGATCACGCTGGCCTTGTGCCCGCGTGCGCGCATCGTTTCCGCCAGGGCCGCCGCCGCCGTGCCCTCTTCCAGTTCCAGCCCGGTATTGCGATCCAGATAATGCGGCAGGCTGATCGCCTGCTGGATATCCAGCTGCCAGTCCAGCACCCCGATCACGGCCTGCGCCACATAGCCCAGGATGCGGCTGCCGCCCGGCGAGCCGACCACCAGTCGCAACGAACCATCGGCATTGAACACCACCGTCGGCGCCATCGAACTGCGCGGACGTTTTCCCGGCGCGATGCGGTTGGCCACCAGCCTGCCGTTGTCTTCGGCCTCGGCCGAGAAATCGGTCAGCTGGTTGTTGAGCAGGAAGCCATGCACCATCTGCTTCGAGCCAAACACATTCTCGATGGTCACCGTCATCGCCACGGCATTGCGCGCGGCATCCACGGTGGAGACATGCGTGGTCGAGGGCAGCTCAATGGCGCTGTCCTTGCCGAAACGGGCGTCGCCATGCCTGCTCGGCGGCTCGCCCGGCGCGGCCGGCGTGGTGCTGCCGCGTGCAGGGTCGAGGAGTTTCGCGCGGCCGGCGAGATAACCGCGCTCGGTCATGCCCTCCAGCGGCATACGCACATGATCGGGATCGCCGACATAATAATCGCGGTCGGCATAGCCGAGCCGCGAGGCTTGGGCGACCAGATGCACGGCCTCGGGCGACAGCGGCGCCAGCTGGGCCAGATCGAAATGCGAAAGAATCCCGAGCGTCTGCAGCATGTTCACGGCAGACGACGGCGGCGGCATGGTGCAGACCCGATAGACGCGATACGGCGCACAGACCGGATCGCGTTCCCGGGCGCGATAGCCGCTCAGATCTTCCAGCGACATGCCGCCCGGATTGGGCGCGTTGCGCACCGCCGCGACAATGTCCGCTGCGATCTGACCTGTATAAAAAGCGTCTGCACCCTCCGCGGCCACCCGCCGCAGCACGGCGGCGAAAGGCGCATTCACCAGCAGGCTGCCGACCGGCTTGGCCTCGCCGGCCTCGGTGTAAAACAGTGCCCGCGCCTGCGGCATCTGGCGCAGCTGCTGGTCGCGTTCCAGCAGCGCATGCAGGCGCGGCGAGACCGGGAAGCCGGCCTCGGCCAGACGAATGGCGGGCTGGAACAGCGTCGCCCAGGGCAGCCGGCCGTAATCGGCATGCACCAGTTCGAACATCCGCAGCATGCCGGGCACGCCCACGGAGGCTCCACCCACCACGGCTTCCATGAAACCTTTTCTGCGGCCGGCGGCATCGAAGAACAGCCGGCGGTCGACGCCGGCCGGCGCGGTCTCGCGGCCATCGAAAGCCCGCAACATCTTGCGGGTATTGTCCCAGACCAGCATGAAGCCGCCGCCGCCGATGCCGGCCGATTGCGGCTCGACCAGGTTGAGCACCAGCGCCGTGGCGATGGCGGCATCCACCGCCGAGCCGCCCGCCGCCATGATCTCAGCGCCCGCCTCGGCGGCCAGCGGATTGGCGGCGGCATTCATGTAGCTGGTGGCGCGCGCGGCCTGTTTCTCGCTGCGGCCGGTGGCGGCTTCCGGGGCGATGCTTTCGAAATTGCTCCGGGATTGTCCTAAAGCGCCGCCGGCGGCCAGGACGAGACCAAGCAGAACCGCCAACATGGCCGGAGCGGACTTTTTCGGTCCTGTTTTGCGGAAAATCGCCATGGCGTTCTCGTCCCTGCGTTGCGTGGCGGTGAAGCCCACACAGACCTTAGCATATGTAGGTTTGGTAAGCTGATCACGGCGTTATCGGAAAGTAAGGCAGGCGCCTATGTGCCGTGATGTAGCGTCCGGCTCAGCAACTGCAATCCGGCCGCGAAAGCGCAAAAGATGACCTTCATAGCCCCCCTGCCCGCCAACGAAGACCAGCGCCTCGCCACGCTGCAGGATTACCGCATCCTGGATACCGCGCCGGACGAACGTTTCGACCGCCTGACCGCCTTCGCCGCTGACCTGTTCGACGTGCCGGTGGCACTGGTCAGCCTGATCGATGCCGATCGGCAATGGTTCAAGTCGCATCACGGCCTGCCGGTCAGCGAAACCCCGCGCAGCATTTCCTTCTGCGCGCATACCATCCTGAATGACGAAGCGTTGATCGTCGAGGATGCCGCCGAACATCCGCTGTTCCAGGGCAACCCGCTGGTCCTGGATGGGCCGCGTCTGCGCTTTTATGCCGGCGTGCCGCTGACCGCGGATGACGGCCAGCGGATCGGCACGCTGTGCATCGGCGACAGCAAACCGCGCACTTTCTCCGACAAGGATTCGCTCCGGCTGCGCCGGCTGGCGGCGGTGGTCTCGGATGAACTCGAACTGCATCGTGCCCGTATGGAAGCCGAGTCCAGTGTGGCAGCCCAGAACGCGGCCAACCAGCTCAAGAGCAAGCTGCTGAGTTCGATGAACCACGAATTCCGGACGCCGCTGAATGCCATCCTGGGCTTTTCGCAGATCCTGGAACTGAATATGAGCAAGCGGCTCGGCAAAGAAGAACTGGAATATGTCGCCGCTGTGAAAACGGCCGGCGAGAACCTGCTGCGCCTGAGCGACAGCATGATGACCATGGCGCAGATCGAAGCCGATGTGGTGCCCTTCGGCGTCGAGCCGATCAGCGCGCAGTCCCTGATCGAGGAAGTCTATACGCTGCACCGGCCCGCAGCGGCACTGAACGGCATCGCCTTCATGCGCCGCGCCTGCATCTCAAGCGTCGGCCTGAAGGCCGACCATAGTCACATGCTCCGCATTCTGGGCAGCTTCATGAGTAATGCTTTCAAATACACACCGCTCGGCGGCGAAGTGACGCTGGGCTGCGCCACCGACGAGGACCGCGTGACCTTCTATGTGGAAGATACCGGTTGCGGTATTGCCGCCGATCGCCAGCGCGACGCCTTCCAGAGCTTCAACCGCCTTGGTCGTGAAGGCAGCACTGTTGCCGGCCTCGGTCTCGGCCTCGCCATTGCCAGCCGGCTGACGCGGGCGATGAAAGGCGAGATCGGCTTCGAGAGCAGTGATGGCCGCGGCAGCCGCTTCTGGGTCCGCTTCCCCATCGCGTAATTCCGCAGAAGCGCCGGCGCAGCCTGGTGCGGCCTCAGTAGTCGCGCCCGTCGACATCCAGACGCTTCAGTACATCAGCCCATCTCGGCGGCAGCTCGTCGGGCATGGCCGGGTAGCGTATGAACCTGGCGTTCAGAAGCGTCCCGTAAGTTTCGGTGATGGCGTCCTGATGCATTTGGGAATAGACGAAGGCCCGGCGGGCGGCGTCGCTGCTCCAGACCGTCATGGTCCAGGCATTATTGCCGAACAGATCGCGGCGCACCGAATAGCCCAGCAGGCCGGGCTGTGCGGGGAGCGTGTCGATCAGGCTGGCGGTATACCGGTCAAAAGCGGCCCGGCGCTGCGGATCCAGACTGGCCCGCGTGATCGCCACCACCACCGGACTTGCCGGATCCGGCGGGTCCGCGAGGGTTTTGTAGGGCGTGGAGATCGTGCAGCCACTGATCGCCAGCAGCACTCCCAGCGGCACCCCCAGCCGACACCAGCGAGGTGATTTCCAGTTGATCAAGACTGCCTCCCACCAATATGGCAGGCAGGACCTAACCCCATACAGGCCGGTGGCAATGGCACCGCAAGTTGACGGCCGTCACAGTCCAGCGCGATGCGAGCGGCGCGCCTAGATCACGCCCTTGTCGTGCAGCGCCTGCAGCTTCGCCGCATCGAAGCCGAGCTGCTCGGCCAGCACTTCGTCGGTATGTTCGCCCAGCAGCGGCGGGCCGCGGTCGTAGCTGACCGGAGACTCCGACAACCGCAGCGGACTGGCGACGCTCGGCAGCGTGCCCTGCCCGCTATGCGGCACGGTCTGCTGGATGCCGCGCGCCTGCACATGCGGATCGGCGAACACGCGATCCACCGTGTTGATCGGCCCGCAGGGCACCTGGCGCTTTTCCAGCGCCGCGATCAGGTCGTCGATGCTGCGCTTCTGCGTTTCTGCCGAAATCGCCGCGACGATTTCGGCGCGGTGATGCAGGCGTTCGATATTGGTGGCGAAACGCGGATCGCTCTTCCATTCCGGATGGCCAAGTTCATCGGCCAGCTTGCCGAACTGGCCGTCATTGCCGACCGCGATGATCACATGGCCATCCGAAGTCGGGAAACTCTGGTAGGGCACGATGGCGGCATGGCCGTTGCCCATACGCTGCGGCACTTCGTGGCCAATCAGATAATAGGTCGCCTGGTTGGCAAGTGCGGCCACCTGCACATCCAGCAGAGCCATGTCGATATACTGGCCGCGGCCTGAGCGATGCCGCTGGTTCAGCGCCGCCACGATGGCAATCGTCGAATACAGCCCGGTCATCACATCGGCCAGCGCCACACCGGCCTTCTGCGGGCCGGCGCCCGGCTCACCATCGCGCTCGCCGGTCACGCTCATCAACCCGCCCATGCCCTGGATGATGAAGTCGTAGCCCGCGCGCGGCGCATAAGGCCCGGTCTGGCCGAAGCCGGTGATCGAGCAGTAGACCAGGCGCGGATTGAGCTTGGACAGGCTGTCGTAATCGAGGCCGTATTTCTTCAGGCCGCCGAGCTTGTAATTCTCCACCACCACATCGGCCTTGGCGGCGAGGTCGCGCAGGATCTGCTGGCCTTCCTTTGTTGCCATATCCACCGTGATCGAGCGCTTGCCGCGATTGGCGGCGAGGTAATAGGCGGAGTCGGCCCGCGCGCCGGTCTCGGGGTCCTTCAGATAGATCGGACCCCATTTGCGCGTGTCGTCGCCCTCGCCCGGCTTTTCCACCTTGATCACGGTGGCGCCAAGATCGGCCAGGTTCTGTGTACACCACGGACCTGCCAGCACGCGGCTGAGATCCAGCACAAGGATATCGTCCAGCGCACGCATGCCGGCAGCCCGCCTCTGTGGGTGGAAGAGACTTAGTAAAACGCCTGGATGCCGGTCATGGCGCGGCCGAGGATCAGCGCATGGACGTCATGCGTACCCTCGTAGGTGTTCACCGTCTCCAGATTCACCAGATGGCGCATCACATGATAATCCTCGTGGATGCCGTTGCCGCCGTGCATGTCGCGCGCCATGCGGGCGATATCCAGCGCCTTGCCGCAGTTGTTGCGCTTGATCAGCGAGATCATCTCCGGGGTTTCCTGGCCGGCATCGCGCAGGCGGCCGACGCGCAGCGCAGCATTGAGGCCGAGCGCGATCTCGGTCTGCATGTTGGCCAGTTTCAGCTGGATGATCTGGTTGGCGGCGAGCGGGCGATTGAACTGCTTGCGGTCCAGCACATACTGGCGCGCCTGGTGCCAGCAGGCTTCGGCCGCACCCATGGCGCCCCAGGCGATGCCGTAGCGCGCGCTGTTCAGGCAGCCGAACGGACCCTTGAGGCCCTGCACATTCGGCAGCAGGTTTTCTTCCGGCACGAACACGCCGTCCATGACGATTTCGCCGGTGATGGACGCGCGCAGCGACAGCTTGCCGTTGATCTTGGGAGCGGAAAGCCCCTTCATGCCCTTTTCGAGGATGAAGCCACGGATGATGCCGTCTTCGGTCTTGGCCCAGACGACAAAGACCTGGGCGAGCGGCGAATTGGAAATCCACATCTTGGCGCCGGTCAGCTCATAGCCACCGGGCACCTGCTTGGCGCGGGTCTTCATGCCGCCCGGATCGGAGCCATGATCGGGCTCGGTCAGGCCGAAGCAGCCGATCCATTCGCCGGTCGCCAGCTTAGGCAGATACTTCTGGCGCTGGGCTTCGCTGCCATAGGCATAGATCGGATACATCACCAGGCTGGACTGCACGCTCATCATCGAGCGGTAGCCGGAATCGACGCCCTCGACTTCGCGCGCCACCAGGCCGTAAGCGACATAGGAGGCGCCGGCGCAGCCATAGCCGTCGATCATCGAGCCGAGCAGGCCGAGTTCGCCCATCTCACGGAAGATCGCCGGATCGGTCTTTTCCTCGCGGAAGGCTTCCTTCACGCGCGGCAGCAGCTTGCTCTGGCAGTAGTCGCGCGCCGTGTCGCGGATCAGGCGCTCGTCCTCGGTCAGCTCGGCATCGAGGTTGAAGGGGTCTTCCCACTTGAAGGCGGCTTTAGTCTTGTTCTGCGCGTTCATGGCGTTTCCTCGGACTGAGCGTTTTGAGGGAGACTATACCCCCCGGCTGGTCCGGCAAGCTGCCCGAGCGATGCTTGGCGCGCAAACGATGATTTGCTATCAGTTAATGACTGATGGTTATCAACTATTGAGTGTGGTCCGTGGCCCTTCCTCGCCGTTTCCTGCCGCCGCTGTCGGCGCTGACCGCTTTCGAGGCCGCCGCGCGCCATGAAAGCTTCACGGCCGCCGCGGGCGAACTGAATGTCAGCCAGGCCGCAGTCAGCCGCCGCGTGCAGCTGCTGGAGGAACTGCTCGGCCTGACGCTGTTCGAGCGCATCCGCCAGCGCGTCGTGCTGACGCCTGCCGGCGCAGGCTATGCGCGTGAACTGCAGGACGCGCTGGCCCGCATCGGCGCCGCCACCGTCAACACCATGGCGGCGCGCACCGGCAATGCGATCCTCACCGTCGCGACCCTGCCCACCTTTGGCACGCGCTGGCTGATTCCGCGCCTGCCGGATTTCGCCGCCGCGCATCCGCAGATCACGGTGAACCTGCCGACGCGCATCGAGACCTTCGACTTTGCCGCCGAACCGCTGGATGCCGCGATCTCGTTCGGCGATCCGGTCTGGCCCGGCGCGGTGGTCGACCGGCTGTTCGAGGAAGAACTGGTGCCGGTGGCATCGAAAAAGCTGCTGGCCAGGCACCGCGTGAAAAAGCCGGAAGACCTGTTCAAGCTGCCGCTGCTGCAGCAATCGACGCGGCCCTCGGCCTGGGCCGACTGGTTTGCCGCCGCCGAGGTGGCCGCGCCGGCCGTGCCGCTCGGACCGCGCTATGGCCAGTTCGCCATGGTGGTGCAGGCCGCCGTGGTCGGCCTTGGCGCCGCTATCGTGCCGCGCTTCCTGGTGGAGCCCGAACTGGCCGATGGCAGCCTGGTGACGCCGTTCGAGCAGAGCATCGGCAGCAAGCAGGCTTATTGCCTGTTCTACCCCGAGGCGCGCCGCAACGACCCGGCGCTGCGCGCCTTCCGCGACTGGCTGCTGGACGCGGTGAAGCGGGCGAGGATCAGAGCCTAGCATCGGCCAACTCCGTTCCCACTGATCCGGCCGTCGTTCCCGCGCCAGAAAAGCCCCTTGGGGAACCCAGTCCATCCGCCGCCTGGATGCCCGCCAGGAAGACCAACTCGGGCGGGCATGACAATGAGGGCTGGACCTCGCCATCCCATAAGCCGTCATCCTCGGCCTTGTGCCGAGGATCCATCCCCTGGCCATCGCGCGCGGGCTGGAGCAGATGGACCCTCGGCACAAGGCCGAGGGTGACGACCGGGAGGAGGCGTCTCCTATCGCATTCATTTCGAGTTCGCTTCGCTTCGCCGATGTTCGTAGCGGTTCGTTTAGTGCTCGTTGGTGTTCGTTCGTGTTCGTTTCGCGCTCATCCAGGTCTATTTCAGTCCAACTGAGGTCTATTTCGATCCAAGTCAGGCCCAGTAGATGCTGAGTCAGGTCTATTTCGGTTCAATCCGGGCCGCAGCGCATACACACGCATTCAGTATTGTCTTATGGCCACGCCATATATCTCAGGTTGACAAATAGAACATTTATGGTACATGATAATAGGATTAAAGTCTAGAGATTCTGCAATGCCCATATTCCGGAGCGCGACATGAGCCTGCTGCCCTTCCCCGAAGACACCGACCCCTTCAGCTTCGCCGGCTCGGTCGGCCGCAACGGCGACAACGACCGCGCCGATGTGATCAAGGCGCAGATGCTGCTGTCGTCGATGGGCGAATATGACCTGCCCGCACCGGGCCTGCCGACCGGCTGGGCCGGCGAGCCGCTGTTCCGCGCCATCGGAAAGGTGCAGAAGGCCAACGGTCTGCCAGTCGATGGACTGCTGCTGCCGCTGCGCAACGGCAGGGTGGGAGAGAATGGCGAAGGCGAAACGCTGATGAGCCTGCAGGGCCTGCTCGGCGAACGCCTGCGTGGCCAGCCGATTCCGACACCGCAACAGGTCGACAGTTTCTTCGAGACTTATGCACGCGATCCCGATGCGCCGCGGCCTTTTTTCCGCACGATGGAAAAGCGCCGCGACGATCCTGAGCCAACACTGCAGACCATGGAGTGGCGCGGCCCGGAAAACGCCCGCATCCAGTTGCTGAGCGCAGACGCGCCCGACGAAGCGCCGGCTTCCCCGCCTGTCGCAGGCGAGCAGACCGCGGCGCTGCCGGCAGCCCTCATGGCCGCGCCATATTTGCTCGGCGCCGGCGTGCTGGGAATGGGCGCAAGCCAGTACATACAGCAGCAGGGGAAGAATCGCGGCGAGACTTTCACGCCGCCGTCTCGGCCGATGAGCGACGGAGAGAAAGAACAGACCGCTGCTCCGCCGCTGCAGCCGCCTCAGGCTGACACATCGCTGCAGGGCCGACCGGCGGCAGACAAACTGCCCGATGGCGAACACCTGATCCCGCCAGAAACGAAGGAATGGATTTCAGGCCTGCCGCCAGCGCAGCAGCCCGTGGCGGAAGGGCTGGCCGGCATCATTCTGGAAATCAATCCTTACGGTAGTCGCGGCAAGCCGGAAACAGAGAAGGCCAATCGTATCATGGTGCGAAGCTGCATGGAGACATTGCAGGAGTATCCGAACCTCGCCGGCAAACTGGAGCATGTTGCCGGGTCATATAAAAAGGGCAAAGAAGGCGGCGACTATATGAAGGAAGAAGTCATCCGGGCTCTGGATGGCAGCAACAGCTTCAGCCGCCCGGATGCGAGCTTCGGTAGGCTTGATGATAAAAATGAAAAGGTTGACCAAGATTCGCCATACACTGCACGCATGAACACCGTCGATACGAAGAAGACCGGCGATGAACATGACCGGTCGAGCCTTACCGCCAATGAAGGGCGGCGCTTCGACAAGCTGGAAGGCAACATTAGAGTTGGCGTAGCTGGATGGGCCCGCAAGATGAAACCCGGCGAGAGCGAAGCGGACTATGCCGTATATACGGCTTCACGCTGCCGCGCGATGTGGGAGGATCTGGATGATAAGTTGCGGCGGGGCGGCCTGCTGCCAGCCCGGTGAGTGGTTATGCGGAAACTGAAAATCGACCAGCCTGAAATCGTGAAGGAAGAGCCAGGAATACGGCCCTCGATGCTCAGCCGGCTCGTCTGCCTGAGCCCGCTGGACTGGAAGCTGTTTGCAACTGCGCTGGAGGATGCCTTTCCCAACGCGCTTTACAGCCGCCGCCGGACCATCGAGGAGTCGAAGCGTGCCGAGCGGCCTGAAATTCAGCTTGAGCGCAAGCTCTGTCTGCCCGATCCGAGCGGCCCGGCAGGCATCGCTGCAATAGGTCCAAATCAGATGCATTTCGGTCCGGCCACGGAATTGATCTGGGAGAACGATTTTGGCTGGGATGTCACCATAGAGGGATTGTACTGGCCGCAATTGGCCGTGGGGCGACCGGTCCCGCCGTACCCGGCTGATGCCCATGGGCCCGATTATATTCGCGAAGGGCAAATCCGGATTGATATTGCCCCGCACCACAAAGGCCATGCGCGTTTCGCGCGGCAGATCTACCGGCTGCTGGCGCAGTTCACCACCAATGAACGGCAGGTCCGCGTGCGCTATCCGCATTACGAAGTGATACCTGAGCCGCCAGGGCCGCCGCTGTTCGGCCTGTGGATCGGACATGATGCGCTGCGCTGGGCGCGCGAGGATCCGAAACGGCTGCTGGCCTACGAAATATCGTCAATGTCGGCGCGCTCGCCGGATAACCTCGGATACGGCTATCGGCCCAAGGATGAATAGATTCGTGCCTGAAGCGGTTTGCCGCGCGCGCAGTTGGGAAAAGCAATGGTTCGGGAAATGAACATCAAGCCCTGGCGATTGGTTGCCGTCTCCAGTCTGTCCGCCGGGCTGGTAACCGGCATGCTCGGGATGGCATTTCTTCTCTATATCATCATCGCTGCCGAGGATAACCCTGACGATCTCTGCGACATGACCGAGATCGGGCAGGGCCTGTTACCTTACGGCAATGAAGGCGGCTGCAACCCGCGCTGGCTGATGTGGGGGATAGCCTTTTTCTACTATGCCGGACTCGGCGCCCTGCCTGTCGGGGCCGTCGGGATCATCCTTGCCCTGGCGATGACGGTGTGGCGCCAGGTTGGAACGCGCCAGCGTAGCCCTTAAGCGCAGCGAGATGCTGCTGCTTCGCCGCATCCTCGATGAAGGCCGCGCGGAAGCCGTTCTCGGCCAGCGCCAGGATCTCGTCGCGGCTTAAATCCAGCGCCTGCTGCACGGCGCTGTAATTCTCGTTCACATAGCCGCCGAAATAGGCCGGGTCGTCGGAATTCACCGTCGCCACCAGGCCGGCCTGCAGCATGCGGCGCAGCGGATGCTGCGTCATGTCGTCGACCACGCAGAGCCGCAGGTTGGAGAGCGGGCAGACGGTAAGCGGCATCTTCTCAGCTGCCAGCCGCGCCACCAGCGCGTCATCCTCCAGTGCGCGATTGCCGTGGTCGATGCGATGGACTTTCAGCAGGTCGAGCGCTTCCCACACATAGTCCGGCGGGCCTTCCTCGCCGGCATGCGCCACCGCCTTCAGGCCGAGCGCCTGCGCGCGGGCAAACACGGTTTTGAATTTCGAGGGCGGATGGCCTTTCTCCGAGGAATCCAGCCCGACGGCGATGAAACGCTCGCGCCATGCCAGCGATTCTTCCAGCGTGCGTAGCGCGCTGGCTTCATCCAAGTGCCGCAGGAAGCACAGGATCAGGCTGATCGTCATGCCGAACTGCTGCTCGGCATCCGTCTTGGCCCGCCACAGCCCGTCGATCATGGTCTTGAACGGAACCCCGCGCTCGGTATGGCCCTGCGGATCGAACATGATTTCGGCATGGCGGACGTTTTGCGCCGCCGCGCGGCGGAAATAGGCCATGGCGAGGTCGTAGAAATCCTGCTCGGTCAACAGCACGCCCATGCCCTGATAATACAGATCGAGGAAATCCTGCAGGTTGCCGAATTTATACGCCGCGCGGAGCGCCTCCACGGAGTCGTAGCGAAACGACACCCCGTTGCGCTGGGCCAGCGCATACATCAGTTCGGGCTCGAAGCTGCCTTCGATATGCATATGCAGTTCGGCCTTGGGCAGGCCGGCGATGAAGGCGGAGAGGTCTGTCATGCCGGCAAGCGTAGCGCGCAGGCTCCGGCGCGACAATCGGCAAGTCTGTCGTTATACTGACCACCATGAGCGAAGACAGGACGCAGGACCGGGAACCGATTATTGAACGCATGCCGCCGGGCGCCGGCGCGCCGATGCCGCGCCGCAGCTGGTGGCTGGTGGTGCTGCGCGGCCTGGCCGCCGTGGGCTTCGGGCTGGTGGCGATCTTCTGGCCTGGCATCAGCCTCGCTGCGCTGGTGATGCTGTTCGGCATCTATGCCCTGATGGATGGCGCCGTCACGCTGGCGCTGGCCTTGCGTGTGCCGGCTGGTGCGCCCGGCCGCAGCATCCTGGCAGCCACCGGCATCGCCGGCCTGCTGGTCGGTCTGGTCAGCGTGCTGTGGCCCGAGGCGACCGTCACCCTGCTGATCTATGTCCTCGCCGCCTGGCTGGTGCTGTTCGGCCTGATCGCGATCACGCATAGCCTGCAAATGCGCAAGCAGATCGCCGACTGGCCGCTCAGCCGCGGCGGCCTGCTGCTGCTGGTGATCGGCTTGCTGCTGGCGCTGTTTCCCGATGCGGTGGCGCTGGCCGCCACCTGGGTGCTGGGCATTCTCGCCCTGCTGATCGGCGGCGGGCTGCTGGCCTTTGCCTGGCAGCGCCAGCAGCGCGACAGCATGGTGCTTTAGATCAGGCTAACGCGCCTTAAGCTAAAGGCAGGCCGAGCGTGACGATGAAGCCGCCGCCGCGCCGGTTGGCCGCTTCAATCGTGCCACCGACCGATTCCATGTTGCGCTTGGCCACCCAGAGGCCGAGGCCGAAATTGCCGCCGGTGCCAGCAGTCGCATCATGGCGGCTGCGGTCGCGGAACGACACATGGCGGTCGAAGATATGCGGCAGCAACGCCGCTTCCACACCGGGGCCATTGTCGGCCACCACGATCAGCACGCGCCGCGTGCCGCGATGCAGGGTCACCGTCACCGTGCTGCCGCCGGGCGCATAGCTCAGCGCATTCTCGATCACCTGGCCGAGTGCATCGGCGATCAGGCGACCACCGAGCGGCGCGGTGGCTTCGGATTCGATGGAGGGCCGCAGGGAGATATTGCGGGCGGCGGCATCGGCGGCAAAAGTATCGACCACGTCTTCGACCAGCGCGCCGAGATCGACCTTTTCACGCGGCGGATCGAGGCGATCGGCCACCGAGTCATCCAGGTTGCGCGCGGCGCGCACCAGCGCATCGAGCTTTTCCAGCGCGCCATCGACGGCCATCAGAGCCTGCTGGCTGCGCTTGTCGTCGCCCGCCACACGCGTGCGCAGCGGCACCATCGCCTGGCGGATCGTGCCGAGCGGCGTCTTGAAGGCATGCGCGCTTTCCTCGGCGGCAGCACGCAATTCGCTGGCGGTGGAACGCAGGCTGTCTTCCATGCGGTCGAAGGCATGCGCCACCGGTTCAAGTTCCGGAATCTGGTTGCGCTGCGCGAACCGTCCCTCGATGCGGCGTTCGGCCACTGCGCGCGCGGTGGCGGCAAAGCGGCGCAGGCCATGCCCGATGTCGAAGGCGATCACCAGCACAATGGCGGCGAAGATCAGATAGATGGCCGCGGCGACCTGCACTTCCGGCGCATGCCAGTAAGGCTGGCCCAGCCGCTTCTCGGCCTCGTCGGTCAGGTTGCTGGAAATCACCAGCACCCAGCAGCCGCGCGCCGTACGCACCGGGGTCAGCGAGGTGATCAGTTCGGACACGCGGTCGGCACGTTCGACGCGCAGCGCCAGCGGCAGGTCGCCGGCGCAGGATTCGCCCAGCTGCGCCAGCACGCCGCTCGATTCCAGCCGCCTGCGCTCATCTTCCAGATCGGCCGGCTGCACCGGCGGCGCCGAGGCGACATAGAGGAAACCGGAATCGGGCGCACTTTCATGCGGGCGGAACAGCAGGCGCAGGCTGACGCCTTCGGTCTGGAACCGCGCCAGTTCCTCGCCCAGCCGGAATAACGGAATCATGTCGGCGCGCTGCAGCCGTTCTTCCAGTACGCGTCCCACGGTGAGGCCTTTGACGCGGATGCTTTCCAGCAACAGGCGCTGGCGGTCGATATCGGCCTGGCGAAACGTGAGATACAGCACCACCGGCAGCGCGATGAACAGCGCCAGCACGACCAGCGCACGAACCGTGAGCGACCGCCAGAGCCGATGCAGCTGCGCGCCGGTCTCAGCCATGACGCCAGCGATAGCCGAAGCCGGGATAGGTTTCGATGGCGTCGAACTCGCCGTCGAGGTCGCGGAATTTCTGGCGGATGCGCTTCACCATGGCGCGTACATTGGCGCGATAGCCTTCCGGCCCCTGCCCGGCCTCGAAGCCGACGCCGCGCACTGCGTCATAGATCTCGCGATAGCCGACATCGCGCCCGGCGCGCTGCGCCAGCAGCTGCACGACCTTGAATTCGCCATGGGTGAGATCGACCTGCGCGCCATTCCAGGCCGCGCGCGCGCTGGCGACATCCAGCACCAGGCCACCCTCGACCGACACGGCGGCGGCTTCGCCGGCGACCGGCGCCTTGGCCGCCAGCGCGATGCGCAGGCGCTGCAGGATGATGGCAAAGCTTTTGCTCTTGTCGACGAAATCGACGGCGCCGAGCTTGAGCCCCTTTTCCTCGAAGATCGGCTGGTTCAGGCCGGTGAGGAAAATCACCGGCAGGGCATGGCCGGCGCTGCGCAGCTGCTCCAGCGTGGTCGGGCCATCCTGTCCCGGCATCTGCCAGTCCAGCAGCAAAGCTGCAGAGCGGTTGCCCTTGGCGAACCAGTCGACGATGGCGGGACCGTTGTCGAAGGTGATGGCGCGATAGCCCGCCTCGCGCAGATTGGCGGAGATGGTGTCGCGGAACAGATTGTCGTCGTCGACGACGGCAATCAACAAAGCGTCAGCGGCGGCTGGCATCGCGGGCAATCCTTGAGAGGCAGCGGTCGACGGCATCATGCGGTGCGGGAATGCCGTTGACCTCGTATTGCAGGGCGTAGAAATCGTTGCGCGTCGTATCGAAATACAGATACGCCGCGAGGCGGCAGTCGGCACCGCCGAATTCGAGCACGCGGGCCGGCGCGGCTTCGCGCTCGGCCACCGGCGGACCGAATTGCTGCACCAGGCCATCGCGGGTGAGACCGACCACGACCGGCGGGCGCGGCAGCGCTTCCTCGGCCGGCGTCACGGCTGGCGCCGGCTGCGCTGCGCTGGGCGGAGCCGGCAGCGGCGGCTTACGGCCCGGCAGCGGCGCGGGCCGCACCGGCGGCGGCGGCTCGACGGCAGGTGCGGGCGGCGGCGGCGCTTCCTGTGCGGGTGCCGGCGCAGGCTCGGGCGTCAGGCGCAACAGTTCGCAGCCCGCCAGCATAACCGGCAGGGTCAGTACGGCCAGTGCAGTCAGTCGACGAAAGCGATTCGGCATGTCCGTGACGATACGCAAGGCCGCGAGAGGGGAAAAGCCGCAGCGAATCTCGAAATCTCAATATTTGAGCGTTTGCAAAACAACTCGTGATACTAACGAAGTAAAGGGCAAAGTAATTCCTGTGACAAACCCGTGATGTAAACGGGGTATACTTGTGATGGCCGCAATAAAACCGGGATGTAGGGAAATACTCGTTGCCGAAGGCCGTTAGATCGCCAATTCTCGACGGCGAAGCAAGGTCTCCCGCCTCCCCAGACAATTGCCGGATGAGCCGGCACGGCGCGGAAACCTGCTGAGCTAGAGACGGAGGATCCGATGAAAAAATCGACGATCATCGCCCTGGCGCTGACGGGTTTCGTTGCGATGGGCTGCAGCAACATGAACAACACGCAGCAGCGCGCTGTGTCAGGTGGTGCCATCGGCGCCGCGGCCGGCGCGGGCGTAGGTTTACTGACCGGCCATACAGTTGCAGGCGCACTGATCGGTGCTGCCGCGGGTACGGCTGGTGGTCTGATCGTGGATGCCAACGAAAAGCAGAACGGTCGGAAATAAGTTTTGAGTCATTGAGTTGAGTTTAGCGGAGCGGCGCGTCATGCCTGCCTCAACCCCGTGGTGGAGCACCCCCTCCACTGCCGCGCCGCGGCCCGGTCGCCGACCCACCCTCGGCCTGGCCGCTGCCATCGTCGCCTCGGTGTTATCCGGGGCGACGATGGCTGATCCGCTAAAAATTTCAGCCGGCACCTGGCAGGCCAGTGCGCCGGCCTCATCAGGTCAGGTTGGGACAGCAATGCCCTACGCCACCTATGCGGCCCCCTATGGCATCGACCGCGGCACCTGCGACCGCGGGTCGCTCAGCCGCCGCATCACACCCGGCATCGGCGCTCTTGTGGGCGCCAAGGTCGGGACGAGCATGGATCCGGTCGATCAGGCCTGTGTCGCGCGCATTCTTGAATTCGCGCCGGACCGGGCGGCGGTGCGCTGGTATGGCGCCCCGAAGCTGGATTACGGCGGACCGGCCTTTGCCGTCACGCCGCTGCGCACGTTTGAACGCGACGGGCAGTATTGCCGGGACTATCAGGCGATTGCCACGGTGAGCGGCGAGGATGAGCAGATTTACGGCACGGCCTGCCGCATGACCGACGGGGTCTGGCGCGTCGCTGGCTAACCGCAACGGCTGCGCAGGATTGCCGGCCGTCCGACGTGAAGACTCACTGCAATATTAAGACTCGCTGTTAGACGACTACGCCCATATCGGAGGCGAAACCATGCTGACCAATACGCTGCTGCTCTACATGACCCAGGAAGCCATCGCCAAGGCGCGTGCGAAGCTGACTGCGCGCAAAGGTGAAACTGCTGCCAAGGATGAGGGCCCCGCCGCGCCGGCGCAGCCGGTCTGGCAGGCGGCCAACCGCAATTCGCCCAAGCTGCGCATGCCGCTGCGCCACTGACATTGCTTCAGGCCTGACATGCGAACGGCCCGCCTGACTGGCGGGCCGTTTTCGTTTGCGGTTCAGATGAAGAATTTTCGAATGCGGGCCGAGGCCATATCGGTGGCGGTGACCAGCACGATGATCATCAGCATCGCAGCACAGGTCTTGTCGAACTGGAAACCGCGGATCACCTCCCACAGCACCACACCGATGCCGCCGGCACCGACCATGCCGACCACCGAGGCGGACCGCACATTGGCCTCGAAGCGGTAGAGCGAATACGATACCCAGAGCGGCATCACCTGCGGGATCACCCCGTAGACGATTTCTTCCAGTACATTGGCCCCGGTGGCGCGGATACCTTCGACCGGCTGCGGGTCGATCGCTTCGACGGCTTCGGAAAACAGCTTGGCCAGCGTACCGGTGGTATGGATCCACAGCGCCAGCGCACCGGCGAAGGGACCGAGCCCGACCACCACCACGAACAACATGGCGAAGACCATCTCATTGATCGAGCGGCAGGCATCAAGGAAGCGGCGGATCGGCTGGTTGATCCAGATGGGCGCGATATTGGCAGCCGCGAGCAGGCTGAGCGGCACGGCACAGATCACCGCCAGGACGGTACCCCAGATGGCGATGTGAAACGTGACGATGAGTTCATCGAGGTAATAACGCCATTCCGAAAAATCCGGCGGAAAGAAATCCCCCAGGAAGGTCGCCATATTGCCGGCATCGGCAAACAGCCTGCCCGGCGAGACCTCGGCCCCGCGATAGGACCAGACCAGTACGGCGGCGACCAAGCCGTAAAACACGAGCTTGACCAGCGAGTGTTTCGCACCGGGCTTGGGCGGATGAATCGGCAGATCGCGGATGGCAGCAGTGGCGGACATGGCTGACCTCGGAACGGAAGATGCAAAAACGGGGCGGCCCCGAGAATTCAGCGCCGCCCCGCAGGTTCAATACTTTACGAACCCATCTGCTTGGTGAGGTCGGCCAGCTTGGCCTCAATCTCGGCCAGCTTCTTCGACTTCTCATCGGCGGCCATATTGGTATCGGCTTCCAGCTTCAGCTTGTCGCGGAACAGGCCGAGCTGACGGATCGGCAGTAGCTGCTTGTTCGACGATTCCTTGAACGGCGCCCACTGCAGGCCCAGCAGCACCTTCTGCTCGCCGGCCAGCTGCTCGGCGCTCTTGCCCGGCTGCTGGGTGCCATAGGTGGTGAAGAAGGTCTTGATCTTGGCCTTGTCGGCAGCCGACAGATCCTTGCGCCAGACGATCGGATCGGACGGGATCAGCGGCGACTTCCAGATCACCTTGATCTGCTCGTACTTGTCCGGAGCCGTCTTCTTCAGGCGCTCGTAGCCTTCGGTGTTGAAGGTGGCGAAATCGACCTGCTTGTTCGCGGCTGCCAGAGCATTGGTCTCATGGCTGCCGCTGGTGATGCGGGTGAAATGCTTGCGGATGTCGATGTTGTTCTGCGCCCAGGCGTAGTAGCTCGGCACCAGGAAACCCGAGGTCGAATTCGGATCGCCATTGCCGAAGGTGTATTTGCCCGGCGCATTCAGGATGTCCTGCAGCGAATTGATCGGGCTGTCCTTGTGCGTCACCAGGATGGTCCAGTAGCCCGGCGAACCGTCGGCGGCCACCGTCTGCACGAAAACCTCGCCCTCGGCGCGGTCGACGGCCTGGATGGCCGAGGCGTTGCCGTACCAGGCGATCTGCACCTTGTTGAAGCGCTGCGCCTCGATGATGCCGGCATAATCCGGCGCGAAGAAACCATTCACCTTCATGCCGATCTGCTTTTCCATATCGGCGAGGAAAGGCGTCCAGAGCGGCTTCAGGTTCGAGCTGGCTTCGGTCGAGATGATGCCGAAGTTGAGTTCCTTCAGCTGTGCATGGGCGGTGCCCGACATGATGGAGCCTGCCAGCAGTACGGCAGCAGTGGCGAGGAATGTACGACGAAGCATGGTGTTCTCCCGATTGGTTTGGAACGGAACGGCGAAATTCAGGCCGGCAACGCCTGCAGGCGCGGCACGAGGCGCATGGCAGCGGCTTCCTCGATATCGGTACCGGCATCGGCCGGATCGCCCAGCGAACCGAAATCGAGATCGGTCTGCTCACCATAGATGCCACGCAGCAAGGCGGCGGTGACGGCAGCCGAAGGCCCGTCATACATCACGCGGCCATCGCGGAGTGCGACGACGCGGCGGCAGTATTTCAGCGCGAAATCCACCTGGTGCAGCGACACCACGACGGTGACGTTGTCGGACTGGTTGATATCGGCCAGCGCGGCCATCACGCGGCGCGAGGATTCGGGATCCAGCGAGGCAATCGGCTCGTCGGCGAGAATGACTTTCGCCTGCTGCACCAGGGCACGGGCGATGGCGGCACGCTGCTGCTGGCCGCCCGACAGCGTCGAAGCGCGCTGGAAGGCGCAGGCCGCAATGCCGACACGGTCGAGGGCTGCGACCGCGACGCGGCGCTGGTCGTCGGTGAACAGCTTGAACATGGTGCGCCACAGCGGCATGCGGCCGAGATTGCCGGCCAGCACATTGGTCAGCACCTGCATGCGGCCGACCAGGTTGAACTGCTGGAAGATGAAGCCGATGCCGGCGCGGGTCTGGCGGATGCCCTTGCCGATACGGCCGGCGGCCTGCACCATGCGGCCATCGACGGAAATCTGGGACTTGTCATCGCGGTCGCCCGGCATCAGGCCGGCGACATGGCGCAGCAGGGTGGACTTGCCCGAGCCGGACGCGCCGATCAGCGCGACCATCTCGCCCGGCTGGATCGCCAGGCTGACATTGTCGAGCGCGCGCTTGCCCGTCTTGAAGGTTTTGGATAGATGGGCGATCTCAATAGCCGCGCGCATGCGATTCCCCGTTGATTCCGTGTACGGGAAGGCTGATAGCAACGCGGTGTGACAGTTCGATTGCGGTTCGGCGACGGCGGGGTGAAATCCCCGGCCCCGTTTCGGGCCGTCAGGCTTACCCACAGGACCATCTGCAGACAGGTCTAGACCCCATGGCGCCGCGTTTTGCCCTTTATGCCGCTCCCCACGCCAAAGATCCGCTGCATGACTTTGCCGCGCGCTGGCTGGGCTGGGATCCGGAAACCGGCGCAGCCGCGCCGGCCGAACCCGCCGCCGGACTGCCGGCGGACCGTATCAGCGAACTGACCGCCGATCCGCGGCAATATGGTTTCCACGGCACGCTGAAGCCGCCGTTTTATCTGGCCGAGGGCACCGACGAGGTGCAGCTGATCATGGCGCTGGAGCGCTTTGCCGCCGCGCGCAAGCCGCTGCGGGTCCCGCTGAAGATGGCCGCGCTGGGCAGCTTCCTCGCGTTGCGCCCGAGCGAGACGATCCCGGCGCTGGATCAGTTGGCCGCCGACTGCGTGCGCGACTTCGACCGGTTCCGCGCCCCCCCCTCGGAGCAGGAGCTGGCACGTCGCCGCGCCGCGGGCCTCAGCGAACGGCAGGAGCAGTATCTGCAGCACTGGGGTTACCCCTATGTGCTGGACGAATTCCGCATGCATTTTACGCTGACCGGCCGTATCCGGGACGACGCCGAGCGGCAGGCCGTGCTGGATCACCTGACCGAACAGACGGCGCCGCTGATCCGCCGCGATGTGGCGCTGGATGAACTCTGCCTCTTCGTGCAGAACCAGCCCGGCGCGAATTTCCGCATCGCCGGGCGCTATAAATTCGGCGGCTAGCCGCGCACGCCCTCGAAGACCAGACGCAGGCCGAGCGCCGCCATCACGCCACCGGCCAGCCGGTCGATCCAGCTTTTCGCATCCAGATAGACGCGGCGCGGTCCGCCGGCCGAGAAGGCCGTGGCGACCAGCGCATACCAGACGAATTCGACCGTGAAGATCGCCACCGGCAGCACGAGCGCCAGCCAGAGCGGCAGCGGCTGCGCCGGCAGCAGGGCCGCGAAAATGCCGGCATAGACCACCGCGGTTTTCGGATTGCTGAGCTGCGTCACCAGCCCGAGCAGCATGGCGCGCCAGAATCCGCGACCGGTTTGTCCGCTGGTGTCGACGCTGAGCGGTTCGCGCGCGCCGCGCCACAGCCGCCAGCCTAAGTAAAGCAGATAGAGTCCGCCGAGGATCTTGAGGCCGAGATAAAGCCAGGCCACCTGCGCCAGCAAGGCAATCAGTCCGAGCAAGGCCAGCGTGGCGAAAGCCAGTCCGCCCAGCCCCATGCCGAGCGCGGTGCCGAGTCCGGCGCGGCGCGACCCGGCAATCGCCGTACGCGCCACCAGCACGAAACTCGGCCCCGGACTGATCGCGCCCAGCGCAATGGCGAGGATAATGCTGAACAGGGGAAGCAGGTGTTCCATGGCGGCGACTCCTTTAAGTCAGGCGCCAGTATGGCCGATCAGCAGCGGTTTTCCAGCAATGCCACAAAGGCCGCGATGCCCTCAGTCAGCGGACCGTCGTTATTCAGCTGCACCACATCGGGGCCTTCGAGGCGATAGGCCGCGGCGCGCTGCAGCCGCTCCTCGATATCGGCAGCCGATTCGCGGCCCCGCTTCTGCAGACGTGCGCGCAACACATCGGGCGAGGCATTGATCGCCAGCACCAGCAGGTTTGGATATTTTGCGCGCGCCTGGTCGATCACCGCGCGCGACACATTGACCACCACCTGCCGGCCGGCGGCGAGATCGGCGTCGATACTGGCCGGAATGCCATAATGCAGGCCATGCGCCGGCCAGTGCAGCGCGAAGGCACCGCTGGCTGCCATCGTGGCGAAATCGGACTCGCTGACCGATATATAGTCTTCGCCACCCAGCCCGGCGGCGCGGGTGATCACGCGACGCGGAAACACGATATCGTCGCGCCCGGCCAGCGCCGCGCGCGCGCCATCCAGCAGGCTGTCCTTGCCCACGCCGCTTGGTCCCGTCACCAGGACGAGGCGACCGCGCGTTGCGCTCATGTCAGCCCAGATTCATTTCAGGCGGGTGCCTTCATCGTGGCGGCCACGATGGGGCGATAATGCGCCAGATCGGGGGTCTTCAGCTGCGGCGTCTTGGCGGCATCGTCCCAGCGGCGCAGCAGCACGGCATCGCGGGCATAAGGCTGCGCGATGAAACCGGCGGCCTCCTCGGCGCTGTAGATGCCACCTTGCACTTCGAGGCTGGTCTGCGAGGCTTTCGACAGGCCGGCCCAGTAATGCGCCTCGGCCTGGCAGAGATAACGCTTGGCATCGACATGCAGGCGTACCGGCGCGGTGACGGCATCGGGGAAATAGCGTTCCAGCCAGTCGGCGGCGAGATGCTCGTGCCCGGCATCGACGCCGGCTTCCGCCTGGCCCTCGTCGCCATCGCCGACCAGATGGCCGATATCATGCAGCAGGCAGGCGGTGATCAGTTCGGGCGACGACCCCGTGCGTTCGGCATGCATGGCGCATTGCAGCGCATGTTCCAGCTGGCTGACCGCCTCCATGCCGTAGCGATCGGCGCCAGCCTTTTCCAGCACGGTGATGATCTGATCGAGCACCTGCATGATCGCCTCTCCTTACATTACCCGCCGGCCGCTGCGCCACACGGCGCGCACCACCGGCGTGTTGTCGATCAGGCTGATGCGCAGCATGTCGGCGCGTTTGCCGATCTCGAGCGCGCCGCGATCGGTCAGGCCAACCGCATCGGCCGGATTGCTCGACGCCATCGCCACCGCCTGCGGCAGGCTGATGCCGGGCAGCTGTTCCGGCAGCAGGAAGACCGACTGCAGCATGCTGCTGGGTACGTAATCCGACGAGATGATATCGAGTTCGCCAGCCTCCGCCAGCGACTTGGCCGAGATGTTGCCCGAATGCGAGCCGCCGCGCACCACATTGGGGCCGCCCATCATCACCTTCATGCCATGCTGGCGCGACAGTTTGGCGGCTTCATGCGTGGTGGGGAATTCCGCCACCACCATTTTATCGGCGGCGGCTTCGGCCACATGATCGGCCGTGGCATCGTCATGGCTGGCGAGCGGCAACCCCTTGGCATGACATAGCGCCACCACCTTGCGGCGGTTCTGCGCGCCCCAGGCCTGTGCATTGGCAATCTGCTCGTTCATGAACCGATCCATTTCGTCATCGGTCAGGCCGAACTTGCCCTGGTAATACTGGCGATACTTTTCCGGATTGACGAACTGCCGCTGGCCCGGCGTGTGGTCCATGATCGAGACCAGCTTGAGCCAGCTTAAACCCGACATCGGCTCGATCAGTTCCATCAGATCCTTGAACGAGATTTCGCAGCGCAGATGCAGCAGATGTTCGGCACGCAGCATGCCGCCCTTCTGCGCGTCTTCGATGGCCGCGATCATGTCTCGCAGGATGGCCAGGCGCACCGAACCTTCGCGCACATCGCCCACCGCCACCGCATCCATCACCGTGGTGATGCCGGCGGCGGCCACCTGGGCATCGTGGTTGATCACGGCGAGCTTCGCCGGCCAGCGCACGCCGGGGCGCGGCGCAAAATGCTTTTCCAGATTGTCGGTATGCAGCTCGACCAGACCGGGCAGCAGATAGTCGCCGCCGAAATCCTCGGCCGAGGTCAGGGCAGACGGCCCGGTGCCGATATCGGCGATCACGCCGTCGCGCACCTGCAGGCTGCCGCCGGCGATTTCATCCTTGCGCCCGATGATGCGGGCATTTGTAATGACAAGATCGGCAGTCATGCCGCAACTCCTTGGGCTTCCAACGGCAACAGGCGTGTGGTGATGGCCGCGCGGGTCTCCGCATCATGCACGATGGCGACGATGGCCGTCCCGCGCTGGCGCGCATCATCAATGAGATTTATGACAATTTTGCGGTTCGTTTCGTCCAGCGAGGCGGTCGGCTCGTCCAGCAGCAGGATCGGATACTCGGCGCAGAAGCCGCGCGCGATGTTGATACGCTGCTGCTCGCCACCTGAAAACGTCGCCGGCGGCAGGCTCCACATTTTTTCGGCGATCTGCAGCCGGGTCAGCAGCTCGGCGGCGCGCGCCCGCGCGGCCTGTTCGCCGGCGCCGCGCGCCAGCATCGGCTCGGCCACGATATCAAGCGTCGAGACGCGCGGGATGACGCGCAGGAACTGCGTCACGTAACCCAGCGTGCGGCGGCGGATCTCCAGCACCACGCGCGGTTCGGCATTCACGATATCGACCGGCTGGCCATCATGGCGGATCAGGATGCGGCCCGATTGCGGGCGATAGTTGCCGTAGATCGACCTGAGCAAAGTGGATTTGCCGGCACCCGAGGGGCCATGCAGCGTGACACATTCGCCGGCATGGACGCTGAAGCCGGTATTGCGCAGCACCGGCAGGGCAATGCCACCGCGCAGATGCAGGGTGAAGGTCTTGTCGAGGTTCTCGACCTTGATCATCTCGGCCATGTCAGCCTCACACGCTCAGCACGGAGGAGACCAGCAGCTGCGTATAGGCATGCTGCGGATCGTCGAGCAACTGGTCGGTCAGGCCGGCCTCCACCACCTGGCCGCGCCGCATCACCATCAGGCGATGCGCCAGCAGGCGGGCGACGCCGAGATCATGCGTTACCACGATGCAGGCCACGTTATGCTCCTGCACCAGCCGGCGCAGCAGGTCGAGCAGGCGCGCCTGCACCGAAACATCAAGCCCGCCGGTCGGCTCGTCCATCAGCACGATGCGCGGCCGGGTGACGAGATTGCGGGCGATCTGCAGGCGCTGCTGCATGCCGCCCGAAAAGGTGCGCGGCAGGTCGTCGATACGTTCCGGCGCGATCTCGACGGCCTGCAGCCAGTCGAGCGCCGTGTCGCGCAGCTTGCCGTAATGCTTGTCGCCCAGCGCCATCAGCCGTTCGCCGATATTGGCGCCGGCCGAGAAGCCCATGCGCAATCCGTCGCGGGCATGCTGCTGCACGAAGCCCCATTCGGTGCGCATCAGATGGCGGCGCTGCGCATCCGAGGCCGAGGCGAGGTCGATGATGCTATTCGCACCCGTGCGGTACAGCACCTTGCCGCTATCCACCGAAAGCCGTCCGGCGATGGCATTGAGCAAGGTTGACTTACCCGAGCCGGATTCACCGACGATGCCGAGCACTTCGCCCGGCCAGAGATCGAAGGAGACGTCGCGGCAGGCCTGCTGGCGGCCGAAGCTCTTGTTCAGCAATTCCACGCTGAGCAGCGGGGTCTGTTCCAGATCGGGGGTCATTCGGCAGCCTCAGCTTTGTATGGCGCACTCATGCGGCCGGTATGGCCGGCCTCGCGGCGCTCGCCGCAATAGTCGGTATCCGAGCAGACGAACATGCGGCCGCCTTTGTCATCGAGGATCACTTCATCGAGGAAGCTGTCATGCGCGCCACACAGCGCGCAGTCTTCCGGCCAGCGCTCGATCTCGAAGGGATGATCCTCGAAATCCAGCGGCTTGACCTCGGTATAGGGCGGCACGGCGTAGATGCGCTTCTCGCGACCGGCGCCAAAGAGCTGCAAGGCCGGATTCATATGCAGCTTGGGCGTATCGAATTTCGGGATCGGCGAGCAGCGCATCAGGTAGCGCCCGTTCACCAGCACCGGATAATCGTAGGCTGTCGAGATATGGCCATGCTGGGCGATATCCTCATACAGCTTCACATGCATGACGCCATATTCCGACAGCGCATGCATCTTGCGCGTCTCGGTCTCGCGCGGTTCCAGCCAGCGCAAAGGCTCCGGGATCGGCACCTGATAGACCAGGATCTGGCCCTCGCTCAGTGGCGTCTCCGGCACGCGGTGGCGCGTCTGGATCAGCGTCGCTTCGCGGGTCTTCTCGGTGGTGGCGACATTGGTCATGCGCACGAAGAAACGCCGGATCGACACGGCATTGGTGGTGTCGTCGGCGCCCTGGTCGATCACCTTCAGCACGTCTTTCGCGCCGATCACCGCCGCCGTCACCTGCATGCCGCCGGTGCCCCAGCCATAGGGCAGCGGCATTTCGCGGCTGCCGAACGGCACCTGATAGCCCGGGATCGCCACCGCCTTCAGGATGGCGCGGCGCAGCATGCGCTTGGTCTGCTCATCGAGGAAGGCGAAGTTGTAGCCGGCGAGCGTGGCTGAAGTCTCGTAAGCCTGTTTCATTGCGCGGCCTCCGCCAGTTCTACATCCGCATTCGCAGCCGCGATCTCCGCGCGCATGGTGCGCACCAGGGTCAGCTCGGCCTGGAAATCGACATGATGCGGCAGTTTCAGATGCTGCACGAAGCCGGAGGCTTCGACATTGTCGGCGTGATAGAGCACGAATTCGGCATCCTGCGCCGGCGCGGTAATATCCTCGCCCAGTTCTTCGGCGCGCAGCGCGCGATCCACCAGCGACATCGCCATCGCCTTGCGCTCGGCATAGCCGAAGGCGAGGCCGTAGCCGCGGGTGAATTTCGGCGGCTCGGATTTCGAGCCCATGAACTGGTTGACCATCTGGCATTCAGTGACGGTGATGTCGCCGATATCGACGGCGAAGCCCAGTTCGGGGATGTCGATCTCGACCGCCACTTCGCCGCTGCGGATTTCCCCCACGAAGGGATGCGACTTGGCGTAGCCGCGCTGCGTCGAATAGCCCAAGGCCAGCAGGTAGCCCTCGTCGGCACGCGCCAGGTTCTGCAGCCGGATATCGCGCCCGGCCGGGAACATCAGCGGTTCGCGCGTCAGGTCGCCCACGGCGGCGTCGTCTGCATCGGGCAGTTCGCGTTCGATCAGGCCTTCGGCATTGAGCAGATCGACCACCTGCGGCAGATGATCGGCAAGCTGGCCCTTGCCTTCGGCCTGCGGAGTGGACTCCGCTTCCAGCGCGAAATCGATCAGGCGATGCGTGTAATCGAAGGTGGGGCCCAGCAGCTGACCGCCCGGCATATCCTTGAAGCAGGAGGAAATGCGGCGCGACACTTTCATGCTGCCGGTTTCGATCGGCAGCGACACCGCCAGACGCGGTAAGGTCGTGCGATAGGCGCGTAGCAGGAAGATCGCCTCGACCTGATCGCCGCGCGACTGCTTGAGCGCCAGCGCCGCCAGATCGGGATCGTAGACCGAGCCCTCGGTCATCACGCGGTCGACGCTGCCGCTCAGCTGTTCGCGAATCTGCGCCACGCTGAGTTCGGGCACGCTTGGATCGCCGCGACGATCCTCGGCCAGCAGCTGGTGGGCATTGCCGATGGCGGTCTCGCCGCCTTTCACTGCCACATACATGTCAGGCTCCTTCGATGGAGATCGCGGTGCTGCGCGGCAGGGCGACCAGATCGCGGCCGCAGCCCAGATAAAGATCGATGCCGCGCGGGAATTCGATGGACAGCGCCGCGCGCTGGCGCCAGATGCTTTGATCGACGCCGCAGAGCGGCATGCTGATGCTGTCTTTGATACCTGGGCCTTTCCAGGTCATGGCATCGACACCGGTCAGTCCCGGCACCTGGATCAGGAGCGTCGCGCCGCGTTCCGGCGCTTCATCCGTACCGTAGGAAAACGTCTCCAGCGCCGGCATCTGCGCGGCATCGAGCAAGGCGAACACCGCCTGATCGGGTCGCACCGCCAGCGGCGCGCCGCTATGGAAGCGCAGCCAGCTGCGCATGGCATCCGTATCGAAGCCCGGGCCGAGCCAGACCGGCGTGTCGAGATCGGCCAGCGTGAGAAGCGCTGCCGCCAAAGCCGGCGCCAGACCATCCGGATGGCCGGTCTCGGTCTCGACCGTGGTGACGCGGCCGGGCCGGGCCATCGCATCCAGCAAAGCGCGAAACGCCTGCTGGCTCTGCTGCACCGGATCGTCGAAGCCGGCTGCGGGTGTGATTTGTATTGTCATGCTCAATCCTCTCCACGCACCAAAGTGAAGAAGTCCACTTTCGTAGCAGCGACCTTGGCGTCGCGCGCCCGGCGCTCATCTGCGAGTTTCTGTTCGACCGGCGCGATCAGCAGCTGCTCGATTTTCTGTGCGCCTGCGGCGTCCTGGCTCAGCGCATCGAAGACGGCGACCAGTTCGGCGCGGCGGCGATCACGGCCCTGCACATAGCCGACGCCCATTTTGCCGTCGTTCGCCAGCGTCACCGCGCAGCGCGAGACTGTCATTTCGCCCAGATTGAAACGCTGGCCCACGCCGCCGGCGCGCGCCCGCACCATGGCGAGACCCGTTTCGGGCTGCTTCAGCCGGCGCCATTCCGGCTGTTGGGGCAGCGCCGCCAAAGCCGCTTCCAGCACGGCGCGATCCGCACGGGCCAGAATACGCAGGCGGCGCTGGCGCGCGGCGATCCCGGCATCGGGCGTCACGGGGTCCGTCTGGGTGGCTGGAGCTGTCATACTGGACCTCTTGCGCAATGGTCTAAATTTGTCTAGACATCTACACATTCAATACGCCGATGCCGTGGCTCCAGCAAGCCATGACTCGGCTAAACTTTTATGACGGAGTGCCGGGATGCCTGATCGAGCAGCCACTGCGAAGCGCATTGAACCCGATAAGATCGAGCGCGGTGTCGGCACGGCCGTCTGGCGCCAGATCACCTTCGCCATGGAGCAGGCGATCCGGCGCGGCGATTACAAGCCCGGCATCCAGCTGCCGACCGAGAAACAGCTGGCCGACCGTTTCGGCGTCAATCGCCATACCGTGCGCCAGGCGATGAACCGGCTGGCCGAAACCGGACTGGTCAGCATCGAGCAGGGCCGCGGCATGTTCGTCGCGGAAGGTTCGCTGGATTATCGCATCGGCGCGCGTACGCGCTTCACCGAAAACCTGGTGACGAAACAGAAGAAGCCGCTGCGTGAGCTGATTTCAGCCGAGCAGGTGCCCGCACCGGCCGAGATCGCGCGCGCGCTGGGCATTCCGACCGGTGCGCCGCTCTGGCAGATCGAAACGCGCAACCATGCCGATGACCGCGCCGTCAGCATGAGCAGCCATTTCTTCAGCGCCGACCGCTTCCCCACCATGCCCGAGCTGTTCCGCCGCGCCAATTCGATCACCGGCGCGCTGAAACTGGCCGGCGTGGCCGATTATCACCGCCGCACCACGAAAATCGCGGCCAGGCTGATCGCGGCGAATGACGCGCGCCTGCTCGATCTGCCGCGCACGCGGCCGGTGCTGATCAGCGAGACCGTCAATGTCGATGAGCGCGGCCGTCCGGTAGAATATGTGCGCGCGCGTTTCGCTGCCGACCACGTCACGCTCAGCATCGAGCATCTGGAATAGAGATTCAGTCGCCGGTCAGTCCGGCGCGAGACGCCCCAGCACGGCAAGCCCGTCGCGCCGCAGCACGACCATCTCGCCGCTGCGCGGATAGATGCCGGTCAGCGCGGTGATGTTGACCTGATGCGTCACCAGCACGGCCGGCTTGCCTGCCGGCAGACCGGCAATCAGCTGCCGCAGGCCTGCCGTCGCATCCTCCGCCCGGCCGGACGCACCGAAAAACGAATTGAGCGGCGCAGCCACCTGCACCGGGCCGAGCCCCAGCCCACTCGCCGTGTCGCGGCAGCGGCACCAGGCGCTGCTGCGAATCTCGGCACCGGTAATGCCGTTGCTGCGGAAACGCTCGCCCAGCCGTGCCGCCTGGTCGCGGCCGGCTGCCGAGAGATTGCGCTGTGTGCTGCAGTCATCGAGGCGGAAACCCGCCGGGTCACCAGTCCCCGGCGCCTCGGCATGCCGCATCAGCGCCACCGCCTCGCCGCTGCGCAAAGCCTGCCAAAGCTCTGGCATCGCCATGCCCGGACTGAGGCCGCACAGCCACAAAATCCCGGCCAGTCCCAGCACCCGAATCATTTTCGCCCCTCCTTCCGCAGGTCGCCCGCCCGACGGATATAGAGCGGAAGGGAGGTCGGGCGAGGCGAATTGAAGCGGGGAGTTGCATAGACGCCCCAGCTAAACTCTGCTTGCAGAATTCCCGGCGAGCCGCCATTTTCCCGTCCCATCATGACCGAGCCGCAAAACCAATCCTCAATCGATGCGATGCGCGACGGCCTGCTGACCGATGATCTCGGCCCGCTGGCGGCGCCCTTCCTGAAGCATGGCCTGCGGTCGCCGGTCATCCGCTGGAATCCGGCCGCTTCCGATCTGCCGACCAAACAGCTGCCTTTCGTGCTGAACCTCTGGCACGGCTTACGCGATGCCAATGGCCGCGTGGCGCCCGAGCAGATCGATCCCTTCCTGCTCCGGCCGGCGCTGGGCTACATCCTGCTGGTCGACGTGCTGGAGGATGGCGCCGACTTTTACTATCGGCTCTACGGCAGCGAAGTCGCCCGCGTCGCCGGCTTCGACATGACCGGCAAACGCACCTCGCAGATCGTGACCGGCTCGCTGGCCGGCAATTTCTATATCGCCGGCTATCGCGCGCTACTGCGGCGGCCCGAGCCCATGTTCACCTGGCATGAAATGCCGATGCAGATCACCATCAACAACTGGGACCGCATCGTGCTGCCGCTGACCGGCCCGGATGGCCGCGTCACCCGCATCCTGGCCTGCAACATGCCGGGCCCGCCGCTGATCCTGCAGGAAGACGATTCCCGCCGTCAGCAATAGCGGGGCAGCAATAAGGCTGCGGCAAAATTCTGCACAATCCGGATTGACGCGCCCTGCCCGGCTGGGTAGGGCTTGGAGCAAGCGCTGCGGGTGTGTGGGCGCGGGGGTGATCCGGCATGTTCGATCTGGCAATGGAATGGCTCAATCTGGTGCTGCGCTGGATGCACCTGATTTTCGGCATTGCCTGGATCGGCTCCTCCTTCTTCTTTGTCTGGCTCGACAACTCTCTCCGTAAGGCTGCAGATCAGCAGCCGGGCGTCTTGGGCCAGGCCTGGCTGATCCATGGCGGCGGCTTCTATTTCACCGAGAAATACTCGGTGGCGCCGCCGCAGCTGCCGGCCGAGCTGCACTGGTTCAAATACGAAGCCTATTTCACCTGGATCAGCGGCTTCTTCCTGATGGGTGCGCTGTATTACGTCAGCGCCGACCTGTATCTCATCGACGACAAGGTGCTGCCGCTCAGCCCGGGCGAGGCCATCAGCTTCAGCCTGATCTCGCTCATTCTGGGCTGGGTGGTCTATGACCTGCTCTGCCGCTCGCCGCTCGGCAACAGCGATGCGGCGCTGGCCATTGTCGGTTTCGCTTTGCTGGTTTGCGCCACCTGGGGCTACACGCAGATTTTCTCGGCCCGCGCCGCTTACCTGCATGTCGGCGCGCTGATCGGCACGATCATGGCGGCTAATGTGGCGATGAATATCATCCCGAACCAGAAGATCGCCGTGGCGCAGATGATCGCCGGACAGGCGCCCGATCCCAGCTTCGGCAAGATGGCCAAGCAGCGTTCGCTGCATAACAACTACCTGACCCTGCCGGTGCTGTTCGCCATGATCAGCAACCATTATCCGGTCACCTACGGCCATCCCTATGGCTGGGTGATCCTGGCCGTCGTGATGGTGATCGGCGGGCTGGTGCGGCATTTCTTCAACCTGAAGAACCAGGGCCGCGGCATCCGCTACGAATTCCTCGTCGTCGCCTTCCTGCTGACGGTAGGTCTGGTGTTCTTCACCCACTGGGATCCGCGCCGGGTGGTGCTGGCGGAAGGCGTCACCTTCGAACAGGCGCAGGCGGTGATCGCGGCACGCTGCACCACCTGCCATGCCGCGCGGCCGACCTTTGACGGGATGACCGAGGCGCCCAAGGGCGTGATGCTGGAAAGCCCGGCGCAGATTCGACGCTTCGCTTCGCTGATTGCTCAGCAGGCCGTACGCACCGAGGCGATGCCGCCCGGCAATGTCACCGAGATCACCACGGAAGAACGCCAGATGCTGGGCGCCTGGATCGCGGCCGGGGCGAAGGTGAATTAAGACTGTGGCATCGCTTGCCGAGTGGGAAAGCAGCTTTATCAGGCGTATAGACGCCTGTTTTCCATACGATGATGCAGCAAAGGCAACAGCGCTTATCCGCGAGGCCGTGTCTATCTCGCCGAATATGGCATTCGCCGTGCTCGAGGAAACTTGCCGACCACCTCGCGGCACGCCCGTCTTAAAATCGCGGCAGCTTGAATTGCTCGATGAGTGGCGCCTGGCATTCAGCCATACACTTGCCGATCCAGTCGCGGAGTGCGCACGCAGCCTCATTCATGGCAAAAGCCTGCCCATTGGGTGGGTACTCAAGCTCTTTGATGAGATGGCCGCACATGTCGGTCAGTATGCGGCCCTCAATATTGCTTACGCTTCGGCTGATAGGTCAAAGCCTGAAGACGCCGCTCTGCTTGATCAAAAAGAAGAAGAAATCAGAAATCGCTGGGATACCAATATCGCCGCGAAAACGAATTGAAGAAGACGTGGATGGCCGGGTCAAGCCCGGCCATGACACACTGGGGATATCTAAAAAATTGTCATGGCCGGACTTGTTCCGGCCATCCACGTCTTGAAACGCCTTAATACGGCGTTTTATCCGGCTTGGCATCCCAGTCGCGGAACACCTCCAGCGCCTCGTCGCGCAGGATCTGTTCGCAGACCAGCGAGCGGCGTTCGCGCGGTAAAGCCAGCTGGCGATACAGGAAGGCGTCGTCGAAATTGATCGCCGCCGCATCGGCCTGTTCGTTGGCGTAATACACCTTGTCGATGCGCGCCCAGTAGGTGGCCGACAGGCACATCGGGCAGGGTTCGCAACTGGTATAAAGCACACAGCCCTTCAGATCGAACCGTGCCAGCCGCGTGCAGGCATCGCGGATCGCCACCACTTCCGCATGGGCGGTGGGATCATTGGTGGAGGTCACCTTGTTCCAGCCCTCGCCCACCACCTTGCCATCCTGCACAATCACCGCGCCGAACGGCCCGCCGGCATTGGCGCTCATATGGATGCGGCTGAGCGCAATCGCCTGCCGCATGAAGGTCTCGTGTTCGGACATGGGAACCTCCTGCGAGATTACGAACCCCGATAGGTCGAATAACTCCAGGGCGAGGCCAGCAGCGGCACATGGTAATGCCCGTCGGCCTCGGCCATGCCGAAGCGCAGCGGCACGACATCGAGAAACGCCGGCTGCGGCAGCGTCGCGCCGAGCCCACGGAAATAGTCGCCGATGCGGAAGACCAGCTCATACTGGCCGGTCTTGTACTCTTCGCCGGTCAGCAGCGGAGAGTCCGTGCGGCCATCGGCATTGGTGACGACCTCCTTCACCAGACTGCGTGTTTCGCCGTCAAGACGATACAGCGCGATCTTCACCCCGGCGGCCGGTTTGCCATTCATGGTGTCGAGGACATGGGTGCTCAGGCGGGCCATTCGTCTCTCTCCTAGTCGCCCAGCAGCGCTTCGAGCCGGATGCGGGCGATCCGCCCCACCTCGCTCAGCGCCGTGGTGAATTCAATGTCGCGCGGATTGTTCACCCGCCGCTCGAATTCAGCAAAGATTTCGCGCTTGGTGCGCAGCTTCACCGCGATGATGAAAGGAAAGCCATGCGCCTCCAGATAGGCGGCATTGAGCGCAACGATCTTCGCCTTTTCCTCAGGCGTCAGCCGCGTCAGGCCGACGCTGTCCTGCTCAGCCGTCGAATGCGCGGTCAGCGTGCCGGCATCGGCTTCCTTGCCGGCCAGCTGCGGATGCGCGCGCAGCAAAGCCAGTTTCTCGGCGTCGCTGGCGGCCCACATCGCCAGCACCATGGCGCCATGCAGGCTGTCGAGGCTGGCAAAGGGGCGTTTCGCGGCGGCGCGCTCGGGCACCCAGGGCGAATGTTCGAAAATGCCGCCAAGCGCCGAGGTAAACTCGGCCGTGTTCATGCGGTTCAGGTCAGCGAGGGTTGGCAATCTGCAGTCTCCGGGGATGACTGCTTCTATATAGCCTATCCGGCGCGGCGCGGGAAATGCTGGCGCAGCGCACGCCACAGCGCGGTGGTTTCGGCACCGCCGGCATCGCGCGCATCGGGCCGCACGGCGGTATGCACCATCACCAGCCTGCGGGCGGGATCGACGAAGATGGTCTGACCGCGCACGCCGAGCAGGGCGAAGCTGCCGTCATTCTCCGGGAAGATCCAGGTCTGGAACCCGTAGCCGAACCAGCGGCCGGTCTGGGTGCTGCTGAAATGCATGCGAGTCATCTCGCGCAGCCAGCCGGCGGGGATCACCTGCCGCTCGCCGATTTTTCCGCCATTGGCCAGCAGCCGGCCCAGCCGCGCATAGTCGCGCAGCACCGCATTGAAGTTAGACGACGTGTTCTCCTGTCCGGTGCGGTCGATCACCCAGCTGGCATCGGCCTCGGCGCCCATCGGCTGCCAGACACGTTCCGACAGATACTCGGCCACCGGCCGCTTGAGTGCCCCGGTCAGCACCAGGCCGAGCACCTGGCTTTCGGCCGAGGCGTAATACCAGCGCGCGCCAGGCGCGGCATCGCGCGTGTTGAACTGCCGCACGGCGCCCGCGCCGCCCGGACCCGCCAGGATGGCACGCGAGAGTTTCGCGGAATCGTCCAGGCCGTCGTAATCCTCGCGGAACTGCACGCCCGACGACATGCTGAGCAGATGACGGATCGGCGTGCGGCCATATTCGCTGCCCGCCAGTGCCGGGGCGTATTTCTCCGCCGGGTCCTCGATCGAGGCGATGGCGCCATCCTGCACGGCCAGCCCGACCAGGATGGCGCAGATCGTCTTGGCCATCGAGAAAGAAATCAAGCGATGCGTCTCGCCGCGGGCATACTGGTAGCGTTCGACATGGATCACATCGTCCACCGCCACCAGCAGGCCGGTGGTGGGATTGCGCGAGAGATAGCCGTCGATGGTGCCACGCCCGCCGCCACGCACCGGCGGGATCAGATACTGCACCGCCGGCTCGGCAGCGGCGCGCTGCCACGGGCTTGGCGTCGCGGCGCGCTGCACCACACGGGCATTGAAGATGCCGTCCATGCGCGAGAAAGCATCGACGCTATAGGCCGGTTGCCACCAGGTCGCCGGCGTGGCGCGCGGATAGTCGCCGGCATTGTTGGTGTAGCGTGCGAGATCGGGCCCGCCGGGATTGACGCGGATGCCGGAGGCAGAGGGCGGTCCGGCCGGCTGCGACGGCGCCTTCACGCTGCCGCTGGTGGCACAGCCGGCGAGCGCAAGCACCAGACCCAGACACATAATGGCGTGACGCATCGTTCTGCCCCCGGGCTTGTCATGGCCGGGCTTGACCCGGCCATCCACGCATTCATTCTTCCTAACTCATGCCAGCAACAAAATTCACTACGAAAGCAAGACAAGACGTGGATGGCCGGGTCAAGCCCGGCCATGACGTACTAGAGTATAAGGATGGCACGAAAATCGTTGACGTTGGTCAAGGTCGGGCCGGTGACGATCAGCCCGCCGGCGGCCTGGAAGAAACTGTAGCCGTCATTGTTGGCGAGGCAGGCCTTCACGTCGATACCTTTCATGGCGGCGCGCGCGATGCTGTCAGGGCTGAGCCAGGCGCCGGCATTGTCCTCGCTGCCGTCGATGCCGTCGGTATCGGCCGCCAGCGCATACATCCCGTCCGCGCCATCCAGTGCGACCGCCAGCGCCGTGAGGAATTCGGCATTGCGACCGCCGCGGCCCTTGCCGTGGATCGTCACGGTGGTCTCACCGCCTGAGAGCAGCACGCAGGGCGCTTTGACAGGCTGGCCATGCCGGCACACCTGCCGCGCGATGCCGGCCATCACCAGCGCCACGTCGCGCGCCTCGCCCTCGATGGCATCGCCCAGGATCAGCGGCGTGATGCCGGCCTCGCGCGCGACTTTCGCGGCTGCCTCCAGCGCCATCTGCGGCGTGGCGATCATGGTCATGCTGGTATTGGCAAAGATCTTGTCGCCGGGCTTGGGCGATTCATCTTTGGCGGCGGCCAGATGCGTCTTCACATTGGCCGGCAGGTCGATACCGTATTTCTCGATCACCGCCATCGCATCGGCAAAGGTGGTCGGATCGGGCACGGTCGGGCCGGACGCGATCACCGCCGGATCGTCGCCCGGCACATCGGAGATCAGCAGCGAGACCAGCGGCGCCGGCGCGGCCGCCGCCGCCAGCCGCCCGCCCTTGATGGCGGAGAGGTGTTTGCGCAGGCAGTTCATCTCGGCAATATTCGCGCCGCAGGACAGCAGCGCGCGGTTCACTGCCTGCTTGTCTTCCAGCGTCAGGCCGTCCGCCGGCAGCGACAGCAGCGCAGACCCGCCGCCCGAGATCAGGCAGAGCACCAGATCGTCGGGCCCCAGGCCCTGCACCTTCTGCAGGATCAGCGCGGCGGCCTTCTCGCCGGCCGAATCCGGCACCGGATGCGAGGCTTCCACCACCTGGATACGGTCGCAGGGCACATCATGGCCGTAGCGCGTCACCACCAGGCCTTCGAGCGGCGCGTTCGCCGGCCAGGCCAGCTCGACCGCGCGCGCCATGCTGGCGGCAGCCTTGCCGGCACCGACCACCACGGTGCGCCCTTTCGGCACCGGCGGCAGATGCGGCGGCACGCACTGCGCCGGATCGGCGGCCTCGCGCGCGGCCGTGAACATCGCCTGCAGCAGGGAAACCGGATCGCCCGTCATGCCTTCACCTTTATTCCGTAGGCCTCTGCCACTTTCAGCGCCGCGGTGGCGAGATGATAGGGCGTGGTGGCCGGCAGGTAGTCGCTGTCGGGCGTCAGGTCGCGGCGCAGGAATTCGCGCCAGCCGCCGCCCGGTGTCAGATAATGCTGCGTCAGAAACGCGATGCGGCGATCCAGCGCGGTGAAGGCTGCCGGTTCCGCCGTGTCAATCGCCCGCATCGCCTGCGCCTTGATGCATTCGGTCAGCGGCCAGATCCGCTTACGGTCGCTCACCACCCGGCCTTCGGTATCCAGCTGGTCGTAGATGCCGCCATGCTGCGCATCGACGCCATGCGCATCGGCCCAGGCCAGCAGCGGCGCGGCGATCTGGCGATACTGCGCCGCGCCGCTGGCCGCAGCGTAATCGCACAGCAGGCCGTACCATTCATACGAATGCCCGGGCTCGACGATGCGGCCATGTTCGCCATGCGGCCGACCGGCGGCATCGAAATGCTCCAGCACCCGAGTGCCGTCATCGGCGCGCAGCCGCTGCATGAACAGCATCAGCGGAAGTTGGGCCTCCTGCAGCACCGCCGCATCGCCGGTGGCGCCATGCAGCGCCAGCAGCGCCTCCAGCAGATGCATATGCGGATTCTGCTCCAGCGCCATGTCCTGGTCGCGCCAGTCGCGGCTGGCGCCCTGGGCGAGCCAGCCCTGCGGCAGCAGCAGGCGGCGTTTCATGACCTCCAGCGTGCGGCGCGCCCAGTCGATGGCGGCCGGCTGGCCGAAGATCGCGCCATATTCGGCCAGCGCGAAGATCGCAAAGGCATGGCCGTAAGTGTCCTTGCGTGGATCGGCTGGTTTCTCGCTGCCGGGCTTCAGGCTGAAGACCCAGCCCTCATGCTGTTTGTCCCAGAAGCGGCCGGTGAGATCGGCATAGAGCGCATGGGCGCGGTCGGCGCAGCTTGCGTTGCCGGTCACGCGCCAGGCCTGCGCGAAGAAAAACAGTTGCCGCGCCACCGCCATGCTGCGGCGATAACCCAGCGGCACGGGCGCCAGGTCGGCCGCCTGCAGGCGCTCGATGCTGTGCATGCCGGCAGCGTCCCAGCCATGGTCCAGCCACAGTGCAGCCATGTCGTTGAAGACATGACGGACAAAGCGCTGCGCGGCGGCACGCTGCGGCTCGGTGAAGGGCAGGACGGGCAAGGACTTGGTCACGCCGCTTTCATTGCCATGTCTGGCCGCATATTTCGAGGCATTGCCCGGCACCCCGCATTTTCTCCCGCACTTTTTTCCGAACCTTCCCGGACCTGCGGCAACCCCGCTTGGCCCCGGCTGCGGCCCGGTGCTATGTTTCGGCAACTGTATACAATCCCCCAGCGTCACGACAGGACTACAGCCATGGCCGCCACCCGCTTCGCCGACCGCATGCTCGCGCAGCTCGACGAACTCGGCCGCATCAGCGAAAGCCCCGACTTCCTGCAGCGGACCTTTCTTACGCCCGAACATAAGGCCGCCCATCTGCGTGTCGCCGAATGGATGCGCGAGGCCGGTATGGAGGTCGAGCATGATTCGGCCGGCAACGTGGTGGGGCGTTACGCCGGCACCGATCCGGGCCTGCCCGCCCTGATGACCGGCTCGCATCTCGACACCGTGCGCAATGCCGGCAAATACGACGGCATGCTGGGCGTGATCGCGCCGCTGGCCTGTATCGCCGACCTGCACAAGCGCGGCAAGCGCCTGCCCTTTGCCATCGAACTGGTCGGTTTCGCCAACGAGGAAGGCACCCGCTTCGGCGCCAGCATGGCCGGCAGTCGCGCGGTCGCCGGTACTTTCGATGGCGCCATGCTGAAGCAGACCGACAGGCAGGGCATCAGCATGGGCGAGGCCTATCAGGCCTATGGCCTCGATCCCGCCAAAGTGGGCAGCTGCGCCCGCAAGCCGGGCAGCATCGCCGCCTTCATCGAACTGCATATCGAACAGGGCCCGGTGCTGGAGCATGAAGGCCTGGCGCTCGGCGTCGTCACCGCGATTTCCGGCGCCAAGCGCCTGCGTGTCGAGATCACCGGCCTCGCAGGACACGCGGGAACGGTGCCAATGGGCCAGCGCCAGGATGCGCTGCTCGGCGCCGCCGAGGCCGTGCAGTATATCGAAACGCGTTGCACCGGCACGCCGACCCTGGTCGGCACCGTCGGCGTGCTGGAATGCCTGCCCGGCGCGATGAACGTGATCCCGGGCAAGGTGACCTTCTCCATCGATATCCGCGCGGCGGAAGACACCGTGCGCGATGCCGCCATTGCCGATGTGCTGAAGGAGATCAAGGCGGTCTGCGCCCGCCGCAAGCTGGAGGTGAGGATCACCGAACTTTACTCGAGCACTTCGACGCCCTGCCATCCCGCCCTGATGGATGCCGCCGAAGCGGCGATCAAGGCGCAGGGCCTGCCGACCATGCGGCTGCCGTCGGGTGCCGGCCATGATGCCGCTACGCTGGCGCCGCTTTGTCCCATCGGCATGATCTTCATGCGCTGCACGCGCGGCATCAGCCACAATCCGCTGGAAGCCGTGCTGCCCGAGGATGTGGAAGTCGCAACATCCGCGCTGCTGCATTTCATCGAGAATTTCAAACCGGTTCACTGAGCCATGGCTGCAAAGAAGAAGGCTGCGCAAAAGAAGAAGACCGATATCGTCGCGGCTGCCCTGAAAATCGGGGCGCTGGGCAAAAAGCCCTATCCGCGCGACCTGAAGGGCTATGGCCCCACTCCGCCCGATCCGAAATGGCCGGGTGGCGCCAAAGTGGCGGTCAGCTTCGTGCTGAACTACGAGGAAGGCGGCGAGCGCAGCATCCTGCATGGCGACCGCACCTCGGAATCCTTCCTGCATGAAGTGCCGGGCGGCACGCCGCGCGAGAAGATGCGCGACGAGCAGGTCGAGTCCGTCTACGACTACGGCAGCCGCGCCGGATTGTGGCGCATCCTGCGCCTGTTCGCCGAACGCGGCATTCCCTTCACCTCCTGGGCGGTCGGCATGGCGGTGGCGCGCTACCCCGAAGCGGCAGCCGCGATGCAGGAGCAGGGCCATGAAGTGGCCAGCCATGGCTGGCGCTGGTACGATTATTCGAAAGTGCCGCTGACGACAGAGCGGGCGCATATGAAGTTGGCGATTGAAGCGATCCGCCAGGCCACCGGCGTGGCACCGCAGGGCTGGTATACCGGGCGGCTATCCAGCAACACGCTCAAACTGGTGGCCGAGGAAAAGAGCCTGGTCTACGCGTCCGACTCTTATGACGACGACCTGCCCTATTGGACGCAGGTGGGCAAACGCCCGCTGCTGATGCTGCCCTATACCTTTGACAACAACGACATGAAATTCGGCCAGCTGCACGGTTTCGCCACCGGCGCAGATTTCGAGAGCCATGTGAAGGATGCCTTCGATGTGCTCTATCGCGAAGGCAGCGAAGGATCGCCGAAGATGATGACGATTGCGCTGCATTGCCGCCTGATCGGCCGGCCGGGCCGCGCGGCGGCTTTGGCGCGACTGATGGATTATATCCAGAAACACGACAAGGTCTGGATCGCGCGCCGCATCGACATCGCGCAGCACTGGAAGACGGTGCATCCCTACACGAAATAGCACGTCATCCCCGGGCTTGACCCGGGGATCTCAGGCCGGACGGAGAGAGGTCCTCGGGTCAAGCCCGAGGACGACGGGTTACGTCTTCCCCGCCATCCCGTCCCAGGCGGCAATCGCGGCCTCCACCGTCGCCAGCAGCTGCTTCTTCGTCGCGCCATCGCGCGCCTGGATCGACATGCCCTGCACCAGCGTCGCATAGAAAGCCGCCATCGCGGCGGCATCGGCCCGCGCCGGCACGTCGCCCTCCGCCTGGCCACGCCGGATGCGCTGCGCGAATCCCTGCATCGCCGCCTGGCGGCTTTTGGTCATCAGGGCGCGCACGGTCTTGTTTTCCGGCGCGCCGACAATGGCCGACAGCACCGCCATGCAGCCCGGCGGATGGCCCGCCTCGACATAATAGGTGGCATAGAACCGCAGCAGCGCGGCAAAGCTCTCCCGGGCCGTGCGCCCCTCATCGAGCAGGCGCCATGGCAGGACGCCTTCGGTGGCCTGATAGAGGTCGAGCGCTTCCTCGAACAGCGCCTCCTTGCAGCCGAAGGCGGCATAGAGGCTGGGCGCATTGACCCCCATGGCTTTGGTCAGGTCGCTGATCGAGGTGGCCTCGTAGCCGCGCAGCCAGAAGACCTGCATGGCCGCCTTGAGCGCTGCATCGCGGTCGAAACCGCGCGGCCGGCCCTTTGCCGGTTTTGGTGCGCTTTTGCTTTTTGTGACCCCTCTCTTTGTGACTGGCGACACGGCCATGACCGATTCCTGCTGTCTCATCCGAATTCTGTAGCAATCGATAAATAAAGCGCTTGACCGCGAGGGGCAAGACCCTATCCTCCGCCTCGCTTTCTGTATCGATCACTACAAATAAGGAAACATCCGCATGACTGACCTGAAACTCAAAGGCAAAGCCGCCCTCGTCACCGGCGGCAGCCGCGGCATCGGCGCCGCCATCGCCAAAGCGCTGGCCGCCGCTGGCGCCGATGTGGCGATCACCTACAGCGCCTCGCCCGACAAGGCCGCCGCCGTGGTCAAGGAGATCGGCGGCAAGGCGCTGGCCATCAAGGCCGACAGCGCCGATGCGAAAGCCGTGCAGGACGCCGTGGCGCAGACGGCAAAAGCCTTGGGCCGCTTCGACATCCTGGTCAACAATGCCGGCATCGCCGATGGCGATGACTCGCTGGAAAACATCGAGCGCATGCTGGCGATCAACTCGCGCGCGCCTTATGTGGCGGCGCTGGCGGCTGCCCCGCTGATGACCGACGGCGGCCGCATCATCACCATCAGCTCCTGCCTGGGCGAGCGGGTCGGCTTCTCCGGCATCACGCTCTACTCCATGAGCAAGGCCGCCATGACCGGCATGACGCGCGGCCTGGCCCGCGATCTGGGCCCGCGCGGCATCACCGTGAACGTGGTGCAGCCTGGTCCGATCGATACCGACATGAATCCGGCCGATGGCGAGAATGCCCCGGCGATGACCGCCCTGACCGCGCTCGGCCGCTATGGCAAGGCCAGCGAGATCGCAGATACGGTGGTCTTCCTGGCCGGACCGGGCGCCAGCTACATCACCGGCGCCCAGATCAACGTGGATGGCGGCGTCAACGCGTAAAACCCGCGACCGGCGGCGCCCTGGCGCTGCCGGTTTTCCGCCGCTTTCCCCGCCAGCGCGGCATTTGGGAACCTGTTGCTCCGGCAAGCGTTGTCAATTCAGTTTTGGGTCAGTCCGGACGCGCGACATGGCGACTTTTCTTGTCACCGGAGGCTGCGGCTTCATCGGTTCCCACCTGGTGGACCTGCTGGTGCGCCAGGGTCATCGCGTGCGCGTGCTGGACAACCTTTCCAGCGGCCGGACCCATAATGTGGCACCTGAAGCCGAGTTGATGATCGGCGATGTGGCCGATGCCGCCATCGTCGCGCTGGCGATGAAAGGCGTGACCGGCTGCTTCCATCTCGCCGCCCAGGCCGGCCTCCAGGCCTCGGCCGAAGACTGGCTCGGCAGCCATCGCACCAATCTCACCGGCACCCTCACGGTATTCGACACCGCGCGCAGCCGCGCCGTGCCGGTGGCCTATGCCTCTTCGGCCGCCGTCTATGGCGACAGCGCCGACCAGCGCCTGTCGGAAATGGCGCCGACCAAACCGCTCAGCGCCTATGGCGCCGACAAGCTGGGCTGCGAGGCGCATGGCCGCGTCGCCGCCAGCCTGCATGGCGTGCCCAATGCCGGCCTGCGCATCTTCAATGTCTATGGCCCGCGCCAGGACCCGGCCTCCATCCAGGCCGGCGTGATCAGCATTTTCACCGCCCGCATCATGGAGGGTGAGCCGATGCCGGTGCATGGCGATGGCGAGCAGACGCGCGACTTCATCTTCGTCGCCGATGTCGCCGCGCATCTGGTGGCGGCGATGGACCGCCTGCTGGAACGCCAGCGCGACGGCAAAGCGGCGGCCAGCGCCGTGTTCAATGTCTGCACCGGCCAGGCGACGCGCATCCGCGACCTCGCCGCGTTGATCGCGCGGCTCAGCGGACGTCCATTGCGGCAGCAGTCAATGCCCGCGCGCCCCGGCGATATCCGCCGCTCGCTCGGCGATCCCTCAGCCGCGATCCGCCATCTGCGCATCGCCGCCACCACCGCGCTGGAAGACGGCCTGCGCCAGACGCTGAGCCGTCTGCAGCCGCCGACACCGACGGACATCCCCGGCCTCGAACCGGTCACGCCGTTCGGCGTCCACTGGTCGAGCCGCCTGCTGTCGCAGTAAGCGGCGCACCACGCACCGTCACCATCGGGCTTGCCCCTGCACAAAGATCGTCACCCTCGGGCTTGCCCCGAGGATTGAACCTCTCTGCTGAAGGACGCGGGTATACCGCCCCCCAGTTCGTCATGGCCGGCCTTGTCCCTGCACAAAGACCGTCACCCTCGGGCTTGCCCCGAGGGTCCATCCCCTCTCGATGCCAAGTGCGATATCAGGCTAGCGTGTCGTAAAGGTCGCGCCAGTCCGGATTGGCGGCGTGGATCAGCCGCAACTTGCTGGCCCGCAGCCAGCGTTTGAGACTCTTTTCGCGCTGGATGGCATCGCGGATATTCTCATGCCGTTCGACATAGACAAGGCGCTTGAGGCCGTGCTTCTTGGTGAAGCCCTCAGCGACGCCTTCGCGATGTTCCCAGGCCCGGCGCGCAATATCAGACGTCACGCCAATGTAAAGCGTGCCATTCGGCTTGTTCGTGATGATGTAGACCCATCCCCCGGCCATCGCGTGACGCTGGCATGGGATGGACCCTCGGGGCAAGCCCGAGGGTGACGATCTTTGCTTTGCGTGCTAGTTACCAGCCATGTCCGCCACACCATCTCCCGCCCCGATCATGCCTGCCATCGCCGCCGGGCTGCTCTCCGCCTTTGTCGGCTTTGCCTCGTCCTTTGCCGTCATTCTTCAGGGCCTGATCGCGGTCGGCGCCAGCCAGGCGCAGGCAGCATCCGGCCTGATGGCACTCAGCATTGCGATGGGGCTCTGCGCCATCCTGCTGTCGCTGCGCACCCGGATGCCGATCAGCATCGCCTGGTCGACGCCGGGCGGTGCGCTGCTCGCCGCCAGCGCCGGCCACGAAATCGCCGGCGGCTTTGCCGGCGCGGTCGGCGCGTTTCTCATTTGCGGCGCGCTGCTCACGCTGGCCGGCCTGTGGAAACCACTCGGCCGCGCCGTCGCCGCGATTCCTTCGGCACTCGCCAATGCCATGCTGGCCGGCATCCTGCTCGGCCTGTGTCTGGCGCCGGTCAAAGCCGTCGCGGCGCTGCCGGTGGCGGGCCTGAGCATCGTCATCGTCTGGGCGCTGGTGGCAAAGTTCAAACGCCTCTATGCGATGCCGGCCGCCGTGCTGGTGACGCTCGGCTTCATCATGGCGGGCGGTGAACTCGGCATGCTCGATCTCGCCACGCTATGGCCGCAGCCAATATTCGTCATGCCGCAGTTTTCGTTCGAGGCGCTGCTCGGCATCGCGCTGCCGCTGTTCATCGTCACCATGGCCTCGCAGAACATCCCCGGCATCGCCGTGCTGCAGGCCAACGGCTATCGCCCCGATCCGGCGCCGCTGTTCCGCGAGACCGGGATTTTCTCGGTGCTGGGCGCGCCGTTCGGTGGCCATGCCGTCAACCTCGCCGCCATCACCGCCGCCATCTGCGCCGGACCAGAAGCCCATCCCGATCCGAACAAACGCTGGATCGCCGCGGTGGTCGCTGGCATCGGCTATATCGTCTTCGGCCTGCTGGCCACGGCGGCGACCGCGGTGTTCAGCGCCGCACCCCCTGTTTTGATTCAAGCTGTCGCGGGTCTCGCTCTACTCGGCGCCTTTGCCAATTCGCTGGTGACGGCGCTATCGGACGCCGAAAGCCGCGAGGCCGCCGCGATTACCTTCATCGTCGCCGCCAGCGGCCTGACCCTGTTCGGCATCGGCGGCGCCTTCTGGGGGCTGATCGCCGGCGGCGCGATCCTGGCGCTGACGCGGTGGAAGCGCCAAGGCTGAACAGCCGCCCGAGACGGAACCTCGGCGGTGGCAGCGGGTTAACCTTTCAGGAGGAACCCCACGATGTCCGAGCCGAAACCACAGACCCCGCCACCCGACGACCAGACTCCGCAGGACAAGGTGCCGGGCGATAAGCCCGACTACAAGAAGCCGATCGGCGATCCGCCCAATACCAAGCCGCCGGCGGTGGCGATCGGCAAACCGCAGGTGACGCTGGAGCCCGGCGAGAATGGTCGCAGCACCGGCCCGACCCATACCGAGCCGCTGGTGAAGAATTCGCCGCAGAGCGAGCGCGTCGGTCCCGGCACCTATGGCAACGACCAGTTCGCCGCCGAACACCACGACGACTTCGTCGATGACGGCGAACTGCCCGAAGGCCTGTGCGATCCGCAGGAACATTTCGCGGGCGGCCGGATTCGCCCCACCGCGAAACCGAAGGAAGACCGCTACGGCCGCGTCGGCGGCGAAGGTAAGGGGTAGCTACTATTTGCTAGAGCCCAACGCCTCAGAATAATTTACAGAGAGTTTTTGCAAAGTGACGGCGCCATACTCAAATGGCACCTTCCAGCAGTCGCGCTCTTTTGATTCCAACAATGCTCTTTCTATTTCTGGCCAACAATGAATTAAGTGAGCCGCTTGAATATGCCTTTGCGCTTGCGCCCATTGGCTTGAAAGAAACACTCCAATCACACCAGATTCAGCGATAGCTTTTATTTGGTGCGGACGGGCGAGCATTTTTCTATCACCAGATAGAATTACTTGCCCTCCCTCTCTTGCAAAACGAGGGATCCAAGTTTCGTCGGCGGTCCGGGCATCATGCACATCTCGAACATGCGAAATTTCCCAGCCAGCGCGCAGCACCAGCATTTGAATGGCGCGAACAATTTTAGGTGCAATATGTTCGTCCGCGCGGATTTTCAACTGGGCAGCCCTAATTCGAACTCGACCGCCTCCTGAACTAATTTCCGATCCAACTCAAACCAATCAGATACCGCTTCATAGCTGCCATTTTCAGCTTTCCAAGCTTGGAAAATCGCATCCGTCGGAACTCCAGCGGGTTTCACTATTGGTTGCCCGTATGCAAAGACGGGGTCGAGATAAATGCTGGGGAATTCCTTCGGCTTTGGCTGCCATCGCTCTGCTAATCCAGAGGCAGGATCGAACTCAATCCCACGCGCCAAAACATTCTCCAGTATCACGTACATCTCGTACTGCTTAGTCACCAGATTAAGCAGAGTATTGTCTTTCAACTCTTTGGCTGTTTTTAGAAAAACCTCTTTCCTGTCTGTCATGAACTTGACGTTAGAGGTGGCAAACGGGTGATGTTGATTTAGTTCTTGTCGCGCAAACTCAGCAGCCTTTCGCAGAGTTTGCAGGCTAACCCCTTGCGCACGAAAATGATCAACAAACCTGATCTCGAGTAAATCCCAAAAACCCACCTCTTGGATTTTGGAGATCGGTTTATATTGCCTCGCGATTATGGGGCCCGCATTGCTACGCTTATAGCCTGTCAGCCACCCGGTTATCCGTCCGGTATTTTGGATGTTAAGCAGGCGCGCGGCTTCACTGACGGTATAAAAACCGCCTGCAACAGGATCTGTTTGCCTTTTATCTAAGGTAACAACAGTCATAGGGCCTAGGTCCAAATTCCCAGCCATCGCACGAACTAGCATTTATTAGATTATATAGTGTTTGATTAGGGCAAGGTAAATTTGACCACAATAGTTAATATCGCCCCGCCTCAAACATCAGTGATCGCCCGCGTCTGCGCCATCGAAGCGCGCGCCGCCATCCGCTGCCACCACTGCGCCAACTGCGGATGCGCCATCATCATGCTGCGGCCCTCTTCGGTCATCGCCAGGCAGGCCAGCATCGGCGCCGCATGCAGATCGGCCAGCGACATCGCCGCACCGCAGAGATAGCCCTGGTCGCCAAGGATCTCGGCCAGCACCGCATGACAGGCCGCGGCCTTCGGCAGGCTGGACGCGACCTTCTGCTCATCCGCCGCCACACCGCGTCGTGCCTTCGAGACGCGCTCGACGAAAATGCCCCAGACACCGTGTGGATAGAGATAGCTGTCGCAGACCGAGATCGCCTGGTTCATGCGGGCGCGCGCTTTCGCATCTGTCGGCTGCAACGCAGGTCCCGCGAAAGCCTCATCGACATAGCGCAGGATGGCAGCGGTTTCGAACAGCGCGAAGCCATCATGCTCGAAGGCCGGAATCTTGCCGAAGGGCTGCCGTGTCAGATGCTCGGGCGGCAGGCCGCCCGGCCCATGCACATCGACCATTTCCAGCGTGTAATCGACGCCCTTCTCGCTCAGCGCCAGCCGGGCGCTGCGCGTATAGACGCTGTAGGGCGCACCATACAGCAGGACTGTCATTTTACCGCCGCGCTTCCAGCGCCATGCGCACCGCGAGGCCAGCGAGCACCGTGCCCATCAGCCAGCGCTGCACCAGCAGCCAGACCGGGCGACCGGCGAGGAAGCCGGCGATGCTGCCGGCCGTAATCGCGATCACGGCATTGACGCTGACACTGATCAGGATCTGCACGAAGCCCAGCGTGATCGACTGGCCCAGCACATTGCCCAGTTCGGGCGTGATGAACTGCGGCAGCAGCGAGAGATACAGCATGGCGATCTTGGGATTGAGCAGATTGGTGATCAGCCCCATGGTGAAGAGCTTGCGCGGTGAGTCCTGCGGCAGTTCGCGCACCTGGAAGGGCGAGCGGCCGCCGGGGCGTATGGCTTGCCAGGCGAGGAACAGCAGATAGGCCGCGCCGCCATAGCACAAAGCTTCGTAGGCGTAGGGCACCACCAGCAGCAAAGCCGTGATGCCGAAGGCGGCGGCCAGCATGTAGAAGACGAAACCGAGCGCGACACCCCCGAGTGAAATCAAACCGGCGACACGCCCCTGACAGATCGAGCGCGAGATCAGGTAGATCATGTTCGGGCCGGGCGTCAGCACCATGCCGAAGGCGACAAGGGCAAAGGCCAGCAGGTTGGCGGTGGTCGGCATGGGGAAGACTCGCTGTCTGGAGTTTTGCCCAGTCTAGCCGACCGGCATGCGAGGTTCAGCAGCGGAATTGTCGGGGGACATTCCCTGCCCGTCACCCCGGCCAAGCGCAGCGCGAGCCGGGGTCCCATTTTGTGGTGTAAAGAAAATGGGATTCCCGCCCGTCGCGTTGCGCGACAGTATATGTAAGGCGGCAAAGCCGCCGGGCGCGGGAATGACGATGGAGAGGGACTACAACTGGCGCAAAAAAACAGGCAGGCGGGACCCGAAGGTCGCCGCCTGCCCGTACCGTTTTCGTCAGTTAACGCGCGGCAACTTTGGCCGTCTTCGCCGCCTGATCGATCACATCCGACACCACGCCTGCCTGCGTCATGAACACCGCATGGCTGGCGGCGACATTGGTCACCTTGGCGTTGATGCGCTTGGCCATATGCTGCAGCATCTTCTGATCAAACGCCTTGTCGTCGGTGGCGATCACCGCCCAGCTGGGCTTGCTGCGCCAGGCGGCATTGGTCAGCTTGGTGCCAAAGGACGACATGTTGATCGGCACCTGCGCGTCGCGCATGAAAGCGGCATCGGCATCCGTGGTATCAGCGGCGAAGCCGGCCTTGAACAGCTCGGGCTTCACATAACCGTAGCCATCGCCATGCACATCCAGCACGAATTCCGGCGGCGTGGTGAAGCCCTCATACTGCTGCGCCGTGGTCTCGCCGGCATCGGGCGACAGCGCCGAGACATAGACCAGCCCCGCCACATTCGGCGCGATGCCCGCCTCGGTGATCACCGTGCCGCCCCAGGAATGGCCCACGAGAATGGTCGGGCCGTTCATCCGCTCCAGCGCGCGTTTGGTGGCGGCCACATCGTCGGCCAGCGAGGTCAGCGGATTCTGCACGATGGTGACGCGATAGCCGCGCGCCGTCAGATTGTCGTAGACGCCGCGCCAGCCGGAGCCATCGGCAAAGGCGCCATGCACCAGCACGACGTTTTTGATGGCCTGGCTGTCCGGGATGCGGTCGGCGGCGCGGGCGCTGATCGCGGCACTGCCGACGATCAGGCTGGCGGCAACGGCGGCGGCGGCGATGGCATTGCTCTGGGTGGTCATGATCATGTGTCCTTTTTTCGGGAGGGGGGTCTGGGGAGGAAGGATTTAGTCGGCCAGCGTGAGCCGGACGTTCAGGCCGTTGCGGGTGGCATGCGAATAGGGGCAGACGATATGCGCCTGATCGACCAGCTGACGCGCGATGTCTTCGTCCACACCCGGCAGGGCAATGGTGAGTTCGACATCGAGGCCGAAGCCCTGACCGTCCAGGCGCTTGCCGATGCCGACGGCCGCCGTGACGCTGCTGTCATCGGTGATCTTCACCTTGCGCTGGCTGGCGACGAATTTGAGCGCGCCGAGGAAGCAGGCGGCATAGCCCGAGGCGAAGAGCTGTTCCGGGTTGTTACCGGCACCGCCCGGACCGCCGAGTTCCTTCGGGGTGACCAGCGCGACGCTGAAGGCGCCATCGGTGGTGGCAGCGCGGCCGGTGCGGCCGCCGGTGGCAGTGGCTTCGGTGCGATAGAGGATGTTCATGATCGTCTCTCCTGGTTATTTGCGATAATGATTATCGCGATAACTGTTATTTAGCGGTAACCCGGACGCCCGTCAAGCATAATTTTTATCGCGATATCTTTTTTTGTGGTTTATGATCTCCATATGACCGGCAGAGAGCCGACAGGAACCGCCAGGAGGTTGGCATGACCGAGAGAAAATCGAGCAATCCCGCGCCTTTGGACGATCAGCTCTGCTACGCCATCTATTCGGCGGGCATGGCGATCCAGCGCGTCTACAAGCCGCTGCTGGACGAGTTGGGGCTGACCTATCCGCAATATCTGGTGCTGAATGTGCTGTGGCGTGAAGACCAGCAGACGGTCGGCGCCATTGCAGACAAGCTGGCGCTGGAATCGAGCACGCTGACTCCGCTGCTCAAGCGGCTGGAGGCCGCAGGCTTCCTGCAGCGGACGCGCAATCCGGAAAACGAGCGCCAGGTGGTGATCGCGCTGACCGATCAGGGCCGCGCGCTGCAATCGCGCGCCGGCTGCCTCAATGATGCATTGCTGGCGATTTCAGGCCAGCCGCTGGCCAATCTCGGAAAGCTGAACCACGAGGTGCGCGAGCTGCGCGACACGATCTACAAGAGCCTCGGCGGGTGGGACGCGCCGGTGTGAGCATTTGTTCAATTTACAGACGTCATCCCGGGCTTGACCCGGGATCCCATTATTTCGGGCTCAGACAAAATGGGATCCCCGCTTTCGCGGGGATGACGATTGAGGGGCGCAACGAGTGCGTTTCAGCGCGATCACCCTCTCCATGATCACCAGCTGCGCCGCGCCGATCTCGCGCGGATCGCGCTGGTCTTTTGCCAGCACAGCACAAAAAGACCGGACACGAAAAACGGGCGGCCCGGCTTGCTCTGCCGGACCGCCCGCTGTGGCGTGATGACGATGGTGCGTTACTTCTTCACAACACCGCTGTCGTTGAAGACTTCGCCTTTATGGCTCTTGTCGGAATACTGGTATTCCGGCATCGCCTTCAGCTGATCCTTGGTCAGCGTGGTGCGGATCGTGTCGCCGTTATCTGCCACCATTACCGCACCGGGCTGGACCGCAACCGCGCGTTCGCCGAGTCCCAGGAAGCCGCCGACACCGACGATCAGGTTGCGCACCTTGCCAGCCGAGTCGAGCTGCACGGCCTGCACCTCGCCGATCGTTTCATTCTGGGCGTTCTTGATATCGGTACCGACCAGTTCCTTGGCGTCGACGCCCGCCCAAGCGCCACCAGTGGCGTCCGGAGTGGCGGTCATGCTGCTGCCGGACATGCCGCTGCCCGTGTTGCCCGTCGAAGGCGTGGACGACGCCGCCGGAGGCGTGCCTGCGCCGGGCGGGGTGCTGCCGGGGCTGCGGGTGGAATCGGTCTGGGCGAAAGCCGCGCCCCCCAGGCCGAGGCTGATCACAGCGGCGGTCGCGATGAGTCGTGCTTTCATTTTGAATCTCCTGTCTGCGGTGGAACCTGACAGACGAACCCCGGCCTCGCGCGTGTGTTCCCCCGCTTGCCATCGACAAATTGTTGCTTATATGTTCTTTTGGTTGTACCAAAACCAGGCCCGGACAAGGAGAGGCTGCAATAAGGAAAAATAAGGGTGCTATAAGCCCAAATACGCACGGTATAAGCCCGCATAAGACCGATCCAAACACTGCATAAGCCCGCCCGGAACCGGAATAAGCCTGTCGCAAAGGGGCGCGCGGCGGATTTAAGACGCTGATCTGACAGCAGAAAGCTGCGGCAAACTGCGTTCTTGATCCCCTGCCGGCAAGCCGCTACACCAGCCGCGGCCCCCGGCCGCCCACCCTTCTCTTTCCGATTCCGCCATCTCCTTCTCGCTGAGGCTTCGATGATCCCGCGCTACACCCGTCCTGAAATGGCCGCCATCTGGGAACCGGAGCAGCGTTTCCGCATCTGGTTCGAAATCGAGGCGCATGCCTGCGATGCCCAGGCCGCGCTCGGCGTGATCCCCAAGGCCGCCGCCAAGGAAGTGTGGAAGAAGGGCAAGTGGAAGGTCGATCGCATCGACGAGATCGAGCGCGAGACCAAACATGACGTCATCGCCTTCCTGACCAACCTGGCCGAATACGTGGGTCCCTCGGCGCGCTTCGTACACCAGGGCATGACCTCGTCGGATGTGCTGGATACCTGCCTGAATGTGCAGCTGGTGCGCGCCGCCGATCTGCTGATTGCCGGCGTGGATCGCGTGCTGGCCGCGCTGAAAGAGCGCGCCTTTGAATTCAAGCTGCTGCCCACCATCGGCCGCAGCCACGGCATCCATGCCGAACCGACCACCTTCGGCCTCAAGCTGGCCGGCTTCCATGCCGAGTTCCAGCGCGCGCGGAAACGTCTTGTCATGGCGCGCGAGGAAGTCGCCACCTGCGCGATTTCCGGCGCGGTCGGCACTTTCGCCAATATCGATCCCTTCGTCGAGGAATGGGTGGCGAAGAAGCTCGGCCTGCAGCCCGAGCCGGTCTCGACCCAGGTGATCCCGCGCGACCGCCATGCCGCCTATTTCGCGCATCTGGCCGTGGTTGCGTCTTCGATCGAGCGGCTGGCCACCGAGATCCGCCACCTGCAGCGTTCGGAAGTGATGGAAGCGGAAGAATTCTTCTCGCCCGGCCAGAAGGGCTCGAGCGCGATGCCGCACAAGCGCAATCCGGTGCTGACCGAGAACCTGACCGGTCTGGCGCGCCTGGTGCGCTCGGCTGTGGTGCCGGCGCTGGAGAATGTCGCGCTGTGGCATGAGCGCGATATCAGCCATTCCTCGGTCGAGCGCGGCATCGGGCCGGATGCCACCATCCATCTCGATTTCGCCCTGCATCGCCTCGCCGGCGTGATCGAGAAGCTGGTGGTCTATCCCGACAACATGATGAAGAATCTCGACCGCTTCGGCGGCCTGGTGCATTCGCAGCGCATCCTGCTGGCGCTGACCCAGGCGGGTCTTTCCCGCGAGGACAGCTATCGCCTCGTCCAGAAACATGCGCTGAAGATCTGGCAGCATGGCGGCGATTTCCTGCAGGCGCTGCTGGCCGAAAAGGAAGTGACCGCCAAGATCAAGCCCAAGGCGCTCGCCGAGCTGTTCGACCTCGGCTACCACCTCAAGCATGTCGACACCATCTTCGCCCGCGTCTTCGGCAAGGAGGCCAAGCCGGCCAGGGGCAAAAAGGCGGCGTCGAAAAAGAAGGCGGGCCAAAAGTCAAAGCCGAAGAAGCGTTGACTTCCGTGATCAGGCGTCTTCTCCTGAAAAGAAACAGGAGGGACGCCATGATCGAAGCCCTGCGCACACCGGACGACAGGTTCGAGAACCTGCCGGGCTATGCCTTCCGACCGCATTACCTCGAGCAGGCCAATGGCCTGCGCATGCATTACCTCGATGAGGGCAAGCATGCCGGCAAGACCTTCCTTTGCCTGCATGGCCAGCCGACCTGGAGCTATCTTTACCGCAAGATGATCCCGGTCTTTACGGCCGCCGGCCATCGCGTGGTGGCGCCCGATCTCTTCGGCTTCGGCAAATCCGACAAACCGCGCGACGACGCGACCTACACTTTCGATTTCCATCGCGACAGCCTGATCGCGCTGATCCGCGCCCTCGACCTGCATGACGTGGTCCTTGTCGTGCAGGACTGGGGCGGGCTGCTGGGCCTGACCCTGCCGATGAAAATGCCCGAACGTTTCACCGGCCTGCTGGTGATGAACACGGCCTTGGGCACCGGCGACATGCCGCTGACGCAGGGCTTCCTCGACTGGCGCGCCTGGAACAACAAGAACCCGGATATGGCGATTGCCAAGCTGATGCAGCGCAGCTGCCCGCATCTGTCGGACGCCGAGGCGGCGGCGTATGAAGCGCCCTATCCCGACAGGGACTACAAGGGCGGCGTGCGGCGTTTTCCCAATCTCGTCCCCGACGCGCCTAATGCGCCGGGCGCGGCCACCTCGCAGCGCGCGCGGGAGTTCTGGAAGAATGACTGGACCGGCACCAGTTTCATGGCGATCGGCATGACCGATCCTGTGCTCGGCCCGCCGGTGATGCATGGCTTGCAGAAGCTGATCAAAAATTGCCCGGCGCCGCTGGAATTAGCCGAGGCCGGGCATTTCGTGCAGGAATGGGGCGAGCGCGTCGCTGCGGAAGCGCTCGCCAGATTCTAAGTTCCCGCCTTGTCACCCCGGCCTTGAGCCGGGGTCCCATTTTTGGCGGCACCTAAACGGGATCCCGGGTCAAAAGCCCGGGATGACGGCAGCAAGCTGCCGTCACTTCGCGAAGATCGCCGAGTCGTTGGCGAAGGCCTTGAATTCGAGCGCATTGCCCGAGGGGTCGAGGAAGAACATGGTGTGCTGTTCGCCCACCTCGCCCTCGAACCGCACATAGGGCTCGATGATGAAGTTGATGCCGGCCTCGGTCAGCTTCTTGGCCAGCGCCTTCCAGTCCGGGATGCTCAGGATCACGCCGAAATGCTTGGCCGGCACCTGGTGGTCGTCGACCGAGCTATAGGCCTTGATGGTGCATTCTTCCGGCGCCAGATGCGCCACCAGCTGATGGCCGTAGAAATCGAAATCGACCCAATGTTCCGCCGAGCGGCCTTCGGCGCAGCCCAGCAATTCGCCATAGAACTTGCGCGTGGCGGCAATGTCCTTGACCGGGAAGGCCAGATGGAACGGGCGCAGCGCGCTCTTCTGCTGGGGAGCGGCGGTCAGCGGGGCCAGGGCGTTCATTATGAGTTATCCTCGTTTCTGGGGGGCTTAAACTGGGCGGGATACTAGCGACTGGCGCTGAACCGGCAACCGATTTAAACTCGCAGCATGATGAGTTTTTCTCATACTGAACCTGCCCGGATTACAGGCGGTCTGCCCTCGCTGAATGCACTGCGCGCCTTCGTGGCAGCCGGCCGACATCTCAGCTTCACGCGTGCCGCCGAAGAACTGCATGTGACGCAGGGCGCGGTGAGCCGGCTGGTGAAACAGCTGGAGGAGGATCTCGGCGTCGGCCTGTTTCGGCGCGGGCCGCGCGGCCTGGAACTGACCGAGGCCGGCGCGGCCTATCTGCCACCACTGGCCGAGGCATTTGAGCGCATGCAGGCGGCGACGAAGCTGATCGCGCGCCACGGAAAGCGCCCCGCCAACCGCCTGGCGATCACCATGCTGCCGACCTTTGCGATGCGCTGGTTCATGCCGCGTCTGGCGGATTTCCATCAGCTCAATCCCGAGATCGCGGTGGATGTCACCAGTGCCGACCGGCCGGTGGATTTCGCCAGCGAGCCGGTCGATGTCGGCATTCAGTATGGCAGCGGACAATGGCCCGCAGACCTGCATGCCGAATTCCTGTTCGCGGAAACCGTGATCCTGGTGGCGAGTCCGGCCTTGCTGAAAAGCAAACCACTGCATAAGCCTGACGACGTGAAGCGCCATACATTGCTGACGCATTCGACACGCCCCGAAGCCTGGGCCGAATGGTTCGCGGCGGCCGGACTGAAAGGTAATGCCAGCAGAGGGCCCGCGTTTGAGCATTTCTTCATGTCGATCGAAGCCGCGGTCAACGGCCTCGGCCTCGCGCTGGTGCCGGACTTCTTCGTCACGCAGGAACTGCGCGAGGGCCGGCTGGTCGAACCGCTGCCCCAGCTGCGCGTGCAGCGACCGGGCGGCTATTACCTGCTCTGTCTGAAAGGCCGTGACCGCGAGCCCGCCATCCGCGCCTTCCGCAACTGGCTGTTCAGCTGAGGCTGGACTGGCCGCAGTGCTGCCTTATATCGCCCTCACCTTCCTCGCCTAAAAGAAAAAAACATGTCCTCGCTCTCCCAGTCGCGCTCCTATCCCCTGCTGCTCCTGCTCGCCACCGGCATGACACTGGGCATGGCGCCGCCCTTTGCCCGCATCGCGACGCAGAGCGGCATTCCGGTGATCAGCTTCGCCTTCTGGCAGTACCTGCTCGGCGGCCTGTTGCTGCTCGCGCTCGCCATGCTGACCGGCGCGCGGCCGCCACTGCGGCATCTGCGCTTCTATGCGATCAGCGGCCTGATCACGCTGGCGCTGCCCAATGTGCTGATCTTCCTGGCCGTGGCCCGTATCGGCGCCGGCCTGCCCAGCATCGCCTACGCCTTCCCCGCCATGCTGACCTATGCTTTCGCGCTGATGCTCAGCATGGAAAAGCTGATTTGGACGCGCGCCGCCGGTATCGGTCTCGGCGTGGTGGGCATCCTGATGATCCTGCTGCCGCGCACCGGCCCGATCAGCGATGCCGACCTGCCCTGGATGCTGCTGGCCATGCTGGCGCCGGTGTCGCTCGCGGCCGGCAATATCTATCGCACGCGCTACTGGCCCAAGGATGCGCCGCCGCTGGCGCTGGCGTCCGGCACCCTGCTCGGCGCGGCCGGCTGGCTGCTGATGGCCAGTCTGGTCGTCCATGGCGGACTCTATCTGCCATCGACCACAGCACCGGCCGACTGGGTGCTGGCAGCGGCCGGGCTATTCGCCTGCCTCAGCTTCATTCCCTATTTCGAACTGCAGCGCGTGGCCGGGCCGGTTTACCTGAGCCAGATCGGCTATGTGATGGCGGCGACCAGCCTCGGCATCGGGCATTTTGTCTTCGGCGAACGCTATGGGCTTCTCGTTTGGTCGGCGGTGATCGTGATCATTGCCGGCATTCTGCTGGTGAATCGGCGCCCCGCACAAAATTAAGATGGGCATAAAAAAAGCCGCCAGGTTTTGCACTGGCGGCTTTTTTGAAACAGCTCGACGCCGAATTTATGGCGTCTTTTCGATCATCGTGCCGACGCCATGCGCGGTGAACAGTTCGAGCAGCAGCACATGCGGTATGCGGCCATCCAGGATATGCACGGCATTCACGCCGCCGCGCACGGCATCCAGGCAGGTTTCCACCTTCGGGATCATGCCGCCCGAGATGGTGCCGTCGCCCATCAGCACCAGCGCTTCCTTGGCGGTGAGATTGGGGATCAGCTTCTTGTCCTTGTTCAGCACGCCAGCCACATCGGTGAGCATCAGCAGCTTCGTCGCTCCCATGGCGGCGGCAATCGCGCCGGCCGAGGTATCGGCGTTGATATTGTAGGTCTCGCCATTCTCGCCAATGCCGATCGGGGCCACGACGGGGATGAGGTTGGACGTCTGCATGGTGCGCAGGATTTCCGGGTTGATACGCGTCGGCTCGCCGACGAAGCCGAGATCGAGCAGCTTTTCGATATTCGAGCCGGGATCGCGCACCGAGCGGCGCAGTTTACGCGCCTCGATCAGGCGGCCATCCTTGCCCGAGAGGCCGATGCCGGTGCCGCCGGCGCCGTTGATGGCGGTGACGATCTGCTTGTTGATCGACCCGGCCAGCACCATCTCGACGATCTCGACGGTGGCCTGGTCGGTCACGCGCAGACCATCGATGAATTCGCTCTTGATCTTGAGCCGCTCCAGCATCGCGCCGATCTGCGGGCCGCCGCCATGCACCACGATGGGGTTGATGCCGACCTGCTTGATCAGCACCACGTCGCGGGCGAACTGATGCGCCAGTTCCTCATCGCCCATGGCATGGCCGCCGTATTTGATGACCATGGTCTGCCCGGCGAAGCGGCGCATATAAGGCAGCGCCTCGGACAGGACCTTGGCGGTCTGCTGCAGATGCTGTTCCAGCGGTTGCGGCCCGGTCGTTGTCTTCATGGCTGTGCTTCCCGGCGTTTTCTGTGGTTCAAAAAAGTTATAAATCGCGTTCGGCTAAAGCTGCAAGCTCGGCCCGCAGTTCCGGAATGCCGGCACCGGTTTCGCTGGAGGTGACGCGGATGATCGGATGCGCCGCCACATGACGCTTTAATGTCTCTGCCGTGGCAGCCTTGACCTCGGCCAGCGCGGTCGGCCCGGTCTTGTCGGCCTTGGTCAGCACCACCTGATAGATCACCGCCGACTTATCCAGCAGCGTCATGATGTCTTCGTCGCCGGGCTTCAGACCATGACGGCTGTCGACCAGCAGGCAGACACGCTTCAGTTCGGCCCGGCCCTTCAGATAGGCGCGCGTCGTTTCGGTCCAGGCCGCCGCCTTGGATTTGCCGACCGAGGAATAGCCATAGCCCGGCAGGTCGACCAGGGTGAGCGTGCCGAGGTTGAGGTCGAAGAAATTGAGCTGCTGCGTGCGGCCCGGCGTATTGGACACGCGCGCCAGAGTCTTGCGCCCGGTCAGCGCATTGACCAGCGACGACTTGCCCACGTTGGACCGGCCGGCAAAGGCGATCTCCGGGCCACGCGCCGGCGCCAGCTGCGGCACCGTCATCGCGCCGGCGAAGAAATCGCACTGCGCGGCAAAAAGCAGCCGGCCGCGCTCCAGCGCGGCCGGGGTGAAGCTTTCATCGACGGCCGGCAGTTCGGCCATGACGTCTTACTTCTTTTTCGGCTTGGCGGGCGGCGCGGGATCGGGCTTGTCGGCACCGCCGCCGATCTTCACGCCCATGCGGCGCATGATCACATACTGCTGCAGGATCGACAGCGTGTTGTTCCAGCTCCAGTAGATCACCAGGCCGGCGGCAAAGCTGCCGAGCATGAAGGTGAACACCACCGGCATCAGCGCGAAGATCTTCTGCTGCACCGGATCGGGCGGCGTCGGGTTCATCTTCATCTGCAGCCACATGGAAATGCCCATGATGATCGGCCAGATGCCGATGGAGATGATCTGCAGCGGACCGAGATGCGGCACATCCCAGGGCAGCAGGCCGAAGCCGTTCAGCCAGGTGGTCGGATCCGGCGCGGAGAGATCCTGAATCCAGCCATAGAAGGGCGCATGACGCATTTCGATGGCGATGTAGAGCACTTTATAGAGCGCGAAGAAGACCGGAATCTGCAGAAGGATCGGCAGACAGCCGGCGGCCGGATTGACCTTTTCCTTCTTGTACAGCGCCATCAGTTCCTGCTGCATCTTGGCGCGGTCTTCGCCGTATTTCTCGCGCATCTTCTGCATCTCAGGCTGCAGCTTCTTCATCGCGCTCATCGCCACATAGGATTTGTAGGCGAGCGGGAAGAACAGCAGCTTGACGATCACGGTGACCGCCAGCATGGCGAGGCCGATATTGCCGAGCAGACCCTTCAGGTAATCGATGCTGTAGAACATCGGCTTGGTCAGGAAGTGGAACCAGCCCCAGTCGACCGAGAGTTCGAAGCGCAGGATCTTGTGCTGCTCCTCGTAGCGGTCGAGCAGATTGACCTCCTTGGCACCGGCGAAGAGCAGCGTGGTGGCCGCCACCGACTTGCCCGGATCGAGCTGCTGGCCAGCGCCGAGATAGTCGGCCTGGTAGCGGTCGACGCCATTGGCCGGCTTGGCATGGGTGAAGCGCGCCTTCACGGTTTGCTCCACGCCCGGCACCAGCACGGCCTGCCAGTATTTGTCGGTGAAACCGACCCAGCCGCCGACGCTGTCGTATTCACGCGCCTTGTCGTCGATCAGGTCCTTGTAGCTCAGCTCTTTCAGCGTGCCGCTGTCGGCCACCTTGTCGCGGAACACGCCGACCGGGCCTTCATGCAGGATATAGAGGCCGTCGGTGGTCGGGGTGCCATGGCGCGACACCAGCGCATAGGGGAACAGCGTGACGGCGTTGCCGCCCTTGTTCTCCACCGTCTGCGTGACGGTGAAGAGATAGTTGTCGTCGATCTCGACCTTGCGGCTGAACACCAGGCCCTGACCGTTATCCCAGGTCAGCGTCACCGGCTGGCCCGGACGCAGCACATCCTTGTCGGCCGTCCAGCGCGTCTGGCCGGTCGGCAGCGCGACGCTGTTGCCAGAAGCCGTCCAGCCGAATTCGGCGTAATACGGCGACGGGCCGCCGGTGGGGGCGAAGAGATGGATCGGCTTGGAGTCTTTCGCGATGGTCTCGCGGTATTCCGGCAGCACCACATCGTCGATGCGGCCGCCGATCAGGCTGAGCGAACCGACCAGGCGCTTGCCTTCGATCTTCACACGCGGGCTCTCGGCCAGCGCCTTCTCACGCGAGGCGGCCTGATCGACCTGCTGCGCCAGACTGGGCAATGTCGGCAGGCCGCTGGCATCGGGCGCGCCCGGAACCGCGCCGGGCGCCGCACCAGGGGCTGCCGGAGTCTGGGCCTGCTGCTGCGCGACCTGCTGCTGACGCAGCTTTTCCTGCTTCGGCGCTTCGACGAAGAACTGGAAGCCGAGCATGATCGCCACCGACACGGCAATCGCGATGATGAGATTCTTCTGGTCGGACATCAGACTGAGCCTTGCTGTACGGAGGAAACTTCAGGAACCGGCGGGACCGGATCGTAACCACTGCCGCCAAAGGGATTGCAACTGGCCAATCGTCGCACGGCGAGATAGCCGCCGCGCACCGCACCATGCGACTCCAGCGCTTCAAGCGCATAACAGGAGCAGGTCGGCTGGTAGCGGCAGTTATGCCCGACCCAGGGCGACAGCACGAGTCGATAGGCCTTGATCGGCAGGCTGAGAAGTTGTGCGGCCAGGGTCATGCGGCACCGGCGGGCAGGTCGGACCACAGACGCAGCTTCTTTAGCGCGGCTTCGAGATCGCGACGCAAGGCGGCATAGTCGCGCACCGGTGTATCGCGGCGCGCCACCAGCACATAGTCGTGGCCGGGAGTGGCATGTTTGGGCAGGATTTCACCGGCCAGCGCCTTGAGACGGCGGCGGGCGCGGTTGCGGGTGACAGCATTGCCCACTTTACGCGAAGCAGTGAAGCCAACCCGGCAACAGCCGGTCTCACCGGGCGCGGCCTGCAGCAGCAGTCCCGGCAGCGCTATGCGCCGCTCGGCCGCCTGCACCCGGAGATAATCCGCGCGGCGGCGGAGTCGCTCGACACCGCCCGACGCCATCGCGGGTAAATTACGCCGAGAGCTTCTTGCGGCCCTGAGCGCGCCGCGAGGCAATCACGTTGCGGCCGCCCACGGTGGCCATACGGGCGCGGAAACCATGGCGGCGCTTACGCACCAGCTTGGAAGGTTGATAAGTCCGTTTCGACACAGCGGCTCTCCGTCTGACTTCCCATCTTCCGCGGAAAACCGCCAAAAAGATGGTTAAACATAAACACGTTGGGGGCCCGCAAAGGCCCCCGGAAAATGGGTCCCGCTGTATACGGGGTCGCCTGCACAGAGTCAACGCGGGATTTGGCAGGACTTTGGCCGGATTTTCCGCCATTTTGTCGCAGACCCGCCGGACCCAGCCGCTTACCCCGCCAGAACAGGCTTTTGAGCGGCTTTTGCCGGTTGACGCTCCCGGATCAGGCCCCTATAACCGGCCACCGAATTTAGACCACCACTTGGAAAGTTAGAGGTTCATCATGGCCCGTCGTTGCGAAGTGACCGGCAAGGGCGTTCAGTCCGGTAACAACGTCAGCCACGCCAACAACAAGACCCGCCGCCGGTTCCTGCCGAACCTGCATGTCGTGTCGCTGATCAGTGAAGCGCTCGGTCGCGATGTGACGCTGCGCGTGTCGTCGCATGGCCTGCGCTCGGTCGAGCATAATGGCGGCATCGACAACTGGCTGATCAAGACCAAGGACGAGCTGCTGTCGAGCGACGCCCTGACGATCAAGCGCAAGATCAAGAAGGCCCTGGCCGCCAAGGCTGCCTAAGCTTTCTTTCTAAGGCTTTTGAAACGCCCGTCGGGTTCAGCCCGGCGGGCGTTTTCGTTTAAGGCTGGTAGCGGAACACCATCAGCAGCGTGCGCTGCAGGATATTCTGGTTGTCATCCGACATCACATAGAGCCACAGGCTGCCATCCGGCATGCGGCGCATATCCAGCGCTTCCATATTGTCGACCGAATAGGGCGCGGCCCACTCCGCCAGCATTTCGGCTTTCAGCATTGTATCCGAACCGATGGCAGCCGCCGGAATCCGCTGCAGCCGCGCCTTCGGACCGATCACCGGCTTGAAAAATCGCTCGAGCACGATCACGTCGCCATTCTCCAGCGCCAGCGCATCGGTCGGCTTGAAGTCGTCGCGCGCCGGCCAGACCAGATCGCGCCAGTTGCCGTCGCGCCATAGCCATGCGGCATTGCCGTCACCACCATTCAGCGCCTGCATCTCCTCACTGAACAGCAGCAGATCGCCATTGGCAAACGCCGCCATCGCCTCGATGCCGCCGTTGTTGGGTTGCTGTGCCACGCTGGCCGGCACCAACACCGTGGCCGTCGCAACACCGCCCGGCCGGTCGTAGACCCACAGCCGATGCGCGCGTTCGAACGACACCAGCCAGCGCCCGTCCGCCAGATACCGCAGGCCTTCGGCATCATTCAGCACCTTGCGCGTGATCTCGGCGCCGTTGGCGTCGCGCAGCGGCAGGATCTCGGCTGCCGCGATGTCGGTCGGCAAGCCGGCCTCACTGCGCCGGAAGTCGAGTCGCAGCCAATGGCCGGTATCAGAGATCGCCCACAGACCTGCCCCGTCCGCATCCACCGCGATGCCGGAATAGCCGCCGAAACCACCCTGGTCGGCGGCCAGGATCAGGCCACCGAGATAGTCCAGCCGGCCCACCCGCATGTCGCCCCGTTGCTCCGGAGGGGCGGTGGGATTGAGTTCAAGCACAGCCGTACGCACGGTCAACGGCTCGGCGCGGACCACGGCCCCCGTCAGGAGCCAGGCCAGACCGACAAAGCCCAGCAAAATCAGGCCATTCCGATGTTTGGCTTTGCTCGCAGCAGTCATCATTCGCTATGCTTTCCGGGCGGAGGAGCAGACATCAACCATGGCCAACAGTGTAGCAGGCGCAACTCTGACGACGGAACGGCGTACAAGCGGCATGATGCGTGCCCCGGTGCTGTTCGTCATCGCCATGCTGCTGCTGCTCGGCACCATGCTCGGCCTGCAACTTTATCGCCAGTATCATGACGAGATCGCGACAGGTCGCGCAACCGCACGATCGCTGGCCAACCTGCTGGAGGAACATACCAGCCGCAGCTTCGGCGCCGTCGACATCTTCCTGCTGAATTTCGCCGAAACCATGAGCGGCATGGCCGGTACCACGCAGGCTGGCAGCCTGTCGGCTTTGCGCCAGCGCATGAATGCGCGGCTCAGCGAATTACCGCAGGCGCGCGCCTATATCGTGCTGGACGACAAGGGCGACTCGATCATGGACAGCGCCACGGCGGTGCCGCGCAGCTTCAACGGCGCCGACCGTGAGTATTTCCGGGTTCATGCCGAACGCCCGCATGCCGGCCTGTTTGTGGGCGAGCCCGTGCAAAGCCGTATCAACGGCCTATGGGGTATCAGTGTCAGCCGCCGTTTCAACAAACCCGACGGCAGTTTTGGCGGCGTCATCTCGGTCAGCGTCGAGCCCGAATACTTCCACGCCTTCTTTCGCGATGCCGCCATCGGCGCCGGCAATTCGCTGACGCTGTATCATGCCTCGGGGATGCGTATTGCCCGCGTGCCGGATGCCGGCCCCGGCATCGGCACATCGGCCGCCAATCTGGCGCTGTTCAAGCCGCCCTACAGCGAGCAGGCGCGCAGCGACCTGCTGACGTCAGGCGGACTCGACGGTGTGGAGCGGTATCTTGCGGTCAATCGCATTGGCGGCTATCCGCTGGTGGTCGGCGTCGGCCTGTCGCGCGACAACATCCTGGCCACGTGGCGCAGCAATCTGCTGTTCAGCATCGTGGCACTGATCGTGGCGAGCGGTGCCGGCATCGGCTTCCTGGTGGTGCTGCATCGCCAGACCCTGAGCCGTCATTTCGCAGAGCAACGGTTGTCGGATGCGATCGGCAGCCTGTCTGATGGTTTCCTGCTCTATGACGAGCAGGACCGGCTGGTGCGCTTCAACCGGCAAACCGTCGCCATCCTGCCGGCGCTCGAACGCTTCAGCGGCCGCGGCCCGACACCGTTTGCCGATGTGATGATGGCGCTGGAAGACGATTTCGGCGTGCCGCCCTCGGCCGAACGCCGCGCCAGCCGCATTGCCTATCGCCACAAGATGCTGTTCGAGGAAAAACGCGGCTACCAGTTCGAGCGGCGCACGGCCGACGGACGCTGGCTGCGTTTCACCGTCAATCCCACACAGGAAGGCGGCGCGGTCGACATCATCACCGACATCACCGCGCTCAAGCAGGCCGAGACGCGACTGAACGACGCCATCGAGGCACTGGCCGAAGGCTTCGCGCTCTATAGCCGCGACGGCCGGCTGCTGAAGGTGAACCAGCGCTACTACCAGCTGACCGGCCACGATATAGGCCTGGTGCGGCCCGGCGTGAGCAACGAAGAAGTCATGGAGAGTGTTCTGGCGACCGGGCGCGCGCTCGGGCGCGAGGATGAGGCGCAGGCCTATGTGGCATCTTTGCGGGCGGATTTCGCCAATCCCTCGGGCCTGCCCTTCGACGTCCAGGCCCGGCCGGGTTACTGGCTGCGCACGGTGCGCCACCGCACGCTGGATGGCGATGTGATCGCCATCGTCTCCGACATCTCGGATCTGAAGCAGGCCGAGCAGCGCCTGCGCGACGCGATCGAAAGCCTGTCGGACGGCTTCGTACTCTACGGCCCCGACAACCGGCTGGTGCTGGCCAACCGCAAGCTCTACGAACTCACCGGCCACGACCCGGCCCAGGTGAAACCCGGCGTCAGCCACGACGAGATCGTCGACATGGTCGTCCAGCGCCGGCGGGAAATCTGGCCGGGCAGCAGCCAGGACGGCTATGCGGAGATGCTGCGCACCGAACAGCGCAACCCGACCGGCCGTCCGATCGACCGGGAATTCCTGCCCGGGCAATGGCTGCGCAGCGTGCGCCATCGCGCCGCGGACGGCAGCACGATTTCGGTGGTCAGCGACATCACCGACCTGAAGCAGACCGAGCAGCGCCTGCGCGACGCCATCGAAGCGCTATCGGAAGGCTTCATTCTGTTCGGGCCGGACAAGCGCATGATCATGGCGAACCGGCGATACTACGACGTGTTCGATCTGCCGCCGGACAGCCTGCTGCCGGGCACGACGATAGACGAGGTGGTGGATGTGGCGGCGGCGCGGCGCAGGCAGTCCTGGCCGAATTTCGATCACCAGGGTTATATCACCGCAGCACGCGACGATTATCATAATCCGTCCGGTAAACCGGTCGATGGCGAATTCCTGCCCGGCAAATGGCTGCGCAACATGCGGCATCGTACCGCCGATGGCGGCGTGATCCTGGTCGCCAGCGATATCACCGACCTGAAGCTGGCCGAACAGCGCCTGCGCGACGCCATCGAGACACTGACCGAAGGTTTCGTGCTCTACGACAAGGACGGCTATCTCGCGATGGCCAACAGCCGTTATTACGAAATGACGCGGCAGGACCCGAAGGTGGTGCGGCCGGGCACGCATTTCAGCGAGATCATGCGCATCACCGCGATGCGACATGCCGACTACGATCCGAAACTCGATCTGGAAACCTACATCGAGAACCTGACGCGGGAATTCCGCAAGCCGACCGGTCGCCCGGTCGATGCCCAGCCCTTCCCCGGCGTCTGGCTGCGCATGCAGCGTCGCCGTACCGTCGATGGCGGCGTCATCACGGTGTTCAACGACATCAGCGACCTGAAGCGCGCCGAGCAGCGCCTGCATGACGCGATCCAGTCGATCAGCGACGGCTTTGTGCTGTATGACACCGACGATCGCATCGTGATGTACAACGCACAGTTCGTCGACCACAATCCCGGCCTGTCGCAGGTGATCCGCCCCGGCATGACTTTCGAGGAACTGCTCCGCGCAGCGATTGCCGCCGGCGCTCTCGACCTGCGCGGCGCCGAACAGGAAGCCTGGATCGCGAACCGGCTGGACCAGCACCGCAATCCCGGCACGCCCATCGAGCGCCATCTGCAGGATGGCCGCTGGCTGCTGGTGCATGAGCAGCGTACCGCCGATGGCGGCATCGTCGGCATCGGCACCGACATCACCGCGGTGAAGGAAGCAGAGCGTCGACTCTATGACGCCATCGATTCGGTGAACGAGGGCTTCATCCTGTATGACAAGGATGACCGCGTGGTGCTGTTCAACCAGCGTATCCGCGATCATTTCCCCGGTCTTTCCGACGTCATTCAGCCGGGCGCCTCCTTCGAGGACATCACCCGCGCCGGCGTGACCCGCGGCATTTTCCAGACCGGCGACATGGATCCCGAAGCCTGGATCCAGCGTCGCGTCTACGAGCACCGCAACTCCGAGGACGCGCATGAGCGCCGCCTGAGCGACGGTCGCTGGCTGCTGGTGCGCGAGCAGCGCACCGCCGATGGCGGCATCGTCGGCACCGGCACGGATATCAGTGCGGTGAAAAAAGCCGAGCGGCAGATGTACGACGCCATCGAGAGCATCTCGGACGGCTTCGTGCTCTATGACAAGGACGAGCGGCTGATCCTCTGCAACTCGCGCTATCGCGAATTCTATCGCGAGATCGAAGACCTGCTGCAGCCCGGCGCGCGCTTCTCCGACATCCTGAAGGCCAGCCTGCAGCGCGACATGGTCGGCATGGACGAAACCTTCCTGGACGACTGGCTGAACGAGCGGCTGGAGCTGTTCCGCCGCGGCAGCGGCAGCACGGAAACCCGGCTGGCCACCGGCCGCTGGGTGCGCAACACCGAGCGGCGCACCTCCGATGGCGGCATCGTCGGTATCCGCACCGATATCACCGCGCTGAAGGAACAGCAGGAAATCCTGCATCGCAACATCGCCGATCTGGAAGCCGCGAAGCGCCAGGTCGAACAGCAATCCTTCCATATGCGCGAACTGGCCGACCGGTTTGCGGAGGAAAAGGAACGCGCCGAGGAAGCGAGCCGGGCGAAATCCGAATTCCTGGCGATGATGAGCCACGAAATCCGCACGCCGATGAATGGCGTGCTGGGCACCATCGGCCTGCTGCAGAATACCGACCTGTCAAAGCATCAGTACAAGCTGATCACCACGGCGCGCGAATCGGCCGAGCATCTGCTGACCCTGATCAACGACATCCTCGACTTCTCCAAGCTGGAGGCCGGCCGCATCGACCTGGAAGAGATCGACTTCGACCTTTTCCATCTGGTCGAAAGCGCGATCTCGATGATGAACCCGCGCGCCGTGATGAAAGGCCTGCGCATGTCGAGCGACATCTCGCCGGCCACGCCGCGCTATCTGAAAGGCGATCCGGGCCGCCTGCGCCAGATCCTGTTCAACCTGGCCGGCAACGCGATCAAGTTTACCGACAAAGGCGAGGTGCGCATCCTGGTCGAAGCTCGCCGGCTCGACGATGGCCGCTACATGCTGGAGGTCAAGGTGCGCGATACCGGCATCGGCATCGCCGCCGACCAGATCGAGCGCCTGTTCAGCCGCTTCAACCAGGCCGACAGCTCCATCGCGCGGCGCTTCGGCGGCACCGGCCTCGGCCTCGCGATCTCCAAGCAGCTGGCCGAGTTGATGGGCGGCCGGATCGGCGTGGACAGCGAAGAGGGCAAGGGCAGCACCTTCTGGTTCGAACTGCCGCTCAGCGAGGGCCAGACCGTGCAGACCGAAGCGGCCGTGCAGGCCGATGGCCCGGCGACGCTGCGCAGCCTGCGGATTCTCGTGGCCGAGGACAACCAGGTGAACCAGATGGTGATCGGCCTGATGCTGCGCCAGCTCGGCCACCAGTCCGACATCGTCACCAATGGCATCGAGGCCTGCGAACAGGTGCAGAAGGCGCCCTACGATCTGGTGCTGATGGACATGCAGATGCCGGAAATGGACGGCATGACCGCGACCGCCACGATCCGCAAGCTGCCCGGCAAGGCAGCGAAGATTCCGATCATCGCGCTGACTGCGAATGCGATGGAAGGCGACCGCGAGCGCTACATCAATGCCGGCATGGACGACTATGTCGCCAAGCCGATTGCGCTGCCGCTGCTGATCGCGGCGATGAACCGCGTGATGGGCGCCAGCGATCAGGCCGCGGGGGGCGAGACGGCGCCGCAGCCCGGCCCGGCGCCGCTGGATGAAAAAGCCAAGGCAGGGCTGGGCAACCTGCTGGCCTCGCTCAAAAAGCTGAACTGACAGCCTGAAGCTTAGGCCGCGCGGCCGGCCTTCTTCGGGCGACCAAGCCCCTTGCCCTTACCGGGCTCGGGTGTCTCGTCGAACAGTTCGGCGAGCTTTTCCATCATCACGCCACCGAGCTGCTCGGCATCCACGATGGTGACCGCACGCTTGTAATAGCGCGTCACGTCATGACCGATGCCGATGGCGGTGAGTTCGACCGGCGAGCGGCGCTCGATCCAGTCGATGGTTTCGCGCAGGTGTCGATCCAGATAATTGCCCGGATTGACCGACAGGGTTGAGTCGTCCACCGGCGCGCCGTCCGAAATGACCATCAGGATGCGGCGCTGTTCGGTGCGCGCCAGCAGGCGGTCATGCGCCCAGAGCAGCGCTTCGCCGTCGATGTTTTCCTTCAGCAGGCCTTCGCGCAGCATCAGGCCGAGATTGCGACGCGCGCGGCGCCAGGGTGCATCGGCGCCCTTGTAGACAATATGGCGCAGGTCGTTCAGGCGCCCCGGCTGGGCCGGCTTGTTATCGGAGAGCCACTTCTCGCGACTCTGGCCGCCCTTCCAGGCACGCGTGGTGAAGCCGAGGATTTCCACCTTCACCGCGCAGCGTTCCAGTGTACGGGCGAGAATATCGGCGCACATCGCCGCCACCGTAATCGGACGGCCGCGCATCGAGCCGGAATTGTCGATCAGCAGCGACACGACGGTGTCGCGGAAATCGGTATCGCTTTCCTGCTTGTAAGACAGCGGCAGCGTCGGATTGGCGACGACGCGCGCGAGCCGCGCGGCATCCAGCATGCCTTCCTCGAGATCGAAATGCCACGAGCGCGACTGCTTGGCCAGCAGTCGGCGCTGCAGGCGGTTGGCCAGCTTACCCACCACCGACTGCAGATGATTGAGCTGCTGGTCGAGATGATGGCGCAGGCGCGCCAGTTCCTCGGTATCGCACAGATCGTCGGCGCCGACGACTTCGTCGAACTGCTTGGTATAGGCCTTGTAGAGCGCTTCGCGGTTATGGCCCATCATGTCGGATGCGGGCGGGCGGCGGCCCTTGCCGGCTTCCTCGCCGGAGCCGGCGACCTGCTCTTCCATACCGGCTTCGGCTTCCATCTCGACGGATTCACCGCCCGAGGCATCGGCCGCCTCGGCCTGGTCCATGCCGGAAGATGCAGCTTCGCCCTGCTCGGAATCGGAGCCATCCGACTGGCTCTGCGGCTGCTGGCCCTGGCTGTCCTGGTCCTCGCCTTCATCCTCGTCGTCGAGATCGCCGTCTTCGTCATCGACGAGTTCGAGATCCTTGATCAGCTTGCGCGCGACTTTGGCGAAGGCACGCTGGTCGTTCAGATTGGCGAGCAGTCCGTCAAGATCCGGGCCGCCCTTTTCCTCGATCCAGTCGCGCCACAACGCCACCATCTTCTGCGCCTGCGCCGGCACCTTCTCGCCGGTCAGGCGCTCGCGCGCCATCAGGCCCACCACATCGGCCAGCGGCGCTTCCGAGCGATCCTTGACCTTGGCGTAACCCTTCGAGCGGCAGCGTTCGTCCAGCGCCGCATTCAGGTTCTGCGCCACGCCCGCCATACGCGTCGAGCCGATGGCTTCGACACGGGCCTGCTCGATGGCATCGAATACCGCGCGGGCCGTGCCGCCCTGTGGCAGCAGGCGCGAATGCAGGCCGTCATCATGGTGGCGCAGCCGCAGCGCCATGGCATCGGCCAAGCCACGGATCTGAGCGACTTCCGCCGCCGGCAGGTCGCGGCCCGGCACCGGCAGGCGCGCGCGCTTGCCGCGCAGGCCCGGCGTTTCCGGCCCGAAGCTGACCTGCAGGTCGCGGTCATGCGAGATCGCGCGCGTCGCGGCGGTCAGCGCGCGCTTGAACGGTTCGGTCGGGCTTTCCGGCTTGTTGGCCATCGCCAGGACGTCTCCGGCTTAGGCGAGGTCGGCCTTGGCAGCGGTTTCCGGCAGTTCCTCGCCGAAGCAGCGCTGGTAATACTCGGCCACCAGCGGGCGCTCCAGTTCGTCGCACTTGTTGAGGAAGGTGAGACGGAAGGCAAAACCGACGCTGCCGAAGATGCGCGCATTCTCGGCCCAGGTGATCACGGTGCGCGGGCTCATCACGGTCGAGATATCGCCGTTGATGAAGCCGGCGCGGGTGAGTTCGGCCACCGCCACCATGTTCTGGATCGTCTTCTTGCCCTTGTCGCCGGTATAGGTCGGCGACTTGGCCAGTACGATGGCAGTCTCGTCTTCGGCCGGCAGGTAGTTGAGCGTGCAGACGATGCTCCAGCGGTCCATCTGGCCCTGGTTGATCTGCTGCGTGCCATGATACAGGCCGGTGGTGTCGCCCAGACCGACGGTATTGGCGGTCGAGAACAGGCGGAAGGCCTTGTGCGGGCGGATGACGCGATTCTGGTCGAGCAGCGTGAGCTTGCCTTCAACTTCCAGGATGCGCTGGATCACGAACATCACGTCCGGACGGCCGGCATCGTATTCGTCGAAGACCAGCGCCACCGGCGACTGCAGCGCCCAGGGCAGGATGCCTTCGCGGAATTCGGTCACCTGCTTGCCATCGCGCAGCACGATAGCGTCCTTGCCAACGAGATCGATGCGGCTGATATGGCTGTCGAGGTTGACGCGCACGCAGGGCCAGTTCAGCCGCGCGGCGACCTGCTCGATGTGCGTCGACTTGCCGGTGCCGTGATAGCCCTGCACCATCACGCGGCGGTTGTAAGCAAAGCCGGCGAGAATGGCGAGCGTGGTCTCGCGGTCGAAGCGATAGGTCGGATCGATATCCGGCACATGCTCGGATGTCTGGCTGAACGCCGGCACCTTCATATCGCTGTCGATCCCGAACACATCGCGCACGGAAATCGTGGTATCCGGCAAATCATTGGCCGGCATGGAAACAGGCTTGGTCTGAAGGGCCGTCATCGTCACTCTCGGGTTTCTTTTGGGCTTATTATTACGCCGTGGGGAGATTGTTCGACTAAGTATAGCCGCGCGATTGCAGATAGGCATAGGCTTGGGTGATGGTTTTCAGCCGCTCCTCGGCCTCTTTGTCACCACCATTGGCATCCGGGTGATAGCGCTTCACCATTGTTTTATATTGCTTTTTTAGAACACCCTTGCCCAGCGGCAGGTCCAGGCCGGCCAGTTCGAAGCCCAGCGCCACAAATGCCTCGCGCTCACGCGGCGGCAGGCGCAGCTCGGCGGTGCTTTTCGGGCGCGCCTCCCCCATGCGGATGCCGACATCGGCCAGAATGCCGAGGTCATCCTTGACCCAGACCTTGGGGTCCTCGTCCTGCGGCTTGGTACCCAGCTTCCAGGTCGGGCGGTGCCCCAGCGCATCCTCGCGCTGGTATTTCTCGATATCGGCATCGGTCATGCCGCGGAAGAAATCCCAGCCCAGATTGTACTGCCGCACATGTTCCAGGCAGAACAGCCAGCGGCCGTCGCGCGATTCCCGGCTTTTCGGCGCCGGGAAACGCCCTTCTTCCTTGCAGCTCGGATGGTCGCAGCGGCGCAGGCCCTGCCGGCCGAAAGCGGCTTCGGCTTCCAGTCCGAGGAAGAATTTCTGCTGTGCGCGGGCGCGTGCCATGACCCCTAAAGTATGGGTCTGCCGCACAGCACTGGCAAGGCCAGAGACAACGCCTTACCCTGTCGCAAAGCTGCAATTTTCTTGAGTTGACGAGGAGTTTTCATCATGTCGATCGCCGCACGCATCCGTGCCAAGCTGACCGAAGCCTTCAATCCGGCCCTGCTTGAACTGCTGGATGAGTCGGCCCATCACGCCGGGCATGCCGGCATGCAGGGGCTGGCGGCGCAGGAAACCCATTTCCGTCTGACCCTGGTGGCCGAAGCCTTCCGCGGCATGCCTCGGGTGCAGCGCCAGCGCGAGATTTACCGGCTGCTGGCCCAGGAATTCGCCGACGGAATGCATGCGCTGGCCGTCACCGCAAAGGCGCCGGGGGAGTAGACCCCGGCCCGCATGCGGGGCTGGGCCCGCGGACAGGGCCATCACCGCGATCTCCGCCAAAGGGTTGATTCGCAAATGCAACTTCATGAATCGATAATTTCGGAAAGCTACAACCTTTTCCTTTGATAATTCAAAAAGTATCCATTATAGGTTGCGATATGCCGACGACACGCCGCTCGCAACACACCGCCCTGCATGGCTCCAGTCTGGTGACGCGCAACCTGCGTCTGGGACGGGGACGTACCAGTATCCGGCTCGAACGCCTGGAATGGGCAGCGCTGGATGCGATCTGCAACGCGGAAGGCATCGACCGGCATCATTTCGCCATGCAGGTGGATCGCGATCCGATGCGGCGGGAAAAAACCCTCACCTCGCGGGTGCGCAGCGCCATTCTCTCTTATTTCGTGGCGCGCTCGGGCCTGATCGTGCTGCAGCCCGGCAACGGACTGGCCGCCGGCCTCAGCGCAGGACAACCGCAAGAAGGGCGGGAAGAGTCGCGAAACTGAGCAGGGTGGAAACCACCACCAGGCTGGCCATGGTCTGCGGATCGCGATTGTAGCGCACCGCGAAAATGTAATTCACCACCGCCACCGGCATTGCGCACTGGATGATGAAGACGCCACGCGCGGCGCCTTCCAGTCCCAGCAGTTCACTCAAACCGAAACCTGCCGCAACGCCAACAGCAAGCCGCAATGCCGAGAGCAGCAGGCCGCGTTTCAGGTCGTTGACTTTCAAGGTGGCCAGCGACACGCCGAGCGTGAACAGCATCAGCGGAATGGCAATGCCGCCGCCGACCTGCAGGCTGCGCATGATCCACAGCGGCGGATGCAGTTGCAGAAGGTTACCCGCCACGCCGATCAGGATCGCGTAGATCATCGGCGAGCGCAGCACGGCGCCGAGATTGCCGCGGCCGGCGAGGATCGTCTGGCCGAGCGTAAAATTGCTCATCGATGTGACGGCAAAATAGATGATGCCAAGCGCCAGCCCGGGCTGGCCATAGGCGAACAGGCTCAGGGACAAGCCCGCATTGCCGGCATTGGGGAAGGTCAGCCCGCCGACATAGTCGCGCACCGACAGGTTCATCACCCGCAGCATCACCGCGTTGATCGCCATGAACGTCGCCAGCGCCAGCGCCGTCGCCAGCGCCATCGTGCCGATCATGGCGCGATCGACTTCGGCATCCAGCAAGGAATGGATCACCAGGCAGGGTGTGCCGAAATTGGTCACCAGCAGACTGATCTGATCGACCTGATAGGGTTTCCCGCGTTTGGCCCAGACCCAGCCAGCGCCGGCCAGCACCACCAGCGGCGCGATGACCGAAAAAATTTCCGCGAGCAATGCGAGCTGCATGGCGCCTATGATATCCAGATGGGCGACGGCTCAGGCCGCCGCGAGCTGCTCGGCGAGCAGGGTTTCCACCGCCTGCGGCATCACGTCGTTGCGTTCCACCGCGCGACCGATGGCTTCGGCCAGGATGAAGACCAGCTTGCCGTCGCGCACCTTCTTGTCCTGCTTCATATGCTCCAGCAGCACGGCGGGCTTGAACTGCTTCGCGCCATCCACATCGGCAAGGCGCGCCGGCAGGCCGCTTTCCGCCAGATGGTTTTCCACGCGCGGTGCCAGATCCTTGTCGCAGAGCCCGAGCCGGCCCGAAAGATGGAAGGCCAGCGCCATGCCGACCGCCACCCCCTCACCATGCAGCAGACGCTGCGAATAGCCGGTTTCGGCTTCTAGCGCATGGCCAAAGGTATGGCCCAGATTGAGCAAGGCGCGCTCGCCTTCCTCGCGCTCGTCGGCTGCCACGATCCGCGCCTTATGGGCGCAGCAGCGCGCCACGGCTTCGGTGCGGAGCGCAATATCGCCGGCGAGAAGCTTTGCGCCGTTCTGTTCCAGCCAGGCATAGAAGTCGGCATCGCCGAGCAGGCCGTATTTCACCACCTCGGCATAGCCCGCCCGCAGCTCGCGCGGCGACAGCGTATCCAGCAGCGCCACATCGGCCAGCACCAGTTTCGGCTGATGGAAGGCGCCGATCAGGTTCTTGCCCTGGCGGCTGTTGATCGCGGTCTTGCCGCCCACGGAACTGTCCACCTGCGCCAGCAGTGAGGTCGGCACCTGGATGAAATCCATGCCCCGACGCAGCACGCTGGCGGCAAAGCCGACGAGATCGCCGATCACGCCGCCGCCGAGTGCGATCAGATGGTCGCGCCGCTCGATCTTCAGCGCCAGCAGCGCCTCGCACAGATGCTCGAAACCGGCATAGGACTTCTGCTTCTCGCCCGGCGGCAGGATGATCGCCTCGCAGCCGATATTCTTCAGCGCCAATGCACGTTTCAGCGTGTCGAGATGCGTGGCGGCCAGATTCTGGTCGGTCACGATCACGGCAAACGGCCGGCGCAGCAGCGGTGCGATATGCTCGCCGGCTGCTTCCAGCAGGCCGCCGCCCACCTTGATGTCATAGGCACGCTGACCGAGATCGACACGCACTGTCTTGGGTGAAGTGCTCATTCTACGTGACCAACCTTGCCATCATCTGCAGCATGGGCCGCCTGCCGATAGGCTTCGGGCAGCACCTGGAGAATCTCTTCCACCACCGCCTCATGCGGCCCGTCGAGACTCGTGACGGTGAATTCGGCTTCGGCATAGACCGGATAGCGTTCGCGCATGAGCCGGTCGAGCGTGCCGCGCAGATCGCCATTGGCCAGCAGCGGACGGTTGCTGCGCCGCGCGCAGCGCTTGGTCAGCACGTCCAGCGAGGCCTTGATCCAGATCGAATGGCCGCGCTCGCGGATACGCGCGCGCGTCTCGGCGTTCATGAAGGCACCGCCGCCGGTGGCCAGCACGATGCGCGGCTGATCCAGCAGCCGCGCGATCACCTTGCGCTCGCCGTCGCGGAAGGCGGTCTCGCCATGTTCGGCGAAAATTTCCGGGATGGTGGCGCCGGCGGCCTTTTCGATCTCGGTATCGGCATCGATGAAATCGAAGCCGAGCCGGGTCGCCAGCCGGCGGCCGACCGAGCTTTTGCCCGCGCCCATCAGCCCGACCAGAACCAGGCTGCGCAGCGCAGCCGCATGGGCAGCCGCGTCCGCACCCTCAACGTCCGCGGCGGCGGACGGAGCGGCCATGGCGGATACGGTGTCGGTGCTGCTCACGCTGAATTCCGTAATACTGGGCGCTGGTGGTGCCGGTATGTTGACTGGGCGGGCCAAATGACCGGATTTGCCTTTGCTGCCCGCCAATTGCCTGCGACCGGCAGCGCCGATACAATAGAGCAATCGAGTCATATTTCCAGCACGCCCGCCGCAGCCCGACCGGCTGCGGGCCGGTTTGTGCCAGTCGGGAGTGTATTTGAATGGCCCGTTTGTCGATGATCCTGGGGCTGGTCCTTATTGTGCTGGTGGGCGGCGGCGTCGCCTTCCTGGCCAGCTGGGATATTCCCGCCCCCCGCTCCAAGGTCGAAAAGGTCATTCCGGCCGACCGGCTCGGGAAATAACCATGACGTTGCGGGGCAAGCTCCGTCCGCGTGCCAGCCTCTTGCTGGCCGGCAGCCTTGTCGCACTGGCGATGCTGCCGGCGCAGGCCCAGCCGATCCGGCTGACCCCGCCCGGTGGTCAGGAGCCTGCCCAGCAGGAGCCGGCGCCACAGCTCACCCCGCCCAACCAGACGAACACGATGCCGGCTGGCAGCCAGCCTCTGGCGCCCCCGGCCATGTCCTCGCCCGTGATGCCGCCTGCCCCGCAGGTCCAGACCCAGACATTGCCGGCGCAGCAGCCTGTGCTGGGCGAAACCACCGGTACTGGTGCTGGCAGGCCGGCCGAACAGGCCGCAGAAGGCAGCAGCAGTCCCAAAGCTGCCGATTTCGTCATCCAGCCGCTCACCGCGCCTGATCCGTCTTCCGGCGGTCTGCTCGATGATGGCAATGGCGGCCTCGGCACCGCGATGTGGCAGGGCTCGAACCGCGCCCAGGCCATGCAGGCACTCGGCGTGCTGCCGGCGCCGGTGTCGGGCACCGCATTGCGCGACCTGCAGCGCCGACTGCTGCTCAGCGTTGCCGAAGTGCCCACCGGCAGCATCGCCACGCCCAGCGTCCTGGGTCTGCGCGTGGCGCAGCTGTATCGTCTCGGCCGCCTGGCTGAAGCCGAGCGGCTGGCCTCGGTCGCCTCGCGCGATCTGAAAGACCCGATCTTCCGCGAACTGCCGTTCGATCTGGCGCTGCTGAAAAACGACCCGGCCAAGGCCTGCGAGATCGCAGCGGCCGGCTTGCGCGACGACGCCTCAGCCTTCTGGCAGAAGGCCACCGTGCTCTGCCGCTACAACGCCAAGGATATCGCCGGCGGCGATCTGGCGCTGAGCCTGTGGCGCGATGGTGGCGGGAATGATCCGGCGTTCAATACGCTGGCCGCCGCTTTGCGCGGCGATGCGCGCGCCAAGGTCGAGAGCCTTGGTGGCGCGAGCCCGCTGCATTTCGCCATGCTGCGTGCCGCGGGACGGCCGCTGCCGAAAGACGCGCTGGACGTCGCCACGCCGGCTTTGCTGGCGGCATTGGCCGGTTATGACAAGGCCGAAGCGGAACTGCGCCTGATGGCCGCCGAACGCGCCGTGCAATACGGCGCCCTGACACCGGAACTGCTGGCCGAGGCCTATGCATCGGCCGAGATCCCCGAGGCGCAGCGCAACGCGCTGCTGGCCAATATCGCCGCCGGCAAGGACAAGAGCGTGCGCGCCGCTGCGCTGCTCTATCAGGCGACCAAGACCGCGCCCGATGCCAGGACCCGCGCCGACCTGATCAGGCACGCCTATGGCCTGGCCGTTTCGCGCGACCTGCTGCTGGTGACGGCAGCCGCCTACAAGCCGCTGCTGAACAACCTGGTGCCCAACGAGAACAGCATTGCCGCTGCGCCGGCCGTGATCCGCATGGCACTGGCCGCGGGCGAAACCGGCACGGCGCGGCTGTGGCGCAACATCCTGCTGGCCCTGCCGCCGGAGCGCGACAATGCCGGCGAGATCGCCGCCGAAGCCTGGCCCCTGTTGCTGATCGCCGGCGAAGACGGCGACTGGCGCGACAGCCGCTACGAAGCCTGGATGGCGGCGCAGGCCGAACTGCCGCCCGCCGAACGCAATGCGCGCGCCGCACAACTGCTGACGCTGGCCGAAGCCGCCGGCATCAATGTGCCGGCCGAAAAATGGGACAACCTGCTGACTGCGGCTGCCGGCAATGATCGCCGTGGCTCGCCCTCTGTTGCCGTGTGGCGCAACCTGCAGCGCGCCAATGCCGCCAAGGCGAAAGCCGAAACCGTTGCGCTGGCGCTCGCCATGCTGGGCGGCAAGGGCAGCCTGGAGATCGACGGTCAGGGCCTGGCGAGTGCGCTCGGCGCGCTACGCGACCAAGGTCTTGTGGCAGAGTCCAGGCAGATCGCGCTGGAAGCGGCGCTGCTGCGCGGCCTGTAAACCAGCGCATCATGGCGAGACCAAGTCGCCACATCGACAGTTTCCTGGAAATGCTGAGCGCCGAACGCGGGCTGGCGCAGAATTCTCTGCTGGCCTATCGCAATGACCTGGCCGATTTCAGCGGCTTCCTCACCGGCCGCAACGAAAATCCCGAAACCATCGGCACCGATGCCTTGCGGCTCTACATGCAGGGCCTGTCGGATGACGGCATGACGGCCTCGACGGCGGCGCGGCGGCTGTCGGCACTGCGGCAGTTTTTCAAATTCCTAGTGCAGGAGAATATCCGTAAAGACGACCCGGCCGCATTGCTGGATGCGCCGAAACGTGCGCGGCCTTTGCCAAAGCTGCTAAGTGAAGACGAAGTCGACCGGCTGCTGACCGAAGCGCGATCTTTGCGCGACGATCCGGCGGAATCCGCACGGCTGACCGCTCTGCTGGAAATTCTCTATGCCACCGGTTTGCGCGTCAGCGAGTTGGTGGGGCTGCGCTGGCCGCCATTCGGCGATGATGCGCGTTTCCTGGTGATCCGCGGCAAGGGCAACAAGGAACGCCTGGTACCGCTGAGCGAGCCGGCGCGGCAGGCCATCGAGGATTATGCCGGCTGGCGCAATGATTTCATCGAAGGCAAGACCTCGCCCTGGCTGTTTCCCTCGCGCGGCGAGAGCGGCTATCTGACGCGCCAGCGCTTCGGCCAGTTGCTGAAGGATTTAGCCGTGCAAGCGAATATAGACCCGAGCAAGGTGTCGCCGCATGTGTTGCGCCATGCCTTCGCCAGCCACCTGCTGGCGCGTGGCGCCGACCTGCGCGCGGTGCAGAAGATGCTGGGCCATGCCGATATCAGCACGACGCAGATCTATACGCATGTGCTGGAGGCGCGGAAACAGGCCCTGGTAAGGCAACATCACCCGCTGGCTAAGCTATAGATTCCACAGGGCTTTCCGACCTACCCCAACGTCAGGCTTGCCAAATCCGCGCGCGCCAGTTAGCAGGTGCAGCGTACAGAAAAACAGGGACCGAACGAGAAAGCAGGCGCGCCATGAGCTTCAAGACCATCACCCCCGCCCCCGCCCGGCTGAACCGCTGCGAACTGGCGGTCCCCGGCAGCAGCGTGAAGCTGTTCGAGAAGGCCGCGAAATCCGCTGCCGATGTGATCTTCCTCGATCTCGAAGATGCGGTGGCGCCCGACGACAAGCCGCAGGCGCGCAAGAATATCGTGCAGGCGCTGCACGATATCGACTGGGGCCGCAAGGTGATGTCGGTGCGCATCAATGGCCTCGACACCCATTACATGTATCGCGATGTGGTCGAGGTGGTGGAAGCCGCCGGCGACAAGCTCGACCTGATCATGGTGCCCAAGGTCGGCACCGCCGCCGATATCTATGCCGTCGACATGCTTCTCACGCAGATCGAAACCGCCAAAGGCTTCAAGAAGCGCATCGGCATCGAGGCGATCATCGAGACCGCGCTGGGCATGCAGAATATCCACGAGATCGCGGCCGCCTCGCCGCGCATGGAAAGCCTGCATTTCGGCGTGGCGGACTATGCCGCCAGCACGCGCGCCCGCACCACTTCGATTGGTGGACCGAACGCGCTCTATGGCGTGCTGACCGACAAGGACGGCGACAAGCCGCGCGACTATTTCTGGGGTGACATGTGGCACTATGCGATTTCACGCATGGTGGTGGCGGCGCGCGCCAATGGCCTGCGCCCCATCGATGGCCCGTTCGGCGATTTCTCGGACAATGAAGGCTATACCGCACAGGCCAACCGTGCCGCCATTCTGGGCTGCGAAGGAAAGTGGGCGATCCATCCGGCGCAGATTCCGCTGGCCAACACGGTCTACACGCCGCCGGAAGCCGAAGTGACCAAGGCGCGCCGGATTCTGGAAGCGATGAAAGAGGCGCAGGCCAAGGGCCAGGGTGCCGTGGCGCTGGACGGCAAGCTGATCGACATCGCCTCGATCCGTCAGGCCGAAGGCATCGTCAAGCAGGCGGAACTGATCGCGAAGGGGTAGCTCTTTTTCGTCATCCCGGCCGCCCACGGGTCTGTGCTACGCACAGCCCGAGGACAGGCTCCGCCCGAGCCGGGATCCCATTTCCATTCATCGCATAATTTAATGGGACCCCGGGTCAAAAGCCCGGGGTGACGATGAAAAAGTGGTTACGCCGCCGGGCGATCCAGCGGAGCAGCTTCGCTACCCTGCCCGTTCGGCGCATGCTCGAATTCCGGCACCAGCGCGGCGATGCCAGCCACCACCGCAGCCGTGTCGCGCCGCTCGGCATGCTGGATCAGTGCGGCAATCGCGCGGTCGAGTTCGGCGCGGTCGATGACGCGCGGCGCGGCCAGCATCACGCCTTCCTGCGGCGTTGGCACTGTCGTCTCGGCGCTGTGCAGCACTTCCTCATACAGCTTCTCGCCCGGCCGCAGGCCGGTAAAGACGATTTTCACATCCTTGTCGGGCTGGCGGCCAGCGAGCCGGATCATCTGCCGCGCCAGGTCCTGGATGCGGACCGGCTCGCCCATGTCGAGCACGAAAATCTTGCCCTCGGCATGCACCATGTCGCTCGGCATCGCGGCGGCCTGCAGGATCAGTTCGACCGCCTCGCGCGTGGTCATGAAAAAGCGCGTGACATCGGGATGCGTCACCGTGAGAGGCCCGCCATTGGCGAGCTGGCGCTGGAACAGCGGCACCACCGAGCCCGACGAGCCGAGCACATTGCCGAACCGCACGGTGACGTATTGCGTCGAATTGCGCTGAGTGGTGACGCGTTCGAGATCGAGACTCTGGCACACCATCTCGGCGATGCGCTTGGTGGCGCCCATCACGTTGGTGGGATTGACCGCCTTGTCGGTGGAGATCATCACCATGACAGCGACATTATGGCGCTGGCAAGCCTGGGCCACCACATGGGTGCCGCGCACATTGGTCAGCAGGCCCTCGCCGGCATTGGCTTCCACCAGCGGCACATGCTTGTAGGCCGCGGCATGCAAAACAATATCAGGTCGCTGCGCCGCAAAGACGTTTTCCACCGCATCGGCATCGCGCACATCGCCCAGCACCGCCACGCGCGGCAGCGCCGGCATGCGCTCGGCCAGTTCGATGTCGATCTGATAGAGCGCGTGTTCGCTCTGCTCGAAGAGTATAATGGCAGCAGGCTGCAACGCTGCGACCTGGCGCACCAGTTCCGACCCGATGGTGCCGCCGGCACCGGTGACCAGAACACGGCGACCGGCGATCAGGCGGGTCACCGCGCTGCGATCCAGTACGCGCTGCGGCCGGCCCAGCAGGTCCTCCACATCGATCGACTGCACCTGACCGGCTTCGCTTTCCTTGCGGAATTCAGTCATGCGCGGCAGGCGCGCCACGCTGATGCCGAGCTGCGAGGCGGTCTCGACGAGTTCGCGGATGACACGGCCATCGAGCCGGTCATCGGCAATGATGGCGCGACGTGGCCGGTCGATCTCACGCATGTTGTCGATGAGGGCCGGCAGATCGGCCAACCGGCCAAGCACGCGGATGCCGCGCATGTCGCGGCCATGCCGGCCCTCCGAATTGTCAATGATCCCGACCACGCGATACGAGGCCTGGCCGCGTTCCATCTCGCGGATGAAAGTGTCGGCGGCCAGACTGGAGCCGATCAGCACGACCGGCACGCGCTTGTCGTTGCCGCGCCAAAGCACGGTCCACAGGCTGCCATCCTTCCAACTGCGATACAGGATGCGCGGCCCGGCGAGCAGCAGCATGAGAATGAAGAACTGCATCACCAGCGCACTGCGCGGATAATCGGCGAGACGCGTGAAAACGAACAGCAGCGGCACAAAGATCAGCAGAGACAGCAGGCTGCCGCGCAGGATCGCCAGCATGTCGCGCAGCGACGCGAAATGCCAGATGCCGCGATAGAGCCCGGTATACTGGAAGACCACGCCCGCCACGCCGGCGAAGATCAGCGTCGGCAGCCAGGCTTCGAGCGGCGACCACTCGACATCGACGATCCAGAATCGCAGCCAGATCGCCAGCGGCAGCGACACAGCCGCCATGACGATGTCATGCGCTGCCACCAGCAGGACGCGGTGGTTCAGACGCAGGGAAAAAGCGAATCGCGGGCGGTCTTTCATGGGCGGCGCTTATCCTAGCGGTTGTGCCGGTTCCGCGAAATGCCTGCACAGGGCGATTGTGGCCGCCAGGGCGATCACGATGGCGCCGACCGCGATCTGCCAGCCCTGGGTGCTGGCGGCAGCCAGAACGACCAGCATCAGGTTCAGCCCTGCAATCCGCACTGCTACGGCCGCATGACTGCCCAGCTTGCGCGCGCCCTGCTGATAGAAATGGCTGCGATGCGCCTGCCAGACCTTTTCGCCGCGCAAGCCCCGGCGCAGCAGCGTGAACGTGGCATCGACCCAGCAATACATCGGCAGGATCAGCGCGGCGGCCCAATGGCCCGAGAGTGCCAGTGCCAGCAGCAAGCCACCAAGCAGATAGCCGGCCGGGACGCTGCCGACATCCCCCAGGAAGACCTTCGCCTTGCCCCAGTTCCACGGCAGGAAGCCCAAAGCCGCCGCCGCCACGATCAGCCCGGGCGCGACCGCATCGCTCTCCGGCGAGAGGACGCCGATCAACGCGAAGCCGGCGCCGACCGTCACCATTTCGACACCGGTGATGCCGTTGATCCCGTCCATGAAGTTGAACAGGTTGGTGAACCACATCCAGGCAAACCACAACACGATGCGCTCGAGCCAGACCGGCACGTGCCCCTGCGTGACGGTCGCCTCCAGCGGCAGCATCGCAATGACGACACCGACGCTGATGGCCTGCACACCAAGGCGGATGCCGACCGGCAGGCCACCGTTGCGATCATCCAGCCACGACACCAGAGCCAGCACCGCCATCCCGAGCACCACCAGTGCCATGACCGGTTCGGACTGCAGCCCCATCCAGGCGACCAGACCCAGCAGCATGCCGGCCGTGGTCGCAATACCGCCGCCGCGCGGCGTAAGCTCGACATGGCTGGAGCGATCATTAGGGATATCCATAATCGCGCGACGTTGCAGCCAGGCGATCAGCGGCTTCAGCAGCAGATACACGAACAGCCCGGTGCCGATGGCCAGCGCCACGTCGATCAGCCAGCTGTTTGCAGAATCGCTCACAACCCGGCTCCCTGCAGACGCAGCACGCGGTCATAGGCCGCCAGGCTGGCCTCGACGAAATGCTCGACGGAGAATTCGCTGACCGCAATCGCGCGGCTGCGCGCCGCCAGTCGCTGCCGCAACATCGGATCCTGCAGCAGACGGCGGATTGCATCGGCTGTCGCCTTTCCGTCGCCGACCGGCACCAACAGGCCGTTTTCCGCATGCCGCACCACTTCGCGGCAACCCGGCGCATCGGTGGTGACAATGGCCCGGCCGATGGCGGCAGCCTCGATCAGGCCGCGCGGCAGGCCTTCGCGATACGACGGCATGACAATGAGATTCGCGCGCGCCAGCATCGCCGGCATATCCTGCGAGAAGCCCCAATACTCCACGACGCCACTCTCGATCCAGCCCTGCAGCACCGCTTCGCCGATATCGGTCTTGTTGTCGGGATCGCGACGACCGACGAGGACGAAGCGCGCCCGGACACCTTCCGCACGCAACTGCTCAGCCGCGGCAACGAATTCACGCACCCCCTTGTCGCCCAGCAGGCGCGCCGGGAACATTACCACGGGTGCATTGGCGTCATCGATCACCGGCTCGGGCTGCGCGGCAAACGCCTGCATGTCGACGCCGCAGCCCTTGATCATCACCCAACGATTTCCCTCGGTATTGGGCGGGACCATGCCACGTGCCTCGAAAACCGCAAGATCGTCCGGGTTCTGGAAAATCGCCATGCTGCGATCATAGCCTAGCGCCTGGCGATACAGCCACGCGACCAGTCCGCGCAGCAGGCCGGTCTTCCTGTCGGCACGATCCTCGGCCTGGATGAAGATGTAGCCCAGTCCGGTGATGGCATGGATCACGGCCGGCAGGCGCAACAGCCGCGCCGCGATCCCGCCCCAGACCACCGGCTTGATCGAGACCAGGTGCAGCAGGTCGGGCCGCAGCTTCAGATACAGGCCGATCAGCACGAGTAGCAGCCGAAGTTCGGCGAGCGGATTCTGCCGGCTGCGGGTCAGGGGAATCGGATGGAAGATGAAACCCTGGGCCGCCAGGCGGGCGGCGATGGCCGGGTCTTCCGGTGCCGCCACATGGACGGCCCAGCCACGCTTCTGCATTGCCAGGCCGACTGGCAGCCGGTGGGTTGTGAAAAACAGGGCTTCCTGGACGACGATCAGCAACCGGCGGGCCATGATCGCGCTCTACCGGCTGCCGGGGGGCGGGTCAAGTGACTGATTCGCCTCAGACCCGTAACGCCAGCCCCGGCGGGTGGATGTCCCGGCTTTATTGACAGTTGCGGGCCGGGCGGCTACCCCCTACTGGCAGTTTCAAGCGAAAGACCCGCCTTTGTCCCAGCCCATGCCCACCCCGTCTATTGTCGTCATCGGTCTTGGCTATGTCGGCCTGCCGCTGGCTGTTGCCCTGGCCCGACATTTCCCGGTTCTGGGCTTCGATATCGACCGCAGCCGGGTGGACGAACTGGGCCGCGGCGAGGACCGGACGCGGGAAATCGAACCGGAAACCCTGCGCAGCTCCAGCCTGCGGCTGAGCGCCGAGGCGACCGACCTGCCTGGCCATGCCATCTATATCGTCACCGTACCGACGCCGGTCGACGACAAGAATGTGCCCGATCTCGGCCCGGTCCGCTCGGCCTCGCGCACGGTCGGCCAGGCCCTGAAGGCGAAAGCTGCACCGGGTACCATCGTCGTGTACGAAAGCACCGTCTATCCCGGTGTGACGGAAGACATCTGCGGCCCGCTGCTGGAGCAGCTGTCGGGCCTGACCTGCGGCAAGGATTTCTTCCTCGGCTATTCGCCCGAGCGCATCAATCCCGGCGACAAGGTCCACACGGTCGACAAAATCACCAAGGTGGTGGCCGGACAGACGCCCGAAGTTGCCGCCACGCTGGCCGGCATCTACGGCAAGATCACCTCCGGCGGCATCCATCTGGCGCCGACGATCAAGACAGCCGAAGCCGCCAAGGTGATCGAGAACGCCCAGCGCGACATCAACATCGCCTTCATCAACGAAATCGCGATGATCTTCGGCAAGCTGGGCATCTCGACCTACGATGTGCTGGAAGCGGCCGGCACCAAGTGGAACTTCCTGAAATTCCAGCCTGGCCTGGTCGGCGGCCACTGCATCGGCGTCGATCCCTATTATCTGGCGCATCGCGCCGAGGAACTGGGCCATCACGCGCGCATCATCCTGTCGGGCCGCGCCATCAACGATGGCATGAGCGCCTATGTCGCCGAGGCCGTTTCGGCGCGCATCGCACCCGGCGGCAACGTGCTGCTGCTCGGCCTCACTTTCAAGGAAGACGTGCCCGACCTGCGCAATTCCAAGGTCGCCGATCTGGTCGGCCATCTGAAGCGGCTGGGCCATGGCGTCACCATTCACGACCCCCTGGCCGATCCGAACGAGGCGCAGCATGAATATGGCGTGATGCTGGCGCCGCGGCTGGACCAGCTGGCCGGCTTCGACGCCGTTCTGGGCGCGGTCCCGCATGCCGCCTATCGCAATTTCGCCGATGCCGAACTGGCGCGCCTGGTCAAAGCCGGCGGTCTGGTCGCCGACCTGAAGGGCATGTGGCGCGACCGCAAGCTGCCGGCCGGCCTGAAATACTGGACGCTGTAACAGCCATTTGCTGAACGCACTGGACTTCGCTCCGGTGCTGCCCGAAATATGCTGTTCGACAGGAGTGCATGATGTCTGAGCAGATCGACCGCCGTATACCAGTCTCCGTTATCACCGGCTTCCTCGGAGCCGGCAAGAGCACGCTGCTCAACCGCCTACTGCGTCATCCCGATATGGGCGAGACGGCAGTGATCGTGAACGAGTTCGGCGAAATCGGACTCGATCACGCGTTGATCGCCTCCAGCAAGGAAGACACCATCCTGCTCAGCTCGGGCTGCCTGTGCTGCACCGTGCGCGGCGATCTGGTGAATACCTTCCGCGACCTGACGGCAAAACGCGATGCCGGCGAGATCAAGCCGTTCAAGCGCGTGGTGATCGAAACCACCGGCCTGGCCGACCCTGCTCCCGTGCTGCACACGCTGATGAGCGATCCAGTGGTGGCCGAGCGCTGCCGGCTGGAAAGCGTGGTGACGTTGGTGGATGCCGTGAACGGCAGCGGCACGCTGGACCATCACACTGAAGCCGTCAAACAGGCCGCGGTGGCCGATCGCCTGGTGCTGACCAAGGTGGACCTGGCGGAGCAGAAATCGGTACAGCAGCTGCGCCATCGCCTGCAGCATCTCAATCCGGGGGCACCGGTCTTCACCGCCATCGGCGGCGACATCGCGCCGAACCAGCTGTTCAACGCCGGGCTCTACGATCCGAAGACCAAGAGCTTCAATGTGCAGAACTGGCTGCGTGCCGAAGCCTATGGCGGCGACCATCATCATCACGATCATGACCATGGACATGACCATGGGTATGACCATGGGCACGATCATCACGACCATGATCACCACCACGATCATGGCCATGAGCATCATGATCACGAGCATTTCCAGACCGCCGAAGGCAAGCTCGACGTCAATCGTCACGATGCGTCGATCACCTCTTTCTGCCTGACCTTCGACCAGCCGTTCGAGTGGAACACGCTCGCCACCTGGCTCGACCTGCTGGCAGCCTATCGCGGCGACAACCTGCTGCGCGTGAAGGGTCTGGTGAATGTCACTGGCGTCGACCGCCCGGTGGTGATCCACGGCGTGCAGCACCTGTTCCATCCGCCGGCCACCATTCCCGCCTGGCCTGATGACAGCCGGCAGAGCCGCATCGTTTTCATCACCCGCGACCTCAATCGCGAGGTGATCGAGCAGACGCTGACGGCGCTGCAGCAGGCCGAACCTTCGGCACCGCCGCAAGCATGAGCAGGCTGGCGTGACGACAGAACCCGACTTCCCGCCCGCCAGTCCGGCCAGCGATTTCACCGGGCTGATCGCGCTGGGACTTGCCTTCACCGCCATCGTACGCGCCGAGACCGAGGCGCTGCGCAAGGGCGAGCGCGGCAGTTTCGAGGCCCTGACCGCGCGCAAGGGCGAGTATTTCGACTGCATCAAGCAAAGCCTGGCCGCGCTGGAGCCGCAGCGCGCCAAGGCCAAGGACGCGGATCGCAAGCGCTGGCAGGAGGTTGCCGCCGACTGCGAGGCCGCCCTGCAGGAAAATGCCAAGCTGATCGCCGGCGAGCAGCTGCATGCCGCCGCGATGATGGACATGCTGCGCCAGCAGATGCGGCAGCGGCAGACCAGCGCCGTCGGCTATGGCCGCGATGGCAGGCTGAAACCGCGCATATGACCTCCCAGACTGATCTCCCCGGCCTCGATGCCGAGTTGGAGGCCCTGATTCGCAGCCTGCATCGTACGGCACCGAACCGGGTCTTCTCCGCGCATTACAACGGCGCACGGCTCTGGGTGAAAACCGTCGCGGCGCCCCGCCTGCGCTCCTCGGTACTGATGCAGACGATGATCGCCATAGCCTTCGGCCTGCCGATGCTGCAGCCGGCGCGCAATCGCGGCGGTGCGCAGGGGCTAGTGGATGAAGCCGAAGCCCTGCGCAAGCTGGCCGCTGCCGGCTTCCCGGTGCCGCCGGTGATCGCCTGCACGCCGGACTGGCTGGTGCTGGGCGATGCCGGCGAGGCGCTGGAAAGCAAGCTCAACTCGCTGCGCGACCGCGCGCCGGACGACTGCTGGCGACTGATCGCAACTGCGGGCGCCCTGCTGGCCCGACTGCATGGCGCCGGCCTGTGGCATGGCGGCGCGCAGATCCGCAATTTCAGCTGGCGCAACGACGCGCCCGGCCTGCTGGACCTCGAAGATCATCAGCTGCCCGGCATGACCCTGCATGAACGCCAGGCGCGCGACCTGCTGCTCTTCGTCTATTCGCTGACGCGCTACGACCGCAATGCCACCAACCCGCGCCTGCCGGCGCTGGCGGCCGATCTGTTGCGCCAGGCCACGCCGGAGGTGCGCACCTGCATCCGCCGCCTGCGTCGCCGCATGGCCTGGCTGCTGGCGCTGGCGCGCTGGCTGGCACCGCATGCCGGACGCGATGTGCGCCAGGCCGCCGCCGCCGATGCCGCGCTGGCCGCGGCGCTGAAAGACTGATTACAGCCGCTTTTCCATGAACAGGCTGAGCGGATCCGGGCCATAGCTGCCGAAGGGTCCAATCTCGCGATAGCCATGGCTGCGATACAACCCGATGGCTTCGGGCTGATGGATGCCGGTTTCGAGCCGGAAGCAGCTCTGCCCGCGCTCTGCCGCATGCGCTTCCAGGGCCTCCAGGATGCGGCGACCGAGCTTTCGCCCGCGCGCCGATGGCGCCAGATACATGCGCTTGATCTCGGCATAGTCGCCGCGATTGGCCACGGCGCCGAAGCCGAGCAATCTGCCATCGTTTTCGCGCGCGACGAAGAAGGCTATGTCGGGCTGCTGCAGGGTCGAGACATCCAGCAGGTGGTTGCTCTCGGCCGGATAGAGCGTGGCATACCAGTCATCCGCCGCCTGCAGCAGCGCGACGATATCCGGCTGGTCGGGGTTTTCGATGGCGATGGAGATGGTCATCAGAAAGCGGGCAACCCGATGCTGCCGACATTGATACCGCGCCAGTTATTCAGCGGCTGCTCGACCAGCGGGCGGATCTGTTCGCGGCCTGCATCGTCCAGCAGCTTGAGATGTTCGAGCAGGCCACCAAGTGCGGTCTGCGCCGCGCGCGCCGTGCCATCCAGCACCTTGAGCGCAATGCCAACGCCCAGTTCGGCCGAAGCCGCCGTATAGACGCCCTCCGCGCCGGTCTTGGCGATGAAGCGCCCCTTACCGGCCTGCATCACGACTGTGCAAAAGCGCCCCGTACCTGCAACATAGAAGGGCTCGGCGGCCACGGCGGCGGCCAGGCGCTGCGCGGCCTTGGCGCGCTCCGGCGCCAGACCCGTACCGGTGATGAAACGGGCAAAGCCCCAGGCCAGATTGTGCAGCGGGATCGCCATGGTCGGCATCGAGCAGCCATCGGTGGCAAACTGCCCCGCCGGAATCTTCACCTGGCAGACATCCTCGATGGCGGCCGTCACGCGGCGCTGCACCGGATGCTCTGGCTTCACATAGCCGCGCACATCCTCGCCCAGATGCGTGGCGACCGAGACCATGCCGGAATGCTTGCCCGAGCAGTTGTTGTGCAGGTTGGTCGGCGCCTTGCCGTCGCGCGCGAGCTGCCGCGCCGTCTCTTCGTGATAGGGCCAGTGCGCGCCGCATTCCAGGTCGTCTGCGCTGCGCCCGATCCGCGCGAGCCAGGCGCCGGCGGTTTCGGTATGGCGGGTTTCGCCGCCATGGCTGGCACAGGCCATCGACAATTCGCTCTGGCTTAAGGAGAAGGCATCGGCGGCGCCGCTTTCCACCAGCGGCAGGGCCTGGATCGCCTTGTTGGACGAGCGCGGGAAGATCCAGTCCTGCGGATCGCCCCAGGAGGCCAGCACCTTGCCGTCGCCATCCACGATGGTGGCAACCACCGGATGCCGGCTTTCCACTTGCGCGCCGCGCCGAACCTCGACAATAAAGGGCCGCGCACCGGGCGCAGGCAGGGGGGCGAAGGGATTGCCCATGGCGGTATGCTCCTGTCCAGAATCCGGTGGTCTTATACACGTAAGGAATGGAACTGGCGATGCGCGGCTTTTTCGGAATTGGCGTTGAAGGCCTGAGCAAGCCGATGAATGCCGGCAACCTGTTCCGGACGGCGCATGCCTTCGGCGGCAGCTTTGTCTTCACCATCGCCGCGACCTATTCGGTGAAGGCCGCACGGTCGGATACCAGCAAGACGCCGCACAGCCTGCCCTGGTATCTCTACGACACGCCGGCCGAACTCGCGCTGCCCGAAGGCTGCCAGCTGGTCGGCATCGAACTGCTGGACGATGCGACCGAGCTGCCGAGCTTCCGCCATCCGCTGCGCGCCGCTTATGTGCTGGGTCCCGAGATGGGCTCGCTCAGCCCCGCGCTGCTCAAGCGCTGCGACCATGTGATCAAGATTCCGACCAGCTTCTGCGTCAATGTCGGCGTCGCCGGTGCCATCGTGATGTACGACCGCCTCATTACCCTGGGGAAGTTTGCCGAGCGGCCGCTGTCGCCTCTTGCCAATGTCGTCGGCGGGCCTGCGAATCCCGGCGGCCGACACCCGAAACGGAGCCTCTGATCCACCCGCCTGAATTGCGGGCAATCTGGAGTTTCACGGCACCTCCGATTCGGAACAATCTCCAAGCGAATCAAACACCTCATTCACTTTTCCACACGCCCCTGCCATAGTGCCCGGATGGGGAAGAGAAGATGAATGTGAGCAGCGCACCATCAGGCATTACAGAAGCCGGCGGCGGTATCGTCCTGTGCCAGGACGCGCATTCGCTGTCCGAGCGCCGGGCGCTGACGATGATCGGGCGCGTCTGCCGCGACTATCTCGACGAGAATATCCTCACACCGCTCGAACTGTTCCATCACGCCGGTCATGCCAAGCTGCTGATCAATGCCGAAAACCTGTATGCCACCCTGGTACAGCGCGCCGCCGTGGCGCAGGCGCAGGCCACCAATTCGGCGGTGCGCGACAAGGTGAAAAAGCTGCATGCCATCACCACCGCGGCCTTTACCCAGATCGAGGCATTCCAGAAGCGTCTGCCAACCACGCCGCTGACGCATCGGCTGCTGACCCAGCTGAACGGCTCCGATCCGCTTTACGGCACGCGGATCGCCTATTGCGCGCTGGCACATCATCTCAACCTGTCCAAGACCTGGACCGAAAAGTCCGGCCGCGTCCTGGCGCTGTTCGATGCCACCATCGAACCCGCAGCAGTGGCCGTGCTTGATGAAGTGCTGGCCGAGATCCTGCAGGCCAAGACGGCGGTGCCGGAACTGCTCGGCAAGTTTCGCGATGCCAGGCTGCGCATCATCCAGCTGATGGCGCTGCTGGACAGCCGTTACGCCATCGACGACGACGCCTATCCCACCGAATTTGCCAACAAGCTGCATCTCCTCACCGCCAAGCATCAGATGCCGGCCTTGCGCGAGGCGGTGATCCAGCTGGTGCGCCGCCTGCTGATCTCATCGGTGCCTTTGCTGTCGGAGGAGCCCGCAGAGGAGTTCCCCGCCACACGCGAGGTCTATGCACTGCTGACCAAGGAACGCGACTTCGCCATCGAACTGGGCGCCGCCGACCTGTTCGAGAAGCGCATGGTGCGACTGGTGACGGCGGAAAAGCTGAGCCGGCTGATCCCCGGGCATTTCTCGGCGCCGAAGCTGATGCAGGGCCTCAAACTGTTCGAGGAAAGCATCGGCGAAGGTCCGAAAGAGATTCTGCTGAAATACATCGCCTATCTGTTCGAGCATCGCGACCTTGAGAAGGAATTCGTCGATCCGGCCTATTCCAACGAGGAAAAATCCGAGATCGCCCAGGAACTGCGCAAGAAGCTGATCAGCGCCGGACTGTCCGATCATCGCCGCGAGCAGTTCCTTGGCATCCTTGATGCGCTGATCCAGCGCATCGGTCACGACCAGCGCAAGTCAACCCGTACCCAGTGCGGCCCGGAAGACCATGTCCTGCTGGAAGGCAACCGCATCCCGCTGAAGAACTGGAGTGCCATCGGGCTTCTGTTCGGTCCGATCACCGGCACATTTCTGGAAGGCGAGCTGCTGAAGCTGACCGTGAAGATCAAGAATCCCAAGCTGCAGATCACCTTCGACGCCGAAGGCGATGTGGTGCGCTATAGCGACGAAGGCTTCGTGGCGATGAAATACCGCTGCCTTGATGCCCAGATGGCCAAGAAGGTGGCGCTGTATTTCGACCCGCTGGCAGGCGCGCGCGCCTGATCCGCCCTCCCCACCCGCATAAGTCGCACTGGCCGCACAAGTCGCTTTGAAGCCCTGCCGGGCGGCGTTATGCTGTCTGCCTGGGGTTCAGTTTGGGGGGGAACAGCCATGCGCGCAGTTGCTGCAGGCTTATCGATCGCTTTGCTCTGTGCCGTTGTGCCACCGTTTAACGCCCTGGCACAACCCGCCCAGCCGGCCCAGCAACCCGCACTGGCCGCGCCGCCCCGCAGCATCGCCGACATCGTCGCCATTCTCGACCAGGAAAAGCCCGATCCGGCCAAGCGTGCGCAACTGATCGCGCAGGCCGAAGCGGTCGAGCCGCCAGGGCTGGATGCGCGCCAACGCAGCCAGTTCCTCTGGGATCGCGCCCAGGCGGCACTGCTGCTCGGCCGCGTAGAGGCCGTACTCGTCGATGTCGCAATCGCGGCCCAGCTCGCCGATCAGGTGGGGGCGGATCCCTATCGCATGTATCAGGTGACGGCTGGCGTGAAGCGCTATCTGGGCGACCTGCAGGGTTCACTGGCGCTCTATACGCAATTGGCCGAAACGGCGAACAAATCCCGGTTGCGCGGGCGTACGATGAATGCCTATCGCACCGCCGGTTTTGTGGCGATCGAACTGGGGCGCCTGGACCTCGCAGAACAGTTTGTCGGCTATTCCGAAAGCGTGTATCGCGAATTGTCCAGCGGGCGCGCGAATACCTTCATGCATCAGACCAGCTGGCAGTCTGAAATCGACCTGGCCAAAGCTCAGATCGCGGCTGCCCGTGGCCGCCATGAGGAAGCCGAGCGGCATTTCCTCGCTGCCATCGCCAATACCCGGGACGCCATCGAAAAATCCAAACATTGGCAGGAGCGACCGGCAGCCGGCGTGATGGAATACGGCAACGACATCACCCTGACGCGGCTGGGCGAGACCAAGCTCGCACAGGGGCGCATCGTCGAAGCTGAAGTGGATATCCGGCAGGCGCTGCTCGGCCTGCTGCGCCGGAATGGCAAATACTTCGGTCCTACGGCGCAGGCCGTCTCTGCCCTCGCAACGGTTCTGGTCGAGCAGGGTCGCTATGCCGAGGCTGAGAAACTGGCCCGGACCTCCATCGAGATTCTGCGCGATATGGGCCTGGACGAGAATACCCTGCAAATTATCAACGGCAAGCGCGCGCTGGCCAATGTCCTGATCCTGCAGCGCCGCTGGCAGGATGCGGCGGCACTGTATGAGGAGGTTTTCGCCAGCACACAGAGCAACAGGGAGAATGCGCGCGGCGGCGGCAGCAACCGCGTGTCCAGTGGCCGCGTGCTGGCACTTGCCCGCACCGGCCAGTCGGCCCAGGCTGTCGAAGTTTCCAATCGCGTGCTGACCTCCACATCGGCGCGCCTTGGCGAGCGCCACTTCGACACCGCCATGGCGCGCGGCGTCGCGGGCGTGGCCCTGGCCGCGGCCGGCCAGGATGCCGAAGCGATGGCAGCCTTCCGCGCCGCCCTGCCCATCATCACCAGCAATTCGCGTCAGGCGGATACCGAAGAAGCCACCTCGGCCTCGCGCGATTTCTATATCCAGACGATTGTCGAGAGCTACATCGTGCTGCTGGCCAAGGTGCAGGGGACGCCGCTGGCCGCCGGCATCGATGCCGGCACCGAGAGCTTCCGGCTCGCCGATGCCGCCCGCAGCCGCAGCGTGCAGCGTGCGCTTTCCGCATCAGCGGCGCGTGCCGCCGTGCGCGATCCGGCGCTGGCCACACTCATCCGCGACGAACAGGACGTGCTGAAGCAGATCGCCGCGCAATTCGGCATGCTGAGCAACCTGCTGGCCTTGCCACCCGAGCAGCGCGACGACAAGGCGATCCACAGTTTACGTGTACAGGTCGACAAGCTGCGCGACTCCCGCGCCAAGACGCGGCAGCAGATCGAGAAGCAGTTCCCTGAATATGCCAGCCTGATCGATCCGCGCGCGCCCTCCACCGACGATGTGCGCGCAAGCCTGCGTCCCGGCGAGGCGGTGGTGTCCTTCTATCTGGCGCAGGACAACAGTTTCGTCTGGGTGGTGCCGAAGGATGGCGCGGTGCAGTTCGCCGCCAGCCCGGTGGGCGCCGCCGAGATCGAGCAGAAGGTGAACCGCCTGCGCCGCGCCCTGGAGCCTCAGGCCGAAACGCTGGGCGACATTCCCGCTTTCGATCTTGCCCTGGCGCATGAGTTGTACCGCACCCTGCTGCAGCCGGTGGAAGCCGGCTGGAAACCGGCGAAAAGCCTGTTCGTGGTCAGCAATGGCGCACTCGGCCTGCTGCCGCTGGCGCTGCTGCCCACCGCTCCGGCGACAGTCGACATAAAATCTGCGCCGCTGTTCGATGGCTACAAATCCGTGCCCTGGCTCGCCCGCACGCATGCCGTGACGCAGCTGCCCTCCACCGCGGCCCTCAAGACCCTGCGTGGCCTGCCCGCCGGCAGTGCCAGCCGCGCGCCGCTGATCGGTTTCGGTGATCCGCTCTTCAACGCCGAACAGGCCGCCGAAGCCGCCAGCGAAGCCCCGCTGCGCATTGCATCGAGCGATCCGGTGGCGGTCCGCGGCGCCAAGCTGAAACGCCGCAACGCGCCGCAGACCGAAGGCGTCAACAGCGCCGAACTCGGCCAGCTGCCGCGCCTGCCCGACACCGCCGACGAGCTGCGCTCGATCGCCGATGCCATGCGGGCCGATCTCTCGAAGTCGGTCTATCTCGGCAAGGCCGCCAACGAGAAATTCGTCAAGCAGGCCAAGCTGGATGGGTACAAGGTGGTGGCCTTTGCCACCCATGGCCTGATCCCCGGCGAGCTGAACGGCCTGACCCAGCCCGCACTGGCACTGACCGCACCGCTGGTCGCCGATGTCGATGGCGACGGGCTGCTCACCATGGACGAAATCCTCGGCCTGAAACTGGATGCCGACTGGGTGGTGCTGTCAGCCTGCAACACCGGCAGCGGCGCTGGTGCCGGGGCGGAAGCAGCGTCTGGTCTAGGCCGCGCCTTCTTCTATGCCGGTACGCGCGCGCTGCTACTGACCAACTGGTCGGTGCATTCGGCCTCGGCACGCGATCTGGTCACCGACCTGTTCCGCCGCCAGGCCGTCGATCCGAAGCTGGGCCGCGCCGAAGCCTTGCGCCAGGCGATGATCGCGCTGCTGGATGGTCCGGGCTATCAGGAAGATGGCAAGACGCTGTTCAGCTACGCCCACCCGATCTTCTGGGCGCCCTACTCGCTGATGGGCGACGGCGGTTGAGTAGGGGCGGCTGAAGCTACTTCTCCGTCAGGTCACGCACGGTCTGCGCCGGATCTTCCGGTATGGCGGCAAGGCGCAGGTCTTCCGCACTGGCCGCCTCACGTGGCGCCAGCGGTTCATACAGCCGCACCGGCTGCGCCCGGCCGACCACGCGCACAATATCGACACGGCGCGCGACAACCGCATCGCCAGCTGCCTGCATCGTATCTTCGCTGACCAGAATGGATGTGCCATAAGCCTTGTTAGCGCCTTCCAGCCGTGACGCCAGATTCACCGCATCGCCCATCGCGGTATAATTGAAGCGGCGCGGCGAACCGATATTCCCGATCAGCACCCGACCCGTATTCAGGCCGATGCGGGTTTTCAGCATATGGCCGGCCACGGAGAACCGCTGCGGATCGGCCCGCAACGCGGCCTGCATTTCCAGCGCGGCACGCATCGCCTGTTCGGCATGGCGCGGCTCATCGACCGGCGCCCCGAAGACGGCGACGATGGCATCGCCGATATACTTGTCGACGAAGCCGCCATGGGCCTCGATGATGTCGGTCATGGTGCTGAAATAGGTGTTCAGCCCCTGCACCAGCGTGGCGGCGTCGCAGGATTCCGAGATCCCGGTGAAACCCGCGATATCGCTGAACAGCACCGTCACCTCGCGCTCCTCGCCACCCAGCGCCGGCATGCGGCCACCGGCGACCATGCGGTCGACCACCACGGGCGGCAAATAAAGCGAGAACAGCTTCGCGATCAGCCGTCGGTCGCGGTCCGACACCGCAAAGCGATACGCCACCGTGGCCGCCGCCGTCGCGGTCATGGCCGCGGCCAGGCTGAGCCAGGGCATCACGCCGCCGCCCTGCAGCAACAGGACAGCCGAGAAAGGTAACAGCAGAATGGCAACGGCGATTCCGGCCAGACCGGCGCGCAGCTGCAGCAGGAATGCCGCCGCCGCCGCCAGCAATGACAGAAGGACGGCGACACCAACGGAAGACATCGCCGACCAGTCGCGCAGCGGCCGGCCGTCGAGAATGTTGTTCACTGCCGTGGCATGGATATAGACGCCGGCGATACTGTCGCGCGGCGCGGCGGTCAGCTTCATCGGCGGGTGGATGCAGCGCGGCGGCGCGGCTTCGCCATCGGTCATCTTCACGAAACGTCGCGAGGTGAGGCGGCGATCCTCTACGTCCAGCACGGTGGCAAGGATCACCACCCGGCCGGCGAAATGACCGCGGAAATAGTCGCTGTGGCCTGCGGCGGCGCAGGCATGCAGATCCGCCAGGGAATAGGTTGGTATCGCGCCTGGCGCCGTATTGAAATCGAGCAGCAGGTTACCGGCTGCATCTGTCGGTGGCATGACGGACGCGCCGGCGCGCTGCGCCAGTTCGGCGGCCAGGCCCGCCTCTTTGCCATCGGCCGCCGCAAAGGACAGCGGCAAACGGCGGATCACGCCATCGGAATCCTCAAAGGCATTGAGCGGCCGGATATTGGCGGCGCCGCCAACCGCCACCTGCTGCGACGGATGCGGCAGGATCGGATGCGCCGAATGCTGCACCTTGCCCAGCACCAGCTTGCCGGCACGGGCGGCATTGCGCAGCGCGATCAGGAAGTCGCGTTCATAGCCGCGCTGCAGATTGTCCAGCGAGGTGGAGTAGACCACGTCGAAGCCGACCACCGCCGCCTCCGCCGCCACCGCATTCAGCACCGGCGCCAGCAGCGGCGACCAGCCGGCCTGCGGCATCTCTGAAAACGGCGGGCGGCGGTAGGTTTCCTCATCAATCGCCACGACCGCCACGCGGCTCGCTGAAGCGTCCTGCGCCAACAGCGCATGCCGCAGCGGCACCAGCAGGTCAAGCGAGGCGCCGCGCAGCCAGTCGGCAGCCGGACCACTGGCAAAGCCAATCGCAGCCGTCAGCGCCAGGGCGCCGACGACCGCGAGGTCGCGCAGTTTCGCCGGCGTCATGAGACGAGCCTAGAAGCGAACCAGACGCAGCAGCAGCGGTCCGGCACCCTCGGCGGCATCCATCGAAATATGGAAGATCGTGGATTGACCGTTCAGCTCGACGCGGTAATACCCGCCGGCATCCAGCTTCTTGCCGGTCTTGCCATAGTCGAACAGCTTGCCGGTCACGTCGAAGGCCTGCACGGTCTCGGCGACATCGAGCCGCTCGATGGTGAGCTGGCCGGGCCGCACAATCTGGAACGCCGGCGCGGTATACATCAGCACGGCGCTCGGCTGCGGGATCTCGGCGCGTTTGCGACCGCTGCCCGGCTGGCCGCGGAACACCATGGCGGCGCTCTTGCCGGCCTGGCCCTGCGCCAGCTGGTTGGCTGCGGCGCATTTCAGTTGCTCGGTCTGCAGCTTGGCCCCGCCCGCCACTTTCGAGCCGGTCTCGCCGATGGTGACGCTGCCGCCACCCGTGACGGTCTCGCGCGTGCAGGAATTCATGTAGCCGAGCACCAGTTTCGTCCCGGCCGGCAGCGCGATGGTCTTGCCGGCGCTGAGGAAGTCGAAGACCTCAACGCCCGCCACGGCGCCCGACAGATCTTCGACCACAGCGGCCTGCTGCGCCTGCGCGGCACCGGTAGCGAGCAGCAGCGCTGCCGCCATCATCATGGACTTGAAAAACCGACTCATTCCTACCCCCCGGCTGCCTTGGCGGCAGTCTAGCATGGCACGGCAGTCGCGACAGGGATTGTCACTGCATCTCCGTACCGTTGCCATCCTGCTCCTGGCGTTCCAGCTCGGCTGTGATGGCGGTTGCGACAGCGGCGAATTCCGCCCCCAGATAGTGATGCAGGCCGGCGGTCACCAGCGGCGGCCCGGCATGCGTGGGGCGGGTTGGCAGGCGGCCCTCGCGCAGGGCCGCGGCCACCACCGTATCCTCGGCCAGGAAGCGGTCGATCAGGCCGCCGGCATAGGCCTGCAGCAGCTCGATCTGGCTTGGATAGCCGTACCCGCCGCCCTGAACCGGCGCCTGGCGTTCCTGCCAGACCACGCCGAGGACGAAGCCGACCGGGCCGGCCGCAGCCTGCTCGGGATTGCGCGCCCAGAGCCGGCCGGTCATCGTCACCAGCGGCGGCGCGACCCGCAGGAAAGGCCGGGTATATTCCAGCTCGACGCCGGCCAGCCGCATCAGTTCGCCCTGCACCTCGCCGGAATTGAAGGCGACGACGCCGCGCCGCCCGGGTAGGCCGACGAAGGCCACATCGGGGCAGCCGATACGCGCATACAGCGCCTGCATGGTATTGGCCTGGCGCCGCAAGGCCGCGTCATTGTCGATGAAGGCGATCTTCTGCGGGCAGCGCAGGGGTTCGGCTGCCAGAGCCGGCGACGCGACCATCAACAGAACCGCCAGCAGCAAAAACCGCACCGAACGCCCCGGATACACCCTGTCCCCACATTCGGACACAAGCGCCACGGCAAGGCAACAAAAAGAAAAACCCCGGTGGATCGCTCCGCCGGGGTTTCTGTTTCAGGCGATAAGGCGTGCCTTACGACACGTCGCCTTCGTCCTTCTTCTTGCGCATGGCAGCCCCCAGGATGTCGCCGAGCGACGCGCCCGAGTCGGTGGAACCGAACTGTTCCATCGCCTTGCGGTCTTCTTCCATTTCCAGCGCCTTGACCGACAGGGTCAGCTTGCGCGCCTTGCCGTCGATGGTGACGATCTTGGCATCCAGCTTGTCGCCGACCGAGAAGCGGTCCGGACGCTGTTCGTCGCGGTCGCGGCTCAGTTCGGTGCGGCGGATGTAACCCTGCACGCCATCGCCGACGGCGATGGTGATGCCCTTCGGATCGACCGCGGTCACCGTGCAGGTGACGACGCTGCCCTTCTTCAGGTCACCGAGCGACTGGAACGGATCGTTGCCCAGCTGCTTGATGCCCAGCGAGATGCGCTCCTTCTCGACATCGATGTCGAGAACCTGAGCCTGCACCACCTGGCCCTTCTGGTATTCGGTGATGGCCTGCTCGCCCGGCTTGTTCCAGTCGAGATCCGACAGATGGACCATGCCGTCGACGCCGCCATCGAGACCGATGAAGAGGCCGAATTCGGTGATGTTCTTGATCTCGCCTTCGATGTTCGAACCGACCGGATGCTTCTCGGCGAAGGCATCCCACGGATTCGACATGCACTGCTTCAGGCCGAGGCTGATGCGGCGCTTGGCCGGATCGACTTCCAGCACCATCACTTCGACTTCCTGCGAGGTCGAAACGATCTTGCCCGGATGGACGTTCTTCTTGGTCCAGCTCATTTCGGAGACATGGACGAGGCCTTCCACACCCGGCTCCAGCTCCACGAAGGCGCCGTAGTCGGTGATGTTGGTGACGCGACCCATGAAGCGGGCGGTGACCGGATACTTGGACTTCACGCCCTCCCACGGATCGGCTTCCAGCTGCTTCATGCCGAGGCTGATGCGCTGGGTTTCCGGGTTCACGCGAATGACCTGCACCTTGACGGTCTGGCCGATCGAGAGAACTTCCGACGGATGGTTCACGCGACGCCAGGCGATGTCGGTGACATGCAGCAAGCCGTCGACGCCGCCGAGATCAACGAACGCACCGTAATCGGTGATGTTCTTGACCACGCCGTCGAGGATCTGGCCTTCCTTGAGGTTGGACACCAGCTCGCTGCGGGCTTCGGCGCGGCTCTCTTCGAGCACGGCGCGACGCGAGACAACGATATTGCCGCGGCGACGATCCATCTTGAGGATCTGGAAGGCGGTCGGCTGGCCCATGAGCGGACCGATGTCGCGCACCGGGCGCACATCGACCTGGCTGCCCGGCAGGAAGGCGACGGCACCCGACAGGTCGACGGTGAAACCGCCCTTGACCTTGCCGAAGATGACGCCTTCGACGCGCTGGTTGGCGTTGAAGCTCTGCTCCAGCTTTTCCCAGGCTTCTTCACGGCGGGCCTTGTCGCGGCTGATCACCGCTTCGCCCATGGCATTTTCAATACGGTCGAGGAAGACCTCGACCACGTCGCCCACCTTGATCTCGGCGGCGCGGCCCGGACCGGCGAATTCCTTCACAGGAACGCGGCCTTCGCACTTCAGACCGACATCGATGAGGGCAAAATCATTCTCGATCGCGACGACGATGCCCTTCACCACCGAGCCTTCCATGGCGGAAGACGAGGTGAACGACTCTTCGAGCAGCGCGGCAAAATTCTCGTTGTCCGCGGAATACTGTTCCGCGGCAGCCTTAACGGCAGGACGCTTGGCCATATTTTCTCCTAGAGAGCCCCGGGGGTTGGTGGCCTGCCGGACGTCTTAAGTCCGAGGGGCATGCAGGCATCCGGCGCGACGCGAACGACCGGAGGGTTGGTTGTTGGGCCTGAAACCGGCGTCAGGATTTCAGGGTGGCGGAGACTATATCTGCCGCCGCAGTAACGGCGGCTTCTATAGCCAAATCCGAGGTATCCAGCAAGTGCGCATCGTCGGCGGGCCGCAGCGGCGCGGTGCTGCGGCTGCGGTCCTGTTCGTCGCGCTGACGCAGATCGGCCAGCACGCGCTCGAAGGTCACGCTTTCTCCCTTGTCCATCAACTCCTTATGCCGGCGAGCGGCCCGGACGTCGTCCCGCGCCGTGACAAACAGCTTCACGGCGGCGTCGGGGCAGACAACAGTGCCGATATCGCGGCCATCCAGCACGGCGCCCGGCTTGCCGCCCGGCGGGGCAAAGGCGAAGCGCCGCTGATACTCGAGAAGCGCGGCCCGCACGCCCGGCACGATAGCGACCCTGGAGGCCGCCAGGCCGACGGTCTCGCTGCGCAGATCGGTGGCGGCCAGATCGGACTCTTCCAGCGATTCCGCCATCTTGGCGGCAAAATCGGCATCGGCCGGATCGCCGCCGGCGCGCAGCACGCGGGAGCCGACCGCGCGGTAGAGCGATCCGGTATCGAGATAGGCATAGCCGTATCTGTCGGCCAGCCGGCGGGCCAGGGTGCCCTTACCGGCCGCAACGGGACCATCGACGGCAATCACAACAGAAGAAACGGTCATGGGCGCTTTGCTACCTGCCGGGGGAGCCGGAAACAAGAGTCCGGCCGGGGACGAGTCAGGTCCGTTTCGGGTCGAGTCAGGTCTATTGGGTGCTGACTCAGGTCTATTTGAGGCTCATTCAGGTTCATTCGGTGCTGAGTCAGGTTCGTTGCAGCTCGTTTGGGTTCGTTGGTGTTCGTTTGGCTTCGTTGCGGTTCGCGATACACGCATAAGTACATATAGGGAACAATTTCCGGCCTTCAAGCCAGCAAACCCATGAATACTTATGTATGCGGCTTAAACCGCCGGCCCGCCTTCCGCCGGCTTCGCCCCCGGCCGCTCGCCGGCCAGCACATCGGCGAAGCGGTGATTGACGTCGCGGTGGTTGCCCTCGTCCGTCCGGGTCGCCAGCACCACATCGCGCAGCCGCGCATCCTCGGGCAGTTTCCAGTAGTCGATGGCGATGCGCGGCGCCGGGATATTCTCCTGCCGGCCGGCATCGATCTCTTCCAGATACTGCGTGTAGCTGACCACCGCTTCTTCCTCGAGATAGCCCACCACGCGATGCGCGGTCTTGGGCGCGACGAGATACAGCACGAAGAAGGCGTTGAAGAAGCCGCCCTGCACCAGCAGCACCAGCAGGCGTTCGAAGGCGTTGGGTTTGGCGATGGTGGCGAAGACCATCAGATGCATGCGCTCGTTCTCGGCTTCTTCGAGCAGGGTGTGGATCCAGCCGCGATCATCCTTCATGCGGCGCAAGCTTTTCAGATGCACCAGCATGCCGCCGACCATGCCCGGCACCGCCGCCACGGTTTCCAGCACCACGGCGCGATGGCCATAGCGTTTGGCGAAAAAGGCATCGGCGAAGACGCGCATGAATTTCACCAGACCGAGCGCGAAGCGGTCGGAAAAATCCTGCGGGACGTGATGTCGCGTGGTGTCGCTGGCTGAGGCGGTTGTCATGCGGGTTTCCTGTCGGGGCTGGCTTGCTGTCTGCCAGCCTAGTGGAGCAGTGCCACGGCCGGAAGCTGGATTTCCTCAGGATTCTGGCCCTTTTGGTATGGCGGTCTCCATACCAACGTATGGCACTGCCATTTTACGGCATGACACGAATTTTTCTTCATCCCTGTCGGTGCGCTGTCGGATTGGGCCATACTCCCGCGTCCTTGGAGTCAACAGGAAGCCGCACCGATGCTTTACGCCATCCTTTGCTACAACGATGAAGCCGCCGTCGACGCCTGGCCCAAGGCCAAGGACGACGCGGTGATCGCCAAACGCCGCAGCGTGACCGACAGGCTGGCCGAGAAAGGCCAGCTTGGCCCCGTGCTGCGGCTGATGAACACCACGGCCGCAACCACCGTGCGTTACGGCGCCGAACCCATCGTGATCGACGGACCGTTCGCCGAAACCAAGGAACAGCTGCTCGGCCTGTATGTGATCGATGTCGCCTCGCTGGACGAGGCCGTCGAGGTCGCGCGCCAGATGGCCGGCAAAAACGGCGATGGCGGCAGCGGCGCCTTCGAGATCCGGCCGCTGCGCGCCTTCATCCCCGATAACGTGAAACGGGAGACCATGATTTCGTGACCACCGACCTGACCTGGATCGACACTGCGCTGAAATCCGCCCGTCCACAGGCGGTGGCCGCATTGCTGCGCTATTTCCGCGGCGATCTGGATCGTGCGGAAGAAGCCTTCCAGGAAGCCTGCCTGCGCGCCCTGCAAAACTGGCCCGAGAAAGGCCCGCCGCGCGATCCAGCCGCCTGGCTGATTTTCGTCGGCCGCAATTCCGGCGTCGATGCCGCGCGCCGCAGCCTGAAGCATGTCGCGCTGCCCGAAGATGACAGCCTGACCGACGGCGAGGATGTGCAGGACGACATGGCCGAGCGGCTGGATGGCGCGCAGTATCGCGACGACATCCTGCGGCTGCTGTTCATCTGCTGCCATCCCGATCTGCCGAATACGCAGCAGATTGCATTGGCATTACGCATCGTGTCGGGCCTGACGGTGGCCGAGATCGCCAGCGCCTTCCTGGTCAGCGAAAGTGCCATGGAGCAGCGCATCACCCGCGCCAAGCGCCGCATCGGCGAAGCCGACATTGCCTTTGCCACGCCGGGCGCCGCCGACCGCGCCGAGCGGCTGGGCGTGGTGGCGGCGATGCTGTATCTGCTGTTCAACGAAGGCTATTCCGCCAGCGGCGGCGATGCGCTGATCCGCCAGCCGCTCTGCCTGGAAGCTATCCGGCTGGCCCGCCTGCTGCTGCGGCTGTTTCCCTCCGAACCCGAGATCATGGGTCTCGCCGCGCTGATGCTGCTGCAGCATGCGCGCGCCGCAGCACGCCTTGATACCGCCGGCCAGATCGTGCTGCTGGACGATCAGGACCGCTCGCGCTGGGATGCCGACCTGATCCAGGAAGGCCTTGCCCTGCTCGACAAGGCGATCCGGCACCAGCGGCCCGGCCCGATGCAGGTGCAGGCCGCCATCGCCGCCTTGCATGCGCGCGCGGCAAAACCTGAAGACACCGACTGGACGCAGATCGTGCAGCTGTATGAAACGCTGGAAAAGATGCAGCCCTCGCCGGTGATCGCACTCAACCGCGCCGTCGCGGTCTCCAAGGCGGACTCGCCTGAGGCCGCCCTCGACATGATCGCGCCGCTGGCGCCGGCACTGGCAAATTACTTCTATTTCTTCGGCGTAAAAGGCGCGCTGCTGCAGCAGCTCGGCCGCAACGATGAAGCCCGCATCGCCTTCGACCGGGCCATTGCGCTGGCGCGGACCCCAGCCGAGGCCGCCCATATCCGCCAGCATCTGGATAAGCTGTCGAAAACTGCCTGATATTTTTTGCGGCCCTGTCGGATTGCGATCCCCGTCACCGTCCTTGAGGTATCAACCCCGCAAAGGACCCGAGAGATGAACGCCATGACCAACACGCAGACCACCAAGCGCGAACTGTCGCTGACCCGCGAGATCGATGCGCCGCCCGCCCTGGTTTACAAGGCCTGGACCGAGCATCTGACCGAGTGGTTTGCACCCCGACCGCTGACCACCACCGCCATTGAAATCGACTTCCGCGCCGGTGGCCGGTTCCAGGCGCTGATGAAGGACCCCGCCACAGCAGAGGGGGGCGGCCCGGAATACCCGCTCGACGGCGTCTTCCTCGAGGTGGTGCCGAATCAGCGCATCGTCTCGACCGACGCTTTCACGCCGGGCTGGCAGCCGACCGACAAGGCCTTCATGGTGGCGATCACCACCTTTGAAGACCTCGGCAACGGCAAGACGCTGTATACGGCGCGCGCCCGCCACTGGTCGGATGAAGACCTGCAGGCGCATGAGCAGATGGGCTTCCACGAAGGCTGGGGCCAGGTGGCCGACCAGTTGATCGAGGTGGTGATGAAGCTGAAGAAGCAGAAGTAAGCCCCTCACCCCAACCCTCTCCCGCAAGCGGGAGAGGGAGCTTCTTCATCCCTCGCCCGCGATAGCGGGAGAGGGAGGGGCCCGCGCGAAGCGTGGGAGGGTGAGGGCCTTTACTCCGCCCCTACTCCCAGCGCCGCAAAATCTCCGCCAGCCCGCCATTCACCTGCAGGTCAGAGAGCGCCAGTTCCAGCCGTGCGGCAATCTGCGGCCGGCTGCGCGGCACAGCGATATAACGTTCGATCTCGTTGAAGGCGCGCGGCAGGAAGGTGATCTGGTCCTGCAGCTGCTCCTTCCGGATGATATGAAGCAGGGTTCTTTCGTCGCCGATGGCGAGCGTCACACGGCCGGCCGACAGCATGCGCAGGAGCTGGCGGTTGTCGCCCGCCGTACTGTCCTTGCGCAACGACGGGTCGGTGTCGAAAGGCACGCCGTAACTGAAGCCATTGACCAGACCGATGATATAGCGCTGCAGGTCGTCGTAGCGATCGAAGCTGGCGGGTGTATTGCGCTGTACGGCAAAGACCGTGCGGCCGGTGCGATACGGGCCGATCATGTGATATTTCTCGAACCGCTCGGGCAGGCCGACGAACTGAAACGCGGCATCGACCTGGTCGCGCTCCAGTTTGTCGCGCACGCGATTCCAGGCCATCGCCTCGAAGCGCGGTTCAGCGCCGGCCTGTCGCACCAGGGCGGTGACGAGGTCGATATCGATGCCGACCAGCGCCTTGCCCTCGAAGAAATTGTAGGGCGCAAAATTGTCGTCGCAGGCGATCGTCCATATCTCGGCGCGCGCCGACGGGACTGGCAGCGCCAGCAGCGCGGCCATCATCGCAATCCAGAGGGAACGCATGGAAGCCTTTCTGACGGCTGGGCCGCAGAGGCAGGTGCCGTAAGCGCAGGTCTAGCACCAACCGCGGCCAACGCAGCCTAAAGAAGCGATAATACGCAGCCGGACGAACCACGCGGCAGGCGACTCTCTCGCCCCTACTCCCAGCGCCGCAGAATCTCCGCCAGCCGGCCGTTGCGGCGCAGATCGGTCAGTGCCTTTTCAAGCCGCGCGGCAATCTCCGGTTTGCTGCGCGGCACGGCGATATAGCGCGGCACTTCGGAGAAGGCCGGCTGCAGCACCTGCATCTGTGTATGCAGACCGGCGTTGCGCGCGAAATGCATCAGCGCCTCGCGGTCGCCGATGATCAGGTCGACGCGGCCGGCCACCAGCATGCGCACCAGTTGCAGGTTGTCGCCCGCCGTCATGTCCTTGCTCAGATGCGTCGCGCCATCGAAGGCCGCGCCATAAGTGTAGCCGCGCACGGTGCCGATACGATAACCGCGCAGGTCATCCAGGCCGCGCACCGCAATGTCGCGGTCGCTGCGTGCGGCAAACACGGTGCGCCCCATGCGATGCGGCCCGATCATGAAATATTTCTCGAACCGGTCGGGCCGGCCGACAAACTGGAAGGCGGCATCGACCTCCCCGCGTTCCAGCATGTCCTGCACGCGGCTCCAGGGCTGCGGCTCGAAATCCACCTCGGCGCCGGCCTGTTTCACCAGGGCAGCGACGATCTCGGCATCAAGGCCGACCACCTTGTCGCCATCGACAAAGTTATAGGGCGGGAAATTGTCGTCGCAGGCGATGCGCCAGACCTCGGCCGCGTCTGAAGACGGCACGTGGAACAGCAGACCGGCGGTCACGATTGCGACAAGGACGCGCCAGCGCATGAAGGCTCCAAGGATGGCTCACGGCGGATTGCCTCCGCCATTGCGCGCCAGCCTACAGCAAGTGTCGGAGTACGGGAATATTCCTCAAGCCCCGTGGGCGTGTTTCTCATTTGCCCATGACGCAGGCAACGGGCTAATTCTGCGGCATGGAATGGGCGTGGATACCGATCACCATCTGGGCGGCGGCCTGCCAGACGCTGCGCACCGGCCTGCAGAAACAGTTGAAGGGCCGGCTGAGCACCAATGGCGCCAGCTTCGTGCGCTTCGCCTATGGCCTGCCGCTGGCGGCCGCCTATCTCGGTGCCTGCCTGTATTTCACCGGCAAAACACTGCCGCAGGGCCATAGCGAATTCTATGCCTGGGTCGCGCTCGGCGGCGTGGCGCAGATTCTCGCCACCAATCTTCTCATCCTTGCGCTGTCGATGCGCAACTTCGTGGTGGCGACGGCCTATTCGAAAACCGAAGCTTTGCAGGCCGCCGCCTTTGGCATGCTGATCCTGGCCGAGCCGGTCAGCACCGCTGGCGTCGCCGCCATCGTGATCGGCACCATCGGCGTGCTGCTGATCTCGCTGAAGGGCAGCGACAATGCGCTGAAATCCTTCCTGTTCGGCTGGATGGAAAAATCGGCGCTGATCGGCATCGGCTCGGGCGCGCTGTTCGCGGTCTCGGCCATCGGCTTCCGCGCGGCCTCGCTGTCGCTGGGCGAAGACTTCCTGCCGCTCGCCGCCGCCACCACGCTGGTCCATGCCATTGTGCTGCAGATCGCACTGATGCTGGTCTATCTGCTGTGGCGCGAACCGGGCGAGATCACCCGCGTGATCGCCGCCTGGCGGCCCGGCCTGGTGGTCGGCTTTGCGTCCGCGGCGGGCTCGGCCGGCTGGTTCACCGCCATGGCGCTGATGACGGCGGCTTATGTGCGCATGCTGGGCATGAGCGAGATGATCTTCACGTTTCTCATGTCGTATCTGGTGTTCCGCGAAAAGCCGTCGCGCACCGAGATCATCGGCGTGGTCGTGCTGCTGGCCGGCATTCTGCTCGGCTTGGCTGTACGGAAATAAGGCTTGATCGCAGCGGCGGCGCTCACCAAATTAGGTGTATGAGCGACGTGATCGATAACACTGCCCGCAGCCAGTATGAAATGCCCGTCGAGGGCCAGATCGTCTTCGCACGCTATCGCCGCACTGACGGCGTGGTGGCGCTGCTGCATGTGGAATCGCCGGTTGCGCTGCGGGGCACCGGCGCGGCCGGCCGGCTGATGCAGGGCATCGTCGAACTCGCGCGGCAGAACAACGAAAAGCTGGTGCCGCTGTGCAGCTACGCTGTCGCCTGGATGAAGCGGCATCCCGAGACGGCGGACCTGCTCGCTTAGACGGATAGAAGCAAAACGGGCGGCCTCTTTTCAGGGGCCGCCCGCTGCGCTTCAGAAGCGTCTTTTATGCGACGATGAATTTGATCAGGAAGACCAGCGACACCGCCGCCATCACCGGATGGATATCCTTGGCGCGGCCGGTGAAGAGCTTCAGCACCACATAGGTGATGAAGCCGAGGCCGATGCCGGTGGCGATCGAGAAGGTGAAGGGCATCATCACCGCGGTGACCACCGCCGGCAGATATTCGGTGATGTCTTCCCAGTCGATCTTGGCCAGGCTGCTGGCCATCACGCAGGCGACGAAGATCAGCGCCGGCGCGGTGGCATAGACCGGGATCGAGCCGGCCAGCGGGGCGAAGAACAGCGCCAGCAGGAACAGGATCGCCACCACAACAGCCGTGAGACCGGTGCGACCGCCGACGCGGATGCCGGCTGCCGATTCGATATAGCTGGTGGTGGTAGAGGTGCCGAGCGCGGCGCCGGCGATGGTGGCGGTGGAATCGGCCACCAGCGCCCGGCCCAGATTCTTCAGCGTGCCGTCCTTGTTCATCAGGCCGGCGCGCGGGGCAACCGCCACCAATGTACCTGCCGTGTCGAACAGGTCGACCATCAGGAAGGCGAAGACGATGGTGAGCAGGCCAAGCGACAGCGCGCCGCCGATATCCATCTGCAGCAGCGTGGGCGCCAGGCTGGGCGGCGCCGAAACCAGACCGCCGAATTTCGACAGGCCGAGCGCGATACCCAGCACGGTGACGCCGAGGATCGAGATCATGATCGCGCCGGGCACCTTGCGATAATCAAGGATGGCGATGATGAAGAAGCCGAGGATCGCCATGCCGACGGCGGGGCTCATCAGCTTGCCCAGGCCGACCAGCGTGGCGGCATGATCGACGACGATGCCGGCATTCTTCAGGCCGATCAGGCCGAGGAAGAGTCCGATGCCGGCGCCGATGGCGTATTTCTGCGACATCGGGATCGAGTTGATGATCTTTTCGCGCACCGGCAGCAGCGAGAGGATCAGGAACAGGATACCGGAGACGAAGACCGCGCCGAGCGCGATCTGCCAGCTATGCCCCATGCCGAGCACGACGCCATAGGTGAAATAGGCGTTGAGCCCCATGCCCGGCGCCAGCGCCACCGGATAGTTGGCATACAGCCCCATGATCGCCGTGCCGATGGCGGCGGCCAGGCAGGTGGCGACGAAAGCCGCGCCCTTGTCGATGCCGGCATCGCCCAGGATCGCCGGATTGACGAAGATGATATAGGCCATGGTCAGGAAGGTGGTCACGCCGGCCAGCACTTCGGTTTTCACCGTCGTGCCGTTCTCGGAGAGTTTGAAATAGCGATCAAGCATAGGATGTCGTCCCCCATTGCGTCTGGCTGCATCCGCCTTTCGCTGCAGGGCGCGATGCAGCGGCGGTGCGTACCCCCCGGTACGGGCCCCGCCGAATCATGCCTTCGACCTTAGTATGAAATGGGATTGTAAAACACAGAATCCTTGCGACTCGCCATGCAGTTACGAGTTGGGCTAAGACCCTCACCCCACCCCTCTCCCACTGCGTGGGAGAGGGAGCCGGCCAAAGCCCCTCGCCCACGCAGTGGGAGAGGGAGGGGCCCGCGTCAGCGGGAGGGTGAGGGCAAACCGCCTCACCCCTCCGTCCACGGCCAAGCTGCCGGGCTGCCCTGTGGATCGAATCCGCTACCGCCCGTCCCGCTTCTGTGGAATGCTTCGGGCAGGGTTAAACGCTGTTCCGTCCGTCCGAGACCGGCAGCTCAGAACCGGTCCCATGCCGTCCAGGCCTGCCGCATCTCATGCAGCACAGAGGAGACCGATCATGCCCAACGCATCTCAAACCTCGCCCAGTGCCAATTCTTCGCCCAGTGTCGCCGATACCAGTGTAGGCGGCACCCGCGTCGCCGCCATCGTGGGTCCCTATACCGCCGGCAAGACCAGCCTGATGGAAGCGCTGCTGTTTGTCGCCGGCGCGATCCCGCGCAAGGGCTCCGTCGCTGCAGGCACATCGCTCGGCGATGCCAGCGCCGAAGCGCGCAGCCGCCAGATGACCATCGAACCGAATGTCGCGCAGTGCCGCTTCCTCGACGAGTCCTGGGTCTTCCTCGACTGTCCCGGATCGGTCGAGCTGGCGCAGGAAGCGATGAGCGCGCTGATGGTGGCCGATATCGCCATCGTAGTGGCCGAACCCGATCCGGCCCGCGCCGTCACATTGGCGCCGCTGCTGCGCTTCCTGGATGAGCGCCGCATTCCGCATGTGCTCTTCGTCAACAAGCTGGACAAGACCAGCATCCGCATGCGCGACCTGCTCTCGGCGCTGCAGGTGGTTTCCTCCAAGCCGCTGGTGCTGCGCGAGGTGCCTATTCGTGATGGCGATGCGATCACCGGCTATGTCGATCTGGTCTCCGAACGCGCCTATCTGTGGCGCGACAACAAGGTCTCCGAACTGATCGAAATGCCCGACAGCGTGCGACCGCGCGAAACCGAGGCGCGGCAACAGTTGCTGGAAACCATCGCCGATTTCGACGACGCGCTGCTGGAGCAGCTGCTGGAAGACCGCGTGCCGGCGCCGCAGGATATCTACAGCCGGTTGCGCAAGGACCTGGCCGAAGACCTGATCGTGCCGGTGTTTTTCGGCTCGGCCGAACATGGCAATGGCGTGCTGCGGCTGTGGAAGGCGCTGCGCCATGAAGCACCGCATCACGAAGAGACCATGACGCGGCTGGATGTCGACGCAGATGATCCCAAGGCGGGCAGCAGTTTGAGCGCCACCGTGTTCAAGACGCTGCACCAGTCGCATACCGGTAAGCTGAGCCTGGCGCGGTTATGGCGCGGACAGATTGCCGAGAATGCGCAGCTCGGCGGCCGGCGCCTCAGTGGCCTGTATCGCCTGATGGGCGGGCAGAGCGAAAAACTGCCGCAGGCGCAGGCCGGCGACGTGGTCGGTCTCGGCCGGCTGGACGATATCGCCACCGGCCAGCATCTGAATGGCGAGGGCGTGGGCCGCGCGATTGTCGACTGGCCGCGCCCGGCACAGCCGGTGCATGCCTTCGCGCTGCACCCGACCGACCGCAAGGATGATGTGAAGCTGAGCGCGGCGCTACACAAGCTGTGCGAGGAGGATCCCAGCCTGGTGATCGAACAGGGTGGCGGTGAGTTGCGGCTGAAGGGCCAGGGCGAGATTCACCTGAAGCTGAGCCTCGACAAGCTGCAGAGCCGCTTCAATGTCGGGGTGCGCAGCACTGCGCCCCACACCGAATATCGCGAGACGATCCGCCATGGCGTGCAGCAGCATGCCCGCTTCAAGCGGCAGTCGGGCGGGCATGGCCAGTTTGCCGATATCAAGGTGGAGATCGCGCCACAGCCGCGCGGCGCCGGCTATCACTTCGTCAACCGCGTGGTCGGCGGCGCGATCCCGAAGAACTTCATCCCGGCGGTGGATGAAGGCGTGCAGGAGTCGCTGGTGAAAGGTCCGCTCGGATTCCCGGTGGTGGATGTGGCCGTGACACTGACCGACGGGCAGTATCACTCGGTCGACTCCTCTGATCAGGCCTTCCGCACCTGCGGCGGGCTGGCGATGACCGAGGGGCTGGCAAAATGTGCCCCGGTGCTGCTGGAGCCGATCCAGTCCGTCACCTTCACGGTACCGACCGAATATACCGCGAAGGTGCATGCCATCGTGTCATCAAGGCGCGGCCAGATTCTGGGCATCAGCGCCCGCGCCGACTGGCCCGGCTGGGACGAGATCGACTGTTATCTGCCGGAAGCCGAGATGCAGGACCTCGCTGTGGAACTGCGTTCGATGACACTGGGCGTCGGCGGCTTCACTGCGACATTCGACCATCTGCAGGAGCTGGCCGGCAAGCTGGCCGACCGCGTGGTGGAGGACCGGAGGCGAACGCTGGCGGCGGCTTAAACCCGGCTTAGAAAGTCGAGCAGCAGACGCGTGATCTCTGCCGGGCATTCCAGGCTCGGCAGATGCGCCGCGCCGGGCAGCGACTGGAAAGACGCATTCGGCAGTGCCGCCGCCATATCGCGGCTGCGGGCGTGGATATGCGGAAAATCGGCGTCGCCGCAGATCACCAGCGCCGGCGCCGCGATCTCGCCCAGTCGCGGCAGGGCCGTGACGGCATCGACATTTGCCCCGGCCGGCGGCGCGCGCAGGGCGATGCCGTTCATGTCGAGGAAGAGTTCGCGCGCCGCCGCGGCAACGCGACCCTCGGGCTGCAGCGGACCGTCCAGCCACAGATGCGCCTTGATGGCATTCACGCGGTCCAGATCGCCGGCCGCTTCGGCCGCCTTTTGCGTCGCCACCAGCGTCTGGATTTCGGGCGGCAGCACGGGATCCGGCGCGCCCGACACCGAGGGCGAGATCAGCACAAGCCCGCGAATGCGCGCGGGATGCAGCAGCGCCGCATCGAGCGCGACGCGCCCACCCTGCGAACAGGCCACCAGGATCGGCGGCATGCCCTTTGCCACTGTATCGATCACCGTGAGCAGATCGCCAACCGCCGAGTGGTCTTCCTTCTCAGCCACGGTCTGGCCAAAGCCGCGCCGGTCGTAAGCGATGGCAAGATGGTTTGCAGCCACGGCCTCCAGCTGCGCGCGCCACATCCGGCTGTCGCAGACTGCGGCATGCAGAAAGATCACGGGCTGGCCGTTGCCGGTGACCTCGGCAGCCAAGGTCGCGCATCCAGATGCGATCTTACGGTCAGTCCGCATCGGCCACCGCCTTCAGGATGCCGGGATGGAAGCTGGCCGCGTAGGTATAGGTCGGCGCATCGCCGTCGCCGCTATCGGTCTCAAACACCTGCACGGCAACGAACATGTCGACGGTCCTGCCATCGGCGGCGAGCGGACAGGTGAGCCGGCGCGTCAGGCCGACCCGGCCGCTCGGCGCGCGATAGCGCGTCTCGGAATAGGCTGGCAGCCGCGTGTCGCGCGCCAGCCGGTAGAGGCTGTTGACGTAGTCGGCGTAATCCCTGTTGGGATTGAGGTCTTCGATATAGTGGCCGGTGAGATCGAGGCCGGCATGTTCGGCCAGCCGGCTGCCGACCAGACGGAAGCGGAAGCGCGTGGCGTTGTCGGTCGCTTCGATCAGGGCCGCATAGGGCAGCAGTTCGGCGCCGAGCGTCAGCGGATCGCAGGCCGCACGGCCCGGCAGCAGATCCGGACCCCCCTTTTCAGATTTCGGCCGCGCCGCACGCCACAAGGTGAGCAGACGCGCGATGCGGCGGTCCTGCAGCCAGGGCTGTGATGTCGCCGCATCGCTCATTGGTCAGACTCAGGCTGGCGGAATGGTGGCCTTGAAGGACGGCCGCGCGAACAGGCGGTCGGCGAAAGCCGCTGCCTTCTGATACTGCGCGCGCCAGCCGATGCCGGCATACCGGAAATCCATATAGCCGAGCGCACAGGCCAGCGTGACCGTGCCGATATCGACGCGGTCGCCCAGGCCGTTGGCCAGCGCATCGACCTCCGCCAGCGCGCCATGCACCTTCTTCATCTGGCCATCGGACCAGTCGGACCAGCGTTTGTCTTCCGGCCGCAGGAAGCCTTCGTAGCGCGCGAGCAATGCGGCATCGAGCAGGCCATCGCCCAGCGCCTGCTGGCGCAGCGCGTTCCAGCGCGCAGGCCCGGAGGCCGGGAAGAATTTCGGCTTGTCGTGCAGCGTGTCGAGATATTCGCAGATCACGCGGCTGTCGAAGAGATGCAGGCCGTCATCGGTGATCAGGGTCGGCACCTTGGCGACCGGATTGGCGGCGGCCACTTCGGGATTTTGGTCGATCGGCGTGGTCGGCGAGACGAGGCGCTCGATTTTCGCATCCAGGCCGGTTTCGAGAGCAAGCACGGTGACCTTGCGGACATAGGGCGAGGTCGGCGAGTAGTAGAGTTTCATTGTTGAGGCATCCCCAGACTGAGTTGTGCTGTCAGCGCGGGCAGCCTAGCCCTCGCCCGCCGCCAATGCCATGCGGACAATTACGGGAATCCTGCTGGGCGATGGATACATTCAGGCCTGGGCAGGTCCAGGCAAAAAAACGCCGGCTGGCGGGGAGAGCCCGCTGCCGGCGTAAAGTGTCCGTCTCGCCACCCGGGACCGAGCCTAAGCCCAGCAGCCGGGGTACTCGCAGCCCGATGCGCCTCGGCATCGGATGCCGATGAGTACAAAGCAGATTTCATGCCAGCGTTTTCGGGAGGGTTTGGGGCATTTTCGCCCGGCAAAGCCACGTTCGCTGCCCAAGAGGCGGGCGGCTGACCGCACGACTGCCCAGCAGCGAGGCAGGCCGTGCGCGGATGATTAGGGTTGTTTACGAGAGGGGCAGCAACTCGACCGCGACGCCGATCCGGTGCGGACCGCCGCCCAGCACCACGCCGCGCACCGGGCTGATATCGCCGTAATCCCGCCCGATGGCGGCAATCACATGTTCGTCCGAGCAGATCAGGTTGTTGGTCGGATCGAGGTCGATCCAGCCATGATCCGGCCCGCACCAGACGCTGAGCCAGGCATGGCTGGCATCGGCGCCGCGCAAACCGGTCTCGGGGTCGTCGCCCGCCTTCAGCGTGCGGATGTAGCCCGAGACATAGCGTGCGGCGAGCCCGAGGCCACGCAACATAGCAATTTGCAAGTGCGCGAAATCCTGGCAGACGCCGGCGCGTTTCTGCATCACGGCGGCGACCGGCGTGAAGATTTCGGTGGCCGCCGGATCGTAGCGGAAATCGGTGAAGATGCGCCGGGTCAGGTCGCGCGCGGCGTCCAGCACCGGGCGGCCGGGCGTGAAACTCTGCAGCGCATACTGGATCGCCTCGTCGCTCGGCAGGGCCAGCGGCGAGTCATGCACGAATTCGCTTTCCAGCACGGCTTCGGGGAAACCATCGCCGGCCAGTGCATCGCGCAGCGTTTCCCATGCCGGTGTGGCCGCTGCCTCCGGGGGCGTGAAGGCATCGACCTCGATCTCGGCGCGCAGTTCGACATCGAAGCGGGTATGCGATTCCTCCAGCGTCAGATACGCGACGCGATTGCCGAAATGGTCGCACTGCTCGGCCATGCGCCCCGCCGTTGGACTGGTGCTGACCGTGCTGGTTTTCACCCGCTGGCGCGGCAGGTTGGGCAGCGCCAGATGCAGCATGTGATGCGAGATATCGACAGCCCAGGAATAGCTGTAGGAGGTGGTATGGCGCAGGCGGTATTTCATCAGGAGCCCCGCCTTTACGAACCGAAGCCAAAGGCGCGTGCGACCTGCACATGGCTGAAATAGGTGCGCGACAGCTGGTCGGAAATATCCATCAATGCGTCGCCCGCCGCATCCAGGCTGCCGCGCAGGCGCGCCGCCAGCTGGATCATCTCCTCGCGCTTGATCTCGTCGCGGTCGAACAATGCGACCAGATCGGCAAAGGGCCGCGCCAGCGCCAGGCAGTCGGCGCCGCGTGGTGGCGCCTCGGAATTCGGCAGCGTATCCAGATGCTGCGCCATCGCATTGAGCTGGAAGGTGAGCGCATGCGGATTGCTGCCATCCAGCAGCAGCAGGTCGAACACCGCCGCCGGCTGCAGCGAGGCACGATAGCGGCGGCGGTAGGTCAGCGTGGAATCGCTGACCTCGAGCGCGATGCGGAAGGCTGAATCGCTGTTCGCGCCGAGAACGGTGGTGGCCGCCGAGACGCTGCGGGTGATGAAGACGGCGCGTTCCAGCCGGCGGCCGAAATCGATGAAGCGCCAGCCCGAGCCGCGCGTCATATGTTCAGCCAGCATGCCGGCAATCGCCGCCGTGGCACGGATCATCTGGTCGCAGAATTCCAGCATGGCATCGGCGTCACCCGTGGCAGACGGCCGACTCTGGCGCAACTCGCCCAGCAGATGGTTGAACATGCGCCACATATCGGCCGAGAAGCGATGCCGCGACACGGCCGCCAGTCGCTCGATGCCATCCAGCGTCTGGCCCAGCAACTGCCCCGAGCTGCAGGCGCGCGTGATCGCACTGGCGAACAGGGCACTGTCCGGCGGTGCGGCGGCGGCGCGCTGGTCGAGAATCCCGCAGCGTGCCAGCGCACGCGCCAGCACCGCCATTTCCACCATGTCACGTGCCGAGGCGAATTCACCGACAAGACGCGACAGAACCGCCCGCAACAGACGCGCGCCATCATCCAGCCGTTCGACGCTGCGGCCGAGCCAGAACAGGTCGTCGGCGACACGGCTCTGCAGCGTGCCGGACGACCGCCGCAGGGTGAGGCGCTGGCGGGTGGAACTGCCACGGATGATGGTGGGCGACTGATCCTTCGCCACCACCCAGACATCCTTGTTGATGCCGCCGCGCTGCAAGGTGGCGCCAAAGGGATCGTTGCGCTCCGGCACGCGGGCCAACCCGCCCGGCATCACCACGTAATCCTCGCCATCGGCCACCAGCTGCACGCGCAGCAGGATCGGCTGCGGCTCAAGGCCATTGGGGCCGAGACCGGGAGATACCGATGGCACGATGCATTCCTGCGCCACGTAATCGGCCGGATGCGCCTTGATCTGCGCCAGCAGGCTGACCCGCTCGGGCTCCGGCAGATCCGCCACGACGACGGGCCGGTCGTTCAGGCCATAGGCGCCGCGCACCACCATTTTCTCGAAATTCTGCTCGGCCTCTTTCAGCGCGTAAGACTGTCCACACCACCAGGTGGCGATCGAGGGCATCGCCAGCTCTTCGCCCAGCAGATGCTGCGACAGGTTGGGCAGGAAAGCCTGCAACGCCGGTGCGCCGGCCAGGCCGCTGCCGATGGCATTGCACACCGCCACCTGGCCGTTGCGCGACGCCTGCATCAGGCCGACCACGCCCAGCGTGGAATCGGCGCGCAGTTCGAGCGGATCGCACCATTCGCCATCGAGGCGGCGCACGATCACATCGACCGGCTCAAGACCTGCCAGCGTTTTGAGGAAGATGTGGCCCTCGCGCATGGTGAGGTCGGCGCCCTCGACCAGCGTGGCGCCCAGTTCGCGCGCCAGATAGATATGCTCGAAATAGGCTTCGTTATACGGACCCGGCGTGAGCAGCACGACGCGCGGATTGTCGGGCGCCGCGCCGCTTTGAAGTTTTGGGGCCCGCGCTGCAAGGTCAGCCTGCCAGTATTCGAAATAGGCATTCAGCGGTCGCACGCGGCATTGCCGCAGCGCCTGGCCCAGCAGGCGCGACATCACCCGGCGGTTTTGCAGCGCGTAGCCGGCACCTGCCGGCGCCTGCGTGCGGTCGGCGATCACGCGCCAGATGCCATCGGGCCCGCGCACCAGTTCGGCGGCGTAATGCTGCAGCATGTGGCCGGAGTGCTTCTGGCCGGTGGTGTCGCGGCCGGCGCGCAGGAAATCGCGGTGGCCATAGACCAAAGCCGGCGGGATGCGGTGATCGCGCAGCAGCTCCATTGGACCGTAGACATCGCGCAGCACCGCATCGAGCAGACGGGCGCGCTGCCTCAGACCGGCCTCGATGTTTTCCCATTCCTCGGCCGAGAGCAGCACGGGGACCGGATCGAGTTTCCATGGCCGCTGTTCCGGCAATGGCGGCGCTATGGCGCCACCGGCACCATCGGGCAGTTCGTAAAGATTGTAGGTGACGCCTTCGTCTTCGAGATACTGCCGGCCGCGCTCGGCGCGTTCGGCCAGACCAGTCGGACCGAGTTCGCTCAAGGTCGCGAGCAAGGGCTGCCAGTGCCCGCGGATCAAGCCCTGGCCGGTCACCATCTCGTCATAGGCCTCGGCCGGGGTTCCCGGAGCTGGCGCCAATTGGGAAACCGGGGCCTTCAGGGGCGAATTCACACGGCTAGCCCTTCACGGTCCGAATCGGAGCGGAAGTTTAACCCGTTCGCAGGTCGAGGGTAAGCGGCTGTTCGCGCGATGGCAGTGGTTGCGGCTGCGGCATGCGGCCCGGCGTATGGCCCATGGCGAAAAAGCGGGCACGGCGCCGCGCCTCGGCCTCGTTGGCATTGACCGGGAAGGTGTCGTAGCTGCGTCCGCCGGGATGCGCGACATGGTAGGTACACCCGCCAAGCGAGCGGCCCGACCAGCTGTCGAACAGATCGAAGACCAGCGGCGTATGTACGCCGATGCTCGGATGCATGGCGCTCGTCGGGTCCCAGGCCTTGTAGCGCACACCCGCCACATATTCGCCCGGCACACCGGTGGCGCGCAGCGGCACGGCGCGGCCGTTGCAGGCCACGACATGGCGGTCCTCGACCAGGCCCTTAATCTTCACCTGCAGGCGCTCGACGGAAGAGTCGACATAGCGTGCCGTGCCGCTGCCGGTGGCTTCCTCGCCCAGCACATGCCAGGGCTCCAGCGCATGGCGCAGTTCCAGTTCCATGCCGCGCGCCGCCATTTCGCCGATTTTCGGGAAGCGGAATTCGGCATGGGCGGCAAACCAGTTCGGATCGAAGCCGAAGCCCTGCTGGTTGAGGTCGTCCAGCACGTCGTTGAAATCCTGCAGGCAGAAATGCGGCAGCAGGAATTCGTCATGCAGCCGCGTGCCCCAGCGGATCGGCTTGCGCCTGTAGGGCGTCTCGGCGAAGGCGGCGAGCAGGCCACGCAGCAACAGCTGCTGCGCAAGACTCATGCGCAGATCGGGCGGCATCTCGAAGGCGCGCAGCTCGACGAGGCCGAGACGACCGGTCGGACCATCGGGCGAATAGAGCTTGTCGATGCAGAATTCGGTGCGATGCGTATTGCCGGTGATATCGACCAGCACGTTGCGGAAGATGCGATCGACCATCCAGGGCGCCGGATCGGGATGCCTTGCGACTTCATCGAAGGCGATCTGCAGGTTGACCAGCGCATCGTCGCGGCCTTCATCCACGCGCGGATGCTGCGAGGTCGGCCCGATGAAAAGCCCCGAGAAGAGATACGAAAGCGAGGGATGATTCTGCCAGTAGCCGACCAGGCTTTTCAGCAGGTCGGGCCGGCGCAGGAAAGGACTGTCGGCCGGCATGGCCGCGCCCATGACGACGTGATTGCCGCCGCCGGTGCCGACATGACGGCCATCGAGCATGAATTTCTCGGTGCCGAGCCGGGTCTGCCGCGCCTCTTCGTAGAGGATCGTGCTCTTCTCGGCCAGCTCGCGCCAGTTCGACGAGGGATGGATGTTGACCTCGATGACGCCCGGATCGGGCGTGACGCTGAAATGCAGCAGGCGTGCATCGCGCGGCGGCAGGTAGCCCTCGATCACCACCTTCTTGCCGAGCGAAGCCGCGGTATCCTCAATCGCCGTGACGAGATCGAGATAGTCTTCCGCCTGTTCCAGCGGCGGCATGAAGACATGCAGCAAGCCGCCGCGCGGCTCGATGCACATGGCGGTGCGCACCACGGAGGGATCAGACTGCTGGTGCTTCGGCAGCGGCACCTGTTCGCGCGGCGCCATGGCCAGGTTGACGCGGCTGGCAACCACGCGATGCGCCTGGCGTAGCTGTTCATACGGCGGCAACGGCGGCTGCGGCTGCATCGTGTCGGGCACATGCTGGTAGGGATAATCCTTCGCCACCACCCAGGGCAGCGAGTCCAGCGGCAGGCGCAGGCCCATCGGGGAATCGCCCGGCAGCAGATACATGGTCTGCGGCCGGAAGAACCACGGACCCGAGCGCCAGCGTTTCGCGCCGCCCTTTGCCGTCGGTTCGCGCGTCAGCGGCAGGGCATAGCCCACCACTGTTTCCAGTCCCTGTTCGAAGACGCGGGCGAGGCGCGCGCGCTCCTGCTCGTCTTTCAGATGCGATTTCGCGGGATCGACATTCACCGGCAGGCGGCGTTCGCGCCACAGGTAATACCAGGTGTCTTCATAGCCCGGAATGCGATAGGCCGGATCGAGCTGCAGCCGTTCGGCCAAGGTCGCGGCGAAGCGATCGGCATCGGCCGCAGACGCGCCGTCTCCGGCATCTTCATCGGCAGCCAGCAGCGCACGGTCGCGCCACACCGGTTCGCCATCCCGGCGCCAGTGACATGACAGCGCCCAGCGCGGCAATTGTTCGCCCGGATACCATTTGCCCTGGCCATAATGCAGCAAAGGCGACGGCGCAAAGCGGTCCGCCAGCCGGCGCAGCAGCTTGCCCGCCAGCAGCCGTTTATTCGGGCCCAGCGCGGCGGTATTCCACTCGGCGCCTTCCATGTCATCGATACTGACGAAGGTGGGTTCGCCACCCATGGTGAGGCGCAGATCGGCGGCATTGAGCCGCACATCCACTACGTCGCCCAGCTTCAGCATCTTCGACCAATCTTCATCAGAGATCGGCTTGGTGACGCGCGGCGTTTCGGCGAAGCGCGTCACCTTCATGTCGTAGTCGAATTCGACTTCGGCTTTTTCGATGGCGCCGCTGATCGCCGCCGCCGATTGCGGCTCGGGCGTGGCGGCCAGCGGAATATGGCCCTCGCCCGCCATCAGGCCGGAGGTCGGATCGAAACCGATCCAGCCCGCGCCGGGCAGATAGACCTCGACCCAGGCGTGGAGATCGGTGAAATCCGTCGTCGGACCGGAGGGGCCATCCAGCGCCTTCACATCGGCGACCAGCTGGATCAGATAGCCCGAGACGAAGCGTGTGGCGAAACCAAGATGGCGCAGCGCCTGCACCAGCAGCCAGGAGGTATCACGGCACGAGCCGCTGCCGAGCTTCAGAGTTTCTTCTGCCGTCTGCACGCCGGGTTCGAGCCGGATGAGATACTTGATCTCGTTCGACAGGCGCTGGTTCAGGCCGACCAGGAAATCAATGGTGCGCGCCGTCTCGCGCGGCACACCGGCGAGCCAGCGGCTGAGCAACGGGCCGGGTTCATCGACACGTTGGAACGGCGCGAGGTCTTCCTTCAGGTCGGGATCGTAATCGAAGGGGAAGGTCTCGGCGGCAGGTTCAAGGAAGAAATCGAAGGGATTGATCACCGCCATATCGGCGACGAGGTCGACGGTCACCTCGAAATGGTCGGTGCGTTCGGGGAAGACCAGACGCGCAAGATAGTTGCCCTGCGGATCCTGCTGCCAGTTGAGGAAATGGTCAGCCGGTGAGATTTTCAGCGAATAGCTGACAATCGGCGTACGGCAATGCGGCGCCGGCCGCAGGCGGATCACCTGGGGCCCCAGGTTGATCAGCCTGTCATAACGATAGGTGGTGCGGTGATGCAGGGCGACCTGGATGCTCATTCAACTCTCTTGGCGCGCGCGCGGCGGGATTTGCATCAGGCGATGCAATCGGTATGCCGCGTCGCTGTCCAGCGAAAACGACAGACCGCGCCACAAGTTGCCTCGGTCGAGCCCGGCCGGGCGGATTTTTAGGCAGTTGTGAACGCCAATCCGCCCGTGGAACCTTTCAGCCTCCCCTTACCAGCCAATCGCCCGCGGCAGCCAGGTGGCGATGGACGGCGTGTAGAACAGGATCACCACGGCGGCAACCTGCAGCCCGATGAACGGCACCACGCCCTTGTAGATATCCATGGTCGTCACCTGCGGCGGGGCGACGCCACGCAGATAGAACAGCGCCCAGCCAAATGGCGGCGTCAGGAAGGAGGTTTGCATGTTGAGTGCGATCAGCGTAGCGACCCAGACCATGTCGACACCGGCGGCTTGCAGCACCGGCAGGAACAGCGGCACGACGATATAGCTGATCTCGATCCATTCGATGAAGAAGCCAAGAATGAAGATCAGGAACATCATGAACCACAGCACGCCTTCAATGCCGCCGGGCACCAGCTTGAAGAAGTCATGCACCAGCTGCTCGCCCTGCAGCCCGCGGAAGGCCAGCGCAAAGACCTGGGCGCAGATCAGGATGAACATCATCGACGCCGTGATCCGCCCGGTGGCGTAGACGGTTTCCTTCAGCATGTTCCAGTTGAAGCGCCCGGCGATGGCGGCCACGACGATGCTGCCCAGCGCGCCCATCGAGGCGGCCTCGGTGGGCGCGGCGACGCCGCCGATGATCGAACCCAGCACGGCCAGCACCAGCGCGATCGGCGGCAGGCCGACCTTGAAAGTCTTGCGCAGCAGTTCCTGCCGGCTCATGGCGAAGCGTTCCTCGGCCGGGATTGGCGGCACCAGGTCGGGTTTGAAGATGCCGAGCGCCAGCAGATAGATGCAGAAGATGCCGGCCAGCATCATGCCGGGCAGGAGTGCGGCGGCGAACAGCGTGCCGACTGACTGGCCGAGGATATCGGCCAGCAGGATGATCAGCGTGCTGGGCGGAATGATCTGGCCCAGCGTGCCCGAGGCGCAGATCGTGCCGCAGGCGATGCTCTTGTTGTAGCCGCGCTTCAGCAAGGTGGGCAGCGTGAGCAGGCCCAAAGTGACGATGGTGGCGCCGACAATGCCGGTGGTGGCGCCCATCAGCACGCCGACCAGCACGATACCGATGCCCATGCCGCCACGCAGGCCACCGGAAAGATGCCCGATCACCTCCATCAATTCGTTGGCGATGCGGGATTTCTCCAGCATCATGCCCATGAAGACGAAGAGCGGAATCGCGATCAGCGTGTAATTCGCCGTCACGCCATAGATGCGCGCCGGCAGCAGGTTAAACAGCAGCGAGCCGAAGCCGAGCCAGCCGAAGAAGAAGCCGCTGATCGCCAGCGTCAGCGCGACCGGAATACCCAGCGCGAGCAGGATGAAGAAGGAGGCGATGCAGCTCAGCGCCAGGATTTCATTCAGCGGCATGTTCGAATGGCTTGTCCGGTTGAGCGGCGGGCGGAACTTCACCGCCGAAGAAGGGGATCAGCGACCGCAAGGTGGCGGCCAGGCTCTGCACCAGCAGCAGCAGGAAGCCGAGCGGGATCATCGCCTTGAGGATGAAGCGATAGGGCAGCCCACCGGGATCGGGCGATTTCTCGCCAATCATGTAGGACTGCATCACATAGCCGATGCTGAGCTTGATGATGATGGCGGAAAAGGCGACCGCGACCAGGCAGGAGACGACTTCCAGCGCCTGCTTGATGTAGGGCGGGAAACGGCCATAGAGGATATCGACCCGCACATGACCTTCATGCTTGATCGCATAGGCGATGCAGAGCAGCGAGACCGGCGCCATGAGATGCCATTCGAGTTCCTGCATCGCCACCGATCCGGTATGGAACAGGTAGCGCAGCAGGACATTGAAAGCCATGACGAGGACCAGCGCAAAGCCGGTCCAGGATGCGAGGCGGCCCGCATGCTCGACAATCAGATCGAGGATGCGAGCCGCCGACTCCAGACGCAAAGCGAACATGAACTGTGATTACGCCTTGCTGAGTTGGCCGCGGATCTGGGTCTGGTAGACCGATTCAGACACGCCAGCCCATTTGTCATGGTTGGCCTTGAAGGCGAGGAAGGCATCGTGGACCTTCTTCATCGCCGGGTCCTTCGCGGCGCCGTCGTTCAGCACCGCGTCGGTGGCTTCCTTCAGCTTGGCGACCACCTGCGGCGGCAGCGGCTGCGCGGTGACACCCTGGTTCTTCACCAGATCGTCCAGCGCCTCGGCATTGGTGGCTTCGCACCAGGTGTGGCTGATCGTGTTGCAGGCCGCCGCGGCAGCACGGACGATTTCCTGCAGGTCGGGCGGCAGTGACTCCCAGGCCTTCTTGTTGACGATCAGTTCGGTGACATTGGAGGGCTCATGCCAGCCGGTGGTGTAGTAGAACTTCGCCGCCTTGTGCAGGCCGAGACGGCGATCCTGGTAGGGACCGACGAACTCGGCCGCGTCGATCACGCCGCGCTCCAGCGCCGGGAAGATTTCGCCGCCGGGCAGCAGCTTCACATCGACGCCCAGCGTGGCATAGACCTTGCCGGCCAGGCCGGGGATACGCATCTTCAGGCCCTTATAGTCATCGAGCCCCGTGATCGGCTTGCGATACCAGCCGGTCATCTGCACGCCGGTATTGCCCATCGCCATCGGCACCAGATCGAACGGCGCATACAGTTCGTCCCACAGCTTCTGGCCGCCGCCGTGATAGATCCACGCCGTCATGCCCTGGAAATTCAGGCCAAACGGCACGGTGGTGAAATACTGCGCCGCCGGAATCTTGCCGGCCCAGAAATAGCTGTTGGCCGCATTCATCTCGACGATGCCCTTGGACACGGCATCGAAGCCTTCCAGCGCCGGGATCAGTTCGCCGGCGGCGAAATGCTGGATCGTCAGGCGGCCGCCCGACATCTTCTTCACCATCTCGCAGAAATCGGTCGGGCTGCCGGGGCCGGCCACGTAGAAGGGCGAGCCCGGACCATAGGCATTGGTCATTTTCCACTGGAAGGTCCTGGCCTGCGCCGTGGCGATATTCGGTTTGGCAAACGTGGCGGCGGCAGCGCCGCCGAGCAGACCGGCCTTGACGAAGAAGCGACGTTTCATGGCAAACCCCATAGGTCCGAGTGACGCCGCGCGACGCTGGCGCGCTTCGCGGCAAAAGACCTGATGGTGTATGCAATCGATATGCCACCGCGTATACATTACGCGGAAACTGGTACGCCGTTGTTTTTACGCCTGCCCGCGGACGGCGCATGAACCAATCCGGCAACGGCACGCCATAGGTTCCAGCAATGCACTGCTGCTTATCGCGGCAGATGCACGGAATGCTGCGTCCTGCGCAGCAGATTAGAGGTGATTGAGGCCGTGATGTTCCAGCAGGTCGATCAGCAAGCGCGCCGAGCGCAGGCGATGCGTGCGGATCAGTTTGGTTGCCGCCTCGGCATCGCGCCGCCGTAAAGCCGCCACCACGGCGGTATGATCGTCGTTCGAGGTCACCGGCTTGGGCCGCAGCTGCAGCGTGGCCATACGGGCGCGGTGCGACTGCTCGCGGATGGTTTCCACCATGACGATCAGCCGCTGGTTCCCCGACATCTCGACCAGGCGACGGTGGAAGCGCGCATCGCCTTCGGCCCAGCCTGTACGATCATCCAGCGCCAGCGCTTCGGCCATGTCGGCCAGCAGGCGGTCGAGTTCGGCATTCTCCGGCGGCTGCAGCCCGCGCCGCGCAATGATATCGACGGCGGTGGCTTCGAGTCCGGCCAGCAGGTCGTAAATCTCGCGCAGATCGGCAATCGCGATGGGCAGCACGCGCATGCCATGGCGCGGCCGCACTTCTACCATACCCTCCTGCGCCAGCCGGATCAGCGCCTCGCGCACCGGCGTGCGACTCATGCCGAGCCACTCGGCAGCCTGCTGTTCCAGCGCCTGGCTGCCCGGCGGCAATTCATTGTCGAGAATGCGACGCTTCAGTTCGTCATAGGCGCGGCGCGTCTGCGACCGGCGCACACCCCCGCTGCCAACATTGGCATTGATCACAGCCGTATTCATGGCTTTGCGCTTCCGTGACTGTTCCCCCGTCTGCGCCGCCAGCCTTATCCGGCCGGTCGCCGCATTGCGGGCAGGATAGCGGAAGCCTCCAGTCGCCGGGTGCAAAATCTGCGTAAATCTTTGGTAGAAGCCGGTCAGGCAGCCGGACGCGACATATAGACGACCGGCAGTTCCGCGCTGCCGGCCGGCATCAGCCCCTCGGCTTCCGCGCGATACCCCATTTTCTGGTAAAGCGGCACGGCATTGATATTGGCGCGCACATAGAGATGCGGGTAGCCGGCCCTCGCCGCCGCCTGTTCGGCCGCCTGCACCAGCGCGGTGGCGAGGCCGCGCCGGGCCCAGGCAGGATGCACGAAGACCTTGCGGATGCGGGCTGTCTGCGGCCGTTCCGCCATCGGCAGCCAGCCGGCCGTAGCGATCAGCTCCGCGCCGTTATGGCGGGCGAGGATCAGGTTGGAACGCGCCACATCCGCGGCATAGGCCTCGGCGGCGATCAGCACCTCATGCGCCGCGATCTGCGCCGCGTCGTGATGGCTGGCCGCGAGCTGGCGGAAAGCCAGCGCATGCAGGGCGCGCACCGCCGGCAGGTCGGCGGGCGTATAAGGCTGCAGGCTGACGGACTCTGGCAGGGACATGATGGGAACCAGGCATGGAAAACAGCGTTTTTCCCTATAGCCCGTCATGGGTGTCACAAGCGTGACACCGCGATGCTTTGTCTGGATGCCTGTATGAAACGTGCAATCGCCATCTTCGCCGCCCTCGCCATTCTTGCCGCCTGTTCCGGCGGCGACAGCCGCCCGCAGGACGGCATCGTGCTGACCAAGCAGAGTCAGGAGTCACCCGACTGGGGCCGGTATCTGCCAGACGTCTGGGGTGGATTGCAGGCCTGTCTGGCCGCACATCCGGTGCAGCCGGCCTATGCCACCAATGTTGTGCTGCAGAATCACGGCATGATGCAGGTGCGCCTGCGCGGCGCCGATCGCAGCCTGTATGAATGCAGCACCGGCACGACTGGCAGCCCGGCACCGCAGATCGCGACAACAGAACGCCAGCGTGTGCAGGGCCCTGCTTTCACGCCGGCCAGCATGCCGGAACCCTATATGCGCTGCGGCACACCGGAGCCGGTGCTGAGCGGCACCGGCCGGCTGCTCGGCTGGCTGACTTACTTCGATCACGATTGCCCGCCGCGCAGCGTGGCCGCCGAGAGCGGCTGGCGCGCCTTCGGCAACGAGCCCTTCTGGAGCCTGCGGATCAGCGGCAGCGATGTGGTGTTCGACCGGCTGGGTGAACTGCCGCAGAGCTACAGCGCGCGGCGACCGGTCAGCGAAGGCAACCGCCAGACCTGGTCGCTGGACAATGACGGCTCGCAGCTGCAGATCAGCATCACCGAGGGCACCTGCGGCGACACCATGTCGAACCGGAACTATCCCTATACGGCAGACCTGCGGTTCCAGGGCCGCCTCTATCGCGGTTGCGCCGAGAAGACAGCTGCGATTCCGTAAGCAGGCCTTGACCTGTCGCCGCATCTGCGGCACGCCTGCGGCATGAATGCCGCCGAACTGGAAAAGCGCCTGCTGTATCGCGACGGGCTGATGCTGGTGATCGACAAGCCGCCCGGCCTGCCGGTGCATGCCGGCCCCGGCGGCGGCGACAATCTCGAACGCCATCTGAACTGGCTGCGCTTCGGCCTGCCGAAAGCGCCCTCGCTGGCGCACCGGCTGGACCGCGACACGTCGGGCTGCCTGGTGCTGGGCCGCCATCCCAAGGCCCTGCGCAAGCTGGGCAAGCTGTTTCAGGACGGCAAGGTCGACAAGACCTACTGGGCGGTGACGCGCCATGCGCCGGCCGAAAAAGCAGGCCGCGTCGATGCGCCGCTGAAAAAGCTGAGCACCAAAAGCGGCGGCTGGCATATGGCGATTGCCGAAGACGGCCAGCATGCCGTGACCGACTGGCGCGTGCTGGGCACCTCGCCCGATGGGCTATGCTGGATCGAATGCCATCCGCGCACCGGCCGCACGCATCAGATCCGCGTACATCTGGCATCATTAGGCGCGCCATTGCTGGGCGATGCGCAATATGGGGATGCGGCGCTGGAAAAGCCGCTGACCCTGCATCTGCAGAGCCATGCGATCACACTGCCGCTCTATCCCTCGCGCGAACCGGTCAGCGTGAGCGCCGAGCCGCCGCCGCATATGCAGGCGGCCTTGCAGGCATGTGGTTGGACTAAGGCTTTAGCACCAGCTTGATTGCATAGCCGACCACGCCGAGCGCGGCGACGCTGCCGGCCCAGAGCCCGACAAACCACAGCAGGCGCTGCCACAGCGGCTTAGTGATAGTGGGCATCGGGGTCGACCTTGCCGCGGAAGACGTAATAGGAATAGGCCGTGTAAGCCAGGATGATCGGCAGCAGGATCACTGCGCCGACCAGCAGGAAACCGAGCGATACATCGGGCGCTGCCGCGTCGTAGAAGGTGAGCGACGGCGGCACCATCAGCGGCCAGAAGCTGATCCCCAGACCGATATAGGACAGCACGAACAAAGCCAGCGCCGAGAGGAAGGGCTGTTTCGGCCGGCTGTAGTCATGCAGGCCGCGCCACAGCGAGCCGGCGGCCAGCAGCACCAGCAGCGGCATCGGCGCGGTCAGCAGGATATTCGGCCAGGTGAACCAGCGCTGCAGGAACTGCTCGCCCAGGAAGGGCGTCCACAGACTGACCAGGCCGATCAGCAGCACCAGGCCGACGCTGAGCTTGCGGCCAAGATCGTAGCAGCGGTTCTGGATTTCGCCTTCGGTCTTGATCACCAGCCAGCAGGCACCCAGCAGGCTGTAGCCCACCACCAGCGCAATGCCGGTGAGAATGCTGAACGGCGTGAGCCAGTCCCACCAGCCGCCGGCGTAAGCCCGATCCGCCACCTTGATGCCCTGGATCAGGCCACCCAGCGCGATCCCCTGCATGAAGGTCGCCATCAGCGACCCGAGCGTGAAGCTCCAGTCCCACACCCGTTTCCAGCGCACCGTGCGCCAGCGGAATTCAAAGGCCACGCCGCGAAAGATCAGCCCGAGCAGCATCACGGTCAGCGGCGCATAGAGGGCCGGCAGGATCGTGGCATAGGCGAGCGGGAATGCGGCCAGCAATCCACCGCCGCCCAGCACCAGCCAGGTCTCGTTGCCGTCCCACACCGGCGCGACCGAATTCATCAGCACGTCGCGCTCGCGTTCCTGCTTGAACAACGGGAAGAGAATACCGATGCCGAGATCGAAGCCGTCGAGCACCACATAAGCCAGCACGGCGAAGGCAATCAGCCCGGCCCAGATCAGCGGAAGATCGAGTGTCATGGCGCCTCTCCCTTCTCAAGCTGCTGCGCCGGCCCCGGCATCAGTCCGGCGGCCCGCATCGGGGTTTCCGGTTCCGGATGCGCGATGGCGCCGGGCGTCTTGCCCATCAGACGCAGCAGGTAGAAGACGCCGGCACCGAAGACGATGAAATAGACGATGATGAACGCGATCAGCGAGGTGGCCACGCCGGGCAGGCCGATGGGCGAGACCGAATCCGCCGTGCGCAGCAGGCCATAGATCGTATAGGGCTGGCGGCCGACCTCCGTCGTGACCCAGCCGGCCAGCACAGCAATGAAACCGCTCGGCCCCATCACGAGTGCCGCACGATGCAGCAGTCGGCTGCTGTAGATACGACCGCCGAAGCGCATCACCAGACTGACCAGCCCGACCAGCGCCATCAGGCTGCCTAAGCCCACCATGATGCGGAAACTCCAGAACACCACCGGTGTCGGCGGCCAGTCCTCGCGTGGGAAGGCTTTCAGGCCTTTCAGCTCACCATCCCAGTCATGCGTCAGGATCAGGCTACCGAGTTTGGGAATCCCGATGGCGTATTTCGTCTCGCCGGCTTCGTTGTCGGGCAGGCCGAACAGATAAAGCGGCGCGCCCTTGATGCTTTCCTCGTAATGGCCCTCCATCGCGGCGATCTTGGCTGGCTGGTGCTTCAGCGTGTTGAGCCCGTGCAGATCGCCGGCGAAGATCTGAATGGGTGCCACGATGGCGGCCATCCACATCGCCATCGAGAACATGACGCGCGCACCGGCATTCGTCTTGTCGCGCAGCAAATGCCAGGCGCCCACCGCGCCGACCACGAAAGCGGTGGTCAGATACGCCGCCAGCACCATATGCACCAGGCGATAGGGGAAGGACGGGTTGAAGATCACGGCGAACCAGTCTTCCGGAATGAATTGCCCGTTCGGCGCGATGGCATAACCGGCCGGCGTCTGCATCCAGCTGTTCACCGCCAGAATCCAGAAGGCCGACAGGAAAGTGCCGAAGGCGACCATCGCGGTGGCGAAGAAATGCAGCCCCTTGCCGACGCGATTCATGCCGAACAGCATGACGCCAAGGAAACCGGCTTCGAGGAAGAAGGCCGACAGCACCTCATAGCCCATCAGCGGGCCGATCACCGGCCCGGCCTTGTCGGAAAACACCGACCAGTTGGTGCCGAACTGGTAGCTCATCACCAGGCCCGAGACGACACCCATGCCGAAGGTGACGGCGAAAATCTTGATCCAGTAGCGGAAGACCTGGATGTAAATCTCGCGTTTGGTCCACAGCCACAGCGCTTCCAGCACCGCCAGATAGCTGGCGAGGCCGATGGTGAAGGCCGGGAAAATGATATGGAACGAAACCGTGAAGGCGAACTGCAGCCGGGCCAGAAAGACGGGATCGAGCAGCGCTTGCATCGGCGGACCTCCGTGCCGGCATGTTAGAACGGTTTGCCGGCCGCGCCAAAAGGAAACCGCGCCGCTGCGCTGCGGTCAACGCGATGTTGCAGGCGCGAATTGCCGCACGCGGTGACTCGTCGCAGGGCATTTTGCCGCTATGTCATGCGAGACTTGCAGCCTTTGCAGGTCTATAAACGCCGGCGGCTGGTATAGTGCCGCGTCAAGTCCCGCCCCGCCCTCCGGTTTTCGTTCCCCGCTCCGCCATGCTGATTCCCCTGATCGTTGCCTGTGCGCTGTTCATGGAGAATCTCGATTCCAGCGTGCTGGCCACGGCATTGCCCAGCATCGCCGCCTCGCTGGGCGAGAGCCCGCTCAAGCTTAACCTCGCGATCACCTCGTATCTGTTCAGCCTGGCGGTGTTCATCCCGGTCAGCGGCTGGATCGCCGACCGTTTCGGCGCGCGTACCGTGTTCCGCGCCGCCATCATCGTCTTCAGCATCGGCTCCCTGCTCTGCGGCCTGGCCGATTCCTTCTGGACGCTGGTGGGGGCGCGCACGCTGCAGGGCCTGGGCGGCGCCATGATGGTGCCGGTCGGCCGCATGGTGATGCTGCGCTCGATTCCGAAATCCGAACTGGTGCGCGCCGTGACCTGGCTCACCGTGCCGGCATTGATCGGCCCGGTGATCGGACCTCCTCTTGGCGGTTTCCTCACCACCTATCTGTCGTGGCGCTGGATCTTCTGGATCAACCTGCCGATCGGCCTGCTCGGCATCGTGCTGGTCTCGCTCTACATCCCCAATATCCGCGAAGAGAAAGTGCCGCCGCTCGACTGGCGTGGCTTCCTGATGTCGGCCTTCGGCCTCTGCGGCCTGGTCTTCGGCTTCGAGACCATCGGCCGCGGACTGCTTCCCGATGCCGCTGTCGTCAGCCTGCTGGTGGTCGGCGCCATCGGCATCGGGCTTTACCTGCGCCATGCCCGACGGCACCCGTATCCGCTGATCGACCTCTCGCTGCTGAAAGTGCGCACCTTCCGCGCCGGCATGGCCGGGGCGTTCCTGTTCCGCATCGGCGTCGGCGCCATGCCCTTCCTGCTGCCGATGATGCTGCAGCTCGGCTTCGGGATGACCGCCTTCGAATCCGGCATGATCACTTTCGTTTCGGCAGCCGGCGCACTGACCATGAAGATGGCAGCCGGTCCGATCCTGCGCCAGCTCGGCTTCCGCCGCGTGCTGATCGCCAATGCATTGATCAGCGGCGGCTTCATCGCGGTCTGCGGCCTGTTCCGGCCCGAGACCTCGCATGCACTGATCCTCGGCCTGCTGCTGATGGGCGGCTTTTTCCGCTCGCTGCAATTCACCAGCACCAACACGCTGACCATCGCCGACATCCCCGGCGAACGCATGAGCCGCGCCACCAGCTTCACCTCGATGATGCAGCAGCTGTCACTGTCGGCCGGCGTAGCGGTCGGCGCCATGGTGCTGCATGCCACCGTCAGCTATGGCGGCGGCGTCGAGCAGATCCGCGCCGACAGTTTCATGCCGGCCTTCTTCACCGTCGGCGCCATCGCGAGCCTGTCGGTCTTCGTCTTCCTGCGTCTGCCGGCCGATGCCGGCGCTGAGGTCAGCGGGCATAAACTGGTGGCGCCGACGCAGCGCCTGAGCCAGGGCACGCCGCCGCGCCCGGACGATACCGGGCCAAGATAGAGCAGGCCGGGATAGATCATGGAGATTGCGGTTCTTGCCATTGCGGCGCGTGGCCTGGCCGCCGCCGGTTTCGTCGGCGGCGTGGTGGCGCTGATGGAACGCGCCTCGCCTTTCATTGGTGGCATCGTACTGGCATTGCCGATCGTCACCGCGCCGGCCTATGTGTTCATCATCCTGCACCAGGAGCCCGGCTTCGTGGCGCAGGCCGCATTGGGCAGCCTCGCCACCGTCGGCTCGGTGCTGCTGTTTCTGGTCACGGCGATTGCGCTGGTCGGCCGCCTGCCGATGGCGGCCGTGCTGATCGCTGCACTCGGCGCCTGGATCATCACCGGCCTGATCATCCGCGCCCTGCCGCCGATGCTGCCGGTCTCCTTCGCCGTGATCGCCGTCGCAGGCCTGATCGCCTGGTGGAGCGGACGGCGCGTGGCGATGACAGCGCCAGCCGCGCGCGGCCGTTCGCCGTGGTACGAAATCGTGCTGCGGGGCTCCGCTGCCGGCATTCTGGTCGCTGTGGTCAGCGGCCTGGCGCATCTGCTCGGGCCCACCGTGGCCGGCATCTTCGCGTCTTTCCCGGTGGCACTGATGACGGTCTGCTGGTTCCTGCCACGGCGGCTGGAAAGTGCCGGCATCCGTGCGGCTTTGCGTGCCGCCCAGATCGGCATGGCGAGCCATATCCCCTTCTTCGCCGGACTGGCGATGCTGGGGCCGCGCATCGGACTCTGGCCGGCCTTCGCGCTCGGCATTCTCGGGTCGCTCGGTATCGCGGTGGCGCTGGCGCTGCTGCGCCGGCGCCACCTGCGTAAAATCCCGTCCTCTTAATATCCGGGGGCTGTTGCCTCCGCGGCCAGCGTGCTACATCACCGGCCGCACGAACCTGCGCCAATTTACGCGTTTTCATTGGACTTTCTGGCTATGAACCCGATCTTCGCCGACGCGCCCACCACCATCTTCGAGACCATGTCGCGGCTGGCCCTGCAGCATGACGCGATCAATCTGGGTCAGGGTTTCCCCGACGATCCCGGCCCCGAGGATGTGCGCGCCAAAGCGGCGGCCGCCGTGCTGTCGGGCTGGAACCAGTATCCGCCGATGATGGGCGTGCCTGAACTGCGCCAGGCGGTGGCGACGCATTACAAGCGCTTCCACAAGCTCGACCTCGACTGGCAGAGCGAAGTGATGATCACCTCGGGCGCCACCGAGGCACTGGCCGACAGTCTGATGGCGGTGATCGAGCCGGGTGACGAGGTCGTGCTGTTCCAGCCGATGTATGATGCCTATCTGCCGCTGGTGCGGCGCGCCGGCGGCGTGCCTAAATTTGTCACGCTTCGCCCACCGCACTGGCGCATCGACGAGGCCGCATTGGCCGCCGCCTTCTCGCCGAAAACCAGGGCCGTCATCTTCAACAACCCGCTGAATCCGACCGCAAGCGTATTTCCGCGTGAAGACCTCGAACTGCTGGGACGTTATCTCATCAAATACGATGCCATCGCGATCTGCGACGAGGTCTGGGAACATGTGCTGTTCGATGGCCTTGAGCACACGCCGCTGATTTCACTGCCGGGCCTGCGCGAGCGCTGCATCAAGATCGGCTCGGCCGGCAAGATCTTCTCGCTGACCGGCTGGAAGGTCGGCTTTGTCTGCGCAGCACCCGCGATCATGAAGGTGCTGGCCAAGGCGCATCAGTATGTCACCTTCACCACGCCGCCGAACCTGCAGGCTGCCGTGGCCTATGGCCTCGACAAGGACGACGCCTATTTCACCGGCATGCGCCAGACCCTGCAGACCGCGCGCGACCGTTTCGCCAAAGGCCTGACCGAAGCCGGTCTGACCGTGCTGCCGAGCCAGGCGACCTATTTCCTCAATGTCGATCTGTCGCCCATTTCCAATAACATCGACGATGCGGAATTCTGCCAGCGGATGGTGGAACAGGCCAAGGTGGCGGCCATTCCGGTCAGCGCCTTCTATTCAGAGGACCATGTGAAGACCGTGATCCGCTTCTGCTTCGCCAAGAGCTACGACAAGCTCGACGGCGCGGTCGAACGCATCGCCACCCATATCAAGCGCGGCTGATCACGGCATCAACATGCGCGCGTATCTGAGGTCCAGGCTGCAGACCAGCCTGAAAGTCTTCTGGCAGCTGATCAAGATCATGGTGCCGGTGATGCTGGCCGTGAAGCTGGCTACCGAACTCGGGCTGATCGATGCGCTGGCCCCGCTGCTGGCACCTGTGATGGCTTTGCTCGGCCTGCCGGCCGAAGCCGGCCTCGTGCTGGTCGCCGCCTTCACCATCGGCATCTATGGGGGCTTAGGCGCGCTGCCGCTGCTGGCCGATGCCGGTGTCAGCGTCGCGCAGCTTTCGATTGTCTGTTCGATGATGCTGTTCTGCCATGCCCTGCCGATGGAACAGGCCATCGTGCGCAAGGCCGGCGCCAGCTTCTGGTTCACCGCCGCCCTGCGCCTGATCGCCGCGCTGCTTTATGCGGCGCTGATTGCCGCGATCTGCCGTGCCACCGGCTGGCTGTCCGAACCGGCCGATACCGGGCTGCTGCATCGCATGGCCTCGCCGACCGCGGGCTGGAGCGACTGGCTGGTGTCGTCGCTGGTCTCGCTGGCAGCGACCTTTGTCATCATCGTGGCGCTGATCCTGTTGCTGGACCTGTTCGAGCGCACCGGCATCACGCGGCGCTTCACCGCCGCCATCATGCCGCTGCTGCGCGTCTCCGGACTGAGCCGCGATCTGGCGCCGGTCACCACCGTGGGCGTGCTGCTCGGCCTCACCTATGGCGGCGGGCTGATCATCAAGGAAGCGCAGGAAAAGAATTTCGAACCCAAGATGCGCGTGCTGGCACTGTGCTGGATCTCGCTAGGCCATTCGCTGATCGAGGATACCGGCCTGATGCTGGCGGTCGGCGCCGATATCTGGGTGATCCTGGTCTTCCGCGTTCTGCTGATCCTGCTGCTGATCCGCCTGGTCGCGCTGGCGATGGATGCGGTGCCGGGGTTGGTGAAGCGACTGGCGATTTAACCCACTCCCCAATTGTCATGGCCGGGCTTGACCCGGCCATCCACGCCTTACTTTAGACACAGCAAGACGTGGATGCCCGGCACAAGGCCGGGCATGACACACTTCGCTATGCCGCCTTCTGAAGCGCGCCGATATTCCTGAGCGTTGCCGCACAGGCGACCGCCACTTCACGGCCCTTGACCTTGAAGTGATCGCGGAAGAACTGGCGGTGCTCGTCATGCTCATGGAAATGATGCGGCGTCAGCACGCAGCTGAGCACCGGCACTTCGGTTTCGAGTTGCACCTGCATCAGGCCGTCGATCACCGCCGAGGACACGAAGTCGTGGCGATAGATGCCGCCATTGACCACGAAACCGGCGGCGACGAGGGCGTGGTAGCGGCCAGTTTTCGCGAGCAGTTTGGCCTGCAGCGGGATTTCGAACACGCCGGGCAGTTCAAACCGCTCGATGCTGCCTTGCCGCAGCCCGGCTTTGGCCATTTCGGGAAGGAAAGCTTCCCAGGCCTCGTCGACGATGTCGCGATGCCAGCAGGCCTGGATGAAAGCGACGCGCTTCGCATCTTTGCCGGTGGTGTCGAGACGGATTTCGGTGGGGGATACTTGTTCTAGGCGCTGATTCATCTGGCATATCCTTTCAGCCATTGAATCAGGGCGCACGGCGCCGACATTGCCGCGGACGCGCGACAGGTCGCACGCCACCGGCATGGTCGGTTAACCGCTCTCTTCCATCCGGACTATGACCGTCGGCTCCGGCATTGCACCGGATCTGCTGGACCCTCATGGCCGAATGAAAGCCGTGAGGCGCTCGCGGGCTCGCCACCTTAAGATGGCTTACCGCCGGTGGGGACTTTCACCCCGCCCTGAGAACGTGGCCGCCGGACCATCCGGCGGCCTGGAGTCAGGAATAGGACGAATGTAGGTGCCCGGCAAGGTCGCGATTGCAGCGGTACAAATTTAGAGTGATGGCCGTTACGTCAATTGGCGTTACGTCAGCGGGCCGGTTTCAGCACCACCTCGCGCGGCGTATCGACGCCGCGCTGACGACCGCGCAGATACTGCGGCGCGACATGCACCTCGCCGTGCAGTGCATCGGCGGCACGCCAGGCCCAGTAGGGATCATTGAGCAGACCGCGCGCCATCGCCACCAGATCGGCCTTGCCCTCTTTCACGATGGCTTCGGCCTGCTGCGGTTCGGTGATCATGCCGACCGCCATGGTGACAATGCCGGTGGCCTTTTTCACGGCTGCGGCGAACTGCACCTGATAGCCCGGGCCGGTGGTGATCTTCTGCTGGCCCGACACGCCGCCGGAACTAACATCGGCGAAGTCGGCGCCAAGTTCCTTCAGCCGCGCGGCGAAGGCGATGGCATCCTCGACGCCGAGGCCTTCGGCACCCATCCAGTCGCTGCCGGTGATGCGGATACCGAGCGGCTTGTGCCTGGGCCAGACCGCACGCACCGCTTCGAAGACTTCGAGCGGAAAGCGCATGCGGTTTTCCAGGCTGCCGCCGTAGCCGTCTTTGCGCTTGTTCGAAATCGGCGACAGGAATTGATGCATCAGATAGCCATGCGCGCCATGCAACTCGATCAGATCGACGCCGGCGCGATCCGCACGCTGCGTGGCGCTGACGAAATCGCGCTTGATCTCGGCGATGCCCTCGTCATCCAGCTCAGCCGGCGTGTGCCAGCCGGCATCCTGCGGGATCGCGCTCGGCGCCACGGTCGGCCAGGCCAGCGGACCCTGCAGCGACTGACCGCCGCGCCAGGGCAGATCGGCCGAGGCCTTGCGTCCGGCATGCGCCAGCTGGATGCCGAACGGCGTCGGGCCGAACTGCTTCACATCGGCGGCGATCTCCGCGAAGGCGGCTTCCTGCACGGCATTATACAGGCCGAGGCAGCCCGGCGTGATACGCGCCTTCGCGTTCACATGGGTTGCTTCCGCGATGATCAGGCCAAGGCCGGCAGTGGCGTAGCGACCGAGATGGATGCGATGCCAGTTGTTCGGCACGCCGTCGATGGCGCTGTACTGGCACATCGGCGACAGCACGATGCGATTGGGGAGCGTGACGGAGCGCAGTTGCAACGGTTCAAAGAGGGCCGACATCGAGTATCCCGGTCTGGAGAGAATGATCTCGAAAGGATGACGCAGCAGCGCCCACGGTCAAGCCCCCCGGATTGGTGCAGGTGGTTCAGGCCGTCCAGGCGTAGTTGAAGCTGACCGAAATACGCTCCTGCACCGTGAAACTGGGTGGCACCTCGTGGCGCAGCCAGCTTTCGAACAGCACCACCTGGCCTGCCTTCGGCTTGACGCTGAAATGCAGGCGTTCGCGCGGGCTGAGGTCGTTGCGTTTCGGCGGCGCGGCCATCAGGCGATCGAGCCGCGGATCCTCGAATTTGATCGCCGCCGCCCCGCGCGGCACCTGCACGTAATAGGTGCCGCTGATGAAGCTGAGCGGGTGCAGGTGCAGGCCATGCGTCACCGCACCGGCCATCATGTTGACCCAGCAGTCGGTCATGTGCAGCTTGCGGCCGCGCAGATCGTAACCCAGCGAAAGTGCATAGGCCTTGACCTGCGGGTTGAGCGCCTTTTCCAGCGCGGCGAAAGTCGAGGAGATGCGATGCATCTGGTCGTGGCTGCCGTAGGAGGTGTAACCACCGGTATAATGCTTGGCGCTCCAGCGCTGGCCGGTGGTGTCGGCCATGCGCAGCGACTCGCAGACATCGATAATGTCGCGGTTGAAACTCTCCAAGCCGCGCTTTTTCAGCTGCGCGACTTCGATCCGGGTGGGAAACAGGCTGAGCAGGGGCATCAGAACAACTCGAAATATTCGCGGTGTTCCCAGTCGCTGACTTCGAGCTGGAACCGCGCGATCTCGGCCTGCTTGATATGCAGGAAGTAATCGACAAACCGATCACCGAGCCCAGCCCGGTAACAGGCGCTGTCTTTCAGCGCGGCCAGCGCGGCTTCCAGCGACCGCGGCAAAGCCGGTGCCGGCGTCTCATAGGGCGCATCGGCAGATGGCGGCGGCTCGCGGCCCTTCTCGATACCATCGAGACCGGCAAGCAATTGCGAAGCCATGTAGAGATAGGGATTGGCCGCCGGTTCACCCAGCCGGTTCTCGATCCGGCTGGCAGGATCGTCTTTCGCGCCCAGCACACGGCACATCACGCCGCGATTGTCGCGGCCCCAGATGGCGCGGTCGGGTGCGAGAGAATACGGGCGATAGCGGCGATAGGCATTGATGGTCGGCGCAGCAAAGGCGGCAGAAGCCGGCGCATGTTCGAGCAGGCCGGCGAGGAAATGCCGGCCGAGTTTCGACAGCGGCTGGCCGTCCTCGGTGGGGATGAAGGCATTCTTCCCGGTCTTGCGATCCACCAGCGACTGATGCAGATGCCATCCTGACGAAAAGATGTTGGGCAGTTTCGGCCGGCACATGAAGGTGACGTGATAGCCATGCCGGCGCGCGATCTGTTTCGCCGCCGAGCGGAACAGGATCATCGTATCGGCCGACTCCATGTTGGTGCCGGGGCGGAAGGTGAATTCCGCCTGGCTTGGGCCGAATTCCACTTCCATCGAGCGCAGCGGCAGACCCAGTGCCTGGATGTCCCTGCGCAGGATCTCATAGACCGTGTCATACTGGTCGTAGCGCAGCTCGGTAAGATAGTTATAGCCCTGCGTCAGCAGGCTGACCTCGGGCGGATTGCCCGGCTGGCCGGCATCTTCCGGCTTCAGCTTCGGGTCTTCCAGCTTGAAGACATGGAATTCGACTTCCAGGCCGGCGACATAATCGTAGCCCGCGCCATTGATCTTCTTCAGCGCATCGCGATAGAGCTGCCGCGTCGAGAACGGCACCGGGCGGCCATCGGCAAAGTAAAGGTCGCAGAGCAGCCAGCCGGTCTGCGGCGCCCAGGGCAGCACTTTAAAGGTGGTCGGATCGGCCACCATCAGCACATCGGCGGCACCCTGCATCTCTTCCAGGCCGAAGCCGCCGCCCTTGGTGAAGACCGGAAACACCGTGCGATGCGAGGTGTCTTTCGCCAACAGCGTCGTGGTGAAGCCGACCCCGCTGCGCATGGCACTGCTGAGTTCTTCTGCCACGACGGTCTTGCCGCGCAGAATGCCGTGCTGGTCAGCAAAGGAGAAGCGGATCACCGAGAGGCCGCGCTCGGCGACCTCTTTCTCGACAGCCCTGGCCGCTTTCTGCTGTTCGGCCGTCCACAGGCCGTGCTGGTCGACAAATGACTCCACTGAACGTCCCCCGAAAGCTTGTCTTACTCAGCGGCCAAGACTGCCGGAGCCTGCCACGGCGCCGCCGCGCGTTTGCGCGCATCGGCCTCGCGCCAGTATGCCTGCCATGCGCCGGTCGGGGCAATGCCGTCGATGGTGACCGGGCCGCGGATCGCCTTGGCCTGTTCGGCATCCAGCACCATCAGCGGCGGCTCGTTGCCGCTTTCGGCCTGGTCGATCGCCTTCATCAGCATCGAGCGGTAGTTGATGATGCCCTTGTCGGTGCTGCCGAGATGCTCGCGCGTGCGGTCCTGGATCGCGCCCTGGCTTTCCACCGCCCACTGGTCATGCACGTTGATGTCGTCGCCCATGCCGGTGAAGGTCTTGGTTTTCTGCTCATACGGATCGAAGCCGTAATCGTTCGCCTTGTTCTTGCGCGGGATGTAATCCGGCAGGGTATAGAGCTGCAGCCGCTGTTCGCGCATCTGCTGCTTGTCGACCGGGCCAGTGAAGCTGGTGAAAATGGCGAACCAGTAGCAGTTCACATCGTCCACCGGCACATGCCATTGCGTGATGGTCATTTCCGCAGACAAAGGGATGTTGAACGCCTGCGGGAAGAGCAGGTTGGTCACGCGCACATGCGTGCTTTTCTCGTTCAGCTCGCGCAGCGCGATCAGCCGCATGCCATACTCGGTGCGCTCGATCTCGATGGTCGGCCGCTCGAATTCGCGCAAGACCTGCGTCATCGGCATGTCGGAATCGGCCGAATTGGCGCGGAACTGCCGGCCGTAATTGGCATTCGGGTCTTCATCCTCGAAGAAGCGATGCAGGAAGGAGGCATGCGCCGGGTCGATGCCGACCTCCAGCGCCTGCAGCCAGTTGCAGGCGATATGCCCCTTGAAGGCAAAGACGTGCGTGTCCGGCGCGATGAAGCAGTCGAGATCGGGAAAGGCCGGCGGCTCGCCTTCACCTAAATATGCAAACAGAATCCCGCTGCGCAAAACCACCGGATAGCTCTTTTGCTTGATGCGCTGGCAGAGCTTGCTGTTCTCCGGTTCGGCCGGCGTCTGCAGACAGTTGCCCTTCACGTCGAACAGCCAGCCATGGAACGGGCAGCGCAAACCGCCATCTTCGGGTCGGCCGAAGGCGAGGTCCGCGCCGCGATGCGGGCAGTCGCGATCCAGCAGGCCGAAGCGGCCCTGCTCATCGCGGAACAGCACGAAATCCTGGCCCATCAGTTTGACCGGGCGCACCGGACGCAGATCATCCAACTCCTCGATCAAGGCGACCGGCTGCCAATAGCGGCGCAGCAGCTTGCCGGCCGGCTGGCCCGGGCCAACCCGGGTCATGCGCATATTCTGCTCGTGCGTGGTCATGAGCTGGCTCCCTCGAAAATCGCCTTGACGAGCCCTCCCACAGGCCCGAAAATGTCCGACTAGCGAACATATGTGCGATTTTAAACTCCTTGCTGTTCGAGGGCAACGAAAACCATGACCCGCCTGCGCGAGAGCGATGCCGAGAAACGCGCCCAGTCCGGCCGCAGCCCCGATTTCCTCGAGGCGCTGGCCCGGGGCCTGCGCGTACTGACCGCCTTCGACGGAACGCGCCCGCAGATGACCTTGAGCGATGTGGCCCGCGCGGTCGATCTGCCGCGCGCCACGGTGCGCCGCGCGCTCTATACGCTGAGCGAACTCGGTTATCTGGACAGCGACGGCAAGCTGTTTCGGCTGACGCCGCAGGTGATGGGACTGGCGGGCGCGTATCTCGGCTCGTCAGGCAATGCCGCCGCATTACAGATTGCCTGCGATGCGCTCTGTCGCAAGCTGGACGAAGCCTGTTCGGCCGCTGTGCTGCACGGGCAGGAAGCCGTCATGGTGGCGCATGCCTCGCCGCCGCGTTTCATGTCATCCGCGCCGGGACTGGGTTTTCGCGTGCCGGCGTTTTGCTCGGCGCTGGGCCGCGTGCTGCTGTCCGAAACCGGCATCGACGCAGCCACATTGCAGACGCGCAAGCTGACACCGCAGACTGTGACGCAGCCCGGCGAATTGCAGACGCTGCTGGCCAAGGTGGTGCAGGACGGCTACGCGCTGGCCGATCAGGAGGCGGAACTCGGCTTCCGCTCGATCGCCGTGCCGGTGCGGCGCTTCGACGGGCGGATCGTGGCGGCGCTGAACATTGGCGTGCGGGTCGAACGCGCCGGGCCAGGGCAGATGCGCAGCGACTTCCTGCCGGCGCTACGGAAAGCGGCGGAGGAATTGAGGGATCGGGTGGTGTGAGACACCCTCACCCCAACCCTCTCCCGCAAGCGGGAGAGGGAGGGACCCGCAGCGAAGCGCGGGAGGGTGAGGGCCTTCTGCTTAAATCGGATAGATCATCGAGTTGAGGATCATCTCGCTGTCGAAGACGCAGACGCGCTCCTTCAGCTTCAGCCCCGCGCCCTCGCGCAGAAACACATCGAGATAGCGCCCGACATTGTAGATTTCCGAAACGCTGCCCGGCTTGGTGCGGAAGACCGAATAATTTGCCGTCGCACGAATCTCGCTGCCGTTGTCGTTCAGGATCTGCGCCACGCCGATCACATGGCGCTGGTAATAGGGCGCGTGGAACAGCGTGTTGACGATGCCATAAGCGCGGTCCTTCAGCATGCCCTGGCTTTCCAGTGCCATGGTGGCCAATGGTAAGCCCGCATCATGGTTTTCGCGCGGGATCACCTTGTAGAGGCAATCCTCGGTGAAGAGTTCGATCCAGGCGGCATAATCGCCACGATCCAGAATATCGCCATATCGCGCGTTGAACTGGTCGACGTAATACTGCGCTTCCAGCACGGAGAGCGGCAAAGCCTGCGGACGCATCTGCATGGTCACAGCTCCATCACCTTGCGCCAGTAGCCGTACATGCCGCGGATCAGCGTCTCGGTCACCATATGCGGGGTCGGCGCCACGCCGCGGCCATCGAGTTCGCAGATGGTGGCGCCGTCGGCACCCTTCTGGCGGAAACCGTCCTGCGAAAACTCGATCACCTCGCCATCGTCGGCCGAGACGAAGCCGGCCGGGCCGAACAGGTTGGCCTGACGCAACCGACGCCGCGTCATCGCCTCGTCGTCTTCCTCGAAGCCGAAATGCGTCCAGACGAAATCGAAAGAGTCAGGCCCCGACGGCACAATATGCCGCGTGGACAGCGAATTGACCTGCTGCTGAATGATAACACTGGGGAACAGCGTGATCATCGTGACCGTTGGCCCCTTCCACCAGTATTCGGGCACCACATCGAGAAGCCGCGCATCGTTCAGCGCCATATCCTTCTTGAAGCTGGTGACGCCTTCGGTGACGGCCTTGGCTTCGCCGCCAGCATTGCGCTGCGAGATCATCACCGCATGGCGGCCGTGTTCGTCCATCACCATGCGCGACTGCTGGTCGGCGCGCCACAGGCCGAAGGTGACGAACCAGGTGTGCAGCAGACCCGGATGATACGGGTCCTTGATGTTTTCCATCATCAGCTTCCAGTTGCCCGGAATGCGCTGGCGGTTGGTGCCGAGGATGGTGAGCTTGCGGCCATCGAAGATGCGGTTGAGCCAGGGCAGCACATCCGGCCCGATATAGTCCTCGAAGCTGGGCGCATCGTGATCGAAAGTGGCAAACACCAGCCCGTTATAGACAGCGACCTTCAGCTTGGTCAGGCCATGCTGTTTGAGGTCGAAATCGGGCGGCATGCCGCCCTGAATCTCTCCATCATCCTTCTTCACGCCCTGGCGGAACGGCAGACCGGCGAGGTCGCCATTCAGCTTGTAGGTCCACTGGTGATAGGGGCAGACGAAGCTGCGCGCATTGCCGCGCGGTTTCTGGCAGAAGCGCACGCCGCGATGGGCGCAGCGGTTCTCCACCACATTCAGGCTGCCATCACGTTCGCGCACCACGATCACCTGGCGCTCGCCGACATAAGAGATCTTGTAGTCGCCGAATTTCGGCAACTCGGCCTCCAGCGCGACATAGCACCAGTGGCCGTTGCCATAGAACATGCGCTCCAGTTCGCGGCGATACACGGCCGGATCGGTATAGGCCCAGAAGGGAATCCGGCTGGAGCCCTCGCCGTCCCAGCGCGGCAGACCGTCGGTCGATAAAGCTTGGGGCGCGAAATTCATCCGATCCTCCCGATACGGATAATACTTGCATTTGCAAATATTATCCTCCCGTCTGCCGCTAACGTCAATTGAATCCTTGGCGAAACAGGGCGAGCATGGGGGCATAATCGGAGGAAACCAATGTTCGACCGTCACTATGCGGTCTGGCCCAAGGGCGTGCCCAAGCACCTGACCCTGCCGGCCACCAGCCTGTACGAGAATCTGGAACTTTCCGCCCGGCGTTACCCGAACAAGCCGGCATTGCTCTATTACGGCTCGGCGCTCAGCTATGCCGCCCTGAAAGACCATGTCGACCGCCTGGCCGGCTGGCTGGAACATGTCTGCGGCGTGCAGCGGCAGGATCGCGTGCTGCTGTATCTGCAGAACAGCCCACAATTCGTGATCGCCTATTACGCCATCCAGCGCCTGACCGCCGTGGTGGTGCCGGTCAATCCGATGAGCAAAGCGGAAGAACTGCGCCATATCGCGCGTGACACCGGCGCCACGACGATCATTTCCGGCCAGGAAATCTTCCCGTTTGCGCAGGCACTGCTCGGCCATGAGCTGAAACACGCCATCGTCGCGGCCTATGCCGATTACCTCACCACACCAAGCGATCTCAGCCTGCCAGATATTGTCGCAGCGCCACGCGCGCCAGTGCCGCCACCGGCCGTGAGCTGGGGCACGGCACTCGACGCGGGCCACGCTGCCAGCCCGCACAGGGCAACGCATGACAACTGGTGCGTGCTGCCCTATTCCTCGGGCACCACGGGCGCACCGAAAGGCTGCCTGCACAGTATCCGTGGCGTGACAGCGACGCTGTTCGGCTCGATTGCCTGGAACCCGGCGACGCCGGAATCCGTGCAACTGGTGACGCTGCCGCTGTTCCATGTCACCGGCATGCAGAATTCGATGAATGCGCCGCTGTTTAATGGCGCCACGCTGGTACTGATGACGCGCTGGGACCGCAAAGTGGCGGCCGAGCTGATCCGCCGCCATCGCGTGACGCATTGGCGCAACATCACCACCATGTGCGTCGATTTCCTCTCGGACCCGGATGCCTCCAGTTGGGACCTGTCGTCGCTGATCGGGATCGGCGGCGGCGGCGCGCCGATGCCGAGAGCCGTCGCGGCCAAGCTGAAGGATTTCACCGGACTGGATTATATCGAAGGCTATGGCCTGTCGGAGACCATCGCCGCCACGCATATCAACCCTGTCGACAATCCGAAGCCGCAATGCCTCGGCATTCCGGTCTTCGATGTCGATTCCCGCATCGTCAATCCCGACACGCTGGACGAACTCGGCCCCAACGAAACCGGCGAGATCGTGATGGCGGGGCCGCAGATTTTTCTCGGCTACTGGAACCGGCCGGAAGAGACCGCGCAGGTGTTTTTCGAGCGCGACGGCAAACGCTTCTTCCGCTCCGGCGATCTCGGTTATTACGACGAGCAGGGCTACTTCTACCTGGTCGACCGCCTGAAACGCATGATCAATGCCTCCGGCTTCAAGGTCTGGCCCAGCGAGATCGAGGCCATGATGTATGCCCATCCCGGCATCCGCGAAGTCTGCGTCATCGCCACCGCCGATGCGCATCGCGGCGAGACGGTGAAGGCCGTGATCATCCCCAAAGAGGGCGCGACGCTGACGGCGGATGATGTACAGGCCTGGTGCCGCGAACGCATGGCGGCCTATAAGGTGCCACGCGTGATCACCTTCGCGGACAGCCTGCCGAAATCGGCGACGGGAAAAATCCTGTGGCGCGTGCTGCAGGATGAAGAACGCGCCACTGCGAAACCCGACGCCGCTGACTGAGTATGAAGGACCACTGATGCCTCTGGTGCCACCGTTACCCGAAGACCACAATCCAGATCTGGTTGACCTGATCCAGTTTTTCCGCGGCCCGCTGGGCGTGGTGCCGAACAGCGTGCTGACCATGCAGCGCCGCCCGGCCATCGCCCGTGCCTTCACCGATCTGAACAAGGCCGTGATGGAAAACGGCGGCCGGGTCACCGCCGAACAGAAACGCCTGATCGGCTATGTCGCCTCGCATGCCGCCGGCTGCCGCTATTGCGAAGCCCATACCATCCTGGCGGCCGAACGCTTCGGTGCCAGCCCGGAGCGGCTGCGCGATATCTGGGAGTATCAGACCAGCCCGCATTTCACCGATGCCGAACGCGCCGCCTTCGATTTCGCGCTGGCCGCCGCCTGCGTGCCGAATGCAGTCACTCCGGAGATCCAGCAGGCGTTGCGCAAATACTGGAGCGAGGACGAGATCGTTGAAATCGTCGGTGTGATCGCGCTGTTCGGTTTCCTCAACCGCTGGAACGACTCCATGGCCACCACCCTGGAGGATATCGGCATCGAGGCTGGCAGCCGCAACCTGGACCATACCGGCTGGGAACGCGGCAAACATACCGGCTGACAAAAACGAAAAGGGCCGCATTGCTGCGGCCCTTTCCACGTCTGAAGCCCGTCGCTTACTTGGCCGGCAGGATGTAATCGGCACGCACCATCTGGTCGTTGCGGCCGGGATAATTGATGGTCTTTTTCATCGCCCAGGCCGACTGCTCGAAATGCAGCGGCAGCAGGCCGTAATCCTCTACCACCATCCTGCTGGCATTCTGCAGAAGGGCGGAGCGCTTGTCGTCGTCCACCGTGCCCATCGCCTGAAGCAGGATGGCGTCCATGGCTGGGTTGGAATACCGTCCCTTGTTGGTGGTGCCCATGCCCTTCTCGCGGTTCGGCGTGGCGACCAGTGAACGCAGCGCATTGCTCATTTCCTGCGACGACCAGCCGGCCATATAGGCGCTGTATTTCAGTTCATCGCGGTTCTTGAAGAAGACCGGCGGCACGGCCGAATCCACCTTGGTCTTGACGCCGGCGCGCGTCCACATCGCCGCAATCGCCTGCGCCACCTTGATATCGTTGATGTAGCGGCCATTCGGCGTGCCGAGCGAAATGCCAAAGCCGTCGGGATAGCCGGCCTCGGCCAGCAGCGCTTTGGCCTTGTTCAGATCATACTTGTCAGGCTTGGCATCCTTGCGCGTCCCGAACATCGGGAAGGGCAGGAAGTCGGCCGCCGGGATGGCGAGGTTTTCCATGATGCGCGACGAAATCGCATCGCGGTCGATGGCGAGCGACAGCGCCTGACGCACACGCTTGTCCTTCAGCGGATTCTTGGTCGTGCCCTCGATGCCGACGCTGGGTTCGCCAACATGATCCAGGTGAATGTAGATGATGCGATTGGAGACCGCCTGGCTGACATTCAGCTTGGGATCCTTTTTCAGCTTCTCGATATCGTCGGTCGGCGGATCCTCGATCAGATCGACGTCTCCGGCCAGCATCGAGGCGGTGCGCGCAGCGGCATTGCTGAGCGGACGGAAGGTCACGGTCTTCCAGTGCGGCTTGGTGCCCCAATAGGCGTCGTTGCGTTCCAGCACCAGCTGGGTGCCGCGCTTCCATTCGACGAACTTATAAGGACCAGTTCCGATCAGGCCCTGGCCCTGGTTGAGAGATTCTGATGTCACGCCCTCGGCCACTTCGGCCTTGGCGAGCTTCTTCGGCATGATCGGCAGGTTCGACATATCGAGCGGCAAGGCCGGCGCCGGACCGTCGGTCTTGATGCGCAGCGTCAGCGGATCGACGATTTCATAACCGGCGATCTGCCGCAGATAGACGGTGTAGGGCGACGGGCTGTTCGGCACTTTCGCGGCGCGCTGATAAGTGTAGACCACGTCTTCCGCGGTAAACGGCGAGCCGTCGGAGAATTTCACATTCGGCCGCAGCTTGAATTCCCAGGTCGTGTCATCGACCGGCTTCCACGAAGTGGCGAGGCCTGGCTGAATCTTGCCGTCCTTGTCGGCCATGGTCATGGCGTCATGGATATGGAAAGCGATCTGCAGGTTCGGCGTCAGCGCATGATACTGCGGATCGAGTGAACTCGGCTCGGTCTTCAGGCCGATCTTCAGCTCCTGCGCCGCGGCCGGCAGTGCGAGACACAGCGCAACTGCGCTGGTCAGCACGAGCGCCATGCGGCGATGAAAAGGTTCAGGCTGCGTCATTGTATGTCCCCGCTATTTGTGCGGCCTCAGGTCTGTTGCCCTTACCGCAGTCAGGTTTTCAGAGTAGAAGGATTGAGGCCTCCCTGAAAAGCGCAAAAGACGTGAACCACATGCAGACCATTACCGACATCTCCTCGTTGTGCGACGCCAAAGCCCGGGATTGCATCGCGATGAGCGACGCGGTCTGGGATCTGGCCGAGTTGCGCTACCAGGAACATGGCGCCGTGGCGGCACAGATCGCGCTGCTGGAGAAGGAAGGCTTTCGCGTGACCCGCGATATTGCCGGCATTCCCACCGCCTTCATGGCGGAAGCCGGCCACGACAGCGGTGGCGGCAATGGTCCACTGATTGGTTTGCTCGGCGAATACGACGCCCTGTCCGGCCTCGGTCAGGCTTCCGGGGTGACCGAACGTCGGCCGACGACACAGGCGAATGGCCAGGGCTGCGGTCATAACCTGCTGGGTGCCGGCGCCGTGCTGGCCGCGATTGCGGTGAAAGACTACCTCGCCGCGCATAAGATTCCGGGCCGCGTCCGTTATTACGGCTGCCCGGCCGAAGAAGGCGGTTCGGGCAAAACCTTCATGGCGCGCGCCGGCCTGTTCAAGGATCTGGATGCGGCGATCTGCTGGCATCCCGGCAATTTCTGGGGCGTGATGTCGGTGAACAGCCTGGCCAATATCCAGGCCTATTTCCGCTTTCAGGGCCGCGCCGCGCATGCCGCCTCGGCGCCGCATCTGGGCCGCAGCGCGCTGGATGCCGTCGAGCTGATGAATGTCGGCGTCAATTACATGCGCGAACACATGCCGGCCAATATGCGGGTGCATTACGCCGTCACCGATACCGGCGGCATCTCGCCCAACGTGGTGCAGGCCAATGCCGAGGTGCTGTATCTGGTGCGGGGCCCTTCGGTGGCGGCAGCCACTCAACTGTTCGAACGCGTCAAGAAGATCGCCGAGGGCGCCGCGCTGATGACCGAGACGCAGGCCTTTGTCGATTTCGACAAGGCCTGTTCGGAAGTTCTGCCCAACACCGCGCTGGAATGGGCGATGCATCGCAATATCGAAAAGCTTGGCCCGGTGGCCTTCGACGATGCCGACCGCGCCTTCGCCGACCGGATGCGGCGCGACGCACTGACACCGGAAGATGTATTCTCATCCCTGCGCAGCGTTGGTGAACCCACCAGCTACGACCAACCCCTGCATGACAGCATCCTGCCCTTCAACGGCACGCCGCGGCAGCTTTATGGTTCCACCGATGTGGGCGATGTCAGCTGGCTGACGCCCACGGTTCAGTGCTGGGGGCCCTGCTTTGCCGTAGGCACGCCGGGCCATTCCTGGCAGCTGGTGGCGCAGGGCAAGCAGCCGGCCGCACATAAGGCCATGGTGCAGGCGGCCAAGGCGATGGCGGCCACTGCCATCGACGCGCTGAGCGACGAAGACCTGCTGAAAAACGCGCGCGCCGAATGGGAGGAGCGCACCGCCGGCGCGCCGTATCAATGCCCGATCCCGCCGCTGGTGGAACTGCCGTTCGCGCGCCAGGGGAAAAAGACCGGCGTGCTGCTGGGGGGCGGCGCCTCGCCGTTCACGGCAGCACCGCTGAGTCGCAGCAAGCCGGGCTGAACAGCGCGCTATCGCGTGAGGCGCTGAGCAAACAGCCGGTTCAGTTCCGCGCCCGGCGCACCCTGCTTGAAATGCTCAAACGTGCCTTCGGCGGCGATTTCCTTGGCGGTGCGGATGAACTCGCCCCAGGCGACGCGCGCCAGCGAGCCGCCGACGCTGATGCGGCGCACGCCGAGTTTTGCCAGGTCGGCCACGCTCTGCCCCATCGTCAGCATATTGACCGGCTTGGCCCCGGCGGCCTGTACCACCGCCTGGATCTGCGCATCTTCCTTGATGCCGGGCGCATAGAGCACATCGGCGCCGGCCGCCGCAAAAGCCTTTAGCCGCTTCACGGTCTCGTCCAGATCAGGCCGCCCGACGAAGAAACCTTCCGAACGCGCGGTTAGCAATACGCCGCTGCCGGTTTTGTCGATGGCGGCGCGCGCAGCAGCGATCCGCTTCACGGCGAGATCGAAGTCATAGAGTGGCGCGTCCTTGTTCCCGGTCGAATCCTCGATCGATAGCCCTGCCACACCGGTTTCGACCGCTTTGGCCACATTGGCGGCGACGCCATCGGGATCGTCGGCAAAACCGTTCTCGAAATCGGCATTGACCGGAATGTCGGTCGCCGCCGTCAGCGCACGCAGATGCGCCAGCACCTCGTCGCGCTCCACCTTGTTGTCGGGCTTCGCCATCGACCAGGCCATGCCGGCACTGCTGGAGGCGAGCGCCTTGAAACCGAGGCTCTGCAGCAGCACGGCTGAGCCGGCATCCCAGGGATTGGGAATCACAAAGCAGCCGCTGTCATGCAGCTTGCGGAAGGCAGTGCGTTTGTCGGCAACGGAGACTGCGGGCATGGCGGGTTTCCTCTGAGCGTTGATTGTGCGCCAGAGTAAGCCCGGATCGCGCCGGAACAAGGCAGGATGTTTCGGCGAAGACCGAATAATTGTCAGGCTACATTTACCGGCGGTGTTTCTTCGCCCGCAGTTTCAGCGTCTCGATCAGCATCATGTCGCGCTCGGCCGACAGCTCGGCGATGCTGCGACCGGCCGCTTCCTCCTCGACGCCGCGCACCAGCTGGTCCTTGACCTCCGAGGTCAATGCCGGCGTCCCCAATGCGGCCCAGCGCTTCTCCTGGCTCGGGCCGAGATGATCGAGATAGTGGCGATAACCACCTTCGCCGCCACCGAGATGGTAGGTCATATGCGCGCCCTGGATCGACCAGCGCAGACCCGGACCTTCGACCAGCGCCTTGTCGACATCGGCCACATCGGCGATGCCCTCAGCGACGATATTCACGGCTTCGCGATACAGCGCCGAAGCCAGCCGGTTGGCGACATGACCCGGCGCCTCGCGCTTCATGCGGATCGCGACCTTGCCCATCGCTTCGTAGAACGCCGCCGCCTGTGCGACGCGATCTGCATCGGTGCCATAGAGTTCAACGAGCGGTACCAGATGCGGCGGGTTGAAAGGATGCGACACGATCAGCCGCGACGCCGCGTCTTTCATGCCCTCGGTCAGCTGCGACCAGGCAAAGGACGACGTGCTGCTGGCAATCGTGGCCTGCGGTTTCGCCGCCGAGAGGATTTCGGCGAACAGCTTGTGCTTGAGTTCGAGCTTCTCCGGCGCGTTTTCCTGGATGAAATCGGCCTCGGCAATCGCCGCCTTCAGTCGCGCCACGACCTTTATCTTGCCCTTGCCGCGCCGGCCGAGTTGGGCCAGCTGCTTACGCGCCGCCTTGACGCGCTCGCGGAACAGCACCCGCGCGGCAGCATCGGGATCCCAGGCGATGACGTCGATGTCGCTTGCCGTGAACAGAGCCGCCCAGCTGGCGCCGATCAGCCCGCCGCCGACGATGGCCACCGTCTTTATAGTTTGCATGGTCATACTGCCTCGAAAGGAACGGTCAGTTGCGTGCCGGGCACGATAATCCCGCCGCGTTCGCCCGGCGTGACGCTGCCATAGCGCTGCGCGAATACCGGCGGCAGCGGGCGCGCCTCCTTCGGGGCCAGCCAGAGCCGCAGCAGATGCCGCCGCTGCGCCGGATCGTCCCAGTCCTCAAAAGCCGTACGGTCATGCAGCAGGGTGTGGTTATGCACCAGCTGCACATCGCCCGGCTCCAGCACCATATGGAAATTCAGCGCCGGATCGTTGCACAGCGCATCGAACAGGTCATAGGCCTCGACCTGCTCCGGCGTCAGCGGCGGCACATCGTCGAAACGGCGCGCGCTCTCGATATACTGGCGCTGATAGATCGCTGAGAGATGGCCGTCATGCCAGTTATAGGTCGGGATGGTGAAATACGGTTTCTCACCCACCGGCACCTCGCCGCGCCGGTCAGTCTCGATGGGCGCCAGCAGATGCACCAGCAGGTCCGGCCGGCGGCGCCGCATTTCGTTGAACACGGTGACCGAGCTGACCAAAGCCGAATGACCGCCTGATTTCGCCACCTGCAGGCAGAGCAGCCCGACGATATCGGCTGAATCGGTGTGGAAGGTCTGGCGCTCATGCGTCTGGTAGATGCGCACATTTGGATCGTTGCTGCTGAGCCCCATATCCCTGACATGGCCGAGGATATGCCCGCGCGCATTCTGCGAGCGCGCGCTGCCCAGATGACAGCCGATGCCGAGAAAGGCAATCGCGGCTTCGCGTAAGGACCAGCGCTGCACGGGCAAGCCACGCAGCAAGGCGAAGCCGCGCCCGTCCAGCACCTCGGTCTTGATACGGGCGAGGCGCGGTCCCAGCGTCGGCAGCGGGAATTCCGCCGGCGTCAGATGCGCGGCGGCAGTATCAGGGCCGGCCGCGACATGCCGCAGCGCGGCCTCGACTTCGGCAATCTCATCGGGTGTAAAATGCGTGAGCCAGCTCCGGTCCTGCAGCATCGCAGGCCCGTACCAGGCAGAGGCATCGTTGATTTCAGGCGGCAGGACGGTGGTCATGGCCCAATAATGCCCGACCACCGTCGCCGATCAAAGGGTCGGCTCACTCCGCCGGATGCGGTTCCGGCACCGCCGCCTTCATCTTGCTGCGGTCGCGGGCCAGCAGCGTATAGGCGGTCGGCACCACGAACAGCGTCAGCAGCGTGCCGAGCAGCAGCCCACCGACGATGACCAGGCCGATCTGGTTGCGGCTTTCGGCACCGGCACCCAACGCCATGGCAAGCGGCAACGCGCCCAGCACCATCGCCGCCGTGGTCATCAGGATCGGCCGCAGGCGTAGCGATGCCGCTTCGATCACGGCCTCCACCCGGCTGCGACCTTCTTCCTGCAGCTGGTTGGCGAATTCCACAATCAGGATGCCGTTCTTGGTGATCAGCCCCACCAGCGTGACCAATCCCACCTGGCTGTAGATGTTCATCGTGCCGCCGCCGAGCTTCAGCGCCAGCAGCGCGCCGGTCATCGAGAGCGGCACGGTCAGCATGATGATGAAGGGATCGATGAAGCTTTCGAACTGCGCCGCCAGCACGAGATAGATGAACAGCAGCGCCAGGATGAAGGTGAAGTAGATGTCGCCGGCCGCCTGTTTGAATTCGCGCGACTGGCCGTTGTAGTCGATCTGCACGCTGCTCGGCAGCACGGCGCGGGCGGCAGCTTCCAGCTGGGCCAGCGCCTCGCCTTCCGAATAACCGGGCGCGACATTGGCCGTCACATCCGCGGCACGCAGCTGGCTCATGCGGGTGAGTTCGCGGGCGGTGAGCGATTCGCGCACATCGACCAGGTTCGATAGCTGCACCATCTGGCCGCTGCGGCCGCGCACATAGATCTTCGACAGGTCTTCCGGATTGGCGCGCTCGATATTCGCCACCTGCACGACCACGTCATACTGCTTGCCATTCTGCTTGAAACGCGTGACCTGCCGGCCGCCCAGCATGGTTTCCAGCGTACGGCCGATGGTGTCGACATCGATGCCGAGATCGGACGCCTTCTCGCGATTGACCGACACCTTGATCTCCGGCTTGTTCATCTTCAGCCGGGTATCGATATTGGTCAGCGCCGGATACTTCGCTGCTTCGGTGGTCACCAGCCCGACCAGGCGGTTCAGTTCGGCATAATCCATGCTGCCCTGCAGCACGATCCAGACCGGCGGCGAGCGCAGATTCTGGCCCAGCGACGGCGGGTTGTTGACGAAGCCCTGCACGCCGGCCAGTTCGCTGAATTTCGGCGTCAGCTCGGTAACAATCTCCTGCTGCTTACGATCGCGGTCGTTCCAGTGCTGCAGACGCGTGAAAGACACGCCTTGCGACAGGATCGGATTGCCCGACACCACGAAGCGCGACACGGCTTCCGGCACGCCCTCCATCACCTTCTCGACCTGGCGGGCGTATTTTTCCATGTAGTTCAGCGTCGCGCCTTCGGGGCCGTTGAAGCTGCCGATGATGGTGCCGCGATCCTCGATGGGCGAAAGTTCGGGCTTCAGCATGGCGAACAGGAAATAACTGCCCCCCGCAAAGGCTACGCCGACCAGGATCACCAGCAGCCGCGCCTTCAGCGCCTGTCGCAGGAAACGGCTGTAACCGCTGGTCATGCCGTTCAGCGCGTTTTCCACCAGGTTGAACAGCTTGCCGTGCTTCACGTCATGCTTCAGCAGACGGCCGCACATCATCGGACTGAGCGTCAGCGCGACAAAGCCGGAAACCAGCACGGCGCCGGCCAGTGCCCAGGCGAATTCGGTGAACAGGCGTCCTGTCGTGCCGCTCATGAAGCCGATGGGGGCATAGACGGCGGCCAGTGTCAGGGTCATCGCCACCACGGCGAAGCCGATTTCCCTGGCGCCCTTGAAGGCCGCTTCCAGTGGCGCCATGCCGTCTTCGATATGGCGATAGATGTTTTCCAGCACCACGATGGCATCGTCGACCACCAGGCCGATGGCCAGCACCATGGCCAGCAGGGTCAGCGTGTTAATGGTGAAGCCCATCGCATACATGATGGCGAAGGCGCCCATCAGCGAGGCCGGAATGGTGACAACCGGAATTAACGTGGCGCGCCAGTTGCGCAGGAACAGGAACACCACCGCGACGACCAGCAGCACCGCCTCGCCGATGGTGCGGTAGACCGAATCGATAGAGGCACGGATAAACACCGATGTGTCGTAGGCGATTTCCGCCTGCATGCCTTCGGGCAGGTTTTCCAGAATCGAGGGCAGCGCCTCGCGCACGCCCTGCGAAATATCCAGCGGGTTGGCAACCGCCTGCTTTACCACACCCAGCGACACCGCCGGCTTGCCGTTGAAGCGTACACTGACACGTTCGTCGGCCGGGCCGACCTCGACATGGCCGACATCGCTGAGCCGTACCGGATAGCCGCTTACTTCACGCACGATTATGGCGCCGAACTGCTCGGCCGAGCGCAGGTCGGTTTCCGACAATACGGTGAATTCCATATTGCGGCTTTCGATGCGGCCCGCAGGCAGATCGACATTCTGACGGCGCAACGCACCCTCGACATCCTGCGGCGTCAGGCTGTATGCGGCCAGACGCCCCGGATCGAGCCAGATGCGCATGGCATAGCGCCGTTCACCGAAAATGCGCGCCTCGGATACGCCGGCAATCGACTGCAGACGGTCCTTCACATAGCGGTCGGCGAAATCGGTCAGTTCCAGCGCAGTATGGCGATCCGAAGAGAAGGCGATGTAAAGCACCGGCTGGGCATCGGCCTCGACCTTGGACACGATCGGCTCGTCGATTTCATCAGGCAGCTTGCCGCGCACCCGGCTGACGCGGTCGCGCACATCGTTCGCGGTGGATTCAGCGTCGCGTGACAGTTTGAAACGCACCACGACCAGGCTGCGCTCCGGCCGGGTGATCGAGCGCACGAAGTCGATGCCCTCAATGCCGGCGATCGATTCTTCCAGCACGCGCGTGACCTGGCTTTCGATCACTTCGGCGCTGGCGCCGCGATAGACGGTTTCCACCAGCACCACCGGCGGATCGATATTGGGATATTCGCGCACGGTGAGTCGCGAGAAGGCGACGACACCGATCAGGATCACCACCAGGCTGAGCACGGTGGCGAAGACGGGGCGCTGGATGCAGAGATCGGAGATCTTCATGGCCGATGCCCCGCCTTACGATCCGGTTGCCAGCGTCGACACACGCACGAACTGGCCATCGCGCAGCTTCTGCGCACCTTCGGCCACGATACTGTCGCCGGCCTTCAGGCCCTCAAGTACCTCGACTTCACCCGCCCGGCGCAGGCCGGTGCGCAGCTTGGTCTGCACGGCCCTGCCGTCGACCACGCGGAAGGCAAAGACATCGCGGCCCATCGGCATCAGCGCGGTTTCCGGGATCAGCACGGCATTGGGCCGCTCTTCCACGATCAGCGTGACGCGCGCGAACATGCCCGGCCGCAGCCTTTTGTCGGCATTGGGCAGGCGCGCACGCAGGATCACGGCGCGGCCATTGGGATCGATCGCCGGATCGATGGCATAGACGCTGCCGTCGAAGGTTTTGCCGGGGAAAGCATCGAGGCGCACGCGGATCGCCTGCCCGGCGGCGATGAGCTGGGCATAGATTTCCGGAATGCGGAAATCGACCTTCAACTGCTCGACGCTTTCGATATTGGCAATCGTCTGGCCGGGATTGACGTAATCGCCGACGCTGACCTGACGCAAGCCGACAATACCATCGAAGGGCGCCGTGAGGGTGCTCTTTTCCAGCGTGGCCTGGGCCAGCGCCAATGCGGCTTCATCGCTCGACAGCTTGGCCTGCGCTTCATCCAGCGTGCGCTGGGTGCCGGCGCCGCGATCGGCCAGCTCCCTGGCGCGGCTGAAATTGGCGCGACTGAGCGTGATGCTGGCGCGCGCCTGATTGACCTGCGCCCGCGCAATCGCCGCATCGAGCCGTAGCAGCGGCGCACCGCGCTTCACCGGCTGGCCTTCATCGAACAGGATTTCGCTGACGCGGCCGGCGATTTCCGGGCGCAGCACCACGGATTCATCCGACCGCAGACTGCCGACTGCCTCGATCTGCTGGCGCACCACGCCGGTTGTCACTTGGCGGATATCGACCGGGATCGGCGCCTGCGCGCTGCCCTGGCGCGGCGCGGCCGTCGTCGTGCCCGAAGCGCTGGGCGTGACCTTCTCGCGGATCTCCGGGCCGTAAACCCAGATCACGCCGCCGATTACCGCCAACGCAACAATGCTGATACCGAAGCTCTTCTTCATCACCCGCCTGCCAAATCGGAAACCGGCAGCGCCGCCCTCTCCCCGGGCCTTTGACCGAGACCGCCAACGGTTCCGGATGCGCGCCGTATATCTGTACTGTAGAGTGCAGAAAATATAAGGCAAATATTCCCGCATGACAGCACGGACCAAACGTACCAATTCCACGGCTGCCCCGCCACGCCAGATGGCGCGCCGGCGCGGCCGTCCGGCCGATGCCCGCAAACATGCCGATATTCTGGCCGTGGCAATGGATGTGTTCCTGGAACGCGGCTACCACGCCGCCAGCATGGACGTGATCGCGGCACGTGCCAAAGTCTCGAAAATCACGGTTTATGCGCATTTTTCCAGCAAGCAGGCGCTGTTCAGCGCCATTATTGCCGAACTGGTGGGACGGCTGACCGGTGCGTTCCAGCGCATGACTCTCGCCGGCCTGCCACCCGAAAAGGCGCTGCGACAGATGGCACGCGCCTATCTCGATCTCGCACTCGCCCCGCGCTCATTGGCGCTGCACCGGCTGGTGGTGGCCGAGGCCGCCCGCCAGCCGCAGCTGGGCCGCATGATCCTGAAGCACGGCCCGCTGCCGATCACCGCCACCCTGGCAGCGTATCTGAAGGCGCAGCCGAGCCTGCGGATCGCCGATCCCGACCTTGCCGCACAGCAGTTCCTCGGCATGGTGCTGGCGCAGAACCAGCTCGGCCTGCTGCTGGCCGGCAAGCCGGCGGCAAAATCAAAGACAGCCCTGAATGCCGCCATCGATCACGCCGTCGAATTATTCCTGAACGGTTGCAGGAGAAGCCGCTAGGCCCGGCAATGCTCGGCCATGAAGCCTAAGAAAGCCGGGTCATCCGCATAGGCGACATTGACACGCAACGCCGAGACATGCGTGGCGCGGTCCAGCGTGAAGATCGAGCTGGGCGCCAGGAAGATGCCACGTTCTGCCGCCAGCCGCGCCAGGGCGACATCGTCGCAGCCTTCGGGCAACGGGCACCACATGTAATAGCCGCCGGCCGGCGGGTTGAAGTCAGTCATGCCGATGGCGGTCAGTTCGGTCATGGCGCGGCTGGAGGCGCGCGTGACGCGGTCGCGCAGGCGGTTGAGATGATGGCGGTAATGCCCATCCGCCATCAGTTCATGGATCAGGCGTTCGACATAGCCTGAACTGTTCACCACGGTGAGCATTTTCACATCGGTGAGCGAACGAATCAGTGCCGGCGAGGCCGCGATATAGCCGGTGCGTAAAGAGGCCGACAGCGTCTTGGAAAAGGTGCCGACATAGATCACGCGTTCCAGGCGATCCAGTGTCGCAAGGCGCGGCGTGATCGGCGGCAGCAGATCGGCGAACGGATCGTCTTCCACCAGGATCATGCCAAGCCGCTCGGCCTGCTGCAGCAGACGATGCATCGCCGCCGGTGTCATCGAGGTTCCGGTCGGGTTATGCGCCAGCGTCTGCGTGAAAAACAGCCGCGGACGATACTGCGCCGCCTTGGCCTCCAGATCTTCCGGATCGGGGCCTTCTGCCGTGCGGCGCACACCGATCACATTGGCGCGCGCCAGCCGCAGCTTGCCGAATAGCGGGTAGTAGCCGGGACTGTCGACCAGCACAGCTTCACCCGGCTCGATGAAATGCCGCACGATCAGGTCGAGCGCATGATTGGCGCCGGAGGTGAGCAGAATCTGTTCGGCCGTCACATGGATCGAGCGTTCGATCAGACGGCCAGCGATCATCTCGCGCAACGGGCCGTAGCCCTGCGGCGCGCCATAGCCATGTTCGACACGCTCGCCGCCGCGCGTGCTGAGCCGCAGATGACGGCCGAGTTCGGACGCCTCCATCCAGGTCGCCGGTGGCCGACCGTCACCGACGCGTACGCTGTAATGCTGGTTGAGCTGCTCGCGCAGCAGCGACACCAGATCGATCGCCTCGCTGACATGGGCGGGACGGATCGTGCTGGAGGTCTTGGGCCGGGGCCGCGCGACATAGAAACCCGAGCCGCGCTTGGGTTCAAGATATCCCTGCGCCACCAGCCGGTCGTAGGCCTCGACCATGGTGTTCTTCGAGACGCCGAATTCAGCGGCGGCCAGACGCACCGAACCCAACCGCGCGCCGGGCGCCAGATGGCCCTGCTCAACCTGCTGGGCGATGTTGCGTGCAATCTGTTCGGCGCGGGCAATCCGCATATTCCCTCCAAACTGTACCAGACAATTGAATAGTACAGTTTCTCGGACAATAGCTGGAATTGTCCCTTGTTTAAACCGGCATGCACCGTGATTTTGAAACCGTGATCAGGACCGCGCCGGGCAGGCAGCGGCCAAGTGGAGGAAACACAATGAGCAAGGCGGTCTCTGCCGGTACGGCAGGGCGGATGATCAATTCGCGTATCGAAAATTACCGCAACATGACGCCGGCACAGCGCCTGGCGACCCTGGCCGAGGTGGCCGGCCTGTCGGAGGCCGACCGTGCCCTGCTGGCCCAGCCCGGCGGCCTGCCGGTCGAGCGCGCCAACGGCATGATCGAGAATGTGATCGGCACGTTTGAGCTGCCGCTGGCCATCGCCACCAATTTCCAGATCAACGGCCGCGACTACCTGATCCCGATGGCGGTGGAAGAGCCCTCCATCGTCGCCGCCGCCTCTTACATGGCGCGTATCGCGCGCGACTGCGGCGGTTTCGAAACCTCCAGCACGCAGCCGATCATGCGCGCCCAGGTGCAGCTGATCGGCATCAGCGATCCGCATGGCGCCCGGCTGAAAATCCTGGCCGCGCGCGATGAAATCATCGCGGCTGCCAATGCGCGCGACAAAGTGCTGATCGGGCTGGGTGGCGGCTGCCGCGACATCGAGGTGCATGTTTTCCCGCAGACGCCGCGCGGCCCCATCGTGGTGATGCACCTGCTGGTCGACGTGCGCGACGCCATGGGCGCCAACACGGTCAACACCATGGCCGAAACGGTCGCACCCATCGTCGAGCGCGTCACCGGCGGCAGCGTGCGTCTGCGCATCCTGTCGAACCTGGCCGACCGCCGTATCGCCCGCGCCCGCGTCAGCCTGACCGAAGAGTCGCTGACCACGAAGGACTTCTCCGGCAAGCGGATGATCGAAGGCATCCTGGATGCCTATACCTTCGCCGCCATCGATCCCTATCGCGCCACCACGCATAACAAGGGCATCATGAACGGCATTGATCCCGTCGTGGTCGCCACCGGCAACGACTGGCGCGCCATCGAAGCCGGCGCGCATGCCTGGGCCGCGCGCAGCGGGCATTACACCTCGCTGACCACCTGGGAGCTGAGCAAGGACGGTCGCCTCGTCGGCACGCTGGAAATGCCGATGGCGCTCGGCCTGGTCGGCGGCGCGACCAAGACGCATCCGCTGGCGCAGGCCGCCTTGCGCATCATGGGTGTGACCAGTGCGCAGGAACTGGCCGAGATCACCGTCACTGTCGGTCTGGCGCAGAATATGGCGGCTTTGCGCGCACTCGCCACCGAAGGCATCCAGAAGGGCCATATGGCACTGCATGCCCGCAACATCGCCATCGTGGCCGGCGCCACCGGCGAGGAGATCGACAAGGTGGCCGCCGAACTGGCCGCCAACCATGACGTGCGGACGGATCGCGCCAAGGAACTGCTGGACGCGTTGCGGCAGAAAAAGGGCTGAACTCTTGCGCCGCGGCAGATCGGGGAAATAGTGATCCGAGATCTGCCACAGCATTGGAGGGTGACGTGAACGCAAGCGTAGACAGCAAGAGAATGGAAGAACGGTCAGGCCCGCTGCAGGGCGTAACCGTGCTCGACATCACGCGGGTCGTGGCAGGCCCCTACTGCTCGATGCTGCTGGCCGACCTGGGCGCGACCGTGATCAAGGTCGAGCATCCCGGCGACCCGGACTATGCGCGCACCTTCCCGCCCTTCGTCGGCGCGGAGGATGCGCAGCTCAGCGCCTTCTTCACACAGTATAACCGCAACAAGCTGGGCATCACCCTCAACTTCAAATCCGAGGATGGCAAGGCGCTGCTGAAAAAGCTGATCCGCAGCACCGATATCCTGGTCGAGAATTTCCGGCCCGGCACCATGGACAAGCTTGGCCTCGGCTATGACGTGTTGCGAGAAATCAATCCGCGACTGATCTACACCGCGATCAGCGGCTTTGGCCGGACCGGCCCCAACTCGTCGAAACCGGCCTATGACAATACCGGCCAGGCCGCCGGCGGGTTGTGGTCGATGAACGGCTATCCCGACCTGCCGCCCGTGCGTGTCGGCACCATCATCGGCGATCTGGCCGCCTCGCTCTATGCAGCCATCGGCACGCTGGCCGCTTTGCGCGAGGTTGAGAAGACCGGGCGCGGCCAGGTGGTCGATGTCTCGCAGCAGGATTCGGTGCTGACGCTGACCGAGCATGCTGTGGTGCGTTACACGACCAAGCAGGAGATCGCCACGCCACTCGGCAACGATCATCCCTTCGTGCGGCCCTATGGCCAGTTCCGCTGCAAGGATGGCTACGTCTTCTTCGGCGGCTATACGGATAAATTCTGGGCGATCACCTGCGCGATGTTTGGCGAGCCGGACAAGGCCACCGAACCAGCCATCGACAGCATGGAAAAGCGCTTCGATCCCGTGGTGGCCGAAACCATCGTCAAGCCGCTGCTGGAGCGCTGGTTCGGCCAGTATACCAAGGCAGAACTGGAGGAGATGGCCGGCAACAAGGTGCCACTCAGCGCGATCAAGAATATCGCCGAGGTAGTGGAAGACCCGCATATCGCGGCGCGCAACATGATCGTCAACGTGCCCATCGCGGGCAAACTGATCGGCATGTTCGGGCAGCCGATCAAGCTGTCCGGCCAATCCGAGATTGCGTACGAAAAAGCCCCGGCGCCCGGAGAGCATAACGAACTGGTGTTGGCCCGCCTCGCCGGTGTGACACCGGAAGAATACGCGCGACTTAAGACATCGGGGGCGATCTGATGTCGATCGATGTCACCCGGAACGGCCACGTCGCCACGGTCCGCATCGACCGACCCGAGAAGCTGAATGCGCTGACGCTGGCAATGTATGACGATCTCGGCCGCGCTTTTCTCGACATTAAAGATGATGGCGATATTCGTGCGGTCGTGTTGACCGGTGCGGGCGAACGTGCCTTCTGCGTCGGTGCCGATCTGACAGAGTCGATTCCGGCGCTTGCTTCAGACCGGATGGATATCTCCGCCTGGGATCCGGCGCATATCAAGTTTTCGGGCTTTTACAAACCTGTGATCAGTGCGATCCGCGGCCTGTGCATGGGCGGCGGCTTCGAGATCATGCTGGCGACCGATATCCGCATTGCCGCGAGCACCGCGATCTTCCAGTTGCCTGAACCAAAACACGGCTTTGTACCTGCCGGCGGCACTCTTGTGCGTCTGGTACGGCAGATCGGCTATGCCCATGCCATGGAGATCATGCTGACCGCCGAGCGCTTTTCGGCACAGGACATGCTGGCCAGAGGTGTCATCAATCGCATCTGCGATGCTGATCAGGTCGAACCCACAGCCTTCGAGATCGCCGAACGGATCGCCGCGCTAAGCCCCGGTGCCGTGCAGACGATCAAGGAAGCCGCACTCACCCTGCAGGATCTTCCGCTGGTAGATGCCTTCCGCCAGGAAGCGGCTTTGGGCCAACGCACCTTCACCAGCGAGGACGCCAAACGCGGACTTGCCGCCTTTGCCAGTAAGGGCTCACGAAAATAGCCGAATTACAAAACCGAGTCACAACGTCCTGGGGAGGACCAACATGAAGATGTTATATCGCACTGCTGCAACCGTAATCGCCACCACAGCGGCTATCTGTTCGCACACCGCACTCGCGCAGAGTGCCAAGATCTCCGATGGCGTCGTTAAGGTCGGCGTCATCGAAGACATGTCCGGCGTCTATGCCGATATCACCGGAAAGGGTGCGGTGACCGCAGCCCAGATGGCGATCGATGAGTTCGGCGGCAAGGTACTCGGCATGCCGGTCGAACTCGTCTATGCCGACCACCAGAACAAGCCCGATATCGGCGCCGCCGTAGCACGCAAATGGTTCGACACCGAGAAGGTCGATGCCATTCTGGACGTCGCCTCGTCGTCGCCAGCGCTTGCGGTGCTGGAGATCGCCAAGGAAAAGAAGAAGATTCTGACGCTGAGCTCGCCGGGTTCGATCCGCATCACCAACGACGCCTGCGGGCCTTACGCGGTCCACTGGGCCTACGACACTTACGCCATTGCCCAGAGCACCGGCCGCGCGCTGGTCGAACAGGGTTTCGACACCTGGTATTTCGTCACGGCCGATTACGCCTTTGGCCACAGCCTCGAAAACGACCTGAGCGCCGTCGTCACCAGCCTCGGTGGCAAGGTGCTCGGCAACACCCGACATCCAGTCAGCACAGCGGATTTCTCCTCCGCCCTTCTCACCGCGCAGAATTCCAAGCCGAAGGTGATCGCGCTGGCCAATGCCGGCGGCGACACCATCAACTCGATCAAGCAGGCCTCGGAATTCGGCCTGACCCAGAGCGGCTACAAGCTGGCGGCGCTGGCCGGCTTCATCAACGACGTACACGGCCTTGGCCTAAAGGAAGCCCAGGGCCTGACGATCACCGAGGCCTCCTACTGGGATCTGAATGAAGATACCCGGAAATGGTCGCAGAAGTTCTTCGCCACCGTCGGCGCCATGCCGAACATGCTGCAGACCGGCACATACTCGTCGGTGCTGCATTACCTGAAGGCTGTGCAGGCGGCCGGGACAGACAGCACCGAAGAGGTGATGGCCAAGATGCGCGAGATCACCGTCAACGACGTGTTCTACAAGAACGGCAAGATCCGCGAAGACGGCCGCATGGTGCATGACATGTATCTGTTCGAGGTGAAGAAGCCGTCGGAGTCGAAGAAGGCATGGGACTACTACAAGCTGCTGGCGACCATTCCGGCCGATAAGGCGTTCCAGCCGCTGTCGCTGTCGAAATGCCCGCTCGTGAAGAAATAGCCAGCAGTCAAACTGAAAAACCAACGGAGGAAACCAAGTATGACGATCAATCGACGGAACCTGCTGGGCTCGGGCGCTGCCCTTGCTACGGCCGCTGCCTTCGCCACGCCGGCGCTGGCCCAGAGTGGCGCCGTGAAATGGCGCATGCAGTCGCTGTGGGATCCCGGCACCACGCCGCAGAAATTCGAGGAGCGTTTCGTCAAACGCGTCTCGGAGCTGACCGGCGGCAAGTTCACCATCGAGTTGTTCGCGGGCGGCCAGATCGTGCCGGCGGCGCAGGCTTTCGACGCCGTACGCGGCGGCGCCTTTGAGATGATGAAAACCTTCGACGGCTACGAGGCCGGCAAAATCCCCGCCTTCGCCTTCACCAGCACGATCCCCTTCGGTTTCCCGGAATCGGATCAGTATGAAGCCTGGTTCTACGAGGTCGGCGGACTGGAGATGGCGCGCGAAGCCTATGCGCCGGCCGGGCTGTTCTATATCGCGCCGACCGTCTACGGCCAGGAGCCGATCCACGCCAAGATGCCGATCACCAAGATCGCCGACCTGGCCGGCAAGAAGGGCCGTTTCGTCGGTCTCGCTTCGGCGGTGATGGGCGCCTTTGGCGTCAGCGTCTCGCCGCTGCCGACCGGCGAAGTCTATTCGGCGCTCGACAAGGGCGTGATCGACATCGCCGACCGTGGCGACCTGACCGCCAATTTCGAGGCGGGCCTGGCGGAAGTGGCCAAGCATGTGGTGGTGCCGGGTGTACACCAGCCGACCACGGCAACCAGCTATGTCGCCAATCGCGGCGCCTATGAAAAGCTGCCGGCCGAATTCAAGGCCGCGCTGGCGATCGCGGCACGCGAGGTTTCGGCCTCCCTGCGCCAGCATATCCTGGTGCAGGATGCGATCGCACTGGAGAAGTACAAGGCGAAGGGCTGCACCATTCATACCTTCGACCCCGCCGATATCCTGGCCAACCGCCCGAAGGCCGTGACGGCCTGGCAGGCGGCGACCAAGGACAATGCGCTGGCCAAGAAGATCCTGGAGAGCCAGGTTGCCTTCATGAAGCGCCTCGGCGTATTGGCGTAACCCGCCCGCTGCACGGCGGATGCCTCCCGGCATCCGCCGTTTTTTTCTTTTTGAGCCGACCACAGTTTGCACACGACCGGGGAAGCCCATGCCGCCCGTCATTGCCGCCTTCACCGGCGCCGTCACCACAATCAACCGCGCGGCTTTCTATATCGCGATCTTGCTGGTTTACCTGATCGTGCCGGTGATGCTGATCGACGTGGTCGCCCGTTATGCCTTCAACGCGCCGACCGTCTGGGGCATGGAACTCGCCACCCTGCTGTTCGGCCCCTATTTTCTGCTGGCTGGCCCTTATGTGCTGCATCTCAAGGGGCATGTGGCGATGGACATCCTGCGCCAGCGGCTGAAAGTGCAGGCCGACCGTATGGTCGAACTGGTGAACCTGCCGATCATTGTGGCCTTCTGTGCCATCCTGCTGTGGTTCTCGGTGCCGGCTGCCGTCGACTCCTTCAACTACGGCGAAACCTCCTTCTCGGCCTGGAACCCACCCATCTGGTGGACCAAGGCCGCCGTGCCGATTTCCCTGCTGCTGATGCTGCTGCAGGCATTGGCCGAATTCCTGCGCGTGCTGTTCCGCGCCCCAGGCACTTCGCATGAGGAGGCCGCGCTATGAGCTCGACGGCTATCCTGATCCTGATGTTCGGCGGCCTGACCCTGTTCATGCTGACGGGTCTGCCGATTGCCTTCGTGCTGGGCGGTCTTTCGCTGCTGATCACCGTGCTGTTCTGGAATCCGCAGGCGGTGATCATTCTGGTGCTGCAGATTTTCGACACCATGAAGTCGGAAGCCCTGCTGGCGATTCCGCTCTACATCCTGATGGCGGCGCTGCTGTCGCGTTCGGGCGTGATCGAAAAGCTCTACCGCGCCATGGAACTGTGGTTCGGTCGCCTGCGTGGCGGCCTGGCGGTCGGCACCGTGGTGATCTGCGTGATCATGGCGGCCATGACCGGCGTCGTCGGTGCCGCGGTCACCGCCATGGGCATGCTGGCCCTGCCCGAGATGCTGCGCCGGAAATACAGTCCGGAACTGGCAACCGGCACGATCTGCGCCGCCGGCACGCTCGGTATCCTGATTCCGCCCTCGGTGCTCACCATCGTCTATGCCGTCACCGCGCAGGTTTCGATCGGCAAGATGCTGATCGCCGGCCTCGTGCCCGGCCTGATCCTGGCCTCGCTCTACATCGCCTACATCCTGGTGGTGGCGTGGCTGAAACCCGGTGCCGCACCGCTGCGCGAGGATTATGCGCCGGTGCCATTGCGCGAACGTCTGGCCGCGCTCAAGGCACTGATCCTGCCCGGCCTGCTGATCGTGCTGATCCTGGGCTCGATCTTCTTCGGCATCGCCACCCCCACCGAAGCCGCCGCAGTGGGCGTGTTCGGTGCCCTGATCGCCACGATGATCGAGCGCAAGCTGAACATCGACGCGCTGGTCTCGGCCGCCGCCGATACCGGCAAGGCCACGGCGATGATCCTGTGGATCACCATCGGCGCGAAAGCCTATGTCGCCATCTTCACCGGTCTGGGTGGCGCGGATTCGCTGCTCGGCCTGATCAAGTCGCTGGAGGTCGGACCCTATGTGATCCTGATCGTGATGATGCTGATCCTGATCTTCCTCGGCACCGTGCTGGACGAGATCGGCATCATCCTGCTCACCGTGCCGGTCTTCATCCCGATCGTGAAATTCCTCGGCTTCGATGAAATCTGGTTCGGCGTACTCTACGCCATCACGATCCAGATGGGCTATATCTCGCCGCCCTTCGGCTACACGCTGTTCTACATGAAGGGCGTGCTGCCAAAATCCCTGGATATGGGCGTGGTCTATCGCGGCATCATTCCGTTCTTCGTGCTGCAGGGTATTGGGCTGGCGATTGCCATGGCCTTCCCCGGCCTGATGACGATCCTGCCGCGCCTGATGGACGGCAACTGAGGCGGCGGGGCTACAGCCCCGCCCTTCCCCACTATTCCTTCACGGCCCCGGTCATCGCCGAGACGTAATGCTCGACGAAGAAGGCATAGAGCACCACCAGCGGCAGCGAGCCGACCAGAGCGCCCGCCATCAGCGAGCCCCAGCGATAGATATCGCCATCGACGAATTCGTTCACGATGGCGACCGGGACGGTCTTGTTGGCCGCCGACTGCAGGAAGGTGAGCGCATAGATGAACTCGTTCCAGCATAGCGTGAAGCAGAAGATGAAGGCCGAGATCAGGCCGGGGATCGACAGCGGCAGTACGATGCGGGTCAGGATCTGCCAGCGCGACGCGCCATCGATCAGCGCGCATTCCTCCAGCTCGAACGGGATGGTCTTGAAATAGCCCATCATCAGCCAGGTGGAGAACGGGATCAGGATGGTGGGATAGACCAGAATCAGCGCCAGCGGACTGTCGAACAACCCGTACTGGAACACCACGGTGGCAAGCGGGATGAACAGGATCGACGGCGGCACCAGATAGGCCAGGAAGATCAGCCCGCCCACCGTCTGCGCACCCTTGAAGCGCAGGCGCACGATGGCATAGGCGGCCAGAACGCTGGCGATGATCGACAATGCGGTAGCGCCGGCCGCCACATACATCGTGTTCCAGAGCCATTTCGGATAGTTCGATTCGAACAGCAGTTTCTTGATGTGCTGGAGCGTCGGCTCCCAGGTCCAGAACGGGCTGACCCGATCCATGTCCAGCAACTGCTCATTCGGTTTCACCGAGGTCAGCGCCATCCAGTAGAACGGGAACAGCAGAATGACCAGGAAGATCAGCAGCGGGAGGTACAGCGTGATCAGCCGTTTCGGCACGGTCTCGAGGTAGCTCATGCCCTCGGAATGATCGGACTTCGCTTCTGCAATCGCCATCAGGTCATATCCTCAGTCATTGTCCGAGCCCTGCTGCCACTTGCGTCGCTGCAGGCCGAACCAGGAAATCATGATCGCGCCGAGCAGGAACGGGATCATCGCCGTGGCGATGGCCGCGCCCTCGCCCAGCTGTCCGCCCAGGATGCCGCGCTGATACGACAGCGTGGCCATCAGATGGGTTGCGTTCACCGGGCCACCGCGGGTCATCGCCCAGATCAGCTGGAAATCGGTGAAGGTGAACAGCACCGAGAAAGTCATCACCACCGCAATGATCGGCGTCAGCAGCGGATAGGTGATATGGCGGAAACGTTGCCAGGGCGTGGCGCCATCCAGGGTGGCGGCTTCATACAGCGAGGGCGACACGGTCTGCAGGCCGGCCAGCAGCGTGATCGCCACGAAAGGCACACCACGCCAGATATTGGCGAAGATGGTGGACCAGCGGGCATTCCAGGGATCGCCGAGGAAGTCGATATTCTGCGTGATCAGGCCCATCTTCTTGAGCGACCAGGAAATGATCGAGAACTGCGAGTCGTAGATCCACCAGAAGGCAATCGCCGACAGCACGGTGGGGACGATGAAAGGAATCAGCACGGCGGCGCGGATCAGCGCCTTGAACGGGATATGCTTGTCGAGCAGCAGCGCCAGATACAGTCCCGCCGCAAATTTCACGATACTGGCGACGATGGTATAGAGCAGCGTGTTGAGCACCGAGAGCCAGAAGACAGAATCGCCCTGCAGCCATTCGTAATTCTCGAGGCCGATGAAAACGCCGCTGCGGCCGATCTTGGTATCGGTGAATGACAGCCAGACACCGAGGCCGAGCGGATAGGCCAGGAACAGGATCAGGATCCCGAGTGCTGGCAGCATGAACCACCAGCCGAGCCAGTTGCGGTTCGACTTGAGCTGGCTCCAGGCACTGACTTCCATCATCTGCGGAGCACGTCGCGCCGGAGTCTTCTCGGCTACATCAACCATGTCTGTCCCGATCCGAAATCACAGAGGTAAAGTCGGCCGCGGGCAGCTTCGCGCCCGCGGCCGTGCTTTCGTCAGCGGTAGATGCGTTTGGCCTGGCGTTCGGCCACTGCGATCGCGCCCTTCACATCCTCGCGACCGGTCGCGTAATTGGCGAACATGTCGACGACGATGAAATCGGCCACCGCAGCCGCCGCCTTCTCACCCAGCGAGCCGAGGCCGCCCGGAGTCAGCGTCCGCTTCGACACGTCGCGATACGGCGTGCGTTTCGGATCAGCAGTCCAGACCGGGTTCTTGTCGTAGGCGAGCAGGAAGTGCGACAGGTAGCCCTGTGCGGCTTCGACCCATGGATTATAATTTTCCGCTTCCAGCATGAAGGCCGTGAAGGCCTTGCAGGCATTCGGCGCCTTGGTGAAGTTGAAGGTCAGGATCGGGAAGGCCAGATGCAGTTCGGTCGGCTTGCCCACCGGGCCGATCGGCATATAGGCGTGATCCATATCCTCGGCGACAGCTTTGTTTTCCTTCTGCGCCGCCACGTAAACCGAGATGCCGTTCGAGGTGAGGTGCAGATCACCTGACACGAAGATTTTGTTGTTGGACGAGTCGTTCCACGACGCGGTGCCGGGAATGAAGTTCTCGTACAGCGCCTTGACGAATTCGAGCGCCTTGGCGGTCTCCGGCGAGTTGATGATGACCTTGTCATCCTTGTCGACCAGCTGGCCGCCATGCGACCACAAGGCCCAGTGCAGCCAGGTATTGGCGTCACCCGAGGCATGGCCGAGCGCGAAGCCGGCCGGCGTGTTGTTCTTCTTCAGCGCCTTGACCAGTTCCAGGAAGCCCGCCGTATCCTTCGGGAATTCCTTGAAGCCGGCCTTCTGCATCGAGGAGATGCGGTAGTTCATCAGGCCGCCGGTGGTGGCGACCGGAATGCCGATCCACTTGCCGCCCGACTTGCCGTACATCTCGGCTGCCGGCGCCCAGCCGCCATACTTCTTGCCGAGATAATCGGCCACATCGGTCTGGTCGAGGCATTTCTGCGGGAAGAGATGCGGCAACGAATAGAGACCCCAGACCATGTCGAGGCCCTGGCCGGTATTGGCGACCACCGAAGCCTTGGGCTGGATGTCGTCGAAGGATTCGTTGACGACAGTGACTTCCACGCCGGTGGCGGCCTTGAAGGCGGCAACCATTTTCATGAATGCGGCATCTTCGGCCTCCACGAAGCGGCGCCAGCGCATCAGGTTGATCTTGGCTCCAGCTTCAGGCTTCCAGGGCGCGGTCTGCGCCCAGGCCTTGGCCCAATCGAAGAACGAGGAGCTGCTGAGAATGGCAGCGGCGGTACTGGCTTGAACGAATGTACGACGTGATAAATCTTTCATCGGTCTTTCCTCCGTTTGATTATCAGGCGGTCAGCCTTTTTCCAGTCGACGCGTCAAACAAATGGGCAAGCTCGGGATTGGGCTTCAGCCGGATCTTGTCGCCCGGCTTGAATTTGTGGCGTTCACGAAAAACTGCGATCACATCGGCATCGCCGAGTCTTGCCGCGACCATGATTTCCGATCCCGTCGGTTCGACCACGCGTACTTCCGCCTCGGCGCCGTCGTCGGCAAGCGTGAAATGCTCGGGCCGCACGCCATAAACGGTCGGCTGGCCGCCCTGCATGCCGCCTTTGTCAGGCAACGGAAGATGAATGCCGCTATCGGCGGCGAAGCTGCCACCATTGGTCTTGCCGCGCACGAAATTCATCGCTGGCGAGCCGATGAAGCCGGCGACGAATATGTTGTCGGGCCGGTCGTAGAGTTCGAGCGGCGTGCCGATCTGCTCGACGCGGCCGTCATGCATCACCACGATCTTGTCGGCCATGGTCATGGCTTCGATCTGGTCATGCGTCACATAGATGGTGGTCGTCTTGAGCCGCTGATGCAGCTCTTTGATTTCGGTGCGCATCGCCACGCGCAGCTTGGCATCGAGATTCGACAGCGGCTCGTCGAACAGGAAGACCTGCGGATCGCGCACGATGGCGCGGCCCATGGCGACGCGCTGGCGCTGGCCACCGGACAACTGGCGCGGGAAGCGCTGCAATAAGGGTTTCAGACCCAGGATGCTGGCCGCCTGCTGTACGCGCTGGTCGATCTCGGATTTGTCAGCGCCGCGCAGCATCAGCGAGAAGGCCATGTTGGCCTCCACCGTCATATGCGGGTAGAGCGCGTAATTCTGGAAAACCATGGCGACGTCGCGCTCTTTCGGCGGCACGTTATTGACCACGCGATCGCCAATCGCGATTTCGCCGCCGGTGATGTTTTCCAGACCGGCGATCATCCTGAGCAGGGTGGATTTGCCGCAACCAGAAGGCCCGACCAGCACGACGAACTCGCCATCCTGAATATCGATCGAGACGCCGTGCAGAATCTGTGTCGCGCCGAACGCCTTGCGGACGTCGCGGCAGAATACTCCCGCCATTATGCCTCCCTTTATATCTGATATATATGTTTCAGACTTGCGGGCAGCATATAGCCGCGGTTGCAGCAGCCGCAAGCATAAGCGTCGGCCTTGGCTTACGACCTCAGTCGCAAGACGCAGTTGCAGCAGGGATCAGTATCCTCGCAGAAACTCAACTGCGCTCTAGCGCGGTCATACAGTGGTAAATGCGCATTCGCAGGTGCGATGTTGCGATGCACCTGCGCTGCCGGTTTTGCAATGATGTGGCGTATACGGATCGTCACCGGCATATGGGGCCCAGCTCAGCCTCGCTCATTCGCCCCAATGCTCGCGGGGCCAAGAACACCTGCTGTGCCGTGACGGCCATATGAGTGAACCCTGCCGGCCGCCTTATCCGATCCGTGCGGTTGCCACGATGGGCAATTCGCAGCGCGCGCGCCGTCCCTGAACTGTCAGGCGGGCAGTCCTTCCGAGGCGGCCAGCAACTGCCGGGTATACGGATGCTGCACATGGCGGGCGACCAGGTCGTCACCGCTCAGGCGTTCGACGATGGCACCCTGCTGCATGACGGCGACGCGGTCGCACAGATGCGTGATCACCGACAGATCATGACTGACGAAAACGCAGGTGACCGGACGTTCGCGCCGAATGGCCATCAGCAGATTGAGGATTTCCGCCTGCACCGAGGCATCCAGCGCGCTGGTCGGCTCATCCAGCAGCAGCACATCGGGCTCCAGCGCAATGGCGCGGGCAATCGCCACACGCTGGCGCTGACCGCCGGAAAGTTCATGCGGGTAGCGGAAGCGGAAACGCGGCCCGAGGCCGACCTGGTCCAGCAGATGCCGGATACGCTGTTCGACATCGGCAAAGCCATGCAGCACCAGGCCTTCGGCGAGGATGCGGTCTACCGTATGGCGCGGGTTGAGCGACGCGTAAGGATCCTGGAACACCATCTGTACATGGCGGTAATAGCTGCGCGGCGGCCGTTCGCCGGGCGGTAAGACCTGCCCGGCCAGCGTGATCGCGCCGCTCCAGTTCGACAACAGGCCGGCCAGCACCCGCAGCAATGTCGACTTGCCCGAGCCAGAGCCGCCGACCAGGCCGAAGGTTTCGCGCGGCGCCACGGTCAGATCGGCCTGGCGCACAGCATGAAACCGCTGACTGCCGTGACCATGATAGACATCGACGCCACTGATGGTGATGGCCGCAGCTTTGCTCATGCGACCTCCCAGGCCGGATCGCGGCTCAGGCTCGGCAGCACCTGCCCGCGCAGCGCGGGCGATGGCAGGCAGGCAATCAGCCCGCGCGTATAGGGATGCGTGGCGCGATCAAGATGCCTGGCATCCAGGCTTTCCACTACGCGGCCGCGATACATCACCAGAATCCGGTCGCAGAACCGCGCCACCATCGGCAGGTCATGGCTGATCAGGATCAGGCCGATGCCGCGGCGTGTGACCAGATCGTCGAGCAGTTTGAGCACCTGCTCGCGCACCAGCACATCCAGCGCACTGGTCGGCTCGTCGGCGATGATCAGGTCGGGGCTCGAGACCAGCATGGCGGCGATCATGGCGCGCTGCCCCATGCCGCCCGAGAGTTCATGCGGATAGGCGGCATAGACGCGCTGTGGGTCGTCAATGCCGACAGCCGCCAGAATCTCCAGCGCACGCTCGCGCTGTTCGGCGCGGCTGATCTTTTCATGCAGCTGCAGCGTTTCGGTGATCTGGTCGCCGATGCGCATCACCGGATTGAGCGAGAATTTCGGGTCCTGCAGGATCATGCCGATCCGCTTGCCGCGCAGGCGCCGCCAGCCCGTCTTATCGAGCGACAGCATATCCTGGCCGTGCAACCGCATGCTGTTTGCCATCACCACGCCCGGCTTGGGGATCAGGCCGAGGATGGCGCGCGCCGTCATCGACTTTCCGGAACCGCTTTCGCCGACGATGCCGACTTTCTCGCGGCCGATCTCCAGTTTGAAATCACGCACCACCGCGACCGGACCATCCTCGCCGGGGAAGCTGACGGTCAGGCCGTCGATGCTGAGCAGGGGCGCCTCAGTCATGATGCTTGGGGTCCAGCACGTCGCGCAGGCCATCGCCCAGCAGGTTGAAGCCGAGGCTGACCAGCAGGATCGCTACGCCGGGTGCGGCGGCGACCCACCAGGCATCGAAGACATGGTCGCGGCCGGTGCCGATCATGGCGCCCCATTCGGCCATCGGCGGCTGCGCGCCCAGGCCGAGGAAGCCGAGGCCTGCAGCCGTTAGGATAATGCCGGCCATGTCGAGCGTGGCGCGGATGGCAGCCGACGAGAGGCATAGCGGCAGGATCTGGCCCATCACGATCTTGCGGCCGGACTGGCCGAGCCCGCGCGCGGCCTCGACGAAATCGGCATGACGCAGCGCCAGCGTTTCGGCGCGCGCCAGTCGCGCATAGGACGGCCAGGCGGTAATGGCGATGGCGATCACCGCATTGGTCAGGCCGGGCTTGAGCACCGAGACCAAAGCGAGTGCCAGGATCAGGCGCGGAAAGGCCATGAAGATATCGGTGAGCCGCATCAGCAGGGTTTCCACCCAGCCGCCCATATAGCCGGCCACCATGCCGATGATCAGGCCGAAGGGCGCCGAGAAAGCGATGACCAGAATCACGATCAGCAGGGTCGGCTGCGCGCCATAGACCAGCCGGCTGTAGATATCGCGGCCGAGCTGATCCGTGCCGAGCCAATGCGCCGAACTGGGCGGCTGCAGCCGGTCGGTCAGGATCTGCGCCATCGGATCATGTGTGGCGATCAGCGGCGCAATCAGCGCCATCACCAGCAGGGTCAGCACCAGCAACCCGCCGACCAGGGTGGACGGATTGCGCACCACGCGGCGCAAACCGATTTTGAACTGGATCAGCCGGGCCTCGCGCCGCGAGTTGGGCGTCTGCATCGTGGACTGCGCGCCGCTCATCGGTTGCGAGTCCGTGGATCGAGCAGCGGATAGATCACATCGGTCAGCTTGTTCAGCAGTACGAAACAGATGCCGACCACCAGCGTGCCCCCCAGCACCGCCGGCATGTCGGCCGAGAACAGGCTCTTGGTGATATACAAACCCAGCCCGGGCCAGGCGAAGACCGTCTCGGTCAGCACCGCGCCTTCCAGCAGATGGCCGAAGGACAGCGCGATCACGGTCACCACCGGCACCAGCGCATTGGGAAAGGCATGGCGCCACAGCACGCGGGTCTCTGACGCGCCCTTGATGCGCGCCATGGTGACATATTCCTTGTTCAGTTCCTCGATCATGAAATTGCGCGTCATACGCGCGATATAGGCGAGCGAGAAATAGCCGAGCAGCAGCGCCGGCAGGATGATATGCGAAAAGGCGCTGCGGAAGGCATACCAGTCGCCGCTGCGCAGCGTATCCACCAGCATCAGGCCGCTCCACTCCTGCACGGTATAGCGATAGGCGGTGCCGATGCGGCCCGGACCGCCGGTCCAGCCGAGCTGGGCATAGAAGATCAGCAGCGCGATCAGCCCGAGCCAGAAGACCGGCGTGGAATAGCCGAACAGCGACAGCACGCGCGCCGTATGGTCGAACCAGGTGTTGCGGCGATGCGCGGCATAGACGCCCAACGGAAGCCCCACGCAGATGCCGATGATAATGGCGAAAACCGAAAGCTCCAGCGTGGCCGGAAAGGCGCGCGCGATGTCTTCCACCACTGGCTGGCCACTCGACGAGGATTGCCCGAGATCGCCGCGCGCAACACCTTCGATATAGCGGCCGAACTGCACCCAGAGCGGACGGTCGAGGCCCATCTCCTCACGAGCCTGGGCATAGGTCTCGGCCGAGGCCTTGTCGCCCACCACCGCGATCACCGGGTCGATGGGCATGACCCGGCCGATGATGAAGGTGGCGAAGAGGAGCCCTGCGAGCGTGACGAGCAAAGTCGCCACGCCACGCAGGAAAATCCAGAAACCGGACACGCTCCCCTTCATTTACTGATGGCCGTCCACTTACTTGGTCACGTTGCGGTACAGCACCAGGTCGTTGGTCGGGCCATGGATGAAGCCCTTCACGTCATTCCGCAGCGCCACCTGGGCCTGGGCCTGGAAGGTCATCACCCAGGGCGAGGACTTCAGCACGTCGCGCTGCAGCTCGCGATACATGTCGAGACGCTTGGCGGTGTCGCGCTCGACCAGGGCCGCACGGGTGCGGGCCGAGAGTTCCGCCGGAGCCCAGGAATTGCGCCAGGTGGTGGTGCTCTGCGGGCTGCCGTCGCTGTTGTCGACGTTATAGGCAAAGGCCTTGGCGTTCGAATGCGGGTCCATGAAATCGGGGCCCCAGTAGAGCAGCATCATTTCATGCTGGCGGGCGCGATACTTGGTGATCACCTGCGCCGAGGTGCCGGGCAGCAGGTTCACCTTGATGCCGGCCTGCGCCATGGTTGCCTGCATCGACTGGGCGATGTCGGTGAAGGGCGCCGACGAGATCATGTCCATGTCGACCGACAGGTTCTGGATATTGGCCTTGGCCAGGATGTCCTTGGCCTTGGCGACATCCAGCTTGTAAGGCTTGTCCTCCACCGCGCCGGGGAAGCCCGAGGGCCAGAAGGTCTGGTGTACCTTCATCTGGCCGCGCAGCAGCGTGTTGGCGATGCCGTCATAGTCGATCAGGTAGCGCATCGCCTCCCACAAAGCCGGGTTCTTCAGCTTGTCGTGCTTCAGGTTGAAGCTGAAGAAGTGCAAAGCGGCCTGCGGATAGGTTTCGACCTTGATGCCGGCCTTGTCCTTGACGGCGGCGATCTGGTCCGGGCCGAGATTGCGGGCGATATCGGCATCGCCGGATTCCACCATCAGGCGCTGGGTCGAGGCCTCGGCCACATGGTTGAACACGATCTGGTTCATCTTCGGCGGGCCGCCGGCATGGTTCTTGTTGGCATCCAGCACCAGCGACTCGCCCGGACGCCAGACGCGCAGCGCGAAGGGACCGGAGCCGGCCGAGTTGCGCGACAGCCAGGCATTGCCAAGGTCATTGTCCTTGGCATTCTTCATCGCTTCCTTTTCGTCGACGATGGAGCCGGGACGGGCGGCCAGCGCGTTCAGCACGAAGGAGGGCGCGAAATTCTCGGCAATCGAAACCGAGACCTCGCTGTCCGACACCTTCTTCACCATCTGGTCGATATTGTCGGCGGTCCAGCCGAACTGCGCCAGGATGAAGGCCGGCGCCTTCTTCAGCACGATCACGCGGCGCAGCGAGAAGACCACGTCTTCCGGGCGCACCGGATTGCCCGATGCGAATTTCACGCCGCTCTTCAGCTTGAAGGTGATGGTCTTGCCGTCGTCGGAAATCTTCCAGCTCTCGGCCAGGCCCGGCTCGATCTTTTCGATCTGGGCCGGATTATATTCGACCAGCTTGTTATAGATGTTGGCGACCACCTCGCCGCTGGTGAATTCATAGGCCTGCGCGGGATCGAGGCTGACGATATCGTCGATATTCTTCGCCACCACCAGCAGGTTCGGCGGCGTCTTGGCGTTTGCGAGCGGAATGCCGGCGGCGACGGAGATGAGCGTCGCGGCCAGCGTCAGACTTACTCGGTTCATGGTCGGTCCCCCTTGGTCAAATGATGTGGTAAATACGTTCAGCTCTCGGCGGTGAGCAAGGCCGGCAGCAGCTGCCGTGCGAGGATCATGGCCGGTTCAAGATGCTGCGTATCGTAGACGAGCGGCGCGTCGAGCAGGTTGGCGGTGCCCAGCACTGCGCCGTTATAGACGATCGGCAGGTTCATCACCGAGCCGAGGCCCAGACCGGCAATCGTTTCGTGATCGGGAAAATAGGGTCTGAAATCCTCCACCGTGCGGCCGAGGAAAGGCTGCATCTGGGTGCGCACGCGCTCGTTATAGGCATTGGGCAGCACCGGCTTCCGGCCGCCGACCGGATAGACGTCCTGATTGGTCGAGTGAATCCGCTCCACCTCGCGACCGCCCTTCAGGATCTGCGTCACGGTATAGAGCTTGAAGCCGACAGTGGCGGCGAAAGCCTTGCCGACAGCTTCCAGCAGGCTGCGCGGCTGATCTGTTGCTGCCCAGCTGCTCTGCACATCGAGAACCAATGCACTGACTGAACTCATGGATGGAATCCCTGTGATTCGTTACTGCGAAACACCGGCACAGTGCCGACCCAGATGACGGCAACCGGCTTTTTGCCGCGATTGCTGTAGGAATGCGGTGTGTCACCGCGGAAATGGCAGGTATCGCCGGGGCCGAGCGTGGCGGCCTCGCCGTCGATCACCAGCTCCAGCTGGCCGTTCAGCACGTAAAGCCATTCCTCGCCGACATGGGCGATGGTCTCGGCGCCATAGCCGGGCGGGACATGGATGATCACGGCATCCATCTGCTGGCCAGGAAATACGGTGGACAGCCGCTCGTAACGCAGGTCGGCCGCTTCGATGCCGAACTGGTGCCGCTGGCTGGCGCGGGTGATCGCGCCGGCGGTGGAACTGACATGCACGAAGGTCGAGACCGGCAATTCCAGCGCAAAGGCGATGCCAGCCAGGCTGCCGAGCGAGGGCGTCGCCATGCCGCGCTCGACCAGCGACAGGAATGCCGGCGACAGCTTCGCCTTCTCGCTCACCTGCACCAGGGTCAGCTTGCGCTTCTGGCGTTCCTGCCGGATCAGCGCGCCCAGATTCGAGACCAGCGCCTCGCGGGCCGCCAGCGCCGCATCTTCGGTGTCGCCTACCGTGTCATGGGCGGAAATCGTGTCGCGATCCATGACGGCAGTATTACAAGGATTTTTAATTGAGGTAAAATAATTTTAGTGCAAGTGAAAGCCGGAGCCCCGCCCTGCCCTCCTCATGCCACTCCCAATATCTCTGGCGGCCCGTGCCAGTGGAAACGCCGCGCCTGCTGATCCGGCCCTACCGCGAAAACGATCTCGCGGCGCTGCACGACATCCATCGGCGGCCCGAGGTGGTGCGGTATGTCTCCTGGCCGGCACATGCCGGGCTTGAGGACTCCCGCCTGCTGCTGGAGACCCGCATGGCGGTGCCGGGCCTTACGAATGACGGCGACAAGCTGGTGCTGGCAGCGACCGACAAACAAAACGGTCGGCTGCTCGGCGAAGTGGCGCTGGTCCTCAATGACCGCGCGCTGCTGCAGGGCGAGATCGGCTTCATCCTGCATCCCGACCACCAGGGTCATGGCTATGCCCATGAGGCGGCGCAGGCGATGCTGGAGATCGGCTTCGGCACGGCCGGGCTGCGGCGCATCATCGGCCGCTGCGATGCGCGCAACGCGGCATCGGCTGGCCTGATGGAAAAGCTGGGCATGCGGCGCGAGGCGCATTTCCGGCAGTCGGAATGGATCAAGGGCGAATGGATCGACCGGCTGATCTATGCCCGCCTTGCCGGCGCGTAACAGAATGGCGGAGGTGGCAGTCAGGACCTAACTGTTCTCCGCTCCCAATTCACTGTTTCGGCCCGAGTAACTGGGATTTTTGACTTTTTTGACAATTTTACCGCGTTGCAACGCCAATTCCCGCTGAAATATCAACAGGTTAAAGGAAAGAAACGGTATCTCCGCGATGGTGTCATCAGGGATTTATCAGGGAACCAGCCAGCCCTGCAGCATGGCCCGCCCCATGCGGCCGCAGCCGATCAGCACCACCCGGGAAATCTGCTTCATATCTCGCACCACACGCTTCAACCGATACTCATCAGACTGGCATTGCCGCCGGCAGCCGCCGTATTCGTGCTGATGCTCTGTTCGCTTACCAGCCATTCCAGCGGGTAATCCGAACTCTGCCGGCCTGTCACGATGAAGACCGGAATGACCTGCTGGTAGTCCTCCGCGAGCCTGACCGAAAGCGCGCTCAGATCATCGCCATCGCCCTCAAAGAGCGCGGCATCGGCATGGCCTTCAGAAAACCAGGCCTTCAGGTCTTCAGGAAGCGTGGCAAAGAGCGACCGATGCGGGTCCTGGACGACAACCTTGTTGCCGGTAGCCAGCGCGGCCGCCACCTGGGCCAGCACCCCCGCTTCCGACTTGCCGGCGCAGAGCACGGTGCCGCGCGGGACCCGCACGTAGATGTTGCGCTCACCCACCGGTCCGGGCAGCTCAATGGCTGACCCCAGCGGACTCCGGGCGATAAACGAGGCACAGAGGTTGGCCTGTGGTTGATGGCCATTGGCCGCCAGCCATTCGCTATAGGCCTGCGCAAATCTGTTTTCCGCCGCCTCCGGCACCGCGACCGGTACGACGGCCGGTGCGACCGAGAGCAGGCGCTGCAAATACATCGGACCGCCCGCCTTGGGGCCGGTGCCCGACAGACCATGGCCACCGAAGGGCTGAACGCCGACCACCGCGCCGATGATATTGCGGTTGACATAGAAATTGCCGGCATGCACCCGCCGGATGACATGGGCGATGGTCTCATCGATGCGGCTATGCAATCCGAATGTCAGGCCGTAGCCGGTGCCATTGATCTGGTCGATCAGGCTGTCGAGCTCCTCACGGCGATAGCGGACGACATGGAGAACCGGACCGAAAATCTCGGCCTTGAGATCGGAAATCTGGTTCAGTTCAATGATGGTCGGCGGCACAAAGGTGCCGAAGCGTGCGCCTGACGGCAGTTCGAGCTGTTCGACACGGAACTTCCGCACGCGCATCGCATCGATATGCCGGTTGATGCCCCCCTGAGCTGTCGCCGAGATGACCGGCCCGACATCGACGGACAGGCGGTCAGGCGATCCGATGGTCAGTTCCGCCATCGCACCGCGCAACATGGTCAGCACATGGTCGGCAATATCCTCCTGCAGGCACAGGATTCGCAGAGCCGAGCAGCGCTGGCCGGCGGAATCGAATGCCGAGGTGATCACATCCATCACCACCTGCTCAGGCAGCGCCGATGAATCGACGATCATCGCATTCAGGCCACCGGTTTCGGCAATCAGCGGAATGGGTGTGCCTTCCGGGCTCAGTCGGGGCGCCAGCTGCTTCTGAATCAGCCGCGCGACTTCCGTCGAGCCTGTGAACATCACACCCCGGACCCGGCTATCCGCGACCAGAGCGGCGCCGATCCGTCCGTCACCGGGCAGCAGTTGCACGGCGCCGGCGGGCACGCCGGCTTCGCGCAGAATCTCCACGGCCTGCGTGGCGATCAGCGGCGTTTCCTCGGCCGGCTTCGCGAGGACCACATTGCCCGCCGCTAGCGCCGCCGCCACCTGGCCCGTGAAGATCGCCAGCGGGAAATTCCACGGGCTGATGCAGACGACCGGCCCCAAGGGGCGATGCGTATCGTTGGAAAAAGCCGCGATGGCCTTCGCGTAGTACCGCAGGAAATCGACCGCTTCCCGCACCTCGCCGATGGCATTCGGGAGCGTTTTGCCCGCCTCCCGGACAATAAGTCCGAGCAGCTGGGGCATCCGGTCCTCCAGGAAATCCGCAGCGCGCAGCAGGCACCGGGCGCGCTCTTCCGGCGGCGTCGACTGCCAGATAGGCAAAGCAGCGACAGCGCCATCCATCGCCCGGATTACGATTTCCGGGCTCGACTGCGTTACATGGCCGACCAGATCAGTGTGACTGGAGGGATTGCGGATGTCGTCGACCAGCCCACTCTCCGCGATGCCGTCGGCAAGCAGCGGCGCCGCCTTCCAGACCTGATCGGTGCTGGAGAGCAAAGCCGCCGACAGGGAAGCCAGCCTCTGCTCATTCGACAGATCGATGCCAGTCGAGTTACGGCGCTCGCCGAGAATATCTCTCGGCAGAGCGATTTTCGGATGGCCCGAGCCGAGCGGCTGAATGGCCCTGGCGGTTTCGACTGGATCGGCAATCAGACGATCCACGGGAATCTCGTTTTCCGCAATCTGGTTGACGAACGAGGTATTGGCACCGTTCTCGAGCAGGCGGCGCACGAGGTAGGCCAGCAGGGTCTCATGCGTGCCGACCGGGGCATAGATGCGGCAGGGACGGTTCAGTTTCTCGCGGCCCACCACTTCTTCATAGAGCGGCTCGCCCATGCCATGCAGGCACTGGAACTCATACTGGCCGGAATAGTAGTTCTCACCAGCCATCGTGTAGATGGTGGCCAGTGTCTGGGCGTTATGGGTGGCAAACTGGGGATAGACCGCATCGGGTGTGCCCAGCAGTTTCCGGGCGCAGGCCAGATACGAAACGTCGGTGTGGACCTTGCGGGTGAAGACCGGGAAACCTTCAAGGCCATCGACCTGTGCCCGCTTGATTTCGCTGTCCCAGTAGGCGCCCTTCACCAGTCGCACCATGATCCGGTGATTGCTGCGCCGGGCAAGATCGATGATCCAGTCCAGCACGAAGGGCGCGCGCTTCTGGTAAGCCTGAACGACAAAACCGATACCGTTCCAACCCGCCAGATCCGGGTCGAAACACAGTCCCTCCAGAAGATCGAGGGAGATTTCCAGGCGGTCCGCCTCTTCGGCGTCGATATTGAGACCAATATCGTAACGGCGTGCGAGCAGAGCCAGAGCCTTCACGCGTGGCAGGAGTTCGCTTTTCAGCCGCTCCAGATTGGCGCGGTTGTAGCGGGGATGCAGCGCAGACAGTTTGATTGAGATGCCGGGGCCTTCATAGATCCCACGGCGAGCCGAAGCGCGTCCGATAGCATGAATGGCCTGCTCGTAATCGGCGTAATAGCGCTCAGCGTCGGCGGCCGTGACCGCAGCCTCGCCCAGCATGTCATAGGAATACCGGAATCCCTGGGCTTCGTATTTCTGGCTGTTCGCCAGGGCTTCGGCAATCGTCTGCCCGGTTACGAATTGCTCGCCCATCATGCGCATGGCGATATCCACGCCCTTGCGGATAAGCGGTTCGCCGCCCTTGGCAATCATCTTGGTGAGGGCGTTCGAAAGCGACTTGCCGCTGGTGGTCGCGGTCAGCCGTCCAGTGATGAGCAAACCCCAGGTCGCTGCATTGACGAAGAGGGAACGGCTATGCCCCAGATGCGACTCCCAGTCGCCGAGACCAATTTTGTCGCGGATCAGGGCATCGCGGGTGGCCTTGTCCGGAATGCGCAGCAGCGCTTCCGCGAGGCACATGAGCGCAATGCCTTCCTGGCTCGACAGGGAATATTCGTGGATCAGGCCTTCGACGCCACCGGACTGACCCTTGCCACGGAGAGTCTCGACCAGCTTGCGCGCCAGCTCGCGGGCTGCCGCGGCGGTCGGCTTCGGCAGGGTCGCCTCGGCGATGAGCTGGGGTACGCATTCCGGTTCGGGGCGGCGGTAGGCGGCGGTAATCTTGGCCCGCAGAACGCTTTGCGGCTGGACGGTCTGGGCAAACTCCAGGAATGGCGGTGAAGGCGCGTCAGCCGGGGGATCGATGTCGCCGAGGTCAATTCCGGCCTCCCGGTCGTCGTGCAGGCCGCTCAGACTCTCCCCGCGCTCGGCCTTTTCCAGCGCGGCGATGATGGCCTGCTTGATGAGCCAGTGCGGCGTCCGGCCGATCCCGTCTGCCGCCTTCTTCAGCCGGGCCTTGATGTCCTCATCAATTTTTACGCCGATCGTCGTATTGGCCACCGTTTACCCCCTGCAGTGTAGTTCCCGGATTCCGCGGGTCAAAACAAGCATCCTTGTTGAGGGTCAACTCGGAGTCTCATTGAAAGACCTAGCAGCGACATTGGAAGAAATTTTCGGAGTCGATAATCGAAGGATTTGATGAGCTATTCGCCTGCGATTTGTGGCTCGCCAGTACCCGCCAACCGCCCATTCCGATTGCAAGGAGAATCTGGCTGCCCCGCGTCAGGTCCCGATTTGCACTGCGCCGCTCAGATTCTTGAGCGCAGCGATGATGCTGAGTGCGGTGATCTTGCCGTCTTGGGATTCTCGACCGAGGGAATGTTGGCGATTTCCATCGAGAAGGTCGCGCTATCACTGTCGACCGTAATGCGGTGACGATTGCGGTCTGAGGCCGGATCGGCCCAGATCTCGATCATGGTGCGGTCGGCGCCGATGCCGGCGAGGCCTAGAGCGGCCACGACGTTGACGTCGGTCGGAAAACCAATGACGGCGTCGCGGGCGGTGCCCTCGAACACCTTCCTGGGCTCGGTCAGGTTCTCCAGCGAGATGTTGTTTTTCACCAGATACGGAGCCCCCTCGAGACCTTTCACCGGCTTGCGCGTGACCATGCGGACCGAGTTGATGGTGCCTTCCTTAGCTGCCTTGACGGCATCCAAACCGATCAGCGCGCCAGTAGGAGCAACAATCTTCCCGCCATATGCCCTGGCCAGGTCCAACAGATGGGGGCGACTGACCAATGCGCCAACACTGATGACGACCAGCGTACGGCCTGCTTTCAGCACAGGTTCAGCGAGCGTGTCGAACACCGAGGCCGGCAGCGCTTCGATGATCACATCTGCCACCTCTGGCAGATCCTCCAGTTCCATCAACGTCACCGGCGACTTCAGTTCAGCCAGGAATGCCCTGGCCGTCTCTGGATTGCGGATCGAGGCGGCAACCAGTTCGCAGCCCTCCAGTCCCTTGTCGATACGCCTGGCGACAACCTTGCCGATGCTACCCAGGCCCGCGATCGCAACGCGCAGCGGCGCGCTGGCGGTCTTCGCTGAGCCCATAACGTCTCCAGGCTGCATCCCTCCGCTCACTACCCTATCTCCATGCATGCTGTGCGTTAAGCAAACCGACTCACCGACAGCGCACTGATGTCATGTCGAGGCACACCAGATTGCAGAATCTCACTGACCAGTTCGGCCGTGACTGCAGCCAGTGTCAATCCCAAGTGCTGGTGGCCAAATGCCAGAGTCACGTTCCTGTAGCCCGGCACGACTCCAATCATTGGCAAGTAGTCTGGCAAAGTCGGCCGGTCACCAAACCATCGGGATCGCTCTGTCAGCCCCGGATGATCAAAGAGCTCTTCTGCATGGCGCCGGAGGATATCCGCCCGCCTCCAGTCCGGTGCTCGCGCGCCGAGTTCAACCGTCCCAGCCAGCCGCAGGCCTGTCGCCATCGGGGTGGCCACAAAACCGCGTTCGGCAAAAAGCAGGGGAATGCTCAGGGCGATTTCGCGCTCGTCCACCATAACATGATATCCGCGCTCGCTGGTCAGAGGCGCTTTCACGCCGAGCGGCCGTATCAGCTCCGGAGAGCCGCTTCCTGCGGCCAGGACAATGCTGCCGGCCCTGACTTCGCTATCCGCCAGCTTCAAGCCGACCGCCGTCTCCGCCTCGATCAGAATTTCACGGACACGCTGCCCTTCCATCACAGTCCCGCCATCGGCGACGAAGCTGCGACACAGGCTCCGCACCAGTTCGAATGGATCCGTCGTATATATGGCGTCAGGGTAAAATCGGCCCGCATGCATGTCCCGCTTCAAGGCCGGGCACATGGCGCGAATATCAGACGCGGAAACCAGATCAAACCGTATGCCATGCTGCCGGAGCAGCTGACTCTCCTTTTCAGCAGTCCTGGCAGCTTTCGCGGTCTCGAAAAGGGTGAGATAGCCCTGATGACGGAGCAGCTGCTCGCCTGGGTCCGGGACAAGCCGTTTCCAAGCCACAACGGCTTCGCGGAGCAACGTCGCCAGAATCTGCGTTCCCTGCCTCACCGTGACGGGCCGGGCTGCCAGCGCGAAGCGTGCCAGCCAGGGGAGAAGCGATGGCAGCGACGGCCAGCGCAGATGCAGGGGACCAAGCGGATCGGTCAGCATTCCGAACGCACCAAGCAGCACGTCCGGCCGGGCAAGCGGTTGTATATGGTCCACCGCAATCAGACCCGCATTGCCAAAGGAACAGCCACGACCGATCTCGCCGGCCTCGATGACCACGACCTCTCGCCCAGCACGCTGCAGTGCCCGGGCGCAGGCTATGCCGACGACGCCGCCGCCGATGACGGCGACATCCGCTTTTCTCAAGCGCCGGTCTGGCAATTCGCTGTCTTTTCGTAAACCAGCGAAGCAGCGGCCAGATCCTCGATCGCGGCACCGACCGACTTGAACAGCGTGATCTGGCTGTCGCCGGTACGGCCCGGGCGGGTCTTGCGGGTCAGGTCGAACAGGTCGCCGCGAATGCCATCTGCCGATAGCACCGACGTCTGGAGCGGTATTACGATGTCGCCCGCTTCCTTTGTTGCACCGGCCCGCGTGTCCACAAAGATTGCGCTGCGGCGCACAGCCTCATCATCGGCCTCGCGCATGGTCGGCGTGAAACCTCCCACCAGATCAAGATGCGTGCCGGGCCGCAGCCAGACGCCCTGCACCAGCGGACAGGTGCTCAGCGTGGCACAGCTGACGATATCCGCATTGCCGACCGCTGCTTCCAGATCCGTGACGGCGCTGGCCTGAAGCCCGCCCTGACGGATTTCCTGGGCGACCTCTTCGGCTTTCTGCGGGTTACGGCCCCAGACGGACACGGACTTTATGGGTCTCACGGCGGCATGGGCAAAGGCCAGTTGCCTGGACAGCCGCCCGGTGCCGACGATCAGCAGCTTGCTCGCATCCTTGCGCGCCAGATAACGGGCAGCCAAGGCCGAGGCAGCAGCGGTCCGCCGCACCGTCAGTTCGCCGCCTTCCAGGATGGCCAGGGTTTCGCCAGTCTCGCCGGAAAACAGGAGATACACGCCCGACACGGCAGGCTTTCCGGCTTTCGCGTTGGCCGGGAAGACATTCACTGCCTTCACACCGAGATATTTGTTGGGAATCCAGGCGGGCATGAGCAGATGCACCGGCGGCTCGGGCCCGTCGGCCATCACATGATGATGCCGTGTCGGCATCTTGCTGTCCTGAATGAAGGCCTGTTCGAGAGCCTGGATAGTGGAAACCCAGTCGAGACTCTGCCGAATTTCTGCCGCGGTAATAACCTTCACGCTTTCACTCCTTATGACAGCATTGCTGTCTACACATTCAAGCCGCCGCGCTGGCTGAACCTTCCACAAGATGGCATTCGGCCCAACGTTCACCTCTTCCGCGCGCCGGCTCTTTGGTGCTGCACACCGGAACCGCGACCGGGCAGCGTGGGTGAAAGCGGCAGCCTGTGGGAAGTTGGGCCGGGTTTGGTACGGTTCGCCCAAGCCCGAGATCGGGAATACCGGCACCCGGATCCGGCGCCAACACGGAATGAAGCAGCGCGCGGGTGTATGGATGTTGCGGATTGCCGAAGATATCCGCTGTCGCGGCATGTTCGACGATACGGCCCAGATACATGACAGCAACAGAGGTCGCCATATGCTCGACGACCGCAAGATTATGGCTGACGAATATATAGCTGAGGCCGAACTCGCTCCGCAGGTCGAGCAGGAGGTTGAGGATCTGCGACTGGACTGACACATCCAAGGCCGATGTCGGCTCGTCGCAGACCAGAATGTCAGGCCGCAATGCCAATGCCCTGGCAATCACGACGCGCTGACGCTGACCGCCCGACAACTGACTCGGCGGACTGTCGATCAGGCGTTGTGGAAGTCCCACCACATCCAGCAACTTTCGTGCCTTCTGCGCACGATCGGCAGCGGCGCCGACGCCGTGGATCCTGAGCGGCTGCTCGATAATCCGGCCGACGGAATGCCGGGGATTCAGTGCTGAATACGGATCCTGGAAAACATACTGGATGCGACTGGCCACTTCGAGCCGGGGAACATCGGCCAGCCGTTTGCCGTTCAGGCGCACTTCGCCGGCGGTCGGCTGGATCAGTCCCATCATGATCTTGGCAAGCGTGGTCTTGCCGCATCCCGACTCGCCGACCAGGCCGAGCACTTCGCCACGACGTAGTTGCAGAGACACGTCATCGACGGCACGCAGATAGCGGCGGCGGAAAAGGCTGCTGCCAAGCTGATATTCCTGGCTGACCGCATTGACCTCGAAAATTGGCGCATCGGACTGTGTCATCGCGACACCTCGCTGGCCACGCCATCCGAACTCGCTGGCAGGATGCACTGATAGCCCTGTCCGTCCGGCAGTTGCCGCCAGTCGATGTCGGCCTCACCGCAGCGGTCTTCCGCATACTGGCAGCGTTCGCGGAATGCACAGCCGGTCAGGTCACCGATCAGGGAGGGTACGACGCCTGGGATGGATGGCAGATGGGCCATATGTTTGTGGCGGCCGGGAATGGGCAGGCATTCCAGCAGGCCGCGGGTATAGGGATGGCTCGGCCGATTGAAGACCTGGTACACATCGCCGCGCTCAACGATCTCTCCGGCATACATCACCGCAACCTTGTCGGCCATGCGGGACACGACGCCCAGATCATGGGTGATCAGGATCATGCCCATGCCGAACTCTTCCTGCAGATTGCGCAGGACGCGCAGCAGTTCAGCCTGGATGGTCACGTCCAGTGCCGTGGTCGGCTCGTCCGCCAGCAACAGTTGCGGACCGCACATCAGCGCCATGGCGATCATCATGCGCTGACGCAAACCACCGGACAGTTCATGCGGATACTGCTTCAGCCGCTCCACCGGTGCGCTGACGCCAATTTTCTCGAACAGGAACAGTGCGCGTTCGCGGGCTTCCTTTGTGCTGACATTGCGGTGCTGGCGATGGACGTCAACCAGCTGCTGCCCGATGGTGAGGGCCGGGTTCAACGAGGTCATCGGCTCCTGGAAGATCATCGCCATCCGGTTGCCGCGCAGACGATTGAACGCCTTCTCCGGCAGCGACAAGATGTCATTCCCCTGGAATTCAAGCCGGTCGGCCGTGCGCAGCGCCTTGCGTGGCAATAGCCCCATCAGCGCCATCGCAGTCAGCGACTTGCCACAACCGGACTCGCCGACCAGGCAAAGCGTCTCTCCGCGCTTGAGATCGAAATCGATGCCACGGACAGCATGCAACATCCCATTGGGGGTTGGGATATCGACCCGCAATCCCCTGACGTCGAGCAAGGTATCGGCGGTACTCATCGGTTACGGCCCTCTGGCGCGGTGAGATCGCGCAGACCGTCGCCAGTCATGTTGGTGGCCAGCACCAGCACGAACAGGAACGCGCCCGGAATGGTAATCAGCCACGGATCGAAGAAGACATCGGCACGACCCTCCGCAATCATCAGACCCCAGGATGGTGTCGGCGCGGGCACGCCGATGCCGAGGAATGACAGGGCCGCCTCCAGCACGATCGCCTGTGCGATCTCCAGGGTCGCCACCACCAGCAGGTTGTTGACGACGTTCGGGAGAATTTCCTGCACCACGATCTGCAGATGGGAAGCCCCCTGAACCTTGGCCGCCACAATGAAATCAGCAGAGCGAATCTGCTGGGTGGTGGCGCGCATGACGATCGCGAACCTGTCCCATAACAGCAAGCCAAGGACCGCGATCACCACCTGCAGGGAGGATCCGACCAGCGCCACCACGGCAAGTGCGACCAGCACCACCGGGATGGCCAGGCGGGCCGTGATCAGGAACGAAATGACCGTATCGACCCGGCCGCCGAAATATCCGGCGGCAACACCGAGTGTCGTGCCGATCAGGCATGAGAGCAGCGTGACGCACAGGCCGACGAAGAGCGAGATACGCGCCCCATAGAAAATGCGGGACAGGTAGTCGCGGCCAACCTGATCGGCCCCGAACGGGTGATCCCAGCTGCCGCCATCCATCCAGACCGGTGGACGCATACGCGACATCAGGTCCTGGGCATAGGGATCGTGGGGTGCCAGCAGCGGCGCAAGGATTGCCATCAATGCGAAGACAACCAGCACGGAGAAGCCGAGCATGAAGCCGGTATGCTGACGCCAGCGCGGCAGGATGCGCGTGACGATGGGTTTGGCGCCGACAGCGGGCGCCACGGGCGCGGCGGTCATGAAATCCTCATACGGGGGTCAAGCCAGGCATTGACCACATCCGCAAGGAAGGTCAGCACGATATAAAACAGCGAGAAACACAGGACGAGCGCCTGAATGACAGGCAGATCGCTGCGCAGGATCGACTCCCAGGCAAGGCGTCCAGCGCCATGGATCGCAAACACGCTTTCCACCACGACCGACCCGGCCAGCATGTAGCCGAACTGCGCCGCCGCCAGGCTCACCACCGGGATCAGCGCATTCCGCAGGGCATATTTCATTAGAACTTTGCGGGGCACGATGCCCATGGCGCGCGCCGTACGAATATAATCGGTATCGAGGACACCGATCATGCCCGAACGAGTGAGACGCATGATGGCGGGCGCTGCGAAGTAAGACAGCACCACCATCGGCATGATGTAGTGCTTCCAGCTGTCGAGGCCAGAACTCGGCAGAATCGGGAATGTCACGCTGAACGCAATCACCAGCAGCAGGGCAAACCAGAAGGTCGGCATCGCCTGCCCCACCACCGCAAACAGCAATGCAAATCTGTCTATCTTCGTATTCGGATGGCAACCTGCTGCGACGCCCAGCGGCACACCGATGGCAACCGCCAGAAGAATGGCGCAGGCGCCTAGCCTCATGGTGGTGAACATCCGCTCGACCAGGATCGAAGAGACCGGCAGGTCGAAATACAGGCTGCGGCCAAGGTCACCGGTCAGGAACCCGCCAAGCCAGGACAGATACTGCATGATGATGGGACGGTCGAACCCGTAGGCTTCGCGGATGCGGATGATGTCTGCCACGCTGCCCGACTCGCCGGCCATGCGCGTTGCCGGATCGCCACCCGCAAACATCAGGAAGAACGTTGCCAGCGACACTGCCAGAATCAGCAGAAGCCCAGATACCGACCGACGCAGGATATAGCGATACATTCCGCCTCACTTGCTGCACTGAACCACCGACGGGATACTATCCCATCGGTGGCCGGACTTGAGGTGATTACTTCCAGGCAGCCTTGTAGAACGGCACGAACTCGTCCGGATCGACATCCAGAGACAGGTTATTGGCCTGCGCGGTGTTGACGCTGAAGGCCCAGAGCGGCAGCCAGTAAGCCTGTTCGGCAACCCGCTTCTGTGCGGCCTCGTAGTGCTTCTTGCGCACATCGCGGTCGAGCGTCGTGTCAGCGATCTTCAGGTCGGCAACCACCTGTGGATCCTTCACGACGTCGTCGCCAGCGCCGCCGAAGAACGGGCTGGTGCCCAGACCGGCATCGGCGATGCCGTAAGCGCCCCAGCTGGACAGATACGTGGGCGCCTTGCCTTCGATGTAGTTCGTCCGCATCACTGCGGACTGCTGCTCATTGATGCTGGTCTTGATACCAACGGCGTTCAGGTTCGCAGCAATGGCTTCGACCTGCGACCGGGGGAAGGTCGTCGCCGTCAGCAACTCCAGCGGGAAGCCGTTGGGATAGCCGGCCTCCGCCAGCAGGTCCTTGGCCTTCTTCGGATCGTAGGCATACTTCACCACATCCTTCGAGCAAGCGAAGGCAATCGGATGGCAGGCCGCGGCAATCGATTCAGATGCACCGCCCACCAGCGCCGTAATGATGCTGTCCTTGTTGACGGCATGGTTGATCGCCTGACGCACCTTGGCGTCTGCGATGGGGCTCTTGCCGCCACCAAAATTCGGGTTCATGCCCATGAAGGCAAAACGCAGGATCGGCGCGGCCTTCACGGTCAGATTCGGCCGCGACGCCAGGCGCCTGGAGGCGTCGTGCGGCACGCGCCAGATCCAGTCCAACTGGCCGTTCATCAGCTCGGCATACTGGACGTTCGCTTCCGGCAGCACTTTCGCGACCAGACGCTTGATGGCCGGACGGCCCTTCGGGCTGCCCGCATAATGCTCATCGAACCGTTCCAGCACGAAGCGCGTCCCCGTGGTCGATTCGACCAGGCGATACGGACCCGTACCGATCGGCTTCGCCGACATGCCAGACGATCCGACAGCTTCGAGATGATGCTTCGGATAGATCGGCAGCGGGCCGGCAAGCATTTCCAGCGCCAGCGGATATACCGCCTTCATGCGGATCCGCACCGAATACGGGCCGGTTTTCTCGACAATATCGATCCAGCTCACCGTGATCTGGTATCGTGTGTTGTATTCCTTCTTGCTGACCTGGTTGAGGGTGTATTCCACGTCATCGGCAGTCAGTTCCTTGCCGTCGTGGAACTTGACGCCCTTGCGGATCACGAAGTCGAGCGTCTTCTCGTCGACAATCTTGTAGGACTCGGCCAGGGCCGGCAGGAATTCGCCGGTCTTGATATCCTTCATCAGCAGGTTGTCATAGAGCATGCGGGCGAGAATGAGGCCCGAGCGCGAGATTTCCTTGTAGCCGTCCAGCGTGCTGACTTCTTCCTCGAAGGCGACATTCAGCGTGTCGTCGGCCTTGCCTGCCATGGCCTGGCCCGAGACGGTGGCAATCGCGATCGCCGCGGCGATGTTCAGTATCCGAATACGCATTTTAAGAACCCCCATTCCTGTTAAGCGATGAGTGAAAATTGAAGACCGTTCGGGCTCAGCTGCCCCAGACGGCGCGGAACACCCGCATCCAGTTGCCGCCCAGAATTTTCCGGATATCGCCTTCGGCGAAGCCGCGTTTCACCAGCGCCGCCGTCAGGTTCGGCATCTGGTCGGGCGTGCCCATCCCCTCCGGATAGAAATACGGCGGCGGCGGATACGCAGCCGGAGTCCAGCGGCCAGAAGCGATCGTTTCGTCGTAGAACTTCTGCGCTTCATCATCCGGCGTGTATGGCGACTGGCCCGTGAAATAGTCGATGCCGAGTGCAACGTGATCGATGCCGACCAGGTCAGCCACGTAGCTGATGTGGTCGATATACTGATCGATGGTCGGACGCTTGTCGGCGGCCACGAACGGCGGGAAGCCGACGATGCCAGTTAGGCCACCGGTCGCCGCGGCGGCCTTGATCTGCTCGTCCAGAACATTGCGGGGCGTGCCGTACACCGCTCGCGGATTTGCATGCGAGAACACCGTGGGTGCCGCAGAATTCTCGAAAGCATCCATCGTCGTACGATAGCCGGTGTGGGAGCAATCGACGATGATGCGGGCCTCGTTCATACGGGCAATCGCCTTCAGGCCGAACTTGCTCAGACCGGCATCGGTGCGCTCTTCGCAACCGTCACCGACGCGGTTCTTGACGTTGTAGGTCAGCTGGATCATGCCGACACCGAGCGATTTGTAGGCATCGATCAGGTCGAGGCTGTCCTCCAGCGGGTCGGTGCCCTGAAAGTGAAAGATGACGCCGATCTTGTTAGTGCGCTTGGCTTCCTCGATGTCGGATGCACTACGAACCAGGATGGCATCACCGCGTTCCCGGATGTACTGAACCCAGCTGCCAAGGCCCCGCATGGTCGTGGCCGCGTTGTCCCACCCGCCCACGGTCGGGGCGATCGCGGTCAATCCGCCCTTCTTGTAGACGTCGAGCATCTCCTTCCGATGCAGCAACGGGCAAACCGGATCGATGATGATGGCATCCGCGTGAAGCGACTTCGCGTCGACTGACATTTGGTCATTCCCTCATTGGCGGCGTGGAGGCCGCAGCGAATAAACAGCGATTACGGGAGTAATCTGGCGTGACTGCGTAGTTATCATTACGACAAAAATTTTCCAATACGAAAATTATTAATCCGATCGGGAATCTGATTTAGCTTGAAATATTGGCAGTCTGGTCGCTTCCTGAGCGCGTCCAACTGCATTCCGAAATTGTTATTTCTCGTTATTATACAGTTATTTAAATCGAAACCCCAATCTTCCCGGAGTGCATTCTGACTAAACCGAGGTCAATTCGTATTACCTTGAAAAAAATTTCGAATCCGATATCTAGTAAACCTAAGGACGCGGGGCTAACGCCCTATGCTCCTTTTTGGACCGGTGACGCCAACCAAAAGTCGCCGAACAGAAAAACTCGGATGAATCAGATACCTCGTTCCCCTTTACCTCAATTGCCGGACAGTTCGTCTGGCGTGGGGACGCAGTACGGCCAGGGCACCAATGTCGATCTCGGATCGCGGGTGCGGGGTATCAGACAGTCCAAGCGCATGACGCTGAAGGATGTGGCCAACCGCTCAGGTCTGGCCGTCGCGACACTGTCGAAGGTCGAAAACAACCGGTTATCGCCAACATATGAAAACATCATCCGGCTGGCGCGTGGTCTGGACGTAGATATTGCGGTCCTGTTTTCAGATCAGCCGCAATTATCGCCGCATGGCCGGCGTTCGATCACACGGCTTGGCAAAGGTAAGGTTTTCGAGACCGAAACCTACGATTACGAGATGCTTTGCACCGATGTGGTTGGTAAGCGCATCATTCCGTTGAAGGCCCGCATCAAACAGCGAGAATGGAAGGACTTCAGCCCCCTGATCAAGCATGAGGGCGAAGAAGTGATTTACGTCCTCGCGGGGCGCATCAAGCTCATCACCGAGTTCTATGAGGAAGTCATTCTCGAACCTGGTGACTGCGTCTATTTCGACAGCACCATGGGCCATGTTTGTCTAGCGCACGGACTTGAAGACGCTGAGGTGTTTTGGGTCTGCTCCAGTTCCGACGCTATCAGCGTGGTTGAAGGTAGCGGCGAAGCCGGTCAGTCGCGCAACAAATAACGTGAATTGTCTGACCGAACATTCGTAGCGTTTCGATTCACTCCTAATACTTTTCTGAAATTAACTTCGGTGTCGGCCTCTGCGCCGAACCTTCGATACCTCCATCTACAGACCGCCGTGCTATTTGATGTGCGCTGGACTATACGTTAATTCTGAACTCCGAGAATCAGATAGCGTTTTACTATGGAAAAATCTATCGCGGGCTTGCGTCGCGTGTACGGCTGGCAAAGTAACCAGCCGTCGCGCCGTTCCGCCCTCCCCTGTCAACGCGCAGACATGCGTGCGCCGGCGTCAAGCGAGATAGTGGTCGCATTGAGATATTGGTTCTCCGCGATATGCCGCACTAGGCTTCCGAATTCCTCGGCCTGACCCATGCGGTTGGGAAACAGGATCATGCGGTTGATGATCGACTGCGACACATTCTCCGGCAGGCCGGCCACCATCGAGGTGTCGAACAAGCCGGGCGCGATGGTCACCACGCGGATGCCGAATTCGGCAAGGTCACGCGCTACCGGCAGCGTCAGCCCCATCACCCCGGCTTTGGAGGCGCTGTAGGCTGCCTGGCCGATCTGGCCCTGCCAGGCCGCGCCCGAGGCGGTGTTGATGATGACGCCGCGCTCCCCACCCACTTCGGGTTCATTCGCGCTCATCACCTGAGCCGCGAAGCGGATGACGTTGAATGTGCCGGTGAGGTTGACCGCGATGACCTTGCCCCAGGTCGCAAGCGGGAATGGCTGGCCACGCGACAGCGTCTTTGCTGAATCGGCCACGCCGGCGCAGTTCACGACGACATGGATAGTGCCAAAAGCCTGCACTGCCGCATCAATGCCGGCCTGCACGCTGGCTTCATCCGCCACGTCGACGCCGCGGACGAGGCCATTGACGCCAAGTTCGGATGCCAGCATAGCCAGCTTCGCCTCGTCGCGGTCAAGGCCAACCACCCTGGCGCCGGCGGCCGCCAGGATCTTGCAGGTGGCAAAGCCAAGACCGGATGCGGCGCCGGTGACAACGGCGACCTTATTTTGGAGATTCATTGTTTTCCTCCCGGGAATGAAACGGCAGTGTTTTAACGGCCGAGGATAATGACGCTGGCAATCGCCTCTTCGATGCCATGCAGGCCGCCGCCATTTTCGGCCAGCGCCAGTCGCGCGCCTTCCACCTGACGAGGACCGGCTTCACCGCGCAGCTGCGTCACCAGTTCGAAGACCTGCGCAATGCCGGTGGCGCCAACCGGATGGCCCTTGGATTCCAGGCCACCAGAGGGATTAACCGGGATACGACCGCCCAGCGCGGTCTCGCCACGCTCCGACATCGGGCCGCCCTCGCCGAAATCGCAGAAACCGAGATTCTCGATCTGGATGATTTCGCCCATCGCAGTCGCGTCATGCACCTCAGCCACCGAAATATCCTTCGGACCAACACCAGCCTTTTCATAGGCACGCTTGGACCCTAGCGCCGTGCAGTGCTTCTCGACTTCGGTGGGATCGCGGTCGCTGCCGGACTGCAGCACGCTGGCCAGCACCTTGATGGCGCGGCTTTTGTCGATGCCAAGTCGGCGCAGGCCAGATTCGGTGACCAGCACCGCAGCAGCGGCGCCATCCGAGATCGGCGAGCACATTGGCAGGGTTAGCGGGTAGGTGATCGGCGGCGCGGCCAGGATCTGATCGACCGTATAGGCATCACGGAACTGCGCCAGCGGATTGTGCACCGAATGGGTATGGTTTTTTGCGGCAACAGCGGCGAGATGACGCTGCGTGGTGCCGAAACGCTTCATATGCGCACGCGAAAAGGCGGCGTAGACATCCATGAAGGCGCTGTAGGGTTTCGGCGAGGTCGTGCCGTCTGGCACCTCTACGCCGTCGCCCAGCTTCAGCAGGCGCTCGCGGATCGCCGGGATGTCCTGCACGTCCCAGGCACCATCGAAAGCCGAGAACATCAGCTCGCGATCGGCGGAGAACATCTTCTCGGCACCCAGCGCCAGCGCGACATCCCCGTCGCCCGCCTTGAGGAAATTGACTGCCAGGTTAAAGGCCGTGGCGGCACTGGCGCAGGCATTCTCTACATTGACCACCGGAATGCCGCCGACCCCCATGCTGCGCATCACCACTTCGCCGCGGATCATGTGCTGGCGTTCCATGTGGCCCTGCGCCGAATTTGCAAAGAAGGCGGCTTCTGCCGGCTGGCCCTCCAGACCGGCATCCTTCAGCGCACCCTGCACCGCTTCGGCGGCCATGGTCTTGATCGTCTTGTCGAGCTGGCGGCCGAAATACGTCATGCCCACGCCGGCGATGTAAACCTGTTCCATCATTCCCTCCCTCAGGGCTCGTCCTTGGATAAGCGCTGCCGGCCATCCAGGGACCTCACGGCGCTTGCCAATATTTCTTTATAGTCTACATTATGACTTATAATATTATTTAATGACTCATGAGTCAATAAATGGAGGAAACCCTTGAACACATCCGCTGATTCCAGCGTCCTGGTCGAGGTTCGCGATAGCGCCGTCTGGATCACCCTCAACCGGCCGGCCGCCTTGAATGCCATCACGCCGGACATCGTGGCCGGCATCCAGGCAGCGCTCGACCGCGCCGAGCGGGACGATATCCGCGCCGTGGTGCTAAGCGGCAACGGCCGCGCCTTCTGTGCCGGCGCCGACCTCAAGTTCGTGCGCGCCACCAGCGGCGAAGATGGCCAGAACGTCAGCAAATTCCTGAATTCCGTGCTCGACATGATGACGCGGCTGGAACGCTTCCCGCGGCCGGTGATCGCCGCCGTGAATGGCCTGGCGATGGCGGGCGGGCTGGAACTGCTGCTGTGCTGCGACATGGTGATCGCGGCGCGGTCGGCCCGCCTTGGCGACGCCCATGCGAATTTTGGCCTTCTGCCGGGCGGCGGCAGCTCGGTGCGTCTGCCACGCAAGATCGGCCCGACCCGCGCCAAGTATCTGCTATTTACCGGTGAGTCGGTTCCTGCCGAAGATCTGGTGGCTGCCGGTCTGGTCAACGAGGTGGTGGAGGATGCCGACCTGGTGGCTGCCACCGGTCGCCTGGTGGCCAAGCTGGCGGTGAAAAGCCCGCTGGTGCTGCGGCGCATGAAGGCGCTGGTCGATGACGGGCTGGAGCAGCCATCCGCCCAGGCGCTGCGGCTGGAACTGCTGGCGTCGGAAGTGCATGCGCACAGCGCCGATCTGAAGGAAGGTCTGGCCGCTTTCGTGGAAAAGCGCCAGCCGCGCTTTACCGGACGCTGACCCAGGGAGAGCCCACGATGACCGAGACGCGTTTTGCGCGACTGCGCGCCATTCAGGCCAATGCTTATGCGCAGGCCCCTGCCATCCGCACCCTGTTCGATGCCGCCGGCCTGCGCCCGGATCAACTCGGCGATGCCGCCGCCCTGGCACGTCTGCCGGTGTTCAAGAAAGAGGCGATGATCGAGCGGCAGCGCCTGGCCCCGCCCTATGGCGGTTTCCTGGCCGCGCCGGCCACGGACATCGAGCGTATCTTCGTCTCGCCCGGCCCGATCAACGAGCCGCAGTTCCGGGGTGAGATAGATGGCCTGGGTTTCGGCGCCGCCTTTGCTGCTGCCGGGATCGGCGGCGGCGATGTGGTGCTGAACACCTGGTCCTATCATCTGGTCCCGGCCGGGTTGCTGCTAGATGAAGGCCTGCGCAGCACCGGTGCCACCGTCATTCCCGCCGGCACCGGCGGCAGCGAAATGCAGGCCAAGCTGATCCGCGACCTTGGCGTGACCTGCATCTGCGCGGCCACGGCCTATTTCGTCACCCTGGCCGAAACACTGGAACAGGCCGGCCACGAGCTGCCGCGCGATTGGGGCGTCACGTCCGCCCTGCTGGGCGGCGAATTCGGCGACTGGATGGGCAAGCGCCGCAGGCTGGAGGTGCGTTATGGCCTGCGGACCTTCTCGGTTTATGCCACAGCGGATTTCGGCCTGATCGGCTTCGAACGCGACACTCAGGAAGGCTACGAAATCCACCCCGACCGCATCGTGCAGATCTGCGATCCGGTCAGCGGAAACCCGCTGCCCGTCGGCGAGCCCGGCGAGATCGTGGTGACAACCCTGCGGCCAGGCTGGCCGCTGATCCGCTTCGGCACCGGTGATGTCGCCATCGCCCGCGCGTTGCATGCCGATGGCAGCGTCGCACATATCTCCATGCTGCAGGGCCGCGTCGGTCAGTCCGTGAAGGCGCGCGAGATCTTCATTTATCCACGGCAGCTGGAGGATCTGGCGATCGCCATCCCCGGCATCCAGCGTGCCCAGGCCTCGATCACCCGCGAGGGGCATCGCGACTGCGTCACGCTGCGCCTGGCCCTGCAGGATGGTATCGATCCCAGCAGCGTGACCGAACCCGCTCAGGCGAAATTCCGCGAACTGTCACGCCTCAAGGCCGACCATGTCGAGATTGCCTGCAGCACGGAGTTGAACGCCGAAGCGCCACTGGTGCGCGATCTGCGACAGTAAATTCTGGCTGGCTCAGCCGAGCCAGCGCTTGCGCCGCCGGTAATGTTTGACATCGCGGTAGCTCTTGCGCTCGCCCTGGACATTCAGGCCCAGATAGAATTCACGTACGTCTTCATTGCTGCGCAGTTCATCGCCTGCGCCTTCCAGCACGATATGGCCGTTTTCCATGACGTAGCCATAATCCGCAAGCTGCAGCGCAACGCGCGCATTCTGCTCCACCACCAGCAGCGTGACGCCGGCATCCTTCAGTGACTTCAGAACGGCGAAAACCTCGTCGACCATCAGCGGTGCCAAACCGAGCGACGGCTCGTCGATCAGCATGAGCTTCGGTCGTGCCATCATAGCACGGCCGATCACCAGCATCTGCTGCTCACCGCCTGACAGATAGCCAGAGGTGCGGTCTTTCAGGGCCGCAAGCCGGCCGATGCGGGAATAAACCTCATCCAGTCGCTGCCGCACCGCACGCAGGCTGGTTTCCTTGTGCCCACCGATGATCAGGTTCTGCTCCACAGTGAGGTGGCGCAGCACGCGGCGTCCTTCCATCACATGGATGATGCCGGTATCGACGATGTCGACCGCATCCTGATTGTCGATGCGCTTGCCGTTGAACTGGATATTACCCGAGGTGACGCGCCCGTCCTCGGTTTTGATCACATTCGAAATCGCCTTCAGCGTGGTCGACTTGCCGGCGCCGTTACCACCCAGCAGGGCAACGCACTGCCCCTCGCTGATGCGCATCGAGACACCCTTCACCGCCAGGATGACCTCGCTGTAGATCACTTCGACATTGTTGAGCTCAAGCACGCGCGCCTCCGGCATTGCGGGGCCGGGCATTCCGCCCGGCCCGCCCTTGCGACTGGGTTACCACTTCCCGATCTGCGGCACCGGCACACCCGGGGCAGCGGTGATATACTTGCCGCCCTTCACAATACCGATATTGACTGTCGCACCCGTGGTCGGGAACGGCGCATCGTTGGTGTATTTGACATCCGACAGGATCTCGAAGGTTTGCTCGCTGGTGATCGTGGTGCTGAGCAGAGCTTCGCGCACGCCGCGGCCGGTGACATTTGCCGCGCCTGACTTCTTGGCCGCTGCCTCCACCGCACGCAACGCCACCAAGGTCTGATTCAGGCCCATCACGGTCGGGACCGTCCAACCACCCTTCATACCGTACTGGCTCTTGAGCTTCTCATAGAACTGGCGCGACTTGGTATTTTCGTCGGTCGGCATCGCCATGCCGTAAACCTCATAGTCGCCCTCCAGATTGGCAATGCCGCCTATGGCCGAAGCCGAAGCGGTGATGCCGTTATGCGAGCTCATCACGATCGGCACCTTCTTGTTCAGCGCCTGCAACGCGCGCTTCACCGCCACCACTGCCGCCGTATTGGTCTGCACGTCCAACACCTGGGCACCCTTGTTGAGCACGCGATTGACCTGCGTGGTCAGGTCGGTCGGCTGCACTTCGGTGTAGACGATTTCGACCAGGTCGATGGTCGCCTTGTTCTCATCGGCATACTTGCGCAAGCCTTTGGCGATATCCACATAGGCCGGCGAGGCTTCTGACGAGAAGACCGCGACCTTCAGGGCGCCGGAAACATTGTTCTGTTTACGGTACCATTCGAGGAAGGCGGCTGCCTCATGCGCATAGGTGGAGCGCGGGTTGAACACCCAGGGGTCGCTCTTCCAGCCGAAGCCATAACCAGCGGTGGACATGATCAGCGGAATGCCGTCGGCCGGCAGGCGGCCCTGCAAAGCGGTGGCATCCGGTGCGCCGACACCCAGTGCGATGATCGGATTCAGCTCGGCCTTGATGCCGGGCCACAGGCTGGCGACCTGGGCGGCGTCGTAGCGATGGTCGTAGTCCTTCATCTTAAGCTGGACGCCCAGGTCCTTGCCCACTTCGGCATTCCACCAGGCAACGGCGGAGTGCCGTGCGCCATTGAGATCCTTCATCACGTCGGCATAAGGGCCGGTGAAATCGGCCAGCGAAGCGATGTTATAGGTGGTCTGGGCCTGCGCCGGGGCAGCCAGCATGAGCGTGGCCATTCCGGCGAGCACTGTGCGTGCGAACATTTTCATTGTTATTTCCTCCCGTTTTTCATGTGTGTGGAACTCGTCTACGCCATGCGGAACGCTAGTAAGAGAACGGCCAGAGCCGGTAGGAGCGCTTGATGATCGACCAGCGATGCATCAGACCGCGCGGTTCGAAGATCAGGAAGGCGGCAATTACACCTCCAAGGAAGATGTTGAGCGTGGCAAACACCACGTCACCACCAAGCCACGGCACCAATTGCACGAACGTGGGACCAAGGCTGATGAAGCTCTCGCGGATCGAAAGGATGACCACGACGCCGATCAAGGCGCCGGTGATAGATCCGATGCCGCCGACAATAACCATGGCCACGAACCAGATCGAATGGAACAGCGTGAACTGGTCGACGGCGACGAAGCGGACATAATAGGCCCACAGCCCACCGCCGATGCCCGCATAGAAAGACCCCACCAGGAAGGCCATGGCCTTGGTACGGACCACATCAATGCCCATCATGCCGGAGGCGACATCATCGTCGCGTACCGCCACGAAGTCGCGGCCATGACGGCTGCGGGCGATGCCGAAGGCGCCGGCCACCATCACTACGGCGAAGACCAGACAGAGATAGTAGATCGAGCGGTCGGTATCGATGACATAGCCGAACAGTTGCGCCGGCTCGAGCGACAGGCCGTTCGAGCCGCCGAGCCATGATTGCGGTAGATTGAGCACCAGGAAATGGAATAGCGACTGTGCCGCGATGGTGGTGAGCACAAGATAGAAGCCTTTGATGCGCACTGCCGACAGGCCGAAGATGAAGCCGAAGGCCGCGGCCGCACAGCCGCCCAGCGGGATCGCGGCCCAGAACGGGAAGCCGAACTTGCTGGCCAGTACCGCGGTGGCATAGGCGCCACTGCCCATGAAGGCGGCCTGGCCGAGATTGATCTGGCCGCCATAGCCGGTGCAGATCTGCAGGCCGACAGTCACCACGACCGTAATCAGCGCCGAGGTCGCTACCGCTACCAGGCGCGGGCCGACCAGCAGCGGCAACACCGCCAGCAGCACCATGAAGAGGATCAGGCAGATGAGCTGCTTGCGCGTGCGGATCAGCGACTGGTCGCGCGCGAAGCTGGTTGCAAAGACGCCAGCGGGATCCATGCCTCAGACCCTCTCGACCATCTTCCAACCGAACATGCCGGTTGGTCGGATGAATAGGATGACAAGCATGATGATGAACGGGAAAACGTTGCCGACCGAGCCGCCGATCACGGGATCGACATAAGCCATGACCAGGCCCTGAATGATGCCCACGATAATCCCGGCAAGCAGCACGCCAGCGATCGATTCAAAACCAGCCAGCAAGGCGACCGGCAGCGCGGCGAGCCCGATCTCGGAGGCCAGGAAGCTGACGGACTTTCCGCTCAGGAAGATAATCGCGCCCAGCGTGGACAGCACCGAACCGAGGATCCAGGCAAAGGCCACCGAGCGCTTGACTGAAATGCCCATCGACACCGCAACCTGGTGATCTTCTGCCACCGCCGTCATGCGCAGACCAGGCCGGGTGCGGTTGAAGAACCAGGAGAGGCCAAGACCAACGACGATGGTGATCATGCCGCCAATGAACAGCGAGCGTGGGATCAGGATGTCGCCGATGATCACCGGCTGCAGCGGGAAGATGATCGGGAACGGCCGCACCTGCGGGCCGAACAGCACCAGGATCAGGCCACGCAGCAGAATCAGGAGCCCGATGGTAACCATCACCATGGCAAAGACCGACTCGCCGACCAGGCGCGAGAAGAAGATCCGCTCGATGGCGAAACCGAAAAGTGCCGCGGCGACGAAAGCCAGCGGAATGCCGATCCAGTATGGCAGGCCGATGGATGTGATCATCCACCAGACCACGAAGCCACCGAATACCACCAGCTCGCCCTGCGCGAAGTTGAAGACCTTGGAGGCGCGATAGATGACAATGAACCCCATGGCGATCAGGGCATACAGCAGCCCGATCAGCGCACCATTGATGGTGTAGTTGAGAAACTCGCTCATGCGATGGCCCGCCTGTTGTCCTGCACTTCGGTTACGTTGAAGCTCTCGTCCACATCGTTGATGCGGACTGTTGCAGAGAGCGTACCCTTGCGGCCGTCCTGATAGGTGATCAGGATGTTCACGGCCGCCGTACTGCTGCCGCGATAGATCTCTTCCACCAGCGTCTGGTAGCGTTCGGTGATGAACTCGCGCCGCAGCTTGCGCGACCGGGTCAACTCACCTTCGTCGGGATCGAGTTCCTTGGGGAAATTGGCGAAGCGGCGCACACGCGCATGTTCCGGCAGGAAGCGGTTGACCCGGCGGATGTCCTCGCGGATCAGCGCCGCCACTTCCGGCTTCTGCGACAGGTCAGTAAAGGTGGAATATGTGATGTTGCGCTCTTCCGCCCAGCGCGACAGCACTTCCATGTCGATATTGATCAGCGCACCAACGAAATCCCGGCTTTCATCACCAAGAGTGAGAATATCCTTGATAAAGGGACTGAAGCGCAGCCGGGTTTCGATATATTGCGGCGGGAAACTGTCGCCGCTGCGCATGCGGCGCAGGTCGCTGATCCGCTCGAGGAAAACCAGCTCGCCGCTCTCGGTCTGGGTCACCGCGTCGCCGGTCTGATACCAGCCATCCTGCAGGCGCTCGTCCGATTTCTCCGGGTTGCGATAATAACCCTGGAAGAAGGAGCCGCCGCGCACCAGCAGCTCGCCGGCCTCCGACAGTTTCCATTCCAGCGGCTTGCCGGCATCGGGATGTGGTTTCATCCAGTGGCCAACGGTTTCGAGATTGTAGCTCTCGCTCTGATGCAGGGTCAGCAGGCCGATTTCAGTGGCGCCATAAATGTTGCGCAGCGGCACGCCGATGGCATGGAACAGGCGGAACACATCCGGCGCCATGGTGGCACCGCCGCAGACTGGCAGGCTGAGTCGGGTCAGACCAAGCTTGTCGCGTAGCGGTTCCAGCACCAGTGCATCCGCCAGCGGATACAGCAGCCGCGCCAGCAGTGGTGCCGGCTTACCTTCCAGGCGGCCGACATTCACCTGATGCCCGATCGCCACGCCCCATTCGTAGATGCGCCGGCGCAGCGGTCCGGCATCCAGCATGCGGGCCTGGATCGTCGCCGCCAGGCTTTCCCACTGCCGCGGCGCGAAGACCATCATCTCGACCGCGATTTCGCGCAGGTTGGCCAACACCTGTTCGGGCGATTCCGGGAAATTCACCACCATCGGCACGGCAAGGCCCATGGTGACGCCGACGATCTGCTCGGTGATCCAGGCCGGTGCGATATAGGTGAGGTAATCGAGGCCGGGCCGCACCTCGGCCGCGCTCATGATGCGATGCGCGTTATCGATCATCATCTTGTGGGTGACGATCACGCCCTTGGGCCGGCCGGTGGTGCCCGACGTGTAAGACAGCACCGCGATATCATCCGGCCGTCCCGCCGCCACCATTGTTCCGAAAGCATCGGGACTGGCGCGATGGCGCTCGATGCCCCGGGCTGTCACCTCCTGGGTGGTATGCAGCCCCTTGTCGCCGTAGGACCACATGCCGGTGGTGTCCCAGTAAAGGATATGGCGCAGGCCCGGCACGGCATCGCGGATGGCCAGCCCCTTATCGACCTGCTCCTGATCCTGGGCGATCAGGCAGACGGCCTCGCTGTCGTTCAGCAGATAGTCGATTTCGCCGGCCGTCAGATCCGGATAAAGCGAGATCACCTTGGCACCCAGCGCCAGCGCGGCGAACTCGGCCCAGAAATTATCCGGCTCGTTTTCGCCGATGATAGCGACCGTCTCACCGCGCTTCACGCCCATGGCATCAAGCCCGAGCGCAAGGCCGCGCACCTGTTCCAGCACATCGCCGAAGCTGTATTCGCGCCAGATGCCGCGCTTCTTGTGGCGCTGCGCCAGGCGGCCGGGCTCCTGCTGGCCACGCAGCAGCAACAATTGGGGCAAGGTCTGCATCGCGATCATCAGCGCGCTCCCTCGCCCAGATAGGCCTTGAGTACCGCCGGATCCCGCTGCACCTCGGCAGGCGTGCCCTCGGCGATCTTGCGGCCGAAATCCAGCACGACCACGCGGTCGGCCAGATCCATCACCACGCCCATGTCATGCTCGACCAGCACCACCGGAATGCCGCGCGCTTCGCGCACATCCAGGATGAAGCGGGCCAGATCTTCCTTTTCTTCGGTATTCATGCCGGCCATCGGCTCGTCCATCAGCAGTATCTTCGGCTCCTGCGCCAGGGCGCGGCCAAGATCGACCCGCTTGCGCTGGCCGTAACCGAGCGTGCCGACGGGACGGTGGCGGATCGATTCCATCTCCAGCAACTCGATGATTTCCTCAACCACCTCGCGCTGGGCGAATTCTTCGTTACGCGACCGACCGAAATGGATGAAGGCGTCCAGAATGCTGCTGCGCATATGCATGTGACGGCCGATCATGATGTTTTCGATCACCGTCATGCCGCCGAAGATATGCGTCCCCTGGAAGGTGCGGGCGAGACCGGCGCGTGCAATCTGGTGCACCGATTTGCCGACCACGGGTCCGCCATCGAACTGGATTTCGCCGCGCTGCGGACGATAGAAGCCGCTGAAGCAGTTCATCAGCGAGGATTTTCCGGCTCCATTCGGGCCGATCACTGCGACCAGTTCGTCGCTGCCAATCTCAATGGTGACGCCATCCAGCGCCTTGATGCCGCCGAATTGCAAACCGATGTCTTGGGCGGCGAGCACCGGACGCTTGCGCGCTCCGGCAGCCGCGCCATGCGGCACTGCCATCGCTTCCACTCATTTCCTCCCTGGCATCAGCCGGGTTCGTCCCGGTGGCCAATCAGATTTATGAATCTGACCATATGGGCGTCTAGTTTACTTACGGGTCAATTCATGTCAATCTCTCTTTCGCATATCCTGGGGAGGACATGAAATGTCGTTGCAATTCGGTAGCCGCCAGCTCGCCGCGCGCTTTATGTCGCGACTACAACTTCCGGTCATCGCTGGGCCGATGTTTTTAATTTCCGGACCAGATCTGGTGATCGGTTGCTGCAATGCGGGAGTGGTCGGCTCCTTCCCAAGCCTGAATGCCCGCACGACAGTACTGCTCGACGAATGGCTGACGCGCATCGCAGCCGAAACTAGCAGCCCGAATGCTGCGCCGTATGCGGTCAATATGATTGTGCATCCCAGCAATACACGGCTGGAAGAAGATATGATGCTGGTCGAAAAGCATAAGGCGCCACTGGTAATCGCCAGCGTCGGCAGCCCTGCCAACATCGTCGCCCGCGTGCATGCCTATGGCGGGCTTGTCTTTTCTGATGTCGCCTCGCTGAAGCATGCGCGACGCGCGGCAGAGGTCGGGGTCGATGGCCTGATCCTGCTATGCGCCGGCTCTGGCGGCAATACCGGCTGGCTCAATCCCTTCGCCTTCGTTGGCGCCGTACGCGAATTCTTCGACGGCCCGATCGTACTGGCGGGCGCCATTTCACGCGGCCAGTATATCCACGTGGCGCAGGAGATGGGCGCCGACATGGCCTATATCGGCACCAGTTTCATCGTCACGCGCGAAAGCATGGCCAATGACAAATATCGCGACATGCTGCTGGACGCCAATGCCGACGATATCATCCTGACAGCCGAGATCACCGGCATCCCGGCCAACATGCTGCGCCAGAGTCTGGAAAGCGCCGGTCTGAAAACCGGCAAGAAGCATGAAGGCGGCTTCAGCCTGCTGCGCGAAGTGGAGATGCTGAAAGCCTGGCGCGATATCTGGAGCGCCGGCCATGGTGTTGGCGACGTACGGGCGATTGAGAGTGTTGCCGACCTGGTGCGAAGGTTACAGGCGGATTACCTGGCCGCTCGCAACCGGCGGAACGTCACTGCGGCTTGAGCGCATGCTCCAGCAGGTCGGAGAACACGCTGGCGATGCCCTCGCCGCTCATATCGCCGTCTGGGCGGAACCATTGCGTCATCCAGTTGATCGCCCCCATGAAGAAGAACACCGTCATGCGCGGGTCGGCCTCGCGGATGCTGCCGTCCTTTACACCCTCGATGATCAGTTCGCTGAACTTCTTCTGGAAATCGTCACGGCGCTTCGCAATCACGGCCCGGTTCTTGGGCTCCAGCGCGGCAAATTCGCTCAGAACGGCGCAGGAGCCGATCTCGCTGGTGATCAGTTCGATATAACGACGACAGACCAGCACGATCTTTTCTCGCCCGGTCTTGCCATGCTCGACGGCATAATCGTAGGCGACGTTGCCAAGATCCTGCGCCAGCATATGGCACTCGAACAGAATCTCCTGCTTGTTGGTGACGTAGTAGTACAGGGCCGGCTTGGTGACGCCCAAAGTCTTGGCGACGTCGTCGAGCGAGGTATCGTGATAGCCACGGGCGCTGAAGGCGCGCGCCGCTTCCCGCAGCAGGGCGGTGCGTTTCAACGCAAACAGCTCATCGCGACTGGGCGCCACATTCTTCCAAGCCGACGGTTTGCGACCGCGCTGTGCCACACGCACTCTCCCTTGAACCTTACCCGAAAGCCGGCCAGCCCAGGCCGGCGGCGATGCCAGAACCCGGAAATCGGGCCAGCGGCTGGAAACTTTCAACAATCTTACCCCAAAGTCAAACAAGCTGTCCGGAATGCAGAAGCTATTTACCGTGGCGGCGAGGCTGCCGACTCGGGCGGCCCGCCCGTGGGCTCAATCGAAGCGTAAGCAGCAGGAGAGGAAGATGAAAGGGATTTTCGACGGTGTCCGCGTGCTCTCACTGGCCGAGCAGTTACCCGGCCCGTATGCCACCCTGCTGCTGGCCGATCTCGGCGCCGACGTGATCCTGGTGGAGCGACCTGCGGGCGGCGACCCGGCGCGGGCTTTTCCGTCCTTCTTCCGCGCCGTGGGGCGCAACAAGCGCAGCCTATGCCTCGACCTGAAATCCGAAACAGGCCGCACCGAACTCATCGCCCTGGCCGCCGATGCCGATGTGCTGCTGGAGGGCTATCGCCCTGGTACCATGGACCGCCTGGGTCTCGGCTATGCCGCATTGTCGGCCCGCAATCCGCGGCTGATCTATGCTTCGATCACCGGATTCGGCCAGAGCGGTCCGAGCCGGATGCGGCCGGCCCATGATCTGTCCTACCAGGCGGTCGCGGGGATGGTGTTCGGCAGCGCCGGTACCCCGGCTGCGATGCCGGAAATCCCGCTGGGCGATCTTTCAAGCGCCACCTTCGCCGCTTTCGCCATCGCCGCCGCGCTCTATGGCCGCGAGCGCAGCGGCCACGGCACCGCCATCGATGTCTCGATGACCGATGGCCTGGTCTCGTGGATGGCGCCCTATCTCGTGCCGCATATGAGCGGCGACAAGGCCTTCGAGGTTTTCGACGAACCGGCCTACGGCATTTTCACCTGCGGCGACGGCAAGCAGCTGACTCTCAGCATCGCGCATGAAGATCATTTCTGGGCCACGCTGTGCAATGCTCTGGGACTGCCCCAGCATGCCGGTCTGAAGGCCACGGAACGGCGGCGGCGGCGTGCCGAACTGAACGGCGAGATCTCTGCGCTGCTCGTGCAACAGCCGCGCGCCCACTGGGCCGGCGTATTCGATGCCGCCGGCAATATTGCCTGGTCGCCGCTGCACGATTTCACCGGCGTGCTGCAGGATCCGCATTTCCGCGCGCGCGGCCTGTTCCAGCGTCTGCCCAACGGCGAAGAGCATATTCTGCAGCCGGTGCAGTTCTCGGCCTATGACAGCGCCATCCGGCGCGGTGCGCCAAGCCTGGGCGAACATACGGCAGAAATCCTCGGCGGTAACCGCGCGCCAGCCGATACCGCCGTTAAAGCTGCGGGTTGATCAGGTATTTCACGCCGCTGCGCTTTTCCATATAGGCAGCCACGGTCTGCGGCTGCACGGCCTCGGCCAGCGAAATGGTCGCCGCATAACGGCTGGCGAAGGTGGTGTGCAGCTCGTCGCAGACGCGCTGGCGCAGCCTGGCCTGCGTCGCCGCATCGGTCTGCTGCAGGAAATCGAACAGCAGCCAGCCAGCCACGCTCCAGCTCAGGCCGACGGTACGGCTGATCTCGATCGGCGCCCGGTCGAGCGCGCCATAGACGAAGGCCTGCTTGAGCACGTTGGTGCCATAGCGGCTGTACTGCGTGGCCCGCTGCGATGCGGCGGATTCCATGGCGCCGAGAATGCGCCCGGTCAGTGCGCCACCCACGGCATCGAAACAAACTGTAGCATCGGTGGCGGCCAGCGCACGCGCCAGATCCTGTCGGAACTCCGGTGCGGCACTGTTGCAGACATGCTCGGCACCCAGGGCACGCAGCTCTGCCACCTGATCATCCCGACGCACGATATTCACCAGCGGCACGCCATCCTGCCGGCAGGCGCGGATCAGCATCTTGCCGACACTGGACGCCGCCGCCGTATGGACAATTGCCTTGTGACCGTTGCGCCGGGCAGTTTCCAGCATGCCGAGCACGGTCAGCGGATTGACGAGAGCAGCCGCGCCATCCGCCGGACTGGTGCCATCGGACAGCACCAGGATGCTGGTCACCGCAATCCGGCGATATTGCGCATAGGCGCCGTCGCTCATCATGGCGACAGTCTTGCCCAGCAGTGCCTCCTGGCCGGGCCCGGTGGCCACCACGACACCGGCACCCTCCACGCCGGCCGGCAGCGACTGGCCGATGCGCAGGGCGACAAACGGCATTGCGGCCGGGGGCACCGGCGCGATCAACATGGGTTGCCGCGCAGTTCCCTCCAGCCGCGCGGCTGTCAGATCGGCTGGGCCAAACAGGAGGCCCATATCAGTGGGATTGATCGGCGCCGCCTCAACCCGCACCACGACTTCATCCGCCGCCGGTACTCCGGCTGCTTCCTCGGTCACGGTAACGCGCAACTCTCCTGCTGCCGTGATGCAGGAGCGTAGAACCAGCCCGCGCCAATCCTGTGTCATGGTTGCCACCTTGCAATGTTGAAACGGTTTTAGCGGCCCTGGAAGACCGGCTTGCGCTTTTCCACGAAGGCCGCGATGCCCTCTTGCGCATCCGCTGAATCGACACAGGCAGCGATGCCGCGTGCCTCCATCTCAAGCTGGGTCTCCAAGCTGGTGCAGTCTGAATCGGCCAGCAGGTTTTTCATGCGGCCGAACGCCGCCGTCGGTCCGTTCGCTAGACTTTCAGCCATCTGCGTGGCGGCGCTGGTCAGCAGATCGGGCGCAACCACCTGATCGGCGATGCCCCAGTCGAGCGCTTCAGCGGCCGGTACCTTTCGACCTTGCAGCATCATCAGGCGGGCGCGCTGCGACCCAATGCGGCGCGGCAGCGTCCAGGACTGTCCGCCATCGGCAGAAAGCCCGGCCGCGGCATAGGCCGAGGCGAATTGTGCGGTGTCCGATGCGATGAGGAAATCGCAGGCCAGCGCCAGGCTGAAGCCGGCACCAGCGGCAGGGCCGTTTACGGCCGCGATGCTTGGCGCCCGCATGCGCCCCAGCGCGGCAATCGCGCCATGCAGATGAAGGGTCATGGTGCGGATGCTGAGCGCGGTTTCGGCCGGATCGCGCATGCCGCTGAGATCGCCGCCGACGCAGAAGAAGCGCCCGCTGCCGGTCAGCACCACGGCACGGATAGCGGTGTCGGCCTCGCAGCGCCGTACGGCCTCGCCCAGATCGGTCAGCAGCGCGACATTCATGCCATTGCCGGCCTCGGGCCGCGCCAGGGTCAGCCACGCCACCGCGCCCTTGCGCTCGAAGGTCACCAGCTTGTCGGTCATGCTACGCCCCTATCGTGGCCTGAAATTGCTCCAGATCGTTTAAATCTGCTGCTCGCGAATTCGGCGCGCAATGATCAGCCGCTGGATATCGTTGGTGCCTTCGTAAATCTGGCAGACCCGTACATCGCGGGAGATCTGCTCGACACGATAGTCATTCAGGTAGCCGTTGCCGCCATGGGTCTGAATTGCGTCAGAGCAGACACGCTCCGCCATTTCCGCGGCTTTCAGCTTGGCGATGGAGGCCTCGACGGCACATTCGATCCCTTCATCGAAGAGACGGGCCGCGTGACGGGTATAGACCCGTGCCATGTCGATGGCGGCATGCATGTCGGCCAGCCGGAAGCCAACCGCCTGGTGATCGAAGATCGACTTGCCGAAAGCGGTACGCTCGCGTGAATAGCGCAACGCCAGTTCATAGGCGGCACGCGCCATGCCGACCGACTGCGCGGCTACCGAGATGCGGCCATCCGACAGCAGGCCCATGGTGAGCGGCAAAGCCTCGCCAACGCCGCCGAGAACCATGTCGTCCGGGACGAAGCAATCCTCAAAATGCATCTGCACGGTATCGGAGGTGTGCTGCCCCATCTTGCGTTCGGGTTTGCCGGGCGTGAATCCTGGCGTGCCTCTCGGCACCAGGAAGAAGGTTTTTCCGCGCGAACCGGCTTGTGGATCGGTGACCGCCAGCACGATCGCCAGCCCGGCGCGGGCGCCATTGGAGATGAACTGCTTCTCGGCATTCAAGACCCAGCCGCCTTCGGCGCGCGTCGCTCGCCCGGTGATGGCCGAGAGGTCCGAGCCGGCCGATGGCTCGGTGAGGCAGACGGCGCCGATCGCTTCGCCACTGGCCATCTTGCCGAGCCAGGCTTTTTTCTGGGCCTCAGTGCCAAGCCGCGCCAGCAGCATGGCGGTGCCCAGACCATGTACATGGATCAGGGTGGACAATCCGCCATCGCCGGCTGCAAGTTCTTCGATCACGGCAATGAAGGTGGAAAGGTTGCAGCCCGAACCGCCGTATTCCTCCGGCAACAGCAAACCGAACAGGCCCATCTCGCCCATTTCGGCCAGCACGCTGTCCGGCACCTGGCCATCGCGATTCCAGACCGCGCTATGCGGGGCTATGCGCTTCTGCACGAAGCGGCGCACGCCCTCGACCAGTTCGCTGTCGATGTGACTGGCAGCCATCGGATTTCCTCCATTCGTTTTTTTGCAGCCCGGCCATTCGGCACGAACCGTCGCCGCGGCCTGCCGGGCCAACCGGCATGCGGCAGTACCCGGACGCAGACATCCTGCGGGATTGTCTCGACTATAGTAAATTTGACTTTTAAGTAAATAATATTATTTATAAGTCATATTTCTGGCGGACATCCGTCATATAGGGAGGGATAAAAATGCTGCCGACCCAACTGGCCCAGCGCCTGCGCATGCCTGTGCTGGCCTCGCCGCTGTTCCTGATTTCCGGTCCCGACTTGGTGGTGGAAACCAGCAAGGCCGGCGTGATCGGCAGCTTCCCAAGCTTCAACCAGCGCACCTCGGTGGGTTACGAGGAGTGGCTGAAGGAGATTCGCCAGCGGCTGACGCCGGCCGATGCGCCCTGGGCCGTGCAGTTCGCCGTGCATCGCACCAATACCCGCCTGGCCGAGGACATGGCACTGACCGTGAAATATCAGGTGCCGATCCTGATCACGGCGCTCGGTATCACCCGCGAAGTCACCGATGCGGTGCATGCCTATGGCGGCCTGGTGTTCCATGATGCCATCAACATGCAGCATGCCCGTCGCGCGCTGGAGATGAACGTCGATGGCATTATCGCAGTCTGCAACGGCGCCGGCGGCCATGCCGGCGTCTACAACCCCTTCGCTTTCATCGGTGAACTGCGTCCGATCCTCGGCGACAAAGCACTGATCCTTTCGGGCTGCATCGGTGACGGCAGCAGTATCGCCGGCGCCATCGCGGCAGGCGCCGATCTCGCCTATGTCGGCACCCGCCTGATCAACACGGCCGAAAGCATGGCCTCGGCCCAGATGAAGCAGCTGATCATCGAATCAAACATCACCGATATCATCTACTCTGCCGAGGTAGATGGCGTCGGTGCCAACTGGCTGCGCCAGACCCTGCCTACTACAGGCAACCTGCGTGCCGGCGGCCAGGTGGGTAGCATGAATGTCAGCGACGTTCTGGGCGAGCCGAAGCGCTGGCGCGACATCCTCAGCGCCGGTCAGGGTGTCGGCTCGATCCGCGATATTCCGCGCGTCGCCGAGCTGATCGCACGGATGGAGCGTGAGTATCAGGCGGCCGCCGATCGGCTGGTCGGTATTGTGGGCACGCGCTCAAATGTTGCGGCTTAGTACGGCAACGATGGGACCATTCACTGTGCGTTGCCAACGGTGCCCTTAAAGGCGCGCAGGCAATAATCCACAAAGCTCCGGACTTTCGGATCCATGTAGCGGCTCGATGCGAAGACAGCATGCACCGGGGCGGGGGCTTCCGCCCAACCAGCCAACACGCTGGACAAGGTTCCATCCGCGACATACGGCGCAGCCATGAAACGCGGCAACTGCGCGATGCCAAGTCCGGCAAGTGCCAAGTTTTTTGCAGCAATCGTGCTATTGACCGCACACCGCGGCGCCGCGGTGACCCTCTCTGTGTGCGCGCCATTGATGAGAGTCCAGCTGGAGCGACCGCGCATCGTTTTCATGATAAGGTCGTGATGCTTCAAATCTCTGACCGCTGTCAGCGCTGCGCCGGCTCTTCCGAGGTAACTCGGGGCCGCGTACAGCCCGTACTCCACCTCGCCAAGCCTGCGCGCCGATAATCCAGAATCCTCAAGCGTGCCAACGCGGATGGCAACATCGAAGCCTTCGTGGATGATGTCGACCAGGCGATTGGTATATTCGGCTTCCACTGTCACCTTTGGTGCCAGCCCGAGAAACGCCGCGATCCATTTATCAACGACCATGGTCCCAAATTCGGAGCCCGCCGTGATCTTGAGCAGTCCTTTTGGCTCTTTGGATTGTTGCGCGACTGCAGCCTCTGCCGCTTCCGCCGCAGTCAAGATACTCATGGCACGCTCAAAATAATCACGCCCGACCTCTGTCACGTTGAGGCGACGTGTTGAGCGAATGAGGAGCTGCGCGCCGAGCTTTTCTTCCATGCGCCGGATAATACGGCTCACACGCGCCTTATCGGTGCCAAGCCGCTCTGCTGCCATGGTGAAGGAGCCATCGGTCACCACGGCGGTGAAGACCTTCATTTCTGGCAAGTCAATTGATGTATTCATAGACAACAGTATGTCGCTTTTTCTGCCATTTATCAATGCCCGGGTGGGTCCTACCTTGTGCCTATGAAAGGCGCCGCTCCAGGACATGTCGGCTCGGTGCCTCCATCGACGCGGCGTTTCGGCGTCAGTGTATGCGTGCGGCAAAGCACTGCTTTGTCGCGTGCAAACGGCCTGCTTGCATTGCAGCGCGCGAAGGGCGCGCGCCGCATGGAACTAACTGAGAGACACGCGCTGCTCTCCCCTTTAAGGAGTTTTTAGATTGACACAAACCATCGGAATTATCGGCTCTGGCCTCGTGGGCAAGGCCGTCGCGCATCTCGCCATCGCCGCGGGTTACCACGTCGTGATCAGCAACTCACGCGGTCCCGAGACACTTGCTGACTTGGTCAAAGGCTTGGGTCCCCGCGCACGCGCCGGGACAGTCGATGAAGCTATCTCGGCGGGGGACATCGTCTCGATCGCGCTTCCGCTGGCGGTGTTCGAGAGCTTGCCGGCCGGCAAGCTCGCCGGAAAAGTTGTCATCGACCAGACAAACTACTATCCCGGCATTGGCGATTTTCGCCGGGCAGACCTCGATAACGGCGAGCTGACATCGAGCGAGCTGGTGCAGAAGCACCTCCCCGGCGCAAAGCTGGTCAAGGGCATGCATAACCTGGGCTGGGTTCACATGCAGTACAATGCCCGGCCAAAGGGCCATCCGGAGCGGACCACCTTGCCACTCGCCGGCGAAGACGCGGCCGCGAAGCAAGCCGTGACCCGTTTCATCGAGACGATCGGTTTCGACGTGGTCGACACCGGCTCGCTGGCCGATAGCTGGCGCATCGAGCCCAACACGCCGATCTACTTCTGGCCCTATATCCCCGCTCTCCCGGACGGCTTGACCGAGGCTGAAGCCAAGCAAGTCTACCAGCAGGCCGGCACGCCGATTTCTCCTGCCGCCGCACATAAGCTGGTCGCCGAGACAAAGCGTCCCTCCCCGATTGGAGGGACCTTGGAGGGGATGCCGCCGATCCATATCGCGCTGTTTCTCGAGCTCGCCAGCGCCAATACGGTCCAGCGATAGGGTCACAGGGCAAACGACATAAGATCGTGGTCGCGATGCCGGGCGCCCGTTGCTTGCGGGTACCCGGCATTCGTCTGCAGACCATCACTGGCGTGCGACCGCAGCATGCCAGTACCCGCGAGGCTGGCGACGCACTGCATGACGCCGTTGCGATCTGCATTTTCTCTCGAATGATTGATGCCGGCATCGCCAACAGTCTGTGGTCGTGGCGAGCACTTATCAATCTTGGTGGCGCTACTACATCGCGCTTGTGCGGCCAGGTGGCGCGTCAACACAGCCCGCGCGGTTCGCTCAGACCATGCATAAACTTCTCTAACAACACGCCCCATTGCAAAGGACGACCCATGTCACGATTACTCGTTGGAAAAACGGCTCTGGTGACCGGTGGATCGCGCGGCATCGGCCGCGCAATTGCGGAACGCCTAGCGCGGGAAGGGGCCACCGTCGCCTTGACATATAATGCCAGCAAGGCAGGCGCCGACGACGCAGTCAGCGCGATCAAGACTGCCGGTGGCAGTGCCTTTGCGCTTCACGCCGATCTAGGCGATGCGCAGGCTATTCCCGCAGTATTCGAAGCGCTCGATCGCGAGTTTTCCAGCCGAACCGGCAGTACGGCACTCGACATCCTCGTTAACAATGCCGGCAATGCCGGCTGGGGTGGCCTCTCCGATGCCACGCACCTGGAACACGATGTTCGCGGTCCACGCCCGCGCACCGTTCTTTGTCATTCAGGCCGCGCAGGCCCGTCTGTCTGATGGCGGACGCATTATCAACATCTCGTCTGGCGCGGGGACCCGGCCGATACAGGTGGCGCCAATTTATTCCATGGCCAAGGCCGCCATTAACAACCTAACCCATGCACTTGCGATGGAGCTGGGACCGCGCGGCATCACGGTGAATGCCGTGGCGCCAGGCTGGACAAAGACAGACATGAATGCGGCTGTGCGCGAGAATGCCGACATGGTGAAGGCGATTGAAGCCGACACGGCCTTGGGGCGTTTTGGCGAAAGCTCCGATATTGCCGCAGTCGTGGCGTTTCTGGCCTCTGGGCAGGGCCGCTGGATCACGGCGCAGGTGATTGAGGCCAGCGGCGGATATAGGCTTTGACTCTTGCGGGCGCCATGCTGCGCTGAGGGCATGCGCCTCAGGTGGGCCAGCGGGTCAAACCGCTGGCCTTCACTTTTGCGGGCATGGCGCGACGTGCCGGACTGTTGAACGGTCTTCGATCTTGACGGGATTACGGGTGGTGCGGCGGGCGGCAACGCGTCGTCGCCTCGTCGCCTCGTCGCAGGGACCGGCTAACGCTTCAATACGGAAAATCCAAAGAGCATGAACCGCATTGCCTGTGCGATCTTTAGATCGCGTCTCCATCCGCTGTAATAACGCGCAGAATTACTGCTGGTCATAACTCCAGGGTCATTTGGCGAGAACCGCGTATACTGGCTCTAATGCGGCCACCCAAGCATCTAGGGTGACTTTATCAGTGAGCCCGGACGGCAGCTCGGCGAAAGGTTGCTCTGTGAGGCATCCGCGACGGCGGATGCGCCGGATATCACTTCGCTGGACGGATAGCGAGCCTAGCTGGAGGTGCCGCAACCGCAGCCTGCTCTGGCCGTGTCCCGGTAACCTGGCCGACCGATACGATCGTCACCTTGCCGACATGGCTGCGCATGGCGGCCTCTGCGCCCGGCGCATCGCCAGCCAAAATGGCCTGCACCACGCGATCATGCTCGGCATGCGAATCCTGCAGACGCCCCAGCACGCGGAACTGCGAGCGCCGGAACGGCAGCACGCGACGCCGCGTGGCCCAGGCCGTCTCCGCCAAGAAATCGTTCTTGCTGCCGCGGTAGATCAGATCGTGAAAATCGTTGTTGAAGGATGCGTACTCCTTCAGGTCTCCTGACTTCACCAAGGTCAGTGCCGCCTCGTGCGCTGAAGCCAATTCGCGGCGTTCAGATGCCGTCATGCGGAGTGTGGCCAAGCGGGCGCAGGTTGCCTCGATCTCGGCCATCACTTCGAACATTTCCTCGATGCGGCGCGTGGTGGGCAGGGCCACCAATGCGCCGCGATGCGAGCGGTATTCCACCAGTCCGATCCCGGCCAATGCCTTGAGGGCTTCGCGCACCGGAGTACGCGACATGCCGAAGGTTTCGGCCAGATCCACCTCATCCAGCCGGGCGCCGGGCAGGCGTTCGCCGGTCACGATCTGCTCGGCAAGTGTATCTCGCAATTGCTCGGCCAGCGTGCGCTTTTCGCTCATTGAAAAGGTCTTAGATAGTGCCGGTATCGATTTCAAGGCGCTTCAAACCTGTAGAATTTATTACCGCGTCGCCCTCATTCCAGCGCGGCAGCCACCTGGTCCGTGGTCGCGGTCCAGCCGACAATGGCGCCCTGAGCCCGGACCATCTCGATCGCCGCTGCCTTGAACTCCGGAAAATAGCTTTCCGTGGCATCTTCCACCAGCAGGCATTCATAGCCGCGGTCGTTGGCCTCGCGCATCGAGGTCTGCACGCAGACTTCAGTGGTGACGCCGCCGAAAAACAGATGTGTGATCCCGCGCGCCTTGAGTTCATCTTGCAAGCTGGTGGCGTAAAAGGCGCCCTTGCCCGGCTTGTCGATCACCAGTTCACCGGGCAGCGCGGCCAGTTCCGCCACGAAGTCGTTGCCCGGCTCACCCTGCACCAGGATGCGCCCCATCGGGCCGGCATCGCCGATACGCAGGCTGACATTACCGCGCGTCAGCTTGGCTGGTGGACAGTCGGACAGGTCCGGCTTATGGCTTTCGCGCGTATGGATCAGCGGCAACCCTGCCCTGCGCCACGCCGCCAACAACCGTGCCACGGTGGGCACAATCCTGGTCAGGCGGCTGACATCGTTGCCCAGTGCTGCGCCGAAGCCGCCAGGCTCGATGAAATCGCGCTGCATGTCGATCATCACCAGCGCGGTGTTATGCAGCGGAAACTGGTAAGGGTAAGGTCTGGCGGCGGCGATAGTCGGCATGATCAGTGTCCTGCCATATGGCGGCCGATCACAGTGAGGTCGGCATTGCCGATGGCATCCTCGTAGACGATGCGGCCGGAAAACATCACGGCAATGCGGTCGGAGAGTTCGAACAGCTCGTCGAGGTCTTCACTGACCAGCAGCACGGCGGCACCACGGTTGCGGGCTGCCATGATCTGGCCGTGGATATCGGCGACGGCGGCGAAATCGAGACCGAAGCAGGGATTGGCCGCCACCAGCACATTCACCTCGCCGCCAATCTCGCGCCCCAGCACGGCGCGCTGCACATTGCCGCCGGAAAGCTGGCCGATGGCGGCTTCCGGTCCGGGCGTCTTCACGCGATAGCGCGCGATGATCTGCCGGGCGGCTTCCTTGAAGGCGCCGGGCTTCAGCCACCAGCCACCGGCCGCAAAAGGTTCTTCATCGAAGCGGCGGAAGGCAAGGTTCTCGGCCACGCTCATCTTCGCCACGCAGGCATTGCGCAGCGGCTCTTCCGGCAGGCAGGAGAGTTTATGCTGCTTCATCGCCTTGCGGCTGCCATCGAAGCTCTGGCCGTGCAGGCTGATCGCGCCGTCTTTGATGTCGCGCTGGCCGGCGATGGCTTCCACCAGCTCGCGCTGGCCGTTGCCCGAGACGCCAGCGATGCCGAGGATTTCACCGGCACGCACCTGTAGGGAGATGCCTTTCACCGCCGGATTGCCGGCATCGTCGGAAACATTCAGCGTCTGTATGGCGAGGCGGGTTGCTTCTCCGGGTACACCAGTACGCGGTGCCGGATCGGGCAGCTTCTGCTCGCCCATCATCATCTTCGCCATGTCATCGGCGGTCAGGTCGGCCACCTTGCCGCTGCCGGCGAATTTGCCCCGGCGCAGCACGGTGACGTTGTCGGCGAAGGCAAACACCTCGCGGAACTTGTGGGTGATGGTCAGCACGGTGAGCTGGCCGGCCTTGGTCATGTCGCGCAGCAGGCCGAGTACCTCGTCAGCCTCGGCCGGCGTCAGCACGGATGTGGGCTCATCCAGGATCAGGAAGCGGCGCTTCAGATACAGCTGCTTGAGGATTTCGGTCTTCTGCTTTTCGCCGGCGGCCAGCGCAGACACTTTCCGATCCAGCGGCACGCGGAAAGGCATGGTGGCAAAGAAGGCCTCCAGCCCGGCATGCTCGGCCTTCCAGTCGATCACGGCAGGCAGATCGGTGCGGGCCAGCACTAGGTTCTCGGCCACCGTCATGTCGGGCACCAGCGTGAAATGCTGGTAGACCATGCCGAGGCCAAGATTATGCGCCATGCGCGGGCTGGAAATCGGCTGCTCGTGGTTGCCGACCATCACTTGGCCCTGGTCGGGCGTGTAATAGCCCATGATGCATTTGACCAGCGTGCTCTTGCCGGCGCCGTTCTCACCCAGCAGGGCGTGGAAGCTGCCGGCCTCCACCTTCAGCGTGACATCGTCCAGCGCCTTCAAGGCCCCGAACTGCTTGCCCATGCCGAGCGCTTCCAGCGATACGGCGCCGGTTGCTGGCGGGGCAGCGGGATCGGGGACGAACATCACCATTACGCAATGGCCTTCAGGAAGGCATCGGAAGTGGCCACGGCGCCAAAGACACCGCCCTGCATCTTGATCATCTTCAGGGCCGCATCGTGATTGCCCTTGTCGGTGGCGCCGCAGCAGTCTTCCAGCAGGATGCATTCAAAGCCGCGGTCGTTGCCCTCGCGCATCGTGGTGTGCACGCAGACATCGGTGGTGATGCCGGTCAGCACGATATTGCGGATGCCACGCAGATTGAGGATCAGCTCGAGATCCGTGGCGCAGAATGAGCCCTTGCCGGGCTTGTCGATGATCACTTCGCCGTCTTTTGGTGCCAGTTCCGGGATGATGTCCCAGCCCGGTTCACCGCGCACCAGGATGCGGCCGCAGGGGCCGGGATCGCCGATACCGGCGCCGATGCGTTGCGACCGCCAGCGCTTGTTGGCCGGCAGGTCGGCCAGATCGGGGCGATGGCCTTCGCGGGTGTGGATGATGTGGTAGCCCTTGGCGCGCATGGCAGCGAGCAGTTTCCTGATCGGCGCAATGGGTGCACGGGTCAGCGACAGGTCATAGCCCATCGTGTCGACATAGCCGCCCTTGCCGCAGAAATCGGTCTGCATATCAATGATTATGAGGGCTGTATTTTCAGGCCGCAGGTCGCCGTTCCACGGCCAGGGATAAGGATCGGCGGCGACATGCAGGCCTTTGATGGCGCTTTGATCGGTCATCGTGTGACTCCCAGTTCGCCCGGTGCGCCGGCCAGCGTGCGGTCACGCGAGCAGGTCAGGATCATGATCAGAAGGGTGAGCATGTAAGGTGCGGCATTGAATAGATAGTAGCCCTGTGTGATGCCGACCGACTGGAGTGCGGGACCTAATGCCGCGGCTCCACCGAACAGCAGCGAGGCCCAGAAGCACAGCATGGGATTCCAGCGCGCGAAAATAACGAGAGCAACAGCGGTGATGCCCTGACCCGAAGACAGGCCCTCGCTCCAGCTGCCGGGATAGGACAGCGAGAGGAAGCTGCCGCCCACACCGGCGAGGAAGCCGCCGCTGGCCGTGGCAAACATGCGCACGCGGTTGATGGCATAGCCCAGTGCCAGGGCCGCATCGGCGCTGTCGCCCACCGTGCGCAGGATCAGGCCCCAGCGTGTGTTGCGGAAGGCCCAGAGCAGGAAAGGCGCGAGGATCACGCCGATAATGAACAGCGCATTGACGCGGAGCGCATCGCGCACCTGTGCATTCTCGCTCCACCAGCCAAAGGGGATGGAGGGCAGGTTGGGGGCCTGCGGCTGGATGAAGGGTTTGCCGAGGAAGAAGGCGAGGCCAATGCCGAACAGCATCAGCGCGATGCCGACGGCGATATCGTTGACGCGCGGCAGGCTGCAGATCAGCGCATGCAGGATACCGAAGACGGCACCGGCACAGCCGGCCGCCAGCACGCCAAGCCAGGGCGAGCCGGAGAGATACGAGACGGCATAGCCGCTCATGGCGCCCATCACCAGCGTGCCTTCAAGGCCGAGATTGATACGGCCGCTTTTCTCGGTGATGCATTCGCCCAGGCTGACGAACAGGAACGGCGTGCTGACGCGGATGGCGCCGGCCAGCACCGCCAGCGGCACGCCCCACCAGCCGAGCAGGTCTCCGCTCATGCTGGCCTCCGTTTCAGCCATGGCAGCCGCCCATACAGCACTTCGCTGGTCAGGATGGCGATGAAGATCAGGCCCTGCAGCACCAGCACGGTGGCGTCGGGCAGGCCGAGACGACGCTGCAGCAGGCCGCCGCTGGCGCCGATGCCGCCGAGCTGGATCGCGACCGGGATGATGGCGAGCGGGTTATGCCGCGCCAGGAAGGCAACGAGAATCCCGGTATAGCCATAGCCGACGATCAGTGAGGCATTGGCCTTGCCATGCACGGCGGCCACTTCGACCATGCCGGCAAGGCCGGCGCTGGCGCCCGCGAGACCGCAGGCCACCAGCACCAGCCTGCCCACCGGCAAGCCGACCATGCGCGCGGCTTTCACATTGCCGCCGGCCACGCGCATGCCAAAACCGAATGTCGTGCGATAGATCAGGATATAGGCCAGCACGCAGGCGATGATGCCGTAGGCCAGGCCCCAGTGGATATCGGTGCCGGGAATGGTGCCTAGCATGTTGGCGTCGCCGATATTCGGCGTGGAGGGTTTGTTCAGGCTGGCGGGATCGCGCAGCAGGCCTTCGACCAGATGGTTGAACACGGCAATCGCGATATAGACCAGCAGCAGGCTGGAAATGGTTTCATTCACGCCACGCCAGTGCCGCAGCCCGCCGGCCAGTGCTATCCAGGCCGCACCTGCAATCATTGCGGCCACGGCCATGGCAATCTGCACCACCAGCGGCGCGGCCGACGGCATCGTCATCGCAATGGCCGATGCGGCCAGGCCGCCCAGCACCAGGGCGCCTTCGCCACCGATCACCACCATCCCCAGCTGCGCGGGCAGGGCGCAGCAGAGTGCCGTGAGGATCAGCGGCGCGGGTCAGCGTGTTCTGCCAGGAGAACCACGAGCCGAACGCACCCGTATACATCAGGCTGTAGGTATCGAAAGGATTGACGCCGGCCAGGCTGACGAAAATCCCGAACAGGACGAGGGCGGCCAGCACCGCCAGCAAAGGCACGATGACAGCCTCGGCACCGCTGCGCAGGATGTCCTGCCAGCGGGCCGAAGCGTCGTCGAGTTTGAGCGGACTGGCCTCCACGGCTTCAGGCCAGAGCGTCAGGCGATGGCGCCGAGTACGCCTTCGACCAGGTAGTTCATCTTCTCGAGTTCGATATCGGTCTGGCCACGATCGGTGCCGGCGGCGATCACGGTGCCGCCCTTGTTGTCCTTGATCGGGCCCTTGAAGATCACGTAAGAGCCGGCGGTCAGCTTGGCCTTGATGTCGTCGGCATGCTTGCGGGCTTTTTCTTCGACCAGCGGGCCGTAGGCCGAGGTCTTCACCACGCCTTCCTTCAGGCCGCCGCGCACCAGGTTGGGGATCTTCTCACCGCCCTGGGCGGATTTCGCCAGCTTGGGATACAGCGCTTCCCAGTTCCATTCGGCGCCGGTGAGATAGCCCTTGGGCGCCAGCTTGGACTGGTCGACATGATAGCCGCAGACCATGATGCCGCGCTTTTCGGCGGTCTCGGCGATCACCTTCGGGCTGTCGACATGGCAGGTGACGACATCGACGCCCTGGTTGATCAGGCCGTTGGTGGCTTCCGCTTCCTTCACCGGCATCGACCAGTCGCCGGTGAAAATCACCTGGGTGGTGACATTCGGGTTGGCCAGCCGGGCGCCGAGCGTGAAGGCGTTGATGTTGCGCAGCACCTGCGGGATCGGCTTGGCGGCGATGAAGCCCAGCTTGCCGGTCTTGCTGGTGTAGCCGGCGACGATGCCGCTGAGATACTGAGCCTCGTCGATATAGCCGAAATAGCTGCCGGCATTGGCCGGGTCCTTATCCGACCACAGGCCGCCGCAATGCAGGAAGCGGACCTTGTCGTACTTCTTGGCCAGCTTGACCATATGGGGGTTGTAGTAGCCAAACGAGGTGGGGAAGACGAGGGCGGCGCCGTCGAGGTTGATCATCGACTCCATGGTCTTCTCGACCGCGACCGTCTCGGGGACGTTCTCCTCCTCCAGCACCTTGAAGCCGCCGAGCTTCTTCAGCGCGGCCGCACCCTGGGCATGGGCCTGGTTGTAGCCGAAGTCGTCGCGCGGCCCGACATAGATGAAGCCGACGGCGATATCCTTGGCCTGGGCGCTGCCGAACGGCAGGCCTGCGAGGAGCGTGGTGGCGCCGAGAGCTGCACTTCCCTGCAGCAAGACGCGGCGGCTGAGCTTGAATGCCGATGTCATAAGATTCCCCCTGTTCCCCGTGGCTGAGAAGTGCTTCGCCATAGAGAGACAGCAAGAGTTGTGCCGCAGAGCAGCAGGGAAAATATGTGTATTTAATTCAGCATCTTATTTGGATTCTGATTTAATTTATATTATCCCGCATAAATCCATCTGATCAATTATTGGACATTATTTCTTGATTGTATGCATTGGTGCGTCGAATGACGCGGGCCTCTGAGAGCTGAAATCGGGCGCCAGTCTGGAGGTCATCGGCACAGCTCGGAGCTAAAGCCCGCGCTAAGCCGCAGTCGAATTTGATAACATCAGACTATGGAAAATCGCAGAAGTCGCGGAAAACCAGCCTGAAATCCAGCCTTGACGGCTCGACGCACATAAGCGCACAATTCCGCACATAGTGCGGACCAGTGCGGGAGACAGACATGGGCTGGAAAATCGACGACCGGGGCCGCGCGGCGCTGCATGAGGACAGCGGCGCCCTCTTCACCATCCGGGGCGGGCCGGGCGTCGGCATCCCCGACGACTTCGAGTTGGTGCCGCCGTCCGGCCATGGCCCCTGGCCGCCGGCGAAGGTGAAGAAACTGAAACAGGAAGTCCTCGCCGCCCTGCCGGCGGCGCGCGAGGAAAACCACCGCCGTCGCGAGCTCGCCACGCTGGTGCAGTCGCGTGCCGGCGGCAGCACCAGCCGCGCCGCCAGCCTGATCGCGCAAGGATCCGGCAGATCCGTCACCGCGCGCACGGTGCAGTCCTGGCTCATCGGCCCGGCCCGCCCGAGCAGCCGCAGCTGCCCGGCTTGGGCGGTCGCGGCCCTCGCGCAGCATGCGCCGCAGGCGCCGGGCACCGAATACCCTTGGGGCCGGTCTCAGGCGCAGTACGTTCTGGACCGCATCGGAGTCGAAGAGGCCGATGCCCGCATCGCCGACGACCGGCGGCTTGCGGCGAAATGGCGCGCCCTCTCCGCCCCGGCGATGGCCGAGGCGATGATTGAACTTGAACAGCGGCTCAACGGTTATGTGCAGCATCACAACCGCCAGCTCAGTACCCTGCGGACCGCGCTCGACCGCGCCACGTCATTTGAGGAATTCCGGCAGCTGGTGCGCGACAGCTGGAACGACCATGACACCGCAGATGCCCTGGTTCGCGAAACGCGTCGTGCCATTGAAGAGCGCGCGGAGGAATTCGCCCATCCCGAAGGCCTGCCTGAACAGACGCGTCAGAAAACCCCTTAAGACACTGTCGTCATGAATAATGAGCCCAGAAACCATCACTATGTCCCGCAGTTCTATCTGCGCAATTTCTCTGTCGATTCTGAAAACAAGAAAATATCAACCGTCGCTAAAAACGGACACTTCGCCATATGGTCGACGCGCTCGATTGAGGGGCTCGGCTATGAAAGAGATTTATACGTTAATCTAAAAAATGGCATTCCAATTTCAGTTGAGAGCGATATCAATCGGAGAATTGAGACCCCTATATCGGAAAGCGATACTTGGATTAAAATTAAGAACAACAATACTGATGCATTGGACCGTTCCGATAGACCGATCCTATACGCGCTTATACGGCATTTAGAAGCGCGCAATGTGCATTACCAACAAACAGGTCTTGAGCTTGCCAATATGGCGGCCGATCCGAACTCTGCAATCCCGTTTACCGATGAGGAGCGGTACGCGTATCGGCTTATGAGAGAGCGGCCGGGTCACGCTAAGGAGAAGTTTAATTTAATGGCATCGTCCCTGGAGTGGACAGCAGATAGCTTTTCTGGGGCTAAAATATCCATTCAGCGATCAACAATCCCACTTAGAAGTTCGACAACCCCAGTAATGCCGATGAAAATCCCCGAGGATGTGCGAGTAAATAAGCCTTTGCCGGGCATGCTGCCATATCAATTGGTCTTGCCGCTCAATCGTTTCACCATCGCAACGCTAACTTTGGGCGATTTTGATGGTGCGTTTGAGAACATAGAAATCGACGATGATCAGGCTCGCTTCTTTAACCTAAATTATGTCGGTCAGTTTGCGAAATTTCCGCATATTCGGCACTTGATCACCGATAGAGACCTGCTGGAGGTCGATATGACCTGGGCGCCATACGATGTGGTCGAAAACATTGAGCGGCGCATGAAATTTCGGCGGCGACAAGCTTAAGCGGGCTGCAGAAGTCTGCGGCCTGATTTCTCCTCGAATCTTGTCACCTCTGTGTCGTGTGAAGTTGCAGAAGGTACAGCTTTGGCGCGCTCAGCGCTTTACGCCAGACAGCGTGCCGATGCGTTTTTGCTTGTTGTCGAATAGTCCAATCGAGCCATCCATCCGCTCATAGCCAGCGCCGAGCCGCTGGCCTTTCGAATCCCGGAGGCTGTAATGGCCCGACATGCCCTGCTCGAGGATAAACTGGCGTTTGCCTTGGGCATCGCGCAGGACATAGCGCTCGCCGGCATGGCCTGTCCCAGGGGCTACGGGCGAGGCGGCCCAGAGCAGGCCGATTACATATGTATATACCGACCGCATCGTCAGTCCCCTTTTTCAGATCGCGATGCGTCGGAACATTGAATCACCGCCTCGTAACGCAGCCAGGGAATGCCGGCCAGGCTGGGGCGCGGCATGGTGTGGAGACGAAGCATCTCGAAGCCATTGGGGCAATATGCGGCCGCGAGCTTGCTGACCTCACGCTCAGCATCCGCTGGGTCATAGTCTTTGCTCGAGACATGCCCTTGTATGGCATAGCCGGGGCCCGGCCCGGGTGTGTAGGCCGGGACCACCGGCGGATCGCTGCCGCAGCCCGCAAGCCCGAGAAGGCTGCTCACCAGGGCAATCCGACCAAGCAACTTAAGCCTATTCCTACGCATCGCGGCTCTCCTCTGCGTACAGGTCGCCCGGTGCCCTGACCAGCCCACGCTCCTCCAGCTCGGCCATCATTCCAGCCAGCAAGCGCTGATAGGTTTCGTGATGAGGGCCTCGCTTAGCCTCATCGGCCAGGCGCGCGTGGAAGTCCCCATAGCTCAAGAAACCAACTTTCATTTGTCCGAGCAGAGCCTCAACGTCATCGCCACGGCGCTCTAGATGCCGCCGCAACTTGCCAGGCAAGGTCGAATGATCCAGGCCGGCTAGCGCTGGCGACATATCTCCCGGGGATTGGAATTTCTCGCGCCAGAGATCTGGGAAGCCTTTTGGGCCCATCAGAAGCAACCCGTAAGCTTGCTGTGCGGGCTGCATCAGTGCGAATAGCGCCGCGTATTTAACGATCTGCTCGAGGCTGGTCTTCGCGCCGAGTTTCAGTTCAATGGCAACCGTTGCACGCGTCCCCTCAAAAAGTAGATCGGGCTGCGTGAGACCTTCGACCGCAAAGAGCTGGTGGAATTCTCGGCCAATCACATGATAGGTGTCGGCAAATTCCGCCCCAAAGGCGCAAGCAAACAGGTCTCGGACTAGGCCATCATGGCCAGCAGCGTCATGGCATTTGAACGCCACGGATCACTGCCGAAGACAGCCCCTTCAATCGCTTTATATGTATCTGTGTGTGGGCCAAAGTCGGGAGTCAGGTTTTCTTTCACCGCGATACACATAGCCAAGAACCACATATCCACCATTCTCGGAAATGGACTGCTTTCCGGGCTGTTGGCTGTTCCCTCGGCGCGTGTCAGGCAATATTGGTGGAAATAGGGACGATACTTACTTGGTAAATGTATATCCGTGTTCCCGAAAGCATTTGTTTCCATTGCTTGCCCCCCTACGCCGACGCACGAACTTGCTCGCGATCTTCACTAAGTTCGCAGATCCTGCACTGCCCCCTATGATCGCACCCACATATCATCGCTCGCGCCTCTGTCGTACCCGGATTATTCCGAATTACTTTTGGGTACAACGTTGGATTGGTCATCGTTTGGATCTTGCCTGCGAGCTCATCCAGAATGTTTTCGCATCCTAAAATCTCGTCGTGCGTTAGGAAGAGAATTAACTGAGAGCTTACCTTTGACCTCGATGCTGATCTCGGATCGGCGGCAGCGGACAACAGTGAAGCAGTTGTCCGATTCCTCAAGGCTGTCGAACGTGGCGATGATTTGACACCTTATCTTTCGCTGCAACCCCATACCCGAGGGCGCACCCCTGTGTCTTCGCAAACCAGTGCAAAAGCAGAGCAAAAGTGGTTGGACAAGGACTTCGTTCTGCATTCCACAGGCTTCCATCATTTCCATCTCGGCAATAAAAAACCGGGTGGATCTGTGGCCCGCACCCGCGACGTACTTTTTGCAGTGGCGGCGCGACATGAATTCACAGTGGTCGGTGTTTTCGCTCACTCTGTATTCGAGCGCGGATCAGATGAGCAGCTTCGTCTCCTATCGCTTCATGAGCGAATTACGATGCGCGACATCCCGCCAGGTACAGTCGTTCTCACACAGCCGATCACCACATCAGGACATCGATTGTCCTCGGTTGCTCGGGCACAAGATTGCATGCGTGGCATTTCCAATATTGATCCCTACCTTGAGGATCCGAACTATCTTTCAGCGCTTTATGCGATCGGCGGCGGTTTGCCGAAGAGGCCTCGCCCCGAATGGTACTTGCACCATCTCGATTTCGGGATACTTGATCGGTCAATGCAGCAGATGTTTGTATATCGTGAGGGTTACAACTAGCGTGCCTGGCTGACCTGCAGGCTTGGCCTAAAGCCGCCAAGAAGCCGAGGCACCGTATGCTCACTTGTCAATGTTTCGGCCGATGAGGCGAGCTTGGTGCTGGCCCTACGCCAGTCCATGTGAGTGTATGGCCGGGCATCAAATGGCTGATATTGTTGATATTATTTGAAGTGTAGCTTCCATCCGGCATTCCGGGTATTGGCGCGGCAACCTGCCGAATCCTGCTCGGGATTGCCCAGCGCATGATATAAATTCCATGCGAATCGGAGGGGCGGGTGAAGCGGACAGATCTGGAAGCGAGGATACGGAAGCGGTCATCGCGTATCTTCGAGACCTATGTTTCCTGGCGCCGCAAAATCCAGATCGGTTTTGTCGTCTTTGGCGTTGTCGTCGCGGGTAGCGGCGAGGCGCTGTCCAACATGGTTCCCGAAGACTACAAGCAGTATTGCTATGCTGCCTGGGTTGTCGGCTTGGCGGCCGCTTTTGTCGGCGGTGTTGTCGTCGCTTTTATCGACGATGGCGAGCCAGAGGCACTCAGCATCGCAAATGAAGCAGTCAGCGAACTGCGTGCTCAAGACGCGGAAATCGACGAACTCGAGGCGGAGTTTACCTGGATTACGCACCTTTATGCAGTGAGCCAATTCTATCGGGAACTGATCGAGGCGGCTTTCCTGCAGGGGAATGTCTCCCCGCAAGTGCAGAAGTCCCGGCGCGCAGCCATGCTCGATCAGCTCCTTGCTGAGAAAGAGACCCTGCTTGGTGTCCGTGACGAGCGCTGGAATTTTGCAATTTACTTATACAACAGTGAGAACGGCCTGCTGGAATGTGACACCTGCCGCCGCCCTACGCGTGCCGAAGAAGAGGCGCCACACCGATCCTGGTCCCCCGGCGAGGGCCATATCGGGCTCGCTTTCCAGTCTAAACGGCGGATTATTGCGGCAAATACGTCTGAGCCTGAGGCCAGCGCCCTCTTTGATGCTCCGGAAAGCAAACGACTTGAGAGTGACAGGGCGCTCTACAAATCCATCGCATCGATCCCCATATTACTGAACAACGAGCAGCCTGTTGGCGTTCTGGTAGCCACGACCGACGTTGAGCGTCGGTTTTCCGCCAGTCGCGACGGAAGCGGCAGCAGAGACAGCGTAGAGCCTATGCGCCAGCTCGCCAGCGCCCTTGCATTGCTTGAAAGATTGCATAAGGTCTCGTCCACAGGAGCCACAGCATGAGCCGCATTGCGCGAACCGATTGGCCTGTCTCGGACATCGACAAGCTTGATCAGGATCTGGGAAAACAGGTATCCCAGCTTTCAACTGGCCGTGCTTCAGCCAACAGCGCGAGCGAGGCGACGCGCATCATTCGGGAGCGCGCGTCACATATGATGCCGCCGGTATTTGCCAAAATCCGACGGGACCGCAGCAAATAGTTTTTGCTACCGGCCAGCGCGCCCCGCGCGAATGGGCACTTCATGCCGCGGCCGCAATACCTCAAGCTGTGTGCGGTAGCGGCGGAGTATTGCGTTATACACGTCCGGCATTTTCGGGATTCGTATCGTCACTACTGCTGCGTAGTGGACATTGGCTGACCTGGGCGCGCCTTTCCCGTTGTCACGGCTGAAATGGTGGAGATCGAAAACGGGATCTCGAAGCGTCTTTCCTTGGAACTGCTTCTGCTTACGCAGCACATTTTCCCATTTATGACTGCCCTGCCTGAGCTCAGCCTCCGACGCCCAATAATCGGCCGTTTTATAGAATGGTTTTGGCGAATGATAAGTTTTGCCTGAGTCAGGCGGATCGACTGTGTTGGGCCGGAAGGTCGGAAGCAGTCCGGCCTGGGTGTATGCCAGCGGATGGTGCGGATCAATTTCCGTGGCATAGCAGATCGTCGATCGTATTGTGACCATCCCGGGGAGGATGCCCGCCGGCATCGGGACCGGCATCCGCATACCTGAGCCTGGGCTGAGCCTGCCTTGGAAGAGGATGTGCGCCTCGCCCGCGCCGCAAACCACCAGATCGCTTAAATCATCAGGCACCAGACCCCAGCCAACTTCTCTGGCGTGATGCCCATTCGCCTCGGCGTGATGAATTAACAGCGCCTTTAGAGCCATCGCCGATATATCGGGACCAAAATGAGCCCTGATCGCCATTCCGGATCGTAACGTTGTCGGCGCAGCAACACTTGTTCCAAGGGTTCCCCTGGCCGAAGGTTGATTGCCCTTTACCGCGGCCAGAACATGAAACGGCTCTTCATCTGTTCCCCCGAAGGTAACGACATCGGGCTTGATGGCGCCTGGCTGTCGGCCGGCGCCCTTACAACTGTAGGCCGCGCGCTTCCATCCCGCCTGTAGGGAATCTGAAGCGCCAACTGCCAGCGCGTTCACGGCGTCACTGGGCGGTTGGATTCTGTTCAGGCCAAGGTCATCGTCCGCGTCACCATCATTGCCGACTGCCGCGGTCAGAAGGGTGCGGCCATCAGAAAGATACTGGTCCAGAACCGAGGTCCAGGCGTGGACCTCATCGTCTTCGACCGGAATGGCCGGCCCAAGAGCCAGTGAGACCGCCGGATAAGTCGAGCTATCCAACACGCTCTTAATGCGATGGAGAACGCCGAAGAGATTACCCAGATCGTCCTCGTCTGTGCCGTCCGTCTCGTCCAGAACACGCCAGTGATCCACATGGCAAACCGGCTGCGCCGCCATCTCATTCGGTCGGAGTGGCCCAAAAAGCAATGCGGATGTGACAGCAAGTCCGTGACTTTGAAATACTGGGGACGCCTTGCCTACGCCAGGAGCATCAAAAGTGCTTACCCAGCGATCCAGCTTATGCTCAGCGGGCAGGCCTCCGTCGAATGCGGCCACTCTCAACTCAGGGTCCAGCGGCGCGAGATCCGGAAGTGTCACGGGCACTGTCTTGCGGGATACCGTGCGGAGAATTGGCGAGTTGAGGCTTAACCTCGGCATCTCCCGGACGACACGCAGGAACGCGAACTTGCTGATCTGATCGACCACATTGGAAGGGGCGAGAACGGGCAGAAAGCACAACCCTGAAACCTGGAACATCTGATCGAAGTTGGCCTTCACCCCCAGGGATTTCAGATAGGCTTCAAAGCTTTCAAGAATCTGGTTGTTTCCAGGATCCAAATGCAAACCAACTTCCAGTGCTATCTCGGTTTGCCCGACCCGTTTCTTCACCTTGGACCGGCTAAGGTCGAGAGGTCTGATAAGCTCAATTTCGGCAAAGTCGGTTTTTACCTGCTCTGGGGGATTCCAGTTTGGTAACTCCCTCACCATCTGCGCGATGGCATCCCGCTCGCCGGCGATAAACAGCTCAGGTGCCAATTGGGGCTGGTTCGTCACTATCTTCCGCGTTGTACCGCGCGGAATGACCTTCGCAGCCCTGCTACCGACTGATCGCAGCAGGGAATACTTCAGGAAATTCCTGGGAAAGTAAGACATCGCCAGGTAGGTCGGATGTAAAACGAGCGAGAAAACCGCTTCATCTTGCGGGCAAGCCAATGTCGGCAGCGACTTTATGTCGACGAGCACTTCTTTCCACTGCGGCAAAGTGTGCCTGCGGACATCGTCGAATGTATAAGGGTGCTTCTTGTCCATTGGACCAGACGGAATACCGACCGAAGACACAAGTCTTTCACCGTGTCCGATCAGATAATTACGATCAGCCATAGAACTTCCCCTTTATGACCGGGCGCTCCGCTTGCCGGAAGTCGTCTTTGCCGGACGCTTCCGCTTAGCTGGTGCCGCTACAATTTTTCGACGATCAATATCCGTGAGACGCTCGGCCTCACGCTTCGACATACCTAAACGCACTAAATTAATGGCAACCGCCGATTTTTCCTTCTTGGGAAGGTCGAGCGATTCTTTCCGCACCACTTCCAAGACAGAATCGCGAAGATCTTGCTTGAACAACAATGTTTGGCGGCGGAGCTGGTTGATATTACGTGTGATGTCACTCAGTGAGTAGCGAGACCAAACGCTTGATAGAACCTTGCTCGCCCACTTCCTGGACGCCTCTCCAGTATCCATTGATGCCAACATATCGCGGATATGCACTTCGACCGCCTCGGTCGACGGCATAGGAAAATCCACAACCATGTCAAACCGACGCCAGATCGCGGGATCCAATAGGTCGCCGTGGTTGGTTGCGGCCAGCAGGAGCCCAGACGAAGGCCAGTCATCGATTTCCTGCAGAAGCACGTTTACCAAGCGCTTCAACTCACCAATTTCGGCATCGTCATCGCGGCGCTTTGCGATCGCGTCGAATTCATCAAGGAACAGTACGCAATCACCGCTCTTTGCGTAGTCGAGCACGCTCCGGATATTTGTGCCGGTCTTTCCTAGATAGCTGCTCATCACGGCAGCCAGGTCGAGCGTGAGCAATGTCTTATTCAGCCGCTGCGCTATCCAGCGCGCCGTAAGCGTCTTGCCCACACCGGGAGGGCCGACAAACAGTGCGGTCCGTGATGGCAATAGGTCATGCCGCATAAGATCGTCGGCGAAATTTCTTTCCTTGATGATCTGCTCGATCGCCGCCTCGGTAACTGAGTTCAATACCGGCGTGCGGGGTACATCGACGTTAGCTTCATGCTTGACCAGCTGCAGCCGACTGTCGGCATCAACAGGTACCATGGCGTTCGAGACTTCCCGGGCGATTGAATGCGCAGGAAGCGTGCCAGTGGTCAACGAACGAAGTTTGCTCGCCAGTTCCGCGTCGCTTTCATCAATCTTCCGAGCCACGCGGCGCAGATACGAACTTATATCTTGCCGGCGACCCTCGATCCCCAGCCGCGCCACTTGATATAGAAAATCACCATAATTCATGAAAGATGCACCACTTCGATGTTCCTAAAAACTACGCCTCTACAGCTATTTAGATGAAAAGTGGAGCATTTTCAACCACAATCATCGAAAATGCGCCACCCCGGAAAAGCCAATGGAACTGCTTGATTTCCTTGAGCATGGAAAGCTGATAAATGCGCCGTCGGCGGACTACGTGGAGGTTTTGCGCATATTGCTCAGCAAGCCGGTGCTGTATCCTCTCAGCATGGCGAATCGGAAGTTTACACAGCGCCTGATTCAAGCCGGTGACACATGATCAACCCACTTGTTGCTGTTTTTGCACTCGTTGCAGCGGCGATCGCGCTCGTAGAACCAGAAAATGACACCCGCCGCAAACGGTCGGCCAAAAAGCGGAAAACTCGAGCAATGTCAGACAGGAAAACCATCTTCGTAGCTTTCGCGATCGAAGACGAAAACCAGCGTAATTTCTTGAAGGGCCAAGCACTGAATGCCAAATCGCCGTTCGACTATGTCGATATGTCGGTAAAAGAGGCATATGTCTCGGACTGGAAAGATAAGGTCCGCACGCGCATTCGGCGCTCCGATGGCGTGGTAGCCCTGGTGAGCAAGAACTCACTGCAGTCCAGTGGACAGAAGTGGGAAATCCAGTGCGCTGTGGAAGAGAGAAAGCCGGTCCTTGGCGTGTGGGCTTATAGCGGCGATCGCACGGCCCTTGCCGGCATCCGTACTGTGGAATGGCGCTGGGACGCCATCCGAAATTTCATCGACGGTCTGTAAGTCATGCGCAAGGCGCTCATCGTCGGCGTGGATTTTTACCAAAGTGTCTCGCCCCTCTATGGTTGCGTAGCCGACGCTCATGCGGTCAAGAGCGCGCTCGACCGGCATAGTGACGGCAGCGTGAATTTCCACACCCGCCTGATGGCAGCGACCGGCCCGGCCGATGCGATCGCACGGGCTGAACTCAAGAGCGCTGTCCGCGAACTATTTGAAGGTGATAGCGAAACGGCCCTGTTCTTCTTCGCCGGACATGGGCATGTCGAGGCGGCTGGCGGCTATCTCTGCGCATCTGACAGCAAAACGGGCGATGACGGGCTGTCGCTCATCGAACTTTTGGCGTTCGCGAACAACTCGCGGGCACGCAACAAAGTTATCATCCTCGACAGCTGTCATTCCGGCATCGCCGGTTCTCCGCCGGGGCGCCGTGATCAGGCGGAGTTGACGGAAGGCATGACAATCCTGACTGCCTCGACTGCGGAGCAGTATGCCAGCGAAGAAAACGGAGCTGGCGTCTTTACCACGCTCCTGGTGGATGCCCTGAATGGCGCCGCCGCGAACCTGGTTGGCGACATTACGCCGGGCAGTGTCTATGCCCATATCGACCAATCTCTGGGACCATGGAAGCAGCGGCCGGTCTTTAAGACCAATGTAAAGAATTTTGTGTCACTGAAGACGGTGCAGCCGCCCATTCCCCTGGATCAGCTACGGCGCCTGCCGGAGTTTTTCCCTCTGTCCGGTCACGAATTCCCGCTTGATCCGGCTTACGAACCAAAGGGGCCGAATCCTGATCCCACCAAAACCACCGCCTTCGCCATCCTGCAGCGATATAATCGGGTCAACTTAGTAGTCCCCATTGGCGCCCCGCATATGTATGACGCCGCTATGGAAAGCAAATCCTGCAAGTTGACAGTCCTCGGAGAGCATTACCGTCGTCTTGTGGCGGATGGGTTAATCTGACGCAGTGCGGTGGAAACTTATTTGCCATCCACCCACGACTTTACAATGCGCGGTCAGACCGCCGCCAAAGTATCCTCGATAGCAGCTATGAGCACCTTCGGATCGATCGGCTTGGCGACATGCCCCTTCATGCCGGCTTTCAGATACATCTCGGCTTCATCGGGAAGCGCGCTGGCAGTCAAAGCAAGTATGGGTATATCGCACTTCCTGCCCGGCAATGATCGAAGATGCGCAGCAGTCTGAAATCCGTCCAGACCGGGCATGTTGATGTCCATGAGTATCAGGTCAAAGTCTTCAGCAGCGACCTTGCCGATGGCTGCTTCCCCGCTAGAAACAGCCTCATATCGATGGCCAGCGGCCTTTAATATCTCACTGACAATCAGGCGGTTAGTCTGATTGTCGTCCACAATGAGGATCCGACCATTGGTCAGTGCTGCTCCTTTGGCGGGCGGCGGCTCCGCGACGGTACCAGCCGCCGTTCTCGCCGGCAGGGTGAACCAGAATCGGCTTCCCTTCCCGAGTTCGGATTCCGCGCCGACTTCGCCACCCATCAATTCGACGAGCTTCTTTGAAATCGCCAGGCCCAATCCGGTGCCGCCATAGCGCCGCCCTACTGTACTGTCGGCCTGCGTGAACTTTTCGAATAGATTGGCCATCGCCTCCGGAGCAATTCCGATTCCTGTGTCAGCAACCGAGAAGGAGAGGGCGACGTCTTGATCCGAATGATGGATGGCTTCACAGGACACCACGATGCTGCCGGCGAGCGTAAATTTTACCGCATTACCTACGAGGTTCGTCAGAACTTGATTCAGACGATCAGGATCGAGCACCACCAGGTCTGGCACTCCATCGCCAATTTCGGTGATTACATTCAGGCCTTTTGTCCTAGCTGCCGGTGATGTCACCGCGATCGCGTCAGCGATAACATCCCGAACGTCAGTCGGCTCTGGACTCAGGCGAACGCCGCCAGCCTCGATTTTTGAAAAATGCAGAATGTCGTTGATAATTGTAAGCAGCGAATATGCGGCTTCACGGAGAGTTTGCGCATAGTCGATTTGCTTCGGATTGAGCTCGGTGAGTAGCAGAAGATCTGCGAATCCGATTACGCCGTTCATCGGCGTGCGAATCTCATGGCTCATCGCCGCCAGGAATTCAGACTTTGCCCGATTTGCCTTTTGGGCCTCGGCATTTGCCAGATCGGATAGCCGCTTCGCTTCCACAAGTTCGATTTGCTGCTGTTCTATCCTCGAAAGAGTCCGGGCGAAGTAGAAAGTGCCGAACAGAATTATGCACGCTGCGAGGCTGGATAGAGTTACAAGCAAGACAAAGCTTTCACGCCAAGGCGCGAGTATCCTGTCCTGCTCGTAGCTAATTCCGGCAACTAATGGGAGATTCGGAACACGAGCGTAAGCCGCAATGTGACGTGTGCCGTCGAGGACAGCCACGGGGCGAAAAGTGCCCGAAGGTGCTCTTGGCAGATGGAGCCAGAACATATCGCCCTGCGCCACAGAGCGGCCGATATAGTCCATTGTATTCGGCGAACGGATCAAGGTTGTCCCGTCATCAAGGAACACGGATACCAGGCCGCCATGCCCAAGGTTGATTGCGTCGTAGACCCTGATGAAATACCCGAAGTTCAATTCCCCCATGACGATACCGGCAAAATTGCCTTGTTCGTCAAATATACCTCGCGAGACAGGTATCAGCCATTCTCCAGATACACGGGACTTAAAAGGACGCGAAATATGCAACCCCTTGATGGGGTCATCTCTGTGCACCCCAAAGGGTTCGCGTTCGGACATATCAATTGGAGTCGGGTTCGCTCTGAGAGAATTGAAGAGCAGCATCCCGCTGGCATCGACAAGGCTGATGCTGCGAAGCACTTCTGCACCGTGAAGCAACGTCGCCATCGTGCGCCGCCCTTCCTCACGGGATACCTTGTTCGCGATGTGACCGCGCTGAACATCCGCAGCAGCCAGGAGAATACGATCGATGACTTCGAATGATTGCGACAGGTGCTCAACAACAACGCCGTTGTATGCAGCCGCGCGCAATTCGGCTTCAGTCAACGCGCCTGCGTGCCGTGAGTAAAGGTCGGCGCTGAAAGCTGCAGCCAAGGCAATGGTAACACCTAGCCCGACAAACCAAACCAGCCGGCTGAGCGTGACACCAGACTTGTGCAGGAAAGAGCCCACCGCCGTGGTGTACTCCTCCGATGACGCACTATTCATTAGAACCCCCGCATGGATTTCGCGATATACGATATCTCCAACGGAGCATGCTCTAGAAATCTGGTAACCCCGCCCAATCCGTCAGAAAATACCCTCTAAAATGGCAACCTTCAGGCTCTGCTCGCCAGGTTGGCGCGCCGGCGGCTTCTTCACTTGCCCCACCCTGCTCGATGGCATTGCCCCCGGTCGACATCGATTCCTAGAGACGAATATCGCCACAAATGGTGATCTCGGCGATCGCGTCGAGCATGTTTCCCACCTTTACTTGGGCCGCCATCCTCTGCATTGCCGCCATGCACCATGCATAGTACGCAGCATCTTGTGCCGCGTGGTGATTCGATGCCGGCGCCATCTTTTTAAGCGATGTTAGCTGCTCTTCAGACAAGCCGTTTCTGGAAGCAACAACTTCTAGAATCTCACCTACCGGCCCTCCCAGTTTGAACTGGCGCGCCTGACCTCCTTCCATGAACAACAGGTCAAGCCAGTGTCGATCTAGGCCATCCGGTCCGGTATCGAATACAACTGTCTTATCCTGCAGTCTCTGATTCAGAGCGTGGCATACCTTAGTCGGAGCCACGCCGTCAGACCGCAGCCTGGATAAGGGGAGGCCATGAATAGCTTCCGCAATCGGATCCCAGACAAAGCCCGGCGTCAGCCACTCATCAGCTGGTGCGATCAACATCCCATCCGCGCGAACGTGGCTTTGTTCTACCCAAGCCCAGCCCACCTCGACCGGGTATCCGTCGCGGAGAGCCGATGCTTCAAAGTCCATGAAAACAACCTGGTCCATGCCGCCGCTACGGACAACGCCTAGCTTTCGATGCGCCGATCCTGCGGCCGCACCCACGGCGTGTCGATGATCATTTGCTCATCGACCGCCTCGACACCTTTTGCATGCATGCCCTCAGCGGTCTGAACAGCTAGGCTCCAGATTTCGCCCGTCAGTCCATCGGTCATATGAATAAAGCGCTCCCGGAATTTCCGGGACGTCACCGCTGGCAGTGGATTGACCTTCAAGTGAACGAATACTCGCCCCAGAAACTGGGCAAAATCCTTATCAGGTTCCCATTTCGGGAGTTTGAAGGGTACCAGGCGGCTACCGAGTTGCTGATCAGTCTGTATGGTGCTGAGAGCAAGACTCGTTCCGATGACCACTATCGGGACTCGAAGTTCATTGGAAAGATACTTAATCGTATTCAGGAAGTGGACCCGCTTATCGTGAGGGCCGGTCAGCGCATTGTGAATCTCATCAATAGCGATCATGCGAATGCTGGTTTTCGAGAGTATGGCAACCGCGGCACTGAGCTTCTTCTCCCAATGCCAGGTCTCTTGGTGCGGGGCATTCAGGCTCCGCAAAGCACCAGTAAGAAGGGCTCCGGTTGATGGATAGGGTGGGGACTGAAATATGAGGGTCGCGTTTCCACCCTCGAATGGATAATCGTCATCACCAGCCTGCTGGCGCTTTGAGAGCTGGTTCTGGAAATGACGCACGAGCGTGGTTTTTCCACTGTTTGAGTCGCCATAGAGAAGCATGCCGCCAGGTCGATGGCTGGCCGGCGCCTTAAGAAGATCGCCCAGCTTCTGTAGTCCAAAGTCAGCGCGCGGGTACGAAATCCAGCATGGCTTCCGTAGTTCATTGAAGTCTGCGGCAAGTAATGCCGCTCCGGTCCCGCATACAGGATCGATCACGTGTGGTTCAGTCATAGGTCCTCTGCACGTGGCATTAAATCGTCGAGCGACAGATCGAGGTCGGTATCCTCGTTAACCTGAGGTGGGGACTTGTCGGTAGAACTAACATTGTTCACCACGAGGCGGGGCCGGACAGGAGCTTTGATCTTCTGCGACGCAGGAGCCGAAGCTGGCTTGCTGGCATACGCTTCCGAGCCGAGAGTTTTCTGGTTGCGGCGCTGCCTCTCGGCCTTTCGCCTTTCGCCCTTCGCCATTTTCGTTTTTTCTTCGGCGGCCTGCGACATGCGCTCCAGGTCACGGTGCGCATCCAATGTGTCCAATGTGCTGGCTACCCGTCCGCCGCGTTTCCGCTTGAGGCTGTGCGCCAGACGATGATCCCATATGGAAATGGGCTTCATTTGCCGCGTTTCCTCTGGAATCCTATGATAGACGCCACTCTTTGGGTCCAGAAACCAGATGCATGTGACGTCACGGGGATCTCGCCGTACCTTGAACTTTTTGCCCTTACGTCCTTCCTCAGCCCTGATCCAGGGCACGAGCGCTTCCGAAATGTAGGTAATATTCTCCCAGGTTATGCCGTCGCGCTGTACCGTCCGCTCCTCGAATGGCAGAAGGTCAAGAGCCACTCGCTCTGGGTCTTCGGCGCGATCCTGCAAGCCGACTCCAGGCGAGCCATCTGTTCCAAGTATGCCGGCCTCCCATTTCTCCAGCGGCGTGCATCCCAATTCTTCATGAAGGGTTTTGTGATAAATATTCACCACCCAATGCGCCACGACCTGCTCAAGCTCGTCGATGGTGAAAATCGCATTACCTTCAGAGTCGTAAGTAGCTCGTTCCCGCGGATTTGAGAACGTCGTTCCCGGCAAGTCGTGAAACACGCGATTGATCGTCCCGATAAGACGTTCAATATGGCCGCCGTAGTGTGGCTGTCGAAGCTTGCGCCATAGCGGCCAGCACCCGTACTGCTGGAGATTGGCCTTATACACCTCGCTGCGGAAGTCCGGGCCGTTATCGGCATGCAGATTGCGCATAAAACCCCACACCGGCCATTCGCCTTTAACTTCGACGTCGAGGAGGAAGTTCTCTTTGGGCAGGACGGCGTTCCGAATGCACATACACGTCGAGAATGCGCTGGGGGCTTCAATCGTGATGTAAATGCCAACAATCATTCGGCTGTAAACATCGATTGCAACCGTCAACCACACTTTCCCGATCGGAAGGCGATCTCGATCACTTACGGCTTGGATATCGAGGAGCGTGTGGTCGATTTGCACATAGGCGAGCGGGTAATCGGCCCCTGGATAGTGACCCTTGATCTGCTCGTACATGTCCCTAGCTGCCTTGGGACCGAAGCGACTGGCCACCACTTCCTTTGGCGGTAGCTCCTTTATCCGACGCCGCACTGTACTCATGTGTGGAATCCGTACGCCCACGTCCCTGCATTGCTGAGCAATGGTTTTGAAAATCGCATCGATAGATGGTCTGCGGTCTGTCATGTACTTCTTCAGAGCATCTTCGATGATCTCTTCAGACGTGGTATCAATCCGACGCTTGTGGCGCTTTCGCCTTTTGGGCGCCAAGTCCGTGAGCAAACTTCTTGCGGTATAAGTGGAAACCCAGCGGTATAGGGTCCTGACGCTGTGCCCGCTCTTCCGGCTTATCTCGGTGTAGAGGGCTTTAAAAGCTTCCTCTTTGACAGGTTTGTCGAGCAACGCAACAATAGGCGCGATAGCCTCTAAACGCTCACGGGCGATTTCAATATCGTGGGGGTGAAGGATATCTATGGATACCTCTGCACCTTGATCGCCGGGAGACACGTCCTCCCAGAGATTTTCGATATCCGTTTGGACGGTTTGGCCGCCATCCATAAATACAACTCGGACAGACTTGGTCCCTGCTGTGCCGATGATCGTGCACCGCCGGCCGTGAAGGTAGCCGTGAGTTCCTTTTTTGAAGGTCGAAAGCTTCTTCACCTGGACCACTCCGTCTGAGCCCATACGACTGAATTCTGATTCAATGGGACATTCAGATCGGCACCCAATTTACCGGTGGCTAGTAGATGCCACACTTGCGGTATCGCGCTGAATCTCTCCGCGGCCTCGCGAATGGCGTTCGCAATAAGGTTATTTACGGCTATAGGGCCGGCATCTGCAGCACTTTGTAGGCGTGCACACAGGTCTGGCTTTGGCTTGAGCGTCCTGTAATGGATCAGAAAATGAGCATTGGGCAGGACGGGGAGCTTAATATCGATTTCTGACTTGATGACAAAGATCCAACCTCTTTCAGAAGCGTATTCTGCTGCTGCTGCGAAGCGCGCCCGAAATGTTTCCTTCTCTTCGAGCAGCACTTCAGCTGGCTTAACCTCCACAAGTTTATTTATCCCCTGGCCGAAATCGACCAGGAAGTCCGGCGTGTAATGACTCTTCCGACCGCTATCCATCACATAGGGAATCTTGACCGGTTGCTCTTCGATCTGGGCGACCGGATGCTGGAAGCGGGTGAGAACCAGATAATCCCGCTCTAGGAGAGACTCAAAGTCGATAAAATTGCCATCAGCGCCCGTTACGGCGCCGGTAACACTTCGCGGGTTCGCTCCAATGCGGCGGACAGGCATCGCCGTTACCTCTTCGAATGAGTCTTCAGAGCAGTCTGCAACGCAAGATCAACCCACGAGCCGACGTTTTCCCCGGCTTTGTGCGCAGCCTTCTTTACAGCCGCCCTGGTCGCCGGAGAAACCCCGTCGAGCTTCCAGTATCTGTGCGTTCCATAGGCTTTGTGAGGCTTCACAGGCGCGGCAAGCTTACGTGCTGCGTGAAACTTGACGCCCAATACACCCTTCAAAGCTTCATAGGTTGGAGCCTGCCCACTGGACGAGAGGTACCTGGAGGCAGTGTCGACTTCTTCAGCTCCGACATGATGCATCTGCCGAACCAGATGCTGCGACACAGCGTCCGCATACACAAACGGCACAACGGCTGGCTCCTTGACCAGCAGCCAACGGTGCAGTCCCACGGCGTCGCATGCAGCGACAAAACGGTTGGGCCAGTCTTGAGCTAATTGCCAGGCGAGCCCGACTAGCTGGTGGCGTATTCGCGCCGGATGCCTGTCTATCTCTCGAATTCGCGGGATAGCCTCCGCTCTGACGTTATCCGCGTTGGACATTAATAGTCTGCGCAGAGGCAGCGCATGGCGACCAGAAGATACCAACCTGTAAAGCAGAGCAAACAGCCGGAAGAACAGCACTGGGTGTACTGGCCCATAATTGCCCATCGGCTGCCAGTCGCCGTCGGCGATTTTCAGAAGCCTGACCTGGGCCGTCAACTCGCGCTCTGGGACTTTTGGCGCGGCAATCGACCGTAGATCGAAGCTACAGAAGCCACACAGCGCCAAAGAGGCGCCTGTGATGACGTTTGATGGGTGAAGTGGGTGCGCGCAACCGGGGCAGCGATCTACCAACATCTGCCGATGCTCGGTGCATACGCAATAAAAGCTGAGGCGCCAACTGGTGCGGAAATATGGCTCAGCGTCTTGAGCCAGGCAGGACGGACACACCTGTTGGCCGAATGAGCTTCTTGCATAAGCACGGCCGGCCGGCGGAAGCCAAGGGATTGGTGTCTTGCCATCGTCGGTGCCATAGACCGACCCGCGCCAGCGCCGGATGGTCCTGGTCTCTAATTCCGCTGCCGCCACCCCCGCATTACGGGACAAATTGTAAAGCAGCTCGTCACAGGCATGCCTGTCCAGATCGACCCCACCGATGCGCGCACCAGGTAAGGCAATGCGATAGAGTTCAGATGGCGTAGCACCATGCGCCCATGCGATGCGAGCAAACCAAGAAGAAAAACTCTCATCGGTCAAAAGCGAGATGCCGACGGGCCATGTCCGCGGCAGGTACATCCCGGATCCTTTCGGATCGCTCACTGGCAGCCAAAATTTCTGCCTGCGATTCGGGGGGATTTTATCACGTCACGCGACAATCCGTAGTTCGAAACGCGGCAGCGATTCTCACCGATTGTCAGAATGTCTGGCTGGATTTGTCAACTTCTCTGCGAAATTGCCAACTAACCTGGTAGTCGACACGCGGAGAACACGTTCTCTGACGGGTGACTAGGTGGCGGAGAGAGTGGGATTCGAACCCACGATACCCTTTTGAGGTATACACACTTTCCAGGCGTGCGCCTTCGACCGCTCGGCCATCTCTCCAGCGCGGGCCGGCACTATACCCGCCGGCCGCGAATTTGCAATGTGCCCAGCCTTCGGCTTAACATCCTGACTGGACAGGCTGATTCACTGACCGGGGCGGAGGGGGAAAGCCGTGCTGCTGGGACGCATTCTGGGCTGGCTGCTGATGGCCGTGGCGCTGCTGGCGCTGGGCGGCGATGGCCTGCGCTGGCTCGAAACCGGCATGGTGCAGTTCATCAGCCTGGGCGATTTCTGGGCCCGGCTCGATCCGCCGACCTGGACACTGCTGCAGAAAATCGGCAGCGACTACCTGCCGCCCATCCTGTGGGATCCGGGCCTCGCCACCATCCTGCGCTGGCCGGCGGTGGTCGTGCTCGGCGTCTTCGGCCTGGTGCTGCTGCTGATCTTCCGCCGGCGTGCCGCGAAGCGCCGCCAGCGGTTCGGCGCGCTCTCGTAAATCTCCGGCCTTAGTCCGAGATTTTAAGGGCCGCGATGAAGGCTTCCTGCGGAATCTCGACATTGCCGACATTGCGCATGCGCTTCTTGCCTTCTTTCTGCTTCTCCAGCAGCTTGCGCTTGCGGCTGATGTCGCCGCCGTAGCATTTCGCCAGCACGTCCTTGCGCAAAGCCGAAATGTCTTCGCGCGCCACGATCCGTCCGCCGATGGCGGCCTGGATGGCGATCTTGAACATCTGGCGCGGGATCAGTTCCTTGAGCCGCTCGCAGAGCTGACGACCGCGCGCCTCGGCGCGACCGGCATTGACGATGGTGGCCAGCGCGTCGACATTCTCGTTATTCACCAGAATGGTCATCTTCACCAGGTTGCCGACCTCGTAGCCATCCATGGCGTAGTCGAAGCTGGCATAGCCGCGGCTGACCGACTTCAGGCGGTCGTAGAAATCGAACACCACTTCATTGAGCGGCAGGCGATAGACCACCATGGCGCGGTTGCCGGCATAGGTCAGCTCGACCTGGCGGCCGCGCTTGTCTTCGCAGAGCTTGAGCACGCTGCCGAGATATTCGTCGGGCACCATCACGGTGGCCTTGATCCACGGCTCATCGATATGGTCGATCTGCATGGTCTCCGGCATGTCGGCCGGATTATGCACCTCTTCCATCGTGCCATCGATCTTGTAGACGTGATAGATCACGCTCGGCGCGGTGGTGATGAGATCGAGATTGAATTCGCGCTCAAGGCGCTCCTGGATGATTTCCAGATGCAGCAGCCCTAAGAAGCCGCAACGGAAGCCGAAGCCCAGCGCCGCCGAGCTTTCCATCTCGAAATGGAAGCTGGCGTCGTTGAGCCGCAGCTTGGCCAGGCTTTCGCGCAACTCGGGGAAGGCACCGGCATCGATCGGATAGAGACCGCAGAACACCACCGGCACCGAGGGCTTGAAGCCCGGCAGCGCCGCGGCGGCGGGACGCTTGTCTTCGGTGATGGTGTCGCCGACCGACGTATCGGCCACTTCCTTGATCGCGGCGGTGAAGAAACCCATCTCGCCGGGGCCGAGTTCGTCGACCATGACCTTCTTCGGCGTGGTGACGCCGACGCGTTCGACCGGATGCACGGCACCGGACGACATGAACTTGATCTTCATGCCCTTCTTCAGCACGCCATCGACGACGCGGAACAGCACGACGACGCCCAGATATGCATCGTACCAGCTGTCGACCAGCAGGGCCTTCAGCGGCGCATCGCGGTCGCCCTTGGGCGCCGGCAGGCGATTGACCAGCGCTTCCAGCACCAGATCGATGCCGATGCCGGTCTTGGCCGAGATCGGCACGGCGTCGGTGGCATCCAGGCCGATCACATCCTCGATCTGCTGCTTGACGCGATCGACATCGGCGGCCGGCAGATCGACCTTGTTCAGCACCGGCACGATTTCGTGCTTGGCATCCAGCGCGTGATAGACATTGGCCAGCGTCTGGGCTTCGACGCCCTGCGACGCATCGACCACCAGCAGCGAGCCCTCGCAGGCAGCCAGAGAGCGGCTGACTTCATAGGCGAAGTCGACATGGCCTGGCGTGTCCATCAGGTTGAGCACGTAGGTCTTGCCGTCCTTGGCCTGGTAGTTCAGGCGCACGGTCTGCGCCTTGATGGTGATGCCGCGCTCCTTCTCGATATCCATGCTGTCGAGAATCTGTTCGCTCATCTCGCGCTTTTCGAGACCGCCGCAGGCCTCGATCAGGCGGTCGGCCAGCGTCGACTTGCCATGGTCGATATGCGCGATGATCGAGAAATTGCGGATCAGGGAAAGATCGGTCGCCACGGTTATCTATGCTCTTCGCGGAACAGGGCCAGGACGTTGCCCTCGCGGGTTTCCTGGCTCGGAATCTTCATGATGCCGGAGGTGCGCAGACAGGGCGCGCCATCGGCGGTGATCATTGCCTCGGCAAAGCTGAGGTTGCGGGTCTGGCGGATCAGCCGGCCATGGCCCTCGACCCAGGCGCCCAGCGGCGCCGGACCGACATAGTCGCCCGTCAGATTGATGGTGGGCATGAATTTCCGGCCGCCGGCAGCGATGCCGCAGGTGAAGCCCAGCAGCATGTCGGCAAAGGTCATCAGCATGCCGCCATGGCAGATCTGCATCGGATTGCAGTGGCGCAGTTCGACGCGGAAGCCCATCACCGGCAGTCCGTCATCCTCATGCAGCCGGCCCCAGAGCGGGCCGTTGGTTTCCATGAAACCGGCGAGCAGGTTCAGCTGCTTCATGCCGGCCGGAATCACTGCCGGATTTTCCGAAGTCTGGGGGTGGCTCATGGGCGGGGGTTGTAGCATCCGGGGGCAACAGGGGCAATCGAGGCCTCGCCGGCCGAAATATCCCGAAAAACCAGCATAAATACGGGCTTCGCCGGGCCTATTTCGGGCTTGTTTCGGCTTATTGCACCCTTAGAGCATCCTTATATTTGCTTATTTTGACTTATCTCGCGTCTCTTCCGGCTTGGCGGACATCTCTTTCGCCCTGCTTTCCGACTTGACCGCGGCAAGCAATTATGAGAACATTATAGGAACATTCTTCCGGATTGTCCAGCCTGTGACCGGGCTGGCATCCGGCCGTGGCGCTCTGTCCCCTTCCGGTCACAGGCAGAGGCCCGGCCGTCACAGCCGCGTCACCGCCTGATAGCGAAGCCATCACACCACCGGTTGCGAAATGCGGCCTATGGTTTCTGCAACGACGACAACAACAGCAAGCAAGAATAGCGGAGAGAAAAATGACCCAGACCCACGTCGCGCCGATTCATCAGAGCCTGGTCAATCTGCAGTCCCAGATCCACGCCGCCCAGCAGCAGGAGCAAGACCTGCGTACGGAGCGCGAGGTCTGCGACATGGAATTCCGCGCCATGAACGCGCATCTCGGCCGCATCAGCATCCGTCCACAGGATATGGACGACTACGATGCCGTGCTGCGCAAGCGCGAGCGCATCTCGGACGAATGGCGCGTCGCCAGCCGCCAGCTAATCACCCTGCAGCGTCGCCTGATGGCTGCCGGTCTGCAGTAAGGTTTTCCTCACCCGTCTCGCACACGGTGAATAACGAACGGCCGGGCAGAGCGATCTGTCCGGCCGTTTTGCATGGGCGCAGACGAACATTCAGCGAGGCTTGGCCGCATTCGCCGCACAACCCCGCATTTCACAGGATCAAAGCAGCAACGGTTGTGTTGATTTAAGATCGGCTATGTCGATTTAAACAGACTCCCGCCCTGCCGCAACCTAGGTTGCAGGATGTCGCTGCACCGAGCGGCCATCATCAGATCGGCACGATCATGGATTCCCGAAACGCGCCGCTGGGGCAGTTGCTCGACGCACCGCATCTGGCCGACGCGCTCGAAAGCGACCAGTTCAAGCAGTTCCTCGACCATCTTCCATTTGCAGTCGTTGTCTCGGAGCTGCAGCCCCGCGAGCAGGTCATTTACTCGAACCTGGAATTCGAGCGCCTGACCGGGCAGGATGCCGCCACGGTTTACGGTAAGACCTGGCAGGATGTGGCCGTGATCGCCACCGCCGCGAAAGGCGAACGAAAACTGAGCGAGGCGATCACAGGCGACGAAGATTATATCGGAAGCTTTGCGATCGACCGCCCCAACGAGCCCGTCGCGATCAATGCCTGGTCGAATATCATCCTGAACGACGACGACACGCCGGCCTTCCGCCTGGTCGGCCTGGCTGAAATCAACCCTGTCGAGTCCGAGACGCTGCAGAACCTGCAGCAGCGCATCCAGGAGCGGGACACGCAGCTGCGCGAGTTGCAGCATCGCGTGAAGAACAATCTGCAGATGATCACCGCACTGATCAGGATCGAAACCCGCAATCTACCCAAGGGCGCGACGGGCGAGCAGTTCGACCGGCTGGCAGGCCGGGTGGAATCGCTGGCCCTGCTCTATCGCTCACTCTCGGAGACCGAAAGCGGCGAGACCGTCGATCTCGGTGTCTATCTCAGCGAGATTGCCGCCGCGGTGATGCGGGCCCATGCCGTGGAAGGCATCCGTCTCGATCTGAAGGTCGATACCTGGCCGGTCTCGGTGAATGTGGCGATGCCGACCGGCCTGGTGGTGAATGAAGTGCTGACCAATGCCCTGAAGCATGCCTTCGTGGGGCGTGACGGCGGCACAATCAAGGTGCATAGCCTGGTCGATGAGACGGGCTGCCGGGTGACCGTGGCCGATGACGGCATCGGATTGGACAGGCCGACGGACTGGCCGAAATCCGGGAAGCTGAGCGCCCTGATTGTCACGTCCCTGCAGCAGAATGCCCATGCCCAGATTGACGTGGATTCCGCGACCGGCAAGGGCACGCGGGTGACGATCTTTTTTGCCCGCGCCGATGCGGCGCCGGTCCGCAATCAGACCCTGGGCATTACCGGCTGAAGCAACGGCGCCGCTCCGGCGCAACATGCGAAGGGTCAGGCGCCGGCGGCCGACATATCGAGGCGCGACGCCTCTGCGGTCTCCTCCTCCTCACCCACACACAGCGTTTCATCGGCAAAGCCCATGGCGTCCCAGCAGGCGCGCATCGCCGCGCTGAAACCCTGCGGCGTGCAGGGCGCGGCGTGGATGATCGCGGCGAGCGCGCGCGCCATGCGCACTTCGGGGCCGAGCTGCGCCGCGTCACGCAGAATCATCTCGGCTGTCTCCGGCCGGCATTCCAGCAGGGCGCGCAGCAGCTGCATGGTGATCGCCCAGTCGGGCTTGAGCCCCGGCAGCGGCAGCGACGGCGCCAGGTTGCGCAATTCATCCAGCACATCCGGATCGGCCAGATCGGCTTCGGAAGCGGCGTAAGGATCGAGCCCCATGCGCAGCATGGTGGGGAAGAAGGACTGATGCTCGATCAGCGAGACCAGGTCGCTGATCAGCGCATAATGCCAGTCGATCCAGCGCGGGTCTTCGTGGCAGAGATAGCAATGCGGCCAGCCTTCGGTTTCGAGCTTCAGATGACCAAGCTCATGCACGATGGTCATCGTCGTGGCGTCAGACGGTAGCGCCTCGGCCAGCACCACGGCGCGCAGGCCGGGCTCGGACCAGGCCTCGCCTTCGGCACCGCTCATCTCGTCGTCGCGCAGCAGGCGCACCGGAAGACCCGACGCGCGTTCGACATCGGCGCGCCAAAGCAGCGCTTCGGCCGGCAGGACATAGGCGTCCCAGGACAGGTCTTGCAGCATGGTTTTCCGGGACCGGCCGGGGTTGGGGAGACGGCTGGTGACGCCTATTTAGGGCGCGAAATCGGGTCCGGGGCGTGACGCCCTTGCGACAATTTTTATGTCATTGGAATCGCTGCGCGGACAAAATGTCGCAGGCGGTGAGCGGGTTAACGTACCGCCAAAAACTCAGCGCAACTTGACGGTCAAAAGAAAAACGGCCGGGGATAATGCCCCGACCGTTTCTATCTCTTCCGTCACCCCGGGCATTTGACCCGGGGTCCCATTAAAAAATGGGATGCCGGCTCAAGGCCGGCATGACGACCTTGTTTCACCCCTTCGCCACCGCTTCGGCGATCGCCTTGCCGACATCCTTGGTGTTGGCCTGGCCGCCCATATCCGGCGTGCGCGGCCCGGCTTCCAGCACCTCTTCGATGGCCTTCATCACCGCGTCAGAAGCATCCTTGTGGCCGAGATGTTCCAGCATCATCGCGCCACACCAGATCTGGCCCACCGGATTGGCGATGCCCTTGCCGGCAATATCCGGCGCCGAGCCATGCACCGGCTCGAACAGCGATGGGAATTTGCGTTCCGGGTTGAGATTGGCCGAGGGCGCAATGCCGATGGTGCCGGTGCAGGCCGGGCCGAGATCGGACAGGATATCGCCGAACAGGTTGGAGCCGACCACGACATCGAACCAGTCGGGATGCTGCACGAAATGCGCGGTGAGAATGTCGATGTGATACTGGTCGACCTTCACGCCGGGATATTTCTTTTTCATCTCGGCCACGCGCTCGTCCCAGTAGGGCATGGTGATCGAGATGCCGTTCGACTTGGTGGCCGAGGTGAGATGCTTCTTCGGCCGGCTCTGCGCGAGGTCGAAGGCAAACTTGAGAATGCGGTCCGAACCCGTGCGGGTCAGGATGGTTTCCTGGATGACGAATTCACGCTCGGTGCCGCCGAACATGCGGCCGCCGATGGAGGAATATTCGCCCTCGGTGTTTTCGCGCACCACGTAGAAATCGATGTCGCCCACTTTGCGGTTGGCCAGCGGCGACGGGATGCCCGGCATCAGGCGCACCGGGCGGAGATTCACATACTGGTCGAATTCGCGGCGCCACTGGATCAGCGAACCCCAGAGCGAAATATGATCCGGGACTTTCTCGGGCCAGCCGACCGCGCCGAAGAAGATCGCGTCATGGCCGCCGATCTTGTCTTTCCAGTCGGCCGGCATCATGGCGCCGTGCTTCATGTAATGGTCGACGCTCCAGTCGAAATGATCGTAGGCGAAATCGATGCCGAAGCGGCGCGCCACTGCGTCGAGCACCGCGACGCCTTCCGGCACAACCTCTTTGCCGATGCCGTCGCCGGGGATCACCGCGATCCTGTGTTTCTTGGCCATGAGAGTCACGTGTCCTTTTTTATGATCTGGGGAGACTTAAACAGGTTAGGAGAGCTAAGTCAGCATGCAGCCTTAGTCTGCATACTGCCCGGCCGCCTTGATCAGCGGGGCCCACTTTTCGATTTCGGCGTGCAGATGCGCCTTCAACGCCTGCGGGGTAGCGCGGGCATCCGAAGCCACCGTGGTATTGATCTCGGCGAAGCGTTTGACGATCTCGGCATCCTTCAGCGCACCACGGGCCGCCGCCGCCAGCTTCTGCACGACGGCATCCGGCGTGCCCTTCGGCGCGTAGAGCGCGTGCCAGACATTGACCTCGAAGCCCTTCAGGCCGGCCTCGTCGGCCGTCGGCAGGTCGGGCAGATCGGCGAGGCGCTGCTTGGTGGTGATGGCATAGGCCTTCACCTTCTTGGCCTTGATCTGGCCCGTGGTATTGGTGGCTTGGTCGCAGGTCATGTCGAGCGACTTACCGAGCAGGTCCTGCATCACCGGCGCATTGCCGCGATAGCCGACCGTGTTGAGCTGCACATCCATAGCCGACATCATCAGCATGCCGCAGAGATGCGAGGCGGCGCCGATGCCGGCATTGCCATACGAGACCTTGTTGCCTTCCTTTTTCAGATGGGCCACCAGTTCGGGCAGCGTGTTGGGCGGGAAGTCTTCGCGCGCGATGATGGTCATCGCGGAATCGGTCAGCAGCGCAATCGGTGCAAAGGCCGTCTTGGTGTCATACGGCAGCTTGCGATACAGCGTGGCGGCCGTGGAGATACCGACATGATGCACCAGCAGGGTATGACCATCGGGCTCGGCGGTGGCGACACGGTTGGCGCCGATGGTGCCACCGGCGCCGGTGGCGTTTTCCACCACCACGGTATGGTTGTTGAGCTGGCGCGACAGGCCTAATGCTGTCAGGCGCGCGACCGTATCGGTCGGTCCGCCGGCGGCATAGGGCACGATCACGGTGATCGGCTTGCTCGGCCAGGTCTGCGCGGCGGCGGCCGTGGCGATAAAGGGCAGCAGGGCTGCTGCAATCATCAGGTGACGCCCGAGATGATGTTTCATTGGGGTTTCCTCCGGTTTTATATTTTGTACGGAGGAGTTTAGTGCGCAGGCGCAGGCGGCGGCCAATGCCGCTGTTGCCTCATGCGATGCCGGGGCGGCATAGCGGCCAGAGTTAAGCGCCCCGCTCCCACACCGCCTGGTCGGTGACGATGTAGTCGACGCGGCCGTCGCGCAGCAGGCGCAGCATATCGGAGGGCGCATCCAGCGCAGGCTCGTTGCCGATCTGCATGGCACAGCCGAGCAGGCCGGGCAGCCAGCAGAGCGCCTTGTAGCTTTCGATCAGGCCGTTGAGCAGCGGATGGCGCAGCTCGTCGACGATCTCGGCCGCGACCGGATGCTGCGCCAGCGCGGGCAGCTGCGGCGCCCAGCGCGGCGCCAGTTTTGCAGCGATGGCGGGATCGCGCCAGTCGGGCAGCAATTCGCCGAGCGCGGAGCGGGCAGCATACAGCGTGGGCTGCAGCCAGGCCGGGCGATCCAGCCGCGCATTCACCTGCGCCGGCAGATCGGCAGCGCTGCCAGCGAACAGGATCAGGCGATTGATGCCACCGCTGGCGCCGATGCCGCGGCCCTCGCTGATCGCGATCACCTTGCCGGCATTGAGCAACGCGGCGGCGGCACGCAGTGGATCGCGGCTGACCATGCGGCAGCCGGCATTGCCCAGCACCGGATCGAGATCGCCGGTATAGTCGCGGCCCCAGGCGGCCTCGCGCAGCGGCCGGCGCTGGCGCAGGAAGGCGTCGAGTCCGTCCTGCTGCTGCAGCAGGCTGAGCGCACCGCCCATGGGGAGCGCGCTTTCATCCATCAGCTGCGCCGAGATGGCGACGCCCTCGCCAAGCCGCGCCTGCAGCTGCATCAGCAAAACCGGATCGGCCAGCAGCGGGCCAGCCAGCGCGACGCGGCGCAGGTTATGGCGCTCCAGCAGGATCTTGATGGCTTCAGCAAAGCGATCCGCGAGCAGCAGGCTGAGCGAGGCCGCGAGCAGCTCGGGCGCCTGGTCTTCCGCCAGCCGGCGCAGCCAGCGTGCCGCGCCGCCTTCGTTGGAAAAATCAGTGACGATCCGGCCCTGGGCATCGACCTTCACATGGGCGCGGAAGGCTTCGCCGAAGATCGGGTCCGCCTGCAGGCCCAGCGCGAACAGCGAGGCCGCATCGGGCAGGCCGAGACCATCAAGCGCGAGGCCGACCAGCTGGCCGATCGACTCACCCTCGGCATCCTCCTGCAGCACAGCCAGCCTGCCGAATTTCAGCAGGCGCGCCGCACAGCCGGTCTGGTCCGCCGTGAAGATCAGCGTGTCGTCGGCCCAGGGCGCATCGGCCAGCGCCAGCAGCGCATAAGCCTCATGCCGGCCATAGAGCCGCGTCTGCACATGGCGGTTGAGGCCGAGATCGCCGGCGAGCAGTCCGAGATCGAGCAGGCTTTCCGGATTCGCACGATGATGTTTGCGGGCTTCGTCGGGCAGGCTGATCGGCGTGTCGCGGCCGAGCAGGCTGCGCAATCCGCGGCCGACGCGGCGCGGCAGGGAGAGAGCGCGAAAATGCCGACCCGGGAACAGGCCCTGACTGAGTGCCAGGCCGGCAATGTCGCCGGCGCGGATATTGGCGATGTCGAGGCATTCGCCGATTGCCTCAATGGGCAGGCGTCCGCCGTCATGCGCCACACCCGACAGCCGTGCCAGCGGCACGGCGGCGAGCAGCTTCGCGCCATCGAAGACCGCAGCGCCGGCGTCCTGCCAACCGGAATGGACGCCGAGCACCAGCATGGTCGTGGCCGTTAGGCGCGGAGCGTGGCGCCGCAGGCCTTCTCGGCCGCCGCCACGATCTTTTTCGCCACCGCCTCGATCTCGGCGTCGGTCAGCGTCTGCTGTTGCGGCTCGAGCCGCACGCTGATCGCCAGCGACTTCTTGCCCTCGGGAATCCCCGCGCCGGCGAAGATGTCAAACACGCTGGCCCGCGCGATCAGCGCCTTTTCCGAACCGCGCACGGCTTTCAGCAGAGTTTCCGCCTGCACATTCGCATCGACGATGAAGGCGAAGTCGCGTTCCACCGCCTGCAGTTCCGAGAGCTTCAGTGCCGGTCTGGTGCGCACACCCGGCTTGCCGCGGCTGGCCGGAATGCGCTCGAGCCAGACCTCGAAGGCCACGACCGGGCCCTTGATATCCAGCTTCTGCAGCACGCGCGGATGCAGTTCGCCGAAAGTGGCGAGAATGGTTTTCGGACCGAGGCGCAAGGTGCCGGAACGGCCGGGGTGGTACCAGCCGGGCGCACCATCCATCACCATCAGCGGTGCGGTATCGACGCCGGCCGCGCTGAGTGCAGCGAGTGCATCGGCCTTGGCATCATAGCCATCGACATTGCGCGGACGGTCGCGCCAATGCCGTGCGCCCGTGGCGCCACGACGCAGGCCGGTCGCCACGATGGACTGACCATCCATGGCAACAGAAGCGTATTGCGGCCCGATCTCGAACAGCGCGACATCCATCTGCCCGCGATCCATGTTGCGCTTCGCAGCGGCAATCAGGCCGGGCAGGATCGAAGGCCGCATCGTGTCCATGTCGGCGCTGATCGGATTGACCAGTCGCAGCTCCTCCTGGCCGCCGCCGAAGACTTCGGCCTCGGTACGGCGGATGAAGGAATAGGTGACGGCTTCCGTCAGGCCACGCGCCGCCAGCGCACGACGCGCGACACGCACGCGACGCTGACCCGCGCTGACCGCCGGCGCCGGCACGGCGCGCAACGGCGGCAGCGGTTCGGCCGGAATGGCGTCGAAGCCGTGCTGACGCGCGATTTCCTCGACCAGATCGGCTTCGCCATCGATATCCGGGCGCCAGGACGGCACATCGACCGACAGGACGTCATTAGACTTCGAGACCGTGAAGCCGAGCGACTCCAGAATTCGGGTCTGTTCCGCCACCGCCAGATTGAAACCGACCAGGCCGAGCAGGCGTGAGGGCCGCAGGGTGACGGTTTTCTTCCAGTCCGGCGCCTGGCCCGCCAGCACGATCTCGGAGGCTTCGCCGCCGCAGAGATCGAGGATCATCTGCGTGCCGACCTCGGCGCCATTCACCACGAAGGCCGGATCGACAATGCGTTCGAAACGATGGCGCGCATCGGAATGGATGCCGAGTTTGCGACCGGTGGCAGCCGTGCGCACCGGATCGAACCAGGCGGATTCCAGAAACACTTCGGTGGTGTCGAACGAGCAGCCGGAATGTTCGCCGCCCATCACGCCGCCGAGGCCTTCGGGGCCGTTCTCGTCGGCGATGACGGTGATGCTGTCATCCAGCGTGTATTCCTTGCCATCGAGCGCCAGCAGCTTCTCGCCGTTTTTGGCCAGACGCGCGGTGATATGGCCCTGCACCTTGGCGGCATCGAAGACATGCAGCGGCCGACCGAGATCGTAGGTGAAGAAGTTGGTGACATCGACCAGCGCCGAAATCGGACGCAGGCCGATGGCCTTGAGCCGCTGCTGCAGCCAGGCGGGCGACGGACCGTTCTTCACGCCGCGGATATAACGACCGGCAAAGACCGGACAGGCATTTTCCGCGCCGGCCGGGAAATCGAGCGTCACGTTGATCGGGCTCTTGAAGCTGCCCTTTACGTTGGGCACCGCATAAGGCTTCAGCGTGCCGAGGCCGGCGGCGGCCAGATCGCGCGCGATGCCGCGCACGCCGAGGCAGTCGCCGCGATTGGGCGTCAGCTTGATCTCGATCACGGGATCATCGAGACCGAAGACCGAAGCCATCGAGGCGCCGACCGGCGTGTCGAGCGGCAGGTCGATAATGCCGGTATGTTCGTCGGTCAGGCCCATCTCGCGTTCGGAGCAGAGCATGCCGTTCGAGGCCACGCCGCGAATGGTGGTGGCTTTCAACAGCAGCTGCGTGCCCGGCACGGTCGAGCCGGCCGGCGCAAAGATGCCCTTCATGCCGGCGCGCGCATTCGGCGCACCGCAGACGACCTGGATGGTTTCCGTGCCGGTGAAGACTTCGCAGACCCGCAGCTTGTCGGCATTGGGATGCTGCTCAGCCTTTTTCACCTCGGCCACGATGAAGGGCGCGAAGATCGCGGCGCGATCCTCGATGCCTTCGACTTCCAGGCCGATGGCGGTCAGCTTCGCGGCGATCTCATCGAGCGAGGCAGTCGTGTCGAGATGGCTCTTGAGCCAGGCAAGCGTGAATTTCATCGCGCGACTCCCTGACCCAGCGTGGGGATATCGAGCGGCACGAAACCGTAATGCTTGAGCCAGCGCAGATCGGCGTCGAAGAAGCTGCGCAGATCCGGGATGCCATATTTCAGCATGGCGATGCGGTCGATACCCATGCCGAAGGCAAAGCCCTGCCATTCATTCGGATCGAGGCCGCAATATTCCAGCACCTTTGGGTTGACCATGCCGGAGCCGAGGATTTCGAGCCAGTCATTGCCCTCGCCGACGCGCAGCACGCCGCCCTCGCGCGAGCAGTTGATGTCCACTTCGGCCGAGGGTTCGGTGAAGGGGAAATAGCTCGGGCGGAAGCGCATCTTCACCTTGTCGGTTTCGAAGAAGGCTTTGCAGAATTCGGTCAGCACGCCCTTCAGGTGGCCCATATGGATGGCGCGGTCGATCACCAGCCCCTCCACCTGATGGAACATCGGCGTGTGCGTCATGTCATAGTCGCTACGATATGTGCGGCCCGGCACGATGATGCGATAGGGCGGCGGACCGCCGCGCATGGTGCGCACCTGCACCGGCGAGGTATGCGTACGCAGCACGATCTGCTCGCCGTCGGCGCCACGCTTGGGCAGATAGAAGGTATCCTGCATCTGCCGCGCCGGATGTTCGGGCGGGATGTTCAGCGCAGTGAAATTGTGGAAGTCGTCCTCGATATCCGGACCTTCGGCGATATTGAATCCCATCGCAGCAAAGATCTCGGTGATCTCGTCGATCACCTGGCTGACCGGATGGATGCGGCCTTGGCTCTCGGCGCTCTCGGTCAGCGGCAGCGTCATGTCGAGCGTTTCGGCCTTCAGCCTTACCTCGATGGCGGCATCGGCCAGCACGGTCTTGCGCGTTTCGAGCGCGGCGGTGAGCCTGTCCTTGATCTCGTTCAGAGATTGCGCGCGCGCCTTGCGGTCATCGGGCGACAGCGCGCCGAGTTCCTTCAGCGCCGCCGAGAGCCAGCCCTTCTTGCCGAGCACGGCAAGGCGGGCTTCTTCGAGCGCTTCCAGATTTGGCGCAGTGGCAACGGCGCTTTCGGTTTCAGCGGCCAGCCGGGCGATCTCGGTCATGCTTCCTCGTCACTGCGGTACTGAAGGCCCACCCTCACCCCAACCCTCTCCCGCCAGCGGGAGAGGGAGTTTCCTTATCCCCTCGCCCACGCAGAGGGAGAGGGAGGGGCCCATCACGTCAGTGATGGGAGGGTGAGGGCCTTCCCTCAAATTCACAAAAACAAAGGGGGCCGTGGTGACGGCCCCCTTCGCAAACGGTCGCTTAAATCAGAACTGCGAGTGCGGGCCGATCAGGCCGCCGCGGCAGGCAGGGCCGCTTTGGCCTGCGCCACCAGGGCGTTGAAAGCCTCGGGCTCATGCACGGCGAGATCGGCCAGGACCTTGCGGTCAATGTCGATGCCGGCGAGCGCGAGGCCGTTGATAAATCGGCCGTAGGTCAGACCCTGTTCGCGGGCCGCAGCGTTGATGCGCTGGATCCAGAGCGAACGGAAGTTGCGCTTCTTGGCGCGACGGTCGCGGAACGCATACTGAAGGCCCTTTTCGACCTTCTCGATCGCGACGCGGAATACGGTGGAATTGCGGCCACGATAGCCCTTGGCGAGCTTCAGGACCTTCTTGTGGCGGGCATGGGCGGTAACGCCCCGCTTAACACGTGCCATGTGGGTGTCTCCTTAACTCAGGCGTTGGGCAGGTAGTTCTTGATGATCTTGCGCGCGTCGCCTTCGAACACCACGGCGGTGCCGCGATGATTCCGGATCTGCTTGTTGGTGCGCTTGATCATGCCGTGACGCTTGCCCGCATGGGCACGCTTCACTTTACCCGTCGCCGTAAGCTTGAAACGCTTCTTGGCCGAGCTCTTGGTCTTCAACTTGGGCATTTCATAACCTCCGAAGGTATGGAGTGATCTTCAAGGCGAACTCGGCAGCCCTTCCAGCCGGAACGCCCGATACGTAGAGCGCGCGGTTTTAGCGGCCAATCCCCGCAATTGCAAGGCGGATTGGGCCGGAAAGACGGGCCGGAAAGACGGTTCGGCCAAACGGGGTTTCCAGGGCCCTGGGCGGACTCGAACCCGAATCAGCCTTACGTAAGGGAAGGCAGGCCGTCCAGCGGCTGGTTAACCATCTTCCGGCCCTGCCCCGAGTCCTTTTGCGGCCGTTCCGAGTCGCCGCGGGCAAGGTCCGATCCCACCCCTCCTGCGGTGCGGGCAAGGCAGCTATGCGCGCGGGGCGGGAGGTGAGCAGAAAGCCTGTGGAAATCGACGGCATATACTTGAAAAACCACGGCCTTGTCACCATCTGCTCTTTGTAAGGCAGGCCGGAAAAATGGCGTTTTTGGCGGATTTTACCCGATTGTCGCACCATGATGTTTCGCGCTTGCAAAACAAGGAACGACCGCTAGTATCACGCGGGTTCGCGGTACCCCGCCGGACGTTGCCGTACTTCTAGATCATGGCCTCCGTGACAAAAACTTTCGTTCGCCGCCGCGTTTCAAGCGCTGCCGGACAAGGAAAAAATTGTCACTCAGGGCCGGTTCCAGGTGTTACGGTCTCAAGTGGTATCCCTGCCGCGTAGCTAACCTTTGCAGGCCGATGTTGAGCAACAGCCAATTCTCCTCCCTCGATCTAGTTGAACCCATTCAGCGCGCCCTGACCGCTGAGAAGCATGTTGCGCCCACGCCCATCCAGGCGAAGGCGATTCCGCATCTGCTTCAGGGCCGCGACCTGCTCGGCCAGGCGGAAGCCGGCGCCGGCAAGACCGTGGCCTTCACGCTGCCGATCCTGCAGCACCTGTCGATCGACCGTCATCCGGCCGGTCCACGCAAGGTGCGCGCCCTGATCCTGACCACGTCGCGTGAGCGCGTGCAGCACATCCAGGAAAGCTTCCGCGCCTATGGCCGTTTCGTGCGCCTGTCGCAGGTCACCGTCTATGAAGGTCCGGGCAAGGCCGCGCAGGCGCAGGCCCTGTCGCGCGGCATCGACATCCTGATCGGCACGCCCGGCCGCGTGGTCGAGCTGATCAATGCCGGCCAGCTGGAGCTGAACAAGCTCGAGATCATGGTGCTGGACGAAACCGACCGCATGCTCGAACTGGGCGTGACCAACGAGCTGCGCGCCATCTTCGAAGCCGCGCCGACCGAGCGTCAGACCATCGTGTTTGCCACCACGCTGCCGGCCGAAATCAAGCAGCTTGCCGACAACCTGCTGACCGATCCGGTCACCGTGCTGGCCAATCCGCCGGCGCCGCGCCTGATCACCACGGCCCAGTCGGCCCGCATCCGCGACACCGAGGCCCGCCGCCGGGTGCGCGACCTGCTGCCCGAACGCATGGCCAGCCGGCGCTAAAAGCCGGCCACGCCTGACGATCCCAGCGCCCGCCTGAAAAGGCGGGCGTTTTCTTTGGGGATCATAGCTCTGCTTGCTTTTCGGTAACTCCCGGTCTGCCTCCGGCCGGGGCGCTTGCTTATGCCCCTCCCCTGCCGCAGAGTTTCACAGGGTGACGGCGTCGTTTGGAAACCAAAAATCAACCATCCAGGCGCTACAGCATGCTGTCCGAGTCTGAACCCTGGGTATGGCTTTGGTGGCCAAGGAGACTTCTGAGCAGTCCGATGAGCTGACCTGGCGCGACAAGCTGCGCGCCTGGTGGCATGGCGACGACTACGTCATGCAGCACATGGTCAAGGACTACTCGACCCAGCCGGAGATGGGCGACCTGCCGGCCGAGGACGCGCCCAAGGAAATCCCCAGTATCGACAGCTGGTCGCCGCGTCGCCTGCAGGTGACGCAGAAACTGTTCGGCGAAGGCTTCAACACGCCCGGCGGCGAAGAACTGATGAAGCCGCTGATTTCCCCGCTCGGCCTCAATCCCAATATGTCGATCACCGAACTGGGCAGCGGCATGGGCGGCATGACCCGCCTGATGGCGCGCGAGAATCTGTGGATCGATGCCTACGAACCCGATCCGGATCTGGCCGCCGTCTCGATCGAGCTGGCCAAGCACCAGGGCGTGAAGCAGCGCGCCAATATCAAGACCACACCGCTTGACGATATCAGCTTCAAGCGCAAGAGCGTCGACGTCTTCCTGTCGAAAGATGGCCTGATGAGCGTGCAGGACAAGCGCCTGCTGCTCGCCAAGCTGCGCGCCGCCATGAAGCCGAACGGCCAGCTGATGTTCACCGACTTTCTGCTGACCGGTTCGACCGAAAGCCGCGTCTATGAAGTGTGGTGGGACCGCGAGCCGGTGAAGCCGCATCTGCTGACGCCGGAAGGCCTGCAGGCCGAACTGGAAAGCCTGAATTTCATCATCTGCTACATGGAAGATGTGACCCATGAGCTGAAAGACGCGGTGATCGAGTCTTTCGCCAGATACGCCGACGAAGTGAAGCTGCGCGGCAAGTCGATGGACGAGAATGAGCGCGAATGGGCGATCTGCGAAGGCGAGCACTGGGCGATCCGCCTCAGCGCGATGGATGCCAACGTGATCCGGCTCTACCGCGTGTTCTGCCGCGTGGCGGATTAAGCGGCCAGGCCGATGCGCCTTTTCGGACTGTCACTCGTACTCCTTCTTTTGACGGCCAGCATGACAGAAGCCTGCGCCCAGAGCCGCATTCGCATCACCTCGGAATGGGGCACGCTGACGGCAACCCTGGCCGACAATGAAGCCGGCCGCGCACTGGCGCGCATGCTACCACTGACTCTGGAAACGCATGATCATCTCAGGCAGGAGAAAGTCGGCACCCTGCCGCGTCCGCTGCCGGAGATCGCGCGCCAGCGCGGCTTTCAGCCCGGCACGCTCGGCATCTGGAACGCAGACCGGTTCGTGATCTATTACGTGCGCGGCGAGGTGCCGAATCCCGGCATCATGATCGTCGGTCAGGTCGAGGGCGATGCCGCGATTTACAACCGGCCCGGCTCGATCACCGTGCGGATCGAACGGATCGACTAGACCTTCTTCCACATCAGCCAGACCGCGATCGCGGCCGGCAATCCGAACACCACCACATGCACCAGCAGCTCGGCCTGCACCGAGTAGCCGGCTTTGGTCACGCCGACATAGCCGTTGTAGAAACTGACCGCGGCCCAGACCAGCAGGAAGACGCGCGGCCCGTTGATCACCACGCGGCCGGCGCGGGCGTTGAGCCACCGCCCGACGAACCAGAAGGCGGCGAGCAGCACGAGACCGAGCGTGGTCATCATCAGCATATGCATGGCATGCTCCCCCGTATTTTCCGAGCGCAGTCTAGCACAACCACCCTCACCCCTCCCTCTCCCATGCAATGGGAGAGGGAGGGGCCCGGCGCGACTGCGACGGGAGGGTGAGGGGCTTCCAATCGCGCAAAGAAAAAGGGCCGCATCGCTGCGGCCCTTTTCGTATCTGGTAGCTCAGCGCGAGCTTAGTGCAGTTTCGCCTTCACGTCGCCGATGGCGCGGTCGATCTGGGCGGCGGCTGCAGCACCCTGCAGCGACTGGCTCAGAACCGCACCGGCGGCGGCCACGGCGATTTCAACGGCCGTATCGCGCACTTCCTGCACCGCCTGCTTTTCGGCCTGGGCGATCTTGTCCTCGGCCTGCTTGCGGCGACGCTCCAGGCTGATCTTCAGATCGGCCTCGGTCTCCTTGAGCAGGGCCTTCGCCTCGGCTTCGGCCGCGGCGACGATCTCCTCGGCTTCCTTGAGCGCGTTGCGCTGCTTGCGCTGATACTCGGCGAACAGATGCTGCGCGTCCTGGTGCAGCTTCTCGGCCTCGTCCAGATCCTTCTTGATGCGGGCGGCACGCTCGTCGAGCTGCCCCAGCACCTTGCCCGGAACCTTCAGATAGAAGATCAGAGCGAAGAACAGGACGAAGGCAACGAGAACCCAGAATGTCGAATCCTGCAACATATCCAGGTTCCTTATGCGCCGCGTTTGGCGAGCGCCTGGTCAACGGCCGCGGAAACCGCGTCGTTGCTCGGCGCCGTGCCGCTGAGGCGGGCCACGACATCCGAAGCGGCATCGGCTGCGACCGACTTCAGCTGGCTCAGCGCCTGCTGCTTGGCCGCAAGGATGCTGGCTTCCGCCGCCTTGGTCCGCTCGGTGATCTCGGCTTCGAGCTTGGCCTTGGTCGCCGCCTGTTCAGCGGAAATCCTGGCGCGGGTCTCACCGGCAATGGCCTGGGCTTTCGCCCGGGCCTGTGCCAGCGCCTGCTCGTAGTCGGCGATCGCCTTCTCAGTCTCGCGCTTCAGCCGTGCCGCTTCCTCGAGGTCGTGTTCGAGACGCTTGCGACGTCCGTCCACCACCTCAGCCACGCGCGGCAGCGCCACCTTGGCCATCAACACATAGAGGATGGCAAAGGTGATCAGCAGCCAGACGAGCTGCGGCAGGAAAGTGGCTGTATCGAGCTGAGGCATTTAGCTCAGACGAACAGGATCAGCAGCGCGATCAGCAGCGCGAAGATGCCGAGCGCTTCGGTCACCGCGAAGCCGAGCATCAGGTTGCCGAACAGCTTCGGGGCAGCGCCCGGATTGCGCAGCGCGCCGTTGAGGAAGTTCGCGAAGATCAGACCCACGCCGATCGCGGCGCCGCCCATGCCGATAGCAGCAATGCCGGCACCGATCATCTTGGCAGAAGCAAGATCCATAATACTCATCCTTCTCTTGGGTTAACTGGTTGGTTGAACTGTAGTGATTGGACTTAGTGATGTTCCATGTTCACGGCCTCGGCGAGGTAGAGGCAGGTGAGGATGGCGAAGACGTAGGCCTGCAGGAAGGCGATCAGGAATTCCAGCGCCGTCAGGGCCGTGACCATGATCAGCGGCAGGATGCCGGAGGCCGAGAGCGCGCCGCCCATGCCGATCATCGACACGACGAAACCGGCGAAGACCTTCAGCGTGGTGTGACCCGCCAGCATGTTGGCGCAGAGACGCAGGCTGAGGCTGATCGGGCGCGAGAGATACGAGATGATCTCGATCGGCACGATGACCGGGGCGAGCCACATCGGCACGCCGGCCGGCATGAAATGGGTGAAGAAGTGAATGCCGTTGCGCACGATGGCGATCAGCGTGATGCCGAGGAACACGGTCATCGCCAGCGCGAAGGTGACGATGATGTGGCTGGTCACGGTGAAGCTGTAAGGCACCATGCCGAGCATGTTCGCCATCAGCACGAAGATGAACAGCGAGAAGATGAAGGGGAAATACTGGCGGCCGTTCGGGCCGACATTCTCGCGCACCATATTGGCGACGAATTCGTAACTCAGTTCGGCCACCGACTGCAGCCGGCCTGGCACCAGGCTGCGCTGGCGCATGCCGTAGACCATCAGCAGCACCGCGGCGGCGACGCTGAGCACCATGAAGAGGGACGCGTTGGTGAAGGAGAAGGCCTGCAGCTGGCCGCCCTCGCCACAGAAAGCGATGCACTTGACCTTGAATTGATCGAGCGGGCTGGTTGCCACAGTTAGTCCCCTTCCTTCTTTGCGTCGCGCTCGGCGTCTTCGAGCTGCACACGCTGCATCGCCATGCCTGTCCGGATTGCCGACCACATGGCCGTGGCAATGCCGAGCAGGATAAATCCGACCAACCCCCAGGGTGCCGTTTCGAGCCAGCGGTCGAGCCACCAGCCGATGAACACCGAGACACCGACCGCCGCGACCATTTCGATCGCCAGCGACCAGGCCCTGCCGATATTCCGCGACTGGCGGGGATCGGCATCCGGGCGCCGCGAGGCCGCCTCGGCTGCTTTCCTGACCCGGACCGCTTCGAGATTGCGGTCGAGCCGGGCGAGCGCCGGATCGTCGGCATCGCTACCCTCTGTTTTCGGTCGTTCCTGTTCGGCCATGGACGAATACCCCCGGCGCCAGGAGCGACCGCCCCCAGAAAGCGCGCGCACCATAGAAACAGGGTGAGTCAGCGTCAAGCCGGCGGCGGACCCCGCACAAATTGCGAAACACTCGCATCTGCCAAATCAAGCCCCTCGCAACACTAGGGTTTTTCAGACCTATTCGGGAAAGTCGCCAAGCGCCATTACACGCCTGGGCGGGGCACTGGCCGCCGCCCTCTGCGCTGCGACAATCCGCCGCACCAGAACGACTCCGGGGGCAACTCGCGCGATATCTAGGGGGTCCCGGCCGGCAAGCCGGAGCAGGAATAATAGGTCACATCCGGCCCGACATAGGGCGGCAGCTTGGCCTGGGTGACCGGATTGAAATGGTAGAGCGACATGCCGACGATGCCCCAGGGCTCGCCGGCGGCGCCACCGCTGAGCGGGACCACCAGTCGCTCGGCGCCCTTCTCCTGGCGCTCGACCGGTTCGATCCGGCGGTAACCGACATGGACCGCCGGGGTCAGCAGGATGCGCCGGTAGATCTGCCGGGCGGTGGCCGCGCTGGCCGGAGACATGAACTCTTCCGGCCGCTTGCCTGTGATATTGGCGCCCCAGGCCTCGTTGACCTGCTCGCCGGCCAGGCGAAAGACGAAATTGTCCTCGTCCGGCAGGTATTGCGCCAGCCAGATATGGGCGAGGCAGGCCCGGATCTCGACCGGGTCCAGCGCGGCCCGCGGCATCATCGGACCTGAGCGATTTGCAGCCCAGTGGCGCAACAGCGCGAGGAAACGCGGATCGCGGAAGACCGGCCAGACGCCCGGCTCTGCCACCGCTCCGTCTGTCGCGCCTCTATCATCCGTCTGTCCTGCCATGCCGCGATGCTAAGCGACAGCCCGGGATACGTCGACGCATCGACGAGTGGAAAAACGGACACCTTGCCGCGGCGGGGTCAGTGATGGCCGCTGCAGATTTTACAATGGGGATCGCGGCGCAGCCGCACGGTGCGGATATCGCCGCGCAACGCATCATACAGCAGCAGACGACCCGAGAGACTGTCGCCCAGCCCAAGCAGTTCTTTCACCACCTCCAGCGCCTGCAGGCTGCCCATCACGCCACCCAGTGCGCCGAGCACGCCGGCTTCGGAACAGGCCGGCACGCTGCCGGGTGGTGGCGGCTCGGGGAAGACGCAGCGATAGCAGGGATGCGGTTCGCCCTGCCAGGCCTTGAAGGTGGAGAGCTGGCCGTCGAACCGCAGGATCGCCGCTGTGACCAGCGTCTTCTTCAGCCGGTAACAGGTGTCGTTGACCAGGAAGCGCGTGTCGAAATTGTCGCTGCCATCGGCGATGAGATCATAGGCGCCGATCAGCGCATCGGCATTCTCCGGCGTCAGCCGCTCGGTATGCTCGATCACGCGCACATGCGGATTGAGGCCAGCGATATGCACGGCCGCGCTCTCCGTCTTACGGCGGCCGATATCCTCGGTGCCATGCAGCACCTGTCGCTGCAGATTGGACAGCGACACGGTGTCATCATCGACAATGCCGAGTGTGCCGATGCCCGCCGCCGCCAGATATAACAGCAGCGGCGAACCGAGCCCGCCGGCGCCAATCACCAGCACGCGCGCTTTTTTCAGCGCCTGCTGACCCGCGCCGCCGACCTCCGGCAGGATGATATGCCGGGAATAGCGTTCCAGTTCGTCGGGGCCAAACATCTGCTAACTTGGCTCTCAGAGCCCGTCGAACAAAGCCGTGGAGAGATAGCGTTCGGCAAAGGACGGAATGATCACCACCACCGTCTTGCCTTCCATGCCGGGTCGCGCCGCAACCTCAAGACCGGCGGCGATTGCGGCACCCGACGAAATGCCGGCCGGAATGCCTTCCAGCCGGGCCAGCCGGCGCGACGTCTCGAAGGCGGTTTCGTTGCCGATGGTGACGATCTCGTCGATCAGCTTGGTATCGAGGTTGCCCGGGATGAATCCGGCGCCGATGCCCTGGATCTTATGCGGCCCGGCCTTGCCACCCGAGATCACCGGGCTGTCTTCCGGCTCGACCGCGATCATGCGCAGGGATGGCTTCTTCGCCTTCAGCACGCTGCCCACGCCGGTCAGTGTGCCGCCAGTGCCGACGCCGGAGATCACGACATCGACCTTGCCCGCCGTATCGACCCAGATTTCCTCGGCCGTGCTTTTGCGATGAATCTCCGGATTGGCCGGATTCTCGAACTGCTGCGGCATCACGCTGCCGGGGATTTCCTTCAGCAACTCATCGGCACGCGCCAGCGCGCCCTTCATGCCAAGGCCCGGCGGCGTCAGCTCCAGCTCGGCGCCGAGGAAGCGCAGCATCTTGCGACGTTCGATCGACATGCTTTCCGGCATCACCAGGATCAGGCGATAGCCCTTGGCAGCAGCGACGAAGGCCAGCGCGATGCCGGTATTGCCCGAGGTGGGTTCGACAATGGTGGCGCCGGCCTTCAGCTTGCCGGCAGCTTCCATCGCCTCGATCATGGCGATGCCGATGCGGTCCTTCACCGAATTCAGCGGATTGAAGAATTCCAGCTTGGCCAGCAGCTCGGCGCGCGCGCCGGCTTCCTTCGCCAGACGGTTGATGCGCACCAGCGGCGTGGCGCCGATGGTGTCGACAATCGAGTCATACACCTTGCCGCGCGGCGGATTGAAATGCGGGTTCCTGGCTTCGGTCATGGTGTTTCCTAGCTCCTAAGCCGTCACCCCGGGCTTGACCCGGGGTCCCATTTAAAAAAAAGGAAATGGGATCCCCGCTTTCGCGGGGATGACGATCAAATGTTAAATCGCGAAATTATCCGCGCCTTCGAGCTGCGCGGCGAAACCGCTGGTCTCGGCGCGGGCACAGAGGTCGTCGAGCGTGATCTTGTCGATGCGCGCGAGAATCGCGGCCTGGCATTCTTCCCAGATCGGCTGCACCGTGCGCTTGCCGAGTTCGGAGCCGGCGGAGAAATCCTCCTCGCCATCGGCATCCAGCTCCGACACAATGCGTACCACCTCACCCACCGTGATGCGGCGACGTTCGCGCGCCAGCGTGTAGCCGCCGCGCGGGCCGCGCACGCCTTTCAGGATGCCGTTGCGCACCAGATGCTGCATCACCTGTTCCAGATAGCGCTGCGGCACATTCTGCCGCTCGGCGATATCCTTGGACTGCACCGGCTCCGGCCGCGCATGAAAGGCGATATCCACCACCGCTTCCAGCGCATGCATGGTGCGACGCGTACACTTCAACATGGGATCACTCTCCTGCTGCTGTCTTGGAGGGCGTCGCAACGCCCGTCGAACCAAAGCCGCCAGCGCCACGCGCGGTCTCGGGCAGCTCGGCAACCGGCACCCATTCCACGCGGCTATGGGCGGCAATCACCATCTGGGCGATGCGTTCGCCGCGATTGATGGTGAAAGCTGCGTCGCCGTGATTGATCAGGATCACGCCGACCTCGCCGCGGTAATCCGCATCCACGGTGCCGGGCGAATTCAGCACGGTGATGCCCTGCTTCAGCGCCAGGCCCGAACGCGGGCGCACCTGCGCCTCGAAACCGGGCGGCACAGCGATGCTGAGGCCCGTGGGCACCAGCTTGCGTTCGCCGGGTTTCAGCGTGACGGGTTCCGACACGGCGGCGAGCAGGTCGAAACCGGCGGCGTCCTGCGTGGCATAGGCCGGCAATGGCAGGTCGGCGCCATGCGGCAGCTGCTTGATCGGCACATGCAGGGGAACCGGACGAGTCATCACGAACCTTTCTTGAGATTTTTCTTCGATTGATCGTTGAAGGCCGCGGCAATGCGTTCGGCCAGTCGCGCGGCCACTTCCGATTTGCTCATGCGCGGCCAGTCTTCCACCGCATTGGCAGTCACCAGATGCACGGCATTGCTGTCGCCGCCAAAGGTCTGCGTGCCTTCCGACACGTCATTGGCCAGAATCCAGTCGCAGCCCTTGCTGCCGAGCTTCTTCTGCGCATGCGCCACGACATTTTCGGTCTCGGCGGCGAAGCCCACCACCAAAGCCGGCCGGCGCTTGGCATCGGTGGTGCTGATCGCGCGCAGGATGTCGGGGTTTTCCGCCAGCTTCAGCACCGGCGGCAGGTCGCCGGATTTTTTCATCTTCTGCGGCGCTTCGACGGCGACGCGCCAGTCGGCCACGGCGGCGGCAGCGACAAAGATATCGACCGGCAGATCGAGGAAGCAGGCCGAGAACATGTCGCGCGCGGCCTCGACATGCACGGTCTTCACGCCGGCAGGATCAGGCAGTGATACGGGCCCTGTGACCAAAGTGACATCCGCGCCGCGCGCAGCAAGTGCCGCGGCAATCGCATGGCCCTGCTTGCCCGAGGAGCGGTTGGCGATATAGCGCACCGGATCGATCGGCTCGTGAGTGGGCCCCGAGGTGACGATGGCGCGCTTGCCTTTCAGGTCCTGCTTGAGCGGCGCGACACCATTGTTGGCCGGACGCGGCTGCACCAGCGTCAGATGCCTGGGCAGCGGCTTGCCGAATTGCATTTCAATGGCGGCGACAATCTCCAGCGGCTCGGCCATGCGGCCGGGCCCATATTCGCCGCAGGCCATCTCGCCCTCGTTCGGCCCGATGAAGGCGACGCCGTCGGCTTTGAGCTGTTCGATGTTCCGTTGCGTCGCCGGGTGATGCCACATGCGCACATTCATCGCCGGCGCGACGAGAACCGGCTTGTCGGTGGCAAGAAGAAGCGTCGTCGCCATGTCGTCGGCCAGGCCCTGCGCCATGCGGGCCAGGATATTGGCGGTGGCCGGCGCGACCACGACGAGGTCGGCATCGCGCGACAGCTCGATATGGCCCATCTCGGCTTCGTCGGTCAGCGAGAAGAGATCGGCAGAGACCTTTTCGCCCGACAGCGCGGCGAGCGTGAGAGGTGTGACGAACTGCTCGGCCGCCTTGGTCATCGCGCAGCGCACGCTGACGCCGCGTTCGGCCAGGCGCCGGATCAGGTCCGGCACCTTGAACGCGGCAATGCCGCCCGACACCACCAGCAGGATGCGCTTGCCCTTGAGCATCGTTTCCACCTCATTCCGGCTGCGGGCAGAATACCACGCAAGCTGAATGTGCTTCAGGTTAATCCACCCGAATGAAAACTACAAGGCTTTGGGGGTAATTTCAAACGTGTTGGCCGCCGTTAATGTGGATTTCGGCGCCATTCACGTAAGAAGAAGTCTGTGTGCAAAGGAAATAGATGGTCGAGGCCACCTCTTCCGGCTTGCCCAGACGGTGCATCGGGATGTCGCGGCGCACGATCTCGTCGGTACCGGGCGACAGAATAGACGTGTCGATCTCGCCCGGTGCGATGGCGTTGACCCGCACGTCATGCGGGCCGAATTCCCAGGCCATCTCGCGGGTCAGTGCCGCCAAAGCCGCCTTGGAGGTGGCATAGGCCATGCCGGCGAAGGGATGCACGCGGCTGCCGGCAATGGACGTCACGTTGACGATCGAGCCCTGCGCCGCCTTCAGCTCGTCAAACAGCCCCTTGGCCAGCAGGGCGACCGAGAACAGATTCACATTATAGACATGCATCAACGCCGCCAGATCGGTGTCGAGCACGCCCATGCGCGAACCGCCCGGCCCCTTGGGCGAGATCGCCGCATTGTTGACCAGGGCATCCAGCTTGCCATCGGGCAGGCGTTTTTTCAGATCGGCAATCGTCGCCGGCAGGGTGGAGATGTCGTTGAGGTCCATCTGCACATGGCTCTCGGCGCCGCCTTCCCAGGGGCAATGTTCCGAGAAGGGTTGCCGCGATACGGTGAAGACCCTCCAGCCCGCGGCGGAGAAGCGTTTCACGGTGGCATGACCGATACCCCGACTGGCACCGGTGAGGATGAGCGTGCGCTGACGATCTGGCATGGCGGTAAATCTATAGCGGCCGGGAAGCGGAAACCAGCCACCGCGTCAAATACACTCAGGTCCCTGGTTTCGCCGTGGTTCCCTGGGGCGTGACCGTCGCCGCCCGCAGGCTGTTGTTGATGTAATATTCATCACGCGGGAACAGGTCGATGTTGATCAGCCCCGTCCCCGTCACACCCGGCCCGGATGAAACCGGGTCCCGCAGGATTGCATCCTGGAACAGCCGGCTGGCGGCGGCGGTATCGATGCCGGCGGCGGCGAAATGCCTCTGCGTGGCGGATTGGCCAAAGACCCTGGCCAGCCGCGCATGGTCGAGTTGTACCGGCTGGCGCGAGCCGATCAGCACCGGGAAGGGCTGCAGCATCGCGACATGCGGGAAGACCGCCGTAAAGGTCGCCACGCTGCGCGCCGTCGGGCCCCATTGCACATAAATGCCGTCGTCATCCAAAGCTGCCAGCACCAGTTGCATGAATTCCTGCGAATAGAGCAGGCCGCTATGGGAAGACTCCGGCAGGATCGCATCGGCCTGGATCACATCGTATTTGCGCTGGGCCGCGAAAATCGCGCGGCGGCCATCACCAACGACGAATTCATAGCGCGGGTCTTTCAGCAGCCCGGCGATGGCGGAGTCCGGCTCGCGCGCGGCGAATTTGCGCAGCACATCGAAGACCGGTCCGACCAGTTCGACCACGCGCACGCGCTCGGTGGCGGGATTGACGCCGGCACCGAACGGCGTGCCGCCGCTGCCCGAGCCGATCACCAGCACATCCTTGGGATCGTCATGCAGCAGGGGCCCGACCGCGCCGAGGAAGGCATGTTCGATCAGGAAGGGCCATTTCGACTGCGTGAAGCCCTGGATGAAAAAGGGACTGGAGCCGCCGGCTTCGTTGAGACGGAACAGCGCAAGTCCTGAGCGGTCTTCCGCCACCAGGATCTCGTGTTCTTCCGCCGCCTGATGCAACCGCGCCCAGAATTGCGCATTGCCCGGGAAAGCCGCCACCACGACCGCCAGTACGGCGGCCAGCGCAGTCGCAGCGCCGGAGGCCGCCGGCAAACGTTCGCGCCAGGCCGCGAGACTCCAGTAGAACAGCAGCGCCACCGCCAGCAGCGCGATCAGTTTCAGCGTGCCCGCCGTGCCGAGCCAGTGTAGCGCCACCAGTCCGGTGGCCAGGCTGCCGGCGGCATTGCCGAGAATATTCGCCACCTGCACGGCAGCCACGCGCCAGCCGATGCTGCTGAGATCGGTCTGCACCGCCTGCTGCGCCAGCGGGAAGGAGACGCCGAGCAGCAGCGAGGGCGGCGCGACCAGCAGCACGGTGACGAGCAGCGCGGCGGCGAGCGGCAGGCCGTAATGACGCGTCACTTCCGTCGCCAGCAACGCTTCCCACCAGTCTGAGCCGGCCAGCGCATAGACCAGCCAGATCGAGGCCAACGCGTATAATGTGGCGAGCGCCTGCACCGCGAAGAAGGCGGCGCGCGTATCCTTCAGGCGCTTGAGCCAGATCGCGCCGAGCACCATGCCGAGACCGTCGGCCAGCAGAAATGTTCCAAGGATGGTGGCGAAACTATAGGCGGTGTATTGCGCGATCACGCCGGCCACGCGCACCCACAGGATTTCCAGCGCGACGATGGCGAAGCCCGAGACGAAGACCAGCACCGCCCAGGTGGCGAAGCTGAAATTGCCGGCGGGTTGCACGTATTTTTCGTCAGCGGTAGCCGGCTGCAATGCCGGCGCGGCGGTGCGGCGCCAGAGAATGAGTCCGATAGCTGCAGCGATCAGATTGAAGAGCGCCGCAATCTGCAAACTATGCTCGTAACCCAGCGTGCCGATCAGCCACCAGCCGCCGAGCAGCGCGCCGAGCCCGGCGCCCAGCGTGTTGAGGCCGTAGAGCCAGCCGATACGCGGCGCGGCATCGGCCAGCGAGTTGACCGCCGCCTTGGTCAGGAATGGCAGCGAGGCGCCCATCAGCATAGTGGGAATCAGCACACCGGCAAAGCAGACCGCGAAAATGCCCCAGCGGTTCGGCACCATGGGGCCGATCACCTGCACGACAAAATCATAGAGGAAGGCACGGCTGCAGAGCGCGAAGACGCCGATGCCGATCTCGCAGAGCACGAAGCAGATCAGCGCCGCGCGCATGCAAAGCCGATCCGTGACCAGGCCGGCAGCCAGGCTGCCCAGACCGAGACCGAGCAGGAAGGCACCGACCACCAGCGCCGCCGTCACCGCATCGGAGCCCGCGAACAGCCCAAGCATGCGCTGCCAGACGATCTGGTCGATCAGCGCGGCGAAACCGGAGAGGAAGAAGGCGGCGCAGAGCGCCAGGAAAGCCACGGGCCGCGCGGACGCACCGGTACTGGACTGCAACATGTTTTCTGATTCCCACCCTGTAAGTGGCAGGAACCTTACGGCTGCCGGGCCGCCATGCGCCAGCAAAAAACACCACAATGCCGCCGTATTTGCCGCATTGTGGCAGGGAGTTTTTTCGCGCCCGCATCGTTTCCATGGGCCGCACCCTCAACCGGCCGCGCGGCGATGAATGGAGAGTCCATGTCTGCAGGTTACACGCTTGGTATCGAAGAAGAGTATTTCCTGGCCGAAGCCGATGGCAAGAATGCCGTGTCGAAAGTGCCCGACGGCTTCATCCGCCGCGCCGCCGGCGTGCTGGGCGCACAGGTCACACCGGAATTGCTGCAGTCGCAGATCGAGGTGGTGACACCGGTCTGCCATTCGCTGGAGGAGGCGCGCCAGCATCTGCGCCGCTATCGCCGCGCGCTGAAGGATGCCGGCGCGGAATTCGGCATCGAGGTCTTTGCCGCCGGCACGCATCCGATGGCGGAATGGTCGGAGCAGACGCCGACCGAAAAGCCGCGCTACGAGAAGCTGGCCAACGACCTCAAATTCCTTGCCAAACGAAACATGATGTGCGGCATGCATATCCATGTCGAGATCGCCAATCCGCATGTACGGATCGACGTGATGAACCGCATGCTGCCTTACCTGCCGGTGCTGCTGGCGCTCAGCACGTCATCGCCCTTCTGGCGCAAATATCCCACCGGGCTGATGGGCTATCGGCTGGCCGCCTATGACGAACTGCCGCGCACCGGCATTCCCGATTTCTTCATGAACCTGGCCGACTATATGAGTTTCGTCGACACGCTGGTGCAGTCTGGCGCCATCGAAGATTCCAGCCATGTCTGGTGGGCGATCCGGCCGAGTTTGCGCTATCCCACGCTGGAACTGCGCATCGGCGATTCCTGTACGCATCTTGAGGATACGCTCTGTATCGCCGCGCTGTATCGCTGCCTGGTGCGCGCCCTGATCCGCCGGCCGGACATCAACGGTATCTGGCGCAACCACACCCGGCTGCTGATCGAGGAAAACCGCTGGCGCGCGCAACGCTACGGCACCACCGAGGGCATGATCGATTTCAACGAGAAGCGCGTCATCCCGTTTCCCGATGTGATCGAAAACATGCTCAGCCTGGTGGCGGAAGACGCCGAAGCGCTCGACTGCGTGAAGGAAGTGGAGCATGCCCGCACCATCATCGCGCGCGGCACCTCGGCGGCGCAGCAGGTGGCGATCTATCGCAAGGCACGCGACGAAGACGGCGCCACCCGGCCCGAGGCGCTGCAGCAGGTGATGCAGTGGCTGGCGGAGACGACAGCCGCTTAACTGCCCGTTATAATCGCCGCATGCGTGACGACGACGAGACTCCCGGGGCCCTGCGGCTCGACAAGTGGCTCTGGATGACCCGCTTCTGCAAGACACGGGCGCTGGCGCAGAAGCTCGCCAACAAGGGCCGCATCCGCATCAACGGCCGCCGCATCGACAAGCCGCATGCCCTGGTGCGCGCCGGCGACGTGATCACCCTGCCGCTGCCGGACAGCGTAAAGGTACTGAAGGTGCTGCACCTGCCCGAACGCCGCGGCCCGGCACCCGAAGCGCAGGCGAGCTACGAACTGATTCCGTGATATCCGCACCCGCCCTGTGAATTCGCGGCGCAGTGCCGCAGCGGTTTTTGCAAGTCCCGGGTCAAATAAGGGTTTGACCGGACTTCATATGTGTACGAATAATTGACCGTGATCGGGCCCTGTGCTACCCGAACGCCCGCCGCTGCCCCATATTAGCGGCGCCCAAGTCTTTCCTGTGTGCAGACCAGCCTTCGACCCGGGATTCCGCCATGACCTACGTCGTGAACGAGCAGTGCATCAAGTGCAAATACATGGATTGCGTCGAGGTCTGTCCGGTCGACTGCTTCTATGTCGGCGAGAACATGCTGGTCATCAATCCGGATGAATGCATCGACTGCGGCGTCTGCGAGCCGGAATGCCCGGCCGAGGCCATCCTGCCCGATACCGACAACCGGGCCGAGAAGTGGGTCGAGATGAACCGCGAATATGCCGCCAAGTGGCCCAATATTACCCGCAAGGGCGATCAGCCGGCCGATGCCGATGCCTGGAAGGGCGTCGAGGGCAAGTTCGAGAAGCATTTCAGCCCGAACCCGGGCCAGGGCAATAAGTAAACCTGCGGCGTCCACACGGATTTCGCCCAATCCGTCATATCCACGGAAAGATTCTACTTCCGCGCGCCGCCTGCGCCGGCTGAAAAGCCGTTCCCGCCTGTCATCAGACGGGTTTTTGTGGTAGATTTATAACGAATGACTAACTCCGGCCTGCAATCATATGCGGCCGGGCGAAGACCAGCCGGCTGCAGGGGAGGCAAGATGCAGTCTTCGGTTGTATTCGCGTCGTGGGTTTCGACCATAACGCCTTTGCGCCAGGTTCCCGCGAACCTGGGCAGGTGATTATTCGGTCGGGCCTGGTCAGGTTCTTTTCAACAGGCGGCCCACCCGGGCTGCCGTTCCAATGCGTGCATGCCAAGCGAGGGTGGTTCCGTGACGAAAGCCCCAGTGAAGAAATCCGGCAAGACGGCAGCGAAGACTGCGCCGAAACCGGCTGCCAAGGCGGCGGCGAGCAAGAAGCCCGCAACCGTGGCCAAAAAGCCGGCCGCCAAAGCCGTGTCCAAACCCGCGCCGAAGGCGGTGGCCAAGCCGGCCGCCAAGGCTGCTGCTGCCAAGCCGGTCGCCAAACCCGCTGCCAAGCCGGCCGCGAAGCCTGCTGCCGCCGCGAAGACCGCTGCCAAGCCCGCTCCGGCCAAGGCTGCTGCTGCTGCCAAGCCCGCGTCCAAGCCGGCGCCGGCCGCGAAGTCCACCGCTGCCAAGCTGGCCGCGGCACCGGTGAAGCCGGCATTCCCGAGCAAGCCGATGGCCGTGTCGGCGCCGCCGACCCGCCCGCTGCCGCAGCCGGTGAAGCCGCCCGCGCCCGAGCCGAAGCAGTCGCAGAACGCCACCAAGCCGATCCAGCTGAAGCCGGTGCCGGCCAAGGTGAAGATCGATTTCGCCGCCGGCGACCATGTGGTCTATCCGACCCATGGCGTGGGCAAGATCCTGCGTATCGAACGCCAGTTGATCGCCGGTTTCGAACTGGAACTGATGGTGGTGGAATTCGAGCGCGACAAGATGACCGTGCGCGTGCCGCTGACCAAGGTGAACTCGGTCGGCATCCGCAAGCTCAGCACGCCGCAGAAGATGAAGTCGGCTCTGGAGACGCTCAAGGGCCGCGCCCGCGTCAAGCGCGCCATGTGGAGCCGCCGCGCGCAGGAATACGAAGCCAAGATCAACTCCGGCGATCCGGTGTCGATCGCCGAAGTGGTGCGCGACCTGCATCGCAATGCCGGCCAGCCGGACCAGAGCTATTCCGAGCGCCAGATTTATGAATCCGCGCTCGATCGCCTGGTGCGCGAACTCGCCGCCGTGGAGCGCATCGACGAGGACTCCGCAAACAAAAAACTGGAGAAGATTCTCAAAGTCGCCTAATCGCGATCTTTGATTCTGGTTTGTTCTCGCCATCACGCGAGACGCGAAAAAATCACACGGCTTTTCGCTCGCATTCTCCAGCGGGTCCGGTAGCATCGGTTGCCGGACCCGCTTTCATATGGCCGATTCGTTATTGATTTGTCCGCGCCGCTGATCACAGCACCTGCCCTTACACCGCCGCCGATCCCGGCAGCGAGACCACCTGCGTCCGCCGCCGTGACGTCGTCTTCCGCCATGTCTGCGACCGGCGTCTGCGCGCCCTCCTCGTCTGAAGCCTTTGCCGTGCTGCGCCATGCGCGCCGGGTCTGGGCGGTTGCCGCCGTGCATTCCGAGGCAGCGAAGCTGAACGAGGCGCATAACGAGCTGGCAGCCCGGCTGCTGCCCGGCGACCGCCTGATCTATCTCGGCAACATGATCGGCCATGGCCGCGAGACGGTTGCCACACTCAATGAGTTACTCGCATTCCGGCGCGACTTCCTCTGCCTGCCCGGCGCAATCCCGGACGACATCGTCTATCTGCGCGGCGCGCAGGAGGAAATGTGGCGCAAGCTGCTGCAGATCCAGTTCGCGCCCGGCCCGGCGGAAGTGTTCGACTGGATGCTGAAACACGGCCTGGCGCCGATGCTGCAGGGCTATGGCGTCGATCCGCAGCAGGCGCGCGGCGTGCTGCGCGAAGGCGCACTGGGCATCAGCCGCTGGACCAACTCGCTGCGCGCCGCGATCCGCAGGCATCCGGGCCATGACGACCTGTTCGGCTGTTTCCGCCGCGCCGCCTATACGTCGGGCAACGAGTTGCTGTTCGTGCATGCCGGCATCGATCCCGCCGTGGCGCTCACCGCGCAGTCGGATCACCTGTGGTGGGGCTCGCCCGCCTTCCGCGGCCTGACCCAGCCCTATGCCGGTTTCCGCCGCGTGGTCAGTGGCGGCAACCCGCGCGGCGAGGGCGCGCATCTCGATGCCTTCACCTGCTGCCTGGATGGCGGCGCCGGTTTCGGCGGACCGCTCAATGTCGCCTGTTTCGGACTTGATGGCGCATTGGTTGAAAGTTTTGCGATTTAGCGGGCTGTTCACCGCCTGACGGTTGCAACGCGGCACGGCGTCGATAGCATGGCCACCATGCAGACTCCCGAGATGGAGCAACTGGTCGCCGACATGCTCGACGACCGCCAGACGGTCCTCAAGGACTATTTCGTTGCGCGCAGCGCGCGTCTGGAAAGCCTGATCTGGTATCCAACCGTGGCGGATACGGATCAGGCCACCATGCGATTTCTGATCGAATACTGGCACCAGCTGCGCGGCGATGCCGACATCCCGCAAGCCAGCGATGTCTCGCCTTTCGAACTGAAGCCGGCTTTGGGCTATATCGTGCTGATCGACGTGCTGGACGATGGCTGGGATGGCCGCTTCCGGCTCTATGGCACCAAGGTGGCCGAAACCTATGGCCGCGACATGACCGGCCGCCTGGTCTCGGAGATCGACGGCGGCAATTATGTCTCGATCTTCTTCCGTGCCTTGTATCGCGCCGCCTGGCTGCGCAAAGCGCCCTATTACTCGCATCATTTTCCACCGTCGCATGTGGCGGTGGAATCCTGGCAGCGGCTGGCCCTGCCGCTGGCCGGACCGGACGGGCAGGTCAGCCGCTTCCTGGCCTGCAACATCGCGGGCCCCTGGCGTCCACCCGCCTGGAAAAGCAGAAAGGCCCAGCCGGAAACCGCCGACATCCAGTGATCCGGCATCGATCGCCCCGCGTAGAAATGGCAGACCTGCGAGGCTGCCATGATGCTACTGCCGACTGCGCCTGCTCCTGTCACTACCCCGGCGCGCGATGCCGACCGCGCTTTCGTGCGGCAGGCCATGCGCCTGCCGCTGCTGTCTCCCGAAGACGAGGCGCAGCTCGCCCGTCGCTGGCGCGAGACGCAGGACCAGACCGCGCTGCATCAGCTGGTGTCACCGCATCTGCGGCTGGTGATCTCCACGGCCGTCCGCTTCCGCCATTATGGTCTGCCGGTGAGTGACCTGATCCAGGAAGGGAATCTCGGCCTGATGCAGGCGGCAGCCCGCTTCGAGCCGGCACGCGAGGTACGCTTCGCCACCTATGCCACCTGGTGGATCCGCGCTGCGATCCAGGATTACGTGCTGCGCAACTGGTCGATCGTGCGCACCGGCACGACGGCGGCGCACAAGTCGCTGTTCTTCAACCTGCGCCGCCTGCGCGCGCGGATCGAAGGCAAGGCCGGCAACGGGGGCAGCGAGCGGCTGACGCCGGAGGGCCGCAGCGAACTGGCGCGGCAGCTGAAGGTCACCGATGCCGATGTGATGCATATGGAAGGCCGTCTGAATGCTGGCGACCGCTCGCTGAATGTGCGTCTCAGCGAAGACGCCGACAGCGAGTGGCAGGACCTGCTGGTCGATGACCGCCCGGACCCGGAAGCCATTCTGATGCAGCAGCGCGATGGCGGGCTGAAACGCCGCTGGCTCGGTCGCGCGCTGGCCGACCTGCCCGAACGCGAGCGCCGCGTGCTGCAGGCACGCTTTTTCAGCGGCGATCAGGCGATCACGCTGGAGCGGATCGGCCTGCATATGGGCATTTCCAAGGAACGCGTGCGCCAACTCGAAGCCCAGGCGCTCAGCCGTTTGCGCAAACGCCTGAGCGATATCCCGGATCTGCAGCGCGAATTCGCGGCGCAGGGCTGAGGTCTTACTCCACCGTCTTGAACTTCTCGCCGGCTTTGGGCTGTTCGCCCTCTTTCAGCGCATTCAGCAGCCGCAGCTGTTCTGCCGCATAAGGCCCCAGCGGCGCGGCGGCGGCATATTTCTCCACCGTATCGCCGCTGCCGACCGTCACCACCTTCAGCCGCACCGGCTTCACGGCCTTCGCCTCGGCGTCCGACAGGTGCTTCAGCGTGTTGACCGCACGGATCACCGGTTGCTCGATCTTCGACAACCCGCCCGGCGGCGCGATGACCACGAAGCGCAGGATCGCATCGGTGGGGAAACCGACCGCAACGAAACGCACATCGGCATTGCCGCTTTTCATCTGCACGCGGCCGGACGCCGTCGCCGCCGGCATGCCGTTGACCTGGATCGCCTCGGCATTGTTCAGGCGCAGGTTCGGCAGCCAGATACGGGTCAGATAATCCAGCGCGTTGCGCGAGGCCTGGATTTTCTTCCTGTCGCCCTCGATGTCGAATTGCAGCCGGCCACCCGGACCCGTGGCCAGAACCGCATCGCTGGTATTGGAAATGCGCCAGCCATCCGGCACCGAGAAGCTCAAACGAAGATCGGGATGCGTGAAGGTGTTGCCGCGCACCACGCCTTCCTTCGGATCGTCGCCATAGATCATGCCGTCGATACGTTTGAGATATTCGTCGCGGTTATAGACCGGCGAGCTGGGATATTCCTTCGCCGCGGCCATCGCCTCGCGCACGCGCTCAGGCCCGCCGGGATGAGTGGCGAAAAGATCAGCGACACCGCCGCCACTGCCACTGCGGCCGGCCATCTTGCCTGCGAGGTCGCCATAATTGCTCATCGACTGCAGGAAAGCCGCCTGCGCCTCAGGCGCATAGCCGACGCGGGCCAGCAGCTTGACGCCGATGGTATCGGCCTCGAATTCGTTCTCGCGGCTGAAGCTGGCCAGATAGGCCCCGCCGCCGACCTGGCCGACCTGGCCGATCAGCTCGCCGACGCCGGAGCCGCCGAAAATCGAACCGAGGATCGATGCTCCAGCGACGCCGAGATTGGTCATGATCGACTTGTCGTAGCGCTTTTCCGAATGCTGCGCGATCACATGCCCGATTTCATGGCCCAGCACGCCGGCCGCTTCGGCCTCGCTGTTGGCCAGCGCCAGCGTGCCGCGCGTGATGTAGACATAGCCGCCGGGCAACGCAAACGCATTGACGATCGGCGAATTCAGCACCGTGAAGGTGAAATTGCTGGCCGGCTGGCCGGATTGCCCTGCGATACGCCCGGCAATACCGGCCACGTAACCGCCGATTTCGGGATCGTCATAGACGCCGCCGAATTCTTTCAGGATTTTCGGATGTTCTTCCCTGCCGACCTTCTTGGCGTCTTCCGGCGACATGAAAATCTGTGCGGTCGCAGGCACCGACACGGCCAGCGAACCTGCAAAGGCGAAAGCGAAAGCAATACGGCGCATCTTCAGCGTCCTTTAAATTTTGCGGCGCGCTTCTCGACGAAGCTGGCGACACCCTCTTTGACATCCTCACTGCCCATCAGCACCGCCTGGGTGGGTTCGAATTCCGCCACCGCAGCCGCCGGGCCATTTTCCACCGCCTGCCGCGCGTTGCGCAGGGTGGCCGAGACCGCCAGCGGCGCCTGCTCAGCAATCCGCGCCGCCATCTTCATGGCTTCGTTCAGTTGGTCGCCCGGCGCCGTCACTTCCTGCACGAAGCCGAGACGCAACGCGGTAGCGACATCGAATTCATCGCCGGTGAGCAGGTAGCGCATCGCATTGCCCCAGCCGGCGCGCTCGACCATGCGGATGGTGGCACCGCCGGTGGCCATGATGCCGCGCTTCACTTCCAGCTGGCTGAAGCGGCAGTCGCTGGCGGCGATCACCACATCGGCGGCCAGCATCAGTTCGATACCGATGGTAAACGTAATCCCCTGCACGGCCGCCACCACCGGCTTGGTGCGGAAGGGCGGCAGGTTGTTGCAGGGATCGATCTGGTCGGGTTCGCGCAGCAGGTTTCTCTGTCCCATCAGCGGCGCGACCTTGGGGAGATCCAGCCCGGCGGTGAAATGCGGACCCTCGGCATAGAGCACGGCGACGCGCGCCTCGGCATCGCGTTCAAAAGCGGTATAGGCGGCGGCAAGTTCCTTCAGCATTTTCGGCGTGAAGCCGTTCAGCTTGGCCGGCCGGTTGAGGCCGATCAGGAAAATCGCGCCCTCGCGGCGGGTCAGGATTTCGCCGTCTGGATCGACCGTCTTCATTTGGGCAGACATCCGCCATTTCCTCGCTGGGTATGCGAACGACTTTTCCATACCGTGCCGGATGCAGGCAAGGCGGGCCAGTATATAATACCGCCAGTGTTACCGGCGATTCATGGCAGAAGCTTGGCATTGAGGGGGATGGTTCGGTGCCTGATTTCGCACTCGAACTGAAACTGGCAGGTCCAAATGGTGCGCTGATCTGCGGCGTGGACGAGGCCGGGCGCGGCCCACTGGCTGGCCCGGTGGTCGCCGCCGCCGTAATCCTCGACCGCCGCAAGCGCCCCCGCGGCCTGGACGATTCCAAGAAACTGACGCCCGAGCAGCGCGAACTGCTGTTTGCGCGCCTGTTCGACTATGCGCAGGCCGGCCATGCCCATATCGGCATCGGCGCAGCCTCTGTGGCTGAAATCGGCCGTCTCAACATCTTTCATGCCACCATGCTGGCGATGTGCCGCGCCGTGACGGCGCTGCGCGTGCAGCCAGCCCATGCGCTGATCGATGGCAATCACGCGCCCAAGCAGCTGAGCTGCCCCTGCACCCCGGTGGTGGATGGCGACGCGCTGAGTATTTCGATCTCGGCGGCCTCCATCGTGGCCAAGGTGGTGCGCGACCGGGCGATGGCCAAACTGCACGCCCGTTATCCGCACTATGGCTGGGCGAACAACAAGGGTTACGGCACGCCCGAACACCAGGAAGGGCTGCGCCTTGCCGGAATCTCCAAACACCACCGACTAGGTTTTGCGCCTGTGAAGAGTCAGCTGACTCTAGATTTAGTGTTAACCAATTAATCATCTATAGATTCTAATGACTTGCGGATCGTTTTTGGGGGATGATCCGCACATGGCGCCGACGTTTATCGATCCGACCAGCAAGTCGCGTAACAAGGCCGGACTGCGCAAGGGCCATCTCCGGCTTGTCGGCACCAGCCCCGACACCAAGCGCAGCGCCACCGCCACGCGGGCGAAGCCTCTGCTGGCCAAGCCGGCCCGCGCCGAACTGGCGCAGAGCCTGCCGCATCCCGACCTGCCGCTGGACAAGATCCTGATCGGCGAATGCATCGCGCAGATGAATGCCCTGCCGGCGGAGTCGATCGACTGCATCTTTGCCGACCCGCCGTATAACCTGCAGCTCAGCGGCGAGTTGCGCCGTCCGAATGACAGCATGGTCGACGCGGTCGATGACGACTGGGACAAGTTCGACAGCTTCTCGGATTACGACGCCTTCTCGAAAGCCTGGCTGAAGGCGGCGCAGCGCCTGCTGAAGCCGAACGGCACGATCTGGGTGATCGGCAGCTACCACAATATTTTCCGCCTCGGCGCGCAGCTGCAGGACCTTGGCTTCTGGATGCTGAATGACGTGGTCTGGCGCAAGACCAACCCGATGCCGAATTTCCGCGGCAAGCGCTTCACCAACGCGCATGAGACGCTGATCTGGTGCAGCAAGGACCAGAATGCGCGCGGCTATACCTTCAACTACGACGCCATGAAGGTGCTGAACGACGATCTGCAGATGCGTTCCGACTGGCTGATCCCGATCTGCTCGGGCGGTGAGCGCCTGCGCGGCGACGACGGCGCCAAGGCGCATCCGACGCAGAAGCCCGAAGCCCTGCTGCATCGCGTGCTGGTCGCCTCGACCAAGCCGGGCGATGTGATCCTGGATCCTTTCTTCGGCTCCGGCACCACCGGTGCCGTGGCCAAGCGGCTGGGCCGCCGCTTCATCGGAATCGAGCGTGAAACACGCTACGCAAAAGCGGCAGAACGCCGCATCTCTACCGTCCAGCCGGCCGCCCATGACGATGTCGAGACCATGCGCTCGAAGAAGGAAGAGCCGCGCATTCCGTTCGGCTGGGTGGTGGAACGCGGCCTGCTGCAGCCCGGCACCGTGCTGTTCGACCAGTCGCGCCGGCATTCCGCCAAGGTGCGTGCCGATGGCAGCCTGACCACCCGCGATGCCAGCGGCTCGATCCACAAGATGGGCGCCCATGTGATGGGCGCGACAGCCTGCAACGGCTGGACCTTCTGGTATTTCGAGGTCGAGGGGCAGCTCAAGCCGATCGACATCCTGCGCCAGAAACTGCGCGCCGAAACGATCTGACGCTGAAAAGCGGCATTTTTCCGCCGTTCTTCAACCGCATCTGACAGTGGAAAAACTGGCCTGATTCGTCAGGCCGGTGTTACCCTGCGTCATACGCCGCCGGGGTGATTCGCCCACAGACTTCGACAGGGCGATCGAAGGGCGGCGTCCAAGGGGATTTTGGGTGTCGGAAAATCGACAGACAGCATCGGCCGCATTCCTGCAGCGGCTGGCCGAGGATGATGAGTCGCTGCTCGAGCGCAACGACTCGCAGATCGATGCCATGCTGATCGAGCGGCTGTACCAGACCAGCTTCGCCACGCGCTATGTGCCGATCCCGATGCTGTTCGGCGCTTTCGTCATCTACCAGGATTATCTGAACTGGTGGCAGATCGGCCTGATTGTCCTGCTCTACTGCGCCGCCACGCTGCATCTCGACCGCCTGCGCGATGCCTATACCCAGAGTGGCGACCTGCAGCCCGGCAAGGACTGGGGCACGCCCTTCGCCATCGGTTGCGGCGGCACCGGCCTCGCCTGGGGCCTGCTCGGCTGGTTCAGCTATCCGCCGGGCGATTTCGCGCTGCAGGCGCTGCTCTGCGTCGCCTGGGCCGGCCTCACCACCAGCAGCCTGAATACCCGCGCCGTGCATCTGCCGTCCTTCTACGCCTTCATCATCGGCATCTCGGTGCCGTTCTTTGCGCGCGGTTTCCTGTTCGGCGAAGCCAGCACGGTGGGCATGGCCTTCTTCGGCACCATCCTGCTGGCCGCGCAATGCTTCTGCGCCCAGGTCAACAACCGGCGCGAACGCCTGTCGGCAGCCTTGCGCCTGCGCAATGCCGAACTGATCGGCGAGATGGATCGCGCCCGCGTCGCTGCCGAAACCAGCCGTGTAGAACTGTCGCGCGCGCATCAGAGCTTGGCGGCGGATTTCAACAGCCTGCAGCGGCTGAGCGAGACCGGCGCCTGGCACTGGCAGGGGCCGGATGGCAATGTCATGTGGAGCGATCAGTTCTATCGCCTGCTGGGTCTGGCGCCGCAATCCTGCCCGCCTGCACCGGCGGCCTGGCTCGACCGCGTACACCCCGACGACCGCGAAATCCTGCGCAGCCATTACCAGCGCCTGCGCAGCGGTGCGGCGCGCGATTCCGTCAGCTTCCGTCTGGCCGGCGACGCCTCGCCCGCCGTGTGGCTGCAGTCGATCGGCGAAAGCGAGCGCGGCCCGGATGGCAGCGTGACCTGGATCCACGGCCTGCTGCGCGCCGAACCGGCCGATTAACTGGGCGCAATGTCAGAATCTGACGATCTGCCATTAGATCTGCCGAAGGCAATATTCATTATTGCTGGCCCCAACGGAGCCGGCAAGACAACCTATGCAATGCGCTTTCTGCCTGAAGTGATGGAGAATCCGATTTTTCTGAATGCAGACGAAATCGCCCGCGGCCTGAATCCCACAGCGGTTCAGGATGTAGCCTTGGAAGCCGGGCGACGAATGCTCACTAGAATCGGTGAGCATGTCGAGAGGGGTGACAGCTTCGCCTTTGAGACAACTCTGTCTGGACGAGGTTATGCGAAAGGCATCAAAACCTGGCGTGCGGCAGGCTATGAAGTTTTTCTTACTTTTCTCTGTCTGCCCAATGCCGAGGCAGCGAAGGAACGCGTCAGGCTGCGCGTAGCCCAAGGCGGTCATAATATTCCGCCTGATGTCATCGAACGCCGATTTTCCGCCGGAATTAAGAATTTTGATGCCCTATATAAACCATTGGTCTCCGGTTGGAGCCTGTATGATAATAGCGGCGCGGCGCCGTTGTTGATCGAGGAAGGTTAGAATGCACTCGCGGACGACAGTCACCAACAAGTTGGAATACTTCAAGCGATCGCGTAAAGCGATCACTAAAGCAGCACAAGACGCTCGCGAGATCGGCATAAAATCCGGCACTGGAATCGTCGTCGTAAAGAAAGGCCGGCTCGTAAACGTAAGTGCCCAGGAATTGGAATCAGAGATTCTTAAACCTGTAAAAATAAGGAAAAAATCTATTCCCATTTCCGCAAAGGGACTGACGAAACCATATCGTGGATAAAACCGCACTGTGAAATATCGATCATCTCTGTCGGGGCATTCCGCTTGAACAATCCGAGTTGACCCTCGGCGCAATACCACCACACCACTTCCCGCCGATTAATCTACACTATAGACCTTGAGCCGCACCTGGTCGGGTGTGCGCTCGCCGATGCCGACATGCAGGCGCTGCACCAGCCATTGCAGATCGGGTGCCGCCGTCTCGAAACGCATCGCGGTGCGCATGTAATAGCTGGACGGATCGACGCGCTCGCCGCGCGCCAGTTTCGCCATCACGTCGGCCGGGCCGATGCGCAGCCCGCGGCTCCAGACCTCGACCTGCGCGCCGCTACTTAGTTTGAGCATGTAGCGCGCATCGAGGTCTGCCAGTCCATCCGGGCGCAATGTCTGCCAGTCCGCGCCACCGGCCAGCACCACGCCGCTGATTTTTCCGCTGACCGATCCGCCGGTGATCGGCACGCAGCGACGCTCGCCAGCGGCATCCTTGCCGATGCTCTGCGGCACACCCACATCGACGGCAAGCGAAAAGACTTCTGTCAGCATGTGTCCTCCCTATTTACTGGCGTTTTTTATCGGCCGCGCAGTTTCTCGACCACCTGCGTCAGCTGTTTATCCAAGGCCTCGATCTGTGTGACGCCGAGACGTTTTTTCAGTGCTGCCTGCGCCTTGTGCCACAGAGGAACTGCGCGGACGAAAAGCTTGCGCCCCTCGGGGGTGAGGCGCACCACGCGGCGGCGGCGGTCATCGGCGGCTATATCCTGCAACACCAGTGCCCGCCGTTCCAGCAGGCGCAGATTGCGGGTCAGCGTGGTGGAGTCGACGCCGATCAGCTGCGCCAGTTCGGTCACCGAGAGGCCCGCCTCTTCCTGATAGAGCGAGGCCAGGGTGGCGAATTGCGGCATGGTAAGATCGACCTCGGCCATGAAGCCGTTATAGGCCTGCATGCTGAGCCGCGTGGCGGCATGCAGGCGCAGCACGGTGCAGCCTTCCTCCATCAACTGGCGGAAAGCGGCAGACTCCAACACAGGATCGGGCTTGCGGGCCATCCCTCTAGATAAACAGCTTCCCGGAATTTGCAAACAGGCGACCCTTGCAAACCACCTCATGTAACCTTATCTGTAGCTACAATATATGTATATACATATATTATCGGCAACCAGGGAAGCACCATGCGCAATGTCGTCATCACCGGACTGGGCCTCGTCACGCCACTTGGCGTCGGCGTCGAAACCAACTGGCAGCGCCTGACGGCAGGCCTCTCTGGCCTGCGCCGCATCAGCAGTTTCGATGTCTCGGACCTCGCCGCCAAAGTGGCCGGCATCGTGCCGGACATAAAGGACGACCCGCATGGTTTCGATCCGGAGGCGGCCGCACCGGCGAAGGACCGCCGCAAGATGGACCGTTTCATCCAGTTCGCCCTGGTGGCCGCGACGGAAGCGCTGAAACAGGCCGGGCTCACGCTGGCCGATGCTGCATCTGATGCAAAAGCGCGCGCCGGCTGCATCATCGCCACTGGCATCGGCGGCTTTCCGGCCATTGCCGAAGCCACCCGCACGGTGGAACGCGCCGGACCGCGTAAATTATCGCCCTTCGTGATCCCCTCCTTCCTCGGCAATCTGGCCGCCGGTCATGTCTCGATCCGCCACGGTCTGCAGGGCCCGCTCGGCTGCCCGGTCACGGCCTGCGCCGCCGGCGCGCAGGCGATCGGCGATGCCGCGCGCCTGATCCGCAGCGGCGAAGCCGACATCATGCTGGCCGGCGGCACCGAAGCCTGTATCGACCGCGTCAGCCTGGCCGGCTTCGGCGCGGCGCGCGCGCTGGCCTCTGCGCATAACGATGAGCCGGAAAAAGCCTCGCGGCCCTTCGATGCGGCACGAGACGGCTTCGTGATGGGCGAAGGCGCCGGCCTGCTGGTGCTGGAATCGGAAGATCATGCACAGGCGCGCGGCGCCGAGATTCTCGGCCGCGTGCTGGGCTACGGCACCACGGCGGATGCGCATCACATCACCGCGCCACCGGATGACGGCAACGGCGCACGACGCGCCATGCAGATCGCGCTGACCCAGGCCGGGCTGGAGCCCGCGCAGATCGGCTATATCAATGCCCATGCCACCGCCACGCCGGTGGGCGACGCGGCCGAAATCTCGGCGGTGAAAAGCCTGTTCGGCAACGGCATCGCGCGGCTTTCGATGTCATCGACCAAATCCGCCATCGGCCATCTGCTGGGCGCCGCCGGTGCGGTGGAGGCGATCTACAGCCTGCTGGCGGTGCGCAGCGGCCTGCTGCCGCCGACGCGCAATCTCGACCAGATCGATCCGGCCTGCGACGGCATCGACCTGGTGCCGCATGCTGCCAGGGAGAAGGCCATCTCTTATGCGATGTCGAATGCCTTCGGCTTTGGCGGCGTCAATGCCGCGCTGGTCCTCGGCCGCTAGGAAGTCGCCCCGATCACTACCTCCCGCTGTAACATCCGCCGCAACGGGCGGCTGATGAAACTAGCCGTGGTATTTTACCGGGGGATGTTTAAGTTGCTCTGGTCTTTTTGCCGGCAAACCAGGGATGCATGGACAGGCTCAAGGGGATCTCTGCCGCCCGGCTGAAACAGCTGATCGATGAAACCGACGCCACTCCGGAACTCACCGACCGGCCGCTGATCGACGCCGTGATTGCCGAAAGGCTGTATCGCGCCAGCCGTCCGACGCGCTACATCGCCTTCCTGTTCATGGCCGGGCTGTTTGCCGCTTTCTGGGATCATCTGCAGGTCTGGCAGATGGCCCTGTCTTTTGCCTTCAATCTGGCCGGCACCCTGTGGTTCGACCATCTGCGCCGCCGCTTCGCCAGCCGCCCGGATCCGTTTGCGGCCGCCGGCTTCTGGACCAGCCGCTTCGCCCAGGCTTCCGCCGTCACCGGCATCGGCTGGGGCCTGCTCGGCTGGTTCGCGTTTGCGCCGGACAATTTCGAATCGCAGCTCACACTCGGCTTCGCGCTCTGCGGACTGATTACGCTCAGCGTCCTGACCCGCAGCGTACATCTGCCATCCTACTACACTTTCATGGCTGCGACCCTGACGCCGCCACTGCTGCGCTGCCTGATGGAGGGAACTACCGGCGCGCTGACGATTGCCTTCTGCGGCGCGGTCTTCGTGACCTTCACATCGATCTGGAGCCACAATGCGCAGCAGCGGGAACTGAGATCGGCCGCATTGCGCCTGCGCAATGCCGAACTGATCGGCGAAGTGGAGCAGGCCCGCGCCATGGCCGAGGCCGCGCGGGACGTGGCTGAAGACAATTACCGCCGCACGCTCGACTCGCTGCAGAATGCCCAGCGCATCGGCAATATCGGCAGCTGGGACTGGGATCCGCTGAACCGGCAACTCTTCTGGTCGGACCAGCTTTATCGCCTGATGGGCCTGACGCCCGGCAGCATCAGTCCCAGCACCGGCAGCTTCCTTGCCCTGGTCGATGCTGAAGACCGCGCCCGGGTCCAGCAGAGCTTTGACGAGGCCGCCCATAGCGGCCTGCAGACCACGGCGGAATTCCGGCTGACGTCGCGCGATGGCACCAGCCGCATCCTGTTCGCCGTCACGGAAGCCGTGCGCGACGAGACCGGAAAAGTCGTCCGGGTTGCCGGCACGCTGCGCGATGTGACACAGCAGCGCAATTACGAGAATGCGCTGATTGCCGCCAAGGCTGTGGCCGAACGAGCCAGCCAGGCCAAGACCAATTTCCTCGGCAACCTGAGCCATGAACTGCGCACGCCGCTGAATGCCGTGATCGGCTTCGCCGAATTACTCACCCTGCCGCAGACCAATACGACTGGAACGACCCAGGAATATGCCGGGCTGATCCTGAGCAGCAGCCGCGACCTGCTGGCACTGATCGATGCCCTGCTGGATATCGCACAGATCGAAACCGGCGAGATGGAACTGAAATCCGAGACCATCGCCGTGACCGAACTGATCGCCGATGCTGCGGCGCAGATGAAGCTGGAGTTGATGAAGGCAGATTGCCGGCTGGAGATTGCAGGTCAGGGCGGCAAGATTCAGGGCGATGCACCGCGCCTGCGACAGATTCTGGCCACCCTGTTGTCCGAAGCCATCCGGCTTTCGCCTGCGGGCAACCGGCTGAGTCTGAGCGCCACACCCGAAGACACCATGCTGCGCTTCAGCCTGACAAGCGATGCGCCGCTGCCCGATATCGCTGCCGATACCGCGCTGCTGCATGGCTTCGAGGTGCATCGCGCCTACCATGCCGGCGACCGGGGATTGCATTGGGCGCTGATGAAGGAACTGGTGCGTCGTCAGGGCGGTACGCTGCACAGCGAACGGCAGGGCAGCAGCACTGCCCTGCATCTTCATTTGCCGCTGGCCGGCACGACGTAACGCCCGTCAGGCCGACAGGTCGACCACGCCACCCGCCGACGGCAGCGCTGCTGCCTGCACCCCGCCAAATGCACGCTCAGCTTCGGCCAGCATCCGTTCCATCTCGGCGCGATCTTTCTTCGCGATGCCGGGATGCAAGGCCGTCTCGTGCAGCTTGCGCGTGATCTTCTTCAGCTCCTTCAGCAGGCCGGCAGCTTCCGATTTCAGGCTGGCGAGGTCGCCGGATGACTGGGCGCTGGCGGTTTTCTGTTCCAGATCCGTCGGCGCCGCAGCCTGTCCGGCTTTGGTCGCATTGCCCGCTGCGACCATCGCGATACCGCTACCGCCGCCCGCCTCGCTCAGCGCCTTGCCGAGTTCGCGCGCGGCATCGCGGATTTCCTTCGCCACCTTGCGCGCCAGTCTGGCATCGCCCGTGGCCGCGGCCGAGCCGGCGGCAAGCTTCAGCGCATTCAGCTTCGTCTTGATCTGTTCCAGCTTGCGGCGCGCGGCCTCCTGCGCAGCTTCGCTTTTCCTGGTTTTCAGATTTTGCAGGACTTCATCAAGCTTGCGCTCGGCGTCTGTTCTCTTGCGCGGCTGGCGCAGCAACTCCAACGCGTCGCGGACCTGCCTCTCGTAAGGCGCGCCCGCAGCAATTCCGGCGACCATTCTGGCCTCCTCTCTCGCTCTATGTCAGCCGCCCCGCTTCTGCGGACCGGCCCGAGCAGTGTCAGGCCGGGAAGGTTAACAGATCACAAAAAAAGACGGCGTGTTCGAAGAACACGCCGTTGAGTCTGGGGGGAAGGGAATACTCGGATACTCAACCCTCTCTGGGGGGAGAGGGGTATTCAAAATCAGTGCATGATCTTCCAGCTGCCGTCCGGCTGACGGCAGGCGGTGCCGTAACCCTGCTTGCTCTCGCCACCGACCTGGATGGTCTGCTGGAATTCACGGCAGTATTCGCCGCTGGCCGCCTGATAGGCCGGCTGCGGCACGATGGTGCCGGCATTACCGCTGTCAGGATTGCGCCACGACACCTGCGTGCCCGAAGGCGAGGTTTCCAGCGCGCGCTGGTTGGCACGGTCCATATAGGTGCGGTCAGCCTTGTCGAGCGACTTGCCGACTTCCGAGCCCAGCAGCGCGCCGATCAGCGTACCGGCGGCGACGCCGACCAACTGGCCGGAGCCCTTGCCGAACTGCGCGCCAGCCACGGCGCCACCAACGCCGCCCAGCACGGTGCCAACATTCTGCTTCGGGCCGCTGTCATTGGCGCAGGCCGCGAGCATGCCGACGATGCCGAGCGCGGCCACCACGGAAACGGCGCGCCGCGCAAAGGCGCGGGCCGGACGCGGGTGATACGGAGGGCGGGGAGTGAGGACGTTCATGGTGCGTGTGAATCCCAGATACATGCCCCTGTCGGGCACGGGAAAAATCTGCGGGCGGATTGCGGCGGGATTGCGGCAGGGGTTGGGTAACTTGGCGGCAGGATGTAACATCATGTGACGGCCTTGTGCCAAATCACTGATGCCATCCAGAAAGTACCGGAAACCGCGATGACCGCCGCCGATCCGCTTGCCCAGTTTGCCGCCTGGCTGAAGGAAGCCGAAGCCAGCGAGCCCAACGATCCCAACGCCATGGCGCTGGCCACCAGCGACAGCGACGGCCTGCCGAATGTGCGCATGGTGCTGCTCAAGGAATTCGACCAGCGCGGCTTCGTCTTCTACACCAACTTCGAAAGCCAGAAGGGCACCGAGCTGCTGGCCAACCAGCAGGCTGCTGCCGTGCTGCACTGGAAGAGCCTGCGCCGCCAGGTTCGCTTCCGCGGGCAGGTCAGCGTGGTGAGCGAAGCCGAGGCGGATGCCTATTTCGCCTCGCGACCACGCGACAGCCGCATCGGCGCCTGGGCCTCGCAGCAGTCGCGTCCGCTGGAAGGCCGCTTTGCGCTCGAAGCCGCCGTGGCGAAGTATGCGGCCAAGCATGCCATTGGCGAGGTACCGCGGCCGGCATACTGGTCGGGCTTCCGCATCGCGCCGAGCTATATCGAGTTCTGGAGCGACAAGCCCTTCCGCCTGCATGAACGGCTGGTCTACCGGCGCAAGGATGCCGCCGCGCCCTGGACGACGGAATTCCTGTATCCGTGAGCAAGAGCGCAACAGCCGCCAACCAAAAAGCGCGGCTGATGCGCCGCGCCACCTATGCCTCTGTGCTGGTGGTGCTGCTGCTGGTGGCGGCAAAGCTGGCGGCCTGGCTACAGACCGAATCCGTTGCCCTGCTGGCATCGCTGGTCGACAGCCTGCTGGATGGTGTGGCTTCCGCCATCAATCTGTTCGCGGTGCGCCACGCGCTGACGCCGGCCGATGACGAACACCGCTTCGGCCATGGCAAGGCCGAGGCGCTCGCCGGCCTGGGCCAGGGCGCCCTGGTGGCCGGTTCGGCGCTGTATCTGTTCATCACCGGCATCGAGCATCTGGTCACGCCGCAGCCGATCGGTAGCAGCCCAGCCGGCATCGCCGTGATGGTGCTGTCGATCCTGCTGACCGGCGGCCTGATCCTGTACCAGCGCCACATCGTGCGGCAGACAGGCTCGCTCGCCATCGCTGCCGACCGGCTGCATTACGTCGGCGACCTGGCCACCAATCTCACCGTCATCGTGGCGCTGCTGCTGGCCAGCCAGCCCGACTATCTCTGGGTCGATGCCGTCGCGGCACTCATCGTCGCCGCCATCATTGTGAAAAGCGCCATCGACATCGTGCGCGGTGCGCTCGACAACCTGATGGATCGCGAGATGGCTGAAGCCGACCGCGAGCGCATCCTGACCGTGGTGCGCCAGCATCCACAGACCCGCGCCCTGCACGACCTGCGCACGCGCCGTGCCGGCCTGCAGGTGTTCATCCAGTTCCACCTCGAACTCGACCCGGAGATCAGTTTGCGTGAGGCACATCGCATCACCGACGAGATCGAGGCCGAGTTGCGCCGGATGTTCCCCGGCGCCGGCGTGCTGATCCACCAGGATCCGGCCGGTTATGATGATCCGGTTTCTGAATTCGTCAGTCCATCGGGCAAGCCGACCGGAACGGGTTGATCACGGGTCGCCTGCGCCGCTAAGTTACGCGCCTGCTTTGTCGTTCGGGGGAACATGATGCTGTCGCCTGCGCTGCGCCTTATCGCGCCTGCCGTTGCTCTTGGCCTGCTGGCCGCCCTGACATTCTCCTGGCCGGCGCAGGCCGCCACCGCCATCGACGGCAAGATGCTGAACATCCTCTGGGTGCTGCCCTTTGCCGGCATCCTGCTGTCCATCGCGCTGATGCCGCTGTTCACCCCGGGCTTCTGGCATCACCATTACGGTAAGGTGGCCGCCTTCTGGGGCCTGTGTATCGTGGTGCCGTTTGCACTGCAGATCGGCGCCATGCCCACGGCGCATGTGCTGCTGGAAGTGGCGCTGCACGAATACATCCCCTTCATCATCCTGCTCTTCGCGCTGTTCACCGTCGCCGGCGGCGTACGCATCACCGGCAACCTGCATGGCAGCCCGAGCCTGAATACCGCTTTGCTGCTGGTCGGCACCGTGCTGGCCAGCTGGATGGGCACCACCGGCGCCTCCATGCTGCTGATCCGGCCGCTGATCCGCGCCAACGACGACCGCAAGCACAATGTGCATGTGGTGATCTTCTTCATCTTCCTGGTGTCGAATATCGGCGGCGCGCTGACGCCGCTGGGCGACCCGCCGCTGTTCCTCGGCTTCCTGAAGGGCGTCGATTTCTTCTGGACCACCAAGGCGCTGTTCATGCCGACCTTCCTGGTCACCGTGGTGCTGCTCGGCGTGTTCTATGCCGTCGACAGCTACTACTACAAAAAGGAAAGCATCGTGGCGCCCGACCCGACGCCGGACAGCGCCATCGGCATGGAAGGCGGCGTCAACCTGATCCTGCTCGGCGGCGTGATCCTGGCCGTGCTGATGTCGGGCACCTGGAAACCGGGCGTGGAACTGAGCGTCTTCGGCGTCGGCGTCGAGCTGCAGAATCTGGTGCGCGATGTGCTTCTGGTGGCCATCGCCCTCGCCTCGCTCAGGCTGACGACGCAGCAGACACGCACGGATAACGGCTTCACCTGGGGGCCGATCGTGGAAGTCGCCAAGCTGTTCGCCGGCATTTTCGTCACCATCATCCCGGCCATTGCCATCCTGCGCGCCGGCACGGATGGCGCGCTGGGCGGACTGGTCAGCCTGGCCTCCAATGCCGATGGCTCGCCGAACAACGCGATGTATTTCTGGCTGACCGGTATTCTGTCGAGTTTCCTCGACAATGCGCCGACCTACCTGGTGTTCTTCAACATGGCGAGCGGCGATGCACAGACCCTGATGGGGCCGCTGGCCTCCACGCTGCTGGCGGTGTCGGCCGGCGCGGTGTTCATGGGCGCCAACTCCTATATCGGCAACGCACCGAATTTCATGGTGAAGGCGATTGCCGAAGAGATGAACGTCAAGATGCCCAGCTTCTTCGGTTACATGGTCTGGAGCTTCGGCATTCTGATACCGTGTTTCGTGCTGGTGACCCTGCTGTTCTTTATGTGGTGAGGCCGCCGCCGCTGAGGGGAAGGGTTGCCGGAAGTGGCGTTAACCAGTATAAACACAGCATAAATATTTTTAACAATGAAGAGGTGGCCGATGCGCGCGCCCGTCCTTCGCATCGGCCTCGCCGCCGTTTTCGCTTTCGGCCTCGCCGCACCGGCGCAGGCCGCCGCCATCGACGGCGCGCAACTGACCCTGCTCTGGGGCCTGCCGTTTGCCGGCATCCTCCTTTCCATCGCCCTGTTCCCGCTGATCGCGCCATCGGTCTGGCATCATCATTACGGCAAGATCGCCGGCTTCTGGGCGCTGGCCTTCCTGCTCCCCTTCGCGCTGCTGCAGGGCGGCGCCGGCGGCGCCGCGCATATCGTGCTGGAAGTGGCGCTGCATGAATACCTGCCCTTCACCATCCTGCTGCTGTCGCTGTTCACCATCGCCGGCGGCGTGCGCATCACCGGCAACCTGCATGGTTCGCCCAGCCTGAACACCGCTTTGCTCGCGGCAGGCACGGTGCTGGCAAGCTGGATGGGCACGACGGGCGCGGCCATGCTGCTGATCCGGCCGCTGATCCGCGCCAACGACAACCGCAAGCACAATGTGCATGTGATCGTCTTCTTCATTTTCCTGGTCGCCAATGTGGGCGGCGCGCTGACGCCGCTGGGCGACCCGCCGCTCTTCCTCGGTTTCCTCAATGGCGTGCGCTTCTTCTGGACCATGGAAGCGCTGTTCCTGCCGACCCTGCTGCTGAGCGCGATCCTGCTCGGCGTCTTCTACCTCGTGGACCGCCACCTCTATATCAAGGAAGGCGTGACCCGCGATCCAACGCCCGACACCACCATCGGCCTGGAAGGCGGCATCAACATCATGCTGCTGGCCGGCGTGGTGGGTGCGGTGCTGCTGTCGGGCACCTGGAATCCGGGCTGGAGCTTCGACATCTTCGGCGTGGAGCTTAAGCCGCAGAACCTGGCGCGCGATGTCATCCTGCTCGGCCTGGCCGGCCTGTCGCTGCTGCTGACCGCCAAGGACACGCGACAGGGCAACGGCTTCACCTGGGAGCCGATCCTGGAAGTCGCCAAGCTGTTTGCCGGCATCTTCCTGACCATCGTGCCGGTGATCGCCATCCTGCGCGCCGGCGAAAACGGCGCGCTGCATGACCTGATCGCGCTGGCCACCAACCCGGACGGCAGCCCGCGCGACGAAATGTATTTCTGGCTGACCGGCATGCTGTCCGCCTTCCTGGACAATGCGCCGACCTATCTGGTGTTCTTCCACATGGCCGGCGGCGACGCCCCGACCCTGATGGGTGCGATGGCCTCAACCCTGCTCGCCATCTCGATGGGCGCGGTCTATATGGGCGCGCTGACCTATATCGGCAACGCGCCGAATTTCATGGTGAAGGCCATCGCCGAGCAGAGCGGCATCCGCATGCCGAGCTTCTTCGGCTACATGCTGTGGAGCTTCCCGCTGCTGCTGCTGCCCTTCGCCCTGATCACCTGGCTGTGGTTCCTGTAGGAAGCAATCCTCCGCCGGAACCTTTGGCGCGTCACCGGACTTTCATTGTCGATACGCCTGAGTCGGGTTAAACTCGCCCCGATTCGGCAAGGTTGCCGGATCGGTAAAATCCCGGAGTTTGCAGAGGAGGATCGGCCATCGCAAACACCACGACGCGCAAGCGCGCATCGGCAGCCGCCGGCAGCAAGCCCAAGGCCGCCACGAAGTCCAAGACCACCGCAGCCGCCAAAAAGCCGGCCGCGGGTAAAGCAAAGACGGTCACAACAAATGTGACCAAGGCCGCCGCCCAGGTGGCAAAGAAGAGCGCCGCAAAACCTAAGACGGCGAAAAAGACCGCTGAAAAATCCAAACCCGTCAAATCCAAACCCGCCATCCCGGCCGCAGTCATCAAGCTGCATCAGCTGATCCTGAAATCGCTGGATGACGACAAGGCAGAGGAGATCGTGTCGATCGACCTGGCCGGCAAATCCTCGATTGCGGATTTCATGGTGATCGCGTCGGGCCGCTCGTCGCGCCAGGTTGCCGCCATCGCCGAACATCTGGTCGACCGGATTACCAAGGAAACCGGCAAGAAGGTGCGCGCCGAAGGCAAGGCGGTCGGTGACTGGGTGCTGATCGATACCGGCGACGTCGTGGTGCATATCTTCCGCCCAGACGTGCGCAACTTCTACAATCTGGAAAAGATGTGGGGCGGCGCCGCGATCCCCGAGCCGGCGGCGGCGTAAACACCCTCACCCTCCCGCTTCGCGGGTCCCTCCCTCTCCCGCAAGCGGGAGAGGGTAAAGCCGGCGCAGTCCTCCCTCTCCCATGAAGTGGGAGAGGGTTGGGGTGAGGGGGGCCGGCTATCACGAGACCGGGCAGTCTACTAAACTCCCCCCATGAAGATCACCATCGCCTGCATCGGCAAGGCCGGCCGCGCCAAGCATGATGCGGCCCAGAGCCTGATCGAGGGCTACAGCGCCCGCCTGCCCTGGCCGGTCGCCATCCGCGAGGTGGAGGACAAAAAGCAGGGCGGCACGGTGGCTGAGCTTAAAAGCCGCGAAGCCGCCCTGCTGCTGGCCGCCATTCCCAAGGGCGCCGTGATCGTGGCCATGGACGAGCGCGGCAAGAGCCTGTCGAGCCGGCAATTCGCCGACCAGCTGGCCCAGTGGCGCGATAATAGTGAGCAGGAGGTGGCCTTCCTGATCGGCGGTGCCGACGGGCTGGACCCCACCCTGGTGGCCAAGGCCAGGCTTACGCTGTCGCTGTCGGCCATGACTTGGCCGCATTTGCTGGCCAGGGTGATGCTGCTGGAACAGCTCTACCGGGCCTGGAGCCTGCAGACCGGACATCCCTATCATCGTGATTGATCGTTGATTCCGATCACTGTGAGGGGAAAGCCCGGCGTGACGGAACGGCCGGTCTGCGCTATGTAGAAACCCTAGAAACCTCAGCCTTTTCAGTAGTGCCATGACCAAGACCGAAACCGCCCGCAAGCCCCCCATTCGTAAACCGGTCGTCCTTTGCATCCTGGACGGCTGGGGCCTGCGCGACGATCCGACCGACAATGCACTGGCCCAGGCCCGGCTGCCGAACTATCGCCGGCTGATGGAGACGCGTCCGTTCGCCAAGGTCGGCACATCTGGGCGCGACGTGGGCCTGCCCGATGGCCAGATGGGTAATTCGGAAGTCGGCCATATGAATATCGGCGCCGGGCGTATCGCCGTGCCCGATCTCGGCCGCATCGACAATGCCGTGGCCGATGGCACGCTGAAGGACAACCCGGCCATTACCGGTCTGATCGCCAAACTCAAGCAGAGCGGTGGCAAGCTGCATCTGCTCGGCCTGCTGTCGGATGGCGGCGTGCATTCGCACCAGGACCACATGGCCGCCGTGGCGAAAATCTTTTCGGCCGCCGGTATCGCGGTGAACATCCACATGTTCGCCGATGGCCGCGACACGCCGCCGAAAAGCGCGCTCGGCTTCCTGAAGACCTTCCGCCAGCAGCTGGGTGACGCGAAGAACATTTCCTTCGCCACTGTCTCCGGCCGCTTCTTTGCCATGGATCGCGACAAGCGCTGGGAGCGCGTGAGCCAGGCTTACGATGCATTGGTCGATGCCAAGGGCAAGACCGCCGCAACCGCCGAAGCCGCCGTCGAACAGGGCTATGCCGCCGAGGAGAACGACGAGTTCATCTCGCCGACCGCGCTGGAGGGCTATAAAGGCATGCAGGATGGCGATGCCGTGCTGATGGCGAATTTCCGCGCTGACCGTGCGCGCGAAATCCTCACGGCCCTGCTCGATCCGCATTTCGACGGCTTCAACCGTTCGCGCATCGTGAAATTTTCCGGCGCCGTTGGTCTGACCGAATATTCCACCGCGCTGAACGCTTTCCTCGCCACGGCCTATGCGCCGATGCGCTACCCGAATGTGCTCGGTGAAGTGCTGGCGAATGCAGGAAAGACGCAGCTGCGCATCGCCGAAACCGAAAAATACGCGCATGTCACCTTCTTCATGAACGGCGGCGAGGAGCAGCCCTTCAAGGACGAGGACCGGATTCTTGTTCCTTCGCCAAAAGTGAAGACCTATGACCTGCAGCCGGAAATGTCGGCGCCGGAACTGACCGACAAGCTGACTGCGGCGATCACCTCGGGGAAATACGACCTCGTCATCGTCAACTATGCCAACCCCGACATGGTGGGCCATACCGGCTCGATGCCGGCCGCGATCAAGGCGGCCGAAACCATCGATGCCTGTCTGGCCAAGCTCGAGACAGCCGTCACCGACATGGACGGCGTGATGCTGATCACCGCCGATCACGGCAACCTGGAAGAGATGCTGGATCGCGCCAGCGGTCAGGCGCATACGCAGCACACCACCAATCCGGTGCCGCTGCTGCTGGTCGGCCCGCGCACGGACTCTTACGGCCTGAAGGATGGACGGCTGTGCGACATCGCGCCGACACTGCTGCATTTCCTCGGGCTGCAGCAGCCGGCCGAGATGACCGGCAACATCCTTGCCACGCCGAATGATTCTTTGGCTGGCTCCGCCAACAACCAGACGACTGCTCGCCGCCTTGCGTAAGCTGATCCTGCCGCTCGCCGCGCTGGTTCTCTTTGAGCCGGTGAGCAGCTATTCGCAGTCCTCTGCGCCGCAGCAGGAACTGCAGGATGTGCAGAAGCGCCTGCAGGAAAGCCGTGAACGCGAACGTGAACTGGGCCAGGAAGCCGCCAAGCTGGCGCAGAAGCAGCGCGAGTTGCAGCGCAAACTTGTGTCAGCCGCCCGCAAGCTGCAGATCCAGGAAGACCTGGTCTCGCAGAGCGAGGAAAAGCTGGCCGGGCTGCTGGCTGATGAGGCCGCCGCCCGCGACGCCCTGGAGGCCCGCCGCGCCGAACTGGCGCAAACGCTCGCCAGTCTGGCGCATCTGAGCCGCCAGCCACCCGAAGCCATGGTGCTGGCGCCCGGATCGGCACTCGATATGGTGCGGGCCAGCCAGCTGATGGCAGCCCTGGTGCCGGAAATCGAAAGCCGGGCCGCCTCCTTACGCGATGAACTGAACCGTCTGGCCAGGCTGCGCCAGGGCGTGGCGACCGAGCAGGAACGGCTCGGCAAGGCCATCGCCCAGCTGGACCAGGAACGCCGCGAGCTGGAATTCCTGCAGGCCGAAACCACAGCCGCGGTCGCCCAAACCGCGGAAGAGCGCGGTTCTGCGCGGGAAACCAGCGCCCAGCTGGCCGCTCAGGCCAAGGATCTGCGCGCCCTGGTCGACCGCCTGCTGGAGCAGGAACGTCGCGACGCCGAGCGCCGCGAAGCCGAGCGGCGGGCCAAAATCCCGCCGCCCAAGGGGAGTACCACCCCCGATCCGCCGGAAGCCTATGCCGCGCTGGAAGGCTCGGCCGCCCTGCCGGCGCGCGGGCGGATCGTCGGCCGCTACGGCCAGTCCGACGAAAATGGCGTCCCACTGCGCGGAATCCGCATCGAGGCCCGCACCGGCGGCCAGGTGATCGCACCTGCTGACGGCAAAGTGATGTTTGCCGGCCCCTTCCGTGGCTACGGGCAACTCTTGATTATCGCCCATGGCGGCGGATACCATAGCTTATTGGCGGGATTTGGACGGATCGACCGCTCTGTCGGTCAATGGGTGCTTGCCGGCGAACCGGTCGGCCTCTTGACCAACTCCCCAGGCGAAAAACCCGTCCTATATCTCGAACTGAGGCGCAAAGGCGAAACGGTCAATCCGTTACCCTGGCTGGCCTCGGGCGACAGAAAGGTGAGCGGCTGATGCGCAATTTCCTCCTCGGTGGTGTCTGTGCCTTCGTGTTGATGGGCTCGGTCGCCCTGTTTGCGGCGCCCAGCAAGGTCGGCGGCCTGCAGGCCAGCGAAACTTACCGGCAGCTCAATCTGTTCGGCGAAATCTTCGAACGCGTCCGCAACGACTATTACAAAGAGACCAAGGACGACGAGCTGATGGAAGCTGCCATCAACGGCATGCTCACCTCGCTCGATCCCTATTCGATCTACATGCCGCCGCGCAGCTTCCAGGAAGCGCGCGTGCAGACGCGTGGCGAATTCGGCGGCCTCGGCATTGAGGTGACGCAGGAAAACGGCCTGATCAAGGTGGTGTCGCCGATCGACGACACGCCGGCGCAGAAGGCTGGCGTTCTGCCGGGCGATCTGATCACGCATCTCGATGGCGATCCGGTGATGGGCAAATCGCTGAACGAGTCGATCGAAAAGATGCGCGGCGCGCCCAACACCAACATCGTGCTGACCGTGCGTCGTGGCGCCGCCGATGCGGCCAAGACCTTCGACGTGAAGATCACCCGCGCGGTGATCAAGACCCGCGTGGTGCGCTCGCGCCGCGAGGGCGAGTTCGGTTACCTGCGCATCTCGTCGTTCAACGAGCACACCACGCAGGACATGATCTCCGCGATGGACAAGCTGAAGGCCGAGATGGGCCCCGACCTGAAGGGCTACATCATCGACCTGCGCGACAATCCGGGCGGCCTGCTCGACCAGGCCATCTCGGTGTCGGACAGCTTCCTGAACCAGGGCGAGATCGTCTCGACCCGCGCGCTGCGCGGCAGCGCCGATGAAGGCCAGCGCTACAATGCCAAGCGCGGCGATGCCGCCGACGGCAAGCCGATTGCCGTGCTGATCAATGGCGGCTCGGCTTCGGCCTCGGAAATCGTCGCCGGCGCGCTGCAGGATCATCACCGCGCCGTGCTGGTAGGTAACACCACCTTCGGCAAGGGCCTGGTGCAGACCATGATCCCGCTGGGCGAATTCGGCGGTATGAAGCTGACCACGGCAGGCTACTTCACGCCGTCGGGCCGCTCGATCGACAAGGTCGGCATCTCGGCCGATGTCGAAGCCTGGAACGAGCGCGATCGCCAGATCGCGGCGGCGCTGAAGGAGCGTCGTCAGATGACCGACCAGCGTCAGACCGAAGAGAACAAGCCGGACAGCAAGGAACCGACCCAGGTGACGCCGCCGAGCCAGGTTCCGACGCCGGGCCAGGATGGTCCCGATCTGGTGCTTCAGGCTGCCATCGAAGTGCTGCGGGCGCCGCCCAAGCCGACCGCCCGCAAATGATCCGCGACGGCTCAGCAGAAGGCTGATCCAACGCAATGGCGCTTCACGTGGATCCCGATGACCGGCCCGCGGCGGCAGAGCCCAAGCAGGGCCTGCTGAAGCGGCTGTTCGGCGGCAGGCGTAAAAAACCTGCCGCGCAGGACATGAATGGCGGTAGCGATCATGTCCTGGATGAGCATCACAGCGATGCCGACCTGATCCAGAGCATCAACGGCGAAGACGACCTGCCGCCGCCCATGCCGCCCCGCAAGCGCGGCTTCAAACATAAGATCACCACCTTCTTCCGCATCATCGGCCTGATCCTGTGGCCGCCCTTCCTGCGCGGCGACCTGCGCACGGTGAATCGCCGGCTGCTGATGGCGGCCTGGACCATCGTGCTGCTGGTGCTGGCAGGCGCTGGCGGCTGGCTGGTCACCACCGGCGAAAAACTTGCCTTCCTGCCTGGTTCTGAAGTGGTGATCGGTGTTGGGCGCCTCGCGCTGCCGCCCGAAGCACGTCTGGCGCCGGAACAGAAAGCTGCCGCCGCGCCGCCGCAGGCTGTTGGCCGGCTGCCCAGCGGCCTGCTGATTGCCCCCGATCCGCTGCTGGCCGAAACCACGCCGCGCGGCCTGATCCCCAAGATCGGCAGCGATGGACGCCAGCCCTGGAATGCCTATGCACGGCCCTTCGACGAACCGGCGACACGGCCACGGCTGGCCATCGTGCTGCATGAGATGGGCCTGAATGCGTCGCTGACCCAGCTGGCCGCCGAACGCCTGCCGCCCGCGATCACCTTCGCCTTCAATCCTTATGCTCCAGATCTCGCCAGACAGGTGGAGATGGCGCGCACGCTGGGCCATGAAGTGCTGCTCGGCCTGCCGATGGAGCCCTTCGATTATCCGGCCAGCGATCCCGGCCCCTACACGCTGCTGACGTCTTTAAGCGAGCAGGAGAATGCGCGGCGCTTTGAATGGGTGCTGTCGCGTGTATCGGGTTATATCGGCTTCAGCAACCTGATGGGTGGCAAATACACCTCATCGCCTGAGCATATGCGCGCCATCGCCGGCAAGCTCAAAGAGCGCGGCCTGATGTTCGTCGATGCCCGCACCGCGCCGCGCAGCGTGGCGGCCCGCGTGGTGCGCGAAGGCGGCGGCGTCTATGCCTTCGTCAATCGCCAGATCGATGCGCAACCGACCGGCCAGACCATCGACGCGCGGCTGGAAGAACTGGAGCGCACCGCCCGCGGCAATGGCGTCGCCATCGGCAGCGCCCTGCCCTACCCCGTCACGCTCGACCGCCTGCTGGCCTGGACGCGCGGGCTGGAAGCGAAAGGCATCGCGCTGGCGCCGGTCTCTGCCATCGCCAATCGCCAGACACCAGAATAATCATTCCTGAGGAGTTCAGTATGACCACCATTGCCGAACGCGATGCGCGGCCTTATCGCGACGGCGTGGGGATCGCGCTGCTGAATGCCGATGATCTCGTTTTCGTCGGCCAGCGCATCGACCAGACCGCCGAGGCCTGGCAGATGCCGCAGGGCGGTATCGATCCCGGCGAGGACCCGCTGACGGCGGCTTTGCGCGAAATGGAAGAAGAGATCGGCGTGCCGGCGAAACTCGCCGAGATCATCGCCGAAAGCCGCGACTGGCTGACCTATGACCTGCCGCCCGACCTGGCCGACAAGGTGTGGAAGGGCAGATATCGCGGCCAGCGGCAGAAATGGTATCTGGCACGCTTCAAAGGGCGAGATACCGATATCAATCTGCAAACCGCGCATCCCGAATTCAACCAGTGGCGCTGGCTGCGGTTCCGCCAGCTGCCCGACATGATCGTGCCCTTCAAGCGGCCGATCTATGAACTGATCGTCGCCGAATTCGCCGACAAGGTCCGCACCTGACATAGAAGGAGCCTGCTGCATGACGAAAGGCGATATCCTGCTGCTGCATGGCGCCTTCGTCGGTGGCTGGGTGTTCGAGAAGATGCGCGGCGAACTGAATCGCCGCGACTGGAAGACGCATGCGCCCGACCTGCCGTTTCATGGCAGTGCAACTTCACCTTCGGCGAGCCGCAGGAAGACACTGTAATTGCGGTGGTGGCCGACCGGCTCGACGCGCACGCACTCTGAACTAAAGCGGCGTGGTCTCGATCGGCACACCGCAGCCCAGCACGATATTCACCGTGTTGCCATCCGAAGCCAGCGGCAGCAGCACCGCCTGAAAACGGTGCCGATGGTCGTCGCGCAGATAATCGTAGGACAGCGTACGCACCTCGCCCTCATTGACCACGCTGCGATAGATCGCCAGCAATTCCTCGCGGAAGCCCGGATTGGCGATGTCTTCGAGCCAATGTCCGGTCATGTCGGTGCCGTGGTAGAAGACGAATTCGCTGCCGAACAGGCGGTAGCGGAAGCGCAACTGGTTTTCGGGGCCGCGCACCACATCCACCATCAGCAGATGCCCCAGCAGCGACTTGAGCTCGAGCGGGTCGAAATCTGCGCGCGCGGGAAACCGCCGGCCCTGGCGCTTGCCAGCCCAGTAGCCGATCAGGCCGTTCAGCCGGTCGTCCAGATCCGACTCTGCAACAGAGGTGATATGCCGCACCATGCCCGCAACCCTAGCCGGCTGCCCGGGACCGACAAGCGAAGCATTTGGTAACCTCTGCTTTTTTGCAGTGCGGCGCGCCCAAAAGATTCCACCAAAAGATTCCGGCCAAAAGATTCCGGCGAACAAATTCCGCCTAATAAATTCCTATGGGCAGACCGCTGCTCAGGATCATGTCGATCTCGCGGCCATCGCCGGCCAGCGGCAGGATGACGGCCTGAAACCGGTGCCGACGGCTGTCGAGGATATAGTCATAAGACAGTATCGGCGTGGCACCAGTGGCGACGACCTGCTCGTACAGCCCGACCAACTGCTGGCGATAGACTGCATTGTCGATCTCGTCGACCCATTGTCCGGTCAGGTCGCCACCGTGATAGAAGACGAATTCCGTGCCGAACAGCCGATAGCGGAACCGCCGCGTGCCGTCTGGTTGCGGCACGACTTCGATCAGGTTGATATTGCCAAGCAGGGACTTGAGTTCCAGCGGGTCGATATCAGCGCGCGCAGGCAAACGTCCGGGAGAGCATTTGCCGCGCCAGTAGTCCAGCAGGGCTTTCAGGCGGGGATCAAGTTCCGATTCCGGGATCGGACCCTGCGGTGGCGGCGTGGACGGAACTGCCGGATCAATCATGCCGCCTTATTCTAGGCCGGCAGACTGGGCAGGCAAGGTCGCAGTTGCAGGGAATGGCCCTAGACGGCAACGGTCGCGAGTCGACGCTGCCGCCACTGCATCACGCGCCAGACCAGCGCAGCGAAACCACGACTGAAAGCACCCTGCGGATCGAGGCCGCAGGCCTTGAGCGCCATGCTGAGGCCGCGCTGGATATGGCCGAAGCGATAGACCTTGCTGGCGCGGACTTCATAAGCCGCACTCTGGCTCTCGCGATTGTAGGGACCTTCGCAGCCGTTGCCGCACCAGTAAGCCATGGCGAGTTCATCGTCACTGGCTTCCTGCATGCGGCCGAGTGCGATGCGCAGACGGCTCAGGCGGCTCATCGGCTTGGTCTGCTGATAGCGCTGCAGGTGATCGTAAAACAGCTTGAAATGCCGGAACTCGTCGGCAGCGATCTTGCCGGCCACGGCTTTCAGCACCGGCTCGTCGGTGACGTCTCGGATCGCGCTGTAAAAGCTGGAGGTGCCGCATTCCACCACGCAGCGCGCCACCAGCTCGCCATTGCGGCTGCCGCGCACCGAGGCGGTAGCCTCGAGCGGCAGACGGTAGCCATCGGTGAAACGCTGCATGGCCAGGTCGGGATCGAAAGCCGGATCGGCCAGCTGGGCCCAGCGCGCCAGTGCCGCACCATGCTGACGCTCCTCGATGCCCCACTGCCGCGCTGCGTCGCAGAACAGCGGATCGTCGGCAAAGACGTTACAGAGATAGGTGACGTAATCGTCGGCGTTATGCTCGACCAGCGCCGCCGCCTTGACGGCGCGCAGCAGCTCGGGATCGACCCGGGCAGGATCGAAGGCGTCCCAGGCGATATCGTCCAGTGTCCAATGTCCGGCCATGAGCTTCTATTTAGCCAACAGTCATGAAATTGCAACTCTTGCGGCGACGCTCTAAGTACCGGTTAATACACCATTCTTGACGAAATTACGGCGACAGGACGGGCAAAATGGCCGATGGTATCCTCTATCACAACCCGCGCTGCTCGAAATCGCGCCAGGCGCTGGAGCTGCTACAGGCCAAAGGGCTGTCACCGCAGGTGGTGGACTACCTGAAGACGCCGCCCGATGCCGCCATGCTGAAAACACTGCTCGGCCAGCTCGGCCTGAGCGCGAAGGATGTGCTGCGCAGGAAGGAAGCTGCCGAGGCCGGCATCGACATGAATGCCAGCGAGACGGCACTGATCACGGCGCTGGCCGAGCATCCGATCGCGCTGGAGCGGCCGATCTTCGCGCATAAGGGCAAGGCCGTGGTCGGCCGCCCGCCGGAAAAGGTGCTGGAGATTCTCTAAGCCATCACTGCATCGCAGTCGGCCAGTCCAGACTCTCTCCCTTCTTGAGCTTGCCTGCGAGGCCAGCTTCGACAACAGAGCGCGTACTGTTAGTCCATTCGATTATTGATTGAATATAGGATTTCTTTTGCTCATTGCTTGCAACGTTCAGCGCACTCCAATCGCTGGTCTGCCAAGCCGTATTTATCGGTCCAGGAAAGCCTTTGGCTTCTGGATTGAAGTAGTAGGCGACGGACACAAAGTTTGCGCGATCAGAGACTACAGTGCCACTTAGGATAGCCGTTAGAGGAACCGCTATGTTGTGGCGTTTTGCATAGTCCACGGTGTCCTTCCACCACTTCGCCGAATTTGCGGCGATAGTGAAAACAGCGTGATTCACATACGAGCAGGACTTTGCAAGCTGCATGTCTGAAATGACGACTGCATAATGAATTTCATTCCTCAGGCAATTTTTTGAATCCGTAACGTTCCACCCGCGACTCAGCGCCTGTTGATTGTAAGACAACATCATGTAGGCCCGGAGTTTGCCGTCACTCAATTGCGCCAGAGCGACATTGGTCTGCCCTCCGGAACCCGCATTGTTAAGAACAATTTGTTCGACCCCTGTCACGATCCAGTCACCAGATAACAGCGGCACCTGCACGCCACCGATATCGATATTGCCACTGTAGGTCTGACCCTGCGCCCATTTTGGCTGTGCAGAAGTTGGCTGGGCCACCATCAGCAGGCCTGCCATCGCTACGCCCACGATTTTCAGCATCTATTCCCCCATAAGTTTTAAATATTTTAGGAATATTTCATAAGGCGAGCAATCCATGCATCCATTGCCGCCGCGGTAGGGATCGCTAGACTGTCAGCCTACAAACGAAAGCCTCTCGCCCATCATGACCAGCCAGAACACCGAAGCGACGGCCCAGGAAACGCCCCTGGCAGCCGCGCCCCCGCAAGGCATTCCGCAGGGCATCACCGCCTATTCGCTGGGCCTGCTGGCGTTGCTCACCTTCTTCTGGGGCATCAACTGGCCGATCATGAAGATCGCGCTGAACGAGATGCCGGTCTTCACCTTCCGCGCGCTCTGCCTCGGCGGTGGCGCCATCGGCCTGTTCGCCATCGCGCTGCTCAAGCGCATGCCGCTGCGCATTCCGCGCGGCCATCTGCTGCACATGATCTGGATCAGCCTGTTCAACATCACCGGCTGGAATGTCTTCGTGCTCTACGGCCTGTCCATGCTGCCGGCGGGACGCACCACCATTCTCGCCTTCACCATGCCGCTGTGGTTGGTACCGATGAGTGCGCTGCTGCTGCATGAACGCCTGACCGGCTGGAAGCTGGCTGGCCTCGGCATCGGCATGGCAGGTCTCGCCGTGCTGATCGGCGGCGAATGGGACGCGATGATTTCGGCGCCTATAGGTGTGCTGCTGGTGCTGCTGGCGGCGATCTGCTGGGCGATCGGCACGGTGCTGACCAAGCTGTGGCAGGTGCCGATGACGCCGGTGCCTTTCGTGGGCTGGCAGATGGTGCTGGGCGGTCTGCCGATTTTCATCATCGCGCCGCTGCTCGAATTCGACCGCTGGTATGTCTATTCGCTGTGGCCGTGGCTGTCGGCCTTCTACAATGCCACGGTCTGCTTTGTTTTCTGCTACTGGGCCTGGAACGTGCTGGTGCGCGTGCTGCCGGCCGGCATCAGCGGATTGTCGACGCTGATGATCCCGGTGGTCGGCGTGTTTTCCAGCATGCTGATGCTGGGCGAGGAACCGCGCTGGCCGGAATTTGCAGCACTTGCGCTGGTCGCGACTGCGCTGGGAATGATCCTGAAGCCGTCCCGATCTTAAGACTGCGGCTTACGCCAGATCGCCGCCGAGCCGGCGCATCAGATCGGCGAAGCCCGGGAAGCTGGTCTCCATCACGCGCGCATCGTCCACGGTGACGCCGTCTTTCGCCGCCATGCCGAGCACCAGGAAGGACATGGCGATGCGGTGATCGAGTTCGGTGGCGATCACCTGACCGGCCGGCAGTCCCTGCGGCGGCTTGCCCTGGCCGCGGATGACGATGCCATCCTCGAATTCTTCCAGATCGACGCCGCAGGCTTTCAACCCGCGCGCCATCACGGCGAGGCGGTCGCTTTCCTTGACGCGCAGTTCTTTGGCACCGCGCACGATGGTGTCACCTTCGGCACAGGCCGCCGCCACGAACAGGATCGGATATTCGTCGATCATGCTGGGCGCACGCTCTTCCGGCACGGTGATGCCCTTGAGCGCCGAATGACGGATGGTGATATCCGCCACCGGCTCGCCGCCTTCGCTGCGCTGGTTGGCGAAGCTGAACGCGGCGCCCATTTCCTGTAGCGTGGTGAAGACGCCGATGCGCAGCGGATTCATGCCGACATTCTGTAATGTCACTTGCGAGCCCGGCACGATCAGCGCCGCCACCATCGGAAACGCCGCCGAGGACGGATCGCCCGGCACCGCAATGGTGGCCGGCTTGAATTCAGGCTGGCCGGCCAGACGGATGATGCGGCCACCGGTTTTGGTTTTCTCAACCTCCACGCTGGCGCCGAAATGGCGCAGCATGTTTTCGGTGTGGTCGCGCGTCGGCTCGGGCTCTATCACCGTGGTGATGCCCGGCGCATTCAGGCCAGCCAGCAGCACGGCGGTTTTCACCTGCGCGGACGCCACCGGAAGTTCGTATTCGATGGGGAGCGGATGCGCGGTGCCGACGACGGTGAGCGGAAGACGCCCGCCGCTGCGGCCCACGAACCTGGCGCCGATGCGGGTGAGCGGTTCGACCACGCGGCCCATCGGCCGGCGGCGCAAAGAGGCATCGCCCGTGAAGGTGGCGGCGAAATCATGGCTGGCCACCAGGCCCATCACCAGTCGCGCACCGGTGCCGGCATTGCCCATATCGAGCACATCCGCCGGTTCACTCAGACCGCCGACGCCGACGCCATGCACCTTCCAGTTCCCGTCGCCGAGCCGCTCGACCTCGGCGCCCATGGCGCGCATGGCGGTGGCGGTCCGGAGGACATCCTCCCCCTCAAGCAGCCCGCTGACCCGGGTTTCGCCCACGCTGAGCGCCCCGAAAATCAGCGACCGATGGGAAATCGACTTGTCGCCCGGGACTTTGGCAGTGCCGGCAAGCGCTGTTGCGGACGGGCGGGACCGGAGCGGACGGGCGATCTGGTCGGAACTGGCGGTCATTGCGGGGATGGTCCGGGCGGCAAACGCCGGCGGCGAAAAAGCCGGCGTTAACGGGTTGACAGGGCGCGTTTCTTTAACACAATCGCGCCGCTCCGGCCAGCCGGCCGGCTGCCGCCTCCGGGTCCTGTTTTCCCGGTCGCCGATACATGGAGATTTGCTCGATGGCTAAAGCCGAATGGGGCGCCAAGCGCCGCTGCCTCAGTTGCAGCGCCGCCTTTTACGATCTGAACAAGTCGCCGATCATCTGCCCGAAATGCGGCACCGAGTTCAATCCGGAAGTGCCGATGAAGTCCTCGCGCCGCCCGGCCAAAGTGGAAGAGCCGAAGAAAGTGGTGCCCAAGGCAGTGGTGGCCGACGCCGACGATGAGGTCGAGGATACCGGCCTGGGCGACGACATCCTGGAGGATGCCGACGAGTTCGAGGAAGACGACGTCGCCGAGGAAATCGACGTCGACGCGCCGACCGACGATACTGAAGAACGCTAAGAACGGGATCAAATCCCGGGGCTTTCGCGGGCGCTTTATTCCGGCCCACGAAGCCCTTGCAAACCAGCCGGGGGCGGCTTATGGTCCGCCCCCGCCGACGGACCCCAGAGCCACCGCAAGGTTGCCCTTAAGTCCGTGATTTTATGGGGCCATAGCTCAGCTGGGAGAGCGCCTGCATGGCATGCAGGAGGTCAGCGGTTCGATCCCGCTTGGCTCCACCAAATCCTCGAAAACGCCCGCGCCCATCCAGGCTGCGGGCGTTTTTCGTTTCTGCCTACTGGAAAAAGCACAGGATGCCATAGCAGGCGTCCAGCCAGTGGCGGAACGCGACATACAGCGCCACATCCAGCGCCAGCAGCAGCAGCAGCCCCGGCAGCAAAACGAATTTCAGGAAATAGACCAGCGCCCAGCGCGTGAAACGCGGCGCCGGAATCGCCAGACCGTGGATTTTCTCAAGACGGGCCATGCCTTCTATGTAGCGCGGATACCGGATCGACTCGATAGCCTTTCGCTATCCCTCCGGCAGGCTTTACAGGTTCCGGCAAGGCGTCAAAGCTGTACGGATGACGGACCAACCTGGCCAACCCGGCCGCTCCACCTTTTCCACCGCCAGCAGCCTGCGGCGCGATTTCACCACCGCCGATTGCCGCGAGCCAGCCATTGGCCACCTGTATGACTATTGGCAGCGTCAGCGCGGCACGCACCGCTTTCCGGCGCGCAACGACCTGGATCCGATCGACATGAAGCCGGCGCTGGGCGGCATCACGATTTTCGAGATCCATCCCAAGGCAGATGGCGGCTTCCGTTTTCGTTATCGCCTGAAGGGCTCGGCCATCGTGGCGCGCGACGGTTTCGACATGACAGGCCGCTTCCTCGACGAATTGCCGCTGATGCAATACCGCACATTGCTTCTGGGTCGGCTGGAGACCCTGGCCCGCGACCCGGTGCCGACCCTCGTGCATAACAAGCAGTATTACGATGAGCGCTGGTACGATTACGAGGCAATCTGGCTGCCACTGGCCAGCGATCACGAACATGTCGACATGCTGATGGCCTGCCAGATCTTCGCCAGAACACCGTCCAGCCATATCGGGCCGCCTGTCGTATGAGCAAGCTGGTATAAACCTTCGATGCTGTTGCAGCCCTGTACCGATCCGGCCGATTGGGCCGCCACGCAGACCGCGCTCCGCTTCAGCGTGCTGGAGCAGAGCTGGTGCTATGGCGCGGCCACTGCCGCGGTCACACAGGGCAAGGTGCAGCCCGACCGCTGGCTGCTGCGGAAGAGTGACGGCAGCATCGCCGGTCTTGCCCAGGCTTTCGTGCGCAAAGTGTCACCGCTCGGCCGTTTCGTCCGCCTGGTGCGCGGGCCGCTGTTTGTGCCCGGCATGGCCCGCGCGGATCGCGAGGCCGCGCTGGCGCTGATCCGCAACGCTTATCCCTGGCGTGAACGCTGCCTGTTGTGGTGGCTGCCAGAACTGAATGGTGGCGCGGAGTCGGAAGCCACGATGGCGCAGCTCGGCCTGCGGCCGATGATGACCGGCTATTCCTCGATCCGCTGCGACCTGCGCCCGCCGCCCGACAAGCTGCGCAGCCAGCTGGACGGCAAATGGCGCAACACGCTCAAGGCCGCCGAGAAATCCGCCCTGCTGATGGAGACAGCCAGCATCGCGGCCGGCACCTGGAACGACGAGGCTTTCTCAGCCCTGCTGGGCGAACACGCGCAGCATCGCCTGGAAGAAGGCTTCGGCGGCCCCGATGCGCGCTTCTATGCGGCCTATGCCGAGGCGGCGAAGGTTATCCGCCCGGATGGCGAGGACGCCCTGCTGTTCTGGGCCCATGCCGGCACGCATCAGGGTCGCGTCCGGCCGATTGCGGGCATTCTCGTGCTGCGGCATGGCCATGCCGCGACTTATGCGATGGGCTGGAGCAACGAGGCCGGACGACTGGTGAAGGCGCATTACCGCCTGCTGTGGCAGGCCGTGCTGAGCCTGCGCGAGCTGGGTGTAACCGATTTCGATCTGGGCGGCGTGGACACCCAGCGCGGCGCCGGCGTGGCGCGCTTCAAGCTCGGTCTGAACGGCGCGGTTTTCACCCTGGCCGGCAGCTATCTCTAAAGTCGCAAAACCGTTGCAGAACGTCACATGACAACCGGCCGAAAAGCCGGGAATTGTGACATCCTGTCCATAACTTACAAAAAAATCCCCCTGGGGGCCGACCCGGGGGTCGATTCCGCTTGCATCGGGGGGGAAATGGCCCCATACCCCCCTCCTTGAGACTGTTTGGAAAGTTGCGAACTGGCCGTCGGTATTCTACTGCGCCGACCGGAACCACGGGGCTTTCCCAACAGTCTCTCTGCCAATCGGATACCCCCTTACTGTCACCGGGGGTGTGCATCTTTTTTCTCAGGATTGTGGAAAAGCAATCCCCGTGGTGGAGACCAGTTCCATGAGCAAGAATAACCTGAAGCCCGCCCTGCATGCCGTTCCGGCCGACGCGGCGGCAGCCGACGAGCATTTCATCTGCAAGGATGGCATGCGCTATGCCGGCATGCACCTGATCATCGATCTGTGGGGCGGCAAGCATCTGGATAATCTGGCGCTGGTGAAGCAGGCCCTGACCGAGGCTGTCTCGGAAATCGGCGCGACCCTGCTGAATATCGACCTGCATCATTTCGAGCCCAATGGCGGCATTTCCGGCGTGGCCGTGCTGGCCGAGAGCCACATGTCGATCCACACCTGGCCCGAAAAGGGCTATGCGGCGCTGGACGTCTTCGTCTGTGGCGACTGCCAGCCGCAGAAGGCGATCCCGGTGCTGCGTCGCGCCTTCCTGCCCGACAATATTCAATGCACCGAAATGAAGCGGGGCCTTGTCCTGTGACAACCTGGTTCAACGAAACCCTGTACAAGGGCTTCCGCCAGAGTCACGAGGTGAAGAAGGTCCTCTTCGAGGGCCGCTCGAAATACCAGAAGGTCGGCGTCTTTGAGAGCGGCCGTTTTGGCCGCGTGCTCGCGCTTGACGGCGTGGTCCAGTGTACCGAGGGCGACGAGTTCGTCTATCACGAGATGCTGACCCATCTGCCTATCCTGGCGCATGGCAAGGTCGAATCCGTGCTGATCATCGGCGGCGGCGACGGCGGCATTCTCGAGGAAGTGCTGAAGCATAAGTCGATCAAGCGCGCCACCATGGTCGAGATCGATGGCGAAGTGATTGAGGTCGCCAAGAAGTACCTGCCGAAAATCTGCGGCAAGGCCTTCAGCGACAAGCGCACCAATCTCATCGTGGGCGACGGCGCCGCCTATGTGGCCGAGACCAAGAACCGCTACGACCTGGTGATCGTCGACCGCCCGGATCCGGTCGGGCCGGCCACCGTGCTGTTCAGCGAGGGTTTCTACCGCAACTGCCGTCGCGTGATGAAGCCGGGTGCCATCCTGGTGGCGCAGAACGGCGTGCCGCATATGCAGGGCCCCGAACTGACCGAAGCCATCAAGCTGTTCCAGAAGATCTGGGCCGAGTCGGGCAGCTATCTCGCCGTGGTGCCGACTTACGTCTGCGGCTTCATGTCGATGACCTGGGCATCTGACCGCGACATCACCGATGTCGATCCGCGCCAGGTGTTTGCCCGTTTCGACAAGGCCAGGCTGCCGGCCCTGCGCTACTATAATCCGGAAATCCATTTCGCGGCTTTTGCACTGCCGAATTTCGTGGCGGGTCTGATCCCGGCGCCGAAGGCGACGAAGAAGGCTGTGGCAAAAAAGTCTCCGGCGAAGAAAAAGGCTGCGAAGGCGCCTGCCAAGCTGAAGAAAAAGCCGGCGCCGAAACGGAAAGCTGCTAAAAAGCGCTGAGCGCATTCTGAGTTAAAAGAAGCGAAGCTAGCTTTAACTCCATAAAGGCCCGCCGGATCTCGGCGGGCTTTTTTATTTCACTCACACCTTCATTGGCAGGATCACCATCGGCATGCCGCGCAGATGCAGCAGGCGCTGCAGCGACAGCGCCGTGGCGTTGTGCAGCAGGCGGGTGAAGACGTTGTCGCTGCGGAACAGCAGCTTGGACGCGAAGAACACAGTATTCGGGTATTTCTGCAGCGCCTCGCCCGCCAGCTTGTCGAGCAGTTCGACCGTGTCGGTGCCATAGGCCACGTAAGACGCCGTGGCGATGCCGCGGCGCTCGCACCAGCTGGCAAAGCGCCTGAGCCGCGCGTCGATCTCGGCCTGCAGGCGCGCGACCTTGTCCTGGCCGTGGAACTGCTCGGTGTCGATCTCGCCCACAGTCAGGAAGATCACGTTTTTGAACTGGTTGGGAAACAGCGTCAACGCCGCCAGCAGCGTATGCATCGCCACGCCGTCACGGCTCCCGAGGAACAACGCAGCCGTGCGTGCCTTCGGATCCGGCACCAGATCGCGTTTTGGCGCCTCGCTGTGCCCGTTGCCGAACAGCGCGTCGGCCTCGGCCAGCTGGCGGTTGACGCTGTCGTAATGGCGCTTGATCGCCAGGCCAACCAGGAAGACAAAGCCGGTGGCCAGCACGGTAAACCAGGCACCATCGGCGAATTTTTCTACCAGCGTCACCATCAGGATGCCGAAGGTGACAATGAAGCCGAGCAGCGACTGCGCCAGGCCGAAGAGCCAGCGCCTCTCGCCACGGTGGGTGAGCCAGTAACGGCACAGGCCGGCCAGGCAGAGCGAGAAGGTCAGGAACACGTTGATCGAATAGAGCACCACGAGGAGATGCACCTCGCCGCCGGTGATCCACAGCGCGCCGATGGCGGCCAGCGCCATCACGACAATGCCGTCCTGCGTCACCAGCCGGTCGGACAACTGGCTGAACTGGTGCGGCATCCAGCGGTCGACCGCCATATTGGCCAGCACGGCCGGACCGCCGAGGAAGCCGGTATTGGCGGCGACGAACAGCAGGGCGGCGGCGAAGGCCAGCGTGATCGCCAGCGCGACACCCACGATATGCCCGCCGCCGGTCAGTTCCATCAGCACGGATTCGAACACCGTGGCATTCAGCGTGCGGCCCTCCTGCTTGGCCACACCCCAGAGCAGATAGAGCACGATCAGGCCGGCCGCCATGAAGGCGAGCGACAGCGCCATGTAGAGCATGGTCCATTTGCCGGTGCGCACGCGCGGCTCGCGCAGCATGTTCACATTGTTCGACACCGCCTCGATGCCGGTATAGGTGCCGCCGCCCATGGCAAAGGCCTTGAGCAGCAGCGCGATCACGCCGACCATGCCGATCTCGGCCGAGAAGTTGCGGGTCTCGGTGATGGTGTCGGGGATCAGGGCCGGCAGGCTGCCGGCATGCAGCCCGATGCCGACCACGATCAGCACCGCATGGGTGAGGATGAAGCCGAGGAACAGCGGCACCAGCAGCGCAATCGGCTCCTTCATGCCGCGCAGGTTCAGGCCCGCCAGCAGCAGCACGACCAGCGATTCCACCGGCAGCTTCCACATATGGTATTGCGGCGGCACCAGGCTGAACAGCGCATCGACGCCGCTGGCCACCGAGATGGCGATGGTGAGCACGTAGTCGATGATCAGCGCCGAGCCCGACAGCAGCCCGGCATGGCTGCCGATCAGTTCGGTGGCGACCTTGTAGCCGCCGCCGCCATTGGGAAACAGCGCGATCACCTGGTTATACGAGAAGGCGATGATGAAGACGGTCAGCGCGGTGGCCACCGCGAGATAGAGTGCGAGATGCGTATGCTCGCCGAGCGCCAGGAAGGCTTCCTCCGGGCCATAGTTGGCCGAGGACAATCCGTCAGCGCCGAGGCCGACCCAGGCCACGAAGGCGGCCAGCGCGATATGCTGGCGCACTTTGGGAGAGAGCGGATCGAGCGGTGCGCCCAGAAACAGGCGCTTGAGCCTTTCCAGGCTCAGCCAGTGCAGGTTCATGATGTCACAGTTTGGGGAGGTGGAGAGGCGGCGGCCTGTCTCGAAGGCATTCACGCTGCGAATGCGGCGCGGATGCTCTGCCTGTTCGCGAAGTTCGTCAAGCTGCAGAAAACGCATGGCCGCACTGCAGCCGGCAGATGATCATTTCCGCGCTTTTACGGCAAAAACGAAGCCAGCGGCAGAGGTTAGCATCGCCAGCAGCATGGCCAGTATAACCGCCGCATAACCGCCGGTCACATCCCAGATCAAGGCCGCCAGCGACGGCGCAATGGCGGCGGCGATGCTGGCCGGCAGGGTGAGCGCGCCGCTGATGGCGCCGAAACCCTCACGGCCAAGCAGCTCCGGAACGGACGTGCCACGCAGGATGGTCATCATGCCATTCGCCATGCCGTAGACGCCGGCCATGATGAACAGCACCGGCACGACGGAGGGGAAAAACACCAGCAGCAGCATCGCCAGCACGAACAGGCTCATCACGATATAGCCGGTCGCGACGGTTTCGATCTTGCGACCGAACAGCAGCAGAATACGGCCGCCGACCTGCGCCGGGCCGATCACCGTGATGATCGCCACGGCGGTGGCCAGCGCGACGCCATATTCCGCCAGCATCGGCAGGAAGTGAAAAATCAGCATGGCATGCGCCAGCAGATAGAAGGTGAAGCACACCGCCAGTCCCCAGAAGACCGGATTGCGCAATGCGCGCTGCATGGGCGTCTTGTCGCTCAACTGCACGGGAGCATCCGCCTGCGGGCGCGCGCGGTCGCGCAGCAGCAGCGCATGCACCGGCAGGCAGAAGACCAGATTGCACGCCGCCATCAGCAGCAACGCGGTCTGCCAGCCGAGGCTTTCGATCCACCAGGCGATCAGCGGCGTGAACACCGTGCTGGCGAAACCGCCGGTCAGCGTTAGCATGGTGATGCGTATCTTGGCGCTGTCGGGGAACAGCCGCGTTAGCACCGCAAAGACCGGCGTGTAGAGCGTGCAGGCCTGCGCGATGCCTAAGCCGAACCAGATCGCGTAGAACAGGATCGGGTCGCGCATATACGCCCAGGCGACGAACAGCAGCACGGCCAGCAGCGAGCCAAGACTCATGACCAGGCGACCGCCATGTACGTCGATGATGCGGCCGATGGGGTAAGCGGCGAAACCGGCCGTGAGCAGGCCCAGCGACAGCGCGCCATTGAGCAGGCTGCGGCTCCAGCCCAGCTCGGATTCCATCGAGGCGATGAACAGCGGGAAGCCGTAGAAGATGGTGCCCCAGGACACCAGCTGGGCGACCGATAGCGCGGCAACCAGCGGCCAGCCGTCGCGGCGATAGGAGGCGAGACTCATTGATAGGTTATACCGCGTAGGCCTTTGGCCCGGCATGAGTTTTTCTTATGAAGCGGCAAAGGCTGATCGAGACAACTGGGTTCCCGCTTCCGCGGGAACGACGAAAAATTAGGCCGTCATCCCCGCGAAAGCGGGGATCCAGACCTTTTTCTGGTTTCTTGAAACCCGCCCCGAAAATGATACATTATAACCGCATTCATTCAGTAAAGAGGCTCGCCATGCGCCGCCGCCAGTTCCTTGCCGCTTCCGCCGCCGGTTTTGCCTGTACCGCTGCCGCCAGCCCGGCGCGGGCGCTGTCGCTGCAGGAAGCGCCGGCATCGCTTGCAGCTCACCTGCGGCTCGGCCCGCCGGTGGTGGACGGCGCACTGGACTGGAGCCAGCTCGCCCGCGCCGGCGCCAGCATGTTCCGTGACGGCAGGATCAGCCGCTTCCCCGCCGATCTGCATGCGCTTGATGGTCAGCAGGTGACACTGGCCGGCTATATGATGCCCTTCACGGATGCCGACGCGCATCGCGAGTTCATGTTCGGCGCGCTGCAGTTCCATTGCTCGGGCTGCATGATGGGCGAGCTGAACCGGCTGGTGGCGGTGAAGGCTGCCGAACCGGTCGCCGTTGCGGACGGCCCGCTGGTGATCCGCGGCCGCCTGCGGCTGCTGGAGGACGAGGCCTCACCGCTGTTCTACCGGCTGGATGCGGCTCAGGAAGTCTAAGCCCCGTTGATCTGAGGCTGGCTTTCTCCTAAAACCGCCTTCCCGGCGATGGCGTTCATAATCGATTCGACCTGCGCAATGCGCCAAGCATTGTCGCGCCCAATTCCATTCCGTTCGGATTCTCAAAATGACTGCCTCTGACTCCGCGCAGACCAAATTGCGCGCCACCCTGATCGGCACCATCGCCATCTGGCTCTGGGCCGCCCTCGCGCTCTTCACCACGCTGACGCCCAATGTACCGGCACTGCAGCTCACCGCCATGACCTTCAGCCTGTCGGCGCTCGCCGCCATCTGCATGTGGGTGCTGCGCGGCGATGGCGTGCTGAAACACTTCCAGCTCGCTCCCGCTGCCTGGGCGCTCGGTGTCGGCGGCCTGTTCGGCTATCACGCGCTGTATTTCCTGGCGCTGAAACTGGCGCCGCCGCTGGAAGCCAGCCTGATCAACTATCTCTGGCCGTTACTGATCGTGCTGTTCTCCGCATTGCTGCCGGGCGAGAAACTGCGCTGGTTCCATCTCGCCGGCGCCGTCTGCGGTCTGGCCGGCACGGTGATCCTGATTGCCGGCAAGGGCGAACTCGGCTTCGACTGGCGCTATGCGGCGGGCTATGCGGCGGCTTTTGCCTGCGCCTTCACCTGGTCGATCTATTCGGTGCTGAGCCGGCGCTTTGCAGCCGTGCCCACCGACGCGGTCGGCGCCTTCTGCGCTGCCACGGCTGTGCTGTCATGGATCGGGCATTTCACGTTCGAGACCACGTCATGGCCGGCGGACTGGCAGGAATGGGCTGCTGTCGCTGCCCTGGGCCTCGGCCCGGTTGGACTGGCCTTCTTCTGCTGGGATTATGGCATGAAACGCGGCGATGTGCGCGCGCTCGGCACCATGGCCTATGCCGCGCCGCTGCTGTCCACGTTACTGCTGATCGCCTTCGGCCAGGGTGTCCTCACCCTGCCGGTGATCCTGGCCTGCGCGCTGATCGTCGGCGGTGCCGTGCTAGGCACGGCTGACCTGCGGCGCAGCCGCTGACGGCACTGCCTCGGCTTCCTCGGTGGGCGAGCCGCCGGGGAAGACCAAGGCGGCGAGGAAGATGCTGAGGCCCAGCGCCGCCAGCACGCCGAACAGCGTGTCGAAGCCGCCGCCGCGTTCGTAGACCAGCGCGATCAGCGGCACCGCCGTGGCGCTGGCGCCGAATGACAACAGGTAGCGCAGCGAAAATGCGCGCGCGCGCCATTCATCGGAGGTGTAGCGCGCCACCATCGTGTCGTTGATCGTGACCTGGCCGAAGACGGCGAACATCACGCCGAGGCAGGGCAGGATCAGCCACCAGCTTTCCGTGAGGCCGGCCAGCAGCAGGCACGGTGCCTGCAGGAAAGAGACGACGACGAAAATCTGTTTCAGCGTGTAGCGGTCGACCAGACGGCCGATGATCAGCTGCGCCATCGCGCCGGCGAGATAGACCACGAAGACCAGCAGGCTGATACCGACCGGCGTGCCGATCAGGTCATGCATGCGTTCGCTGAACAGCTTGGGCAGCACGATGGTCGCAGCATTGAACACCACGCCGCCGCTGACGCCGACAACGGCCAGCACGGCGAAGGCGCGGATGGCAATGGCGCGCGGCACCTTCACCTGCGGTTTGCCCTTGCGTGGCGGGCTGGCATGTTCTGGCACCATCATCAGGTAGGCGATGCCGAACAGAATGGAGAGCGCGCCGGGAATAATGAAGGCGAAGCGCCAGCCGAGGAACTGTGCGATGGCGCCGGTGACCAATGCCGCGCAGGCGACGCCGACATTACCCCAGACGCCGTTCAGGCCGAGTTCGCGGCCGAGCGTTTCGGAGCCGAGCGAATCCGCATGGGCGGTCAGCATGGCGGTGCCGACCGGATGGTAGATCGAGGCGAACAGCCCTATCAGCGTGAGGCCGATGGCCAGCGTGATCATCGACGAGGTCAGCCCGGTGAAAATCGCCGCCGCGCCGATGCCGAGGAAGAAGACACCGAGCATGTTGCGCCGGCTCCATCTGTCGCCGAGCCAGCCGGACGGGATCGAGCCGGCACCGAAGGCAATGAAGCCACCAATGGAGAGCGCCAGCAATTCGCCATAGCTGTTGCCGAAATCCGCCCCCATCGCCAGCACGGCGGTGGGGAAGATCAGCATGAACATATGGTCGAACAGATGCGCGATATTGACGTAGTTGATGACGCGGCGGGCCAGCGGCGGGGAAACGGACATGAATGGATTCCTCTATTGCAGCCGGGAGCATAACCCTGTCTGATAGGCATCGTCCTGCCGTAATCTATCGCAAATCAGACAGACCCATGGCCCGCAGCACCAATGCCGAGGATTACCAGCGCGTCGCCCGCCCGGTGGCGGCGATGCCGAAGGATTTTCCCTCCGGCCATCATATCGCCCGCCACAGCCATCCACGTGGTCAGCTGGTCTATGCCACGCGCGGGGTGATGCGGGTTGCAACGGATCAGGGCACCTGGGTGGTGCCGCCGCAGCGCGCGCTATGGATTCCGCCCGGCGTGGAACATGAAATCCGCATGAGCGGCGCGGTGGCGATGCGCACGCTGTATATCGCGCCGGAGACTTCTGTGGCCCTGTCGACTGACTGCCAGGTGATCGAGGTGTCGCAGCTGCTGCGCGCGCTGATCCTCGCCGCCATGGAAGAGCCGGTCGAGTATGACAGCGGCTCGCGCGGCGAAGCCATCGCGCAACTCCTGCTGCACGAACTGCGCGGCGTCGCCGTCGTGCCGCTGCACTTGCCCATGCCACGCGATGGCAAACTGCAGACCGTCTGCCGCCGCGTGCAGGAAAATTTACGCGACGACATCGATATCGAAACGCTGGCGCGCGACGCTGGCATGAGCAGCCGCAGTCTCGCCCGTCTGTTCCAGCGCGAGACCGGCATGGGTTTTCTCGCCTGGCGCCAGCAGGCGCGGCTGGCCGAGGCCCTGGCGCAGCTCAGCACGGGGAAAGCGGTGGCGCTGGTGGCGAGCGATCTGGGCTATGCCAGCCCGGCAGCCTTCACGGCGATGTTTCGGAGAAGTCTCGGCACGACGCCGGGGAAGTATTTCAGCAATCCGCGCCCATAAACAAAACTAGTGTCATGGCCGGACTTGTTCCGGCCATCCACGTCTTAAAGGCGTGGATCCCCGGGACAAGCCCGGGGATG